>Ga0154507_116_pt1 | contig 787206 bp, 747 predicted proteins | sample RifGroE1_FD_115986 | JGI IMG/M metagenome (GOLD analysis project Ga0154507, IMG submission 115986) | Burkholderiales bacterium GWE1_65_30
GTTGGCGTCCAGATCAACGATGGAAGTGAACGGGGTGTCTTCCGTCACCGTGATCGCGTCATCGATAGCCACCGGCGGATCGTTGGCCGGTGTGACGGTGATCGTATCGGTGGCTGTCGAGGTGCTGCCGTTGGGATCGCTGATCGTGTAGGTAAAGGTTTGAGTGCCCACAAAATTGCTGGCGGGCACGAAGGTGAAGGCCCCCGTGGTGGCGTTGTTAAGAGTGAACACGCCGTTGGCCAGGGCAACCGGTGCACCGACCGTCACCGCCGCTCCGTTGATCTGCGTCACGGTGAGCGCATCGCCATTGGGGTCGCTGTCGGCGCCAGAACCGTTGTTGGCCAGCAGGTTGCCGTTCAGTTGAGTGTCTTCGGCCACCGTATAGGCGTCATTCCGTGCGGTTGGGCCCGGATCGAAGCTGACCTTAAGTTCGATGGCATCGGCACCGGTGCCCTCCAGCGAGGCGGCATTGGCTTCCATGCGGAAGGTGATGGACGTGATGTTGGTGCCATTCACCCGCACGCTGCCCGCTGCCGTGCCGGTGTTGATGTTGGTGCTGGATTCCGCGCTGAAACCGGTGCCGGTCGCAATACCAATCTGGCTATTGGTGACAGTGGTCGAGGTGACGGCAAAGTGGTCTGTTCCGTCCAAGCGCGTCAGGGTCTGACCGGATGTCAGCACCAAGGTCAGACCGTTGTGCAGGCCATTGCTCGACCCGCCCAAGCGGTCAAGGTGGATGACGGGATTGGTGACCGGCGTGGAGAAAGTGATGGTCATCAGGCCCGTACCACCGTCTGTGCTGGCCAGTACGTTACCGGCCTCCGGCGCAGCGTCCCAAGCGTAGGTGAAGCCCAAGGATGTCGTGTTTTGTATCGTGCCATCCGGAGAGAACACACTTGACAAGTTGTTCAGCGCGGCGGAGCCCGAAACGGTGTTGACGTTGGCCGTGTTCGTGAACGCGCTAAAAGAGACCGTGGTCACAACCCCGACGGTCGTGTTCGTCGCAACGGTCGTGCTGCCTGAACCGGCCAAGGTCCAGGTGCCGGTATTGTTTTGCGCCAGCAGTCCGCTCCAGGCCGTCACAGCGAGATTGGTGGCATCAATCTGGCCTTGCTGCGACTCCAGCACCCAGTCGCCGCCTTGGGCTTCGCTGCCGGTCGCGTCCATGGACGCAGCCACATCGGCACCGGTGGCCAACGCCAGCGCGCTCACAAAATCCACGCCCGCCGAACCCGAACCCACGTCACAGCCGTAGATCAGGATGTCGGCGTCGGCCGACAGTGCGGCCGCGATCACTGCCATTTCGTCAGTATGTTCTTCGACGATGCTGGTCGCATCCAAGGAGGCGCTGCCGAGCTGGATCCGGCCCGAGGTGCCGTGGCTCAGGATGTGAACCGCATCAATGCCGGAGCGGCCTTTCAGCACCTCGGCCATCTGCGCCACGCCGTCGCGGTCAGCGTCGAGCACATAGACCTCGCCGTTGTGGATGCCGAGGTAGGGCGTGAGATCGCCAGCGACCGAATCCACAAAGATAATTTCCACCCGCTCGGTCTCAACCGCCTCGACCATCTCAGTTTCAGTGACGCCCTCCAAAGGCTCGTCCGCCACGGGAGCCTCGAGACTTTCGTCAATCGCTGCTTCGGACCCAGTCTCGGCAACGTCCACTGCCTCCCCTGTCTCGGCCTCATCTTCATCCACCGCGGCTGCGGCTTCCGACTCATCAGAAACCGGTTCGGTGCTTTCCATCTCCGCCTGTACAGCAGCAGCGTCTACCTCCGCGTCTTCAGCCTCCAGTTGATCCAGCTCAGCCAGCACAGGATCCTGTCCCGCCGCGCTTTCGGCCTGGGCCTCCGCCAGCGTGGCTGGCAGGGCCGCATCAAAAACAATGCGCTGCTCCAGCGCCAACTGACCCGCATGTGCTCGCAGTGGAACGCGCCGCGCCTTGCGACCGGACGATGTCTTTCGTCCCGTGGCATTGGCAGTTTCCGCCGCAGCCACGTAGGTTCCCAAGGATTCGTTCCAGATCGATTTGTGTGACTTGTTCATGCTGCTCAGTGGAGGTTCTAGCGCAACCAAAAGTAACTGGTAGTCCTATTTGTTACTTTAGTTCTGGGTGCGAGGTTACCAAAAGAGGCACCAAGTGGCACCAACTGAAGCAGTAAAGTTCAAATTTTTCAGGTTTCTCGTAACTTTTGACTCAGTGACGCGTGCATCGCACCGCGCTGCCGAACCCTTCCGCACAAGCATCAAGGTCCAAGAATTGCTTATTCAGTCCATTGAATCAGCACAACCTGGATCGCAGGCACAACACCGCTTCGGCGTTGGACGGCGAAAAGCAGAGGTCGGCAGCCTCCAGCAGCGGCAACCAGCGCTGCGCGCAGTGTTCCCGCGGATTGAGGTTCACGGTCACTGGTTCCTGAATGCACAGGCCGAAGACACGCTCGGTGTTGTGCGTCACCCCCGGCGAGTAACGGTGACGCCACTGCGGGTAGATCTCATAGACGTTTTCCAGCGCCCAGTCGGTCAATACATGACCGGGAGCACGCGCATCCAGTCCGGTCTCTTCCCATACCTCACGCACCGCCGTGGCCTCGAACGGCTCGTCTTCGGCATCTTTTGAACCCGTGACCGACTGCCAGAATCCTGGCGCATCGGCACGTTCGATCAGCAACACCTCCAGCGCCGGTGTGTGGATCACGACCAGCACCGACTGGGGGATTTTCGGGCGCATCAACGCGCGGGTCCGAGCCGGCGGGATGCCGCACTGCCGACCGATCGGGCGCGCTGCAACAGCCGCCACGCCGACCACACCTTCAGTGCCAGCGCCAGTGAGCGGCGCGGTCGCCAAACCGCAACAGTCAGCGCGGCGCCCGCCACCGCCAGCGGATTCGCGCGCAACCAACGCCAGGCGTCCTGCAGGCGGTCGGCCCACATCAACGCGGGCTCAACCACCTGCAGTTGTTCAACCACCTCCCGGCGCAATTGCCCGGACCGCTGCACCAGCAACTCGCGCCTGCGAGCCAGCTGTTCGCCGCGGTCGGGCTCGTTGGCGTTCATGGAAGCACCTTCGTTCTGCGAGCTGCGGCGCGAGCTTGCTTGGGGCGGCCCGACGCAGCGCTCATGAGCGCAAGCCCTCGCGGTCCTGCTTGAGTTCTTGGACGGTGGCCGAAAACAGCTTCGTGCCGCTGCGCACCCGCTCGCGCGCCAGCCAGGCCGCTACACCGCCGAAGCCGAGAAACAGCCCCGCGAACACCGCCAGTGGCAGCAGGCGATGGGTGTCCCACAGCGTCACCGTGATCAGCATGGCCAGAAAGCCCAGCCCCAGACTGAGGAAGGCCACCGCCACGGCGCCGTAGACCAGCAGGCCACCAACGCGCAGCACCTCCTCTTGCGCTTCCACACTGAGCAACTCCAGCCGCAGCTGGAGCAGTTCCAGCACGGTGGCGGTCAGCCCCTTGAGCGAGGCCGACAAGCGGGTCGGTGGCGCAGACATGCCCCTTCCGTTCAACGCCGGCTGATCAACAGGCCGATCACCAGGCCGATGCCAGCGGCTGTGCCCACGGCTCGCCAGGGGTGTTCGTGCACGTAGTCATCGGTGGCGCGCGCCATCTCGCGGGTCTTTTCCTTGATCGCATCTTCAGCGTCCAGCAGCTTGTGGCGGGCCTGGCGCAGGTTTTCGTTGATGCGCTCGCGCAACTCCACCACCTTGCCTTCGGTCTGGTGGGCGGTAGCCGCCATCAGTTCTTCAGCGTCGGTAATGACGCGCTGCAGGTCAGCGACCAGCTTCTCTTTGTTGGCCAGGGTGTCTTGGGCGTTCTTGCTCATGGATAGGCTCCTTTCAAAAAGCCATCCTAACAAACCCCCAACCACGTGGAGCGGTGCCGTACGTTTCGATACAGCACCTGCAACAGGCGGCATCACCGGAAACCCGGAAAGAAGGGCAGCATAGGCCACCCTTCTTTCCTTCTGACGCGTCCAGGCTATCAGGCCGGCTTGGCCAGGTCCACGTTGCGCAGGCGGATGTGCAGTTCACGCAGCTGCTTCTCGTCCACCAGACTCGGCGCCTGCGTCAGCAGACACTGGGCACGCTGGGTCTTGGGGAAGGCGATCACGTCGCGGATCGAGTCGGCGCCAGTCATCAGCGTGACGATTCGGTCCAGACCGAAGGCCAGGCCACCGTGGGGCGGCGCGCCGTACTGCAGCGCGTCAAGCAGGAAACCAAACTTGATCTGTGCTTCTTCGGGCGTGATCTTCAGCGCGTCAAACACCTTCTGCTGCACCGCGGCGGTGTGGATACGCACCGAGCCGCCACCGATTTCCCAGCCGTTCAAGACCATGTCATAGCCTTTGGCGATGCACTTCTCGGGCGCGGTGACCATCCAGTCTTCGTGGCCGTCTTTCGGCGCGGTGAAGGGGTGGTGCACAGCGGTCCAGCGGTCGGCTTCTTCGTCGTGCTCGAACATCGGGAAGTCCACCACCCACATCGGCGCCCAACGGGCTTCGAACAGGCCGTTCTTCTTGCCCAGCTCGCTGTGGCCGATCTTCAGGCGCAGCGCGCCGATGGCGTCGTTCACCACCTTGGCCTTGTCTGCACCGAAGAAGATGATGTCGCCGTCCTGCGCGCCGGTACGCTTCAGGATCTCGGCCACGGCCGCGTCGTGCAGGTTCTTCACGATCGGGCTCTGCAGGCCGTCGCGGCCCTTGGCCACTTCGTTGACCTTGATCCAGGCCAGGCCTTTGGCGCCGTAGATCTTGACGAACTCGGTGTAGGCGTCGATCTCGCTGCGGCTGATCTCGGCACCGCCGCGCACGCACAGGGCCACCACACGACCATTCTTCATGGTGGCGGGCGCGCTGAAGACCTTGAAGTCGACGTCGGCCATCACGTCGGTGAGCTCGGTGAATTCGAGCTTGACGCGCAAATCAGGCTTGTCGGAGCCGAAGCGGTGCATGGCTTCGCTGTAGGCCATGACCGGGAACTCACCCAAGTCCACCCCCAGGGTGTTCTGGAACACCGTCTTGATCATGCCCTGGAACATGTCGCGGATGTCTTCCTCGGTCAGGAACGAGGTCTCGATATCGATCTGCGTGAACTCGGGCTGGCGGTCGGCGCGCAGGTCTTCGTCGCGAAAGCACTTGGTGATCTGGTAGTAGCGGTCGAAGCCGGCCACCATCAGCAGCTGCTTGAACAGCTGGGGCGACTGCGGCAGCGCGAAGAAGTGGCCGTCGTGCACGCGGCTGGGCACGAGGTAGTCGCGCGCGCCTTCGGGCGTGCTCTTGGTCAGCATCGGCGTTTCGATGTCGATGAAGCCATTGGCGTCGAGGAACTTGCGCACTTCCATGGCCACGCGGTAGCGCAGCATCAGGTTGTTCTGCATGTAGGGGCGGCGCAGGTCGAGCACGCGGTGTGTCAGGCGCGTGGTTTCGCTCAGGTTGTCGTCGTCCAGCTGGAACGGCGGCGTGACCGAGGCGTTGAGTACCTTGAGCTCGTGGCAGAGGATTTCGATCTTGCCGCTCTTCAGGTTGTCGTTGGTGGTGCCCTCGGGACGTGCGCGCACCAGGCCGGTGACCTGCACGCAGAACTCGTTGCGCACGTCTTCGGCGGTCTTGAACATCTCGGCACGATCCGGGTCGCAGACCACCTGCACATAACCTTCGCGGTCACGCAGGTCGATGAAGATCACACCACCATGGTCGCGGCGGCGGTTGACCCAGCCGCAGAGTTGCACGGTTTGGCCCAGCAGGGCTTCGGTCACCAGACCGCAATAGTGGGAGCGCATGGCCATATCGGTTCTTCTTTCAGCAGGTTCGCCGTGTTGCACGGCGGGGAGTCATCAGGTCGGGTGGGTGGTCGCGCCGGGCGCTGCCACTTTGAGGAAGGTGTTTTTGGGAGCGCCGGGCGCGATCACGCCCATGGAAACGATGTAGGTCAGCGCTTCGTCCACGCTCATCTGCAGCTCCAGGCAATCGCTGCGACGCACCATCACGAAATAGCCACCCGTGGGGTTGGGCGTGGTGGGCACAAACACACTGAGAAATTCGTCGTGATCGCCGGTGCGGCCCGGCTGGGACTGCAAGTGGGCAAGGACCTCGCCATTGGGCGCACCGGTCTGGAAACCGATGGTCCACATGCCGGCGTGCGGCCACTGAACCAGCACCGCTTTGCGAAACGCATTGCCCTTCTCGGAAAACAGCGTGTCGGAAATCTGCTTGACACCGGAATAGATGGATCGCACCACCGGAATGCGGTGCAGCAGCGCGTGCCACCAGTGCACCAGCTTGTTGCCGATGATGTTGGAAGCCAGCGCCCCGATCGACAACACCACCACCAGCGCGAAGATCACGCCCAGGCCGGGAATGTGAAAACCGAACAGCTGGTCGGGCTGCCAGCTCTGCGGCAGGATGTGCAGCGTCTGGTCGAGCGTGCCCACCACCCAGTCGAGCACCCACAGGGTGATGATCAGGGGCACCAGGACCAGCAGGCCAGCCAGCAGCCATTTGCGCAAGGAGGGCATTGCGAGCGAACTCAGGTCGAAGAGGTGGGGGTCGAGCTGGCTGCCGGAGCCGCAGCGGGTGTTGTTGTGGTCGCTGTGCTGGTGGCGGGTGCCGGACTGGCGGCGGCCTCACCCGCCGGTTTGGCAGCTGCGTCCGGTGCGCTGGCGCCACTGTCGGCCCCCGCCACGGCCGGTGCGGCCTTGCCGCCGTTGCCACCGCGGAAGTCGGTCACGTACCAACCCGAGCCCTTGAGCTGAAAGCCGGCGGCGGTGACCTGCTTCTGGAAACTGGCCTGGCCACAGGCCGGGCAGACGCTCAACGGGTCGTCGGACATCTTTTGCAACACGTCCTTGGCATGGCCGCAGGACGCGCACTTGTAGGCATAAATCGGCATGGCGGAACCTGTAGGTGACCGGCTGCATGAGAGCCGGGATCGCTTCGGAGGACAAATGGGCCGCGGGAGGGAATCACACCCGGCCCGTCGAGCCCGATCCGAGGGGTAGAAGAACAAAACCCGTCATTATAAATTGGGGGTGGTTCCCGGATGCACAAGGTCCGGCATAACCGGGCCCGCCACCTGACGCGCCTACCAGAGTCGCACCCGCGTGAGCACCTGCATCAACAGCAGACCCATCAGGAAGCCCACCCCGCCCCAGACGATCCCCTGCAGCAGCCGGTTGGTGCGGCGCTGTTCGGCCAGCAGCTCATCGAGTTCGCGCCGCAGTTCGTGCGGCTTGTGCTGCAGGAAGTCGTGCACCAGGCGCGGCAGCGCAGGCAGCAGCTTGGCGTAGTGCGGCGCCTCGGCCTTCAGCTGCTGCAACAGTTTCTGCGGTCCGATCTGCTCAACCATCCACTTTTCAAGGAACGGCTTGGCGGTGTTCCAGAGATCCAGTTCCGGGTCCAGATCGCGGCCCAGCCCCTCGATATTCAGCAGCGTCTTCTGCAGCAACACCAGTTGCGGCTGGATTTCCACCTGGAAGCGGCGCGAGGTCTGGAACAGGCGCATCAGCACCATGCCCAGCGAGATTTCTTTCAGCGGGCGGTCAAAGTACGGCTCACAGACCGCACGGATCGCAGACTCCAGCTCGTCCACCCGGGTGTCTGCCGGCACCCAGCCACTTTCGATGTGCAGTTCGGCCACGCGCTTGTAATCGCGCCGGAAAAAAGCCGTGAAGTTCTGCGCCAGGTATTCCTTGTCGAACTCGGTCAGCGTGCCAACGATACCGAAATCGAGCGAGATGTAGCGTCCGAACGTGGCCGGATCGACGCTGACCTGGATGTTGCCCGGGTGCATGTCGGCGTGAAAGAAGCCGTCACGAAACACCTGGGTGAAAAAGATGGTGACGCCGTCGCGCGCCAGCTTCGGGATATCCACACCCCGGCGGCGCAACTCGTCCACCTTGTTGATCGGCAGGCCATGCATGCGCTCCATCACCATCACTTCGGTGTGGCAGTAGTCCCAGAGCATCTCCGGGATCAGCACGAGGTCGAGCCCCTGCATGTTGCGTCGCAGCTGGGCGGCATTGGCGGCTTCGCGCAGCAGGTCGAGTTCGTCGTGCAGGTACTTGTCGAACTCGGCCACCACCTCGCGCGGCTTGAGTCGCTTGCCGTCGGCAGACAGCTTTTCGACCCAGCCCGCCATCGTGCGCATGAGGCTCAGGTCTTTTTCAATCACCGGCCGCATGTTGGGCCGCAGCACCTTCACCGCCACCTCGCGCCCACCATGGCGGCCATCGCGCAAGGTCGCGAAATGCACCTGCGCGATGGAAGCACTGGCCACTGGCACCTGGTCGAAGTGGGTGAACACAGCGTCCAGCGGCTTGCCGAACGCGCGCTCGATCGTGGCCACCGCCACGGCGCTGGGGAAGGGGGGCACGCGGTCCTGCAGGCGGGCCAGTTCGTCGGCGATGTCGGGAGGCAACAGGTCGCGCCGGGTCGATAGCACCTGGCCAAACTTGACGAAGATCGGACCCAGCCGCTCCAGAGCCTCGCGCAGCCGCTCGCCGCGAGGGCTGTCCAGATTGCGGCCGATGGAGACGAGGCGGGTCAGCAGCCGCAACGTGGGGTGCCGGAAGCTGGACAGCACGAGCTCATCGAGCCCGTAGCGCAGCACCACCCAGACGATGAAAGCGCCGCGAAAGAGACGCGTCATGCGGCACCACCGCCACCGCCCGGCGAACCCTCATTCGCTGCCGGCGCAGCCGCTTCGGGCGCGGAGCCGGCTGGCGATGCGAAGGGCGGACGTGGCGGGAAGCCTTCGGGCAGGCGCGCGGCAAAAGCCTTCACAGCCTGTGCGCCTGCGCGCGCAAACCGGCTCAGCGTGTGCGCGGTGGCGTCGCCCACCACGCGGGACAGGTCTTCTTCCACGTCCCAGCGCACGTTGTCCACCAGCCAGGCGACTTCGGCGGCGAGCTGCACGTCACCCTGGATGTCCACGCCCGGCTTGTCGCCGGAGATGACACGCTGGGCCAGCGCAAACGGCGAGGTCTGGGTCAGCGAAACGGTGAGCTCGGGCTGGGCACCCGCGACCGGGCGCTCCAGCAGACCGGCGGGCGTGGCGGCGAGCGTGAGATGGAAGTCGCCCCACTGCACCCGCACCGGTTTGCCCTTCTGGCGCTTGAGACGTTCCTGCGCCTGCGGCTCCTGCATCAGCACGTGGTTGAGGAACAGCACCAGGCGGTTCTGCAACTCGTCCACCACCCAGTCGGGCGGACGGATGCTGCCCAGCAGGGACTGCAAAAAGCCCAGGGGCGATCGGCTGCCGCTGTCGGCGCCGGACGAAAAATCGGGGGGTACATTTTTCATGACCCCCCGATTTTGACGGATAACGCGGGACCATCCCGCCAAGGCTCCGTTATTGAAGCGCCTGAACCCCGGCCACCAACCAGCCGCCCGAACCGCTCTTGGGCCGGGTGATGTTCCAGACTTCGCGGAAGGGGTTGGGGCCGGCCGAAGCGTCTTCCCGGATCATCCCGGAAAACTCCACACTCGCCATGTAACCGTCGTCCAGTTCCTCAATGCCCAGCAACTGGGCTTCGAGCATCACGACATCGGTCTTGTTGACGCTGCTGCCGCTGGTCTGCTCGCGTTCGGCCAGCTGGCTCTTGATCTGCTCCAGCATGCCGTCGGTCATCATGGCCCGCAGGCTGCGAATGTCGGACCGGTCCCAGGCATCCTGCAGGTTCACGAAGTTGGTCTTGGACGCCTTGAGAAAACCTTCGACGTCGAAGTCGCTGGGCACGCCCCAGGAGGGGGAACCCGCCAGCGCCGAACCGATCATGGAACCACCCGCACCCACTGGGCCACCGCTCTCCCAGGGGCGGGCCGACGCGTCATTGCCCACGTTCTGCGGGCTGTAACCCCGCGGCGTCGCCGCCAGGTCCGATGCGCCCGCACCTTGGTAGACCAGTCCGGACGGTTTGGCGGCCGCTGAACCCCGGCGCATCACCATGCGGATCACGGCGATCACCACCACCGCCAGCAAAGCCAGCATGAGGAACTGGGCAAAGCCCTCACCCAGACCCAGTGAGGAAGCCAGCCAGGCCAGGCCGAGACCGGCGGCCAGGCCACCCAGCATGGCGCCCCAGGGGCGCTTGGGGGCGGCTGCGGCGGGCGCCGGCGTGGTGGGTCGGGTCGCTGCGTTTTGAGCGGGCGCCTGCTGCGGCGTGGCTGGCTGGGTCGCTGGCGCCGTGGAACGCTGGGTCACATTGCCCGACTGTTTGCCGATGGACAAGCCACCCCCCATGCGCTTGGCCGAGGCGTCCTGCGCCCCCAGCGCCATCGCGCAGACCAACAGTACCGACCACAACCTGCTCATTGTTCCATCCCTCAATTGACGTAAAAAACCCACTGAATCAACACTTGATGCCCACGTGCAAGGCCACCACACCGGCGCTGAGGTTGTGCACGTCCACGTGCCCGAATCCCACCGACTTCATCATCTGTCGCAAATCATCCTGCCCCGGGTGCATGCGGATGGACTCGGCGAGGTAGCGGTAGCTGTGCTCGTCGTTGGCCACCAGCTTGCCCAGCTTCGGCAGGATGTTGAACGAGTACCAGTCATAAGCCTTCTCCAGCGGTTTGGCCACCCGGGAAAACTCCAGCACCAGCAATTTGCCACCCGGTTTCAGGGTGCGATGCATCTCGGCCAGTGCAAGTTCCTTGTGCGTCATGTTGCGCAGGCCAAAGGCCACCGACACAAAATCGAACGACTCGCTGGCAAACGGCAGCTTCTCGGCATCACAGACCATGGTGGGCAGCACGACCCCTTTGTCGAGCAGGCGGTTGCGGCCTTCGCGCAACATGGCCTCGTTGATATCGGTGTGCACCACGCGACCTGTCGGGCCAACCTTGGCGGCAAAAGCCAGTGACAGGTCACCCGTCCCGCCCGCGATGTCCAGCACCTGCTGGCCTGGCTGCGGGTTGGCCACGGTGAGGGTGTAGCGCTTCCAGACGCGGTGCAGGCCGGCCGACATGAGGTCGTTCATCACGTCGTATTTGGGCGCAACCGAATCGAACACGCTGCGCACGTGCTGCGCTTTTTCACGCTCGTCAACCGTCTTGAAACCGAAATGGGTAGATGCCATGACGCAATCCGTTCCTAGTGTGAGTGGCTTCCGCAGGCCGAGCCTGCTTTCTCCGGCATGGCGGCGTCGCGGTCAACCCCCGCCTGGAGGAGGCGTTGCTGGTAGTCGGCCCACAGCGCGTCCTGCTGGCTGCCCAGGAAATACAGGTAGTCCCACGAATAAATACCGCTGTCGTGACCGTCGCTGAACGTGGGCTGCACCGCGTAGTTGCCCACAGCCTCCAGCGCCAGAATGCCGACCTCGCGCTTGCCGGTCTGCAGCACTTCCTGGCCCGGGCCGTGGCCCTGGACTTCGGCCGAAGGCGAAAACACCCGCATCAGTTCGAACGGGATGCGGAAGTCGCTGCCATCTGAAAAGCTCACCTGCAGCACGCGCGACTGGCTGTGCACCGTGATGTCCTGCGGTGTCGGGGTGTTTTTGTCGAGTCCTGCCATGGCTGTCTCCGGTTGGTTGACTGTGATCAGACCAGCACGCGTTCGATGCCGCCCTGGTTGGCTTGCGCCACGTATTCGGGCAACCAGTCCTTGCCCAGAATCTGGTTGGCCATCTCGACCACGATGTAGTCGGCTTCGAGCAGACCGTTGTTCAGGTCATCGCCGTAGCGCGTCAGGCCTTGCAGGCAGCTGGGGCACGAGGTCAGCATCTTGATGTTGGCCTGGGCGCCCACGGTGCCGGCGGCGCGCAGCTGCGCCTCGCCCTTCTTGATCTCTTCTTCCTTGCGGAAGCGGATCTGCGTGGAGATGTCCGGCCGCGTCACGCCGAGCGTGCCGCTCTCGCCGCAGCAGCGCTTGCTCTCGACCACGTTGTCGCCCACCAGCGCTTTGACCGTCTTCATCGGGTCCTGCAGCTTCATGGGCGTGTGACAGGGGTCGTGGTACAGGTAACCGCCCTGCCCGGCCGGCAGCGTGATGCCTTTTTCCAGCAGGTATTCGTGGATGTCGATGATGCGGCAGCCGGGGAAGATCTTCTCAAACTCGTAGCCCTGCAGCTGGTCGTAGCAGGTGCCGCAGCTGACCACCACGGTCTTGATGTCCAGGTAGTTCAGCGTGTTGGCCACGCGGTGGAACAGCACCCGGTTGTCGGTGATGATCTTCTCGGCCTTGTCGAACTGGCCCGAGCCGCGCTGCGGATAGCCGCAGCACAGATAGCCCGGCGGCAAGACCGTCTGCACACCCGCGTGCCACAGCATGGCCTGTGTGGCCAGGCCGACCTGGCTGAACAGGCGCTCGGAGCCGCAGCCGGGGAAATAGAACACCGCCTCGGTCTCCGCCGTCGTGCCCACCGGGTTGCGGATGATGGGCACGTAATCCTTGTCCTCGATGTCCAGCAAGGCGCGCGCCGTTTTCTTCGGCAGACCACCGGGCATCTTCTTGTTGATGAAGTGGATCACCTGCTCTTTGATCGGCGCCGGGCCGAGCGTGGCTGGCGGGGCGCTGGTCTGCGTGCGCGCAGCGAGCTTCAGCACGTTGTTGGCCATGCGCTGCGCCTTGAAGCCCACGTCCACCATGACCGAGCGCATGAACTTGATGGTCTCGGGGTTGGTCGCGTTCAGGAAGAACATGGCCGCGGCATTGCCCGGGCGGAAGCTCTTCTGCCCCATCTTGCGCAACAGGTTGCGCATGTTCATGGTGACATCGCCGAAGTCGATCTTGACCGGGCACGGGCTCAGGCATTTGTGGCAGACCGTGCAGTGGTCGGCCACGTCTTCGAACTCTTCCCAGTGCTTGATGCTGATGCCGCGCCGCGTCTGTTCTTCGTACAGGAAGGCCTCGACCAGCAGCGAGGTCGCCAGGATCTTGTTGCGCGGCGAATAGAGCAGGTTGGCACGCGGCACGTGCGTGGCGCAAACCGGTTTGCACTTGCCGCAGCGCAGGCAGTCCTTGACCGAATCAGCGATGGCGCCGATGTCGCTCTGCTGCATGATCAGCGACTCGTGGCCCATCAGTCCGAAGCTGGGTGTGTAGGCGTTGGAGAGATCGGCGCTGCGCAGGCTGGTGTCAGAGGCGAGGCCTTGTACGCCCGACAGGTCGCGCAGCAGCTTGCCCTTGTTGAAGCGACCCTCCGGGTCCACCTTGGCCTTGTACTCGGCGAAAGGGCGCAGCTCGTCGTCGGTCAGGAATTCCAGCTTGGTGATGCCAATGCCGTGTTCGCCCGAGATCACGCCGTCCAGGCTGCGCGCCAGCACCATGATGCGGCCCACCGCTTCGTGCGCGGTCTGCAGCATTTCGTAGTCGTCGCTGTTGACGGGGATGTTGGTGTGCACGTTGCCGTCACCGGCGTGCATGTGCAGCGCCACCCAGACGCGGCCCTTGAGCACGCGCTGGTGGATCGCCGTGCACTCGGCCAGGATGGTGCCGAACGCCGCGCCAGTGAAGATCTGTTGCAGCGGCGCCCGGATCTGCGTCTTCCAGCTCGCACGCAGGCGGTGGTCCTGCAGCTGAGGGAACAGCGCATCCACGTCGCGCAGCCAGCCAGCCCAGAGCGAGCTCACCTCGCGCACCAGTGCCAGCGCCTGCTGCACGCGGTCTTCCAGCAACTCGGCGCTGGGGATGTCGTTGGCGTCGTCGGTCTTGCCCAGCGGCAGGCTGCCCTTTTCAAAAAAGGTTTCCAGCGCTTCACACAGCTTGAGCTTGTTGCGCAGCGAGAGCTCGATGTTGATGCGCTCGATGCCCTCGGTGTACTCGCCCATGCGCGGCAGCGGGATCACCACGTCTTCGTTCACCTTGAAGGCGTTGGTGTGCTTGCTGATGGCCGCGGTGCGTTTGCGGTCGAGCCAGAATTTCTTGCGTGCTTCGGCGCTGATGGCCACGAAGCCTTCGCCGCTGCGGCCGTTGGCCAGGCGGATCACCTCGCTGGTGGCGCGTGCCACGGCGTCGGCGTCATCGCCCACGATGTCGCCCACCAGCACCATCTTCGGCAAGGTGCCGCGCTTGCTCTTGGTTGCGTAGCCCACGGCCTTGAGGTAACGGTCGTCCAGGTGCTCCAGGCCGGCGAGGATGGCGCCGCCGGGGCGCTTCATCTCGGCGAACATGAAGTCCTTGATGTCCACGATGGACGGCACGCAGTCCTTGGGGTTGCCGAAGAACTCCAGGCACACGGTGCGCACGTGCTCGGGCATGCGGTGCACCAGCCAGCGCGCGCTGGTGATCAGACCATCGCAGCCTTCCTTCTGGATGCCCGGCAGGCCAGCCAGGAACTTGTCGGTCACGTCCTTGCCCAGGCCTTCCTTGCGGAAGGTCGAGCCCGGGATCACCAATTGTTCGCTGCGGACGTGCGTCTTGCCATTGGCCTCGAAGTACTTCAATTCGAAGGTGGCCACTTCGGCGTCGTGGATCTTGCCGCGGTTGTGGTCCAGGCGCGTGACTTCGAGCCACTGCGCCTGCGGCGTCACCATGCGCCAGCTCACCAGGTTGTCCAGCGCCGTGCCCCAGAGCACGGCCTTCTTGCCGCCCGCGTTCATGGCGATGTTGCCGCCCACGCACGAGGCTTCCGCGGAAGTCGGGTCCACCGCGAACACATGGCCCGCGCGCTCGGCCGCATCGGCCACGCGCTGCGTCACCACGCCGGCTTCGGTCCAGATCGTGGGCAGCGGCTCGGCGTGGCCGGGCACGGCCACGAACTCGACTTCGGTCATCGCTTCGAGCTTCTCGGTGTTGATCACCGCGCTCTTCCAGGTCAGCGGGATCGCGCCGCCGGTGTAGCCGGTGCCGCCGCCGCGCGGCACGATGGTCAGGCCGAGCTCGAAACAGCCACGCACCAGCTCGGCCATCTCGGCCTCGGTGTCGGGCGTCAGCACCACAAACGGGTATTCCACGCGCCAGTCGGTCGCGTCGGTCACGTGCGACACGCGCGACAGACCATCGAACTTGATGTTGTCCTTGGCCGTCAGGCGCCGCAGCGCCTTGGTGGCGCGCTGGCGCAGCGCGGCCATCTCTTCGAACGAGCGGGCAAAGCCGTCGACCGCTGCCTTGGCGGCGGTGAGCAGCTCGGCCACCAGGGTATCGCGCGCGGCATCGTCCTGCGGCGTGCGCCGCTTCTGCACCTCACCCAGGCGGTGGTGCAGAGCGTCCACCAGTGCAGCGCGGCGTTTGGGATTGTCCAGCAGGTCGTCCTGCAGATAGGGGTTGCGCTGCACCACCCAGATGTCGCCCAGCACCTCGTACAACATGCGGGCGGAACGACCGGTGCGGCGCTCGGCGCGCAACTCGTCCAGCAGCCCCCAGGCCCGCTCGCCCAACAACCGCAGCACGATTTCCCGGTCCGAAAAGGAGGTGTAGTTGTACGGAATCTCGCGCAGGCGTGGCGCGTCGTCGGCGGCGGTAACGAGGAGCGAAAGCGGCGTGGGAGCGTTCATGTGTGTGGCAGTCGCCAGCATGACAGTACAGAACCCAAGATGGTACCGCAGCGCAACATACACCCACCCCCCTCGTGGAAACCCCTGTTGTCATGTCATGGAAACACATGTGCAATGGTTTTGTCACACGGGGCCGATACCCTGCGGCTTTCCGTACGCCCAAACAGGAGCACTTCATGCGCAAGCCATTCATCCCCCTCTCCGGCCTGCTGGCCCTCGCCACCCTCATGAGCGGCCCAGCCCACGCGCAGACCGAAATCCAGTGGTGGCATTCCATGACCGGCGGCCTCAACGACTGGGTGCTGGACCTCTCCAATGGCTTCAACGCCAGCCAGAAGGAATACAAGATTGTGCCCACGTACAAGGGCACCTACGACGAAACCATGCCGGCCGCCGTGGCGGCCTTCCGCGCCGGCAATGCGCCGCACATCCTGCAGGTCTACGAGGTCGGCACCGCGACCATGATGGCCGCCAAAGGCGCCATCGTGCCGGTGGGCAAGGTCCTGGCCGATGCCGGCTACACGTTCGACCCCAAGGCCTACATCCCGGCCGTGGTGGGCTACTACACCGCCCCCAATGGCCAGATGCTGAGCTTCCCGCTCAACAGCTCGACCACCGTCTTCAACTACAACAAGGACCTGTTCAAGAAGGCCGGCCTGGACCCGAACAGCCCGCCCAAGACCTGGCCCGAAGTGGTGTTGGCCGCCGCCAAGCTCAAGGCCTCGGGCGTGAGCTGCCCCTTCACCACCAGCTGGCAGGGCTGGACCCAGCTGGAGAGTTTCTCCACCTGGCACAACACCGAGTTCGCCACCAAGGGCAACGGCTTTGGCGGCACCAGCGCGCGCCTGAACTTCAACAGCCCGCTGCACGTGCGCCACATCGAGAACCTGGCCAACATGGCCAAGCAGGGCCTGTTTGTGTACCGCGGCCGCGGCAACGCCGCCGACGCGCCGTTCTACTCGGGCGAGTGCGCCATGGCCACCGCCTCGTCGTCGACCTACGCCAGCATCAAGAAGAACGCCAAGTTCGACTTCGGCATTGCCCCGCTGCCGTACTACCCCGACGTGGCCGGCGCGCCGCAGAACACCGTGATCGGCGGCGCCTCGCTGTGGGTCATGGCCGGCAAGAAGGCGCCCGAGTACAAGGGCGTGGCCGCGTTCTTCAACTACCTGACCAACGCCGAGATCCAGGCCAAGAGCCACCAGCGCACCGGCTACCTGCCGATCACGCTGGCCTCGTTCGAAGCCACCGAAAAGGCCGGCTTCTACAAACAGAACCCCGGCACCGACGTGGCCGTGAACCAGATGATCCGCAAGACCACAGAGAAGTCGCGCGGCATCCGTCTGGGCAACTTCGTGCAGATCCGCGCGATCGAGGACGAGGAGCTGGAGCAGGTCTGGGCCGGCAAGAAGTCCGCCAAGGAAGCGCTGGACAGCGCGGTCAAGCGCGGCAACGAGCTGCTGGTGCGCTTCGAGGCGGCCAACAAGAACTGAGTCCTGCGGGCGGCCTGCACCGCCGCCCCCACTCCCGCGCGTCCGTTGACAGTGCGCGGTGCGATCCAACCCAACCACCTGCACCACGGCCCGCATGGCTTCTGAAAAACGCGTCGTGTTCCGCTCCGGCTGGCTCCCCTGGGCGCTGCTGGCGCCCCAGGTGATCGTGATCCTGGTGTTCTTCTTCTGGCCGGCAGCGCAGGCGCTGCTGCAGTCGTTCCAGCAGTCCGATGCCTTCGGCATCTCGACCGAGTGGGTGGGGCTGCAGAACTTCGAAAACCTGCTCAAGGACGACACCTACCTGGCCTCGTTCCAGACCACCGCGGTGTTCTCCGTGCTGGTCGCGGGGCTGGGCATCGGCATCTCGCTGGTGCTGGCCGTGTTCGCCGACCGCGTGGTCAAGGCCACGCTGATCTACCGCACGCTGCTGATCTGGCCCTACGCGGTGGCCCCGGCGGTGGCCGGTGTGTTGTGGCTGTTCATGCTGGCGCCCTCCATCGGCGTCGTGTCCTACGCGCTGCGCGCCTTCGGCATCGAGTGGAACAGCCTGCTCAACAGCACCCACGCCATGACGCTGATCGTGCTGGCCTCGGTCTGGAAGCAGATTTCCTACAACTTCCTGTTTTTCCTGGCCGGCCTGCAGAGCATTCCGAAGTCGCTGATCGAGGCCGCGGCCATCGACGGGGCGCACCCCTGGCGGCGCTTCTGGACCATCCAGTTCCCGCTGCTCTCGCCCACCACCTTCTTCCTGTTCGTGATCAACGTGGTCTACGCCTTCTTCGACACCTTCGCCATCGTGGACGCGGCCACCCAGGGCGGCCCGGGCAAGGACACCGCGATCCTGGTCTACAAGGTCTACTACGACGGCTTCAAGGCGCTGGACCTCGGCGGTTCGGCGGCGCAGTCGGTGGTGCTGATGGTGATCGTCATTGCGCTCACCGTGGTGCAGTTCCGGTTCGTCGAGAAGAAGGTCCAATACTGATGATCGAACGCCGCCCTGGCCTGACCGTGCTGTCCCACGCCGTGTTGATCCTCGGCGTGCTGGTGGTCGGCTTCCCGCTCTACCTGACCTTCGTGGCCTCCACCCAGACGGCCGAAGCCATCGTGCACGCGCCGATGTCGCTGCTGCCGGGCAACCAGCTGATCGAGAACTACACCGCGGCGCTGCAGGGCACCGGCATGGGCGCCGCCTCCAACGCGCCCGTGGGCCGGATGATGATGGTCAGCCTGATCACAGCGCTGGTGATCGCGATCGGCAAGATCGCCATCTCGCTGCTGTCGGCCTTTGCCATCGTGTATTTCCGGTTCCCGTTTCGCATGCTGTTTTTCTGGGCCATCTTCGTCACCCTGATGCTGCCGGTGGAGGTGCGCATCGGGCCCACCTACGCGGTGGTGGCCAGCCTGGGCCTGCTCAACACCTACGCCGGCCTCACGGTGCCGCTGATCGCCTCTGCCACCGCCACCTTCCTGTTCCGCCAGTTCTTCCTGACCGTGCCCGACGAGCTGGTGGAAGCCGCGCGCATCGACGGCGCGGGCCCGATGCGCTTCTTCAAGGACGTGCTGCTGCCGCTGTCCACCACCTCGATCGCCGCGCTGTTCGTGATCCAGTTCATCTACGGCTGGAACCAGTACCTGTGGCCGCTGCTGGTGACGACCGAAGAGAGCATGTACCCGGTGGTGATCGGCATCAAACGCATGATCAGCGGCGGCGACGCCGCCACCGACTGGAACATCGTGATGGCCACCGCCGTGCTGGCCATGATCCCGCCGGCGCTGGTCGTGATGCTCATGCAGCGCTGGTTCGTCAAGGGTCTGGTGGACACCGAGAAGTGAGCCACCCCGTCATCGAAGAACAACAGAGACAACAACAGAGATTTCCATGGCATCCATTTCCCTGCGCAACGTGGTCAAGCGCTACCGCACCGGCAAGACCGAGCTGCAAGTGATCCACGGTGTGAACGCCGAGATCGCCGACCGCGAGTTCATCGTCATCGTCGGCCCATCGGGCTGTGGCAAATCCACGCTGCTGCGCATGGTGGCCGGCCTGGAAGAGATCAGCGGCGGCGACATCTGCATTGGCGAGCGTGTGGTCAACACGCTGGAGCCGGCCGAGCGCGACATCGCCATGGTGTTCCAGAACTACGCGCTCTACCCGCACATGACCGTGTTCGACAACATGGCCTATGGCCTGAAGATCAAGAAAGTGCCCATTGCCGAGATCAAGCAGCGTGTGGACAAGGCCGCCGGCATCCTCGAACTCGGTCACCTGCTGGCGCGCAAGCCGCGCGAGCTCTCGGGTGGTCAACGCCAGCGCGTGGCCATGGGCCGCGCCATCGTGCGCCAGCCCCAGGTCTTCCTGTTCGACGAACCGCTGTCCAACCTCGACGCCAAGCTGCGCGCCCAGACCCGGCTGGAGATCCAGAAACTGCACCGCGAACTCGGCATCACCTCGCTGTTCGTGACCCACGACCAGGTCGAAGCCATGACGCTGGCACAGCGCATGATCGTGATGAACGCCGGCAGGATGGAACAGTTTGGCACCCCCGAAGAGGTCTACACCCGCCCAGCCACCACCTTCGTGGCCAGCTTCATCGGGTCCCCGCCCATGAACCTGCTCCAGCACGCGCCGGGCGGGCGCCCGGGCAGCCTGCTCGGTATCCGCCCCGAACACATCGACATCGGCGACAGCGGCTGGGCGCTCCAGGTGGAAACGGTGGAACTGCTGGGGGCCGAGCGCCTGGTGCACGCGCGCCTGGGCGACGAGATGCTCATCATCCGCACCCACGAGGACCAGGGTGCGCCGGCCATCGGCAGCACCATCCATGCCCAGCCGCGCGAAGACCGCATGCACTGGTTCGACGCGCAGACCGGCCAGCGACAATCCGGGGCATGACGACGCCCCACACCCCGTCCCCCGACGGGTGCCGCCCGCCGGCACGGTCGCCCTGGCCCTACCCGCGCTGGATCGCCCACCGCGGCGCGGGCAAACTGGCCCCCGAAAACACCCTCGCCGCCTTTCGCCTCGGCGCCTCCCACGGCTACCGAATGGCCGAATGCGACGCCAAGCTCAGCGCCGACGGCGTGGTGTTCCTGCTGCACGACGACACGCTGGACCGCACCACCAATGGCCAGGGCCTGGGCGGCGACCAGGTCTGGGTGGCGCTGAGCCGGTTAGACGCCGGCGGTTGGCACTCGCCAGCCTATGCGGGCGAGCCGCTGGCTACGCTCGAATCGGTGGCGCGTTTCTGCCTGGCCAATGGTGGGCTGCTCAACATCGAGATCAAACCCACGACAGGTCTGGCGCGGGAGACCGGCCGGGTTGTCGCGCAAGAGGCCGCCCGCCTGTGGGCGCAGCGCCCCGGGGCAGTTCCCCCCCTGCTCACCTCGTTTGAACCCGAAGCTTTGCAGGGTGCGCGCGAGACCCAGCCCGGGCTGCCGCGTGGCCTGCTGCTGGAAACCTTGTGGTCGGGCTGGCTGGAAACCGCCATCGAGCTCGGTTGCCAGGCGGTGATCTGCGATCAGGACCTGTGGGTGGCCGGCAACGTGGCCCAGGTGCACCAGGCGGGTTTGCGCACCCTGGCCTACACGGTCAACGAAGCAACCTCGGTGCAGCGGCTGCTGGCGCTGGGCATCGACGGCCTGATCACCGACCGGGTGGATGTCTTCCCGCCCGCCTGAAGCGCGGAGAGGGTGTTTCAGCTACCTGGCCCGCATCCACCAGGCCAGCGTGCCCTGGGCCAGCACCAGCGCGGCGTAGGTGAACATCTTGCCGTCGCGGCCAAACAGGATCAGCCCCCCCAGCAGCACGAGCACACCCGCCCCCGCCAGCACACCCACCTCGACCGCCGGCCGCCAGCGCACCACGCGTTTGCCGCGACCGATGCGCGGACCGAGCCACAGCAGGGCGGCCATCACCAGGGCCGGCGCGACGAAGTTGGCCAGGTGCCCAAGCAGGGCGAAAAATGTCATGTTGGGCATGCCGAAACGTCAAAGAGCCGGCAATTTTATAATCGGGCCATGTCTGTCTGGGCCCTCGGCATCAACCATCACACGGCTCCGCTCGATTTGCGGGGCCGGTTTGCCTTCGCGCTCGACCAGATCCAGCCCACGCTGAACGGCTACCGCCAGAGTCTGGCGCGCCAGCCCGAGGCCACGCTGCTCTCCACCTGCAACCGCACCGAGCTCTATGGCGCGGGCGATCAGGCCGCCGTGGAGCCCACGCTGGAGTGGCTCGCCCACACCGGCGGCGTGAGCACCCACGTGCTGCGTGACCACGCCTATGTGCTGCGCGAAGACCAGGCCGCGCGCCACGCCTTCCGCGTCGCCAGCGGGCTCGACAGCATGGTGCTGGGCGAGGCCCAGATCCTGGGGCAGATGAAGGACGCGGTGCGCGCCGCCGACGAGGCTGGCGCCCTGGGCACCACGCTGCACCAGCTGTTCCAGCGCTCGTTCGCGGTGGCCAAGCAGGTGCGCACCTCGACCGAGATCGGCGCCCACTCGATCAGCATGACCGCCGCCGCCGTGCGGCTGGCGAGCCAGCTGTTCGAAGACCTGAAAGACATCAAGGTGCTGTTTGTCGGCGCCGGCGAGATGATCGAACTCGCCGCCACGCACTTTGCGGCCAAGACACCCAAGGCCATGGCAATCGCCAACCGCTCGCTGGAGCGCGGTGAAAAGCTCGCCGGCCGCTTCGGCGCCGAGGTGATGCGTCTGGCCGACATTCCCGACCGCCTGCACGAGTTCGACGCCGTGGTCAGCTGCACCGCCAGCACCCTGCCCATCATCGGGCTCGGCGCCGTCGAACGCGCGCTCAAGAAGCGCAAGCACCGCCCCATGTTCATGGTCGATCTGGCTGTGCCCCGCGACATCGAGATCGAGGTCAAAGGCCTGAGCGACGTCTACCTCTACACGGTGGACGACCTCGCAACCGTGGTGCAGACCGGCAAGGACAACCGCCAGGCCGCCGTGGCCCAGGCCGAGGCCATCATCGACGCGGGCGTGCTCAGCTTCATGCACTGGATGGAGCAGCGCAACCCGGCCAACGGCATGGTGCCGCTGATCCAGCAGATCCACGCCCAGGCCGACGCCTGGCGCAGTGCCGAAATGGCGCGCGCCAAAAAGCTGCTGGCCCGGGGCGAACCGGTCGACGCGGTGCTGGAGGCGATGTCGCGCGGCCTCACGCAAAAGATGCTGCACGGCACGCTGGCCGAACTGCGCGCGGGCGATGCCGACACGCGCGCCGCCACCGCGCAGACCGTGTCGCGCCTCTTTCTGCGCGACGACCCCGTCAAGCCGCCGCGCAATTCCTAGCGCCCCGGCCTGCCGCCATGCGCCGGCCCGCCCTCGCGGGTCAACCCCCTCGCCGCTAAGGTGGCGCCCCCGAACCCCTTTGCCCGCTCCATGAAACCCTTCGTCCGCGACACCCTGATGCGCCAACGCGCCCGGCTCCACGAGCTGGACGCCCTGCTGGCCGCGCCCGACGTCGTGGACAGCATGGACCGCTTTCGCGCGCTCAGCCGGGAACACGCCGAGGTGGGCGCGGTGATTGAAGTGTTCAACCGCTACCTGCAGCGCGAAGCCGATCACGCCTCGGCCACCGAGCTGCTGCAGGACCCGGACATGGCCGAGATGGCCGAAGAAGAAATCCAGAGCGCCCGCGCCGATCTGGAAACGCTGGACGCCGAACTGCAGCAACTGCTGCTGCCCAAAGACCCGGACGACGAACGCAACGCCTTCATGGAAATCCGCGCCGGCACCGGTGGCGACGAGTCGGCCCTGTTCGCTGGCGACTTGGCGCGCCTGTACACCCGCTACGCCGAAGCCCAGCGCTGGACGGTCGAGGTGGTGAGCGAGTCGCCCAGCGAACTCGGCGGCTACAAAGAAGTGGTGCTGCGCATCGTGGGCCACGGCGCCTACGGCAAGTTGCGCTTCGAATCGGGCGGCCACCGCGTGCAGCGCGTGCCAGTCACCGAAACGCAGGGCCGCATCCACACCAGCGCCGCCACCGTGGCCGTGATGCCCGAACCCGACGAGACCGAGGCCATCAAGCTCAACCCGAGCGAGCTGCGCATCGACACCTACCGCGCCAGCGGCGCCGGCGGACAACACATCAACAAGACCGAGTCGGCCGTGCGCGTGACCCACCTGCCCACCGGCATCACCGCCGAATGCCAGGACGGCCGCAGCCAGCACAGCAACAAGGCCAAGGCGCTGCAGGTGCTGACCGCGCGCCTGCAGGAAAAGGACCGCAGCGAACGCGCCGCCAAGGAAGCCGCCACCCGCAAGGGCCTGATCGGCAGCGGCGACCGCAGCGACCGCATCCGGACCTACAACTTCCCGCAGGGCCGCCTGACCGACCACCGCATCAACCTCACGCTCTACAAGCTGCTGCAGGTGATGGAGGGCGACCTGGGTGACGTGATCCACGCCCTGCAGGTGGCACGCGGCACCGAGCTGCTGGCCGAGCTCGAACGGCGGAACAGCCTGTGAACACCGGGCAGCACCTCCGAGATGCTCTGGTACAAGCCCAGCAACAGGGCCTGGACCGGCTGGACGCCCAGATGTTGCTGCTGCTGGCGCTGGGCCGCGACCTGAATCACCGCGCCTGGCTGCTGGCGCACGACACCGACCCCATGCCCACCGGTGCCGCAACGCGATACGCCGAACTGGTGCACCGCCGCCTGGCCGGCGAGCCGGTCGCCTACCTGGCGGGTGCCAAGGCGTTCTACGGCCTCAACTTGCAGGTGGACCCGCGCGTGCTCGTGCCCCGGCCCGACACCGAAACCCTGGTGCAGTGGGCGCTGGACCTGCTGGCACCAACGCCCGCTCGCCCCCGCTTTCTGGACCTCGGCACCGGCAGCGGCGCCATCGCCCTGGCGGTGAAATCGCAGCGCCCCGACGTGGCGGTTTCCGCCACCGATGTCAGCGCCGACGCCCTGACCGTGGCGCGCTCCAACGCAGAGCGCCTGGGTCTGGCGGTGGACTTCCATGCGGGTTCCTGGCTGCAGGCCGTGCCCGGCCATCGCTTCGACGTGATCGCCAGCAACCCGCCCTACATCGCCGAAGGCGACCCGCACCTCGCAGCCCTCGGCCACGAGCCCCTCAGCGCACTCACCTCGGGTCGCGACGGGCTGGACGACATCCGTACGCTGATCGCCAGCGCGCCCACCGCACTGGCCGCGGGCGGCTGGCTGCTGCTGGAGCATGGGCACGATCAGGCCGCCGCCGTGCGCGCCCTGCTGGTGCAGCAGGGGTTCGGGCAAGTCGCCAGCCGCTGCGACCTCGCGGGCATTGAACGGTGCAGCGGCGGGATCTGGCCGCAACAGCGATAATTCGGGCTGTTTTCGGGCCGCGTCCGGCCCGCCCAGATCAGGAGTTATTTGCCATGAGCGACGCCCAGACCCAAATCGACCAGTTGGTCAAATCCAACGACATCGTGCTCTTCATGAAGGGCAATGCCAGTTTCCCCATGTGCGGCTTCTCCGGCCGAGCCATCCAGATCCTGAAAGCCTGCGGCGTCGACACCAAGACGGTGAAGACCGTCAACGTGCTGGAAGACGAAGGGATCCGCCAGGGCATCAAGACCTACAGCAGCTGGCCCACCATTCCGCAGCTCTACGTCAAGGGCGAGTTCATCGGCGGTTCGGACATCATGATGGAGATGTACGAGTCGGGCGAACTGCAGCAGGTCATCAACGGCCAGGCCTGAAGCCCCTTCGCCGCCCTGCCCAGCCACCTCCGGGTGGCTTTCTGCTTTCTGGCCTGCGCCTTTTGGCACGCTGACACCCGAAACGTCGTAAAGCGGTGTTTATTCCGGCTTTTCCTGCATTGAGCTCTGGCATGTCTTGTGCTTGAATGAAAGTGTCGCCGAACCCCACAGGAGAACCGCATGAGCTCACGCAGCCTGGTCGCTTCACCCTCCCTCGGACTGCCCATCGCCCGGATGCGCAGCGTGTTCAGCGCCGACGAGGTCGAGCGCAAGCTGGCCCACCTGCAGGCCAGTGGCAACGAACGCGAATACGAGGGCCTGCGCAACACCTGGCAACGCATGCTCGAACGCGGCCCCCAGCGCTTCGCCGTCAAACCTTCGGGCGTGCCCGACATGGCACCGCTGTACGACCTGCTGCCCAATTTTGGTGAGGTGCTGGACGACGTGAAGCGCCACGTGGCCCTCAGCCAGGACAGCCGCGACAGCCTGGAGGTGACCCCGATCCTGCTGCTCGGGCCACCCGGCGTGGGCAAGACCCATTTCGCCAAACAGATCGCCGACCTGCTGGGCACCAGCATGAGCCTGGTACCGATGAGTTCGATGACAGCCGGCTGGCTGCTGTCGGGCTCCTCGTCGCAGTGGAAAGGCGCCAAGCCCGGCAAAGTGTTCGAGGCGCTGGTCGATGGGCAGTACGCCAACCCGGTGATCGTGGTCGACGAGATCGACAAGGCCAGCGCCGACGCACAGTACGATCCCTTGGGCGCGCTCTACAGCCTGCTGGAGCACGACACGGCGCAGAACTTCGTGGACGAGTTCGCCGAAGTGCCGATCGATGCCAGCCAGGTGATCTGGATCACCACCGCCAACGACGAGCGTGCGATCCCCGAGCCCATCCTCAACCGCATGAACGTGTTCGAGATCGTAGCGCCCTCCCCCGAAGCGGCACGCAAGATCGCGGCCCACCTGTACCGCAGCATCCTGGGCGAACACGACTGGGGCCTGCGCTTCGATCCGGAACCGTCAGACGATGTGCTGGACCAGTTGGCCTGCCTGGCGCCCCGCGAGATGCGCCGCGCCCTCGTCACCGCCTTTGGCAATGCCCGGTTGGACAACCGCTACAGCGTGGCGGCAGACGATCTGCCGAAAGCCGGCGCGGGCAAGTCGCGGATCGGGTTCCTGCAGTAGGCGCCCCACCAGCGCACCAGGTCGCGCGAAGGCCCGGACTCAGGCGTCCGGATGGATCCAGTTGCGGGCGGCGGCATACACCGCGTTCGGGTACTCTGGCCGGCCGCGGCTGCCGTTGTAGCGGCCCAGCGCCAGGTAGGTGTCGCCGCGCTCACGGTCCAGGTAATGGCGCAGGATCACACAGCCAAAACGCAGATTGGTCTGCATGTTGAACAGCCGGGACGGATCGCCGTCGCCAATCAGGCGCGACCAGAACGGCATGATCTGCATGTAGCCCCGCGCACCCACGCGTGAAATGGCGAATTTGCGGAACGCACTCTCGACCTGGATCAGCCCCAGCACCATGGTGGTGTCCAGCCCGGCGCGGCGCGTCTCGTACCAGACAGTCTGCAGAAACTCGATGCGGGTCTGGAAATCCGGTTTTTTCTTCTTGAGCCGGTCACTCATGGCACCGAGCCAGCGCAGGTGCGACAGCCGCTTTTCGGTATCGCTGAAATCCGGCACAGGTGGCGCGCTGTTGGCGATGGCCGCGCTGAGCACGGAACGAACCGAGTCGGCCAGGGGTTCCTCGACCTGGCGACCGGCCCAGGCACTGCCGGGTGCGGCCAGCAGACCGAGGCCACCTAAGCCCAGTGCCCCGGCGCCGACCAGCCAGTCGCGACGCCGCAGCGGATCGGTGTCGAACGGTGCCACAGGACCGACCCCAGCCTTCATGCTGCGATCCGGCCCTTCAAGAAGTCGAGCACCTCGGCCACGGCCACCTTGGTGGCAGCCGCATCGCGGCGATGCTGGTATTCGATCTGGCCTTCCTTGATGCCACGGTCACCGATTGTCACGCGGTGTGGCACACCGATCAGTTCCCAGTCGGCAAACATCGCGCCTGGGCGTTCGCCGCGATCGTCCAGCAGCACATCCACGCCCGCGGCCACCAGCTGCTCGTGCAACTGCTCGGCAGCGGCTTTCACTTCGGGGCTGCGGTCCATGCCGATGGGACAGATCACCACGGTGAACGGGGCGATCGCATCGGGCCAGATGATGCCGCGTTCGTCGTGGTTCTGCTCGATGGCCGCTGCCGGCAGGCGCGTGATGCCGATGCCGTAGCAACCCATTTCGAAGTGCGCAGGCTTGCCGTCTTCCCCGAGGAACATGGCGCCCATCCCCTTGCTGTACTTGGTGCCGAGGTAGAAAACGTGGCCCACCTCAATGCCACGCTCGATCGCCAGTGCCCCTTGGCCATCCGGCGAGGCATCGCCCTCCACCACGTTGCGCAGGTCGGCAACCAGATCGGGCTCGGACAGGTCGCGGCCCCAGTTCACGCCCGTCATGTGGAAGTCGGGTTGATTGGCACCGCAGATCCAGTCGGCCATCACCGCCACCTCGCGGTCCACCACCAGTTTCACCGGCAACTTCAGGCCGACCGGGCCGAGGTAACCGGGCTTGCAGCCAAAATGCGCCTCGATCTCGGGCAAGGTCGCGAAACGGAACCCCACGTCCAGGCCCGGCACCTTGCCGACCTTGACCTCGTTCATGTCGTGGTCGCCGCGCAGCAGCAGCAGCCAGACCTGGCTCTTCACGATCTCACCGGCCTCGTTGAGCGTGTCGGTCGCCAGCACCAGCGACTTGACGGTCGTGGCCAGCGGCACACCCAGCAACTCGGCCACGTCGGCGCAGGTGCTCTTGCCCGGCGTCGGCGTCTTGACCATCGGATTGGCCGCGGTCGCGCGTGGCCCGGCAGGCGCCAGCGCTTCGGCTTTCTCCATGTTGGCAGCGTAATCGCTGGTGGGGCAATAGACGATGGCGTCTTCGCCCGTGGCGGCGATCACCTGGAACTCTTCGCTCAGGTCGCCGCCAATGGCACCGCTGTCGGCCGCCACCGCGCGGTAGCGCAAGCCAAAACGGTCGAAGATGCGGCGGTAGGCTGCGGCCATGACCTGGTAACTCGCCTTGGCAGCGGCTTCGTCGCGATCAAAGCTGTAAGCGTCCTTCATGATGAACTCGCGACCGCGCATCAAGCCAAAACGCGGCCGGCGCTCGTCGCGGAACTTGGTCTGGATCTGGTAGAAATTTTTCGGCAGCTGTTTGTAGCTGCGCAGCTCCTGCCGAGCGATATCGGTCACCACCTCTTCACTGGTGGGCTGCACCACGTAGTCGCGGCCGTGGCGGTCCTTGATGCGCAGCAGCTCGGGCCCCATCTTGTCAAAGCGCCCGGTTTCCTGCCAGAGCTCGGCCGGCTGCACCACCGGCATGGTCAGCTCGACGGCACCAGCACGGTTCATCTCTTCGCGCACGATGGCTTCCACCTTCTGGATCACCCGCAAGCCCATGGGCATGTAGCTGTAGATGCCGGCGCCCAGCTTCTTGATCATGCCCGCCCGGGTCATGAGCTGGTGGCTGACCACCTCGGCATCGGCCGGGGCTTCCTTGAGGGTTGAAATAAAGAACTGGGAAGCTTTCATGGGTGCGGCTGCCGTGCGGCAGTGTGGGTCGTTCAAACGGAATCTGTGGGCGCCGGATCAGCGTCGGCGATGCCCGTCGGGCATCGGGATTTACCCCTCATTGCAGTGCAACAGGTGGGCAATCACTTCGCAAGCCGCAAGGGGCGATGCATAATCCAGACAGTTCAAAAAATTTGGGGTTGATTATGCTTGACAGGGAAGGCTTCAGGCCCAATGTCGGCATCATTCTGCTCAACCAGAGAAATCAGGTGTTCTGGGGCAAGAGGATTCGATCCCACTCCTGGCAGTTTCCGCAAGGTGGCATCGACCGGGGCGAAACGCCCGAACAGGCGATGTACCGCGAGCTGCACGAAGAAGTGGGCCTCATGCCCGAGCACGTGAGCATCGTCGCCCGCACGCGGGACTGGTTGCGCTACGAAGTGCCGGACCGATTCATCCGCCGCGATGCGCGCGGTCATTACAAAGGTCAGAAACAGATCTGGTACCTGTTGCGTCTGGTCGCGCAGGACTGGCATCTCAACCTGCGTGCCACCAGCCACCCCGAGTTCGACGCCTGGCGCTGGCACGACTACTGGGTGCCGCTGGACGTGGTGGTTGAGTTCAAGCGCGGCGTCTACGAAATGGCGTTGACCGAACTCGCGCGCTACCTGCCCAGGAACGAGCACCGCAACCGCTACCTGCGGGGTGCCGGACGCCAACGGGGCTTGGACGATGGCCCCCATGCGGCGTATTCAAGCGGAGCGCCGCCGTGCATGGAGTTGCCCCCGGGCGCGAGCTTCGACCCCGATCCGCAGGGCGATCTGCGCGCTGGCGATTCGAACAACGTCGACATGCCACGACCGCTGTGAAACGCAGCGGCGTTGCGCTGGGTCAGCTGCGCGACAGGACCAGGTTGTCTCGATGGATCATCTCGGATTCCGCCACGTACCCCAGCAAACGCTCAAAGTCGTTTGAAGACTTGCGGCACAACAGGCGCGCTTCCGAGCTTGCATAGTTGGCGAGGCCGCGCGCGATTTCCTGGCCCGCGCCGTCGCGCACCGCGATCACATCACCGCGGGAGAACTCGCCCTCGACGGCCGTCATGCCGATCGGCAACAGGCTCTTGCCTTCACCCAGGATCTTTTGCACAGCGCCGTCGTCGACTCGCACCGAGCCGCGCAGCTGCAAGTGGTCGGCCATCCAGCGCTTGCGCGCCTGGTTCTTGGGTGTTCCGGCCACCAGGCAGGTGCCGATGGCTTCTCCGGCGCACAGGCGCAACAGCACCTGCGGTTCACGCCCCCAGGCAATGACCGTGGAAGCGCCCGATCCGGCCGCGCGCTTGGCGGCCAGGATCTTGGTGATCATGCCGCCTTTGCCGATGCCGGAACCCGCGCCGCCGGCCATGGTTTCGAGTTCGGGATCACCAGCCCGCGCCAGATCGACGAACCGCGCGCTCGGGTCGCGCCGAGGGTCGGCCGTGTAGAGCCCCTTCTGGTCGGTGAGGATCACCAGCACATCGGCCTCGACCAGATTGGCGACCAGCGCTCCCAGGGTGTCGTTGTCGCCGAACTTGATTTCGTCGTTGACGACGGTGTCGTTTTCATTGATCACTGGCACCACACCGAGCTGCAGCAGGGTCAGCAAGGTTGAGCGGGCGTTGAGGTAACGCTCACGGTCGGCCAGATCGGCGTGCGTCAACAGCACCTGGGCACTGCCCACGCCGCAGGCGCTGAGCTTGCTCTCGTACATCTGCACCAGGCCCATCTGGCCCACGGCGGCTGCCGCCTGCAATTCGTTGATCTCCTTCGGGCGCTCGCTCCAGCCCAGGCGTTTCATGCCTTCGGCCACAGCACCGCTGCTGACCATGATCAGCTCAAGGCCTTGCTGCACCAGGGCAGCCAGCTGTTCGCTCCATTGGCCAATGGCCTCTTCGTCCAGGCCCCGGCCTTCATTGGTGACCAGACTGGAGCCCACCTTGACGACGATGCGCCGGGCGGACTTGAAGACCCCAGACTGATCGAGACTGGGGTTCAAACGGGTTTCAACTGCTGCCATGGGCTCGCTTCATCCATTGCTGTGGCGGAGGCGGTCTCAAAGACCGCGGGGATCTTCAACAAATCGGGGATCCACGTCCACCGGTGCCTGGTGCGACTGGAATTCCTTGGCCAGGTACTCGTAAACCCCCTGAATCAGGCGCTCACAACCTTCGCGTGTCAGCGCAGAAATTTCGAACACCGGGCCTTTGTACTTGAGACGCTTGACGATGTCCTTGACCAGGGCTTCGCGCTGGTCCAAGGGCACCATGTCGAGCTTGTTGAGCACCAGCCAGCGCGGCTTGGCATGCAGCTTGGGATCGAACTTCTTGAGTTCGGCGACGATGGCCTTGGCCTGCACCACCGGGTCGACACCAGCGTCAAACGGCGCCACGTCGAGAATGTGCAGCAGCAAGCGCGTGCGCTGCAGGTGGCGCAGGAACTGGTGACCGAGGCCCGCACCCTCGGAAGCGCCTTCGATCAAACCGGGCACGTCGGCGACCACAAAACTCTTCTCTGGCGCCACCCGCACCACCCCCAGATTGGGGTAGAGCGTGGTGAACGGATAGTCGGCGATCTTGGGGCGCGCATTCGAGATCGCCGCGATCAAGGTCGACTTGCCGGCGTTGGGCATGCCCAGCAGCCCCACATCTGCCAGCACCTTGAGCTCCAGCTTCAGCACCTTGCGTTCACCGGCCCAGCCCGGCGTCTTCTGGCGCGGCGAGCGGTTGGTCGAACTCTTGTAGTGCATGTTGCCAAAGCCGCCGTCGCCGCCTTTGGCAATCGTGATCACCTCACCCGGCACCAGCAACTCATGCAGCACCTCGCCGGTTTCGGCATCGGCAATGATGGTGCCCACCGGCATCTTGAGCACGATGTCGTCGCCCTTGACGCCAAACATGTCCGAACCCTTGCCGTGTTCGCCACGCCCGGCTTCAAAGCGGCGCGTGTAGCGGAAATCGACCAAGGTGTTGAGACTGGCATCGGCAACCGCCAGCAAGTGGCCGCCGCGGCCACCATCGCCGCCGTCGGGACCGCCAAATTCTTTGTACTTCTCATGCCGGAACGACGCGCAGCCGTTGCCGCCATCACCGGCGGCGACTTCGATCGTGGCTTCGTCCACAAATTTCATGATCTGTATTCCTGCGATAAACAAACACAAAAGGCCCGCACGGGCGGGCCTTTTGCAATCAGGACATCACCTGCGCCTGAACCACCGCCTGGATTCAATCCGGCAGCGCCAGGACGCCCCGCCTCAGACGGGCGTGATGCTCACCACGTGACGGTTCAACGCGCCCTTGATGGCGAAGCTGACATGACCGTCGGCCGTGGCAAACAGGGTGTGGTCTTTGCCCACGCCCACGTTCACACCGGGGTGGAACTTGGTACCGCGCTGACGCACGATGATGGAACCGGAGCTGACCAGTTCACCGCCAAACGCTTTCACGCCGAGCATCTTGGGCTTGGAATCGCGCCCGTTTCGCGTTGAGCCGCCGCCTTTTTTCTGTGCCATGCTGACCTACTCCTCAGGCTGCGATCGACGAGATCTGCAGTTCGGTGAAATTCTGACGGTGACCCTGGCGCTTCTGGTAGTGCTTGCGACGACGCATCTTGAAGATGTGAACCTTGTCGTGCCTACCATGTGCCAGAACCGTGACTGTGACCGTTGCGCCGGAAACCAAGGGAGTGCCAACCTTGATCTCGCTGCCGTTGCCGACTGCCAGAACCTGATCAAACACGATCTCTTGACCCACATCCGCAGCAATCTGTTCTACTTTAATTTTTTCGCCAGCAGCAACACGATACTGTTTGCCACCGGTTTTTATGACCGCGTACATATGAACCTCTTGAAAAATTTCCACGAATGGAATCTTGGCAGACGAAATTCCACCAAGCCCAATATTCTAGCATGACCCGCCTACTCAATCAAGCGGTACCCGCCCGAACGGAAGCACCGCGATCATGGCGCCCTCAGGCACGAGAAACGGCTGCTGCTCGGTTTCTATAATCCCTGCCACCACCATCCTGCGCCCAGCTCACCGCTCGCTCCTATCTTGACCCACTCTGAAATCTCCATGAAAAACCCGCTGGACATCATCCAGGGAGACATGCAACGGGTCGACCAGGTGATTGGCGAACGTCTGACAACCGAAGTGCCTCTGGTCAGAGAGGTCGCCCAGTACATCATTTCAGCGGGTGGAAAGCGTCTGCGCCCTGCGCTGTTACTGTTGATCAGCGGCGCCTTGGGCAGTCAGACCCCCCATCGCCACACGCTGGCCGCGGTCGTGGAATTCATCCACACAGCCACCTTGCTGCACGACGATGTGGTGGACGAATCTACCTTGCGGCGAGGCCGCGCAACGGCCAACGAACGCTTCGGCAATGCCCCCAGCGTGCTGGTGGGGGACTTCCTGTACTCACGTGCCTTTCAGATGATGGTGGACGTCAACGACATGCGCGTGATGCAAGTGCTCTCGGATGCCACCAACGTGATTGCCGAGGGCGAAGTGCTGCAGCTGGTGAACATGCGCGACGCCTCCCTGGACGAGGCTGCCTACCTGCGCGTCATTCGATCAAAAACGGCCAAACTCTTCGAAGCCAGTGCGCGACTCGCGCCCATTCTCGCAGGCTCGGACGCCCGGGTCGAGGCGTTGTGCGCCACATATGGACAAGCACTGGGCACTGCTTTTCAGGTCATTGACGATGTCCTCGACTACGAAGGCAGCACAGATCAACTGGGCAAAAACCTCGGCGACGATCTGCGCGAGGGAAAGGTCACGCTGCCCATCATTTGCGCCTTGCGCACAGCGACCCCCGCCGAGAAAACGGTGCTCCGCAAGGCCATCGAAGAGGGCGACCTCACCCACCTCACTGATATTTTGACCATCATTGAGAAAAATGGCGCCCTGGAGTCCGCGCGTCAAAGCGCCATGATTGAAGCCCAGAGAGCCATGGATGCGGCGCGCATGTTGCCCGTCAATGACTACAGTGCGGCTTTGCTACAATTGCCCGCGGGCTTGATGGAGCGACGCTCCTGATCAGCGAACGGCGGTACTTCAGCCGTCAGAAGATTGACCTGACAGGTCCATCGGGGTGTAGCTTAGCCAGGTAGAGCGCTACGTTCGGGACGTAGAGGCCGGAGGTTCGAATCCTCTCACCCCGACCACATTCGGTATCGGCACCAACGCCACAGCGACCTCCTCAAGGGTCGCTGCTGGTCGTTTCGCAACCTGGATACAACGACCACAGTGCCTGAATCGGAAAATTCAGCACAAGTTGCGTCAATATTGGCCGCCAAGTCATTGATTTACGATAGATTACAGCTCTATGGCGTCTGTTGATACAGTGATCCAGGATACCTCCACCATGGCTTTGCCAGGCTTGGGGCGCGCCTTGGTGTCCGCGGGAAAACTGGGGCAAAAGGCTGCTGAAGACCTTTACAAGAAGGCGCAAAGTGGTCGAACCACGTTTATTGCTGAACTGACCGGCTCTGGTGCGGTGTCTGCCTACGATCTGGCGCACACCATGTCGACCGCGTTTGCCGCGCCGCTGCTGGATCTGGACGCCATTGACGTGCAGCGCCTGCCCAAGGACTTGCTGGACGCCAAGATTTGTGCGGACTTTCGCATCGTTGTGCTCAGCAAGCGCAACAACCGCCTTATGGTAGCCACCGCCGACCCAGCGGATCAGCAGGCGGCCGAAAAAATCAAGTTTGCCACACAGATGGGTGTCGACTGGGTGATTGCCGAGTTCGACAAGCTCAGCAAACTGGTGGAGTCCCAGTCAACCACGGCCAATGAGGCCATGGACAACATCATCGGCGGTGATTTCGAGTTCGACGAGATGACAGCCGATGCGGCCGTCACCGAAACCAGCGACAAGACCCTGTCGTCTGAAGTCGATGACGCCCCCGTTGTCAAATTTCTTCACAAGATGCTGCTGGACGCGTTCAATATGCGCGCCTCCGATCTGCACTTTGAACCCTATGAGCACAACTATCGGGTGCGATTCCGCATCGACGGCGAGCTCAGGGAGATTGCTTCACCGCCCATTGCCATCAAAGACAAGCTGGCCTCGCGCATCAAGGTGATCTCCCGCATGGACATATCCGAGAAGCGTGTGCCTCAGGATGGGCGGATGAAGCTCAAGGTCGGCCCCGATCGGGTGATCGATTTCCGGGTCAGCTCCCTGCCGACCTTGTTTGGTGAAAAGATCGTGATCCGTATCCTGGATCCCAGCAGCGCCAAGGTGGGCATCGACGCCCTGGGCTACGAACCCGAAGAAAAAAAGCGCCTGATGGAGGCCATCGGTCGCCCCTACGGCATGGTCCTGGTCACCGGTCCGACCGGCTCCGGCAAGACCGTGTCGCTCTATACCTGCCTGAACATCCTGAACAAGCCGGGCATCAACATTTCCACGGCGGAAGATCCCTCGGAAATCAACCTGCCAGGCGTCAACCAGGTCAACGTCAACGAAAAAGCAGGCCTGACGTTTGCTGCAGCGCTCAAGGCCTTCTTGCGTCAGGATCCCGATGTGATCATGGTTGGCGAGATCCGAGACCTGGAAACGGCGGACATCTCCATCAAGGCTGCGCAAACGGGTCACATGGTGCTTTCGACCCTGCACACCAACGACGCCCCGACCACACTCACTCGCATGATGAACATGGGCATCCCCACGTTCAACATTGCCTCCAGTGTGATCCTGATCACGGCGCAACGCCTGGCCCGCCGGCTCTGCCCAACATGCAAAGCGCCGCTCGACGTGCCGCGAAAGGCGCTGATCGACGCGGGGTTCAAGCCGGAAGACCTGGATGGCACGTGGACACCCTACAAGCCAGTGGGCTGCTCTGCCTGCAACAACGGCTACAAGGGCCGGGTGGGCATCTACCAGGTCATGCCCATATCTGAGGAAATCCAGCGCATCATCCTCAAGGGTGGCAGTGCACTCGACATCGCACAGCAAGCAGGCAGAGAAGGTGTGCGGACCCTGCGTGAATCGGGGTTGCTCAAGGTGCGGCAAGGCATGACTTCTCTGGAAGAAGTCTTGAGCGTCACCAACGAATAAGCCAGTACAGACCCACAACCCGAGGACCACATGGCAACCGCAGCATCCAAAAGCGTCAAGGACTTTGTTTTTGAATGGGAAGGCAAGGACCGCAACGGCAAGCAGGTGCGGGGAGAAACCAGAGCCGTTGGAGAAAACCAGGTTCTGGCTGCGTTGCGGCGGCAAGGCATTGTCCCCGGCAAGATCAAAAAACGGCGGATGAGCTCCGGCAAGCGCATCAGGCCCAAAGACATTGCCATCTTCACCCGACAGCTGGCCACTATGATGAAGGCGGGTGTCCCCTTGCTGCAGTCATTCGATATTGTCGGCCGGGGCAACCCCAATCCCAGTGTCTCGAAGTTGCTCAATGACATCCGGTCCGACGTCGAAACCGGTACATCGCTGAGTGCTGCGTTCCGGAAAAACCCACTCTATTTCGACAGCCTGTATTGCAATCTGGTTGAAGCAGGTGAAGCCGCCGGTATTCTGGAGGAGCTGCTTGATCGATTGGCGGTCTACATGGAAAAGACCGAGGCCATCAAATCCAAGATCAAGTCGGCATTAATGTACCCCATCGCCGTCATCATTGTGGCCTTCGTCGTCGTTGCGGTAATCATGATTTTCGTGATCCCAGCATTCGAGGAAGTGTTTACTGGTTTTGGCGCTGACCTTCCGGCGCCAACATTGCTCGTCATCGCAATTAGCAAGTTCTTCACTGAGTACTGGTGGCTGATTTTTGGTCTTCTGGGTGGCGGCACCTATTTCTTCATGCAAGCTTGGCGACGCAACGAAAAAGTCCAACATTTCATGGATCGATTGTTACTCAAGATGCCCATCTTTGGAGCCTTGGTCGAAAAATCCGTGATCGCCCGATGGACGCGAACCATGGCTACCATGTTTGCGGCCGGCGTCCCGCTGGTCGAAGCGCTCGATTCAGTGGGCGGTGCATCGGGGAACTCGGTCTATGCGATTGCCACCGACAAGATCCAGCAGGAAGTCTCCACCGGCACCAGTCTGACGAACGCCATGACCAACGCCAACATCTTTCCCTCCATGGTCCTGCAGATGTGCGCCATTGGTGAAGAGTCCGGCTCCATCGACCACATGCTGGGCAAGGCAGCCGATTTTTATGAGGCCGAAGTGGACGACATGGTCGCAGGACTGTCCAGCCTGATGGAACCCATCATCATCGTCATTCTGGGCACCATCATCGGGGGCATTGTGGTGTCGATGTATCTGCCGATCTTCAAACTGGGCCAAGTGGTTTGATGCTGATGGTGGAGGCGCTCGACGCCTTGGCGCTGGGCACGCTCGGGCTTCTCGTGGGCAGTTTCTTGAACGTGGTGATCCACCGTCTGCCCAAAATGATGGAGCTGCGATGGGCGGCCGAATGTGCCGAGCTTCAAGGACATTCATCCGAAGCCCCTCCGACAGCGGAAGCGCCGCCACGCTTCAACCTGATGGTGCCCCGTTCGCGCTGCCCGCATTGTGGCCACCAGATTCGGTGGTTCGAGAACATCCCGGTGTTGAGCTACATCGCCTTGCGCGGTCAATGCACCAGCTGCGAAGCCCGGATCAGCCCACGGTACCCCCTGATCGAATTGCTCAACGCAGCTCTCTTTGCCTGGTGTGGCTGGCGCTGGGGACTGGGCTGGACCGCGCTGGCATGGAGTGGTTTTGCAGCGGCCGTCCTGGCGCTGGCCTGCATCGACTGGGACACCACCTTGTTGCCAGACGACATCACCCTGCCCCTGCTGTGGGCCGGTCTTTGCGCGGCTGCGTTGGGGTTGAGCGGCGCCACCCTGACCGATGCGCTCTGGGGTTCGGTGGCTGGCTACCTCTCCCTGTGGATGGTGTATTGGGCCTTCAAACTGGCCACGGGAAAAGAAGGCATGGGCTATGGCGACTTCAAGCTGTTTGCCGCGCTCGGCGCCTGGTTTGGCTGGCAGGCGCTGATCCCCGTCATCCTGATGGCATCGCTCATGGGCGCAGCCATCGGGATCGCACTCAAAGTGTTCAGCCAGCTGCGCGAGGGTGGCTACGTTCCGTTCGGTCCCTTTCTGGCGCTTGCCGGGCTGACGGCCATGATTTTCGGCCCCTCGTCCATTCTCGCCACCATCGGACTTTGACCATGGCGGCCATGCGTCCAGCGCTGAGACTGGGACTGACGGGCGGTATCGGCAGTGGAAAAAGCACGGTGGCACAGCTGCTGCAGGAACGCGGCGCCATTGTCATTGATGCCGATGCCATCTCACGAGCGTGCACCCAACCCGGTGGCAGCGCCATGCCCGCCGTGGCGCAATCGTTCGGCCTGGCTTTCATAGCGCAAGACGGTTCACTGGACCGCCAACGCATGCGTGAACATGTCTTCACCAACCCGGATGCCCGTCGGTTGCTCGAGTCCATCGTGCACCCGCTGGTCGCTCAGGAAATCCAGCGCCAGGCGAAGGCGGCCGCATCCCACTGCCTGGTGTTTGACGTGCCGTTGCTCGTGGAATCGCCTCGCTGGAGGCCCCAGCTGGACCTCGTGCTCGTGGTGGATTGCGAGACAGGAACACAGATTCGTCGGGTGGCTTCGCGCAGCGGCCTGGACCGGACGGCGATCGAAGGCATCATCAGCAGTCAGAGTCCGCGCGTGGAGCGACTCGCCGCAGCAGACCTGGTGATCTTCAACAACGGCCATGAGACAGAGCCTTTGCGACGAACCGTCGGGCAGCTCGCTGATCAGATCGGGCTATGATGAAAGGCCTGCATACCAACGCCTTCTGCGAACCCCAGCCGCCGTGATCCTGTACGAATACCCCTTCAACGAACGCATTCGCACCTATCTGCGGCTGGAGCACCTGTTCCGGCGACTGGCGGAACTGCTGCCCCGCACGCAGGCGCTGGACCATCACTTTGCCATCCAGACCATTTTCGAGATCATGGATGTCGCATCCCGGGTCGACATGAAGTCGGATGTGCTCAAAGACATTGAGCGGCACAAACAGCAGCTCAACAGCTACCGTGGCAACCCGGCGATCTCTGAGCGCGCTCTGGACGATGTCATCGCGCAACTCGACACCTGCTTTGCCCAGCTCAACAACCTGCCTGGAAAAACCGGTCTGTCCCTGACCGAAAACGACTGGTTGATGAGCATCAGAAGCCGCATCGGCATCCCCGGTGGCACTTGCGAATTCGATCTTCCAGCCTACTTCCACTGGCAGCACCACAGCGTCGAGCAACGTCAAGCCGATCTGCAGCGCTGGGTCCAGACACTGGCCCCCCTGGCAGAAGCGGTTGTGCTGCTGCTGAAAATGCTGCGCGATTCAGGTTCACCGCAAAAGGTGGTGGCTCCGGGGGGTCAATTTCAACAGAACCTGCCCCAGGGTCGAACTTTTCAGCTGCTGCGTCTCGGCATCAATCCCTCACTCGGTTTGATTCCGGAAATCAGCGGCAACCGGCTGCTGCTGTCGGTTCGATTGATGCGCCAGGGCGACGACGAACGCCTGCATCTGGCCCAGGAAGATGCATCTTTCGAGTTGACGCTCTGCGCCTGAAGCATTGATGCCGGAACCCGAATTCACCGTGAAAACCGTTGCATGCCCGGCCTGCAACGGTACCAGCATCTACGCTCCCAGCAACATCTACCGACCGTTCTGCAGTGAGCGCTGCAAGAACCTGGACCTCGGAGCCTGGGCCAGCGAACGCTTCAAACTGCCTGAACAAACCCCCAACACAGATCCCGATTTTGAGCAAAGCTGACCTGGGCTGACGCCGCGTCTGACCGACTCAGGTGACCTGCTCTTCCATCAACCATTCCAGCACCGGTACCGTGCCGGGCAGCACCGGTGAGCAGCGAACGGGCAAACGCTCCCAGGCAAACGCCTGTCCCTCGTGCATCTGCAACTCGCCCGACCAGTCATGCACCTTGCAGAAGTGCAGGCGCACCAAGGCATGGGGATAGTCAACCAGTTTTTCGCGCCAAGGCAATGCGGCGCCGATCGTCAAACCAATCTCTTCGATCAACTCGCGGCGCAAGGCCTGCTCCACCGTTTCCCCAGCTTCCAGCTTGCCGCCCGGAAACTCCCAATACCCCGCGTACACCTTGCCTTCGGGTCGGCTCGTGAGCAGGAATTCACCGCCGGGTGCGATCAACACCCCGACAGCCACGTCAACGATTGGACGCTCGGGCGACGTGTCGCGCGAGCGTTCCGCATCCACCACCAGCACCGGATCGTTCATGGTTTTAGCCCGGGCAGCGGTCAGGCATTTCCTGCGGCATGGGTGCCCGCATAGTCACGTGCAAACTGGTAGGCTACGCGGCCACTGCGGGACCCGCGCTCCAGTGCCCAGACCAGCGCTTGAGGCCGTGCCGCCTCAGTGTCAGTGGGAGAAATGCCGAACGCTGAAAGCCACTGAGCCACGATGCTCAGGTACTCGTCCTGACTGAACGGGTAGAAGCTCACCCAGAGACCAAAGCGCTCGGACAGAGAAATCTTTTCTTCCACCACCTCGCCCGGATGCACTTCACCGTCGGGTGTGTGCGTGTAGCTGAGGTTTTCCTTCATGTATTCGGGCAGCAGGTGGCGGCGGTTGCTGGTGGCGTAGATCAGGACGTTCTGCCCGGCGGCAGATACCGAGCCATCCAGAATCGACTTGAGCGCCTTGTAGCCGGGCTCCCCATCTTCGAAGCTGAGGTCATCGCAAAACACGATGAAGCGTTCGGGACAATCGGCCACCACATCGACGATGTCGGGCAGATCCACCAGATCGGCTTTGTCCACCTCGATCAGTCGAAGGCCCTTGCCTGCAAACTCACTGAGACAGGCCTTGACCAGCGACGACTTGCCGGTGCCACGTGCCCCGGTCAGCAACACGTTGTTGGCCGGCAGGCCTTTCACGAACTGCAGGGTGTTTCGCTGAATCTTGTCTTTCTGGCCGTCAATTTCCTGCAGGTCGTCCAGGCGCATGTGGGCCACATGCCGCACCGGCTCCAGCACGCCGTGGCCACTGCTGCGTTTGCGGTAGCGGTAGGCCACCGAGGTCTTCCAGTCCGGCGCACCCAGCGGTTGGGGCAGCACCGCTTCAATGCGGGTGATCAGCTGTTCGGCCCGTTCGATCAGGCGTTCAAATTTTTCGTTCATCGCATGCCCTCAGCGCACAAGGAAACCTTCCCGAGACATCGCAGAACCGGCCTTGTCAGGCTGCAGATGTCGCCCCCTGAGGGGGCCCCGCGCACAGCGCGGCGGGAGAGGGTCAAGATCTGTAGTCGGCGTTGATCGTCACGTAATCGTGGCTGAAGTCGCACGTCCAGACCGTCTCCACCGCCGTCCCGCGGCCGAGACCAATGCGGACCAGGATCTCGGCTTCCTTCATCACGCGCTGGCCGTCTTCCTCGCGGTAGTCCGGATGGCGACCGCCCGCCGTGACCACGTGCACGTCACCCAGATGCAGCTCGATCCGGGTGGCATCCAGATCGGCAATGCCGGCGTACCCGACCGCCGCCAGGATGCGGCCAAGATTCGGATCGCTGGCAAAAAAGGCCGTCTTGACCAACGGCGAATGGGCCACCGCATAAGCGACCTGCAAACATTCGGCCGATGAGCCGCCACCTTCCACCCGCACGGTGATGAACTTGGTTGCGCCTTCGCCATCACGCACGATGGCGTGGGCCAGAAACTGGGCCACCTCGGTCATTGCAACCAGCAAGGCCTGCCCCTCGGCACTGTCCAGCGAAGTTACCAATGCGTTGCCGGCCTGGCCCGTGGCCACCACCACGAAGGAGTCGTTGGTGGAGGTGTCTCCATCCACCGTCACACGATTGAACGAACTGTCGGCCAAGCGCTTGGCCAGCGTGTTCATCAAGGCAGGCGCCACGGCTGCGTCGGTGGCCACGTAGCCCAGCATGGTCGCCATGTTGGGCCGGATCATGCCCGCACCCTTGGCTATGCCGCTCACCGTCACGGTCTTGCCACCCACCACAGCCTGGCGGCTGATGGCTTTGGGCAGGGTGTCGGTGGTCATGATCCCCTCAGCCGCCTTGAGCCATTGCGAACCGGTGGCACCCTCCGCGCCACCAGCATCTGACAACGCAGCAGGCAGTCCGGCCAGCAGACGGTCCAGAGGCAAGGGCTCCATGATCACGCCAGTGGAAAAGGGCAGCACCTGCTCGTGCGGCACGCCCAGAGCCAGCGCCAGGGCGTTGGCGGTCTGGCGCGCGTTCTGCAGCCCCGGCTCCCCCGTCCCGGCATTGGCGTTGCCCGTGTTGATGACCATGGCACGGATGCCCTGCCCCGCCGCCAAGTGATCCCGACACACCTGGACTGGCGCCGCTGCGTAGCGGTTTTGCGTGAAAACAGCGCCAACTGCAGAGCCCTCATCCAGGAGAAACACGGTCAGGTCTTTGCGATTGGCCTTGCGGATCCCCGCTTCGGCGACGCCAATGCGCACACCGGCAACCGGCAACAGATCCTCGGCTTGGGGTGCGGTGTAGTTCACAGCCATGGCAACAGACTCCAGATTGAGAAACGCAAAGATCGAAGGGTATTCTTCACGCCAGAACTCCAAGGAACTGGCTTGGCCAGGCCGCGGGCCGTTGTCCCCCTGAGAGGTGGCGTCAGCCGCGCAAGGGGGATCAAGTCAACAAACCGTGGCAGTGCTTGTATTTTTTTCCACTGCCACACGGACATGGGTCGTTGCGCCCAACACGCGCCACGGCAGGGTCACTGCCTGCAGGACCTGTATCACCGGCGCCGGGCCGGCTCTCGACGTCGCCCGTTTCGGTGGGTGCGGTGTAGGTCACATTGGCGATCTGTTCGCCACGTGCTTCCATCTGCTCGGCCTCTTCGGTGATCTGTTCTGCCGACTGCACGCGCACATTCATGAGAATGCGGCTGACATCGTTCTTCACGCTGTCGAGCAACTGACCAAACAGCACAAAAGCTTCGCGCTTGTATTCCTGTTTTGGCTGTTTCTGCGCGTAGCCACGCAGATGAATGCCCTGCCGCAGGTAGTCCAGCGCGGACAGGTGTTCGCGCCATTGGCTGTCGATGGTCTGCAGCAGCACCATGCGCTCGAACTGTGTGAAGTTCTCCTCACCCACCATGCCGACCTTCTGATCAAACACGCCCTTGGCCGCGACCAGCACACGCTCGACAATTTCTTCGGCATCGATGGACTCGGCATCCGAAACCCACGAAGCCACCGGCGCATCGACCGACCACTGCTCGCGCAACACACGCTCCAGACCCGGCAGATCCCACTGTTCTTCCACGCTGCCTTCGGGCACGTATTCGCGCACCAGGTCGGTGAAGCAGCCATCGCGCAACGAATCGATCTGGGCGCGCAGGCTTTCCGCGTCGAGGATGTCGTTGCGCTGCTGGTAGATCACTTTGCGCTGGTCGTTCGACACGTCGTCGTATTCGAGCAGCTGCTTGCGGATGTCGAAGTTGCGCGCCTCAACCTTACGCTGCGCGCTCTCGATGCTGCGCGTGACGATGCCGGCCTCGATCGCCTCCCCCTCGGGCATCTTCAGTCGTTCCATGATGGCGCGCACCTTGTCGCCGGCGAAGATCCGCATCAGCGAATCGTCCAGGCTCAGGTAGAAGCGCGATGAGCCCGGGTCGCCCTGGCGGCCCGAGCGCCCGCGCAACTGGTTGTCGATGCGGCGGCTCTCGTGGCGCTCGGTGGCGATGATGCGCAGGCCACCCAGTGCCTTGACCTTTTCGTGGTCCAGCTGCCATTGCTGGCGCAGCGATTCGACGCGCGAGACCTTGGTCGCTTCGTCGAGCGACTCGTCGCCCTCGATGGCTGCGGTCATCTTCTCCAGGTTGCCGCCGAGCACGATGTCGGTGCCGCGACCCGCCATGTTGGTGGCAATGGTGATGGCACCGGGGCGCCCGGCCTGGACAATGATGTCGGCCTCACGGGCGTGCTGCTTGGCGTTGAGAACCTCGTGAGGCAGGTTTTCCTTCACCAGCAGCGCGGCGATGATTTCCGAGTTTTCGATCGACGAAGTCCCCACCAGCACCGGCTGGCCACGCTCATGGCACTCGCGGATGTCTTCGATGGCGGCGGCGTATTTTTCCGGTGTCGTCTTGTAGACGCGGTCGAGCTGGTCGGTGCGTTTGCTGATCCGGTTGGGCGGAATCACCACCGTTTCCAGGCCGTAGATTTCCTGGAATTCGTAGGCTTCGGTGTCGGCCGTACCGGTCATGCCCGAGAGCTTGCCGTACAGGCGGAAATAGTTCTGGAACGTGATGGACGCCAGCGTCTGGTTTTCCGGCTGGATCGCGACGCCCTCCTTCGCCTCCACCGCCTGGTGCAGGCCATCGCTCCAGCGGCGGCCCGACATCAGGCGCCCGGTGAACTCGTCCACGATGACAATCTCGCCACCCTGGTTCACGTAGTGCTGGTCCCGATGATAGAGGTGGTGTGCTTTCAGCGAAGTCACCAGGTGGTGCATCAGGGCGATGTTGGCCGGGTCGTAGAGCGATGCGCCCTCGGGGAGCAGGCCGGCCTGACTGAGCAGGCGCTCGGCGTTCTCGTGACCTTGTTCGGTCATGTGGATCGCGTGCGATTTTTCATCAACCGTGAAGTCGCCCGGCCTGGTCACGCCCTCACCGGTGCGCGGGTCGGCCTCGCCTTCCTGGCGGGTCAGGTGCGGGATCAGTTGCTTGATCGCCATGTAAACCTGCGTCTGGTCTTCCGCCTGGCCGCTGATTATCAGCGGCGTGCGGGCCTCGTCGATCAGGATCGAGTCCACCTCGTCCACGATGGCGTAGTTGAGCCCCCGTTGCACGCGGTCACCGGCCTCGTAGACCATGTTGTCGCGCAGGTAGTCGAACCCGTACTCGTTGTTGGTGCCGTAGGTGATGTCGGCGCGGTAGGCAGCCTGCTTCTCTTCGCGCGGCGCCTGCGGCAGGTTGATACCCACCGTGAGTCCGAGGAAGGTGTACAGCCTGCCCATCCACTGGGCATCGCGACTGGCCAGGTAGTCGTTGACCGTCACTACGTGCACACCTTTGCCGGTGAGCGCGTTCAGGTACACCGGCAGCGTGGCGGTCAGCGTTTTGCCCTCACCCGTGCGCATTTCAGCCACCTTGCCATGGTGCAATGCCAGGCCACCGACCAGCTGCACATCGAAATGGCGCATCTTCATCACACGCTTGCTGGCTTCACGCACCAACGCAAACGCCTCCGGCAACACCGACTCCAACGCCTCACCATCCGCTATGCGGCGCTTGAAAACTTCGGTCTGGGCCTTGATGTCTTCGTCACTGAGTTTTTCGAACTGCGGTTCAAGGCCATTGATCCGCTCCACCGTTTTGCGATAGGTCTTGAGCAAGCGGTCGTTGCGACTACCAAATATTTTGGTGAGAATGTTTGTGGCCATACATGCGGGCCTGCACCGACAACGTGCCAAGACGTGCCGGACAGGCAAAAGGGAATCGGAGGGCTCTTGCCAGCGGTTGCGGCACAAAGGCGGTGAACCCCTGATGTGCCTGCAAATGCTGCTCTTTCAAGAGCAAAGTGGGGATTTTAACTGGCGCACCAAGGCGCACTCACTGCTTGCGCGGACCTCTCGGTGCCAGCTGCGCCGCCGCGAGATTTTCCCCCGCGTCCAGGAAACGCCTGGGATCTTGCACAACCCCTGATACCCAGACCTCAAAGTGCAAATGAGGCCCTGTCGATCGACCGGTGGAGCCGACCTCTGCGATCTTCTGCCCCCGCTTGACGATGTCGCCCTTCCTGACCAGCACGCGGGAGGAATGGGCGTAGCGGGTGATCAGATCGTTGCCGTGATCGATTTCCACCATGTTCCCATAGGCGGGGTGAACCTCCTGCACCACCACCACACCACCTGCCGCAGCAAGAATCGGGGTCCCCGTGTCCGCGGGAAAATCCAGTCCCGTGTGCATGGCCGAACGTCCGGTAATGGGATCAATGCGGAAACCGAAAGGAGAGCCCACCTGGACCCCCTGCACAGGCTCCTCGGTGGGCACCATGGTACGCAGGATCTTCTGATCAAACAGGCGGGATTCCACCACGGTCAACCAATCGACTCTCGAACCGGTGTTGCGGTCGAGCTGGTCCATGGCCGCCATCAGCTCATCGACTGTCAGATCACGACCGCCCACCAGCGCACCACCTGAACCCGCGGGAAGCTTGAATTCCTGGGGATTGATGCCCGCCAAGCCCGCCACACGCTCGCCCAGCGATTCAATTTGCACCATGCGGCCTTGCATCTCGCCCAGCTTGCGCGCCATCGCATCCAGGTTCTCGCGCATGTAGAGTTCCTTGGAGTCGAGTTCGCCTTGTGTCACCAGACGCGCCACAGAACCAAAACCGGGCCAGCCCTGGCGAACACCTTCCAGAAAGACCCAGTGGTAAGCAGCCACCGCGCCCAGCATCATCAAGAGGGATGCGAACGCCCCCATGGCAACCAGTCTGATACCGTTCAGGTGCAACGCCCGACTCTTGGCAAGCCAGGCATCCGTGATAATGATGTGCACGTTTCAAACCTTTCTGACGGTAACGGGTCAGCCCCGAGACACCCCATGCCCGAACACCGATTTCAGACCCAGTTCAGCCTGGAGCAAGCGGCCAGTGCCGCCCCCACGCTGGCCGCATTGCGCGAACGAATCCGCGAATCCCAAAAGTGCCTGGAACAGATCCAGCACCTGATTCCGGCTGCACTGCGGCGCCAGGTTCAGGCCGGCCCCATACATGAAACCGAATGGTGTCTGCTGGTCAGCAGCGCCGCCGCCTCAACCAAATTGCGCCAGTTGCTTCCTGCCCTGCAGCAGACCCTCACGCACCAAGGTGCGCGCGTCAGCAGTATTCGAATCAAGGTACAGACACCTCAACGCTGAATCGTGCGCAAAGAGTAGCCCTGCCTCGCAACACCGAAACCCGAACACCCATTCAAAATGGTGCCGCTTGTCTGACTCGAACAGACGACCTATCGCTTACAAGGCGAGTGCTCTACCAACTGAGCTAAAGCGGCGGGTATTCGGCTGTTGATTTTACTTGACCCGTTTGAGCGTCGGACGCCCACCACCCTGATTAGGACCACGGGGTGGCGGCTCATCCGTCGCCGCAGATTTGGCCTCTGCCGTTTGATCACTGGGCACCGCGCGCAGATTGGCCCGCTCGGCGTCTTCGCTTCGAACAGGCGCCAACACCGCTTCCGCGGACGGAAGGCCGGCAAAGCTGCCCGCAGCGGGCGCAGGAAACGCCATGCCTTGTCCATTTTCGCGCGCATAGATCGCAACAACGTGATCGATGGGAACCACGATCTCCCGCGCAACGCCACCAAACCGGGCCTTGAACTCGATGAACTCATTGCCCAAGTGCAACGAGCTGGTCGCATCGAAACTCACATTGAGGACGATTTCGCCATTCTTCACAAACTCCATCGGCACCTTGACAGACCCATCGACCTGAACGGCGATGTAGGGTGAAAACCCGTTATCGACACACCACTCGTGCAACGCGCGGATGAGGTAAGGACGGGTGGAAGGGCTGTCCTGATCGGGGAGGCTCATGGATGTACGAAGGTCTGTCTCGGCAACAGGTCATGGCGAAAGCCGCCAGGACTCATCACTTGCGCATGACCTTTTCAGAAGGCGTCAGTGCTTCAATGTAGGCCGGACGCGAAAAAATCCGCTCGGAGTACTTGAGCAGCGGCGCTGCATTCTTGCTCAGTTCGATGCCATAGAAGTCCAGCCGCCAGAGCAGCGGCGCGATGGCCACATCGAGCATTGAGAAGTTGTCACCCAGCATGAACTTGTTCTTCAGGAACACCGGCGCGAGCTGGGTCAGGCGGTCACGGATGTGGGCGCGTGCCTTTTCCAGCGCCTTGTCGTTGCCTTTCGTGCTGCGAGATTCCAGCACGGACACGTGGGCAAACAGCTCTTTCTCGAAGTTCAGCAAAAACAGCCGCACACGTGCACGATCCACGGGGTCACCGGGCATCAGCTGGGGGTGAGGGAAGCGCTCATCAATGTACTCGTTGATGATGTTCGATTCGTACAGGATCAGGTCACGCTCAACCAGAATGGGCACCTGGCCATAGGGGTTCATGACGCTGATGTCTTCGGGCTTGTTGTACAGGTCCACATCGCGGATCTCGAAATCCATGCCCTTCTCAAACAGGACGAAGCGGCAGCGGTGGGAATAGGGACAAGTCGTGCCCGAATACAAAACCATCATAGAGGAGTCTCCTTAATGCAAAAACAGTGGCCGACCTGACCGCTCGTGTGCGGCAACAGGCCAACCACTGTGGATTTTCAGGCCATTCGGATCAAACCGGAAGCCCGAAGCGGTGCGTGAGTTACTTAACGTCTTTCCAGAAAGAGGCATTCAGACGCCATGCCACCACGGTGAACAGCGCCAGAAAGAGCATCACCCAGACGCCCAGGCGCACCCGGGTATTTTGGGCTGGTTCGCCCATCCATTGCAGGTAGGCCACCAGGTCACCCACATTCTGATCGTATTCAGCTGCGCTCAAGGTGCCCGCCTTGCCCTGCTCCCAGCCCTTGAGGACGTCCACTTCGTGACCATGGCTGGTCACCTTTTCCATGATGGGCTTGCGCTCGCCTTGGAGCTCCCACAGCGGATGGGGCATGCCGATGTTCGGAAACACCAGGTTGTTCCAGCCAGTGGGCTTGGTTTCGTCGCGGTAATAGCTGCGCAGCAGGGTGTAGAGGTAGTCCGCACCGGAATAACCCGCACCGGAACGCGAGCGCGCGATCACGGTCAGGTCGGGCGGATTGGCACCAAACCACTCTTTCGCCTGGCGGGGATCGATCGATGCCTTCATCGTGTCACCGATCTTGTCGGTGGCGAAAGTCAGGTTCTCCGCGATCTGTTTGTCGGTCAGGCCAATGTCGCGCAGCCGGTTGTAGCGCATGAAGGCCGCCGAATGGCAGCTCAGGCAGTAGTTCACAAAGATCTTGGCACCGTTTTGCAGCGCGGCCACGTCGTTGGTTCGGTTGGGCGCCTTTTCAATCGGCACGCCAAAACCGCCTGCAGCCAGTGCGCTGGCCGAAAGCCCCAGAGCCAGTGCAAAGCCCAGAAGGATTTTTTTCATTTGCTTGATTCTCCGCTTGTGCTGGTGTGTCTCAGTGAGGCTTGAAGTTGATGCGGCTCGGCACCGGCTTGAACTCGCCGAGCCGACTCCACCAGGGCATCAGCAGGAAGAAGCCAAAGTAGAACAGGGTACCGACCTGCGAAACGCGCTCACCCACCGGCGACGGAGGCAGCACACCCAGGTAGCCCAGGATCAGGAAGTTGATGACGAACACGGCATACAACCACTTGTTCCAGTTCGGGCGGTAGCGGATCGACTTAACGGGGCTGTTGTCCAGCCAAGGCAGGAAGAACAGGATGATCACGGCGCCACCCATGGCGACCACACCCCAGAACTTGGCGTCAATGGCCATCATCAGCGCCACGAGCACCACGGCACCACCGACCACAGCACCCTTCATGACGAGGCTGAGTTTGGCTTTGGCCACGCCCAGCAACGCGCCCAGCAAAACGCAGGCGATCAGGGCATACATCATTTCACTGGTGATCGCACGCAGCATCGAATAGAACGGCGTGAAGTACCAGACCGGAGCAATGTGCAGCGGCGTCACCAGCGGATCGGCCGGGATGAAGTTGTTGAACTCCAGGAAGTAGCCGCCGAACTCGGGCGCGAAGAACACGATCGCCGAGAACACCATCAGGAACAACGACACGCCAAAGATGTCGTGCACGCTGTAATAGGGATGAAAGGGAATGCCGTCGACCGGATGGCCTTGGGCGTCTCTCGGTGCGCCGGGGCCCTTGATCTCTACGCCGTCCGGGTTGTTGGAGCCCACTTCGTGCAGCGCAATGATGTGCGCCACCACCAGGCCCAGCAGCACCAGCGGCACGGCGATCACGTGGAAGCTGAAGAAGCGGTTGAGCGTGGCATCACCGACCACAAAGTCACCGCGGATCAGCAGAGCCAGATCGGGACCAACAAAAGGGATGGCCGAGAACAGGTTCACGATCACCTGGGCGCCCCAGTAGGACATCTGGCCCCAGGGCAGCAGGTAGCCCATGAACGCTTCAGCCATCAGCACCAGAAAGATGGCGCAACCGAACACCCACACCAGTTCACGTGGCTTGCGGTATGAGCCGTAAATCAAGCCCCGGTACATGTGCAGGTAGACCACAATAAAGAACGCCGATGCGCCCGTGGAGTGCATGTAGCGGATCAACCAGCCCCAGGGCACGTCGCGCATGATGTACTCGACCGAGGCGAACGCGAGGTTGGCGTCGGGCTTGTAGTGCATCACCAGAAAGATGCCGGTGACGATCTGGATCACCAGCACCAGCAGGGCCAGCGAGCCGAAGATGTACCACCAGTTGAAGTTTTTTGGTGCGTAGTACTCGGCCATGTGCTCATTGAAGAGCTTGGACAGCGGGAACCGGTTATCGACCCAGTTCAGTGCTTTCTGGCCCAGCGGGGCGTCGGGGGAAATTTCTTTGAATTCAGCCATGGATTGCCTCTGTGGTCGGTTGCCTGCGGGTGCCGGTCAGGCCTTTTCTTCGCCAATCAGCAGCGTTGTGTCTGAAAGGTAGTAGTGGGGCGGCACTTCCAGGTTGTCGGGGGCCGGCTTGTTCTTGAACACGCGACCGGCAACGTCGAAAGTGGAACCATGACAGGCACATAGGAAGCCGCCAACCCAGTCGTCCGGCAGTGATGGCTGCGGGCCGGGCGTGAGCTTGTCGCCGGGCGAGCAGCCCAGGTGGGTGCAGATGCCGACGCCGACAAAGACCTCGGGCTTGATCGAACGGTGACGGTTCAGCGCGTAAGCGGGAGTCGGAACCGACTTGCGCTCCGAATTGGGATCGGCCAGCTGTGGCTCAATTTTCTCCAGATCGGCCAGCTGCTGTTCGCTGCGGCGCATGATCCAGACGGGCTTGCCGCGCCATTCGGCCACCATCTTGGTGCCGGGCAACAGGCCGGAAATATCCACTTCAACAGCCGCCCCTGCCGCCTTGGCTCGCTCGGAAGGCTGAAACGTGCTCACAAAAGGAACGGCGACGGCAGCTGCTCCCACACCACCCATGGCGCAGGATGTGATCAGCCACGTGCGGCGGCTGTTGTCCACAGTCGCATCAACGGTTGCTTCACTCATGAGGATCTTTCAATGACGGTTCGTGACGGAAATACTAGGGGCAACCCTGCATTGTACCGGAGCGTAACAAGGCCATTTTTGGCTGCCAAGGCACTTCGCGCCGTATTGTGGCTTGGCACCGGAACCCGGCTGTTGACCTGAGTCAGTGGTTGGAATTGAAAGACCAGCACCTACGCGCCCTATGGGAAAATGATTTCAATGGCACAGGAAGTGACCAGACAGTTGTTCAACCTTCTTCAGAGGTGTCGGCATGGGCATGATGCAAGAATTCAAGGAATTTGCCGTCAAAGGCAACGTGATCGACTTGGCGGTCGGCGTGATCATTGGTGGCGCGTTTGGCAAGATCGTCGGCTCCCTGGTGGAAGACGTGATCATGCCTATCGTGGGGTCCATCTTCGGCAAACTGGATTTCACCAATCTCTACGTCGCCTTGGGCACGGTGCCTGAAGGGACAGCACCCACACTGGCTGCGCTCAAGGAGGCGGGCGTGCCTACCCTGGCCTATGGCAACTTCATCACCGTTGCCATCAACTTCTTGATTCTTGCGTTCATCATTTTCGTGATGGTCAAACAGATCAACCGTTTGAAGCGTGACGAACCAGCTGCGCCAGCAGCACCTGCACCCACCCCCGAAGAGGTGATGTTGCTGCGCGAGATACGCGACAGCCTGCGCAAGTAAACGACCGAGGGGAAACACAAAAAGAGAGAAGCCGCGTCAACGCTGCTTCTCTCTTTTTTCATATAGAACTTGATGCAGTCATCTGCAGCGCGGCGTCGATCGCTGCCAACAAGCTGGCGGCACTCGCACGCCCGGTTCCGGCCAAGTCGAAGGCCGTACCGTGGTCGGGACTGGTGCGCACAAACGGCAGTCCCAAAGTGGTGTTCACACCATGCTCCAGCCCCAGCAGCTTCACCGGAATGAGTCCCTGATCGTGGTACATGGCCACTACCACATCAAAACCGCCCTGACGGGCCCGCATGAACACCGTGTCGGGTGCGTGCGGCCCGCTGACCTGCATTCCTTCTTGCACCGCTTGTTGCACGGCCGGCGCGATGATGTCCAGCTCTTCCCGCCCAAACAGCCCGCCTTCACCTGCGTGCGGGTTGAGCCCCGCCACGGCGATGCGCACCAGCGGCATGCCACACAGGCGGAAATGCGCGTTCGTGATCCTCAGCGTCTGCAAGATGCGCTCCACCGTCACCGCCTCCAGCGCCTGCCGCAGCGAAACATGGATGCTCACGAGCACCGTGCTCAACCCGGGGCAACTCAGCATCATGCGCACTGGCAAGGCGTCAACGGACACACCCTGGTGCGCGGCAGCCAGCGCCTGCAGGTACTCGGTGTGCCCCGGATGCGCGAACCCGGCTGCGGCCAGCGCCTCCTTGTGGATGGGTGCGGTCACCACCGCCCTGGCCTCCCCGTTGAGCGCCGCTTCGGCAGCAAAACGGATGCAATCAGCCGCTGCCCTGCCCGCCAGCGCGTCTATCCGCCCCCAGGCTACAGGCTGCTGCAACTTGCAGGCCTGGATGACAGACACATGACCCTCAGTCATTTCACTCGAGTGTGAGAGGTCGGGAATTTGAACAAAACCCAGCGTCGCACGACCATCATTTGCATCGGTTGCCAGTGCCGCGCGTTCCAGCGTCGCCATGTCGCCCACCACCACCAGCTGACGCTGCAGCTCTGGCCGCTCGCGCAAAGCTTTTGCGATGATTTCGGGTCCAATGCCCGCCGGATCGCCCATGGTCACCAACACAGGGATGTGCGGTGTGGTTGACACTTGCTCTGATGAATTCATACCGCCACCATGGCTCAGGCCGGATTGGGAATGTCGATAAAGACGTGTTGCAGACCCAGCTCTGCGGCCACATGGCCTGCCACTGCCGGTGCCCCGTAACGTTCGGAGGCATGGTGCCCGCAGGCGATATAAGCCACCCCGCATTCCCGGGCATAGTGGGCTTGTGGTTCTGAGATTTCTCCGGTGATGAACACGTCGGCGCCTGCCGCAATGGCGGATTCGAAATACCCTTGAGCACCGCCAGTGCACAGGGCGATTCGTTCAATGGGTCGGTCCGGCTCGGCCACCATGGTCACCGGCCGACCCAGCGCCTGGGCGACGTGCTCAGCCAGCGCAGACGCAGAAGCCATGGAGTGCCGCCCCAGAAAGCCCAGAGACTGCTCACCAAACCGGCTCTCGGGGCCCTCATGCAGTTCAATACCCAAGTGTCGGGCCAACTGCGCGTTGTTGCCCAACGCGGGGTGGGCATCGAGCGGCAAATGGTAGGCAAACAAGTTGATGTCGTGCGCCAGCAAGCGCGCCAAGCGTTGCTTCATCCATCCGGTGACCCGCCCATCCTGCCCTCGCCAGAAAAGACCATGGTGGACCAAGATGGCATCGGCGTTCTGCGCGATGGCGGCATCGATCAAAGCCAGGCTCGCGGTGACACCGGAAACCAGCTTCCTCACTTCGCCCCGCCCCTCCACCTGCAGTCCATTGGGTCCATGGTCGCGAAACAATGCGGGCTGCAACAGCCCGTCAAAGGACGACAGCAGGGTCGTGCGAGTGACGTGAGATCCTGGGGAGTTCATGAGCAGGGGGTCAGCAAAGGCACCTGTCTGGCAAACGCACGATACGCCTGCCAAGTACGGGCCTTATTCTGACAGCCCCTGTGTCAAACGGCGCCCTGACGCGGGCCCACTCGGGAACGGGAAACTCAGCGCTGGGCGCCTTGAGCCCGCTCGGATTCAGCCATCTTTCGCATGAAAAAGCGGTAGAACCAGATCGCCATACCGATCATGAAAAGGATGCCGGCAATGCTGAACAGGCCGTAGTCGGTTGAAAAAAGATCCGCCATGGCTTTCATTGGGTACTCCATTCCTTGCTTGATAGACCTTCATTGCAACCGGTGTGGGCATCACCCGCATTGACGTGCATCAAGCGGGTTGAACTCTGAACACAAGATGCCATATGCAGCACAATGAGGTCAAGCGGCATGCTCCACTCCCCAGTGGCCGTAACCCAAGACCTGAACTCCCTGATCCGACATGAAACGACTCTGGCTGGTTTTTGCCCAATCCGTGACCGTGCTGCTGGCGGCCCTTTTTGTAGTCGCCACGCTGAAGCCCGAGTGGCTGAACCGCAAACCCACATTCGCCTCGGTGGTCCCTGTGCTGGAAGCCCCCGCACCGAGAAATGCCCTGCCCGCGACCAACAGTTTCAGCGCTGCCGCACGCGCCGCCTCTCCTGCGGTGGTCAGCATCAACACCAGCAAAGCCGCCGAAGCCGGGAGCCAGAATGCGGACCCCTGGTTCCGCTTCTTTTTCGGTGAACAGGGGAAGACTCAGCCCCAAGCGGGTCTGGGTTCCGGGGTGATTGTCAGCCCCGCGGGCTACATCCTGACGAACAACCACGTGATCGAAGAAGCCGACCAGATCGAGGTGATCCTCAACGATGGTCGCAAAAGCGCAGCTCAAGTGATCGGGACCGATCCCGAAACCGATCTGGCGATTCTGAAGGTCAACCTGAAGGATCTGCCGGTGATCACGCTGGGCGATTCCGACGCCCTCGCCATTGGGGATCAGGTGCTGGCCATCGGCAACCCTTTCGGTGTGGGACAGACCGTGACCAGCGGCATCGTCAGCGCGCTGGGACGCACACAACTCGGCATCAACACCTTTGAGAACTTCATCCAGACCGATGCGGCCATCAACCCAGGCAACTCGGGTGGTGCGCTGGTGGACACCAATGGCCACCTGATGGGGATCAACACCGCCATCTACTCGCGCTCGGGTGGCTCCATGGGCATCGGTTTTGCCATCCCGACTTCGACCGCGCGCAGCGTGCTGGACGCCATCGTGCGCGATGGCCAGGTCACTCGCGGCTGGATCGGGGTGGAACCCCAGGACCTGACACCGGAACTGGCTGAGAGCTTCGGCTTGGCGTCAGGCACCGGCGTCATCATCACTGGCGTGTTGCAGAATGGGCCGGCTGCACAGGCTGGCATCCGGCCTGGGGATGTGATCGTGGGTGTCGCGGGTCGCAATGTCACCAATGTGGCGCAATTGCTGTCTGCCGTTGCCTCGCTTCAACCGGGCACGCCGGCCACGCTGGATGTCGTGCGCAAGGACGGAAAAAGCAGCGTTGACGTCACCCCTGGAAAGCGCACCCCGCCACCCCGACAGGTCGAGTGAAATCCAAGCTTGGCACTGGCCTCACCGATCAGATCAGATCAGACCGGGCCACCCAACAGAAAATCAAATCACTTAGCGGGTGCGTCTTCAGCCGGCGTTTCAGGCGCAGCGGTGTTCTTGATGAACCACTGCGAACCCCAGATACCCACTTCATACAGCAGGCACATGGGCACCGCCAGCGCGAGCTGTGAAATGACGTCGGGAGGCGTCACTACAGCGGCGATGACAAACGCGACGACGATGAAATAGCCGCGGAACTCCTTGAGTTTCTGCACCGTCACCATGTTTGTCTTCACCAGCAACACCACCACGATGGGCACCTGGAACGCCAGACCGAAGGCCAGGTAAAGCGACAGAATGGCTTCCACGTACGACGCGATGTCGGGCGTGGCCGCGACACTGGCGGGTGTGAACTGCTGGATGAAGCCAAACATCTTGTCGAGCACGAACAACTGCACAAAGGCAATGCCGACGTAGGCCAGCAGGCTGCCCAGCACGATCAGCGGGATCGCAAAGCGCTTTTCATGGCTGTAAAGGCCCGGGGCCACAAAGGCCCAGATCTGGTACATCCACCACGGCAACGACAGCAGCAGGGCCGCCATGGCCAGCACCTTGATGGGCACGAAAAACGGAGAAAAAACGCCCACTGCGATCAGCTTGGCTCCCGGTGGCATGTGGGCCCTGATCGGCGTCGCGATCAGGTCAATCAGCCCACTGGGGCCCGGCCAGAAAGCCAGCAGCGCCATGCAGATGGCCAATCCCACAATGCCGTAGAGCAGCCGATCACGCAGCTCCATCAGATGCTGGACAAAAGGCTGCTCGGAACCGGCGAGCTCGTCGGTGGAATCTTTGGGGTCGGACATCAACGGGGAGCGGTAGTGGAGCGAGGACGGAAACGCGCCACGCGCGCGGCTCCCGACTGGGTGCGGGTACGGATGCCCGTGCGGGCCTTGTACCACTGGGGCATGGCCTTCTGCTTGATGCGCCAGTTCTTCTTGGGGTGCTTGTAGGCAGGGTGCAGGTCAGAGCCGATGGAGCCCAGCGCATCGTCGTAAGAAGCCGCATTGCAATCCAGGCCGGCGGTGGCTTCGGACCACGATTTTTCGAAGTCACCGGCACCTGTCTGCACCGACGATTCGACATCGCGGGCAGCGCTCTCGACCGACTCCTTCATCTTCTTGAGCTCTTCAAGCTCCATCGAACGGCTCACCTCGGCCTTCACGTCCGAAACGTAACGCTGGGCCTTGCCAAGCAGAGCACCCACGGTGCGCGCCACGCGGGGCAATTTTTCAGGACCGATGACGATCAGCGCCACCGCCCCGATGAGGGCGAGCTTGGAAATGCCCAGATCAATCATGTGTCGGCCATCCGGAAATCAAGGCTGGCGCGGGTCCACCCCGCGCCGAGGTCACAGCGGTTCAGAGAACAACCGCGGGTGTCACAACTTCAGCTTTTTTGCTTGGCTTCGACGTCGATGGTGTTCTTGTCGGTCCGTGTGTCTTGCGTCACCTGGCCGGGGGGCGTCGGGGCGGCGTCGTTCGCGCTCTGGCCGCCCTCTTTTATGCCGTCTTTAAACCCCTTGACGGCACCACCCAAGTCCGAGCCAATGTTTTTGAGCTTCTTTGTCCCGAACACCATCACGACGATCAGCAGCACGATCAGCCAGTGCCAAATCGAGAAGGAACCCATAATTTTCTCCAGATATAGAAATAGAGCGTTGAACGCTGTGGGTGGGATTCTAAGCCCGGGTCAGAGTTCAGAAGTCCTTCAAGGGGAATTCCCGCGCCTCCGCCAAATACCCACCCCGACCGTTGTCAGCCCCGCAACCAGGGACGTGGTCCACCCATGATGTGCACATGCAGATGCCGCACTTCCTGTCCACCTTCGGTGCCGGTGTTGCACACCATGCGGAATCCGCCATCGGGATACGGATTGCATCCTTGTTCCAGAGCGAGTTTCGGTGCGAGCACCATCATGCGCCCCATCAGGCGCTCGTGCTCTGGTGTGAGCTGGGCCATCGAAGCGATGTGCGTTTTGGGCACCATCAAAAAATGAACCGGCGCCCAAGGATGGATGTCATGGAAAACGAACAGGTCCTCGTCTTCGTACACCTTCTTCGAGGGGATCTGGCCAGCGATGATCTTGCAGAAAATGCAGTCCGGGTCGTGCTTGCTCATGGGTAGGAATGGTCAGTCGGGCAGGGATTGGCTGGCGTTCATGCGCACCATGCCCTTGACGATGCGGTAGAGGAACCAGATGGAAATGATGACCCAGGCGATCGCGCCCGGCAGGTACAACAACAGAAACAGCGGGAAAGTCACCACGTAGAGCACGCCAGCCCAGATCACGGTGCGGATGCGCCATGAGAAATGGCTGGCCTGCCAGGTGCCTTCGGCGTCGGACCTCTTCACCAGATCGATGATCAACGCAACGATCAGCAGTCCAGCGCCCACTTGCGCTCCAGGAATGACCGCGGCCACAGCCACGATCAGGTGCAGCAGGTAGCTGACCCAGCCGATCGTCTTGAGCGACTCGGCTTTTTCGCTGTCGACGGTTTTGACGTCGATGATGTCGCTCATGGTTGACCTTTCAGGATTTGGACTCGGCTTCGCGCGCCACCGCCTTGCGCAGCGCTTTTTCTTCCAGGCCACTCAGGCCCTCGCGCCGCGAGAGCTCGTCCACCACGTCCGCGGGCGTCTTGCCATAGTGCGCCAGCGCGATCATGCAGTGAAACCAGAGATCGGCCACTTCATTGACCAGCTTCTGACCGTCACCACCCTGGTCGCAGTCCTTGGCGGCCATCACGGTTTCGGTGGCCTCTTCGCCAATCTTCTTCAGGAAGGCGTCAGGACCTTTGTGCAGCAGGCGCGCGACGTAGCTCTTTTCGGGATCACCACCATTCGCTGGTTTGCGGCTTTCAATCACGGCGGCCAGGCGCGCCAGGGCATCGGTGGAAGACATGGGGATCATTTGTAAATGGATTCGGGATCTTTGAGCACCGGATCGACCGCGTGCCATTGCCCGTTTTCATGGCGCTGGTAGAAGCAGCTGTGGCGCCCGGTGTGGCAGGCGATGCCCGGCTCATGGCCGAGTTGCGTGACCTTGAGCAGCACGACGTCGTTGTCGCAGTCGAGGCGGATGTCGTGCACCGTCTGCACATGGCCCGACTCTTCGCCCTTGAACCAGAGCTTGTTGCGTGAGCGGCTGAAATACACCGCGCGGCCGAGTTCGGCCGTTTTCTGCAACGCTTCGCGGTTCATCCAGGCGAACATCAACACATCGCCGCTGGTCGCTTCCTGCGCGATCACCGGAACCAGCCCCTGGGCGTCCCAATTCACTTCATCCAACCATTTCATAGCGGGAATCTACCATGTGTGCGGCACCCGACAGAGGCGCAGGCCGAATGACGGTAGGATGGCTTTTTTATCAACACCTGCTCCACTCCGGGAACGGGATCACCAACAGGACACCGATATGAAGATCCGAACGCTCATCCTCATCCTGTTCATTCTGCTGATCGCCGGCTTCGTGGCCCTCAATGTCGAACAGATTCTGCAACCCACGGCGCTCAACTTCGGATTCACCCAGGTACAGGCCCCACTGGGACTGGTGCTGCTGGGCATGCTGACCTTGGTGTTGGTGGTCTTTCTGCTCGCGCTGGTTTATTACCAGACGGTCCATCTCATGGAAGTGCGACGCATCACGCGCGAGGCAACCGAACAACGCCATCTCGCCGACAAGGCCGAAGCGTCCCGTTTCACCGAACTGCGCCAGTACCTGCAAACCGAGATGCAGGCCGCGGCCGCGCGCGAACTGGAATTGTCGGAGAAAGTGCAGCAGAAGATGGAGCAATCACAGGCTGTGTTGACCCGGGTCATCGAACAATCCGGCAACGGTCTGGAGGCGAGCATCGGCGAACTGGAAGACCGGATGGAACGGCAGTGGCAGAACACCCCTCCGCGCCAAACTTGAATCGCTTGCGGTCAGATCCGCACCGGTATGCCGCGCTCGGCCATGCGCGCTTTGGCCTGGGCCACGGTGTATTCACCGTAATGGAAGATGCTGGCGGCCAGCACGGCGTCCGCCCCGCCCTGCTGCACGCCATCGGCCAGGTGGTCGAGGTTGCCCACGCCGCCCGAGGCGATCACCGGCACATTCACCGCATCGGCCACGGCCCGGGTGAGTGCCAGGTCAAACCCCGATTTGGTCCCGTCGCGGTCCATGCTGGTGAGCAGGATTTCACCGGCGCCGAAATCGGCCATCTGTTTCGCCCAGGCAATGGCGTCCAGCCCGGTGTTCTTGCGGCCGCCGTGGCTGTAGACGTCCCAGCCCTCCCCGCGAGCAGCCAGATCGTCGCCGTGGCGGCGCTTGGCGTCGATGGCGACCACGATGCACTGTGCACCGTATTTGTCTGACGCGTCGCGGATCACCTGCGGGTTGGCAATCGCCGCCGAGTTGAAGCTGGTTTTGTCCGCGCCCGCGTTGAGCAGGCGGCGCACGTCCTCCACCGTGCGCACACCGCCACCGACGGTCAGCGGGATGAACACCTGCGAGGCCACGGCCTCAATGATGTGCAGGATCAGGTCGCGCCCGTCGCTGGTGGCGGTGATGTCCAGAAACGTGAGTTCGTCCGCGCCCTGCTCGTTGTAGCGCGCGGCGATCTCCACCGGGTCGCCGGCATCGCGCAGCTCGACGAAATTGACGCCCTTGACCACGCGGCCACCGGTCACGTCCAGGCAGGGGATGATGCGTTTGGCGAGCATGCTCAGCCGTTCAACTCGTCAGCAAGATTCTGCGCGGTTTCGAAATCGAGGTCACCGCTGTAAATGGATCGACCACAGATCACGCCCTCGACGCCCTCGTCCTCGACATCGCAGAGCTTGCGGATGTCTTCCAGGTTGGACAGACCACCCGAGGCGATCACGGGAATGGACAGCGCCTGCGCCAGCTTGACGGTGGCTTCGATGTTGATGCCAGAAAGCATGCCGTCGCGGCCGATGTCGGTGTAGATGATGGATTCGACACCGTAGTCTTCGAACTTCTTGCCCAGGTCCACCACCTCGTGGCCGGTGAGCTTGCTCCAGCCATCGGTGGCGACCTTGCCGTCCTTGGCGTCCAGGCCCACGATGATGTGGCCGCCGAAGGCGGTGCAGGCGTCCTGCAGGAACCCCGGGTTCTTCACCGCGGCGGTGCCGATGATCACGTAGCGCAGGCCGGCGTCAAGGTAGCGCTCGATGGTGTCGAGATCGCGGATGCCGCCGCCCAATTGCACGTCCACCTCCGAGCCGATGCTCTTGAGGATGGCGCGGATGGCCTGTTCGTTTTTCGGTTTGCCCGCAAAGGCCCCGTTGAGGTCCACCAGGTGCACGCGGCGCGCACCCTTGTCGACCCAGCCCCGCGCCACGGCGGCCGGGTCTTCGCCGAACACGGTGGTCTGGTCCATGTCGCCCTGCTTGAGGCGAACGCACTGGCCGTCTTTGAGATCAATGGCGGGAATCAGCAACATGATGGTGTCAATACAAGCGGAAGGACTCAGGGATTCCAGTGGAGGAAGTTGCGGTAGAGCGCCAGCCCCTGATCGGCGCTCTTTTCGGGGTGAAACTGGGTGGCAAAGATGTTGTCGCGGGCGATCGCCGCAGCGAACCGTCCGCCGTAGTCGGCCTCGCCCACGCAATGCTGCAGACTGGCCGGGTGCGCGTAGTAGCTGTGCACAAAATAAAAATAGGCGCCGTCATCGATGCCGGTCCACAGCGGATGTGCCGCACCGCGGCCCAGCTCGTGGAACACCTGGTTCCAGCCCATCTGCGGCACCTTGAACCGGCTGCCGTCGGCCTGCAGGCGGCCTTCGAGGCGGAAGCGCACGACCTCGCCCGGAATCAGGCCCAGGCCATCGGTCGGACCTTCTTCGCTGCGATCGAGCAACATCTGCATGCCCACGCAGACACCAAAGAGCGGTTTGTTCGCAGCTGCGTGCAACACGGCCTCTTTCAGACCGGACGCGGCCAGTTCGTTCATGCAGTCGGCCATGTGGCCCTGCCCGGGCAGCACCACGCGTTCGGCGTCGAAGACCGCCTGGGGGTCGGAGGTGACGAGCACATCCAGACCGCTGCCCGCGGCCACATGCACCACGGCCTGCGACACGGAACGCAGATTGCCGCTGCCGTAGTCCACCACGGCGACTGTCTTGGATTTCATCGGAGCGAAGAAGCAGAAAAACTCAGAGCGAGCCTTTGGTCGAGGGAATCACGTCACCCAGGCGCGCGTCGCGTTCCAGCGCCATGCGCAGCGCACGGGCAAAGGCCTTGAACACGGTCTCGGCCTGGTGGTGAGCGTTCTCGCCGTGCAGGTTGTCAATGTGCAGTGTCACGCCAGCGTGGTTGACGAAACCCTGAAAAAACTCGAAGGCGAGCTGCGTGTCGAAGCCGCCGACCATGCCGCTCTTGAAAGGCACGCGCATGTGCAGGCCGGGGCGGCCCGAGAAATCGACCACCACGCGCGAAAGCGCCTCGTCGAGCGGCACATAGGCGTGACCGTAGCGACGGATGCCTTTTTTGTCGCCCACGGCCTTGGCAAAGGCCTGGCCGAGCGTGATGCCCACGTCTTCCACCGTGTGGTGGCCGTCGATGTGCAGGTCGCCCTGGGCCTGGATGTCCAGATCGATCAACCCGTGGCGGGCAATCTGGTCGAGCATGTGATCGAAGAATCCGATGCCGGTGGACAGCTTCGCCGCACCCGAACCGTCGAGGTTGATGCGCACGCCGATCTGCGTTTCCGCGGTGTTGCGCTGGACCTCGGCCACTCGGTCGGCGGCAGCGGCAGGGGAAACGGAGGACATGACGGTCATAGGGTTTGTTGCAGGGCGCTGATCAGTAACGCGGTCTCGGCGGGAGTTCCCACCGTGAGGCGCAGGCAGTTGGCCAGCAATGGGTGCATTTTAGAAACATTCTTGACCAGAATGCCGCGCGCCTTCAGACCGTCGAAGCAGCGTTGTGCATCGGGCACACGCGCCAGCACCATGTTGGCGTCGCTGGGGAACGGCGTCACGCCCGGCATCCGGGCCAGCGCGCCGATCAGCACCGCCCGCTGCTCGCGGATCTGAGCGGCTTGTTGCGCGAACACGTCGGCGTGCTCCAGCGCAAACAGCGCGCATTCGGCATTGAGCACGCTCACGTTGTAGGGCGGGCGCAGCTTGTCCACCTCGTGGACCAGCGTCTGAGGCCCGAGCATGTAGCCCAGGCGCACACCGGCGAGACCGAACTTGGAGAGCGTGCGCATGAGCAGCACGTTGGCGTTCGCCACCGGGTTGGCGCGTATCTCGTCGAGCCAGCTGCGGCTGGAGAAGGGCTGGTAGGCCTCGTCCATCACCACCAGACCGCCGAACGTGGCGGCCTCGGCAATCAGGCGACGGATGACATCTGCGTCCCAGAGGTTGGCGGTGGGGTTGTTGGGGTAGGCAATGTAGGTGATGGCGGGCTGGTGCTCGCGCATGGCGGCCAGCATGGCAACCTCGTCGAGCTCGAAGTCGGCCGTGAGCGGCACGCCGTGGAAAGCCAGGCCCTGGAGCTGGGCGCCCATGGCGTACATGACAAACCCCGGCATGGGCGACAGGATGGACGAACCGGGCACGTCGCAGGCCATGGCAAGCAACGAGATCAGTTCGTCCGAGCCGTTGCCCAGCATCAGGCCACAGCCTTCGGGCAGGTCCACGTAGCGCGCCAGCGCCTGCTTCAGGTCTTCGATGCGGGCGCCTGGGTAGCGGTTGATCGCCACGGCACCCAGGCGTGCACCGAGCTGGGCCTGCAACTCGGGCGAGAGTGCAAACGGGTTCTCCATCGCATCGAGTTTGACCATGCCGGCCGAATCCTGGATGGCGTAGGCGTGCATGGACTGGATGTCCTGGCGGATGAAGCGCAGCGGGTTCGGAGTGTTCATGGCGTTCATTTCGCGACTCGCATGGGAGGAACAACGTTGAGACGCAGCTCGGCGGCGCGGGCATGCGCCTGCAGGCCTTCGCCGTAGGCCAGCTCGGCGGCGATGGTGCCCAGCGTTTGTGCGCCAGCGGCGCTGACCTCGATCAGGCTGCTGCGTTTCTGGAAGTCGTACACACCCAACGGGGAGGAAAAACGGGCCGTGCCGCTGGTGGGCAGCACGTGGTTGGGGCCAGCACAGTAGTCACCCAGGCTTTCGCTGGTGTAGGCGCCGAGGAAAATGGCGCCTGCGTGCTTGAGCAGCGGCTCCCAGCGGTGCGGTTCGCTGCTGGACACCTCCAGATGCTCGGGCGCGATGCGGTTGCTGATGGCGCAGGCCTCTTCCATGTGGCGCGTGTGGATCAGCGCGCCGCGGTCGTTCAGGCTCTTGGCGATGATGGCCGCGCGCGGCATGGTGGGCAGCAGCCGGTCGATCGCGGCCTGTACCGCGTCGATGTAGGCCGTGTCCGGGCAGAGCAGGATGCTCTGCGCCAGCTCGTCGTGTTCGGCCTGGCTGAACAGGTCCATCGCCACCCACTCGGCCGGTGTGCTGCCATCGGCCAGCACCAGAATTTCGCTCGGGCCGGCGATCATGTCGATGCCCACGGTGCCGAACACGCGCTTCTTGGCGCTGGCCACGTAGGCGTTGCCCGGGCCGGTGATCTTGTCGACCTTGGGCACGGTGGCCGTGCCGTAGGCCAGCGCGGCCACGGCCTGCGCGCCGCCGATGGTGAAGGCGCGCGTGACACCGGCCACGTAGGCGGCGGCGAGCACCAGGGGGTTTTTCTCGCCCCGCGGCGTGGGCACCACCATGATGATCTCGGGCACGCCCGCCACATGGGCGGGGATCGCGTTCATCAGCACGCTGGACGGATAGGCTGCCTTGCCACCGGGCACGTAGATGCCCACACGGTCCAGCGGCGTGACTTTCTGGCCGAGCAGGGTTCCGTCTTCGTCGCGGTAGCTCCAGCTCTCGCCGCTGGCGCGTTTCTGCGCCTCGTGGTAGTTACGCACGCGACGCGCGGCCGATTCCAGCGCATCGCGCTGGGCGGCGGGCAGGCCGTCAAATGCGGTCTTGAGCTCGGTCTGGTTCAGCTCCAGCGCCTGCAGGTTGTCCACGCTCAAGTCGTCAAAACGTGCCGTGTACTCCAGAACCGCCGCATCGCCGCGTCGCTGCACGTCGGCCAGGATGTCGGCCACGCGCTGCTCGATCGCGCTGTCCGTGTCCGCCGACCAATGCAGCCGGGCCGCAAACTGCGCCTCGAAATCGGCCGAGGTGGTGGACAGACGGAGGGGCGCGGCGATGGGGCTCATGACGGAACGGCGTTCTTTTGAATGGCGTTGGAGAAGGCGTCGAGGATGGGGCGGATGGCGGCCTGCTTGAGCTTGAGCGCGGCCTGGTTGACCACCAGGCGCGAGCTGATGTCCATGATGCGCTCGACCTCGACCAACTGGTTGGCCTTGAGCGTGTTGCCGGTGGACACCAGATCGACGATGGCATCGGCCAGGCCGGTGAGCGGCGCGAGCTCCATGCTGCCGTAGAGCTTGATCAGGTCCACATGAACGCCCTTGCTGGCGAAGAACTCGCGCGCAATCGTGGTGTACTTGGTGGCCACCTTCAGGCGCGAGCCCTGGCGCATGGCCGAAGCGTAGTCAAAGTCGTTGCGCACCGCCACGCTCATGCGGCATTTGGCGATCTGCAGATCCAGCGGCTGGTACAGGCCCTGGCCGCCGTGTTCGATCAGTGTGTCCTTGCCGGTCACGCCCAGATCGGCGCCGCCGTACTCGACGTAGGTGGGCACGTCCGTGGCACGCACCAGCACCACGCGCACGCCGGGCTGGTTGGTCGGCAGGATCAGCTTGCGCGACTTTTCCGGGTCTTCGAGCACCTCGATACCCGCAGCAGCGAGCAGCGGCAAGGTTTCGTCAAAGATGCGGCCTTTGGAGAGGGCGAGTGTGATCATTTGATGCGCTCGATGTCTGCGCCAATGCCGCGCAGCTTGGCTTCCATCTGGTCGTAGCCACGGTCCAGGTGGTAAATGCGGTCGACGATGGTCTCGCCCTCGGCCACCAGACCGGCAATCACCAGGCTGGCGGAGGCGCGCAGGTCGGTTGCCATGACGATGGCGCCTGACAGCCTGTCGATGCCTTCGACCACCGCCACCTTGCCATCGGTCTGGATCTTCGCGCCCAGGCGCACCAGCTCATTGACGTGCATGAAGCGGTTTTCAAAGATGGTTTCGGTGACCTTGCTCGAACCCGTGGCAATGCAATTGAGCGCCATGAACTGGGCCTGCATGTCGGTCGGAAAACCCGGGTATTCGGTGGTGCGGAAGCTCTGCGCCTTCAGGCGGCCCGAGGCACGAACGCGGATGAAGTCGTCACCGGCCTCGATTTCGGCGCCCGCGTCGTGCAGCTTGTCGATCACCGCGTCCAGGTGTTCGGCCCGCGCGTGGCGCAGGATCACGTCACCGCCCGTGGCGGCCACCGCACACAAAAAGGTGCCAGCCTCGATGCGGTCGGCCACCACCTGGTGGGTGCAGCCGCGCAGACGGTCGACACCCTGGATGTGGATGCGGCTGGTGCCATGGCCTTCAATCTTGGCACCCATGGCGATCAGCATCTCGGCCAGATCAGTGATCTCAGGCTCCTGGGCGGCGTTCTCCAGCAGGGTTTCGCCCTCGGCCAGCGCCGCGGCCATGAGGAAGTTTTCGGTGCCGGTCACGGTGATCATGTCGGTGGCGATGCGCGCACCGTGCAGGCGCGTCTTGCCCGCCGGCAGCTGGGCCACCATGTAGCCGTGCTCGACCAGGATCTCGGCCCCCATGGCCTGAAGGCCCTTGATGTGCTGGTCCACCGGGCGCGAGCCGATGGCGCAGCCACCAGGCAGGGACACCTTGGCGTGACCAAAACGCGCCAGCAGCGGGCCCAGCACCAGCACCGAAGCGCGCATGGTCTTGACCAGCTCATAGGGCGCTTCGGGCTTCAGCGAATCGGGCGCCTGGAAACTCATGCCACCGCGCTCGCCGTGCGTTTCGGACTGAACGCCCATGTTGTCCAGCAGCAGCCGCATGGTGGCCACATCGCGCAGACGCGGCACGTTGGTCAGCGTCACCGACTCGGCGGTGAGCAAGGTGGCACACAGTTCGGGCAGGGCCGCGTTCTTGGCGCCGGATATGGTCACTTCGCCATTTAGGGGGCGACCACCGGTGATGCGAAGTTTGTCCATGGGGGAGATGTCTTTCAGTTAGTACCGGACAGCAACCACTGCACCGCGCGGGTCCAGGTCACCACAGAACCGGCTTCGCCGGGCTGCAGGTGCACCCCCTGGGGGGTAATGCGAAGCGGCGCGGGGGGAGTCATTTCGCCGCCCATTCGGCGGGGGTGTAGGTCTTCATCGACAGCGCGTGCACTTCATCGCTCTGGATGCGCTCGCCCAGCGTGGCGTAGACCCGCTTGTGCCGGGCAATGGCGCGCATGCCCTCGAAAGCGGGGGACACGATCACGGCCGCCCAGTGGCGGCCATCGCCGGTGACTTCAAGGTGCTCGCAGGGCAGGCCCGCGGCGATCAGTTGTTGCAGTTGGTCAGCGGTCATGGCATTCGATGGAATCAGTGGCGGATTTTGTAGCCGATGCGCAGCAGGTGCAGCGCCACGGCACTGACCAGAACAAACGCACTCCCGACCAGACCCAGACTCAACCAGGGCGAGACGTCGCTGACGCCAAAGAACCCATAGCGGAAGCCGTCGATCATGTAGAAAAACGGGTTGAGGTGGCTCACGGTTTGCCAGAAATCCGGCAGGGAATGGATGGAGTAGAACACGCCCGAGAGGAAGGTCATGGGCACGATGATGAAGTTCTGGAACGCGGCCATCTGATCGAACTTTTCTGCCCACAGGCCGGCAATCAGCCCCAGCGCTCCCAACAGGCCAGCCCCCAGGAATGCAAAAACGAGTATCCACAGCGGCTCCGCGAGGGTGGGCCGGGCAAACCACCAGGTCGCCAGCATCACTCCCGCGCCCACGGCCAGGCCGCGCGCCACGGACGAGCCCACATAGGCCACGAACCAAGCGCGGTGCGACAGTGGCGTGAGCTGCAAAAACACCAGATTGCCCATGACCTTGCTCTGGATCAACGAGCTGCTGCTGTTGGCGAACGCGTTCTGCAGCACGCTCATCATCACCAGACCGGGCAACAGGAACGCGGTGTAGCTGACCGACTCGTAGACCTGAACGCGGTCTTCGAGCACGTGTCCAAAGATCATCATGTACAGGATGGCGGTGATCACGGGGGCGGCCACCGTCTGAAAACCCACCTTCCAGAAGCGCAGGATCTCTTTGTAAAACAGCATTTGCCAGCCGGTCATGGTGAATTCGCCCCCACGCTCGGCATTGACGTGTCCTCGCTGCTCACGGGGGGGGCGCGTTCCGCCTTGGGACGGCCCGGCGGCGGAACCCCTTCCTGCGCACGGTGCGCCAAGTTGCTGCCTTCGATCACCTCAATGAACACATCCTCCAGATCGGCTTTACGAATCTCGATGTCGTCCACATTCACACCGGCTTCGCGCACGCTGGCCAGAATGCGTTCGACCGCTTGCGCGTCGTTGGCGGGCAGTTGCACCACGCGCCCGGTGACCCGGGCCATCGCCGCAAGATCGTCGGGCAACGTGTCATCCGTCTTGAAACGCAGCACGTTGGACGCCGCACGCCTGAGCAGTTCGGAGGTGCGGTCCAGCGCCACCACTTCGCCGCGGTTGAGCATGGCGATGCGGTTGCACAGCGCCTCGGCTTCTTCCAGGTAGTGGGTGGTCAGCAGCACCGTGCTGCCTTGTTTGTTGAGCTGGGAAATGAAATGCCACAGGGTCTGGCGCAACTCCACGTCCACGCCTGCGGTGGGCTCGTCAAGCACGATCACCGGCGGCTTGTGCACCAGTGCCTGCGCCACCAGCACACGGCGCTTCATGCCACCAGAAAGCTGGCGCATGTTGGCGCCAGCCTTTTCGGTCAGGCCCAAGCCCGCGAGCAACTCGTCAATCCAGGCGTCGTTGTGGCGGATACCGAAATAACCGGACTGGAAACGCAGCGCTTCACGCACGTTGAAAAAAGGATCAAACACCAGTTCCTGCGGCACCACACCGAGCGCACGGCGCGCAGCCTGGTAGTCGGTTTGAACATCGTGTCCTTTCACCAGCACGCGCCCACCGGTGGCGCTGGCAAGCCCGGCGAGGATGCTGATGAGGGTGGTTTTCCCAGCTCCGTTGGGGCCCAGCAACCCGAAAAATTCACCGGACTGGATATCGAATGTCACCGCCTTGAGCGCATGCAGGTCGCCGCGGGAAGAAGGATAGATCTTGGAGACGTTCTGAAATGAAACTGCAGGCATTGCGGGTGCGGGACCACGAGATCACCGGCCCTGACCAGGACATCTGATCACGGCGGGACAGCCTTGTATTTTAAGCCTGCGCGCAACGACTCTGCGGGTACAGGGCCAACAGCCATGCCATGCCCCCCTGGGGCTGACCACGCATGCACGGCCGCCCGCAACCTCAGCCGGGCAACAACTCGCTCATGCCGTACAGACCGACGAGATCGCGCAAACGTTGAGGAATGTGAGTGACCTGCAGGGTCTTGCCTTGCGCCAGCAGTCGCCGACGGAGTTCCAGCAAAACCGCAACGGCCGATGAGTCACACACCTCCAGCCCGCTCGCATCGATCTGCAAGGTCGATGCCGTCTGACTGGCCAGCGCGGTGCCGAGCTGCTCCAGGGTCTGCACCGCCTCATTGAGGGTCAGCTGCTGCGGCAACCGGGCCGCAGCAGCCACCACCATGCTGTCGTCGCTCATGTATTCAACCCGCTTTGGGCGCGCTGGCCTTGTTGCGCTGGGTCAGCGTGGCGATCAGGCCGTCAATCCCCTTGGCACCGATTTCCTGGGCGAACTGGGTGCGGTAGGTTTCGACGAGCCAGACCCCCAACACGTTCAGATCGTAAATCTTCCAGCCTTGCGGCGTCTTCTCCAGCCGGTAGTCCAGCTGGATGGGTTCGCCCCGACCACGGACTTCGGAACGCACCACCACCTCGGTATCTTCGGGCCGGGAACGCAAGGGACGGAAACTCAGCGTCTGGTCTTTGACTTCGCCCAGTGCGCCCGCATAGGTACGCACCAACAGAATTTTGAACTCGTCCTGCAGTTGCTTCTGCTGCTCGGGAGTGGCCTGGCGCCAATAGCGGCCCACGGCCGACGACGTCATGCGGGAAAAGTTGACGTTCGGCATGATCTTGGTGTCAACCAAGGTCACAATGCGACCGATGTCGCCCTTCTGGATCGCCGCATCGGCCTTCACGGCATCCATGACCTCGCCGGAAATGCGTTTGACCAGCACATCGGGCGCTTCATCGGCAGCAAAAGCCTGTGTGGCAAACAGTGGGCTGGCCAGCAGCGCGCTGGTTGCGAGCAAACGGGATATCCATTGTCGACGTAGCATCATCTGAAATTCCTTCTTTGTAGCGGTGGTCCACCGGACTGGGGAACCGTCACCCCACGTGTGAGGGCACTTTAAGTCAGCGGTTCCGCGCTTGTGTATCCGGCATGTAATTGTTTGGTATCAGTGTGTCGTCAGTCGCCGTTCTTCAAACCGATCCCCTTGTCTTTCAGGTCTTCGATCTGGCTCTCGCGGCGCTGCAAGTAAACGTCGCGGGTGAAACTGTATTTGTCCAGCGCAGCGCCATCGAGCATCGTGGTGGCCCGCAACAGGTTGGCCCGCGTTTCCACGGCCCGCAGCGCGTACAGCGAATTGCGCAACGCCACATCCGAGAGGCCCTGCACGAAGTCCCCGCGTGCCTCGATGGTGAAACCCGCCGCATCCCGCACCGACGATGGCCCGAAGATCGGCAGTACCAGGTAAGGACCCGAAGGAATGCCCCAGCGGCCCAGCGTCTGCCCGAAGTCAAGCCGCGTGCGCTCGATGCCCATCTCGGACGCGATATCCAGCACCCCGGCGAGTCCGAAGAAGGTGTTGACGTTGAAACGCATGAAGTTTTCAACCGCTTCGCGTGGGCGCAACTGCAACGACGCATTGATGAACGACCAGCCGTCACGCAGGTTCTCAAAGAAGTTGCTCACGCCGGTCCGCACAGGGTCGGGCGTGATGTCGCGATATACGGTAGCGACCGGCTTGAGCACCGCGCCATCCACCGCGTCGTTGAACTCGGTCACCTGGCGGTTGAACGGCTCCCAGGGATCCCGCGGATTTGCATTCGGCCCAGTGGCACAACCGGCCAACAACAGACCGAGCAGCGCAGCTGCTGTCCAGCGGCAAAGCGCGCTCGAACAGCGCTCAAAAGTTCTGTTTTTCATGTTCTGCTCCCAGCCTCAAATGGCGCACCGGAACGGCACAACACTCACGGTGACTTGCTCTCACCGCCGCCAGCGGCCTTGTCGAACAGGAACTGTCCGATCAGGTTTTCGAGGACCATGGCGGATTGGGTCTGTGTGATCATGTCGCCACCCTTGAGGTTGTTGATGTCGCCTCCAGGTTCGATACCGATGTATTGGTCTCCGAGCAGGCCGGAGGTCAGGATCTTGGCCGAGGAGTCCTTGGGGAACACCACATTCTGGTTGATCTCCATGGTGGCCAGGCCCTGGTAGGTTTGGGTATCCAGCACGACACTGGTGACACGGCCCACATTCACGCCCGCGGAACGCACCGGCGCACGTGCCTTCAGCCCCCCGATGTTGTCGAACCGCGCCTGCACCACATAGGTTTCCCCACCGTTGGTGAAACTGCCCAGGTTGGCGGCCTTCAAGGCCAGGAAAAGCAGGCCCAGCGCGCCCAGCACGACAAACAGGCCAACCAGGATTTCAGTGCTTCTTTTGTTCATACGTCAACTGCTCAGTGATCAGGGGGTCGAAAACATCAGGGCGGTGAGGATGAAGTCCATCGCCAGCACGCCCAGCGAAGCCGTCACCACGGTGCGTGTGGTCGCGTAGGCAACGCCCTCGGGCGTGGCTTCGGTTTCATAGCCCTGGTACAAGGCCACGGCCGTGCAGATGACGCCAAACACCGCGCTCTTGACCACGCCATTGCCGACATCGCGCCACACGTCCACACCGTTTTGCTGGATCGACCAGAAGTTGCCCGCATCAATGCCGATCAAACCCACGGCGACAACCCAGGCACCCAGAATGCCGATGGCGGAAAACAATGCGGCCAGCAAGGGCATCGCAATGACACCGGCGATGAAGCGTGGCGCCAGCACCCGCTTGCGCGGGTCGATCGCCATCAACTCCATGGCCGCGATTTGTTCGCCCGCTTTCATGAGGCCAATCTCGGCGGTGAGTGAGGTACCTGCGCGGCCGGCAAACAGCAGCGCCGTGACCACGGGCCCCAGTTCGCGCACCAGCGAGAGGTTGACCACCAGGCCCAGGGACTCGGCGGCACCAAAATTGGTCAAGGTGTTGTAGAGCTGCAGGGCCAGCACAAAGCCGACCGCCAGGCCAGAGGCCAGGATGATGACCAGCGAACGGTTGCCGATGGCGTGGATCTGCGTCACGACCAGGCCAAAACGGGCCAGTCCAGCGGGCACGGCCTTGATCAACTCGATAAAAAAAACGGCGCCGTGACCCCAGGCCGCGAACACATCCAGGGCTCGACGACCCACATGCTGAAGCGGGTTCATCGCGAAGCCTCCAGACCGAAATCAACCGCCACCGGCGGCGCCGGGTAGTGGAACTTGACCGGACCATCGGGCTCGCCGCGAACAAACTGTCGCACCTCGGGTTCGGCGCTGGCCATCAGCTCGGCCGGCGTACCCTGGGCCACGATGCGTCCGCCGGTGGCCATGAGCACCACCCAGTCGCTGATCGCCATGCACTGGGGCACGTCGTGCGAGATCAGCAGTGTGGTCGCGCCCGTCACGTCGGTGAGCGTGCGGATGAGTTTGGCCGCAACGCCCATGGACACCAGGTCCAGCCCGGCGAAGGGCTCGTCGTACATGATGAGCTCGGGGTCCAGCGCAATGGCCCGCGCCAGAGCGATGCGCCGCGCCATGCCGCCCGACACCTCGCTGATGCGCAGCCCCGCCGCACCCCGCAGACCTACCGCATTCAGCTTCATCAGCACGATGTCACGGATCAACGGCTCCGGCAGATCGGTCATCTCACGCAGCGGAAAGGCCACGTTGTCGAACACCGAGAGGTCGGTGAACAGGGCGCCGAACTGAAACAACATGCCCAGTCGGCGGCGCAGACGGAACAGCTGGCGCTTGTCACCGGTGTTCACGACTTCGCCATCAAACACCACGCGCCCGCTGTTGGGGGCATGCACGCCGCCAATCAGGCGCAACAAGGTCGTCTTGCCGCAGCCGGAACCGCCGAGCACCGCCGTGACTTTCCCGCGCGCAAATCGCAGAGAGAGGTCGTTCAGGATGATTCGGCGGCTGTCGTAGCCAAACGTCACATGATCTATATCAATGAAGGTGGAGTCGCTCATGGGGCCAGGAAAAATGACTGCGCATTGTCGCACGCGGGTCGATCTCTTCCTTTTTCATAGCGAGGAAACCCTAGGGATCAACGTGGCAGGTCGGAGAACCCCATCAGGAACTCGTCCACCGAACGTGCGGCTTGACGGCCTTCGCGGATCGCCCACACCACCAGGCTCTGGCCGCGGCGCATGTCGCCGGCTACAAACACCTTGGGCACATTGGTGGCGTAGCCACCCGTGAAATCGGTGCTGGCCTTGGCGTTGCCGCGGGCATCTTTCTCGACCCCGAAGCCATCCAGGATGCTGGCGACCGGGTTCACGAAGCCCATCGCCAGCAGCACCATGTCGGCCTTGTAGTCCTTTTCGGTGCCAGGGATTTCGACCAGCTTGCCGTCTTTCATCTCGACATGCACGGTGGTCAGGCCGGTGACTTTGCCCTTCTCGCCCTTGAAAGCCTTCGTGGAGATGGCGAACTCGCGGGTGCAACCCTCTTCGTGGCTGGAGCTGGTGCGCAGCTTGAGCGGCCAGTAGGGCCACACCAGGGGTTTGTTTTCCACTTCGGGCGGCTGGGGCATCACCTCGAACTGGGTCACGCTGACCGCGCCGTGGCGGTTGCTGGTGCCCACACAATCGCTTCCGGTGTCGCCACCGCCGATCACGATGACGTGTTTGCCATCGGCGCGCAACTGGCCCTTGAGCTTGTCGCCCGCGTTGACCTTGTTCTGCTGCGGCAGGAACTCCATGGCGAAATGGATGCCGTCCAGGTCGCGGCCCGGAACCGGCAGGTCGCGGCTCTGCTCGGAGCCTCCGGTCAGCAGCACGGCGTCAAAATCGTTCTGCAGCTGTTCGGGCGTGACGGTTTCCTTGGCCCAGTTGGTGACCTTGCTGTCCTTGGGCAGCTCGCCGACCATGACACCGGTGCGGAACACCACGCCTTCGGCCTTCATCTGCTCGACACGGCGGTCAATATGGCTCTTCTCCATCTTGAAGTCGGGAATGCCGTAGCGCAGCAGGCCACCGATGCGGTCGTTCTTCTCGAACAGGGTCACATCGTGACCCGCACGCGCCAGCTGCTGGGCGGCGGCCATGCCGGCCGGGCCGGAGCCGACCACCGCGACCTTCTTGCCGGTCTTGATCCTGGCCGGCTGCGGCTGCACCCAGCCTTCGGCCCAGGCCTTGTCGATGATCGCGTGTTCGATGGACTTGATGCCCACCGCCTCGCCGTTCACGTTGAGCGTGCAGGCGGCCTCGCAGGGCGCGGGGCATATGCGGCCGGTGAACTCCGGGAAGTTGTTGGTGCTGTGCAGCACGGTGATCGCGTTCTTCCAGTCGGCCTGGTAAACCAGATCGTTGAAGTCCGGAATGATGTTGTTGACCGGGCAGCCGCTGTTGCAGAACGGCGTGCCGCAGTCCATGCAGCGCGCGGCCTGCACCTTGGCCTGGCTGTCATCGAGGCCGACGACGAATTCCTTGTAGTGCTTCAGGCGCTCGGGCACGGGCTTGTAGCCCTCTTCCAGACGCTCGTATTCCATGAAGCCGGTGACTTTTCCCATGATGTTGGTCCTTCGTATCCGTGTGTCTGGGCTTATTTGGCGGCGGCCGTGGCCTGCTTCGCCGTGCCCTGGGCTTTGGTGGTGGCGGTGGCGGCCGTCTTGCGGGCGTTGATCTCGCCCAGGGCACGCTTGTATTCGTTCGGGAACACCTTCACGAACTTGCCGCGCGACTCGACCCAGGTGTCGAGCAGTTCGCGTGCGCGCTTGCTGCCAGTCCAGCGGTTGTGGTCTTCGAGAAGCTTCTTCAGCTGCGCTTCGTCGCTCAAGCCCCGGTGCCAGATGGCCTTGTCCATCGTGGCTTCCTGCTCGGCCGTGCTCAGCACCTTTTCCATGCTGACCATGGCGGTGTTGCAGCGCTTGGCGAACTGGCCGTCTTCGTCGTACACGTAGGCCAGGCCGCCGCTCATGCCGGCGGCGAAGTTGCGGCCGGTCTTGCCCAGCACGGCCACGGTGCCGCCGGTCATGTATTCACAACCGTGGTCGCCCGTGCCCTCCACCACCGCGGTGGCGCCCGAAAGACGCACCGCGAAGCGCTCGCCGGCCACGCCGGCAAAGAAGGCCTCGCCGCTGGTGGCGCCGTACATCACGGTGTTGCCCACGATGATGTTCTGCGTCGCCACACCGCGGAAGTCCAGGCTCGGGCGCACCACCACGCGGCCGCCGGAGAGGCCCTTGCCGGTGTAGTCGTTGGCTTCACCGATCAGGTACAGCGTGATGCCGTTGCACAGGAAGGCGCCGAACGACTGGCCACCGGTGCCTTCGAGCTGGATGTGGATGGTGTCGTCAGGCAGGCCTTCGGCGTGCACCTTGGTCACGGCGCCGGAGAGCATGGCGCCGACCGAGCGGTTGACGTTGCGCGCGGCTTCCATGAAGCGCACCTTCTCGCCCTTGTCGATGGCGGGGCGGCTCTTGGCGATCAGGATGTTGTCGAGCGACTTCTCCAGACCGTGTTCCTGGTTCTGCGTGTGCAGGCGCGGCACGTCGGCGGGCACCGCCGGCATGGCCAGCAGGCGACTGAAGTCCAGGCCCTTGGCTTTCCAGTGCTCGATGCCCTGCTTGGTGTCCAGCAGGTCGGCGCGGCCGATCAGGTCATCGAACTTGCGGATGCCCAGCTGCGCCATGATCTGGCGCGCTTCTTCGGCAATGAAGAAGAAATAATTGACGACGTGCTCGGGCTTGCCGGTGAATTTCTTGCGCAGCACCGGGTCTTGCGTGGCCACGCCCACCGGGCAGGTGTTGAGGTGGCACTTGCGCATCATGATGCAGCCCTCGACCACCAGCGGTGCGGTGGCGAAGCCAAACTCGTCGGCACCAAGCAGGCCGCCAATGACCACGTCGCGGCCGGTCTTCATCTGGCCGTCGGCCTGCACGCGCACGCGGCTGCGCAGGCGGTTGAGCACCAGGGTCTGCTGGGTTTCGGCCAGACCGATTTCCCACGGCGAACCGGCGTGCTTGATCGACGACCAGGGCGAAGCGCCCGTGCCACCATCGTGGCCGGCGATCACCACATGGTCGGCCTTGCACTTGGCCACTCCAGCAGCGATGGTGCCGACACCGATCTCGGACACCAGCTTGACGCTGATGGAGCTGTGCGGCGCCACATTCTTCAGATCGTGGATCAGCTGGGCCAGGTCTTCGATCGAGTAGATGTCGTGGTGCGGCGGGGGAGAAATCAGGCCCACGCCCGGCACGCTGTGGCGCAGTTTGCCGATGTAGTCCGACACCTTGCCACCGGGCAGCTGGCCGCCTTCGCCGGGCTTGGCGCCCTGGGCCATCTTGATCTGGATCTGGTCGGCACTGTTGAGGTATTCGGCGGTGACACCGAAGCGGCCCGAGGCGACCTGCTTGATCTTGGAGCGCATCGAGTCGCCGGCTTGCAGCACGTAGTCGACCTCGAAAGTGTCCTTGCCCAGCAGATCGGACATGGTCTGGCCCTGCTTGATCGGGATGCCTTTGAGTTCGTTGCGGTAGCGCAGCGCATCTTCGCCGCCTTCGCCGGTGTTGCTCTTGCCGCCGATGCGGTTCATGGCCACGGCCAGCGTGGCGTGGGCTTCGGTGGAGATGGAGCCCAGCGACATGGCACCGGTGGCGAAACGCTTGACGATCTCTTTCGCCGGCTCGACTTCGTCGATGGAAATCGCCTTGCTGGGGTCGATCTTGAACTCGAACAGGCCGCGCAGCGTCATGTGGCGCTTGCTCTGGTCGTTGATGATCTGGGCGTACTCCTTGTACGTGTTCCAGTTGTTGGCGCGCGTGCTGTGCTGCAGCTTGGCGATGGCGTCGGGCGTCCACATGTGCTCTTCGCCACGGGCGCGCCAGGCGTATTCACCGCCGGTGTCCAGCATGGTGGCGAGCACCGGGTTGTCGCTGAAGGCCGCCTTGTGCATGCGGATGGCTTCTTCGGCGATCTCGAACACGCCGATGCCACCCACGCGGCTGGACGTGCCAGAGAAGTACTTGTCCACCGTTTCGCTGTTGAGGCCGATGGCCTCGAACAGCTGGGCGCCGCAGTACGACATGTAGGTGCTCACGCCCATCTTGGACATGATCTTGGACAGGCCCTTGCCGATGGCCTTCACGTAGTTGTAGATCGCCTTCTCGGCGCTCAGGTCGCCTGGCAGGTCCTTGCAGATCGCGGCCAGGGTTTCCATCGCCAGGTAGGGGTGCACGGCTTCGGCGCCGTAGCCGGCGAGCACGGCGAAGTGGTGCACTTCGCGCGCGGTGCCGGTCTCCACCACCAGGCCCACCGAAGTGCGCAGGCCCTCACGCACCAGGTGCTGGTGGATGGCGGACAGCGCCAGCAGGGCGGGGATCGCCACCTGCGTGGCGCTCACGCCGCGATCGCTGATGATCAGGATGTTCTGGCCGCTCTTGATCGCGTCCACCGCTTCGGCGCACAACGACGCCAGCTTGGCTTCCACGCCTTCACGGCCCCAGAACACCGGGTAGGTGATGTCCAGCGTGGCGCTGCGGAACTTGCCCTGGGTCACGCCGTCGATGTCGCGCAGCTTGGCCATGTCGGCCACGTCCAGCACCGGCTGACTCACCTCCAGGCGCATCGGCGGGTTGACGTGGTTGATGTCCAGCAGGTTGGGCTTGGGGCCGATGAAGGACACCAGCGACATCACGATCGCTTCCCGGATCGGGTCGATCGGCGGGTTGGTCACCTGCGCGAACAGCTGCTTGAAATAGTTGTAGAGCGGTTTGTCCTTGTCGGACAGCACGGCCAGCGGGCTGTCGTTGCCCATGGAACCGATGCCCTCTTCGCCGTTGGCGGCCATGGGGCTGAGCAGGAACTTGATGTCTTCCTGCGTGTAGCCAAAGGCCTGCTGGCGGTCCAGCAACTCGGGCGTGACGCTCTCGGCGCCGGTGGACTGCGGCTCGGTCTGGCCGATGGGCAGCTCCTGCGCGGCTTCACCCGCGACCGGCGTTTCCACGTCGTCGAGGCGGATGCGCAGGTTGTCGATCCACTGCTTGTAGGGCTTGGTGTTGGCGAGGTTGGCTTTCAGCTCCTCGTCGTCGATCATGCGGCCCTGTTCGAGGTCGATCAGGAACATCTTGCCGGGCTGCAGGCGCCACTTGCGCACGATCTTGTTTTCCGGCACCGGCAACACGCCCGACTCGGAACCCATGATGACCATGTCGTCGTCGGTGATGCAGTAGCGCGAAGGGCGCAGGCCGTTGCGGTCCAGCGTGGCGCCGATCTGGCGGCCGTCGGTGAACACGATGGAGGCCGGGCCGTCCCAGGGTTCCATCATGGCGGCGTGGTATTCGTAGAAAGCCTTGCGGCGCACGTCCATGGTGGTGTGCTGCTCCCAGGGCTCAGGGATCATCATCATCACGGCCTGGGCCAGCGGGTAGCCCGCCATGGTCAGCAACTCCAGGCAGTTGTCGAAGGTGGCGGTGTCGGACTGGCCGGCGAAGCTGATCGGGTAGAGCTTCTGCAGGTCGGCGCCCAGCACCGGCGAAGACATCACGCCTTCGCGTGCCTTCATCCAGTTGTAGTTGCCTTTGACGGTGTTGATCTCACCGTTGTGCGCGACGTAGCGGTACGGGTGTGCCAGCGGCCACTCGGGGAAGGTGTTGGTCGAGAAGCGCTGGTGCACCAGACCCAGGGCGGACACGCAGCGGGTGTCCTGCAGGTCCTTGTAGTAAGTGCCCACCTGATCGGCCAGCAGCAGGCCCTTGTAGATCACGGTGCGGCTGCTCATGCTCACCACGTAATACTCTTTGCTGTGCTTGAGCTTGAGCGACTGGATGTGGCCGCTGGCGGTCTTGCGGATCACATAGAGCTTGCGCTCCAGAGCGTCCTGCACGATCACGTCGTTGCCGCGCCCGATGAACACCTGGCGCAGGATGGGCTCCTTCTCGCGCACGGTGGGCGACATCGGCATGTCTTTGTTGACCGGCACATCGCGCCAGCCCAGCAACACTTGGCCTTCGTCAGCGATGGCGCGTTCCATTTCCTGTTCACAGGCCAGGCGGGAGGCGTGCTCCTTGGGCATGAAGATCATGCCAACGCCGTACTCGCCGGGTGGCGGCAGCGCGATGCCCTGCGCCGCCATTTCCTCGCGGTAGAGCGCATCGGGCAACTGGATCAGGATGCCGGCGCCGTCGCCCATGAGTTTGTCAGCACCCACTGCGCCGCGGTGGTCCAGATTTTCAAGGATCTTCAGCCCCTGCTGCACGATGGCATGGCTCTTCTCGCCCTTGATGTGAGCGACAAAGCCGACGCCACAGGCGTCGTGCTCATTGGCCGGGTCGTACAGACCCTGTTGCTGGAGTTGCTGCTGTTCGGCTGCCGTGGTCATGGCGCTTCCTTCTCGGTTCGAGGGCATGAAAACAAAATTCGCGGGTTGCAGAGCTTAGTGCAATGCAACAAAAATGCCAAGTTGAATAAATAGGGTCAGGTTTATATTAAAGATAGTCAAGAAATCCAAAGAAATAATAAGGGACACATCAAAAAAGAGCGCAAACCCTTGATTTGATTGAACACCTAGATCAATCGCTTGCGGATGTTCGCTGCGAAGGGGGTCGACCCGGTTTGCCCTTGCTCACCCGTCTGTCGGTTTGCGCCTGCAGTGCGGCCATGAAGTCGGGCTCCCCAAGCGCCCACCCATGCAGCAGCGCGTTGGTTATCACGGTCAACTGCGCGGCGCTCAATCCGGAACGCACCAACTCGGCGTATGCCGCTTCCCGCGCAAAAGGCGTGTTGCCCAGGCGCCAGTAAGCTGGATGGGGGGTGATGCGCCGGTCGGAACCCTGCCCGACGTAATGCCTGTGGCTGGACCAGACGTGGTGCACGGGATCGGTCACCAACCCCGCACGCACCGGATTCAGATCCAGATACGCCATGCAGGGCAGCAAATAGCGCTCCGCCTGCAGGAGAGTGGATCTGTAGCGGCCTTCCCACAGCGTTCCTGTGCGTCCATGTCGGGCATTGAAGTGACGCACGTAACGCCGGCCGATGGCTTGCATCATGCGAGGCACGCCGTCTGCTGTTTCGGGCGTGAGCAGAAGTTGAACGTGGTTGTCCATCAGCACATAGGCGTGTAACGCGACTTGGTACTTTTTGGCGTTCTCGGCCACCGCGTCAAGAAGCGCCGTGCGATCGGCATCGTCCAGCACAATGGACTGGCGGTTGTTTCCCCTCTGGATCACATGGTGGAGGTGACCAGGCAGGGTAAGGCGGGGTAAACGGGCCATTGCGCAATCCGGTCAGCGAGGTGAACAGAGTGTAGATTCTGACCCCATTTTTTCATCTCGCGAATGCCATGATCCGCCGTCTCCGGACGCCCTGCCTTCAGCGCAGGGCCCGATCTGCCCAGGCGCGCTGCAACCAGGCAGCCAACGCGATGCCGAGCAATGAGCAACTGCCCGTCACCACCCAGGTCCAGTGCCACCCCCCTGTCTGCGTGGCTACCCATGCCACCAAGGGTGGCCCGAGAAACTGACCCAGTGCCGAGAACTGCTGCATCCAGCCCACTGTGGTGGAGACCGTTGCCTCACCTGGCGCCAACACGACGGCCAAGCTGAACAACGTGCCCGGGATCAGACCACCCACACCGGAAAACACCAGCACGGCCAGGTACTGCCCCACCGGATGACCTTGCGCCCCGAAGGCCACGACAGCCCCCAGCGCCATGGCCAGGTAAGCCGTTGACAACAACACGCCGGGACGCATGCCACGCGCCAGGCACCGGCCTGCACCGATGTTCCCCACCATGTTGATGCCCGCGGCGAGCGCCGTCAGAACCCCAACCACCACGCCGCTGTAGCCTGCCTGGTTGTAGATGGTGGGCAAGAATCCCACCACCGCCAACCACTGTCCCGAATACAGAAAGAAAGCCAGCGCAACCAGCCAAGGCCCCGGGGCAACCAGCGTCTGTTGAACGCGGGTCCATGGACTCGGCGCTCTTCCGGCTACCAGCGGACGGGCACCCGTCGTAGTTGCAGAGTCACCCGAAACCTGGGTCACGAGTGCGATGGCGGCCAGCAACGTCAGCAGGGCCAGCGACAGCCACACCGGACGCCATCCGATCAGCGCCAACAACGGCGCGCCACATAGAAGTGCTGTCGCCGTGCCCAGTGGCATGTACGCGCCCCACCAACCAAGTGCCCGCGCGAGCGTTTTCGGGTCATGGACCCGTCGGCGCAGCAGGCCCGGGGCGGGCAGCACGGCCAGGAGGAATCCCAGCCCTTCCAGAACCCGGGTCGCCAGCAGCCCTCGGACCCCGGTCGACAAACCACCCAGCGCACTGCCCAATGCCAGCAAACCCAGACCCGTCAGCATCACGCGTCGCGGTCCCAGGTGATCGGCCATCAACCCCACGAGGAGGCCCAGAGTCATCCCGGCGAGTTGAACCAGTGACAGCAGGAACCCAGCCTGCAGAAGATTGAGCCCCAAAGACGCCTGCAACACAGGGATGGCCACCGGTAGTTTGCCCACATGCAGCGCGCAAACGACACCAACCCCGACCACAACCGCCGCTAACACCACAGGGTTGCGCTCGGGCACGAACGCGGATTCAGGCACAGTCACGGAAAGAGCACCATGCCGCTCAAGCGCTCGTGTTCTCGAATCGCAAAGCGGTCGGTCATGCCAGCGATATAGTCGGCAACGACCCGCGCCCGGTGCGTGTCGGGCTGGTGACTCATTGGAGGCTCATGAGGCTGAGCCAGGTAGAAGGCAAACAGCTCCGTCACCACACGCCGGGCCCGTTCGGTTGTTTCCATCACTTGAGGGTGCCGGTACAGATTGCGCAGGAGGAATTGCTTCAGCTCCATGGACTGGTCACGCATCGCCTCTGAGAACGACACCAGGGTGCCATGTGCCCGCACGTCATCCACGGAGCCGACCCTTGATGTCTCGATATTTGTCCGCGAGGTGTCGATCACGTCGTACACCTGATCGCTGAGCATCCGCCGGATCACCTCGAACAACAGCCGGCGGCCGTCGAGTCGTGGGTGCTTTTCCAGAACCAGCTGGTGATACCGCGAAAACAGGGGCACGGCCTCAAGCTGCTCCATGCTCAGCAAACCGGAGCGCACGCCATCGTCGATGTCGTGCGCGTTGTAGGCAATCTCGTCAGCCAGGTTGCACAGTTGCGCTTCCAGAGAAGGAGAACCACCGGTCAAGAAACGCACCGCCACCCCGGTGGCATCCTGGGCGCAGAGACGTTTTGCATTCGCCGGAGAACAGTGCTTCAGAATGCCCTCTCGGGTCTCGAAAGTGAGGTTCAATCCGTCGAAATCGGGGTAACGCTCCTCCAGCGCATCAACCACCCTCAAGCTCTGGAGGTTGTGCTCAAAGCCCGACTGTTCACTTGCGTGAGGCGTATTCTGCGATGAAGGCAGGTTTTTCATGCAAGCGTTCAACGCATCCTGGCCGGCGTGTCCGAACGGCGTGTGGCCCAAATCATGCGCCAGCGCAACCGCTTCCACGAGGTCTTCGTTCAGTCCCAGCGAACGGGCGATGCTCCGCCCCAATTGTGCGACCTCCAACGAATGGGTCAGTCGGGTACGGAACAGGTCGCCCTCATGGTTCAGAAACACCTGAGTCTTGTAAACCAGGCGGCGAAAAGCCGTGCTGTGGATGATGCGATCGCGGTCCCGTTGAAACGCTGTTCGCGTGGGCGCTTCGGATTCGCTGAAACGCCGGCCCCTGGTGTAGTCGGGGTGACACGCGTACGGCGCAAGGCCCATTCCGCTGTTCATGTGCACCCCCAAGCACATGTCACCAGCCGACCTGCCACCAACTGCAGACACCGGGTGCTCACTGGCGACAACTGGTCTGGATCACCTCGGTCACCAAGCTGTCTGGCGCGCTGCGGACGACCGCCTGTCCGGAACCGTCAATCAACACAAACTTGATCTCCCCAGCCTCTGCTTTTTTGTCCACACGCATCAACGCAAGGTAGCGGCCCGCGTTGTCCTGAGCATCCAGCACGGGCGCCACCACGGGCAGACCGGCCCGCTCTATCAAACGGGTCAGTCGATCCACATACTTGGCATCGATCAAACCCAGGCGCTGCGACAGGCGCGCAGCCATGACCATGCCACAACCCACCGCCTCACCGTGCAGCCATTGGCCATATCCCATGCCGGCCTCAATGGCGTGGCCAAAGGTGTGACCGAAGTTGAGGATCGCGCGAAGACCAGCCTCTCGTTCATCGGCACCCACCACCTGGGCTTTGATTTCACAGCTGCGCCGAATCGCGAATGCCAATGCGACGGGATCACGGGCTCGCAGCTTGTCCAGATTGGTCTCGATCCAGTCGAGAAAGGCCGCGTCGGCAATGGGTCCGTACTTGATGACTTCGGCCAAGCCAGCACTCAGTTCTCGCTCGGGCAGCGTCTTGAGCGTATCCAGATCGCAGATCACCCGTTGCGGCTGGTAAAACGCACCAATCATGTTCTTGCCCAGTGGATGATTGATGCCGGTTTTCCCCCCGACCGAAGAGTCAACCTGGGCCAGCAAGGTCGTGGGAACCTGCACAAAAGGCACCCCCCGCATGTAACTCGCCGCAGCAAACCCAGTCATGTCCCCGACAACACCTCCACCCAAGGCAAACAACACCGTTCTTCGGTCACAACCCTGTTCAAGCAAGGCATCGAATATCAGATTGAGAGTGGCCCAGGTTTTGTAAACCTCACCATCAGGCAGAACCACCTGGCCCACCACCGGATACTGTCTGCTCAAGGCGTCCGCCAAGGTCTGAAGGTACAGCGGCGCAACCGTCTCATTGGTCACGATCAGCGCAGTCTTGGCGTGAGGCAGGCCGGCGTAGCTGTGTGGCGACCCAAGCAGGCCACCAGCAATGGCAATGTCGTAGCTCCGCTCACCCAAGTGGATTTCAACGGGGGATTGCGTCGCTGATCGTGTAGTCTCGTGCATGGGGCCAGAGTGTAGAGCCTCCAGGAACAGGTAGAAAGGCAGCCCACAGACGACCCCACTTGCACTGCGACCTGATGTCAGGTCCTCTTGGTATCTTGCCCAGATGCTAAAACATCTTTCACTATGCCGGCCAGTTCCAGTTGCATCATGATCATATTGACAAGGGAAGACACGGAGGGTCGCCCTGTTTCGATCACATAGTGCGCAGTCTCCCTGTACAGCGGGTCCCGTTGCACAAACAGATCCCGAAGCCGCTGTAGTGGGTCTGCAACCTGAAGAAGGGGCCTGTTCCGGTCGTGCCGGAGACGTCGAAAGACTTCCTCAGGTGAAGATCTCAAATACACCACGTGACTGCGTTCGCGAAGACAAGTCCGATTCGCCGCGCGCAACACGGCGCCCCCACCGGTCGACAGCACGCAAGGCTCCCCCAGCGTCAATTCTTCGATCACAGCAGCCTCGAGATCACGAAAGCTGACTTCCCCTTCTCGATCAAAATATTCGCGAATCGAGCACCCGAGACGTTGCTCAATCACATGATCAGAGTCAAAAAAAGGAACCGAAAGCCGGCGAGACAATTGGCGACCAACGGTTGTCTTGCCAGACCCTGGTAAACCCACCAAAGAAATCAACAATTGCATCAATAGCACGCAAAAGCGTAGATACCCCTACGGAGACCAAGCAAAACCCCCATCGAGAGAACCATCTCATGAACATCCCAAACATCCAATGGCAACGATGCACAGATGTTAAAGATCACTCAGTGATCTCATCACCCTTCTCCACAGTGAAAGCGACCGTAGCAGAACGAGAATGCTGATCAAGAACAAGTATCGTCAGGTCCTCTCCACAACCGGTGAGCGTTGTAACCTTGAACTTCGGATCCTGACCAGAAACCTCTGTACGATCAAGAAAGAGATACTGAGGAAAAGAATTTACAATCCGAAAAGGTGGTTGCCCCCCAACAATGGTAAAGGTTGTTTGAATTCCTGCCGTTCCTTGGCAAGACAAATCCCCATCCCCCGCTTTGATATTCACAGCATCAGGAACAGCTGCAAACTCGGCAGAATCCCCAGCATCCCCGCCACCTCCACCACAGGAAGCCAATGCGGCAACAACACCAAAAAGACATACCGACCTCAAAGTGAAATTAATTTTACTCATATCAGTTTCCAATCATTTATCTAGCGACACCACGGTCGCCAATGGTTCTTGGCGTGATGAAGATTAACAACTCAGATTTGTTTGAAGTCTTGTTTCTATTTTTAAATAGATTTCCAACAACTGGGAGATCCCCAAACAGCGGCACCTTAGTTACATCTTCTGTTTCATTTTGCTCAAAGATACCACCGATGACAACCGTACCTCCATTTTCAACCAAAACTTGAGTTTGAACATGCTTAGTATTAATTGCAATACCAGCAGCTACTGTTTCACCACGACTATCCTTATTGATATCGACATCAAGGATGATGCCCCCTTCAGGCGTGATCTGAGGTGTAACCTCAAGCTTCAAATTGGCCTTCCTGAAAGCTACTGAAGTAGCGCCACTAGAGGTTGCCTGCAAATAAGGATACTCCGTCCCCTGTTCAATCAATGCTTTCACTTGGTCTGCGGTCACAACTCGAGGGCTCGAAACAATTTTTCCTCGACCATCGGCTTCAAGAGCTGATATTTCGAGATTCAAAAAACGATTCGCTGCAGAACTGAAGAGCGATACAGCAAAGGCAGCAGGCAAAGAACCACCGATGCCAGCAGATGGCAAATTAACGAAACTGGTGTTGATGGTATCCAACACATTTTCTGATTCAGCAGTGGTACTCGAAACAGCGTTATAGCTACCTCCGATAGCAACGCGATTTTGTCCATTAACCGCATATCCGGCATCCCCACCGCGAACACCACGGAGATCACTCCCGCCCAATCGCACCCCCAAGGATCGCCCAAATCTGTCATCGGCCTCAACAATACGGGCCTCAATCAATACTTGACGAATTGGAATATCCAGTTTTGATATCAGCTGTTGAACCTGCTCCAGTTTCGTTGGAACATCGGTCACAAACAGCTGATTTGTCCTTGGTTCGGCGATCACGCTACCTCGATTTGAAAGAATACGCGCGCCAACACTACCAGCCGAGCCTCCGGTAGCACCACCAGACCCAGTCAACTGAACAGCTACCTCGCTGGCTTTCGCATAATTCATCTGGAAACTTTGGGTACGCAACGTTTCCAGGCTTTCAATTGAGGCCTTAGCTTCCAACTCTTGCTTCTCGCGCGCCGCAATTTCATCTTGGGGAGCAATCCAAAGAACATTCCCACTCTTCCGCATCCCCAGACCCTTAGCCTGAAGAATAATATCCAGGGCTTGATCCCAAGGTACATCCTTCAAACGCAGTGTCACGGCTCCACTTACTGAATCCGAAGTGACAATATTGAAGTTGGTAAAATCTGCGATGACCTGCAACAACGACCTCACTTCAATATTTTGGAAATTGAGCGACAATTTCTCACCGTTATAGCCAGGTCCTTGAGTAAGCTTGGATTCATCGACTTTTTGCTCGCGAACCTCAAGCACAAACTGATTGTCACTCTGGTATGCCGAGTGCTCCCAGTTGCCCTTAGGCGTAACAACCATGCGAACACGGTCGCCAATTTGACTGGTAACCACACTCTGGACAGGCGTTCCAAAATCGGTCACATCCAGCTTGCGGTTCAATCCTTCTGGCAACGAAGTTCGCAAGAAATCTACAACCAGATCCTTGCCCTGCTGGCGGATGTCGACACCGACCTGGTTGCTCGCAAGATCAACCACCACCCGCCCTGAATTTCCTACGCCTCTTCGAAAATCAATGTCTTTAAGTGCAACCGAGTGATCAGTCTGAACTTGGGCAAACACCGCGGGACCGCTTGGGGAAGGTGCCCCTGCAGCTTCCGTCCGATCAAGAACCAGCAACAACGACTTCCCATCCAGCTTGGCTTGATATGCAGCAGGTTGCTTCAAGTTGATCACTACCCGCGTCCGGTCTCCCGCCTGAACCACGTTGGCCGATCGCAAATTCCCTTGATTCAACTCCACGGTACTTCTGCCCATGGCATTCACCACACCCGGGAAATCCAACGCAATCCGAGCAGGCGACTGGATCGTGAATCCGGTTGGCAGTACAGTCAAAGCCTCAGTCGTGTCTATACGCACGACCTCAACACCGGCCTGCATGCCACCAGTCAAAGACTGGATGGCATTTTGCGCATGGGCCAAAAACGAAGCCATGGCCATGGCCATGAACAGTGACAGCTTGCGCAGACTCCGCTCTTTTGACTCAGAGATGGTCACGCTATAAGATTTTGTCATTTGGAAACTTCCTCTTGTAACTGCAATGCCGCTGGACGCTCAATCCACTCACCCGCTGCATCCTGCACAATTTCGCGCAGGTTGATTTCGTTTTCGGTAATTTTCAATACCCGTCCATAGTTCTGACCCAGGTAACTGCCCTGGGTCACTTGGTAAAGGAGTTGATCTACCTTCACCAAGGCAACGAGCTGTCCAGCACGATTCAGACTGCCAACCATCGACATGGTATCCAGCGGAAACGCCTCCAACGGCTGTTTCCGACGACTCATCTCTGCATCGATCAAAGCGGAATTCCCTGCGGGTAGCGCCTGTCCTCCGCGCAGAATGCTCGCCAATTTTTCGTTGCTGAAAGGCTCCACAAGGCGCTCACCTCCGTAAGCATATGGTTCAAATTTTGAGGGCTCCGGAATTGGCTTGACATCGGGCTTGATGGAGTTTCTCTCATTTTGCATCCAGAGGCTCAACTCTTCCTGCTCAGAGCTCCCACACCCCTGCAGCAAAACCGCGGCAAAAGCCAACAATACGATGCCCACTTTGTTATCTACCTTGCACCGCATCATTGAGATACTCCTTTGGGTGCATTTTTGGTCGTCGCAGATTTCTGCTGCAGCTCAATTTCCTCTTGATCCAGATACCGGAATGTCTTTGCAGTGCAATCCATGGTTAGGATGCCATCCCTATCCTTTACAGGAGCAAGTGACAAATTGTTTAATGTGACAATACGAGACAAGTTGGCGATGTCAGCCGCGAACAATCCAATATCGTGATACCCACCTGTTACGCGAACAGAAATCGGGAGCTCTGCATAGTACTCCTTAACCGAGACTTGGCCCGGGCGAAACAATTCAAACTGCAAACTGCGACCCAAGCCAGCCTGATTGATATCAGACAACAAGGCATCCATTTCTGCCTTGCTAGGAAGTTGTTTCTCTAACTGGTTAACGTACTGCTGAACCTGTTCAAGCTGCTTCTTCAACGCATCGAGATTGACCGCCTGAACAAGCTTTTTTCGATAGTCCTCTCGCAACTGCTGTTCACGGGTTTGCTCAGTCAGCAACTCCTCATCAACAGCCTTGAGCCAAAAAAACCAAAGACCGGCAATAACAGCGGCGCAAACAACTATGTAGAGAAGGTTACGCGGCAGCGATGGCCAGGAAGAAGGGTCGTTGGGATCAAGGCCGGAAAACTGCTTCTGAAGCGTATCCTGAACCGACTTAAAATCGAGGTTGATGGTAGGTGATAGAGCCATGATTACCTCGATCAGACTTTTCCTGGTGCTGGAGACGATGCTCCCGCAGCACCCTGCCCAACGGGATTCGGACCAGTGGGGCGATTGAGAGCCACTCTGATCTTGAAATTTGACACCCGGCGTTGCTCGCGATTTGAACCGGTTGCGTTGGCTGCAACGATTTCGATCAATTCAGGTTTTCCAAGCCAAGACGAGTTGTTTGCAAGATTCCGCAACAACTCAGAAACCCGTTCTTGAGATTGGGCCACGCCCTCCAGCAAGACGCTTTGATTTTCTTGCTTCATGCTTTTCAGATAAATACCGTCCGGTAGCTGAGCAACCAGCTCGTCAAGCAGGTGTACCGGCATGTTTCGATCCGCCTGCAGCCCCTCTACAGCGGTTTGCCTGGCCCGCAAAGAAGCAATTTCTGCCTGAAGGCTTGCAATATCCTTAATTTCAGCATCCAGCTCTTTCGTCTTGCTTTGAAGAAACGAATTTCGCTGCTGCTGTTCCGCGATTTGCCCCTGATACCAGGTGAATACCGCGCCGCAGATGATGCCTCCAAGCAGGGCGGACAGCCCCAGCTGGGTAAAGAATTGCTCTTTCTGCCTTTTTCTCGCAGCCTCACGATGAGGTAGCAAATTGATCAGAATCATTGGTAAAACCTCCGCAACGCCAAGCCAGTGGAGGTTAGATAGGATGGAGCTTCACGCGCGATCTTTCGTGCCTGTACGTTGGAGGCCATTTCCATACCATCGAACGGATTGATCACCATGCAGGCAAACGAAGTCTGATGGGTGACCCCTTCGGTCAAGCCAGGCAATGCCGCACTGCCACCTGCCAGCAAGATGTGGTCAACCTTGTTGTAGGGGGTACTGGTGAAGAAAAACTGCAAAGCGCGCCCGATTTCTTGTGCCATGCTTTCAATGAAAGGGTTCAGTACGGCTGATCGATAATCATCAGGCAAGTCGCCCGATCGCTTCTTGGCCTCAGCCTCGTCGGCAGAAAACCCATACTGACGCACGATCAACTGCGTCAACTGGGCGCCTCCAAAAGCTTGATCGCGCTCGTACAGCACGTCATCGTTGCGCATCACCTGCATACTGGTGGTCAAGGCGCCCACCTCAAACAATGCCACCAGAGAATCCACGCCCTGATTGGGCAGTGTTTCAATGACCCGCCCAGCTGCCATCCGGGAGGCGTAGGGCTCGACATCCATGATGACCGGCTTGAGGCCTGCAGCTTCAGCGAGTCCCTGCCGATCAGACACCTTTTCCTTGCGTGAAGCCGCGATCAGAACCTCGGCATCTCCGACCGAGTTGGCACTTGGCCCAACGACACAAAAATCGAGACTGACTTCATCGAGCGAGAAGGGGATGTACTGGTTGGCCTCCGACTCGACCTGCGCCTCAAGCTCCTTTTCAGACAGTCCCCCAGGGAGAACGATTTTTTTGGTGATCACGGCCGATGCAGGCAGCGCCATGGCTACATTCTTGGTCTTGCTGCCGCTTTTGCGGACAACCCGGCGCACAGCCTCGGCGACTTCATCGAACTTTTCGATGTTCCCATCGGTGATCCACCCTCGCTCCAGGGGCTCGATGGCACAACGCTCCAACACCAGATCGCCAGAGCGATTACGGCTCAGCTCGACCAGTTTGACACTGGACGAGCTGACATCGATGCCCAACAACGGCGCCGGATCACGGCTGAAAAACGACCCCAATGAGATCAAGGTGACCCCCAAAAAATAGAAGCGCGGCAAGGCGCCAGACTTAAGATTTCACTTGAATGCTAGCAGCAAGCCCCTTGTGCAGCAAAGATTTTCTACCTTTGACACAAAAGAGAACGTTGCCAAAAGCATACGCAAACCAACCGCTCCCGGCAGACTGGCGGCACGCAGAAAGATAAGAAACACACAACAACTCACAATAACGGCTTCTGCTCTGACACCTTCACAACAGGCCGATTTTTATAATCAGCCTCCCACGCCTTGACTGTTCGCATGCCTCAAAACGATCCCGCCGCCTCCCGCTCATCCGAGCTCACCGACTCCCAGAAAACGGGTCTGCTGGCGTGGCTTGGACGCGTGCTGGCAGGTCTGACTGGGCTGGTGCTGGCGGCCTTGGTTGCGCTCTTTTTGGGGGTGGGGATCGGACTGGCCGTGGCCTATCCCAATCTGCCCGATGTGGGCGCCTTGGCCGACTACCGGCCCAAGCTGCCACTTCGGGTGCTCACCGCCGATGGCCTGCTGATCGGCGAATTCGGCGAAGAACGCCGCAGCCTCCTGCCGATAAAAGACATTCCCGATGTCATGAAAAATGCCGTCCTCGCCATCGAGGACGCCCGGTTTTTCGAGCATGGCGGCGTGGACTACCGAGGCATGCTCCGGGCGGTGCTGGCCAATCTGGGCCAGGCGAAAAGTCAGGGAGCGTCCACCATCACGATGCAGGTGGCCCGAAACGTTTACCTGTCGGCAGAAAAGAGCTACACCCGCAAGATCTATGAGGTGCTGCTCACATTCAAGCTGGAATATCTGCTCACCAAAGAGCAGATCCTAGAGATCTACATGAACCAGATTTTTCTGGGTCAGCGAGCCTATGGCTTTGCCACCGCGTCGCAGACGTACTTCGGCAAGCCGCTCAAGGACGTGAGCATTGCCGAAGCCGCCATGCTGGCGGGCCTGCCCAAAGCGCCTTCGGCGTACAACCCCATTTCCAACCCCAAACGCGCACGTGCCAGGCAACTGCACATCATTGATCGCATGCTCGAAAACGGGTTCATCACCGCCGAAGAGGCCCAATCAGCCCGGGTCGAAGAACTCAAACTTCGACCGTTAGGAGGGCCTGAACGGGTTCACGGTGAATTTGTTGCCGAGATGGTTCGCCAGTCCATGGTCGCCCAATACGGTGAAGAGGCTTACACCCGCGGCCTGACGGTCACCACCACGCTACAGTCCAGCGAACAACAAACCGCCTACCAGGCTCTGCGGCGCGGCATCCTTACTTACGAAAGCCGACAGAGGTACCGGGGTCCCGAACTCTTCGTCAACCTGCCGGCAGACAAGGCCACGCGTGAAGATGTGATCGATAGCGTGTTGGCGGAGCACCCCGATAACGGTGACCTGCTCTCTGCCGTCGTGCTTGAAGCGGGGCCTCGCAAGGTGGTGGTGGTTCGCCAGGATGGCGAGCCCTTCGCCGTCACCGGCGAAGGCCTGCGCCCCGTGCAATCGGGACTAGCGGAAAAGGCCGACCCTTCGATCAAACTCCGCCCAGGGGCCGTGGTTCGGGTGGTCAGGACTTCTTCGAACGGGTGGCGCATCAGCCAGTTACCCGAGGTCGAGTCTGCCTTCGTGGCGATGGATCCCAACACCGGCGCGGTGCACGCGCTGGTCGGTGGCTTCGATTTCCAGAAGAACAAGTTCAATCACGTGACCCAGGCCTGGCGCCAGCCGGGCTCCAGCTTCAAGCCCTTCATCTACTCCGCTGCGCTTGAAAAAGGCCTGACGCCGATGACTGTGGTGAACGACGCGCCGCTTTTCTACAGCGCCGAGCAAACCGGTGGCAAGCCTTGGGAACCCAAGAACTATGACGGACAGTTCGAGGGTCCGATGTCGGTGCGCCGTGCGCTGGCCAAGTCCAAGAACATGGTGTCGATCCGCGTGCTACAGCTCGTTGGAACAAAAAGCGCGCAGGACTGGGTCGCCCGGTTCGGTTTCCCGCCGGAGAGACACCCTCCCTACCTGACCATGGCACTCGGCGCCGGTGCGGTCACTCCGATGCAAATGACTACCGGGTACGCCGTGTTTGCCAACGGCGGTCATCGCGTCACACCCGTCCTGATCACCCGCGTGGTCGAACAACGTGGCAAAGTGCTTTTTGATGAACCACCCAAAGCAGTGGACGCATCAAGCCAAGTCATTGACGAACGCAACGCCTTCATCATGAGCAGCCTGCTGCAGGAAATCACGCGAACCGGCACCGCTGCGCGCGCCCAGGCAACGCTGAAACGGCCGGACGTTTATGGCAAGACGGGCACCACCAACGACTCCATGGACGCTTGGTTCGTGGGTTACCACCCTTCACTCGTGGCGACAGCCTGGGTGGGGTACGACACGCCACGCAATCTGGGTAGCCGCGAAACCGGTGGCGGCTTGAGCCTGCCGATCTGGATCGACTACATGGCCGAAGCGCTCAAAGGGGTGCCAGTGGTTGAGTACAAACCGCCGTCGGGCGTGATTCGTGTCGGTGGCGACTGGTACTACGAGGAATTTGGCCCTGGCCAGGGTGTACATGGCCTGGGCTTGCAGGATCCGTGGCCCGGTAGCCAGGTTGAAAGCGATGTCACGCCCACAGAGGCCGCCACTCAGCCCAACGCCACCGAAGACCGGCGCACCATCCTGGACCTGTTCAGGAACTGAACGTCAGCGGCTGGCCTGCCTGCTCGGTTGCACAACGGGACAGGTGCGAAAAAAACTCGCCCTGCCCTTTGCTGTCCATCCACTGGGCACCGTCGTACTTGTAGTGAAAGCCCCCCGCGCGCGCTGCCATCCAGACCTCCTGCAGCGGTTTCTGCAAATTCACGATGATCTGGCTGCGGTTTGCAAAGGTCAAAGTCACCATGCCGCCCACGCGCTGGTTGTCAATGTCCGCGGCAGTCTCATCGTTGATGCGGTCGCAAGCCAGTTCAATGGCGCGGAGCAAGGCCTCGGCGCGATCCAGATACTCGATATCGGTCATTACAATGCACCCACTATGAAGATGCATCGAATTCTAGGCGGAGCGCTCGCCCATGTCCGTATCGCTGGCGGCACGATCCTGGTTGCCCTCAGTGTGGCGGGCGCCGGCTGCGGTCAAAAGGGTCCGCTGTACCTGCCCGGCGCGCAACCCGAGGCCCGGCCTGCAGCGCCGAAACCAGCGGACACGGCCCCCAACGCGACCGATTCGCTGGACGAGTCGCCGCAGCGCTGAACTTGCTTTCGAGGGTGTCAATCCGGGGCCGCAAAGTTTCCTGGTCGTGGCCGCGATCGTGAAAGCGCAGCCCCAGCAACCCGTTGCCAACTCAAGCATATTCAACGCCCCAGCTGGCCCCTGGGCCGCCAGCGTTCCCATACACGCCAGCCCAGCAACAAGGCCAGCAGAACCGCGTAAACACCCACTTCCGCAAAGTCGTTCTTGCCACTGCGCATCCAGAAGAAGTGCAGCACCGCCAGACAGGCCACGGCGTACACGCTGCGGTGAAGCAACCTCCAGCGCGCAGCCCCCAACGCCCGGATGGCCCGGTTGAACGAAGTGCCGGCCATGAGCAGCAGCAGCACCCAGCAGAGAAAGCCAACCAGGATGAACGGTCGCTTGGCCAGATCGGCCAGCACCTCCCGCCATTCAAAACCCATGTCAAACCAGGCGTAGGCCAGCAGGTGCAGACTGGCGTAGAAAAACACGAACAGCCCCAGCATGCGCCGCAACCGGGCCAACGCAGGCCAGCCCGCCATCACGCGCAAGGGCGTCACCAGCAAGACCAGCACGAGTGCTCGAAGCGTCCAGTCACCCAGCGAGCGGATCAGGGCTTCGGCCGGATTGGCGCCCAGCTGGTCGTTCCAGGCGGCCCAGAACAGCCAGACAACCGGCAGGCTCCACAAAACAAACAGCAAGGGTTTGGCTGTGCGGTGCAAGAGCCACCGGTTCAAGCGCGACCCTGCCTTGCGCGGCGCGGTGACTGAGTCCACCGCACCAGATCGGACTGAAGGATCAGCGGAAAGTCGGACGTCCACAAGCGCTGCGTTGCGAGTGCAATGCCTGAGAAGTTCAGAAGAACTTGCGCAGGTCCATGCCCGCGTAAAGCTGCCCAACCTGGGGCTCATAGCCGTTGAACATCAGGGTCTTGCGGCGTTTGGCCAGCAGGCCGCCCTCTTCACCAATGCGCCGCTCGGTGGCCTGACTCCAGCGCGGGTGGGCCACGTCGGGATTCACATTCGAGAAGAAGCCGTATTCCTGGGGAGCCGCGATGTTCCAGGCCGTGCTGGGCTCCTTGTCGGTGAACCGGATCTTCACCAGCGACTTGCCACTCTTGAAACCGTATTTCCACGGAACCACCAGGCGCACCGGCGCGCCGTTCTGGTTCGGCAACACCTCGCCATACATGCCAAACGCCAGCAGCGTCAAAGGATGCATGGCCTCGTCCAGACGCAGGCCCTCGACATACGGCCACAGCAACACGCTGGAGCGCAGGCCCGGCATGGTGTCCCGATCGGCCTGGGTCACGAACTCCACATACTTCGCGCTGCCCAGCGGCTGCGCCGCCCGGATCAACGCACCCAGCGAATAGCCCATCCAGGGAATCACCATGGACCAGCCCTCCACACAGCGCAGCCGGTAAATGCGCTCCTCCATGGGAGCCAGCTTGAGCAGCTCCTCCAGCCCGTAGGTCCGGGGCTTGTTCACCAAGCCCTCGACCGACACCGTCCACGGGCTCGTCTTCAGCGACTTGGCTCGCGCCACGGGGTCCGACTTGTCGGTGCCGAATTCGTAGAAATTGTTGTAGGTCGACGCGTGCTCGTAAGCGGTGACCTTCTCCACCGTTGAGGCCCCGGGCAACGGAGAAGAGACGCCCACCAGCGCGGCGAGCTTGCCGGGCCGGGCCACAGCAGCCAGTGCGTCCCGCGATGCCCAACCAGCCAGTGCCGCACCGCCAGCCCCCAGAGCCAGGTGCTGCAGCCACTCGCGGCGCCCCAGATATGTGGACCGGGACGTGATTTCGCTCGATCGAGGATGGTGGTACCCGGTGTCGGCAGAACGGATGATCATGAGAGGCTCCTGTGGTTCGGGTCAGTCGTAGGAGCCGGGGATTTCTTACCAAGTTCCTGCCCGCGTCATCAAGCCCCCGCTTGCACAGAATTTGCGCCGCCCGCATCCCGGAGCGATGCGGGATTCAGGGGCCGCAGAACCTCACAGCTCGCCGTAGCTGTGCAAGCCCGAGAGGAACATGTTCACGCCCAGGAAAGCGAAGGTGGTGACCGCGAGCCCCACCAAGGCCCACCAAGCCGCCACGGTGCCACGCAGGCCCTTCATCAGACGCATGTGCAGCCAGGCGGCGTAGTTCAGCCAGACGATCAGCGCCCAGGTTTCCTTCGGGTCCCAGCTCCAGTAGCCGCCCCAGGCTTCGGCGGCCCAGAAGGCGCCCAGCACAGTGGCAATGGTGAAGAAGGCAAAGCCCACCGCGATAGCTTTGTACATCACGTCGTCCAGCACCTCAAAACTCGGCAGTCGCTCCGCAATGCGGCGGCGGCCGAACAGGATGGTGGCCACGATCAGCGCCGAAATGCCGAAATACACGAACCAGTAACTGCCGCCCTTTTCCGCGGCCGACGTGCGAAAGACGATGGGCTCAAAACACAGCACGATGCCCAGCAACCACAACGGCGCAAGCTTGTACCAGCGCGACTCGCTGGCGCTCTGCTTGATCAGGTAGGCAAACGCCAGCATCGCCGAGAGCGCAAACGTGCCATAACCAATAAAGTTGGCTGGCACGTGGAGCTTCATCCACCAGCTCTGCAACGCGGGCACCAGCGGCTGGATCTCGTGGGCTTCGCGCACCACGGTGTACCAAAGGAGAAAGCCCACGGCCGCACTCACCACCAGCATCACGAAAGCGCCCATCGAACGGGTGTTGTACTGCTCTTCGTAATACAGGTAAAAGGCCGCCGTCATCCAGCAGAACAGCACGAACACCTCGTACAGGTTGCTCACCGGGATGTGCCCGATGCCGACACCAATCTGGTGGCTCTCGTACCAACGCACCATGGTGCCCACCAGCGCCAGCGTCACAGCCACCCAAGCCAAGCGCGACCCCAGGCCTTCGAACGCATTACCTGCACGGGTGAACATCCCCACCCAGTAGAAGATGGTGCTCATGAAGAACAGCACGCTCATCCAGAGAATGGCTGACTGGCTGGAGATGAAGTACTTGAGCATGAACACCTGGTCGGCGCGCGCCAGATTGGCCGTGCCTTCCGGCGTCTGGTACAGCGAGATGGCCAGCAAGGACAGCGCTGCCACCACCACCATCAGCACACGCAGGGGTCGCCAGAACCAGCCCAGCCAGATCACTGCCGGGACCGCACCCGCCAGAATGGCCTTTTCGTAGACGTCCATGGCTGGGCTGTAGCGCATGAAACTCCACACCGCGCCTGCTATCACGAGAACAGCGAACAGCCAGTCCCACACATTGCGACGCGCGAAATAGCCGGGCTCCAAGCCGGAGCCGTTCTGGCCCCGCTTGAGTTCAAAGGTCTGGGTAGCGGTATTCATGAGGGCACCTTCAACAACTGGGACTTCAACACTTCAAACTCCTGATCGGCTTCCATCGTCTTGCGGTTGGACGAGAGCGCCATCGTGGCCTGCGAATGCCCTGCGCCCGCTGGCGAGAGCCACACCCATACGCGGCGCTCGCGCACATAAAGCATGACAAAAACACCCAGGATCAGCAAGACGCAACCCAGGTACACGATGCTCTGGCCAGGCGCGCGCGCCACCTGGAACACACTGGCCTGCACGTGCTCAAAATCCTTGAGCTGAAAGGTCATCGGGGCCGGGTAATAGAAAGCATCGCTCAGGCTCATGACGGCGTGCGTCATGAACTGCTGCGTGGCATCACTGCGCTCCAGCGGCTGCAGACCGGCCCGTTCGCGACTGACCTGCAACAGCTCGAACAGCGTTCCGTTGAGGATGCGCACCAGCACATCGCTGGCGCGCTCACGCTCGGCCTCGGGCACATTGCTTTCCAGAAACGCCGACACCGCCTGCAAGCCCCCCTTGATGGGCGGATCACCCGCCGGGACCTCGGTGGCTTCGGCGCCGGCAAACAGGCCAATCGCCCGACCGGCAGACGCCTGCAGTGCATCGGAGAGCTCGGTGCGCCCCGCTTCGACCGCCGAGACCGCGTAGCGGCGCACGGCCAATTCTCGCAGCGCCGGATCGACGAGGGCCGCGCGCAGACGCACAAAACCATCGATGCTGTCCTGATCATCGGCAGGGATGCGCAGGTACCGGAAGGGCTCGGACGGCGTTTCACGCATGCCAAAGAGGAACATGCGCGAACCATCGATCTCCATGGGCAGCATATAGTTGTTGTATTCCACCGCCTGGCCCGCCGCGTCGCGCAGCTTGTAGCTGAAACTGGGGCCCACATTGCGCAGGGTTTTTTCGGCTCCCGGCTTGTGACCCGAACCGAGGCGACTCTCGATTGAACTGCGCAGGTCGACCTTGCGCACATCCGTGCCCGATGCTTCGCCCTGGTTCGCAAAGTTCTCCACGTTGATCACGCGCAGGCCGGTGTACTCCAGTGTGAGCTTCTGATCCCCGTTGCTCAGCGCGGACGTGCCACCGATCACGCCCGACACCTCGAACGCCTTGGCCGGCCCGTTGATGGGCACAGCCTGCAGATTGACGCGCGAACCGCCATCGTCGAAGCTGGACTGGTAGATATTGATGCCGCGGTGGCTGGCGGGATGGTTCACTTCAACCCGCGTCTCCTTTTTCTCACCCGTCTCGTGGTCGTGGATCACGATGTCGCTGGCAAACAGCCTGGGCATGCCAGTGTCGTAGTACTCGACGATGAATTTCTTGAGTTCGACCGAAAACGGCAGATCCTGCAGCAGCACGCCATCGGACTGGGCCAAGATCGCGGTGCCCGCCGTGGTGCCCTCGGTCACCAGCAGGTTGCCCCGGAACGTCGGGTTGCTGGGAGAAAGGCGGTGCTGAGGGGCCACATCGGCAATCAGGCCGCCACCGGTAAACGGCGTCTTGCCGTTGAACCACATCTGGGCACGCACCACCAGATCGCCATCGAGCAGGCCACCGAGGCACACCAGCACAATCGCGCTGTGTGCCGCCAGATAGCCGATCTTGTTGGTCGATCCCGCCTTGGCGGCCACCATCCAGCCGGTACCGCCCGCGCTTTCCCGCGACTGCAGCTTGACCTTCCAACCAGAACCCAGCAGGGTTTGACCGATGCGGTTGGCCGCTGATTCAGGCGTTTCAGGCAGCGCGCCTTCGGCCCGGTGCGGAAAAGCCTTGAGACTTTGCTCGCGGATGTTTTCCTTGTAGGCCTTGAAGTCCACCAGGATCTTGGGCGTGTTGCGCGCGATGCACAGGCTGGTGCTGACCACCAGAAACGCGAGGATCAGCAGAAACCACCAAGCGCTGTAGACCGTGAACAGCCGGGCACTGCCAAACACATCGGACCAGAACGGGCCGAACTGGTTGACGTAGTTGTTCAGGGGTTCGTGTTGCTTGACCACGGTCCCGATGACCGACGCGATGCAGATCACCGTCAGCAGCGAAATCGCAAACCGCATGGACGACAACAGCTCAACCAGCTGACTGGCGAAGCGCGACCCGGTGCGGATCTGCAGGCCTTGGGTAGATACGGTCATTTAGGCGTCGTAGAAAAACAAACAGGGCGGATCTGGAACAACCAGAACGCGCCCTGATGTGATGCTTTGTTCGTGTGGCGGTTCAATGCAAAGGAAGATAAACCCACATTGTGACGCCAAATATTAACCAACGCTTATATCCCCGGAAACTCCGGGGCTAAGCACCTGCCCGGTCAGCGCAGGCCTGCGATGTAGTCAGACACCGCCTGGATTTCGCGGTCATTCAACTTGGCCGCCACACCGGTCATCTGGATGTGGTTGGCACGCGTGCCGTCCCGGAAGGCCTTGAGCTGGGTCGCCGTGTAACCGGCGTGCTGCCCTTTCAGACGCGGATACTGCGAGGGAATGCCGGCGCCGGTGGGACTGTGGCAACCCGCACAGGCCGCGATCTGGCGATCAGCGATACCGCCGCGGTAGATGCGCTCACCCAGTCGAACCAGGTCCTTGTCCGTCGCGAAGCCTTCGCGCGCCTTTTGATCGGCCAGCCACCAGGCGATGTTGCGCATGTCATCATCGGACAGCGCCGCGACCATGCCCTGCATGATCGGGTTGGCCCGTTTGCCGGACTTGAATTCCAGCAGCTGCTTGACCAGGTACTCTGGATGCTGCTGCGCCAACATTGGATTCTCTGGAATCACCGAATTCCCGTCGGCTGCGTGGCAGGCCACACAAACCTGCCCATAGGTGGCGGCACCCTTGGCAGCATCGGGTTTGACCGACTGCGCATGGGCACTGAACGACAGGGCTGCAGCGGCAGCCACGCAAAGGAAAGAAACGGGCAATTTCATGTCGGGGCGGCGTCGTTTGCGACGCGTCGGTTTGAAGAAGTTCGCGGCTTTCGGGCCGTACAGCATTCGATTTTACAATGCCTCACAGGATACCCAAATGACTCAAGTCAAGAATACCGCCACCGCCTCGGACACCACCCCATCCAGCACCCCCAACGTGCATGGGCCCGAGGGCGCTGATAACGCAGTGCGTCCCGATATCAAGAGCCTGCACGGCTGGCTGCACACCGCCCGATTCCTCACGACGGCGCCCCAGCTGGAACACCTGCCCACGCTGGATGTTCCCGAGGTGGCTTTTGTGGGTCGCTCCAATGCAGGAAAATCCACCTGCATCAACACGCTGACGCAGCAAAAGCGCCTGGCTTTTGCGTCGAAGACGCCTGGACGCACGCAAAGCATCAACCTGTTCTCGCTGGGCAAGCAGGGGCAGACCGACGCCGTGCTGGCCGACTTGCCGGGCTATGGGTACGCTGCTGTGCCGCGCGAAGCCAAGCTGCGCTGGCAGCGCGTGATGGGCAACTACCTCATGACGCGCGAAAACCTCAAGGCCGTGGTGTTGCTGTGCGACCCCCGCCTGGGTTTGACCGAGCTGGATGAAATCCTGCTGGACGTGATCCGCCCCCGGGTGCAGAGCGGCCTGAAGTTCGTGATCCTCTTGACCAAGTCGGACAAGCTCACGCGTGCCGAAGCCAACAAGGCGCTCTCCATTGCGAAGCTGCAGTGCGGCGGTGGTGAGGCCCGCCTGTTCTCAGCGCTGAAGAAGCAGGGGCTGGACGAGATGGCGCTGCTCTTGTGGGACTGGACCCATGGCGAGGCCGTGGCGCCCCTGGAGCAAGCCCCAGCGGTTGCAGAAGAAGACGACGAGCCGCCGGCACTGGACTGAGTTCAGCCGATCGGGCGGCACTCGCCGCCAGTCGCTCACCGGGTTGCCGCCGTGTTCAACGACGTCCATAGGGAGACGCTTCACCCGCCGGTCGCGTCTTGAAGCGCTTGTGCACCCAGTAGTACTGCTCAGGCATGGTTGCGATCATCTGTTCCAGGTAGTGGTTCATCAGCGCGGTGTCGGCCACCGCGTCACCGCCGGGATAGCTGTCCCAGCCCGGGAGCACCTCCACGTCGTAACCGCTGGGCGTCATCCGGCTGATGACTGGCACCACGCGCGCACGCCCCATCTGGGCCAGCCGCGGAAGGGTGGGCACGGTGGCGGTGCTCACCCCGAAAAATGGCACGAACACCGACTCAGCGGGCCCCATGTCCATGTCCGGCAAAAGGTACAGCACCTCCCCCGCGCGCAACGCCTGCACCAACGAGCGCATGCTCTGGTGCTTTTCGACCAGCCTGACCGAGCCGTACCGCAGCCGACCCGCCCGAATCCATTGATCCACGGCCACATTGCGTTGACGGGCATACAGGCTGATGAACTTGCGCGGAAACCCCAGCGCCAGTGCGGTTCCGCCGGCGTCCAATCCCACAAAGTGCGGCGCGAACACCAGAATCGGCCCGTCGGTGGCCAGTTCATGGACCGCCCCGACCAGCCTCAGGCGACGTCGGGTCACCGCTTCACTGGCTTCCCAGACCCAGCTCCGGTCCAGCCAGGATTGCGCGAAATACACAAAATGCCGGCGCACAGCGCGGTTGCGCTCAGCCTCGCTGTCCCGAGGGAAACACAGCGCCCAGTTGGTGCGAGCAATGCCCCGGCGCCGAGCAGCCACCAGATGCAGCACCTGCCCCGACAGCCAGCCCAGACCACGCACCCATGACAGAGGCAAACGGGCCAGCAAGCGCATGAAACCCACGCCCAGTCGGCCACCCCAGGTTTTGGAGCCCGATGCACTGTGATGAGTTGGGGGGGGGATTGTGGACATGAATGATTGCGGTTAGCACCGGGACCCTTCAGCGCTGGGGCGCGGCGCCGGTGTCCGGGGACTCGGGTTGACGGGGTTGCTTGTAGCGATCGTACGACCAGAGGTATTGGGCCGGCGATTCTCGCACCAGCATCTCCATGGCCTGGTTGATCTGTCTGGCAGCCGTTTGCGGGTCGCTGCTCAGGCCCTGCTCAGCCAGACCCGGGAAGGCGCGCACATGCACCAGGAACCCGCGCCCCCAAGAGAGCCGCTCGCCCCAGATCAACACAGGCTGCACGCCTGGCGTCCTTGCCAGGCGGGCCGACAAGGTCATGGTGTAGGCCTCACGCCCGAAGTACGGCGCCCACACGCCTTGGCCCGCGGGCGGCACCTGGTCCGGCAGCAGCCCCACGGCTTGCCCGGTCTTGAGCGCCTTGATGAGTTGCTTCACGCCGGCCAGCGTGGTCGGCGCCGTCAACAGGCCCGGGCGCTCACGGGAATGGGCCACCAGATCTCGCAGCCAGGGTTGACGCGACGGGCGAAACAGCACCGTGGTTGTCATTCGGTCACCGAAACGCTGCGCCACCGCCTGCGCCGTGATTTCAAAACAACCCAGGTGGGGCGTCAGGAACAGCACGCCAGAGCCGTGGGCCATCGCCGCTTCGATCAGGGAAGCCCCTTCCCAGCCCACTTTCATCGGGGCTCCCAACCACAACCGGGTGGTTTCTACGGCCATCTTGCCCGCTTCGCCCACCGAAGCCAGCGCCACCCCGCGGGAAAAACCGGCCTGGCGAACATGGGCCATCAAGCGGCGCCGGTAGCGGGGTGACAACAGGAAGCTCAGCCAGCCCACGACCCAGCCTGCTGCATGCAGCACAGGCAGCGGCATGTATGAAAAAAAACGGAAAAGCAGTTGAAAGAGGACGGTCACGAAATGCTCAAGAGGCCTGCATGGCCGTCGAAATATACCGGTGGTGGGCGCACAACCGGTGTCGGCAACAGGGCATGGTCTGCAGCACGGACATCCAGACCCACGCTTGCCCTAAAATCCTGTCATCGCCGAGTTATTGAACTAATTGCGGGGCGATTCACAAATTCCGCTAAAGCGTTCGCCGAACCCAGAAGACCGGCAACGCCGATCCACCAACTCTGGAGTTTATACATGGCGAACGACTTTCTCTTCACTTCCGAATCCGTCTCCGAAGGCCACCCCGACAAGGTGGCTGACCAGATTTCCGACGCGATCCTCGATGCAATCTTCAAGCAGGACCCACGCAGCCGCGTCGCCGCCGAGACGCTGACCAACACCGGCCTGGTGGTGCTCGCGGGTGAAATCACCACCAACGCGCACGTGGACTACATCCAGGTCGCGCGCGACACCATCAAGCGCATCGGCTACGACAACACCGACTACGGCATCGACTACAAGGGCTGCGCCGTGCTGGTGGCCTATGACAAGCAAAGCAACGACATCGCCCAGGGCGTGGACCACGCGTCTGACGACCACCTCAACACCGGCGCTGGCGACCAGGGTCTGATGTTCGGCTACGCCTGCGACGAGACGCCCGAACTGATGCCTGCGCCGATCTACTACGCGCACCGACTGATGGAGCGCCAGGCCCAGCTGCGCAAGGACGGCCGCCTGCCCTTCCTGCGGCCCGACGCCAAGAGCCAGGTGACCATGCGCTACGTGGACGGCAAGCCGCACAGCATTGACACCGTCGTGCTGTCCACCCAGCACAGCCCGGACCAGAGCGAGAACCAGCACCAGATGAAGGCCTCGTTCACCGAAGCCATCATCGAAGAAATCATCAAACCGGTGCTGCCCAAGGAATGGCTGCAGAACACCAAGTACCTGATCAACCCGACCGGGCGTTTCGTTATCGGCGGCCCGCAGGGCGACTGTGGCCTGACCGGCCGAAAGATCATTGTGGACACCTACGGTGGCGCCTGCCCGCACGGCGGTGGCGCGTTCTCCGGCAAGGATCCGAGCAAGGTGGACCGCTCGGCCGCTTACGCCGCGCGCTACGTGGCCAAGAACATCGTCGCCGCCGGTCTCGCCAAGCAGTGCCAGATCCAGGTGGCTTACGCCATTGGTGTGGCCAAGCCGATGAACATCACGGTCTACACCGAAGGCACGGGTGTGATCAGCGACGAGAAGCTTTCTGCGCTGGTGAACGAGCACTTCGACCTCCGCCCCAAGGGCATCATCCAGATGCTGGATCTGCTTCGCCCAATCTACGAAAAGACCGCCGCCTACGGCCACTTTGGCCGCGAAGAGCCCGAGTTCGCCTGGGAGCGAACAGACAAGGCGCAGGTGCTGCGCGCAGCGGCAGGCCTGTAAAGCCGGCTTCTTCAACGCATCTCATGAACCCCATGACAAGGGATGAGTCATGAGGCACTGCAAGAAAAACCACAAGTATTCCGTGGCTTTGTAAGCGAGCACCAACATACACACCAAAGCCCCAGGACTGACACTGGGGCTTTTTTTGACACCAAAGATGGTGTTGCCCTGCTTGACCGACACACACAGGCCTGAATTTTTCCTCCCGGTGTCCGATATGAACGGTACAGAATTGAACTGCTGTGCACCGCAACGACCTGGAGCTTTCACCCATGGATACCACTGACGGCCTGGACCGGAACGACCTCGCCAACCCTGAACTTGAGCGGTTGGTGGCCCAGCGCACCCAGGAGCTGGAGACCGCACTGGCGCGTGCCCAGTCGCTCTACGAGCAGGCACCCAGCGGCCATTTGTCGCTGGACGCCGACCTTCGCCTCGTCAACATCAACCAGACCCTGCTGAACTGGCTGGGCTATGCGCGCGAAGAAGTGATCAACGAACTGGATCTGTTCGCACTGATCGACCCCTCGTGGCGCGGTCTGTTGCAGGCGCGCATGGAATCGCTGAGGCAATCGGGGCACACGCTGCCCATGGAGATCGAGGTGCAACGCAAAGACGGCACCCGATTCCAGGCCTTGTTCTCGTCGACCGCTGTCAACGACGAGCACGGCGCCTTCCTGCACACCAACACCACCGTGCTCGACATCAGCGATCGCAAGGCCGCTGAACAGCGCGTGGCCGCTCACGACGGCTTCCTGCAGACCATCACCGACCGCATCCCGGTGCGGCTGGCCTACTACGACAAAGACCTGATCTGCCGCTTCTCCAATTCCGCACACGCACGCCGCTACGGCAAGATGCCCAGCGAGCTGGTCGGATCGCATCTGAGTCAGGTGGTGCGCGCCGAATTGATGCCCGAGATCCTGCCGCACTTTGCCGAAGCACTCAGCGGTCAACCACAGAACTTCGAAGCCGAACGCGTCGCCCACGACGGCACCACCAGCTTCTATGAAATCCACTACATCCCCGACTTCCAGCACGGCATGGTCGAAGGCATCTTCATCGAGATGCACGACATCAGCGAACGCCGACGCACAGAGGAGTTCGTGCTCGAAGCCAACCGCGACCTGGAAGAACGGGTGCGGGAACGCAGCGCCGAGCTGTTCCAGAGCGAACAGCGCTACCGGCTGATGGTCGATGCGATACAGGACCACTGCATCTATTTCGTGGACGAAAACGGGGCGGTGACCGAGTGGACCGAGAGCGCCCAGCGACTGCACGGCCATTCCCGCGCCCAGATGCTGGGCGAGCCCTACACCAAGCTGCTGGCCACCGACAACGCCGGCGAGGACGAGGTGAATCCGGAACAGGTCCTGCGCCTGGCCAAATCCCACGGTCAATGGGAAACCCGCGGCTGGCGGCTGCGCGACGACGGCTCGCGCTTCTGGGCCCACACCGTGCTGACCGCGCTGCGCAACGAAGCGGGTGAGCTGCAGGGACTGTCCAGCATCACGCGGGACATGACCGCGGCGAAGAGTCTGGAGGACGTGATGAACGACCTCAACCGCGAACTCGAAAAGCGCGTGGCCGAGCGCACCCAGCAACTGGTGGCGGCCAACAAGGACCTCGACGTGTTCTCGCACATGGTGTCGCACGACCTGCGCGCACCGCTGCGCCACATCGCCAGCTTTGTCAGCCTGCTGCAGGAGCAGATGGGTGAATCCAGCGACAGCCTGGCGCTGCAATACCTCAACTCGATTGCCAAGGCCAGCAAGCGCATGAGCATCATGATCGAGGGCCTGCTCGAATACGCCCGGCTCGGGCGGGTGGCCATCGAGGCACAGCCGGTGCCACTGGCGCCGCTGCTCGACGGCGTGATTGCCCACCTGAAGCAGGAGAATCCCCATCGCTCGATCGAATGGGTGGTGGAGGAAGACCTGCCGGTCGTGCGCGGCGATGCGATGTTGCTGGCCGAAGTGTTCAGCAACATGCTGAACAACTCCGTGAAATACACCCGCACCCGCGAACACGCCCGCATCGAAATTGGCTGGAAGGTCAACCCGGTGGGCGGACGCACCTTCTTCATCCATGACAACGGCGTGGGTTTCGATCTGGAAAAAGCCCACAACCTGTTTGTGATGTTCCAGCGGCAACACCACTCCATGGACTTCGAGGGCAATGGCACCGGCCTCGCGCTGTCCCAGCGCATCATCGAGCGCCACGCCGGCCGCATCTGGGCCGAAACCGCTCCCGGTGAAGGCTGCACCTTCTACTTCACCCTGCCTTTCGAGGGTCTGGAACACGAGCTGGACTTTCCCAAGTCGTCACTCGCGGAACTGGCGATCTGACGGCGCTCGATCCTGAAACCGACGGGTTCGCGCCACCATAATGGGTGCGTGAACCCAGCCGATCCCACCGCCACTCCCCGTCCATCTTTGCAGCGCCTGTTCGCCCTGCATGGGCAAACCGCCATTATCACCGGCGCCAGCCGCGGCCTCGGGCTGTCCATGGCCTGCGCTCTGGCGGCCCATGGCGCCAGCGTGTGGCTCAACGGCCGCGATCCCGCGAGCTTGCAGTCCGCGGTGGCCCGGTGCAACGACGCCGGTCAGGGCAACGGCGGCAGCGCCCACCCGCTGCCCTTTGACGTGGGCGACGAAGCCGCAGCCACCCGCGCCGTCTCACTGGTGCTGGCCACCACGGGCCGCATCGACATCCTGGTCAACAACGTCGGTCAACGCCGGCGTCAGCCCTTGACCGAACTGCCTGCCCAGGCCCTGCGCGACCTGCTCGAAACCAACCTGGTTTCCGCCTGGCACCTGTGCCGGGAAGTCGCGCAACCGATGCGCGCCCAGGGTCGGGGTCGCATCATCAACGTGACCTCCATCGCCGGCCCCATTGCCCGCGCCGGCGACGCCGCCTACACCACCAGCAAGGGCGGCCTGGAAGCCATGACCCGCGCTCTGGCCGCTGAACTCGGGCCCGAGGGCATCAACGTCAACGCCATTGCGCCGGGCTACTTCGCAACCGAGACCAACAGCGCGATGCAGCAAGACGCCCAGACCCTGGCCTGGCTGCGCCAACGCAGCTCACTCGGCCGCTGGGGGCAGCCCGATGAAATCGCCGGGGCGGCCGTGTTCCTGGCGAGTCCTGCGGCCAGTTACGTCACGGGCCAGGTGCTCGTGGTGGACGGCGGCTACCTCGCCCACTTCTGAGACCGCCCACAGGCCGTCCCCACAACAGACTGCCCGGCCCACACGGTGTCAGCGCGGCACCAGGAAAACCGATTTTTCGTCGAGCTGGATCGCCGCATCGGTGGTGGACTGCAGCTTGAACACGATGGGGTGCGAACCACTGGATGCGCCCGGTGGCACCTGCACCCGCACAGCCAGGGTGCGCACCTCGGTCGGCAACACCTCCACCCTGGCTTCGGAAGCGATCACGATGCCATCCATGCCTTCCACGCCCAGTTCCACCACCTGTTTCGCTTCGGTGGCGTTCATGATCTGCAGCCGGAACACGTTCTCGATGCGGCCCTGCTCGACCATGCGGGCGAGTGCGCCACGGTCCCGGATCACGTCCACCTTCATCGGCACGCGCCTGTAGAGGCTCACACCGACGGCGATGGCGATGGCGGTCAGCACCGTGGTGTAGATCAGCACCCGCGGGCGCAGCGCCCGGCGGATGATCTGCGCCTTGTCCCAGCCACCGGCCATGGCGTTTTGCGTCGAGTACTTGACCAGGCCGCGCGCATAGCCAAATTTGTCCATCACGTCGTCGCACACGTCAGCACAGGCACCACAACCGATGCACTCGTACTGCAAGCCCTTGCGGATGTCGATGCCGGTGGGGCAGACCTGCACGCACAAGGTGCAATCCACACACGAACCGAGACCCTTCTCTTTCGGATCCACCTTTTTGCCGCGCGAGCCACGCGGTTCGCCGCGGGTGGTGTCGTAGGTGACGATCAGGGTGTCCTTGTCAAACATGGCACTCTGGAAGCGCGCATAGGGGCACATGTATTTGCACACCTGCTCGCGCATGAAACCGGCGTTGCCATAGGTGGCAAAGCCGTAGAAGAAGATCCAGAAAGTCTGCCAGGCGCCCAGCGAACCGGACACCACGTCAGCCGCCTGACCCCGAATGGGGGTGAAGTAACCGACGAAAGTGAAACCGGTCCAGAGCGCAAACAGGATCCACGCGGTGTGCTTGACGGCCTTGCGGCCAGCCTTTGCGCCTGACAGCGGCGCCTCGTCCATCCGGATGCGGGCCGAACGATCGCCCTCGATCTTTTTTTCGATCCACAAGAAGACCTCGGTGTAGACCGTCTGCGGGCAGGCGTAGCCGCACCACAGGCGCCCGGCCACGGCCGTGAACAGGAAGAGCGAGAGCGCCGCCATCACCAGCAAACCGGTGAGGTAGATGAAATCCTGTGGGTAGAGCACCAGCCCACCCAGGTAGAACCGGCGTGACAGCAGGTCAAACAGGATGGCCTGGCGGCCGTTCCAGTTCAGCCAGGGCAGACCATAAAAAACGATCTGCGTGACCCACACCATGGCCCAGCGCCAGCGGGTGAAGAAGCCCGAAACCGAACGCGGGTGGATTTTCTTGTGCGACTCGTAGAGCGAAACCTCATGCTCGCTGGGCTCATCCTCGGGCACGGGGCCCAGGGGCTGGTTGGCGGTGGTCGTGGACATAGGTGCTTTCTTGCGGGTGCCGCTGTGTGGGGTTGTCTGGCGCCGAACGCCAGACTGGTGTGTGCCTAGGCCCCAGTTCCAAGAACCGTGCCAGTCCATGGGATCACCAAGAATCAAGGACTTGCAACACTTTTCGAACAATTTCCGCCACAGGAAAACCGGCAAAACTGCCAAATTCGACAGCAAAACGCCAAATATGTCACCAGCTCATGAAAACCCCCTGGACGGGGATAAAACCGCTGCGCCCCTTGAAATACCGCCGAAGCGCCCTTATCATTAGCACTCGCTGGAGTGGAGTGCTAACACTTTGCTCCAAGTCGATCAGCGGGCCATACCCGACCCTTGCGGTCGGTCTTGACCGACTGACCCAACCCCTCATCCGTTCAATCTCAGGAGATGCAATGAACCTTCGTCCTCTCGCCGATCGCGTGATCGTCAAACGTATCGACAGCGAAACCAAGACCGCTTCCGGCATCGTCATCCCCGACGCCGCTGCTGAAAAGCCCGACCAGGGCGAAATCCTGGCCGTCGGTCCCGGCAAGAAAAACGACAAGGGCGAACTGTCCGCCATGAACGTCAAGGTCGGCGACCGCGTTCTGTTCGGCAAATACAGCGGCCAGACCGTCAAGGTCGATGGCAACGAACTGCTGGTCATGAAAGAAGACGACCTGTTCGCAGTCGTCGAGAAGTAATTCTTCTCTCATCCATCCCCAATTACTGAATCCGGAGAAATCAACATGGCAGCAAAAGACGTCATTTTCGGCGGCGAAGCCCGCGCACGCATGGTCGAGGGTGTGAACATCCTGGCCAACGCGGTCAAGGTCACCCTGGGCCCCAAGGGTCGCAACGTGGTGCTCGAGCGCTCGTTCGGCGCCCCCACCGTGACCAAGGACGGTGTGTCCGTGGCCAAGGAAATCGAACTCAAAGACAAGCTCCAGAACATGGGCGCCCAGATGGTCAAGGAAGTCGCTTCCAAGACCTCTGACAACGCTGGCGACGGCACCACCACCGCCACCGTGCTGGCCCAGGCCATCGTGCGCGAAGGCATGAAGTACGTGGCCGCCGGCATGAACCCGATGGACCTGAAGCGCGGCATCGACAAGGCTGTTGAAGCCCTGATCGAAGAGCTGAAGAAGGCCTCCAAGGCCACCACGACCAGCAAGGAAATCGCCCAGGTCGGCTCCATCTCCGCCAACTCCGACTCCAGCATCGGCGACATCATCGCCAATGCCATGGACAAAGTGGGCAAAGAAGGCGTGATCACCGTGGAAGACGGCAAGTCGCTGCAGAACGAACTCGACGTCGTCGAAGGCATGCAGTTCGACCGCGGCTACCTGTCGCCCTACTTCATCAACAACCCCGAGAAGCAAGCCGCCCTGCTGGACAACCCCTTCGTGCTGCTGTACGACAAGAAGGTCTCCAACATCCGTGACCTGCTGCCCACGCTGGAGCAGGTTGCCAAGGCCGGCCGTCCGCTGCTGATCATTGCCGAAGACGTCGAAGGCGAAGCCCTGGCGACGCTGGTGGTCAACACCATCCGCGGCATCCTGAAGGTGGTGGCTGTGAAGGCCCCTGGCTTCGGCGACCGCCGCAAGGCCATGCTGGAAGACATCGCCATCCTGACCGGCGGCAAAGTGATCGCCGAAGAAGTCGGCATGACGCTGGAAAAAGTGACCCTGGCCGATCTGGGCTCGGCCAAGCGCATCGAAGTGGGCAAGGAAAACACCACCATCATCGACGGCGCCGGCGCTGCCGCTGACATCGAAGCCCGCGTGAAGCAAGTGCGCGTGCAGATCGAAGAAGCCACCAGCGACTACGACCGCGAAAAGCTGCAAGAACGCGTGGCCAAGCTGGCCGGCGGTGTGGCCGTGATCAAGGTCGGCGCTGCGACCGAAGTCGAAATGAAGGAAAAGAAAGCCCGCGTCGAAGACGCCCTGCACGCCACGCGCGCTGCGGTGGAAGAAGGCATCGTGGCCGGTGGTGGCGTGGCTCTGCTGCGCGCCCGTCAGGCCGCTGGCACCATCAAGGGTGACAACGCCGACCAGGACGCCGGCATCAAGCTGGTGTTGAAAGCGATCGAAGCGCCCCTGCGCGAGATCGTGGCCAACGCCGGTGGCGAGCCGAGCGTGGTGGTCAACGCCATCCTGGCCGGCAAGGGCAACTACGGCTTCAACGCCGCCAACGACACCTACGGCGACATGATCGAAATGGGTATCCTGGACCCGACGAAGGTGACCCGCACCGCGCTGCAGAACGCCGCTTCGGTGTCCAGCCTGATGCTGACGACCGAGTGCATGGTTGCTGAATCCCCGAAGGATGACGCACCTGCCATGGGTGGTGGCGGCATGGGTGGCATGGGCGACATGGGCGGCATGGGCATGTAATTGCGCCTTGCCTGAGACGCCAAGCCGGCGTTGCAAGGGCTTGCCGTGGCGCTGCCACTGTCTACCCCCTTGCGCCTTGGCTTGGCGCCTCATGCTGCGTCGGAGTGCATCACTGCACTTTGACGAACTCCCAAGAAAAACCCCGCGAAGCAATTCGCGGGGTTTTTTTCATTGATACCCCCAAACAAGGGGACTTCGGGTGGGTCAGCGCATCATGCTTTCGAGCTTGATCGTGTCCGCCACAAACGCGCGGATGCCCTCGGCCAGCTTCTCGGTCGCCATCGCGTCCTCGTTCATCGCGAACCGGAAACCCGGTTCGTCGTACAACACGAACGGAATGTCCATGGCCCTCGCGGCGTCGGCGTCCAGCGCCTGGGGCAGCGCGGCCTCGCTGGCCGCCAGCTGAGCCAGCAGATCGGGGCTGATGGTCAGCAGGTCGCAGCCGGCCAGCGCCGTGATCTGGCCCACGTTGCGGAAGCTCGCACCCATTACCTCGGTGGCGATGCCGTGCTTCTTGTAGAAGTTGTAGATCGCGCGCACCGACTTCACGCCGGGGTCGTTCGCACCCGCCATCGCCGCTTCATCCCAGCTCGCGCCGGCGTTCTTTTTGTACCAGTCGTAGATACGGCCCACAAACGGAGAGATCAGCTGCACCTTCGCCTGACCACAGGCCACCGCCTGGGCGAACGAGAACAGCAGCGTCAGGTTGGTGTGGATGCCATCACGCTCCAGCCGCGCCGCAGCCTGGATGCCCTCCCAGGTGGACGCGATCTTGATCAGCACGCGGTCGATGTGCACGCCTTCGCCCTGGTAGAGGTCGATGATGCGGCGCGCCCTCGTCACGGTCGCTTCGGTGTCGAAGCTCAGGCGGGCGTCCACCTCGGTGGACACACGGCCTGGGATGTGTTTCAGGATCTCGCAGCCAAAAGCCACAAGCAGACGGTTCATCACCTCGTCCGGCCCTTGCGCGCCGTATTTCGCCACCGCATCCTTGAGCAAGTGGGCGTATTCCGGCTTCTGCACCGCCTTCAGGATCAGCGACGGGTTGGTCGTCGCGTCGCGGGGCGAAAAGGCTGCGATCTGGTTGAAGTCCCCGGTGTCGGCGACCACGGTGGTGAGTTGTTTGAGTGCGTCGAGCTGGTTCATTTCGCCATTATCGGGTGTAATAAGGTTTCACATTTGTCATGTAACCTGTTTCGTAACCCGATTGTTCCCCATGCTCGAACGCATCAAAGCCTCATTGCCCTCGCTTGCCCCCGCCGAACAACGGGTGGGCAAACTCGTGCTGCTGGACCCGCGCAGTTTTGCCAGTTTGCCGGTGTCCGAGCTGGCCGAACGATCCCACGTGAGCAAGCCGACGGTGGTGCGCTTCTGCCGCAGCATGGGCTACGACGGGCTGTCGGACTTCAAGCTCAAGCTGGCCGGCACGGTGAGCGAGGGTGTGCCCTTCATCCACCGTAGCGTGGACGTGGACGACAAGGTGGGCGACGTGCTGGTGAAGGTGATCGACAACACGGTGGCGGCTTTCCTGAAGTACCGCAACGACGCGTCCACGCACTCGATCGAAAAAGCGGTCGATGCGCTGCTGGCCACCTACAAGAACCGCGGCCGCATCGAGTTTTACGGCGCGGGTAACTCGGGCATCGTGGCACAGGACGCGCAGCACAAGTTCTTCCGCCTCGGCATCAACGCCATCGCATACAGCGACGGCCACATGCAGGTCATGAGCGCCTCGCTGCTGGGGCCGGGCGACTGCCTGGTGATCGTGTCCAACTCGGGCCGCACGCGCGACCTGATGGACGCCGCGGACATCGCCCGCAAGCACGGCGCCACGGTCATCGTGATCACCGCCAGCGGCTCACCGCTGGCGGCAGCGGGGCACATCCACCTGTCGGCCGACCATCCCGAAGGCTATGACCGCTACAGCCCCATGACCTCGCGGCTCATGCACCTGATGGTGATCGACGTGGTCGCCACCTGCCTCGCGCTGCGCATCGGGGGCAGCAAGCTGCAACCGCTGCTGAAGGAAATGAAGAACAACCTGCGGAGCAAAAGGTACGCGTGAGCGTGCGCGCTGCGCACAGGTCAAGCGTCCCCCTGCGCCGCTGACGCGGCTTCCCCCAGAGGGGGACGATGCCTGTGGCCCGGCAAAGCCGGTTCCACGGCATCCTTGGGTTTGGAGGCACGTGCGCCGAACAGGCCTGAGGACAACGGGTGTTTCCCGCAGCGAAGTAAAGGAGGAGGCCTGCGCAGCAGGCCGGGGAACATTCGCGGAGTGGAGCGCCCGTTGTCCGCGCCAACGCCAACACTTCACCCCGTCAGATCCGGCCTTCTTCGACAGCGTGACACGCCACTCGAACACCTCCAATAGTCTGCAACACCGGCCTCTCATTCCGACACCGCTCATTCACATGAGGGCAGCGCGGGTTGAACGCGCAACCGCTGGGCGGATTCAGCGGGTTGGGCACTTCGCCGGAAACCGGCGTGCGCGCCTTGCCGGTGTCGTGCATCTTGGGAATGGCGTCGAGCAGCATGCGGGTGTAAGGGTGGCGCGGGCTGTCGAACAACGTGTGTTTGGGCGCCAGCTCCACCAGCCTGCCCAGGTACATCACGCCCACCCGATCGCTCACGTGGCGCACGACCGCCAGGTTGTGGCTGATGAACAGATAGGTCAGACCGCGCTCGCGCTGCAGGTCCTTCATGATGTTCAGCACCTGCGCCTGCACGCTCACATCCAACGCACTGGTGGGCTCATCGCAGACCAGAAACTCGGGCTGCGTGGCCAGCGCGCGCGCGATCGAGATGCGCTGGCGCTGCCCGCCCGAGAACTGGTGCGGGTACTTCACACGGTCGTGCGGCGACAGGCCCACGGAATGCAACAAGGCATCGACGCGGGCGCGCAGGGCCACGGGTTCGGTCTCGATGCCGTGCTCGCGCAGCGGTTCGGCAATGATGTCTTCCACCACCCAGCGCGGGTTGAGGCTGGCATACGGATCCTGGAAGATCATCTGGATGCGGCGACGGAGCTGGCGGCCCGCCGGCGTCTTGAACGCGGCATGGGCATCCTGCCCGTCAAACTCGAAGCCGCCGCGCGTCGGCTCGTACAGCCCCACCAGCAGGCGCGCCACCGTGCTCTTGCCACAGCCCGACTCACCCACCAGCGCCAGCGTCTCGCCGCGCGGGATGTCAAAGGAAACCCCGTCCACCGCGCGCAGGAGCTGTCGCGGCTGGCGCTCGAGCACCCGGTTGAGCCAGGGCGCCGAGACGTCGAACGTCTTGGCCAGGTCGGTCGCCCTCACCAGGGGTTCAGAGGCCACTGACACGGTTTGAGCTGTTGCCGGCGCAGCCTGGTGAACCACCACGGCCGGGGTGGTTAGATCGATCGGTTGAGCGCTCATTGGGAAACCTCTTCGCCGCGGGCTACAGCAGGTGCATGCAGCCAGCAAGCCGCCCGGGTCACGCCCGCGGGCATCAGATCGGGGCGCTCGTCGTGGCAGCGGTCAAACACCCGGTCGCAGCGCGGGTTGTAGGCGCAGCCGGCCGGAATCGCGTTGAGCCGCGGCATGGCACCATCGATCTGGTGCAGGCGCTCACGGTCCACGCTCATGTCCGGAATGCAGGCCATGAGCCCAGCGGTGTACGGATGGGCCGGATGGTTGATGACTTCGTGCACCGGGCCGATTTCGGCGATGCGCCCGGCGTACATCACGGCCACCCGGTCGCAGGTTTCAGCGATCACACCCATGTCATGCGTGATCAGCATGACGGCGGCACCGCGCTCTTTGCAGATGGTCTTGAGCAGCGTGATGATCTGCGCCTGAATGGACACGTCCAGCGCGGTGGTCGGCTCGTCGGCCACGATCAGCTGCGGCTCGGCCGCCAGCGCCAGCGCAATCACCACCCGCTGGCGCATGCCGCCCGAAAACTGGTGTGGGAAGTGGTCGATGCGCTGCTCGGCCGCCGGAATGCCGGTGTCCCGCAGCAGCTGGATGGCGCGTTGCCGCGCTTCGGCCTGATTCACCGGCAGGTGGGTGGTGATGGTTTCGATCAGCTGGCGGCCGACCGAATACAGCGGGTTCAGCGAGGTGAGCGGATCCTGGAAGATGGCACCGATCTGGCGACCGCGCACCTTGCGCATGTCATCGAACGGCAGGTTGTCGATGCGGCGGCCCTCCAGCAGGATCTCGCCGGAGGCCACACGCCCGGGCGGCTCCAGCAGGCCGATGATGGACGCGCCCGTGAGCGACTTTCCCGCACCGGACTCACCCACCACGCCGAGAATCTCGCCGGGCGCGATGTCGAAGGAAATGTCGTCGAGCGCACGCAACGTGCCCCTCCGGTGGGGAAACTCGACAACGAGGTTCTTGACTTGCAACAGGCTCATCGTGGTTTACCGGAGTCTTGGGTTGAGCGCGTCGCGCAGCCAGTCGCCGAGCAGGTTCACCGAGAGCGCGATCAGCACCAGCATCGCGCCCGGGAAGATGGTGATCCACCACTCGCCCGAGAACAGGTAGTCGTTGCCGACCCGGATCAGGGTGCCCAGCGAGGGCGAAGTGGGCGGGGCCCCCACGCCCAGGAACGACAGCGTGGCCTCGGTGATGATGGCGGTGGCCACCTGGATGGTGGCCAGCACCATCACCGGCCCCATGACGTTGGGCAGCACATGGCGGCGCATGATGCGCAGCGGCGCCACGCCCGTCACCCGCGCGGCCTGCACGTATTCCTTGTTGCGCTCCACCATCGTGGAGCCGCGCACCGTGCGCGCGTACTGCACCCAGCCCGTGAGCGTGATCGAGAGGATGAGCACACCAAAGGCCAGCGAGTCGTGGGCATCCGGAAACAGCGCCCGCCCCACGCCCGCGATCAACAGCGCCACCAGGATGGCGGGGAACGACAGCATCACGTCGCACAGGCGCATGAGAAAGGCGTCCACCCAGCCCCCCAGAAAGCCCGCCAGCAGACCGAACGCCACGCCGATCACCACAGACAGCACCACCGAGGCCAGGCCCACCGCCAGCGAAATGCGCGCGCCGTACATCAAGGCCGAAAGGATGTCGCGCCCCTGATCGTCGGTGCCGAGCAGGAACTGGGATACACCGCCCTCGCTCCAGGCTGGCGGCAGGCGCGCATTGGACAACTCCAGGGTGGCGAGGTCAAACGGGTTGTGCGGGGCCACCCAGGGGGCGAACAGCGCGCAGAACAGGCAGACGAGGGCGATCGCTGCCGCCACGATGGCGGTGGGCGAGGTGCGGAAACTGTGGCCGACATCACTGTCAAGCCAGCGGCGAACAAAGGCAATCAAGTGAGGTGCTTTCGATGGGTGTGAACCAACCAAGCGGCTGAGCGGAAAGGAAGCCCATCCAGAGCCAGCAAGGAAACGGCCATGCCGGGGCCGCTGCTGGCGTCCCACTGGGGGGGAAGCCGCGCAGCGGCGCAGGGGGGAGCGCTACTTCACGCTGATGTAACGGAACGGCATCTGGTTGTCGGCCCGTTGCGTCAACTGCACGTTGTTGGCCACACCCCAGGCCAAGGCCTGCTGGTGCAGCGGCAGATGACCCACGTCGTTCGAATGCAGGGTGAACGCTTCCTTGATCATGGCATTGCGCTTGGCCTGGTCGGTTTCAGACTGGATCTTGAGCGTGAGTTCGTCCACCTTCGGGTTGCAATAGGCCCCCAGGTTGAACTGGCCCGACCCCTTGTCGTCCACGCAGCGGATCAGTGCATTCAGCACGTTGTGCGCGTCGTAGGTGCTGGGCGACCAGCCCAGCAGGTAGAAACTGGTGTCGCGCTTGAGCACCTTGGGAAAATAGGTGCCCTTGGTTTCCACCTGCAGGTTGACCTTCACACCGATGCGTGCCAGGTTGGCCGCCACCGCCTGGCAGATGGCGCCATCGTTCACGTAGCGGTCGTTCGGGCAATTCATGCCAACCTCGAAACCGTTCGGGTAACCGGCCTCGGCCAGCAGCTTCTTGGCGGCCTCGGTGTCGTACGGCAGGCGGGTGTTCATGGCGGGATCAAACCCGTTGATGCCCGGGCCCACCAGCAGCGCCGCCGGCGTGGCCGCACCACGCATCACCGTTTTCTGAATGCCGTTGATGTCGATGGCCTGGTAGAAGGCCTGGCGCACACGCTTGTCCTTGAACGGGTTCTTGCCCTTCACGCTGGAATACAGCAACTCGTCACGCTTCTGGTCCATGCCCAGAAAAATCCAGCGCAGCTCGGGGCCCTGGAGCACCTTGGCCTTGCCGCTGGCGTTGACGCGTGCCACGTCCTGCACCGGCACCGGCTCCATGACGTCCACCTGGCCCGACAGCAGCGCGGCCACGCGCGTCGAATCGTTGCCAATCGGGGTGTATTCCACGTTGACCACGTTGCCTTCGATCTTGCCCCAGTAGTTGCCGTTGCGCACGAAGCTGGACTTCACGCCGGGCTGACGCTCGCGCAGGCGGAACGGCCCCGTTCCATTGGCGCGGAACGACGCGGCGTTCTCAACACCTTTGCGGCGGTCCACCGGCCGGGTGGCCTGGTTCTCCTCGCTCCACTGCTTGCTCATGATGTAGAAGAACGACAACACACCCGGCAGGATGGGGAACGGTGCCTTGGTTTCAAACTCCACCGTGTGCGCGTCGATCTTGCGCACTTCCTTGATGTCGTTCGTGTAGCTCTTCATGTCCGAGCCATCACCCGACCCACGGGCAAAACTGAACAGCACATCGTCGGCGGTGAAAGGCTTGCCGTCGTGAAACGTCACGCCCTTGCGCAGCTCAAACCGCCAGACGTTGGGTGAAGTCTGCTTCCAGCTGGTGGCCAGCGCGGGCTCCAGCTGCAGTTCTTTTCCGCGGGTGACCAGGGGCTCGTACACATTGCCCGTCACGCTGAGTTGCAAGGACTCGTTGAGCGAGTGCGGGTCCATCGACAGCGCATCGCCCTGGTTGCCGATGCGCACGGTCTGCGCCTGCGCGGCCCCCAGTGTGGCGAGGGCAGCGGCCACTGCACAGACCGTCAACGTTTGCTTGAACTTCATGAGTCGCTCCTAGGCGTGGTTGGGAAAATGGTAAACATCAATCGGCGCTGGCCAGTGGCATGCCCTGCTCGATCAGCCCCGCGTGCAACGCGGCGCCCAGCGGCAGCACGTCGTCGTTGAAATCGTAGCGGCTGTTGTGCAGGAAACAGCTGCCGACGCCGTTTTCAGCGCCCTGGCCGAGCCGCAGATAAGCCCCGGGCTTGACCTGCAGCATGAAAGAAAAATCCTCGGCGCCCATGCTGGGTTCCAGGTCGCGGTCCACGTGGTCGTGCCCCAGCAGTTTCTGAGCCACTTCGGCAGCGAACCGGGCCTCCTGGCGGCTGTTGATGGTCGCAGGGTAAATGCGCTCGTAATTCACATGGGCCGCGGCGCCCAATCCCAGCGCCACACCGGAACACACCTCGTGCAGCCGACGCTCGACCAGGTCCTGAACCTCCGGGTTGAAGGTGCGCACCGTGCCCATGAGCGTCGCCTTGCCCGGCATCACGCTGAACGCGCCCATGTCGCCAGCCTGCATGGCGCACAGGCTCACCACGGCGCTGTCGATTGCCCGCACATTGCGCGAAACAATGCTTTGCAGCGCCGTGATGATGTGGGCCGAAACCAGCACCGGGTCCACGGTCTGGTAAGGGTGCGCGCCGTGGCCGCCTTTGCCGGTGATCTCGATCGTGATGCGGTCCGCCGCGGCCATCATGGGTCCGGGGTTGATCCCCACCGTGCCGGGGCGCATCTGCGGCCAGTTGTGCATCGCGTAGACCGATTGCACGGGGAAGCGATCAAACAGACCGTCTTCGATCATGGCCTTGGCTCCGGCAAATCCTTCTTCACCAGGCTGGAAGATCAGCACCGCCGTGCCATCGAACTGCCGGGTTTCGGCGAGGTAGCGGGCCGCGCCCACCAGCATGGCGGTGTGGCCGTCGTGGCCGCAGCCGTGCATCATGCCCGGCTTGAGGGATTTCCAGGCAAAGTCGTTGTGCTCCGTCATGGGCAGGGCATCCATGTCGGCGCGCAAGCCGATCATGCGGCCACTCTGGCGCTGGCTGCCGTGAATCACGGCCACGACACCGGTCTTGCCGATGCCGGTGTGGATTTCATCCACGCCGCACACCTTGAGCGCCTCGACCACGCGCTGCGCGGTGTAGTGCTCCTCGAAACCGATTTCGGGATGCGCGTGCAGATCGCGCCTCAAAGCGGTGAGTTCTGGGTGGTACGCCGCGATGTGCGCGAACGCGCGGCCATGGGCCTTGATGCGGGGCACCAGCATGTCAGTGACCTCCCGCTTTGTCGGCACGCAGGCGCGGGTCAACGGCGAAATACAGCAGGTCGACGATCAGGTTGATCACCACGAAGATCAGCGCGATCAGGCAGAGGTAGGCCGCCATGACGGGAATGTCGGCAAAGGTCACGGCCTGGATGAACAGCAGCCCCATGCCCGGCCACTGGAAAACGGTTTCGGTGATGATGGCGAAGGCGATCAGGCCGCCCAGCTGCAGGCCGGTGATCGTCATCACGGGCACGAGGGTGTTTTTCAGCGCGTGCCCGAAGTGCACGGCCCGGTTGGTGAGGCCGCGCGCGCGCGCGAACTTGATGTAGTCGGTGCGCAGCACTTCGAGCATCTCGGCGCGCACCAGCCGCATGATCAGCGTGAGCTGGAAGATCGCCAGCGTGATCGCCGGCAGCGTGATGTGTTGCCAGCCCTTGGCGGTGAGCAGCCCGCTGCTCCACCAGCCCAGCTGCACCACGTCGCCACGGCCAAAACTGGGAAACCACCCCAGTTGCACGGCAAACACCAGGATCAGCAAGATGCCGATCAGGAAAGTGGGCAACGATACCCCCAGGAGCGAGATCGTCATGAACAGCTGGCTGGTGAAGCTGCCGCGCTTGAGCGCCGCGTACACCCCCATTGGGATACCCAGCGCCAGCGCCATCACGCCTGCCACCAGCGCCAGCTCCAGTGTGGCCGGCAAGCGTTCACCGATCAACCGCGACACTTTGGCCCCCTGGCGCAGACTGAGTCCGAATTCACCTTGAACCGCATTGACCAGGAAATGCCAGAACTGCACCACAAACGGCTGGTCAAGCCCGAGGTCGACGCGGAGTTCGCGAATCTGTTCTGGCGTGGCGTCCTGCCCCAACAGGAAGACGACCGGATCACCCACATACTGGAACAGCATGAAGGCGATCAAAGCCACGCTGACCATCACCACCACAGCCTGCGCCAGGCGCCTGAGAATGAATGCGAACATCTTGTGGGGAAGAAGAGAGGGTCAACCCAGCCGGTGGGCGACACCCTTCCTACTGGCTGAAATCAGTTTACCGCGATGAGGCGCAAGTCCATCCAGTTGTCGGTGCGGTGCACCACCTCGGTGTTTTTCTTTATGGTCCATGGGATCAACTGATTGAGTCGGGGAATACGGACACCAACAGCCATCGCTGCACACCAGAGCACGAGCGGTGTTTTCATTGGTTGACATCTAAATCAATAACAGTAGCCGCACTATGCAACAACCGTTCCACAACCCAGAACGGGACTAACCCTAGCGGCCCCTGGCCGGCCACCGACTTCATCTACACAGGTTTGCCCAGCCCGACCCGTTCAATGGTCACGGCTCGTTGGCACAAAACCGGCAAGATTTCCCGGCAAGCTCCATCGATTGGCTTCAGCGTCTCATATATACAACTATTTAGTTATCATTTCAAGCCCAATCATCCAAGAATCCTTCATATCCCCCAAACGCGGGAGGGACATTCAATGCCGACTCCTCTAAATTTCGCCTAGGTGTGTTCGTTACACGCCAACGTCGCGCCCAGCTCAAACCCGAGCAACAGCGCTTTTTCAATCTGTATCCAGGGAGTTTTGAATGATCAGGAAGATGATGATGGCCTTGCTCGCGCTGCTCGCCGCCAGCGCATTTGCCGCCGTTGACGTGAACAGCGCCAGCGAAGCCGATCTCGACAGCATCAAAGGCATTGGCCCAGGCACCTCGACCCGTATTCTGAGCGAACGCAAGATGGGCAAATTCAAGGATTGGGCAGACCTGATCCAGCGGGTTTCCGGCATTGGCGAAAAGCGCGCCGCGAAGCTGTCAGCGGAAGGCCTGACCGTCAATGGCATCGCACATCAGGCCATTTCAGCACCCGTCAAACCCAAGCTGGAGAAGGCGATGATCAAAGCAACGCCAGCCACTGGAGCCGCGCAGTAAGAAGAAGTCGACCCAGGCATGAAAAAAGCCCCCGGGGATATCTCCCCGGGGGCTTTTGTTCTGCGATTCCAACGGCCTCAGGGCCGCCTGGGATATCAGAACTTGTGGTTCAGACCGACAGCGAAGAAGTCTTTGTCGACGCCGGTGGCCTTGCGGTCTTCAGCACGGAAGCCGGTGTACACCATGGTGCGCTTGGACAGGCTGTAAGCTGCGGCCACACCGAAAGCGCTGTCGCTCTCGGAGGCACCGTCTGCCTTGGAACTGGCGTAGCCCACGGACAGCGTGAACGCACCCAGGGGAATGTCAGCGCCGAGCTGGTAAGAGTTCACTTCTGCGTCGGCAACGCCGCCAGTGTCTTTGGTCGTGTAGTAGCTGGCGAGCAGCTTGGCAGCGCCCAGGTCGTACGAGCCATTGAGCATGGTGCCCTTCTGACCGACTTCGTTCGTTTCGTAGCCGAGGGCAGCAGCCACGGGACCACCAGCGTACTTCACGTGGAGAGCGGAGATGCGCTTGCCACCAGCGGGAACGTTGCCGTTCAGCTGGGAGCTCACAGCACCGCTGACACCAGCAAACTCAGGCGTAGCGTAGTACAACTGCGCATCGGCGGCGCCGGTGTAGCTGTTCTGCCAAACGTTGCTGGCCGACAGAGCCGAGTCAAAGCCGCTGTTGGAAGCGCCAAAGACGTCGTCCAGTGCATTCCAGTTGCGACCCAGCTTCAGGGTACCGAAGCCACCGGCCAAGCCGACGTTGGCTTGACGATCAAACAGCTTGTCGTTGGTCGAACCATCGCCCAGGCTCAGCTTTTGCTCGAACTGGAAGATGGCGGACAGACCGCCACCCAGATCTTCAGAACCCTTGAAGCCCAAACGGCTGGTGTTCACACCGCCACTGCCAGCAACGGCGGACTCACCCTTGACCTTGCCAACCCAGATGTCAGCAATACCGTACAGGGTGACGCTGGACTGGGCCATGGCAGCGCCCGAAGCAGCCAGAACGGCCAGAGCAATCAGAGACTTTTTCATGAGATGTTTCCTTGTTTGAAAAATCCAGTCCCGTATATCGAAACCGGCTGTGAAGCGAAATCACGCTACAAATACTAAACCGCGCTCTCGGCCCCACAAGGGTTTTCCCGCAAAAAACGACCAAGCTTGTTCAAGTTTGTCGGTTTTTTGACACAGCGACATACCCCAGAAGAAACCAGAAGTGAGCCATAAGACCACATGCAACGAAACCACCAATAAAAAACCCCTGCCGGCTGACCGGCAGGGGTTTTGATTCGGACCAGTCGCCAGCTCAAGCCGGCGTCAGATCAGAAGTTGTGGCGGATGCCCAGAGCCAAATGGTTGAAGTTCTTGGCGTCTTCACCCTTGCCATCACGGACGATCGCTGCGTAGGTGAAGGTGCGCTTGCTCAGAGCGTACTTGGCTTCAACCAGCAGATCGGTGTCCTTGGCTTCGGTGTCGCGTGCGACATCCAGCGTCAGGGTCACAGGACCCATGGTGGTGCTGCCGCCCAGCGTGAAGCCCTTGGCAACGCCGGAAGGATCCATCACGGAACCAGCCAGCTTGAAGCCGCCGAAGTCGTAGCTGCCGCCCAGCGACTTGCCGGCCTCAGCATCCTGGACCTTGTCGTAGGCGAAGGCCACCACGATCGGGCCGTTGCGGTAGATGGCGTTCAGGTTGTTGCGCGCACGCTCAACACCCGCAATGGCAGGTGAGGTAGCGGTAGCGGCCACGGCGCCCACGACATTGTTGCCCTTGAGCACGTGAGCAAAGCTGACGGAGAAGCCGGCCATGCTGGGAGACGTGTACATCAGTTGGGCAGAGCTGCGGGTGTTCAGGAAGCCGAACTGCGAACCGACTACCGAGTAGTTGGCGGTGCCGGTCAGTTCCCAAGCGGCGATGCCGTAGAACGAAGGCGTCAGGCTGCGGCCCAGACGCAGGTCACCGAAACCGCCACTCAGGTTCATCCAGGCAGCGCGGCCGAAGTCACCAGCGCCAGCGGTGGAGATGGAACCATCGCCCAAGCTGAGACCTTGCTCGAAGTTGAAACCGGCCTTCAGACCGCCACCGAGGTCTTCGGTGCCACGCACGCCCCAACGGCTGGTACCGTTGTTCAAAGCGCCAGCGCTCATCACAGCGGCGGAGGTGTCGGTCGACTTGGTCAGGGCCACGTCGGCCACGCCGTACAGGGTCACGGAAGATTGAGCGAAGGCGGCGCCGGTGGCAGCCACGGCGGCCAGAGCAATCAGGGTCTTTTTCATTGAGAGTATCTCCAAGGTTGAATAAGAGGCCGTGGGTCTTGAGCCCTCGAGCCAACCTCCGTTCGTGGAAGCTGTAGCGATTGCACCAGAAGGGGAAGCCCGATGCAAAGCTTTCAACCATCGTGGCACCGCTTTGTTGCAAACAGACCACAGGCCATGCAACCCAATGCGTTTCAAATCGCCAACAAAATAAGGGTAAATACCAAGTACGTCGCCTATCTGCGAGAAAATGGCCTTCTGTCCGGCCCAATTGGTACCGAACCCACTCCCTGGAGATCTGCGTATGGATGCCTTGCTCAATGCCGCCGACTCGGCGTTACGCACCATTTTTGTGCATCCTCGCGCCTCGCGCGCCTGTCCCACAGTTCCCGAGTGTGGCGACGAGCAACTGAGCGAATCGGACCGGATATTGTCTGGCGCCCTGATGAGGGTGAATCATGTTGGTGAGGTGTGCGCTCAGGCGTTGTACACCGCGCAAGCGCTGGCGGCACGCTCACCCCGGGCCAACCAACGGACGGCCCATCCGGCACTGGCGGTCCAGCTGGAGGCCGCAGGCAAAGAAGAAACCGATCACTTGGCCTGGACCCGACAGCGTCTGGACGAACTGGGCGCGCGTCCCTCCCTGCTGAATCCGCTCTGGTATGCGGGTGCTTTTGGACTGGGCTTGCTGGCAGGGCGCTTTGGGCCGGGCGTTAGCCTAGGCTTTGTGGTGGAGACGGAGCGCCAGGTGGAAGCGCATCTGGCGAGCCACATGGACCGCCTGCCTCCCGGTGATCAGGCGTCGCGGGCCATCGTGGCTCAGATGAAGGACGACGAAGCACGTCACGCCCGCGAGGCCCAACACGCGGGTGCCACCGACTTGCCAGAACCCGTCAGAGGCCTGATGCGGCTTGCCGCCCGTGTGATGACGACAGTGGCGCATCGAATCTGAGCGCCTGGGAGGCACGCGCAACGTGGGTCTCAGGCTTCCAGCACCTCGAAACCGGTGGTGATTTCCGCCGTCTTGCCCAGCATGATGCTGGCAGAACAGTATTTGTCGTGGCTCATGGCAATGGCTCGCTCCACCGCCACGGGCGGGATGGCCTTGCCAGTGACCGTGAAGTGCATGTGGATCTTGGTGAAGACCTTGGGATCGGTCTCAGCCCGTTCGGTGCTGAGCTTGACGCTACAGCCCCGAACATCGTGACGGCCACGTTTCAGGATCAGCACCACGTCGTAGGCGGTACAGCCACCGGTGCCCGCCAAGAGCGTTTCCATGGGCCGCGGCGCCATGTTGGCCCCGCCATTTTCAGGTTTCGCGGCGTCTGGAGCACCGTCCATCACCAACACATGACCACTGCCGGTTTCTGCCACAAAACCCATGTGCGATCGGGTACCGGTGGCGCCGGTCCAGGAGACGGTGCATTCCATGAAACTTCCAGATGTGAAATAAACGACGATTTTGGAATCTGCTCCCTAAAAAGGAGCGAATTCACGATTCAGGATGTTGCGTTGCAGCATGCGAGCGCTATACTGATGTCATTGTATTGAAGGTTGTCTCCTCTGCCCTCCAAGGGTGGATTTAAACCCGGACCGGTTCTTCCAGTCCGGGTTTTTTTTGGCCGACTGGCGCGCTCTATATGATGAGCACCGAGGAAACACCATGCCCGTCAGCCCCAAAAAGCCCGCCGCCCCTGCCGCTCTGCCGGCCTCGTCCCCCGTCACAACGCTGACACCCGCCGAATACCTCAAGAAGATCCTGACAGCCCGGGTCTATGACGTGGCCGTTGAATCGCCCCTGGAGCCGGCAAAAAACCTGGGCCGGCGTCTGCACAACACGGTACTGCTCAAGCGCGAAGACCAGCAACCCGTTTTCAGCTTCAAGCTGCGCGGTGCCTACAACAAGATGGCGCATCTGACCCCCGAGCAGCTGAAAAAGGGGGTGATCTGTGCGTCGGCCGGCAACCACGCCCAAGGCGTGGCGCTGGGCGGCCACAAGCTGGGCACCCGCGCGGTGATCGTGATGCCGACCACCACGCCACAGGTGAAGGTGGATGCGGTTCGGGCACTCGGTGGTGACGTGGTGCTGCATGGCGACAGCTATTCCGATGCCTACACCCACGCGGTGGCGCTGCAGAAAAAGCAGGGCCTGACTTTCGTGCACCCGTTTGACGACCCGGACGTGATCGCCGGCCAGGGCACGATTGCCATGGAAATCCTGCGACAACTGCAAAGTCTGGGTTCGGACCACCTGGATGCGGTGTTTGTCGCGATTGGCGGCGGCGGCCTGATTTCCGGTGTGGCCAACTACATCAAGGCGGTGCGACCGGAGATCAAGGTGATCGGCGTGCAGACCGTGGACTCCGACGCCATGATGCAATCGGTCCAGGCCGGCCAGCGCATCACGCTGGCCGATGTGGGTCTTTTCGCGGACGGTACGGCCGTCAAGCTCGTGGGCGAAGAAACCTTCCGTATCGCCAGCGGTCTGGTGGACGAGTTCATGGTGGTCGACACCGACGCGGTGTGTGCCGCCATCAAGGATATCTTTATCGACACGCGCAGCATCGTCGAGCCCTCAGGCGCGATGGCGGTTGCCGCGGTCAAACAGTACGTCGCCAAGCACAAGACCAAGGGCGAGACCTACGCCGCCATCCTGTGCGGCGCCAATATGAATTTCGACCGGCTGCGCTTCGTGGCCGAACGCGCCGAGGTGGGCGAAGAACGCGAGGCCTTGTTCGCCGTGACCATCCCCGAGGAGCGCGGCAGCTTCAAACGCTTCCTGGAAACCATCGGCGACCTGCCCGGCGGTCCGCGCAACGTGACCGAGTTCAACTACCGGATCGGCAACGCCGACACAGCGCACGTTTTTGTGGGACTGACCACGCAGGGCAAGGGCGAGTCGGCCAAGATCGCCGCCAATTTCAAGCGCCAGGGTTTCGAGGCGCTGGACCTCACGCACGACGACCTGGCCAAAGAACACATTCGCCACATGGTGGGTGGGCATTCACCGCTGGCCCAGGAAGAGCGCCTGTTGCGCTTCGTCTTTCCCGAGCGGCCGGGCGCCTTGCTCAAGTTCCTCAGCCTGATGCGCCCGGGCTGGAACATCAGCCTGTTTCATTACCGCAACCAGGGTGCTGACTACGGCCGCATCCTGGTTGGGCTCCAGGTGCCGCCCAAGGACGACAAGGCGTTTGCGCGCTTCCTCGACACACTGGGCTACCCGTACGTCGAGGAAACCGCCAATCCGGTGTACCGTCTGTTTCTCAAGAGCTGAGGCACCGACACCATGGACGCAAGGACTGACACAGTGGTTGAAGAACCCCGGAACAGAGCGTCCTTGCCCGAACCCCAGTGGCCGCAGGTGGTGCCCACGGATGACGCTGAACTGGAGCCGTACCTCCTGCAACAGCTCCGGCCGGTGCACCTGCCCGAACACGCCTTGGGCCGCATGGAAACGCTGGCCCTGCAACTGGCCCGCATCCAGCACGCCAGCCCGCTGATCTTCGATCAGGTGCGCCTCGACCAACCGCAGTTGCTGGTGTTTGCCGGCGACCACGGCATTGCCGACGAAGGCGTCTCGCTGTCTGAACAGGGCCTCACCCGCCAGCGCGTGCTGCACATGTTGCAGGGCACGTCACTGGTCAACAGCCTGGCCGAGCAGCAGGGTTTCAAGCTGACGGTGGTGGACGCGGGTGTGGCCTCTCACATCCTGATGCCCGGCGATGCCCCGTCGCAAGTCCCGCTCCTGTTGCGCAAGATCGGTTACGGCACCCGCAACATGGTGCTGGGTCCGGCCATGTCGGTTCCGCAGGCCATTGCCGCGTTGAAAGCAGGCATGGACGTGGTGAAGCACCTGCCCGGCAACGTGCTCGCCCTCGGCGATGTCGGCGTGGCCAACACCTCCTGCGCTGCGCTGCTGCTGTCTCGCCTGTGCGGGGTGCCACTGAGCGACGCCTGTGGAGTCGGCGCCGGCCCGGACGAGGCCCGGCTGAAACACAAGCTGGAGAAGCTCTTCGCCGCGGCCAGCCGGCACCGCAAAGCGGTCAAGCCACTGGACGCGCTGGCCGCCATGGGCGGGTTTGAAATCGCCATGATGGCCGGCGCGATGCTGCAGGCCGCGAGCGAGCGGCGCGTGGTGCTGGTGGACGGGTTTGTGGCGGGAGCGGCAGCGCTGGTGGCGCGTGGTCTGGTCCCTGCTGTGGCGGACTACCTGGTGTTTGCCCACCGGTCGGCCGACCCGGGCCACCGCTTGCTCCTGATCCACCTGCAAGCCCAGCCACTGCTGGACATGGAACTGCGCATGGGTCAGGGTGTGGGCACCTTGCTGGCCTGGCCCCTGCTGCAGGCGGCCCAGCGGCTCTTGGCGCGCTGAACCGGGGTCTTTCAGTCCTCGACCTTCGGCAGGATCAGCTGCACCGTGCTGGGCCCGGTGCGCTGGGGTCCCAGCCGGGCTTCACCACCGTTCACCGACTGCAGCACCAAACCCGCCTCCAGTGCATCGCCCACCCGCACGGGGCGCGGCGGCTGGTCGTCGATCGCGATCAGGGCTGCGCCGCCCTGCCCTGGGCGGACCGCCAGACCGATCAGCCGGTAACGCGTCGCGGGCGGCGGCGCGGTTGCGGCCACCCCCGGTGGCGGACGCGATCCCAGCGCGCGGGCCACCGCGGCCACGTCGACCTGGGGCGCCGATACCGCCAGCGCGGCCAGCGGGGTCAAAGGACCCTGCCCCCACGCACGCAGCGCCCAGTACCCGGCACTCAGGCCCGCCGCCAGCCAGAACAAGCCGGCGGCCAGAGCGGGCCAGAAACGGCCACCCGTCCAGCCCGCTGCCGCACTGGCCACAGGGTTGAAGACGCGCCCGGAGAATGCCCGTTTGTTCATGGCCGCATTATGATCGACCGCCTGTCACGACCCTCTGTGGGTGTGCCTGCCGCTGGATGCCGTTCAGACCGGCGCACCCCAGCCATCTGCTCCCGGGAGATCGCCTTGAAACACCACCCTCTGCCCCCACACACCACGTCCTTGATGCCCACCTGGCGGCGTTCGCTGCAGCGCGGCTTCACGCTCATTGAACTGATGGTGGTGCTGGTCATCATCGGCGTGCTGGCCGCGCTGATCGTGCCCAACGTGCTCGATCGCGCCGACGACGCCCGCGTCACCGCGGCCAAGACCGACGTCAACAACCTGATGCAGGCGCTCAAGCTGTACCGCCTCGACAACCAGCGCTACCCCACGAGCGAGCAGGGCCTGAACGCACTGCTCGTCAAGCCCACGATCAACCCGGTGCCCCCCAACTGGCGCCCTTATGTGGAGAAGCTGCCGGGCGACCCCTGGAGCCGCCCATACCAGTACCTCAACCCCGGCGTGCACGGCGAAGTCGACGTGCTGTCGCTGGGTGCCGACGGCCAGCCGGGTGGCGAAGGCCGTGACGCCGACGTCGGCAGCTGGATGTGAGCAAGCTCCCCCCTGCGCCGCTGTGCGGCTTTCCCCCAGGGGGACGGTGCCCTTGGACCGGCGGAGCCGGATCTTCGGCACCCGCTGGGTTGAGGCACTTCGCGCACAGGGGCTTGTTAACTTCAGCCTGTTTGTCCTCGCGCCCGAACGCATTGCCGGAGTTCTGAGGTGTTGTCGACCCCATCACGCACCAGCTCGCCCCAGCGGGGCTTCACCCTGCTGGAGCTGATGGTCGTTGTGGCCATCGTGGCGCTGGCCACGGCCGGCGTGAGCCTGACGCTGCGCGACAACGACGGCAACCGGCTGGAGACCGAAGCCCTGCGCCTGTCGGCGCTGCTCGAATCGGCGCGTGCCCAGTCGCGCAGCAGCGGTGTGCCGGTGTACTGGCGCCCGACAGCGGAGGGGTTCGAATTCCTGGGCGTGCCAGCGCGTCCGCAGGCGCCAGCCTCTCTGGCGAACGAACGCAGCTGGCTGCACCCGGAGACCCGGGTGCAAATCGCCCAGCCCACCGGGGCGAGCAGCCTGGTGCTGGGTCCCGAGCCCCTGATCGCGGCGCAGCGCCTGCGGTTAATGCACGGCGAGCACCAGCTGACGCTGGGCACCGACGGGCTCTCGCCGTTCGCCGTGTTGCCCGAGGCCGCTGCGCCATGAACACCGCGCGTTCTGGTGAAAACCGTGCCCTGGGTTTCACCCTGATCGAAATCCTGGTCGCGCTGGCGGTGGTGGCGATCACGCTGGCCGCCGGCATGCAGGCCACCGGAGCCCTCACCCGCGCCGCGGAGCGCCAAAGTGATCAATGGCTGGCCCAGCTCTGCGCCGAAAACGAGCTGACCAGACTGCGCCTGAACCGCCAGCTGCCGGGTGTGGGCGAGAGCACGAGCACCTGCGAGCAGGCAGGGCGGCAGCTGCAGGTGCGGCTGGCCGTGTTGCCGACGCCGAACCCCAACTTCCGGCGCGTCGACGCCGTGGTCGAGGGGCCGGTGCAAGGGGTGAATGCGCGGCTGCTCACCCTGTCCACGGTGATGGGACGGTATTGAAATGAAACACCCCCGCCGCGCTTCGCGCGACCCCCAAGGGACCGGCACTGGCCGTCCGGCAAAGCCGGCCCGGCGGTGCCCTGGGCTGGACCGTTTCGTGCGGCGCGGGTCGTCGCACCACCAGCACCGCGGTTTCACGCTGATCGAGCTGCTGGTGGCGCTGGCGGTGATGGGCTTGCTGGCCCTGCTCAGCTGGCGCTCGCTCGATGGCATGAACCGCGCCCAGGAAATCACCCAGCAGCGCGCCGACGAGGTCCTGCGGCTGCAGGCGGCACTGGGTCAGTGGGGCGCCGATCTGGACGCCCTGGTCGAAACCGGCGAACTGGGTGCGCTGGATTTTGACGGCCGCGTGCTGCGCCTGACCCGGCGCGACAGCACCGAAAACGCGCTGCAGAGTCCGGGCATCCGAGTGGTCGCCTGGACGCGCAAGGACCCGGCGGCCGGCGGTACCGGCGGCCCGCAATGGATGCGTTGGCAATCGCCGCCGCTGCGCCGCCGCGACGAACTCGCGCAAGCCTGGGAACGGGCCTCGCAGTGGGGGCTTGGTGAACAGCAACGCGATGGCGCGGGCACCAACGACACCGCCCTGGCTCTCATCGGCATCGACCGCTGGCAACTTTTTTACCACCGGGGTGCCACCTGGGGCAATCCGCTGTCGTCGATCGGCAATGAAGGCCGTGGCGTGGCGGGCGTGAGCCTGCTGCCCAACGGGGTGCGCCTGGTGCTCGAACTGTCTGCGGGCCAGGGCCTCTCGGGTACGCTGGTGCGCGACTGGGTGCGGCCGACGCTGGCGGCCGGATCGCCATGATGAAGAACCGCCGGCGCCCCATCGGTCGCCAGCGCGGCGCCGCGCTGCTGCTGGCCATGCTGGTCGTGACCCTGGTCGCCACGCTGGCCTCGGCCGCCGTGTGGCAACAATGGCGCTCGGCCGAGGTGGAGGCGGCCGAGCGCCAGCGCGTGCAGGCGAGCTGGATACTCACCGGCGCGCTGGACTGGGCGCGGCTGATCCTGCGGGAAGATGCCCGGGGCAACCGCAACAGCGGCCACGCCGATCACCTGGGCGAACCCTGGGCCACACCGCTCGAAGAGGCCCAGCTCTCCAGCTTTCTGGCCGCCGACAAGAACAACAACAGCAACAGCGCCGACGACATGTTGCCGGCCTTCATGTCGGGCGAAATGTCCGACGCACAGTCGCGCCTGAACGCCTTGAACCTGGTCCGCAGCACCGGCAGCGGTGCGAAAACCCAGGTCGAGGTCTCGCCGCCCGATCTGGCAGCTTTTACCAAGCTCTACCAGTTGCTGGATCGGCCGCAGGCCGAACTCGACAACCTGGTTTCTGCCCTGCTGAACACGTCGAACCTGGCGCTGAACGACCCCAAGCCTTCGCCCACCCCACTGCTCCCGACGCGCTTTGCGCAGCTCGGCTGGCTGGGCGTGAGCCCGGCGAGCCTGAAGGCCTTGCAGCCCCACGTCACGGTGCTGCCCGAACGCAGCACCCTGAACCTGAACACCGCCAGCGCCGAAGCGCTGAGCGCCAGCATCTCTGGTCTGGACCTGGCCCAGGCGCAACTGCTGGTCAGCGAGCGCGCCGACAGGCCCTTCAGGGATCTGCCTGCCGCGCAAGCGCGCATTCCCGGCGCCACCAGCGAGACCGTCAACAGCCAGCAACACGATGTGCGCAGCCGCTTTTTCGAGGTCCGGGTCCGCTTGCGGCTGGACGACACCGTGACCGAAGAACATTCGCTGGTGGTGCGCAACGGACTCAACGTCAACGTCCGGTGGCGCGAGCGCGTCGCCGCCCGCCCATGATGCGCCGGCAGGGTGTGCGACACCACGGGCGATCCGCCGGCACGCGGCCGGTCCCTAAAATGCAGAACATCCCGCGTGCGCGCACCCTTCCCTGACCCAGGCCCGACGTGCTGATCCTCACACCCACATCGTTCTCCGTCGCCAGCGCCACCGCCTCCGGTGCGACGCTGGACTGGGCGCGTTCAGGCAACGGGCAACAACTGGCCGAACACGGCACCTGCGCGGCCTCGCTGCTGCCCGCCGACGAAGACGTGGTGCTGGTGTTACCACCCCACGCCGTGTCCTGGCACCGCGCCACCCTGCCCCGCGTGGCCAATGCCAAGCTGCGCGCCGTGCTCGACGGCGTGCTGGAAGAACACCTGCTGAGCGACAGCGCCGAACTGCATTTCGCGCTCGAACCCGGTGGCCGATCCGGGCAGACGGTGTGGGTGGCCGCCTGCCACAAGGCCTGGCTCAAGACCTGGCTGCAAATCCTCGAGGACGCGGGCCGTCCGGTCTCGCGCATCGTGCCGTCGATCTGGCCGCACCTCGCATCGTCGCGCAGCGTGACCCCTCCGACCGTTCACTGGGCCCACCACCAGGCCGGTCGACCCTGGCTCGCGAGCGCGAGTGCGCTGGGCGTGGTCTGCACGCCGCTGCAACCCGGCAGCACCGGCGTGGCGGCCCTGGTCACGCCCACCCCGGGGGACGCCGAAACGCCCGACGGCGCCATTCAGTGGCTAGCCGAGCCCGCCGCCGCGGCCGAAGCCGAACAGTTGCTCGGCCAGCGCTTCGAGCTCGTGGCGCTGCCGGCCTGGCTGCTGCGCTGCGCCCAGTCCGAATGGAATCTGGCGCAGTTCGACCTCAGCCTGTCCAGCACCGCCCGGCGCGGCCAGCGCCTGCGCCAGACCCTGCGCCAGTGGCGCAGTGCGCCGGCCTGGCGGCCAGCGCGCTGGGGGCTGGCCGCGCTGCTGGTGGTTCAGCTCATCGGCCTGAATGCCGCCGCCTGGCAGGAGCGGCGCGTGCTCGCGGCCAAACAGCAGGCCCTGGGGCAGACGCTGCAGCGCAGCTTTCCGCAAGTCAAGTTGGTGCTCGACGCCCCCTTGCAGATGCAGCGCGAACTGACCCGCCTGCAGCGGGCCAGCGGCACGCTGTCCCACGGTGACCTCGAAGCCATGCTCGGCGTGCTGGGCCAGGCCACCGACGACCCCGCAGCCGCACTGAGCAGCATCGATTTCAGCAGCGCCGAAGGCCGCTTCACTGTGGCACCCGGCAGCGAAGACGCACTGCCAGCGCTGCAGCAAACCCTGCAGCGCAGCGGCTGGCGGGCGCAGCTCAAAGACACCGAGCTCACCCTGCGGCCGGCAACCCCCTGACACCGATGAACACACGCACCCGACCCACCGCCGCCCTGGCCCGTTTCGGACAGGGCTTGGGCGCGGCGCTCGACCGCCTGTCACCCCGCGAACGGCGCGCCGTGTTCGCCGCCGCCTGGGTGGTGGGTCTGGGTCTGCTGTGGTGGCTGGCGCTCGCGCCGGCCCTGAGCACGCTGCGCCAGGCACCCGAACGCCATGCCCGGCTGGACACCCAACTGGCGCAGATGCAACAACTGGCCGCCAGTGCCGAGCAGTTGCGCTCGCTCAACAGCAGCCCGCCGCCGGGCCGCGCCGCCACGCTGCGCGCGCTGGAGCAATACACCAGCCAGCTGGGTGGCACGGCGCAGGTGTCGGTGCAGGGTGACCGCGCGAGCGTGAATTTCCGGGGTACCGCGCCCGAGGCCCTGTCCCAGTGGCTGAACCAGATGCGCGTCAACGCCCGCCTGCTGCCGGTGCAGGCCCAGCTCCAGCAGCAGGCCAACCCCGCCGGATGGAGCGGGAACCTGGTGCTGGCGGGGCCCGGTCTGCAGTCGGACGAACGATGAACAGCCCTTGGTCCGTGCGCCTGGCCTGGCTCGGCGGCTGCCTCGGCCTGTTGCTGGCGATGCTGCTGTTTGCGCCCGCGCGCTGGCTCGCCGCGGCTGTGCACAGCGCCAGCGCGGGACAGGTGCAGCTGGTCAACGCGCGTGGCAGCGTCTGGCAGGGCCGGGCCGACCTGCTGCTCACCGGCGGCGAAGGCAGCCGCAGCCTGAGCGCCCTGCCCCAGGGACTGCGCTGGCGGCTGGCGCCGGCCTGGGCTTCGGGCCAGCCGGCCGTCGCGCTCCAGCTCAGCACACCCTGTTGTTCACCCGAGCCGCTGGACATCCTGCTGCTGCCCGGCTGGCAGGGCATGGAACTGCGTCTCGCCGCCTTCAGCAGCCAGTGGCCGGCCGTCCTGCTGGTGGGTCTGGGCACCCCCTGGAACACCCTGCGGCCCGACGGCCAGCTCGCGCTGCGCTCCAGCGGCCTGGTCGTGCAGCAGGTGCAGGGTCGCCTGGGCCTGCAAGGTGGCCTGACCGTGGACGCGCTGGATATGGCGTCCCGCCTGTCCACCCTGCGCCCGCTGGGCAGTTACAGGCTGGAACTGCAGGCCGCGGCCGACGGCCACAGCACCACGCTGAACCTGAGCACGCTGCGCGGCGGGCTGCGGCTGCAGGGCAGCGGCCAGTGGGTGGGTGGACGGCTGCGCTTCCAGGGCGAGGCCCAGGCCGCCCCCGGGCGCGAGCCGGCGCTGGACAACCTGCTCAACATCCTCGGGCGCAGGCAGGGACCGCGCTCGATTCTGAACATTGGCTGAGGCGCGGCGCAGCCGATGACCAGCACTTCGCGATAGGATCAGGCGATGAACCGCAAACCCTCCCGAGCCCAGCCCACCCGGGTCCACCCGAAACCCGGGCAGACAGCGGGTCTGCTGAGAACGCTCACCTTGGCCGGCAGCTTGGCGCTGTGCCTGCTGCCCGGGCCGGTCGCGCTGGCGCAAAGCGGGCGCAACGAGCCCGTGGTGCTGAGTTTTGTCGACGCCGAGATCGAAGCGGTTGCCCGCACCATGGCGTCCATCAGTGGGCGCAACGTGGTGGTGGATCCGCGTGTCAAGGGCACCATCAGCCTGTCCACGGACCGGCCCGTTTCTCCTGCGGCCGCACTCAACCAGTTCAGCGCCGCGCTGCGGCTGCTGGGCTTTGCGCTGGTGGACACCGGCGGCCTCTACAAGATCGTGCCCGAGGCCGATGCCAAGCTGCAGGGCAACCCGGTGAACGCGGGCCCGGTGAGCTCACTGGCTTCGTCGAACCAGATCGTGACCCAGATTTTCCGCCTCAACCACGAGGCCGCCAACAACCTGGTGCCCGTGCTGCGGCCCCTGATCGGCCCCAACAACACCATCAACGTCAACCCCGGCAACAACTCGCTGGTGATCACCGACTACGCCGACAACCTGCAACGCATCGGGCGCATCGTCGCCGCGCTCGACGTGGCCGGTGCCACCGATGTCGAGATCATCCCGCTGCAGCACGCCATCGCGATCGACATCGCCCCGCTGATCACGCGCCTGATCGAACCCGCCACCGTGGGCGCTGGTCAGGCCGCCGACACCTCCTACAAGACCACCCTGGTGGCCGAGCCGCGCAGCAACACCCTGGTGCTGCGCGCGGCCAACCCGGCGCGCCTGGCGCTGGTGCGCTCGCTGGTGAGCAAGCTGGACCAGCCCCGGTCGCAGGAGGCGAGCGGCAACATCCATGTGGTCTACCTGAAAAACGCCGACGCCACCTCGCTGGCGGCCACGTTGCGCGCGGCCATGGCCGGCGAGAGTGGCGCCAGCGGAGCCGGTGCGCTGACCAGCGCCCCCACCGCCGTCGCCATCCGTGCGGCGACCGGGTCCACCGCCGCTGGCAGCCCCCAGGCCACGGCGCCGGTGGCTGCCAGCGCCAGCCCCTCCACCGGCGGGCAGATCCAGGCCGACCCGGCCACCAACGCGCTCATCATCACCGCGCCCGAGCCGCAATACCGGCAGTTGCGCGCCGTCATCGACCAGCTCGACGGGCGGCGCGCGCAGGTCTACGTGGAAAGCCTGATCGCCGAGGTCAACGCCGACAAGGCGGCCGAGTTCGGCATCCAGTGGCAAGGCCCTCTGGGCCGTTTTGGCGACAGCGTGGTGGGTCTGATGGGCACCAACTTCGGCACCGGCGGCAACAACATCCTGACCAATCTGCTGCCCGTCGCGCAGGGCGACACCGCCAGCATCACAGCGCCTGGCACCGGCCTGAACATCGGCGCCGCCCAGCAGCGCAACGGCGTCTACATCCTCGGCTTTCTGGCCCGCTTCCTGCAGCAGAACGGCGAGGGCAACATCCTGTCCACGCCCAACCTGCTGACACTGGACAACGAAGAGGCCAAGATCGTGATCGGCCAGAACGTGCCCTTCGTGACCGGCCAGTTCACCAACACCGGCAGCAACGAGGGCTCGGTCAACCCGTTCCAGACCATCGAGCGCCAGGACGTCGGCCTGACCCTGCGCGTGAAGCCGCAGATCAGCGAAAACGGCACCATCAAGATGACCATCTTCCAGGAGGTCAGCAGCGTGCAGGCGTCCTCGATCAACTCGGCCACGGGCCTGATCACCAACAAGCGCACCATCGAATCGACCGTGCTGGTCGACGACGGCGGCATCGTCGTGCTGGGCGGCCTGCTGCAGGACGAATACGCCGGCAACCAGGAAAAGGTGCCCGGGCTGGGCGATGTGCCCTTCTTTGGCAATCTGTTCAAGAGCGAGACCCGCAGCCGCAAGAAGACCAACCTGATGGTGTTCCTGCGCCCGGTGGTGCTGCGCGACGCGCGTGCCACGACCAACCTCTCGCTCGACCGTTACGACCTCATGCGCGCCGCGCAGAAAGATGCCCAGCCCGTGCCCAGCAGCGCGCTGCGCGTGAACACCGCGCCCGTGCTGCCGCCACAGCGTGCGCCCGAAGCGGCGCAGCCGTCACCGCCCGCCGCCCCGGCCAACTGATCCCATGAGACACCTGCTGCCCTACGCCTTTGCACGCCAGCACCTGTGGCTGCTCGAAGACGATGGCCAGGGCCTGACCCTGCTGGGCAGCAGCACGCCCGCGGCCGACCCGGCGGTGCAGACGCAGCGCCTCTCTGCACTCTCGGAAATCCTGCGTTGCCACGAGGTGCGCGAGTTCCTGTGGGAGCCGGGCGACACGCTCACGCAGCGCATCAGCGCCGCCTATGCCCAGGGCGAATCGAGCGCGGCCGCGGTGGTGAGCGAAGTGCAGAGCGACGCCGACCTGAGCCGCATGATGCAGGAGCTGCCGGCGATTGAAGACCTGCTGGAAACCGCCGACGACGCGCCCATCATCCGCATGCTCAACGCCCTGCTCACGCAGGCCGCGCGCGACGGCGCGAGCGACATCCACATCGAGCCCTTCGAGCGCCATTCCAGCGTGCGCTTCCGTATCGACGGCGTGCTGCGCGAGGTGGTGCAGCCCAACCGCGCGCTGCACGCCGCGCTGATCTCGCGCCTGAAGATCATGGCCGAGCTCGACATCTCCGAAAAACGCCTGCCGCAGGACGGCCGCATCTCGCTGCGCATCGGCACACGCGCGGTGGACGTGCGCGTGTCCACCCTGCCCAGCGCCCACGGCGAACGCGCCGTGCTGCGCCTGCTCGACAAGAGCGAGAGCCGCCTCAACCTCGAAGCCGTGGGCATGCAGGGCGATGTGCTGGCCCAGTTCGAACACCTGGTGCAGCAGCCGCACGGCATCATCCTGGTGACCGGTCCGACAGGCTCGGGCAAGACCACCACGCTCTACGCCGCCCTGCAGCGCCTGGACGCCGGCACGCTCAACATCATGACGGTGGAAGACCCGATTGAATACGAGCTGGCGGGTGTGGGCCAGACCCAGGTCAACCCCAAGATCGACCTCGACTTTGCCAAGGCCCTGCGCGCCATCCTGCGCCAGGACCCGGACGTGATCATGATCGGCGAGATCCGCGACTTCGAGACCGCGCAGATCGCCATCCAGGCCTCACTCACCGGCCACCTGGTGCTCGCCACGCTGCACACCAACGATTCGGTGAGCGCCGTGACGCGCCTGACCGACATGGGCGTCGAACCCTTCCTGCTCTCCAGCTCGCTGCTGGGCGTTCTGGCGCAGCGCCTGGTGCGCAAGCTCTGCGTGCATTGCCGGCGCCAGGACGAAAACGGCCGCTGGACCGCGCCCGGTTGTGCGCGCTGCAACGCGGGCTACAAGGGCCGCACCGGTGTCTACGAACTGCTGGTGGTGGACGACCCGATCCGTGCGCTGATCCACAGCCGGGCGGCCGAAAGCGAGCTGCTGGCGGCGGCGACAACGACGGGCCTGCGCTCCATGCGCGAAGACGGCCAGCGGCTGGTGAACGCCGGCGTCACCAGCCAGGAAGAAGTCCTGCGCACCACGCGGGATTGAAGGCGTCCCGGTGACGGCGCCCCACCCCGGGGCTGCTGTGTCCAAGCATGCATCGATGCCCTGGATACAAGTGCCTTCATGGTGTTTCTTTCAGACTCAAAAGTTACAGAAGTTATCGTCACCAAGGTGTTGACGGAGGGACACCGGCATTGTCAACACCACCGACCTGAGCGACGTTTGGCGCCTCGGTGAGCTTCAGAACCGAGGTCTTTCCGATTCAGCCCGTGTCAAGGGGCCGGACAAGGTTGTCACCAGTTTTATGGATTGACGCTGAAACGGGCTAGGCAAAAACTGTGCTCAGCGGATCACACATGTAAACAAATGCGCGGGATGGGGAGGCGCACTGTTGCTGAAGCCGGCGTTTCCCGGGACACACGTGGTGGACCCGTCCTGGCCGCCAGACCAGGCATCTTCTGGTGGTTCATTCAACCAGCCCGGAGGTCACAACATGTCTGAATCCACCATCCACCAGGCGCCGCGCCTCAATCGTCGGCAGTCCATCCAGCTGGGGGCTGCTGGCGTTGCCGCGGCTTCGTCGATCCCGCTCAGCCAAGAAGCCCTTGCCAAAAGCCCGGACCCTGCCGTGGGACCGACCACCACACCCTGGGTGGAGCCGCTGCCGGTGTACCAGCCCAAACAGAATGTGGCGTCGCTCGACCCCGCACCCGCGGCACAACCGTGGGAAAACGAATGCGGCCGAGCAGCGCACCAGTTCTGGCCGGCGAGCGGACCCGGCAAGCTCTACAGCATCCACGCGCAGGTGGCGCAGCACGCGTTTCACCCGCAACTGCCCATGAACACCGTCTGGGCCTACGACGGCATGCTGCCCGGCCCGACGATCGTGGCCCGCTACAACGAACCGGCCCTGGTGCGGTTCCATGCCGACATCGATCCGTATGCCGTCGGTTACGGATCGCCCGAGATCACGGTGCACCTGCACAACCTGCACGCCGCCTCGGAGAGCGACGGTTTTGCGGGCGACTACTTCAGCGCGGCCCGGTACGGCCCCGGCGTCACGCGGGCCGGCACGTTCAAAGACCACCTCTACCTGAACCGCTACGCCGGCTTCAGCACCGACCCGGCCGGCATCGGCGACCCGCGCGAAGCGCTTGGCACGCTCTGGTACCACGACCACCGCATGGACTTTACCGAGCAGAACGTCTACCGCGGCATGTTCGGCACCTACCTGCTTTTTGACGACGTCGACTCGGGCGACGAGCACGATACCAACCCCAAGGCCCTGAGATTGCCCAGCGGGGTGGGCCGCTACGACATCCCGCTGCTGTTCGCCGATTTCCTGATGGACAAGAGCGGGTACGTGCTCTACAACCCCCTCGAAATCAAAAAAGGCCACCTGGGCAACAAGCTCACGGTCAACGGCAAGATCCAGCCCTTCTTCAAGGTTGAACGCCGCAAGTACCGCTTCCGCCTCATCAACGCCAGTGTGGCCCGGTTCTACGAGTTCTATCTGATGAACGGAACCACCAGCCAGAACTTCACCCGCATCGCCACCGACGGCAACCTGCTGCCCGCTCCGCTGACCATGAACAACGCGCGCGTACCGCCCGCCGCGCGCGCCGATATCGTGATCGACTTCAGCAAATACCCGACAGGCAGCCAGCTGTTCCTGGTCAACCGCCTGGCCATGGCCGACGGCCGGGGACCTTCCGGACTCACCGCCAACGACCAGATGTTGCGCTTCGACGTCGACAGCGACCCCGCCGAACCCGATGTCAGCCGGGTGCCCACCACGCTGCGGGCCCTGCCGCCCATTGAGCTGCACAAGGTGGTTTACCGCCGCCGGTTCGAGTTCAAAAAAGAGCTCAACGACATCTGGGTGGTGAACGACAAGATATTCGACGTCGAAAAAGCCGCGCACAACGTCAAGCGGGGCACGGCCGAAATCTGGGAACTGGTCGGGCACGGCGACTGGCACCACCCGGTGCACATCCACCTGGAGGAAGGGCGCATCCTCAAGCGCAACGGCAAGGCGCCACCAGCCCACGAGCGGGGCCGCATGGACGTGTACACGCTGGCGCCTGAAGAACGGGTGGAGGTGTTCATCCGCTTCAGGGACTTCACCGGCAAGTACCTCATGCACTGCCACAACCTCTCCCACGAGGACCACGCCATGATGCTGCGCTTTGACGTCAAGCCATGACTTTGAAGGGGGGCCAATACCCCCTTCAAGGCCATCCCTCATGGAAGGGAAAAACCGGCACTTGAAACTTAAAACAGCAAAAGTTACATAACGACACAAACACATTGAAACAACTGACAAATGTCAATTCATGCTTATTCACCGAGCGGCGACGACATTCAAGTATCAATTTTTTGGCATTTATTAGTACTTTAGAAAACATTAGCCTTTCACTCATCAAGGACTTGCGTACCCATTTCTATTGATTGACGCGCCACGCCGCCCGAAAAACACTGACGTCAACGGGTCACACATGTAATCAAAAGCGTGTTTTCTGCTCCAGCTCCCACGGCCGTTACAGAACCCCACTGACAAACATGTCAGCCCGCCCAGGCAGCAGGAAACCGGCATTCCCCGGACCTTGCCCCACACACCAGCTCGGGAGCCATGAAATGTCTGACACCACCCAACACAAAGGGCCGCGGCTGAACCGGCGGCAATCCATACAACTGGGCGCGGCAAGCGCCGCTGCTGGCTTGGTCGCCGCCCGGCCCGGACGTCTGGCCCATGCAGAGGATCCGCCCACGGGACCCTCCACCGCGCCCTGGATGATGCCGCTGACGGTGCCCGTCCCCAAACAGACCGTGGCTTCGCTGAGCCCCGAACCCAGCCTCTACCCTTGTACGGGCGAAGCCGGACGCGATCCGCACCAGACCTGGACCGGAGCCGCACCGCAGAAGCTCTACACCATCCACGTCAAGGAGGCGCTGCACTCCTTCCACCCTCAGTTGCCCGCCCAGACCATCTGGGGGTACGACGGGACCTTCCCCGGCCCGTGCATCGTGGCGCGTTACAACGAACCGCTGCTGGTCCGCTTCTACAACGAGATCAACCCCTACGCCGTCGGCTACGGGTCGCCCGAAATCTCGGTTCACCTGCACAACCTGCACTGTGCATCGGAGAGCGACGGTTTTGCCGGCGATTACTGGAGTTCCGTTCGTTACGGTCCTGGCCTCACGCGCGCGGGGCAGTTCAAGGACCACCTGTTCATGAACCACTACGCCGGGTTCTCCACCGACCCGGCCGGCATCGGCGACACCCGCGAAGCCCTGGGCACCCTGTGGTTCCACGACCACCGCCTGGATTTCACCGAGCAAAACGTCTACCGTGGCATGGCCGGCCTGTACCTGATGTTCGACGAACTCGATTCGGGCAACGAGAAGGACCCCAACCCGATGGCGCTGAAACTGCCCAGCGGCGTCGGCAAATACGATATTCCCCTGGTCTTTGCCGACTTCCTGTTCGACAAGAGCGGTTACGTTTACTACAACCCCCTGATCGACAACAAGGGCCATCTGGGCAACAAAGTCACCGTCAACGGCAAGATCCAGCCCTACTTCAAGGTCCAGCGCCGCAAGTACCGTTTCCGCCTGCTGGACGCCAGCGTGGCCCGCTTCTACGAGTTCTACCTCATGAACGGAACCACCAGCCAGAACTTCACCTACATCGCCAACGACGGCAACCTGCTGCCCGCCCCGTTGACCATGAACGCCGTGCGCCTGGCGCCGGCCGAACGTGCCGACATCGTCATCGACTTCAGCAAGTACCCGCACGGCACCCGCCTGTATCTGGTCAACCGGCTGCTCATGAAGGATGGCCGTGGTCCCGAGGGCCTGAGCAGCCGGGGTGAACAACTGCTGCGCTTCGATGTCGACACCGATCCCATGGAACAGGACGTGAGCCAGGTGCCCGCCCGCCTGCGCGAGCTGCCCCCCATCAACCTCAACGACGTGGTGCGCACCCGCAGATGGGAGTTCGACAAGGACAACGCCATCTGGACCGTCAACAAAAAGATCTTCGATCCGGAGAAAGCGGCCGCGGTCGTCAAGCGCAACACCGCGGAGATCTGGGAACTGCGTGGCAACGGCAGCTGGCACCACCCTGTGCACGTCCACATGGAGGAGGTTCGCATCCTCTCGCGCAACGGTGTTCCGCCACCACCCCATGAACAGGGACGCAAGGACGTGATCGTGCTGAAACCCGATGAGCGGGTCAAGGTGTTCATCCGCTTCCGGGACTTCACCGGCAAGTACCTGCTGCACTGCCACAACCTCACCCACGAAGACCACGCCATGATGGCCCGCTGGGACGTGGTGGCCTGACACAGCTCCGACCGAAACCCGTTCAACCTCCATGAAAGGAAGGTCATCATGAACAGCAAGCGCAACCTGCTCCGCCTCGCCGGCGGGGCAGCCCTCATGCCCCTCGTGGCCCAGGCCCGGTCGGTCCGCCCCTCTGCCCAACGCAGCCCGTTGGCCGACTACTTCCCCAACGTCGTACTCGAAACCCACGACGGCCGCAAGGTCCGTTTCTATGACGACCTGATCAAAGGTAAGGTGGTCGCCATCAACATGATGTATTCCATCTGCACCGGCGTCTGCCCCACGGGCACCGCCAACCTCAAGCAGGTGCAGCAGGCGCTGGGCCAACGGCTGGGCAAGGACGTCTTCATGTACTCCATCACCCTGCGCCCCGAGTTCGACAACGGCGCCGCGCTGCGCGACTACATCAAACACTACGACATCCAGCCCGGCTGGACCTTCCTGACGGGCAAGCCGCAGGACGTGGACCTGGTGCGCCGCAAGCTGGGTTTCGTCGGCGACACCGAGGCCATCGATGCCGACATCAACCAGCACACCGGCATGGTGCGCATCGGCAACGAACGGCTCGAACGCTGGACCATGGCGCCCGCGCTCGGCTCGCACCGCCAGATCCTGCGCACCCTCCTGGAACTCACCTGAGTCGGGGAGCCGGGCAGCGGTGGTGGTAGCGTCCTGGCCGTTGACAGGCCGCGCTAACATCACCGCATGCCCGCCTATTCCTTCGAGGCCCTGGACGCCCAGGGCGCCACGCAAAAAGGCCTGATCGACGCCGACACCGCACGCGCCGCGCGCGGCCTGTTGCGCGCGCGCGCCCTGGTGCCGCTGCTGGTCGAACCGGCGGTCAACGCCCAGGGGTCGGCAGCGGGCAGCGGACTCAACATCACCCTCTGGGGCGGGCGTGTCTTCAACGCCACCCGCCTCGCCATCTGGACGCGCCAGCTCGCCGGCCTGGTCTCTGCCGGGCTGCCGCTGGAACGCGCCCTCTCCGCGCTGGCCGAGGAGGCCGAGGAAGAAGACCAGCAGCGTCTCGTGGCTTCGCTGCGCTCCGAGGTCAACGGCGGTTCACCCTTTGCCCGCGCGCTCGCCCAACACCCGCGCGAGTTCTCCGAGATCTACAGCGGCGTGATCGCCGCGGGCGAACAAAGCGGCCAGCTCGGCACCGTGCTCGAACGGCTGGCCGACGACCTGGAAGAACGCGAAGCGCTCAAGAACAAACTCATCGCCGCCTCGCTCTACCCAGCCATCGTCACCATCGTGGCGATCGTCATCGTGGTGTTTCTGGTCAGCTATGTGGTGCCGCAGGTGGCTGGCGTCTTTGCCAGCAGCAAGCGCGCCCTGCCCACCCTCACCGTGATGATGCTGGCCCTCAGCGCCTTCGTGCGCAGTTACGGCTGGCTGATGCTGGGCGTGTTGATCGCCGCCGCGGGCGGGTTGGTGGTGGCGCGGCGGCAGCCGGCGATGCGCCTGGTCATGGACGCCGCCTGGCTGCGCCTGCCGCTGGTGGGCAAGCTCGCGCGCGGCTACAACGCGGCGCGCTTCGCCGCCACCCTGGCCATGCTGGCTGCCGCGGGTGTGCCCATTCTTCGCGCGCTGCAGACCGCTGCCGAAACCCTGAGCAACCAGGCCATGCGCGCCGATGCGCTGGACGCCCTGGTGCTGGTGCGCGAAGGCGCTCCGCTGGCCTCTGCCATGGCCAGCAAGAAGCGTTTTCCGCCGCTGCTGGCGATGTTTGCGCGCATGGGTGAACAGACCGGCCAGCTGCCCGCCATGCTCGGCCGGGCGGCCAAGCAACTTGGCGCCGAGGTGCAGCGCCGCGCCATGCACCTCGCCACCATCCTGGAGCCGTTGCTCATCGTGGGCATGGGCGCGGTGGTGATGCTGATCGTGCTGGCGGTGCTGATGCCGATCATTCAGCTCAATCAGCTTGTTCGTTGACCCCCCGCGCCGCGCCTAAGGGCGCGTCTCCCCCCAGGGGGCAACGCGAGCAGCCCGGCAAAGCCGGTTCCGCCGCGTTCCCGGTGGGCTTCCCCTCTCTTGTCGCCCCTCTTCTATGTTCAGCTACCCTTCCGGCTTCTGATGGTTTTGTTCGCGGAGAACTTTCCCCATGCCTGCAACGCTTGACGGTCAACTGGTGGTCGCGATTTCTTCGCGTGCGCTGTTCGACTTCGAAGAAGAAAACCACCTCTTCGAGACCGGTGACGACCGGGCTTACATGAAGCTGCAGCTGGACCGGCTGGAGGTGCCTGCCCAGCCGGGCGTGGCGTTTTCGCTGGTGAGGAAGCTGCTGGCGTTCAACGATGTCAGCACGCAGCGGGTGGAGGTGGTGATCCTCTCGCGCAACGACCCGGTCTCGGGCATGCGGGTGTTCCGCTCGGCGCAACACTACGGTCTGCCGATCCAGCGCGGCAGCTTCACGCGCGGCCAGCCGCCCTGGCGCTACCTGCGCCCGCTGCGCGCCAACCTGTTCCTCAGCACCCACCTGGCCGACGTGCGCGCCGCGCTCGACGCCGGCGTGCCCGCCGCGCAGGTGTACCCGCTGTCGGTGCACGCCAGCGACGCGCACCCGCACGAGGTGCGCATCGCCTTCGACGGCGACGCGGTGCTGTTCTCCGACGAGGCCGAGCGCGTCTACCAGGCCGAAGGCCTCTCGGCTTTCCAGGCCCATGAAGCCAGCCACGCTGGCCAGCCGCTGGCGGGTGGTCCGTTCAAGCCGCTGCTGGAGGCCTTGCACCGCCTGCAGGCCGAAGGCACCAGCGCCATGCGCATCCGCACCGCGCTGGTCACCGCGCGCAGCGCCCCCGCGCACGAGCGCGCCATCCGCACGCTGATGGACTGGAACATCGAGGTGGACGAGGCCATGTTCCTCGGCGGCCTGCCCAAGGGCGAGTTCCTGCGCGAGTTCGAACCCGACTTCTTCTTCGATGACCAGACCGGCCACATCGAATCGGCCGCCATGCACGTGCCGTCCGGGCATGTGGCCAGCGGCATCTCGAACGGGTGACTCCATGACCGAACCCATGTCCAAACTCCAGAGCTTCCGCCAGTTCGCCGCCAAGGTCGGTGCGCTCACCCTGCCCTACTTCCAGTCGGAAGAGAAATGGAAAGCACGGGGTCTGCTGGCGGCCATCGTCGCGCTCAACCTGGGCGCGGTCTACATGCTGGTGCTCATCAACGAATGGAACCGCGTGTTCTACGACGCGCTGCAGAACAAGGACGCCGCCGTGTTCTGGCGCGAGCTCGGGCGCTTCACCTACCTCGCGTTCGGATTCATCATCATCGCGGTCTACCGCTTCTACCTCACCCAGCTGCTGGAGCTGAAGTGGCGCGCCTGGATGACGGCGCACTACCTCGACCGCTGGCTCGCCAACAAGGCCTTCTACCACCTGGAGCTCGCGCGCTTCTCGAAGGCCGAGGACGCGATTCCCGACAACCCGGACCAGCGAATTTCCGAGGACATCAACCAGTTCACCACCTACACCGTGAGCCTCTCCATGGGCCTGCTCAACGCGGTGGTCACCCTGGCGAGCTTCGTCGGCATCCTGTGGACGCTCTCGGGCAGCTTCGCGTTTTCGTACAACGGCAACGCCTACACCATCCCCGGCTTCATGGTCTGGATGGCCGTGCTCTACGCGGCGGCGGGCAGCGTCATCGCGCACTACCTGGGCCGCCCGCTGATCGCGCTCAACTTCCGCCAGCAGCGCGTCGAAGCCGACTTCCGCCACCACATGGTGCGCGTGCGCGAGTACAGCGAATCGATCGCACTCGACCGCGGCGAGCCGGTGGAGCGTGAGCAGATCGGCGGCCGCTTCAGCGCCGTGCTGGCCAACTACCTGAACCTGATCCGCATGCAGAAGCGCCTGATCTGGTTCACCAGCGGCTACGGCCAGGCCGCCGTGGTGTTCCCCTTCATCGTGGCCGCGCCGCGTTTCTTCAGCGGCGCCATCCAGCTCGGCGAGCTGATGCAGATTTCGTCGGCCTTCGGCCGCGTGCAGGACTCGCTTTCGTGGTTCGTCGACAACTACGACAGCCTGGCCGCTTGGCGCGCCACCACCGACCGCCTGACCAGCTTCGAGGCCAGCTTCCAGCAACTGCAGACCGCGGTGGCCGCCGCCGCTACCGACACCACCACCGGCGCACCCGACACACTGGCCATCGACAGCCTGCAACTCGACCTGCCCGACGGCCGCGAGCTGCTGGCGGTGACCGGCCTGCAGGTGGTCGCGGGCGACTCGCTGCTCATCAAAGGCCCCTCGGGCAGCGGCAAGTCCACCCTGTTCCGCGCGCTCGCGGGCATCTGGCCCTGGGCGAAGAGCCGCGTGCGCCGGCCGGCCGACTTTGATGCCCGCGTCATGTTCCTGCCGCAGCGGCCCTACTTCCCCAACGGCGCGCTGCGCCACGCGCTGGCCTACCCGGCGCTGGCCGGGCAGTACACCGACGCCGCGCTGCAGCAGGCGCTGCGCGACGCGCTGCTGCCGCACCTGGCCGACGAACTCGACCGCGAAGATACCTGGGGCCAGAAGCTCTCGGGCGGCGAGCAGCAGCGCCTGGCCATCGCGCGCGCGCTGCTGAAAAAACCACGCTGGCTGTTTGTGGACGAAGCCAGCAGCGCGCTCGACGAAACCGCCGAACGCACGCTGTACGAACGCCTGAACGCCATGGTGGCGAAAGAGAACGGCGCCATGGTCTCTATCGCCCACCGGCCCACGGTGGCCGCCTTCCACCAGCGGCTCTGGACGCTGGAGCCCGTGGCGGGCAACCACAGGCCGGACGAACCGCCGCGCTACCAGCTCGTGACATCCTGAGCGTCTTGCGGGCACCGCGCATGAACGTGCAAAACCAAGGGTTTCTACCAAGGTTCTGCACCCGGTTTCGCCGGCGGTGGCACCATCGCAGGCTCGCGCTCGCGCGCTCAACCTGAGCGCTGCCTGCCCCCCCGCACCGGGTCGCCTGCGTGGCCCTGCCCTTTCCCGCCCGCCGCCCGTGTCCAGTCCCTCCATGCCCGAGCTTGCCTCGACGCCGCCTTCCGTCCTCGTTGCGCACCCCGGCCGCGCCATGCTCGCCTTGGGGCTCGGCAGCTTCGCCATCGGCACCGGTGAGTTCGTCATCATGGGCCTGCTGCCCGAGGTGGCGGCCGACATCGGCGTCACCATACCGCAGGCCGGCCACGTCATCAGCGCCTACGCGCTCGGCGTGGTGATCGGCGCGCCGGTGCTCGCCGTGCTCGCCGCCCGCTGGGGGCGCCGCGCCCTGCTGGTGGCGCTGATGCTGGTGTTCGCGCTGGGCAACTTCGCCAGCGCCGCCGCGCCGGGCTACGCCAGCCTCAACGCGCTGCGCTTCGTGGCCGGCATGCCGCACGGCACCTACTTCGGCGTGGCCGCGCTGGTGGCGGCCGGGCTCGCCGCGCCAGGCCAGCGGGCACGGGCCGTTGGCCTGGTGATGACGGGCCTCACGCTCGCCACCCTGCTCGGCGTGCCGCTGGCCGCCTGGCTGGGCCAGCTGTTCGGCTGGCGCGCCGCCTTCGTGCTGGTGGGCGGCATCGCCCTGCTGGCCGCGGCCATGATCCACCGCGAGGTGCCAGCCATCGCGGCACCCGCCGACGCCAGCCCGCTGCGCGAGCTCGACGCGCTGCGCAACAAACAGGTGTGGCTCACGCTCGGCATCGGCGCCATCGGCTTCGGCGGCCTGTTTGCGGTGTTCAGCTACGTGAAGCCCACCATGATCGAAGTCGCCGGCCTGCCGCTGGCCGGCGTGCCGGTGGTGCTGGCCCTGTTCGGCCTCGGCATGGTGATCGGCAACGTGCTCGGCTCGCGCCTGGCCGACCGTGCGCTCATGCCCACCGTGGGTGGCATGCTGGCCTGGTCCATCGTGGTGCTGGTGGCCTTTGTGTTCACCGCGCAGAGCGTGGTGCTGGGGTCCATCAACATCTTCCTCATCGGCACCGTGGTCGCCATCGGCCCGGCGCTGCAGATCCGGCTGATGGACGTAGCCGGTGAAGCGCAGGTGCTCGCCGCCGCGCTCAACCACTCGGCCTTCAACATGGCCAACGCGCTCGGCGCCTGGCTCGGCGGCGTGGCCATCAGCGCCGGCCTGGGCTGGACGTCCACCGGCTGGGTCGGCGCGCTGCTGGCCCTGGCCGGGCTGGGCGTGTTCGCCTGGGCGGTGGTGGATGCGCGCTCGCGCCCGGCTGTGGGGCACAAGGGGCCGGTGCGCGTGACGCCGCCAGCCAGCGGCCCGGCCTGAGCCGGGTTCGGGTGCGTTGACCCCGGTTCACCACCGGAAGCCTGCATTTCACCGGGCGACTTCAGCGCGACTGGTTCGTACCGGCGCTGGCCGGTGGGCGGTTCTTGCGATAGGAGTTCTTCAAGGCGATCTTGCCGTCCCGAAAGGTGAACAGGTCACACCCGTGCACTTCCACACGGCTGCCATCGGCTCGCGTCCCCGTGAAAGTCCACTCCGAGACGCCGCGCTCTCCCTGAACCCAGTGACGCGCATGCCCCCAGTGGGCATCGGGAAAGGTCGCCCAGACCTCCGCAAATCCAGCTCGCACAGCCTCCCGGCCGGCGTATCGGGTGCCGCAGATGTCGGGACCTGCCGAAGATTCAAAAACACAATCGTCGGTCATGAACGACATGAGGGCATCGATGTCGTGGCGATTCCAGGCATCGGCAAAAGCCTGCAGGACATCGGTCGTGAGATCGGGAATCGTGGTTGCCATGATCGGTCCTCTTTCAAGTGGGTTGCGCAACTGCCCGGCGAACAAGGCATCAGCGCACCGGCTGGCGTGGCTCGTCACGCTGGTGGGCACCTGCGGACCTTGACCTTACCCGGTTGCAGGGTTGCAGGGGTTGCACTTCAGACTTGAACCCACTGGTGTCATGCCCCTGAGAAAAACCAGCTTGCCGGCTCACGCCGCCGCGCCCCCGCTTCTGATGGGTGTCACCGGGCCGTTGTTCACGCGGTGGCGGGCTTCACGGCTTCACGGGCGGCACCATCAACGCGGGCGGCACCGATTCGATCCGCCGTTCAACGGCCCCGTCGCTCCACGGGCCCAGCGGCAACAGCTTGACCTGCACGCGGCCCTTGATCGCCGGCACCTTGCGCTCGGCAATCGCCAGATCAAGGTCACGTCGATCACGAACCTCCGGCAGCGCCCCCGCGATCACGGACATGCCGAACACGTTGCGACCGGTGGTGTGGTTCAGGTTCAGGTTGCCGATGTAGATCACCTCGCCCGCCTTGACCTCAAAACGCAGCGGCGGTGGCGCGCTGCGTGGAACGATGCGCACCGTGTCACCTGCGGACTGCCACGAATCCACCGAGTGCACCCCGGGTTCGACGTCCAGCACATAAACACGGCCACGCTCGTCGTCAAAGTCGCTGCCCTTCGGAATCCCCATGACCTCTTCCACCGAACGCAGCAGCCGCGTATCGAACTGCTTGGCTTGCCTGTCGAGGGTGAACAGTGCCCGGGCCCGGCGACCGGTTTCCGCATCGTGCGTGACAGACACGACCACAACGCCCCTGTCTTTGGTCGTTTCTGGCGTGGCCTCCTTCGCCACCTGGGAACCGGCGCAGCCCAGCAGGAACGCTGAAGAAAGACAGGCCACCAGGGGCCAGCGAAAACGTGAAAGTGACAGCTTCATGTGACAGTTTTAAAAAAAGCCGTGATCCGCACGGCGACGGTATTCAAACAGCAGCACCAGCATCAGCGAGGTGACGTCTGCGCTGGGCTTAGCCTCGCACGCGCCATTCCTGCAGCGTCACCGACAGCAGCCGCAAGCCGAATGCACCCACCAGCCCGGCCGCGCCCCGGTTGAGCGCCACGCGCCAGCGCTGGTAGACCGACTGGATGCGCCCCTGCGAGAAGGCCAGCGCGAGGAACACGTGCCAGACCACAGCGTTGAACCACACCAGCAGCACCGCCGCGAGCAGCACCCACACGCTCGGCGACGGCGGTAGCGCGGTGGCGAACACGCTGCCGAAAAACAGCGCAGTCTTGGGGTTGAACACGTTGGTGATGAAGCCCATGCGGAACGCCGCCCGGCGGCTGGTCGTGACCGGCTTCACCTCGGCACTCGCGTCAACAGGGGGCGAGCGCCAGAGCTTGAACGCCACATAACAGAGGTAGGCGCCGCCCGCGACCTGGAACGCCTGGCGCAGCGCCGGGTGGGCGGCAAAGACCGCGCCCATGCCCAGGATCGCCAGCGTCGCCCAGGTCAGCGTGACCGTGGTGATGCCCGCCACGGCGGCGAGTGAGACGCTGCGCGCGCTGCCCGCGGCCAGCTGCGCGATCAGCACGAAGTTGACGCCCGGGATCACGAGAACGACCCAGTGCAGGACGGCGATGGTGAGAAAGCTGGTCAGCATGTTGGGGTCACTCTGCGTCGTCGGGTTCAAAGGCGCCGGTCTCGGCGTTGCGCGCAAAGGCCGATCCCACGGGAGCGTCCAGCAGATCGCGGAAGGCGTCGTCGCGGCTCAGCACGGCGCCGAGCGACACAAACGCCAGGTTCTTCGAATCTTCCATGTAGTCGTCCGACTCGTTACCCGCCATGATGCGCCAGCCACTGTCGTCCTCATTGTCCGGTTCCTCGCGGTAAAGGTAGCCGACCTTCTCGCCGTCGTCGAGCACCCGCACGGTGACAAAACAGCGCTGGATGTAGCGCTCAACGAGGTTGTCATCGTCATCGAGCTGCGTGCTGATGACATGGCATGGCGCAAACACCACCGGGTCGTCCAACTTCAGGTCCTGGATGTGGCGCGGCTCGTTGTTCAGCCGCCCCCGGAATCCGCCGTCGACCAGGCACTCATCGACCATCACCCACATGCGCTCGGCCGATGGCGCCTGCGGGTCGTTGCTCTCGAAACGGAAGATCAGTTTGACGACATCACCCGGCTGCACCCGCGCGATGATGTCACGCGAGGGCTTGTAGAAGGTGTACGGGTTGTCTGCGGCAATAGGGTCGGCGTCGACGAGTGACCAGTTGGGCATGAAAGCGTCTCCCGGGGCTTCACTGCGGCTTCCCAACGCAGTCTGACAACGAGGAACCTGAAAACCAATCAAAATCATAAACGGGGCGCTGAATACCGATGAGACGCCGAGGTACAGCAGATTCGACCACCTCGTCAGTGGCCCCAATGGATCCGTCCCGCTGACGCACGAAAAACGAGACGCGGCACTGCCTCACGCTGCCCCGATGTACCCCGCCCACCCCTTGGCCCGCAGCTCACAAGCCGGGCAACTCCCACACCCGTAGCCCCAGGCCTGGCGGTGTTCGCGATCGCCGAGGTAGCAGGTGTGGGTGTGTTCCACGATCAGGTCCACCAGTGCCTGCCCGCCGCCGGACACGCCCGAGGCTTGGCCCAACGCTTCGGACATGCGCCAGGTTTCGGCCTTGTCGATCCACATCAGCGGGGTGTCGATCAGGAAGCGGTGGTCCATGCCGAGGCTGAGCGCGACCTGCAGGGCTTTCATGGTGTCGTCGCGGCAGTCGGGGTAGCCGCTGAAGTCGGTCTCGCAGACGCCGGTGACGATGACCTGGATGCCGCGGCGGTAGGCGAGCGCGGCGGCGAGTGTGAGGAACAGCAGGTTGCGCCCGGGCACGAAGGTGTTGGGCAGGCCGCTCTCTTCCATGCGGAAGGCCATGTCGCGGGTGAGCGAGGTCTCGCTGACCTTGCCGAGCACGGCAAGGTCGAGCAAATGGTCTTCGCCCAGGCGCTCGCTCCAGGCGGGAAAACGTTCGCGCAGTTTGCGCAGCACGACCAGGCGGGCCTGCAGCTCCACGCTGTGGCGCTGGCCGTAGTCGAAGCCGAGCGTTTCGACGCGCGGGTAGCGCGCCAGCGCGTGGGCGAGGCAGGTGGTGGAGTCTTGCCCGCCCGAAAACAGGACGAGCGCGCTGGTGTGGTGGGGGGCTGAGGTCGGCGACGGGTTCATGCGCGCGATGGTAGCGCGCCCCTTGCCGCCGCGCTGGCCCTTCAGGCCCGGTGCGCCGGCTCCGGTGCACCGCCGTGGTCGCGGCTGGTGGCGAGCATGCGGATGAGGCCGCGGTTGACGATCTCCAGACCCATGTCGTGCTGTTCGCAGATGGCCGGCAACTGGTGCGGGCGATCGAATTCGCCCTGCGCGCGGGCGATGTCGAGCAGCGGGTGGTACGGGCCGTCCTGGCGCAGCAGGACGTCGTAGATGCGGCCCGAGAGCGGCAGCTTGTTGAGCAAATCGCCCAGCGGTTTTTGTTCCAGGCGGTCCAGCTGGGCGAACAGGGCCGCCAGGTAGACCTCGGCGCGCAGGTTTTCTTCGGAACTCGGGTCCAGCAGGTGCTGGGCCAGGCGGGCCCGCATGACCTGGGCGTAACGGATCGGGTGCAGCGCGGCATCGGTGTCGCTGCCCGGGAGCTGGGTCGAGAGCCAGGTGCCCAGGGCGGTGAAGCCGAGCATCATGATCGCGTGGCGCAGGGAGTCGATTTCGTGCTTCAGGCCGTAGGCGGCGGAGTTGACCAGCAGCAGCAGCCGGTAGGCGAGCACGGGGTCCTGGCGCACGAAGCGTTCGATCTGGTCGAGCGAGCTGTCGCGGTCGATGGCCTGACGGATCTGGGCGATCACGCTGGCGTCACAGGCCATGGGCTGGTGGCGCCAGGTGTGCAGCACGTCGTCTTCGGGCCAGCCCGCCAGCCCCCAGGCCTCGGCTTCGTCGAGGCAGTGGGTGGCCAGCGCGTGGCTGCAGACGCCTTCGTACAACTGGCCGGGAACGATCGGGCTGCGGCGAACCACCGGGGACGCGCCGTCCACCGGCCGGGAGCGCAGGGCCTCCAGCGCTTCTTCGGCGCTGGGACACAGCAGGCTGCGCACGTCGAGCGGCGCGATCACTTCGCGGCGCACATCGGCCAGCGGCGCGTGGCGCAGCAACTGGTGGCCCCGGCGGATGGCGACGGCCAGCCGGGCCAGGCCTTCGGGTGTGGTGAACCAGGCGCCCGGCACCTCGATCCAGGTGTGGTGCACCGGCTCGGTGTTCAGGGCCTGCTCCAGCAACGCGGCCGAGGTGAACGAGAGGATCAGCAGCGGCGCGGCCGCGGGCCAGTCGCCGCCCAGGTTCTGCATCAGGTGCTGGGCGTCCACCGACTCGTGGTGCACGGTCAGCACGTTCAAGCGCACGGCCGCGAGCTGGCGGCGGCGGTTCCACACCGGCTGGTAGGTCAGCGCGACGCTGTCAAGAACCGTGTGGTGGTGGAGCATGCATCACCCGATGTACTGGAACAGCGAGAGGCGCTGCACCTGCGCATACGACTGCAGCGCGGCCTGCAGCCCGGTCTGCTGATTCTGGAAGTCCGAAATGCCCTTGATCATGTCCAGGTCTTCGAGGCGCGATTTTTCGCTCTCGTGGTCCACCATGCGGTCGGACAGCAGGCCGTCGACCGCTTCGCCGCGGTTGAGCCATTCGCCGGCCTGGGCGCGTGCCAGCAGCACGCGGTCGTGCCCGGCGTCGAGCTCGGTGAGCGAGCGGCCGACCGCCTGCGTGAGCTGGGCGGTCTGGCCGGTGCTGGCGCCGCGCAGGGCGTCCACCGCGTTCTGCATCACCTGAAAGAGATCGGTCGGCGCCGTCACCGGGTGCAGCTCCACGGTGTCGCCGCTGGCGGGCTGGCCCAGCATCTGGAAGGACATGCCGTCGAACTCGATGGAGCTGCCCGACATGTAGGGCACGCCGACCTGGCCGGCTACCGGCGTTCCGGTGGTGGTGTTGGTCACGGTGTACTGCATCACGCCGGCCACCTGGGCAAAGCCGATGCTGTAGTCGTTGCCGGTGAGCGCGCTCGGGTTGGTGACCTGGCCCATGTCGGTGCGCACGCTGCCGGTGTTGCCGGCCGGCAGGTCAATGCGGAAGGTGCCGTTGCCTTCGGGCACACGCATCCAGATCGCGTTGCCGTCCAGGGCCTGCGGCAGGCTGTTGGCGCCGGTGGCTTCCTGGCCGCGCTGGCCGTCAAAGCGCACCACCCCGGCGCCGCTGGGGCCGTAGAGCTCGACAAAGGGTGTGGACGAGCCGCCAAGGCCGCCAAAGAGGGTGCGGCCAAAGCTGTCTTTCTGGTTGACCACGCCGAGCAGGCGCTCGCGCAGGCCCTCGATCTGCTGCGCCAGGTCTTTGTATTCGTTGCCGCTGTAGCCACCGTTGCCGGCCGCCACCAGCAGGTCGCGCACGTCCTGGATCAGCTCGCCGGCCTCACCCAGCGCACTCTCGGCCTGGGTCAGGCTGGTGCGCGAGGCTTCGAGGGAACGTTTGTCCGCTTCGGCCCGCGACAGGCGGTTCTGCGCGGTTTCGGAGAGCACCGCGGCCACCGGGTCGTCGCTGGCGCGCTGCACCCGCTTGCCGGTGGAAATGTGTTCCTGCAGGGTGGTCAGATCGGCCTGGCGCTTGTTCAGGGCGGCGATCGTGTTGTCGTAGCTGTTGGCGGTGGCGACTCTCATGGTGGGGTTCCTTCGGGTGCGTGCGCTCAGCGGCCCACGGTCTGCAGCAGCGTGTCGAACGTGCTCTGCGCGATCTGCAGGAACTTGGCCGAGGCCTGGTAGGCCTGCTGGAACTGCAGCAGCCGCGCCGCCTCTTCGTCGAGGTTGACGCCCGAGACCGCTGCGCGGGCGGTCTCGGTGCTGGTGGCCAGCTGGCCGGAAAAACTGGCCGAGAACTTGGCCCCCTGCACCTGGGTGCCGAGGTGGGACAAGACGCTGGTGTAGCCGTCGGCCAGCGCCACGCCTTCGAAGGTGGCCTGGTCGCGCAGCGCCAGCACGGCCTTGGCGTTGCCGGCGTTCTGCTGGGTGCTGCCCGCGGCGGCGGCGGCGATGTCGAAACTGTCGCCCGGGCTCGGGCTGCCGCGCAGCGTGAGGCTCCAGCCATTGAACTGGATCGGCTGGCCCGGCGTGTAGTTGTAGCTCGCGGGCGGGCCGGCGTTGTCGGGCGGCGGGTTGCCCGGGCCCAGACCGGTGGCGGTGAAGCTGCCGTCGGCCAGGAAGGTGATGTTCACCGGGTCGGTGAGGTTGGCCGAAGGGTCGGTGGCGTAGAGGCTCTCGATGCTCAGGCCGCTGGCGTTGGCGGTGCCGGGCGTCACAGCCACCGGGCTGGCCGCGGCCAGGCGGTCGGGCGAGCCGATGGCCAGGTTCATGGCGCGCGCCACGTTCACGTAGGGGCGCACCAGGAAACTGTCGCCCACGGCGCTGGCGCCGGCGTCAAGCTGAAAGCTCAGGCCGTCGAGCTCGGCGGGCAGGCTGGCGAACGAGGTGCTCACGCCATCGGAAAGGCGCTGGATGCTGACCCCGGCGGCTTCGAACTGGACGCGGTAGTCCGATGCCATCAGCGCGGTCGGGTCGCTGACCTCGCTGTGGATCTGTGCGGTGCCGGTGTTGCTGGCGGCGGGCAGGCCGGCGGCGTCGGCCGCGGGCGCGAAGAAGTCGCCGCCGGCGTTGCCCAGCTGGTCCACGCCCAGGTTGTGCTGGGTGTTGATCTCGGTGTTGAGCGCCAGCGCCATGCGCCCGAGCAGGTTCTGCATCTCGGGCAGGTCTTCGTTCAGGAACGCCAGGTCGCCGCCGATCTGGCCGCCGAGCGCGGTCTGGGGCAGCTCGCGCGTCACGCCGCCCTGCACGAACGAGACGCGCAGCTGCGAGTTGTCGGTGGTGTCGCGCGTGGCGACCAGGGCGTTGGCCTGGCGGCCCAGCACCAGCGGCTGGCTGCCGGCCACGAACACGCTGACGCTGCCATCGTCGGCCGCCACGGTGCTGGTCTGCACGTATTGGTTGAGCTCGCTGAGCAGCGCGTCGCGCTGGTCGAGCAGGTCGTTGGGCTCGCCGCGCGAGTTCCCCGTGTCGATGATGCGCTGGTTGATGGTGGCGATGTCCTGCGCCAGGCGGTTGACCGCCGTCACCGAGCTTTCCACCTGCTGCTGCGCGCCATAGGCCAGCGCGTCCATCTGGCCGGCGGTGTCACGCAGGCGGGCGGCCAGCTCGTCGGCGCGCGCGATCACCACCACGCGGGCCGACTGGTTGGTGGGCGCGGAGGCCACGTCCGACCAGGCGTTGAGCATGTCGTTCATGGCCGCACCCAGCCCGCTCGCACCGGTGGGAAACAGCGATTCGAGCTTGGTGAGCTTGGCCAGGCGCTCGGCGTCGGCCGCGGCTACCGAGGTGGCCAGCTGCGCTTCGCGCGTGAGGTAGGCGTCGTGCGAGCGTGAGACGGTGCCCAGCTCGACGCCTTTGCCGAAGTAGTTGCCGCCGAGCTGCTGGTAGCCGGCGCTCTGGGTGTTGACCGTCTGGCGCGAGTAACCGGCCGTGTTGGCGTTGGCGATGTTGTGGCCAATGACCTGCAGCGCCGCCAGGTTGGTGGACAGCGCGTTGGCACCGATGTTGAGGGCGGAGGACATGTCAGTGATTCCTTGACGTCATGCGCCGGGCTGGCGGCCAGCAAGCGCTCAAACCCAGAACACCGCGGAACCGGCTCTGCCGGGCCGCAGGTGTTGCCCCTTGAGGGGGATGCGGCCACACGAAGTGGGCAAGCAACGGGGTGGTCATACTTGCGCCCGTTGCAGGCTCAGGGTCATGTTGATGGCCCGGCTGAGCTTGGCCGCGTACTGCGGGTCGGTGGCGTAGCCGGCCTTCTGCAGGCCGCTGGCAAAACCCTGCACCGAACCGACCTGGTCCATCACCTGGTCGTAGCGCGGGCTCTTGGTGATCAGGCGCGCGTAGTCGCGGAAGGAGTCGGCGTAGGAGTCGTAGGCGCGGAACTTCGCCACCGTCTTGCGCGGAGTGCCGTTGACGTATTCGGTGGTGGTGATCTCGGCGACCTTGCCCTTCCAGGCGGACGTGGCCTTGATGCCGAAGAGGTTGAACGACGGCGAACCGTCCCGGTGGCGGATCTCGCTCCTGCCCCAGCCGGTTTCATGGCCGGCCTGACCGATCATGTAGCTCGCCGGGATGCCGGACTCGCGCGCCACCTGGGCCGCGGCCTGGCTGTGCTGGTCCACAAAACCGGCCTGCCGCGTGCCGCCCGAGGCGCGCGACACGGTGCTGGCCATGGGCGAGGCGTTCGCCACCGGTGCGGCCTTCGCGGCATCGGCGGCGGCGGCCGGTTCGGCCGGCGCCATCTGGCGGCTGAGCTGGCGCTCGATGGCGCCCGACAGACCACCGGGCATGCCCGAGAGCTGCACGGCGAACTGCTGGTCGAGCAGGTCGTTGCCCAGGTTGCCGCCCTCGCCTTCGAGCAAGCCGGACTTCATGGTCGCCTCGCGCATGCTCTTGATCAGCTCGCGCATGAACAGCGCCTCGAACTGCTTCGCGGTTTCCTTCAACGCGGCCTTGCCCTTGTCGCCCTCCTGCCCCGCGCTGAACTTCAGCGCGTTGAGCGACCCGGGGTCGCTGACCAGGCGTTGGTTGGACAGACCAGGCGTGTTCACGACCGAACCCTCCGGCGCGAAGTGTCCGAGCCCAGAATGCCGCGGAACCGGCTTTGCCGGGCCGCAGGCATTGCCCCCTTGAGGGGGACGAGCGGAGCGAGGCGGGGGTGGGTCATATCACCTCGAGTTCGGCGTTCATCGCGCCGGCGGCCTTGATCGCCTGCAGGATCGCGAGCAGGTCCTGCGGCGTGGCGCCCAGGCCGTTGAGCATGCGCACCAGATCCGACAGCTGCGGCGCTGCGTCCATCTGGATGATGGCGCCGCTGTCCTGGCTGATCTTGATGTCGGCTTTTTCGGCCACCACGGTCTCGCCCCTGGACAGCGGGTTGGGCTGGCTGATCACCGGCGTAGAGCTGATGGTGACCGAGAGGTTGCCGTGCGCCACGGCGCAGGAGCCGAGCGTGACCGCCTGGTTCATGACGATGGAGCCGGTGCGGGTGTTGATGATGACGCGCGCGGCCGGGATCGTGGCTTCAAGCTGCAGCTCCTCCACTTCGGCCAGGAAGCTTACGCGGGCGTCGGGGTTGGCCGGCGCGCGCAGGCGCACCACGCGACCGTCCACGGCGCTGGCGGTGCCAGCACCCATCTTGGCATTGACCGCCTCGGCCACCCGGCTCGCGGTCAGGAAATCGGACGAGTTCAAGCCGAGGTCGATGGTGTCACCGAGGGCGAAGGCGGTCGGCACGCTGCGCTCGACCTGCGCCCCGCTGGGGATGCGCCCGGCGCTCAGGTGGTTGATCTGCACCTTGCTGCCGCCGGCCGAAGCACCGGCGCCACCGACCAGCAGGTTGCCCTGGGCCAGCGCGTAGATTTCGCCATCGGCGCCCTTGAGCGGCGTGGTGATGAGGGTGCCACCGCGCAGCGATTTGGCGTTGCCCATGGAGGACACCGTCACGTCGATCATCTGGCCCGGCTGGGCGAACGCGGGCAGTTGCGCCGTCACGAGCACCGCCGCCACGTTCTTGAGCTGCACCTTGGCGTCGGCCGGCAGGTTCAGGCCGAGCTGCTGCAGGTAGTTGCTCATGCCCTGCGAGGTGTAGGGCATCTGGGTGGTCTGGTCGCCCGTGCCGTCGAGGCCGACGACCAGGCCGAAGCCGGTCAGCTGGTTACTGCGCACGCCCTGCACCGCGGCGATTTCCTTGATGCGGATCGCGTGCGCGTCCTGTGGCCAGCCGAGCCAGGCCAGGCCCGTCAGCAGCAGGCTGCTCCAGACCATCAGCTGGCGCAGCCAGGCCCTGCGGCCGGTGCGGGCAACCAGGCGGGTGGGGTGGGACGGCGGGTGCATGGGGTTCACCAGGTACGGGGACTTCATGACCCTGATGCTAGGCCGCATCAGAACGGGAAAACGTTCAAAAAGAACCGCGACAACCAGCCAATTGAGAGCGCTTCGCTGACCGCTCCGCGCCCTTTGGACTCGATGCGCGCGTTGGCCACCTGGGTGGAAGCGACCACGTTGCCGGGCCGCACGTGGCGCGGGTCGACCGTGCCGGAGAAGCGCAGCACGTCGACGTTGTTGTTGACGCCGATCTGTTTCTCGCCCGCCACCAGCAGGTGGCCGTTGGGCAGCACCTGCTGCACGGTGACCGTGATCACGCCCGAGAAGTCGTTGGCGTTTTCGTTGTCGCCTTTGCCGGCAAAGTTGTTTTCGGACTCGCCGCCGAGGTTGAAGTTGCGGTCTCGCGTGAGCTCCTTGGCCACGATGCCCGGCAGGGCCGAGACGCCGCCCGAGGCGCTGCCGCTGCGGTCGATCGAGGCGGAAGACGACTGGCTGGCGCTGATCTTCTCGGTGATCTGGACCGTGAGGGTGTCACCGGGCCAACGCGCACGCGGGTCTTCAAACGCGGGGCGGTAGCGCGCGGTCTGGAACAGGCTGCCGTTGGTGGGCGTGGCGACCGCAACGGCCGGATAGTTGATGGGACCGGCCGGCACCACCTCGACCGGCTGGGTCATGCAGGCGGTGAGGGAAATCGCAACGCCCAGGCAGGCCAGCGGACGGGCGAGTTGGAACAGGAAAGCGCGGATCATGGTGGTCTTTCGATGCAGCGTTGCGGAGGCGCGAAGGGTTTTCGACCAGGGATCCCGCGGAACCGGCTTCGCCGGGCCGCCAGGATCGCCCCCTTGAGGGGGGATGCGGCTGAGCGAATTGCCGCTTGAGGCGGAAATTCGGGGCGCAGCGAGCAAGCAACGGGGGTGGGTCATAACTGGCCGAGGCGTTGCAGCATCTGGTCGGAGGTCTGGATCGCCTTGGAATTCATCTCGTAGGCGCGTTGTGTCTGGATCATGGTCACCAGCTCCTGCACCACGTTGACGTTGGATGTCTCGACATAGCCCTGCATCAGGGTGCCCAGACCCGCGGAGCCGGGCGCGCCGTTGACCGGATTGCCCGAGGCCACGGTCTCGGTGTAGAGGTTGCCGCCGCGCGGCTCCAGGCCGGCCGGGTTCACGAAGCTGGCGAGCTCGATGTTGCCCACCTGCTGCGGCTGGGCATTGCCCGGCAGCTTGACCGTGACCACGCCGTCGTTGCCGACGGTGACGCTCTGGGCTTCGGCCGGAATGGTGATGTCACCGGCCACGGGCAGGCCGCTGGCGGTGACGAGCCGGCCCTGGGCGTCCACCTGCAGGCTGCCGTCGCGGGTGTAGCCGGTGGTGCCGTCGGGCAGGGCCACCTGGATGAAGCCGCTGCCGTTGATGGCGAGATCCAGCTGGTTGCCCGACTGCTGCAGGCTGCCCTGCGTGAACGAACGCGAGGTCGCCACGGTGCGCACGCCCAGGCCGATCTGCAGGCCGGTGGGCAGGTTGTTCTGCTCGGTGTCGGCGGCGCCGACCTGGCGCAGGTTCTGGTACATCAGGTCCTCGAACACGGCGCTGGCGCGCTTGAAGCCGTTCGTGGACACGTTGGCCATGTTGTTGGAGATCACGTCCAGCTGCGTCTGCTGGGCCTGCATGCCGGTCTTGGAAATCCAGAGGGAATTGATCATGGTGTTCTCCTATCAGCCATTCATGCTAAGCAGCCGCGAAGCGGTCTGGTCGTTCTTTTCGCCGTTCTGCAGCATGCGCATCTGCAGCTCGAACTGGCGCGAGACGGCGATCATCCCGACCATGGCCTCGATGGGGTTCACGTTGCTGCCTTCGAGCGCGCCGCTCTGCACGCGGGCCTGCGTGTCGGTGGGCAGCGGCTCGCCCTGCGTGCCGCGGAACAGACCGTCTTCGCTGCGCCGCAGGCGGTTCTCGCCATCGGATGTGACGAGCTTGAGCTTGCCCAGGGCCTGCGCCGGCTGGTCGCCCACGCGCGCATTGACACTGCCGTCGGCCCCGATGTCGATCTGGGCGTTGGCCGGCACGACGATGGGCGCGCCGCCGTCGCTGAGCACGGGCAGGCCCTGAGCGCTGACGAGGGTGCCGTCGGCGCTGACTTCAAAGGAACCGGCGCGGGTGTAGGCCTCGGTGCCGTCCAGGCCCTGCACCGCGAAATAGGCGTCGCCCTTGGCGGCGACGTCGAGGCTGCGCCCGGTCGGGTTGATCGGACCGGGGGTGTCCAGGTGACCGGCGGTGGCTTCGAGCGCGAAGACGCGCGTGGTGGAGCCGTCGCCGCGCACCGGCACCGCGCGGAAGGTGGCGAGCTCGGCGCGAAAGCCCGGCGTGGACGCATTGGCCAGGTTGTTGGCCAGCACCTGCTGGCGCTGCTGCGCCGCGTTGGCGCCGGTCATGGCGGTGTAGATCATGCGGTCCATGCGGATCTCCGATGGGTTTCTATACGAACTGCGTGGGCACAAAAACACCCTCTGCGACCGACGGGACTTGCGCCCAGGGCACCGCGGGGCCGGCTTTGCCGGACCGCCAGTGCCGCCCCCTTGAGGGGGTCGCGCGAAGTGCGGCGGGGGTGTTTCATAGTCTTGATCAACGCATGTTGAGCAGGGTGCTCAGCACCTGGTCTTGCGTCTTGATGGTCTGCGCGTTCGCCTGGTAGGCACGCTGCGCGGTCATCATGTTGACCAGCTCGCCCGTGAGGTCGATGTTGGAGTCTTCCAGCGCGCCCGAGCGCAGGGCACCGAGCTTGCCTTCGCCGGGCGCGCCGCGCACCGGCTCGCCCGATTCGAAGGTCGTGGCCCAGTTGCCACCGCCGGTGGGCACGAGGCCCTGCACGTTGCGGAAGTTCACCAGCGAGATCTGGCCCGCGGCCTGCGACTGGCCATTGGAATAACGCGCCATGATCACGCCCGACTCTTCGATGCCGAGGCTGGTGAGCTCACCCGGGCGGTAGCCGTCCTGCGTCAGGTTGGAGACCGAGAAGTCGGCGCCGAACTGCGTGGCTTCGCCAAAGTCCAGGTCCACGTTGAAGGTCAGGGCCGGGTCGTTGGGCGAAGCCAGTTGCAGCTGAGGGATCACGGTGGCCGGGTCGAGCGAGCCGTCGGCCAGGAAGGTGATGGCGAACGGGACCGAAAGGGCCGGGTCGGCGTTGTTGACGCTGGTGTAGACGTTCCACTGGTTGTTGCCGATCTTGTCGAACACCAGGCCGACCGGGATCTCCAGGCCCTGGGCGTCAAACGCGTTGACCGAGGTGGCGTAGGTGCCCAGCGGCGTGGGCGGCACGACCGTGGCGGCGATGGGCGCGCTCGCGTCCAGGTTGAACTCGGCCGCGATCGCCGTGGTCTGCTTGGCCGGGATCGGGCCACCCGTGGGCAGGGTCAGCGGCACCGAGTCGAAGCCCTGGCGCACGCCCGCGGCATCGGTGGGGTAGCCCATGAGCTGGCCGCCCGTGTTGGTGATGATGGCGCCGTCGCGGTCCAGCTTGAACATGCCGGCGCGGGAATAGGCCATGGAGCCATCGGGCATGGCAAGCTCGAAGAAGCCGTTGCCGTTGATGGCGACGTCCATGTCGTTGCCGGTGACGCTGATGTTGCCCTGGGTGAACATCTGCGACACGGTGGCCACGGTCACGCCGATGCCGGAGTTGACGCCGCCCGAGGCGTTGATGGAGCTGGCGTAGAGCTCGGCGAACTCGGCGCGGGAGGCCTTCATGCCCACGGTGTTGGCGTTGGCGATGTTGTGGCCGATCACGTCCAGGTTGCGGCTGGCGGTGTTCAGACCGGAGAGACCTTGCTGGAAAGCCATGGTGATGTCCTTGAAAAGTGGGATGAAGAAAGAACCGCGCTCACATGAAGCCGCGGGCCTGGTCGTAGGCCACGGCTCGACCGTTGGCCAGTTGCAGCGAGATCGCCCCGTTGGCGAAGCTGACCGAATCGATGCGCTGGGGTGACAGCGCCGTGTTGGCCACCGCCTCGCCGCCGGTGGAGACCGAGCGCACGACGAAACGCGACACGCTGGCCGGGTCGATGCTGCCGGCGTCCCAGCTGAAGCTGTGCTGGCCCGCGCCCTTGGCGCCGAGCTTGACCGTGTCCAGCACCTGGCCGGTGCTGCCCATCACGTCCACCTCCACCGAACCGGCATCGGCCGCGAGGTTGAAGGCGCCCTTGCCGGTGCTGCCGTCAAAGGCCAGCGCATCACCCTCGACCAGCGCCTGACGGCCGATCAGCGCAGCGCCCTGCAGGGAGCCGAGTGCGGCCGACTGCTCGGCCATGCCCTTGAGCGTGGCATTGAGTTCCTGGATGCCGCTGACCGTGTTGATCTGCGCCATCTGGGTCGTCATCTGCGCGTTGTCCATCGGGTTGAGCGGATCCTGGTTGTTGATCTGCGCGACCAGCAGCTTGAGGAAACGGTCCTGCGAGGCCTGGGGATCGGAGGCGTTGTTGCTGTTGACCGCCGTGGTGCTGCCCACGGTGGTGCCGAGGTTGCTGAGATCGAGGGCTGACGTGAGCATGGTTCAAAGGCCTTTCACTGCCCCATCTGGAGCGTTTTGAGCAGCAGCGATTTCGCGGTGTTCATGACTTCGACGTTGTTCTGGTAGGAGCGCGAGGCCGACATCATGTTGACCATCTCCTCCACCGGATTGACGTTGGAATGGGTGACGTAGCCCTCGGCGTCGGCGCTGGGGTGGCTGGGGTTGTGCACGCGGCGCCCGGGCGCATCGCTTTCCTGGATGTCCTGCACCTTGACGCCCGCGTTGCCCGGGCCACCCATGGGCACGGTCTGGAACAGCACCTGGCGCGCCTTGTAGCTCTGGCCGTCCGGTCCGGCCACGGCGTCGGCGTTGGCCAGGTTGCTGGCCACGACGTTGAGGCGCTGCGATTGCGAACTGATCGCGCTGCCCGAGACACCGAAGATGGCAAACATCGACATGACTAAGTCCTTTCAGCCAAAACAACACCCCGGCGCAAAGTGCCCAAAACCAAGAACACGGCGGAACTGGCTTTGCCAGGCCGCTGGTGTTGCCCCCCTTGGGGGGTAGCGCCGAAGGCGATGCGGGGGGTGTTCATGGTTATTGCCCCGTGATGGCGCTGAGCATCGTCTTCACATGCGAATTGATGAAACGCAGCGTGGACTCGTAGCGGATGCTGTTGTCGACGAAGTTGGCGCGCTCGCGGTCCAGGTCGACCGAGTTGCCGTCCTGGCTGGGCTGGGTCTGCACCGTGTAGGCCATGTCGGGGCTGCGCGGATCGGTGGAGCCCAGGCGCAGGTGCTGCGCGTGGGTGCGGTCCGGCGCCGAGCGCAGGCCCGACGGGTCCTGCAGGCCCGCAGCGTCCTTGAGCGCGGCGGCGAAGTCAAAATCGCGGGCCACAAAGCCGGGCGTGTCGGCGTTGGCGATGTTGCTGGCGATCACCTGCTGGCGCTGCGAGCGCAGCAGGAGCGCGTTGGACTGGAAGTTCAGTCCTGCGGTCATCTGTTCAAGCATGGCGTTCTCCAGACAGGGTTGAGGGGGCGGCAAAAGCGCAGGCTTGCACCGACATGAACGCAAGTATGGGAAAACTTGAGCCCCTGCAATGGCCGGAACAAACGCCACTTAGTCGGGCATTTCGCCGCTTTGATGGTTGCCGTGCCGGCCTAAAGTGGCTCACAGCAGGCATGGGCTGGGCACACCCGTCCGCCTTTGCGCCGGCAGCAGCCGGACCGCCTGCGGAGGTCTTCCCGATGAACACACGCACTTCTTTCTGTTTTCCGCGATCCGCCCGAGCCAGCGCCGCCGGGTGGCTGGCCGCCGGGCTGCTGCTCGCCGGCCTGACCGGCCCGGCCCGGGCGCAGTTCGCCGTGGCACCGGCCACCAGCGCCGACGACCGCGCCCTGCTCGCGCAGATGGCGCGCGACTACGTCGAACCGGCCCTGGCCAACGCCCTGACCGAAAACGCCGGCGGCGTGCTGCGGCCCGAGGTGGTCATGGGCGCGCTCGACTCGCGCCTGCGCCTGAGCCCCTGTCCGCGCATCGAACCCTATCTGCCCCCGGGCACCCGCCTCTGGGGGCGCAGCCGCATCGGCCTGCGCTGCCTGGAGGGCCAGGTGCGCTGGAACGTGTTTGTACCCGTCACCATCAAGGCCTGGGGCCCGGCCTGGGTGCTCAGGCGCCCGGTGCCCGCCGGCACCGCCCTGGTTCAAGAAGACGCCGAACTGGCCGAAATGGACTGGGCCGAGCAGTCGGCCAGCGTGCTGGCCACGCCCGAGAGCTGGATCGGCCAGCAGGCGGCCTTTGCGCTGAACCCGGGGCAGACCCTGCGCGAGAACATGGTGCGCCCGGTGCCGGCATTTGACCGGGGCGCTCAGGTCAAGGTAAAAAGCGAAGGCACTGGCTTTCAGGTGGTGGTCAGCGGCGAGGCCATGGGGGTGGGCGTCGTGGGCCAGACGGTCCGCGTGAGGCTCAACGGCGGTCGCGTGGTCACCGGGACGGTGCGCGATGGACCGCTGGTGGAGGTCCGGCTTTGAGCTCGCAAGTACCGCTTTGTCAGCAGTTTTCGTGATCTATTCAGCAAAAAAGACCTTAAGTAAGCCTTCTTTTGTGCCGATAGTCATTCCACAACGCCTCGAATTCGAGGTTTGGAGAGTGAAATGAAAGTCGAATCATCATCACCGGATTCCTACATTGGTTCCGTCGCCGGGGGTCCGCAGAAGACGGCCGACAACCCGTCGGCTGGCGCCCAGGGTGCGGCCGCTGCCGGGGCGGCCGCCAAGTCGCAGGCGAATGCGGGCGTGACCGTCACGCTGTCGTCGTCGACCGTGTCGGCGATGCAGAGCGCCACCGCGAGCGGCAACGAGGTGTTCAACGCCGAAAAGGTCGAGTCCATGAAGGCGGCCATCGCCAACGGGAGCTTCCAGGTCAACGCCGAAGCGATTGCTGACAAAATGTTGTCCAACGCGGCTGAAATGCTCAGCGGCGCCAGCGGCAACCGCGCCTGATCACCCCTCACCGGACCATCGCCATGAGCCAAGCTCCCGACACCCACCCCTGGATCGCCTCGCTGCAGACCGGGCTGGACCGTCTGGAAAGGGCTTTGCTCGACAGCGATCCCGACGGTGTGGAGAAGGCCAGCGCCCAGGTCCAGATGGTGTTGCAGAAGGCCCCGAAGACCGCCGAATTCGCCGTACCCGGCAGCAGCCTGCGCATCGACATGCTGCAGGCCGCCCAGCGCTTTGGGCAGCTGCGCCAGACCGTGCTGCGCGCGGGTGCGCAAAGCCAGCGCGCACTCAACAGCCTGCTGCCCCAGCAGGCGCAGCCATCCACCTACAACCGCCTCGTCGGCCCGGCCTCCTCCATCGGTGGCGCCGGACGGGGCTATCTCTCCGCTTGAACTGAGACACCCCCTGCGCCGCTTTGCGTCACCCCCCTCAAGGGGGACGGCACTGGCCGTCTGGCAAAGCCAGCCCGGCGGTGCCTTGGGTTGGACCGTTTCATGCATTGGGGGTGGCGCTCCGGTGCCATGGACAACTGAAACGAACCGGCCCTGGCCGGTTTTTTTGTGCCCGCGCTCCGGGACCCCGGCCGCCCTGGCACTTGACCCGCCGTTCCGCCGGATTTAACGTGCGACTCCGACGTCCGGCCATCGCGCCGCTCCCGCCACAGGAGGTGCCCGTGGAAACATCCGCCTTGCTGACCGTCCGTGAACTGCGCGTGCGCGCGGTTCATGTGCCCATGCCGCTGCCGCTGCGCACCAGCAGCGGCACGATCCAGATCGCACCACTGGCCCTGATCGACCTGCTCACCGAGCAGGGCATCACCGGGCACACCTACCTGTTCTGCTACACGCCGCTGGTACTCAAGCCGGTGGTGCAGCTGCTGGAGAACCTGTCGCCGCTGATCCAGGGCGATCCGGTGGCCCCGCTGGCGCTGGAGCGCAAGCTGCAGGGGATGTTCCGGCTGCTCGGGCTCAAGGGGGTGACGGGCATGGCGCTGGCGGGCATCGACATGGCGGCCTGGGACGCACAGGCGCGGGCCCAGGGTCTGCCGCTGGCCCGGCTGCTCGGTGCCGACCGCGACCGGGTACCGGCCTACAACAGCTGCGGGCTGGGCATGATCGGCAGCCACGATGCACCGGCCGAAGCCGAACACCTGCTGGTCCACGGCTTCGAGGCCATCAAGGTCCGGCTGGGCTATGTCGAGGCGCGGACCGACGTGGAAGTGGTCTGGGCGGTGCGGCGCGCCATCGGCGAGCGCGTGGCCCTGATGGCCGACTACAACCAGATCCTGTCGGTGGCCGAGGCGGTGCGGCGCACCGACGCGCTGCAGGACGAAGACCTGCATTGGGTGGAAGAGCCGACGCTGGCCGACGACTTCATCGGCCACGCGCAGATCCGCAGCCGCACCCGCATTCCGGTGCAGATGGGCGAAAACTGGTGGGGCACGCACGACATGGCCAAATCGCTGGCGGCCGGCGCTTCGGACCTGGGCATGCCCGACGCCATGAAGATCGGCGGCGTCTCGGGCTGGCTGCGCGCCGCGGCCCTGGCCGAGGCCGCCGGCATGCCGGTGTCGAGCCACCTGTTTCCCGAAGTCAGTGCCCACCTGCTGGCCGCCACGCCCACCGCCCACTGGCTGGAGTACGTGGACTGGGCCAATCCGGTGCTGCGCTCACCGCTGTGCATCGAACTCGGCCAGGCCGTGGTGCAGGACAGGCCGGGCACGGGCATCGAGTGGGACGAGGACGCCGTGGCGCAGTACCTGGTGAACTGAGAGGCTGAGAGTCTTTCGCTCACGCCCGAAAAACTCTCAGCCTCTGATTCCCGGCGGTGATCGTGCCGCCCAGTGCGGGTGCGCCGATCAGGGCCTGTTCACGGGGCAATCGTCCGAACAAGCGTCTTCAGGGCGATGTGTTCAGGGCTTCAGCCCGAAAGCGCGCTGCTACATTGACTTTCACCCCGCAAGGCAGGACCACGGCCAGCCCTGCGCTCACGGCTCCAGGCCCGGCAGGAAGTCTCCCCCATGAATCAAGAAATTGGCGCTCACGAACTGGACACATTGCTGGAGCAGCTCCCGCCCCAGACCAAGGTCCTTTCGCTCGATTGTTTTGACACCATCCTGTGGCGCAAGGTGGCCCGACCAACCGATGTGTTTTTCAGCCTGCAGTCGCTGGAGCCTTTCCGTTCGGCCGGCATCACCGCCGCCTTGCGGGCCAAAGCTGAATCGGAACTGCGCCGCCGCAAGCAGCTGCTCACCGGCAACAGCGAAGTCACCCTGGAAGACATCCACCGGGAACTGCTGCCGCACGCAGCCCCCCAGGGCATTGCCCAGGCCGGCGAGGTCGAAATCGCCTGCGAGATCTCACACGCCTTCATCTTCGAACCGATCGCGCGACTGATCCGGAGCGCGCGCGCCAAAGGGTTGCGTGTGATCGTGGTCAGCGACATCTACTTCACCGGCCAGCAGCTCGGCCACATGCTCGGCGCCCTGATGGGAGAGACCGCCGACGCCATTTCGCACATCTATTGCTCATGCGATTTCGGTGCTTCCAAAACCTCAGGGATCTGGAAAGAGGTGCTGCGGCGGGAAAAAGTCCAGCCGCAACAGGTGTTTCATCTGGGGGACAACCGCCACGCCGACCTGCAAGGTCCGGCAGCGCATGGCATCGCCTCGGCCTGGCTCCGACAACATCCCGCGTCCGTCACCAGCCAGCTGGAGCAGCGCGCCAGCGCCGCCGTTCAGCTCATGCCCGAGCTGCGCAACACGCACGCGCTGCCCAGCTACTTTCACGGCCTGCTGGCCGCGACCGACACAGAAACGCTGAGCGCTGCGCAGCAGATCGGCTACCGCTCGCTGGGCCCCATTCTCTACAGCTTTGGCCGCTTCATCGAGCAGCAACTCCAGGCGCTCCAGGCGGCCGGCAAGCAGGTCAAGATCGCCTTTCTGCTGCGTGACGGCTACCTGCCCGCGAAGGTGTGCGAGGTCCTGATGGGCTCCGAGGGCCTGCATCAGATCAACGTCTCGCGATTCACCGCCATCGCATCCTCGCTGCAGACCAAGGCCGACGTGGTCCGCCTGTTGACGAGCAGCCTGTCGGAGAGCTCCATGCCGGCCATGGCCAAACAGCTGCTGCTTCCGCCGGCGAAGGCCCAGGCGCTGCTGGACCAGGCCACCCGATCGGACCAGCCGACCCAAACCTTCACCCGCCTGGTGTTGCGCGACGACACCTTGAAACTGGTGTTCCAGCAATCGGCCGCCTTTCGCGAGCGCATGTTCACCCATGTCAGGCAGCGCACCGGTCTGGCACCGGGAGAGACGCTGGTCCTGGTGGACCTCGGCTACAGCGGCACGGCACAAACCCGCCTGGCCCCGGTGTTCAAAGAGGCCATGGATGTCGATCTCTTCGGCCTCTACCTCATCGCGAGCCGCGTCAAGGGCCAGCAGACCGACCGCAGGGGCCTGATCGATGCCAGCTGGGCCGACGAACGCCTGATCCTGGCCATGACGGCGTACATCGGCCTGTTCGAGATGATGTGCACCACGCCAGAAGCCAGCACGGTGGACTACACCGAACAGGGTGTACCCATCCGGAGCCAGTCCAATACCGCGCGTCCGCAGTCGGAGGTGGTGGCCGACATCCAGGCCGCCTGCCTGCGTTTCGTGGCCGACATGGCGCGCACACCCGAGCGCCACCAACCGCGCCAGACGCCGCTGGAGCTGGCGCAGCAGGCGGCGGCCGACCTCGGCCGACTGCTCTACTTCCCCAGTGCGCCAGAGATCGCCTGCCTCTCCGCGTTCGAGTTCGACTTCAACCTGGGGACCGACCTGCTGCTGCCCACGGCCAACCTGCAGGCCGGTGTCAACGAGTACCGCAGGGAGGGCTTCGCCCTCATGGCCCAGGAACTCAAGGCGATGCGCATCAGCTACCCCATGGAGATGCGGCAAATGGACATCTCGCTGGCCACAACGCTGCTGTCGGCGCAGCGCTTTGGCTACAGCCTCGCACCGTCCGAAGCCAGCTTCCGGACCACCACCATTCCGACGCTGATCGCGAACCGCGACCAGCACGCCCTCGTCCAGACGCAAGCCACCGCCACTTTCGACGGCTACTACCGCCTGCACCTGCCCATGAGCGCCGCCTTCGACCAGAGCCTGCTGCTGGGGCAGACCCACGAGTGGCTGCAGCTCGACAGCATCGAGAAGGTGCCACTGGACGACAAGGAACCGGGCGAAGACCTGGCGCTGGGCGAGGCGGTGCTGCTCGACGGCCTGGAGCAGGTCGAAGGCACGCTGGTCAAGTTCAGCCCTGGCGGCATGATGTATTTCCCGGCCTGCGGCTCGAAGGAACACGGCAAATTCATGATCCGTGTGGTGTTCCGCCCGGTGCTGGCGCGGGCCGAATCGACCCCTGTGGCTTCGCACAGCGCCCACGAAGCAGCGGCTCCCTACCGACCGATCACCACCGCCGCCTCAAGCCCCATCAAGGAGCCGGTATGAAGGGCGTCGCATGGAGGGCTTGCGCCGCATGGGCGGTCACCGCCCGATCCATGGGTGACGCACCTACTTGAATGCCTCGACGTTGAGGTGCCAGGGCTCGCTGTCTTTGCCTTCCTGGAGTCGTCGGACACCCGTGAATCCGATCGCTTGCAGGTGTGCGGCCAGCGTCTCGAATGAGTATCCCCAGCGGTGGCTGTCATGGATGTCGCCACCACGGTCCGGATCACACCAGCCATAGAACCCGGCCATCGCATGCTCATACTGATCGGGAAAGACGCTGGATTCCAGCCCCAGCAGTTGCCGGGCATGAAAAAGAATGTCCGGAACAATGACGTGCAAACGTCCCGCGGGTGCCAGCAGCTGAAACCATGAGCGCAGGGTCAGGATCGCCTGGTGTCGGGGCAGGTGCTCGAGCATGTGGCGGGAGTAAACCTCGGCCACTTGTCCTGGAGGCAGATCAATCGCCCATGCATCACAGACCAGGTCCGTGATCGGCGTTTCCCTGGCATCCACGTGCACGTATCCATCCAGGCGATGCACGTTGCCGCAGCCGACGTTGAGCTTCATCCGGGGACTCCTGGTAAGGCGGGGTTCGCTGTCTGTCCGACGGGTTGTTCGCCATCACGCGAGAACATGAGCATGATGAACTGACTGTGATCGGTCAGGGGGCGCAAGTGCATCTGGCTCTCGGGCAGCAGACCCGTCAATCGCTGGTGCTGCACCTGATACACCTGCTGTCCAGCACTGGCCAGCACATATGGAAAGCCCAGACGGCTCATGAACTGGCAGATGTCTTCCGATGTGAAGTGACGACAGTGGAAGCCGAATTGGGCCGAGAAGTCGGCATGGGGAAGGGCTCGCTCATTCGGGACCGACAGGAACACAGGGCCCTTCGTGGAACGGCAGATCTGTGCCAGCAGCGCTTCGCTGTCGGGGACGTGTTCGACCGATTCGAAGGAGACCGCGTAGTCGAAAAGTCCGGGCGTCAGTTCGAAAGGAAATACGGCCTGCCCAAACGCCACCAGATGGTTGCCGTAGTGTCTTTCCGCCAGCTCCACGGCTTCGGTGGAGCCGTCAATCCCGATCACGCGCGATCCGGTCAGGTTGCTGATCATCCGGCTGCCGTACCCGTTGCCGCAAAAGGCATCCAGTCCTGTGAGGCGGGAGCTGTCCCGGAAGTGGCTGCGCAGCAGCCGGGCAGCCCACGCATACCTGGCACGGTGATCGGCGCGAATGTTGTGAATATGGGGGGCGGTCTGACGCTCGCCGCTTTCAAGGGAGAAGTCGTGTCCGTCGGTGGGCGCCAAACCCATCTGTTCGGACACACAGAACAGCAGTTCTTGCCGGACAATTTCATCTTTTGGGGAGAGCACCAGGGCCTTCCAGCTGGCGTCCAGGGCTGCCTCTGCTTGTCCACACGCGCGATGAAGAATCGCTTGCATCGTTCGCAGCCGGGCATCGTGGGGAAAGCCGTTGATCGCCGCTTGCGCGTCTGGCAGCAAGTCGACGGCCGGCACCTCTTGCGCGCACTGGAGCAAGTGGGCCAGCGCCTCGTCCGGAAATGAATATGTGTTCATGCCACCACCTTGCCAATCTGCCCATAGCCCCAGTCCGCGTTCATGGTTCTGCGCAGCCGATCGGGCATCCATTGCGCGACGGCCAGCGATGGCACCGCCTCCAGCGACAGGAGTTCCCCCCAGAATGCCGCGTCCAGCCATGAAGGTGTCTGGGAAAGCAGGGCTCCCGGAAGACCACCGCGAGGACCATGGTGGGCATCGAAGTCATAGAGACAGGGTTTGAAACGCACCACCTCTTTGTCGAAATAACGGGCTTCGAACAGGCAACTGGAGTTCAAGGCGGCGATGGTCCTGATGTTGTCCTGTGCCATCAGGTGGTAGGCATTGGCGGACGTGAACTCCACAGAGCCTATGTGGCGAATGGCACGAACGGATGGACTTTCGTGAACGTCATAGGGGTGCGGCTTGAAGTACGCATGGGCGTGCGCATGGCACAGCTCGACCAGTTCTTGCAGATGGCTTTCCAGGCTGCAGAAACCGCCACCATTGGTTGCGACCAGCGACCGGTCGCCGTGGACCTGTCCGAAGATCACCAAGGAGCCTGGAGCAGCGTCGACCGGTGCAGGCATCCAGGCCGCCTTGGCCTTGATATCCGCGGCTCGGCTCAGAATATCGGCTTCCTGAACGGTGTTGAACGACAGCGACCCGTGCAGCTCCGGGTGGTTTGTTCGCATGGCAAAAATCAGGTCCGGCATGAACCGCACAGCATGCAGGACCACATCGATGTAGGGCACTCCCAGGTCCGTCAGTGCGTCCAACATCACGTCGGGCATCTCGTAGCCGATGACGATCGCATCTTTGACCGTCGGCGCGAGTTGATCGATCAGGGCCTCTGGTGCCGACTTCAGGGATGCCAGGGTCGTCCAGCTGGCCATGCCCAGTTCAAGCCCGAGCCGGTCGTACAGCGCGGGCGCATCAAAGTAGGTGCTCTTTTTCGGATGGAGTTGCGGATCCCATGTCAGGGATCTGTGATCGACGCCCAAGCGCTCGAGATGGGGCGCGACGAGGGCCTGCAGCCATCGGATATTTTTCCACGTGGCGCTCTCCCATTCGTTTCCATGGGCAAAGGGCCGAAGCAGATCGCCGGTGAAAACGACCCGCGTGAACTTGAGTTTTCTGGCTGTGTGCATGTCGGTTGCTCGCGCGTTGGATGCAAAAATCGGGCGCATTCGTCAAAGCAGCGGCAAGACGCGCGTCGACGCCCGAGCCAGACCTCAGTGCTCGCGCAACTTGGCGCGCAGGCGCGCGATGGACTGGCTGTGCAGCTGGCAGATGCGCGACTCGGTCACGCCGAGCACGGCCGCGATTTCCTTCAGGTTCATGTCGTGCTCGTAGTACATGCTCATGATCTGCTGTTCGCGGTCGGGCAACACCTTGATCGCGGCCACCAGGGCCACGCGCATGCGGTGGTCCTGCAGCACGGCCGAGGGCTCGGCATCGGTCTCGCCCATGTGGCGGTCGAGGAAGCTGTCTTCGTCGTCGCCGTGGCCGCTGATGTCTTCCAGGTACACCAGCTGCGTGCCGCGCACCTTGGCCAGCAGCGACTGGTAATCGACCAGGGTCATGCCCAGCTCTTTGGCGATCTCGGATTCCAGCGGTGCGCGGTGCAGCTTCTGCTGCAGGCGGTGCACCGCGCCTTCGATGTCTTTCTGGCTCTTGCGTGAGCCGCGCGACATCCAGTCGCCCTCACGCAGTTCATCGATCATGGCGCCGCGGATGCGCTGGCTGGCAAAGGTCTCGAACTGCACGCCCTGCGCGGGCTCGAAGCGCGCGATGGCTTCGGTCAGGCCGATCATGCCGACCTGGATCAGGTCGTCGATCTCCACGCTGGGCGGCAGCTTGGCGATCATGTGATGTGCCAGCCGGCGCACCAGCGGGCTGTATTTGCGCAACTGGTCGTCCCGGTTGAGGGTGCCTTTGGCGGTGTACATCGTCGTCAACTCCAAGGTGTGTGGGCGGCAAGCTGGCGGGCGCCCGGGGCAGTGTGGCGCTGACCGCGCTGCCCTTCGTGGGTGTGCAGGTGTTCGGTGACGGGCATGACCTGCGCGCTCGCTTGCACGCGCGTGGCCCAGTTCTCCAGCGGCCAGGTGTCAACCGCGTAGCCGAGATGGCGCCGGGCGCAATCGGTCACCGCCTGCACCACCTGCTGCAGCGGGGCCTGCGCGGGTTCCAGGTCGTGGTCCAACGGCGCGAGCACCGGCGACAGCCCGGCACCGTGCAGCAGCTTGAGTGAGCCGTAGGCGTCGATGCTGGCCTGGGCATGGGGCAGCACGGGCACCAGGGCGCGCGCCTGCGACCCCGCCATCAGCGAAGCCAGTTGCATGGCGGGTGCGTACAGCAGCACCAGGGTACCCGGGGAAAATGGCACCAGCAGGCGCGCAAGCGCCACCGAGGCTCCCGCCGCGCGGGCGGTCAGCTGCAGGGTCTGCAGGCCATGTGCACCGGGCATGACCAGCCATTCCGCCCCTTCGGGTGCGCGGCCCAGACCGGCGATGGAAGGGTCCTGCAGCACGTGCTGCAAGCCGAGGTGGCCGCCATCGTTGCCGCGGCGCGGTGTCGATTCGCTGGCCGTTCCATCGATGATGACGGCCTGGTGTCCGAGGGCACCGAGGTGGGTGGCGAGCGTGCAGAGCAGCTCGTAGGCCCGCGCCGGCTGCGCCGTGCTGGCGACCGGCATCATGGCGGGGGCGTTGGGGGGTGTTTCGGAGCGCAGGCCGGCGGCCTGGTCCCAGCCAAATTCAAACATGGGCCGCTCCCAGGTCGAGGCCGCGGGACGAGGCCTGCGAGTAATAGAAACCCATGTCGGTGGAGACCGGGTCGTAGGCGGACTTGCCTTCGGTGCCCATGGACATGCGCACCATCGACGCGGCGTCGGGGTTCTGCCAGTCCTCGGGCACGCGCTGGCCGTTGGCCACGCCGCGCAGCACCACCTGGTGGCGGATCAGGGCATCGATGGCCGGGCCGAGCTTGACGGCCTCGTCCACCTTGGAGAGCACCACGCCGTGCAGCGTGCTGGACTTGAAGGCGGTGAGCACGTCGTCGAGCGTGTCGCCGTGCGAGCCGGCGTTGAGCACCAGGGTCTTCTTGACCTTGGGCACGTCGAGCACGTCGAGCATGTCCTGGATGCGCTGGTCGCGCTGGCCCAGGCCCGCGGTGTCGATGATCACCATGCGCTTGTTGGTCAGCAGGTTGAGCAGATCGATCAGCGCCGCACGGTCGTGCGCCAGGTGGGCCACAACGCCGAGCATGCGGCCGTAGGCGCGCAGCTGCTCGTAGCCCGAGACGCGGTAGGTGTCGAGCGTGATCATGCCGACGCTGCCGGCGCCGTATTGTTTGACGCACTGGGCGGCGAGCTTGGCGGCGGTGGTGGTCTTGCCGACACCGGTGGCACCGATCAGGGAGATCACACCACCTTCGTCGCACAGGCCGGCGCCAGGGGCGGCGGTCTTCAGGTTGCGGCCGAGCACGTCCATCAGCCAGCGCATGGCTTCGGGCGCGGCGCTGTCGGCGGGCACGCGTTCGAGCACGGCGCGCGACATGGCGGGCGAATAGCCGGCACGGATGAGCTTGAGCATCAGCTGCGACTGGATCGGGTTCTGCTTGGACGAACCGAGCCAGGCCAGGGTGTTGAAGCGCTCTTCGATCATGTCCTTGAGCGCGGAGAGTTCCACCGCCACGCTCGGGCCGCTGTGCTCGGCCTGGCGCTGCGGCGGCAGCGAGTCTTCCCAGCTGGGCTGGACCACCGCGCGGGTGCGGATGGGCGGGGGCGAGGCGTCGGCACGGGGCTTGGCCACGGCGCTTTCGTTGAAACGCTGCACCGGCACCTGGATCTGTGAGGCCGCGCGCGGTTCGGCGGCCATGCGTCGCGGCTCTGGGGCCACAGTGGTCTGCGGGGCTTGCGGCGCCACCGGCTCACCCGAGAGGGCGGCGCGGCGCTTGCGCAGCATGCGCTCGCGCACGTATTCCTGGAACGACAGCGTGCTCATGGACAGCGCTTCGGTGTCCTCTTCCACCGAGTCGGAACCCGTTGGCAGGGGCTGCGCCGCGCGACCGGCCGAAGGCCGGGTCACGATGGGCTGCATGCGCTCGCCACGGCCGGTCTGCGGAGTTTGGGGGGCCATCGGGGCCAGGCTTTCTTCGGCCGCGGCCATGACCTCGAAACCGTCGCCGGTGGAACGCGACGAGAGGATCACGGCGCTGTCGCCGAAGGCGTTGCGCGCCTTGGCCATGGCTTCGCGCGAGGTCGGTGCGGTGAATCGCTGGATGTTCATGCTGCAAGCTCCCCAAGAATCGGGCCGATACGGATGAGGTGGGTTTCAGGGATCTCGCTGTGGGCGAGCACCTGGAGGCGGGGCGCCGCGCGCCGCAGGAGGCGCGCCATGGCGTTGCGGATCGCGTCGGGCACCAGCAGGCAGGCGGGCACGCCCTTTTCTTCCTGCTTGTTGGCGATGTCGGTGGCGGACTTGCTGAGCATTTCGGCCACGCCAGGGTCCAGCGCGCCACCGGCGGCACCGGAAAGGGCCTGCATCAGCAAGCGCTCCAGACCGGGTTCGATGGCGATCACTTCGAGTTCTTTCACCGGGCCGTAGATCTGCTGCACGATGGCCGGGGCCAGCGCCATGCGCACACGGCGGGCCAGCTCGACCGGGTCGGTGGTGACAGTCGCGTGTTCGGCGATGGCTTCGATGATGGTGCGGATGTCGCGCACGTGCACCGACTCTTCCAGCAGCAGCTGCAGCACTTTCTGGAAGGTGGCGATGGAGATCATCTTGGGCACGACTTCTTCAATCAGTTTCGGGGCCAGGCGGGTCACGTGTTCGACCAGGTCCTGGGTCTCCGTCCGGCTGAGCAATCTCGCGGCCTGGACTTGCATCAAGTGTGAAAGATGCGTGGCCAGCACAGTCTCGGAATCAACCACGGTAAAACCCGCCATTTGCGCGTTCTCACGTTGTTTGTCTTCGATCCAGTGCGCCGGCAGGCCGAACGCAGGGTCGGTGGTCGGGGTACCGATGAGCGGGGTTCCGATGCCGCCCGGATCGATGGCCAGGAACATGCCGGGGAAGACTTCGCCCTCGCCCACCACCACGCCGCGCAGCGTGATGCGGTAGGCGCTGGGGCGCAGTTCCAGGTTGTCGCGCACGTGCACGGCTGGCGGCAGGAAACCCACTTCCTGGGCGAATTTCTTGCGCACGCCCTTGATGCGCGTGAGCAGGTCGCCCTGGCGGCTCTTGTCGACCATGGCGATCAGGCGGTAGCCGAGTTCCAGGCCCAGCAGGTCGACCGGCTGCAGGTCGTCCCAGGTGGCTTCGCCATCGTTGGCGGCGGGTGCCTCTTCGGCCACCGGTGCGGGCTTGCTTTCCTCCTTGAAACGCCACCAGGCGATGCCGCCGAAGATGAGCGCGAAGCTCAGGAACACCGCGTGCGGCATGCCGGGCACGATGCCCAGCATGAACAACACGGCGGCGGTGATGCCCACGACTTTGCTGGAAAGGAACATCTGGCCGACGATCTGGCCGCCCAGGTCGGCGTCCTTGCCCACGCGCGAAACCACCATGGCCGCAGCGACCGAGATCAGCAGCGAGGGAATCTGCGCGACCAGCGCGTCACCGACGGCGAGCAGGATGTAGCTGTCGGCGGCTTCACCGGCGCCCAGGCCGTGCTGCACCATGCCGATGATCAGGCCGCCGATGATGTTGATGAACAGGATGATGATGCCGGCGATGGCGTCGCCGCGCACGAACTTGGAAGCACCGTCCATGGAGCCGAAGAACTCGGCCTCTTCGCCCACTTCGAGGCGGCGGCGCTTGGCTTCCTTTTCGTCGATCAGGCCCGCGCCCAGGTCGGCGTCGATCGCCATCTGCTTGCCGGGCATGGCGTCCAGGGTGAAGCGCGCCGAGACCTCGGCGATGCGCTCCGAGCCCTTGGTGATCACCACGAAGTTGATCACCACCAGGATCGCGAAGACGATGAAGCCGACGGCGAAATTGCCGCCGATCAGGAAGTGGCCGAAGGCCTCGATCACGGCACCGGCCGCGCCCGGGCCGGTGTGGCCTTCGAGCAGCACGACGCGGGTGGACGCCACGTTGAGCGACAGGCGCAGCAGCGTGGTGAGCAGCAGCACCGTGGGGAAGACCGAGAAGTCGAGCGGTCGGCGCATGTAGGCCGAGACCATCATGACCACCAGCGCGAGCGCGATGTTGAGCGTGAAGAAGGTGTCGAGCAGCCAGGGCGGCAGCGGCAGCACCATCATCGACAGCACGGTGATCACCAGCATCGGCGCGGCCAGGCCGTTGAGCCAGGCCGCATGCCGGGCGGACCACTGCTGCAGGAACTTCAGTTGGGCGTTCATTCAGCAACCTCCGGGGCAGGCTTCTTCTTGAAGTGGGGATCGAGCTCGGGCGGCACCTGCGGCGTGGGCATGTCGCCGGGCATGGCACCGCGTCCGGCCATGGCGGCCTTGAGCTGGTACACGTAGGCCAGCACCTGCGCCACCGCGGTGTACAGGGCCGAGGGAATCTCGTCGTCGATCTCGGCGTGGGCGTAGAGAGCGCGCGCCAGCATGGGCGCCTGCAGCACCGGGATCTTGTGCGCCTTGGCGACGTCGCGGATCTTCAGCGCCAGCAGGTCGGCGCCCTTGGCGATGACGCGCGGTGCGCTCATGGAGGCGTCGTCGTACTGGATGGCGACGGCGTAGTGGGTCGGGTTCATCACCACCAGGTCGGCCTTGGGCACGGCGCCGATGCTGTTGCGCTGGGCCATCTCGCGCTGGCGCTGGCGGCGCTTGCCCTTCATGTGCGGGTCGCCTTCGCTTTCCTTGTGCTCGCGCTTGACCTCTTCGAGCGACATGCGCAGGCGGTGACCGTGCAGGAACTTCTGGAGCGGCACGTCCACCAGCGCCACGGCCGTGACCACCAGCAGCAGAAACCCCACACCCACGGTCATCCAGGTGCCGAGCTGTCCGAGAGCGCCTTCCAGCGGACGCAGCAGCAGGGTGCCAAAGGGCTGCACATGGGAGGCGATGAATTGCCAGGCGACCACGCCCAGCACAGCGGTGATGGCGGTGAGCTTGACCGTCTCGACCAGCTGCTGACGCGAGAACAGCCGGCCAAAACCCGCCAGCGGGCTGAGACGCGTCAGGTCGGGCGTGATGGGCTTGGTGCTCAGGGCCCAGCTGCCCGAAGCAAACGCCACACCGATGGCCAGCGCGATCATCAGCAGGCCCATGGGCAGGTAGAGCATGAGTCCCTGGCCAAAGACCCCCGTCAACCGCTCGACCACCATCTGCGGCTGTTGCAGCGCCTGGTGGTCAAAGTGCAGCTGCTGCTGCAGGTTGGTCCGCAGCTGGTCGAAACCCATGGGCAGCAGCACCATCAGCAACACCGCGCCACCACCGAGCACCGACAGATTCGACAGGTCCTTGGAACGCGCCACCTGGCCATCGTCGCGGGCCTTCTTCAGGCGCTGCGCGGTGGCGGGTAGGTTCTTGTCCTGACTGGAAGAGTCCATGGTGCTGACACATCGGGTTGATGGGTCAGATTGTGGAAGTCAGGGGGAAAAACTAAAGGGCGATAAAGCCCCCTTGGGTCCCGCTTTTCCGGGAGCGGCAGCTCAAAAGCAGGGAGACATCAAGCACCAAAACCGCCCGGAGGGTTGGCCGGAGAGAAATGCCGGAACCCAGAACACCGCGGAACCGGCTTTGCCGGGCCGCAGGTGTTGCCCCTTGAGGGGCGGAGCTGGCTACACGTAGTGAGCCAGCGATGGGGGTGGGCCCATCCTCAGAGTTTGGGCTAAAAGCCCAAACTCGCCAGCAGGTCGTCCACCTGCGCCTGGTCGCTCACCACATCGGTCCGTCCCTCGGGGGCGACCACCGGGCCGTCGAGCTCCAGCACCTTGTCCTGACCCGGCACACCACACGGCGCGGATTGCAGCAACAGCGCCAGCAACTGCTCCTCGATGGTGGACGCGAGCTGGACCACGCGGGCGATCACCTGGCCGGTGAGGTCGTGAAAGTCCTGTGCCATCATGATCTCGGTCAGCCGGGCGTCGGACTTTTCGCTGTTCTGCACCACCTCGTTGGACCACTTGAGCAACTCGGGCATGGCCGTGGAAAGCCCCGGCACGGTGCTGATCGAGTCCACCAGCTGGCGCCCCCGGCGCGTGATCTGGGCCTGCTCGGCCTTGGCGCCCTCCACGTGGTTGAGCACCTTGTCGGCGGCCTCGCCGGTGAGGCGGGCGATGTAGGACAGGCGGCTCTGTGCATCGGGCAACTGGTCGACCGTGCCCTTGAGCTTGTCGGTGTAGCCGAGCTCTTTGAGCGCGTCGTGCAACTGGCGCGTGATGCTGCCGAGCTGCTGGAACATTTCGGGGCTGCCTTGGCTGTCTTGAACGTTGTCGCTGCTCATGCTGAACTCCCTGACAGGCTCAAAGGCCCAGTTTCTTGAAGATGTTGGCAAGCTTGTCTTCCAGCGTGGCCTTGGTGAAGGGCTTCACGATGTAGCCGGCCGCCCCGCCCTGGGCCGCCATCACGATGTCTTCCTTGCGAGCCTCGGCTGTCACCATCAGCACCGGCAGGTGCTTGAGGGCTTCGTCCTTCTTGATCTCGGTCAGCAACTGGAACCCGTTCATGTTGGGCATGTTGATGTCGCTGACGACAAAGTTGAAGGTGCCATTGCGCAGCTTGGCGAGGGCAATGACGCCGTCTTCCGCTTCGTCGGCATCGGCGTGACCGATTTCCTTGAGCAGGTTGCGCACGATGCGGCGCATGGTGGAGAAGTCGTCAACGATCAGGAATTTCATGGGGCTGGACATGGTGGGCCTCCGGGGGCGGGAACTTGAGGAAGGTCAACGGGGTTTCGGGACACCAAACTCTTCCCGAGGTTTCGGCACTTCGGCCAGTTTCTGTAGATCGGGAAGACCAAAAGGTCGCGGCGACACTGTGGCCACCGGGGGCGCTGCGGCCGGCGCGGGTGCTTCGGTGGTGTCGGCCGGCAACGCCGCCGGGGGTGTGGCGCCGGGCTCCAGCGGCAGGGCGGCGCCCTCACCGGGTGCCTCGGGGGCGTCACCCGCCGGCATCATGCGTTGCTCCGCTTCGCGGGTCATCACCAGGATGCTGATGCGCCGGTTCATCGCCGCAACAGGTTGCGCGGGATCGAGCAGTCGGCTCGACGCCAGGCCTTCCACCCGGGCCAGCTTGCTGTCGGGCAGGCCACCCAGGACCAGCTCGCGGCGCGAGGCATTGGCCCGGTCGCTGGAGAGCTCCCAGTTGCTGTAGCCGCGGTCGCCACTGCCGTAGGGTGTGGCATCGGTGTGGCCGGCCAGCGCAATGCGGTTGTCCACGTCCACCAGCGTGGCGCCGATGGCGCGCAGGATGTCGCGCATATAGGGTTTGACGAGTGCGCTGCCCACGTCGAACATGGGGCGGTTCTGGTCGTCCACGATCTGGATCTGCAGGCCGTCGCCCGTGCGTTCGAGCTTGATCTGCGAACCGAAATCCTGCAAGGCGGCGTTGTTGGCCACCATGTCCTTGATCTTGTCGTGCAGCGCGTCGATGCGTTGTGCGTCCTTGCGCGCCAGTTCGGCACGCGCCATCTGTGCACCGATGAGTTTGGCCGCCCGTTCGGCGTCGCCACCGTCCACCTGACCCGCCGACTTGGCCAGGTCACGGCCACCACCGGGCAAGATGCTGTCACTGTTGCCGGTACCGTCGCCGCCCAGGAGCGAGACCTTGACCGGTGCGGCGAAGTAGCTGGCGATGCCCTCGAGGTCGCCTTTGGAGGTCGAACCCAGCAGCCACATGAGCAGAAAGAAAGCCATCATGGCCGTCACGAAGTCGGCGTAGGCGATCTTCCACGCGCCCCCGTGCGCTACATGCCCGCCCTTCTTGATGCGCTTGACGATGATGGGCTGGAGCTTTTTTCCATCAGCCACGGTGTGCCCCCCCCTGCGCCGCTGCGCGGCTTCCCCCCAGGGGGACGGCACTGGCGGCCCGGCAAAGCCGGTTCCGCGGTGCCCTGGGATCGGTCACGCGCTCCGGAGCAGCAAAACGATTCACAGCAAGACACGCTGGCCTCTTCCGGAGCGCGTGCCTCCAACCCAGGGCACCCGTGGAACTGGCTTTGCCAGGCCACTGGGTGCGCCCCCCTCCGGGGGGGGACGCGAAGCGGCGCGGGGGGGGGATCATTTCTTGCCTTTCACGTGCCCTTCGAGCTCCGCGAAGTTGGGGCGCACGTCGGAGAACAGCACCTTGCGGCCGAACTCGATCGCCGTGCTGGGCGCATAGCCCTGCATGCTGGCCAGCAAGGTGGTCTTGATGCACAGGAATTCCTTGCCGCTCTCTTCCATCTTCTGCTCCATGAGGCCACCCATGGGCTCGACCACGCCGTAGGCCAGCAGGATGCCGAGGAAAGTGCCCACCAGGGCCGAGCCGATCATGCCGCCCAGCACCGCCGGCGGCTGGCCCACCGAGCCCATGGTGTTCACCACACCGAGCACGGCGGCAATGATGCCGAAAGCGGGCAGGCCGCCGGCCAGACGCGCGATGGCGGCCACCGGTGCATGCGCCTCCTGGTGGTGGGTCTCGATCTCGGCGTCCATCAGCGACTCGATCTCGTGCGCGTTGAGGTTGCCCGAGACCATCATGCGCAGGTAGTCCGTGATGAACTCGACCACGTGGTGGTCGCTGCCCACGGTGGGGTATTTCTTGAACACGGGCGACTCGTGGGGATTCTCCACATCCTGCTCGATGGCCATCAGGCCTTCTTTGCGGGCTTTTTGCAGGATGTCGTATTGCAGCGCCAGCAACTCCATGTAACGCGACTTGGTGTACTTGCTGCCCTTGAAACAAGCGCCCAGGCCCTTCGCTGAAGCCTTCACGACCTTCATCTGGTTGTTCATGAAGAAGGCCCCCATGGCCGCACCCAGGATGGTGATCAGCTCGAACGGCAACGCGGTGAGGATCACACCGATGTTGCCGCCGTGGAAGATGTACACCCCGAAGATGCAGGCCATCGAGACGAGAAAACCAATGATGACAAACATGTTCCAGACCTTTGAAAGGATCACCCCTGCGCCGCCTTCGGCACCACCCCCTCAAGGGGGCGCCAGCAGCGGCCCTGCAAAGCCGGTTCCAAGCAGGCCTGGCTCGCAGCTTCACCGCGATCGGCACACATCAGGGAATTCCAGCAACTGAGATTTCTATCGGTCAACTTTAGGGCCGAGTGAAGGAGGCCATGAACGCGAAAAGGACCCTGATGAGGGTCCTTTTCAAACTTTGAGCAGATAGCGAAGGAAGTCTCTACCAAACTTCCGGAGCGAAGTGTCCAAGCCCAGAACACCGCGGAACTGGCTTTGCCAGGCCGCAGGTGTTGCCCCTTGAGGGGCGGAGCTGGCTACACGCAGTGAGCCAGCGATGGGGGTGGGCCCATCCTCAATGGAGGCGCAAGCCTCCATTGGCCACACCCTTGCCCGCCCGCGCCGGTGGCTTGCACAGGCCGCAGACGAAGTTGCGGGCGTTTTCATACGGCTCGGTGACGAAGTGGCCACCGCAGCAGGAGCATTTGGTCAGCGTGAGCATGCCGTTGTCGACAAACTTCACCAGGCGCCAGGCGCGGGTGATCGACAGCAGGGGTTCGATGGCGCTGGCCGTCATCTGCTCGCTGTACAGGCGGAAGGCCTTGATCACGGTGTCGATCTCTTCGAGTTCGCTGGTCTTGGACAGGTACTCGTGGATGTTCAGGAACAGCGACGAATGCACATTCGGCTGCCAGGTCAGGAACCAGTCGGTCGAAAAGGGCAACTGGCCTTTCGAAGGCGACTTGCCCGCCACTTCCTTGTACAGGCGCAGCAGGCGCTCATACGACAGGCTGGTTTCGTATTCCAGCACCTGCAGGCGCGCACCCAGCTGGATCAGGGCCACAGCGCGCTCGATGTCACGCGACTCGTTCAAGATGCTTTTTGCGGTGGCCATGATGAATCCAGTATGAGAGAAGAGGTGTCTACAAACCCAGGGCGCCGAGGAACCGGCTTCGCCGGGCCTCCAGCGCCGCCCCCTGGGGGGTGACGCCGCAGGCGGCGCGGGGGGAGAGTCAGTGTGCAGGGGTCATCGACTCGGCAAACCGGCCGGCCATCAGGATGGACGCGTGCAGCTGGGTCGTCGTGGTGTTGTCGACCTTCTTCACGTTGTGGTTCGTCAAGAGGTTCCACACCAGGTCGTCGTCCACCCGGAAGCGGCACAGCAGCATGTTGCTCGAAGCGATCTTCAGGAGCTGGGCGGTGGAGAGCATGCCCAGCAGGTCAGCGGCTTCCTCCGTGATGCCCAGGCGGTACAGGGCTTCGGCGCGGTCCTTGCGGATCAGGTTCTGCGCCAGCATCAGGTAGGTCAGGTTGGCTTCGCGGATTTCGGCCAAGAGTTGTTCGCTGTCCATGAAATTCTCCTTGAGATTCCGGGCTGGCTTGGTGAGCGACTTGCTTACATCTGCTTGCCCGATGTATGTAATTGTGTCGACCGTAAAAATTTCTTGAATCGGCGAATGGCTGTTTGGGCTGTCAGGCACCGCCCTGTGCCGTGTCAGGTTTTTTCCTACATCGTTGGTACACGTGGCGGGGTTGGCGGCGGGCACGGGTGGCGGGTGCGACCGAGGTGGGCCGGGGCGTCGCGGTGGTTTGGTGCCCCGCCATCCCGCGGCCATCAAGACATGGCGCGGCGTGCCGATGCCACACCAACGGTACCCCGGCGCCAGACCCTGCGCACACCGTGCGGCAGCGGTAACGCGAGAAATGGCACACGCATCCCGCGCTTATCCAGAGAAATCTTTGTATCAAGGCGCTAAAGAATAGGCCCGGACCACCGAAATTGAACTCAACGAACTTCTAAAAAGGTTCGTCGTCCGGCAAGCAGAAGCGGCGAGACGGTCGGAGGCCCAGGGCCCAGCCGGCTTGGCGCTTCGGAAGCTCCGGTCATGGCGGCCAGCCAGATGGCTGTCGTTGGGACTGGCAGAGATGCCGGACTACTTTGTCAAATTTTTAGGAGTTAAACATGAGCTCGATCAACACCAACGTGATGTCCCTGAATGCCCAGCGCAACCTGAATGCGTCTTCGGGAGCCCTCGCCACCTCCATGCAGCGCCTGTCTTCGGGTCTGCGTGTCAACAGCGCCAAAGACGACGCCGCCGGCCTCGCCATTGCAGAGCGCATGAACGCCCAGGTCAAGGGCATGAACGTCGCCATCCGCAACGCCAACGACGGCATCTCCATGGCGCAGACCGCTGAAGGCGCGCTGGGCAAGGTGGGTGACTCGCTGCAGCGCATGCGTGAACTGGCCGTGCAGTCGGCCAACGCCTCGAACTCTGCGTCGGACCGCACCAACCTCAACGCCGAATACCAGCAGCTCAACGACGAAGTCACCCGCGTGCTCACCGGCACCAAGTTCAACGGCGTGGATCTGTTGAACACGGCCGCCAGCCTCTCCTTCCAGGTGGGCGCGAACAACGTGACCACCGATCAGATCGCCGTGTCCACCACCGTTTTGACCACGGGCACGGGTGTGGCCGCCGTGACGGCCGGTGACATCACCTCCGACACCACCGCCCTAGCCGCCATGGACGACCTTGACGATGCCATCGACGAGATCACCACCGCCCGTGCCACCTTCGGTGCCGTGCAGAACCGTTTCGACGCCGTGATCTCCAACCTTCAGGTCGCATCCGAGAACCAGGCTGCTTCGCGCGGCCGCATCATGGACGCCGACTTCGCCACGGAAACCTCCAACCTGTCGCGCGGCCAGATCCTGCAACAGGCCGGCACCGCCATGGTGGCCCAGGCGAACCAGCTGCCCCAGGGCGTGCTGTCCCTGCTGCGCTGATCGGCACAGAACGCTGCGCACCACCCGCGGGTGGTGCGAGCCAGCGGCGGCGGCAGCCCCCTGCCCCGCCGCGCTCCCATTCGTGGGATGCACAGACCGCATGCCTTCGCGTGCGGTGCGTCCATCCTGAGGAAGGCACAACATGGCCACCATCTCTTCGCCCGGCATCGGCAGCGGGCTCGACGTGCAAAGCATCGTCTCGCAACTGGTGGCGCTGGAAAAGGCACCGCTCAAGCAGCTGCAGACCCAGGCCACCTCGTTCCAGACCAAGCTCTCCACCTACGGCACCATCAAGTCGCAGTTCTCGGCCTTGGGGGACGCCGCCGCCAAGCTCGCATCCCCCAATGGCTGGAGCTCGGTCACCGGCACCTCGTCGAACAGCGCGGCCATCGGCGTGACCGCCGCCGCCGGCGCGCCCGCCACCTCGATCACCATGACCGTGCAGCAACTGGCCAAGGCGCAGTCCACCGCATCCAGCGCTGTGGCCACGGGCAGTGGCGCCGGCTCGGGCAGCATGACGATCGAACTCGGCGCCTGGAGCGGCAGCAGCTTCACCGCTGGCAGTGGCACACCGGTCTCCGTGACGATCAACCCCGGCGAAGACACGCTCGCCGAGATCGCGGCCAAGATCAACGACGCCGACGCGGGCGTGAGCGCCACCGTGCTCAAGGACGCCTCGGGTGAACGCCTGCTGGTGCGCTCGAAAGAGACCGGCCTGGAAAACGGTTTTCGTATCACAGTCGCTGACGACGACGGCAACGACACCGATGCCAGCGGCCTGTCGCGCCTGGCGTTCGCCGTTGGCAGCGCCAACGGCATGACGCAGTCGCAGGCGGGGCAAAACGCCACGGCCACGATCAACGGCGTGTCCATTTCTTCCGCCAGCAACCGGCTCGCAGACACCCTGCCCGGCATGACCATCCAGCTCAGCCAGGTCACCACCGCGCCGGTGGAGATCGACGTCAGCGCCGACACCGAAGCCGTGCGCGCCAATGTGCAGGCCTTCGTCGACGCCTACAACACGCTCAACAGCACACTGTCCAATGCGACACGCTACGACGCTGGCACCAAGAAGGCGGGCGCGCTGCAAGGCGATTCCACCGCCACCGGGCTGCAAAACGCCTTGCGCGGCATGATGCGCTCGGTCACCGGCGGCACGCCCTACACGCGCCTGGCCGACGTCGGCATCGAGCTGAAAACGGGTGGTGCCCTGGCCCTCGACGCCGAGAAGTTCGACGCCTCGCTGTCCAACCTCGAAGGCCTCAAAAGCCTGTTCACGGTCGACACCGGCAGTGCCACAACGGAAGGCTTCGGTCGCAAGATCAAAACCTTCGCCGAGGGCCTGATCGACGCCGATGGCCTGGTCAGCACCAAGGCCAGCGCGCTGCAGAAATCGATCGATCGAAATGGCCTGGAGCAGGAGCGCGTCAACGACCGGGCTGCCCGCGCTGAAACCCGCTACCTGGCGCAATACAACGCCATGGACGCGGCCGTGGCCAAGCTCAGCGGCCTCAACGCCTTCGTCAGCCAGCAGATCACGCTGTGGAACAAGGGCTAGACCAACGCCCGGGCATGGCCGTTTGACCGGCCGATCAGGCCATTTGCCGTGGGTTGGTCGCGCCCCTTCAAGTCCTTGAACACCCATAACAATTCGTCGCAATTGAACATGTCAGAAACTACAGTCCCGGGCGCAGATGCCGATAAAAAAAGGCATCAGACACAAGGAAATGACACCATGTTCACCTCTGTCAATTCACGCGCCGCCTCCGCCTACAAGCGGGTCGCCGTCGAGACCAGCGTTCAGGGTGCCGACCCGCACACGCTCGTTGGCCTGCTGTACGACGCCCTGCTGCAATCGATCGCCCAGGCGCGTGGCGCCATGTCGCGCGGTGACATCGAGACCAAGGGCGCCGCACTGGGCAAAGCGGTGCGCATCACCGAAGAAGGCCTCAAGGCCGGCCTGAACCTGCAACAAGGGGGCGACCTCGCTGCGAACCTGCAGCAGCTCTACAGCTACTGCGTGGTGCGCCTGACCCAGGCGAACCTGCGCAACGACCCCAAGCCGCTCGAAGAGGTGACCCAGCTCATCGAGCCACTGGCGCAGTCGTGGCAACAAATCAAGGGCTCCGTGCCCACCCCCCTTCAGCCCCTCACGGGCCGTGGAGCCTGATCATGGAGCACAGCTTGTTGGACTACTACAAAGCGATCGAGAACGCCAGCCAGAAGATGCTGGAAGCCGCCCAGACTGAAAACTGGGACCAGGTGGTGCGACTGGAAGGCGCGTGCACGGTGCTCATCGCCCAGCTGCGCAGCAAGTCCCGCAGCGTCCGCCTGGCGCCCGAAGAGCGCACCGAAAAGACCCGGATCATGAAACGCATCTTGCGCACCGACGCCGAGATCCGCAACCTGGCCGAGCCGTGGTTGAACGACCTGGCGCTGATGATGGACACACGGGTGCACTGAGACCCCCCGCGCCGCCTGCGGCGTCACCCCCCAGGGGGCAACGCTGGCGGCCCGGCAAAGCCGGTTCCGCGGCGTTCTGGGTCAAGACATCTCACGCCGGATGACAGCGCGGTCAGTTGAAGAAACAGAAAAGGAAACGAGAGAAGAGAAACCGAACCGCAAGGGGCTGGCCGGAGAACGTGCCCCAACCCAGAATGCGGCGGAACCGGCTTTGCCGGGCCGCTCGCATTGCCCCCTTGAGGGGGTCGCGCGCAGCGCGGCGGGGGTGGGTCAGTCAGACACTCATGTTCATGATGTCCGTGTACGCCTGAACCATGCGGTTGCGCACATGCAGCGTGGCCTGGAAGCCGATCTGGGCTTTCTGCATGGCGAGCATGGTTTCTTCCAGGCTGACGTTGGGGTTGCCGAGCTGGACTTCTTTCTGCAGGCGCGTGGCTTCGTTCTGTGCCGCGCTGACGTCCTTGAGTGCGGTCTTGAAGTTGTCGGCAAAACCGCCGCCCACACCACCGGCCGCGCCGGGGCGCTTGGTCTGGCCAGCGGGGTTGAGTGCCTGGCTGGACAAGGGGGAAATTCGCAGGTCCATGGCGGTGTCCTTCTACACAAAGTGAGCAGGCTTTGATGCTATTGAAGGGCGCCAGGCCGCGCTCCGGGAATAGGGGGTCAAACCGGGGCCTTTTCCCCGCTATGGCACCGGGCCGGGGGCCGAATAATCGGTCGCAACAGGGGTGATTCCCCCCGACATTGACCGAACTCCCGAGCCCTGCCATGAGCAACACCGTCGCTGAACTGGATATCCGCCCCATGAGCCGCAGCGCTCTGGGCGAGGGTCTTTCGCGCATGGACAGGACCCAGAAGACCCGCCTCGGCCTGGGTGCGCTGGCGCTGGTGGCGATCGCGCTGGCGCTGTTCTTCATGGGCCAGCAACCCGACTGGCGCGTGCTCTACACCAACCTGGGCGACAAGGACGGCGGCGCCATCGTCGCCCAGCTCACCCAGATGAACGTGCCCTACAAACATTCCGAGGGCGGTGGCTCGATCATGGTGCCGGCCGACAAGGTGCACGACACGCGCCTGCGCCTGGCTTCGCTGGGCCTGCCCAAGGGCACGGTCAACGGTTTCGAGCTGATGGAAGCCAACCGCTTCGGCATGACCCAGTTCCAGGAACGCCTGACCTTCCAGCGCGGGCTCGAAGGCGAGCTCACCCGCTCGATCCAGTCGCTCTCTTCCGTGCAGACCGCGCGCATCCACCTCGCGTTGCCGAACCAGAACGGCTTTTTCCGCGAACAGCAGAAGCCCTCGGCCTCGGTGCTGTTGACCCTGCACCCCGGGCGCACGCTGGACAAGGCCCAGGTGGCCGGCATCGTGCACCTGGTGGCGTCGAGCGTGCCGGAGATGAACCCCAAGGCGGTCAGCATCGTGGACGATGCGGGCAACCTGCTGTCGTCCACGCCCGAAGGCCAGTCCCAGGGCGCCGACACCCAGAAGCTGCAGTACACCCAGCAGATCGAACAGATGTACACCCGCCGCATCCTCGACATGATCGAGCCGCTGGTGGGCGAGGGCAATGTGAAGGCGCAGGTCAGCGCCGACGTCGACTTCTCGCTGGTCGAGTCGACCTCGGAACTGCACAAGCCCAACCAGTCCACCGAAGCGGGCGCCGTGCGCAGCCAGCAGATCGTCGAAGACGGCAGCCCCGCCGCCGCCCTGCCCGCCGGCGTGCCCGGCGCCACCACCAACCAGCCCCCCACCACCGGCACCGCCCCGATCAACGGCGAAGCCGCGGCCCTGGGCGCTGCCGGTGCGGCCGACAAGGCAGCCAGCACCCGTCGCCAGTCGCTGATCAACTACGAAGTGGACAAGACCGTGAAGGTGGTGCGCGAAGCCAGCGGCACCGTGCGCCGCCTGAGCGCCGCCGTCGTGGTCAACCACCGCAGCAGCACCGACAAGGGCGGCAAGGAAACCACGGCGGCCATCCCCCCGGAGCAGCTCGAACAGATGACCGCCCTGGTGCGCGAGACCATCGGTTTCAACAAGGAGCGGGGTGACTCGGTCAACGTGGTCAACGCGGTCTTCAATGTCAGCAAAGCCCCCGAAGAGGTGGCTGTCGCCTGGTGGCGCCAGCCCGAGAACATGGAACTGGCGCGTGGCCTGGCCTGGCCGCTGGGCATGGTGGGCATGGGCCTGCTGGTGCTGCTGGGCATGGTGCGCCCCGGCCTCAAGCTGATGAAGGCGCCCGCCCTGCCGCCCGCCGAGGCCAAGCTCAACGCCATGGTCAACGACCAGCCCGAACGCCCCGGCCTGCCGATGCCCTCCAACACCAGCAACGAGGCGACGCCGGAAACGCGGCGCCTCACCGATGCCAAGCGCCTGGCGCTGGAAAACCCGATGGCGGTGGCCAACATCGTCAAGGGCTGGGTCAACGGCGAGGCGCCGGCTTGAATATGAAACACCCCCGCCTCGCTTCGCTCGACCCCCTCAAGGGGGCAACGCGATGCGGCCTGGCAAAGCCAGTTCCGCCGCGTTCTCGGCTGGGGCAGTTCGCTCCGGATGCGCTGGGTTCGACCCCGGCGTGCATGCGTTCTTCGCATAGCTAAGGAAACACGATCATGGAAGACCAGGGAATCCAGGACGCCGCGATCTTTCTCATGTCGCTGGGCGAGGAAGAGGCGGCCGAGGTGTTCAAGCACCTGAGCCCGAAGGAAGTGCAAAAGCTCGGCGAGACCATCGCCAAGACCCGCGCCGTGTCACACGACCGGGTTGCCCAGGTGATGCAGAAGTTCACCGACGAGGCCGCTTCGCACAGCCTGCTGGTGTCCGACACCGACAACTACGTGCGTGCGGTGCTCAAGCGCGCCCTCGGTGACGACAAGGCCTCGCTGCTGATCGACCGCATCCTGCAGGGCGGCGATGTCTCGGGCATCGAGAGCCTGAAGTGGATGGATCCGTTGTCGATTGCGGAACTGCTGCGCAACGAGCACCCGCAGATCGTGGCGGCCATCCTGGTGCACCTGGAGGCGGACCAGACCGCCGACGTGCTGAAGAACTTCACCGAACGCACGCGCAACGAGGTGATGCTGCGCATCGCCACGCTCGAAGGCATCCAGCCCACGGCGCTGAAGGACCTCAACGAGGTGCTCTACAAGGTGCTGGCGGGTGGCGACAAGATCCGCAAGACCTCCATGGGCGGCGTCAAGACCGCGGCCGAGATCATCAACATGATGGGCACGCAGATCGAAAACTCCGTGATCGAGTCGATCCGCGTCTTCGACGCCGACCTGGCACAGAAGATCATGGACAAGATGTTCACCTTCGAAGACCTGCTCAAGCTCGACGGCAAGTCGATCCAGATGGTGCTCAAGGAAGTGCCTTCCGAATCGCTGGTGATCGCGCTCAAGGGCGCCACCTCGGAACTGCGCGAACTGGTCTTCGCCAACATGTCCACGCGCGCCGCCGAAGGTCTGCGCGAGGACCTCGAATCGCGCGGCCCGGTGCGGCTGTCCGAAGTGGAAGCCCAGCAGAAGGAAATCCTGAAGGTCGTGCGGCGCCTGTCGGACGAAGGCCAGATCGTGCTGGGAGGAGGCGACGATGAAGGCTTCGTCTAAATCCAGCGCTCACACCCGTTTCATTCCGCGGGAGGAGATCGACGGCTGCTCGGCCTGGCGCTTCTCGGCCATGGACGGCAGCGAAGACGCCCCGGCCGTGGTGACGGAGACCAGCGAGCCCGTGATCGACGGCCCGTCCGCCGAGGCCTTGCACGAAATCCGCGAACGGGCCCATGCCGAAGGTTATGCGCTGGGCCACGCCGCCGGTGGCCAGGAAGTGCGCGACGCGCTGGAAGCCACCGTGCGCAAGACCGCCGAAGAAACCGCGGTGCGCATGGCCCAGCTGCTGCACAACACCAAAGAGCACCTGCAAAAAAGCGAAGAACAGATCTCGCGCCACATTCTGGAACTCGCCTGCGACCTCGCGCGCCAGGTGGTGCGCCAGGAGCTGCAGTGCAACACCCAGCACCTCAGACCCGTGATCACCGAGGCGTTGGCGCAGCTGGTCGACGACGGCCTGCCCGCCACGGTGCGCATGAACCCGGGCGACCTCGCGCTCATGAAAGGCGCGCTGCTGGAGAACCTCGGTCCGTCCGCACCCGATTTCGTGGCCGACAACAACATCAGCGCGGGCGGCTGCCTGGTCGAGTCGGCCAGCACCGGCGTGGACGCCTCCATCGAAAAACGCTGGCTGCGCGCCATCGCCAACCTGGGCCTGAGCAGCCCCTGGAACCCGGAGAATGCCGATGTCTGACAGCACACTGGGCGCGGAGAGCCGCTGGGGCCATTTCATGGACGACGTGCGCAGCAACGCCAGCGTGCACACGCCGCTGGAAGTGCGCGGCACGCTCACGCGCCTGGCTGGCCTCGTGCTCGAAGCCGTGGGCCTGAAGGTGCCGGTGGGCTCGCAATGCCTGATCGGCAACGGCGCGCGCGAACCGGTGCTGGCCGAAGTCGTCGGCTTTTCCAGCGACCGCGCTTTCCTCATGCCCGCTGGCGACACGCACGGCCTGTCCAGCGGCGCCACCGTCACACCGCTCGCCCCCTACCGGCCCGTGCCGCGTGTGGGCCAGATCAACAAACCGCCCTCCCCCAACGACCGCGGCGCCCTGCGCCTGCCGCTGGGCCGGGGTCTGCTGGGCCGCGTGGTGGACTCGCACGGTAACCCGCTCGACCACCTTGGTCCGATCACCCACGTGGACATCGAGGCGCTGGACCGCCAGCCGCTGAACTCGATGGACCGCGACCCGGTGCGCGAGCCGCTGGACACCGGCGTGCGCGCCATCAACGCCCTGCTCACCGTCGGCCGTGGCCAGCGCCTGGGCCTGTTCGCCGGCTCCGGCGTGGGCAAGAGCGTGCTGTTGGGCATGATGGCCCGCTACACCAAGGCCGACGTCATCGTGGTCGGCCTGATCGGCGAACGCGGCCGCGAGGTCAAGGAATTCATCGAGGACATCCTGGGCGTGGAAGGCCGCAAACGCTCGGTGGTGGTGGCCGCACCGGCCGACGCACCGCCGCTGGTGCGCATGCAGGGCGCCACCTACGCCACCGCGATCGCCGAACGTTTCCGCGACGACGGTCTGCACGTGCTGCTGCTCATGGACTCGCTCACCCGCTACGCCATGGCGCAGCGCGAGATCGCGCTGGCCATCGGCGAGCCGCCGGCCACCAAGGGCTACCCGCCGAGCTGCTTTGCCAAGCTGCCGCAGCTGGTGGAGCGCAGCGGCAACGGCCTCAACGGCAAGGGTTCGATCACCGCCTTCTACACCGTGCTCAGCGAGGGCGACGACCAGCAGGACCCGATCGCCGACGCCGCACGCGCCATCCTCGACGGCCACATCGTGCTCTCGCGTTCGCTCGCCGAATCGGGCCACTACCCGGCCATCGACGTCGAAGCCTCGGCCTCGCGCGTGATGCACAACGTGGCCGGTGCGGTGCACCTGGAGCTGGCGCGCAAGTTCCGCAGCCTGTATTCGCGCTACATGAAGAGCCGCGACCTGATCCAGCTCGGCGCCTACGCCGCCGGCAGCGACCCGGAAACCGACCGCGCCATCCTGCTCTACCCCGCGCTGCAACGTTTCCTGATGCAGGACATGAACGAAGCCGCCGGCATGGACGACTGCCTGGTGCAGCTCGCGGGCGCACTGCAGGAAGACAAGGCCGGCCAAGCCCCGAACCGCCAGGCCCGACCCAACCACAACCCCTACAGATCATGAGCAACATCCAGACGCTGAACAAGGTGGTGGAACTCGCGGAAAAGCGCCGCGACGAAGCGCTCAGCGCGCTGGGCCAGCTCCAGCGCGAACGGCAGGTCGCAAGCGAACAGATGCAGCAGCTGCAGACCTACGCCAACGAAGCCCAGCAGCGCTGGAACGCCCGCTGCACCAGCACCGGCGTGGACGCCGCGCTGCTGCACCACCACCGCCAGTTCATGCAGAAGATCGACCACGCCATGGAGTTCCAGCGCGGCGTGCTGGCCCAGCGCGACGAACTGATCGAACGCGGCCAGGCCCAGGTCTATGCGGCCGAACGCGACGTGGCCGGCCTGCGCAAATACACCGAACGCAAACTGGATGCCCTGAACCTGCGTGCCCTGCGCCAGGAGCAGAAAAGCACCGACGAAATGGCCCTCACCATCCACCTGCGCCACCGCCTGGCGCAGTCCCAGGGACTTCGATCATGAGCACACCCGCCACCGCCTCCAGCGGCGCCAGCCAGGCCGCCGCCCCGACCACCCGCATCAACGCGACCGCCAACGGCCAGCGCGCCGGCACACCCGCCGCGGGCGACAACAGCCTGTTCGCCAGCCTGCTCGGTCTGCTGAGCGCCACCCGCGACCTGCCGGCCGATGGCGCTGGTCTGGGGGTTGACGACCCGCCGGCCCCTGGCCGCAGGACCCTGGGCCAGGGCAGTGACGAGCTGGGCGAGGACCCGGCCCTGGCCTTGTTGCCCGAGGCCTCGGACAACCCCCTGGCCGCGCTGCTGGCCTGGCCCGGCGCGCCTGTGGCGATGGATGCTGCGGCCGAACTCCCTGGCGCGAACCCGGCTGGCACCGGCGCGGCCAGCCTGCCCGCAGCCGCCTCTGCAGGGAACGAAAACCTCACCGGACAAGCCGGCCAGGCCCTGGCGACGAACGCCGAAGGCGCCACCGGCGCCACACCGCTGCCGGCCGACATGACCGTGCTCGACCAGCCCACCGAGCCCGATGCGCAGACCCTGGCCGCCCTGTCGCGTGGCAACGCCGGCGCCGAGGCCTTGCGCAACGCCCAGGGCCAGCCGGCAACCGATGCCACCCGCAACGCCAGCGGGAAAGGCGCGGCCCACCCGGCCACCTGGCACAGCACCACAGCCATCGGCAACGCCGCTGCGCAGTCGGTGTCGACCACCCGGCAAGCCTTCAACATCAGCGTGACGGGCCACACCGACAGCCTGGCCGCCCAGGTGCGCAGCACCGTGACGCTGGACGACCGCTTCAACGCAGCCGCCACCACCGCCCCGCTGGCGGCGGGCGCCGCGGGCGCGGGCCTGGTGTCGGCCGCCATGCCGGGGGCCGATGCCGGCTCGGGCCAGCCCGGCCAGAGCAGCGAACAGGCTTCGCCGGAAGGGGCGGAATACCCACTGGAGGAGGCCGATGCTTCGGCCCCCTTCGAGACCCTGGCCGAAGAAGACGCCGCAGGGCTCGGGGCCTGGAACCCGCAGAACCTGCGCCAGGCCAGCCTGCGCGTGGGCGAAGGCAGCGAAGAAGCCATCGACATCCGGCTCTCGCTCGCCGGCGAAGAGCTGAACGTGGACTTCCGCAGCGACAACGCCGAAACCCGGGCCAGCCTGCAGCAGAGCGCCGGCGCCCAGCTCTCGGACCTGCTGGCGCGCAGCGGCATCCAGCTCGGCGGTGTCTCGGTCGGCGCACAGCAACAAGGCCAGGGGCAGCCTGGCCAGCCGGGTGAACCCGGCTCACAGGCCGGCACCCGCGGCGCGCGCGCGCCTGCAGCCTCCGACGCCGCCGCGGCGGCGTCGGTCCAGGCGCCGGCGCAGCCCCGTCCGCGCAGCGACGGCAGCCAGCCGCTGGACATGTTCGTGTAGCGGCGGAGCGGTCCGGGTGGCTGAGGCCGTCGAATAACGGGCTTTTCCCGCTCTTTTCCGTGCTACGCGAGCGACAGGGGCGCTCAATAATTCTTCCGTACCCCACACGTTTTCGAGCGTGTGCCGCCCCCAACAGGGCGCCCACTGGAGGAACCCGATGTCTGCCGCTGCCGCCCCCGCCAACCCCGCCGCTGATGCCACAGCCGCCAAGCCGAAGAGCAAAAAACTGCTGTTCATCATCGTTGGCGTGGTCGTGCTGGCGCTGCTGGCCGCCGGTGCGGCCCTCTTCGTCCTGAAGAAGAACACCGCCGACCACGAGGAGGATGAGGACGGCGTGGTGGCCGAACAGAACAGCCACGACCCCAAGACACCGCCCACCTTCCTGCCGCTGGACAGCATGGTGGTCAACCTCGCCGATCCGGGCGGCAACCGCTTCATCCAGACCTCGATCACCCTGCAGTTGAAGGACGCCCAGACCGGTGAAGACCTCAAGGTCTACATGCCCACCATCCGCAACGGCATCCTGATCCAGATCTCCCAGCGCACCGCCGACGAGATCCTGACGATCCAGGGCAAGGAAAAACTGGCCACGGACATCATGGGCGAGATCGCCACGGTCATGGGCTACGAAACCGCCCAGCCCGGGGCCGAAGGCGCCGCGGGCAAGAAAAAGCGCAACAAGGCAGCGGCGAACCCGGTACAGGGTGTGCTGTTCTCCAGCTTCATCGTCCAGTAAACCGGCAGTCCACCATGTCCGACTCGTTTCTGTCCCAGGAAGAAGTCGACGCCTTGCTGGAAGGCGTCACCGGCGAGAGCCAGAAGCTGGAGCAAGACGCTGCCCCCACCGACGGGGTGCGCAGCTACAACCTCTCCAGCCAGGAGCGCATCGTGCGGGGGCGCATGCCCACCATGGAGATCGTCAACGAACGCTTCTCGCGCAACCTGCGGCTGGGCCTGTTCAACTTCATCCGCCGCAGCCCCGAGATCTCGGTCGGTGCGGTGCAGGTGCAGAAATACAGCGCCTTCCTGCGTGAGCTGGTGGTGCCCACCAACTTCAACATCATGGCGGTGCGCCCGCTGCGCGGCAACGGACTGGTCGTCTGCGAGCCGACCCTGCTGTTCGGCGTGATCGACAGCCTGTTTGGCGGCAACGGCAAGTTCCACACCCGCATCGAAGGGCGCGACTTCTCGCCCACCGAGCAGCGCGTGATCGACCGGCTGGTCGAGGTGGTGGCCGAGGAATACAAGAAGGCCTGGCGCGGCGTGTACCCGCTGGAGCTGTCTTACCAGCGCTCGGAAATGCAGCCCCAGTTCGCCACCATCGCCACCCCGAGCGAGATCGTGGTCTCCACCAGCTTCACGCTGGAGATCGGTGACATCACGGGCTCGCTGCACATCTGCATTCCCTACGCCACGCTGGAACCGATCCGCGATGTCCTGTACTCCAGCGTGCAGGGCGACGCGATCGAAGTCGACCGCCGCTGGGTCAAGCTGCTGAGCCACGAGATCCAGGCGGCCGAGGTGACCATGGTGGCCGAACTGGCTCAGACCGATGCCACGGTGGAGCAGTTGCTGGCGATGCAGGTGGGCGACTTCCTCGAACTCGACCGCCTCCCTGCGATCCGGGCCCATGTGGACGGGGTGCCGCTCTTCGAATGCCAGTACGGCACACACAAAGGCAAGTACGCCCTGCGTATCGAGCGCAATCTGCGCGGACCCGATTTGACCTGGCTGGGAGATTCCTATGTCAACTGAGACCACCGAAACCATGACCCAAGACAGCATTGCCGACGACTGGGCCCAGGCCCTCGAAGAACAGGCCAGTGCGCCTTCTGGAGCGGCCGACAGCGCGCCCGCCTTCGAGAGCCACGCCCAGCCCGTCGCGGCCCATGGCAATCCGATGCAGGACATCCAGATGGTGCTGGACATTCCGGTGCAGCTGACGGTGGAACTGGGTCGCACCAAGGTGCCGATCAAGTACATCCTGCAGCTCGCGCAAGGTTCCATCGTCGAACTCGATGCACTGGCCGGCGAGCCGATGGACGTGCTCATCAACGGCTACCTGATCGCCCAGGGCGAGGTGGTGGTGGTGAACGACAAGTTCGGCATCCGGTTGACGGACATCGTCACGCCCTCCGAGCGCATGCGCCGGGTCTCGAAAAACTAACATGTTCCAAAACGCCGCTCCTGCGCTGGTGCTGCTGCTGTTGATGGTGGCTGCGGCCTGGTTTCTCCAGCGCTACCGCCGCCACCTGCCCGGCATATCAAGCCAGAAGGGCCCGGCGCTGCAGCTCATGAACACGCTCTCGCTGGGGCCGCAGCAACGCGTGGTCACGGTGCAGCTGGGCGAAGGCGCCGACCGCGTCTGCCTGGTGCTCGGCGTGGCGCCCGGCAGCATCACGGCGCTGCACCAGATGCCGCTGCCCCCCGAGGTGGTCGACCCCGTGTCGCCAGGCGCTGCGCCGGCCAGTGGCTTCGCGGCCCGGCTGGCCCAGTTCACGAAAGGCCCCCATGGCCCCCGCTGACCTCCGCTGGCGCCTGCCCCTGGCCCTGGCCCTGCTGCTCGGCCTGTCCGGCGCGGCCATGGCCCAGACCGCACCGGTCCCCGGCGCTGGGGCTTCGCTGCCGCTGGTGATCGGCCAGGGCGCGGGCGGCGCCAGCTACTCGGTGCCGATCCAGACCCTGCTGTTTTTCACCGCGCTCTCCTTCCTGCCCGCGGTGCTGCTGCTGATGACGGGTTTCACCCGCATCGTCATCGTGCTCTCGCTGCTGCGCCAGGCGCTGGGCACGCAGTCCGCACCGCCCAACCAGGTGGTGGTCGGCCTGTCGCTGTTCCTCACGCTGTTCGTCATGGGCCCCACGCTCGACAAGGTCTACCAGGACGCCTACGCGCCCTACACCGCCAACCAGATCAGCTTCGAGCAGGCGCTCGAACGCGGCCAGGAGCCCATGCGCGCCTTCATGCTCAAGCAGACGCGCCAGAGCGACTTCGAACTTTTCGCCAAGCTCGCCAAACTGCCCGCCGACGTGACCGCGCAGAACGCGCCCTTTCGCGTCATCGTGCCGGCCTTCGTCACCAGCGAACTCAAGACCGCGTTCCAGATCGGCTTCATGATTTTCATCCCCTTCCTGGTGATCGACCTCGTGGTCGCCAGCGTGCTGATGTCGCTCGGCATGATGATGCTGTCGCCGGTGCTGGTGGCGCTGCCGTTCAAGCTGATGCTGTTCGTGCTGGCGGACGGCTGGAACCTGCTGCTGGGTTCGCTGGCCGCCAGTTTCGCGACATGAGCACCCCCACGCTCCACCGCTCCGCGGGTCGCTGCCCCCCGAGGGGGCTGGTCCGCCTTGGGAGCGGCCCGGCGGCGACCCGATATCTCTTCGACAAGGAATACTGATGGACCCGCAAGCCGCCCTCACCCTCGGTCAAAACGCCCTCTTCCTGATCCTCATGGTGTCCGCGCCGGTGCTCGCCACGGTGCTGGGTGTCGGTCTGCTGGTGAGCCTGTTCCAGGCCATCACCCAGATCCACGAAGCCACGCTGTCTTTCGTGCCCAAGCTGATCGCCGCCATCGCGGTGTTCGCCATCGCCGGGCCCTGGATGATGACCACGCTGGTGGACTTCCTGCGCACCACCATCCTGTCGATCCCCGATTACGCGGTCTAGATGGCCCCCCCTGCGCCGCTTCGCGTCACCCCCCCCAGGGGGGCGGCACTGGCCGTCCGGCAAAGCCGGCCCGGCGGTGCCCTGGGGCTGGGACATTTCGCGCCGGAGGTGCTGCCCACCCCCGCTGCGCTGTGAGGCACTGACATGCCCACCTTCAGCGAAGCCGACATCATGGCGCTGGTGTCGCCGGTGTTCTGGCCGTTCCTGCGCATCCTGGCGGTGTTCTCCAGCGCCCCCATTTTCTCGGCCCGCTCGGTGCCGATGCGCACGCGGGTGGCGCTGGCTATGCTGATCGCGCTGTGTGCCCAGGCGGTCCTGCCCGAGCAACCCGTCATCGGCCTCACCGATCCCGACGCGTTTGCCGTGGTGCTGCAGCAGGTGGTGGTGGGTGTGGCCATCGGGCTGGCGGTGCGCATCGTGTTCTCTTCGGTCGAGCTCGCGGGCGAGGTCATCGGTCTGCAGATGGGCCTGAACTACGCCGGCTTCTTCGACCCCTCCACCAACTCGCAAACCAGCGCCGTGGGCCGCTATTTCGGCAACATCACCATGCTGCTGTTCGTGGTGCTGGGCGGCCACCTCATGGTGTTGCAGGCGGTGGTGTCCAGCTTCGAGACCTTTCCGCTCGGCGGCAGCGCCTTCGAATCGATCAACCGCCTGCGCCTGCACGAACTCGGCGCCGTGGTGTTCCGCTACGGCCTGTGGATCGCGCTGCCCATGATCGGCCTGCTGCTGTTCATCAACATCGTGCTCGGCTTCGTCTCGCGCATCGCACCGCAGATGAACGCCTTCGCGATCGGTTTCCCGCTCACCATCACGGCCGGCCTGATCGGCATCTCCGCCACGCTGCCCATGCTCGACGGCCCGGTGGTCGCGCTGCTGAAACTGGCGACGGACATTTTCACCGGCGGGTAGCTAGAAGCACCCCCGCAGCGCTTCGCGCTACCCCCTCAAGGGGGCTGAGGGCCGCGGCTCCAAGCCTGCCTGCGCAGGCTTGGACGGCCCGAAGAAGCCTTGCCTCTGGCAAGGCTGCGGCCTGCAAGGCGCACTGGCCGTCCGGCAAAGCCGGCCCGGCGGTGCCCCCGGCTGGACCGCTGCCTGCATTGCGGCATCACTCCCAGCGCAGATCGCGCAGCTTCCAGTCCGTGCCCTCAAGGCGCCATTCCAGGGTGACCGCATACGGCGTCACCCGCTCCGGGATCAAGCCCTGGGCACCCGTCACCACCACCTGGGCCTCGGTCAGACCGATGGGCGAACCCGGTGGATCGATGCGGCTGTTGCGCGACACCGCGATCACCTTCACCTGCGCATAGCGCAGGAACATCAGCGTCATGGTCTTGCGCGCCCAGTCGGCGTCGTACTCGTCCTGCGCGCGGAACTTCGCATCGAGCAGATCCATCACCGCCCCGGTGTCGCGGGCTTCGATCTGGTCCTGCAACTGCTGCACGGCGGCTTCGAGCGAGACCTGGGGATCGTCCTTGCTGCAGGCTGTGAGCCCGACGGTCAGGCAGAACAGCACGCCCATGAAAATCCGCCGCTTCATTTCTGAACCCCCGCCCCTGTTCGATGCCGTTGTCGAGAAGGATGGCACGTGTGCGTTCACGTGGTCTGCGGCTGGCTGTGCCACCAGATCTGGCAGCGCTGGCACACGTCACCCTCAAATTCAGCTTTCAACACCCCATCCAGCGCCATCCGCGGCAAGGGGTCGCCGGGGTTTCGGGCCACGAGGTGGGTGCCTGTGGACTGGGCCCAGATCTGGAACAGTTCTTCGGAGGCCACCTGGTAGGTGACGTGCCAGTGCGCGATGCCACCGGTCGCGGTGGAAGCCAGCACTTCATACGCCACGTGCACGTCTTCCTGCAGCTTCACGCGCTGCCAGTAGGCGGCCAGTTCGGTGGAGCCACGCTGAACGGCAAACGGGGTGTTGTGGTATTCGCCGTCTTTGGCGAACAGGGCCACGAACAGGGACTCATCGCGTTGTTCCCACGCCGCCTTGTAGCCTTGCATGAATTGTTCGATGTTCACGATGCACCTCTTGAGTGGTTGGGCCTCTGGTCAAGTCACGGACCCCGGCGGCCCGTTGGGTTCACACCAGGCTGTTGCGGATCGCGTAAACCGTCAGTTCGGCGTTGTTGCTCAGGTGCAGTTTCTCCAGCACCCGCGCGCGGTAGACGCTGACCGTCTTGGGGCTGAGCATGAGTTCTTCGGCGATTTCCGAGAGCTTCTTGCCGCTGGCGATCTTCTGCAGGGTCTGCAGTTCGCGCTCGGACAGGCTGGCGTGCAGTTCCTGGTCCTCCGGCGCGTTGAGGTTGTCCACCAGCATCTGCGCCACTTCGGGCGTGACGAACTTGCGGCCCTGCTGCACCGTGCGGATGGCGTTGACGAGTTCGGCAGGGTCGCCGGCCTTGTTGAGGTAGCCACGGGCGCCGGCGCGCAGGCAGCGGATGGCGTACTGGTCTTCCGGGTACATGGAGACCACCAGGGTCTTGACGGGGGAGCCCTCTTCCCTCAGCGCCGCCAGCACCTCCAGGCCGCCGCGCCCGGGCATGTTGAGGTCGAGCACGAGCACGTCACAGGGGCTCTTGCGCAACTGCTCGCGCAGCTCGGGGTAACTGCCGGCCTCGCCCACCACCTGGATGTCGACCGCCTCCGAGATGGTGTCGCGGATGCCGCGGCGCACCATGGCGTGGTCGTCACACAAAATCACCTTGATCATGGGGGTCTTCCTGGTTGTTGTTGGGGCTGCCTGAGCCGCCGAGCGGCACCGACAAGATGACCGAGGTGCCGCGGCCGGAGGAACTGACGTCGAGCCAGCCGTTCACCTTCTCGGCGCGCTCCTTGAGTCCGAGCAGGCCAAACGATTTGGCCTTGCGCAGGGCGTCGGCGCTCATGCCGCGGCCGTTGTCGCTGACCTCCAGCGTGAGCACGCCCTCGCGGTCGCTGAGGTCGATCTCCACCGCGCTGGCCTGGGCGTGTTTGGCGACGTTGGTGAGCGCTTCCTGCGCCGTGCGGTAGGCCACCAGCTGCAGCTCGCGCGGCACATCGATCTGCTCGGAAGAGCGCCGCACGTGCACGCGCAGGCCGGTGCGCTGCTCGAAGCTGGTGCCGAGCCACTGCACCGCTGCCACCAGGCCCTGGTCCAGGATGGGCGGGCGCAGGTTCATCATGATGCGCTGGCTGGCGCCCAGGGCGTGCTGCAACATCTCCAGCGCGGTGTCCATGTGCTGGCGCATGTCGGCTTCGACCGTGCGGCGCGCGACCCACGACAGGTCGAGCTTGACCGCCGCCAGTGCTCCGCCGATGTCGTCGTGGATTTCGCGCGCGATGTCGGCGCGCTCCTGTTCGATGCTGGTCTGCAGGTGTTCGGCCAGCTCGGCCAGGCGGCGGCGCGAATCGGCCAGTTCGGCATCGGCGCGCGCCTTGGCGCGCCGGGTCTCGCTCACCTCCAGCGCCCGCTCGATGACGTGCGAGAGCCGGTTCATGCTGTCCTTGAGCAGGTAGTCGCTCACGCCGCGGTGCATGGCGTCGACCGCAGCGGTCTCGCCGATGGCGCCCGAGAGGATGACAAAGGGGACGTCGATGCCGTTCTGTTGGGCCTGTTCCCAGGCGTCCATGCCGGTGAAGCCGGGCAGGTGGTAGTCGGCCAGCACGAGGTCGTGTTGCCCGGACGCCAGTTCGCGCCGGAAGTCGTCCAGGGTGTCGACCAGGGTGAGCTGGCAGTTCATCTGGCTGCGCTGCAGCGCGAACTTGACCAGTGCGTGGTCGACCCGGGAATCCTCCAGGTGGAGGATGCGCACCAGGCGCTTGTCGGTGTGTTCTGGCATGCCGCTATTTGGTGAATGGGTCGGACGGGTGGCCAGACTCCCGGGGACAAGGCGGCGAAATGCTGCTGAATTTGACCCGTTATCTGCCGATACAGGATGTCTATGGTCGGGAAAATTGTAATGCCCGACAGCCCGAGACCTGTCTCACCCACAGCCCGATAGACCCACCGCACCGCACACCATGGACCACCCGATGATGCAGCAGACGACACCGTCTGTGTCCCTGCCCGTGAACCTGGTGGCCGACCTCCAGGACTCGCTGCTGATGGCCATGACCGATCTGAAGCGGCTCGAAGGCCTGCTCGATCACGCCACGGGCAACCTGCTGGAGCGCTTCAGCACGGCCAACCACGCGCTGGGCAACCTGGCAGCGCAGAAAGACACCGACGATCTGCTGAGCATCCGCCACAGCCTGCACCAGGCCGTGACCGAGCTGCAGTTCCACGACATGGCGACCCAGCTCATCGTGCACACCGGCAAGGTGCTGCAGGGCTGCGCCTGGAAACTCGCCGACGAGACCATGGAGCCCGAAGAAGACGAGATGCCTGTGTACATCGACCCCACGCCCGACCGGCCCAGCCCCGTCACCCAGAACGAGATGGACGCCGGTTCCATCGACCTGTTCTAAAGCAGCCGCCCCTTTTTGCCGATATGTGTTCGAAACACGGAGTACTCCATGCAATCGATTCTTGCCGTTGACGACTCGGCGTCCATGCGAAAAATGGTGTCGTTCACACTGACCGGCGCCGGTTTTCACGTGGTGGAAGCGGTGGATGGCCAGGACGCCCTTGAAAAGGCCCAGAACCACGCCATCGATCTGGTGCTGACCGACCAGAACATGCCCCGGCTTGACGGCCTGGGCCTGACCAAGAAGCTGCGCGAGCACCCCAAATTCAAGACCACGCCGATCCTGATCCTGACCACCGAGTCGAGCGATCTGATGAAGCAGGCCGGCCGTGCCGCCGGTGCCACGGGCTGGCTGGTCAAACCGTTTGATCCGGGTCGCCTGATCGAGGTCATACAGAAGGTCATCCGCTGAAGACCGCCAAGGCACGTCCCCGATCCAGGAGCCATACATGGGTGAAATGATGAATGAAGGCCAGAACCTCGGTGGCAACATCGACCTGAGCCAGTTCTACGAAATCTTCTTTGAGGAAGCCGGTGAAAACCTGGACCAGATGGAGCAGATGCTGCTGCAGCTGGACCTGGAGCAGGCCGACGACGAAGAACTCAACGCCATCTTCCGCTGCGCGCACTCCATCAAGGGCGGCGCGGCCACTTTCGGCTTTGCCGACGTGGCCGAGCTCACGCACCAGATGGAGTCGCTGCTGGACAAGCTGCGCCGCCACGAGCTGCAGCCCACGCCGCCGATGGTGGACGTGCTGCTGGAATCGTCCGACGCGCTGCGCCTGCTGCTGGCGCGCCACCAGGGCCGCAACGTGGATGCGCCGGCCACGTCCGATCTGGTCAGCCGCATCAGCCGGCTGGCCCACGGGGTGCCTGTGGCCGCGCCCGTGGTGAGCACGCCGGCACCGGTCAACACGCCGCAGGCCGCACCCGTCAGCGCGCCCGCGCCCGTCGCCAGCGGCGAACGCGAGCTGGAGATCCATATCGGTCCGATGGACAACCCGGCCGAGGCCGACTGCATCGCCGAACTGTTCCGCGACATCACCGGCCTGGGCCGCATCGAAGCGCTGCCCTGCGACGAGGCGGACCGGCGCGTCTACCGCGTGCACACCACGTCCAGCGACACCGACCTGATGGACCTGTTCACGTTCCACGTGAGCAAGGAACAGATCCAGATCGTGGACAAGTCCGCCCAGTCCGCCGAGGCGCCAGGCCCGACACCCGGCGCCGACTTCGGCTTCTTCGACGGCGCCCCGGGGGTTCCCGTGGCGGCGCCCACCGCCACCGCACCGAGTGTGGCGGCGCCAGCGCCCGCAGCGCCGGTGGCGGCCGCTGCCCCCAAAGTGGAGGCGCGCGCACCCAGCCCGGCCTCACCCGAATCGAGCACGCTGCGCGTCTCGGTGAGCAAGGTCGACCAGCTGATCAACCTGGTCGGCGAACTCGTCATCACCCAGGCCATGCTGGCGCAGAAGAGCCGCGAGCTCGACAGCACCGCCAACCAGCCGCTGCTGGCCGGCCTGGCCGACCTCGATCGCAACACCCGCGACCTGCAGGAAGCGGTGATGTCGATCCGCATGATCCCGATGTCTGTGGTGTTCAACCGCTTCCCTCGCATGCTGCGCGACCTGGCCGGCAAGCTGGGCAAGAAGGTGGAGCTGATCACCCACGGCGAGGCCACCGAACTCGACAAGGGCCTGATCGAAAAGATCACCGACCCGCTGACCCACCTGATCCGCAACAGCTGCGACCACGGCCTGGAGCTGCCTGAAGAGCGACTCGCCAAAGGCAAGACCGAAAGCGGCAACATCACGCTCTCGGCCAGCCACCAGGGCGGCAGCATCCTGATTGAAGTGCGAGACGACGGCAAGGGTCTGTCGCGCGAAAAGCTGCTGAAGAAAGCGCGCGAAAAAGGCATGGATGCGCCCGACTCGCTGAGCGACGCCGAGGTGTGGAACCTGATCATGGCGCCCGGCTTCTCCACCGCCGAGGTGGTGACCGACGTGTCCGGCCGCGGCGTGGGCATGGACGTGGTCAAGAAGAACATCGCCTCGCTCGGCGGCACGGTGGAGATCGACTCCGCCGAAGGCTATGGCATGAGCGTCAAGGTGCGCCTGCCGCTCACGCTGGCCATCATGGACGGCATGAGCGTGCGCGTCAGCGACGAGGTCTACATCCTGCCGCTGTCGTCGGTGATCGAGTCGTTCCAGATCCGGCCGAGCGACATCAACACCGTGGCGCAGGGTGCCCAGCTGGTGAAGGTGCGTGACGAATACATGCCGGTGATCGAACTGGAGCGGGTGTTCCAGGTGCCGCGTTTTGAATACAACCCGGCCAGCCCGATCATGGTGGTGGTGGAGTCCGACGGCGCCCGCGTGGCGCTCATGGTGGACGAACTGCTGGGACAACAACAGGTGGTGATCAAGAACCTGGAGTCGAACTACCGCAAGGTGCCCAACATCTCGGGCGCCACCATCCTGGGCGACGGCAAGGTGGCCCTGATCCTGGACACCTCGGGCCTGGTGCGCCGTTCAAGGCACTGATTCCGCGTTCCAAGCCCGCCGTCCACCTGGTGTCTCCATGCTGCAATCGACCCGCCCTCCGCTTCGCGCCACCCAGCCTCCGCAGGATCTGGCGTGCCTGGACGACGGCCCCCTGGCCCAGGGCCGCGAGTTCCTCTGGTCCAACGCCGACTTCACGCGCATCAAGGCGCTGATCTACAAGAAGGCGGGCATCAGCCTGCACGACGGCAAACACGCCATGGTCTACAGCCGCGTCTCACGCCGCCTGCGCGACACCGGCCACACCAGCTTCAAGAGCTATCTGGACGGGCTGGAGCAACACGACGGCCCCGAGTGGCAGGCGTTCATCAACGCGCTGACCACCAACCTCACGGCGTTTTTCCGTGAGCAGCACCACTTTGAAATCCTGCACGATCTGCTGGCCGCGAAACGCACCCAGCCCTGGCGCATCTGGTGCTCGGCCGCCTCCACCGGCGAAGAACCGTATTCGATCGCCATGACAGCCACCGAAGCGCTGGGCAGCAGCGGCAACTTCAGCCTGGTCAACAGCGACATCGACACCCAGGTGCTGGCCACCGCGGCGCGCGGGGTCTACAAGAGCGACGGCGTGAAAGGCCTGAGTCCCGAGCGGCTGCAGCGCTACTTCATGCGCGGCAAGGGCAGCAACGCCGGCCTCATGCGCGTCAAACCCGAGCTGCAGAAGCACATGGAGTTCATGAGCGTCAATCTGATCCAGGACCTGCCGTTTCGCGAACCCTTTGACGTGGTCTTCTGCCGCAACGTGATGATCTATTTCGACGCCGCCACCCAGCGCCAGGTGCTGGAGCGCATCCACCGGGTGATGAAACCCGGCGGCATGCTGTTCGTCGGTCACGCAGAAAACTTCAGCGACGCGCGCAGCCTGTTCACCCTGCACGGAAAGACGGTGTATGAGCGCATATGATGCCGCCTCCAGCCCGGTCCGCACCCCCATGCCCGCGTTCGCTGCGACGGGTCTCATGCGCAGCCCCAGCCTGGACGCCCTGAAGGCACAACCCCGCAAGCCGGGTGAGGCCTCGTTCCTGTACCACGACCACCACTTCAAGCACGACGCCGTGAAGGTGCTGCCGGGCGAGTACTACGTGACCACCGCGGACATGATGATCATGACCGTGCTCGGCTCCTGCATCGCCGCCTGCATCTGGGACCCGAAAGTCCGCGTCGGCGGCATGAACCATTTCATGCTGCCCGAGGGCAACGGTGACACCTCCGGGCGCTACGGCTCCTACGCGATGGAATTGCTGATCAACGAGATGATCAAGCTCGGCGCCCGGCGCGAGACCATGCAGGCCAAGGTGTTCGGTGGTGGCCAGGTGATGCACAGCTTCACCACCATGAACGTCGGCGAACGCAACACGGAATTCGTGCTCGACTACCTGCAGACCGAACGCATCGCCGTGATCGCCAAGGACGTGCTCGACATCCATCCGCGCAAGGTGTGCTATTTCCCGGCCACCGGCAAAGCGATGTGCAAGCGCCTGGCGCATTCGCACCCCGAGACGCTGGAAACGCAGGAGCGCAAGGGCAGCGCGGCGATGGTGGCCAAGACCACCTCCGGCGGCTCAGTGGACCTCTTCTAAGGGAAAAAAAGAATGGCCCAGATCAAAGTGGTGGTGGTCGATGATTCGGCGCTGGTGCGCAGCCTGCTGACCGAGATCATCAACCGCCAGCCGGACATGCGTTGCATCGGCGCGGCCAGCGATCCGCTGGTGGCGCGCGAGATGATCCGCGAACTCAACCCCGACGTCATCACGCTCGATGTGGAAATGCCGCGCATGGACGGGCTCGAATTCCTCTCGCGCCTGATGCGCCTGCGCCCGATGCCGGTGGTGATGGTCTCCACCCTCACCGAGCAGGGTGCCGAGATCACCCTGCGCGCGCTCGAAATGGGCGCCGTGGACTACGTGGCCAAACCGCGCATCGGCATCAGCAGCGGCCTGCAGGAACTCGCCACCGACATCGTGGACAAGATCCGCGTCGCCGCGGGCGCCCACGTCAAACGCCTGGGCCCCGCGCCTGCCACCACGCCGGCAGCGGGTGCAGCACCCAGCCACAGCGTGAGCGAGCCGCCCCGCGCGCCGCTGCCGCGCCTGTCGACCGAAAAAATCATCTGCATCGGCGCCTCCACCGGAGGCACCGAGGCCATCCGCGAGGTGCTGGTGCCGCTGCCGGCCGATTCGCCCGCCATCGTGATCACCCAGCACATGCCACCGGGTTTCACCACCAGCTTTGCGGCGCGGCTCAATTCGCTCTGCCGCATCAACGTGGAAGAAGCGCGCCACGGCCAGCGCATCCTGCCCGGCCACGCCTACATCGCGCCGGGTGGCCACCACCTGCGCATCGACCGCAGCGGCTCGAACTACGTCGCCGTGGTCGAAGACACCGAACCGGTCAACCGCCACCGCCCTTCGGTGGAGGTGCTGTTCAAGTCGGCCGCGCGCGTGCTCGGCCCCAACGCGCTGGGCATCATGCTCACCGGCATGGGCGCCGACGGCGCGCTGGCCATGCGCGAGATGAAGGACGCCGGCAGCTACAACTACGTGCAGGACGAAGCCAGCTGCGTCGTTTTCGGCATGCCGCGCATGGCCATCCAGGCCGGCGCGGCGCACGAGGTCCTGCCGCTCTCGCAGATCGCCCCCGCCCTGCTCAACCGCCTGGCCAGCAACCCGGCCCTGGTGCGCCACCGCATCTGAGCCCTCATCCCCCACTGCCTGACGTTGAACATGACAGCCACGACCACTCGCCGCAATTTCACCACCGGCCTGCTGCTCGCCGGCCTCTCGATTTCCGGTGCCGCGCTCGCGCTGGACGCGCCCAAGGAGCGCGCCATCCTGAGCATCACCGGCAAGATCGTCGAGAAAAACGCCGGCGACAAGGCGCGTTTCGACATGAGGATGATCGAGGCCCTGCCGCAGCACAGCTTCACCACCAGCACGCCCTGGTTTGACAAGCCGGTCAAGTTCACCGGTCCGTTGCTGTCGGATGTGCTCGCAGCGGTCAAGGCCAGCGGCAGTCAGATCAGCGCCGTGGCCATCAACGACTACAAGATCAGCATCCCAATGGGTGACGTCGGCAAGTACAAGGTAATCGTGGCGCGCCAGATCGACGACAAGTCGATTCCCGTGCGCGAAAAAGGCCCGCTGTTCGTGGTGTACCCGTTCGACAGCGCGGCTGAGCTGCGCACGTCCACCTACTACGAACGTTCGATCTGGCAACTCAAGGCACTGGACGTCCAATGACATTCGGATGGCCGAATCTGGCCCGCTGGCAAGGTCGGCAGTGGGCCCTGGCACTGTCGCTGCTCCTGGCCATCACGCTGGTGCCGCTGGGCTGGATCCAGTGGCGCCAGTACCGGATGCTGGAATACGTGTCGGTCAACCAAGTCGACTCGATCATGTGGCAGGCCTACCAGCTCGAACGTGAGATGGGTCGCCTGGAGCACTCGGTCATGGAGGCCATCCAGGCACCGGGCCCGGTGGACGGGTACGCCCTGCTGGAACGCTACGAGGTCTTTCTCAGCCGCATCGACCTGCTGACCAAGATCCCTCGGCGCGACCTGCTCGAGACCTCTTTTGAATACACCGCCACGATCACGAAGATCGAGGCGTTTGTCGCCCTGGCCGATCCCCTGTTTGCCGACCCGCTCGCGCTGGCGAGCAACCGCGAACAGCTGGGCCGCATCGACGCCGCGCTGGAGCCGCTCAAGCCCTTGCTCGGCGATCTCACGCGCGAGGCCAACCGGGCGGTGGCGCGTTTCGTGGACGAACGCAACGCGCAGCTGCAGCAGCAAGGCATGCTGGTGATCGGGCTGGCCGCGATGCAGATCGTGGTGATGCTGATTTTTGTCGGCCTGCTGGTGCAGCACATCCGCAAGCAGCAGCGCCAATACACCCGCTTGCAGAAGCTCAGCCACGAGCTCGCCGAAGCGCGCGACCAGGCCGAAGCGGCCAACCACGGCAAGAGCATCTTCCTGGCCAACATGAGCCACGAGATCCGCACGCCGTTCCAGGGCCTGCTGGGCATGCTCAACCTGCTCGACGACGCGTCGCTCTCCAGCCAGCAACGCGACTACCTCGGCACCGCGCGCGACTCTGCGCTGCACCTGCTCGGCGTGCTCAACGACATCCTCGACGTTTCAACCCTGGAGTCGGGCACGCTCAAGCTGTCGGTGGCGCCGGTTCACCTGCCGGGTGTGTTGCATGAGGTGGACGGTCTGATGCAGGTCGCTGCGCGCGACAAGGGCCTGACCCTGAACATGTACGCCGCAGCCGACCTGCCCGGATGGGTCACGGCCGACGCCACGCGCCTGCGCCAGATCCTGTTCAACCTGATCAGCAACGCCATCAAGTTCACGCCCGAAGGCAGCGTGATGGCGGAACTCACGCGCGCGCCCGATGGACAGTCCGGCGTGGTCCTGACGGTGCGTGACACCGGCATGGGCATGGACCCGGAAACCCTGGAGCGTCTTTTCACCCGCTTCTACCAGGCCGACAACTCGCTGCGCCGCCGCATCGGCGGCACCGGTCTGGGTCTGGAGATCTCGCGCAATCTGGTCCGCATGATGGGCGGCGACATCGAAGTCAGCAGCCGCCCCGGCGTGGGCTCGGTGTTCACGGTGCGCCTGCAATTGCCCGAGGCGCTGGCCCCGGCCGAGGAACACGTCAGCGCGACCGACAGCGGCCAGACGCGCCAGTTGCGCGTGCTGGTGGCCGAAGACCACCCGATCAACCTGAAGTACATGAGCATCCTGCTCAACAAGATGGGGCACGAAGCCACCTTCTGCGAAAACGGACAGGAAGCCCTGCAGTTGCTGGCGATGCACACGTTTGACGTGGTGCTGCTGGACTACCACATGCCGGTTCTCGACGGCCTGGCCACCACCGAAGCCATCCGCCGGCTCGATGGCCCGGCGTCGCAGATCAAGGTGATCCTGGTCACGGCCGACGTCGTCAACGACACGCGCAAGCGCGCGCTGGACGTGGGTGTGAACGAGTTCGCCAGCAAACCGCTGCAGGCCGACGACCTGCAGCGCGCGCTGGCCCGCTGCGGCCTGCTCGACGAACCCGGCCACAGTTCGCTGCTGGGCGCGCTGAACACGCGCGCGTCGGGTCCGTTCCCGCTGTCGTCCTACGAGCTGCCGGTGCGCCTGCCGGACCTGAGCCATTCGGCCGCGGGACTGGTCGACACCGAGTCGTACACCGAGATCGTGGCCATGATGCCGGAGGACTCACTCGACGAGCTGCTCAAGACGGTGTTCGACCCCCCGGAAGGCACGGTGCACGTGTTGCTGGCGGCACTGGCCGAAGGCGACCGCTCGGCGGTGGGCGACAACGCCCACAAGCTCAAGGGCACCTGCATGCTGATGGGCTTCCGCTCGCTGGTGAAAACGTCTGCCCAGATCGAACACCTGGCCACGCAGACGCAGGAGGTGGTGCCGGTGGCGCTGGGTCAGCAACTGCTGCGCGAGATGGAGCTCACACAAAAGGCCTTGCGCCATTTCGAGTTGCGCCAGGCGGTTTGAAGCCCCCCGCGCCGCTGGCCGTCCGGCAAAGCCGGCCCGGCGGCGCCCTGGGTTGCACCACTTCGTGCGCCGGTGTGATGCTCCGGCGTCATGGAACCGCCCCGCTATACGTTTGAAGCTGAAAGCGCATGGAGTCGGCAGACCCCCCAAAAGCAAAGGGCAGGTGCATGGCACCTGCCCTTTGCTTTTGGCCTGGTCGTTGATCAGACGCGGCGGCTGATCAGGCTGCCCGCTTCCAGCGGCGCCCAGCTGCTGGTGCCCTGCTCGGTGTAGGCCACCGGCTCTTGGCCGGAACGGCCTTCGCCCGGCTGCGTGGGCGCTGCGTTGTTGTTCGGCACCGCCGTGGGGACTGCGGTGGCGGTCACCTGGGCTGGGCTTGTGCCGGTGGCGACCGGTGCGAACGCACCCGCGGGGGCCACGGCGGTCGCTTTGTCGGCCGCCGCTGCGGCCTGCAGCTGTTGCTCGCGGCCGAGCACCACGTCGACCACCGCCGCGCTGGCCTTCCAGACGCTGGTGAGCACGTCCTGCAGTGGCAGTTTCTGGGCCGCTTTTTCCTGAGCTTGGGCTTCGGCCGCCAGGCGTTCGGCCTTTTCCGCCGCCTCGGCCTGGCTGGCCGGGGCGCTTTCGCGGTTCCCTTCGGCCTGTTCCCGCGGCAACAAAGGCGCCGTTGGCGGCGCGGTGGATTCGGCCGCGTCTTTGCCACCGCTGGCCAACCGTGTGGCCTGCGCCTGACCGTCTCGTCCGCCGGTGTTCGTGCCCGTCTGCGTGTCTCGCGAGAGGGCCTGCGTGGGCTGGACGGCCGAGACGGTGGTCACTGGCGCGACCACGGGGGACGCGGCAGGCGGCCAATGCACCGGCTGGCTGGTTGTGAAACTGATCATGGCAAACCCCTTGAAAACGGGACCAGCGGATCAAGACAATTCCGCTGGTCCTCTGAGGTTTCGGCCGTGCATCCCCGAACTTGAGCCCCTTTTACCGCCTTGTTCCGACGAACGGCAACGGCGGAATCGGGTATCAGGCCGGTGTGAACTCTTTTTCGTGCATCCAGGCGGCGTGCTTGGGGGCGCGCTTGGTCTTGTCCCACTCGTTGAGCATGTCCCACTTCACCTCGTCGAGCTTCTTCATCATCTCGGGCGTGGCGGTGTTGGCGGCCAGCTCCAGGCGGTGTCCGTTGGGGTCAAAGAAGTAGATGCTCTTGAAGATGGTGTGGTCGGTCAGACCCACCACGGGGATGCCGGCGGCTTCGAGGCGTGCCTTGGTGGCTTCGAGCTCACCGACCGTGTCCACTTCCAGCGCGATGTGCTGCACCCAGTCGGGTGTGTTCGGGTCGCGGCCCATCTCGGGCGCGTTGGGCAGCTCGAAGAAGGCCAGGATGTTGCCGCCGCCCGCGTCCATGAACAGGTGCATGTAGGGGTCGGGCGCGTGGGTCGAGGGCACCTGGTCTTCGGCGATGGCGAGCACGAAGTTCATGCCCAGGTGCTTCTGGTACCACTCGACGGTGGTCTTGGCGTCCTTGCAGCGGTAGGCGACGTGGTGGATCTTGCGGATGTTCATGAAAGTCTCCTTCGGGTGAATGGGTTCAGACGCCTTCGCGAGCGATGGCCAAGGCCTGTTTGAGCGCCGAGATGTCGCCCACCTGGTTGGCCAGCAGCAGGATCAGCTTGGCGTTGAGCAGCTGGCTCTGCTCGTCGCTGAGGTCGCGGTGGGTCTCGATCAGGGCCTCGTAGAAATCGTCGCCGGGCGTGAAATCGCGGAAGTAACGCTGGCCGGGTTCGGCGAGGTTGGGCTGGAGTTGCAGGGGCATGTTGTGTCTCCTCGGGTGGTGTTCAGGCCGCCACGGTTTCAGGGGTGGTCTGTGCGGTCGCACGGGCCAGCGCAGCGCGCACGGCGGCGACGTCAAACCGGCGCCAGCGCGCGGCCACGTGCTGGTCGGGGCGCATCAGGTAGCAGGTGCCGGGGCGTGCATCCATGCGCTGGGCCATCAGGCCGTCGCGGTCGTGCAGCGTCTTGAGCCCCGCCGATTCACCCGCATGGGCGGTGACCAGCACCACCTCCACCGGAATCGATCCGCCCGCCAGCACCGCTGCCTGCGCGCGCACCACGGGGTCGAGCTGGTCCACGCTGTCGGCAAAGGCCAGCAGCTGGAAGCGGTTGCCCAGCTGATCAAGCAGCCAGGCGTCCTGCCCGGCCACGCGCACCGGCGCGTCGTCCAGCGGAGCACCCGGCACCATGTCGCCGTCGAAGGCGTCCACGTCGGGCGTGTTCAGCGCCGAGTTCACCAGGAAGGCCGGCATGCTCAGCCGCCCGGAGTTCACCAGCTTGCGCGCAAACGGCTGGCTGCGCGCAAGCTCCAGCGCCGCGTTGCGGAACAGCTTGCTGACCGCACTCTTGGGCGTGATGAAGTCGGTCGAACGCGTGGAGTTGCGGATGTTTTCTTCGGCGGCGTAGGTGCGGTCGGCGTCATACGTGTCCAGCAGGGCCTCGGGCGCCAGGCCCTTCATCACCAGCGCAAGCTTCCAGAGCAGGTCGTCGGTGTCCTGGAAACCGGAGTTGGCACCGCGTGCGCCAAACGGCGAAACCTGGTGCGCCGCGTCGCCCACGAACAGCAGGCGGCCGTGGCGGAAGTTCTTCATGCGCCGGCACTGGAAGGTGTAGATGCTGGCCCACTCCAGCTCGAACTCGCGCTCGTCGCCCAGCATGGCTTTCACGCGCGGGATGATCTTCTCGGGCTTCTTCTCTTCTTCCGGGTCGGCGTCCCAGCCGAGCTGGAAGTCGATGCGCCAGACGTTGTCGCTCTGCTTGTGCAGCAACACGCTCTGGTTGGGGTGGAAGGGCGGGTCGAACCAGAACCAGCGTTCGGCGGGGTAGTCGGCCTTCATGATCACGTCGGCGATCAGGAAGCGGTCCTTGAACACATGGCCTTCGATGTCCAGGCCGAGCTGGCGCCGCACGTTGCTGCGCGCACCGTCGGCGACGATCAGCCAGTCGGCGTCGATCTCGAAGTTGCCGTCGGGGGTTTCGATGCTCACGCGGGCGCCATCGGCCAGCTGCTCGACGCCGACCACCTTGTATTTCCAGCGCAGGTCCACACCGAGCGCTTCGGCGCGCCGCACCAGCGCTTCTTCCAGGTGGTACTGCTGCAGGTTGATCATGCCGGGGCGCTTGTGGCCGGCGTCGGGCACGAGGTTGAAGCGGTAGACCTCTTCTTCGCGCAGGAAGGTGCGGCCCACATTCCAGCTCACGCCCTTGTCGACGATGGGGTCGCCGACGCCTAGGCGGTCGAGGATTTCGAGCGCGCGCTTGGCGTAGCAGACGGCGCGCGAGCCGAAGGAGACGCTGTCTTCTTCGTCGAACAGCAGGACTTCAAGCCCCTGCAGGCGGGCGTCGATGGCGGCGGCGAGGCCGACCGGACCGGCGCCGATGACCACCAGCGGTTTGCGCTGCGGCGCGCCCTGCATGAGGTCGGCCGGGCCGGTGTACGGGAAGGTGGGGTAGGTGTAGGTGGCCATCCGGTGTCTGCTCCTTCGTTGTCACCCCCGCTGGCGGAAAAGCGGTGGCGTTGTCAGGGTTGGACTGTAGCCGATAATTTCACATCAGTAAATACGTTTCTCTAAACGTAATCTTTAAACCCATCGAAAACGACGATGCGTTTCGCCTGATCCAGGACGTCCGGGATGCAGGGAAAGCTATTGGTGAGGAACCGCTCTGGGGGCGCCAAGCTCCTTGCGGGTCTGACGAAACGGGGCGCTCTGCGCCGCTCATGTCCCCCGGCGGCCTGCGGCCGCCTCCTCCTTTACTTCGCTATGCAGAACACCCCACCACGCCGGACCGGGTGGCGCGTGGGCAGGCTCGCAAATACGCCGACCTTGATCGCCTGTGTGCAGGCTGGTCGCGATGGCCGCGCAGTTGACGGATGGATGTTCCCGCAACGAACGCCCACCCGTGTGCAGGCCGCGAACGGCGGGTGGTTGACGCAGCGAAGTCAAGGAGGCCGCCGGGGGACATGAGCGTAGTTGACCGCCCGGCGTTCGCGGCCACCCCACCCTTGGGCGTGAAACGGGCCGCATCCCAACACGTCAACCACGCATCAGAAGATGCGAGAAGCGAGAAAAATCAGATGCCCGCTTCGCCAGCGATTTCGTCGACCGCCTCGTCGCCCGGCTCGTCCACAGGCTGCTTGACCAGCGTGACCGGCACGGGCGAGAGCCGCACCATTTCCTGCGACACCGAACCCAGCACCGCCGCGCGCAGACCGCCACCGTGCGCCGTCATGATCACCGCCTCGCAGCCGTTGCGCTCCACCATCTCGACCAGCATGTTCGCCGGGTCCCCGGTGGCCGTGTCCTGCGTCACCGGCAGCCCCGCCGCCTGCAGCAGGTGCACGGCCGAGCGCATGAGATCGTGGCCTGCGGCCTCGTTCACCTGCTCCAGCACCGCCGGATCGTGCGCCACCATCAACTCGTAGAGCGTGGCCGTTTCCTGCACATTCGCCACCACGAAACGCGCCTTGAGGCCCGCGCCCACCAGACGCAGGGCGTGGCGCACCGCCAGCAAAGCGTGTTCGGAACCGTCCACCGGAATCAGGATCTTGATCATTGTTGCTTTCCTCTTGGTTTTTGAATGGGATGGTGGTTGTCAGAGTGGCCGCTCGTTGATGACGCACCAGTACAGCTCGATGTGCTCCACCACGTCCATGAACTTGCTGAAGTTCACCGGCTTTTCGATGTAGGAATTGACACCCAGGTCGTAAGCGGTCTTGAGGTCGCGGTCTTCGCGCGACGAGGTCAGCACCACCACCGGGATGCGACGGTAGCGCTCGTGCGCCTTGAGCTGGCGCAACACCTCCAGGCCATTGACCTTGGGCAGGTTGATATCCAGCAGGATCACGGCAGGCAAGGCCTCGCCCGCCTCCCACCGCGGCAGGAAAGCCAGCGCCTCCTCTCCGTCCCGGGCGACCTGGATCTGATTGGCGAACTTCTTCTTGCTGAACGCCCGCAGCGTCAGGTCCAGATCCATCGGGTTGTCTTCAACCAGCAGGATCGGAGGCATGGCAGCTGAGGTGTTCATTCGAGAAACTCCAGATAAAAAGTGGCACCGGCGCCGGGTTGGCTTTCCGCCCAGACACGGCCCCCCATGCGCTGCACCGCCTTGGCCACCAGCGCCAGGCCCACACCGGTGCCCGGGAATTCTTCGGCCCGGTGCAGGCGCTGGAAGATGCCAAAGATGCGGTCGTGGTATTTCAGGTCGAAGCCGACGCCGTTGTCGCGTACCCACAGGATACGCCGGCCCGTCTCGTGGCGGGCGCCGATCTCGATGCGGGGTGACGCGCTGTCGCGACTGAACTTCAGGGCGTTGCCGATCAGGTTGCGCAGCACCACCGCCATGCCATCTCGGTCCAGCGGCAGCGTGAAAGGCTCCATCGCCAGGCGCATCTCGGTGCCGTGTTTTTCAATGTCGGCGTGGTAACTGTCCACGACCTGTTCCACCAGCTGCAGCAGGGCCACCGGCTCGTGCACCATGTCGCGGCGCTCGATGCGCGAATACGCCAGCAAATCGGCGATCAGGTCGCTCATCTGCTGCACGCCCTTGCGGATGCGTTCGACAAAGCCGCGGCCCTCGTTGTCGAGCCGCTCGCCGTATTCCTCCACCAGCAGCTGGCTGTAGCCGTCGATCCCGCGCAGCGGCGCCTTGAGGTCGTGCGACACGGTGTAGGAAAAGGCTTCCAGCTCCTGATTGGCCTGGCTCAGCTGCGCGGTGCGCTCGGCCACGCGGCGCTCCAGCTCCTGGTTGATCAGGCGCAATTTTTCCTCGGCCTGCACCGCTTCGGTGATGTCCATGGTGGTGCCAAAGATGCGCACCACCTGGCCCTGCGCACCTTTCTCCACTTGGGCGCACACACCCACGTGGCGCACGCCCCGCGCCGTCACGATGCGGTATTCAAACCGGTTGATGCCCTCGGTCTGCCGGGTCATGTCGTTCTCGATGTGCTGTCGCAAACGCTGCCGATCGTCCGGGTGCGCCACGCTCTGATAAGCCTCAAGACTGGGCGCGACCTGCAACGGGTCGAGCCCCAGGATGTGGTAAAGCTCTGCGGACCAGCTCACCAAGACCTCGGGCATCTGGATGTTCCAGCTGCCAATGTGCGCCACCGCCTGCGCCTCGTTCAGCTGCATGCGCTCCAGGTTCAGCGCCACCTCGGCTGCCTTGCGCTCGGAGATGTCGCGCAGGATGGTCCAGATGTAGTCGACTTCGCCGTCTTCACCCCGGTGCGCCATGATGAGCTGGGACATGGGAACCTCGCGGCCCTGGGCATTGAACACCGCGGTTTCGCCCAGCCAGCGGCCTTCGGCGATGGCGACCGGAATGCCTTCTTCGCGCACCCGCCGGGCGGCCCAATCGGGATGCACCTGCGGGATCACGCAATCCAGCGGCTGCCCCGGCTGCAGACCCAGCATCGCGTAACCGGCCCGGTTGAAATAGAACACCCGCCCCTGCGGGTCGGCCATGCTCACGATGTCGGTCGAGGTTTCCATCACCGAAGCCAGGCGGTCGCGCTCGCGCTGGGCCTCGACCAGATCGGTCTCATCAACCACCATGCCCACACTGCGAATCAGTTGCCCGTCTTCACGCTCGAACTCGCCCTTGACATGCACGTGCTTGATGCGCCCGTCTGGCAACCGCAGGCGGTAACGGATGTCGTAGGGTTCCCCGGCGACCACACAGGCACCGTAGATGCGTGTCACGTGCTCCACATCGCCAGGGTGAACCAGCGCCAGGCACTTCTCCAGCGTCAGCTGCGTGGTCCGCGGGTCCACCTCGTGGATGGCGTAGGCCTGCGGCGACCAGGTGACCAGGCCACTGCCCAGATCCTGAGTCCAGCTGCCCATGCGCCCGATCTGCTGTGCCTTGAGCAACAGCGCCTGGCTGCGCTGAAGCGCAACTTCGGCGGCCATGCGCTCGGTCACGTCCTGGATGGTGGTGAACAACTGGCGGATGCGGCCGTCGCGGTCGCGCACGGCGCGCACATCGATCTCGGCATGCACCATGCGGCCGTCCTTGCGCACAAAGCGCTTGGCCATCTGGTAGCCATTGCGCAGCCCCGCCAGCAGCTCGTCGAACAGCGCCAGGTTGCGTTCCAGGTCGCCCGGCGGGGTCATCTGCGCCCAGCTCATCTCCAGCAGCTCTTCGCGCGGATAACCCAGGATCTCGCACAGGCGGTCGTTCACCTGCAACCAGCGCTTGTCCAGTGGCGAGGAAATGGCCATGCCCAGGAACGGCAGCTCGTAGAACCTGCGCAGCTGCTCAGCCTGCTCGCGCTGCGCCAGCTGGGCCTCTTTCTGCGCCGTGGTGTCAAGCAGGATGCCGCTGATGGCGCTCACCTCGCCACGCTCGTCGCGCGCGAGCGAGGTGCGGTCTTCGACCCAGGCCCAGCCGCCGTCGGCCTTGCGGACGCGGTATTCCTGCCGGTACTCGTCGGGCCCGTGGGCGAAATGCCGCACAACCTCGTCGTTCACCTGCTGCACGTCGTCGGGGTGGATGAGATCGAAGTACTGCCGCTGGTGGTCCATCAGGTCGGCCGGCGCATAGCCCCACTGGCTCACCGAATCGCTGACATAAAGCACCGGCCAGCCATCGGCGTTGCGCCACTCGATCACCACCAGGGGTGAGCGGCTGACGAGTTCGTTCATGGTCCGGATCCTGGCCTGCCCAGCCTGCAACTGCTCGGCCATGCGGTCGGCGGCCTCGCCGATGTGGGCCAGCTCGTCGCGCCCGATCAGGCCGGTGCGCACCGACAGGTTGCCCGCGCCCATTTCTGCCAGCGCCAGCGCCAGGCTTTGCGCGCGACGGAACCACAGCAGGTGCAACAGCACCGCCAGCAGCACCACAGCGGCCAGCAACACCAGCCCTTCCCGCACCAGCTCGGCCTGCTCGCTGGCGCGGCGCACCGCCAGCGGGTAACTCATGTCCACCTGCACCAGCAAACGCTGCTTCCCCTGCAGCGGCACCAGTCCGATGAAAACCGGCTGCAGAGCCAGCCGCTCCACCACGATGGCCGACGGCGACGGCGACGGCGCCGACGCCAGGGCCAGGAGCTGGCTCGAAGACCCACCCTCCCGTAACAACACCGCGTTCAGCGGCTGCCCGATGTCCAGCCGCGACAGCGAGGTCAACACCCGCTCTTCGGGTCCGACCAGGTAAGCCTGGTTCAGCCCCTGGTGCAAGGCCAGCCCGCCCACCAGCCGGTGCAGCAGCAAGCTGTTGCCCAGGCCCGCCTGCTCATCCATGCGCGTCTGCTCGATGCTCAGCCGCTCACGCAGGCGCTGGCTTTCCTGAGCGGAGACATCCTGATCGATCTGGCGCATCTGGTGCTGGTAACGCAGGCTCATCACCGCCAGCGCGAACACGATCATCAGCAGCGGTACCAGCCAGCGCCCGGCAATGGTCAGGGGCCAGCGGGTCCAGCTCATTCGGCAACCTCCGTGCTGCGCACTGCGGTGCGAGCCCCCTTCGGAACGGCCGGGCGGGGGCTCATTCGGCAACCTCCGTGCTGCGCACTGCGGTGCGAGTCCGCTTCGGAAAGGCCGGACGGGGGCTCATTCTGAGGTTTCCTTCAGGCGCCGGGCCGGCTCGGGGGCCAGCAGGCGGCGCCAGTCGGGCGCTGCCTTGATCAGGCCCATGGTCTGCAGCGTCGTCACCAGCCGCGAGGCGTCCTGCCCCAGCGCCGGTGGCGCACCCGACAGCAGTTCGAGCGACTGCTCTGTTGAATAGAAGGTCAGTTTCTGGAGCGTGGCGAGGTAGTCCTCGGGCGAGAGTTCCACCCCGGGCGCCAGCAGGCGGGCCGCGGCCTCGGGGCGCTCCTGCAGCGCCTGCAGTCCGCGCTGCCAGCCTGCGAGCAGGGCATCGACCTGGGCGGGGCGCTCCTGCAGCGTGCTGGCACGCACCACCAGCACGTCCACGATATCGCCCGGCGTCAGGCGGCTGTCGAAGATGTCCTTGTAGCCCGCCGCGCGCAGGAGACCGGCCACCGGCTCGTAAGACACGGCCGCGCTCACGTGCCCGCTGCGCAGCGCGGACAGGTGCAAGGTGGCCTCCATGTTGACCACATTCACATCGGTCCGCTCCAGTCCCGCCGCCTGCAGCAGGCGCTCCAGCATCAGCGCGCCCACGGTGGTGCCCTCCACCGCGATGCCCGCGCCGTGAAGCTGCGCCAGGCTCTGGACGGCCGGGTTGGCCAGCACCACGTCGGCACCGGTGGAGGTATCCAGCACGGCGACCACCCGCAGATCAAACCCCTCATCGGTCAGGCGCAGGGCTTCGTCCAGCGTGAGCGCGGCCGCATCGAGCAGGCCGTTGCGGAAATGGCGCAGGGTCTCCGAGCTGGACGACAGATCCACCACCTTGACCTGTTGCGTGTCGATCAGTTGCCGGTCCCGCGCCAGCACCAGCGGGTCGTAACCCACCCAGGTGTTCATGCCCACGGTCAGCGCGGGCACCGGTGGCTCGCTGCAGGCCGCCAGGCCCAGCCACACGGTCAGCACACCGATCGCCAGACCCGCGCGGGCCGCCGCCTGCCAGGTCATCCAGACCTCCCATGTCTTCCATGCCAGCCGCCGCCCACTCGACCGGTGCATGTCCGAGTGGTTCGTTGGTGAGTCCGGGCGCCCGGCGGGTGGTGACATGGTGGGTGGTGGCTTGGCTTCAAACATTTTGTCACCGTCCCCCGGCCATCTGCCCGGATGTTTGCTTTTCATGCCCCAAATCCGGCCCGGTGTGGTGTCCATCCACCAACCCGGACCCGGGTGCCTGCGCGCGGGCACAGCGGCTACCACACACCCGGCCGCTCATCGTTTGACAGAAAGGCCCGAAATTGGCCGAAATTTTTCGGATCGCCGGCCGATAAGAAAGCTGTCCTGGTCATGAACCGCACAACCGGTTTTCAAACCCGGGACTTAAGTACTAAAGGAACCGCGCCATGAATGCCTCAGTCCAACCGTTGACCTACCTGGCCCCCCGGATCACCGCAGGGGTGCACCCGCGTGAACACCAAGGCACCCGCTGGCACACCCGGGGTCGGACCCTGGGGCTGCGTCTGCTGATGGCCGCCGCGATGGTCTTGGCGTGGAACACGGCCCGCGCCGAAACACCGCAGGTCGGCGAGAGCCAGGCCGTCAACGGCCAGATCGCCGACGTGGGCTCCACCGGCATCGGCCTGCTGATGGGGGCCGCGGAAGCCAACCCGCTGGGCATCATCACCCTGGGCATCAAGGTCGCGGCCTACCAGCAGATCAAGGAAGCCCCGCCCGCCGAGCAACCCCGCCTGTGGGGCATGTACGGCGCCTTCGGCTGGGGCGCTGCCGCCAACAACCTCTGCATCATCGGAACGATCGCCTCGGGCGGCGCCTTTGCCGCGCTCTGCCCGGTGCTCGGTGTGGCTGCCGGCATGGGCGTGTGGAACACCAACGAGGCCGAACGGGATCGCGCCACGTTCGACGCCATGTGCCGCGATGCGCAGGCGGCCAACCCCGACCTTTCGTGCACCTACACCGAGTCGAAGACCTGACCTGAGTTGAACACCGCCTGAGCACGCGCGCTCAGGCGCTGCCGATCGCCCCTCGCGGTCCGCGGAGCGCCGGAACACACGGCCACCCAGGGCTTGGCTGGACAACGGGTCTACTTTCAGATACTGTACGCATGAACAGTATCTGATGGATCATGTCCTCCCCCACCCCAGCCCGCCTGCCCGACCCTCCGTTGGCCCGGCCTGCCCACAATGCCCCCCGCCCGGTGCCTGCGCCGGGTGCGCTCTCCAGCGCACTGCCCGCCGCCGTGGCGGCCGCGCTCTGGCGCGCCGACCAGCTGGGCAGCCCGGTGGCGGCCACCTGGTCCAGCGGCTTCGAGGCGCTGGACGTCGCCCTGCCCGGTGGCGGCTGGCCTGGCCACGGTGTCACCGAAATATTGAGCGCCCAGAGCGGCACGCTGGAATGGCGGCTGCTCGGGCCGCTGCTGCGCCAGGTGTGTGCCACCGGTCGCAGTGTGGTGCTGGTCGGCCCGCCCCGGCCGCCACACCCGCCGGGCCTGCGGCTGGACGGCATCGCCGAGCGGCAGCTGGTCTGGGTGATGGCCGAGACGCCGGCCGAACGCCTGTGGTCCACCGAACAGCTGGTCAAGGCCAACGCCTGCGGTGCGCTCATCGCCTGGTTGCCGCAGGTGCGCGCCGAGCAGGTGCGCCGCCTGCAGGTGCTGGCCGCGGGCTGCGCCGGCCCGGTGTTCCTGTGCCGGCCCGCCACGGCGGCCCGCGAATCGTCGGCCGCGCCGCTGCGCCTGCTCGCCCGCGTGGGGGCCGACTGGGAACTGCTGGTCGACGTGTTCAAGCGCAAGGGCCCGCCGCTGGAGACCACGCTGCACCTGCCCTCCGTGCCCGGCGGCCTGCAGGCCATCCTGACACCGCGGCTGCAGAAGCCCAGCACCCTGCTGCCGCTCGAACCGGCGCCGCAGACCGCCCCGTTCCCTCTTCCCAGCGAGGCCGGCCATGCTCTGGTCAGCGCTCCGGCTGCCGGCACCCGACGACACCGCCTCGCCCACTGAAGCGGCGCTGCAGGCGCTGGCACTCTGGGCCCTTCAATTCACGCCCCGGGTTGCTGTCGCTGACGAAGCCGTGGTCATGGAGCTGGCGGCGAGCGTGCGCCTGTTTGGCGGCTGGCACGCGCTGTGTGATCGTGTGGTCTCGGAGGGCACCGAGCTGGGCGTGAGCCAGGTCGCCTGGGCGCCCAACAGCCTGGCCGCGCTGGCGCTGGCGCGCGCTGGCGTGCAAGACGGTTTTCGCCAACCCCTGGGCGTGTTGCTCGACGCCCTGCCCATGGACACGCTCAGCGCCGTGCGCCCGCACCGCCTCACGCTCGCGCACATCGGCTGCCGGACCCTGGGCGATGTGCGGCGGCTGCCGCGCGGCGGCGTCGGCCGGCGCTTCGACAAACAGCTGCTCGCCGCGCTCGACCAGGCCTACGGCCGCGCGCCCGAAGTGCACCGCTGGATCGCACTGCCCGAGCGCTTCGCGCAGCGGCTGGAACTCATGTTCCGCGTGGACGATGCGACGGCCCTGCTGTTCGGCGCACGCCGCCTGCTGCTGGCGCTGTGTGGCTGGCTCGCCGCGCGCCACAGCGGCACCACCGCCTTCACACTGCACTGGGCGCACGACGCCATGCGCGCGAAATCGGCGGGTGATGGCGGCAGCCTCACCGTGCACACCGCCGAGCCCACCCGCAACCTGGAGCACCTCTGCCGCCTGCTCGCCGAGCACCTGGCCCGGGTGGAACTGCTGGCCCCGGTGGGCGACCTGGAACTGGTCGCCGACGAGGTGATGCCGCTGGAGGAAAAAAGCGCCTCCTGGCTGCCCGACGACAACGCTGGCGGCGAGACGCTGCCCCTGGTGCTGGAGCGCATCGCAGCCCGCCTGGGGCCGCAGCGTGTGATGCGCCCGGTGCTGTGCGAAGACCACCGGCCCGAGTGGATGTGCCGCTGGCAACCGGCGCCCGAGCCCCTGCCCCGAAAGCCCGCCACGGGCAGCGAGCTGCCGCAACCCGGCTTCATCCTGAGCGCCCCGCTCAAGCTGCTGGTGCGCGCCAACCGGCCGTATTACCAGGGCGAACTGCAATTGCTCGCCGGTCCGCAGCGGGTGGAAGGCGGCTGGTGGGACCGCGACGAAGCCGCCGGCCAGATCCGCAACGTGGTGCGCGACTACTGGGTCGCGCAGTCGGCGCACGCGGGCGTGTTGTGGGTGTTCCAGACCCGGCTGGAGGAAGCGCCCGCGTGGTTTCTGCACGGGGTGTTTGCATGACCGGCATCCCACCCTACGCCGAGCTGCTGTGCCTCTCCAACTTCAGCTTCCTGCGCGGCGCCAGCCGGCCCGAAGAGCTGGTGGAGCGCGCCCAGGCGCTGGGTTACACAGCCCTCGCCCTCACCGACGAGTGTTCGCTCGCCGGCATCGTGCGCGCGCACGTGGCGGCCAAAGAGCAGGGCCTGAAGCTGCTCGTGGGCAGCCAGTTCCAGGTGCAGAGTGATGCGCCGTTCACCCTCGTCCTGCTCGCCATCAATCTGAACGGCTACGGCAACCTCTGCGAGTTCATCACCCGGCTGCGCCGCACGGCGCCCAAGGGCACGTACCACCTGACGCTGAACGCCATCAGCCCCGACGCGCTGGCCGACTGCCTGGTGATCGCCGTGCCGCAGCGCGGCAGCACGCAGGCGCAGATGGACAGCGTGGCACGCTGGCTGCTGTTGCACTTCGTGGGCCGCTGCTGGCTCGGCGTGGAGCAGCTGCGCCTGATGGACGACGAGATGCGCCTGCACCGGCTGCGTCAGAGCAGCGAGCTCACCGCCGTGCCGCTGGTCGCGGTGGGCGACGTGCACATGCACCTGCGCTCGCGCAAGGCCTTGCAGGACGTGCTCACCGCCACGCGCATCGGCAAACCGCTCACCGAATGCGGCCACGCGCTCGCGCCCAACGCCGAGCAGCGCCTGCGCTCGCGCCTGGCCCTGGCGCAGCGCTACCCCGAAGCCCTGCTGGCCGAGACGCTGAAGGTCGCCGGACGTTGCAGCTTTTCGCTTGACGAGCTGGCGTACCAGTACCCGAGCGAGGTGGTGCCGCCGGGCGAGACGCCGGCGAGTTACCTGCGCCGCCTGGCCTACGAGGGCATGGGGCGGCGCTGGTCTGCGGGTGCACCCGCCTCGGTGCAACAACAGGTGGAGCACGAGCTGGCACTGATCAGCGAGTTGCAGTACGAGCACTACTTCCTCACCGTGTACGACATCGTCGCCTTCGCGCGCTCGCAGCACATCCTCTGCCAGGGCCGCGGCTCGGCGGCCAACAGCGCGGTCTGTTACTGCCTGGGCGTGACCGAGGTGGACCCGGCGCGCACGGCGGTGCTGTTCGAGCGCTTCATCTCGAAAGAGCGCAACGAGCCACCCGACATCGACGTGGACTTTGAACACGAGCGGCGCGAAGAAGTCATCCAGTACCTCTACACCAAGTACGGCCGCGAGCGCGCCGCGCTCACCGCCACCGTCATCAGCTACCGACCCCGCAGCGCCCTGCGCGACGTGGGCAAGGCGCTGGGCTTCGACGAGGCCGCGCTCGACGCGCTGGGCAGCGGCCACCGCTGGTGGAGCGAGGATGGTTTTGCGCCCGAGCGCATCCTTGAGGCGGGGCTCGATCCGGACAGCCTGAAGGTGCGCCAGCTCGTGGCGCTCACCGGCCAGCTCATGGGTTTTCCGCGCCACCTCTCGCAGCACACCGGCGGTTTCGTGCTGACCCAGATGCCGCTGTCGCGCATGGTCCCGATCGAAAACGCCGCCATGGCCGACCGCACCGTGATCGAATGGGACAAGGACGACCTCGACGCCATGGGCCTGCTGAAAGTCGACGTGCTCGCGCTCGGCATGTTGACCGCCATCCGCAAGTCGCTCGATTTCATCGGCCAGCGCAAGGGCTTCGACTTCCAGATGCAGGACATCCCGGCCGAAGACGCCAGCACCTACGACATGATCTGCGCCGCCGACACCGTGGGCGTGTTCCAGATCGAGAGCCGCGCGCAGATGAGCATGCTGCCGCGCCTGCGGCCGCGCGAGTTCTACGACCTGGTGATCGAGGTCGCGCTGGTGCGGCCAGGCCCGATCCAGGGCGGCGCGGTGCACCCCTACCTGAACCGCCGCCAGGGCAAGGAACCCATCGATTACCCCAAGGGCCTGGACGCCGCACTCAAGCGCACGCTCGGCGTGCCCGTGTTCCAGGAGCAGTGCATGCAGATCGCCATCATCGCGGCCGGCTTCACGCCCGGCGAGGCCGACGGCCTGCGCCGCGCCATGGCCGCGTGGAAGCGCAAGGGCGGGCTGGGCAAGTACCAGGACCGCTTGCTGAGTGGCATGGCCGAACGCGGCTACGAACTGGACTTCGCGCAGCGCGTGGTCGAGCAGATCAAAGGCTTCTCCAGCTACGGCTTTCCTGAAAGCCACGCCGCCAGCTTCGCGCTGCTGGTCTACGCCAGCTGCTGGATCAAGCGCCACCACCCGGCCGAGTTCCTCGCCGCCATGCTCAACAGCCAGCCGCTGGGTTTCTACACCCCCAGCCAACTCGTGCAGGATGCCGTGCGCCACGGCGTCGAAGTGCGCGCAGTGGACGTCATGGAGAGCGATTGGGACTGCACGCTGGAAGAGCAGGGCTTCGACTCCCTCTCCCCCTGGGAGAGGGCTGGGGTGAGGGCCGCCCCCTCGCCCAGCATGCCCGCCGTGCGCCTGGGCTTTCGCATGGTCAGCGGCCTGTCACACGACGAAGCGCAGCGCCTCGTGTCTGCACGCGAAGAAGCTGCATTCACGGATTCAGAAGACCTCGCCCGCCGCGCCAACCTCGACAAGCAAGCCATGCAACAACTCGCCGCCGCCGACGCGCTGCAGTCCCTGAGCGGCCATCGCCGCCAGCAGGTCTGGGACGCCGCCGCCCTCAAAACCCCACCCGCGCTGCTCAAAGAAGCCCCGGTGGAAGAAGATGCGCTCGACCTGCCCGAAGCCCCCGAAGGCGAAGCCATCATGTGGGACTATGCGAGCCTCGGCCTCACCCTGCGCCGCCACCCGCTGGCCCTGCTGCGCGAGCGGCTGCAGGCGCGCCGCTTCATGACCGCCGAAGCGCTGAAAGACGCGCCCGACGGTCGCCTCGTGCGCGCCTGCGGCATCGTCACCGGGCGCCAGCAACCCGGCACCTCCAAAGGCGTGGTGTTCGTGACGCTGGAAGACGAAACCGGCGTCGTGCAAGTCATCGTCTGGAAAGCCCTGCGCGAGCGCCAGCGCAGCGCCCTCACCCGTTCACGGCTGATGGCGGTGCACGGCGTGTGGCAGCGCGAAGGCGAAGTCTGCAACCTCATCGCCGGCCACCTGGAAGACCTCTCGCCGCTGCTGGGCCGGCTGGCGACGGAGAGCCGGGATTTTCATTGAAAGCACCCGCCTGTGGTCCACCTTGGCGTCTGTGAGAGACTGCCCCCAGAACCCACAGCGCATCCACCCAAGCCCACCCATCCCATGTCCGACTGGAAACACCAGCAAATGATCAAGGCGTCGGCCTGGCCGCTGGCCGCCGATCTGTTGGCCCCCGATGCCGACTTCACGGCCCGGCTCGATGGCGGGCTGGTGCCCCTGCATTGGGCCTGCCGCGAAGGCAAGGCCGGCCTGCTCAAGTACATGATCGAACACGGTGCGAACGTGCACGACCCCACCGACAGCGGCCAGAGCATGCTGGAACTGGCCATCGCTTCCCGGAACTTCCAGACGGTCATGCTGCTGATCGACCGGTTCAAGGCCACGGCCGCGCCGCCGCCCGACGAGGCGTTGAAAAAGCGCCTGAACGCGGCCTTCAGCGACGGCCACCCCGATGCCAGAAACCGCTTGCAGCAGACCCTGCGGGACTGGGAGCGCATCGCGAAAACAGCGTCTTGAAACTCCGCCGCCGGCTTCGTACCATGGCGCCATCCCTCAACGCAGGAGCGCCCCATGTGCCGCAACATCAAGACGCTGTTCAACTTCGAGCCGCCCGCGAGCGAGCTGGAAATCCGCGATGCTTCGCTGCAGTTCGTGCGCAAGCTCAGCGGCTTCAGCGTGCCCTCGAAGGCAAACGAAGCAGCGTTCGAGCGCGCGGTGGCCGAGGTGGCGGACTCGGCGCGACGGCTGATCCGGTCGATGGTGACGAACGCCGAGCCGAAGAACCGCGAGCTGGAGGCGGTCAAGGCCCGCGAGCGGTCGGCGCAGCGTTTTGCCGCACCGCGCGGCTGAACAAAACCGCGGCGTTCAGCCGCCCAGCATCTTTTGTGTGATCCAGCGCCAGTGCGCTTCGCTCACCGGCGTGATCGACAAGCGGCTGCCGCGCTGCAGCACCACCATGTCGGCCAGTTCGGGTGTGGCGCGCAGTTCGGGCAGGCCGATCAGGCGGGTCTTCTTCAGCGCCTGCACGTCCAGCAGCAACCAGCGCGGCTTGTCGGCCGGCGACTTCGGGTCGAAGTAAGGCGATTGCGGGTCGAACTGCGTCGGGTCGGGGCGTGTGCCCGAGGCCACGCGAGCGATGCCCACGATGCCCGGCTCGGCGCAGCTGGAGTGGTAGAACAGAACGCCGTCGCCCACCCGCATGCCATCGCGCATGAAGTTGCGGGCCTGGTAGTTGCGCACGCCGGTCCAGGGCACGGTGGCCTGCGGGGCGGCCAGCGCGTCGTCGATCGAGCACTCTTCGGGCTCGGACTTCATCAGCCAGTACGAGGTCATCGAGCGATCTTAGCGAGACATCGAATCCCATGCTGGCGCTACAGTAGCCCTGCCTGCCACACGCCCCGGCGCCCCACCATGCCCAGGATCACCACCGCCCACATGCCCCTTCGACGACGCACCGCCCTGTGGCTGCTCATGACGGGGGTGCTGGGTCTGCTGGTGGGCTGCGCGTTGCCGCGCCCTGCGAAGGTGCCGATGGATGCGCTGTGGTTGCCGGCGTCGTCGAGCGGCCCGGGCCACACCCTGGTCGTGTTCATGCCGGGGTCGCAGGAGGTGCCGCAGGACATCGTGCGCGAAGGCTTCGTGGACCAGCTGCGATTGCGCCACCCGGGCGTGGACATGGTGGTGGCGGATGCGCACATGGGCTACTTTCGCAACGGCAGTTTTGAAGCCCGCTTGCGGGCCGATGTGATCGAGCCGGCGCGCGCCCGGGGCTACCGGTCGATCTGGCTGGCCGGCATTTCGCTCGGCGGGATGGGATCACTGCTGTACGCCAAGAGCGCGCCCGGCGAGATCGATGGCCTCATCGCCCTGGCCCCGTTCATCGGTTCGCACAGCGTGCTGAGCGAGGTGGCCGAGGCGGGTGGAATCGCACGCTGGCAACCCGCGTTGCCGCTGCAGCCCGGCGACTTCCAGCGCGATCTGCTGCGGTGGCTGAAGGGCTACGGCGACCCGGCGCAGGCGCGCCCGGTGCTCTACATCGGCTACGGCACCCGCGACCGGCTGGAGCCGTTCCCGGGCCTGTTCGATGGCCTGCTGCCGGCCGATCACCTGCTCAGCGCGCCCGGCGGTCACGACTGGGCGCCCTGGAAGGCGATGTGGGTCGATGCGCTGGAGCGTGCGCCTCTGCGACCCTGAATCCCACGGCACCGATCCATTCCGGGTAGCCTTGCGCCTTCGCTAAGGCCTGCGCCACCACCGTTTCCTCCCTTCCATGACGTCTCCGACAACCCGGTCCGCACCCTCCGGCCTGCTGATCGCCAACCTGCTGGCGCAACTCGCCTTCGGCCTGCTGGCCATGACCATCTGCCTGCCTTCGATGCAGGAATGGGGCGCCATCTTCGGCACCGGCCAGGCCGCGGTGCAGCTCACCTTCAGCGGCTACGTGGTGGCCTACGGATCCCTGCAGCTGCTCTACGGCCCGCTGTCGGACCGCATCGGGCGCAAGAAGATTTTGCTGTTTGGCCTGGCGGTTGCGTTCCTGGGCTCGGTGCTGGCGGCGCTCGCGCCCAACCTGCCGCTGCTGGTGGCCGCGCGCGTGCTGCAGGGCGCGGGCGCGGCAGCGGGCATGGTGGTGGGCCGCGCCATGGTGCAGGATCTGTTTCAGGGCCCCGAGCGCACGCGCGTGATGGCCTACGTGGGCATGGCCATGGGCCTGTGCCCGCCGCTGGCCACCATCATCGGCGGGCAGCTGCATGTGCGCCTGGGCTGGCAGGCCAATTTTGTGGTGATGGCGGTGCTGGCGGTGGTGCTGTTCGTGGCGGCGTGGCGCGGCCTGCCCGACCACCAGAAGGCCACCACCGTGCAGCCGCACTGGCTGCGCGCCATGCTGTCGTCGTACGCGCGGCTGGGCCGCGAGCGCGCTTTCATCCTCTACGTGGCGCTGCTCTCCATGACCACCGCCACCTTCTACGCCTTCCTCGGTGGCGCGCCCATCGTGCTGGGCAGCTACGGCGTCAAGCCCGACGGCATCGGCTACTACATCATGTGTGTGCCGGGCGCCTACATCGTGGGCAACTTCCTCGCCTCGCACATGGCGCACCGCACCGGCGAACGCATGATGATGGACATCGGGCAGGGCTGCACGCTGGGCGGCATTGCGCTGATGGTGGCACTGGCCCTGGGTGGCGTGAACACGCCGCTCGCGTTTTCATTGCCGCTGATGCTGGTGGGCATCGGGCACGGCCTGCTGGTGCCACCAGCGTTCGGGGGCACGATCGGGCTGGTGCCCGCGCTGGCGGGCTCGGCCGCGGCGGTGGCCGGGCTGATGCAGCAGATGACGGGCGCCGTGGGTGGCTTTGCCGTCGGCCTGTTCCGTCACGAGGGCGCGCTCAACCTCGGGCTGCTGATGCTGGGCTTCGCGCTGTGCGGCGCCTTCGCGCAGTGGCTGCTGCACCGCCGTCCATCGAAAGCCGGCGAAGTGTCACGTTGACGGACAACACGAGGGGCCCCCTTCATGGGCGCCTTGCGAGCAATCCCGCTGTGACGGAGTTTTCTCCGCCTGGCTTGGTGGCCGGTTATTTCGGGCCTTCGATCGGACTGCCTCGATAGGGGTAGTTCTTCAGGCGCGTGTCGGTGCGCTCGTGTGGCTTCGCGAGCACCTTGGTCGGATCGATCCAGTCTTCCCACTTGAAGTTTTCGATCACCTGGGCCTGGTAGCTCTCTTCAAGTGGCCGCTCCAGGATATCGTTGACATGCACCCATTGCTGGTAGCGCATCAAGTCGACCTGATACGGCGTGGGCTGACCACCCGCTTGCTTGACGGCTGCCTTGAGTGCCTCTACCTCCTTCATGGTGACCTTGGGTTTCCATGTGATCTTCCCGGGCAGCATGACCGGTTCGCCTGGAATGTTGTTGATGCCTTCTTTCCAGGTGGCGAGCACGGCCATCTGGGTGTCTTCGCGGTAGAGGATGATGGCGTGGCTGTACCGACGGTCCTTGAAAAACCCCAGGTTGCCGTACTGGATCCGGGCACCAGTGAGATAGGCGACCGCATCAGACCAGCAGGGCGATTCGCCGCTGATGCCCCTGAGTACGCTGCGGTCAATGACCCCATCCGGAAACAGCAGTTTGAAAGCCACCCAGGCCGAGTTGGCCGCGGTGGTGGTCCCCTCACAGTCATGGCCGTGAAACCTGACCATGTCTTTCAAGGTGACGGGGTAGGTGTATGGGTAGTAGCGACCCTGCGTGCCTTGGGTCGCAAGCATCTCAAACACCGGCGCGTAGGGCTTTGCCACCATGGCGGCATACCAGGTGGGGTTGAGGTCCGGTGCTTCCACGCCAGTTTCAACAAACATCGTCTCACCCATTTTGTAGGTGGGTTGACCAGCGAAGGCCGAAGTTCCCATCAGCAGAGAACAAGTGATGAGTATCCAGGACTTGAGTTTCATGTGAATTCCTCGCAATGTCTTGCCATGCTTCCGTGTGGGATGGGTCGCTTTCAAATGCAAACCCACTCCAGACACAGTCTGGGCGGCTTCCTCTTCTTGTCCATTGCGCTGAATCAAGAGAACCTGTCTAGAAGGACCAACTCCCTGAGGGGATCACCCGGGATCCGTTGTGCAAGCCATGGGCGAAGCAGTCCTTGTTCAGGCCACCTGATGAATCGGAGATGTTTCACACCCCCCCATGTGGGTGCGTCGGGTCCACCCACAGCACCTGTTCCGGCTTCTCCACCGGCTCGATGTCCAGGTTCACCGCCACGGCCTGGCCGTCGCTGCGGCACAGCACGCACTCCAGCACCTCGGTCGGGCTGGCGTTGATCTCCTGGTGCGGCACATAGGGCGGCACGTAGATGAAATCGCCCGGTCCGGCCTCGGCGGTGAATTCGAGCTTGTCGCCCCAGCGCATGCGCGCACGACCCTTCACGACGTAGATCACGCTCTCCAGCGGGCCGTGGTGGTGGGCGCCGGTCTTGGCGTTGGCGTGGATGGTCACGGTGCCGGCCCAGAGCTTCTGGGCGCCCACGCGGGCGAAGTTGATCGCCGCCTTGCGGTCCATGCCGGGTGTGCTGGGCACGTTGCCGTCGAGCTGGTTGCCCGGCACCACGCGCACGCCGTCGTGCTTCCAGGCCGGCTCGTGTTCGTGGCTGTGTGAATGCGGGTGCTCGTGTTCGTGTGACATGGCGGGTCTCCTGGCGGTGGTGCGCCCAGTGTGCCAGCCTGGCCGCTGCCTGTGCAGCCTCCGGGGCATCAACCCGCTACCGCATCAAGCCATCTGGGCCGCCGCATCGATGCGGAACAGCGCGACCGAGGCCACCAGGTGCCGCGCCTGGTCGTCCAGGCTTTGCGAAGCCGCCGCCGTTTCCTCCACCAGCGCCGCATTCTGCTGCGTGGTCTGGTCCAGCTGCGCGATGGCTTCGCCCACCTGGCCGACGCCGGTGCTCTGCTCCCGCATGGCGGTCGATATGTCCACCACCAGCTGGCTCACGCGCTTGATCGCACCGACCACATCGGTCATGGCGTGGCCCGCCTGGTCGGCCAGCGCCGTGCCCGAGTTCACCTGCTCCATGCTCGCCGCGACCAGCTGCTTGATCTGCCGCGCTGCCTCGGCCGAGCGGCCCGCCAGCGAGCGCACCTCCGAAGCCACCACGGCAAAGCCGCGGCCCTGCTCGCCGGCGCGCGCCGCTTCCACCGCGGCGTTGAGCGCGAGGATGTTGGTCTGGAACGCGATGCCGTCGATCACGCCGATGATTTCACCGATGCGCCGCGACGACTCGTCGATGCTGCGCATGGTGCGCACCACCGAGCCCACCGTCTCCCCACCGGCCTCGGCCACGGTCGAGGCGTTCACCGCCAGCGTGCGGGCTTCCTGGGCGTTGTCGGCGTTGATGGCGATGGCGCTGGTCAGCTCTTCCATCGCCGCGGCCGACTGCTCCAGCGCGCTCGCCTGTGCTTCGGTGCGGCCGCTCAGGTCCTTGTTGGCGCTGGCGATCTGCGAAGACGCCGAGCCCACGTGTTCCACCCCCTGGTGCACCTGCGCCACCAACTGGCGCAGACCCGCCTGCATGGTGCCGATCGCGCGCAGCAGGTCGGCCACTTCGTCCTTCCCGCTGGCCTCCACCGTCTGGGTCAGGTCGCCCGCCGCGATGCGGTTGGCCACCACCACGCCGTTCCGCAGCGGCAGCACGATGCTGCGCGCCAGCAGGGCAGAAGCCACCAGGCCCAGAACCAGCGCGGCCCCGCCCAGCACCAGCATGAGGTTGCGGGCACTGGTGATGCCGGCCGTCACCGCGGCGCCGTGCTGTTGCGCCAACGTGTCCTGCAGCTGGCGCAGGGTGTCGATGGGCTGTTGCAGCCGGCCCAGCGCCGGCAGGGTTTCGTTGTGCACCAGCTGCCGCGCCTCGTCGATCTGGCCCGCCTGCACCAGCGGCGCGATCTTCGCGAACGAAGCCACATAGGCCGCGCGCGCCGTTTGCAGTTCCGACAGCGCGGCGCGGCCTTCGGGCTTGACCACGAGACGGTCCAGCGTCTTCAGCGCTTCGTCGATCGCCAGGCGGTTCTGCTGCATGCGCGCCTGGATCACCGGCAGCTGGGCCGGCTCCACCAGCAGCAGCTCGGTGGTGTTCAGGCCGTTGGCCCGCGTGGTCGTGTCGATGACGGCCACAGCGCTCACCTTCACGAGTTCCTGGTCAATCAACTGGCTGTTCTCTGCACCAATGCGTTGCAGCGCGCCGTAAGACGAAACGATCATTCCCGCAATGAGCAACAGCATCAACCCGAAGCCCATCGCCAGACGGGTACCGATACGAAACCTTGAAACAAACCCCATGAAAATCCCCTGGCGCGTGCACACCACGGCCTGATGAGACATGCATCGGCTTGCCCTGCGCCCGCTGAATACGCCGATGGAACTAGGGTCGTGCGCCGATGGAGCTATGCGCAGGACCCGCCTGCACCGCTCACACCTCCGGTTCGCGCAGGTCCACCCGCGCCGGGTCCAGCTCCCGGATGCGCCGGTCTTCGTAATAGCCACCGTATTCGGTGTAGCGCAGGAACGGTTTGCCACACGCCTTGCAGGCCCAGACCTGGCAGCGGTTGCAGGGATGGAAATGCAGGGCGATCGGCGCTTCGGCCGACCACTGGTCCACGCCGGGTGGGCGATGTTCCTCCAGCGTCGACTCCTCGTCGCCGGGCAGCCACAGCGCACCCAGCAACTGCAGGGCCTCGTCGCTGACTGTGCCGGGAAACGAGTCCCAGCCGGGGCTGGCGAAGGGCGCACAGGCGGCGCAGGTGTCGCGCCACTGGCGCCGGGCGAGGTCGAGCACATCCTGTGCCTGCAGTCGGTTCGAAGCGGTCATCACGAATCGGGATGGAAAGGGAATGGAGGTACTGCAGTATCCACGTACCCCATGACCTTGAAGGCATTGCGGCCGGCCCGGGACAGTGATCGCGTGCATCGGGGAAAATCGGGGTTCAGTCACTTGTTCGCCGAGGTCCCGTTTTGCCACTGCCCACGCCCCATTCCCGCAAGCCCATGCACACCCGAAAAGTCGAATACCGGGGGTTCGAACGCGACGACGGCCTGTGGGACATCGAGGGCGAGTTGCTCGACACCAAACCCCATGCCTTCGAAATCGAGGGCGAGGGCGAGTGGGCACCCCACGAACCCATCCACCACATGCACCTCCGCGTCACGCTGGACAACAACATGGTGATCCGTGAGGTGGCCGTGGCCATGGACGCGCATCCGCACGCGCCCTGCCCGCAGGCCATGGAACCCATGCAAGGCCTGATCGGCGAGACGCTGGGTCGCGGCTGGCGCAAGACCATCGAACGCCACCTCGGCGGCATCCAGGGTTGCACCCACCTGCGCGAACTGCTGTTCAACCTGGCCACCGCCGCGTTCCAGACACGCTCGGCCTCGTTCGCGCCCACCGCCGACGGACGCCCGCCGATGCACCTGGGCCAGTGCCTGGCCTGGGACTTCAACGGCCCGGTGGTGGAAAAGGTCTACCCGATGTTCTTCCGCTGGCAGCCGCCCGAGAAACATCAGGCGCGGTCCGGCGCGCTCGAACCCCAGCGCACGGAATAGCGCGCTGGGTAGCGGCGATGGCGCCGCACGCTTCCAGATGACCTGAGCAACGCAACGCGTCGCGGGCGGCCAGCACGCGACCGTCGCCGGATCCGAACTGCCTGCGAGCTCAGGCCGAGCGTCTGCTCCGGCAAAGGTGCATCACCCATTTTCAGAAGGCCTTGTGTTGTGTGGCGCCTAGTCGCCCCAGCATGCCTATTCGTTACAACGGGCGGCGGGCGCGCACCACCGCCGCCAAGGCGACACAAACACGTTCCTTTTTTTTCGAGTGCGGCTGTAAGGATCGTTCAGACGCGGCGACTACCTCCCTGCAAGCCATTCACGTTGGCTGGCACCCGTCGCTTCCCAACACGTTTTATCTGGAGATCACCATGAGCAACACCATCACCCGTCGCAACGCCGCCCGCATCGCATCCGGCACCGCCCTGGCTTTCGCCATGGGCGCGGCCCTGACGCTGGCCGCCAGCCCGGCCGCCGCCCAGATGGCCGACAAAGAGAAATGTTTCGGCGTCGCCCTCAAGGGCAAGAACGACTGCGCCGCCGGCCCCGGCACCACCTGTGCCGGCACCTCCAAGATGGACCACCAGGGCAACGCCTGGTCGCTGGTGCCCAAGGGCAGCTGCGAGAAAACCGCATCGCCCACGTCGTCCACCGGTTTTGGCCAGCTCGCCGCCTTCAAGGAAAAAATGTCCTGATCCACGAGGGCGCAATCGTCGGACACCGGAGACCCCACCATGAGCCCCCACCCCGCATCATCGTTGGGCTCCACGCCGCCGGTCGCGCCCAACCGCTCTCAACAGCCCGGCAGCCTCGCGCTGCCCCACCGGGCCGGGCTCGGCCTCAAACCCGAGCACTTCCTGCACATCCATGCGCATCGGCCCGACCTGGGTTTCTTTGAAGTGCATGCGGAGAACTACCTGGTGGCGGGCGGTCCCATGCACCACCACCTCACCCGCATCCGCGAGCACTACCCCTTGAGCCTGCACGGCGTGGGCCTGTCCATCGGCGGCGAAGACTCGCTCGATGCCGACCACCTGGAAGCCGTGGCCCGGCTGGTGGAACGCTACCAGCCCGCCGTGTTTTCCGAACACCTGGCCTGGTCCAGCCACGGCGGCGTGTTCTTCAACGACCTGCTGCCCCTGCCCTACAACGGGTCCACGCTGCAGCGCGTGTGCGACCACATTCACCAGGTGCAGGCCCGGCTGGGCCGCAGCCTGCTGCTGGAGAATCCCTCGACCTACGTGGCCTTCGCCAGCTCCACCTGGAGCGAAGGCGACTTCCTGCGTGAGGTGGTCCAGCGCACCGGCTGCGGCCTGCTGCTGGACGTCAACAACGTCTATGTGTCGAGCACCAACCACGGCCTCGACCCCCTGCGCAGCCTGTGCGAGCTCCCCTGCCACGCCACCGGCGAAATCCACCTGGCCGGTTTTGCCGAAGACCTGGACAGCGCGGGTGACCGCCTGCTGATCGACACCCACGGTTCCCCGGTGGCCGAAGCGGTCTGGGCGCTGTACGAAGCCGCGCTGACCCTCACCGGCCCGAAGCCGACGCTGATCGAACGCGACAACGACCTGCCCGCCTTCGAGGTCTTGCTGGGCGAAGCGCGCACGGTCGAACAACGCCTACTGGCCACCACCCATGCGGCGTCGAAATACGCCAAGCCCTGCCCACGAACAAAGACCCGCTGCGCCCCCGGGCAGGAGGCCACCGCATGAGCGCGCAGCTGCATTGGGCGCAGGCCCTGCTGGACCCGGCCCACGCCGTGCCCAACGGCCTCGTCACCTGGAACCACAGTGACCCCGAGCGGCGCCTGGCTGTCTACCGCAACAACGTGGTGGTCTCGCTGGTGGACGCGCTGGCCCAGACCTTCCCGGTCACGCAACAGCTGGTGGGCGAAGCCTTCTTCCGCGCCCTGGCCCAGGTCTTTGTGCGTGCCCACCCGCCCCGCACCCGCGTGCTCGCCCACTACGGCGACGAACTGCCCGGGTTCGTCGCGCGGTTCCCGCCGGCCGCTGGCCTGCCCTACCTGGCCGACGTGGCGCGGCTCGAATGGCAACGCCTGCAGACCCTGCACGCCGCCGATGCGCAGCCCCTCGATACCACCGGCCTCTCGGCCCTGCTGCGGGACGCCGACGACCTGCCCTCGCTGCGCTGGCAGTTGGCGCCCAGCCTGCACCTGCTGCGCTCGCCCCACGCGGCCGTGTCGATCTGGGCCGCGCACCAGGAAGACAGCGGCATCGCGCTCGGAGGCGTCGATCTGGCGCAGGCCGAATGTGCCCTGGTCTTTCGCAGCGGGTGGGATGTGATGGTGCTGCAGACCACCCCCGGCATGGCCGCGCTGGTCGAGGGCCTGCTGGAAAACGCCCTCTTTGGCGAGGCCCTCGACCAGGCCTTTGTTGCAGAACCCGGATTCGATCTTTCACAGGCGCTGGCCATCCTGATCCGCCACGAACTGTTGATCGGCGCGGAACTTCCCCATTGAGCCCTCCGCTGTCCTCAGCCACAACCCCCAGGAGCCATGATGAACACGCTCACCACCACCGAAGGCGCTGCGCCTGGCAGCACGATCCCGCGCCTGACCACCCTGCTTCACCGCGTGCACAGCGCGATGGGCCACTTGCCCAACACGCTGCTGGCCTTCATCGCGCGCTTTTCCATCGCCGCCGTGTTCTGGAAATCCGGCCAGACCAAGATCGAAGGCCTGGCCATCGACATCGTCAGTGGCACCTTCACGCTGGGCTGGCCCCGCCTGTCCGACAACGCGGTCTTCCTGTTCAAGGAGGAATACCAGTTGCCCCTGCTGCCGCCTGAGCTGGGTGCCACGATGGCGGCACTGGGTGAACACATCCTGCCCCTCTTCATCCTGCTCGGCCTGGCCACCCGCCTGTCGGCCCTGGGTCTGCTGGGCATGACGATGGTGATCCAGCTTTTCGTCTACCCCGACGCCTACGCCACCCACGGCACCTGGGCCGCCGTGCTGCTCTACCTGATGGCACACGGCCCGGGCCAGCTGTCGATCGACGCCTGGATCGCGAAGCGCCACCCGGCCTGACACCACCACGGGCCACACCGCCTATCCCGGCGGCTTGTTTGCGCGCCAACCTATGATCAACGGGAACAGCCCTACACAGGTTCCCATGCAAGCCTCTGAACAACCCATCCTGCGCGACCTCGTGCTCGTCGGCGGCGGCCACAGCCACGTGGTCGTCTTGCGCATGCTCGCCATGCAGCCCGAGCCCGGCCTGCGCATCACGCTCATCTGCACCGACATCGACACGCCCTACTCCGGCATGTTGCCGGGCTACATCTCAGGCCACTACAGCTTTGACGACGTGCACATCGACCTGGGCCGCCTGGCGGCGTTCGCCGGGGCGCGCTTCATCCACGGCGAAGTGACCGGTCTGGACCGGGCCAACCAGCGCGTGCTGCTGCGCGACCGGCCTTCGGTGCCCTACGACCTGCTGTCCATCAACACCGGCTCCACGCCCAACGTGCGCCAGGTGGACGGCGCGCGGGCGCACACCGTGCCGGTCAAGCCCATCGCCCATTTCAACCAGCGCTGGTTGCAGCTGCTGGACCGCGTGCGCGGGCTGCACAGCCGCTTCACGATCGCCGTGGTGGGCGGTGGCGCGGGCGGTGTGGAGCTGGTGCTGTCGGTGCAGTTCCGGCTGCGCAACGAGCTGCTGAAGCTCGGCCGCAACCCCGACCTGCTGCGCTTCGTGCTGCTCACGGCGGGCGACACCATCCTGCCGACACACAACCCCGGGGTGCGCGCGCGCTTTGCCCGCGTGCTCAAAGAACGCCACGTGGCGGTGCACACCCGCGCCGAGGTGACGGAGGTTTCGCCCGGCTGCCTGCACACGCAGGACGGCCGCACCTTCGACGCCGACGAAACCCTGTGGGTCACGCAGGCCGGAGGCCCGGTCTGGCTGCAAAGCACCGGCCTGGCGCTCGATGAACACGGGTTCATCCAGGTCAATCAACAACTGCAGACGCTGGACGACCCGAAGATCTTTGCCGTGGGTGACGTGGCCTCGTTCACGGCCCGCCCGCTGGAGAAGGCCGGTGTGTTCGCGGTGCGCATGGGCCCGCCGCTGGCGAAAAACCTGCGCCTGAGCCTGCGCGGTCAGCCCCTGGTGGCCTACAACCCGCAACAACGCTGGCTGGCGCTCATCTCCACCGGCGACCGCTACGCCGTGGCCTCGCGCGGCGCCCTGGGCTTTGCCGGCGCCTGGGTCTGGACCTGGAAGGACTGGATCGACCGCCGCTTCATGCGCAAGTTCACCGAGCTGCCGGCCATGGCCGATGCCAGCCCGGCAGCGGCAACGCCCACCAGCAGCCTGGTGCTGAGTGCCGAAGAATCGCGCCAGGCGATCTCGGCGATTGCCATGCGCTGCGGCGGCTGCGGTGCCAAGGTGGGCGCCAGCATCCTGACCCGCGCACTGGGCAGCCTGCAACCGGTCGAGCGCGACGACGTGCTGATCGGCCTGCACGCGCCCGACGACGCCGCCGTGGTGCGCGTGCCGCCGGGCAAGGCCATGGTGCACACCGTGGACTTTTTCCGCAGCTTCATTGACGACCCTTACCTGTTCGGCCAGGTCGCGGCCAACCACGCGCTGGGCGACATCTTCGCCATGGGCGCCGAGCCGCAGTCCGCCACGGCCATCGCCACCGTGCCACCGGGCCTGGAAGCTAAGGTGGAAGACCTGCTGTTGCAGATGATGACCGGCGCGGTCGAGGTGCTCAACGCCGCGGGTTGCGCCCTGGTCGGCGGCCACACCGGTGAGGGGCGCGAGCTGGCGCTGGGCTTTGCCATCAACGGGCTGATCGACGAGCAGATGGACGGTGTCATGCGCAAGGGCGGCATGTTGCCCGGAGACGTGCTGCTGCTGACCAAGCCCATCGGCACCGGCACCCTGTTCGCCGCCCACGCCCGATACGCCGCCAAAGGCCGCTGGATTGACGCGGCGCTGAAATCGATGGTGGTGTCCAACCAGGCCGGCGCCCAGATCCTGCGCGCGCACGGCGCCACCGCCTGCACCGACCTGACCGGCTTCGGCCTGCTCGGGCACCTGGTCGAGATGACGCGACCCTCGGGCGTGGACGCCGAGCTGCAGCTGAGCGCCCTGCCCTTGCTCGACGGCGCGGTGGAATGCGTCGAGGCGGGCATCGTCAGCTCGCTGCAGCCCGCCAACGTGCGCCTGCGCCGCGCGCTGCGCAACGCCGAAGACTTCGTGAAAGACCCGCGCTACCCGCTGCTGTTCGACCCGCAAACCGCCGGTGGCTTGCTGGCGAGTGTGCCGGCCGACCGGGCCACTGATTGCATCCGCGCCCTGAAGGCTGCGGGCTACCCACAGACCGCTGCCATTGGACGCATCCGCGGCGCTTCCGACGTGCTGGAGCCGGTGGTGCTGACGGCTTGATGGTGTGAGACGGGCCGGCGCCAAGTCCATACGAATCCATAGCCGTTGACCATGCGTTTTTCGATCATCGTGCCCATGCTCAACGAGGCGCCTGGCTTGCCGGGTTTGCTGGCGCGGCTGACTGAACTGGAACGCCAGGGTTGTGAAATCCTGATCGTTGATGGGGGCAGCGACGACGGTTCTGTTTCGCTGGCGGAGCGTGCCGGCTTTCGGGTGCTGGCGTCACAGAAAGGCCGGGCCCGTCAGATGAACCTGGGCGCGGCCCAGGTGACCGGCGACGTGCTGCTGTTCCTGCACGCCGACACCTTGTTGCCCGAAGACGCCCTCACCACCCTGCGCCAGAGCATGCAAAAGACCGCCGCCGTGTGGGGACGCTTTGATGTGCTCATCGACGGCGCACACCCCATGCTGCGCGTGATCGCCACCCTGATGAACCATCGCTCGCGCTGGACGGGCATCGCCACCGGTGACCAGGCCATCTTCGTGACCCGCAAGGCCTTCAACGCCGTGGGGGGCTACCCCGACCAGCCCCTGATGGAAGACATCGAACTCAGCAACCGCCTGCGGGCGCTGGCGCGCCCCGCCTGCATTCCCACCCCGGTGCGGACCTCGGGGCGGCGCTGGGAAAGCCGCGGCGTCTGGCGCACCGTGCTGCTGATGTGGCGCCTGCGCTGGGCCTACTGGCGCGGCACACCGGCCGAGCAGCTCGCGCAGCGGTACCGCTAAGACTGACATGACCCAGCCACCCCGCATCGTCATCTTCGCCAAAGCCCCCGTGGCGGGCCTGGCCAAAACCCGGCTGATCCCGGCGCTGGGTGCACAGGGTGCCGCCTTGCTGGCCACCGCGCTGCTGGACCACGCGGTGGCGCAAGCGCTGGCCAGCGGTGTGGGCCCGGTGGAACTGTGCGTGACGCCCGCGCCCGCCGACCCGCTCTGGTCGGGGCTGGCGCTGCAGGCAACGCTGACCTGGAGCGACCAGGGCGACGGCGATCTGGGCGAGCGCATGGCCCGCGCGGCCCAGCGCGTGCTGGATGCGGGAGAGCCCGTGCTGCTGATGGGAACCGACTGCCCCGACCTCACGGCCGGGCGCATCCGCGAGGCCGCGGCCAGCCTGATCGCTGCAGACGCCACCCTGGTACCGGCCTTCGATGGAGGCTACGTGCTGCTCGGGCTGAACCACTTCGACGCCAGCCTGTTTGCCGGTATCGCCTGGAGCACGGCCACCGTGGCGCAAGAAACGCGGCGCCGTGTGGAACAACTAGGCTGGTCGTTGCAGAACTTGCCGACGCTGCACGACATCGATGAACCGGCCGACCTGCGTTGGCTGCCCGCCCACCTGCAACCAGCCATCTGAAACGCGGCCTCTGGAAGTCCAACCACCTTTCCGGGATGACGAGCACGACCCAGAACGCCGCGGGAACCGGCTTTGCCGGGCCGCCAGCGTTGCCCCCTGGAGGGGGTCGCGCGCAGCGCGGCGGGGGTGTCACCCTATGCCTGCCAGTGATGGATGTCCAGCACCCGCCCGCCGGGCGGCACGTCATCGGGGTCGTGCGTGACCAGCAAGGTGGGGATGCGCTGGCGGGCGATCTGCTCGAACACGAAGCCCCGGAACTGCGCACGCAGCTCGGCGTCGAGCCGGGAAAACGGCTCGTCCAGCAGCAACGCGCAGGGCTCGGCCAGCAGGGCGCGCATGAGGCTCACGCGAGCGCGCTGGCCGCCCGAGAGCGTGGCGGGATCGCGGTCGTGGAAGCCGTCCAGCCCGATCTCGCGCAGCGTCTGTTCCACCCGCGCGCGGCGCGCAGCGGCACCCTGGAGCGCGGCGGGCAAGGCGAAGGCCAGGTTCTGGCCCACGCTCAGGTGCGGAAACAGCAGGTCGTCCTGAAACAGGATGCCGACGCCCCGGGCTTCCACCGCCAACTGGTCGCGCCGCTGGCCGGCCAGCCACAGCTCGCCGCTGGCCTGGAAGGCCGGGTCCAGATCGCCCACCAGCCAGTTGAGCAGCGTGGACTTGCCCGAGCCCGAAGCCCCGGTCACCGTCGCGATGTCGCCCGGTTCGACCTGCAGATTCAGACCCGCGATCAGCGCGTTCGGGCCCTGGGTGATGGTGAGGTTCCGTATATCCAACATGTCAACGCAAACCCTTCCGGCAACGGCCGGCCCAATAAGAGAACAGCGCCGCCAGGCCGAAGCCCAGCAGCGGCAGCACGATCTGCAGCATCGCCTGCACGGCCAGCACGCGGCGGTTGCCGCTGGCGCTCAGGGCCACGGCTTCGGTGGTCACCGTCACGAACCGTCCGCCGCCCGCAAACAGCGTCGGCAGGTACTGCGCCACGCTCACCGCAAAACCCACGGCCAGCGCGGCCAGCATGGGCTTCAACAGCATCGGCCACTTCACGCGCAGGCAGGCGCCCAGCGGTGAAGCCCCGAGTGCCCGCGCGGTGGTCATGAGGCGGCGATCGAACGCCCGGTAGGGGCCGATCAGCGTGAGCACCATGTAGGGCAGCACCCACAGCAGGTGGCTCCAAACCAGACCGGCCGCGGTGCCGTCCACCTGCAGCCGCAACAAGGCCGCGTACTGCGCCGCCACCAGCGGCAGGGCGGGAATGATCAGCGGCACATACAGCACGGCGTTGTACCGCTGCGGCCCCCACTCCAGCCAGAGCAGTGCAGCAGGCAAGCACAGCAGCACGGCAGCCGCACCGAGCCACAGCGTTGTCCAGAACGGCGCCCAGTCGGCCTGCTGCCAGGTCTGCAGCGACAGCGATTCGGGCCACAGTGCGGGGAAAAACCAGCTTTCGGCCAGCGACCAGACCAGCAGCACCGCCACCACCGCATAGCCGATCAGCAGCAAGGGCAGGTGCAGACCCACGCGGGCCGGGCGCGGCGCGGGCCGGCGCTCGCCAGTCGGGTAGGCCGCGCGGTGCACGGTGTGGCGCCACAACCACCGTGCGGCGCCAGCCCCCAGCAGGAACAGCGCCAGCAACACCAGCGAGGCCGCTCCGCCCTGGGCCTGCATCGCGGAATCGGGATCGATGAGCCACTGCCAGATCAGCACGGCCAGGGTGGGCGGTGTGCCCGGCCCGAGGATCACGGCCATGTCCACCACCGACAGCCCGTAGGCCCACACGGCGGCCAGCGGCCAGCCCAGGCGCGGCAGCAACTGCGGCCACAGCACCCTGCGCCAGGCCTGCACCCGGCTGTAACCCAGCGAGCGGGCCACGACCATGTGGCGCTGGACCTGCTGCTCGCCCAGCACCGCCACCAGCACCCACAGCAAAAACCAGCTCTCCTTGATACCCAGCGCCAGCGCCAGGCTCAGGCCGTAAGGGTCTTGCACCGTGATCCAGTCGGGCGGCTCGGCCCAGCCCAGCGCCTGGGCCAGCGCGCGTGCCAGCCAGCCCGAAGGTGAGAGCAGAAAAAACAGGCCCACCGCAAAGGCCGCGTGTGGCACCGACAGCAACAAAGGCATGCGCCGCTGCAGGTCGGCCCAGCGGTGGCCCGGGTAATACAGCGTGGCGAGCACGACCGTGATCGCCACGCCCAGCGCGGTTCCCAGCAGGGCCGACAGCAGGGTGGCCTGCAAGGCCTGGGGCCATTGGGCGTCGGCCCACAGGGCCTGCCAGACAGCGGCATCCAGCGAGGGTGCGAGCGCCCAATAGAGCCCCGGCAGCAAGGGCCCGAGGATCAGCGCCACCGGCAGCGCCGCCAGCCACGCCGACGACGACCGCCGACCGTGGCCCGGTGGCCCCTGCGGTGCCAGGCGGCGGATCAGCGTGCGCCGTAACGCTTCAGCCACTCGGCCTCCAGCGCCTCCACCCAGCTGGCGTGTGGCTCGGCGAGCGTGGGCACGGCCTCGGCCAGTGCGCCGGGTGCGGTCTTGCGCATGGTGGCCTGCAGGGCGGTGGACAGTTTGGCCAGGTCGAGCACGCTTCGGTCGCCCCAGACCGCCACGTCGGCCTTGTGGGCCTGGGCTTCGGGCGACAGCAGGAAGTTGGCCACCACCTGGGCGCCGGCCCGCGCCTTGGCGTTGACCGGGATGGCGACAAAGTGCACGTTGCCGATGGTGCCGCCCGTGAAGCCGAAGCTGTAGGCCGTGGCGGGCAACTGGCGCGTGCCGATCAGGTTGGCCGCCTCGTTGGGGTTGAAGGTCAGCGAGAGCTTGAGCTCGCCATCGGCCAGCATGCGGTGCATTTCTGCGGCGCTGGCCGGGAAGGTCTTGCCGCTGCGCCAGAGCTGCGGGTGCAACTGGTCCAGATAGGCCCACAGCGGTGCCGTGGTTGCGGCGAAGCTGGCGACCGACACCGGCGCCTGCAGCAGTTTTCGATCGGGCGCGAGTTCGATCAGCACCTGCTTGACGAAGGTCGTGCCGTGAAAGTCGGGCAGCTTGGGGTAGCTCACTCGGCCCGGGTTGGCCTTGGCAAAGACCAGCAGCTCGGCCGCCGAACGCGGTGGCGTGGGTGTTTTGGCCTTGTCGGCGATGAAGGTCAGCTGCGCCGCGCCCCAGGGCGCTTCAAAGCCGTCGGTGGGCACCGAGAAGTCGCTGCGCACGGGTTTGTTCAGGTCCACCGCACCCCAGTTGGGCAGGCTCTCGGCCCAGGGGCCGAACAGCAGACCACCCTGCTTCAGGTTGCGAAAATTTTCGCCGTTGACCCAGATCAGGTCGACCGAGCCGTCAGTGCGGCGCCCGGCGGCCACTTCGGTCTGCACCCGCTTGACCACCTCGGCCGCGTCCGTCACCTTGACGTGGCGCAGCTCCACGCCGTAGCGGCCCTTGACCTGCTGCGCCACCCAGCCGATGTAGGTGTTCGTCGCCTCGCTGCCGCCCCAGGCGTTGAAGTACACCGTCTGGCCCCTGGCATCGGCCTCGACTTTGGCCCAGTCGGCGTGCGCCGCGAAGGGGACCGACAGGCTCAGCGCCAGGGTGGCGAGGGGCAAGCATTTCATGGGCAGAGACTCCGAAAGCAAAGAGGTAAAGCCCATAGTCGGGCGAAGCCGCCAAAGCTTACAGCTTCGCCCGATTCATGTGGCCAACACGGTTTGCAGCTCGTCAAACTCCGCCAGCAGGCGTTCGATGCAACGGCTGGACAGGTAATCGTTCACCCGCTCCCGCACGTGCTCGATCAGCGCGGCTTCGCTGTTCCGGGCCGACCAGTCTTCACCGTCGCTTCGCACCCCGTGGCCGCCGGCCGATTCGGCCAGCCACTTGGCGCACCAGGTCACCGACCAGAGCCACATCAACTCGCGCAGCGGCACCAGCGCGCGCCGACAAGGCCCGGCGATGGACTCACCCACCGCCGAGGCCCAGGTCTCGTAGGCCTGCGCCACCGCCTCGGTGGACAGCTGAAACGAGGCGTCGCGGTCCCAGGTGGTCGAGGTGTAGAGCGTCGCGTGCGCCAGGTCGAGCGGCGGGTAGCTGTAGCGCAGCTTCTCCAGGTCCACCAGCACCGCCTTGCCCGAGGGCGTGATCAGGAAGTTGCCCGGGTGGGCGTCGAAGGTGATCAGGCGCTGCGGACAGGCCATCACGGCCGGCGCCATGCGCTGCGTCAAGTCCGCCAGCCGCGCCTTCACCGCTCGGGCCGATGCGGGCAGCACGTCGGCATGGTCCAGATGGCGGGCCTGCGCGTCGATGAGCGCAACGAGTCCTGCCAGGGGATTCCGTTCGTTGAGCAATGGCGCGCGCTCTTCCGGCAAAGGCACGGGCAGCGCGTGGATCGCGGCGAGCGCCTGCATGATGGGCGCCAGATGGTGGGGCTCGCTGGCCGGCGTGCCCACGATCTCTTCCACCAGCAGCGCCCCCCGGGGCATCCCGGCCGATGGCTCGATCACGCTGTGCAGCAACGGAACGTGCCCCGACGGTGCGGCGCGCTGAAAGCAGGCGCTCTGGTAGCGCAGGTTCTCCGACGCGGCCAGGTCCATCTGGCTCTGTTTGGGAATGCGCGCGAGCCACCCCGTTCCGGTCAGCCGCACATGCCAGTGCGCCAGGCCTTTGTCAGGCAGCGGCTCCAGGCCACGGGGTGCCGGGATGTCACGGGGGAGGTTCGCCAGCAACTGGCTGTAGACAGGGTCCATGTTCATGGTGGACCCGAGCATAGGCGACGGGGCGGGCGGCTTGTCGGCCTGGGTTGGCCTGGAAAAACCACCCGCGCACCGGGCTCACTCCACCGTGACGCTCTTGGCCAGATTTCGGGGCTTGTCCACATCCGTCCCCTTCGCCAGCGCCGTGTGGTACGCCAGCAGCTGCAGCGGCACCACGTGCAGGATGGGGCTCAGCGCGCCATAGTGTTCGGGCATGCGGATGACGTGGATGCCTTCGCTGCTGCCGATGCGGGTGTCGGCATCGGCCAGCACGTAGAGCACACCGCCGCGCGCGCGCACTTCCTGCATGTTGCTCTTCAGCTTTTCGAGCAGCGTGTCGTTGGGCGCCACGGTCACCACCGGCATGGCACTGGTGACCAGGGCCAGTGGGCCGTGCTTGAGTTCGCCGGCCGGGTAGGCCTCGGCGTGGATGTAGCTGATCTCCTTGAGCTTCAAGGCACCTTCGAGTGCGATCGGGTAGTGCAGGCCGCGACCGAGGAACAGCGCGTTGTCCATGCGCGCGAAGTCTTCGGACCAGCTGATCACCTGCGGCTCCAGTGCCAGCACGGCCTGCAGCGCCACGGGCAGGTGGCGCATGGCTTTCAGGTGCTGCGCTTCCTGCTCGTCGCTCAAATGGCCGCGCACCTGCGCCAGCGCCAGCGTCAGAAGGAACAGACCGGCGAGCTGGGTGGTGAAGGCCTTGGTGGAGGCCACACCGATTTCCACACCGGCGCGGGTGATGTAGGCCAGTTCGCATTCGCGCACCATGGCACTGGTGGCCACGTTGCAGATGGTCAGCGTGTGTTTCATGCCCAGGCCCTGGGCGTGGCGCAGCGCGGCCAGGGTGTCGGCGGTTTCGCCGCTTTGCGTGATGGTGACCACCAGGGTGCGCGGGTTGGGCACGCTGGTGCGGTAGCGGTATTCGCTGGCCACCTCGACCTGGGTGGGGATCTTGGCGATGTCTTCGAGCCAGTACTTCGCCGTGCAGCCGCTGTAGTAGCTGGTGCCGCAGGCGAGGATGAGCACGTTGTCGATGTCCTTGAACACCCGGTAGGCGCCGTCGCCGAACAGCTCGGGCGTGATGCCTCCGACGCCTTCGAGCGTGTCGCCGATGGCGCGCGGCTGCTCGAAAATTTCCTTCTGCATGTAGTGGCGGTAGGGGCCGAGCTCGGCCGCGCCGCTGTGCGCGTGCACGGTTTTCACCGGGCGTTGGGTGGTGTCAAAACTGCGGCCTTGCCCGTTGGTCACCCAGTAGCGGCCAAGCTGCAGGTCCACCAGATCGCCCTCTTCCAGGTAGACGATCTGGTCGGTCACGCCGGCCAGGGCCATGGCATCGCTGGCCAGGAAGTGCTCCTGTCCGCCCTCGCCCACACCCAGGATCAGCGGCGAACCGGCGCGTGCGCCGACCACGCGGTGCGGCTCGTCCTTGTGGAACACCGCGAGCGCATAGGCACCGTGCAACTGCGCCACCGCGGCCTGCAAGGCCGCGAACACGTCACCTTCGTAGAGCGAGTCGATCAGGTGGGCAATGACTTCGGTGTCGGTCTGGCTCTCGAACACGTAGCCCTTGGCCTGCAGGGCGGCGCGCAGTTCGTCGTGGTTCTCGATGATGCCGTTGTGCACCAGCGCGACGCGGCCGGCCGTGCCATCGGTGGAACTGTGCCCGGGGCCGTGGCTGAAGTGCGGATGGGCGTTGTGCACGGCGGGCGCGCCGTGGGTGGCCCAGCGCGTGTGGGCGATGCCGGTGCCGCTGGCGATGGATTCCAGCTTCACCTGCTCGATCAGTTCGGCCACGCGGGCCGTGCTGCGCGCGCGCTGCAGGCCGCCCGTGTGCACCGCCACACCGCAGGAGTCGTAACCGCGGTATTCCAGCCGCTGCAAACCCTGAACCAGCACGGGGACGACATCACGCCCCGAAACCCCTGCCACGATGCCACACATATCAGTCTCCAGACACACCAGAAAGGTGCGATGCTACCGAGTCGGTCAGGAAATTAATGACCAATAGTCTGATTAGGATAACTTAAAATTTCACAAACTGACATTAATCGTTATTTCAATCATAGATATACAAATTATGGAATCTGATTTCATTGATGAAGCCGACTGGCGCCTGCTGGACCTGTTGCAGACCGACGCTTCAATGAGCAACCAGACCCTGGCCGGGCTGGCCCACGTCTCGCCCCCGACCAGCCTGCGTCGCATCAAGCGCTTGAAGCAGCTCGGCCTGATTGAGAAGCAAGTGGCGCTGCTCAGCCCTGACCGACTGGCCGCCTCGACGGGCCACGGCCTCACGGCCCTGCTCGAAATCACGCTGGAGCGGCAAGGTGCCGAACACCTGGACGCGTTCGAGACCCGCGCCGTGGCCGAGGCCGCCGTGCAGCAGTGTTACCGCGTGAGCCCGGGGCCGGACTTCATGCTGGTCGTGCACACGCCCGACATGCCCGGCTATCTCGCGCTCGCCCAGCGCCTGTTCACCAGCGATGCCAATGTGCGCAACGTGAAGGCCTTCTTCAGCATCAAGCGCGCCAAGTTCGATCCCCGCCTGCCCCTTCCCTTGCGCGCCCAACCCGCAGACAATAGGTAACAAAGCGTTCACTGTAGCAATTTGTGACTACAGAATCCTAAAATGGCGGCTCAAAAAAATAATCGGCTGTCACATTTGGAGGTTGCATGTTCCCACTCTGGATCGCATTCATGATCGCCCTGGCCCTGGTGGGCCTGGGTGTCTGGGCTTACAGACGGTATGCGCCCCAGCCCTCGGGTCGGGAGGACCGCTACACGCCGGAACGCATCCTCACGCCCGAGCAGGTCGCCATGCTGGACTACCTGCACGACACCTTTCCCGGGCAGGTCGTGTTGCCCCAGGTGAAGCTCAAGGACATGCTCTCCATCCGGCGCGCCACCGACCGCCGGCGCGCCGAGGAGCGTCTGGCCAGGCAGCAGGTGGACTTCGTGGTCTGCGGCCAGGACGGCCGGCCCATGTATGCGTTCGACATCGAGCAATACCACCTGAGCAACGCCAAGGCCAAGACCCACCAGGTGAAGATGAAGAACCGCATCCTCAAGACCGCGGGTGTGCGTTTCCTTTTCCTCAAGAACGGCATCCACCGCATGCCCTCGCCCAGCGAGTTCCGCAAGCAGCTGGACCTGGCCGCCCTGCCCCAACCCATCCCGAAGGAAGCGAGCGAACCCGAAAGCGTGCGCCAGCAGCTGGAGTCGAAGTTCTCGGAGTTCGACCAGATCTTCCCTGCGACCGGCTTTCGCGATTCGGAGGTCATGGGCATGAGCGGCCTGATGGACCTGGGCAACGAAGACAGTGACCGGCAAGCCCGGCAGCGCTCTGCCGTACGCCGTCGGGCCTGATCGGTAGACGCCCCCCCGCCTCTCAGGGCTTTTTCTTCGCCGGGCGCTGCCAGTTGGGCAGCGTCACCTGTTTGCCGCGGGCGATGGCCAGACTGCCGGGCGGTGTGTCCTTGGTGATGGTCGAACCCCCGCCCACCGTGCCACCAGCGCCGAGGGTAACCGGCGCCACCAGCACACAGTTGCTGCCCACGTGCACGTCGGCTTCGATCACGGTGCGGTGCTTGTTGGCGCCGTCGTAGTTGGCGGTGATGCTGCCCGCACCGTAGTTCACCCGCTCGCCCACCGTGGCGTCACCCAGGTAGGCCAGGTGGTTGGCCTTGGCGCCCGCGGCCAGCGTGCTGTTCTTCACCTCGACGAAGTTGCCGATGTGCACCTCGGCGCCGAGCTTCGCGCCCGGACGCAGGCGCGCAAACGGACCGATCAGCGAACCCGGCCCCACGCTCACACCCAGCTTCTCGCCGTCGATGTGGGTGAAGGGGTGGATCACCGCGCCGGCTTCGATCACCGCGTTGGCGATCACGCAGTTCGTCCCGATGCGCACGCCGTCGCCGAGCGAGACCTGGCCATCGAACACGCAGTTGACGTCGATCTCCACGTCCTGGCCACACACCAGCGAGCCCCGCACGTCCAGCCGTGCCGGGTCGGCCAGGCGCACGCCCTGCTCCATCAGCGCCTCGGCCACCCGCCGCTGGTGGGCGCGCTCCAGTTCGGCCAGCTGCAGCGGGCTGTTCACGCCCGCCACCTGCACCGCGTCGGCGATGCGGTGCGCCTGCACGCGCAGGCCATCGCCCACGGCGAACTTCACCACGTCGGTGAGGTAGTACTCGCCCTGGGCGTTCTGGTTGTCCAGCCGCGCGAGCCAGCCTTTGAGCAGCCGCGTTGGCACGGCCATGATGCCGCTGTAGATCTCGGTGAGGGCGCGCTGAGCGTCGCTGGCGTCCTTGTGCTCCACGATGGCCTGCACCGAGCCGTCGGCCGATCGCACGATGCGGCCATAGCCGGTGGGGTCGGGCATGTCCAGCGTGAGCAAGGCCATCCGCTCGCCCGCGCACAGGTCGAGCAACGCCTGCAGCGTCTCGGGCCGGGTCAGCGGCACGTCGCCCGACAACACCAGCGTCACGCCGTCGTCCGGCAGCACCGGGGCGGCCTGCTGTACCGCGTGGCCGGTGCCGAGCTGCGGCGCCTGGCGCACGTATTTCAGCTGCGTGCCGCCCGCTGGGGCATGCAGTCCGGCCTCGACCCGCTCGGCGCCGTGGCCGGTGATCACCACCACCGAACGCGCCGATAGCCGCGCCGCCGTGTCGATCACATGCTGGGCCAGAGCGCGCCCGCCCAATCGGTGCAACACTTTGGGCAACTGGCTCTTCATGCGCGTGCCCTTGCCGGCCGCCATCACCACCACATCCACTGGGAACGACATGAACACCTCGATTGGGGAAAGTTGGCGCAGCCCATTGGCAGGCGCCTGTCAGCCGGCCATTATGGCCCTGCGGGTCGGTCGGCTGGCCATGGTGCTGACCCTTGGCCTGGCTCTGGCGGCCTGCAGCACGCTGCGACTGGGTTACAGCCAGGGCCCCAACCTCACCTACTGGTGGCTCGACAGCCACGTGGATTTCGACAACGGCCAGTCGGCCCGCGTGCGCGAAGACATCGACGGGCTGTTCGCCTGGCACCACAGCAGCGAGCTGCCCGCCTATGCCGATCTGCTGCGCCGCTGGCAACGCATGGCCCCGCAGGACCTCACGGCGAGCCAGGCCTGCGGCGAGTTCGGCACCGTGCGCGCTCGCTTCAACGCCGTGCTGGAGCGCAGCGTCGAACCCCTGGCCCGGCTGGCGCTGCAGCTCAGCCCCGCCCAGCTCGACCATCTGGAGCGCCACCACCGCAAGAGCAACCAGACCTTCGAGAAACACTTTCTGCAGGGCAGCCCCGAGCAGCGGCTGGATCGCCGCCTGGAGCGTGCCATCGAACGCTATGAGCGGCTGTATGGCCCCTTGACCCCCGCCCAGCAAGTGCTGGTGCGCGAGCAGCTGCAACGCTCCCCCTGGGACCCGCTGCGCACCCAGGCCGAGCGCGAGCGCCGGCAGGCCGACCAGCTGCAGACCGTGCGCCGGGCCCAGGCTACCCCGTCGGCCGCGGCCCAGGCGGTGCGCGACCTCATGGTCCGCATCACCACCTCGCCCACGCCGGGCTACAACGCCTACAACCAGCAGATGGTGCAGAGCGGCTGCGCCCAGTTCGCGAACCTGCACAACAGCACCACGCCCGCGCAGCGCGCCCACGCGGTGCAGACGCTGCAGGCCTACCAGGACGACCTGCGCGCACTGGCTGGAGCGCTCTGAGGCCCGCCGGCCGACCTGGCACCAGAACAGGAACCGCGGCGCCACCTGCTGAGCACTTGTGGTGCGCCCAGCCGGCTTCTGGCCGTCCGGCGCACAAGTCTGGCGCACCAAACTTGCATACAAGACTGGTATGGCCATGGCACGGAATTCGCATGGAAGCAACCCACAAAGGTTTTTTCCATGGTCAGCTCCACCGACATCGCCCAACGCATCATCGAAGCCATCCTGGCGCAGCGCCTCGCTCCCGGCACCCGCCTGGGCGAGCAGAGCCTCTCGATGCTGTTCGACTGCAGCCGCACCCTGGTGCGCGAGGCGCTGGTGCGCCTGGCCACGCGCGGCATCGTCACCGTCAGCTCGCGCCGCGGCTGGTACGTGGTGCAGCCGTCGCACGACGAAGCACGTGAGGCTTTCGAGGCGCGTCGCGTCATCGAGACAGGCCTGATCCGCCGCACCGGCCCGGTGGACAAGGCCGCGGTCAAACGCCTGAAGCAACACCTCAAGCGCGAGCAGGACGCGCTCAAGGGCGACGACGTGGGCCAGCGCAGCTACCTGCTGGGCGACTTCCATGTCTGTCTGGCCGAATGCCTGGGCAACCAGCTGCTGGCCGACACGCTGCGCGACTACACCGCGCGCACCACGCTGATCGCCATGCTCTACCAGAGCACGCACGACGCGGTGCAGTCCTGCCAGGACCACGTGGCCATCGTCGAAGCGCTGGCGCGCGGCGACACCGCCGAGGCCGAGCGCCTGATGGAAGAACACATCGGCCAGGTGCAGGCCGCCTTGCGCCTGGCACCGACCAACGACCCGCTGGCTAACCTGCGTGAAGCGCTGGCTCCGCTCTCCCCGGCACCGCGCGCTCCCAAAGGGCGCGCGGCCGCCAAAGACCCCTCCCACCCCGCCCCTGAAACCTACCTAGGAAGCCTGTTATGAAGACCACCAAACGCCTGTTTCTTGCCACCGCCGTCGCGTTCGGCGCACTCGCCAGTCTGGGCACCGCGCAGGCCCAGACTGCGCTCGACGACGTGATGAAGGCCAAGACGATCAAGATCGCCATCCCGACCGACTTCCCGCCCTACGGCTTCGTCGGCACCGACCTCGCTCCCCAGGGCCTGGACGTCGACACCGCCAGGCTGATCGCCAGCAAGCTGGGGGTGAAGGTGGAACTGGTGCCGGTGACCAGCGCCAACCGCATCCCCTACCTGCAGACCCGGAAGGCCGACCTCGTCATTTCGACCCTGGGCAAGAACGCCGAGCGTCTGGCGGTGATCGACTTCACCGTCGCCTACTCGCCCTTCTTCCAGGCCGTGTTCGCACCCAAGTCGCTCGCAGTCAGCAGCTTTGCCGACCTCGCCGGCAAAACCATCGGCGTGACCCGCGGCGCCATCGAAGACCAGGAACTCACCAAGCTCGCGCCCGCCACCGCCGACGTGAAGCGTTTCGAAGACAACAACGCCACCGTCTCCGCCTTCGTCTCGGGCCAGACCCAGCTCATCGCCACCGGCGCTTCGGTGGCCGGCAACATGATGGCGCGCAACCCGCAGCTGGGCGCCGAGTACAAGCTGCTGCTCAAGGACAGCCCCAACTTCATCGGCGTGGCAAAGGGTGAAGATGCGCTGCGCCTGAAGGTGAACGAGATCATCATCGCGGCCAAGAAGTCGGGCGAGATCGATGCCCTGGCCAAGAAGTGGCTCGGCCGCCCAGCCGGCACGCTCCCCGAATAAGGTCGCAGCTGTTGCAGCGAGAGCGCCATGCGCATCGAATTTGACTTCATCGCCGTGCTGCTGCAGTGGCCGCTGCTCGCCAAGGGCGTGCTCTGGACGTTGGGCCTGACCGCCATCTCGGCCGTGATCGGCCTGCTGGTGGGCACGCTCTGCGCCTGGGCGCGCAGCAGCGGCCCGCTGTGGCTGCGCTGGGTGGTGGGCTGCTATGTGGAACTGATCCGCAACACGCCCTTCATCGTGCAGCTGTTCTTCGTCTTCTTCGGCCTGCCCGCCGCGGGTGTGAAGCTCACGCCAGAGACCGCGTCGGTGATCGCGATGGTGGTCAACCTCGGCGCTTACGCGGCCGAGATCATCCGCGCTGGCATCGAGGCCACGCCCAAGGGTCAGTTCGAAGCCGCGGCCAGCCTGGCGCTCTCCAGACTGCAGACTTTCCGCTACGTGGTGTTGCCGCCGGCGCTGCAGAAGGTGTGGCCCGCGCTCACCAGCCAGATCATCATCGTGATGCTGGGCTCGGCGGTCTGCGGCCAGATCTCCACCGAAGAACTCAGCTACGCGGCGAACCTGATCCAGAGCCGCAACTTCCGCGCCTTCGAAGCCTTCATCATCGCCACCGGCATCTACCTGCTGCTGTCGGTGGGCGTGCGCGCGCTGCTCAACTGGGCCGGCCCGCGCTACCTGTTCGGAGGCAGGCGATGAACGCCCCCCTGCGTCGCTTCGCGCCTTCCCCCCGGTGGGGGGACGAGACCAGCGGCCGGGCCAAGCCCGTTCCGCGGTCTCCCTGGGCCTTGCACCCACTCACGCTCGCCCTCCCCGCTGAAAAACCGATGCAGGAGCCTCGACATGGTTGATTTTTCTTTGTGGGACATCTTCCGCAACCTGCTGCTGGCCGCGCGCTGGACGGTGGGCCTCTCGCTGATCGCCTTCATCGGCGGTGGCCTGGTCGGTCTGGCCCTGCTGGTGGCGCGCACCGCGCGCTGGCCCGGTGCCGAGCGCTTCGTGGCCGGCTACGTGCAGCTGTTCCAGGGCACGCCGCTGCTGATGCAGCTGTTCCTGGCCTATTTCGGCCTGGCGCTGTTCGGCGTCGACACCTCGGCCTGGGTGGCCGCGGCTGTGGCGCTCACGCTCTACACCAGCGCCTTTCTGGTCGAGATCTGGCGCGGCTGCGTGGCCGCCGTGCCCAAGGGCCAGTGGGAAGCGGCGCAGAGCCTGGCGCTGAGTTTTGGCGAACAACTGCGCTACGTGATCCTGCCGCAGGCCACGCGCATCGCCATCGCGCCCACCGTCGGCTTCCTGGTGCAGGTCGTCAAGGGCACGGCGCTGGCCTCGGTGATCGGCTTCGTTGAACTCACCAAGGCCGGCACCATGATCACCAACGCCACCTTCCAGCCCTTCCTGGTCTACAGCTGTGTGGCCCTTCTGTACTTTGCGCTGTGCTTCCCCGTGAGCCTGACTGCGCGCCATCTAGAGAGGAAGATGAATGTCAACCGTTGAAGCCATCGCGGAATCAGCCGCCGTGAAAACCGCCGCCAGCCCCATCGTCGACATCCACCAGCTGCGCAAGTCCTACGGCAGCAACGAGGTGCTCAAGGGCATCGACCTGCAGGTCAAGCCCGGCGAGGTGATCGCCATCATCGGCAAGAGCGGTTCGGGCAAGAGCACGCTGCTGCGTTGCATCAACGGGCTGGAGGTGTTCCAGTCCGGCAGCCTGAGCGTGGACGGCCAGCCGCTGCTGCACGGCAACGCCGCCGCCATGCGCGAGCTGCGCCAGCACGTGGGCATGATCTTCCAGAACTTCAACCTGTTCCCGCACCTGAGCGTGGGCCGCAATGTGATGCTGGCGCCCGGGCTGGTGAAGAAGACCGACAGCGCTGCAGGCGAAGCCAAGGCGCGCCAGCTGCTGGACCGCGTGGGCCTGGGCGAGAAGTTTGACGCTTTCCCCGACCAGCTCTCCGGCGGCCAGCAGCAGCGCGTGGCGATCGCGCGGGCGCTGGCCATGGAGCCCAGTGTGCTGCTCTGCGACGAGATCACCTCGGCGCTCGACCCCGAGCTAGTCGGCGAGGTGCTGCGCGTGGTGGAGGCGCTGGCCGACGAGGGCATGACCCTGCTGATGGTCACGCACGAGATGGGCTTCGCGCGCAAGGTGAGCGACCGCGTGATCTTCATGCACCAGGGGCGCGTGCACGAGATGGGTCCACCGGCCAAGCTCTTTGGGTCACCAGAAACGTCCGAATTGCAGCAGTTCCTGTCGTCGATCCACTAGACACCGGCCGCAGCGCAGGGCCGCCCCAAGCAAGGCCAGCCCCCACGGGGGGCAACGACCCGTGTAGCGGCGGAGTGTGGGGGTCAGCTACCCCAGCGCATCCAGCCCCACACCACCGCCAGTGTGGCCAGCGTCACCGGAATCCCGGTGAGCGCGTGCTGTTTCCAGTCGATGGTGATGCCCTGCTTGGCGGCCAGGTCGGCCACGATCAGGTTGGCGATCGAGCCCACCAGCAGCAGGTTGCCCGCGAAGGTGCTCACCAGCGCGAGCATCATGCCCGCCTCGCTGGCGTTGGCACCCAGGTGCGGCAGCAGCAGCATCACGGCCGGCACGTTGGACACCAGGTTGGACAAGGCCACGCCCAGCACCAGCAAGGCGCCGGGTTCGGTGAGGTGCACGCCCTGCGTCGCCAGCCAGGCCACGGCCTCGGCCGCGAGGCCCGTGGTCTCGAAGGCGTGGTTCACCACGAACAGGCCGATGAACAGCAGCAACAACTGCCAGTCCACAAAGCCCATCACATGCGCCGAATGCAGCCGTCGGCTCAGCAGCAGCACGCCCGCCCCCACCAGCGCGGCCACATCGCGTGGCCAGTCGGTGAAGAGAAAGATGCCCATCAGCGCCGTGGCCACGGCCAGCCCTTTCGCGGTCTGCCAGCGGTCAAACGGGGGGGCGTCATCCTGCGGCACGTCCACGCCGAGCGGGCGGGTCAGTTCGGCCGCGCCTGCCCTGGCGCCTGGGCCAAAAGCGAGCCACAACCACAACAGCCCCAGGCTGATGCCCACTGGCGCCAGCGCCTGGCGCAGGTAGTCACCAAAGTGCAGTTTCAACACCGAGCCGATCAGCATGTTCTGCGGGTTTCCGATGAGCGTGGCGGCCGATCCGATGTTGGCCGCGCAGGCCAGGCCGATCAGGAACGGCAGCGGATTCAGCCCACGCTGCAGGCACAGGCGCGCCACCACCGGCGTCATGGCCAGGCAAACCACGTCGTTGGAAAAGACGGCCGACAAACCACCGGCGACGCCGATCAGCGCCGCCAGCAGGCCCGCACGCGACAGCGGCAGCGCGCCCACGCGGCGTGTCACCTCGGTGTAGAAACCACCCAGCCGCATCTGCGCCGACACCACCATGAAGGCGAACAGCAGCACGATGGTGGGCAGGTCCACCGCGCGCGCGGCGTCTTCCACCGGCAGACCGGTGAGCGCGATCACCGCGATGGCACCCAGCAGGGCCACGCCCGAGCGGTCCAGCTTCAGGCGCGGCAAGCCGCCGAGGAACATGCCCAGGTAGACCGTGGCGAAGACGGCAACGATGCCCCAGTCCGTGGCGTTGTGGTTCATGAAAACGGGAGGAGATTCGGTGAAGCGCGCATCCGCGCACGGCCGACCATGGTCAGACGCTCAGGGCGCCGCGGGCAGCAGCCGCAGCGCGCCGTACCAGGCCTGCGCCTGGCTGCGGGTGTTGTCGGTGTCGGTCATCAGCGCCACCGACAGCAGCGGCCCGGGCTCCTCGCCAAACACATGGACAAAATCGGCCCGCACATCGCGCTCGTGATCGCGCCATTGCCCCAGATGCTGTGTGCCGGAATCCAGCACCAGCTTGCGCACACGATCGGTTCGGGAGTTGTTCAGCACCGTGCCCGGGACATGGGCGTCGCTCCAGACGTAGACGAGCGTGGCGTAAGGCAGGTCCTCGCCGGTCAGCAGACGGCTCATCTCCGACAAGCGGTGCACGCGCGGTGAAAGGCGGCTGCGGTCGCCATCGAAGCTGAGCAGCACCCGAACCACGGCGTCGTCGCGCCGCCCCTGCGCCACATCCTCGGTCGGCGGCAAGGCATCGGCCGTCCAGGCGAACGAGAGGCGCCCCACCGAGGGAAGGGCCGGTTCCATGCGCTGGCGCAGGATGCTCACGGAGCTGCTCGCCTGCACACGCAGCGCCTCCCGGCCCGCGTGCTGCACCGGCTCAAACGGCGTGAACGTTTTGCCCGGCACGGGGAACACCGTCCAACCGGTCTGCGTCGAAGGGGTTTTCAGCAAGCGCCGGGCCGCCCGCTGCAGGTCGGCGCTGTCCACCGGCAGCGCCGACAGCTCGGGCGGATCGGATGCCTCCATCTGTGAGGCGGGCACCGGCCCCTTCGAGGCACAGCCCGACAGCAACCCTGCCAGCGTCAGACACACCGCTGCGGCGCAGGTGGCAGAGCGGGCACCAACAGACGGGAAAAATGACAGTGCCTGCGACATCGTGAGAGCGGGGAGGAGTGAAGCTGCCGCATGGTAGCAGCGCGCCAAGGCGGACACCGCCCCCCGGCAGCGCACAGGCCAGGCGATGCACACACTTGACAACCTGGACGCATCGGGCACCCAATAGCGAACAGGCCCGCTGAAAGCACGCCTTCATTTCCAGCTCCGCCCATGAAACACCCTCGCACCTTCAAACTGTTCCTGGCAGGCCTGCTGGCCCTGGTGCTGGCCGGGTGTCTGCCCATTCCGGTGATCGACATCGATCCGACCACGCCGGAAGCGGGCGAAAGCTTCACGGTGGACGGCTCGGGCACGGTGGTGTCCAACGTGCCCGAGGGAACGGTCGTGGCGTCCTACGCCTGGGACTTCGGCGATGGCGAAAAGGGCCAGGGCGCGCAGGTGGATCACGTCTACGACGAGCCGGGCGAATACACCATCACCCTGACCGTGACCGACAGCGCCGGCCGTGTGGCCGAAGCGGAGCAACCGGTGACGGTGAAGCCGGCGAGCGCGACAGTCACCACCACCGACACAACAGCCACCACCGGGACGGCTGCCACGACAACCACGACCCCATAGCGGCAGAGTTGTCCGGCCATCCCAAAAAAGAAACCCGCTTCGGCGGGTTTCTTTTTGTCTTCGAGCGTGCCCCGCTCAGCCCTGCAAGGACTTCCACATTTCCATGTCGCGCTCGGCGGTCCAGATGCGCGGGTTCTTGATGCCACTGGCTTCGTCGTAGGCGCGGCTCACGTCAAACGGCAGACAGTGTTCGTAGATGAACACCTGACCGAACACCGGGTCCATGCTCTTGCGGGTGTGGGCCATGGCGGCCTTCAGGTCCATGCCGGCGGCTGCTGCTTCCTTGCCGGCCTGGAACAGGGTGGTGACCCAGCGCTTCGTGTAATCCAGCGCCTTGTTCACATCGGCGTTGCCCTTCATGGCTTCGCCGCGGCCGGGCACGATGTACTCGGCCTGGAGCGCGCGCAGGGCTTCCAGCGTGGCGGGCCACTCTTCGAGCTGGGCGTCGCCGGTGTAGACGCCGGCCTCGTATTCGACCAGGTCACCGCTGAAAAGCACCTTTTCTTCTTCCACCCAGGCGATGGTGTCGCCGCGGGTGTGGCCATAACCGGGGCTCCAGATCTGCACCACGACACCGCCGAGGTTGATCGACAGCTTGCCCGGCTTCTCGCCCTTGGTGGGGTCACCGCCGCCGATCACCATGCTCGGCCAGGTCAGGCCGGGCACCGAATCGGCACCGCGGAACAGGCGAGGGAAGCGCTCCATCTCGCTCTGCATGTCCTGCGCGCCACGCTCGCGGATCAGCTCCAGCGTGCCCTGGCTGGCGATGATCTCGGTCGCGCCTTCGGCGAAGTAAGCGCTGGCGCCCAGCACGCGCACCGCGTGGTAGTGGGTGAGCAGCACGTACTTGATCGGCTTGTCGGACACGGTGCGGATCTGCTTGATCAGGTCGCGCGCCATGGCCGGCGTGGCGGTGGCGTCGCTGACCATGATGAAGTCGTCGCCGATGATGACGCCCGAGTTCGGGTCGCCCTCGGCGGTGTAGGCCCAGCAATGGGGGCTGAGCTGTTCAAAGGTGATCTTTTTGTCTTCCAGGTCGGCCTGGGAGGCGAAGGCTTTGCTCATGGGGAGTCTCCTGTGTGGGGGTCGGCTGCGCAGATCGGCAAACAGCCAAATTTTAACTAATCGAAATCAATTACGAATAAGTAAACCAATATCCCTGTGAAATGCTGGGACTCATCCGTCCAAACCCTTCTCAAGTACAGCCACCACCTCGTCGGCAAAGGCGGCGTAACTCATGGGCCCGCCCGGGCGCAGCCAGGTGAAAGTCCAGTTGATCATGCCGAACAGCATCATGGTCAGCGCGGTCTGGTTTGCGGGTGTCACGCGCTCGGGGTAAGCACGCTTGAGAAAGCGGGTGAAGGCGGCCACGACATCGCGCTGGCGGTTGAGGATGAGTTCGCGCTGGGTATCGCCGAGGAACTTGGTGTCGGACAGCAGCGCCACATGGCGCGTGGCCGAGCTTTCGTACTCCGAGAGAAAGGCGCGCACCAGCTCGTTCAGAGCATCGCGCTCGGTCAGGTTCTTGCGCTGGGCGCGGGCTTCCGATTCGCCGATCAGCGCCAGCAGCCGCTGGGTGTAGCGGTCGAGCAGGTCGAACAGAATCGCTTCCTTGCTCTCGTAGTAGTGGTAGAGCCGCGCCTTGCTGGTGCCGCAGGCGGTGGCGATGTGGTTCATGCTCGCAGCGGGAAAACTCTGCTGCGCGAAGCACTGCGCCGCCACGTCGAGGATTTCTTCGCGCTTGAGGTCGTGGGATGCTGATTTCGGTCTCGCCATTCGGATATTGTCCCACCCGTGCCCCAGGCTGGCATCACTGAGTACGATGCAACCATGGCTACCAGACCCATCACCGATCCCTTCGTGCTGCACGCCTGCGAGCTGCTGTCCTGCCTGGGCCCGTGCAAGGCCACGCGCATGTTCGGGGGTTATGGGCTGTCGGTCGATGGCATGAACGTGGGGCTCATTGCCTGGGACACCCTGTTCCTCAAGACCAACGCCGAGACCGAACCCCGGTGGCTGGCGGCGGGTGGGCGGCCGTTCCAGTACGAGGCGAAGGGCAAGACCATGCGCCTGCACTACCACACGCCTCCCGAAGAGGCGCTGGAATCGCCCGCGCTGATGGCACCATGGGCGCGGCTGGCGCTGGGCGCTGCGGTGGCGGCGCGCAAGCCGGTACCGCAGCGCAAAAAGTCCTCCGCACGCTAGCGGCCGGCTTGGGCAGGCACTGGCCTCGCCCGGCTCACCAGTGCCCGGCCTCGTACGGGCCCAGCACCCGTCCCCGTCCGGCCGTCAGGAACTCGCTGTAGCCGAGCAGGCCCCGCAGCACGCGCGCCGTTGCCACACCGGCCTGACCCAGTGCCGCACCCAGCTCGCGGGTGGGCGACACCACCTCGCGGGCGAAGCGGCTGGGGGCCGCCGACGCCGCGGCGTCGGACCAGTCGAAATGCACCGGCCCGGTGTCGCCGGGGGTCGCGACCGGCTCCATGACCAAACGCGCACCGGCCGGCACGGCCAGCACGTCGCCGGGACCGAGGAACCGGTCGCCCTGCTCGTTCAGGGCGCCCTCGTAGGGGCCACCCAGGGTCACCCAGACCTGGCCGCAGAAGATGCGCAGCACGGCGGTTTTCTTCGGGCTCAGGCTCATGGCGTGGCCGGGGTGCAGGCGCCAGCTGCCGATGGCGGCACAGCGGGCGGAAAGAGAAGCAGCGGGGTGTGACATACGGTTCTCCAGTGGCATCAACACGGGTGCCATCTTCCCGCCGCGGCGTCCAGCCGTCCAATGAAATGGGGGTAAGCTATTGATTCGGTTCTCGCATCAATCCAAAAGGACCCGGCCATGTCGCTTCCTGCCAGCCATCCCCGCACCCGCCCGATCTCGGCCGGCCACTTGCGCGCCTTTGACGCCGTGGCGCGGCACCTGAACTTCCGCGCCGCCGCCGAGGAGCTTTCGCTCACGCAGAGTGCGGTCAGCCGGCAGATCCAGGCGCTGGAAGACGAGGTCGGCACCGCGCTTTTCCTGCGCCACACGCGTGCAGTGGAACTCACCAGCGCGGGCTCGCAACTGCTGCGCGCCGCGGGCATGGCGCTGGAGCGCATTGATGCGGCGGTGAGGCAGATCCGCCAGAGCGCCGGGCGCAAAAGCGTGGCCATCACCACCTGGGCCTCGTTCGCTTCGATGTGGCTGATCCCGCGGCTAGAGGCCTTCCAGCGCGAGCATCCGGACATCGACATCCGCATCGACGCGTCCGACGTGGCGGTGGACCTCAGCACCGCCGATGTGGACCTTGCGTTGCGCTACGCGGTGCCGCAGGCCATGCCGGCCGGTGCGATCCGCCTGTTTGGCGAGCAGCTCACGCCCGTGGCCAGCCCCTGGCTGCTGAAGGAACACCGCATCAAACGGCTGGAAGACCTGGCCCAGGTCACGCTGATCGAAGCCGGCGACGCGCACCGCACGCGCCATCTGGAATGGCTGACCTGGCAGCGCTGGCTGGACACCTTCGCCGGCGCCACAGCGCCCGCCGCGGCCGGCAAGGGCCAGCCGGGAGGGCTGTCCCGCGCGGTCAAGAGCAAGCTCACACCGCAACGCTGGCTGTACTTCAACTACGCGCACCAGATCGTGCAGGCCGCGCTCACCGGCCAGGGCGTGGCGCTGGCGCGGCTGCCGCTGGTGGCCGAGAGCCTGGCCAGCGGCGACCTGGTGGAGCCGCTGCCGCAGATGCGCATGGACTCGCCCCTGGTCTACTGGCTGGTGTTAGCGCCGCGCAGCGTGGTGCGCCCGGAGGTGAAGGCCTTCTGCGACTGGCTGCAGGCGCAGGCCGCAGAGACGCGCCAGGCGATCGGCGACGTGCCGGACCCCGATACCGTGGACCACATAGATTGACCCCCCTGCGCCGCTGCGCGGCTTCCCCCCAGGGGGACCACGCCCTTGGACCGGCGGAGCCGGATCTTCGGCGTGTGCTGAACAAAGGCACCCCCGCCTCCCGCATCTTTGGTCCCTGAAGCGGAACATCCATCAGGCACACTGCGCGGCTCTTCATTCATACCCATGAGCACCCAAGCCCTCCACGCCGCCGGCAACCTGCGCAGCATCGTCAACATGCTGCTGGCGGTGATGTTTTTTGCGCTCATGGACGCGGTGCTCAAGACGCTGTCGGGCCACTACCCGCCGCTGCAGATCGCCTGCCTGCGCGGGGCGACCGCCCTGCCGCTGGTGCTGGCCTGGATCCAGTGGCGCCGCGGCTGGCACACGCTGCGCCAGCTGCGCTGGTCACTGCACATCCTGCGCGGCTGCCTCGGCATCACCATGCTGGCACTGTTCACGCGCGGCGTGAGCGAGTTGCCGCTGTCGGCCACCTACACGCTGTTCTTCATCGCGCCGATGCTGATCACCGCGCTGTCGGTGCCGGTGCTGAAGGAGCGCGTGCCCAAGGCGCACTGGTGGGCGATTGCCGCCGGCTTCGGCGGCGTGCTGGTCGCCTTGCGGCCCAGCGGTGAAGAGCTGCAGGCCGGCTTTGTGACCGTGGGCGGCCTGGCCGTGCTCGCCGCCGCATTGTGTTACGCCGTCGCGGCGGTGGCGGGCCGGCTGGTCAGCCGCACCGACAGCAGCGAAAGCATGATCCTCACCATGATGGTGTTCATGACGGTGGGCGGTGGCCTGCTCGCCGCGCCGCACTGGGTGCCGGTGTCGCTCGAACACGCCGGCCTGCTGCTTGCGCTGGCGGTCACCGGCTTCCTGGGCCAGCTGACCATCAACGAGGCCTTCCGCCACGGCCAGGCTTCGGCCGTGGCACCGTTCGAATACACCGCGCTGGCCTGGGGCGTGGGGCTGGACTGGCTGGTGTGGCAGACGCTGCCGGCCTCGCACACCTGGCTGGGCGCGGCCATCATCGTGGGCAGCGGCCTGTATCTGGTTCGGCGCGAAAAGCGCATCAGCGAAGTGCATGCCAACGCCGAGCACCCCTGATAACGGAAGGCCAGCGCGACTTCTCCGGAGCACGTGCCCGCATCCAGGGCACCCGTGGAGCGGGCTTTGCCCGGCCACAAGGTGCGTCCCCCTCGAAGCGCCGAAAGCGCGCCACTGAGGGGGAAGCGGCGTCAGCCGCGCAGGGGGTGAACCACACCCGTATCGGACAAGATGGCGTCCAGCGGCACATCGTGGATCTCGGGCTTCAGGTCGGGCACGTAGGCGAAGTCGTAACCCAGACCGACGGTGAAAGGTTTGGGCTGCAGGCTGGCGAGCGTGCGGTCGTAGAAACCACCGCCGTAGCCCAGCCGGTAACCGCCCGGTCCGTAGCCCACACAGGGCACGAAGATCAGCGTGGGCACCACGATCTCGGTGTCTTTCGGCTTCGGAATGCCGTAGGCGTCTTCTTCCATCGGGCACCCCGGGTACCAGGTGTAGAAGGTGAGCGTCTTGTCCACCTTGTTCACCACCGGCAGGCCGATGCGGCGGTGTTTCTGGGCGCCCTGCGCATCTTCCTCCAGACCCGCTTCCTGCCAGCGGAACAGCGCGGGCAGCGGATCGAACTCACCCTTGATCGGCCAGTAGGCGCCGATGATGGCGTCGGGCCGCTCGATCAGCCAGACGCGCATGACCCGCTGCAGCAGGTCGTTGCGCCAAGCGCGATCGGCCAGATTCTGCCGTTTGTCGATCAGGCGTTTTCGCCACGCGGCTTTGCTGCCCTCCACAGGCTGGACAAGGTTTTCAGAGGCACTCGGAAGTTCTTTGTTGTCCATAATCGACGCATGAAACTGGGAAGCATGAAACAGGGTCTTGTGATCATTATGGCCGCGCTGCTGCTGCAGGGTGCAGCTTGGGCACAAGGCGGCGCCGATGCGAGCCTGCTGGCCATGCGCGACGCCTTCCGGCGCAACAACACCACCGCACTCGACGCGCTGCTGCCGGAGGTCCGTGACCATGCGCTCGAACCGCTGGCCCGCTACTGGACCATCAAGTCCCGCCTGGAGACCAGCGCCCCGCAAGACATCCGCAACGCCCTGGCGCAGATGGCCGGCACCTACTGGGAAGACCGCCTGCGCAACGACTGGCTGCTGCATCTTGGCAAAACCCGCGACTGGGCGAACTTCGAGGCCGAGCTGCCGCACTACCGCATGAACGACGACCCGCAGGTCCAGTGTTATGCGCTCATGCTCGATGCCGCGGCCCGGCGCCGGCCCGCCGACGAAGCCGCACGCCAGACCGCGTTGCGCTGGCATGCCCAGCCCGACGCCGACGACGGTTGCGCCATTGCCGCCCAGGCCTTTCTGAACAGCGGTCACCTCGCACCCGAAGTGGCCTGGCAGCGTGCCCGCCTGGCCCTCGACGCCAACAAGCCGCGCGCAGCGATCCAGGCGGTCGCCCTGCTCGATCCGGAGTGGGTGCCCATTCTGGAGTCCATCATCCGGGACCCGGCCGCCTACCTCGACGACAAATTCACCGCCATCCGGCCGCGCACCAAGGAACTGGTGACCCTCGCCGCGATCCGGCTGGCCGCCAACGATCCCGCCGCGGCCGCAGAGGCTATGCACCTCAAACGCTGGGTGGCCCAGCTCAACCAGGAGGAGCGCAGCTGGGCCTGGGGCGTGATCGGTCGGCGGGCGGCCCGGAAGCTGCAGCCTGAAGCACTGGCGCATTTTGTCAACGGGCAAGACCAGTACATGCACGACGAGCACCTGGCCTGGAAGGCGCGCGCGGGCCTGCGGGCGGGCGCCTGGGGTCATGTGCGCGACGCCATCGCGGCCATGAGCGAGCCCCGGCGCCAGCAACCAACCTGGGTGTACTGGCGGGCCCGGGCGATCCTCGCGCTGCGCGAGCCCGACGCCATCGCCGCCACGGCGCAGGCGCGCGAACTGCTGGGCAGCATCGCCTCGACGCGCGGCTTTCACGAACAGCTGGCGCTCGAAGCGCTGGGGCGTCCCGTGGTGGTGCCCCCACCCCCGGCGCCCGTGACCGAAACGGAGATGGCCGCCGCGGTGCAAAACCCCGGCCTGCAGCGCGCGCTCACCGCCATGCGCCTGGGCCTGCGCAGCGAAGGCGTGCGCGAGTGGAACTACAGCGTGGGCCTGCACACGCCGGGCGGCATGGGTGAACGCGAGTTGCTGGCCGCGGCCCGCCTCGCCTGCCAGAACGGCGTCTGGGACCGCTGCATCAACACCAGCTTGCGCACCGCCCTGGCCGAAGACCATGCCCAACGTTTTCCCATGCCGTTCCAGCGCGAGGTGGTGCAGCGGGCCAACAGCATAGGACTGGACCCGGCCTACGTCTACGGCCTGATCCGGCAGGAGAGCCGCTTCGTGACCGATGCGCGTTCCGGAGTCGGTGCCTCGGGCCTGATGCAGGTGATGCCCGCCACGGCGCGCTGGACCGCGCGCAAGATCGGCCTGACCGACTTCCGCCCGCACCACATCACCGACCGCGACACCAACATCGCCATCGGAACGGCCTACCTCAAGTTTGCGCTCGATGACTTTGAAGGCTCGCTGCCCCTGGCCGCCGCCGCCTACAACGCCGGGCCCGGTCGCTCGCGCACCTGGCGCGAAGGCCCGGTGCTCGACGGCGATATCTGGACCGAAAACATCCCGTTCGACGAGACGCGCGACTACGTGCAGAAGGTGCTCGCCAACACCACGACCTACGCCGCGATCCTCACCGCTCAACCCCAATCGCTGCGCTCGCGCCTGGGGACCGTCGGTCCGCGCGCCACCGCCGCCCCTGTCAACACCGACCTGCCCTGACCCGACCGAGATCCCCCTTTTGAAAAACGCCCTCATCCTTGGAGGCACCGGCTTTGTCGGTCGCCACGTCTGCGAAAAACTGCAACGCGAGGGCTGGCACGTCACCGTGCCCACGCGGCGCGCGATCAACGCCAGCGCCGTCCAGCACCTGCCGGGCCTGACCGTGATCGAAGCGGATGTGCACGACGAGGCCGCGCTCACGCGGCTGCTGCCCGGCCACGACGTGGTGGTCAACCTCGTGGCCATCCTGCACGGCAGCGAAGCCGCCTTTGAACGCACCCACGTCGAGCTGCCCGCCAAGCTGGCCCGGACCTGCGTGGCCAGCGGCGTGCGCCGCGTGGTGCATGTGAGCGCCCTGGGCGTGAGCGCGGATAGCCCTTCGCGGTACCAGCGCAGCAAAGCCCGCGGCGAAACCTTGCTGCGCGCCGCCGAGCTCGACCTGAGCGTCCTGCGCCCGAGCGTGATCTTCGGTGCGGGCGACCGCTTCCTCAACCTGTTTGCGCAGTTGCAGGCGGTGTTTCCCGTGATGCCGCTGGCGGGCGCCCAGGCGCGCTTCCAGCCCGTGTGGGTGGAAGACGTGGCCAGCGCTGTGGTGGCCTGCGCAAAGGACAGCGGCCTGCCCCGCAGCAGCGTGGGGCAGACCTATGAATGCGCCGGGCCCGCCGTGCTCACGCTGGCCGATCTGGTTCGCCTGGCGGGACGTTTCGGCAGCCGCCAGCGCCCCATCCTGCCGCTGCCCATGGCGATCGGACGGTTGCAGGCGCTGATGATGGAACTGGCCCCGGGCGAACCGCTGATGAGCCGCGACAACCTGGACGCCATGTCGGTCGACAACGTGGCCAGCGGCCAGTTCCCCGGCCTGGTGGACTTGGGCATCCGGCCCGCCGCCGTGGCGGCGGTGGCGCCCACCTACCTGGGCGGTCACAACAGCCGCAGCCGGCTGCTGGCCCTGCGCCGCCGCTGAGCGGCCACAACACAAAAAAACCGCAAGGGTCTTGCAACCCTTGCGGTCGATCGACTGGCCTCTCAGACCAGGATCAGAACTTGGAGCACTGTCAGAACTCGCCCTTGGAGGCGCGCTGCATCATTTCCCAGATGGTGTCGCGCACGGCCTGGGCTTCTTCCTTCAGCGGCGAGGGCAGCTTGCGGCCCATCTTGACCATCATGTCCATGTTCAGGGTGTAAAGCCAGAGGCTGCCGTCGTCGTGTTCAACCACGCTGACGCGGCAAGGCAGGTAGGCCGACATGTGCGGACTGAAGTCCACCATCTTGCGGGCCGTGGCCGGGCTGCAGTACGAATACACCGTCAGCAGCTTCTCCTTCTTGCCGGAACGGGCTTCCAGCTCCTTGGACAACGGCAGAACGCCCACATCGCGCATGTTGCGTTCCACGGCCACGATCTTCAGGATTTCCTCGACGTCTTTTGCACTCACCCCGGCCTTGACCTTCGCTTCCCAGGTCGTGGCCACGGCAATGTCGCCCTCGCCTTCCACCCAGCGGTCCCACATGCGCGAAGCCTCGGAGCCGGCACCTTTTTCAAGCTTTCCCAGGGTGGAGATGGTGCCGCAGCCGGTGGTGGCGAGCAGGGTGGTGCCCAGGGCCAGGGCGATGGAAAAACGCTTCCAGACTTGCATGTGAAGATCCTCTTGTGTTGAACGGTTCGTTGCAGGGCGTTTGAGATTTGTCAAAACACCACGGAACGAAAGTTAGCCGATCGACTGTGTGCTGTCATCGGTGACTACCCTAGGGGGTAGGGTATTAACACAGACAACCATGGCATCAGGGATGACCAGCGGTCCCGGTGTGTATTTTTTTGGCAAACTCTCACCAACGCCACATCCCGAGGAAACACCATGGCAACCGCCAAATCGAAGCCTGCAACCAGCAGCACCCCCGCGCCCTCGTCCGCCTCGGTCTACCGGTCAGAGCACCAGCGTGACGTGATCAACCGCCTCAAACGCATCGAGGGCCAGGTGCGCGGCCTGATCGACATGGTGGAGAAGGGCCGCCCCTGTGAAGACGTGGCACAGCAGATGTCCGCTGCGCGCAAGGCCATGGACAAGGCCTTCTACCGCATGATGGCCTGCTCGGTCATGGAGGCGGTTTCCGTCTCCGAATCCGAGGACGTCACCATGCGCGAGGTCGAGCGCTCGACCCGCATCCTGGAAAAATACGCTTGAGTTGACCCACCCCCGCCGCGCAGGCTCCCCGAATCAATCCGGCGACCCTTTGGCATCAATCGGCTGCTGCCGGCCACTTACCATGAGGCCTCACTCACGGAGATCTTCATGGCACTGCAGCTGTACATCGGCAACAAGAACTACTCGTCCTGGTCCATGCGCCCCTGGGTGCTGATGACGCAGGCCGGCATCCCGTTCGAAGAGATCATGGTCCGGTTCGACTCGTTCGAGTCCGACTCGTCCTTCAAAAAAGCCCTGCGCGGCCTCAACCCCGTGGGCAAGGTGCCCGTGCTGGTGGACGAGGGCTTCGCGGTCTGGGACACGCTGGCGATCGCCGAATACTTGGCCGAGCGCTTCCCCGACAAACGACTCTGGCCCGTGGACGCCCGGCACCGTGCCCGCGCGCGCAGCGTCTGCGCCGAGATGCACAGCGGCTTTGGCGCGCTGCGCAGCCACTGCCCCATGAACATCGAGGCCGCTCTGCCCGACACCGGCCGCCTGATCTGGCGCGACCAGACGGCGGTGCGTGCCGACATGGCACGGCTGTGCGGCCTGTGGGGCGAGCTGCTGGCGGCCCAGCCCGAAAAAATGCCCGATGGCAGCGCGCCCCTGCTGTTCGGCCATTTCAGCATCGCCGACGCCTACTTCGCCCCGGTGTGCATGCGCATCAGGACCTATGGCCTGCCGCTGCCCGCCGACCTGCAGGCCTACGTGGAACGTGTGGCCGCCCTGCCCGGGGTGAGGGCCTGGATCGACGGTGCGCTGGCGGAACACGATTTCCTCGATTTCGAAGAACCCTACCGCCTGGGGCGCTGAGCGCTTCCCCCTAAACTTCGCCCATGGACATTTACCTCGTGGGCGGTGCGGTGCGTGACGCCTTGATGGCGCGCGACGCTGACGCAGCCGCTTCGTCGCATGTGGACCGCGACTGGGTGGTCGTCGGCGCCACACCCGAAGCCATGGCCGCGCAGGGTTTCCTGCCCGTCGGGCGCGACTTCCCGGTGTTCCTGCACCCGCAGACGCGCGAGGAATACGCGCTCGCCCGCACCGAGCGCAAGACCGCGCCCGGCTACCACGGCTTTCACTTCCACACCGATCCGGGTGTCACGCTCGAAGACGATCTGGCCCGGCGCGACCTCACCATCAACGCCATGGCCGTCGCGGCCGCCGATGCCGAAGACCCCGCCAGCGCCCGGCTGATCGACCCGCATGGCGGCCAGCGCGATCTGCGCGAGCGGGTGCTGCGCCACGTCACCGGGGCCTTCGGCGAAGACCCGGTGCGCATCCTGCGGCTCGCGCGCTTCGCGGCCCGCTTCCCCGACTTTTCGGTGGCCCCCGAAACCCGGGCGCTGATGCGCCAGATGGTGGAACACGGCGAAGTGGACCACCTGGTGGCCGAGCGCGTCTGGCAGGAACTCTCACGCGGCCTCATGGAGCAACGGCCCAGCCGCATGTTCGAGGTGCTGCGTGATTGCGGCGCGCTGCAGCGCCTGTTGCCCGAAGTGGACCGGCTCTGGGGCGTGCCGCAGCGCGCCGACCACCACCCCGAGATCGACACCGGCGTGCACCTGATGATGGTGCTCGACATGAGCGCGTTGCTCGGTGCTTCGCTGCCGGTGCGCTTTGCCTGCCTGTGCCACGACCTCGGCAAGGGCACCACGCCCGCCGACGTGCTGCCGCGCCACATCGGCCATGAGGAGCGCAGCGCACGGCTGCTGCGCGGCCTGTGTGAGCGCTGGCGCGTGCCCGTGGAATGCCGCGAGCTTGCCGACGTGGTCGCCCGCGAACACGGCAACCTCCACCGCAGCGCCGGACTCGGTGCGGCGGCCCTGGTCCGCCTGCTCGAACGCTGCGATGCCTTCCGCAAACCGGCCCGTTTTCTGGACATCGTGCTGGCGTGCGAATGCGATGCGCGGGGCCGGCTTGGCCACGCCGGCGACGCCTACCTGCAGCGGGAACGCCTGCTCCCGGCGCTGCAGGCGGCCCGCTCGGTGGTCACGGCGGACATCGCCGCGCAGGCCCAGGCCAGGGGCTTGAAGGGCCCGGACGTGGGCGCCCTGATCCACCGCGCCCGCGTCACCGAAGTGGCGAAGGCCCTGGGCGAAGGCGCCCTGGACCGCACCCCCTGAAAAAGCCCAGGCTGTGTGTCAAGCCGGCCCGAAGTCCCGCACCCGACGGGTCGGGCAAATGCCCGCCATGTGACAAGCGGCACCGGGTCTGTTACGGTCAGTGGCTGATGAGCACATTACCAAGCCTGCTGGCGGGGCCATGCGCCCTGTTTCTTGATTTTGACGGCACGCTGGCCGAACTGGCACCCCGGCCCGACGAGGTGGTGGTTCCGCGCGAACTCGTGGCGCTGCTGGAACGGCTGCACGCCCAGCTGGACGGTGCGCTGGCGCTGGTCACCGGCCGCGCGCAGGCGGACATCGACCCGTTTCTCGCCCCCCTGCTGCTGCCGGCGGCGTTCGAACACGGCGCCGTGCGCCGGTCGCGCCTGGGCACCACGTCCACCGACCAACGACCCGATCTCGGCCCCGTGCTGGTCGCTGCGCAGGCGCTGGCGGCCCACCATCCGGGCCTGCTCGTGGAACACAAGAAGACCGCCGTCGCCCTGCACTTCCGGCTGGCGCCCGAGCTGGACGCCGAATGCACCGCGGTCATGACGGCCGCCATCCGCCACGACCCCGACCTGCAGCTGCTGCGCGGCAAGGCCGTGGTGGAGGTCAAGTCCGCCCACGTGGGAAAGGGCCTGGCCATCGCCGCCTTCATGGCCGAGCCCCCTTTCAAAGGACGCCAGCCGGTGTTTGCCGGTGATGACGTGACCGACGAGTCCGGCTTCGACGTGGTTCAGCGACTCGGCGGTGCGGGCATCAAGGTGGGCGAGGGCCCGAGCTGCGCCACCCACCGCATCGCCCACCCGCAGGCCCTGCATCAATGGCTGCGCAGCGCCACCCCACAAGCCCCCGACACCACACCGTAATGAACCCACCGACCACCACCGAACACCTCGCCCACACCGGCTTTGCCGCGCCCGCCGCCCCCTCCCTGTCGCTCGGCGTGGTGGGCAATTGCGCCTTCAGCGCCCTGATCGATCCGCACGGGCGCGTGGTCTGGAGCTGCCTGCCCCGCTTTGACGGCGATCCGGTGTTTCACGCGCTGCTCGGCGGCGAAGACGGTGCCGGCGCGTTCGCGATCGAAATCGAACACCTGGATAAAGCCCGGCAGTACTACGACCCCAACACCGCCGTGCTGCACACCGAGCTCTGGGACACCCAGGGTCAGGGCATTCTTATCACCGACTTTGCGCCCCGCTTCCCTTCGCGCGGCCGCTTTTTCCGCCCCACCATGCTGGTGCGCCGCGTGCGCCCGCTCCAGGGCGCGCCGCGCGTGCGCGTGTCGCTCACACCCCGCTTCAACTGGGGCGCCGAAACCCCCACCATCACCTCGGGCAGCAACCACATCCGCTACGTCGGTGAGCAGCAGACCCTGCGGCTGCACACCGATGCCTCGGTGTCCCATGTGCTGAGCCACCAGCCCTTCCTGCTCACACGCGAACTCAACTTCCTGCTGGGTCCCGACGAAACCCTGGAGGGCGGCGTGGGCGAGACGGCGCGGCATTTTGAGCAGGAGACCCTGACCTACTGGCGCGGCTGGAGCCAGCGCCTGGCGCTGCCGCTGGAGTGGCAGGAGGCGGTGATCCGCGCCGCCATCACGCTCAAGCTCTCGATGTTCGAGGACACCGGCGCCATCGTTGCGGCCATGACCACCAGCATCCCCGAAGCACCGGGCACGCAGCGCAACTGGGACTACCGCTACTGCTGGCTGCGCGATGCCTTCTTCGTCGTGCGCGCGCTCAACAGCCTGGCCGAAGTCGGCACCATGGAGGACTACCTGCGCTGGCTGTCCAACGCCGTGGTCGGCTCCAACGGCGGCCACGTGCAGCCGCTGTTCGGCATCGGTCTGGAGCGCGATCTGCCCGAGCGCATCTGCAAGAACCTGCCGGGCTACCGCGGCATGGGACCGGTGCGCGTGGGCAACCAGGCGCATGAACATTTCCAGCACGACGTCTACGGAAACATCGTGCTCGGTGCGGCCCAGGCCTTTCACGACCGGCGCCTGCTCAACCCGGCGGGGCTGGCCGAGTTCAAGCAGCTCGAAGCCGCGGGTGAAAAGGCCGTGCTCATCTTCGACCAGCCCGATGCCGGCATGTGGGAGCTGCGCACCCGCGCCCGCGTGCACACCTCGTCTGCCCTGATGTGCTGGGCCGCCTGCGACCGGCTGGCCAAGATCGCCCTCACCCTGCAGCAGGGCGAACGGGCCGCCTACTGGCAACAACACGCCCGCGCCATGCGCGAGCGCATCCTGCGCGAGTCCTGGAGCGAAGAGCGCCAGGCCTTCGCCGCGGCCTTTGGCGCCCACGACCTCGACGCCAGCGTGCTGCTGATGGCCGAGGTGGGCTTCATCGACCCGATGGACCCGCGCTTCATCGCCACCCTCGATGCACTGGAAAAAAACCTGTGCGACGGCCCCTACATGCGCCGCTACGACGCCGCCGACGATTTCGGCACGCCCGAGGTGGCCTTCAATATCTGCACCTTCTGGCGCATCGACGCCCTGGCACGCGTCGGCCGTGTCGACGAGGCCCGCGCCATCTTCGAAACCATGCTGCGCGCACGCAACCCGCTGGGCATGCTCTCCGAAGACACCCACGCCACCACCGGCGAGATGTGGGGCAACTACCCGCAGACCTATTCGATGGTGGGCATCATCAACGCGGCCGTTCGCCTCTCGGCGGCCTGGGACACGGTGATCTAGATGGGCCGTCTCGTCGTCGTTTCCAACCGCATCGCCGATCCGCGCAAGACCGCTTCGGGCGGGCTGGCCGTGGCGCTGGGCCAGGCGCTGCAGGCCTCGGGCGGGCTCTGGTTCGGCTGGAGCGGCAAGGTGGTGGAAGGTGGCACGCCCGGCGAGGGCGATGTGCACCTGCAGACCGCCGGCCCGGTGCAACTGGCCACGGTGGACCTGAGCCGCGAAGACCACGACAGCTACTACCTGGGCTACAGCAACGGTGTGCTCTGGCCGGTGTTCCACTACCGGCTCGACCTGGCCGATTTCGACGCCGGCTTCATCGGCGGCTACCGGCGCGTCAACCAGATGTTCGCGCACAAGCTGGCGGCGCTGCTGCGGCCCGACGACGTGATCTGGGTGCACGACTACCACCTGATCCCGCTGGCCGCCGAGCTGCGCAACATGGGCTGCCAGCAGCGCATGGGGTTTTTCCTGCACATTCCCCTGCCGCCGCCCCTGATCCTGGCCGCGGTACCGGAACACGAGTGGCTGATGCGTTCGCTGTTCGCCTACGACCTGGTGGGCTTCCAGAGCGAGGCCGACGTGGCCCATTTTTCGCGCTACGTGGGCACCGAAACCTCGGCCGACATCCTGGGCGAACATGAGTTCCGGGCCTTCGGCAAGACCCTGCAGGTGCAGGCGTTCCCGATCGGCATCGACGTGGATGAGTTCACGGCCCTCGGTCAGGGCCGGGACGCCATCGACATGTACGAGCAGATGCGCGACGAATATTCACGCCGGCGCCTGTTGCTGGGCGTGGAGCGCATGGACTACTCCAAGGGCCTGCCGCAGCGCATCAAGGCCTTTCGCCAGTTGCTGCAGAACTACCCGGAAAACCTCGGCAGCGCCACGCTGATCCAGATCGCGGCACCCAGCCGCGAGTCGGTCGATGCCTACGCCGCACTGCGCCAGGAGCTGGAAAGCCTGTGTGGTTCGGTCAATGGCGACTTCGGTGAACTCGACTGGATGCCGGTGCGCTACATCCACCGCAGCGTGGCGCGCAAGCGCCTGCCCGGCCTGTACCGCGCGGCCAGCGTGGCGCTGGTGACGCCCCTGCGCGACGGCATGAACCTGGTGGCCAAGGAGTTCATCGCCGCGCAGGACCCTGAGGATCCCGGCGTGCTGGTGCTGTCGCGCTTTGCCGGCGCGGCGGAGCAGATGCGCGACGCCCTGCTGGTGAACCCCTACGACACCACCCGCACGGCCGAGACCATGCAGCGTGCGCTGCAGATGCCGCTGGAAGAACGCCAGCGGCGCCACCGGGCCTTGCTGCAGCAGATCCGCGAGCAGGACGTGCACTGGTGGCGCCAGCGCTTCCTGAACGCACTCAACGCCGTTTCGGCCTCTTGATCCGATCCAGGGCGGTGCCTGCCAGCCGGCGGGCGCCGCCCTGACTTTTTTCACGCCCATTCTGGAGGAACACCCATGAACGGCAACATCCTGGAACTCGCCACCCGCTGGTGGATCGGCCTCGGCAGCGCCGCCACCACCCTGCTGCGCGTGACCCTCATCCTCATCGCCGCCTGGCTGCTGATCGCCGTCCTGCAGCGCGCCATACGGACGCTTCGCGAACGCATCGCCAGCCGCATGGACGATCGAGAGTCCACCAAACGCGCCGAAACCCTGGGCCGCGTTTTCCGCTACCTGGTCGGGGTGGTGGTGAGCCTGATCGCCGGCATGCTGGTGCTTTCCGAAGTGGGGGTGTCGGTCGCGCCCATCCTGGGTGCGGCGGGCGTGGTCGGTCTGGCGGTGGGCTTTGGCGCCCAGAGTCTGGTCAAGGATTTTTTCACCGGCTTCTTCATCCTGCTGGAAAACCAGATCCGGCAAGGCGACGTGGTCAAGCTGGGCGAACACGCCGGCCTGGTGGAGGAGATCACGCTGCGCTACGTGCAGCTGCGCGACTACGACGGCAACGTGCACTACGTGCCCAACGGCCACATCAGCACCGTGATCAACATGACGCGCGGCTTCAGCAACGCGGTGATGGACATCGGCGTGGCCTACCGCGAGAACGTGGACGAGGTGATGCGGGTCATGGCCGACGTGGCCCGGGCCATGCGCACCGACCCGACCCTCGGCGCCAGCATCACCGACGACCTGGAGATCGCCGGGGTCGAGTCCTGGGCCGAATCGGCGGTGGTGATCCGCTGCCGTTTTCGTTGCCTGCCGCTGGAACAGTGGAACGTGAAGCGCGAATACCTGCGCCGCCTGAAGGCCGCCTTCGATGCCGCCGGCATCGAGATCCCCTACCCGCATCTCACCGTGTACGCAGGCCAGGACCCAACGGGCAAGGCCCCCGCGTTTCAGGTGCGTCCGCTCGAAGCGGCCTGAACGTCCGCGCGCCAGGCGGGGCGGCTAAACTGACCACATGGCCCACCTGCTGATTGTTGAAGACGACGAACTGCTGCGCGATGCGCTCGGCGCCCAGCTCGCGCAGGCGGGACACCGCATCACCACCGCGGCCGACGGCGCCGAGGCCCTGGAGCTGCTGGCCCTGCAGGGTTTCGACGGCGTGGTGCTCGACCTCGGCCTGCCGCTGGTCGACGGCCTGACCGTGCTGCGCCGCCTGCGCCAGCGCCTGCCCGCCCTGCCGGTGCTGATCCTCACCGCGCGCGACGGCGTCGAAGACCGCGTCGAAGGCCTGAACGCGGGCGCCGACGACTACCTCACCAAACCCTTCAACCGCGACGAACTGCTGGCCCGCCTGCAGGCCCTGCTGCGCCGCGCCAGCCTGCCCGCGTTCGGCGCGAACACGGCGCCAGCGCCGGCCGTTCCCGCTGCCGGCAACCTGCGACTGGACCCGCAGCTGCCGCGCGCCTGGCTGGGCAACGAGGCCATCGACCTGACGCAGCGCGAATGGGTGCTGCTCGACCTTCTGGTGCGCCACAGCGGCCAGGTGGTGAGCCGCGAAGACGTGCTCGCCGCCTGGCAGTCCGAGCCGGCCGAGACGGGCGGCGTGGCCTCGAACGCGCTGGAGGTCTATGTGCACCGCCTGCGCCGCAAGCTCAGCGGCTCGACGCTGAACATCCGCAACATCCGCGGTCTGGGTTACCTGCTGGAGTCGGCCGGCGCGCCATGATCGCCCCGTCGCGCCTGTCCCTGCGCCGCCAGTTGCTGTTGTGGCTGTTGCTGCCGCAGCTGGTGCTCTGGGCCGGCGGCGGTTTGCTGGCCTACCGCTTCGCCCTGTCTTACGTCGAGAAGGGCATCGACCAATCGCTCACGCAATCGGTGCGGGCGCTGGCGCGCCAGGTCAAGCCTGTCGGTTCGGGCCTGCTGATCGACTTTCCCAAGGCCGCGCAAGACGTGCTGGAGCAGGATCCCGACGACCGCATCAGCTACATGGTGTCGTCGCCGCCGGGCCAGTTTCTGCTCGGCAACCAGCGCCTGCCACCGCCGCCCCACCCGCCGCTGGTGGCCGGCGACCCGGTGTTCTACGGCAGCGTGCTCGACGGCCGGCCGCTGCGCATCGTGGCGCTGGACGTGAGCTACGGCGAGGCCAGCGCGCCGCAGACCCTGCGCGTGCAGGTCGGCAAGGGCCTGGCGGTGCAGCAGCGCATCGCCCGCGAGCTCGTGGCCGACATGCTGGTGCCGCTGCTGGCGCTGGGCGTGTTGCTGAGCCTGCTGGTGTATGGCGGCATCCGGCGCGGCCTGGCCCCGCTGACCCGCCTGACGGCACAGCTGGAAAACCGCTCGGTCAACGCGCTCTCGCCCATCGGCATGACGCAGGCACCAAGCGAGGTGCACGCGCTGGTGCTGGCCATCAACGGCCTGCTGGGCGAGGTGGCGCGCAGTGTGCAGCAGGAGAAACGCTTCATCAACGACGCCGCCCACCAGCTGCGCACGCCGCTGGCCGGGCTGATCAGCCAGGTGGAACTGGCCCAGCGCCAGACCAGCGAGGCGGGCGTGGCCGAGCGCCTGTCCAAGGTGCACACCGGTGCCGAGCGCAGCGCCCACCTGGTGCACCAGCTGCTGACCCTGGCCCGCACCGAAACCCAGGCCCGCCGCGAGCCGCTGGACCTGGCCACGCTCGCGCGCGAAGTGGCGCGCGAATGGACGCCGCGCGCACTCGCCGCCGGCATGGACCTGGGCTACGAGGGCGAAGACCACCTGACCATTCAGGGCGATGCCCTGCAACTGCGCGAAGCCCTGAGCAACCTGATCGACAACGCGCTGCGCTACACCCCGCGCGGCAGCAGCATCACCCTGCGCGTGAGCCAGGGCAGTGACGGTGCACACCTCGCGGTGGACGACAACGGACCAGGCCTGAACCCCGACGACATGGCGCACGTGTTCCAGCGCTTCTGGCGCGGCAGCCAGCAACCCGGCGGCTGCGGCCTGGGCCTGGCCATCGTGCAAGAGATCGCCCGCCGCCACGGCGGTGAAGCCACGGTGACGCAGTTGCAGCCGCAGGGGCTGAGGATTCAGTTGCGGCTGGTGTGAGCGGCTCAGAACGGCACCGTGAGGGGAGAGTCCTCACCCCTGCCCTCTCCCAGAGGGAGAGGGAGGAAGGCACGCAAGCCTGAAGGGGAGTCCGCGCCCGATCCCGATCCCGATTTCGATCCCTCCCCCAACGCCGTGTGGCCGGGCTGAGCAGCGCAGGGGCGCGGGGATCAGAAGTTCGCATGTCCGAAGGACGCGCAGCGGACAAGTTTGCGAACTTCCCCCGCGAACCGAGCAGCGCAAGGGAGCCCGCAGGGCCCCGGACTTCGGCCCGGCTTTTCTTTGCCTTCTTTCTTTTGGCGGAGCAAAAGAAAGAAGGTCGCCCGCCGGGGCGAGACCCGGCCAAGCCCCTCAGAGGAAGACGATGTCAGGCCGCGTGATGCCCATCCATCTCCTTCAACCTCACCCCGGAAGCCTGGTCAAACCAGTTGTTGTGCCGCCCGCTCACCGTCATGCCCGCCGTGTCACCCACCTGGATCCTGGTGTTCGCCGGCGCGCGCACCGTCATCAGCCCCACGGCGGTTTTCACCACCACGTAGGTGTCGGCACCGGTCGGTTCCACCAGCACCACCTGGCCGCGCCAGGGCGCGTCGTCGCTCAGGTGGATGTGCTCGGGCCGCTGGCCCAGCGTCACCTGCTGCACGTCCGGGCAAGGCAGGTCCAGCGAACCGCCCTCGAACACGAACTTGCCACTGTCCCCCGAGCGCTCCACCTGGCCAGGGATGAAGTTCATGGTGGGCGAGCCGATGAAGCCCGCCACGTAGGTGTTGGCCGGGCGGCGGTAGATCTCGTCGGGCGTGTCGATCTGCTGCAGGATGCCGTCCTTCATCACCGCGATGCGGCTGCCCAGCGTCATGGCCTCGATCTGGTCGTGCGTCACGTACACCGTGGTGATGCCGCTCAGGTGGTGCAGGCGCTTGATCTCGGCGCGCATTTCCACGCGCAGCTTGGCGTCCAGGTTGGACAGCGGCTCGTCGAACAAAAACAGCTGTGGGTCGCGCGCGAGCGCCCGGCCCATGGCCACGCGCTGGCGCTGGCCGCCCGAGAGCTGGGCCGGGCGGCGGTCCAGCAGGTGCTGGATCTGCAGCATGCCCGCCACCTCCTGGATGCGCTTGTCGCGATCGGCCTTCGGCACCTTGCGCATCTCCAGCGCGAAGCCGATGTTGTCGGCCACCGTCATGGTCGGGTAGAGCGCGTAGCTCTGGAACACCATGGCGATGTCGCGCTTGGCGGGCGGCATGCCGATCACGTTCTTGCCCGCGATGTGCAGCTCGCCTTCGGTCGGTTCTTCGAGCCCGGCAATGATGTTGAGCAGCGTGGACTTGCCGCAGCCCGAGGGGCCGACCAGGATCAGGAACTCGCCGGGCTCGACGTCGATGTCGATGCGCTTGAGCACCTCGACCGCCTTGTCGCCCTTGCCAAACGCCTTGCGGATGCCCTTGATGTGCAGAGAAGAAGCCATTGTTTTTATCCTTTCACGGCGCCGGCCGTGAGGCCTTTGAGGAAGTACTGACCGGCCAGCACGTAGACCAGCATCGTGGGCAGGCCGGCGATGATGGCGGCGGCCATGTCCACGTTGTAGTTCTTGACGCTGCTGGTGGTGTTGGCCATGTTGTTCAGGCCCACGGTGATGGGTTTGCTGTCGGCGCCGCTGAAGGCCACACCGAACAGGAAGTCGTTCCAGATGTTGGTGAACTGCCAGATCAGCGTGACCATCATGATGGGGGTGGACATGGGCAGCACGATGCGCCAGAAGATGCGCCAGAAGCCCGCACCGTCGATGCGCGCGGCGTTCACCAGCTCGCGCGGCACGGCGGTGTAGTAGTTGCGGAAGAACAGCGTGGTCCCGGCCATGCCGGCCAGGCAGTGCACCAGCACCAGCCCGGCGATCGAGCTGGACAGGCCCAGATACCCCAGCACCTGGCTCATGGGCAGCAACACCACCTGGAACGGCATGAACACGCCGAACAGCAGGAAACCGAACAGCACTTCAGAGCCGCGGAACTTCCACATGCTCAGCACGTAGCCATTGACCGCGCCCCAGGCGGTGGAGATCAGCACCGCGGGCACGGCCATGAACACCGAGTTCCAAAAATACGGCTGCAATCCCCGGCAATCGACACCGGTGCAGGCACTGTTCCAGGCCAGGTGCCAGGCATCCGGGTTCAGGCTCTGCGGCAGGCTCAACAGGTTGCCGCTGCGGATCTCGGCGGCGTCCTTGAACGAGGTGACGAGCATCACGTACATCGGCGCGAGGAAGAACAGCGCGGCCACCAGCAACACGCCATAGACCACGATGCGCCCGAAAGAGAAGGGTTTAGCGGTCATGAGGTTTCGCCCTGAGTTCGCTGTACAGATAGGGGACGACGATGGCCGCCACGGTGGCCAGCATCATGGTCGCGCTGGCCGCACCCAGACCGATCTGGCCGCGCGTGAAGCTCATGGTGTACATGAAGGTGGCGGGCACGTCGGTGGCGAAGCCGGGGCCACCGGCGGTGAGCGCCATCACCAGGTCAAAGCTCTTGATCGACAGGTGCGAGAGCACCAGGATGGTGGAAAACACCACCGGGCGCAGGATGGGCAGGATGATGCGCCAGTAGATCAGCGGCAGCGCGGCGCCGTCGATCTGCGCGGCCTTGATGATGCTGTCGTCGATGCCGCGCAGGCCGGCGAGGAACAGCGCCATCGCAAACCCGGCCGACTGCCAGATGCCCGCGATCACCACGCAGTAGATCGCAAAGTCGGACTGCACCAGCCAGTCGAAACTGAAGCTGGTCCAGCCAAGGTCGTGCATGAGTTTTTCCAGCCCGAGGCTGGGGTTGAGAATCCATTTCCAGGCGGTGCCGGTCACGATGAACGACAAGGCCATGGGGTAGAGGAACACGGTGCGCAACACGCCTTCGGCACGCACTTTCTGGTCCAGAAAGATGGCCAGCACCATGCCCAGCGCCATCGAGCCGCCCACGTACAGCAGGCTGAAGATGCCCAGGTTCTTCAAGGCCACGTACCAACGGTCCATGTCCCAGAGTTGCCGGTACTGCGCAAGTCCCACGAACTCGTCGTAGTTGGGCAGCATGCGCGAGCCGGTGACGGACAGCACGCCGTTCCAGATCATGAAGCCGTAGATGAACGCAAAACCGAACACGAAGGCCGGAGCGATCACCAGCTTGGGCAGCAGGTTTTCAATAGATTTCATGGGGTGCATTCAAAGACAACCCCATCCGCCGGGGATGGGGTTGTGGGCACGCGGCGGGTGAACGCTTATTTGGTCGCAGCGGCTTTGGCGATGTTCTTCACACCGTCGGCCACGGAGATCTTGTCGTCGTTCCAGAACTGGCTGACGGCGTCCTTGATGGCGCCTTCGGCCGCGGGGCTGACGGCCATGCCGTGCGCCACCGAAGGCACCAGACCACCGGCCTTGGCGGTGGCCACGAAGTCAGCGGCCGAGAGCTTGGCGCAATCGTCGAACTTGCTCATGTCGTGACCCAGACGCACCGGGATGGAACCCTTGTTCTGGTTGAACACTTCCTGGAACTCGGGGCTCAGGATGGCGGAGGCCAGATCGGCCTGGCCCTTCTGCGCGGCCTCGTCCTTCAGCTTGAACATGATGAAGGAGTCCACGTTGAAGGTGTAGGCGTTGGCGGTGCCCGGCGCGGCGGCGCACAGGAAACCTTCGCCCGGCTTCTGGCCCGCGGCGGTGAACTCGCCCTTGGCCCAGTCGCCCATGAACTGGAAGCCGGCCTTGCCCTGGATCACCATGGCGGTGGTCATGTTCCAGTCGCGGCCCGAGGAGGCGTCGTCCACATAGCCCTTGAGCTTGCGGAAGGTCGTCACGGCCTTGGTCATGGTCGGGCTGGTGAGCGCGGCCGGGTCGAGCTTGACCAGAGCCTTGTCGTAGAACTCGGCACCGCCCACGCCCAGCACCACCGACTCGAACACGGTGAAGTCCTGCCAGTTCTGGCCACCGTGGGCCAGCGCGATGTTGCCGGACTTCTTGATCTTGTCGGCTGCGACGAAGAACTCGTCCCAGGTCTTGGGCATGCCCGCGACGCCAGCCTTCTTCAGCACTTCGGGGTTGGCCCACATCCAGTTGACGCGGTGCACATTGACCGGTGCGGCCACATAGTGACCATCGGCCTTCATCACGTCGGCCACCACCTTGGGCAGCAGCTCGTCCCACTTCTCGGGGCCGGCCACGTTGTCGATGTTGGCCAGCATGCCTTCCTTGGCCCATTCCTGGATCGCCGGACCCTTGACCTGCGCTGCCGTGGGCGGGTTGCCCGAAACGGCGCGGCTCTTGAGCACGGTCATGGCGTTTTCACCGCCACCACCGGCCACGGCGAAATCCTTCCACTCGTAGCCCTTGGCTTCGAGCATGCCCTTGAGCTCGGCGGCCGACTTGGCTTCGCCGCCCGAAGTCCAGTAGTGCAGCACTTCCACCGCGGTCTTGGCGGGTGCGGGCGCAGCGGCCGGTGCCGGCGCGGCGGCCACAGGCGCGGCCTCTTCTTTTTTGCCGCAGGCGGTGGCGAGCAGGGCAGCGACCAGCGCGGCACCAAAGGTGTAAGTGAACTTCATGGGTTGTCTCCGTTGGATGGCCTGCGGCCCGGTTGTGGTTGACCCGGCGCAGCCTGCACCGAGGAAGTTAATTTTTCTTTAATTAATTAACGTCAACCATCCGTGGAAACCCCTAGGTGTGTGCCTAATGACCGTCCAGCGCGCGAGCCGCACCCAGGAGCGCGGGCGATTGTTTCGACGTGATCACCCACACGGGGATGTCGGCCAGCAGGCCGTGGAACCGGCCCTTGGACTCGAATCGGGCCCGGAACGGTGAACCGCCGAACCAGGCGCCCAGCCGCGGCACGATGCCGCCGCCGATGTAGACCCCGCCGCGCGCACCGAGCGTGAGCGCCAGGTTGCCGGCCACCGAGCCCAGCATGGCGCAAAAGAGGGTCAGTGCTTCCAGCGCCTGCGGGTTTCCGGCGTTCAGGGCCGCCTCGCTCACGTCGGCCGCACTGGCCGCGCCACCCGGCACCACGCCATCGGCCTCGCAGAGCAGGCCGTAGGTGTCCAGGATGCCCTGCCCGCTGCACACGCGCTCGGCCGAACAACGGCCGTAGCGGCGCGCCAGGCCGTCCATCACCAGGCGCTCGCGCGCCGTCACGGCCGGCAGCGTGACGTGGCCGCCCTCGCCTTCCAGCGGCACCCAGCCCGCCAGGCCGTTGGGCAGCAGGCCCGACACCCCCAGCCCCGTGCCGGCGCCGACCAGGCCGATGGCGGCACCGGGCATGGCCGCGCCACCGCCGACCTGGCGCAGCTCCTGCGCCGGCAGATCCGGCAGCGCCAGCGCCAGCGCGGTGAAGTCGTTGAGCAGGCGCAGTGTGTTGAAGCCGAACTCGGCCTTCACCGCCGACTGCGAAAACGACCAGTGGTGGTTGGTCATGCGGATCTGGTCACCGGTGATCGGGTTGGCGATGGCGATCGCCACCGCGTCCGGCGTACCGTGACCGAGGTCGTTCAGGTAGACGCGGATCGCGTCCTGCAAGGTGGCGTATTCGGCGCAGGGCAACACGCGCACATCGGTGATCGGCTCACCGGGGCCGGATTGCCAGGCGAAGCGGGCGTTGGTGCCGCCCACGTCGGCGAGCAGTCGGGCGCGGAGGAGTCCGCTGGTCGGGTTTGGCATGTGATCGGTTCCACTAAGTCGGCCCGGAACAGTACCCCATGACGGCCCCGGTGCGAAGTGGTCCGGATTATGCCGGACATGTAACTCAGTTACACGAATGCCAGAGTGGGTGGAACGGCTTTGCCGCCGCGGCCCTCGCGCCAGCGTTCAGACGCGCTGCGAACGCGCCCAGCGCACGATGTCGGCAGCCCCCATGGCGCCGGGCTGGCGCGCGACCTCGCGGCCGTTCACGAACAGCGCCAGTGTCGGGATGCTGCGGATGTTGAAGCGCGCAGCGAGGGCCTGCGCTTCTTCGGTGTTGACCTTGGCAAGGCGCATGCCCGGCTCCAGCTGCTGCGCGGCCTGCTCGAATGCCGGCGCCATCGCGCGACAGGGACCGCACCAGGGCGCCCAGAAATCGACCAGCACCGGCACCTGCGAGCGCGCAATGTGTTTTTCAAACGCTGCTTCGTCCAGCGGCACCGGGTGGCCGGTGAACAGGGGCTGGTGGCATTTGCCGCAGTCGGGCGCCGCCGAGAGGTCGGCGCTGGCGATGCGGTTGGTGGTGTGGCAGTGGGGGCAGACGATGTGCAGGGATGCGGTGGACATGCGAAGGGCTCCAGTCGGTCAGGATACCTGACAGATGGATGCGGCTGCGCCCATTTCAAGACACCCCAAGGGGTATGCCGTCGCTCAGATGATCTGGCCGATCAGGCTGGCCACGAAGCTCAGCAGGATGGTGGTGGTGATCGGCAGGAACCACTCGCGGCCAAAAGCCCTGAAATGCAGGTCGCCCGGCAGCTTGCCGAAACCCAGCTTCTGCAGCAGCGGCGTGAACCAGCTGATCAGCAGCAGCGCCAGGAAGATGACGATCATCCAGCGGATCATGGCGACGTCCAGTTCATAAACGGTGTGTGCGGTCGCCGGAGGCGAAACCCATGGGAACCCAGCCTTCCGCACTTTCTGCGGGCGCCAGCGCGATCACCTTGAACAGCTCGCCCATCTCGTGTTCGTTCACCAGCTTGCCGAGCATCGCGTTCTCGCGCGGGCCGGCGTCTTTCGCCACGTCCAGCAGGCCCGCGTTGATCAGGAAGCGGCCTTGCGAGGTGTAACCCAGCACGCTCATGCCGGCGTCCTGTGCGGCCAGCGCGATGCCGGTGAAGTTGACGTGCGCGGTGATGTCCTTTTCGCCCACATCGGTGAGTGGGTCGTCGTCACTTTTGTGCGCGCGGTGGCAGATCAGCGTGCCCATGTGGCGCTGCGGGTGGTAGTACTCGGCCTCCGGGAAGCCGTAGTCGATGAAGAAGGCCGCACCGCGTTGCAGCCGGTCGGCCAGCGTGCGGATGAACGCCTCGGCCTGCGGGTGGATTTCGGTCAGGTAGTTGTGCGGGCCCTCGATGTCCAGCGGTGGGCGCAGGTCGGTGGGCCGCTCGGCCCAGGCCAGCGCACCGTCTTCAGCCAGCACCACACCACGCTCGTGCCAGCGGCCATCGGCCTGCCCGCCGATACGCACCAGCAGCTGCACCGGCATCGCGTCCAGCACCTCGTTGCCCAGCACCACGCCGTCAAACTGCTCGGGAAGCTGATCGATCCACCGCACACGGTTCGCATGCTTCGCCAGTGTGGCGCGCTGACGCTCGCGCAGGCTGCCCGACAGGTCCACGATGGTGTAACGGCGCGGCGGCTGGCCCAGGGCAGCCAGCGCGTCCAGCACCTGCAGCGCGAGCGCGCCGGTGCCGGCGCCGAATTCCCACACCTCATCGGTGCCGGTGGCGGCCAACGCCTGCGCCACCTGGCGCGCCAGCGTGTGGCCGAACAAAGGCGAGAGTTCGGGCGCGGTCACGAAATCGCTGCCCTGCCCCGCCACACCCGCGGGCATCTGGCCGAACTTGGGGTTCTGGTTGGCGTAATAGCCCAGCCCGGGCTCGTACAGCGCCATGGCCATGAAACGGTCGAACGGCAACCAGCCGCCCGACGCCTGGATGGCCTCGCGCAGGCGCGCCAGCAGGGCGCTCGTTAAACTTGATGGTTCACTCACAGATTCGGTTTTCACTCCGCCATTGTCCGCCATGCCCAGCGCCACGCCCTCTTCGCCACCCGCCCCACGCACCGTGCTGATCACGGGCGCGGGCAAGCGCCTGGGCCGCGAGATCGCGCTCACACTGGCACGCGGTGGCTGGAACGTCGCGGTGCACCACCGGCTGTCGGCGGCCGAAGCGCAGCAGACCGCGGCCGACTGCGACGCGCTCCGCGGCCGACCGGGCAGCGCCGCGCCCTTCTGCGCCGACCTCGGCGACGAGAACAGCGTGCGCTCGCTGCTGCCCGCCGTCGTGGCGCACTTCGGCCAGGTCGACGCCGTGGTCAACAACGCCTCGCTGTTCGAACACGACAGCGCGCAGAGCTTTGGCTTCGCCGCGATGGACCAGCACCTGCACACCAACACCGGCGCCGCGATCCTGCTGGCGCAAGCGCTGCACGAACACCTGCAGGACAGCGGGCGCGACGGCGCGGTGGTCAACCTGCTGGACCAGAAGCTCTGGAACCAGAACCCCGATTTTTTCAGCTACACGCTGTCCAAGGCCGCGCTCGAAGCCGCCAACACCATGCTCGCCATGGCGCTGGCGCCGCGCGTGCGTGTGGTCGGCGTGGCGCCCGGGCTCACGCTCACCAGCCATCTCTTGAGCGACGAGAAGTTCCAGGCGCTGCACCGGCAGTCGCCGCTGGGCCGCTCGTCCACCCCCGAAGACGTGGCCGCAACCGTGGCCTTTGCGCTGGCCAACCGCTCCATCACCGGCACCACGCTGCTGGTCGACGGCGGCCAGCACCTGATGCGATTCGAACGCGATTTTTCGCTGATGTAAACCGGCCGCCCTGGCCCAGACCCATGACCACACCCTACGCGCCGCAGGCCGGCACCCAGATCCTGGCCCTCACCGGTCTGCGCTTCGATGCCAACCTCGGCATCCTGGACCACGAGAAGACCAGCCCGCAACCGATCCAGGTGGACGCCGAACTCAACCAGGGCACCCAGCCGCTGCTGCCGCACGACGACGACATCAACCACGTGCTGGACTACCGCAAGGTGCGCCAGATCATCATCGACGAGTGCACCGCCGAACACGTGAACCTGCTGGAGAGCCTGATCGGCAAGCTCACACGCCGGCTCATGCAACTGCCGGGCGTGATCGGCGTGCGCGTGAAGATCGCCAAACTCGAAATCTTTGAAGACTGCGAAGTGGCGATCCGCATGGAAAGTGGGCAATGGTGAACACGATGGAACAGAAACTCGACACGGGCTGGATCGACCCCGTAACGTCGGACGCCGGCGCCCCGACGCCCGAAGTCGTGCACGGCGCCGCCAGCAAGCAGCACCGCGAAAACCACAAGCTTGAAAAGCGCCTGTGCCGCGAAGTCGGCCGCGCCATCGTGGACTTCAACATGATCGAAGAAGGCGACCGCGTGATGGTCTGCGTCTCGGGCGGCAAGGACAGTTACGGCCTTCTCGACATCCTGCTGAAGCTGCAGGCGCGCGCACCGATCCGCTTCGAGATCATCGCCGTCAACCTCGACCAGAAGCAGCCCGGTTTCCCCGACCACATCCTGCCCGAGTACCTGGCCAAACTCGGCGTGAAGCACCACATCGAAACGCAGGACACCTACTCCATCGTCAAGAAGGTGATCCCCGAAGGCAAGACCATGTGCAGCCTGTGCAGCCGGCTGCGCCGCGGCATCCTGTACCGCGTGGCCAAGGAGCTGGGCGCGACCAAGATCGCGCTGGGCCACCACCGCGACGACATGCTGCAGACGCTGTTCCTGAACATGTTCTTCGGCGGCAAGCTCAAGGGCATGCCGGCCAAGCTGGTGAGCGACAACGGCGAGTTCATGGTGATCCGCCCGCTGGCCTACGTGCCGGAGAAAGACCTGATCCGCTGGGCCGAGGTCAGGCAATTTCCCATCATTCCCTGCACGCTCTGCGGCAGCCAGGAAAACCTGCAGCGCAAGCAGGTGGGCAACCTGCTGCGCGACTGGGACAAGAAATTTCCTGGCCGGCTGGAGAACATGCTCACCGCGCTGCAGAACGTCGTGCCCAGCCATCTGATGGACCGCAAGCTGTTCCCGTTCGAGTCCATCGAAGTCACTGGCGAGGTCGATGAAGACGGCGACAAGGCGTTTGACGAAGAGCCCTTGCCGGACCCCATTCCGCCCACGACCGACGACGAAACCGGGAACGAAGTGCCGGCCCGCGCGGTCATACCGATCGCCGCGCACTGAAACCGCAGGCCCGCCGCCTGCCAGATGACGGCCCGATCCACTCAACAGGAGGCGCGGTGATGCACCCACACGACACCCTTGCTCCACGACGCGCCACCGTGTGCTGGCGCGCCTTGCTGCTCACCCTGGGCCTGCTGGTGCTCGGCGGCTGCGCCAGCGTCTACCGGGTGGACAACGCGGTGGAGAGTTTCCCCCGCTGGAACGATGTCGCTGGCGGTACCCGCCTGCCGGGTGCCGCGCCGCAGGGATCACAGACCTACCGATTTGACCGACTGCCGTCCCAAGACGAAGGCCGCCAAGCCGCCGGACAGGACCAGCTGGAACAACTGGCCCGCACCGCATTGGGCAAGGTCGGCTGGCATCAGGCCGATGCCGGTGCGCCCGCGTCCTGGACGGTCCAGGTCAGTGCCCACTCACTGAGACTGCCACGCGCTCCCTGGGAAGACCCGTGGGACCACCACTGGGGTGCATTCGGCATGTTTGGCCGTGGTCACGTCATCACCGGCAGCGGTCAGATCATCTGGTCGCCGATGTTTTTGCACACGGACTGGCCGTACTACCAGCGCAAGGTGTCTTTGCTGATCCGTCACGCCGGTAGCCAGCAGGTGGTCTATGAAACGCACGCCGCGCACGAGGGCCGCTGGAACAGCACCCCCGAACTCTGGAGCGCCATGCTCGACGCGGCCCTGCGCGACTTCCCCACGCCGCCAGCCGGCGTGCGACAGGTCAACATCGACGTTCCGCGCTGAAGAACGAGGCCCACACGCTCCACCGCTGCGCGGGTCGCTCCCCCCGAGGGGGAACGATTCAAGCTTGGGGCGGCCCCCCCGGTGCGTGTTGTTGCACGCTAGCGCGCTTCAGGCCTCCAGCAGCTGGCGGATGGCCGCGCCCAGCGCTTCCATGCTGTCCTGTTTGCCCAGCACCTCGTTCACGCCCGCCGCCGCGGCCTCGGCCAGCAGTTCGTCGCTGACATGCCCCGAGACGATGGCGATGCGCTGGTCCGGGCGCAGGCGGTGGATGGCACGCGCCACATCCACGCCCGACAGGCCGGGCATGTTCTGGTCGGTCACCACGAGGTCGACCGGCTCGTCGTGCGTGCGCAGCCAGTCCAGCGCCGCCTCGCCCGACTCGAAGGTGCTGACACGAAAGCCCTGCTTGCGCAGCAACCGCCCGACCAGAAACACCATGGCCTCATAGTCGTCGATGTAAACCACGTGGCGCCCGCTGGCCTCGGACACCGGCGCTTCGGGAACGGGCGCCCGTTCGGGCTGCAGCGTGCCGGTCTCCCCGGCCAGCGGCAGGTAGATGTCAAAGCGCGTGCCGTTGCCGGGCTGGCTGTGCACCGCGATCGCGCCCCGGTGCGCCTTGACGATCCCGTGCACCACCGCCAGGCCCAGTCCCGTGCCAGCCCCCGGCGGCTTGGTGGTGAAAAAGGGTTCGAACAGGCGCCTCCGGGTCTCGGCGCTCATGCCCGATCCGTCGTCGGACACGCTCAGACACGCATAGCCGCCCGGTGACAGATCCCCCAGCTGCAGCGCCTGCGCCGCGTCCACCTGTCGGGCCTCCAGCGCCACGAGGATGTCGCCGGGCCGGCCTCCGAGCGCCTGCCAGGCGTTGGTGCACAGGTTGATCAGCACCTGTTGCACCTGGGTGGCATCCGCCATCACCATCAAATCCGCATCGGGCAGCCGGGTGTCCAGGCGCGCGCCAGCGGGCAGCAGCGAGCGCAGCAGGCCCAGCGCTTCCAGCAGCAGCGGCGTGAGCGGTTGCAGCTGCATGGCCTGGGTCTGGCGCCGGCTGAAGGTGAGGATCTGCTGCACCAGCTGGCGGGCGCGGATCGCGGCACGGCTGATTTCCTGCAGGCTTTCCTGCGCCGGGTTATCGGGCCCCACGTCTTCGCGCGCCAGGGCCAGGTTGCCCAGGATGGCCGCCAGCAGGTTGTTGAAATCGTGGGCCACACCGCCGGCCAGCGTGCCGATCGCCTCCATCTTCTGCGACTCGCGCAGTTGCGCTTCGAGCAGGCGCTGCTGCGCTTCGGCCTGCTTGAGTTCGGTGGTGTCGGTGTGTGTGCCCACCATGCGCAACGGCGCACCCGCGGCGTCGCGCGCGATCACCATGCCGCGCGACAGCACCCATTTCCAGCCGCCGTCCTTGCAGCGCACGCGGTGTTCGTTGCGATACACCGGTGTGCGACCATCGAAGTGCGCCTGCCGGTCGGCCAGCATCTGCGCCACGTCGTCGGGGTGAGTCCGGTTGTCCAGCGCCTCGGCCAGGTGGGTGATCTCGCCTTCGGCGAAGCCGAACATGGCCAGGATGCGGCTGGAGAAAAACTCTTCCCCGGTCGCGATGTTCCAGTCCCAGACCCCTTCGCCTGCGCTTTCCAGCGCCAGCTTCCAGAGCGCTTCGTTCTCACGCAAGGCCGCTTCGGCGGCCTTGCGTTCGGTGATGTCGAGCAAGACGCCCACCCGCAGGAAACCGTCGGCATCGGAAGACACGGTGCAGGATCTGCGAAATACCCACTTGATCTGCCCATCGGGCAACACGATGCGGAACTCGCCCCCGAGCTCGACCGGCCCCTGGCTGATCTTCTGCATGTCCTCTTCGATCCGCGACGCATCCTCGGGATGCCGGTGGCGCGCGATCAGCATCGGGTCGCGCATCAGATCCTCCGGACCAAAACCATAGATGTCGCGTACGCCCGAACTCACAAAACGGTAGCTGCGCTGCCCGGCGGGTGTCACATGCACCACGAAGACCATGCCCGGTATCTGTGAGGTGATCAGGCGCAGCTGTTCCTCGCTCTGGCGCAGTGCCAGCTGGGCAAGCGTGCCCTCGGTGATGTCTTCGACCGTGCCTTCGTAGTACAGCAGTTGCCCACCGGCATCGCGAACCGCGTGGGCGTTTTCGCTGACCCACAGGTGCTGGCCCCCCTGGTAGCGCGACACCTCGGACACGAATCCCTGCACGAAGCCGTCACGCTCCAGCCGGCGGCGAAACTCGCCGCGCCGACCTGGCATCACATACCAGTCGGAGGAGATGCGGTTGACGTTCTCGAGCATCGCTGCTTCGGAAGCGTAGCCATTGAGCTTCACCAGCGCCGGGTTGGCGCGCAGCATCACGCCTTCGGACGAACTGCGGTAGGCGCCGATAGGCAGGAAGTTGAACAGCGTGGAGAAATCCCCGAGCGGCGCTGAGGGAAACGGCATCATGCGGCGATTGTGTCGCAAAGCACCCGATTCCCCGCACGATCCGGGGCATCTTCCGTGCGGTTTTGCAGACCGGGGCCAACCCGGTACAGTGCGCCCTGTTGACCGCCCCAACCGAACAGGACCCCCATTTGAAAGTCACCCGCATCCTGGCCGTGCGCCACGGTGAAACCGCCTGGAACCGCGACACCCGCATCCAGGGCCACACCGACATCGACCTCAACGAACACGGCCGCTGGCAGGCGGCCCAGCTCGCGCAGGCGCTGGCTGAAGAACCCATTGACGCGTTCTACGCCAGCGATCTCAGCCGGGCGCTGGAAACCGCGCAGGCCGTCGCACGCCGGCACGACAAGCCGGTGCACACGCACGCCGGCCTGCGTGAGCGCTGCTTCGGCCGCTTCGAGGGCCACACCTGGGCCGAACTCGAAGCCCGCTACCCGGAAGAATCCACCGCCTGGCGCAAGCGCGTGCCCGACTTCGCGCCGCCCGGCGGCGAGTCGCTGCTGCAGCTGCAGGACCGCGTGGTGCGCGCGGTGAACGAGCTGGCCGCGCGCCACCCCGGCGAGCAGATCCTCGTGGCGGTGCATGGCGGCGTGCTCGACATCCTCTACCGCGCCGCCACCCGGCTGGAACTGCAGGCACCGCGCAGCTGGGAACTGACCAACACCGCCATCAACCGCCTGCTCTGGACGCCCGAGGGCCTGAGTCTGGTGGGCTGGGCCGACACCGGGCACCTGAACACCGGCAACGGCGCGCTCGATGAACAGACGGCTTGAGCAGGCACAGGCCTGCGTGGGCCAGGGTGTGGCGGCCATCGACACGCCGGCGCTGGTGATCGACCTCGATGCCATGGAGCGCAACCTGGCGCGCATGGCGGCCTTCGCGGCCGGGCGCGGCCTGCGCCTGCGGCCGCACGCCAAGATGCACAAGAGCGCCGAACTCGCGAAGCGGCAGATGGCGCACGGCGCCGTGGGCGTGTGCGTGCAGAAGACCGACGAGGCGCTGGCCCTGGCCCACGCCGGCGTGCACGACATCTTCATCAGCAACGAGGTGATCGCGCCGGCCAAGCTGGCGCGGCTGGCGGCGGCGGTGCGCGACCTGCCCACGCGCTTCGGCATCGCGGTGGACAGCGCCCTGGGCATCACGCGCCTGGCGCAGGCGCTCGATGCGGCGGGCGTGCACGCCCTCGGCGCCATCGACGTGTTCATCGAAATCGACGTCGGCCAGGGCCGCTGCGGTGTCGCGCCGGGCGAGGCCGCGGTGCCGCTGGCGCGGCAGATCGCGCAGCACCCCGCTCTGCGTTTCGCCGGTCTGCAGGCCTACCACGGCGGGGCCCAGCACCAGCGCACGCTGGCCGAACGCCGCGTCGCCATCGAGGGCGCCACCCAGGCGGTGGTCCGCTCCCGAGACGCGCTGACCGCCGCGGGCTTCAGCGTGCCGCTGGTCACGGGCGCGGGCACCGGCAGCTTCGTGCTGGAAACCGCCAGCGGCGCCTGGGGCGAGCTGCAGGCCGGGTCCTACCTGTTCATGGACGCCGACTACGCGGTCAACCAGACCGAAGCAGACGACCCGGTGTTTGACCACGCGCTGTTCGTCAAGAGCCAGGTCATGAGCCGCAGCGAAAACCACGCCGTTTGCGACGCCGGCCACAAGAGCCACGCCATCGACAGCGGCCTGCCGGCGGTGGCCTGGCCCAGCGGCCTGGTGTTCGCCAACGGCGGCGACGAACACGGCATCCTGCGCGCCGCCGGGCCCGGCACGGCCCTGCCCGAACTGGGCGAAACCGTGTGGCTGATCCCGGGCCACTGCGACCCCACGGTGAACCTGCACGACTTTGCCTTCGGTGTGGTCGGCGGACTCGCGGCCGGGCGGGTGGAACGCGTCATCAGGGTTGATACGCGCGGCGCGCTGGGCTGAATCGACCCAGAATGGCGGGCATGTCGCCCAGCCAGATCATCGTCCTCGCCACCCCGGTTTTCTTCGCGCTCATCGCCATCGAATTCGTTGTCGGCCTGCGCCGCGGCCGCAACACCTACCGCTTCGACGACGCCCTGAACAGCATCTCGCTGGGCATGCTGAGCCAGGCCAGCGTGGTGTTTGTGCCGCTGCTGAAGATCGGCATCTACACCGCAGTGTTCAGCAGCCTGGCGCTGGTGCCCGACACCGGTTTCTGGACCACCCTGCCCGGCTGGCTGCTGGCGCTGCTGTTCTACGACTTCCTCTACTACTGGAACCACCGCCTCGGCCACACGGTCGGCGTCTTCTGGGCCGCGCACGTGGTGCACCACCAGAGCCAGGACTACAACCTCTCCACCGCCCTCCGACAGCCCAGCAGCTACCCGCTGCTCGGCTGGGTGTTCTACCTGCCGATGGCGCTGGCCGGTGTGCCGCCGCTGGTGTTCGCCGTGGTCGCGCTCATCGACCTGCTCTACCAGTTCTGGATCCACACCGAGCAGATCGGCAGTCTGGGCCGCTTCGACCGCTGGTTCGCCTCGCCGTCCAACCACCGCGTGCACCACGCGGTGAACGACCGCTATGTGGACAAAAACTACGGCGGCATCCTGATGCTCTGGGACCACCTCTTCGGCAGCTTCGAGCCCGAAGACCCGCACGAGCCCTGCGTCTACGGCACGCGCAGCCCGCTCAACAGCTGGGACCCGCTGTGGGCCAACGCCGAGGTGTACACCGCACTGGCGCGGGACAGCTGGCACACCCGGCGCTGGACCGACAAGCTGCGCGTGTGGCTGAAGCCGCCGGGCTGGCGCCCGGCCGACGTGGCGGCGGCTTTTCCCCACCCGCCCTTCGACATCACCACGCGGCGAACCTACGCACCGCCCGTCACCCGCCCGGTGAAGGTCTTCGCGGCATGGCAGTTCGTGGTCCTGCTGGGCGGCGTGGCGGCCTTTCTCTGGCGCGCCGACACCGCCGCGCTGTCGCACAACCTGGCGGGATTCACCGCACTGTTCGCCGGCCTGTGGGCCATGGGCGCGCTGCTGCAAGGGCGCATCACCCGGGGCGAGGTGCTGCTGATCGAATGCGCCGCGCTGTCGATGGCCAGCGCCGCCACCGGCTGGCCGGCGGTGCACCTGATCTTCAAGCCGCTGACCATGGTCGTGGCCCTGGCGGTGGTGATCACGGCCATGCGCGCCCGCGCCGACGGCCTGCGCGGCGCGCCCTGGCTGCTCGCAGCCCTCGCCGCCTCGCTCGCGGGCGATGTGTCCCTCATGCTGGACGGCCTGTTCATCCCCGGGCTGGCGGCCTTCCTGCTGGCGCACATAGCCTACATCGCGCTGTTCCGCCAGGGGGCGCCCTGGCTGGCGAACCGACCGGCCGCATGGGGCGTGGCCGCTGTCGGGCTGGGCATGCTCGCCGTGCTCTGGTTCGGTGGCCTGCCGCCCGGCTTGCGCGGGCCCGTGGCGGCCTATGTGCTGGCGATCAGCCTGATGGCGGCGCAGGCCCTGGGCCGCGCCAGCGTGCAACGCGACGGCCCTTCAAAGGTGGTGGCGGTGGGCGCCGCGTGTTTCATGCTGAGCGACGCGCTGCTGGCGATCAACCGCTTCGTGAGCCCGTTGCCGATGTCGGCCTACTGGGTGCTGGGCAGCTACTACGCCGCACAGTGCCTGATGGTGATGGGTGTGCTGCGCGGCGCCGCCATCGCCTTGAAGGCCAATCGGTATCCGCTACTCAGGGCACCGGAGCGACACCCCGACGCATGAAATGGTGCAGCCCAGGGCACCGCCGGGCCGGCTTTGCCGGACGGCCAGTGCCGCCCTCTGGAGGGGGTCGCACGCAGCGCTGCGGGGGTGCGTCTATTCAAGGCGCGTAGACCCGGGCCTCCAGGCCCAGCGCCCGCACCTTCTGCGCAGCCGCCTCGGCATCTTCGCGACGGGCGAACGGCCCCACCCGCACGCGGGTGAGCGGCCCGCGTGCCGACTCGACCGGGTCGTCCAGCACCGGCAGGCCCGCTTCGGACAGCCGTGCCTTCGCCCGTTCGGCGTTGGCCGCCACGGAAAACAGGCCGACATTGACCCCGAAACCCCGGACCCGGGGGCGAACGCCCGACAGATCGGGATCGGGCAAAACCCGCTCCGCAGCCGGCTCGGCCGCAGGGCTTTCGATCACGGGCACCAGCTTGTCCACCACCGGCGGCGCGGCGGTCTGCTCGGGCGCTGGCGTGGGCGTGGCGACCGGGCTGCTGGACGGCGGCGGTGTCGGCCGAAGCAAGGCTGCGCTGGCTGGCTCGTCGGACACCGCCGTCCCGCGCAACAGTTGGGCCGTCCACCCGACCAGCAACACCACCGCCAGTGCGGTCGCCGCCGAGAACAAATACCCCCGGGGACGCCACGCATACACCGAACGCTCCAGGTGTTCCAGCGCATCCTTGAAGGTATCGGCCTCCTCCACAGCGGCCACCGTGCGTTGACGCAAGCCACCGTGCAGCCAGGCCACACCCCACAACCCGGGCACGGCGAACCACAGCACGCCAACCGCCACAGCCATCCCGAACCGCACGCCCATCGGCACACCGTCCGCGCGCGCCCAGAGCCAGCCCAGCGCTCCCGCCCCGGCGACCGTCAGGATGGACTGGACCAGCACGGCATCCCACAGGCGCCAGTACACCAGCCAGGCCAGGTTGCCCAGCGCCGCCCGCGGGCTCCAGACCAGCCCCGAGCGCCCCCGTTCTTCGAATCGGGCGAAGAAGGGCAGGTAGATCCGGGCGGCAGGCGGGCCCAGCGCGGCACGGAACAGCGCTTCGGTGCCTGACGGCATCCCGTTGGCGTGGTCTACCCCGGCTGGCACGTCAGCTCGCGTCCGGGAACAGGTGATCGCCCGACGGCGGCGGCGCCACACCCAGGTGCCGGTAGGCCGCCAGCGTGGCGATGCGCCCGCGCGGCGTGCGCTGCAAAAAGCCCTGCTGGATCAGGTAGGGCTCGATCACGTCTTCGATCGTGTCGCGCTCTTCGCCGATGCTGGCCGCGATGTTGTCCAGCCCCACCGGCCCGCCGTCGAAGCGGTGGATCACGGCTTCGAGCAGCTTGCGGTCCATCAGGTCGAAGCCTTGCGGATCGACGTCGAGCATGGCCAGCGCGCGGTTGGCCATGTCCAGCGTGATGGTGCCGCGGCCCTTGACCTCGGCGTAGTCGCGCACGCGGCGCAGCAACCGGTTGGCGATGCGCGGCGTGCCACGCGAACGGCGCGCGATCTCGAAGCCACCCTCCGGGTCCATCGGCGCGTTCAGCAGGCCCGCGCTGCGCTTGACGATGCGCCCCAGCTCCTCGGCGGTGTAGAACTCCAGCCGCGCGACGATGCCGAAGCGGTCGCGCAGCGGGTTGGTCAGCATGCCGGCGCGCGTGGTGGCGCCGACAAGCGTGAACGGTTGCAGGTCCAGCTTGATGCTGCGCGCCGCCGGGCCTTCGCCGATCATGATGTCGATCTGGTAATCCTCCAGCGCCGGGTAGAGGATTTCTTCGACGACCGGACTGAGCCGGTGGATCTCGTCGATGAACAGCACGTCGTTGGCCTCGAGGTTGGTCAGCAGTGCCGCCAGGTCCTTGGGCTTTTCCAGCACCGGCCCGCTGGTCTGGCGCAGGTTCACGCCCAGCTCCTGCGCGATGATGTGGCTGAGCGTCGTCTTGCCCAGCCCCGGCGGGCCGAACAGCAGCACGTGGTCCAGCGCCTCGTTGCGTTTTTTGGCCGCGCCGATGAAGATTTCCAGCTGCTCACGCACCTTCTGCTGGCCCACGTATTCGTCCAGCAGCTTGGGCCGCAGCGCGCGCTCGATCGCCTCTTCCTTCGGCGAAGCCGGGGCGGCGGAGACCACGCGCGGCGTGGGAGCGAAATCGTCGGTCTGGATGGTCACGGCGGGGCGGCGATGGGGTGGCGGGGCAACGGCCATTGACTATACAGGCCAGCCCGGCTGGCTCAAGTCAAGCCGCGGCGCGGCCGATACAGCGGGGAACGCTCCCAACGCCTGCGGCCCGGTCACCCCGGTCCACCCTGCCATGCCCCACCGTCCCGCACCCGCCACCGTCTTGCGCGCCCTGCTCGCCGCCCTCTGCGCCTGCGGCGCTGCAAGCGTGTTCGCCGCCGACCCGGCCCCGTCGCACGCCCCCGCCAGCACCCCACCGGTGGTGCCGGCCCACGCCGCACCGCCGGCATCCGGCAACCCCCAGGCGGTGATCGACCGGATCAAGGCGGCCATCGAAAGCCAGCAGGGGCCCAACAAGGTGCACGTCATCGTCGGTGAATCAGCGGGTCCGCCGCCACACGCAGCCGCGGCAGACAGCGCAACGGCCCATGCCCAGCCCCGCAAGCCCCGCCCGCACAAGGCGCCAGCGCCATCGGCCCATGCCCCGGCCGCCGGCGGACACGAGGTCCACTGGAGCTACGCGGGCCCACAAGGCCCCGAACACTGGGCCGAGATGAAGCCCGAATTCGGCGCCTGCGCCACGGGCCAGCGCCAGTCACCGGTGCACATCGACGAGGCCGGTACCCTGCAAGGTCCCGCCGAACCGCTGGTCTTCAACCACCAGCCCAGCGGCGGCAGCGTGATCAACAACGGCCACACCATCCAGGTCGACCTGGATGGTGGCAACACGCTGACCGTGCGCGGCTCCACCTACCGGCTGCTGCAGTTCCACTTCCACCACCCGGCGGAGGAGAAGGTGAACCACAAGAGTTTTGCCATGGTCGCGCACCTGGTGCACAAGAACGACCAGGGCCAGCTCGCCGTGGTGGCGGTGCTGATCGATCCGGGCGCCGCCAACGATCTGGTGCACAAGGTCTGGACCCACATGCCGCTGGACACCGGCGACCGCGTGCCCCTGCCCGCCGGTCTGATCGACATGAAGGAACTGCTGCCACAGGACCAGCGCTACTACCAGTTCATGGGATCACTCACCACCCCGCCCTGCACCGAAGGCGTGTTGTGGATGGTGCTCAAACAGCCCGTGACCGTGAGCCGAGAGCAGCTGAAACTGTTCGCCCGGCTGTTCCCGATGAACGCCCGGCCGGTACAGGCACTCAACGGGCGGGTGGTGCGGGACGCGCAGTAGAAGAAAGCCCCCGAGCGTCCCGCGCCTCTGTCGGCGCGGACCGGGGCTCCACCGCTGTGCGGGTCGCTGCCCCCCGAAAGAGAAGCGAATTCAGCTTGGGGCGGCCCGGCGCTGAATTCCGTTGCCCCCGCGCCGCCTGCGGCGGCACCCCCTGGGGGGCAACGCGGTGCGGCCGGGCGGAGCCGGTTCCGCAGCGTTCCCGGCTGGGCTTCCCCTCCCTGGCCTGAGGAGGGGGCGATCCCCTACTTCGCCAGCGCCTTCAGCGCCAGCTTGATGCCTTCGCTCACCCCCACATCCGCCGGCAGGGCTTTCAGCGCGGCCGCCGCGTCCTTCTCGTTGTAGCCCAGCGCCATCAGCGCCTGCTGGATGTCGCTCTGCGCGTCGCTGCGTGCCAGGCCGGCACCGGGCAGGTTGAGGTCGGCGCCGAGCTTGCCCTTGAGTTCGAGCAGCAGCCGCTCGGCGGTCTTCTTGCCGATGCCCGGCACCTTGACGATGCGGCCGGCTTCCTGGGCAGTCACGGCCTGCGCCAGTTCGGCCACCGAGAGACCCGAGAGCACCGAGAGCGCCGTGCGCGGGCCGATGCCGCTGATCTTGACCAGCTGGCGGAAGGCTTCGCGCTCCGCAGCGCTGCCAAAGCCGTAGAGCAGTTGCGCGTCTTCGCGCACCACGAAGTGCGTGAGCAGCGCCACTTTTTCACCCAGCGCGGGCAGGTTGTAGAAGGTGCTCATCGGCACGTCCACCTCGTAGCCGACGCCGTGGCAGTCGATCAGGATCTGGGGCGGATTTTTCTCCAGCAGCGTGCCGGTCAATTTGCCTATCATTGGGGTTTCTTTCACAGATGGTCGTTCGCCGGGCCGCCCCAAGAACGACCGCCCCCCTCGGGGGGCCTGGCGCAGCCAGGTCAGGGGGCTCACATTATTCTGGATTATCGGTTTGATCCTCCGCCACACCTTTTCCCCGCCCGACAACCTGCGCATGGGTCATCTCTGCGGGCCCATGGACAGCCACATCCGCAGCATCGAGGCGGGCCTGCAGGTCAAGGTGGCGCACCGCTTCGAGCAGTTCCGCATCGAAGGCCCCAAGGCCAAGGCCACCCAGGCGCTGGAGACCCTGCAGGCGCTGTACGAGATGGCGAAGAAGCCAATCCCGGCCGAAACCGTGCAGCTGATGCTGAGCGGCGACACGGCGCTGGCCGAACCGGGCGACGGCGCGCTGGCGATGCAGACGCGGCGCGGCGAGGTGCGCGGGCGCACGCCGGCCCAGACGCGCTACCTGGAGAACATGGCCACGCACGACATCACCTTCGGCATCGGCCCGGCCGGCACCGGCAAGACCTACCTGGCCGTGGCCTGCGCCGTGGACGCGCTGGAGCGCAGCGCGGTGCAGCGCATCGTGCTCACCCGCCCGGCCGTGGAAGCGGGCGAAAAGCTCGGCTTCCTGCCCGGCGATCTGGGCCAGAAGGTCGACCCGTACCTGCGCCCGCTCTACGACGCGCTGCACGACCTGATGGGCTTCGACAAGGTGCAGAAGGCCTTCGAGCGCCAGCAGATCGAGATCGCGCCGCTGGCCTTCATGCGCGGGCGCACGCTGAACCACGCCTTCGTGATCCTGGACGAGGCGCAGAACACCACCGTCGAGCAGATGAAGATGTTCCTCACCCGCATCGGTTTCGGCAGCAAGGCCGTGGTCACCGGCGACGTGAGCCAGATCGACCTGCCGCGCACCGAGCTCAGCGGCCTGATCGACGCCGAACGCGTGCTCAAGCGCGTGCAGGGCATCGCCATCACGCGCCTGAGCAGCGCCGACGTGGTGCGGCACCCGCTGGTCGCGCGCATCGTGGACGCCTACGACGCGCGCAGCAGCGAGGCCGACGATCGGCTGCCGCCTCTGCCCAAACGCGTGCGCCGCAAAGCCACCTGATCACACCATGGCCCTGCCCTCATTGAGTCTCTCCCTGCAGTTCGGCGCGCTGGCCGATGCCGCCCTCCACCGCGCCGCGCTGCCACGCCACACCGTCGCCCGCTGCATCCGGCACGCGCTGGAGACCGACGCGGAAATCACCGTGCGCATCGTGGACGCCGAAGAAGGCCAGGCCCTGAACCGCGACTACCGCGGCAAGGACTACGCCACCAACGTGCTGACCTTCGACTACGCAACCGCCCCCCTGGTGATGGCCGATCTGGTGCTCTGCGCGCCGGTCGTGGCGCGCGAAGCGAAAGAGCTGAAGAAACCGCTCGCCGAACACTACGCCCACCTGCTGGTGCACGGCACCCTGCACGCGCAGGGCTGGGACCACGAGACCAGCGAGGCCGACGCCGAAGCGATGGAGGCGCGCGAGACGGCGATCCTGGCCGGGCTGGGGCAGCCGAACCCTTACGCGGCCTGAGTGGCGCGCAGCCCCTGGGCCTCGATCTCCACCAGCAACTCGCTGCGGCAGACGTCGGCCTGCAGGTACAGGGTTTCAGCGCTGGCCACGCGCCCGGCCATCTCGGCCCTTACCACGCCCAGGTCGGCCGCGTGGCGGATGTAGACCCGGTAGCTCAGATCGGCGAGCGCAAAGGCGCCCTGGGGGCTGAGGCGCTGCGCCTCGGCCAGCACGGCCTCGATGTTGTCCAGGCTCTCGCGGGTCTGTGCGGCCACGTCGCCCAGGTGCACGCTCTGGTGCCCGACGATGCTCGCCGTGCCGGAAACGAACAGCAGTTCCTGCCCCGGCGGATAGACCAGGGCCGCGCGTGAAAAAGTCGGGCTGCGCGGTCCGTACTCGCCGGGATAAAGAAAGGCGCTGACCTGGCGCGGGTTCTCCACCGGCACGGCCAGCGTCGACCCGGCCAGAAAAGCGACCGACAGCGGGCCGGAGCGCACCCCCAGTGCACAGGCCGCCGGCACCCGGCCCACCACGCAGCGCGACGCGCCCTCGAAAGCCTGGGCGCGGCCCAGGTTGAACTGCCGGTAACGCTCCAGGCCCTGTTGGTCCCGGTTGATGTCGGCCATGTAGTTCCAGAGACGCCACAGGTGCGGCAGACCCTGGGCGTCGAGCAGGCGAAAGAGGCGCGCATACGCGGCTTCGCTGGCGGCCTGCAGCCCGACGTCCGGGCCCTCGTCGATCTCGATCACGCCAAACAGCTGGTCACCCTGGCGCCGCCAGCGGATGCCCTCGCTCTCGCCCGACAGGGGCGGGCTGTCGACCAGCCAGGCCTCGTGCCACGGTGTGCTGCCCGCGCTCAGCAGGGGCGCGCGCAGCGGCTGCAGCGGCCAGGCCGGCCTTGCACCGTTCCAGGGCTCCCCCACCAGGCTCTCGCCCAGCACATGACCGGCAGCGACGGGGTTCGCGGAAGAATGAAAAATCAGGGCCATGCCACTCAGTTCAGTTTCAGGGGAATCGTCACCGGGCCGTCGTTGACCAGGTGCACCTGCATGTCGGCGCCAAACCGCCCGGTCTGCACCACCGGGTGCTGCGCCCGAGCCGCTTCAACAAAGCGGTCGTACAGCGCTTCGCCCAGGCCCGGCGGCGCGGCAGCGGAGAAACCGGGCCGGTTGCCACTCTTCGTGTCGGCCGCCAGGGTGAACTGGCTCACGATCAGCAGGCCACCGCCCACGTCCTGCACGCTGCGGTTCATCTTGCCGGCCTCGTCGCTGAAGATGCGCAGCTTCAGGATCTTGGCCAGCAGCTTCTGGCCCACGGCCTCGGTGTCGTCCTGTTCGGCGCACACCAGCACCAGCAGGCCGGCGCCGATCTGGCCCACGGTTTCACCCGCGATCACCACGCGGGCTTCGCTCACGCGCTGCAACAGGGCGATCAAATCAGATCCTTGGGGTCGTCGAAGTGGGCTTCCACATCGCTGGGCAGCAACTGGATCGACGCGCGCAAGCCGGGCACGGCGCTCATCAGCGCTTGTTCGACGCTGGCGCGAACGGCTGCAGACCGCCCCAGCGACCAGCTCGCGGGCATGTGCATGTGCATGTCCACAAAGCGGCGCTGGCCGGCCTTGCGGGTACTGACATGGTCGAAACGGATGATGGAAGCTTCGTCGCGCTGGCTCGCGAAACCATCGAGTGTCTGCTGAATGGTGGCCATGACCTCGGGCTCCACCGCTTCGTCCATCAGCCCCTGCGACGAACGCCACATCAGATGAAAGCCCTCCTTCAGGATGTTCAGCGCCACGCCGATGGCGACCACCGGATCGAGCCAGAGCCAGCCAGTGAAGTGCACCAGCGCGATGCCGACCACCACGCCGGCCGAGGTCCAGACGTCGGTGATCAGGTGTTTGGCATCGGCTTCCAGTGCGATGGACCGGTGCTGTTTCGCCGCACGGAACATCACCCAGGCCAACAGCCCGTTGAGCGCCGAACTGGCCACCGACAGCGCCAGACCCCAGCCCACCTGCTCGATGGGTTGCGGGTCGAGCAATCGGTGCACCGCCGTCCAGACGATGCCCAGCGCCGCCACAATGATGAGGATGCCCTCGAAGCCGGACGAAAAATACTCGGCCTTGTGGTGACCATAAGGGTGGTCTTCGTCGGCCGGGCGGGCGGCGATGGTCACCATCACGAGGCCGAAAATGGCGCTCGCCAGGTTGACCAGCGACTCCATCGCGTCCGACAGCAGCCCCACCGAATCGGTGACCACCCAGGCCAGGGTCTTGAGCGTGATGGTGATGAGTGCAACCACCACGGACGCCATGAGCAGGCGCCGGGGTGTGAGAAATCGGGAGTCCAGAATCATCCGCACATTGTCGCCGAGGCTCACACGCGTTCTGCTGCAACATGGCCGATCCCAATAGGGCTCAGGATGTAACCAGCGGGTTCCCGTTCGGTGCCAGAATGCCTCAACAGCGTGCCCCCATGAACCCACCCACCACATCCCCCACCCCTCCCGGCCCCCCCGCCAGCTTCTGGATCGGCGAGACCGACGCCTGGCTGCTGGCCGAAGGCAAACACCTGCGACCCTGGCAGAAGCTGGGCGCCCACACCACCGAGATGGACGGCGTGGCGGGCACGGCGTTCGCGGTCTGGGCGCCCCATGCGCGCCACGTGGGCCTGACCGGTGACTTCAACGGCTGGCAGCCCCAGCCCATGCGGTTTCGCCCCGAGTGCGGCGTGTGGGAGCTGTTCGTCCCCGGTGCCGGCGTGGGCGCCTGGTACAAGTTCGATGTGCAGGGCGCCGACGGCCGGCACGTGATGAAGACCGACCCCTACGCGCGTGAAACCGAGCTGCCCCCGGGCAACGCCGCGCGCGTGTGCGAACCGCTGCGGGCCGCACCGGCGCCGGCCGCGACCCACACCCGCCCCGCCGCGCCCATGGCCATCTACGAAGTGCACCCCGGTTCGTGGAAGCGCCCCGAGGGGCCACACACCCTGCCGACCTGGGACGATCTCGCCACCCACCTCGTGCCTTACGCCGCCGGCCTGGGCTTCACCCACCTGGAACTGCTGCCCGTCAGCGAACACCCGTTCTACGCCTCTTGGGGTTACCAGCCCACCGGGCTGTATTCGCCCACCGCGCGCCACGGCTCGCCCGAAGCCTTTCGCCGTTTCATCGACGCCGCACACGCCGCGGGGCTGAAGATCATCCTGGACTGGGTACCGGCCCACTTCCCCGCCGACGAACACGCGCTGGCGCGCTTCGATGGCACCGCGCTGTACGAGCACGCCGACCCGCGCGAGGGATTCCACCGCGACTGGAACACGCTCATCTACAACTTCGGCCGCTTCGAGGTGCGCAACTTCCTGGTGGGCAACGCGCTGTTCTGGGTCGAGCAGTACGGCATCGACGGTCTGCGCGTGGACGCGGTCGCCTCCATGCTCTACCGCGACTACAGCCGCCCGGCCGGCGAGTGGGTGCCCAACCGCGACGGCGGGCGCGAGAACTACGAGGCCATCGCCTTCCTGCGCGAGGTGCACGAGGTGCTGCAGCGCGAAGCGCCGCAGGCCACCACCATCGCCGAAGAATCCACCGCATTCCCGCGCGTGACCGGCGCCGTGGCCGAGGGCGGCCTGGGCTTCGACCACAAATGGAACATGGGCTGGATGCACGACACCCTGGCCTATTTCTCGATGGACCCGGTGCACCGCCGCTGGCACCACAACAAGCTCACCTTCGCGATGATGTACGCCTGGAGCGAAGACTATTGCCTGCCGCTCTCGCACGACGAGGTGGTGCACGGCAAGGGCTCTCTGCTGGGCAAGATGGCCGGCGACCGCTGGCAGCAGCTCGCCAACCTGCGCGCGCTCTACGCCTGGATGTACGCGCACCCCGGCAAGAAGCTGCTCTTCATGGGCGCCGAACTGGCCCAGCCGACCGAGTGGGACCACGACGGCGAACTGCCCTGGCACCTGCTGGGCGACCCGGCCCACGCTGGCGTGCAGCGCCTGGTGGGCGACCTCAACCAGGCCTACCGCGCACAACCGGCGCTGCATGCGCGCGACACCGATCCGCACAGCTTCCAGTGGCTGGTGGTGGACGATGCCGAACACTCGGTGCTCGCCTTCGCGCGCTATGGCCTGCAGCTTGAAGACACCGTAGTGGTCATCGCCAACCTCACGCCCATGGTGCGCCACGGCTACCGCGTGGGTCTGCCCCACGCCGGTCGCTGGCAAGAGCGGCTCAACACCGATTCGACCCACTACGGCGGCAGCAACGTGGGCAACCACGGGAACGTACTGGCCGAAGACGTTCCCCTGCACGGCCAGCACTGGTCAGCGGCGTTCACGCTGCCGCCACTGGCGGTGTTGTGGCTGAAGCCTGAGTCCACGAGAACATGAACCCGGCTCACCTCACCCCGGAGTTGGGTGCGCACCTGCACGAGCAGAACGGGCAAAGCGGCGTGCAGTTTGCCGTCTGGGCACCGCAGGCCGAAGACCTTGAGGTGTGTCTGTTTGACAGCGCCACCGGCCCCGAGACACAGCGCATCGTGCTGGCCAATGTCGGCAACGGCATCTGGCAGGCCTTCGTGCCGGGCCTGAGCGCCGGCCAGCTGTATGGCCTGCGTGCGCACGGTCCCTGGGCGCCGGAAGCCGGCCACCGCTTCAACCCGGCCCGGCTGCTGCTCGACCCCTGGGCCCTGGCCCTGGTGGGCGGTACCGAGCGGCTGGCGCTGCAGGCCGGTCACACGGTGGCCGACCCGCTGAAACCCGACCAGTCGTGGGCAGAGCACCAGCCGGACCCGCAGGACAACGCCGCGGCGATGCCGAAATGTGTGGTGCTGGATGCCCAGGCCGAACTCGACGCCGGCCACGCCATCGCGCCGCGCCCGGTGATCGCTGGCGAGCGGGTGTTCATCTACGAAGCCCACGTGAAGGCGCTGACCCGGCTGCACCCCGAAGTGCCCGAAGCGCAGCGCGGCAGCTACGCCGCACTCGCCCACCCGGCCGTGAGCGCCCACCTGCAGCGCCTGGGCATCACCACCGTCTGCCTGCTGCCGGTGCACCAGCACATCAGCGAGCGCCACCTGCTGGCGCGCGGCCTGGTCAACCACTGGGGTTACAACACGCTCAACGCCTTTGCGCCCGAACCCGGCTACGCGGCCGCCACCGGCGGCACGGATCCGGCCAACCCCGAGCGAGCCGCTGCCGTGCGCGCCGAGTTCCGCGTCATGGTGGACGCGCTGCACCGCGCTGGCATCGAGGTCGTGCTCGACGTGGTGTTCAACCACACCGCCGAGAGCGACCTCGATGGCCCCACGCTCAGCTGGCGCGGCCTGAGTCAAAACAGCTGGTATGCGATGGGCGAACATGGCGTGCCGCACAACTTCAGCGGCTGCGGCAACAGCCTCAACGTGAGCGAGCCGCGCGTGCTGCAGTGGGTCATGGACAGCCTGCGCTGGTGGGTGCAGGCCTACGGTGTCGACGGCTTCCGCTTCGACCTCGCCGTCTCGCTGGGCCGAGTCGCCGCGCTCGGCCACGCCTTCCACCCGCACGCACCGCTGCTCACGGCCATGCAGCAAGACCCGGTGCTGCGCCACGTGCGCCTGATCGCCGAACCCTGGGACATCGGCCCCAACGGCTACCACGTGGGCGGCTTCGCGCCCGGCTGGCTGGAGTGGAACGACCGCTTCCGCGACGGTGTGCGCGCCTTCTGGCTCGGCCACCCTGCCACGCGGGGCGAGCTGGCGAACCGGGTGTGTGCCAGCAGCGACACCTTCCAGCGCGGCGGCCGCCGGCCCGCGACCAGCGTGAACCTGCTCACCGCCCACGACGGCTTCAACCTCGCCGACCTCACCGCCTACGCGCGCAAGCACAACGCCGCTAACGGCGAAGACAACCGCGACGGCCACGGCCACAACCTGAGCGCCAACGCCGGCGCCGAAGGCGCCAGCGACGACCCGCGGGTGCAACACCGGCGCGGCCTGTGGCGCCGTGCCCTGCTCGCCACGCTGTTCTGCGCCCAGGGCACGCCGCAGCTGCTGGCCGGTGACGAGATCGGCCATAGCCAGCAGGGCAACAACAACGTCTACTGCCAGGACAACCCCCTGACCTGGCTCGACTGGGCACACGCCGACACGGCCCTCGCCACCTACGTGGCGGGCCTGGCCGCGTTGCGCCGCCAGCACCCTGGCCTGCGCCAGGCGCGCTGGTTCACTGGCCAGCCGCTCGCCGACGGCGGGCCGCCCGACATCGCCTGGATCGACGTGAACGGCCTGGCGCCTTCGTTCCAGGCCTGGCAGAGCACCGAGCACCGCACACTGGGCGCCGTGATCACGGCGGGCGAGACCGGTCTGGCGCCGACCGAACGCCTGCTGCTGGTCTGGCACGCCGGCCACGGCCCCACCGTGCTGACGCTGCCGCCGGGGCGCTGGTCGTTGCGACTGGACAGCACCCGCGCCCGGGTGGCCCTGGACGCGGCGGGCGGGAAATCCGTCGAAGGCCAGTTGCCCCTCGACGAACCGGGCGTCTGCGTGCTGGTCCAGAGTTTGCAAGGCGGATGACAGCTCCACCGCCACACCCCATGAACCACCACCCCAGCGACCTGCTCACGCGCCGCACCAGCGGCGTGCTGCTGCACATCACCAGCCTGCCCGGCCCCCACGGCTCGGGCGACCTCGGCCCGGCCGCCCGCCACTTCGTCGACTGGCTCGCTTCGGCCGGCCAGTCGATCTGGCAGATCCTGCCGCTATCGCCGGCCGGCCCGGGCAACTCGCCCTACCAGAGCGTGTCGGCCTTCGCCGGCAGTCCGTTGATGGTGGACCTGGACGACCTGGTGCACCTGGGCTGGCTGCCCTGGATGGCGCGCAAGGGCTTTGACCACCACCATTGCGATTTCGAGCGCGTCGCGCCCTACCGCATGGCCTGCCTGCGCAAGGCCTGGGACGGCTTCAGCCAGCGCGCCACCGACGTCTGCCGCGAGGCCCTGGCCGCGTTCTGCGCCGAACAGGCCCATTGGCTCGACGACTACGCCCTCTTCATGGTGCTCGACGAACGCCACGGCGGCCCCTGGTCGCTCTGGCCGGAGCCGCTCGCGCGGCGCGAGCCCACCGCGCTGGACTCGGTGCGCGAGCAGTCGGTGCACGCGCTGGGTTTCTGGCGCTTCGTGCAGTGGCGCTTCTGGGTGCAATGGCAGGGGCTGCGCAGCTACGCGCGCGAGCGCGGCGTGCAGATGGTGGGCGACGCGCCGATCTTCGTGGCGCACCACAGCGCCGACGTCTGGGCCCACGCCGACCAGTTCCTGCTCGACGAGCAGATGGATCCCGCCGTGGTGGCCGGCGTGCCGCCCGACTATTTCAGCACCACCGGCCAGCGCTGGGGCAACCCGCTCTACAACTGGGAAGCCATGGCGCACCGCGGTTACCGTTGGTGGAAAGACCGGCTGGCCCACCTGTTCCAGCAGGTCGACGTGGTGCGGCTGGACCACTTCCGCGGCTTCGAGGCGCACTGGGAAATCCCGACCAGCGAACCCACCGCCGTGGCCGGTCAGTGGCAGCCCGGCCCCGGGCTGGCGTTCTTCAAGGCCATCGAAGACGAGCTGGGCCAACTGCCCATCATTGCCGAAGACCTGGGACTGATCACGCCCGAAGTGACCGCGCTGCGCGAGGCCTGCGGTTTCCCGGGCATGCGCATCCTGCAGTTCGCCTTTGGCAGCGGCCCGGCCAACCCCTACCTGCCGCACAACCTGGAGCGCCAGACCGTGGCCTACACCGGCACACACGACAACGAAACCACCGTGGGCTGGTGGAACAGCGCGATGGCGGGTGAAAAAACCTCGGCCCGCGCCTACCTGGGCCACTGTGTGGACACCGAGCCCAACTGGACCCTGATCAACGCCTTGTCGATGTCGGTCGCCAACACCCTGGTGGTGCCGTTCCAGGACGTGCTGGGCCTGGACACCCGGCACCGCATGAACACGCCCGGCCTCGCCACCGGCTGCTGGGAGTGGCGCTTCGACTGGAGCCAGGTGAACCACGAACCCGCCGAACGCCTGGCGGCCATGACGAAAGCTCACGGACGCTGGCCCCACCCCTGAATTCCCCGCCTTTCAACCCGACAGGAGACACGCATGGAAAAGCCCAACCCCCAGCAACTGGCCAAACGCACCATCGCCCTCGTGCTCGCCGGCGGACGAGGTTCGCGCCTGCACGCGCTGACCGACCGCCGCGCCAAGCCCGCGGTGTACTTCGGCGGCAAGTTCCGCATCATCGACTTCGCGCTCTCCAACTGCCTGAACTCGGGCGTGCGCCGCATCGGTGTGGTGACGCAATACAAATCACACAGCCTGTTGCGCCACCTGCAGCGCGGCTGGAGCTTCCTGCGCAACGAGTTCAACGAATTCATCGATCTGCTGCCCGCGCAACAGCGCATGGGCGACGAAAGCTGGTACCTCGGCACCGCCGACGCCGTCTACCAGAACCTGGACATCCTGCGTGCCCACAAGCCCGAGTACATCCTGGTACTCGCCGGCGACCACATCTACAAGATGGACTACTCGGGCCTGATCGCCGACCACGTGGCGCAGGGCAAAAAATGCACCGTGGGTTGCATCGAGGTGCCCCGCGCCGAAGCCAGCGCCTTTGGGGTGATGGCCATCGACACCGAGCGGCGCATCATCGGTTTTCTGGAAAAGCCGGCCGACCCACCCGCCATGCCGGGCAAGCCCGATGTGGCGCTGGCCAGCATGGGCATCTATGTGTTCGACGCGCAGCACCTCTTTGAAGCCCTGGAAAAAGACGCGGCCACGCCCGGCTCCAGCCGCGATTTCGGCAAGGACCTGATCCCGGCCATGGTGGCCGCAGGCGATGCGGTGGCCCACCCCTTCGGCATGTCCTGCGTCAAGAGCTCACCCGAAGCCCCCGCCTACTGGCGCGACGTCGGCACGGTGGACGCCTACTGGGCCGCCAACATAGACCTCACCGGCACCCTACCCGAACTCGACATGTACGACCGCGAATGGCCGATCTGGACCTACCAGGAACAGCTCGCCCCCGCCAAGTTCGTGTTCGACGATGACGACGGCCGCCGCGGCATGGCGGTGGACTCGCTGGTCTCCGGCGGCTGCATCATTTCGGGCGCCTCGGTGCGCCGTTCGGTGCTGTTCTCCAAGGTGCGGCTGCACTCCTTCGCCACGATCGAAGAATCCGTGCTGCTGCCCGAGGTGGACGTGGGCCGCCACTGCCAGTTGCGCAAGGTGGTGATCGACAACGGCTGCGTCATCCCCGACGGCATGCAGATCGGCTTCGATGCGGCTGAGGACGCGCGCCGTTTCTTCCGCACCGACAGCGGCGTTGTGCTGGTGACCAGAGACATGCTAGAAAAACTGGCATGAATTCACCCAAAGTCCTGTACGTCTGCTCCGAGGTCTATCCGCTGCTCAAGACCGGCGGGCTGGCCGATGTGAGTGCGGGTCTGCCGCCGGCCCTGGCAGCCGCGGGTGCCGACGTGCGCCTGTTGCTGCCCGCCTTTCCGTCCATCGTGGCGGGTGTGACGCCGGAAGGCCCCGCCCTGCCGGTGCCCGCGGGCGGCGCGCCCGGCCTGCCCTGGGACCTGGGCCCTCGGCCCGACACCGCGGCCGGCCCCGCGCCCTGGCTGCAGGCCGGGCGCATGGGCGCACATGGCCTCCCGGTGCTGCTGCTGCACGCGCCCGGCCTGTTCGACCGCGGCGGCAACCCCTACCTCGACGCCAGCGGCCAGCCCTGGCCCGACAGCGCGCAGCAGTTCGCCTGGCTGGGCTGGGCCGCGGCCCTGCTAGGCACCGGTCTGGACCCCACCTGGTGCCCCGACGTGGTGCACGGCCACGACTGGCACACCGGCCTGGCCTTCGCCTACCTTCACCAGCTTCCCCCTTCCGGGCAGCGCCGGCCGGCCACGGTCTTCACCATCCACAACCTGGCCTACCAGGGCGTGTTCGACGCGGCCCTGCGCGGCCCCCTGGGCCTGCCCGATGCGCTGTTCCACCTCGATGGACTCGAATTCCACGGCCTCGTGTCCTTCATGAAAGCGGGCCTGTTGTACAGCGACGCCATCACCACGGTCAGCCCCACCTACGCCCGTGAAATCACCGAGCCCGAACAGGGCTGCGGGCTCGACGGGGTGCTGCGCGCGCGCCAGGCGGTGCTGAGCGGCATCCTCAACGGTGTGGACGACGCGGTCTGGAACCCGGATGCCGACTCGCTGGTCAAGCCCGGCTTCAGCGCCACACGCCTGGCCGGCAAAGCCAAAGCCAAGGCCCGGCTGCAAAAGAGCCTCGGGCTGGAGAAACGGCCGGACGCCCTGCTGTTCGCCGTTGTCAGCCGCCTCACCGAACAGAAGGGCCTGCACCTGTTGCCGGCCGTGGTCGACGAACTGGTGCAGCGCGGTGGCCAGCTCGCCGTGCTGGGCGCGGGCGATGCGGCCATCGAAACCGCGCTGCAGGACTGCGTCGCGCGTCACCCGGGCCAGGTGGCCTTGCGCGTGGGCTACGACGAGGCGCTGGCCCACGGCATCATCGCCGGCGCCGACGTGATCCTGCTGCCCTCGCGCTTCGAACCCTGCGGCCTGACCCAGCTCTACGGCCTTCGCTACGGCACCCTCCCGCTGGTGCGCGCCGTGGGCGGCCTGGCCGACACCGTGACCGACTGCAGCCTGGAAAACCTGGACGACGGCAGCGCCAGCGGCTTCGTGTTCCACGAGCTGAGCGTGGCCGATCTGTCGTCCGCGCTGCGGCGCGCCTTTGCCCTGCAGCGCCGCCCGGCCGACTGGCTGGCCGTGCAGCGCCACGCCATGGCGCTGCGCTTCGACTGGGCCCGCGCCGCCCGCGACTACCTGCGGGTCTACGAAACCGCTCTGGCCCCAACCTCCGATGGCACGCGTTCTGCTTGAACCTGAAACGCCGCCCCTCCCGCTCGCTCCCGACCTGCCGACACCACCGCCATGCCCAACTCCCTGCTCACACCCACCCACGGCACGGCCACTGCGCCGTTCGAATACGACCACCTGGACAACACCGTCGACGCGCTGCGCAAGTCGATCGCCAACCGGCTGGTCTACGCGGTCGGCAAAGACCTGCGCTCGGCCACCCGGCGCGACTGGCTGTTCGCCCTGTTCCACGCCGTGCGCGACCGCACCATGGACCGCTGGCGCGAAACCCTGGCCACGGCGCAGGACAGCGACGCCAAGCGCGTGTATTACCTCTCGCTGGAGTTTCTGACCGGCCGTGCGCTGACCAACGCCCTGCTGTCGGTGGGCATCTACGACGCCGCCAAGGAAGCCTGCACCCAGCTCGGAGCCGACTTTGATGCGCTCATCGACCTCGAAACCGACGCCGGCCTGGGCAACGGCGGCCTGGGCCGGCTCGCAGCCTGTTTCCTCGACTCCATGGCCACCGTGGGCCTGCCCGGCATGGGCTACGGCATCCGCTACGACTTCGGCATGTTCGCGCAGCGCATCGTCGACGGCCGCCAGGTCGAAGAGCCCGACTACTGGCTGGTCAACGGCAACCCCTGGGAGTTCATGCGACCCGAGTTCAGCTACCCCGTCCAGTTCGGCGGCCGTCTGGTGCAGGAAGGTGACCACGTGCGCTGGGTCGACACCGACGACGTGATCGCCACCGCCTACGACAGCGGCGTGCCCGGTCACGAGCTCAGCAGCGTGTCGACCCTGCGCCTGTGGACCGCGCGCGCCACCAGCGGCATCAACCTCGACGCCTTCAACAAGGGCGACTACATGCGCGCCGTGGAGGCCAAGAACCAGTCAGAAAACGTCTCGCGCGTGCTCTACCCCGACGACAGCACCGACCACGGCAAGGAACTGCGCCTGCGCCAGGAGTACTTCTTCGTCAGCGCCTCGCTGCAGGACATCGTGCGCCGCTACCTCAAGACGCACGGCGGCTTCGACCAGCTCGCCGACAAAGTGGCCATCCACCTCAACGACACACACCCCGCGCTGGCCGTGCCCGAGCTCATGCGCATCCTGGTGGACGAACACCGGCTGGAGTGGGAAGCCGCCTGGGACCTGTGCCAGCGCATCTTCAGCTACACCAACCACACCCTCATGCAGGAGGCGCTGGAGACCTGGCCGGTGGACCTGATGGGCCGTCTGCTGCCGCGCCACCTGCGCATCATCTACGACCTCAACGCCCGTTTCCTGGCCGAGGTGCACGATCGCTTCCCCAATGACAACGAGCTGCTGCGCCGCGTCTCGCTGATCGACGAACGCGGGCAGCGCCGCGTGCGCATGGCGTCGCTCTCGGTGCTGGCCAGCCACAAGGTCAACGGCGTATCGGCCCTGCACAGCAACCTGATGGTGGAGACCATCTTTGCCGACTTCGCCAAGATCTGGCCCGAACGCTTCTGCAACAAGACCAACGGCATCACGCCACGGCGCTGGCTCTCGCAGGCCAACCGCCCGCTCTCGGCGCTGATCGACGCGCGCATCGGCGGCACCTGGCGCCGCAACCTCGACGAGCTCAGCGCGCTGCGCGAACTCGCGGCCGACCCCGAATTCAACAGCGCCTTCCGCCTCGCCAAGGCGCAGAACAAGAAGCGCCTGGCCGAACGCATCGCGCAGGAAACGGGCGTGATCGTCAACCCCGAGAGCCTGTTCGACGTGCAGATCAAACGCATGCACGAATACAAGCGCCAGTTGCTCAACGTGCTGCACGTGGTCACGCGCTACCAGCAGATCCTCGCGCACCCGAACGCCAACTGGGTGCCACGCACGGTGATCTTTGGTGGCAAGGCCGCGTCGGCCTACTACATGGCCAAGCTGGTGATCAAGCTCATCAACGACGTGGCACGCACGGTCAACAACGACAAGCGCATCGGCGACAAGCTCAAGGTGGTGTTCATGCCGAACTACCGCGTGTCGCTGGCCGAGGTCATCATCCCGGCGGCCGACCTGTCCGAGCAGATCTCCACCGCCGGTACCGAAGCCTCGGGCACCGGCAACATGAAGTTCGCGCTCAACGGTGCGCTGACCATCGGCACCTGGGACGGCGCCAACATCGAGATCGCCGAGAACGTGGGCCTGGACCACATCTTCATCTTCGGTCTGCGCACCGAGCAGGTCGCCGCCTTGCGCGCCAGCGGCTACAACCCGCGCCGCTACTACGACCACAACTACGACCTGAAGACCGCCATCGACCGCATCGCTGAAGGCGCCTTCAGTCCGGAAGAACCCGGCCGTTTCCACGACATCACGCGCACGCTGCTCGAATCCGATTACTACCTGCTGCTGGCCGACTACGGCGACTACCTGGCTGCTCAGGGCAAAGTGGACGAGCTCTACCGCCGCCCCACCGAGTGGACGCGCCACGCCATCATGAATGTGGCCGGCATGGGTACCTTCTCGTCGGACCGCACGATCCGCGAGTACGCCGACCAGATCTGGAACGTGAAGCCGCTGTTCAATTGAGCCCCCCTTGCGTTCCGCGCCTCAGTCGGCGCGGAAGATGGCTCCCCACTTCGAGAGGATCGCTGCCACCCCGATGGCCTGACCTAGCTCGGGGCGGCCCTTCGCTGCGGTCCCTGAGCCACTGATCCGGCGTGCGTGCCAGAATCCTGCGCATGCGGAACACAGGCGCTGGCGTGCGATGGTGGTGGATCGGCGGGGCGGTGATCTCACTGACCGGCGCCGTGCTGCTCGCGCGCCAGGCCATCGACGAACAGCGCGCGCTGTTCGAGACCGACGCCCGCATCGTGCACCGCCTGCTCAGCCAGCAGGTGGTGCAGCACGACGCTATCCTGGACACCCTCGCCCTGCTGCAACCCGGCCCCGAAGCGCCCGGCGCCACGCCGCCCGAGCAGCGCCTGCCCGCGCTGTATCCGCACATCCTCTCGGTGCAGCGGCGCGACCGCGGCGGGGACTGGCCCGACCCGGCGCTGGCCGGCGCCGAAACAGCCTCGCGCCAGCACCAACGTCCCGCCCTGGCCACGGTGGAACTCGGCAGTGGCCGCTACCGCCTCGTCTTGGCTGCGGAGCCCACCGCCTACGCGCTCGGCATCGATCTGCGGGCCATGGTGCCCTGGGCCGAATGGCCCATGAAACCCGAGACCAGCCCGGTGCGCGTGCGGCTGGACCACGCCGGCCAGTCGTTCACCCTGCAACCCGGCGATCCCACTGCGCTGAACACCGGGCGCGGCTGGCGCTTCGAATTCCACAAACACCTGGCCGCACAGAGCCAGCCCTTCGATGTGGTGGCGTCCCGCCAGATGGGCTGGCACGAACTGCCCTGGGGCCGCATGCTGGCGTGGTTGGCGGCGGTGGCGCTGGTGTTGACTGCGCTCGCGCAATGGCAAGGCCAGCGCGCCGCCCGCCGACGTGCTGAAGAGTTGCTGCGCCTGGGACAGGTGGCCCGGCTCAACACGCTGGGCGAACTCGCCGCCGGCATGGCACACGAACTCAACCAGCCGCTCACCGCGGTGTTGGCCAACACACAGGCCGCGCAGCGCCTCCTGGCCGACGAGCCGCCGGAGCTGGACACCGCGCGCACCGCCATGGCACAGGCCACCGCGCAGGCCCGGCGCGCTGCTGACGTGGTGGGCCGCCTGCGCCGCGCGGTCGAGCGACCAGATGTGCAGGGTGGCGTGCTCGCGGTGGATCTGGCCGAGGCCGTGCGCCGGGCGCTGTATTTGCTGGAGCCTGAATGCCAGCGACGCAGCGTGGTCCCCCAACTGCAAGCGGTGGACATGGTGACTGTGGCGGCCGATCCGGTGGCACTGGACCAGATCGTGCACAACCTGCTGATGAACGCGCTGCAAGCGCTGGAAGGCGTGGACGTGAACGCGCGCCGACTTTCCCTGAGTGTGTCGCGCGCCGATGGTCAGGGCGAATTGATCGTCACCGACAGCGGCCCTGGTCTTGCCCCCGAGGTGTTGCCACGTTTGTTCGAGCCGTTTTTCTCTACCCGCGCGGGTGGGCTCGGTCTGGGCCTCTCGCTGTGCGAAACCCTGGCCAGCGGCATGGGCGGATCGCTGACAGCCACGAACGGGCCACAGGGCGGCGCTGAGTTCCGACTGCGCCTGCCACTCAAGGACGCTGAATGATCCTTACCCCCAACGGCGCGACGCTCTCGCCCACCATCCACCTGATCGACGACGACGCAGCCGTGCGCGAGAGCCTGGCATTGCTGATCGGCACCGTGGGCTTGCGCGTCATGACCTGGGCCGATCCACAAGGCTTTCTGGAGCGCTTCGACCGAGAGGCCATCGGCGCCATCGTGCTCGACGTGCGCATGCCTGGCATCAGCGGCCTGACGGTGCTCGACACCCTGGTGGCCCAGGGCGTGGACCAGCCGGTGATCTTGCTCACCGGACACGGCACGGTGGAGATGTGCCGCCGCGCTTTCAAGGCCGGCGCGGCCGAGTTCCTTGAGAAGCCGGTCAATGACGAGCAGCTGATCGAAGCGCTGCAAAACGCCGTGCGCCAGCACGTTCGCTCGCGCGAGCGCCATCAGACCGACCGAGCTGCGCGCGAACGCTACGCCCAGCTCTCCGAGCGTGAGCGCGAAGTGCTGGGCTTCATCGTCGCGGGTCTGACCAACAAAGAGATTGGTCGTGCGCTCAACCTCTCGCCGCGCACGGTGGAAAGCCACCGCGCCAACCTGTTCGCCAAGCTGCAGGCCGAGTCGCTGGCGCAACTGATCCGTCACTACGCCGCGCTGGTCGACGCCGACGGCCAGAGCGACACTCCGTAGTTCTACGGAGCCCCGCGCGTAGCGCTCCGAATGGTGCGAACGGGCGCGAATTTTTACAGTTCTCCCACGGTTGATCGAACCGTTCAACACACCGGAGAACTCCATGAAATTTGCCACCCCACTCGCCGCCGTCGCACTGTCCCTGTTCGCCACCACCGCCAGCGCACAGGCCGTGCGCACCGAGAAAAACATGTCGCTGGACCTGGCCAACCAGATCGCCGCCGCCACCGTGGCGTCCTGCAGCGCGAGCGGTTACAACGTGACCGCCGCCGTGGTGGACCGCGCCGGCACCCTGCGTGCCCTGCAGCGCGCCGACAACGCCGGCCCGCACACCGTGGGCGCCGCGCAGGGCAAGGCCTACACGTCGGCCTCGGCCCGCAACACCACGGCGGCCATGCTGGAGACCGTGCAGAAAAACCCCGGCGCCGCGACCCTGGTGGACATCCCCGGCTTTCTGGTGCTGGGCGGTGGTGTGCCGGTGAAGGTGGGCAACGAAGTCATCGGTGCGGTTGGTGTGGGCGGTGCGCCCGGCGGCCATCTGGACGAGGCCTGCGCCACCGCTGGCATCGCCAAAGTGGCCGAGCTGTTGAAATGAAAACGCTGTTACTGGCCTTTTCGCTGGCTTTGGCCGGCGTGTCAGTCCAGGCCCAGGTCGCGCCCAGCGCGGTCGAGGCCGCGGCCTACACCGGGCTGCACCTGGCAGCGCACAAGGGCGACGCGGCCAAGGTGCAGCGCCTGGTCGCCTCCGGTGCCACACTCAACACCACCGACAGCCAGGGCCGCACGCCGCTGCATGTGGCCACCTTCGCCCGCCAGCGGGATGTGATACGCGCGCTGGTGAAAGCTGGGGGCGATCTCAACAAGCTGGAGAACGACCGTTACGACGCCGTCACCATCGCCTCGGTGGCGGACGACGAGGAAACGCTGAAAGTGCTGTTGCAACTGGGCGCGAGCGCGAAGCAGACCACCAGCCGCTACGACGGCACGGCCTTGATCGCAGCGGCGCACCTGGGCCACGATGGTGTGGTGCGCCAGCTGATCGCCGCCGGCGCGCCGCTGGACCATGTGAACAACCTGCACTGGACCGCCGTGATCGAGTCCATCGTGCTGGGCGATGGCGGTGCGCGTCACCAGGCGACGCTGAAGGCGCTGATCGATGCGGGAGCGAATCTGCAGCTGGCAGATCGCAGTGGTCAGACGCCACTTTCGCTGGCGAAGGCTCGCGGTTACTCGGCGATGGTGGCGATGCTGGAGAAGGCTGGGGCGCGATGAGTCTTGTACTGTCCAGTGCTTCTTCAGGGTCTGAAGAACCGGCGCGGCTGACTCCGCTCATGTCCCCCGGGCTGACTTCGCCAGCCCTCCTCCTTTGCTTCGCTTCGCCAGCCACACCGGTCTTTCAGACCGTGGACTGAGCAGGCTCAACAACGGTAGCGCGCCAACCTCACCACAGGTCGGGGCGACGGTGCGTTCTGTGCAGTGAGGTCAAGGAGGAGGACCGGCGCAGCCGGTCCGGGGGACACGAACGGAACAGAGCGCGCCGGCGCCCCGATCCCGCAAAGGTGCATGAAAGAAATCAGGGCGAAAGAAGCTGCAATTCAGCCCAAAGTCACGCGAGCAAACTTCCGCTTGCCCACCTGCACCACATAAACCCCGGCGCCCAGCTTCAGACCCTTGTCGCTGACCACAGCCGAATCGATGCGCACACCGCCACCATCGATCAACCGGTTGCCCTCACCATTGGACGCCACCAGACCCGCCGCATTCAGCAGCGCCGCAATGCCCAAAGGAGCGCCTGACAGCGAAACCTCCGGAATCTGATCCGGCACACCGCCCTTGCTGCGGTTGATGAAGTCCTGCTCAGCCGCATCGGCCGCCGCCGCGCTGTGGAAACGAGCCGTGATCTCCTTGGCCAGCATCACCTTCGCGTCTTTCGGGTTGCGCCCGCCGGCCACTTCCTGCTTCAGCGCTTCGATCTCGGCCAGTGACTTGAACGACAGCAGCGTGTACCAGCGCCACATCAGCGTGTCGCTGATCGACAGCACCTTGGCAAACATGGTGTTGGGCTCTTCGGTGATGCCGATGTAGTTGTTCTTGGACTTCGACATCTTGTCGATGCCGTCCAGGCCTTCGAGCAGCGGCATCGTCAGGATGCACTGCGGCTCCTGGCCGTATTCCTGCTGCAGGTGGCGGCCCATCAGCAGGTTGAACTTCTGGTCCGTGCCGCCCAACTCCAGATCGCTCTTCAACGCCACCGAGTCGTAACCCTGCATCAGCGGGTACAGGAACTCGTGCACGCTGATCGGCGTGCCGGCCTTGAAACGGTCATGAAAGTCGTTGCGCTCCATCATGCGCGCCACGGTGTACTTGGCGGCCAGCTGGATCATGCCCATCGAACCCAGCGGCAGACTCCACTCGCTGTTGTAGCGGATCTCGGTCTTCGCCGGGTCCAGCACCAGACTGGCCTGCTTGTAGTAGGTCTCGGCGTTGGCCTTGATCTGCTCGGGGGTCAGCGGTGGGCGCGTGTTGTTGCGCCCGGACGGGTCGCCGATCAGGCTGGTGAAGTCGCCGATCAGGAAGATCACCTGGTGGCCCAGGTCCTGCAGCTGGCGCATCTTGTTCAGCACCACCGTGTGGCCAATGTGGATGTCGGGCGCGGTCGGGTCCAGGCCGAGCTTGATGCGCAACGGCACACCGGTGGCTTCGGACCTCGCCAGCTTCTTCACCCAGTCGTCCTGGGGAATCAGTTCTTCGATGCCTCGCAGGGTCACCGCCAGTGCCTCGCGCACACCGTCTGTCGGCTGGACCGCCTCCGAGGTGGGTTTCTGAACACCTTTTGTTTCGTTAAGGCTGTGATTCATAAGGGTTTTTTCAGATGCAACAGCCCTGGAACTGGCTATACTTTTGGTTTCCGAGCGTGGATTTTAGTGGTCCTGCCCCCCGAGCGTCCCGGCGAGACGCAGCCCGCAGCTCCGCGGGAGGGCCCGTGTCCTGCTTCTGGTCCCTTTTTCTTCTTTGATTGCGTGCCGCTCCGGTGGCCCGCCCGCTGGAACCGTACCTTGATTTCAAACCGCCCGGACTCGCTGCCCCAGCTTGCACGCTCCTCCTCCAGTCTCCTGGTCCGTGGCCTGACCCGGCATCCCCGCCGCATCATGCTCGGCGTGGGTGCGGTTTTGCTGGGCACCGGCGTGACGGCGTTTGGCATCGCACCACTGGCCCCCGATGCCGCCAACCTGCCTGTGCGGCAAGTGATCGAGGCGCTGGACACAGCCCCGCTGGGTGCCCCGCTGCTCAACGATCTTTCCGTGCCCGCCGCATCACTCACGCTGTTCCGCAGCGACCAGGTGCGTCGCGATGACACCGCCCAGAGCCTGCTGCAGCGCCTTGGCGTGGCCGACTCGGCTGCCCTGGCATTTCTGCGCGACGACGCCACGGCGCGCCAGCTGTTCACTGGCCGCCCCGGCAAGCTGGTCACGGTGGAAACCAACGACCACCACGAACTGCAGCGCCTGAGCGCACGCTGGCTGCCCGACGACGGGCGCCAGTTCCAGCGCCTGGTGATCACCAGCGGCCCGCAAGGCTACAACGTGCAACTCGAAACCGCCGAGCTCACACCCAGCGTCCGCCTGGCCGGCGGCGTCATCAACAGCTCGCTGTTTGCCGCCACCGACGCCATCGGCCTGCCCGACGGCGTGGCAGTGCAACTGGCCGAGATCTTCGCGTCCGACATCGACTTCCGTCGCAACCTGCGCCAGGGTGATCACTTCAGCGTGGTCTACGAAAGCCTGGAAGCTGACGGCGAAACCATGCGCGCGGGTCGGGTGCTCAGCGCCGAATTCATCAACGACGGGCGCAAGCACGATGCCGTCTGGTTCGAAGAACCCGGCCAGAAGGGGGCCTATTACGGCTTCGATGGCCAGAGTTCGCGCAAGTCCTACCTGGGTTCACCGCTGGAGTTTTCCCGCGTCAGCAGCGGCTACGGCATGCGTTTCCATCCCATCTCGGGTCGGCAGAAAGCCCACCTGGGCGTGGACTACGCCGCCCCCACCGGCACACCGGTGCGCACCATCGGTGACGGCGTGGTCTCGTTTGCCGGCTGGAAAGGCGGCTACGGCAATGCGATCGAGGTCACCCACCGTGACAACCAGACCACCCTCTTTGCCCACCTGAGCCGCATCGATGTCCGCAAGGGCCAGAAGGTCTCGCAGGGTGACCGCCTGGGCGCAGTGGGCTCCACCGGCGCCTCGACCGGCCCGCACCTGCACTTTGAGTTCCGCGACCGGGGCGTGCACCGGGACCCGCTGGAAATTGCCCGTCAGAGTGAAAACATCCCGGTGAGTCCGACGTTCCGCGCCCGCTTTGAAGCGGTGGCGCAGTCGCAGCGGCAACACCTCGCCGCAGCGGCCACGGTCCAGCAGGCCAGCGCCGAATAAGCGCTCCGTCCACCGGACTTCCCCCCAACAAAAAAGCCCCGCGAGAAATCGCGGGGCTTTTTTGTTGACCGGGAAGCCACCGATCGAATCGGGGCTTCAGAACGCCCGGATCAGAGTTTCTGCAGCGCCTCGATGCGCTCTTCCATCGGCGGGTGGGTCGAAAACAACTTGCCCAGGCTACCCGTGATGCCCATGGCCTGCATGGTTTTGGGCAGTTCGCCGGGGGTCAGGCCACCCAGGCGGGCCAGCGCGTTGATCATGGGCTGCTTGCGGCCCATCAGGCTCGCAGCACCCGCATCGGCGCGGAATTCGCGCTGGCGGCTGAACCAGGCCACGATGATGGCGGCCAGGAAGCCCAGCACGATGTCCATCACGATGGTGGTCACCATGTAGCCGATGCCCGGGCCGGAGTTGTTGTCGCTGCCGCGGCGCAGGAAGCTGTCCACGGCGTAACCAATCACGCGGCTCAGGAACACCACGAAGGTGTTCATCACACCCTGGATCAGCGTCATGGTCACCATGTCACCGTTGGCCACGTGGGCCACCTCGTGGCCGATCACGGCCTCGACCTCGTCCCGCGTCATGCCCTGCAACAGGCCGGTGGACACCGCCACCAGGGCCGAGTTCTTGAACGCGCCGGTGGCGAACGCGTTGGGCGCGCCGTCGTAAATGGCGACTTCGGGCATGCCGATGCCGGCCTTCTCGGCGAATTTTTGCACCGTCTGCACGATCCAGGCCTCGTCGGCGTTCTGGGGCTGGTTGATGATGCGCGCGCCGGTGCTCATCTTGGCCATCGTCTTGCTCATCAGCAGAGAGATGATGGCGCCCCCAAAACCGATCACGAGCGAGAACCCGGCCAGGGCCGTCATGTTCAGTCCGTTGGCGGTGAGGAAACGGTCCACACCCAGGATGCGGGTGGTGACCAGCAGCACCGCCATGACGGCGAAGTTGGTCAGGACAAACAACAGGATGCGTTTCATGCAATCTCCAGGGAAGGGAACAACGGGCAAATCATAGTGGGGGCGGCATACACCGGTTTCAAGGCCGGGAATGGTTCGAGCTCAGAAGGTGTGAATGAATCCGGCGAGCCCGAGCGGGGTGCGCCGGGCGTGCCAATCGAGGCGCAAAGCACAGCCATAGCTGTGGGCTACGGCGCGCATTTGCAACGATGAGTGGCTCGTCCTGCGCGCCACGAGCGGGTTTGTCGGGCTCGTTCACTCCTTCTTAGACTTGCGGCAACAGGTAACGGCGCTCCCAGGCGCTGATCTCGTTCAGGTAATGGTCATGCTCCAGTGCCTTCACCGCCAGGTAAGCGCGAATAAAGCGCTCGCCCAGCAGACGCGGCGCGTGCTCGCTGGCTGCCATTTGTTCGTGGGCGGTGTCAAAAGTTCGCGGCAGACCACGCGCCTGGGCATAACCATTGCCCTCCACGGGCGCCGTGGGCTGCACCTTGCCTTCCATGCCGGCCAGCCCGGCGGCCAGCGTGGCGGCCATGGCGAGGTAGGGGTTGGCATCGGCGCCAGCCAGGCGGTTTTCGACCCGGCGAGCGACCGGCGCGCTCACCGGCACGCGCAGGCCGGCGGTGCGGTTGTCGTAGCCCCACTGCACATTGGTCGGCGCCTGGCTGCCGGCTACGTAGCGGCGGTAGCTGTTGACGGTGGGCGCGTAGATCAGCATCAGGTCAGGCGTGTAGCTCTGCAGGCCACCGAGGTAGTGGAAGAAGGCCTCGCTGGCCGAGCCGTCGGCGTTGCTGAACACAATGCGACCCTGCGCGTCCACCACGCTCTGGTGCAGGTGCATGGAGCTGCCGGCCTGGCCCGCGATGGGTTTGGCCATGAAGACGGCGTTGAGACCGTGCTGCAGCGCGATCTCGCGCGCGGCGGTCTTGAACAGGAAGGCCTGGTCGGCCACTGCCACCGGGTCGCCGTGCAGCAGGTTGATCTCGTACTGGTTCTCGCCCACCTCGTGCAGCCAGGTGTCTGCTCGGATGCCCAGGCCGTCGATGGCGGCATGAAAGGCATCCCAGAACGGCGCCAGCTCGTTGAGCGCGTTCAGGCTGAAGGCGGACTGGCCCACCTCGGGGCGACCGCCCTTGCCGGTGGGTGAGGCCAGCGGCAGGGCTGGGTCGGTCATGGCGGCGGTCAGGTAGAACTCGATCTCGGGCGCGATCACCGGTGTGAGGCCCAACGCGGTGTAACGCGCCACCACGTTCTTCAGCACCGAGCGCGGCGCGAATTCGCACAGGCTGCCGTCCATCTCGTAGGCATCGTGCACCGCGAGGTAGCGCGGCGTGCTGGCCCAGGGCGAGCGCTTGAGCGTGGCGAGGTCGGGCACCAGGCGCACGTCCGGGTCGCTGTCCGGGAAGACCGGGTCGTAGCTGTATTCGCCCGTAACGCACTGCATGGGGATGGCCTGGTAGATGCGCAGCTCGCCGCCCGCTGCAAAGCTGGCCGCAGGCATGAGCTTGCCGCGCGGGTAGCCGGTGACGTCGGCGAACAGGCATTCCACGTCGCGCACGCCGCTGGCCTTGAAATGGGCGGCGAGCTGGGCGCGGTCGGCGTCTTGCGACAGCTTGAGGTGGGACCACGAAGGGGAAACGGGCAAGGTCATGGGTTGTCCAGCAAAACAAACGGGAGCGCCGTCGGCCGACGGCGCAGCGCGCCTCAAACGGGCACGCGCCTGGGGCGAAACACGCCGGCGTCGGTGTAATACGCGGGGTCTTCATTGGCGGGCCACCAGCCCGGCACCCCCAGCACGGGCAGGGGCGTGAACGGCTTGGCACCCAGCCCGGCGGCCGTCAAACGACCGGCCAGCCAGGCGTCCCAAGCCGCCAGATCGTCCTCCAGGGCCAGCGGCACCGGCTCGCGATACACATGGCCGGTGATGGACTTGTAGGGGGCCACCAGCTTTTCGGTCAGCGCGTGACCAAACAGTACCAGCCGCGCCTGTGCCCACAGGGGCCGCAGCGCCACGAAGAGGCGGGTCCATTCGCGCGCGATCAGCGCCTCCCAGAGCTCTTCAGGGGCCTGCAACAGCACCGCGTTTTCATCAAACAGGGTGATCGCATCGCGCACCGGCCCCCGCACCTGACCGACGCCGGCCTTCGCGATTTCAGTCGCCTGCAGGCGGTTGAGCAGGCGCTTGGTGGCGGGGAAGCGCATCCACACCAGACCGTTGAAGAAATCGTGCAGGCCTTCGCGCGTGGGCACGCTGCCGGTGTCGAAGATGAACTGCTCGTAGGCCATGCCGTCGGGCAGATCGGTCTGCGGCACAAAGCGCGGGCCGGCGGTGCCGATGCGCTGCGTCAGCGCCTGCGGCAGCGGAACACCCTGTTCACAGGCGCCGCGCACCGACGCGCCGTCTTCAGCGAACGGCGCGTTCCAGGGCTGAGACCAGTCGGGCGCCGGCCAGGTCTGCACCGCCTCGGAGAACGCGCACATGGACTCAGGCGATCAATTTCCAGGGCAAGGCTTCACCCGACCGCAGGGGCTTGAGTTCGGCCTCGCCAAACGCAAAGCTCTCCGGCGGCGTCCAGCTTTCGCGCTTCAGGGTGATGGTGCCGGTGTTGCGCGGCAGGCCGTAGAAGTCCGCACCGTAGAAGCTCGCGAAGCCTTCGAGTTTGTCCAGTGCACCGGCGGCGTCAAAGACCTCCGCGTACATCTCGATCGCGGCGTGGGCGGTGTAGCAGCCGGCGCAGCCAGTGGCGTGTTCCTTCAGGTGGGCCGGGTGCGGCGCGCTGTCGGTACCGAGGAAGAACTTGGTGCTGCCACCGGTGGCCGCGGCCACCAGGGCCTGGCGGTGGGTCTCGCGCTTGAGGACCGGCAGGCAGTAGTAATGCGGGCGGATGCCACCGGTGAAGATGGCGTTGCGGTTGTAGAGCAGGTGGTGCGCGGTGAGGGTGGCACCCAGGTACTGGTCCGACTCGGCCACGTATTGCGCAGCTTCTTTCGTGGTGATGTGCTCCATCACTACCTTGAGCTCGGGAAAGTCCTTGCGCAAGGGCTGCAGTTGCTGCTCGATGAACACGGCTTCGCGGTCGAACAGGTCGATGTCGGGGCTGGTCACTTCGCCGTGCACCAGCAGCGGCATGCCAGCCTTCTGCATGGCTTCCAGCGTTTTGTAGGTCTTGCGGATGTCGGTCACGCCGGCGTCGCTGTTGGTGGTGGCGCCGGCCGGGTAGAGCTTGGCGGCGACCACGCCGGCATCCTTGGCCCGCGCTATCTCGTCGGCCGGCAGGTTGTCGGTGAGGTACAGCGTCATCAGCGGCTCGAAGGCCACGCCCGCCGGCACGGCGGCGCGGATGCGCTCGGCGTAGGCCAGGGCCTGGGCCGTGGTGGTCACCGGCGGCTTGAGGTTGGGCATGATGATCGCGCGGCCGAACTGGGCGGCCGTGTGCGGCACCACGGTGTGCAAGGCCTCGCCGTCGCGCACGTGCAGGTGCCAGTCGTCGGGGCGGGTGATGGTGAGGGTTTGAGCTGGGGCGTTCATGAAGGAATTGTCCCACCCCCGCGCCGCCTTCGGTGTCACCCCCTCACGGTGACGCCGGCAGCGGCCCGGCAAAGCCGGTTACGCGGCTGCCTTGGCTGGAGCCCTGGCAACGCGAGCAGGATCCTCAGGCCTTGGCCGTAGCGGCCAGGTGTTTTTCCAGATCGTTCCAGAACGCATCCACCGAGCCTTTGGCCTTGCGCGTGCCCGGCCGCTCACGGTAGATGCGGATGTCCAGCGCGGTGTCGAGGCCCTGCCCGGCACTCACCAGGCGCTTGCCGCGCAGTTCGCGGCGCACGGCGCTGGCCGGCAGGAAGGCGATGCCATGGCCTTCGAGCGCCATGGCCTTGAGGCCTTCGGCCATGTCGGTTTCGTAGATGCGGTCCAGGTGCACCGGCGCGGTGCTCTGCTTGAGCATCTGCTCCACGGCGCGCCCCATGTAGGCGCCGGGCGCGTAGGCCAGGTAGGGCAGCGGATGCGCCACCGTGCCCGGCAGCGTGAACAGCGGTTCACCCTGTTCGTTGGGTTTGACATAGGGCGACAGCGTCTCGCGACCCAGCGGCAGCATCTCGTAGCGCGCGGCGTCCAGCTGGATCGGCTGCGAGGTGTGGTGGTAGGCGATCAGCAAGTCGCAGCTGCCTTCCACCAGCCGCATCACGGCGTCGTGCACGTTGAGCGCAATCAGCCGGCTCTTGATCGGACCGCAGCTTTCGCGCAGGCTGGAGAGCCAGGCCGGAAAGAAGGTGAAGGCCAGCGTGTGCGGCACCGCGAACTCGATCACGTCTTGCGCCGCGGCCGTGTGGGCCCTGAGCATGGCGCGCGTGGTCTGCAGCGCCTGCAGGGTTTCCAGCGCCTGCTCGTAGAGCGTCTGGCCCGCGGGCGTGAGGCGGGTGGGATAGGACGACCGGTCCACCAGGTCGGTGCCGGCCCAGGCTTCGAGCGACTGGATGCGGCGCGAAAACGCGGGCTGGGTGACGTGGCGCAGCTGCGCCGAACGGCTGAAGCTGCGGGTTTCAGCCAGGCTCACAAAATCTTCCAGCCACTTGGTTTCCATGGCCGCGGATTATGCGCGCGGGTGAATTCCGGTGTTGTTTGACGCTTTGCGGTCATGGGCATCCGTTACGATAGCAAGCACCTAGGGTTAACCCTTATTGCTCATCCCATGACACAGAACCCGCCCGATATCCGCCCGTCCCGCATCGCCCACACCGGCCTGCGCCAGAAAATCATGTCGGCCGAGGCCGCCGCCGCCCTCATCGAAAACGGTGACCACGTGGGCATGAGCGGCTTCACCGGCGCCGGCTACCCGAAGGCGATCCCGCTCGCCCTGGCCCGCCACATCCAGGCGCACCACGACGCCGGCAAGGCGTTCCGCATCGGCGTCTGGACCGGTGCCTCCACCGCGCCCGAGCTCGACGGCGCACTGGCCAAAGTCGGCGGCATGGACATGCGCCTGCCCTACCAGTCCGACCCGACCTGCCGCGCGCGCATCAACGACGGCGAGATGGCCTACATGGACATCCACCTCTCGCACGTGGCGCAGTACGTGTGGTTCGGCTTTCTGGGCAAGCTCAACGTGGCGGTGATCGAGGTCGCGGGCATTCTTGAAGACGGTCGCCTGATCCCGGCCACCTCGGTGGGCAACAACAAGACCTGGCTGGACCAGGCCGACAAGGTGATCCTGGAGGTCAACCACGGCCACAGCCTGGGCCTGGAAGGCATGCACGACATCTACTACGGCACCGAGCGCCCGCCGCACCGCAAGCCGATCCCCATGACCCACGCGGGCGACCGCATCGGCGAGCCCTACCTGCGCTGCGACCCGGCCAAGGTGATCGCCATCGTCGAGACCCAGCTGCCCGACCGTGACACGCGCTTCTCGGCACCCGACGAAGCCTCGAAACGCATCGCCGGCCACCTGATGGCCTTCCTGCAAGACGAGGTGAACCAAGGGCGCCTGCCGCCCGAGCTGCTGCCGCTGCAATCGGGCGTGGGCAACATCGCCAACGCCGTGATGGAAAGCCTGAACGAAGGCCCGTTCAACGATCTGCAGGGTTACACCGAGGTGCTGCAGGACGGCATGCTGGCCATGCTCAAGTCCGGCAAGATGGCCATGGCCTCGTCCACCGCGCTCTCGTTCTCGGCACCGGTGATGGAAGAGTTCCTGGCCAACCTCGACTTCTACCGCGAGCGCATCGTGTTGCGGCCGCAGGAGATCAGCAACCACCCCGAGGTGATCCGCCGCCTCGGCATCATCGCCATGAACGGCATGATCGAGGCCGACCTCTACGGCAACGTGAACTCCACCCATGTGATGGGCACGCGCATCATGAACGGCATCGGCGGCTCGGGCGACTTCGCGCGCAACGCCTACCTCTCGGTGTTCATGACGCCGTCCACCGCCAAGGGCGGCAGCATCAGCTGCATCGTGCCCATGGTCAGCCACGTGGACCACACCGAACACGACGTGCAGATCATCGTGACCGAACAGGGCCTGGCCGACCTGCGCGGCCTGTCCCCACGCCAGCGTTCGCGCCGCATCATCGAACGCTGCGCCCACCCGGATTTCAGGCCAGCGCTGCTCGACTACGTGGAACGCAGCGAAACCAACGCCCGCGCCGGCCATGGCGGCATGCACACGCCGCACCTACTGGACGAAGCGCTGTCGTGGCACAACCGGTATGAGCGAACGGGGAAGATGCTGGTGCCTTGAGGGTTGGACGGGCCGTTCACTCCGGCGGCTTGGCTGGCTTAGCCCTCACCCCAGCCCTCTCCCAAAGGGAGAGAGAGAAAGAGGGGGAGTCCGATCCCGACTCCGCTTGTTGCCGTGTGGCCGGGCTGAGCAGCGCAGGGGCGAGCGGATCAGGGCGGGCGTTGTTTGAGCCGAAGGCGAGTTCAGCCCGACCCCGCTCGACGCGAGCAGCGCAAGGCACCGCGCAGCGGCCCGGACTTCGGCTCGCCTTTTCTTTGCTTACTTTCTTTTGGCGAAGCAAAAGAAAGTAAGTCGGCCGCCGGGCCGAGACCCGGCACGCAACGACACCACAAAAGCAACGACAAAGGGGGCTCAGTCCGTCCCAGACTGCTGCAAAGCCCACATCCCCGCATAAACACCCCCCGACGACACCAGCTGAGAGTGCGTGCCCCGCTCAACGATCTCCCCATTGACCAAAACCAGGATCTCGTGGGCATCCACCACCGTCGACAAACGGTGCGCAATCACCAGCGAAGTCTTGTTCCGCGCCGCGCTCTTCAACTCCGCCTGAATCGCCCGCTCGTTCGCCGAGTCCAGTGCAGACGTGGCTTCATCGAAGATCACGATCGGCGGGTTCTTCAGCAAGGTGCGCGCAATCGCCACCCGCTGCTTTTCGCCACCGGATAGCTTCAAGCCACGCTCGCCCACCGTCGTCGCGTAACCCAGCGGCAGCTTCTGGATGAAGCTGTGGATGTGCGCCGCCTGCGCCGCCGCCACGGCCGCCTCGTGCCCGGCCTCGGGCCGGCCGTAGAGGATGTTGTATTCGATGGTGTCGTTGAACAGCACCGTGTCCTGCGGCACGATGCCGATGGCCTGGCGCACGCTGGACTGTGTCACCTCCCGGATGTCCTGGCCGTTGATGAGGATGCGCCCACCGCCATGTGGCCCGCCCGGCTCGTGGTTGCTCACGTCGTAAAAGCGGTAGAGCAAGCGGGCCAGCGTGCTCTTGCCCGAACCGGAGGGCCCGACCACCGCCACCGTCTTGCCGGCCGGGATGTGAAAGCTGATGCCGTGCAGGATCTCGCGCGCCGGCTCGTAGGAGAAGCGCACGTTCTCGAATTGGATCGAAGGCGGACCGTCGAGCACCAAGTCCTGCGCACCCGGCTGGTCGGCGATTTCGCGCTCCTTCTCCAGCAGCACGAACATCTTGTCCAGGTCGGTCAGGCTCTGCTTGATCTCGCGGTAGAGCACCCCCAGGAACCCCAGCGGGATGTAGAGCTGGATCATGAAGGCGTTGACCATCACCAGATCGCCCAACGTCATGCGGCCGTCGGCCACACCCTGCGTCGCGCGCCAGAGCATGAGCACCAGCGCGATCGCGATCACCAGCTGCTGCCCGGCGTTCAGCAGCGACAGCGTGGTCTGGCTCTTGATGCGGGCGCGGCGCAGCTTCTCCAGCGCTTCGTCGTAACGCCGCGCCTCGAAAGCCTCGTTGTTGAAGTACTTGACCGTTTCGTAGTTGAGCAGCGAGTCGATGGCGCGCGTCTGGCTGGTGGACTCCAGCTCGTTCATCTCGCGCCGGAACTTGGTGCGCCATTCGGTCACCGTCACGGTGAAGGTCACATAGAGCACCAGCGCCACCAGCGTGATCCACACATAACCCATGTCGAACTTGGTGCCCAGCAACGTGAGCACCATGATCACTTCGATCAGCGTCGGGAAGATGCTGTAGAGCGAATACGAGATGAGCGACTGCACGCCGCGCGTGCCGCGCTCGATGTCGCGCGTCATGCCGCCGGTCTGGCGCTCCAGGTGGAAGCGCAGGCTGAGCGCGTGCAGGTGCCCGAACACCTGCAACGCGATGCTGCGCGTGGCGCCCTCGGTGGCCTTGGCGAACACCAGTTCACGCAGCTCGGTGAACACGGTCGTGGACAGGCGCAGCAGCCCGTAGGCCACGATCAGGCCCAGCGGCACCACCAGCAGCGCCTCGACGCTGCCGGGTTTGATCGTCATCGCGTCCACCAGCTCTTTCAGCAGCAGCGGCACACCCACGTTGGCCATCTTGGCCCCCACCATGAACGCCAGCGCAAAGCCCACCCGCCACTTGTATTGCCACAGGTAGGGCAACAGGCGCGAAAGCGTGGCCCAGTCGGAGCGGCGCGGGGCCGGCGCAGCCCCGGGGGCGGGCGCCGCCGGCAGGGGCACGGAAACACGGGAGGAATGGGGACGCATGCGAGACAATGGGGCAACAGTTGATTCAGAGATTGTGCCCATGTCCACCGAAACAAGCCCCCGCCCACAAACCACCCTGCCCCTGGACCGCGAGCTGGTGCTCAAAGTGATCCCCATGCCGGCCGACTGCAACGCCAACGGCGACATCTTTGGCGGCTGGGTCATGGCCCAGGTAGACCTGGCGGGCGCGGTGGTGCCGGCCCGCTATTGCCGGGACCGCATGGTCACCGTGGCGGTGAACCAGTTCATCTTCAAGCAGCCGGTGCGCGTGGGCGACATCCTGAGCTTCTTCGCCCACGTCACACGCATCGGAAACACCTCGATCACCGTGCAGGTCGAGGTGTTCGCCGAGCGCTTTGGCACACAGGGCCAGTACGCGAAGGTCACCGAGGCCAGCCTGACCTACGTCGCCGTCGACCAGGAAGGCCGGCCGCAGCAGATTCCCCGCGATGGGCTTCAGCAACCCACCTGATCCGATCCGAGCCAGGTCTCGAAAAGGTCAGGCTAAGATTGTCCATGGACAAACGCTTTCCATGGAGTCACGAACCCGATGCCACCTGAACCCAAAGCCGCCAGACAGCCCGCCGCACCGGTGAAAAAGAGCGTGCGCGTGCGCGATGTGCCGGCGGTGACACGGTCCATCGCCATCCTGCGGCTGCTGGGGCGAACCAACCAGGCCATGGGCGTCAAGGCCATCGCCGACGAGCTGGGCCTGGTGCCCAGCACCTGCCTGCACATCCTGCGGGTGCTGGTGAGCGAAGAACTGGTGAAACTGGAACCCGGCACCAAACACTATGCCCTTGGCAGCGGCATGATCAGCCTGGCGCGCAGCGTGCTCAAAGGGGGCAGTTTTGCCCAGCTGGCCCAGCCGGGGCTCGACCGGCTCGCGTCTGCCTACGGTGTGACGGCGATGGGCGTTGAAGTGACGCCCAAGCAGACGGTGGTGGTGCTGGCCCTGTCGAAGTCGGACCAGCCTTTCCGCGTGCACACCGACGTTGGCAGCCAGTTCTCGTCCTTGGTGAGCGCCACCGGGCGCCTGATCGCCGCCTACAGCGGTGAAAACTGGACCCTGCTGCGCAAAAAGTTCGGCGCCATCGAGTGGGACAAAGCCCCGAGCTTTGCCCAGTGGAAAAAGGAAGTCGAAGAAACCCGGGTTCGGGGCTGGAGCGTGGACCGCGACAACTTCATGAGCGGCATCACGGTCGTGGCGGTGCCGATATTCGAGCCATCGGGTCGGCTCATGCACACGCTGGTGGCCGTCGGCCTGTCGAGCCAGCTGCATGCGGCCGCCACGTCGCAACTGGCGGCCGCGATGCAGCGGGAAGCCCGGTCGGTCGCGGACCTGCTGCTCGACCGACACTGACCCCCCGTGGCCAGCTGCGCCCGGGACCGATCTCAATCGAGCCGGATCTCTGCGCGCTTGATCACTGGCTCCCACTTCTTGCGCTCGGCATTCGCGAAGTCGGCCAGTTGCGTGGCCGTCCCGCCCGCGGGGTCGAAGCCCAGATCCAGCAGCCGCTGGCGGGTTTCAGGACGCATCAGCACCTTGTTGATGGCCGCGTTCAAGGTGTTGACGATCGCCGGCGGTGTGCCCTTGGGGGCATAGAGGGCGTTCCAGGCCACCACCTCGAAACCGGTGAACCCCTGCTCCGCCACGGTCTTGACGCCCGGGACCAGACCGCTGGGCTGGGCAGAAGTCACCCCCAGAGCGCGCACCTTGCCGGATGCCAGGTGGGGCCGCAAGGCCGTCGGGGTATCGATGATCGCCGGGAGTTGCCCGCCCAGCAGATCGGTCATAGCGTTGCCCGAACCCTTGTATGGAATACCGAAAAGATCCACCGAGGAGCGGTCCTTCAGCAACTCAAGCACCAGCCGCGCTGTGGTGCTGGGCATGGCGATATCGGCGCTGCGAGGCTTGCTTTTCGACAGGCTCACCAGTTCGGCGGCCGAGGTGATCGGCGAAGCGCTGTTCACCGCCATCACCATGGGGAAGGTGCCGACCAGCGCAATCGGCTCGAAGTCCAGCGCCGCATCAAACGGCAGCTTGCTGTACAGGAACTGGTTGAGCACATGGGTGGCGTTGGTGCCCATGGTCAGCGTGTAACCGTCTGGCGCGGCCTGCTTGGCCAGTTCGGTGCCCAGGTTGCCCCCGGCGCCCGCCTTGTTTTCGATCACGATGGGCTGGCCCAGGTCGCTCGACAACTGGGTGGCGAGGTATCGCGTGGCGATGTCCGTGCCCTGCCCCGCGGCGTAGGCAACGATGATCTTGATGGGCCGCGACGGGTAGGTCTGTGCGTGGGCGGCCACGGCGGTCGTCAGCGCACAGGCAGCGGTGATGAGAACTTTGAATAAACGCATGGTGCTTGTCTCCTTCTATTGTGATAGCCAAATTGGCCGCTAGCTTCTGGGTCCGGGGGCGGCACCCATTTCTCGTAAACGTTGGCGGTCTTCCTTTGCATAGCCGAGCCCGGCCAAGATGGTTTCGGTGTCCTGGGCAAAGCCGGGGGGGCGCGCGCCCGGAGCGCCCGGGGTCCCGAGCAGCCTCATGGGGGAACGCAGGCCGGTGTAGTTCTCTCGGCGGACGACGATGTCGCGGTGTTCGCAGTGCGCGTGCGCGAGCGCCTGCGGCACCGAATTCACCTCGCCGGCCGGCACCCCCGCCCGCATGAGCGCTTCGCACAAGGGCCCGCACGGCCGGTCTGCGATGGCCGCCTCGATCACCGCTTTCAGCGCGGCGCGGTGGCCCACGCGCAGGCTGTTGGAGGCAAAACGCGCGTCGTCCGGCAGGTCGGGCAACCCCAGGCAGACGCCCAGGCGGCGAAACTGCGCGTCGTTCAGGATGCCGATGAACAGCTCCCCGTCCTGCGCCCTGAACTTGTCGTACGGGGCGATGTTCGGGTGCGCACTGCCCAGCAACCGAGGCGAGTCCTTCGAGGCGAACCAGTTGGACGCGTGCGGCAGCAGCAGGCTGAGGGCCGTGTCGTACAGCGTGGCCTCCACCCGCTGCCCCTGCCCGCTGGCGTGCCGGGCCTGCAGTGCCATGAGGATGCCGGTCAGGGCGACGTAACCTGTGAGGTGGTCCACGATGGGCATGCCCACCCGCGTCGTGCCGCTGCACTCGTCGCCGTTGATGCTCATCAGACCGCACATCGCCTGCAGCACGGCGTCGTAACCCGGCAGCCCGCCGAGCGGGCCGTCGTTGCCGAAGCCGGTGATGCTGCAGTGGATGAGCCGGGGGTAACGCGCCGACAGCGTCTGCTCATAGCCCAGCCCCCAGCGCTCCAGCGTGCCCGGCAGGAAGTTCTCGACCAGCACGTCTGCGTCGGCCAGCAGGCGGTGGAGCACGTCCTGCGCCTCCGGCTTCGACAGATCGAGGCTGATCGCCTGTTTGCCCCGATTGAGCGCGAGGAAATACGCCGCATCGCCGTCGCCGTCGAACGGCGGCCCGAGGCCCCGGGTCTCGTCGCCCGAAGGCGGCTCGACCTTGACCACCTGGGCGCCGTGATCCGCCAGCATCTGGGTGCACAGCGGTCCCGCCAGCACCCGGGTGAGGTCAACGACCTTCACGCCTTTCAGTGCGCCACTGGCGGTGGTGGTCATGACGTTCAGCCTTTGGAGGGCAGGATGACGATGCCGCTGCCGACGACCGAGAGTTCGTCGTTCTGGTTGCGGGCCTCCTGCTCGATTTCCACCATGTGCTGGCCGTTCTCGATGAACTTGCGCTTGACCTTGGCCTTGATGAACAGCATGTCGCCCTCGGGGTTGTGGCGGCGGATCTTGCAGCTGGCCTTGTGCAGGAAGCCGGCATCACCGATCCAGTTGGTGAGCTGGTGCGTGAGCCACGAGGTGCGCTCCGGACCGTAGTCGTAGGCACCGGGCGCGCCCACTTCCAGCGCGAAGTCTTCTTCCCAGTGCACACGCTCCGGGCAGTCGGGAATGCCGAAGCGGTTCTTGATACCGACGCCCGGGTGCTGGTCGATGAGCTTCCAGGCCAGCTTGTTGGCACGGATGTAGAGGCCGCCCCAGCCCTGGGCGTAGGCGATGAAGCCGGTCACGGTCATCGGGCCCTTGAACATCACAGGCAGGGCTTCGCCTTCCTTGACGTCTTCCCAGTAGCGGGGCGTGGCACCACGGATTTCTTCGTCGCGGTACAGCTGGTAGGCCTCGCCCAGCTCTTCATCGGTGTAGCGGCGCGGCGCGCTCGACCGGGCCTCGGTGTACTTGGTGCCCTGCTCGCGGGCGTGGTCGCGCTCGGTGCGGAAACACCAGCTGTCGGCTTCGGCCACCTTGTCACCGGTCTGGTTGAAGAAGTCCACGTGGTAGGTCTGCTGGACGGCACGACCGGCGAAGCGGGTCTGGTGTTCGACCAGGTCTTTCAGGTGGGCTTCGGTGTGGATCTCGTCGTTGCGGTGCACCGGCTTGTGCCAGGTCCAGTCGGCACCCGACCACATGGCGTGTACCCCCGGCAGACCGCCGACATAACCGGAGACGATGCGGCTGGTCGAAAACAGGAAGCTGGGCAGCGCCACGATGCCGCCGTAGTGGCTCTTGGCCGCGTAGTCGGGGTCGCACCAGAGCGGGTTGTCGTCGCCGATGCCGTGGGCATAGTGGCGGATGTTGTCGCGTGTGGCCTCGTGGCACCAGGGTTCGACGGTGTGGCCAATCTTGACGCCGATGCGCTCGCGCAACTCGTCGAGGCCGCTTTCGGTGATCTTGGGAAACTGGCGCGATTCGGTACTGGACATGTTGTCTCCTGGGGTGGTTGGGTGAAAGGGTGAATGAATGGGGTGGGAGATCAGTTCGTTGTCGCTACCACGGCGGCGAGCTCCTGCTCGCGCAGCTTCTTGCGGTGCACTTTTCCGGCGGGGGTCTTGGGCAGCTCGGGCACGACGGCCAGGTGGCGCGGGTATTCGTGCTGGCTCAGCTTGTGGCGCACCAGGTCCTGGATCTCTTTGGTGAAGGCCTCGGACTCGGGCCGGGCGCTCACGACAAAAGCCTTGACCACCTGTCCGCGCACGGCGTCGGGCACGCCGATGGCGGCCGCTTCCAGCACGTCGGGATGCATCAGGATCACGTTCTCGATCTCGACCGCGCTCATGGTCCAGCCGGCCGAGATGATCACGTCGTCGGCCCGGCCACCGTGGTGGAAATAGCCCGCACTGTCGATGCGACCCAAGTCCTTGGTGGGGATCCACTGGCCACGGCGCTGGACCATCAATTGCCCGGTAGTGCCGACGGGACACAGCTGGCCGTCGACGTCGTGTACCTCCACCCGGGTGCCTGGCACGGGCTTGCCTAGCGAGCCGCGTTTCACCCGGAAATCCGGCGCGCCCGGGTAGCTGACCAACACCACACCGATCTCGGTGGTGCCGTACATGCTGCAGACCTCCAGGCCAAAGGTCTGGTGCACGAAGTTCGCGGTCTCGTCGTCGATGGGCTCGCCGGTGAACGACAGCTTCTCGAAGGCGTAGGTGTAGCGGTCGGCGACACCGCTGTTTTTCATCATGCGGTAGTGCGTGGCCGCGGCCGACATGTTGGTGAAGCGGTGCTCTGAAAGGGCCTGCAGCAGCCGTTCGGGCTTGAAGCGCCCGCTGTAGGCACCGACCGTCAGGCCGAGGGCCAGCGGTGCCAGCGTGCCGTGCCACAGCCCATGCCCCCAGGCCGGCGACGAGGGGCAGAAGAAGCGGTCACCCGGGCGCAGACCGGTGCCGTACAGCGCCGCCACCATCAGGGTGACCAGGGCGCGGTGTGAGTGCTTGACGGCGTCGGGCAGTTCGCGGGTGGTGCCCGAGGTGTACTGGAAAACAGCCAGATCGTCGGCCCGCGTCTTCACTTCAAAGGTCGAGGGCAGGTGCTGGATGGACGACAGGAAGTCGGCGTTGAAGACCAGCACGCCATCGCCAACGATGGACCGCGCCACCGCCTGCTTCTCGTCGTTGGTCACCAGCAGCGCCGGCTGGCAATCGTTGACGCGCAGCCGGATGCCGTCGGGGCCGAACAGCGTGAACAGCGGCACCGCGATCGCGCCGCTCTTGATGACACCGATCATGGCGACATAGAACGCCCGCGAGGGCTCCAGCATGATCGCCACGCGCTGGCCGGGCTGAATGCCCAGCGCCACCAGATGGTGGGCAAAACGCGAGGAATCCTCGGCCAGTTCTTTGAAGGTGATGACCTCGTCGTCGCCTTCGGCGTTCACCACGATCAGCGCCTCTTTCCCGGAGGTGGCGTAACGGTCCACGCACTCGTGGCCCATGTTCAGGTGTTCGCGGTTGCCATCGAACAGCTCCCACAACTTGTCGTTGGAGAAGTGCGCCTGGGCATCGGCGTAGCTGGTGTAGTCGGTCAGTTTTTTCATGGTGTTCGTCGTTCGTCTGGTGTGGATGAATTCTTGTCGTGTTTTTATTTTTTGTCAAATAGCACATATATTTGTACATAGACAATATTTGAAAAGACAAAAAAATGGCAGAAGTGCCACCATCCACAACGGGCGTCACCAGGGTTGAACAGGCTTCAGCCTGGACAGGAAAATCGCGTCGTAAAGGTTCAAAACCCCCTCATGACTGAGGGGGCATGGGCGTGATGCCCGTGGCATCGGGCGAAGCTTTCTCAAAGCGGCCGAAGGCCACGAAGGCTCACCGGGCGGGTTTGGGCCGCAGCACTTTCATGATGGCTCGGGCCGCCAGCACAGGCCGGTCGTCGACCTGCACCGTGCCCTCCATGAAAACCAGGCTGCTGGTGCGGGCCGTGATGCTCGCCCGGGCCAACGCGAACTGTCCCGCGCGCACCTCGGCCAGAAAGTGCGTGTCGAGCTGCACAGTCACGCATGGCGTGCGCTCGCAAGCCTCCCAGGCCACCGTGCTCAGCACATGGTCGATCAGGGTGCTCAAGGCACCGCCGTGCACCACACCGGCAGGGTTCAGATGCTGCTCATCGGCGAGCAGTCCATACACCCAGCCCGACCCCTCGCGACGCGTCCACAAAGGTCCGGAACGCCCCATGAAGCCACCCAGTTGACGGGGCTTCCAGCCTTGCGCCTGCAAGCGATCAACCAGCTCTGAATTCGGCATGAGACCCTCTTTCTGGTGACATGGGACGGGGCGATCCATACCGGAGTCATGGATTCACTGATGCAAATATATTGTATGGAAACAATTTTTCAAGACAACCCTGACGGGTACCAGATCGGCCTCTTGACACCCATCCAACGTTCACCGACTCGACCCAGGACGAAGCTGTGGACCGCATGGTCCATGTCGTCGTGAACCATTGGTGGAGCTGCGGCGCAAGGCCGCTCCAGCGTGCGAGTTCAGCGCCAGCGCGAACGCCAGGTCTCGTAGATGCGCCGGGCCAGCCTCTCGCTGCCCGCCTGGTGCCGGGCGGTGGCGGCTTGCATGCCGGCCGGGTCCTGCACGCTGTCCCGGTGCAGCAGCACCTGAACCGGATAGGCTTGGCCCGGGTGCTCCAGCCAGTCGGCGATCTTGGCCGGCGTGATCTCGATGTGGAACTGCATCGCGAGGTGCTGTCGCAGGGCGAAAGCTTGGTGGGCACAGGCGGGTGAACTGGCCAGCAGCTCGGCGCCGGGTGGCAGCTCGACAAAGCTGTCGTGGTGCCACTGGTAGACCGTGGCCTCGGCCTCTTCGCCCAGCCAGGCACGGGCGGTGTCGCTGCCGCTGTGCCGGATCGGCAGCCAGCCGATTTCGGGCTGTGCCAGTGTCACGACGCGACCTCCGAACGCCCGCGCCATGAGCTGGCCGCCCAGGCAATGACCGATCACCGGGATGCCCAGTGCGTCGGCTTCGCGGATCAGCACTTCAGCCTGACGCAGCGAGGGACGATCGTCGTTGGCGCTCCAGGCACCGCCCAGCACCGCCAGGCCTTTGATGCCCTTCACCGACGCGGGATAGGCTTCGCCAGCTTCCGCGCAGCGCACCTGCCAGCGCAGGCCCTGTTCGTCGAGCCACTGGCCGAGATAGCCCGGACCGTCGTCGTTCAGGTGTTGCAGCACCAGCACGTCTGTTTTATCGAACACGGGATCATTCATGGCCCAGATGATGGGCTGGCGAGCGTCCGCGTGGGGGACCAATCGGGTGGTGATGGCGGGAGCCGCCGATGCAACGGGACCGTCAGAACCGGCCGTGGCGCCCCTGCCCTTGCGCAAACCGGGTGGCGCCCTCCAGCGCGTCGGGGATGCGCGCCTTGCCACGTTGCCATTCCTGCTGCAGGGCATCGCCCAGCGCCAGATCCCCTTGCGCGTACGCGCTCTCGCGGTCGGCGCGCATCGTGGCCTGCGGGAAGGCCGCGAGCTGCTGCGCCAGCGCGATGGCGGCTTCACGCGCCTGACCGCTGGGCACCACGCGGTTCGCCAGGCCCATCTGCAGCGCTTCAGCGGCTTCCACCTGGCGGCCGGTGAGGATCAGATCCATCGCGTGGCCCATGCCGATCAGGCGCGGCAGGCGCACCGTGCCGCCGTCGATCAGCGGCACGCCGAAGCGCCGGCAATAGACGCCGAAGTAGGCGTCGGCTTCCATCACGCGCAGGTCGCACCAGAGCGCCAGCTCCATGCCGCCGGCCACGGCTGCGCCACTCACCGCAGCGATCACCGGCTTGGACAGGCGCAGGCGCGATGGGCCCATGGGGCCGAGGGCGCGCGGGTCTTGCGCATCGAAGTCCAGCTGGTCCAGGCCACCCGATGCACCCGACGCGGCCAGCCGGGCGCCGTATTGCAGATCCCACCCGGCGCAAAAGTGGCCGCTGGCGCCATGGAACACCGCCACCTTCGCGGTCGGGTCGTCTTCGAAGGCCAGGAAGGCGGCGTGCAGGGCCTGTGCGGTGGCGCTGTCCACAGCGTTGCGGACCTCGGGGCGGTTCAGGGTGACGATCCAGATGTCGCCCTGTTGTTCGGTGGTGACGGCAGCGGGTTTCATTTCATGCCTTCCAGCGGGTTGTCGGGCGGGCCCTCACCCCTGCCCTCTCCCAGGGGGAGAGGGAGGAACATCACCCCACCAGCCCACGCGCGGCGCCTCCAGCGCCTCGGCCAACTCGGCCTCCGTCACCACGATCTCCAGCCGCAGCAGCGCGCCCGCCATGGCCTTGCCCAGGTTGTCCAGCCGCAGGTTGCGCGCGCCGCCACCCTGCAGCGCACCGCGCAACACGAACTTCAGCGCCAGGATGTTGGGCAGCGCCCAGGCGTCCACCTCTCCCGGCAGCCAGGGTGCGAAGTGCGCCCGCACGCGCTCGGCCGTGACTTCGCGCTCGATCAGGCGGTAGCCCGCCAGGTTCCAGGCGAAGAGACCGAAATCCACCCAGTCGGCCTTGTCGCCGCTGCGGGCGTGGGCGATGCGGACCAGGGGAACGCGCAAGGTTTGGCTCATGGGGCACCTCCCAACAGGTCGACCTGGATGTTCGGCTCCACCCGCACCCGCGGAATCAGCGTGGGCCAGATGCCCAGCAGTTCGCTGGTGTTGTGCAGGCCGTTGAAGCCGCAGGTGTAGGCCGGACCGCTCAAGGCCAGCCAGGGGAACAGGCGGCCGAAACCGTCGGTGGCGGCCTTCGACGGGGTGCGCAGCACCAGCCGGGTCCAGATCTCGTTCATGGCATTGAGTGCGCCGGCATCGGGCAGCGGTGCGAGCGCACCGTGTGCCGAATTGAGACCCGGGTATTCCACAAACAGCTCGTCGTGCGGGATGCGTCTGTCGGCGAGTTGCGTCCGGATCGTGGCTATCGCGGCCTGCGACTTGTCCCAGGCGTCGGGCCACGAGAAGCCCCAGGTCACTTCGGCCTTGTAGCCATCGCGGTAACCCGCCACCACCTTGAGCATCGGCCCCGGCGCCTGGCCGCGCGCGCCGGTCAGGCGCACACGGTCGTGACCTTCGTCGTGCAGCACGATGCCGCCCATGTCGAGCACCACGTCGGGCGAGTGGTAGGCGTGCGGGTTGTGCACCTCGTAGAGCAGCTGCTGGCGCACGGTGTCGAAGTTGATGCGCCCGCCCGTGCCCGGCGCCTTGGTGATCAGGGCCGTTCCGTCTTCCCAGACCTCGGCGATGGGATAACCGATGTGCGCCAGGTCGGGAATGTCTTTCCAGGCGCCCTGGCTGCCGAAGTTGCCGCCGCTGCCCTGGCCCGAACACTCCAGCAGATGCCCCACGGTCAGCCCCTGCGCGAGGCGGTTCAGGTCTTGCGGCTCCGTGGCGCCGCCTAGCGTCCAGCCCAGGCCGTGCACCAGCGGGCCGAGGAACAGCGCGGCGTCGGCCACGCGGCCGGTGATCACGATGTCCGCGCCGGCGTCCAGCGCCTGCACGATGGGTGCCGCGCCCAGGTAGGCGTTGCCGAACACCAGCCGCTCGCGCACCTGCGAAACCGCCTCACCAGTGAACAGGTGGGCCAGTTCATCGGCCGGCGTCGAAACGTCCTGCAGGCGCGGCAACACGTCGTCACCCGTCACCACCGCGATGCGCGCCTGCCAGCCCTTGGCCGCGAACGCCGCCAGCACCGCCTGCGCCGCACCCATCGGGTTCAGGCCGCCTGCGTTGCAGACGAAGCGCACGCCGCGCTCGCGCATCAGTGGCCACAGGCGCAGCAGCATGGGCACCACGTCGCGCGCGTAACCGAGCGACGGGTCGCGTTGCCGGTCTTTCTGCAGGATGGCGAGCGTGAGTTCGGCCAGGTGGTCGCTGGCGATGAACTGCACATGGCCGTATTCGATGCTCGCGGCCACCGGTTCCCAGTTGTCGCCGTAAAAGCCGAGGCCGGCACCGATGCGGATGGACTTCATGAAGGTCGGAAAGTGGATGGGGACCACAGGATACGTCGCTCCGATCATTTTGCAAAGCAAACGCTCTGCATAAATAAAATGCTGCACCGCAAGGCAAGGCGCCTGCGCGACTGTGGATCGGGTCAACCCCTAGCGCCAGTCTCAACCCTGGCAGCTATAAACACCCCACCCCGTCGGGTTGACGCGTCTCACAGCCTGCAGCAGCGGCCGGGAGGACAAGGGCATCCGACTCACAGGAGAACCGCGTGCAACTGCTGCAACTGCTCATCAGCGGTGTGGCCCAGGGCTGTATCTACGGACTCATTGCCCTGGGTTTCGTGCTGATCTACAAGGCCACCGAAACGGTGAGCTTTGCCCAGGGCGACCTCATGATGGTTGGCGCGTTCGGCGGTCTGGCCACCATGACGATGCTCGGCTTCCCGTTCTGGCTGTCGGTGCCCGCGGCTGTTGTCGCCATGGGTTTGTTTGGCGTGGTGCTGGAGCGCCTGGTGATCCGCCCCATCCTGGGCCAGCCGGCGTTCTCCATCGTCATGCTCACCATCGGTGTCGGCTACGTGCTGCGTGGCCTGATCACCATGATCCCCAACATCGGCACCGACACCCACACCCTGCCCGTGCCCTACGCGGGCGAGGTGCTGCGGCTGGGCGCGCTGGTGGTGTCGGCTGAGCAGATCGTGGTGATCGGGGTCACCGGCGTGTTGTGTGCCGGGCTGTTCGCGATGTTCCGCTATTCGAAGCTGGGCGTGGCCATGCAGGCGTCGTCGCAGAACCAGCTCGCGGCCTACTACATGGGCATCCCGGTCAAGCGGCTCAACGGCCTGGTGTGGGGACTGGCCGCGGGCGTGGCGGCCTTTGCCGGCCTGCTGTTGGCGCCCATCACGTTCGTGCACGCCAACATGGGTTTCATCGGCCTGAAGGCCTTCCCTGCTGCGGTGGTGGGCGGCTTCGGCAGCCTGCCCGGCGCCATCGTCGGCGGGCTGATCATCGGCATCGTGGAAGCGCTCTCGGGCTTCTATTTGCCCGAAGGTTTCAAGGACATCGCGCCCTACATCGTGGTGCTGCTGATGCTGGTGCTGAAACCGAACGGCCTGTTCGGCGAAACGCTCCGAAAGAAAGTATGACCACCCCCATCGCTTGCTCGCTGCGCGTAGCCGCTCAGCCCCTCAAGGGGCAACGCCTGTGGCCCGGCAAAGCCGGTTCCACGGCGCTCCCGGCTTGCTCCCCTGCCGCCTCTGGCACCGCTGGTTGAAGGCCCCATGAGATTCATCTTTAAAACGGACTACAACCAGGACATCAAGCTCGCCAAACACGGCGGGCATGTGTTCTGGTACAGCCTGCTGGGCCTGTTCCTGCTGGTGGCGCCCTGGGTGATCGAAGAATACTGGCTGGCGCAACTCACCTTTGTGCTGATCTACGCCGTGGTGGGCCTGGGGCTGATGCTGCTGGCGGGCTTCACCGGCCTGTTCTCGCTCGGCCACGCGGCTTTCCTCGGTGTCGGCGCCTACACCGAAACGGTGATGGTCAACGCCGGTGTGCCGTTCCCGATCGCGATGGCCTGCGCCGGCCTGCTGGCCGCGGCGGTGGGCATGGTGGTGGGCCTGCCGGCGCTGCGCGTCAAGGGCATCTACCTCGGCATGGCCACGCTGGCTTTCGGCTTCATCGTCGAAGAAGCCATGGCGCGGTGGGAAAGCGTGACCGGGGGCAACTCGGGGCTGTCGGTGATGCCGCCGTCGATGTTCGGCTGGGAGCTGGAGTCCACCAACGAGTTCTACTTTCTCTGCCTCGTGGTCACGGTGCTCGCCACGCTGGCCATCGTCAACCTGATGCGCTCCAGCACCGGGCGCGCTTTCGTCGCCATCCGGGATTCGGAGATTTCGGCGCAGAGCATGGGCATCCACCTGGCGCGCTACAAGACGTTGTCGTTCGCGCTGTCGGCCGCCCTGGCCGGCATCGGCGGCGCGCTCTACGCGCACAAGATCCAGTTCCTCTCGCCCGAGCAGTTCAGCATCATCCAGTCGATCGACCTGCTGCTGATGGTGGTGATTGGCGGTCTGGGCTCGATCCACGGCGCCTTCCTCGGCGCCATCTTCCTGATCGTCATGCCGCAGCTCATAGCGCTCGGCAAGGACTACCTGCCCGACGCCATCGGCCAGGCCGCGGGCCTGCAAGGCACGGTGTATGGCCTGGTGCTGATCGCCTTCGTACTGTTCGAACCCATGGGCCTGTATGGGCGCTGGCTCAAGGTGCGCGCCTACATCCAGCTGTTCCCGTTCTACCGGCGCGGCATGTTCAAGCGCCAGAAGACCTTCCAGAAATCGGACAGACTGAAATGACCGACGACATCCTCCTGTCCGCCAAAGATTTGAGCGTGCGCTTCGGCGGCGTGCTGGCGGTGAACAACGTGAGCTTCGACGTGAAGCGCGGCGAGGTGTTCACGCTGATCGGCCCCAACGGCGCGGGCAAGACGACCGTGTTCAACCTGATCAGCCGCATCTACACGCCCACCACCGGCAGCATCCATTACGCCGGCCCGGACGGCACGCTCAAGCTCACCGAGCAGCCACCGCACCGCATCGCGCGCCTGGGCATTGCGCGCACCTTCCAGAACATCGAACTGTTTGAACACGCCACCGTGTTGCAGAACCTGCTGATCGGCCGCCACACCCACCGCCGCACCGGCCTGTGGAGCGAGCTGCTGTTCACCGGCAAGACGCGCGCCGCCGAGATCGAGGCGCGCGCCAAGGTCGAGCAGGTGATCGATTTCCTGGACCTGCAGCACCACCGCGAATCGCTGGTGGCCGGCCTGCCGTATGGCGTTCGCAAGGTGGTGGAACTGGCGCGCGCGCTGTGCACCGAGCCCAAGCTGCTGCTGCTCGACGAACCGTCCTCCGGGCTGAACGTGGAGGAGACCGAGGACATGGCGTTCTGGATCGCCGACATCAAGAACGACCTGGGCATCACGGTGCTGATGGTCGAACACGACATGTCGCTGGTGTCCAAGGTGTCCGACCGCGTGCTCGCCATGAGCATGGGCGAAGAACTCGCCACCGGCACACCGGCTGAGGTGCAGAACCACCCGGGCGTGATCGAGGCCTACCTCGGCACCGTGGACGACGTGTCCAGCCTGCGCCGCGAGAACCAGCCGGGAGCGACGGCATGACCGCGCCGATCACCGACAACGCGGTGTTGAAACTGCTCAACGTCGAGAGCGCCTACGGCCCGATCAAGGCGATCCGCGGCGTGAGCCTGCAGGTGCGGCGCAGCGAGATCGCCACCGTGCTGGGCAGCAACGGCGCCGGCAAGACCACCATCCTCAAGACCATCAGCGGCATCATCGATCCGCGCAAGGGCAGCATCGAGTTCAAGGGCGAGAACATCACCGCGCAGGACCCGGCCGACATCGTGCAGCAGGGCCTGAGCCATGTGCCCGAGGGGCGCGAGGTGTTCCCGCTGCTCTCGGTGCGCGACAACCTGCTCATGGGCGCCTACACCCGCAAGGACCGCGACGGCGTGGCGCGCGACATGGAGCTGGTGTTTGGCTACTTCCCCATCCTGCGCGAGCGCGCGGCGCAAGACGCCGGCCTGCTCTCGGGTGGCCAGCAGCAGATGCTGGCCATCAGCCGCGCGCTGATGGCCAACCCCGACCTGATCCTGCTCGACGAACCGAGCCTGGGCCTGAGCCCGAAGCTCACCAAAGAGATCTTCGAAATCGTCGTGCGCATCAACCGCGAGCGGGGCACCACCATCCTGCTGGTGGAGCAGAACGCCAACATGGCGCTCAACGCGTCCGACTACGGCTACGTGCTGGAGAACGGCCGTATCGTGATGGAAGACACCTGCGCCCACCTGCGCGAGAAGGACGACATCAAGGAGTTCTACCTCGGCATGAAGGAAGAAGGCGTGCGCGCCGACCGGCGCTGGAAAAAGAAGAAGAACTGGAGATGACGAGATGAGCTATCTCTGGGACTTGTCTCACATCCACCCGCAGACCGAAATCGTTCTGCCGGGTGACACCATTCCCGCGATGTTCTGGAACGCGGTGCAGATGCGCGGTCCCAACGTCTGGATGCGGCAGAAGGAGTTCGGCATCTGGCGCAGCTGGTCCTGGAACCAGACCGCCGAGGCCGTGCGCGAAATCGCGCACGGCCTGATGGCGCTGGGCTTCGCACCGCACGAGACCGCGTCCATCCTCTCCAACACCACGGTCGAATGGGTGCTGGCCGATCTGGCGGTGCTGAGCGCGGGCGGTGTGTCCAACGGCATCTACCCCACCGACGCGGCCGATCAGGTGCAGTTCCTCTGCGAGGACTCGGGCACCACCGTGCTGTTTGTTGAAGACGACGAACAGCTCGACAAGGTGCTCGAAGTGCGCCAGAACCTGCCCCGGCTGAAGAAGATCGTGGTCTTCGACATGGAGGGCCTGCACGAGCTGAACGATCCGCAGGTCATCAGCCTGGACGCGCTGCGCGAGTTCGGCCGCACCCACGCCAAGACCCACGCGGGCGAAATGGAGACCCGGGTGGCGGCCTGCCGTCCCGAAGACCTGGCCATCCTGGTCTACACCTCGGGCACCACCGGCAAACCCAAGGGCGCCATGCACAGCCACCGCGGCCTGGTCTACACCGTGCACGGCTACAACACGCTGATCGCGCGCGACGAACACGACGAGTGCATGTGTTTCCTGCCGCTGTGCCACATCGCCGAGCGCATGGGCGGCGAGTATTTTTCGCTCTACACCGGCGCCAAGCTCAACTTCGTCGAGAACCCCGAGACTGTGCCCGAGAACGTGCGCGAGATCGCGCCCACGGTGTTCACCGCGGTGCCGCGCGTGTGGGAGAAGTTCTATTCGGGTGTGATGATCACGCTCAAGGAAGCCAGCCAGCTGCAGCAGGCCGCCTACGCCTGGGCCATCGGGATCGGCCAGCGCGTGGCCGAGCTGGTGATGGCGGGGCAGCCGGTGCCCGGCGGCCTGCGCGTTCAGTTCCGGCTGGCGCGCCTGCTGGTGCTGGACAACGTGCGCAAGCTCATCGGCATCCACCGCGCGCGTTTCCTCGTCACCGGCGCCGCGCCCATCTCGCCCGACCTGGTGCGCTGGTACCTGGCGCTGGGCGTGCCCATGCTGGAGGTCTGGGGCATGACCGAGACCTGCGGCGCCTCCACCGGCATCCCGGCCGATCGCATCAAGCCCGGCTCGATCGGCCCGGCGGCCAGCTACAACGAGGTGCGGCTCGACCCGCAGACCAGCGAGATCCTGGTGCGTGGGCCCAACGTGTTCATGGGCTACCTGAACCTGCCCGAGAAAACCGCCGAGACGATCGACGCCGACGGCTGGCTGCACACCGGCGATGTGGGCGTGGTCGATGAGGAAGGGTTTTTCCGCATCACCGACCGCATGAAAGACATCATCATCACCGCAGGGGGCAAGAACATCACGCCCAGCGAGCTGGAGAACGAACTGAAGTTCTCGCCCTACGTGACCGATGCGGTGGTGATCGGTGACAAGCGGGCCTACCTCACCGTGATCATCATGATCGACCAGGAGAACGTAGAGAAATATGCGCAAGACACCGACGTGCCGTTTTCCAACTACGCCAGCCTCACCCGCGCGCCCGAGGTGCAGGCGCTGATCCAGGCCGAGATCGACCGCGTCAACAAGAAGTTTGCCCGCGTGGAACAGATCAAGAAGTTCTTCCTGCTCGACACCCAGCTCAGCGCCGAAGACGAAGAACTGACCCCGACCATGAAGCTCAAACGCAAGCTTGTGCAGCAGAAATACGCGGGCCAGATCGACGCCATGTACAGCTGACCCCGAGCCACCGACCCCTCACCACAACCACGACCACCCCAAGGAGACAAGCCCCATGAAAACCCGACTTCCCCTGCTCGGCACCGCCCTGGTGCTGGCCTCCAGCGCCGTGTTCGCCCAGTCACAAGGCGTGAGCAAGGACGAGATCGTCATCGGCTCGATCCAGGACCTCTCTGGCCCCATCGCCGGCTTTGGCAAGCAGGTGCGCCTGGGCATGATGCTGCGCGTGGACGAGGCCAACGAACAGGGCGGCATCAACGGCCGCAAGGTCAAGCTGCTGGTGGAAGACTCGGCCTACGACCCGCGCCGCGCCGTGCTGGCCGCGCAGAAGCTCGTGAACCAGGACAAGATCTTCGCCATGGTCGGCCACATCGGCACCGCGCAGAACATGGCCGCCATGCCGGTGCAGTTCCAGAAGAACGTGATCAACTTCTTCCCGGTCACCGCGGCGCGCGAGATGTACGAGCCCTTCCACAAGCTCAAGTACAGCTTCGCCGCCACCTACTTCGACCAGATGAAGATCGCCGTGCCCAAGCTGGTGAAGGACAAGGGCGCCAAGAAGGTCTGCACCATGTACCAGGACGACGAGTTCGGCCTTGAAGTCAAACGCGGCGCCGAAGAAGGCCTGAAGTCCATCGGCATGACGCTGGCCGCCGAAACCTCGTACAAACGCGGCGCCACCGACTTCGCTTCGCAGATGCAGAAGCTGGCCGCCGAGCAGTGCGACATGGTCGTGCTCGGCACCATCATCCGCGAGACCATTGGCGGCATCGCCACCGCCAAGCGCCTGGGCTTCAACCCCACCTTCATCGGCTCCAGCGCGGCCTACACCGACCTGATCCACAAGCTCGGCGGCCCCGCCATGAACGGCCTCTACGCCACCATGACGGTGCAGAACCCCTACACCGACGAGGCCTCGCAGCCGATCCGCTTCTGGGCCAACAAGTACAAGACCAAGTTCAACGAAGACCCGACCGTGTTCTCGATCTACGGCTACAACGCGGTGGACACCTTCCTGAAAGCCGCCGGCAAGGCCGGCCCCGGCCTCACCACCGACAGCTTCATCAAGGCCATGGACACCATGAAGGTGCCGCCCGACATCTTCGGCGGCGCCGAGCAGACCTTCAGCCCCACCAAGCGCTTGGGCAGCAACGCCACGCGCCTGTCGCAGCTGCAGGAGAACCGCTGGAAAGTGGTCTCCGACTACATGCAGATCTCGCAGTAAACCGCTCAACAGAACCCACGCCGCCTGCGTTGTCAGGCCATGCGTGACAGCCGCCACGCCCCGTGCGTGAGCGGCTTTTTTTCTGCCACCGAACCAACTCGCTCATGAGCATCAACGCGACCGCCGCTGGCCTGCTGGCCGACGCCCTGCTCACGCTGCACGTGGGCGTGGTGGTGTTTGTGGTCGGCTTGTTGCCGCTGGTGCTCTTCGGCGGCGCGCTGGGCTGGCGCTGGGTGCACCACCGCGGCCTGCGCCTCACGCATCTGGGGCTGATTCTGTACATCGCCGCCCAGACCTGGCTCGGCCAGCTCTGCCCACTGACCGTGTGGGAACAGGACCTGCGGCGCCTGGCCGGACAAGGCGGCTACCGCGAAGGCTTCATCGAACACTGGCTCTCGCGCCTGCTGTACTGGGACGCGCCTTGGTGGGTGTTTGAGGCCGCCTACACCTCGTTTGCGGTGCTGGTGGCGGTAGCCTGGTGGTGGGTGCGGCCGCAGGTCCGCAAAGCGCATTGATGGACGGGCGGCTGGGAAACCACCCGCCGCCAGGTGCCGTCATTTGCGGCGCGACAGTCTTTGGCCGCTCCGGATCGGCATGGGACCCGGCCAACCGCAGCCACAGGCTAGCTGGACGACGGAGGCGCCAGGAGCACCAGCAAAAATCGCCCCGAAGGCACCTCTCGGCCGGCGGAGCACAGGAGTTTCCGAACGACGCCCCCCTGGGGCAACAACTGCAATTCGCGGGTTTCGGGCACCGCACCGCTCCGTGCCAGCGTGAGCATCTTCTGCAGTTGTTCGCAGCTGGACGGCGAAAGGAAGCTGGACAACGGTCGGCCCAGCAGGTCATGGCTCTGCGCCCCCAGCAGCCGGGCGCCTGCCAGGTTGATTTCGCACAGCACGCTGGCCTCGTCAACGACCAGAAAGGCTGCCGGCGCCCGCTCAACGCGGGTCGTCTGGCGGATCAGGTCGCTCTCCAGCTCCACACGGGAACAGCGAAGTTCCTCGTGCTGCATCTCGACTTCGACCTGGTGGACCTGGAGCTCGTGCAGCAGGGCAAGGGCATCACCGGCTGTGGACGGCGAAGACGCGAGCTTGAACAACACCGCCATCGCCTCCGATGTGCTGGCGCGCGAGAGATCGCTTCGCGTGCCGTCCGTCAGTTTCGAGGTCGCCCGCTCGCGCAAGCTCGACAGATAGGAAGAGGTTTCAACAAGTTGTGACATGAATGCTTCCGGAAGGTGTCGTCTCGACGGGGGTGACTGCACTCTACTCCTTGCGAAGGCGCGCCTCGAGTTTTTTGGCAGCGGTGATATCGATCAGCGTGATGACCACACCCTGGATGGTGTCGGCCAGTGTCCGATAGGGCTTGATTCGCACCAGGAACCAGAGTCCATCAGAGGTCGTGATCTCTTTTTCAGTCAGTGTCAGCGTCTTCAGTGTCTGTCTGGCGTCATCGTTGAGCGTGGGGTAGTTCAGCGTGCTGGCCAGATCGGTCAGCGGCCGGCCGATGTCCCCGTCTCGCAAGTGGATGATGCGTGTGACCTGCTCGGTATAACGGCGCACATTCAAAGCGCTGTCAAGGAACAGCGTGGCGATGTCCGTGCTGTTGAGCAGGTTTTGCATGTCGCTCTGCGCAAGAGCGAGGTCGTCCAGTTTCGTCTGCAGCTCCTGGTTCAGTGTCTGAAGCTCCTCGTTCATCGACTGCGACTCTTCCTTGGAGGTGGTCAGTTCTTCGTTGGCCGACTGGAGTTCCTCGTTGGTTGACTGCAACTCTTCGTTGGCCGCCTGCAGCTCTTCAGCGGAAGCACCCATTTCCTGGCGCAAGGCGTGGATCTCGTCCTTGCAGCGCTGCAGTTCTTCGACCAAGTGCGGGTCAGCCACCCCCTCCGGGACCCTGCGCCTGCGCTTGGCCGGGGGTGGCGCAAGCACCTCGCGAAAAACGATCATGACCAGGCCCGCCAGGGAATGGGGTTCCTGCATCAGCTTGACGGTCACATCCAGCGAGGATTGCGCCGCTTCATCCCCCAACCGAAGACCACGCACCTCCACACGACCTTTGTCCTGTATGGCTTGTCGCAGCGCCGCCGCAATCTGCGTCCTGATGGTGGGCCTGGCCATCACATGGATGTTCCAGTTGGCCTTCCCGGATGCGGGCTCCAGGTACTTGCCTACGCTGCCATTGATATAGACGACGTCGCCCTGGTCGTTGACCAGCACGGCGGCGGGGGAGAATTCTTGAAGCAGCGCTTGCTCAGCATGGGTCTGCAGATTGACGGGAAGCACAGTCGAAGGGGACACCTTGAACTCCTGGGAAGGCCGGTTCTTCGCCCGGGGAGGGGTGGTCGGAAAGTACACCGAGCCCGCGTTGACAGGACTTTCACTGCGCCAATAGAGCCGGGACTTCGGGTTGATTGGCGTGAAGAGCGCATGCGAGTTGCCCGTGGTTTCGGAGCCGCCCAGCAACAACGCGCCGCCCGGGCGCAAGCTGTAGCTGAAGAGTGGCATCAGGCGACTTTGCAGTGCCGCATTGAAATAGATCATCAAATTTCGGCACGAGAGCAGGTCCAGCTTGGTGAACGGCGGGTCGAGAATCACATCGTGCTGCGCGAACAGCACCATTTCCCGGATCTCGTTGTTGACCTGGAAGCCGCTCCCCTGCGCCGTGAAGAACCTGCCCAGCCGGGTTGGACCCACCTCGCCCGCGATACTCTGCGGATAGTGGCCTTTGCGGGCTGCGTTGATGGCGTCGGCGCTCAGGTCGGTGGCAAAAATCTGCAGCGAATGGCTCTCAGATCCAGAAAATTCTGCAGCCGCTTCCTTGAAGATCATGGCCAGGGAGTAAGCCTCTTCGCCCGTGGAGCATCCCACCACCCAGGCCCGAAGCCGGGTTCCCTGCGGGCAGCGCGCCAGCAGGGCAGGCATGACCACGTCCTTGACCTCCTGCCAGACCGAAGGATCGCGGAAGAAACTGGTCACGCCAATGAGCATCTCCTTGAAGAGCAGATCCAGTTCCTGCGGGTTCTCCCTCACGAACTTTTCATACGCGCCATGGGTGGTCAGGCCGTGCACGCCCAGACGTCGCTGGATGCGTCGGCGCAGCGTGCTGGGCTTGTAGTCCGAGAGGTCGTGTTTGCTGCGCTCTTTCAGCAAACGCAGGATCGATCCCAGCGCCTGTGCACCGGCGTCATCATCGTCCTCGGACAACGAGGGAACGCCGTTCTTTTCTTCGATGACGCGAACGATGCGATCGGGCAGTTCGGAGGCCAGGCCGATGATGTCGACGCAACCTGCGGCGATGGCACTCTGGGGCATGGAGTCGAACTGCGCGGACTCAGGCAACTGCGCCAGCGTCAAACCGCCCTGCGACTTGATGGCCTGCAAACCCAGGGTGCCGTCTGACCCCATACCGGACAGCACCACGCCAATCGACTGCTCTCCCTGGTCGCGCGCGAGCGATGAAAAGAACAGATCGATGGGCAGTCTCATGCCCCGGGGCTGAGCAGGTTCTGCCAGGTGCAACAGCCCCCCCGCCACGGTCAGCTCCTTGTTCGGCGGAATCACGTAGACGACGTCCGGCTCAAGACGCATCGTGTCGGCCGCCTCGAGCACCGGCATGGCCGTTGAGCGCTGCAAAAGTTCAACGAGCATCGCCTTCTGCGTGGGATCCAGATGCTGGACAACGACGTAGGCCAGACCACTCAACGGTGGGACATGCGCCAGGAACTGCTCGAGCACGATCAGTCCCCCGGCCGACGCGCCCAGACCCACGGCACGCACGGCACTTGAACTGCGTGCGCCGATACCGTGGCTTGGGGTTTGGCTCATGCCCGATTATCGGGGCACCCTCGAAACGGGACAGCTGGCAAGGGCTGGGGTGAACACAAGTCGCCCAATGCACGGACTCAAGAAGATGGTGGGTAGTATTCACGGGGCCCAAAAAAGAATACAACGCAACATTCGCGCAGTGTCCCGCGACAACAGGCATTCGAGGCAACCCCATTGACCGATCCCGTCGACCCGCGCCAGAACCAGCTGCTGGCTTCGCTGCCGGATGCCGAGTGGCTTCGTTGGCAGCCTCAGCTTGAACTTTGCGAGATGCCACTGGGCGAGGTGCTCTACGAATCCGGGGCGTCTCTTCATTACGTTTACTTCCCCACCAACGCCATTGTTTCGCTGCTGTATGTGCTGGAGGACGGCTCCTCGGCGGAAATAGCGGTGGTCGGTCAAGAGGGCGTGGTGGGTATCGCCATCTTCATGGGCGGCGGTTCCACGCCGAACCAGGCCGTGGTGCAAAGCGCAGGCATGGGTTACCGACTGCGCGCTGATGCCATCAAGGCCGAGTTCGAGCGCTCGATCCCGGTGATGCACCTGATGCTGCGCTTCACCCAGGCGCTGATCACCCAAATGAGCCAGACAGCGGTGTGCAACCGCCACCACTCGGTGGACCAGCAGCTCTGCCGCTGGCTGCTGCTCAGCCTGGATCGCCTGTCTGGCAATGAGCTGGTGATGACACACCATCTGATCTCCAACATGCTGGGCGTGCGCCGGGAGGGCGTCACCGAAGCGGCGCGCAAGCTGCAGGAGAGCGGCCTTATCCGCTATGCCCGAGGTCGGATATCGGTGCTGGACCGCCCGGGCCTGGAGCGGCGTGTGTGCGAGTGCTACAGCGTGGTCAAGAATGAATACGACCGCCTGCTGCCGAGTCGGGTGGCGGTCTGAACCGGTTGTTGCTGTCGCCGTTTGTTGCGTTGCGGAACGGTGGTGGCCATGTCGAAACGAGGAAGGCGCCGTGACGCCAGGGTCCCGGGGTCGCACGTCTGTCCCGCTGCAGGAGAACCCAGATGATCAGCAAGAACACGATTTGTCTCTGGTACGACGGCACCGCGCTGGAGGCCGCCAAGTTCTATGCCGAGACCTTTCCGGACAGCGCGGTGGGTGCGGTCCTTCGTGCGCCTGGCGACTATCCCTCGGGCAAGCAGGGCGACGTCCTGACGGTCGAGTTCACGTTGATGGGCATCCCGTGCCTTGGTCTGAACGGCGGGCCGGCGTTCAGGCACAGTGAGGCCTTCTCGTTCCAGGTGGCGACCGACGACCAGGCCGAAACGGACCGTTTGTGGAACGCGATTGTCGGCAACGGTGGCCAGGAGAGTGCATGCGGCTGGTGCAAGGACAAGTGGGGACTGTCGTGGCAGATCACGCCACGCGCCCTGACGGCCGCGATCACCGACCCCGATCCGGCGGCGTCCAAGCGCGCGTTCGAAGCCATGATGGAGATGACCAAGATCGACATCGCAGCGATCGAAGCGGCTCGGCGCGGCTGACGCAGCTGAATGCCGGTCCGTCCCCGTCGCTGTGACCGGGCGCTGGCTGGCGAAACCAAACACTCAACACCCGCCAACCCGACGCGCCTCCACCTCGAAAGGGTTGTCCCAATAGGCATCCCGCCCCCGCACACACTGCCAGGCTCCGGCCAACAGGTACGCCGGCAGAAACAGCGGCCCCCAGCGCTCGCACTGCCGCACATGCACCAGTTCGTGTGCACGCAGGCGCTCCAGATCCTGCGCATGGGTGCCCAGGATGACGTGGCCGAAGGTGATGGCGGCGAAGGGCCAGCGGCGCCGGGGCAGCCGGCGCATCGCGGCGATCTCGAGCACGCCGTCCACCCGCCGGAAACGCGCGCCCAGCGGGAGCAGCAGCAACCCGAGCACCAGGCCGATGAGGGTGTTGGGCGAGGCCCAGAGCCACAGCGCCCAGCGCGCGAGGCGGCTCCTTTTCATGGCATCACGACACGATGTACGCACCCGAGCCACAGGACAGCAGCTTGCCGTCTGGCCCCAGAAACTCCATGCGCGTGCTCGCAACGCGTGAGCCCAGGCGCATGACTTCGGCGCGCAGTTCAAAGAACTCGCCGATGCCGGGGCGCAGGTAGTCGATGCGCAGGTCGATGGTGCCGAGCTTGGCGAAGCGGTGCAGGCGCTGATCGGGCGACTCGTCCATGTGGCGCGCGCCGATGGCGGCCATGCAGGCCAGGCCACCCATGGCGTCGAGCCCGGCGCTGATGACGCCGCCGTGGATGCGGTTGTAGCTGTAGTGGCCCACGAGCTGCGGCTTCATGTCGATGCGCGCGGTCACGCGCTCGGGGAGCAGGCTGGTGATCTTCAGGCCGAGCACCTGGTTGAAGACGATTTTTTCTTCGAAGATGGCCTTGAGGCCGGCGATGAACTCGGGTTCGAATTCGGCGGGGATCGGGGGTGGGGTTCGCATCGGGTCATTGTGGCCGATGCGGCTGGCGGGCACACCCTCCGGGCCGCGTGGCGAGCTGGCCCGGGTGTCGCGCACAGGTCAGCGCTGCGGCTCCACCCTAGGCCGTCTGCGGGCCGAGGGTGAACCCGATCTGCGTCACCCGGTCCTGCGAGCGGGCAAAGGTGTCGCCGGCGTGCATGCGGGCGATGGCCGCCACGATGGCCAGGCCCAGACCGTGGTGAATCTCTTCTTTGCAGCAACGCGCTGCATCGGCCCGGAAGAAGCGGTCGAACAGGTGGGGCAGGTGCTGCGGCTCGATCGCCGGCCCCCGGTTTTCGACCACCACCTGCACACCCCGCCCTTCGGTCCCGGTGTCGGGTTCGATGCGCACCTGCACGGTTGAACCGGGTTCGGCAAAGCGCGAGGCGTTGCCCATCAGGTTGGACATGGCCCGCTTGACGAGGGACGCGTCCACCGCGACGCGGGCATCGCCCACCACCGACAGGCGCAGCCCCGCTTCGTCCAGCACGCCTTCGTGGAACTCGGCCACCTGGTGCGCGAGTTCGGCCAGGCTCACGGGCTCGCTGCGCCGGGCGACGGCGCCGCGGTCGGCCTGCGAGAGAAACAGCATGTCGTTGACGATGGCCGAGAGGCGCTGCATTTCTTCGAGGTTGGACGCCAGCGTGTCGCGCAGCGAATCGGCGCTGCGCTCGCGCGACAGCGCCACTTCGGTCAGGCCGATCAGGGCCGTCAGGGGCGTGCGCAGTTCGTGCGCCACGTCGGCGTTGAAGGCTTCGAGCTGCTCGTAGGCCCCCTGCAGCCGGTCCATCAGGGCGTTGAACTGCGCCACCCAGGGATCGAGCTCCTTGGACGAACGCTCCACCACCAGGCGCTGGTCGAGCCGCCGCGGCGAGATGCCGTCCATCTGCCGGGCCAGCGAGAGCAGCGGACGCAGCTCGCGGCGCACCAGCCACTGGATCGCGAAACCGGCCGCGGCGGAGCCGAACAGCGTGGTCATGAGCAGGGTGATGATGGCTTCGCGCTGGATGCGGTGGTCGTGCGTGGTGTCCATCTCCAGCAGCACGCGCACCTTGCCACCGACCATGCGTTCGGCCGGCACCTCGAACGCCAGGCTGCGGCTGTGCGCGAACGGGGCCACGTCGTCGCGGAAAAGCTCGGTGCCGTCGCCGCGCCACAGCTGCAGGCGGGTGGACGAGCGCACGGGGTCGAACAGGGTCATGCGCTGGAGCAGGCCGGCCTCGCCGCTTTCGCAGGCGATGCCGATCGCCTTGGTCAGCGACTGGCCCTTCTGCTGCAGCGATTCAAGCTGGTCCACTTCCATGCGCATGGCGATGGCGGAATATTTGGCCACGCTGAGTACGCCCAGGGCCACAAACATCAGCAGGGCCATGGCGCGCGAGAGGCGGCGCGCGATGGAGGGTCCGCACGGCAGCGGCATGCAGCGATCGGTGAGCGGGACCGGGGGCTCGATGGCGGGCGGGGTGAGCGAGGTGGCGGGGTTCATTCGGCGCGCTCCTCCAGCACATAGCCCATGCCGCGCACGGTGTGCAGCAGGCGGCTCGGGAACGGGTCGTCGAGCTTGGCGCGCAGGCGGCGCACCGCCACTTCCACCACGTTGGTGTCGGAATCGAAGTGCATGTCCCAGACCTGTTCGGCCAGCGTGGTGCGCGACAGGATCTGGCCGCGCCGGCGCATGAGCAGCGCGAGCAGGTTGAACTCCTTGGCGGTCAGGTCCAGCCGTTGTGCGCCACGCGTGCAGCGGCGTGAGACGAGGTCCACCTCCAGGTTGGCCAGGCGCAACACGGTGGCCGATTGCGTGGTCGCGAATGCGCCGCGCCGCAGCAGCGCGCCCATGCGCGCGAGCAGCTCGGAGAAGGCGAAGGGCTTGACGAGGTAGTCGTCCGCCCCGCCCTCCAGGCCCTTGACCCGGTCTTCGATCTTGTCGCGCGCCGTCAGCATCAGCACGGGCGTCTTGCTGTCCTGGGCGCGCAGCGCCGACAGCACGCCGTAGCCGTCGACACCGGGCAGCATCACATCGAGCAGCATGAGGTCGTAGCTGCCGCCGGTGGCCAGGCGGCGGCCTTCGATGCCGTCGCGCGCGACGTCCACGACGTAGCCGTTTTCACTGAGGCCCTGGTGCAGGTACTGCACCAGTTTGGGTTCGTCTTCGACGACAAGGACACGCATCGCTGGGCTCATGGGGGTGGATCGATCAGGGGGGAATGGTCGCATAAGGCGTGCCAACGCTGGATGACAACTTTGTAATCTGGCGGTTCGGAAACCGTGAGTTTGGGTGTCAAGAATTCATCCCCAGGGAAGGCACAACGGCTTTCCCGTCGAAGCCGGCCCAACCGGCTTTGACCCACCGTTCCAACGCCCACAAGGAGTTTCACCATGAACCGCAACCACGTATCCGCCATCGCCGCCGCCCTGATCGCCCTGAGCGCCACCCAGGTGTTCGCCGCCGACGGCCCCAAGACCCGCGACCAGGTGCGCGCCGAACTCGCCGAGGCGATCCGCACCGGCAACATGCCCGCCAACGGCGAATCCGGCGTCCTGCTCAACCAGGTGAACCCGGGGCGCTACGCCCCCCAGAACATGGAAGCGGGCAAAACCCGCGCCGAAGTCAAGGCCGAACTGATGGAAGCCCTGCGCACCGGTGACGTGATGGCCAACAACGAGACGGGCGAGAAGCTGAAAGACCTGTACCCCGGCCTCTACCCCACCAGCCACACCGTCAGCGCACAGGCCGCCGGCCAGCTCAACGCCACGCGCTGATCAGGCGCCCGGCACCACGGCCCGCTGCCGCGAGCGGGGCTTTGTTTTTCTAAAGACCCAGCTGGCGCGCGGCCAGCTCTTTCATGATTTCTTCGGCGCCGCCACCGATCATCATGACCTTGACCTCGCGGTAGACGCGCTCGCTCACGGTGCCGCGCATGAAGCCCATGCCGCCGAGGATCTGCACCGCGGTGTCGGCGCAGAACTGCATGGTCTGCGTGGCGTGGTTTTTCAGCAGGCAGACGTGGCCGACCCATTCCGGCCCCTGGTCGCCCGCGTCGGCACGGGCGCCGAGCGCGTCCACCCAGGTCTGGGTGGATGCGATGCGCATCTGCATGTCCATGAGCTTGTGGCGGATGACCTGGCGCTCGATCAGCGGCGCGCCAAAGGTCTGGCGCTGGCGCGCCCAGGCCAGCGCTTCGTCGTAACAGGCCTCGGAAAAACCGAGCGCCATCGCGGCCAGCGCCAGGCGCTCGCCATTGAAGTTGCCCATGATCATGCGAAAGCCCGCGCCCTCTTCGCCCAGGCGGTAGCGCGCGGGCACGCGCAGGCCGTTGAAGCGCAGGTGTGCGGTGTCGGAGCAGAGCCAGCCCATCTTCTGCAGCGGCGTGCGCGAGAGGCCCTTCGCGTCGCACGGCACGGCGATCAGGGAAAGGCCGCTGGCGCCTTTGCTCTTCAAGTCTGTCCGGACGGCGAGCGTGATCCAGTCGCAGCGCATGCCCGAGGTGATGAACACCTTTTCACCGTCGATCACGTAGTCGCCGCCGTCGAGCCGCGCGGTGCAACGCAGGCCCGCGACGTCGGAGCCCCCACCGGGCTCGGTGATGCCCAGCGCCGCGATCTGTTCGCCGCGCAGCACGGGCGGAACGATTTGTGCCTGCTGCTCGGCCGTGCCGTGCGCGAGCACCGGGGGCAGGCCGATGTTGTGTGAAAACAGGCTGGCCATCACGCCGCCGCTGCCGCCCCAGCGCGCCAGCGTCTGCGACATGGCGTTGCGCACCGACCAGGGTGCGGGCGTGCCGCCCAGCGCCTCGGGGTAGCCCAGGCCGAGCAGGCCCAGCTCAGCGGCCTGCGTGTAGAGCGCGCGCGGCACCTCGCCCGCTTCTTCCCAGGCGTTCACGTTCGGCGCGATCACCTGGGTGGCGAAACGCTTCACGGTGTCGAGCAACGCGGAGCGGTCTTCCGCGCTGAAGTCGGGGGTCGGTTGAGGGTTCATCACAGGAAGGTGGCGAGCAGTTGACCGGGAGTCACCTGCTGGCCCGGCGCCACGTTCAGGCTTTCGATCACCGTGTCGCGCGGCGCGTGCAGGGTGTGCTCCAGCTTCATGGACTCGATCACCAGCAGCGGCGCGCCGCGCGCGACCGTCTGCCCGGTCTGCACATGAAGGGCGATCAGCTTGCCGTTGAAGGGGGCGCGCAGCTCGCGCGCGGCACTGGCCCCCCCCGCGGCTTCGCGGGGCGCAAAACCCAGATCGTCGAGCCACAGTTCGGTGGCAGTGCCACCCGGCAGATCGCCTCCGGTGAGTTGCACATGCCAGCGCGGCACGCCAGCGCTGGGTTCGACCGCCACGGCCAGGGCGCTCCAGCCGACCCCGTCGAGCACGATGCGCTGGCCGCTGACCTGTGCCTCGTGCACCCGGTCGCCCTGGATCACACGCACGCGGCCCTGGCCGGTTTCCTGCACCAGCCACTCTTGCACCTTGCTGCCCAGGCGCAGCCGCAGGTGGCGCGGGTGGGGACTGGGCAAGGCGACGGCCGGCGGCTGGTCGGTGTACAGCAAGGCCAGCGCGGCCACCTCCTCGGCGCTGGCCGTGGCCTGCAGGCGGGTGCGAAGCGCGTCGCCGTGTTCGACCAGAAAGGGAATGCGCGCGGCCCCCGCGGCAAACACCGGGTGCCACAGGCAGGCCGCGAGGAAGGCGCGGTTGGTGGGCAGACCGAGCACCTGCGTGGCACCCAGCGCGTGCGCCAGGCGGCGGATGGCCTCGGCGCGTGTGGGCGCGTGGGCGATGAGCTTGCCGAGCAGGGCGTCGTAATGTGGCGTGACGGTGCTGCCGGTTTCCAGCGCGTGGTCAAAACGCAGGCCTGGGACCGAGAGGTCGGGTTCGGCGAAGTGGCGCACGCGACCGGTGTGCGGCGTGTGGTGTTCGTCTTCGGCGCACAGGCGCACTTCGATGGCGTGGCCACTGAAACAGACCTGGTCTTGCGTGAGCGGCAGCGCCTCGCCGCGCGCGACGCGCAGCTGCCATTCGACGAGGTCGAGGCCGGTGATCATTTCGGTGACCGGGTGTTCGACCTGCAGGCGCGTGTTCATCTCCATCAGATAAAAGTGCCCCCGAGCGTCTTCTCGCCTTCGGCTCGAATCCGGGGCTCCGCCGCTGCACGGGTCGCTGCCCCCCGAGGGGGCTGTTTCGCCTTGGGGCGGCCCGGCGGCGAAACGGTCCTGCTCACCCTCCAGCAAAAACTCCACCGTGCCCGCCCCCACATACCCCGCCGCCTGCGCCAGCGCCACCGCACACCGGCCCAGCTCGGCGCGCAGCGCGGGCGACACCGCGGGGCTGGGTGATTCTTCGATGATCTTCTGATGGCGGCGCTGCACCGAGCAGTCGCGTTCGCCGAGGTGGATGCAGTGCCCGTGCGCGTCGGCGAACACCTGCACCTCCACATGGCGCGGCGCGAGCAAGGCGCGCTCGATCAGCAGGTCGCCGTTGCCAAAACCCGAGAGCGCTTCCGAGCGCGCGCTGTGCAGCGCCGGCAACAGCTGTTCGGCGCCGTGCACCAGGCGCATGCCGCGCCCGCCGCCGCCCGCCACGGCCTTGACCATGAGCGGGAAGCCGATGCGCTGCGCCTCGGCAATGAAGGTCTGATCGCGCTGGTCTGCGCCGAAGTAACCGGGCAGGCAGGGCACGTCTTGCTGACCGGCCAGCGCCTTGGCCGCGGACTTGCTGCCCAGCGCGCGGATGGCAGCCGGCGGTGGTCCGACCCAGGTCAGCCCGGCGTCGATCACGGCCTGCGCAAAGTCGGCGTTTTCGCTCAGGAAGCCGTAGCCGGGGTGCACGGCGTCGGCACCGGTCGCGCGCGCGGCTTCGAGCAGCTTGTCCACGCGCAGGTAGGAGTCGGCCGAGGCCTGGCCGCCGAGCGCGAACGAGGTGCCAGCTTCGCGCACGTGCAGCGCGTCGCGGTCGGCATCGGAATACACGGCCACGGTGGCGATGCCCATGGCGTGGGCTGTACGGATCACCCGGCGGGATATCTCTCCCCGGTTCGCGATCAGCAGCTTTTTCATTCGGCGCCGTCCTTCGATCCGGCGCCGGGCCGCCCCAAACCGGATCCGCCCCCTGGGGGGGCAGCGACCCGCGCAGCGGTGGAGCGTGGGGGTACATCCGCCCAGGGCGCGGGCTGCTTCTTCGCGAAGGCAGCGAGGCCGGCCGCGGCTTCGGGGCCGCGCAGCGCGGCGGCGAAGGCGATGGCGGCTTCGTTGCGCAGGTCGGGCGCCTTGTCGCGCAGGCGGTGCAGCAGCTGTTTGGTGGCGGCCACCGCACCCGGGGCCGCGGCCCGCAAGGCCCGCTCGGCTTCGGCCACGGCGGCACCGAGCGCGCCGTCCGCCACCACGGTGTTCACCAGCCCCGCGGCCTGCGCCTGGGCCGCGCTCCAGCGCGCACCGCTGAGCAGGCACTGCCGGGCCACCGCGTCGCCCAGCCGCTGCCAGACGAAAGGCGCGATCTGCGCCGGCGGCAGGCCCAGCGTGACCTCGGGCGTGGCGAAGACCGAGCGCTCGGTGGCGATCACAAGGTCAGCGCAGCACACCAGGCCGAAACCGCCGCCCATGGCTGGGCCGTCCACGGCGGCGACCAGCCACTGCGGCAGTTCGGTGAGCGCGTGCAGCACGTCGCCGAAGCCGCGGTTCATGGCGATCAGCGGGTCGTCTTCACCGGGCTGCAACGGTTGGCCGATGGCATTGGCAAAACCGCCCAGGCTGCCGCCGGCGCTGAAGGCCCCGCCTGCGCCGCTGAGCACGATGCCGCGCAGGGTGGTGTCTTGCTTGGCGCGCAGGCAGGCCTCGAACAGGGCCAGCACCAGGGTGTCGGAGAGGGCGTTGCGCGAGGCGGGGTCGTTGAGCGTCCAGCGCTCGGTGTCACCTTGTCGAACCACCAGAAAATTGCTCATATTCACCTACCGAGTTGGAGAGAAGTGTCTATCCCAGTGGTCGCCGACGATCCGGCTTTGCCGGTCAAAGGGCGACGTCCCCCTGGGGGGAAGCCGCGTCAGCGGCGCAGGGGGGATTTCTGCAGTCCCATGGTCTTCGCAAGGATGCCCAGCATCACCTCATCTGCCCCACCACCGATCGACGCCAGCCGTCCGTCGCGGAACATGCGAGAGACCTTGTTTTCCCACGTGTAGCCCATGCCGCCCCAGAACTGCAGACAGGTGTCGGGCACCAGCCTGTTGAGGCGACCGGCTTTCAGCTTGGCCATGGTGGCCCACTCGGTCACATCCTCGCCAGCCACGTAGTGCTCACAGGCCTGGTAGGTCAGTGCGCGCAGGCTCTCCACCTCGGTCTTCATCTCGGCCAGCTTGAACTGCACCCACTGCTGATCCGCCAGCGTGGCGCCGAAGAGCTTGCGGTCCTGCGCATAGTCCACCGTCCACTGGATGCAGTTGGTGAGGCTCTGCAGGCAGCTCGCCGCCGCCCACAGGCGCTCTTCCTGGAACTGCTGCATCTGGTAAATGAAGCCCGAGCCCTCGGCACCGATGCGGTAGCGCTGTGGCACGCGCACCTCGTCGAAGAACAGCAGGCCGGTGTCGCTGCTGTTCATGCCGATCTTCCTGATCTTCTGGCCGACCTCGAAGCCCTTGACGGTCTTGCCGTTCTCGCGCAGCGGCACCATCACCAGGCTCTTGTTCTTGTGCGCGGGACCGTCGCTGGTGTTGACCAGCATGCACATCCAGTCGGCTTGCAGGCTGTTGGTGATCCACATCTTCTGGCCGCTGATGACGTAGTCGTCGCCGTCCTTGCGCGCCGTGGTCTTGATGGCCGACACGTCGCTGCCCGCGCCGGGCTCGCTCACGCCGATACAGCCCACCATGTCCCCCGCGATGGCGGGCGCGAGGAACTGGGCCCGCAGCTCGTCGCTGCCGAAGCGCGCGAGCGCCGGCGTGGCCATGTCGGTCTGCACACCGATGGCCATGGGCACGCCGCCGCAGTGGATGTGGCCCAGCGCTTCGGCCATCGCCAGGCTGTACGAATAGTCCAGCCCCGCGCCACCAAAGGCCTCGGGCTTGGTCAGTCCCAGCAGACCCAGCTGGCCGAGTCCTTTGAAGACTTCGTGCGCAGGGAAGATCTCGGCGGCCTCCCATTCGTCCACATGCGGGTTGATGTGCTCGTCGATGTAGCGCTTGAGCGTGGCCTGGATTTCGCGGTGTTCGTGGGTGAACTGCATGGCTGTCTCCTGTTGTGTGGGGTTACATGCGCGCCACGCCGAACTGCATCGGCCTGGGCTGGCGCGCCGCCGCTTCGGCGCAGGTGTCGAGGCAGAAGCTCAGCACCGCGCGGGTGTCGCGCGGGTCGATCACGCCGTCGTCGAGCACCAGGCCACTGGTGTGGAACGCGTCGGCCTGGCTTTCGAACACGTGGACGATCTGGTCAAACTGCGCCTGCATCTGCGCCTTCACTTCGGGCGTGTCGGTCGGGAGGCCTTTGCGCGCCATGCCGGCTTCGGCCACGATGCGCATGGTGCGCGCGGCCTGATCGCCGCCCATCACCGCGGTGCGTGCGTTGGGCCAGCTGAACAGGAAGCGCGGCGCGTAGCCACGGCCGCACATGCCGTAGTTGCCGGCGCCAAACGACGCCCCGCACTGGATGGTGATCTGCGGCACGGTGGCGTTGGTCACGGCCTGGATCATCTTGCTGCCGTGTTTGATCATGCCGGCCTGCTCGCTCTCCTTGCCGACCATGTAGCCGGTGGTGTTCTGCAGGTAGATGAGCGGGTGGCCGAGCTGGCACATCCACTGGATGAAGTGCGTGGCCTTGTTGGCGCCGGCCACGTCGATCGGGCCGTTGTTGCTGATGAGGCCCACCGCATGGCCCCCGATGCGCGCCTGCGCGCAGACGGTGGCGGCGCCGTAGAGGGGTTTGAATTCGAGGATGTCGGAGGCGTCGGCGATGCGCAGCAGGACTTCGCGCATGTCGACCGGTTCTCGGTGGTGCGGGGGCATGAGGGACAGCAGGTCGTCGGCTTCGTGGAGGGGTTGCCGGGGGGAGCCCCCACCCCTGCCCTCCCCCAGAGGGGGAGGGAGTGAAGAGGCGCCCGGGTCTACAGGCTCCCTCCCCCCCTGGGGGAGGGTTGGTGTGGGGGCCCACGCCACCCAACCCAACTGCCCCACCACCTGCCGAGCCAAGCCCAGCGCCTCCCGGTCATCCTCCGCCAGGTACTCGCCCAACCCCGACACACCCGTGTGCATCTCGGCCCCACCCAGTTCCTCTTCGGTCGCCACCTCGCCAGTGGCCGCCATCAACAGCGGCGGCCCGGCGAGAAAGGCACGCGAGCGCCCGCGCACCATGATCACCACGTCGCTCAGGCCGGGCATGTAGGCACCACCCGCCGTTCCCGAACCGTGCTGCACCGTGATCACCGGCAGGCCGGCGGCCGAGAGGCGCGCGAGGTTGCGGAACAGCGCACCGCCGAGCACGAAGCCCTCAACCTGGTATTTGGTGAGGTTGGCGCCCGCGCTTTCCACCAGGTGCACGAAGGGCAGCTTCTGTTCCAGCGCGATCGCCTGCACGCGCAGGATCTTCTCCAGACCGCGCGGCTGGATCGCACCGGCCTCGATCCCCGAATCGCTCGCCACCACCATGCAGCGCACGCCGTTGATGAAGCCGATACCGGCCACGACGCCGCCGCCGGGCACGGACTTTTCAGGGTCCTTGCTGTCCTGCAGAAAACCGGCGAGCGAACACAGCGGCAGGAACGGCGCGCCCGGGTCCAGCAGCAGGCCGATGCGTTCGCGCGGCAGCAACTGGCCGCGTTTGTCGAACACCGGCCGGGATTTCGCCGAGGCCTGGGCGGCGCGGTCTTCGAGGGCACGCAGCTGGGCGATGCGCGCGAGCATGGCTTCGCGGCGTTGCGCGGCCTGCTCGCTGTGGGGATTGAAGCTGGATTGAAAGCTCATGTCTGAAACACCTTGGGCGTCACATACCGGTGAAATCCCTCAAACGGCTTCACCGCATCACGCCCCTGCACGTCCACCGGTGCCGCCACCTGCCCCCAGCCCATGCGCACCTGCGGCCGTGCACCGTCCACGCGCAGCACCGCGCCGCTGATGAAGCTGGCCGCGGGCGAGAGCAGGAACACGATGGCCGCCGACGTTTCCGCCTCGTTGCCGAAACGCCCGGCCGGCACGGTGTCGCGCATCTCGCGCAGCATCGCCCCGGCCTCGGGCGGGTAATGGTCCATGCCGCTCGAAGCGATGTAGCCCGGCGCGACCGCGTTCACACGCACACCGCTCTTCGCCCACTCCAGTGCCGCGGTTTCGGTGAAGCTGACCATGCCCGCGCGCGCCGCGCCACTGTGGCCCATGCCCGGCATCGAGCCCCAGATGTCGGCCACGATGTTGACGATGGCGCCACCCTGCGCCTGCATGCTCTGCAGATAACACTCGCGCGCCACCAGAAAACCGCCGGTGAGGTTGGTGTCGATCACCGCCTGCCAGCCCTTGGCGCTGATCTGTTCCAGCGGCGTGATGTACTGGCCGCCCGCGTTGTTCACCAGGCCGTGGATACGGCCGTGTTCGGCCACGATGGCCGCGACCATGTGGCGCACCGCGTCTTCCTGCCGGATGTCGCAGGCGTGGAAACTCGCGTGTCCGCCATCGGCCACGATCTCATTCGCCGTGGCCTGCAGCTTGTCAAGCTTTCGCCCCACCAGCACCACGTGCGCGCCCAGGCTGGCGAGTTCGTGCGCGGTGCAGCGGCCAATGCCCGATCCGCCACCGGTGACCAGCACCACCTGCCCGGCCAGCAGGTCCGGCGCAAACACGGAACGGTAGCCGACGCTCACTGGAGTACCTTCGCCCTGCGGGCTGCGGTGCGAGCTTGCTTGGGAACGGCCCGGCGCGGCGCTCATGCCAGATCCTTCAGAAACAGTTGCAGCGTGGTCTGCGTCAGGTCGTCCAGCGAAGCCTGGCGGCCCGGATCGAACCACTGCACCGACCAGTTCAAGGCACCAAACAGCATCAGCCGCGCCAGCCCCGGCTCACCCTTCAGCTCGCCACTGGCGTGCAGCGCCTGCAGCACCGGCACCCAGGCCGCTTCGTAGTCGGCCTTCAGGCGGTTGACTTCGCTGCGCTGCGCCTCGGACAGCGAACGCCATTCGTACAACATCACCGGGATGAAATCGCTGTCGGGCCCGAGCAGCACCTCCAGGTGGTTGCGCACCAGCACCCGCAGGCACTCGCGCGCGCTCAGCGTCTGCCGGGCCGCAGCGCCCGCCGTGGCCGCGCCGTCCATGGCCGCTGTCTGGCGCCGCAGCGCGCTCTGCATGCCCTCGTGCATCACGCCGGCGAGCAGGGCTTCCTTGTTTTCAAAATGGTAGAAGGGCGAGCCCGACCGCATGCCGGCGGCTGTGGCGATGTCGCGCGTGCTGGTCGCGGCAAATCCGTACTGGCGAAACAGCTTCGCCGCCGCACGCATCAAGGCCTGGCGGCGGTTGCCGTCGTCGCGTTCGTCTTCGGATTTCCGGGGTCGGCCGCGGGAACGGCGGGGTTGGTCGGTCTCGGAGGGCTGGGCGTTGTCGGTGTCCATGGGGCGCAACCATATCAGCCCACCCTATTTTTAGCAAGCATATGCTCTGTGAAAATACGGCATCCAGCCATCCCGCTCGACAGTACCCACGCCACGTCGGCGCCGGAGGGCTGAGGCTGGTGATAATGAAACGCCCGCGGTCTCGACAGCGGGCGCACCCCGAACACCGCGCCAACGCGCCCCGAAACAGACCATGACCGCCTCGGGATCCCTGTCTTCCCTTTCTCCGACGCTTCGCGCCATCGCCTGCCTGGCGCTGGCCGGCGGGGTGCACCAGGCCACGCCCGGCCCCGAGGCCTTGCGCGCGGGCCTGGCCCTGTTCACACTGATTGGCGGCCTGTGGATGACGCAGGCGCTGCACCTGAGCGTGACCGCGTTGCTGGTGCCGCTGCTGGCGGTGGTCGCAGGACTCATGTCCCTGCGCGAGGCCCTGGCTTCGTTTGCCCACCCGATCATTTTTCTGTTCCTGGGCGGCTTTGCGCTGGCCGCGGCGCTGCAGCAACAAGGCCTGGACCGCGCGCTGGCGCACGCCGTGTTGCGCCTGGCCGCCGGGCGCCGGGCACTCGCGGTGGGCCTGCTGTTCGGCCTCACCGCCCTGCTGTCCATGTGGATCAGCAACACCGCCACCGCCGCCATGATGCTGCCGATGGCGCTGGGCCTGCTGCACACACAGGACGGCGCCGACGACGTGGGCCCACGCGAACGCGCCTTCGTGCTGCTCGGCGTGGCCTACAGCGCCAGCATCGGCGGTATCGGCACCCTGGTGGGCAGCCCGCCCAACGCCATCGCCGCCGCGCAGGCGGGCATCGGTTTTGTCGAGTGGATGCGCTTCGGCGTGCCCCTGGTGCTGCTGTTGCTGCCCCTGATGACCGGTGTGCTCTTCCTGTTGCTGCGCCCGCGCCTGCGGGGTCGGCTCGCGCTCGACCGCGAAGCTTTTGAATGGACCGCCGGGCGGCGCACCACGCTGCTCATCTTCGCGCTCACCGCGGCGGGCTGGATGGCCGCTGCGCCGCTGGGCCGCGCGCTGGGCATCGCCGCCGACATGGACAGCTGGGTCGCCGTGACCGCCATCGTGGCGCTGGTGGCCACGCGGGTGATGGACTGGGAGACCGTGGAGCGCCAGACGCATTGGGGCGTGCTGCTGCTGTTCGGGGGTGGCCTCGCGCTCAGCCAGGTCATGCAGGCCAGCGGCGCCAGCCGCTTCCTCGCCGACGGGCTGGTGGCCGCCATGCACGGCGCGTCCACGCTGTGGCTGCTGCTCGGGGTGGTGAGCTTCGTGGTCTTCCTCACCGAACTGGTCAGCAACACCGCCAGCGCCGCGCTGATGGTGCCGATCTTCCTGGGCGTGGCGCAGGTGCTCGGTCTGCCCGCGCCGCTGCTCGCGGCCGCCATCGCGGTGTCGGCTTCGTGTGCCTTCATGCTGCCGGTGGCCACACCGCCCAACGCCATCGTCTTTGCCACGGACCAGGTCCCGCAGGCCACGATGATGCGCTGCGGCCTGGTGCTCAACCTGGTCTGCATCGCCGTGATCGTGGTCGTGGCATCGGTGGTGTATTCATGAGCCCAGCGCCGGGCCGCCCCAGGCCAGCTCGCACCGCAGTGCGCAGCACGGCGGTTTCCCCATGAGCAGCATATGGCATTCGCTGAGCCTGCTGGCGGGTGGCCTTGGCCTGTTCCTGCTCGGCATGGGCATGATGACCGACGGCCTCAAACAGGCCGCGGGCCAGGCGCTGCACAACATCCTCGCCAACGCCACCCGCACGCGCTGGCACGCGCTGGGTTCGGGTGCGCTCGTGACGGCGATGGTGCAGTCGTCCAGCGCCGTCACGGTGGCCGCCATCGGCTTCATCAACGCCGGCCTGCTCGGGCTCGCACCGGCGCTGTGGGTGCTGTTCGGCGCCAACATTGGCTCCACCATGACCGGCTGGCTGGTGGCGCTGGTGGGGCTCAAGTTCAAGATCGAAGCGTTTGCGCTGCCGCTGGTGGGTGTGGGCATGTTGATGCGCCTGACCGGCGCCAGCCAGCGCCGCGGCGCCATTGGCACCGCCGTGGCCGGCTTTGGCCTGCTGTTCCTCGGCATCGGCCTGTTGCAGGAGTCGTTCAACGGCATCGCGGGACAGATCACCCTGCCCCAGGGCGACGGCGTGATGACCGTGCTGGCGCAAGTGCTCATCGGAACGCTGATGACGGTGCTCATGCAGTCCTCGGCCGCTTCGATGGCGATTGCGCTGACCGCGGCACAGGGTGGCCTGCTCGATGCCCAGGGGGCCGCGGCCGTGGTGATCGGCGCCAACATCGGAACCACCGTCACCGCGCTGCTGGCCGCCATCGGCGCCACGCCCAACGCGCGCCGCGCCGCCGCCGCACACGTGACCTTCAACGTCGTCACAGCCTGTGTCGCGCTGGCGTTGCTGCCCTGGCTGATCGGCGCGCTGGCCAGCGCGCGCGAGGCACTGGGTCTGTCCGCCGACCCCGCCGCCATGCTGGCGCTGTTCCACACCACCTTCAACGTGCTGGGGGTGGTCCTGATGTGGCCGCTGGCCGACGGGCTCACGCGCTGGCTGCTGCAGCGCTTTCGCGCCCGCGAGGAAGACGAAGCCCAGCCGCGCTATCTCGACGACAACGTGCTGGCCGTTCCAGCTCTGGCGCTGGACGCGCTGGAGCGCGAGGTGGCGCGCTTCGGCCAGCTGTGTGTGCGCATCGCGGGCGCGGTGCTCACGGGCGCGGCGCCGGTCGCGCTGGTGGGCGACCGCTCCGCCATGACACGGCTCGATGCGGCCGTGGAGTCGTTTGCCGAACGCCTGAGCCGCCTGGCACTCTCCAAGGTGGCCAGCGAACGCCTGGCCGAGTTGCTGCGCATCCACCGCTATTACAAAACCTGCGCCGACCAGGCACAGACCGCCGCGCCCCTGCAGGCACCCGTCGACCCGGCCCTGGCGACACACCAGCAGACTTTTGTGGCGGCGCTGCAGCAGCTCTTCACCCAGCAGGACACGGAGTCCGTGGCGAACGGTGACGCGCCCGTGGTCGACGTGGTCCCGATGGAGCTGGCCTACCAGAACCTGAAGGCCGCGGTGCTGGTGTCTGCGGCGGCGGGCGCGCTCCCGCTGTCACAGATGGAGACGGCGCTGGGTCAGTACAGCGCGCTGCGCCGTGCGGCTCAGCAGGCGGCCAAGGCGCGTGAACACCTGCACCACCATCACGCGGCCTGACGGCCCCACCGCCGGGAATGCGGGCGCGCGCCGGTGCGTCAGGGCGAGGCGCTGACGCGCCAGACCACGTTGCCCACGTCGTCGGCCACCAGCAGCGCGCCCTGCCCGTCCATCGCCACGCCCACCGGCCGCCCCTGGGCTTCGCCGCTGGCGTTCAGGAAGCCGCTCAACATGTCGCGGGCCGGACCCGACGGCTGGCCACCGCTGAAGGGCACGAAGACCACCTTGTAGCCGCTGTGCGGGCGCCGGTTCCACGAGCCGTGCTGGCCGATGAACATGCCGTTGGTGAACGGCGCGGGCAGGCGGCTGCCGGCGGCGGACGCCAGACCCAGGGGCGCGACGTGCGCGCCGAGCGCAAAGTCGGGCACGACCGCCTTGGCCACCTGGTCGGGCGCGGGCGGCTTGACGCGGGTGTCCACCCGCTGGCCGTAGTAGCTGTAGGGCCAGCCGTAGAAGGCGCCGTCGCGCACCGAGGTCAGGTAGTCGGGCACCAGGTCGCTGCCGAGTTCATCGCGCTCGTTGACCACCGCCCAGAGCGTGCGCCCGCTGGCGTCCCAGGCCAGGCCGACCGGGTTGCGCAGGCCCGAGGCAAAGACGCGGTGCGCGCCGGTGCGCGCATCCACCTCCCAGACCGCGGCCCGGCCTTCTTCGGCCGCCATGCCGTTCTCGCCGATGTTGCTGTTCGACCCGACGCCCACGTACAGACGCTGGCCGTCCGGGCTGGCGATCAGGCTCTTGGTCCAGTGGTGGTTGATCGGCCCGCCGGGCAGGGCAACCAGCTGGATGCCGGCGGCGCTGATGGTGGTGTCACCCCGGCGGTAGGGGAACGCCAGCACCGCGTCGGCGTTGGCCACGAACAGGCGCTCGCCCACCAGCGCCATGCCAAACGGCGAGTACAGGCCGTCGAGCAACACCGAGCGCACATCGGCCTCGCCGTCACCATCGGTGTCGCGCAGCAGGGTGATGCGGTTGGCGCTCGGCACGGCCGCGCCCGCGCGCTTCATCACCAGGCCCATCACCTTGCCCTTGATCCAGGCCGTGATGCCTTTGGGCGCCTCCGCCTTGGGCGGCGCGTTGGTTTCGGCCACCAGCACGTCGCCGTTGGGCAGCACCAGCAGCCAGCGCGGGTGATCCAGGTCGCGGGCATACGCCTGCACCCGCAGGCCCGGCGCCGGGGTGGGCATGGCACCGTCGGGCCAGCCCCGCGCCGGCGCGATGTTGACCGTGGGAATCAGCGCCCGGCTGGGCGTCGGCAGCGCGGGGTTGTTGCCCGAGCCCTCGGCGACGGTGAAGCGGGCCGGCTCGGCGCAGCCGCCCAGCGCCAGCAGCGCGGCGGTGCCTGTCGCTGCCCAGGCTGCGCGGGCCGTGGAAGTCGTGTAGGTCATGGCGCGTCTCCGGGTTCGTCTTCTCAAGGGCCCGATGGCGGGTATGGCGCATGGTGACGCCACTGAAAACGCAATGTCCCATCCGAGGGGGTGCCCGTCGGTGCGGTAGCGAACCTCGGGCGGTGTGGAATGTTCGTCAGCAGACAGACGCTGTCCGTGGGCCTGACAACACTGCGGCTTTTCCACCGTGAAAGGCCATGCCATGAACACCGTCGAAACCACCGACAAGACCCGCCTCTACGTCAAGGACTGGGGCGAAGGTCCGCCCGTGATCCTGATCCACGGCTGGCCGCTGTCGTCCGACAGCTGGGACGACCAGGCCATGGCCATCGCCGAGGCGGGCCACCGCGTGATCGCCTACGACCGGCGCGGCTTTGGCCGCTCCACCCAACCCTGGAGCGGCTACGACTACGACACCCTGGCCGACGATCTGGCCGCCGTGATCCAGCAGAGCGGCGCACAGGACGCGACCCTGGTCGGCTTCTCCATGGGCGGCGGCGAGGTGGCGCGCTACATGGCGCGACACAGCGGCCAATCGGTCGCGAAGTGTGCGCTGCTGTCGTCCATCCTGCCCTTCCGCCTGAAGACCGACGACAACCCCGCCGGCACCGAGCAGGCTGCGTTCGACCAGACGGCCGAAGCCCTGAAGACCGACCGGACGCATTTTTTCACCGGCTTCTTCAAGACCTTCTTCGGCGAAGATTCGGAAGAACGCCCCGTCAGCGCCGAGTTGCTGGAATGGGCGCGCGGTATTGCGCTGCAGGCCAGCCTGAAGGCCACCATCGAATGCATGCGCTCGTTCTCGTCGACCGACTTCCGAGGTGATCTGCCCGCCTTCACCGTGCCCACGCTGATCGTCCACGGCACCGCCGACAAGACCGTGCCGATCGCCGCCTCCAGCCGGATTGCCGCGCAGGGCATCGCGCAGAGCACCCTGATCGAATACGACAGCGCACCACACGGCCTGTTCGCCACCGACAAGGAACGGCTGACCAGCGACCTGCTCGCCTTTCTGGCGCGCAAGGCCTGAACGGCAACGGGACGGGCCAGGGTTCCGATGATCCCTTGGCCCGGACGTGCGAAAGGGCTGCAACCTCTCGGTTGCAGCCCTGGTTTCATTCAGCAGATCGCTGTCAGACGCGGCCGTCCGAATACGGCGTCACGCCGTAGTAGTCGTGGATTTCCTTGCTCCAGGTCGCATCGGCCATGTCGGGCCACTGGTCCTTGTCGAATCCGGGTGCACTTTCCAGCCGGTCTTTTTCGACGTCGAGCACAAAGCGCTTGTTGGCGGTGTCCAGCGTCAGGGCGTGCCAGGGCACGGCGAACAGCTTGTCACCCATGCCCAGGAAGCCGCCATACGACAACACCGCATAGGCCACCCGGCCAGTGCCCATGTCGATCATGATTTCCTTGATGTCGCCCAGGTCTTCGTCCTGGCGATTGAAGACGTCGTTGCCGTCGAGCGTGTTGGCGCCCATCAGTCCGGGGCCGGGGCCACCGTCGGTCCGGCTCTTGTACATGCCGTAAGTGTCTTGCTCTTGGTAGTTCATGGGAGTGTCCTTGGTCTCACCAGCAAAGCCATCGGCGGGAGCAGGATGCACCGCCGGTTGCTGGGCATTCAGAATAGGCAGCGGATGGGCCGGGGTCTGTGCACCAGCGCACATGCCGCGGCTCACGACTCCAGCACGCCTTCGACGTACAGCATGCGCACCAGCACCATCGCCACCACCATCAGCGGCGAGGCGAGGATCACGCCCGGCAGGCCAAACAGCAGACCGAAGATGACCGCCGCCGTGATGCCCAGCACCGGCGGCAGCTCCACCGCCCAGCGCTGCACCAGGGGCATCAGCAGGTTGCCCTCGATCTGCTGGATCACCACACACAGGATCGCCACGTACAGCGCCAGTTCCGGCCCCTGCATGAAGGCCAGCAGCACCGCCAGCACGCCCGACGCGATCGGGCCGAAGAACGGAATGAAGGCCAGCGCACCGGCCACCAGGCCCAGCGTCAGCGCCAGCGGCAGGCCCAGCAGCGCCAGACCAATCGCCGTGGAGGTGCCGACGAACAGCATCGAGATGCCTTGCCCAAGCAGCCAGCGCGACAGCGCGTGCCCGCTGGCGAGCAGCGCGTCGTCCACCCGGCCACGGTAGGCCGGTGGCACCAGCCGCACCACGCCTTCACGGTACATCAGCGGGTCGCTCGCCAGGTAAACCCCGACCACCAGCACCAGGCCGATGCCGCCCACGGCGCTCAGCGCCTGGGTTGCCGCCACGGCCACGCTGGCCCAGGGAACATCGTCCGCGTTCGTGCCGCGCCACACCTTCCACAGCGCCTCGCCGATCGTGCGCTCCCGGGCCCAGCTCACGAGCTTGGCGATCGCCGCCGGCAGCTTGCGGGCCAGGTCGTCGAACTGCTCCACCAGGCGGTCGCCCACCAGCCAGGAACCAAGCACGATGCCGACCACCGCCAGCGTGACCGCGACACCGACCGCCAACCGGGGCGGCAGGCGCAGGTATTGCCCCAGCGGCTGGGCCAGGGCCCGCAAGGCCACCGCCACGATGACGGCTCCGAAGAGCATCAGCAGCAGGTCCGACAGCCGGAACGCCAGCAGCACCAGGGCGCCCAGGAACAGGACCAGGGCCATGGGCCGGATGTAGCCGATGCGGGGCGGTGGGGCGGGCATCAGCGAGGGAGGCGGGAGCTCGTTGCGTGTGTTCATGGCGCGTTTTCGGGGTGGGCAAAGCGGGTCTGACCGCAGTTTGCATCATCCACCCGCCGCCGTCTGTCTGACAGCGCACCGAATACCTGCCGCGTCGAAGTCGACTCAGCCGCGGCTGTAGGCCAGGCCCGAGGCCACACCGCCAAACAGGTCGCCCACCACCAGTTCCACACCCGCGAACTCGGCCTGCAGCGCCTTCTGGAATGGGCGCAGGGCGGACGATCCGCCGGTGAGGTAGATCGCGTCGAGGGCGCCATCGGTCAGCCCCGCGCGCTGCACACACTCGCGCGCGCAGGCCACCGTGCGCGCCAGCAGGGCCGCGAGGTGGTCGCGCATGTCGGCCGGTGTGAGCGAAGCGCTCAGCCCAGTTTCGACGAAAGACAGCTCAACCGCCGCTGCCGCGTCGTCCTGCGAGCAGCGGATCTTGGCCAGCTCCACCTCGTGGGCGATGCGGTGGCCGTCGTGGTGCTTGAGCACCTTCATGAGCCGCTCGTGCAGCCGCGTGTCGGTGTAGTTGACGCGCAGCGACTGCGCCTGGCTCAGCGCCCGGGGCAGGTAGAGCCACTGGATCAGGTGCCAGGTGGAGAGGTCAAAAAAGATCCGGCTCGGCACCTCGCGCTGCTGCGGCCCCAGGTGGCGGTGGCCCAGCAGCGGCATCACCCGCTCCAGGCTGAGCTTCTGGTCAAAGTCGGTGCCGCCGATGTGCACGCCGGTCGTGGCCAGCACGTCGCCACTGCGGTCGGCCCGCGCCATGCGGTCCGGCCCAAGCCGCACGACGGTGAAGTCCGAGGTGCCGCCGCCCAAGTCCACCACCAGCACCGTGGCCTCGCGCTGCAGCCGCCGCTCGTAGTCCAGCGCCGCGGCGATCGGTTCCAGCTGGAACGACACCTCGTCAAAGCCGACCGACATCGCGGCCTCCTGCAGTGAGCGCTGCGCCAGCGCATCGCGCTCGGGGTCGTCGTCGACAAAATGCACCGGCCGGCCCATCACCACGCGCGAGGGCGCCTCACCCAGCGCCCGGTCGGCGCGGTCGCGCAACTCGGAGAGGAACGTGGCCACGATGTCCTGGAAGCTGATCTGCTTGTGGTTGACCTCGGTCTTCTCCTGCAGCAGCGGACTGCCCAGCAGGCTCTTGAGCGAACGCATCAGGCGGCCCTCGGTGCCGCTCAGGTACTGCGCCACCGCATCGCGGCCAAAGTGCGTGAGGTGGTCCTCGGCGTTGAAGAACACGGCGGTGGGCATGGCCAGCGCCTCGCCTTCCAGCGGAATCAGGCGCGCAAGGCCCTGGGGTTCGGCCCAGGACACCGCCGAATTGGAGGTGCCAAAGTCAATGCCGAGGGTGCCGTGGGGCGATGGGGTCATGGGAGAGAATGGAGAAGGCAGATGGCCGGAACCCATGGCCCGGCAAGGCGGAGCGGGAGAACACCCCGCCCGGAAGACCGGCGATTTTGCCAGCTTGCGGGTGCCCGCGTTTGCACCCGCGACGCTCACACCAGGCGCCAGGCCTGAAACCTCCTGTTTTTGCGAAATAAACGTCCACATATTTCTGCTTTTTCTTGAAGCAGAACCCGCCTACTCTCTGCCAGTTCGAATCCCTTTCACAGGAGACCCCATGAAAAAGACCCTTTCCCTTCTGGCCATGGTATTCGCCATCGGCCTGTCGTCCGTGGCCATGGACGCCGAAGCCCGGCGCATCGGCGGCGGCAAGTCCTTTGGCATGCAGCGCCAGAGCGCCCCGCCCGCCAAGGCCCCCAACGCCACACCGGCCCAGACACCCGCCAACGCCGCAGCACCCGCTGCCGCTGCCGGCGCCCCAGCTGCGGCCGCCGCGTCCACCCGCAGCAAGTGGATGGGCCCGATCGCCGGCCTCGCCGCCGGCCTGGGCCTGGCCGCGCTCGCCTCGCACCTCGGCTTCGGCGAAGGCCTGGCCAACATGCTGATGATCGGTCTGCTGGTGATGGCCGCCATCGCGGTGGTCGGCTTCATCATGCGCAAGCGCGCCGCCGCGGCCCAGGGCGGCTCGGGTGGCATGGCTTACGCGGGTGCCGGTGCCGCCGGTTCGCGTCCGCAGACGCCTTCGGCCTTCAAGACGCCCACGCCAGAAGCGAGCAACGGCGCCGGCTACAGCCAGGGTGGCTCCATGATCGGCTCCGCCCTCGGCGGCCAGGCACAGACGGCCAGCGTCATCCCGGCCGACTTTGACGTCGCCGCCTTCGTGCGCAACGCCAAGGTCAACTTCATCCGCCTGCAGGCCGCCAACGACGCCGGCAACCTCGACGACATCCGCGCCTTCACCACGCCGGAAATGTTTGCCGAGATCCAGATGGACATTCGCGAACGCAACGGCGCCACGCAGGAAACCCGCGTGCTCGACCTCGAAGCCAGCGTGCTGGAAGTGGCCGAAGAAGACGCCATCTACGTGGTCAGCACGCACTTCACCGGCCGCGTGCAGGAAGACGGCGCCGACCCCGAAGACATCAACGAAGTCTGGCACCTGACCAAGCCCCGCCAGGGCAACGGCGGCTGGGTGCTGGCCGGCATTCAACAAATCACCTGACCCGCACAAGTTTCCCGAACTCCTCATTGCCCCGGCCCACGCGCCGGGGTTTTTTTTGTCTGATTCAGGCTGCCGCCTACTCCCCCGGCAAAGCCGCCTTGTAAACCGAGTTCTTCGGCGCGGCCATCAGCCGGCGCAGCATGGGTTCGAAGTGGCGCAGGGGCAGCGCGTCCATCGCCGGATCAAAGGCCGGGTTGTCGTAGCGTTCGACGAATTCGGCCGCGCGGTCGTAGTGGGGGTGGTTCTTGAACATGTCGCGCATGTTGCGGTCCAGGCCGATGTGGTGGAAGAAGTTGTAGCCCTGGAAGATGCCGTGGTTCTGCACCATCCACAGGTTCTCTTCGCTGACGAAGGGCTTGAGGATGGCGGCGGCGATGTCCGGGTGGTTGAAGCTGCCCAGGGTGTCGCCGATGTCGTGCAGCAGCGCGCACACCACGTATTCCTCGTCGCGTCCGTCCTTGAACGCGAGCGTCGCGGTCTGCAGGCTGTGCGTGAGGCGGTCGACGGGAAAACCGCCGTGGTCGCCGTCGAGCAGCTTCAGGTGGGCGAGCACGCGGTCGGGCAGCGATTTCGCCATCGCCATGGCTTCCGGCAGGATGCAGGCCCAGTCCTGCTGGGTGCTTTGTTCCATGCGTTTGAAGGTGGCTCGAGGTGTTTGCATGAGGGTCTCCTGTGGTTGCGGCGGCCATGCTGTCTGAAAGAACGGCGGCCTGCAAGAGGCGGTTGTCACCGCAGCGCCGCTGCTCAGTCCATCGGCCAGGGCAGATCGCCCGGCGCGCGGCTGCCGTAAGGCTCGGCCTCGGGCACCGGAGCGCCCCGCCCCGCGCCCACCGCGCGCCACCACGGTTGCACCGCGCGCTGCTCGGCGGGCTCGACCGCTTCGCCCCGCCGGGGCATGAGCAGCAGCTCGCACGACGGGGCGAGCTGGAGCAAGGTTTCGGCGGGCTGGTCCCAGGCGTGCATGGCGAGGCTGAAGGTGCCCCAGTGCACCGGCAGGAAGGCACCGCCGCCGAGCAGTTGGTGGGCCTTGAGCGCGTTTTCGGGGCCGAGGTGGATGTCGCCCCACGCGGGGTGGAAGGCGCCGACTTCGAGCATCACGAGATCAAACGGGCCGAGGCGTTCGCGGATCAGCGCGTATTCGCTGGTGAGGCCGGTGTCGCCGCTGAAGAAGACGGCGTGGCGCTCGCTGCGCAGGACCATGGACGACCAGAGCGTGGCGTTGCGGTCTTTGAAGCCGCGCCCTGAAAAGTGCTGCGAGGGGGCGGCGGTGACGCTGAGGCCGGTGCCGGGAACGCGGTGGGTTTCCCACCAGTCGAGTTCGGTAATGCGTTCGGGCGCGATGCCCCAGGCCTGCAGGTGCGCGCCGACGCCGAGCGAGGTGACGAAGGGCACGTTGCTGCGGCGGGCAAGGGCGTGGATGGTGGGGTAGTCGAGGTGGTCATAGTGGTCGTGCGAGATCACGACGACGTCGACCTCGGGCATCTCGCGCAGGCGCAGCGGCACGGGCTGGAAGCGCTTGGGGCCGAGCAGGCGGAAGGGCGAGGCGCGCGTGCCCCAGACCGGGTCGGTGAGCACGCGGTGGCCGTCCATCTCCAGCAGCACGGTGGCGTGGCCGAGCCAGGTGGTGCGCAGGCCGCTGGCGCTGGGGCGGCCCCAGGCTTCGCGCGGGTCCACCGACGGCAGCGGCGCACCGGGCACGCGGCGGTTGCCGTTGGACAGAAACTCGCGCAGCGTGGGCCGGGGTGCAGACGGGTCGCGCAGGCCGGGCGCGACGGGGTGCACGTTGCGAAAGCCCTCGCCCGCCCAGCGTGGCGAGGCCATCATGCGTTCGAGGCGGGCGCCCTGGGCGCGTTTGCCAAAAGAGTTCATCGAAGTGCCCTGCGTGAAGCCGCGCCGGGGCGCTGGTGGTGGCAGGTTACACGCTGGCGGCGCGCTGTTGCAGCAAGGCCTTTTCCCGCTGATTGCCGGCCTGCGCCGCAGCCTGCCCGAAGGCCGCGCGGGCTTCTGCGCCGCGCCCCAGCCGCTCCAGCAAGTCGCCCCGCACCGCGTACAACCAGTGGTAGCGCTGCAAGGCTTTGTCTTGCATCAGCGTCTCGACGATGGCCAGGCCAGCCGCCGGGCCTTCGCTCATGCACACGGCCACCGCGCGGTTGAGTTCGACCACCGGGGACGGCGTCACGCGGGCCAGCTCGCCGTAGAGCGCGCTGATGCGGGCCCAGTCGGTGTCGGCGGCGTTGGCCGCGCGCGCGTGGCAGGCGGCAATGGCGCCCTGCAGCTGGTACGGACCAGCGGCCTGGCCCAGCGCTTCGGCGCGCGCCAGTGCGGCCAGGCCGCGGCGCACCAGCAGGCGGTCCCATCGGGCGCGGTTCTGCTGGTTGAGCAGCACGGGGTCGCCTTGCGCATTGGTGCGCGCAGCCGTGCGCGAGGCCTGGATCTCCATCAGCGCCACGAGGCCGTGCACCTCGGGTTGATCGGGGGCCAGCTCGGCAAGCATGCGGCCCAGACGCAGGGCCTCGTTGCAGAGTTCGGGGCGCATCCAGTCGCTGCCGCTGGTCGCCGTGTAGCCCTCGTTGAACACCAGGTACACCACTTCGAGCACCGAGCCCAGGCGCTCGGCGAGTTGCCCGCCCCGCGGCACTTCAAAAGGCACGCTCGCGTCGGCCAGCGTGCGCTTGGCGCGCACGATGCGCTGCGCGATGGTGGCTTCGGGCACGAGGAAGGCGCGCGCGATCTCGTGCGTGCTCAGGCCGCCGAGCAGCTTGAGCGTGAGCGCCACGCGCGCGTCGGTGGAGAGCACCGGGTGGCAGGCGGTGAAGATGAGGCGAAGCAGGTCGTCGCCGATGTCGTCCTGCCGCGCGGCGTCGAGTGCGTCGACGAAGTCGGGCACGGTGAGCGCACCCAGCGCTTCGAGGTCGCGCGCGATGTCTTCGTGCCGCGCGTCGGCCATCTGGCGGTGGCGCAGCGCGTCGAGCGCGCGGTTTTTCGCGGTGGTCATGAGCCAGGCGCCGGGGTTGTCCGGCACGCCGTCTTTCGGCCAGTGTTCCAGCGCGGCCACCAGCGCGTCCTGCGCCAGTTCTTCGGCCAGGCCGAGGTCGCGCACACGCCGCGCCACGGCGGCGACGATGCGGGCGGACTCGATGCGCCAGACGGTGGCGATGGTTTGGTGGACGGCGGAATGCACGGGCAGGAGCTTACTGCGGGGGTCGTGGGAGACCCCTCACCCCGGCCCTCTCCCGCGTTCGGGAGAGGGAGATTCGCACTCACATCTGCTCGGGCGCGGCCGCTTCGTCCATCCAGAACACCTCCCACTGGTGGCCGTCGAGGTCGGCAAAGCCGTGCTGGAACATGAAGCCGTGGTCCTGCGGCGGGTTGGGGGTGGTGGCGCCAGCGGCCACGGCCTTGCGCACCACCTCTTCGGCCTCGGCGCGACTGTCGACCGACAGGGCGATCAGCACCTCGGTGGCCTTGTGCGCATCGCTGACGGGCTTCTTGGTGAAGCCCTGGAAGAAGGGCTCGACCAGCAGCATGGCGTAGAAGTTTTCGCCGATTTCGAGGCAGGCGCCCTGCTCGTTGGTGAAGCGCTGGTTGAACGTGAGGCCCAGGGCCTTGAAGAAGGCCTGCGAACGGGCCATGTCCTTGATGGGCAGGTTGACGAAGATCTGGCGGAACATGGTGGTCTCTCCTGGCGGGTGGGGTATGGGGTGATCAGGCCTGCTCGGCCAGGGCCTTCAGGTGGGACAAACCCGCCTCGAAGTCCTTGCCGATCATCTGGTCCATGCTGAAGAAGATGCCCATCAGCTTGGCGATGAAGGGGCTCGGTCCGTGCATGGCCCAGGTGACGCGGGTCGCACCGCCTTCGGGCACCAGGCTGAACGTGACGACGTTGTGGCCTTCAAAGGGTTCGAACATGTCGAGCTGCATGGTGACCACCGACGGTTCGGTGGACGTGGTGATGCCGATGCGGCCCTTGCCGACTTCCTTGTTGCCCTGGAAATCGAACACCGCGCCGGGGCCCGCGGCCGGGCCGCTGTAGGTGCCCCGCATGGCCGGGTCCTTGCGGTTGTAGGGGTTCCAGGTGTTGAAGCGGTGCAGGTCGTTGATGAGCGGAAACAGCTTCGCGGCGGGCGCAGCGACGGTGGTGGAACGCTCGACGCGGAAGCTGTCGGGCCGAGTGGCGGCGTAGGCCAGCAGCAGGCCGATGGCCGCGACGGTGATGAGGGCGAGGGACTTGATCACGGCGGCACCTCCTCAGGCTTTCTGGTTCGCTTCCATCTGCTTGAACTTGTCCAGCGCCTCGCTGGGCGGGAACTCGTCAAGCTCGATGAGCTGGCGCAGCTCGATCACGGCTGGCTTGCCACGCCCCGCGGGGTTGGGAAAGCGGCGGCTCCATTCCATGGCCTCTTCGCGCGAGCGCACCTGGATCAGCGTGTAGCCCGCGATCAGCTCCTTGGCCTCGGCGAAGGGGCCGTCGACGACGCGCTGGCCCGAAGCGTCGTAGTGGATGCGCCAGCCGGTGCGGCTGGGGTGCAAGCCGCTGCCGTCGAGCAGCACGCCGGCGCGCGCCAGTTCCTCGTGGTACGCGGCCATCTCGGCCATCAGTTCCTCGGGGGCTTCGGGTGTGACTTCGGCCTCGAACTCGGGGCAGGACTTGACGATGATCATGAATCGCATGGGGTTCTCCTGGAAGGGGTCAGGCCGGGGTTTCACAGACGGTCTTGAGGGACTGCAGCGCCTTCGGCCAGGTCTGCGCCATCCAGTCCTCGTAGGTGCCAAACACGTCGCAGTCGACACGCACGCGGGTGCCGCCGGCTTCGTCGCTGAAGCTGTAGTTCTCGAAGCACGGCGCCCAGGCGCGCACGGCCTCGCTGGTTGTGTCTTCGACACCCTTGTCGATCATGCCCAGGTGCCGGATCGAGACGAACTCGGCCGGCCGGTGCGCCGCGATCTCGGCGACCATGCCTTGGTTGCTCGGGCCGAGGAAGCGGATGGTCTGGCCCTGATCCCACGAACCCTCATAGCGCGAGCCTTCACAGAAGGTGGCGGTCCACTGTTCGTAGGTGGGTGAATGCAGCATGGTGCGCCACACGTGCTCGCGCGGCGCGGCGATCAGGATGTCGAAGTGCAGGGTTTTCATGGCGATCTCCTGTGGGGGTTCACGGTGTGCCGGCGTAGGCGCGTTCGAGCGCGGCGATGTCGAGCTTGCGCATCTGCCTCATGGCGATGGTCATGCGCTGCCGGGCCTGGCTGGGCGGCTCTTCCATGCGCTCCATGAAGCGCTGCGGCACGATCTGCCAGGAGACGCCCCAGCGGTCCACCAGCCAGCCGCACATCTCGGCCTCGGGCACGGCCGACAACGCGGCCCAGCAGCGGTCGATCTCAGCCTGGTCGGCACAGCTCACGACCAGTGAAGCGGCGGGCGAGAGTGTGAAATGCGGGCCGCCGTTGAGCAGGGACAGCACATGGCCATCGAGTTCCAGGGTCACCAGCATCGCCGCGCCCTCGGGCATGGGGTCGCCGGTGCCGTAGTGCAGCACGCTGGTGATGCGGGAATTGGGAAACAGCGCGGTGTAGAAGCGGGCGGCTTCTTCGGCCTGGGTGTCAAACCACAGGCAGGTGTGGATGCGGGGCTTCATGCACAAGACTCCTGTTCGTCGACGCAGGCAGCGGCGGACTTGCCGGGCCTCACGCGAAGCCGGTTCAACGGCTTCTGTGGGTACGACGAAACAGGTTGGGCGTTTTCGACAGCGCCCGTCTAGGTAGAAACCCCGATTTCAATCGCTCAGGCCTGGCTCTCGTCGAAACAGGGCGCGAGCGGGCGCACCTCGACGGTGGCCCACTGCGCGGCGGGGCAGCGCTGGGCGATGGCAATGGCTTCTTCGCGGCCCACGTTCTTCAACAGAAAGAAGCCGCCGATCATTTCCTTGGCTTCGGCAAACGGGCCGTCCAGCACCTGCGGATGCCCCCCCGCCTGGCTCACACGGACCGCGCTCGACAGCCCGGCGAGCGACTCCACCGCCTTGAGCTTGCCTTCGGCCGCGAGCCCCTCGCCGAAAGCCTGCATGGCGGCATAGGCAGCGCGGCCTTCGGCTTCGGTGCGGGTGGCGCGCTGGCCAACCGGTTCGTGGATCAGGAGCATGTAGGACATGGTGGGGCCTTTCGATGAACGAGAGGGCGATGCTACACAGACGGCGCGGGTCTCGCCACAGGTCTGGCCAGCTTCCCTATCGGGCGCGGGTCAAGGTCTCAGGGAACTCATGTCGACCCAATCCGGGCAGTCACCGTTCAACTGACAAAAACCGGTGTGCAGCGATGGCTGACGGTGGGTGCTGCCAAGCGCACTCACGCTGACCGCCACGAAGCGGCTGTTGGGTACGTTGAGTGGCGCTGGCCCGAGTGGCGGCTCTATGGGGTGCTGCGGTCGCAGGGCTTCCGCGACTCGGCTAGCGCCGCACCAGATCGGCAGGCTGGTCCAGGCGGCCACCTCCCTAGCCTCTACCCTGAGCCCGTGTCCTGCGCTGATGCCTGCATAGCAGAGACCACACCAAAGACGCCGAACCGGATGTTGAGTTCGTCCGGTAAGGGTGCTACGGCAAGGCGTTTGCCGTGTATGCCGGCCATCACCACCGCCGCGCCAGCCAACAGCAAGGCATCGGTGATGGCCCCGCCTATGCCGCTGGTCGCATCGGTCACGAACATGGTCTGGACGGTCAGGTCGAAACTGGATGCCGTTTCATAGAACCTCTGGCGAAGGCCTTTTCAACGGAATGAGGTGGTCCCACCGATCGCTGGCTTCAACCATGTAGTGCACGGTAAGCACGACCCGCTGGAACGCCCATCGCCCACCGATGCGGATGTATTCGTCGTCAAATCGACCGACCACGTAGTAACTTTTTCCATCGCGCACCGGTCGGCCATCAAGGTAGCTGGTCTCCGTGCCGCGGTCGCCATCGACCTGAATGGCGTGGCTGTGCACAAACTGTCTTGCAGACTGGACGGGGAACGACAGGAAGAACTGGCGGATGTTATCCCGCCCGTGCACCTCGGGGCGGCCGCTGTAGACCACACTGGCGTCTGGTGCAAAGAGCTCCCACAGCCGGTCACCAGCGTCCTCATTGACGCGCTCGTGGTATTGGTCGCGCAGCCTGCGGATCGCCTCGATGTCTTCGAGGTGCTGGACTCGGGTCAGGAGCTTGTCACATTGCTGTTGCAGCGATGCAAGTGTGGAGAGGTGGGAAGCCGTCATGCGGAGGACCCGTTGAGAGGGAGGGTGTGTCAGGCCCGAATGCGCTGCCCTGCGCTGGCACCAGAGCGCGTGGCGGACAGCGCATGGGATGTGATTCGCAGCGTCGTCAGTTCATGACGAAGCCACCCGATGCACCCAGGGTTTGGCCGGTGACGAACAGCGCCTGCTCGGAAGCGAGAAAGGCCACGACGCCGGAGATGTCGCTGGGACGCGAAAGGCGGCCAACGCCTTTCGAGATCGGGTAAACGTTGAGCATCTTCTTCAGCAGCTCGTTGTTTTCAACGGTTGCGTTGATGTTCAGCGGGCCATCCTTGATGCCCTCGTGCGACACCGCGCCCAGGGCGACCGAGTTGACGGTGATGGCATGGCGGCCGTGTTCGCGCGCGAGGGCTTTGGCGAATCCGCCAATGGCGGCTTTGGCTCCCGAGTACACCGCCATGTTGGCCTCGCCAATGCGCCCAGCCTCGGAAATGATGTTGATGATGCGGCCGGTCTTTTTCTCGACCATGCCTGGCAACACCGCGCGGCAGCAGTACATGGTGCCGTAGACGTTGAGGTCAACGATCTTGGACCAGTCGGCGACCGGTGTTTCCAGGAAGGGTGGCGTGCGGCCGCCTTTTTCGCGGCGCTCGGGAATGATGCCGGCGTTGTTCACCAGGATGGTGACCGGGGTCGAGAAGTGCGCGCTGGCGTGGGCCACCATGGCCTCGACTTCGTCGAGCTTGGTGATGTTGGCCGGTGCGGCCAGTGCCTGGCCGCCAGCGGCGGTGATCTCGTCGGCCACCGCTTGGGCGCGTTCCTCAAACAGGTCGTTGACGATCACCCGTGCGCCTTCAGCGGCCAGTTCCAGGCAGATTTGGCGCCCGACGCCTTGACCGCCACCCGTGACGAGTGCGACCTGTCCGTTCAATCCCAGTTGCATACGATTCCTTTGATGGTGTTGTTGAAAGTTGGTTTTTGATTCAGCGCCCGACGAAACGCGGTGCGCGCTTTTCGACAAAGGCGCGCATGCCTTCGACGCGGTCTTCGCTGTCGACCAGCATGGAGGCCGCATAGCGCTCGTATTCGAGCCCGGAATCCAGGTCGGTCTGCATGCCGCGGTTGATGGCGCGCTTGGCAAAGCGCACCGCCAGGGGCGGGTGTTGGGCGAGGCGCCTCGCCCATTCCATCGCGGTGGGGAAGAGTTCTTCGGCGGGCATGACGCGGCTGACCAGCCCCATGCCCAATGCGGTGGTGGCGTCGATGAGGTCGGCCATAAGGATCAGTTCCTTGGCCCGGGCTTCGCCGATCAAGCGCGGCAAGCGCTGCGTGCCGCCTGCGGCCGGGATCACCCCCAGTTTGATTTCGGGCAGGCCAAAGCGCGCGGTGGACGCGGCCAGCCGGATGTCGCAACACAGGGCAATCTCCAGCCCACCGCCCAGGGCCACGCCGTTGATGGCGGCGATGACGGGTTTTTCGAACTCTTCGATGTTCCGAAACAGGTCGTGCGTGGCCTTCTGCCGGACGAAGTATTCGCTGCCGCGGACCACTTCACCCGCGCGTTCCTTGATGTCGGCACCGGCGCAAAACGCCCGGTCACCGCTGCCGGTGACGAGCACCGCGCGCACCTGGTCGTCGGTGCGGGCCAGCTCGAAGAAGGCGCGGGCAAGGTCGGCCTTCATCGTGCCGCCCAGTGTGTTCATCCGTTCGGGGCGGTTCAGCGTGATCACGGCGACATGGTCACGCACTTCGTACAGCAGTGTTCCGAGGTCCTGGGGTTGGTGGTCAGAGGTTGTCATGTTTGTCTTTCCAGGTGGGCGCGGGTTGGTCAGTTCGCGGTCGAGAGCACATGGGCGATCGAGACCGATCCCAGACCGATCATGTGGGCCATGGCCCAGCGGGCGTTGGGGTGTTGGCGACCGGTCGCTTCACCGCGAAGTTGCCGCGTGATCTCGGCGATCTGACCGATGCCGGTGGGCCCGAGCGGGTGTCCCATGCCGATCAGGCCACCCGAGGCGTTCACGGCGCAGCGGCCGCCGATCTGGGAGTCGCCGCGGGCCAGGTATTGCGCGCCTTCGCCAGGCTCACAGATGCCGATGGCCTCGGTGTAGAGCAGTTCTTCGATGGAGAACGCGTCGTGCAGTTCGAGCAGGTTGAGCTCCGTCGGGGCGATGCCGGCTTGTTCACAGGCGGCATTGGCGCTGGAGCGCACCAGTTCCGTGGCCGCGTCGCCGCAGGCGGTTTCTTCGCGGTCGCTGCCGGCCACCGAGGCGTGCACGCGAACGCAGCGTCGGGCGTCCAGCCCCAGGCGCTTGAGTGCATGACCGGAGACCAGCAGCACGGCTGCGGCGCCTTCACCGCGCGGGGTGCACTGCTGCACCGTGAGATCCCCGACGACACGGGGAGAGGCCAGCACCTGCTCCAGCGTGCGGGGCTTGCGAAACTGGGCGAACGGGTTGAGTGCGGCATTGCCGTGGTTCTTGACAGCCACCGCGGCCATCTCGGCCACGCTGGCGCCCCGCTCGCGCAGGTAGGTGCGCGCCATCATGGCGAATTTCACGGGGGGCAGGTTGGCCGTATCGCTCAGGCTTTCAAGGCCATTCTTGTTGGCCGCGCGGCGTCCGTCGCCGTGTTTGTCGACACCGACAGCCAGCACGACGTCGCTCATGCCGGTGGCGATTTCCATGCAGGCCTGGCGGAAGGCGAAAGAGCCCGACGCCGATGCGTTCTCGACCTGCGTCACGGCCAGACCGGTGGACCCCAGGTGACGGAACATCACGCGTCCTGTGGCCATGCCGATGGCGGCGGTGCCGACGTAGGCGCTTTGAACCTGATCCCAGCGCAGACCTGCGTCGGCCAGCGCTGCGCGAACGGCGGTCAGGCCCAGATGGGTATAGGGCGTTTCGGTGGGAAACTGGTAGGCATGCATGCCGATGCCCACCACATAGATGCCCCCGTTTTCGTGGATCCAGTTGGAGGACGCCGCCGGTTTTTGTTGGGCTTCAGTGCTCATGTGGGTGCCCCCTCGTTCATCGGAACAAAGACACAGGCATAGACCCCAAGCGCCTCGCGCACTTCGGCGACGGCTTTGAGGGCCATGCCCGTGCGCAAACCGGCCTCGTCTTTGACCGCGATCACGCCTTCTTCGACGATGCCCTCTGCGATACGGATATCACCAGCGATCGCGGGCGCATTCATGCCCGGCATCAGGGGCACATGGATGGTCACGAACTCCAGCAGTTCCCCTTGGCCAGGGCGGGTCAGCCGGGTGGCCTCGGTGAGTGGGTCGCCGCAGTGCGAGCAACCCGGGGCGTTGGCGGGGAAGTTGACCGCTCCGCAAGCAGGGCACTGCGCAAAGAAGAAGTCGAGGGAGGTGCCGTCTTGCGCCAGTTGATAGAGCGTGGGGTGCAGCGGCTTCAGCGAAGTCTGTTGGTCGGTCATGAGGGGGAGGTTTGTCAGAAAAGGGGAGAAAGGGCCACGCGAGCGTGGCCCCGATGTCAATCGAGCGATGCGCCGGATGTCTTGACCAGATCGCGCCAACGCACCATTTCGGTCTTGACGAATTCGCCCAGCTTTTGGTCACGCATGTCGGTCATCGGGATGCTCCCGTACTTCTGGTTGTTCTGCACCATCTCGGGCTCCACCATGGCTTTCTCGATGGCATCCGCCATCTTCTTGACGATGGCTGGTGGGGTTTTTGCGGGCATGAAAACGGCACCCCAAGAGCTGGACTCGGCCCCGGCCAAGCCGAATTCGCCAACCACGGGCACATCGGGTGCGGAGGTCAGTCGCTTCTTGGCCGTCACAGCCAGCGCCGTGAGCTTTTTGCCGCTCACCAAAGGCAGCACGATGGCTGGGTAGTCAAACATCAAGTCGATGCTTCCAGCCATGAGATCGGTCAGCGCAGGGCTGCTGCCTTTGTAGGCGACGTGGGTCATCTTGGTGCCGGTCACCACCTGGAACATCTCGGCCGTGAGGTGGGTGCCCGTGCCTGCGCCGGCAGAGCCGTAGTTGAGTTTGCCCGGGTTGGCTTTGGCGTAGGCGATCAGTTCGGGAACCGACTTGAACGGCCGGTTTGGATTGATCACCAACACCAGAGGGGACTCCGAAATGCCGTGCACAGGCGCGAAGTCGGCGACAGGGTCGTAACCCACTTTTTTGTACAGCGCGAGGTTGGCGCCTTGGGTGCCCTGGGTGCCGTAGACCATGGTGTAGCCATCGGGCGCTTGGCGGGCCGCGGCCTCCACGCCAATCGAGCCGCCAGCGCCAGGGCGGTTTTCCACGATCACGGGCTGCCCCAGGTGGGGTTCGAGCAGCTTCGCCAGCAGGCGGGAGGTGTTGTCGGTGACGCCGCCCGCGGTGAAGGGGACGATGAGCTTGATGGGGTGGTCAGGCCATGGTGCGTCCGCAGCCAGCACGGCGCCGAAAGCGAGCGACCCAAGGGTCAGAACGGACAGTTTTTTCAGAATATTTCGCATGGTTGTCTCCATTTCCGTTGCCACAACATCGTGACTGGTCGTAGAATACTTCAAAATCTCGTAGGAATGATATTTTACTTATTGGGGTAATCCCTTGATTTTTATGGTGGCAATGGCTTCTATGACCGAAAGAGTACTGCGAGTGTTTGTTCGTTAATATTCGTACTTATCTACGAAATATCGGAGTATTTATGCCCACCATCGTTCCAGCCGCCACCCGCACCATGCTGCTGCTTGAAGTGTTCGCTCGCGAACGCCGCGAGTTGTCCAACTCGGATCTGGCGCGCCTCATGGATTTGCCAGAAAGCAGTTGTTCTGACCTGCTCTACACGCTGCACGACATGGGTTACCTGCTGCGCACGGCCCGCAGCAAGCGCTTCTACCCAACGGCGCGGCTGCTGGACATTGCCAAGGAGATCTCGGCCAGTGATCCCCTGTTTGCCGTGGCCACTGAGGCCTGTGAGTTGTTGCGCGACAAGACCGGTGAGACCGGCTTGTGTGGGCATGTGGTGTCCGGGGTGGTGCATGTCCTGGCTTTTGCCGAAGGCACGCATCCGTTGCGCTACGTCTCCAACGTGGGCAACAAGATCGCGCTGCATGTCTCGGCCCTGGGCAAGGCCGAGCTCGCACTCGGCACACCCGAAGAGGCCGCACGCCAGTTGCGCCTGAAAACACTCAAGCAGGTCGCCCCGGGCTCCATCACCGACCTGGCCGTGCTCGAAAGACAGGTCGCCGAGGCCCGCGAACAGGGCTGGAGTTGGGTCGAGAACGAAGGTTTTGACGGCCTGGCCGCCATGGCGGTGGCGGGCTACGTGGGCGACCAGCCGCTGGCCATCTCCGTGGCCGGCCCCACGCAGCGACTGCAGGCGAACAAAGAAACCTGCCTTCAAGCCCTCAAGGAAGTTCAGGCGCTCGTGTTCCATCCGCGCGAGGGATCCACCCCACCGCGCGCCGCCGGGGCTCGCCGCTCTACGCCATCCAAAGTGACAGGGCCGGCGTAGACCACGCCCGGGTCCGATCCCGTTTCAACCACCAGGAGACAAAACCATGTATTTCGTTGCCGATGCAGACCAGGAGATGTTGCGCGACAGTGTTCGCCGCTTCATGAAGAGCGAGGTCGCACCCATCGTGTCCGAACACGACAAGGCCAAGACCTTTCCTTTTGAGCTGCTGAAGGCCTTGACGCCGTTTGGCTACATCGGCGGGCGCTTGCCCGAGTCCCTGGGTGGGATGGAGCTGGACGCGATGAGCTGGGCCATGCTGATGGAAGAGGCGGGCTACACCTGGCTCTCGCTCAGAACCATGGTCAACATCACCAACGCCGCCATCAACAAGCTGGCGGCCGAGGCCAACGAGGAACAGAAGGAGCGCTTCCTCAAGCCCCTGATGGCGTCCGAGCGCCGCGTGTTCAACGCCATCAGCGAACCGGGCACCGGCTCCAACATCGCCCAGGTGCAAACGCGGGCAGACCTGCAGGGTGACCACTATGTGCTCAACGGTCGCAAGCTCTGGATCACCAACGGCGTGTTCGGCGACTTCGGCATCGTGGTGGCCCGCACCTTCAGCCCCGACTGCGATGGCCAGCTCTCCACCTTCCTGGTCGAGCGCGATGTGTCGCCGTATGAAGTGCGGCCGGTCGACACCATGGTGCTGCGCAGCACCGGCACGGCCGAACTCAACTTCGACAACGTCAAGGTGCCGCGCGAGAACCTGCTGGGCGAAGAAGGCACGGCGCTGAAGAAGATGCTGAAGGGCCTGGACGGTGCCCGGGTCAACATCGCGATGGGCGCGGTGGGTGCGGCGCAGGCGGCGCTGGACCTGTCCATCGACCACGCCCGCACGCGCACGCAATTCGGCCGACCCATCGGCAGCTTCCAGCTGGTGCAGAAGCTCATCGTCGACATGACGGTCCGCGTGGAAGCCGCCCGCGCGCTGGGCCTGCGCGCAGCCGCTGCACTGGACTCCGGGCGGGACGTGCGAACGGCCGCCTCCATTGCCAAGCTCTATGCCACCGAGGCCGCACACGAAGTGGCCAGCATGGCGCTGCAGGTGCATGGTGGTCTGGGCTACGCGACGGACTATCCCATCGAACGCATCTTCCGGGACACGCGCGGCGGCACCATTCCCGAAGGCACGACGGAGGTGCAGACCTTGATCGTCGGGCGCGAAATTCTGGGCATGTCGGCCATCGTCTGATCACGACAGCCCCTGCCCCATCCAAAAAAACAAGACCACTGGAGACAACGTTGACCGACCTAACGCGGCTGATTCACCCCCGCTCGATTGCCCTTGTAGGCGCCTCTGATCGCCTGCACAGCATCGGTGAGCGCACCTTGACCAATCTGCTGGACCACTCCGAATTCGACGGCGAGATCTTCCTCGTCAACCCCACCAAGACCGAAATCCGTGGCCGGAAATGCTGGCCCAGCGTGGCCGCCTTGCCCACCACACCCGATATCGCGGTGATCGTGGTGCCGGTGGTGGGCGTGCTGGCCGTGGCCGAGGAATGCGCCAGCCGTGGCGTGCCTTTCGCCGTGGTGCTGACCTCGGGCTTTGGCGAAGCCGGAGAAGAAGGCGAGCAGGCGCAGGTGCGCCTCAAGGCCATCGCCGACGCGGGTGGCATGCGGATCTATGGCCCGAACTGCCCTGGACTGACCAATGTCAATCACCGTCTCGGGCTGACCTTCTCCCCTTCGTTCCCGCACGACCTGATCAAGGGGCCCATTGGCCTCGCGACACAGGGCGGCGGCCTGGGTCGCAACGTGATGCAGGCCATGGACCGGGGCATCGGCATCGGGCTCTGGGCGTCCACGGGCAACGAGGTCGACCTGCAGGTGGCCGACTTCATTCACTACATGGCCGACGCGCCGGACATCAAGGTCATCGTCACCTTGCTCGAAGGCATCAAGGACGGGGCCAAGTTCGTCGCCGCCATTCAGCGAGCGGCGGCCAACGGCAAGCCGGTGATTGCGTTCAAGGTGGGCAAGTCCGAATACGGTCAGCGCGCGGCCCAGTCGCACACCGCTTCGCTGACCGGTTCGGCGGAAGTGAACAGCGCGGTGTTCCGCCAGTTCGGCGTGATCGAGGTGGACGATATCGACGAACTTGTCGACACGGCCTGGATGTTCGCGCGCGCCATGCCCGGCCCCGAGGATGGCATCGGCATCTACACCTCGTCGGGCGGTACGGCCGCACTGACGGCCGACGCGGTGGGCACGCGGGGTTTGCGGCTGGCCACTTTTGCACCCGAAACCCGGGCGCTCCTCAAGGAACTGTTGCCCGACTACGCAGCGATCGACAACCCGGTGGACACCACCGCGGCGGTGCTGAGCGATGCGCAGCTGATCGAGAAGACGCTGGGCGCGGTGGCCAGCGACCCCAACCTCGGTTGCGTGATCGTGCCCATCACCCTGGATTACGGCGAGACCACTATCCAGATGGCGCGCACCATCATCGCGGCGCAAAAGAACTGCGCCACACCGATTGTTCCGATCTGGATGAGCGACCGCATGGGTGAGGGCTACCGCATGCTGGTGGCGAGTGGTTTTGCACCGCCGCGCTCGGTGGGCAAAGGCCTGAGCGCGGTGCGGCGCTGGGTGGAGTACGGCCGCTGGAAACGCGCCCAGTCCGGCATGGCCGCCGCCTCGCTCACCTCGGTGTTGCCGCCCGCTTCGGCCACCCGCTCGGTGTCAGAACTTGAGGGCAAGCGGCGGTTGCGCGAAGCAGGCATTGAGGTTCTGCCCAATGCCCTGGGCCGCACCCAGGAGGAGGCCGTGGCGCAAGCGACTGCAATGGGCTACCCGGTCGTGGCCAAGATCGCCAGCGAACAGATCGTGCACAAGTCGGACATCGGTGGTGTGCAGGTGGGGCTGAAGAATGCCGAGCAGGTGGCTGCCGCCTGGGTCGACATCATGGCCTCGGCGGCGCACCACCGCCCCGATGCCACGATCGACGGCTTGCTCATCGAGAAGATGGCGCCTCAGGGCGGCATCGAGCTGATGATCGGCGTGACCCGGGACCCGGTGTTTGGACACGTGATGACCTTTGGCATGGGCGGTATCTATGTCGAGATCCTGCGCGATGTGACACGCCGCATGTTACCCATCGGCGCGGAAGATGCGGCGGCCATGGTTCGTGAGATGCGTTGTTTCCCGCTGCTCGACGGTGCGCGTGGGCGGCCACGGGCAGACCTCAAGGCGCTCGAAGCGCTGCTGCTTCGCGTCTCGGCGTTTGTGGTGGCTAACGCCGACCGGATCGAAGAGATGGATCTCAACCCCGTGTGGCTGGGTGCCGAGGGCGAAGGGGCCTTGCCACTTGACGCCGTCATCATCGAGCGCGCCGCGCCCGAGGTGTCGGCATGACGGGGTCCACCACGCGCCCACCGCTGGCGGACATCACGGTGGTTGATTTCAGCGAACTGCTGCCCGGCCCCTTCTTCACGCAAGCCCTGGCCGAGATGGGCGCGCGCGTCATCAAGATCGAACGCCCGCCCCATGGCGACAACGCGCGCCGACTGGGCGCGGGGGGATTTTCGGCGGTCAACCGGGGCAAGGAAAGCCTGCTGGTCGACATGAAGGACGAGGCCCAGCGTGCCCAGGTGCGTCAGCTGGTGGCGTCCGCCGACATCGTGGTCGAGTCCTACCGGCCGGGCGTGATGGCGCGTCTGGGCATGGACTTCGCTTCGTTGCAAGCGACTTGCCCGCGCTTGATTTATGTGTCGCTCAGCGGCTATGGCCAGGCGGGCCCATGGGCCAAGCTTCCCGGACATGACATCAACTACCTGGCGGCCGCCGGCGTGCTGGCGGTGTCGGGGGAAGCGGGCGGCCAGCCCGCGCTGGGGGTGGGCTTGCCCGTCGCTGACCTGTGCGGCGCCATGTATGCGCTGTCGTCCACGCTGGCCGCCTTGTTCCAGCGGGAAAGCACCGGGCAAGGTCAGCACCTCGACGTGGCCCTGGCCGACTGCGCCCTGCACTGGATGAACCCGCGCCTGGGCACCTACCGGGAAAGTGGTGCGGCCACATTGGAAGCGCAAAGGGAGGTGACGTTGGTCAAGCCCGCCTATGGGGCGTTCGCCTGTCTCGACGGCCGCTATCTCTCCATCGCGGCGCTGGAGGACCATTTCTGGCAGCGCCTCTGCCAGGCCATCGACTTGGCGCCGTTCAACGGCGAGGTCTACCAGTCCTTCAAGCAACGCAAGCCCCACGCGCAGGCCATCAACCAGCGCATCGCCGAAGCCGTGAAAGACCGGGACGCCGATGCGTTGTTCGAGTTGCTGAGCCGGCACGACGTGCCGGTGGCCCCGGTGGTGGAGCCCGCCCGGTTGGCCGCGCTGCCGCAGTTCGCCACGCGCGACAAGTTCGAAGCCGGCGACCACATGCCGCTCGTGCGCTTTCCCGTGCCCCTGGCCGGCATGAGCGAGGGTGTGCTGGGACCGGTGCCGGCGCTGGGCAGTGCCCGCATCTGAACCGATGGCGGCGCCGTTTCGCACCCGGTTGACCGACCTGCTGGGCATCGAGCATCCGATCCTGGGTGGCGGCCTCATGTGGCTGTCGGATGCCCGGTACGTGGCCGCCCTGGCCAATGCCGGTTGCATGAGTTTCATCACACCCCGCTCGTTTGCGAGCGACGAGGCATTTGCCGAAGCGATCGAGGTGTGCAAAGACCTGAGCGCGGGCAAGCCCTTCGGCGTCAACCTGACCCTCTCCAGCCGCCCCGAAAACAACCAGTCGGTCCAACGATGGACCGAGATCGCGCTGGCCCACGGCGTGCGCCATTTCGAGACGGCGGGCTACCGGCCCGACGGTCTCATTGGCACGCTGCATGCGGCGGGCGCCATCGTGATTCACAAAGCCTCCAGCATCCGCCACGGCCTCGCTGCCGAGCGCGCGGGTGCCGATGCGATCGCATTGATCGGCATGGAGGAAGGGGGCCACCCCGGCGTCAACGAACTGCCGTCCATGTTGATGGGGGCGTTGGCCGTGGGCCAGTTCCGCGTTCCGCTGGTGCTCGGCGGCGGCATCGGGCACGGCCGCCAGATCGCCGCCGCGCTGGTTCAGGGGCTGGACGGTGTGCTGATGGGGTCGCGCTTTCTGGTGTGCGAAGAGATCGGTGCGCACCCCGACTACAAGGCGCATCTGCTGACCTGCGATGAACACGCCACGGTGCGGGTGCTGCAGTCGCTCGGCAACACTTGGCGCGTGCTGCGCAACGACACCGCACACAAGATCGAAGCGCTCGAACGCTCGGGCGCGCTTGACCACGCCGCCTTCGGTGACCTCATCAAGGGCACCACGGTGCGCGATGGCTGCTACGCCACCGGCGACTGGAACCAGGGCATGTTGTCGCTCGGTCCCGCCATTGCTTTTGCAAAACGCATCGAGCCGCTGTCGTCCATTGTCTCGAGCCTGATCGAAGAAGCTCGAAACGCCTTTCAAGCACACGCAAACTGAAATCAATGATGAACAAACTGCCTTTTCTGGACCGCCTGACCATCCCCGCGATCGCGGCGCCCATGCTGCGCGTTTCGGGCTATGAACTGGTGTCTGCCGCCTGCGAAGCGGGTGTGGTGGGGGCCTTCCCGACCGCCAACTGCGCGTCGCTGGACGAGTTCGAAGATTGGCTGGGGCGACTCAGCCAGGCCGCTTCGGAAAACCCGCGGCGCGCGCCTTTTTGTCCCAACCTCATCATGCGTCGCGACCCTGCGCGCGTGATGGCGGAGGCGAAGCTGATCGTTCAACACCACACCGAAGTCGTCATCACCAGCGTGGGATCGCCCGCTGCGGTTGTCCCGGCATTGCACGATGGCGGCTGCCTGGTGTTGGCCGACGTTGCTTCGGTGCACCATGCCGAACGCGCCATCGCAGCCGGCGCCGACGGCCTGGTGTTGCTGACGGCGGGCGCTGGAGGTCACACCGGGTGGGCCAATCCGTTTGCTTTCGTGCGCGCGGTGCGGGCACTCTTCGATGGCCCCATTGTTTTGGCCGGCGGCATGTCGGATGGCGTGGCACTGAAGGCCGCCACGGTGCTGGGCTGCGACCTGGGCTCCTTCGGCACGCGCTTTGTGGCAACGCGCGAGAGCCTGGGTGCACAGGCCTACAAACAGATGCTCACGGAGACCTCGCTCGACGACATCTTGGTCACCCGCGCTTTCACCGGCTTGCCGGCCAACTTCCTGAAGCCCTCGATCGAGCGCGTGGGCCTGAATCCGGCCGAGCTGGACGAGACCGTGACGGTGGCCGAGGCGAGGACCAAGTTCGGGGGTGGCGCCGATACCGCGGTCATCCAGCGCTGGCAAGACCTGTGGAGCGCGGGCCACGCGGTGTCCGGCGTGACGTCGATTCCTTCGGTTGCAGCGTTGGTCGAGACCTTGCGGGCGGAGTTTGTGGCTGCAGGTTGACGTGTGGTTGGCCAGGAAGCGCTTAAACGATGATTGCTTGCTTGACATTGATGAAACCAGGGTGGAACCCTTTCCGTTCACGCTGACCATCAAACAGTAGCTTTTCCCCACCAAACACGGAAGTCGCTTGAAGGTGCAGTGACCGGAAAAGGCAGTCCGCTGGATGCCCGGACTCTGGAGCTTTGAGTTACTGCGGAAATGCACGACTTTCAGCAATGGGTCGGGAACACCAGTTCGTCCCTGGAGTTAGCCCCGCTCTCGGGAACTTTGTCTGACCGGCCTCAATCGAGCGACCGGCCACGACGGTCGAGCGGTCGCTTGAGGCAATGCTCACCGAATGACCAGTTGCTTCGCTCGCAAAGTTTCAGGCGTCAGTTGCGAATGTCTGGCCTCAGCCTACTGCAGGCACACGACCAATCATCGCGACAGGCTGTTGTTGGCCTCAATCTGACATACGCAATCGCAGCCAGACAGCCACCGTCTCGACCAAAAGCTGAGGCTGTGCAACAAGTCCACAACCTCCCTTGAGCGCTCGAAACGGGCCGAAGCCCCCAGCAGCGCGAAAGGCATCGAAATCCGTGCGGCATCGGGCGTTGCGTTGGACGCCTGTCATGGCGTCCATGCCGCCACAACGATGGCTTGCCTGGGCGCGAACGAACGCCGAGCGATGCACCTCGGGCCGTGCACCGACGCAAGAGCCTGGGCAGCAAGAGAAAATGGCACCCTCATCCAACGCCCCACCACGACGCACGCCCCATGCTGACGATCCGCCCTGCCACCCCCGCCGACAATGACAGCCTCTGGCAGATCATGGAGCCGATCATCCGCGCGGGCGAAACCTACGACTTCCCGCGCGACACCCGTCGGGAGGCCGCCCTGGCCGCCTGGCTGGCGCCTGGCTTCCAGTGTTTTGTGGCCGAAGACGGGCAGCGGGTGCTGGGCACGTATGTGCTGCACCCGAATCGCCAGGGCGGCGGGTCGCACGTGGCGAATTGCGGCTACATGACGGCGGCTGATGCCACGGGCCAAGGGGTGGCCCGCGCCATGTGTGCGCACTCGCTGGACACGGCGCGGGCGCAGGGTTTCCGGGCGATGCAGTTCAACTTCGTGATCGCGAGCAACCACCGGGCCGTGAAGCTGTGGACCGGCATGGGGTTCGAGACCGTGGGCCGCCTGCCGGAGGCGTTTCTGCACCCCACTCTCGGCTACACCGACGCGCTGGTGATGTTTCAGCGCCTGTGAAGCCGGGCGCGAACGCCCCGCGCCATCAACGCGACTTCTGGACCGGTGGCGAAGCCGACGGCGAACGGGGCGCGCCCGCTGCGGCAGGCGGGTTGCACGGGTCCTGGGCTTCGCCGCTGCCAGTTTCCATCAGCGGCAGGATGGCCGCCGCAGGACCGGCCACGGCCCCCAGGGCCAGCGCTCCCAGCACACGCCCGATCAACCCCTTCGGTTCGATGCCCACGGCCGGGTTTGCCAGCGTACCGGTGATGGTGACGGGCGTTCTCAGGGACAGCAGAGACCAGTCTTTGGGCCGCGTGACCACGTGCAGGTTCAGCGATTCGTCGCGCAGGCTGACCTGGCCGGTGATCCACATCGTGCTGTCCTTGTTGTCCATCACGGCCAGGGTGGGTTTGATAAGGCCGCTGCGCGCCACCAGATCGAAACGGGCGCAGCGCAGGGGCAGCGGGCGGTCGCCGGTGATCACCACCTCCAGGGCCTGTGCGAGGTCGAGGCCCATGGCTTCGGTGATCAGGTGCGACAGGGTACCTTCGCGCAGCCTGAGGTGCAGCGGGCCGTCGGCCGAGCCCAGGATGGCCGCCGTCGAATTGCCGGCACCCCGCAGGTGCAGGTTGCCGGAGAGCACGCCCGTCAGGTAGGCCTGCACCGACTGCTCTCCGCCCTGACGGGCCTCCTTGCGCTCGCGTTTGAGCGCGGCCGTTGCGGTGGCCGGCGGGGCCTTGCCTTCGGCCGAATCGGGGCGCAGCCCCCTGATCCAGCCGGCCATGTCGATGCCTTCGAACGCGAGGCGGGCTTCCCATTTCGCGGGGTTGGCGTTGCTGTCCAGCGCCGTCATGCCCTTGACCTGTCCGCCCGACACCACGGCCTGCAAGTCCTCCAGGCGCAGCACGCCACCGTCCAGGAGCACGCGGGTCTTCAGCTGCCGCAAGGGCGCCATCGCCTGGGTGCCGAAGTCCAGCTCCTGGATGGCCATCTGCACATCGGCGTCCATGGCTTTCAGCGAGGGCAGGTCGAAGCGGCGTTGCGGCAGTGCGCGGCCCGCGGGCGTGTCGGCAGGCGCGGCCGTGCCCGCCTTTTTGTTCCCGCCGATGGCGGGTCCCAGATCGGCCAGCGCGAGCTTGGGGCCTGTGATGGTGCCGGTCAGGCGCGGCGGCTGGGTGCGCTGCTGGTATTGCATGTCGCCCTGAAGGCGACTGCTGCCGATGTGGGCGCGCGTCGTCTTCAGCCGCCAGACGCCGGCGTCCTGCTGCAATTCGCCGCGCAGATCGAATGCCGGTGTTCGCGGCAGGGTCAGCCCCAGGGGTTTGGCCACGTCAGCCAGCGAGGGGCCGGCCACTTCCACCCTGCCCTGCATGCGCGGCGTGCCCAGCAGCGAAGCAGCCTGGCCGTCGAACAGCACGCGCGTGGACGCGACCGTGCCCTTGATCATGACCGGCACCCAGGGAGCGTCGGCAGCGATGTCCGGGTCCTGCAGCAAGGGCAAGGTGCTGCCGGCGCGCACCTCCAGCTTGAGCGGCAAGGCGCGATAGCGCCCGGTGAGCGAGGCATGGTAGCCCGCGCCTGGGCCGCTCGCGGCGCTGCCTTCGCTGCCCCGCACCTGCACGGCCACGTCGGCGTCCTGCGTGGCATCGACCCATGCGATCTGCCCCTGGCCCACGGTCAGGTTCCCGAAGCTGGGCAACGCCGCCTCGACCGAATCGTCGGCGTCTTTCGGGCGTGTTTCTTTGGCGCCCAGCTGCCAGTTGGCCTGGCCGTCGGCGTTGCGCACCAGATGCGCATCGAGCACGTCGGCACGCAGGGCCTGCAGGTGCAGGGTGTCACCGCTTCGCCAGCGCCACACATCGCCCCAGCGCCAGGCCAGGGTGGCGCGTTGCGCATCCAGCAGGTGCGGCGCCTTGAAGCGGGGATCGGAGGCGATGCGCAGGTGTTCGACTTCCAGGCGCGGCCGCCAGATGAGATGCAGCTTCACCGCACCCTGCAATTGCACGGCCACGCCAGCACCGCGCGCCATGGCGCGCTCCAGCGGCTGTCGCAAGAACGGCCAGCCTGCCACTTCGCCCGCAACGACCATGGCCACCAGCAGACCGACCACACCCGCCGATGCCCACACGGCGGGCCGACGGGCCCATGTCAATCGGTCCCGCACGGGCACGGAAGGCGGCGGCGGAGGGGGAACATGGGGCAATGTATTCACGTGGGTTGGAACAGCAGCAGGGGCGCGCAGTTCCAGTTTGATCATAGAAGCCGGCGTCTCTTCTTATCGTTCGCCAACGCACAGACAGCGCCGTCGATAGAATCCGAAACTTCAACGATGAGCAGGTTCTTTCATGCGCCAGGCCCCCAATGGAAATGCCTCGTCGGACACGATGGAGGCGAGTGACGAGACACGGGCCCCTGGTGCACGCTGGCTCTCGAAGGGTGAGGCGTGGGTGCTGGAGCTCAGCGGTGAGTGGCGCGGGCACCGCGGCGCCTTGCCCGACCTGCCCGCCCCGGACATCGTGGGCCCGGTGGCGGTGACCGCCTCCGCGCTGCACTCCTGGGATGCCGTGCTCGCGGGGCGTTTGTGGCAACAGCTGGACCCGCTCATGCGCCGCTCGGTGTCGGTCGATCTGAACGGCTTGCCCCAGGGCTTGCAAGAGGTCCTGGCACTGGCCTTGAATGCGGCGCCACCCGCAACAGATACCCCCGAACCCCAGCCGCCCGGGCCCGTGACCCGTGTGGGCACTCGCGTCATCGACGCCTGGAACTCGCGCCACGAGAGCCTGACCTTCGTGGGCGAAGTGCTGCTCTCGCTGGGCCGCTGGATGCGCGGGGCCAGCGACATGCGGGCATCGGACCTGATGTGGCAGATCGAACAGACGGGGCCACGCAGCCTGCCCATCGTGGCCCTGGTGAGTTTTCTCGTGGGCCTGATCGTGGCCTACATGGGCGCCGCGCAGCTGCAGCGCTTTGGTGCCCAGACCTACATTGCCGACCTGGTCACCGTGGGCGTGGTGCGCGAAGTGGCGGCCCTGCTGGTGGGCATCGTGCTGGCCGGGCGCGTGGGCGCGGCTTTTGCGGCACAGATCGGCAGCATGCGCGCCAACGAAGAGATCGATGCCCTCACCACCCTGGGCGTGAACCCGTTCGACTTTCTGGTGCTGCCGCGGGTGCTGGCGCTGCTCATCGTGGGGCCCATGCTCACCGCCTTTGGTGCGCTGGTGGGCATGGGGGTGGGCTGGCTGGTGGCCGTGGTCATCTACGGTGTCACGCCGCTCGAATACGTGTACGCCAGCGTGGATTCGCTGACCCTGCCCCATGTGCTGGTGGGTCTGATCAAGGGCACGGTTTACGCCGTGCTGGTGGCCCTGGCCGGTTGCCTGCAGGGCATGTCGGCCGGGCGCAGCGCGCAGGCGGTGGGCGACGCCACCACCGCATCGGTGGTACAAGCGATCGTCTGGATCGTCGTGGCCGCCTCCGTGCTCACCGTGGTGTTCCAGCGTCTGGATTTCTGATGACCGACATTGCCCACCCGCCCCACGTCGAAGAACCGGCCCGCGCCGTGCAGCCCGCCGCGCAGGCCCCATTGGTGCGGGTGCGCGAACTCACCATGGCCTTCGGCGACAACGTGGTTCAGCGCGATCTCACGTTCGATGTGCTTCCCGGCGAGGTGCTGGCCATCGCCGGCGGCAGCGGCTGCGGCAAGAGCACGCTGATGCGCCACCTCATCGGCCTGCAGGTGCCGGCGGCGGGCCAGGTGTTCTACGGCGACCGCGACCTGTACGCCGCGGACGACGCATCCCGGCGCACGCTGATGCAGGCGTTCGGCGTCACCTTCCAGGCCGGCGCCTTGTGGAGCAGCATGACCGTGGGCGAAAACGTGATGTTGCCGATGCAGGTGTTCACCGACATGAGTGCCGCCGAATGCGAACAGGAGGCCCGTTTCAAACTGGCGCTCGTGGGGCTGGCCGGCAGCTTCGACGTGGAGCCCGCCACGCTCAGCGGCGGCATGAAGAAACGCGCCGCCATTGCGCGGGCGCTGGCCTTGAACCCGCCCTTGCTGTTTCTGGACGAGCCCTCCGCGGGCCTGGACCCGCTGACCTCGGCGAACCTGGACGAGCTCATCCAGCACCTGCGCGACGACCTGGGCACCACGGTCGTGATGGTCAGTCACGAGCTGGACAGCATCTTTGCCCTGGCCGATCGCCTGTTGTTCCTCGACGCCCAGACGCGCACCATGACCGCGCTGGGACCGCCGCGCGATCTGCTGCGCGAAGGCCCGGAGGGCGTTCAGCTGTTCCTGCGTCGCGGTGCGGCGCCGGAAGAAAAGGAACACGCATGAAACGCAAGGCCAACGCCACGCTGATCGGGGCCTTCGTGGTGGCCGGCCTGGCCCTGATCGCCACCGCCATCATTGCCCTCGCGGGCAACCGGTTTTTCACCAGCCAGGAGCGCGTCGTCATGCATTTCAGTGGTTCGGTGTATGGCTTGCAGGTGGGGGCGCCCGTGGTGTTCCGCGGCGTGCGGGTCGGCAGTGTCGAATCGATCGAGGTGTTCTACGACCGCGCCAGCGACAGCTTCTCCATTCCCGTGGTCGCCGCGCTCGACAGCAATGCCGTCGGCGGACTCGACGGCAAGCGCGCCGATGTGGATGTGGGCCTGGCCCTGCCGGCCCTGATCAAGCGGGGGCTGAGCGCGCAACTGGCCACGCAGAGTCTGCTCACCGGCTTGCTGTATGTGGACCTCGATCTGCGTCCGCAGCGCGAGAGCAGCCTGCGGGGCACCTACCAGGGACTCACCGAAGTCCCCACCACGGCCACCGCCATCCAGAACCTCCGGGAGCAGTTCGAAGGCATGGACTTCCGGGCCATCGCCGACGACCTGTCGGCCATCGCGTCCTCGGCCCGGGCCATCGTGTCGGGCCCGCAGCTCAAGCAGGCCCTGGGCGACCTGGCCGCGATCACCGCGTCGTTCAAGCGCATGTCGTCGCGCCTGGACCAGCGCATGGACCCGCTGGCCAATGAATTGCAGCGCTCGCTGGTCGCCACGCGCGAAGCCATGGACGCCGTGGGAGCGTCCGCGCGGTCGGTGAACCAGAGCGCCGCCGGGGTGGGGCGCACATCGGCCCGGGTGTCCGAGCTGCTGGCGCCCGACGCGCCGCTGGTGACCAATTTGCAGCGCGCCGCCGACGAGGTGGGGCGCACCGCGGCAGCGCTGCGCGAAGCCACCGCGGGTGACTCGGCGCTCATGGTCGGCGCCGACAAGGCCTTGGAAGATTTGTCCCGCGCCGCCCGCGCGCTGCGCGACCTGGCCGAAACGCTGGAGCAGCAGCCGGACGCGTTGCTGCGCGGCCGGGAGGAGAAGCCATGAAACGCCGACTCGCACTGACTGGACTGGGGGTGACACCCTGGCTGTTGACGGCGTGCGCCCGCCCGCCGGTGGCCACGCACTGGTACGAATTGCGCAGCCCACCACCGGGTCCTGTGCCCGCCGCGCGTGCAGGCGACGGGGCATTGTGGGAGGTGGCCAGCACGGTGGTGTTGCCGGGAGCCCTGGACCGCGAAACCCTGGTGGTCGCCAGCGGCGCGGCCAGCCTGCAACCGCTGACCGGCCACCGCTGGGTGGAGCCGCTGCGCGACGCCATCCCGCGCCTGCTGGTGGCCGATCTGGCGGTGTTGCGCGGACCGGGACTGGTCTGGCGAGCCCCCGTGCCGCCCGGGGTGAACCCCGCCCGGCGCTTGCGGGTGGAGATCGTCACGCTGATGGCCGACACCGGGCGCCAGACGCTGCGCCTGCAGGCGCGCTGGTGGCTGACCGACTCCCGCCCGAACGGCGCCGCGCCGGGGCTGGGTCAGGCCGATGTTCACATCCCGCTGGCCGATGCATCGGTCGATGCGCTGGCCGCCGCGCACCGGCTGGCGCTGTGGCAGCTCGCGGTGCGCATCGTCGAATCAGCGCCGGTTTAGAAAACCTCAGACCTTCGAGAAGTCCGGCTTGCGCCGTTCCATGAAAGCGCCGAAGGCCTCTTTGGCGGCCGGCTCGCCGAGCATGCGGCCGAAGCTGACGCCCTCTTCGGCCATCTGCGCCATCACCAGCTGACTCTGGCTTTTTTTCATCAGGCGCTTGGTCTCGATCAGCGAGCTGATCGGCTTGGCCGCAAGTCTGCGGGCCACAGCCTGCGCGTAACCCGCGGCCTCCATGGGCGGCAGCACGCGGTTGACCAGACCGACTTCGAGCGCGGCCTCGGCCATGAAGGGCTCGCCCAGCAGCAGGGCTTCGGCTGCGCGGTGGTAGCCCAGCATTTGCGGCACCAGCAGGCTCGACGCCGCTTCGGGGCACAGGCCGAGGTTGACGAAGGGCATGGAGAAGGCCGCGTTGTCGCCCGCATAGACCAGGTCGCAGTGGAACAGCAGCGTGGTGCCGATGCCCACGGCCGGGCCACACACCACAGCAAGCGCGGGCTTGCTGAACTGCGCGATACCACGCAGGAAACGGAACACCGGCGAGTCCTGCGTCGCGGGCGGGTTGTTCAGGAAGTCGCCGATGTCGTTGCCGGCGCTGAAGGTGGTCTCGTTGCCCTGGAACAGCACGCAGCGCACGGCCGGATCGGCCTCGGCGGCTTCCAGCGCGTCGGCCAGCGCGGCGTACATCGCGGCGGTGATGGAGTTCTTCTTGTCGGGGCGGTTGAAGGTCAGCGTGGTGACGCCGGCTTCGGTGTGGACGAGGATGTCGCTCATGGGCTTGTGCTGGGTTGGGTTGCGGCCGTGCGCCGAAAAGGGCGCCAAGTTAACACGATTGCCGCGCGGTGTCTGGAGTGCCATGCCCAGTCGGTGACAGGCCCCTACACTCCGAAGATCGTCGCGAAACCCCCGTCCAGCCATGTTGTCCACACGCCCGTTCGCCGTCCTGTGTCTGTCGCTGGCCCTGCTGGCCGGGCTCTGGCCGGTGCAGGCCGTTGCGGCCGACACGGGCCCCACCGCCGCGCCGGCGCGACCCCGCGTGGGCCTGGTGCTCTCCGGCGGCGGCGCGCGCGGTCTGTCGCACGTGGGCGTGCTCAAGGTGCTGGAGGCGGCCCGCGTGCCGGTGGACCTGATCGTCGGCACCTCGATGGGCGCGATCATCGGCGGGCTGTATGCCAGCGGCATGACGGCCGACGAACTGGAGCGCGAGATCCTGGCGCTGGAATGGGGCAGCCTCTTCGACTCGCGCGAGCCGCGCCAGCTGCTGTCGCAGCGGCGCAAGGAAGAAGACCTGGAGCTCTCGCCCGTGTTGCGGCTGGGCTTTCGCGACGGCGCGTTCCGCCTGCCCACGGGCGCGGTGTCGACGCGGGCGCTGGAAACCATGCTGCGCCGCTACACCCTGCCCGCGCGACACCGGGCCAGCTTCGACGGCCTGCCGACGCCGTTTCGCGCCGTGGCCACCGACATGGAGACCGGTCAGGCCGTGGTGATGGACCACGGCGACCTCGCCGCGGCCTTGCGCGCGAGCATGTCGGTGCCGGGCGTGTTCTCCCCGCTGGAGCTCGACGGCCGCATCCTGGGCGACGGCGGGCTGGTGAACAACCTGCCGGTGGACGTGGCGCGGCGCATGGGGGCGGACGTGATCATCGCGGTGAGCATCGGCACGCCGCTGGCGGGCCGCGAAACGCTGGGCAGCCTGCTGGGCATCACGACGCAGATGGTCAACATCCTGACTGAGCAGAACGTGCAGGCCAGCATCGCCACCCTGACCACGCAGGACCTGCTGCTGCAGCCACCGCTGGGCACGCTGAGTTCGGCCAATTTCAACCGGGCGCCCGAACTCGTGCGACTCGGCACCGAATACGCCGAGTCGGTGCGCGAAGCGCTGAACCGCTTCGCGGTCAGCCCGGCGCAGTACGCCGACTGGGTCGCGCAGCGCCAGGCTGTGGCCGATACCGGCGTGACCACGGCGGGCAGCGTGGGCGCGTTGCGCTTCGAGGGCGTGGACGCTTCGCGGGCCCAGCGGCTGTCGCAGATGGTGGAGAGCGAACCCGGTCAGCCGATCGATCTGGCGCGCATCGAAGACGACGTGCAGCAGCTGGCGGCCACGGGCGACTACGAGCAGGTGGACTACCGGCTGGAGCGCATCGGCAGCAGCCGCGACGAAGCGCTGGTGGTGCGGCTGCGCGAGAACCGCTGGGGCCCCAACTACTTCCGGCTCGGGCTCGATCTGCGCACCGATTTCGATGGCCAGGGCGCGTTCAACCTGCGGCTGAGCCACAACCGGCACTGGGTCAACCGCCGCGGCGCCGAGTGGCGCAACCGCTTCCAGCTGGGCGAGACGCTGGGCGCGTTCACCGAGTTCTACCAGCCGCTGGACCGGCGCGCCAACTGGTTCGTGTCGGCCTGGGCCGACGCCAGCCTGAAGCGCGTGGACGTGTTCGATGCCGAAGGCCAGCAAGTCGCCACCGGCAAGCGCCGCGGGCTGCAGGTGGGTGCCGACATCGGCTGGCCCATCGGCCTGCAGGGCAGCCTGGGCGAGCTGCGGCTGGGCCTGGTGGGCAGCGCGCGCCGCGCCGCGCCCGACCTGGTGAGCAGCAGCGTGGCGAACCAGTCGCTGGACCTGTCCACCCAGCGCTGGCGCGAAACCGGTCTGCACGCCGCGCTGATCTCGGACCAGCTGGACTACGCCAACTTCCCGTCGAGCGGCCACCGACTGAAGGGCGATCTGGTCTTCGGCCGTTTGCGCAACAGCGGCAACAGCTCCGAATTCGTGCGGCTGGACAGCAGCTTCACGGCGGTGCGCTCGTGGGGGGAGCACACCTTCAACCTGGGCGCCCGGCTGGCCTACGTCAACCAGATTCCACTGGGCGCGCTGGACGAATACTCACTGGGCGGTTTCCAGAACCTCTCGGGCTACCGCGTGGGCCAGGTGGCGGGCAACCACCTGCTGTTCGGCCGCATCACCTACTACCGTCGCATGGCCTGGAACGTGGGCGTGGCACGCGCGGTGTTTGCCGGTGGCTCGCTGGAAGCCGGCAACGCCTGGCTGCAACGCAGCGACATCAGCTTCAAGGGGCTGCGCACCGGCTCCAGCGTGTTCATCGGCGCGGACACCGGGGTGGGGCCGTTCTACCTGAGCCTGGTGCACGCCGCGCGCGGCTACACGGGTCTGTACCTGCTGCTGGGGCGGCCGTGAGGCTCGCCAGCAGCACCGCGTTGAGAACGCTTGGCGGAGCGCAGTGCCCCAACCCAGGGACACCGCGGAACCGGCTTCGCCGGGCCGCTGGTGTCCGCCCCCCTTCGGGGGGTGACGCGAAGCGGCGCGGGGGGACGCGTGGTCACACGCGTTCGAAGATGCCCGCGGCGCCCTGCCCCATGCCCACGCACATCGTGACCATGCCGTACTTCTTGTTGTGGCGGCGCAGCGCGTGCACCACGGTCGCAGCGCGGATGGCACCGGTGGCACCCAGCGGATGGCCGAGCGCGATCGCACCGCCCATGGGGTTGACCTTGGCCGGGTCCAGGCCCAGGGTGTTCATCACCGCAAGCGACTGCGCGGCAAAAGCTTCGTTGAGCTCGAACCAGTCGATGTCGTCCTGCTTCAGGCCCGCGTTTTTCAGCGCGGCCGGAATCGCTTCGACCGGGCCGATGCCCATGAGGTGCGGTGGCACGCCACGCGATGCGTAGCTCACGAAGCGGGCCAGCGGCGTGAGGTTGTAGCGCTTCAAGGCGGCCTCGCTCACCAGGATCAGCGCACCCGCGCCGTCGCTGGTCTGTGAGCTGTTGCCCGCGGTCACCGAGCCTCGCGCGGCGAACACAGTGCGCAATTTCGCCAGACCTTCGAGCGAGGTGTCGGGGCGCGCGCCTTCGTCGAGGCGGATGATGCGGCTCGTGGTGCTGACTTCGGCGCTCTCCAGGTCCACGCTGCGGTCGGTCACTTCCACCGGCGTGATCTCGTCGGTGAATTCGCCGTTCTTCATGGCCAGCACGGCGCGCTGGTGCGACTGCACCGCAAACGCGTCCTGCGCGTCGCGCGACACCTTCCACTGCTGCGCCACCTTCTCGGCCGTGAGGCCCATGCCGTAGGCGATGCCGTAGCTCTCCACGTCGTCGGTGTTGCGGAAGATGGCGGGCGACAGACTGGGCGTGTTGCCCATCATCGGCACCATGCTCATGCTCTCGGTGCCGGCGGCGATCATCACGTCGGCTTCACCCACACGGATGCGGTCGGCCGCCATCTGCACGGCCGACAGACCCGAAGCGCAGAAACGGTTGACCGTGATGCCGCCCACCGAGTTGGGCAGGCCGGCCAGGATGGCGCCGATGCGCGCGACGTTCAGGCCTTGTTGCGCTTCGGGAATGGCGCAACCGCAGATCACGTCCTCCACGGCCTTCGGGTCCAGGCCGGGCACCTGGGCCATGGCCGAGCGAAGGGCGTGGGCCAGCAGGTCGTCCGGGCGCAGGTGCTTGAACGAGCCTTTGTGCGAACGGCCGATGGGGGTGCGGGTGGCGGCGACGATGTAGGCGTCTTGAATTTGTTTGCTCATGGTGGGTCCTAAGTGTCTTGCCCCTTCCCCCTCTGGGGGAAGGCAGGGATGGGGGCCACGCCCGCCAGGTTGTTGAGTGAATGAAGGATGGCGCTCAGCACGCCATCGAGGTTCTGGAACGGTGCGTTGGATGGATAGCGCAACACGGCAAAGCCCTGGGCGTTGAAGAATGCGTCGCGAGCCTCGTCGTAGCCCTGGTTGTCTGCGTGCTGTGAGCCGTCGAGCTCGACGATGAGCTTCGGTTCAAGGCTGGCAAAGTCGGCGATGTAGGGGCCCAGCGGATGTTGCCGGCGGAATTTGAAACCCAGCTGTTCACCCCGAAGACCCGACCAGAGCTTGCGCTCGGCGTCGGTCATGTCCCGGCGCAAGGTGCGGGCGTTGACTAGGGCTTTGGGGGTGGCTTGGTTTTGCATGGTTGTTGGGTTGGCGGAGAGCCCCCATCCCTACCTTCCCCCAGAGGGGGAAGGGGGCAGAGCGCTCCTGCTCCTTCCCCCTCTGGGGGAAGGCTGGGATGGGGGCACGCACACCAGAAACATCACATCAATTCCGCACCGGCTTACCGGTATTGAGCATCCCCAGAATCCGCTCCTGCGTCTTCGGGTGCACGATCAGCGAGCAGAACGCGCGGCGCTCCAGCGTCATCAAATACTCCTCGCTCACCAGCGTTCCGGGATCGACGTCACCTCCCGTCACCACGCCCGCGATCAGCGAGGCGATGTGGAAGTCGTGCTGGCTGATGAAGCCGCCGTCGCGCATGTTCACCAGGCTACCCAGGATGGTGGCCTTGCCGTCGCGCCCCGCCACCGGGAACAGGCGCTTGTGCGGTGCGCGGTAGCCGCCGTTGAACAAGGCCTTGGCCTCGTTGATGGCGACGAACAGCAGTTCGTCCTTGTGCGGCACGATCACGTCGGAGTGCAGCACGTAGCCCAGCTTGCGGGATTCCAGAGCGCTCGTGCCCACCTTGGCCATGGCCGCGGCGGTGAAGCCTTCGGTCAGGAAGGGCAGCAGGTCTTTGCCGGTCGAGGTTTCGGCGTTCTCGGCCGCGCGGCGGGCGATGTAGGTCAGGCCGCCGGCGCCGGGCACCAGGCCCACCCCGACTTCCACCAGGCCGATGTAGCTCTCCATGTGCACCACGCGGCGCGCGCTGTACACGGCCAGCTCGCAGCCGCCACCCAGCGCCAGACCGCGCACGGCGCTGACCACCGGCACGTTGGCGTAGCGCAGGCGCAGCATGGTCTGCTGCATGAAACCTTCGGCGTCTTCGATCGCGGCCACGCCCACGGCCATGAATGCGGGCAGCATGGCCTGCAGGTCGGCGCCGGCGCTGAAGGGCTCGTCGCCCGACCAGACCACCAGGCCCTGGTATTCCCGCTCGGCCAGGTCCACAGCGCTCATCAAGCCTTCACAGACCTCGGGACTGATGGCGTGCATCTTGGTCTTGATGCTGGCGATCAGCACCTGCTCGTCGAGCGTCCAGATGCGGATAGCATCGTTCTCTTCGATCGTGGTGCCGGCTGTCTCGAACTTCGGTCCGGCTTCGCCCAGCAGCAGCTCGGGGAAGTGCTGGCGCTGGTACACCGGCAATTGCAGTCGGCCCTGGAATTCACCCTTGGTGGGGTTCCAGGAACCCTGCGCGGTGTGCACGCCACCGGCCTCGGCCACCGGGCCTTTGAACACCCATTCGGGCAGCGGCGCCTTGCTCAGTGCCTTGCCGGCATCGATGTCTTCCTGGACCATCTTGGCCACTTCCAGCCAGCCGGCTTCCTGCCACAACTCGAAGGGGCCCTGCTTCATGCCGAAGCCCCAGCGCATGGCCTGGTCCACATCGCGCGCGGTCTCGGCGATGGTGGCCAGGTGCACGGCGGCGTAGTGGAAGCTGTTGCGCAGAATCGCCCACAGGAACTGGCCTTGCGGGCCTTCGGCGTTGCGCAAGAGCTTCAGACGCTCGGCGGCCGGGCGCTTGAGCATGCGGCCATACACCTCGTCGGCCTTCTCGCCCGCGGGCACGTACTCGCCACTCTCCAGATCGAAGCGCTGGATGTCACGACCGACCTTCTTGAAGAAGCCGGCCTTGGCTTTCTGGCCCAGGTTCCCCATCTCGATCAGCTTGGCCAGCACCGGTGGCGTGCCGAAGCTGCCGTAGAACGGGTCGGTCTGCTCGTTGAGGTTGTCCTGCAGCGTCTTGACCACATGGGCCATGGTGTCCAGGCCCACCACGTCGGCGGTGCGGAAGGTGCCGCTGCTCGCACGGCCCAGGCGCTTGCCGGTCAGGTCGTCCACCACGTCGTAGGTGAGGCCAAAGTTCTCCACCTCTTTGATCGTGGCCAGCATGCCGGCGATGCCGATGCGGTTGGCCACAAAGTTGGGCGTGTCCTTGGCGCGCACCACGCCCTTGCCCAGGCCGCTGGTGACGAAGGTCTCCAGGTCGTTGAGGATCTGCGGCCCGGTGGTGGGCGTGGCGACCAGTTCCACCAGCGTCATGTAACGCGGCGGATTGAAGAAGTGGATACCGCAGAAGCGCGGCTTGATCGCCTCGGGCAGCACTTCGCTGAGCTTGGTGATCGACAGGCCCGAGGTGTTGGACGCGACGATGGCGTGCGGCGCGATGAAGAGCGCGATCTTGGTGTAGAGGTCGAGCTTCCAGTCCATGCGCTCGGCGATGGCCTCGATGATCAGGTCGCAGTCTTTCAACTGCTCCATGTGCTCTTCGTAGTTGGCCTGGACTATCAGGTCGGCGTCACTGGCCACGCCCAGCGGCGAGGGCTTGAGCTTCTTGAGGTTCTCGACCGCGCGGGTCACGATGCCGTTTTTAGGGCCTTCCTTCGCAGGCAGGTCGAACAGCACCACCGGTACCTTGACGTTGACCAGGTGCGCAGCGATCTGCGCGCCCATCACGCCCGCGCCGAGCACGGCGACTTTTTTCACTTGAAATCGGTTCATTGGTTTTCCATGCAGAAAAGGGGGGACGCGTTCACTCCACACGTTGCCAAACTTGTGTGCGATAGAACGGGCCGATGTAGCCGCGCACCTGCAGCTTCTTGCCGCCTTCGATGGGCGTCATGCGCAGGGTGTAGTTCTTGCCGTTTTCGGGATCGAGGATCTTGCCGTCTTCCCACACCGCGTCCGTGGCGGACTTCTTCGCGCCGCGGATGATTTCCATGCCGACCTTGGGCTGGTCCTTGCGGTCGTCGGTGCAGGCGGTGCAGGTGGGTTCGCTGCCCTTGGTGAGCGCCTTTTCGATCCGGCCCGAGAACACGCCCGCCGGGCTGGACACGATGCGGATCTCGGCCTTGGCCTCACCGGTCTTGTCGTCGATGTTGCGCCACAGGCCTTCGGGCGTCATCTGCGCAAAGGCCATCGTCGAGGCCAACGACAGCAGAGCTGGCAGGGTCTTGATCATGAGAGTCTCCTTCGAGCGAAATGACTGATTCCAGAAACACCGCGGAGCCGGCTTCGCCGGGCCGCTGGTGTTGTCCCCCTTGGGGGAAGCCGCGAAGCGGCGCAGGGGGGTCATGCCAATGCCGCGTCGGTGTCCATCAACACCTTCGAACCGGCTCGTGCCGTGCGCATCAACGTCGCGGTCTCAGGGAACAGCTTGGCGAAGTAGAAACGCGCAGTCTGCAGCTTGGCAACGTAGAACGGGTCGGTGTTGCCGGCCGCGATCTCGCGCAGCGCCACCTGCGCCATGCGGGCCCAGAAGTAGCCGAACACCAGGTGGCCGGCCACGCGCAGGTAGTCCACCGCGGCGGCGCCCACTTCGTCGGCGTTCTGCAGGCCCTTGAAACCCAGCTCCATGGTGAACTTGGTGATCTGCTCACCCAGCACGGCCAGCGGGTTGATGAACTCGGCCATCTTCTCGTTGACGCCCTCTTCCATCACCAGCGCGCCGACCAGCTTGCCGAATTTCTTGAGCGTGGCGCCGTTGTTGCCCAGCACCTTGCGGCCCAGCAGGTCCAGGCTCTGGATGGTGTTGGTGCCTTCGTAGATCATGTTGATGCGGGCATCGCGCACGAACTGCTCCATGCCCCATTCCTTGATGTAGCCATGGCCGCCGAAGACCTGCTGACACTGGGTGGCGGCGTTGTAGCCGTTGTCGGTCAGGAAGGCCTTGGTGATGGGCGTGAGCAGCGAGAGCATCTCGTCGGCTTCCTTGCGCACTTTTTCGTCCGGGTGGTTGTGCGCTTTTTCCAGCAGCACCGAGCTGTAGATGGCCAGCGCGCGGCCGCCTTCGGCGTAGGCCTTGGCGGTGAGCAGCATGCGGCGCACGTCGGGGTGCACGATGATCGGATCGGCCGGCTTGTCCTTGGCCTTGGGGCCTGTCAGGCTGCGCATCTGGATGCGGTCCTTCGCATACGCCAGCGCGTTCTGGTAAGCCACTTCGGTCAGGCCCAGCGACTGGTTGCCCACGCCCAGACGGGCAGCGTTCATCATCACGAACATGGCCTGCATGCCCTTGTTGGGCTGGCCCACGATGGTGCCTATGGCGCCGTCGATCACGATCTGCGCGGTGGCGTTGCCGTGGATGCCCATCTTGTGCTCCAGGCCGCCACAGTAGATGCCGTTGCGCTCGCCGAGCGAACCGTCGGCCTTGACGTGGAATTTCGGCACGATGAACAGACTCACGCCCTTGATGCCGGGGGGCGCATCGGGCAGACGGGCCAGCACCAGGTGGATGATGTTGTCGGCCATGTCGTGTTCACCGGCGCTGATGAAGATCTTGTTGCCGGTGATCTTGTAGCTGCCGTCGGCCAACGGTTCGGCCTTGGTGCGCATCAGGCCCAGGTCGGTGCCGCAGTGCGGTTCGGTCAGGCACATGGTGCCGGTCCATTCGCCGCTGGTCATCTTGGGCAGGTAGGTGTCTTTCTGCGCGTCGGTGCCGTAGGTGTGCAGCGCGGCGTAGGCGCCGTGCGTGAGGCCGGGGTACATGGTCCAGGCCTGGTTGGCCGAGTTCATCATTTCGTACAGGCACTGGTTCACCACCAGCGGCAGGCCCTGGCCACCGTAGGCCGGATCACAGCTCAGCGCCGCCCAGCCACCTTCCACATAGGTCTTGTAGGCTTCCTTGAAGCCGGTCGGGGTCTTGACCTCATGGGTCTCGCGATCGAGCTGGCAACCCTCGGTGTCGCCGCTGATGTTCAGCGGAAAAATCACCTGGCTGGCGAACTTGCCGGCTTCTTCGAGCACGGCATTGATGGTCTCGACATCCACCTCGGCGTGTTGCGGCATGGACTGGAACTCGGCGGTCACGTTGAGCACTTCGTGCATCACGAACTGCATGTCGCGCAGGGGCGGGTTGTAAACGGGCATGAGAAGACTCCTGTGTGGGGTTTGTGAAGAAAAGGCGTTGTCTGGGTTCAGCCCTGGGTCGCAACCCGGGTGGTCTTGCGCGATCGGGCTGGCGGGGGTGTTTCAGGGACGGGCGTGGCCGCGGTGCTGAAGCGGCCCACGATGCCGTCAAAGGCCGTCAGCGCGCGCTGCAGTGAATCCGGACTACCGAGGAACCGTGCCTCGTAGTGCAGCGCGAGGATGAGTGCATGGATTTCAAAGGCCATCTGGGCCGCATCGGTGCCCGGGTGCAGGTGGCCCTCGGCCACGGCCATTTCGATGGCGCGGCGCATGGCCGACAGCCAGGTGTTGACCGAGCCCGCCAGCGCATCGCGCACCGGGCCGGGCCGGTCTTCGAACTGCACCGCGCCACTGATGTAGATGCATCCTGAGTCGATCTCGACCGAAGTGCGCTTCATCCAGTTGTCGAACATCGCACGCAACCGGGGCAAGCCGCGGGCAAAGGCCATGGCCGGGTAGAACACCTCGTCCTCAAAACGCGCGTGGTACTCGCGCACCACGGAGATCTGCAACTCTTCGCGCGAGCCGAAGTGGGCGAACACGCCCGACTTGCTCATCTGCATGACTTCGGCCAGCGCGCCGATGGACAGCCCTTCCAGGCCGATCTGCGTCGCCAGCCCGAGGGCGGCATCCACGATGGCGGCCTTGGTCTGCTGGCCTTTTTGCAGCGGCCGGGCGGCACTGTCGCTGCGAAGGCGTTTGACGGGAGGTTGTGAACTCATGCTGCGGGGCCGGGTGATGGCAAAAGGAATGGGCAAAAAAAACAGACCGGCGATAAATCGAACGGTCGTGCTATTTTTACCGCAAAACCCGGCCAACGCACAGTCCTGCAGGACTTTGTGGGGGAATTGTTTAGGTGCCGTTCCCTAAACGACACCGATGCATGCCAGTGGTTCGGGTTAACCCGAACCACTCGCCGAGCAAGCGGTCACAGACGGCCGTCGGGCAGCAGCAGGCGCAGGCTGTGTTCCAGGTTCTCGTTGGGCGAGCGCTTGAATCCGCTGCGGGCAAAGCGCTGCAGGCGGCCCATGCAGAAGGCCGTGACCACCGATGCGTCGGCCTGCGCATCCACGGTGGGTGTGGTCGCTCCGGCCACCACCGCGACCTCGCGCAGGTTCTGGCGCAGAGCCGATTCGATCTTGTCGAAGAACAGGTTCATGCGCTGCTGCAGGCGCTCGTTTTCGTACACCAGCGCGTCGCCCACCATGACGCGCGTCATGCCGGGGTTCTTCTCACCAAACTGCAGCAGCAGGGCCACGAGCTTGCGCGAACGCGCCATGGCATCGGGCTCTCGTTCACCCAGCTGGTTGACCAGACCGAACACCGATTGCTCGATGAACTCGATCAGGCCCTCAAACATCTGCGCCTTGCTGGCGAAGTGGCGGTAGAGCGCAGCCTCGCTCACATCCAGTCGTGCGGCCAGCGCGGCCGTGGTGACGCGCTCAGCACCTGGTTGCTCCAGCATGGCGGCCAGCGCGTGCAGGATCTGCACCCGACGCTCGCCCGGCTTGGGACGCTTGCGACCATTGCCCTCAACGCCTCCAGCAACATCGGTAGAGACATCGGCCGTCAGGTCGGCCATGGGCAATGGGGCGCTGGAAGTCATGGGCGGTCGGTCCGTCGTTTGTCGGCTGGAGGCCGTTGGCGCGGCCCGGTGTTTGTCATCCCTTGTTTCATTTTCTCACAGCCTTCCCGCCGGCCTCCCGGCTGCCCGTCGCGGATTCAGTGGGAGCGGATCATGGTGCCGAACGGCTGGTTGCCCAGCACCTCCAGCAGCAGCGCATGCGGCACGCGGCCATCGATGATGTGCACCGCGTTGACGCCGCTCTTGGCCGCGTCGAGCGCACCCGCGATCTTGGGGATCATGCCGCCGCTGATCGTGCCGTCTTCCACCAGTTCGTCGATGCGGCGCGGCGTGAGTTCGGTGAAGAGCTTGCCCTCCTTGTCCAGCACACCAGGGATGTTGGTCAGCATCAGCAGCTTCTCGGCCTGCAGCACGGTGGCGAGCTTGGCGGCCACCACGTCGGCATTGATGTTGTAGCTCTCGTTGTTCTCGCCAAAGCCGATCGGGCTGACGACGGGAATGAAGGCGTCGTCCTGCAAGGCCTTCACCACGCTCGGGTCCACGCTCACGATGTCGCCGACCTGGCCCACGTCGTGCTCCACGTTCGGGTCCTTCTGGTCCGACAGGCGCAGCTTCTGCGCGCGGATCATGGCGCCATCGCGCCCGGTCAGACCCACGGCCTTGCCACCGGCCGCGTTGATCAGGCCCACGATGTCCTGCTGCACTTCACCACCGAGCACCCACTCCACCACCTCCATGGTCTCGGCGTCGGTCACGCGCATGCCCTGGATGAACTGCCCCTTCTTGCCCAGGCGCTGCAGCAGCGTCTCGATCTGCGGACCGCCGCCGTGCACGACGACCGGGTTGATGCCCACCAGCTTGAGCAGCACCACGTCCTCGGCAAAGTCCTGCTGCAGGGCCGGGTCGGTCATGGCATTGCCGCCGTACTTGATGACCATGGTTTTGCCGTGGTACTTGCGGATGTAGGGCAAGGCCTGGGCCAGGATTTCGGCTTTTTCTCTGGGCTGGATGTGGGACAGGTCGACGGGGGTGTGGGTGGTCATGTTCGGGTTCCCGGTGGGGCTGTTCGGTTGGCAAATTGTAGGCTTCGTGTTCAGCCATTTTTGCGCCTGTGGCGTGCCGGGTCGCGCCCCGGCGGCGCCTCGCTTTCTTTTGCTTCGCCAAAAGAAAGTAAGCAAAGAAAAGGCGAGCCAGATGTGCTGTCCCTCCGCTTCGCTGCGGGCACGCTGCGTTGCTCGGTCCGGGCGGGATGCGGGTGCGGATGCGGGAACATGCCCTCCGGCTGCCTTGTTGGTGTTGCCCTCACCCCAGCCCTCTCCCAAAGGGAGAGAGAGAAAGAGGGGGAGTCCGATCCCGACTCCGCTTGTTGCCGTGTGGCCGGGCTGAGCAGCGCAGGGGCGAGCGGATCAGGGCGGGCGTTGTTTGAGCGAAGCGAGTTCAGCCCGACCCCGCTCGACGCGAGCAGCGCAAGGCACCGCGCAGCGGCCCGGACTTCGGCTCGCCTTTTCTTTGCCTTCTTTCTTTTGGCGAAGCAAAAGAAAGAAGGTCGGCCGCCGGGCCGAGACCCGGCCAAACAAAGCCTCAGGAAACCACAAAACCTAGAAGTGAATCCCCCGCATCATCTGCTGCATGGCCACAGCCTCCGGCGACAGCTGAGGCTTGGCCCCCTTCTCGCCCTTGGCAGCCGAAGAATCCGGGAACATGCGGAAGCTGGTGTTCATCACGATCTGCGCCACCCGCGGCACGAACGCGTGCAGCACCTGCCCGGTCACACCCAAGCGCGTGGCGATGCGCACCGGCTTGAAGATGCAGGCCTGCGCGATCATGTCGGCCGCCTCCTCCGGTGCCAGCGTCGGCACGTTCTTGTAGATCTGCGTCGGCGCGATCATGGGCGTGCGCACCAGCGGCATGTTGATGGTGGTGAACGAGATGCCCTGGTCGGCGAACTCGCTGGAGGCGCAGCGGGTCCAGGCGTCCAGCGCAGCCTTGCTGGCCACGTAGGCACTGAAGCGCGGCGCGTTGGTCAGCACGCCGATGGAGCTGATGTTGACCACATGGCCTTTGCGCTTGGCCACCATGCCGGGCAGAAGACCCATGGTCACACGCAGGCAACCGAAGTAGTTCAGCTGCATGGTGCGCTCGAAGTCGTGGAAGCGGTCGTAGCTGCCTTCGATGGCGCGGCGGATTGAACGCCCTGCGTTGTTGATCAGGAAATCGACGCCACCGTGGTTGGCGATCAGCAGTTGCACGAAGCGGTCGGCATCGGCCATGTCGGCGATGTCCGCCGGGTAGGCGATGAACTGGTAACCCTTGCCCCTGGCTTCCTTGCAGGCTTCGTCCAGCTTGTCCTGGTCGCGTCCGCAGATGATCGTCACCGCGCCGGCCTCGGCGAGCTTGTGCGCCGCCGCCAGGCCGATGCCCGAGCTGCCGCCGGTGACCAGCACCACCTTGCCGGCCACGGTGCCCTTGAGGCTGCGGTCGATGTGCAGGTCGGGGTCGAGGTGGCGTTCCCAGTAGTCCCAGAGCCGCCAGGCGTAGTCCTTGAGGTTGGGGCATTCGATGCCGCTGCCCTTGAGCGCGGCCAGCGTGTCGCGGCAGTCGAAGCGCGTCGGGTAGTTGACGAAGTTCATCATGTCCTCGGGCAATCCGAGGTCCTGCATGATGGCGCGGTAGACGCGGCGCACCGGCGCCAGCGCCATCAGACCTTTCTTCACGCTCTTCGGGATGAAGCCCATCAGCGCAGCGTTGATGAACAGGTTCATCTTGGGCGCGTGCGCGGCGCGGCTCAATATGTCGAGCACATCGCCCACGCGGTAGCCCATCGGATCCACCAGGTGGAAGCACTGGCCACTGGCGCGCTTGTGGTGGCTGATGTGGTCGAGCGCGTCCACCACAAAGTCCACCGGCACGATGTTGATGCGCCCGCCCTCCAGCCCCACGCTGGGCATCCACGGCGGCAGGATCTGGCGCATGCGCTGGATCAGCTTGAAGAAGTAGTATGGCCCATCGATCTTGTCCATCTCGCCGGTGCGGCTGTCGCCCACCACCAGCGCCGGCCGATACACGCTCCAGGGCACTTTGCATTCGGTGCGCACGATCTTTTCGCTCTCGTGCTTGGTCATGAAATACGGGTGCTCGATGTTCTCGGCCTCGTCGAACATGTCTTCGCGGAACACGCCTTCGTACAGGCCCGCCGCAGCAATCGACGACACGTGGTGGAAGTGCTTCGCACCGATGGCCTTGGCCAGTTCCACGGTGTTGCGGGTGCCGTCGATGTTGACGGCGATCTGGCTCTCGGCGTCTGCCTCCAGGTCGTAGACGGCAGCAAGGTGGTAGAAGTGATCGATCTGGCCCTTCAGCGCCTTGATGTCGTCGGCGCTCACGCCGAGCTTCTTCGCCGTCAGGTCACCGAACACCGGCACCACGCGCGCGGCACTCACGCCCCAGAATTCGCGCAGATCCGCCACCTTGGATTCGCTCGACGGGCGGATCAGGAAATGCACCACCGAGCCCTTGCGCTCCAGCAGTTTCTTGACGAGCCGCTTGCCGATGAAACCGGTGGCGCCGGTGACGAAATAATGCATGGAGTTCTCCTGCCTGGGGTGTTGCACAAGGGATGGAATCAGCCCGCCATTCTTCACCACGCGCAGGCGCCACCGATTCCGCACAAACCCGCGGGACAGGCTCCAGGTTTAGTTGGCCCCCTCTACACAGCGCCCGTGTGGGCGCCGTACAGTGCTCTCACGGTAGCCGGCTTGCATTGCCCGTTGCCCCCTGTCAACCCACACCGGAGTCGCCCCATGGTCAAGAAAATCCAGAAATCCACCACCGCATCCAAAGCCGCTGCAGGCGCCAGTTCACCGCTGTCGGGCGCCATCAAGGACTCGGCCCAGCAGATCTGGCTGGCCGGTCTGGGTGCCTTCTCCAAGGCCCAGGCCGAAGGCGGCAAGGCCTTCGAATCCTTGGTCAAGGAAGGCCTGTCGATCCAGCGCAAGACACAAGCCGTCGCCGAAGAGCGCATCTCCGAAGCCACCAACCGGGTGTCCGGCATGGCCACCGAAATTTCCTTGAAGGCGGCCGGCCAGTGGGACAAGCTGGAAAACATTTTTGAAGACCGCGTGGCCAAGGCCCTGAACAAGCTGGGCGTGCCTTCGGCGCGTGACATCGAAACGCTGATGGAGCGCATCGACGAACTCAACCGCCACGTGCAGCGCCTGAGCACCAAAGCCCCCGCAGCGAAGGCGGCGCGCAAAGCCGCACCGGCCAAGGCCGCCACGCCCGCACCGCGCAAAACCGCCGTGCGCAAGACCGCCGCCAAGTCCAAAGCCTGATGCAAATGCTGGGGCCATCCAGCCCGGCACAAACGGGGCGCACAGCGCCCCTTTTTTTCGCCTGCGCTTCGTGCTGCAATGCAACATGAAGCGCAGGCTTGGCGCTCTACACTCGAACGCATGACCATCACCCGCAAAGCCCACCGTTCCAGCGCTGCTCGCAAGACCCGCCCGCGGTTGGCACTGGCGCTGGCCGGTGGCGGGCCGCTCGGTGCGATCTACGAAATCGGCGCCCTGTGTGCGCTCGATGACAGCCTGCAAGGCATCGATTTCAATGGATGTGACCACTACGTGGGCGTCTCGGCCGGCGGCTTCATCGCCGCGGGCCTGGCCAACGGGCTGACACCCCGCCAGCTCTGCGAGGCGTTCATCGAAGACCGCCCGACAGACGAAAATTTCGACACCGCCTGGTTGATCAAGCCGGCCTGGGCTGAGCTCGGCGGCCGCCTCCAGCGCCTGCCGGGTCTGCTGGGCAGCGCCCTCTGGGCCTGGGCCGCGCAGGGCAAGCCCCTGACACAGGCGCTCGAACGGCTGGGCGCGGCATTGCCCACCGGCGTGTTCGACAACGAGGACATCCACCGCCAGGTCGAACGCCTGTTCAGCCGCGAAGGCCGCAGCAACGACTTCCGCGAGCTGCGTGCGCGTTTGACGCTGGTCGCCACCGAGCTCGACACCGGCGACGCCGCGCCCTTTGGCCGCCCGGGCTGGGACCACGTGCCGATCTCGCGCGCCATCCAGGCCAGCGCCGCCCTGCCCGGTCTGTTTCCGCCGGTGGTCATCGACGGCAAACACTATGTGGACGGCGCGCTCAAGAAAACGCTGCACGCCACCGTGGCGCTGGACGAGGGCGTGGATCTGCTGATCTGCCTGAACCCGCTGGTGCCGTTTCGTGCAGGGCCACACGCCGAACCCGCCGCCAGTGGCCAACAGCGCATTCCTTCGTTGATCGAAGGCGGGCTGCCCACCGTGATGAGCCAGACCTTCCGCTCCATGATCCATTCGCGCCTGGAGCTGGGCTTCAAGCAGTACGAACGCAGCTACCCGGACACCGACATCGTGCTGATCGAACCCGACCAGCGCGATGCCGAGCTGTTTTTTGCCAACACCTTCAGCTACCGCCAGCGCCGCGAACTCGCCGAACACGCCTACCAGCAGACGCGGCAGATGCTGCGCCACCGCCAGGCCCAGCTGGCGCCCAAGCTGCAACGCCATGGCATCCACATCGACCAGGCCGCCCTGGACGACACCGGGCGGCACCTGCTCCGGCCGGTGCCTCCCGCTGCCGACCGCCCCACCACCCGCGCCGTGGAACAGCTGCACGCCACGCTCGACCAGCTGCAGCAGCAGCTGTCCCGGCGGCCGGCCCGGGCCTGAACCATGGCCATCAAAAAGCCCCCGCGCCGCACCGCCGAACGCATCCTGGAGGTGACGCTGGAGCTGTTCAACCGCTTCGGCGAGCCCAATGTCTCGACCACCCTGATTTCGGCCGAACTCGGCATCAGCCCGGGCAACCTGTATTACCACTACCCCGCCAAAGACGAACTGATCAACTCGCTGTTCGAGCGCTATGAACACGCGCTCAACGAGCTGCTGGGCGCGGGCGACGGCGTGCGCAACGTGGAAGACGCCTGGTTCTTCCTGCATTCGCTGTTCGAGATCATCTGGGCCTACCGCTTTCTCTACCGCGACATCAACGACCTGCTGTCCAAGAACCGCTTGCTGGAGACCCGCTTCCAGGGGGTGCTGAAAAACAAGACCCGCGCCGTCCGCGCCCTGCTCGCGGGCATGAGCCGCAGCGGCGCGCTGGACATCGATGCGCGCGAACTCGAACCCACGGCCAACTGCATGGTGGTGGTGCTGACCTACTGGCTGAGCTTCGAGTACGTGCGCGACCCGCGCAACGCGCTGGAACCCGACAACGCGCAACAGGCGCTGTTGCGCGGCGCGCAGCATGTGCTCAACCTGCTCGCGCCCTACCTGGAAGCCGGTCAGCGGCAGCACCTGCTGGAACTCACCGGTGCCTACAACGGCGCCACCACCTGAACACACGGCAAGGAAAGTCCCCCATGACACCCTGGACCCCTTGCCCCTACGCCGGCATCTACCGACACGACGGCGACAGCCTCGTCCGCCACTGGGCCCGACTGCACGCCGGCGATGCCGAGCCGATGCCCACCGACCCGGCCCTGCTGGACGCCTGGGCGCTGTATCACAACGGTGAATTCGAACGCGCCGTGCACGCCGGTCTGGCCGCGGGTGGTGATGGCCTGGTGCTGGCCAACAAGGCCGCCTGCATCTACGCGAACTACGTCGAACCCGGCGAGCAGACCCGCCTGCAGCTGCTGGTCAGCGCCGCCGAACGGGCCCAGGCGCACCAGGCCAGCGCGCCGCGCAACGCCAACGCCTGGTACTGGCAGGGCTACGCGCTGGGCCGCTACAGCCAGGGTGTCAACGTGGCCAAGGCGCTCGCCAAGGGTCTGGGCGGCAAGGTGCGCCAGGCCCTGCAGACGACGATCGAACTCGCGCCGAACCACGCCGATGCCCACCTCGCGCTGGCCAACTACCACGCCGAAGTGATCGACAAGGTCGGCGAGCTGATCGGCAGCATGACCCATGGCGCACGCAAGGACACCGGCCTGGCGCTCTACCGCAAAGCCCTGGCGTTGAACCCGGACTCCGCCATCACGCTCCACGAGTACGCCAACGGCCTGCTGATGCTCGAAGGCGCGCGTGCGCTCGAAGAAGCGACCCGCCTGCGCGAGCGCGCCGCGGCGTTCGAGCCGCTGGACGCGATGGAGCGCCTGTATGTGGAAGCCAACCGGATGGCGCTCGAAGACTAGGACAAAACATCCATCCCCGCCGCGCTTCGCGCGACCCCCTCAAGGGGGCGGCACTGGCCGTCCGGCAAAGCCGGCCCGGCGGTGCCCTTGGCAGGACAGCTTCTCGCGTTGCGGATCACGCTCCGGGAGGGTGTTTCACTTCAAGTCGAAGCGATCAATCCGTCCACGGCCTGAAACAGCGCCTGACGCCCCTGACCCACGATCTGTGTGCGCCAGTCATTCGTATCCACGTAGAACGCGTCTTTCATGCGCTGGTGGATGGCGGCCCGCAGCGCCGCAGGCGCTTCGGGATGACGGCTCAACCAGTGGTCGCCGCGCAGCGCGTTGATCACTTCCATGATGGGCACGGTGCCGTACTCCAGGGCGATGCCGGTGTATTCGGCCTGTGGACACTCTTCGTACATCGCGCCCCACATCAGGCCGGTGAGCAGCGCCGAGGTTGACGACCCGTCGTAGATCGAGGTCACGGGCGTCTCACCGTTGCTGCCCCACCAGGCCCGGGCGCGCTGCAAGGCCGCGGCATCGTCGCGGCAGGCAAAGATGCGCTCACCCACGCCGCATGGCCCGAGGCCGGTGTGCAGGTCGATCCAGGCGATGTGGCGCGCCCGCTGGGCGTGGTTGCGCAAGACCTGGCGCAGGGTCTGGTTGCTCCAGGTGGGCGCGGTGCCGCCAAAAAACAGGCCATCGGCAAATGCATGCTGCCCCTGCGACACCGCGGCCTGGTAAGCCGTCTCGCCGTGAAGGGCGATCCAGCTGTCGATCGCGGCCGCGTTGTCCGGACCCGGCGGCCATTCGGGCGGCAACAGCAGATCGTGCAGCCCGGCGTAGGCCGTGTTCACCGGCAGCGGCTGGCTGAAATCCTGAAAGTTGCGGTTGAGATCGACGTTTTCGTTCGTCACGCGGCGCAGGTGCGAAAAGCCGTAGGGGTTGAGCGCGTGGATGTAGAGCACCGCGACCCCGGCCTCGCGTGCGTGCTGGCGCCAGGCCTGATCGTGGGTCGCGTAGACCTGCACCCCGGAGCCGCAAAAGCCCTCGGCCCCGTGACAGGCGCTGCTGACGATGAGCAGGCGCTCGGCGTCGGGCGAGCCATCGAGCGCCAGGTCCATGGCCAGGGTTTCGCCGTCGCGACCGGGCAAGGGATGGTCGTGGCTGCTGATGGCCATGCCGGCCGCGGCAGCCCCTTCCAGAAACAGCACCCGGGCGCGGGCGTACGATGGGGCAAAAGCGGCCTGGATATCGATCATGCGGACACCCCGGCGCGCGGCTGGGCCAGCCACTGTTCGGCCAGCCGGACCCAGTAGGTCGCCCCGAGCGGAATCAGGTCGTCGTTGAAGTCGTAGTGCGGGTTGTGCAGCATGCACGGCCCCACATCGTGGCCGCCGCCTTCGTATCCCGCGCGGTGCGCGCCATCCCCGTTGGCGATGAACACATAACAGCCCGGCCGCGCCTGCAGCATGTAGGCGAAGTCTTCGGCTCCCATGGTCGGCTCCTGGTCGAGCACGCACTCAGCGCCGACGATGTCGGCCATGACGGCGCGGGCAAAGGCCGTTTCGGCCGGGTGGTTGACGGTCGGCGGGTAGTTGCGGTTGAAGCGGAACTCGCAGGTGGCACCAAAGGCAGCGCAGGTGTGTTCGGCGATTTCCCGCATGCGGCGCTCGATCAGGTCGAGCACCTCGAACGTGAAGGTGCGCACCGTCCCGCGGATCTCGCAGCTGTCGGGCACCACGTTGTTGGCCTCGCCGGTGTGGACCATGGTCACCGAGATCACGCCCGCATCGACCGGCTTCTTGTTGCGCGTGATGATGGTCTGGAAGGCCATCACCATCTGGCAGGCCACCGGCACCGGATCGATGCCGTTGTGCGGCAGCGCGGCGTGTGATCCCTTGCCCCGGATCACGATGCAGAAGTCGTTGCTCGACGCCATGACCGGCCCCGTGCTCGCGGCGAACGTGCCCACGGGCAGGCCCGGCCAGTTGTGCATGCCGAACACCGCCTCGACCGGGAATTGTTCGAACAGGCCGTCCTTGATCATTTCGCGCGCACCGCCGCCGCCTTCTTCAGCGGGCTGGAAGATCAGGTAGACCGTGCCGTCAAAATCGCGGTGCTGAGCCAGATGCTGCCCGGCGGCGAGCAGCATCGCTGTGTGGCCATCGTGGCCGCAGGCGTGCATCTTGCCGGCGTGCTGGCTCTTGTGCGCAAAGTGGTTGTGCTCCTGCATGGGCAGGGCGTCCATGTCGGCGCGCAGGCCGATGGCCCGGCCACAGGCGCCGCCGTCGCGCCCGTGCACGGTGCCGACCACACCTGTCGTGCCCATGCCGCGGTGCACCGGGATGCCCCACTCGGTGAGCTTCTGCGCCACCACGTCGGCGGTGCGCACCTCTTCAAAACAGAGTTCCGGGTGGGCGTGGATGTCGCGCCGCAGGCTGGCGATGCTGGCCGCCTGGGTCAGGATGGAGTCGAGGAGTTTCATGCGAACCTCTGTGGCCGCCCGCGGCGGCACTGGAGTCAAAAGCGCATCCTACCCAAGACCTGGCGCCCGGACAGACCCGCAGGTGCCAGTCCCCCTCCCGACAGGGGGCAAGTGGCACCCGCCATGCCGTCAGCGGCGCACGCGCCCGTCTTCGGTCAGCAAGGTCATTTCGACAAACCGCGAGCCGGTGTGTTTTTTCGGCCCGAAGTCCACCGAGAAGCCGCCCAGCTGCAGGTTCTGTATGCCCTGCACCGCGGTGATGAAGCCCTCGCGTGTCAGGTTGCGCCCGGCGCGACGCACCCCCTCGGCGAACACCTTGGCCGCCACGAAGCCTTCCATGCCGGAGTAGTTGGGCGCCACGCCACGCTTGTCTTTGAGCGCCGCCAGGTATTCCCCCGAGATCGCCTGTGCCGCCGAATACGGAAAGGGCATCACCTGGCTGACCACCACGCCGCGCGCCTCCGACCCCAGCTCGTCCAGCAGCGCCTGGGTACCCACGAAGGACAGGTTGTAGAAGTTGCCGGTGAATCCCTGGCGGCGCGCCAGACGGATGAAGGTCGCACAGGGTTTGTAGGCGCTGATCTGCACGATGGCCTCGGGCTTGGCCGCGAGGATGTCTTTCAGCGACTGGGCCACATCGGTGCTGCCACGCTCCACGGTGCCCACCGCCACGGGCGCCAAGTCGAGTGCCTTGAGTGCGTTCGTCACGCCTTCCAGGCCGGTCTTGCCGTAGGCATCGTTCTGGTAAAAAACCGCGATCTTCTTGATACCGACCGACGTGGTCTGGCGCACGATGGCGTCCGTTTCGTCAAAGTACGAGGCCCGCACATGAATGGCGTAGCGGTTGAAGGGTTCGCGCAGGGCCTGGGCACCGGTGAACGGGGCGAAAAACGGGATCTTGGCCTCGGTGGCCAGCGGCAGCGCCACCAGGCTGGTGGGCGTTCCAACGTAACCGAACAGGGCGAACACGCCGTCCTGGATGAACTGCCGGGTGTTGGCCTCGCAGCGTTCGGGGTCGTAGCTGTCGTCCAATCGCGCGATCTCGATGCGCCGTCCGTTGACCCCGCCGCGCGCGTTCAGGGCGTCAAAATGCAGTTGCGCCCCGAGGTAGTACTGCAGGCCCAGCTGCACGGCAGCGCCGCTGAACGGGGCCGACTGCCCGAGCACGATGCGGTTGTCGCTGACCCCCGCGCTTTGCGCCTGGGCGGCAACACCCCAGGAAGCCAGGGCCGAAGAACCCACGAGTTTGCACACGGTAGAAAGGGCCTGGCGACGCTGCATGCGGAATCTCCTGATATGCTGATTTGAGGCAGTTTCTGCACAGCAAAAACCGTGCTCAACGGGACAACCAGCGTACAACATTTTTTTACATCCATGATCGACACCCCGACCCACGGCGGCGGCCCGACGAACCCGGCGGACACCGTGGTGCGCGGCGCCTGTCCGCACGACTGCCCCGACACCTGCGCCCTGCTGACCACGGTCCACAACGGTGTGGCCCTGCGTGTGCAGGGCAACCCGGCGCACCGGCACACCGATGGTGCGCTGTGCACCAAGGTTTCGCGCTACACCGAACGCAGCTACCACCCCGAGCGCATCCTGCTGCCGCTCAAACGCACAGGCCCCAAAGGCAGCGGCCTGTTCGCTCCGGTGGACTGGGACGAAGCGCTGGACGACATCGCGGCACGCCTGAAGACCATCGCCGCCCGCGACCCGCAGGCCATCCTGCCCTACAGCTACGCCGGCACCATGGGTCTGGTGCAAAGCGAAGGCATGGCCGCGCGCTTCTTCCACCAGCTGGGCGCCTCGCAACTGGAGCGCACCATCTGTGCGGCCGCGGGCGGCGAAGGCCTCGTGACCACCCTGGGCGCCAAGGTCGGCATGAAGGTCGAGTTTTTCGCCGAAGCGAAGCTCATCGTCATCTGGGGCAGCAACTCGATCGCCAGCAACCTGCACTTCTGGCGCCTGGCGCAGCAGGCCAAACGCGACGGCGCGCGCCTGGTCTGCATCGACCCGCGCCGCAGCGAGACCGCCGACAAGTGCCACGAACACATCGCCCTGCGCCCCGGCACCGACGCCGCGCTGGCCCTGGCACTGATGCACGAGCTGATCACCCACGACTGGCTGGACCACGACTACATCACGCAGCACACGCTGGGCTGGGACGCGCTGCGCGAGCGCGCCCTGCAATGGCCGCCCGCGCGCGCCGCCGAGGTCTGCGGCATCCCGGTGCAGCAGATCACCGACCTGGCGCGCGCCTACGGCACCACCCGGCCCGCCGCGATCCGCCTGAACTACGGCATGCAGCGCGTGCGTGGCGGCGGCAACGCGGTGCGGGCCATCGCCTGCCTGCCCGCGCTGGTGGGTGCCTGGCGGCACCGGGCCGGCGGCCTGCTGTTGTCGGCGTCGGGCCATTTCCCGATCCAGCGCGCGGCCTTGCACCGCCCCGACCTCCTGGCCGGCCGCCAGCCGCGCACCATCAACATGATCACCATCGGCGACGATCTGCTGCGCGACAGCTCGCCCGCATTCGGTCCGAAGATCGAAGCCCTGATCGTCTACAACAGCAACCCGGTGGCGGTGGCGCCCGAGTCGGGCAAGGTGGTGCAGGGCTTCGAGCGCGAAGACCTGTTCACCGTGGTGCTGGAGCACTTCCAGACCGACACCGCCGACTATGCGGACTACATCCTGCCCGCCACCACACAGCTGGAGCACTGGGACATCCACGCCAGCTACGGCCACACCGACGTGTTGCTCAACCGCCCGGCGATCGAACCACTGGGCCAGGCGCGCAGCAACACCGACGTCTTCCGCGCACTGGCCGCCCGCCTGGGCTTTGACAACCCCTGTTTCAGCGACAGCGATGAAACCCTGTGCCGCACGGCGTTTGGCGATCAGGTGGATTTCCAGACGCTGCTCGACCAGGGCTTTGCCACCCTGCCGCTGCCCGACGCGCCCTTTGCCCAGGGCGGTTTCCCCACACCCTCGGGCCGCTGCACCTTCTTCAACGCCGGGCTGGCTGCGATGGGGCTGGACGGCCTGCCCGACCACCTGCCCAATTTCGAGACCCCGGGCAGCAGCGAGCGCTACCCCCTGGCCATGATCTCGCCGCCGGCGCGCAACTTCCTCAATTCCACCTTCGTCAACGTCAAAAGCCTGCGCGACATCGAGGGTGAACCGGTGCTGGAACTGCACGCCGCCGACGCGGCGGCCCGCGGTATCCAGAGCGGCCAGGTGGTGCGCGTGTTCAACGACCGCGGTGAATACCTGTGCAAGGCCGAAGTCTCGAAACGCGCCCGGCCCGGTGTGGTCAACGGCCTGGGCATCTGGTGGCGCAAGCTCGGGCTGGCCGGCACCAACGTCAACCAGCTCACCAGCCAGCACGTGACCGACCTGGGGCGCGGACCGGTGTTCTACGACTGCCTGGTCGAGGTCGAGCCCGCGGCCAGCCCGACCTGAAAGCCCGACCCATGTCGCGCGCCCGCCCGCTGACCGCCGCCCTGGCCGCCGCGCTCATCTGGGCGCTGAGCGGCTGCGCCGGCCCGGCCAGCGGCGTGGGCTACTACTGGCAATCGGTTTCCGGCCACCTGCGGTTGATGGGCGCCGCCCGTCCCCTGCACGACTGGATCGAGGACGCACAAACCCCCGCAGAACTTCGCCAGCGCCTGCAACTCGCCCAGCGCATGCGCCGCTTCGCCGTCGACGCGCTGGCCCTGCCCGACAACACCAGCTACCAGCGCTACGCCGACCTGCAGCGCCGCGCCGCGGTCTACAACGTCGTGGCCGCACCCGAGCTGTCGCTCACGCTGAAGCAATGGTGCTTTCCGGTCGCGGGCTGCGTGGGCTACCGGGGCTATTTCAACGAAAGCGATGCCAAGGCCTTTGCGGCCAGCCTGACCGACGGCCCCATGGATGTGGCGGTGTACCCGGTGCTGGCCTATTCCACGCTGGGCTGGATGAACTGGGCTGGCGGCGACCCCCTGCTCAACACCTTCATCGCCTATCCCGAAGGCGAACTCGCCCGCATCCTGTTTCACGAACTGGCGCACCAGGTGGTCTACGTGGCCGACGACACCGCCTTCAACGAATCGTTCGCAACCGCGGTGGAACGGCTCGGGGGCGCACGCTGGCTGACGCAGGCGAGCGAAAAGGCGCAACGGGAATACGCGGCCTTCGACGCCCGGCGCCAGGCTTTCCGCGCACTCACACGCGACACGCGCGAGAACCTGCAGGCGATCTTTGAAGACGTGAACACCACCGCCGACCAGAAGCGCCAGCTCAAAGCCGGCGAGATGGCGCGGTTCCACGCGCGGTACGCCGAGATGCGGCAACACTGGGCGGGCTACCGGGGCTACGACGCCTGGGTGGCGCGGGCCAACAACGCCAGCTTTGGCGCGCAGGCCGCCTATGACGACCTCGTGCCGGGCTTCGAAGCCCTGTTCGAGCGCGAAGGCCGCGACTTCGCCCGGTTTTATGATGCGGTGCGATCGCTGGCCAGGCAGACGCCCGAACAACGCCTGACCGCGTTGACCGACCTGGCGCCCGCCCTGCGGGCCGCTACCCCCGAACGAACCACAAACCCTTGAGCAGGAACGTCCATGGCCGACATTCAGATCCAACGCAAACACCAGCTGGGCCTCGCCGGCGCGCGAAAAGTGGCCTGGAAATGGGCCGAGCAAGCCGAAGCCGAGTTCGACATGAGCTGCACCTACGAAGAAGGTGGCGACTGCGACGAAGTGCAATTCAGCCGCACCGGCGTCAAAGGCTCGCTCAAAGTGACCGAAGACCACTTCGAACTCGATGCCCAGCTGGGTTTCCTGCTCGGCGCGTTCAAGGACCGCATCGAGGGCGAGATCGTGAAGAACCTCGACGAACTGCTGGCCGCCAAAAAACCCGCCAGCAAGTCCGGAGCCAAAAAGAAGAAGGCTTGAGCGCTTCCGCGCTCAAGCCTTCTTCAAGATTGCACCATCACGCGATCAAACCTCAACTTCGTCGGAGTGAAGTGAATGACCCAGAACGCGGCGGAACCGGCTTCACCGGGCCGCACCGCGTTGCCCCCTTGAGGGGGTCGCGCGCAGCGCGGCGGGGGTGTTTTTTTATGCCAGAGATTCGATCAGGTCGATGTACTGCTGCATCGCGTCGTCGGAAGACGTGCCCTTGCAGTTGGTCCAGGCGTCCCATTTGGCGCGGCCCACCATGTCACCAAAGCCCGGTTTCTTCTCGGCGTTGTCCCCGGTGGTCGCCTGCTTGTACAGGCCGTAGATCTTGAGCAGGGTGGCGTTGTCGGGCCGCTCGCTCAGGTTCTTGGAGTTGGCGACGGCGGCTTCGAATCGGGTCTTGAGGTCGGACATGCGGAGGCTCCTTCTGGTTTTGAATCGCCCTGAAACCGGCATTGGCCTTAGGGCAGGCCCGGTATCTTACGTTCCGGTCTGCCGTCAGAATAGACGTTTCCACCCATAACAAGCCCCGCCACCGCGCCCCCGATGAGCGCCCATGGCACGGGATCCGAGGAGATCACATGGTCCAGCGCGTCACACGCAAGGCCGCCCCCACCGTCGCTGCGCCGGACCAGCCCCGGGCGAGGCCGGCACCACAGAAGGCCACGCCGACGCTGGCCAGCGCCCTGGGTCTCGAAGGCGAGCGCATGAGCAAGGTCGACACGGCCTGGCTGCGCATGGATTCGCCGTCCAACCTGATGATGATCGTAGGCGTGTGGATCCTGCGGCCGGGCATCACCTTGGCCGCGCTGAGCGAACGCGTGCGCGATCGCCTGCTGCCCTACAACCGCTTTGTGCAGATCGCCCGCCAGGACGCCGCGGGAGCCCACTGGCTCGATGACCCGGACTTCCAGCTCGAACGCCACGTGCGCGCGCACAAGCTGCCACACCGGAGCGGCCTCAGCGAGCAGAGCAGTCTGCAGGCGCGCGTGGCCGCACTGGCCATGCAGCCGCTGGACCACGACCACCCGCTGTGGCAGTTCGAGCTGATCGAGTCCTACGAAGGCGGCTCCGCGCTGATTGCCCGCATCCACCATTGCATCGCCGATGGCATCGCGCTGATCAGCGTGATGATGAGCCTGGTCGATGGCGGCGGCCTGCCGCCCCGGCGATCCCGCCGCAAGCCCGCTGTGGAGGGCGTGGATGCGGCCGGCGACTGGTTGGCTGAATCCCTGATCCGCCCGCTGGGCGATCTCACTGCGAAGGCGCTGGAGGTGGCGGGAGGCAGCGCCGCCAAGTCGTTTTCGATGCTCGCCTCGCCGCAGCAAAGCCTCAGCGACACCCTGGACCAGGCGGTGGATCTGGCGCGCATGGGTGGCCAGCTCGCCAGCGATCTGGCGGCGCTGGCGCTGATGCCCGACGACTCACCCACCCGGCTCAAGGGTCAACCAGGCCACGCCAAGCGGGTGGCCTGGTGCCAGCCGATCCCGCTGGACGAGGTCAAGGCGATCGGCAAGGCGCTGAACTGCTCGGTCAACGATGTGCTGCTGAGCTGCGTGGCCGGGGCGATCGGCGCGTATCTGCGGGGCCACGGTGACAACACCGCGGGCCAGGAAATCCGGGCCATGGTGCCGATCAACCTGCGCAGCCTCGAAGACGCCTGGAAACTGGGCAACCACTTCGGCCTGGTTCCACTGGTCCTGCCCATCGGGCTGGACAACCCCGTCGAGCGGCTGTTTGCGGTGCGCTCGCGGATGAACGCGCTCAAGGGCAGCCTGCAACCGCTGCTGACGTTTGGCCTGTTGTCGGTGGCGGGCTTGCTGATCAAACCGGCGCAGGACGCGCTGCTCGCGCTGTTCGGCCGCAAGACCACCGCGGTAATGACCAACGTGCCCGGCCCGGCGACCAAGCTGCAACTGTGTGGCGCCACGCTGGAGCAGACCATGTTCTGGGTACCGCAGTCGGGCACCGTGGGACTGGGGGTGTCGATCCTGAGCTATGGCGGCGGTGTGCAGTTTGGCGTGATCTCCGACACCACGCTCTGCCCGGACCCGCAACGCATCATCGACGCCTTCGAACCCGAGTTCGCGAAGCTGCTCGCGCTCACGCTGATGCTGCCATGGGGGAACACTTAACCCCCCACGCCGCCTTCGGCGTCACCCCCAGGGGGCGATGCGAGTGGCCCGGCAAAGCCGGTTCCACCGCATCCTGGGTGAAGTCACTTCGCGCCGGAGGGGGAGTCAATCTCAGGGCACCGCGGAACCGGCTTTGCCGGGCCGCCAGTGCCGCCCCCTGGGGGGTGACGCCGCAGGCGGCGCGGGGGGCTACCTAAGTCTTTTGTCAGCGACTTCCAGCAACCCGTCAAAGATCAGGCTGTCGACCAGCTCGAAGGGGATGGACATGCTGGGCGCCATTTTCCAGCCAGCGCCTCCGGTCATGTAGGCCACGGGCGGTTCGCCGCAGTGGCGCTGCAGGTTTTCCACCATGCGCTGCACCGCGCCTGCGATGGCGAAGGTGCCGCCGCTGGTGAGCGCGTCGCTGGTGTTGGTGGGAAAGTCACGCACTTCGCCGGTAGGCACGTGCAGGCCGGCCGTGCCGGACTCCAGCGCGCGCAGCATGATGCCGTGACCCGGCAGGATGATGCCGCCGAGAAACCGGCCCTCGGTGTCGATGGCCTCCACGGTCACGGCGGTACCCACCATCACCACCACACACGGCCGTGCAGGCCCTTGCGAGAGCAGGCGCTGGCGCGCGCCGATCATGGCGACCCAGCGGTCGGAGCCGAGCCGCGCAGGGTGGTCGTAGCCATTGACCAGACCCGCCTCCTCGCTGCTGGAAATCACCCACTGCGGACTCACATCCCACAGTTCCAGCTGTTCCTGCACGCGCTGCTTGACCGCGTCACCGGCCACGATGCAGCCGACCACCCAGCTGGGCGCCGGCAGATCGCTCCAGTCGCCATCGGCCAGTTTTTCAATGTTCTCCAGGAACTGGGCGCCGTGCGCCAGCAAACGGGCACCCACGCGAGGGGCGTCGTACAGCGCCCATTTCAGACGGGTGTTCCCAACATCCAGGGCCAGAAAAGTCATGGGCGCATTATGACCAAGCGCGAACACCGCTCATGCGGCATCGCACCATGGGGCAAAGTCCAGCCACGAAAGACGCCCCGGCCGTTCAGATCAGGCCGATCCAGCAGGCCCGCTGCACGGCGGCGAGCTTGTTGTCGGTCTGCAGTTTGGCCATGGCATTGGCCAGGTGGTAATTCACCGTGCGCTCGGAACAGTCCATGCGCAACGCGGTTTCGCGCGCGGTCAGGCCCTCGAAGGCCAGGTTGAGGCTTTCCTGCTCACGCGGGCTCAGGCAGAGCCGCTGTTCGGCAATGGCCCGCCGGAGCATGGGCCAGATGTTGAAGGCCGACCACGCCAGCTCGGCGGCCTCGGACCGCCCGGCAAAGGCCCGCGGGCTGAACATGAAACATTCGAACGTTCGCCCTGCCGGCAGGCTGAACGCCACGCGCACCAGCGTGCGGTGGCCGTGGGCCAGCCACAGACGGCGCCAGCGGCCGGCCTGCTCGGCGTAAGCCGATTTGGAGATGTCCTGCCAGGCCACCAGGGGTGCATCGCTGTCGCGCCAGCCGGCACCAAAATCGCTGCTCTCCGCCAGCGCCTGTGCAGCCCCCAGCAAGCGGGGCGGATGCACCGCCAGCACCTGGCGGTCTTCCCGTCCGCCCAAGGGATTGGGACCGAGCACCACCACCGCGTCCACACCCTGGTCAGCCAGCGCACAGATCCAGTCCGCGAGGATCGCATCCACACTCACACTGTCAAAGTTGACAGGCAGGGTCATGATTGAAAGCCCTTCACAGCATGGACAATCGGGCCACACCGCGCCTGCCCTCTGCGAGGGAGTGAATGCGGATGCTGCAAGGAGAACATGTTGTCGTTGGATCGTTTGTGGGTTCACAGTGCCAAAGCCCGGCTTTGGCGCTGGCTGTTGGGCGAGTTCGTCCATGCCCCTATCGAGCCTATTTTGCACCCATCGGCCACCCGGCTTCGATGGGCTGGTTTCTCGGTATTTTTTGGCAATCTGATTTTTTACGCGATCTGGACGGTTGTCGTGAGGCAACCCTATGAGAGCCTGTTCCTGAGGATCGTTGCCGCCTGTTCGGGGGCCCTGCTGTTCTTGCCCATCATCTCGCGAGACAGCAGTTCTTACCAGGGCGCCTGGCTGTATTCCGCCGTCTGCTGGCTGGTCATGCCCGTTTTCTTCTTCTGGATGTACTGGATGAATGGCGGCAATGCGGTCTGGCTCGCCAGCATCAGCGCCATGTTCCTCATCTACTACCACATGACCGACTGGCGGCTGGCCACGGTGGGCAGCACGACAGGCGCCCTGCTCAGCTGGCTGGTTTTCAATGCACTGCGCGCACCCGTCGAAGCATCAGCCAGTTTCTCCATTGAGAACCTGGTGGTGATCGGTTTTGCCTGGGGCACCGCTTTTGTGCTGGGCTTCTCGAGCGCCAACCTGCGCCGCACCCGCCTGATCAACACCCTGAGCACCATGGCGGTGATGGCGCACGAGCTGCGCACGCCCCTGGCCACGGTGGACCTGCTGGGCGACGTGCTGCGCAACCAGGCACAGCACGAGATGCCCGAACACAAGCAGAAGAAGATCGAAGACCTCGCGACCCGGCTGCAAAACCTGGTGCGCAGCATGAACCGGCAGATCGACACCCAGATCTCCAACGCCCAGTTGCTGCGCCTGCCCAACGAGAAGTCCCCCGTCCATGCGGCGGAGCTGGTGCGGGATGTGGTGGCCAACTACCCCTACCGCTCCTCGCATGAACGGGATTGTGTGGAGGCGTTTGTTCAGCAGGACTTCTGCTTCATGGGCTCGCGGGCCCTGTTTTCACAGCTGTTGAGCAACCTGATCAAGAACGCCCTGTATTCGCTGGCGGCGTCCAGCCACGCGTCACATCCCGGCGATCTGCGCATCACGGTGGGCGTGTACCACGGCAAGGGCCGGCTGGCGGTGGCCGACAAAGGCCTGGGCATTCCCCATGAACACCAGCAGCGCATCTTCGAACCTTTTTTCTCCACCCAGACGGGCGTGGGCAGTGGCCTGGGCCTGACCTTCTGCAAGAACGTGGTTGAGACCGTCAAGGGACATATCGGCGTTTTTTCCGAGCCCGGCGAGGGCGCGGTCTTCGTGATCGACCTGCCCATGCATACCGCCACGGCGCCTGAGCGCGCCCCATCTTCCTGACAAACACCATGGTCCTCAAGCTCCCCCTCTACCACCGTTCGGGCAGCCTGCTGTTCCTGGACGACGACCTCGACTACCTGGAGATGCTCGGCATGGTGCTGCCCAGCCACCTGCAGGTCGAGCTCTACTGCCGCCCTTCGGGTTTTGGCGAGCGCATGCGCGACGAGCCCGCCCGCTGGGAGGCCGACGCCGGCATGCACCTGCAGATGATCGAACGCTGGCGCCGCGGACAGGCCCTCATTCCCCAGGTGCTGCGCTACTGGGCCGCCAGCACCGCCCGCTACCAGCTCGCCCAGGTCTGCGTGGTGGACTACGCCATGCCCGGCACCGATGGCCTGAAAGTGCTCACCACGCTGCTGGACTGGCCCGGCGCACGCGTGCTGCTCACCGGGCAGGCCGACGAGCAGGTCGCCATTCAGGCGTTCAACAGCGGCCTCATCGATCAGTTCATCGCCAAGCAGACCGCCGACATCACCGGTCGGCTGCTGACGGCCCTGGCGAAACTGATCCACGCCCCGCACCCCCGGCTCAACACGCTCTGGCGTGCTGTCCTCAATCCCTCACAACAATCGCTGCTGCAGGTTCCGTCGATCGCCACCGCGCTCAAGGCCTACGCCTTGAAGAACTGGATCGAGTACGTGGTCCTGGGCGAGCCGTTTGGTCTGCTCGGTCTGGATGTGTCCGGCCGCTGCGAATGGCTGCAACTGGAACCGACCAACGGACTGCCCGATCTGGCGGAACTGGCCACCTCCGCGGGTCTCGGTTTTGACGTGGCGCGCGCCGTCGACGAGGGGCGCCTGCTGCCCGCGGTGGAGCTGCACCAGCAACTGGGTCTGCACGGAGCCATCCGCACCGCGCCCTCCTTCGATGTGGGCGACGACGGGCTGCTCAAGGCGGCGAGCTTCAAGCTGGCAGAAGCCGACCTGCCGCAGTCCATTTACCCGTACCACAACTTCCTGGATGTCCAGGGAGCGCGCAAGATTCAGGACGCCTGAGTGGCCGCGCCCCGGGCTCGCCGCGCGACCGGCCAGTCCCAGGGCTTGACCAGCGGCGCGATCTCTCGCGCCGCCTCGGCGACGTGGTCCAGCTCGGCGTCGGTCAGCGCCGCGCTCAAGGTCAGTCGCACGATGGAACGGTTGCGCGCCGTGGCGGGGGCGCAGAAGACCGCACCAAAGATGCCCCGTTCTTCCAGCAGGTCCCGCAACACCAGCGTGTCCGGCTCGGGCCCCGCCTCCAGGGCGATGATCTGCTCGGTGCCCTGGTGCACCGGAAACCCCTGGTCGATGAAGTCCTGGCGCATCCTGAGCGAGTGGCGGTGCAGACGCTCACGCTCGGCATCGCAGCCCTTGATCACATCCAGGGTGGCATTGAGCGCGGCCACCTCGTGCGGCAACAGGCACGAACTGAAGATGTTGTGGTGGCTGGTGCTCAGGATGTAGTTGCGCAGGCCGGTCGGTATGTTGAAGTACCCCGCGCGCCCGGCAAACGCCTTGGCCAGGCTGGCCGTGATGAAATGCACCCGGCTGGAGAGCCCCAGTTCGACACACAGACCGGCCCCGCCAGGCCCGTGCGTGCCGAGCGAGTGCGACTCGTCCACCAGGATCATGCAGCCGCCCGCTTCGGCCAGGTCCACCAGGTCCTTCAAGGGCGCCACGGACCCGGTGGTGCTGTAGACCGAATCCACCACCACGAGACCAGCCCCATGTTTGCCGATCAGGCGGCGCAGGTGATCCACATCGTTGTGCCGGAACGGATGGGTCGGGGCATTCGCCCGGCGTGCGCCTTCCCAGAGCGAGGTGTGCGCCAGCATGTCGATGTAGACCGGTGTCTGCTCGTCCGCGATGCACTGGAGCAGGCCCACGTTGGCCGCATAACCCGATTGGCACAGCACCCCGTCGTCCTTGCCGATCCAGGCGGCCATCTTCTTCTCGAACGCGCGCACGGGGTGGCTCTCCAGCAGGAACGAGCCCGACTGGATGACGAACTCCCCATCCTGACGAATCGCCGCCACTTGCGCAGCGACGATGGCCGGATGTCCCGTCACGCTCAGGTAGTCGTTGCCGTTCAGGCGAACCGCGTTCGAGCCCGGGTCGCGTCCGTGGACCAGTGATCGGCCGCCCCATTGGTGGTTCCAGCGGTGGATGAAGTCGCGTTCGATGCGATCGCAAAGGCGGGCCGAGAAGGCCGGGTTGATGGCCGTTGGGGTGCGGGTGAGTTCAAGCGTTTCCATGGAGATATCCTTTCGAGAAAGAAAATCCCATTGAAAAAAGAAATGTGTGACGAACGGCACGACACCTGTCAGGTCTGACAGGTCTTGTTACGCTTTTTTCTCAAGTTTGATGGAGATCTGCCGACCAGCGGTCGCATCCCACCCACCGCCGCACCCGGGCAGCTGCCGTGCAACGGTCGGGGTCAGTTCTGCCGCCAGGGCAGGCCGTGATGACGCCAACCGCCCTTGAGCCCCCGGTGGGCGTGGGCATCCGGGTCACCCTCGAAGCCCTCCAGGATGTTGTAGGCCTCGAAGCCCAGCTCGGTCGCGCGCTTGGCCGCCGCGATGGAGCGCACGCCGCTGCGGCACAGCAACACCAGCTTTTTGCCTTGGGCAACACCGCCCAGCTGCTGGTCAAATGCCGGGTTCATGGTCATGCCCGGCCACTGCTTCCAGGCCACCGGCACCGCGCCCGGCACGAACCCGACCCATTCGCGCTCGGCGTCGCTGCGCACATCCACCAGAACCGCCTCGCCGGCCTGCACCCACTGCCACGCCAGCTGCGGCGAGACATCGCCCGCGTAGCTGCCCTGGTGCGCCGCCGCCACCGGGCGGGGCTGCAGCAGCAACGCGCCATCGACATCGTGGCGCAGGCCCGAGCTGAGATTGGCGGGCACGGCCTCGTCGATGCGCCGCGGCTTGGGCAACTGCAAAGCCTCCATGATCGCGACGAACTCCGCCTCGCTCTTGCCCGCCACGCGGGCGTTGCCTTTCTTTTCCTGACCGATCGTGGAATGCGTGCGGCCCTGGTAGTCGTGGCCGGGCCAGACGGTGGTGGCATCGGGCAAGGCAAACAGCACCTCGGTCAGGCTGCGGTACAGGTCGCTCGCGCTGCCGGACTGGAAGTCGGTGCGACCGCAACCATTGATGAGCAGGGTGTCGCCGGTGAAGACGTGGTCGTGCCAGACATAGCTCATGCTGCCAGCGGTGTGACCCGGGGTGTGCAGGGCCAGCAGGCGCTCCCCGCCAAACGGCAGCGTGTCACCGTGTTGCAGCTGCATGCCCGCGGTGCCGATGCCGCAGCCTTGCGGTGCCGCCGTGCGGGCGCCAGCCAGCTCGGCCAGTTGGCCGGCGCTGGTGATGTGGTCGGCGTGGGCGTGGGTCTCCACCGTCCAGACCAGCTTCAGGCCGTACTCGTGCAGAACGGCCAGGTCGCGTTCGATCTGCTCGTCCACCGGGTCGATGATGAGCGCGTCGCGCGTCACCTGGTCAAACAGCACATAGGTGTAGGTGCTGGAAGCGGGGTCAAACAGCTGGATCGGTTTCATGGAAATCTCCTGGGGTTCTGAACCACGGCAAGCTCAGGAAAAGCGCGCCAGCATGTCGGCCACGTCGTCTGCTGGCAGGTCACCTTGGGCAATGACACAGCCGACCATGGTGAAAAAGGTCTTGTCCAGCGCCTTGCGCGCCGCTGCCAGCTGCTGGGCCACTTTCTCGCAGTCGGCGTCGGTTTCAAGGAGCTTCTGGATCCCGCGCAGCTGGCCCTCGACACGCTTGAGTCGGAGCACCAAGGCGCGTTTGCGTTCGGGATCGTGGACGGTTGTCATGTCGGTTCCTGTGAAAAGCCAGGTTATCGCTCCGAGTCGCTTCACCCTGGCGCATACCCCAATAAGTATTGTAGTGAGGGCGATCCCGGTGCGTTCGCCCAGGGGAACAGGAACCCCCTTTCCAGAATAAAAAAACAGGCGCTGTGCCAAACGCAAAGACCACGGTGGGCGCAAGCCCTTTGCGTCGCACACACGACAGGTCTTGGTGAAAACCCTGCCACTACCCGGCGGGGTATCACGCATCATGAAACGCCTTTTCAAACCCACTGGAGACATACGATGAGCGAGAAAAAACCCGTCCCTTCGCGCCGCAACATGCTCAAAGGTGCGGCCGTCGCTGCGGGCGCCATGTCGGTGCCCATGATCGCGACGGCGCAAACCACCAGCCTGCGCTTTCAGAGCACCTGGCCGTCGAAGGACATCTTTCACGAATACGCCACCGACTTCGCCAAGAAGGTCAATGACATGGCCGGTGGCAAGCTGAAGATCGAGGTGCTGCCCGCCGGTGCGGTGGTGCCTGCCTTCCAGTTGCTGGAGGCGGTGGCCAAGGGCACGCTGGACGGCGGACATGGCGTGGTGGCCTACCACTACGGCAAGAACTCGGCCCTGGCCCTGTGGGGTTCCGGCCCGGCCTTCGGCATGGACCCCAACATGCTGCTGGCCTGGCACAACTACGGCGGCGGCAAGGCCCTGCTGGAAGAGATCTACAAGAGCCTGAGCCTGGACGTGGTGTCCTACCTGTACGGCCCCATGCCGACCCAGCCCTTCGGCTGGTTCAAGAAGCCGATCGCCAAAGCCGACGACCTCAAGGGCGTGAAGTTCCGCACCGTGGGCTTGGCGGTGGACATGTACACCGACATGGGCGCAGCGGTGAACCCCCTGCCTGGCGGCGAGATCGTGCCCGCACTGGACCGCGGCCTGATCGATGGCGCCGAATTCAACAACGCGTCGTCCGACAAGCTGCTGGGGTTCCCCGATGTAAGCAAGAACTGCATGCTGCAGAGCTTCCACCAGAGCGGCGAGCAGTTCGAGATCCTGTTCAACAAGGGCAAGCTCGCGGCGCTGCCCACCGAACTCAAGGCCATCATCGACTACGCGGTGCAGGCGGCCAGCGCCGACATGAGCTGGAAAGCGATCCAGCGCAACTCGGAGGACTACATCGAGCTGAAGAAACAGGGCGTGAAGTTCTACAAGACACCCGACGCCATCCTGCGCGCGCAGCTCGCGGCCTGGGACAAGATCATGGCCAAGAAGGGTGGCGAGAACCCGCTGTTCAAGAAGGTGCTCGACAGCCAGCGCGCCTTTGCCCAGCGTGCCGGCCAGTGGCAGAACGACTACACGGTCGACTTCAAGATGGCCTACAACCACTACTTCGGCAAGGGCGCCAAGAAGAGCTGATCCTTTGCGGGTGCACAGGGGCGCCATCGGCGCCCCTTTCTCTTTCTGTTGGAACACACGATGCAACAATTTCTGTGGACGGTGGACCGCCTTTCGACGGGATTCGGCAAGCTCTGTGCCTGGGCGGTGGTGGGGCTCACCCTGCTGATCAGCTGGGAAGTGTTTTCGCGCTACGTGCTCAACACACCGCACGCCTGGGTGCTGGACGCGCAGATCATGCTGTACGGCCTGCTCTTCATGACCGCTGGCGCCTACACCCTGGCCAAGAACGGCCATGTGCGCGGCGATGTGCTGTACGGTTTCTTCGAGCCACGTACCCAGGCGTCCATTGACCTGGTGCTGTACATCGTGTTCTTCCTGCCCGGCATCGTGGCGCTGACCTGGGCCGGCTGGACTTTCGCCAATGACTCGCTGGCGATCAACGAACAGACCTTCAACGCCGACCCGTTGCCGATCTACCCCTTCAAGTTCGTCGTGCCCGTGGCCGGTGCCATGCTGCTGCTGCAGGGGCTGGTGGAGATCCTGCGCTGCGTGATCTGCCTGAAAACGGGCGTGTGGCCGACGCGCGAAGAGGACGTGGAAGAAGTCGATGTGGACAAGCTCAAGGAGATGGTCCATGTCAAAGACAGTGACATCGAAAGCCTGGACCGCCTGGTCACCCAGAAAGGTGGCCAGTCATGAAGGTTCGCAAGGAACTCTGGTTTGGCTTCGGGCTGATGGGCCTGATCCTGGCGGGCGTGCTGGCCATGGTGATCAGCGCCCCGACCATGACCAACGGCCACTATGGCCTGCTCATGCTCTCGCTGGTGGTCGTCGCCATCATGCTCGGCTTTCCCACCGCGTTCACGCTCATGGGCATGGGCATGCTGTTCGCGTTTTTCGCCTACCACTCGGGCGACCAGACCTCGGCGGGAGCGATCCGGCAGACGCTGGACCTGATGGTGCAGCGCGCGTTTTCGGTGATGAGCAACGACGTGCTGATCTCGATCCCGCTGTTCGTCTTCATGGGCTACCTGGTCGAGCGCGCCAACCTGATCGAGAAGCTGTTCCACAGCCTGCACCTGTCGCTGGCGCGGGTGCCCGGCTCGCTCGCAGTGGCCACGCTCGTGACCTGCGCGATCTTCGCCACCGCCACCGGTATCGTGGGCGCGGTGGTCACGCTCATGGGCCTGCTGGCCATGCCGCAAATGCTGCGCGCCGGCTACGATGTGCGGCTGACGGCGGGCTCCATCACCGCCGGCGGCTGCCTGGGCATCCTGATCCCGCCCTCGGTGCTGCTCATCGTCTACGGCGCCACCGCGGGCGTGTCGGTCGTCAAGCTCTACGCTGGCGCCTTCTTCCCCGGTCTCATGCTCGCGGGCCTGTACATCCTGTACGTGATCATCGTCGCCAAGGTCAAGCCCACCTGGGCACCGCCCTTGAGCGCCGAACAGCGCATCGTGCCGCTGCCCGCCGCCCTCACGCGCATGGGTGCCACTGGCAATGGCTGGGCTCTGGGCGGTCTTGTCAAAGGCCTGAAGGGCGCCAACAACCACGGTGTGCCCACCGGCTACATGCTGCGCCAGCTGGGCATCGTGTTGCTGCCCGCCCTGTTGTTCGCCACCGTGGCCGTGCTCAGCTACCAGAGCGCCACGCGGGTGGTGGCGGTGGAGACCTACGAAGAACTGCAGCCCATGGGCGCAGGCGCAGCCCCAGAAGCCTCGGGCGACGATGCGGGCGGCCTGGCCGAACCCCCCGTCGAAGAGGAGGGCCTGAGCGAGCCCCCCTCCTCCGCCGATGGCGACTTGGCCGAGCCACCTGGCGCCAACAGCGATGCCGTGGCCCTGCCCCCAGGTGCCGAGGCAGACACACCCGAACCACCTGCCGACAACCTGGCCCTGCCTCCGGGCGCCGAGCCGGCCGCACCGACGGCGTCGGGCATCGAGCCGGCGGCCACCACCCAGTCCGCCTCGCAAGGCTACTGGATCGGCCTGGGCGTGGGCGCGCTGGCGCTCGCTGTCTTCTACGGCATCCTGAGTTACGCGCGGCTCGAAATCTTCAAGATGCTGCTGTCCAGCTTCTTCCCGTTGCTGGTCCTCATCACGTCGGTGCTGGGCTCGATCGTGTTTGGCCTGGCCACGCCCACCGAGGCGGCAGCGGTGGGCGCGCTCGGCGGCTTCCTGCTGGCCGCCGCCTACCGGCAACTCACCTTCAACGTGGTGAAGGAAAGCGTGTTCCTGACCGCCAAGACCAGCGCCATGGTGTGCTGGCTGTTCGTCGGCTCGGCCATCTTTTCGGCCGCGTTTGCATTGCTCGGCGGGCAGGCGCTGGTGGAACAGTGGGTGCTGGGCATGAACCTCACCAAGACGGAATTCCTGATCCTCAGTCAGGTGATCATCTTCGTCCTCGGCTGGCCGCTGGAGTGGACCGAGATCATCGTGATCTTCATGCCCATCTTCATCCCGCTGCTGGACAACTTCGGGGTGGATCCGCTGTTCTTCGGTCTGCTGGTGGCGCTGAACCTGCAGACCGCGTTCCTCAGCCCGCCGGTGGCCATGAGCGCGTTCTACCTGAAGGGCGTGGCCCCGAAGCACGTGACGCTGAACCAGATCTTTGCCGGCATGCTGCCCTTCATGGGCATCCAGGTGCTGGCGATCGTGCTGCTCTACCTGTTCCCGGCCATCGGCATGTGGCTGCCCGAGGTGCTCTACAAATAGGACCATCGTTTGCGCGCCCTGGCGCCCAGCCTCGACAGGCTGGGCGCCAGGCGCTCCGTTTCCGGGCAAACCGGGTTAACATTACGTTTACGTAAACGTCAACTCAAACGGGTTGACGCCGGGTCGCCACTGATGCACCCTGCCTGCCCAACTCCCGGAGACACCATGCCCAGCCCGAGCGACGTTTCACTGCCCTTCCCCGCCGCAGCGGTCCGAGCCGCCAAGGGCAGTCCGTGGCAGGCCTGGCAGGTCGAACCGGCGGGCAATGGAAAGAAGGGGAAAAACGGCAAGGGTCCGACGCTGGCGTCGTTCAACCCGGGCGACAAACCCTTTTCTGTCGGCAACAAGAGCACCGACCAGGCCGCACTCCTGTCTCTGGCCCAGGAAATCGACCAGCTGCAGAACCTGTTTTACGCCGACGGCCGCCACAAGCTGCTGGTGGTCCTGCAGGGCACGGACACCTCGGGCAAGGACGGCACCGTGCGCGGCGTGTTCAGCCAGACCAGCCCGCTGGGCGTGCACACCGTGGGCTGGAAAGCGCCCACCGAGCCCGAGCGCGCGCACGACTATCTCTGGCGCATCCACCAGCAGATGCCGGCCGCCGGGCACATCACGGTGTTCAACCGCAGCCACTACGAGGACGTGCTGGTGCCGGTGGTCAACCAGTGGATCACGCCCGAGCAGACGCGCCAGCGCTACGCCCACATCAACGACTTCGAACGCCTGCTCGCCGAAACCGGCACCGTGATCCTCAAGTGCATGCTGCACATCGGTTTCGACGAGCAGCGCGAGCGCCTGCAGGAGCGCGTCGACGACCCGGACAAACACTGGAAATTCAGCCTCGGTGATCTGGATGTGCGCAAACAATGGCCCGACTACCAGCGCGCCTACGAAGACCTGCTCGGTGCCACCAGCACGCCCTGGGCGCCCTGGACCGTGGTGCCCGCCAATTCCAAGACCCACCGCAACCTGATGATCGCCACCCTGGTGCGCGACACGCTCAAGGCGCTGAACCTGCGCTTTCCGCCCGAAGACACGGCCCTCAAGGGCCTGCGCATCGAATAACGACCCACCAGGGCCTGTTCACACTATTTTTCCAAGATGCGTTGCGGATCAAAAAGGCCATGCGCAAGGCGCGAAACGCAGCCGGGGTCGCCCCCCCGGCAAGGCTTCGCAACGCCGCGCATGGCCTTTTTGGCCGCAACCCGAAGGGAATAGGTTGGAAACAGCGCCACTCGTCGTTGCACTCCTAGGCCAGACATCCAGTCTGGCCGTCGTCCTGCGCCTAGATTGGCGCTGTTTCCAACCCATTCGCACTTGGAAAAATAGTGTGAACAGGCCCTAGACCCGCCCGAGAGAGACAAGACCATGACCGACCTTTCCGCCGACTTCAAGGCCCTGGCCAGCTACCGCCCCAGCAACAAGGTGCGCTTCGTGACCGCCGCCAGCCTGTTTGACGGCCACGACGCCGCCATCAACATCATGCGCCGCATCCTGCAGGGCATGGGCACCGAGGTGATCCACCTCGGGCACAACCGCTCGGTCGACGAGGTGGTCACCGCCGCGCTGCAGGAAGACGCGCAGGGCATCGCCATCAGTTCCTACCAGGGCGGTCACGTCGAATATTTCAAGTACATGGTGGACCTGCTCAAGCAGCGCGGCGGCGAGCACATCCAGGTGTTCGGCGGCGGCGGCGGCGTGATCGTGCCGGCCGAAATCCGCGAGCTGCACAGCTACGGCGTGGGCCGCATCTACAGCCCCGAAGACGGCCAGCGCATGGGCCTGCAGGGCATGATCGGCGAGATGGTCATGCGTTGCGACCAGGACATCAGCGGCTACGCACCCAAGGCCCTCGAAGCCATCCAGGGCCACCACGAAATGAACTGGCGCGCGCTGGCGCAGCTGATCACGGCGCTGGAGAACGACAAGGCGGACGCACCCCTGGTCGAGGCCGTACGCAAGGACGCGGCAGGCCGTCAAGTGCCCGTGCTCGGCATCACCGGCACCGGCGGCGCGGGCAAGTCCAGCCTCACCGACGAGCTCATCCGCCGCTTCCGGCTCGACCAGGACGACGCGCTGCGCATCGCCGTGATCTCCATCGACCCCTCGCGCCGCAAGAGCGGCGGCGCGCTGCTGGGCGACCGCATCCGCATGAACGCCATCGGCCCATGGCAGAAGGGCCAGCGCGTCTACATGCGCAGCCTGGCCACGCGCGACACCAGCAGCGAGATCAGCGCCGCCCTGCCCGACGTGGTGGCGGCCTGCAAGGTGGCGGGCTTCGACCTGATCGTGGTCGAGACGTCCGGGATCGGCCAGGGCGACGCGGCGATCGTGCCGCACGTGGACGTGCCCATGTACGTGATGACGCCCGAGTTCGGCGCCGCCAGCCAGCTGGAGAAGATCGACATGCTCGACTTCGCCGAGTTCGTGGCGATCAACAAGTTCGACCGCAAGGGTGCGGCCGATGCGTTGCGCGACGTGGCCAAGCAGGTGCAGCGCAACCGCGAGGCCTTCACCGTGATGCCCGACCAGATGCCGGTGTTCGGCACCATGGCGGCGCGTTTCAACGACGACGGCGTGACCGCGCTCTACCAGGCGCTCAAGGCGCGCCTGACCGAACTCGGTCTGCCGATGACGGAAGGCATCCTGCCCAAGGTTCACGTGCGCCACAGCACCAACCAGACACCCATCGTGCCGCCCGCGCGCACACGCTACCTGGCCGAGATCAGCGACACGGTGCGCGGCTACAAGAAAAAGGCCCGCGAGCAGGCAAAGCTCGCGCGCGAAATCCAGCAGTTGCGGGCCGCAGCGTCCATGCTGACCGTGGACAAGCCCAACCGCCCCAAGGCCGCCGAAGCCGCCATCGACCTCGCCCAGGCGCGCGAGCTGCAGCAGGACCCGGCCGCGCGCAAGCTGCTCACCCAGTGGCCCGACATGCAGAAGGCCTACGCCGGTGACGAATACGTGGTGAAGATTCGCGACAAGGAGCTCCGCACCGCGCTCACCACCAAGTCGCTCTCGGGCACCACTATCCGCAAGGTGGCCCTGCCGCAATACGAAGACCACGGCGAGATCCTCAAGTGGCTGATGCTCGACAACGTGCCGGGCAGCTTCCCCTTCACCGCGGGCACTTTCGCATTCAAGCGCGAAGGGGAAGACCCGACCCGCATGTTCGCGGGCGAAGGCGATGCCTTCCGCACCAACCGCCGCTTCAAGCTGCTGTCCGAAGGCATGCCCGCCAAGCGCCTGTCCACCGCGTTCGACTCGGTCACGCTGTACGGCAACGACCCCGACCCGCGCCCCGACATCTACGGCAAGGTCGGCAACTCGGGCGTGAGCATCGCCACGCTCGACGACATGAAGGTGCTCTACGGCGGCTTCGATCTCTGCCACCCGGCCACCTCGGTCTCCATGACCATCAACGGCCCGGCGCCCAGCATCCTGGCGATGTTCATGAACACCGCCATCGACCAGAGCCTGCACAAGTTCCGCACCGACAACGGTCGCGATCCCACCGACGACGAAACCCAGAAGATCCGCGCCTGGACCCTGGCCAACGTGCGCGGCACGGTGCAGGCCGACATCCTGAAAGAAGACCAGGGTCAGAACACCTGCATCTTCAGCACCGAGTTCAGCCTGAAGGTCATGGGCGACATCGCCGAGTATTTCGTGCACCACGACGTGCGCAACTTCTACTCGGTGTCGATCAGCGGGTATCACATCGCCGAGGCCGGTGCCAACCCGCTCAGCCAGCTCGCGTTCACGCTGTCCAACGGTTTCACCTTCGTCGAAGCCTACCTGGCGCGCGGCATGCACATCGACGACTTCGCGCCCAACCTGAGCTTCTTCTTCAGCAACGGCATGGACCCGGAGTACACCGTGCTCGGCCGTGTCGCACGCCGCATCTGGGCGGTGGCGATGAAAGAGCGCTACGGCGCCAACGAGCGCAGCCAGAAGCTGAAGTACCACGTGCAGACCAGTGGGCGCAGCCTGCACGCGCAGGAAATCCAGTTCAACGACATCCGCACCACGCTGCAGGCGCTGATCGCCATCTACGACAACTGCAACAGCCTGCACACCAACGCGTTTGACGAAGCCATCACCACGCCGACCGAAGAATCGGTGCGCCGGGCGATGGCGATCCAGCTCATCATCAACCGCGAGTGGGGCCTGGCGAAGAACGAGAACCCCAACCAGGGCGCTTTCATCATCGAGGAGCTGACCGAGCTGGTCGAAGAAGCCGTGCTGAGCGAATTCGAGAAGATCGCCGAACGGGGCGGCGTGCTCGGCGCGATGGAGACCGGCTACCAGCGCAGCAAGATCCAGGAAGAGAGCATGCACTACGAGATGCTCAAGCACACCGGCGAGTACCCCATCATCGGCGTCAACACCTTCCGCAACCCGCAGGGCGACCAGACGCCCGAGAGCATCGAACTGGCGCGCTCGACCGACGAAGAAAAGCAGTCGCAGCTGCAGCGCCTGCTCGACTTCCACGACCGTCACGCGGCCGAAGCGCCGGCCCAGCTGGCGCGCCTGAAACAGGCGGTGATCGAGAACCGCAACGTCTTCGAGGTGCTGATGGACGCTGTGCGCGTGTGCTCGCTGGGACAGATCACCCACGCCCTGTTCGAGGTCGGCGGCCAGTACCGGCGCAACATGTAAATCCCGGGAGTCTGTGGGGCTGTGACCGGGATGCGCGCACCACGGTGAAGGGGGTCGGCGTGGCGGTCGGTCCTGCTAGACTGAATCCAGCGCCACGCGACCCCACCACATGCCAACCTTCCCGGGTTCCCAGCCGCCCTCCGCACCGCCGTCCCCTGCCGGGCGCACACCTGCTCCACCGGCGGAAACCGGGCCAGCTTCCGAGCGCCAGCTCCTGCACTGGCTGACCGCGTCGACCATCGTTCTGCTGCTGGTGGGCACCATCGCTTTTGCCTGGAAGGAACGCCAGCGCACGCTGGACGAAGCGGGTGACGTGGCGGCCCGCCGGGTCACCCGGCTGGTCAAAGATGTCGAGCAGTCCCTGGCCGTGGCCCGCAAGGCCATCGAACAGGCCGAAACCCGGCTGCGGTTGCGTGCACCGGACGGCCCACCGGATGCCTGGCTGGGCGAGGCGGCAGCCGACCGCGCCGCCCTGCTCTCCACCCTGCCGCTGCCGTTTGAGCTGCACGCGCTGGACCGGGACGGTCACGCCAACGACCTGGTGGCCTTCGGCTCGGCCCCGTCACCCAGGGCCATGCCGCCGATACAGCACGACGTCACGTCGCTCCCCCCGGACCGGTGGCATGTGGGCCTCACCCAGGGCCCCCCGCACAACCGTGTGATCCCGCTGATCTGGAAAGCGGCGCCCAACGGCCACGGCATCACCGCCTACGGCGCCGACATCGCCTTCACCCCCCTGCTCAGCCGGCTGGAGGCCGAACGCGCGCCCAACGGCGGCGGCGTGGCCCTGTTCCGCCTGGAGCCCGATGGCGGCGCCACCGTGCTGGCGCGTGCGCCGTATGTCGAAGACCACCTGGGACAAGCCGTCGACCCGGCACTGGCGCAATTGCTCGCGCGCAACAGACACGGCGTTTTCGACACCGTCGGGCAGCTCGATGGCGTTGCACGCCGGGTCGCGTTCCAGCAGCTGAACAACGGTGCCGAACAGCTGGTCATCGTCTATGGCATCCCGACCACCACCGTGCTGGCCGGTTGGTACGGCCAGCTGCCCTACCTGCTGGGCGCCTGTGCGCTGCTGACGCTGGCCATGGGCTATGGCAGCACCCGGCTGAGCCGTTCGCTGCGCGCCCTGTCCGACAGCGAGCAGCGCTTCCGGCTCGCGGCCGCGTCCGGCCACGTGTGGGACTGGAACGCGCTGACCCGGGTGCTGGATGTGCCGATCGCGATCTGGAATCGCCTGGGATTGAAGCCCCCGCCGCCGGATCGTGCCCTGCAGGTTTTCACCGACCTGATGCACCCGGACGACAAGGGCCCCATGCGCGAGGCGCTGATCCGGCACCTGCGCGAGCACCAGCCCTTTGCCGAAACCTTCCGGTTGCTCGATGCCAGCGGCGCCTACCGCTGGTTTGAAACACAGGGCCAGGCGTCCTGGAACGAGAGCGGCGAGGCCACCTACATGGCGGGCACCGCGTTCGAAGTCACTGAGCGCCGCTCGCTGGAGGAAGCCCAGCGCCAGACCCTGCACCGGCTGGACACCGTGGCCAACGCGTCACCGGCGCTCTTCTGGACCAGTGACCAGAACATGCGTTGCGACTGGGTCAACCAGCGCTGGCTGGAGTTCACGGGTCACCGCCTGGAAGAGGAACTGGATGACAACTGGACCGGCGACCTGCACCCCGACGACCAGGCGCGTTGCCAGGACACCTACGACCGCGCCTTCGAATCACGCCAACCTTTTTCCACGGAATTCCGCCTGCTCCGCCACGACGGCAGCTACCGCTGGATGCTCGACCAGGGCATTCCCCGGCACGACGCCGATGGCCACTTCCTTGGCTTCATTGGCAGTTGCGTGGACCTGACCGATCTCAAGGCGGCCGAGCAAACCGCCCTGCACCAGCGGCAGCTGCTGGAAAAAATCTTCGATGTGTTGCCCGACCTGTTCTTCCTGCTGGACGACGAAGGCACCATCATCGAGTACCTGGCCAGCGCGGAAAGCCTGCTCTACGCCCCACCCGATCAGTTCATCGGCAAGCGCGTGCACGAGGTCATGCCGCCCGAATTCGTGACCCCGTTCATGAAGAAGGCGATGGAGACCCGGTCCGGCCAGCTCGTGCGCCACGAATACACGCTGCCACTGCCCGATGGTCCGCACCACTTCGAGGCCCGGCTGGCGCGCCTGCCAGGTGGCGAACAGTTGATGGCCATCGTGCGCGACATCTCCGATCAGAAGCGGCTTGAAAACGATCGCGAGCGCCTGAACCATTTCGTGGTGCTGTTGTTCGGCCTGGCCAGCCGTTTCATCAACCTGCCGGTGCCGCAAATGGACGCCGCCATCCACGAGGCGCTGGGCGACATGGGCCGCTTCGTTTCGGCCGACCGGGCTTACCTGTTCGACTACGACTTTGTAGCCCGAACCAGCTCGAACACCCACGAGTGGTGTGCCGAAGGGATCGCTTCCGGGCAAGCCAACCTGCAGAACCTGCCGCTGGACTGGGACCCGGACTGGGTGGCCACGCACCAGCGCGGCGAGCCGATCTACGTGCCCGACGTCGACGCCATGCCCGAGGGCGCCCTGAAAGCGGTGCTGCAAGCCCAGGGCATCCGCAGCCTCATCACCCTGCCTTTGAAAGGCCCGGATGCCTGCCTGGGCTATGTGGGTCTGGACTCGGTGCGTCAGCCGCACCACTACGCCGACGAAGAAATCGCCCTGCTCAAACTGTTCGCGCAGATGCTGGTCAACCTCAACCTTCGCGCAAGCGCCGAGGCACGTATTCGCGAACTGACCGGGCAACTGGAGCAGAAAGTGGCCGAGCGCACCGGCCAGCTGGAGGCCAGTGTCAAGCGCCTGCAGGCGGTCAACCGCGAGCTCGAATCCTTCACCTACTCTGCCTCGCACGACCTGCGCACCCCGCTGCGGGGCATCGAAGGTTTCAGCACCCTGCTGCTGGAAGAGCACGGCACCCAGCTCGACGACCAGGGCCGCGAGTACCTGCAACGCATCCAGCGGGCCACCCTGCACATGTCGCAACTCATCAGCGACCTGCTGGCCTACGCCCGCCTGGAACAGATGACCGAGCAGGTCGAACCCGTGGTGCTGGTGAAGCTGGTGCAAGAGGTGGTCCTGCCTTTCCAGGACAGTCTGAACGAGCGCCAGGGCCAGCTGCAGGTCGCGGTGCCCGGTCACCTGCAGGTGCTGGCCGATCCCAATGGGCTGGCCATGGTCCTGCGCAACCTGGTGGACAACGCCCTGAAGTTCACGCCCGCCGACAGGGCGCCAGAGATCCGCATCGAAGCCCACGAGCAGGATGGCACCGTCCACCTGCAGGTGGCCGACCGCGGCATGGGCTTTGACATGAAGCACCACGATCGTGTCTTCGGCATGTTCCAGCGGCTGCACCGGCAGGACCAGATTCCGGGCACGGGCATCGGTCTGGCCATGGCCCACAAGGCCGTCGAACGCATGGGCGGGCGCATCTGGGCCCACAGCACACCGGGCCAGGGCACCACGTTCCACCTCGAACTGCCGCAGGGTTGAAGCCGGTGCCCGCGGGGGTATTGAACGCATCTGTAACGGTTACCCGTGGATACGTGTTCCGGTTTCGCTCCCGGTGCATGGCGCGGGCGCTCGAACCACCGGGGGTATCGACCTGCAATTGCTTACAGATACCCACAACAATTAAAGGGCCATCGACCTATCTTCTGCAGCCAGCAGGCCCACCGTCTGCGCTCAAAGAAAGCCCGACATGCCCCGACATCCCCGACCGCACGGCCTGCTGCTTGCGCTGGCACTCAGCGCACCCCTGTCCCCCCTGGCGCAAACCGCCGCCAGCCCGCCAGGCCAACTGCTGGCCTCGAACTGCTTCCAGTGCCACGGCACCAACGGCCGGGGGCCGGGCTTCGAACGCCTCGCCGGCGAAAGCGCCGACGAGATCTACGGCGAGCTGCTCGAAATGCGCGCCGAGGGCGCCCGCGAGCGGGGCCGCGACATCATGGTGCGCCACGCACTGGGTTATACCGATGCCCAGTTGCGCCAGCTCGCGCAATGGCTCTCCCAACAACCCCGCTGAGGAGCCGACCATGAACCGACGCGAACTCCTGCAAGCCCTGGCCGCAGCCGGCCTGAGCCATCTGGCCCTCCCGGTGCGTGCCCAGGCCCAGGCCACCGATGCCGGCGGCAACCCGCTGGCCATCCCGCCAGCCAGCCCCAAGGCCCGGGTGATCGTGGTTGGTGGTGGCATGGCTGGAACCACCTTTTGCAAGTACATGCGCATGTGGGGCGACGCGGTGGATGTCACGCTGGTCGAACGCTTCGCCAGCTTCCGTTCCCCCATTCTGAGCAACGAACTGCTGGTCGGACGCCGCACGTCGGCCAACCTGACCTTTGGATACACCGCCCTGCGCGAGCGCTATGGCGTTCGCGTGATCACCTCTGCGGTGACCGAAGTCGATCCGGTGGCGGCCACCGTGCGGCTGAAAGACGGGCGTGTGCTCAGCGGCGACCGCGTGGTGCTGGCCACGGGCATCGAGTTTGACCCGATGCCCGGCCTGACCGACGCCAACGCCATGCCGCACGCCTGGCAAGGTGGGGCACAAGCTGTTCTGCTGAAAAACCAGATGGCCGCCATGCCCGCCAACGGCACCATGGTGCTGACCATTCCCAAGACACCGTACCGCTGCCCCCCCGGGCCGTACGAACGCGCCTGCACCATCGCCGACTGGATGAAGGTCCGCAAACCCCGCGCCAAACTGATCGTGCTCGACGCCAACCCGGACTTCGTCGCGCACAGGGACAACTTCTCCAACGCCTTCTTCGGCCTGCACAGCCAGGTCATCGAATACCACACGGGTGTGGACGTCACCTTTGCCGACGTGGCGCAGAGGACCCTGCACACCAGCACCGGGCAGATCCAGGGTGACGTGATCAACCTCATCCGTCGACAACGGGCTCCCGCCATCGTTCGCCGCGCCGGGCTGGCCACGGCGACAGAACGCCGCTTCGCACCGGTGGACGTGCTCAGCTACGCCAGCACGGTGGCGCCCCGCGTGCACGTGATCGGCGACTCCAGCGCCACCACACAGCCCAAGGCCGGCCACATCGCCAACCAGGAGGCCAAGGTCTGCGCCGATGCGCTGGCGCGCATCTTCGGCGGCGGCCAGCCCGACCCGCAGCCGGTCACCAACTCGGCCTGCTACTCCACCATCACCGCCACCCAGGCGGCCTGGCTCACCGCGGTGTTCCAGTACGACCCGGTGAGCCGGACCATGGTGCCGGCACCCGATTCGTCCGCCGCCTCGGTCGGCTGGGACAGCGAGCACTTCGAAGAGATGGAAGAGTGGTTCGACGCCCTGATGGCCGACAGCTTCGCCTGACCCACTGCGCGCGCCAGGGCGTGACAAGACCCGTGAGCGCACCCTGGCACGGGGTGCGCGTCCGTGGCGCTTGCCGCACAATCGCGCCATGCAAATCGACATCAGCCTCATTGGCGCTCCCACCGACATCGGCGCGGGCGCGCGCGGCGCCTCCATGGGCCCCGAAGCCTTGCGCGTGGCCGGCCTCGCGGCCGTGCTGGAAAGCCACGGCCTGCGGGTCACCGACCGCGGCAACCTGAACGGCCCGGCCAACCCCTGGTTGCCACCGAGCGAGGGCTACCGGCACCTGGCGGAAGTGGCGGCGTGGAACCAGGCCCTGCACGCGGCCATGTACGACGAACTCAGCCAGGGCCAGTTGCCCATCGTGCTCGGTGGCGACCACTGCCTGGGCATCGGCTCCATCAGCGCCGTCGCCCGGCACTGCCGCGAAACCGGGAAAAAACTGCGCGTGCTCTGGCTCGACGCCCACGCCGACTTCAACACCGCCAGCCTCACGCCCAGCGGCAACATCCACGGCATGCCGGTGGCGGTGCTGTGCGGTCACGGCCCGGAGCCACTCACCGGCATCGGCGGGCAGACACCGGCGATCGCTGCCGACGTGGTGCGCCAGATCGGCATCCGCAGCGTGGACGCGGGCGAGAAGCGCTTTGTGCACGAAGCGGGGCTGGAGGTGTTCGACATGCGCTACATCGACGAGATGGGCATGCGCCACACCATGGAGCAAGCGCTGATGGGCGTGGACCACAACACCCACCTGCACGTGAGCTTCGACGTTGATTTTCTCGACCCCGAGATCGCGCCCGGCGTGGGCACCACGATCCCTGGTGGCCCGACCTACCGCGAAGCGCAGCTGTGCATGGAGATGATCGCCGACACCGGGCGCCTGGCTTCGCTCGACGTGATGGAACTCAACCCCGCGCTCGATGTGCGCAACCGCACCGCCGAGCTGGCCGTGGACCTGATCGAGAGCCTGTTCGGCAAGTCCACCCTCATGAGGAAGAAGTAGCCCCCCGGACTTTGTCCAGGATGCCGCGGAACTGGCCCTGCCAAGCCGCAGGCATCGCCCCTTGAGGGGCGGAGCCGGCTACACGCAGTGAGCCGGCGATGGGGGTGGGCCGACTCCTCAGCTTTTTCCGACCAGTTCCAGGTGCTCCACCACAGGTGGCTGCAGGAAGAACGGGCCAACGATGGTGCGCCACTCAGCGAACGCGGAGGACTGGCGGAAACCCACCGTGTGGTCTTCCAGCGTGTCCCAGTAGATCATCAGGATGTAGCGGCCAGCGCTCTCGATGCTGCGGTTGACCTTGAAGCCTTTGAAGCCTTTGGCCTGGGCGATCACGGTGCTGGCGCCGCGCAGGATGGCGGCTTCGAATTCGGTGGCCTTGGCGGGGTCGATGCGGATGTCGGCGTGTTCAAGAATCATGATGTGGCGCTTTCAAAAGAATGGTCTTCCCGGATCATATCGACGGCCTTCTCCGCCATCATGATCACCGGGGCATTCGTGTTGCCGCCCACCACGCCGGGCATGACCGACGCGTCCACCACCCGCAACCCCGCCACGCCGTGCACGCGCAGGCGTGCGTCCACCACCGCCCCCGCATCCGGCCCCATGCGGCAGGTCCCAACCGGGTGGTAGATCGTGTCGGCGTGGAAGCGCACGAACTGCTCGATCTGCGCATCGCTCTGCGCCAGCGCCGACGCCCGGGATTCGCGGCCGCCGTGGCGCGCGAGCGCGGGCTGCTGCATCAGCTCGCGCATGCGCTTGAAACCCCGCACCAAACGGGACACGTCGTCCGGGTCCTTCAGAAAGGCCGGATCGATCAGCGGCATCACCTGCGGATCGGCGCTGGCCAGGCGCAGCGTGCCCCGGCTCTTCGGGCGCAACAGACAGACGTGGCAGGAATAGCCGTGGCCCAGCACCGTCTTGCGGCCATGGTCCACCAGCTTGCCGACCACGAAGTGCAGCTGCAGATCGGGTATCGCTTCATCCGGGGCGCTCTTGATGAAGCCGCCCGCCTCGGCGAAGTTGGTGGTCAGCGGGCCGCTGCGGCTGCGCCGCCATTCGAACAGGCCCCGAACCATGCGCGCCACACCGGCCAGGGACAGGCCGAACAGATCAGTCAGTTTCGGCGCGTCCACCACCATCACCACGTCGGGGTGGTCGTGCAGGTTTTCGCCCACGCCGGGCAGCTCGTGCACCACGCCGATGCCGTGCTCGGCCAGGTGCGCCGCCGGACCGATGCCCGAGAGCATCAGCAGCTGCGGCGAACCGAAGGCGCCCGCGCTCAGCAGCACCTCACCGCCGGGGTTGAGCAACAGCGTCTGCAGCGGGCCGCGCCCGCCGTCCGGGCGGTATTCCACACCCTGCGCGCGCGGCTGGCCATCCACGGTTTCGGTGAGCACGCGGGTGGTCAGCGCGTTCGTGATCACTTTCAGGTTGGAGCGCCCCAGGTGGGGCGTGAGGTAGGCCTTGGCGGCGCTGAAGCGTTCACCGTTCTTGTGCGTGACCTGGTAAGCACCGATGCCCTCTTGCTCCGGCCCGTTGAAATCGGCATTGAGCGGGTGGCCCGCCTGCTGGCCGGCTTCGATGAACGAAGGCAGAAAGGGGTTCGGCGAACGCAGGTCCATCACGTTCAGCGGCCCGCCCTGACCGTGCCACGCGTCGGCGCCGCGCTGGTTGTGCTCGGCGCGTTTGAAGTACGGCAGCACATCGGCAAACGACCAGCCCGGGTTGCCCTGGGCGGCCCAGCCGTCGTAGTCGCTGGCGTGGCCGCGGGCGTAGATCATGGCGTTGATGGAGCTGGAACCCCCGAGCACCTTGCCGCGCGGCTGGTAACCGCGCCGGCCGTTCAGGCCGGGTTGCGGCACGGTGGCATAGCCCCAGCCGTTGAGTTCGTATTTCGCCATCACGGCCAGGCCCGCCGGGCAATGGATCAGCACACTGCTGTCGGGTGGGCCGGCTTCCAGCAGGGCCACGCGCACGGCCGGGTCTTCGCTCAGGCGCCCGGCGAGCACACAGCCCGCCGAACCACCGCCCACGACGATGTAGTCGAACATAAGGTCTCCGTTGTCTGGCACGGGGATCGCTGGTGATGCCCCGGCCTCTCACGTTGGTGTGGTTGTCTTCGCCGCGCAACCCGGTGCGCGACAATCCGCAGGCAAGTTAGCACAGCGCTGGCCGCACCGGTAGGCGCGCCAGCCTAGTCCCGACGCCTGCGCGACGCAGCCGGGGCCGTGGGCGGTGCACGGCCCCGACAATGGTTCTTCGTCTTTTTTTCAGGAGCATTTCCCTATGAGCAGCATTCAAACCGTGGGCATCATCGGCTCGGGCACCATGGGCAACGGCATCGCCCAGGCCTGCGCCGTCAGTGGCATCCGCGTGGTCATGGTCGACATCGCACAAGCCGCAGTCGACAAGGGCCTGGCCACCATCGCCGGCAGCCTGGACCGCCTGATCAAGAAAGAGAAGATGACCGCCGCCGACAAGGAAGAGGCGCTCGCGCTGATCCAGGGCTCGACGAACTACGACGACCTCAAGGGCGCGCAGCTCGTGATCGAAGCCGCGACCGAAAACGAGGGCCTGAAGGTCAAGATCCTGCAGCAGCTCGACAGCATCCTCGCGCCCGAGGTGATCGTGGCCACCAACACCAGCTCGATCAGCATCACCAAGCTGGCCGCCGCCACGCAGCGGCCGGACCGCTTCATCGGCATGCACTTCTTCAACCCTGTGCCGATGATGGCGCTGGTGGAGATCATCCGTGGCCTGCAGACCAGCGACGTCACGCACGACGCCGTGAAGGCCATGGCCGAAGCGCTGGGCAAGACGCCGATCACGGTGAAAAATGCGCCCGGCTTTGTGGTCAACCGCATCCTCGTGCCCATGATCAACGAAGCCTTCTTCGTGCTGGCCGAAGGCCTGGCGACGCCGGAAGACATCGACGCCGGCATGAAGCTGGGCACCAACCAGCCCATCGGCCCACTGGCGCTGGCCGACATGATCGGCCTGGACGTGTGTCTGGCCGTGATGAACGTCTACATGGCCGAGTACAACGACAGCAAGTACCGCCCGGCGCCGCTGCTCAAAGAAATGGTGGCCGCGGGCTGGCTGGGTCGCAAGACCGGGCGCGGGGTGTACACGTACTGACCCCCCGGGGGAGATGCCATCGGCCCGGCAAAGCCCGTTCCGCGGCATCCTGGGCTGATGCACGTGCTTCGAAAATGCCCTGGTGGTGACAGCCCATCGGAAGCCCGCTTCGGCGGGCTTTTTGTTTGAGCAAGATCAAGTGGTCCCGGCGCGGCACATTTTCATAATGAACCCTATCCATTGTTCAGGAGTTCGTCATGTGTGCCGCGCCCGCTTCCATCGCTGTCTTCGAATTCCTCGATTCCACCCACCGCGAGATCCAGGCGCAGATACGGCAGCTGCACGCGTTGGTCGACACCATCGAATCCAGCGGGCTGAATGCGGCCACACGCGAGCAGGCGCGCCGCGTGCTTGACTATTTCAATGGTGAAGCGCGCCAGCACCATCTGGACGAAGAAAAACACATCTTCCCGGCGCTGCTGGGCAGCCAGGACGCCGAAATCGTGCAGGCCACCGAACACCTGATCCAGGACCACGGCTGGCTGGAGGAAAACTGGATCCAGATCGCCCCCTCGCTGGAAGCGGCCACCAGTGGCAACCTCTGGTTCGACACGGCGGAATTGCGCCACGCACTGGATGTTTTTGAAGCGCTCTACACGGACCACCTCCTGCTGGAAGAGTCCGTCGCCTACCCGGAGGCGAAGAAGCGGCTCGCCGGCCTCAACACCATTGGCATGGGCCGCGAAATGGCCAAGCGGCGCGCACTCAAGAGCGACGAAGCGCGCGCCAGGCGCTGAGTCACCGGGGACCCGACGGAACAGCCCCGGCGCCCACAGGTCGGCCGGGCTGCGCGTAAACTGCCCGGCTCCACAGCAAGGGCCACGATCCCGTTGGCCGAACGGACCAGCATGAGCACTCACGATTTCGATCTATTTGTCATTGGCGGCGGCAGTGGTGGCGTGCGCGCCGCCCGCATGGCGGCCCAGCGTGGCGCGCGCGTGGCCCTGGCCGAAACCCTCGGCACCGACGGCCTGGGCGGCACCTGCGTCAACGTGGGCTGCATCCCGAAAAAGCTCTACAGCTACGCCGCCCACTACGCCGACGCTGCCCACGAATCCCACGGCTTTGGTTGGGAAGGTCCGGAACCCACCCTCAACTGGGCCACGCTGAAAGCCAACCGCGCCACCGAGATCAGCCGCCTCAACGGCGTCTACGGCAACCTGCTGCGCGGTTCGGGCGTCACGGTCTTCGATGGATTTGCCCGCCTGCAGGGCGAGCACAGCATCGGCCTGGCCACGATCAACGCCGACGGCAGCCCCGGCCACCAGAACTTCACCGCGAAGCACATCCTGATCGCCACAGGCGGCACGCCCCACGTGCCGCACTTCGTGGGCCGCGAACACGTCATCACGTCCAACGAGATCTTCGATCTGGAACCCTTCCCGCAACGCCTGCTGGTGGTGGGCGGCGGCTACATCGCCTGCGAGTTCGCCTCCATCTTCAACGGCCTGGGCTCGAAGGTCACGCAGCTGTACCGCGGCGAACAGGTGCTGCGCGGTTTTGACGACGAGGTGCGCCACTTCGTCGCCGCCGAGATGGCCAAGTCCGGCGTGGACCTGCGGCTGAACGCCGATGTGGTGGACATCCGGAAGACCGAAGAAGGCCTGCGTGTCGAACTGGAGGGCGGCAGCGTGGTGCTGGCCGACGCCGTGCTGTACGCCACCGGGCGCAAGCCCAACGTGCAGGGGCTCGGGCTGGACACCGTCGGCGTGGCCCAGGGCGCGCAGGGCGAGGTGGTCGTCAACGAGCGCTACCAGACCAATGTGCCCGGCATCTACGCCGTGGGAGACGTGACCAACCGCGTGCAGCTCACCCCGGTGGCGCTGGGCGAGGCCATGGTGGTGGTGGACCAGCTCTTCGGCGCGGCAGCGGGCAAGACCGCGCGCGAAATGAGCTACGACTTCATCCCCACCGCCGTCTTCACGCACCCCAGCATCGGCACCGTGGGCTACAGCGAGGCCGCGGCCCGCGAGAAGTTCGGCCAGGTGACGATCTTCCGCAGCGAGTTCAAGGCCTTGAAGCACACGCTCTCGGGCAGCAGCGAGCGCACGCTGATGAAGATGGTGGTGGACACCGCGAGCGACCGCGTGGTCGGTCTGCACATGGTGGGCGCAGAAGCGGGCGAGATCGTGCAGGGTTTTGCCGTGGCCATGAAGGCCGGCGCGACCAAGGCGGTGTTCGACAGCACCATCGGCATCCACCCGACGGCGGCGGAAGAGTTCGTGACGATGCGCGAACCGACCCGTAACTGAGCCCCCTGGCGACCTCTCCGAGGTCGCCAGCCCGTTCTAGGCGCGCGCCATCCAGTAAATGCCCGCGGCGCCGAGCGCCATGTGCAGCCACAGGCCCGGCGCCAGCCAGGCCAGGTAACGCCAGCCCCCCACGATGCCGGCGGTGGCGCTCTTGCTGCCGGCGTGCACCAGCATGGCCAGCATCACCGCCCAGACCGCGGCACCGCCCGCCACCGGACCGCCCGAAGCAAACACCGCGGCCAGCGAGGCGTGCAGGTCGGCCAGCGCCGCCAGCGCCGAGCCCAACAGCAGGCCCGACGAACCCAGCCACAGCGTCAGCGCGTGCACCAGCACCTGGATCGCACTGAGCAAAGCGGCCACGCCCGCAGCGCCCCAGAGGCTGAACATCCGGTCTTCGTCCGGCACCTCCGGGGCATCGGTGTCTCCGGGCGCTCCGCGCACCATCCACCAGCCCCAGGCCAGCGCCAGCAAACCGGCGGCCAGCGACGGCAGCCACAAGACCGGCAGCCAGGCCGGTTGCACGGCGGCGGCGACCAGCAGCACCTGCAGCTGGGTGGACACGCAGGACAGCAGGCCACCACCCGCCATCAACCGCGCGGGCGAACGGCCCTCGCGCGCGGCCAGCCCCAGCGTGGCGATGGTGGCGGTGCTCGACACAAAGCCCGAGGCCAGCGCCGAGAACGCCACCGCGTGGCGCGCCTGCAGCAGGCGGCGGCACAGGTGCGCCAGCGACTGCACCGCCAGCAGCAAGGCCAGCAGCTGCACGATGACGTAGGGGTTGAGCGCCGGCCCCCAGAGCGGCCGGTTGGGCACCAGCGGCAGCGCCATCAGCACCAGCGCGGCCAGCACGATGCCGTCGCGCACTTCGCCCTCGGTCAGCCACTGGCGGGCAAACTGGTGCAGCCGCTCCCGCGCCGCCAGCAACCCGGTCAGGCCGACCGAGAGCGCAGCGGCCAGCGGCAGGCTCTGTGCGCAGATCACGCCGATCAGGTAGGTGAGCAACAGGGCGATTTCGGTGGTGGCACCGGGGTCGTCGGAGCGGTCGCGCCAGTAAGCGACCAGGGCCAGCACTGCCACCATGGCTGCACCGGTCACGACCAGCCCCGTCAACTGCGTGAGGGCCGCGGCGGCACCCACCACACTGGTCAGCGCAAAAGTGCGCAGGCCGGCGAACGCCCGCCCCGGACCGGTGCCCTTGCGCCGTTCGCGCTCGATGCCCACCAGCAGGCCGCAACCCAGTGCCGCCGCCAGCACGGCGGCGGCCCCGGCCATGTCGACCGGCGGGTTCAGCACCGGTGCAGCGGTATCCAGCATGGGGTTTCCGGTTGGGGGCAAGGTGTCACGGGGCGGCGCCACAATAGCGGCATGTACAAGACACCCGACTTTACCGCCCCCGTTTTCTACCGCAACCCGGCCGCCGCCCTGGCCCAGGTGCAGCGCATTTACCAGCAGAACATCCACTTCCTGCGCGCGGCCATGCGCGACTTCGTGGCCGGCGCCGATTTCAAGGACGCCCGCGTGCGCGCCTGCTACCCCTTCGTGCGGCTGCACACCCACAGCGTGTCGCACCAGGGCACCGGCCGCCTGAGCTACGGCTTCGTGGCCGGCCCCGGCCGGTTCGAAACCACGATCACACGACCCGACCTCTACGCCGACTACATCCTGGAGCAGTTCAGCCTGCTGCTGATCAACCACGGCGGCGAGCTGGAGGTGGGCACCAGCACCCACCCGATTCCCATCCACTTCTCGTTCGCCGAACACGACCACGTCGAAGGCAGCCTGAGCAGCGAGCGCCGCGCCCTGATGCGCGACGTGTTCGATCTGCCCGATCTGGCCGCCATGGACGACGGCATCGCCAACGGCACGCACGAGCCGCGCCCGGGCGAAGCGCAGCCCCTCTCGCTCTTCACCGCGCCGCGCATCGACTACTCGCTCCAGCGCCTGCGCCACTACACCGGGACTGCGCCCGAGTGGTTCCAGAACTTCGTGCTGTTCACCAACTACCAGTTCTACATCGACGAATTCATCCGGCTCGGCCACGCCGAAATGGCCCGCCCCGACAGCGAATACATCGCCTTCGTCGAACCCGGCAACGTGGTGACACGCCGGGTGGGCCTGGGCGCAGAAGCGGGCGACGAACTCGGCGCCCCGCCACCCCGGTTGCCGCAGATGCCGGCCTACCACCTCATGCGCGCCGACCGCAGCGGCATCACCATGGTCAACATCGGCGTCGGCCCGGCCAACGCCAAGACCATCACCGACCACATCGCCGTGCTGCGCCCGCACGCCTGGCTCATGATCGGCCACTGCGCCGGCCTGCGCAGCAGCCAGCAGCTCGGCGACTACGTGCTCGCCCACGCCTACGTGCGCGAAGACCATGTGCTCGACGAAGAGCTGCCGCTGTGGGTGCCGATTCCCGCGCTGGCCGAAATCCAGCTCGCGCTCGAAGGCGCCGTGGCCGACGTGACCGGCGTGCCGCCGCAGGAGGTGAAACGCATCATGCGCACCGGCACCGTCGCCAGCACCGACAACCGCAACTGGGAACTGCTGCCCGACAACAAGCCCCAGCGGCGTTTCTCGCAATCGCGCGCCGTGGCGCTCGACATGGAGTCCGCCACCATCGCCGCCAACGGCTTCCGCTTCCGCGTGCCCTACGGCACCCTGCTCTGCGTGAGCGACAAGCCGCTGCACGGCGAGATCAAGCTGCCCGGCATGGCCAACCACTTCTACCGCGAGCGCGTCGATCAACACCTGCGCATCGGCATCCGCGCGGTGGAGCGACTGCGCGAAGGCGGCGTCGCCCAGCTGCACAGCCGCAAGCTGCGCAGCTTCGCCGAGGTGGCGTTCCAGTAAGCGCCGCCCATGAACCGGCTCACCGAAACCCTTCAACAATTCACAGGCGTTGAACTCTGGCTGGCCTCCGCGCTGGCGATCATCCTGCTCACCCTGCTGGTCGGGCAGGCCGTGCGCACAGCGTTCCTGCAGGCCCATCGCTGGGCACGGCGCTCGTCCAACCCCTGGGACGAGGTCGTGCTGGGCGCGGCGCGCAAGCCCACGCAACTGCTGATCTGGCTCATCGGCCTGGGCTGGGCGGCGCATGCGCTGAACGCGCATTGGGACGAACCCGCCCTGCTGACAGAAGCCCTGAAATGGCGCGACGTCGGTCTGATCGTCAGCGTGGCCTGGTTCCTGTGGCGTCTCATCGGGCTCGTGTCCCAGACCAGCATCCGGCGCCGCACCGACAGCGGCGAACCCTTCGACCTCACCACCGCGCTCGCCCTGAGCAAGTTGCTGCGCCTGCTGGTGATCGTGGTTACCGCCATCACCGTGGCCCACACCCTGGGTTTCCAGATCGGCGGCCTGCTTGCGCTCGGTGGCGTGGGCGGCATCGCGGTCGGCCTGGCCGCCAGGGACCTGCTGGCCAACTTCTTCGGCGGCCTCACCATCTACCTCGACCGCCCGTTCAGCGTCGGTGACTGGATACGGTCGCCCGACAAGAGCATCGAAGGCACGGTGGAATACATCAGCTGGCGACATACCCGCATCCGCGCCTTCAACAAGAACCCGATCTACGTGCCCAACGCGGTGTTCACCAGCATCGTGGTCGAGAACCCCTCGCGCATGAGCCACCGGCGCCTGAAAGAAACCCTGGGCCTGCGCTACGACGACTTCGACCAGGTGCAAGCCGTGGTCGACGACATGAGGACCCTGCTGCAGAACCACCCCGGCATCGACAACAGCCAGACCCTGATCGTGAACTTCACCCGCTTCGGCGCCAGTTCGCTCGACATCATGGTCTACGCTTTCACGCTCACCCGCGCCTGGGTGGACTACCAGGCGCTGAAGCAGGAACTGCTGCTCGAATTCGGCCGCATCGTGGCCCGCCACGGCGCCGCCATCGCCTTCCCCACGCAGACGCTGCATGTGGCGACCACCCCCGATCCGGCGCCAACCGACGCACCGGAACCCGGCGCGGTTTGACCCGCCCCCGCCGATGCGATCCACCCGATACCCCACCTGACTTCGGCTTCTTTACCGGAACTTCACTATCCAGTCACGGTCGCTTAAGTTCGTTTGCGCACAATGGCGCACCGGCGTACCCAGTATGCTGAATGAACACCATGAAACTGCTGTCACCGCCCAACGCCCGACCGGTCCGCCGACCTGTCACCCTGATCGCCCTGGCCAGCGTCGCCCTGCTGTCCGCCTGCGCCAGCCTGGCACCGGCGGGCGGCGAGCTGCCTGAAACCCCGCTGCCAGCGGCCTGGTCCAGCACCCCGGTCAACGCGGCCGCCGTCCCCTCGCCCACGGCGCTAGCCGGCTGGTGGCAACGCTTCAACGACCCCACCCTCACCACGCTGGTCACGCAGGCGCTGCAGGCCAACACCAGCGTCAAAAGCGCCCAGGCCGCGCTGCTGCAGGCACGCGCGCAGCGCGACGTACAACAGGCCGGCATGGGCCCCACGCTGGGCGTTTCGGCCTCGGCACAGCGCGGCAAGTCGGGCAACAACGACGCCAGCAACCGCTTCCAGGCCGGCTTTGACGCCAGCTGGGAACCCGACGTGTTCGGCGGCAACCGCAGCGCGCTGAGCGCCAGCGAGGCCGACACCCGCGCCTCCGAAACCAGTCTGGCCGATGTGCAGGTGTCGCTCGCGGCCGAGGTGGCGGTGAACTACATCGAACTGCGCAGCTTGCAGACCCGGCTGGCGATTGCGCGAAGCAACCTCGCCGCCCAGACCGAAACGCTGCAGATCACGCGCTGGCGCACGCAGGCGGGCCTGGCCTCGTCGCTCGACCTGGAGCAGGCCATTGCCTCCAGCGAACAGACCGCGGCCCAGATCCCGGCGCTGCAGACCAGCATCGCCCAGGCCCTGAGCGGTCTCGCGGTGCTGACCGGGCAGGCGCCCGGTACGCTGCCCGCCGCGCTGCAGAGCGCGCTGACCACCGCTGCACCGGTCCCCCAGGGCGCGGGCGATCTGGCGCTGGCTTTTCCGGCCGAGACACTGCGCCAGCGCCCCGACGTGCGCACTGCCGAGCACCGCATCAGCGCCGCGCTGTCCCGCGTGGCCGCGGCCGATGCCGCGCGCTACCCGAGCTTTCGCCTCAGCGGCTCGCTGGGCCTCTCCGCACTGACGCTGGGCACGCTGAGCAACGGCGCGTCGGTGGTCAGTTCGCTGCTGGGCAGCGTGTCGGCGCCGCTGTTCGACGGTGGCGCGGCCCGGGCCCAGGTGCGCTCGCAGGAGGCGGCACTGGAACAGGCGCGCGTGGCCTACCAGGGCACCGTGATCAGCGCCGTGAAAGACGTGGAAGACGCGCTGGTGGCGCTGCAGGGCGACCGCGAGCGCCTGCTGCGCCTGCAGGCGGCCAGCACCGCCGCGGCCAACGCCGAGCTGCTGGCGCGCCAGCGTTACGAGAGCGGCCTGATCGACTTCCGCTCGGTGCTCGACACCCAGCGCACCCTGCTCTCCACCCAGGACAGCGTGGCCAGCACCCAGGCCACGCTGAGCGCCGACCACGTGCGCCTGTACAAGGCCCTCGGCGGCGGCTGGACGCCCGACGCGCCGCCGGTGGAAGCCACCACCCGCTGAACCCCGAACACCGAAACCGAATCGCCATGAGCTCCAAAAAAGACGCCCCCCCCGCCGACCTGCAAAACCTGCTGGGCAGCGACCACCCGCCGCGCTGGTGGCAGCGCAGCTCGCTGTGGATCGGCGTCGCAGCGCTCGTCGTCGTGGCCGCCGGCTTCGCGTACTGGCAGTCACAGCAGCAAGCCAAGGCCGCGCCGGTCTACGTGACCGAGCCGCTGAAAAAGGGCGACGTCACGCTCACCGTGTCCGCCAACGGCACGCTGCAGCCCACGCGCTCGGTCACCATCGGCAGCGAACTCTCGGGCACCGTCAAGCGCGTGCTGGTGGACGTGAACGACCGCATCAAGACCGGCCAGGTGCTGGTGGAGCTGGACACCGCCAAGCTGGTGGACCAGGTGACGCAGTCGCGCGCCGGTCTGGCTTCGGCCCAGGCGCAGCTGGCTCAGGCCAGCGCCACGGTGAAGGAATCGCGCGCCACGCTGGCGCGCTTTGAAGAAGTGGCACGCCTCTCGGGCGGCAAGGTGCCCTCGGCCACCGAGCTCGACAGCGCCAAGGCGGCCGTGGAGCGCGCCGTGGCCATCGAGGCCGCCGCACGCGCCGCGGTCACCGAATCGCGCGCCGCCCTCGCCACCACCGAAACCAACCTGTCCAAGGCCTCGATCCGCTCGCCCATCAACGGCGTGGTGCTCAGCCGCACGGTGGACCCGGGCAACGCCGTGGCCGCCTCGCTGCAGGCCGTGACGCTGTTCTCCGTGGCCGAAGACCTCGCGCAGCTCAAGCTCGACGTGGCGGTGGACGAGGCCGACGTGGGCGCCGTCAAGGTGGACCAGAAAGCCACCTTCACCGTGAGCGCCTTCCCGGCACGCCGCTACCCGGCCACCATCAACCGCGTGGCCTTTGGCTCCACCAAGACCGACAACGTGGTCACCTACACCACCACACTCAACGTGGACAACGGCGACCTGAGCCTGCGTCCGGGCATGACGGCCGCCGCCACCATCACCGCCAAGGAGGCCAAGGGCGTGCTGCTGGTCCCCAACACCGCCTTGCGCTTCTCGCCCACCAGCAGCAACGGTGCTGCGGCGGCCAACACCAGCATCCTGTCGAAAATGATGCCGCGCCCGTCCCGCAACACCCGGCCCAAAACAGCGGGCACCGATCCGCGCAGCGGCGGCACGCGCCAGATCTGGGTGCTGCAGGAGAACCAGCCCGTGGCCATGCAGGTCAAGACCGGCATCAGCGACGGCCGCAACACCGAGGTCAGCGGCGAAGGGCTCTCCGAAGGCATGGCCGTGATCACCGAACAACGCTCAGGGACGGCGCCGTGAGCGAGACCCCCCTGATCCGCCTGCGCGGCATCACCAAAACCTACGGCGAAGGCAACACCGCCTTCCAGGCCTTGAAGGGCGTGGACCTGGACATCCAGCAGGGGGAGTTCGTCGCCATCATGGGTCCCAGCGGATCTGGCAAGTCCACGGCGATGAACACGCTGGGCTGCCTGGACGTGCCCACCACCGGCACCTACGAATTCCAGGGCGTGCAGGTGCAGTCGCTCAGCCGCGATGAGCGCGCGCGCCTGCGGCGGCGCTACCTGGGCTTCGTGTTCCAGGGCTTCAACCTGCTGGCGCGCACTTCGGCGCAGGAAAACGTGGAGCTGCCGCTGATCTACCGCGGCGAGCCCGCCGCCACGCGCCACGCCGCTGCGGCGCGGGCGCTCGAACAGGTGGGACTCAAGGGCTGGGAGCACCACACGCCGGGCGAGCTCTCGGGCGGACAACAGCAGCGCGTGGCGATCGCGCGCGCCATCGTCACCGAACCGCGGGTGTTGCTGGCCGATGAACCCACCGGCAACCTCGACACGCACCGCAGCCAGGAAATCATGGAGCTGCTCTGGCACCTGAACGCCGAGCAGGGCATCACCGTGCTGATGGTCACGCACGAGCACGACATGGCCGCCTACGCCAAGCGCATCGTGCGTTTCGTCGACGGCGTGGTCGAGAGCGACGAGCGCAACCCCCACCCGGTGGCGCTGCAGGCGGGCGCGGCGCACGCGACCGTGAGCGACGCGGAAGTCACGGGCATCGCCGGCAAAGGGGCACCCCATGTGGCTTAACACCTTGCTGCTGGCGCTGCGTTCCATCCGCCGCAACCTGCTGCGCTCCTTCCTCACCATCCTCGGCATCGTCATCGGTGTGAGCGCGGTGATCACCATGGTCACGGTGGGCAATGGCGCCACGGCCGCGGTGCAGAACCAGATTTCGGGTCTGGGCACCAACCTGCTGCAGGTGCGCCCCGGCCAGCGCATGGGTCCCGGTGGCAGCGGCGCCAGCGCGCCCGCCTTCAAGGAGAGCGACGGCGAAGCCATTGCCGCGCAGATCGGCGGCATCGCCGCGGTGGCGCCCGAAGCGCGCACCGGCTCGGTGCTCGTGGCCAACGGCCGCAACTGGAGCAGCAGCGTGATCGGCAGCACCAACGACTGGCTCACCACCGGCAACTGGAAGCTCGCCGGCGGCCGCGCGTTCAGCAACGACGAATTGCGCGCAGGCGGTGCGGTCTGCCTGATCGGCCAGACGGTGCAACGCGAGCTCTTCGGCAACACCAGCGCGGTGGGTGCACAGCTGCGCGTCAAGGCAATGAGTTGCGAGGTCATCGGCACCCTGGTCTCCAAGGGCCAGGGCGCCTTCGGCAACGACCAGGACGATGTGGTGCTGATGCCGATCAAGACCCTGCAACGCCGCATCGTTGGTCACACGCGGGTCAACACCCTGCTGGTGTCCATGAGCGAGGGTGCGGACGCCGCCCGCATCACGTCGTCGATCACCCAGCTGCTGCGCGAGCGGCGCAAACTGGCCGAGACCGACGAAGACAACTTCAACATCCTCGACACCAAGCAACTGGCCGAAACGCTGTCGGGCACCACCAAGATCATGACCATGCTGCTCGGCGCGGTGGCCGCGGTGAGCCTGCTGGTGGGCGGCATCGGCATCATGAACATCATGCTGGTGAGCGTGACCGAGCGCACGCGCGAAATCGGCCTGCGCCTGGCCATCGGCGCACTGGAACGCGAGGTGCTGCTGCAGTTCCTGATCGAGGCCGTGGTGCTGGCCGCGCTGGGCGGACTCATCGGCATCGTGCTGGCCACAGGCGCCTCGCTCGGCCTCTCGGCGCTGATGAGTGTTCCCTACCAGTTCAACCTGAGCGTGAACCTGCTGAGCTTCGTGTTTTCAGCAGCAATCGGTGTGCTGTTCGGCTACTTCCCGGCGCGGCGCGCGGCGCGGCTGAATCCGATCGATGCGCTGCGCCACGAGTAAGTTCCGGCGTTGAATATGATCGGCTGATGCACGAAACAAGCCTGGGCCCGCGCGGCCTGCTGATCTATTCGCTGGTCCTGCTGGCGCTGCTCGCCCTGTCGGGTTTCCATCCGCTGGAGCTCGACACCTGGGCCCTGGAAGTGGCGCCTGTGATCATCACCCTGCCCCTGCTCTGGTTCAGCTGGCAGCGTTTTCCGCTCACGCGGCTGGTCTATGCGCTGATCTTCGTGCACGCACTGGTCCTGATGCTGGGCGGCCACTACACCTACGCCCAGGTGCCGCTGGGTTTCTGGATGCAGGACTTCATGGGCCTGGCGCGCAACCCCTACGACGGCATCGGCCACCTGGCCCAGGGCTTCGTGCCCGCCCTGGTGGCGCGTGAGCTGCTGCTGCGCCTGACGCCGCTGCGGCCGGGACGCTGGCTGTTCGTGATCGTGGTGTGCGTGTGCGGTGCGATCAGCGCGCTCTACGAACTGATCGAATGGGGCGTTGCGGTGGCGATTGGCGCGGGTGCTGACGCCTTCCTGGGCACCCAGGGCGATCCGTGGGACACGCAGAAAGACATGGCACTGGCCTTCGTCGGCGCCATCGCAGCGCAGTTGCTGCTGGCGCGCTGGCACGACGCGCAGCTCGCGCGCCTGCCCGCTCCCGCTAAAGTCAGGCCCGCCGGGGTTTGACTTTCGAGGCCGCGAGCTTGGCCTGCGTGCGCGCGACCTCCACGTCGGCGTCGTGCACCAGCGCCACGCCCATGCGGCGCTTCACAAAGCTCTCGGGTTTGCCGAACAGGCGGATCTCGCTGTTGGGCACACGCATCGCTTCGTCCACACCGTCGAACACAATGCCCTGGGCTTCCACACCGCCGTAGATCACGGCGCTGGCGCCCGGGCTCTTGAGTGCGGTGCTCACCGGCAGGCCGAGGATGGCGCGGGCGTGCAGCTCGAACTCGTTTTGCCACTGGGTGATCATGGTCACCATGCCGGTGTCGTGCGGGCGCGGGCTCACTTCGCTGAACCAGACCTGGTCGCCCTTCACGAACAGCTCCACGCCGAACAGGCCCAGGCCTGAGGGCTTGCCGTCGTGGCCCATGCCCAGATCGTCCGTCACCGCCTTGGCGATGCGGCGCGACTCGGCCAGCGCGGTGGCCGTCATCGGGTGCGGCTGCCAGCTCTCCACGTAATCGCCGCTCACCTGCACGTGGCCGATGGGGTCGCAGAAGTGGGTCTCGATCTGGCCGTCGGCACCGAGGGCGCGCACGGTGAGCTGCGTGATCTCGTAGTCGAAATCGATGAAACCTTCCACGATGATGCGGCCCGGGCCGACGCGGCCGCCCGACATGGCGTAGTCCCAGGCGGTCTTCACATCGGCCGGGCCGTCGATCTTGCTCTGGCCCTTGCCTGAGCTGCTCATCACCGGCTTGACGATGCAGGGGTAACCGATGCCACCGTCGATCGCGGCCTGCAGCTCTTCGAGCGAGTCGCAGAACTGGTAGGGGCTGGTCGGCAGGCCCAGGGTTTCAGCGGCGAGGCGGCGGATGCCTTCGCGGTCCATGGTCAGGCGCGCGGCGCGCGCCGTGGGGATCACACGCACCACACCGGCCGCTTCCAGCTCCTGCAGCATCGGCGTGGCAATGGCTTCAATTTCGGGCACCACCAGGTGCGGGCGCTCGGCCCGAATCAGCGCCTTGAGCTGCGCCGGGTCGCTCATGGTGATGGTGCGGGCAAAGTGCGCCACCTGCTGGCCCGGCGCGTTCTCGTAGCGGTCCACCGCGATGGTCTCAACGCCCAGGCGCTGCAAGGCGATGAGCACCTCCTTGCCCAGCTCGCCGGAGCCGAGCAGCATCACCTTGGTGGCTGAGGGAGACAGGGGGGTACCGAGGGTGGTCATGGGGTGTCCTGGGAGGTGATCAAGGCCTGCGGGCAGGTGTCGGGCTCGGCCACCACGGCGCTGCCCATGGCTTCACCCATGCGCACGCCCTGCCCGGCCAGCCACTGCTCGTTGAATTGAATGGTGTCTTTCGGCCAGAGCAGCACCACGGTGGAGCCGAGCAGGAAACAGCCCATCTCTTCACCCCGGTCCAGCAAAAAAGCCTTGTCGTCATAGCGCCATTCGCGCACCTGGCCCGGGCGCGGCGGGTTCACCACGCCGTGCCACACGGTGGCCATGCTGCCGACGATGGTGGCGCCCACCAGCACCTGCACGAAGGGACGCATCTCGCCGCTCTCGCCGTGCGGCACGTCGAACACGCAGACCACGCGCTCGTTGCGCGCGAACAGGCCGGGCACACCGCGCGCCGTGGTCGGGTTGACGGAAAACAGTTCGCCCGGCACATGGATCATGCGGCGCAGGCGCGCGGCGCTGGGCATGTGGATGCGGTGGTAATCCCTGGGGCTGAGGTAGAGGGTGGCGAAGGCGCCGTCCTCGAACTGCGCGGCCAGTTCGGCATCACCACCCACCAGGGCCTGTGTGCTGTAACTGTGGCCCTTGGCCTGGAAGATCTGGTCTTTTTCGATGGCGCCGAACTGGCTGATGGCACCGTCCACCGGGCAGACAAAGGCCGCGCGCGCCAGTGGTCGTGCGCCGGGCTTGAGCGCCCGGGTGAAAAATTCGTTGAAGGTGGCGTAACCGCGCGGGTCCGGGTTCGCGGCCTCGGCCATGTTGACGCCGTAACGGCGGATGAACCAGGGGATCACCCTGCGCGTCCACCAGGTCGCCTTCAATCCGGCGCACCAGCCGGCGAACACGGTCAGTGCCCGTTTGGGCAGCAGGTATTGCAGAACAACAGCAGGGGATAAGGACACGGCAAAACGCGTGAAAAGACCGATCGGTCCGGTGCCGGTATTGTAGGCGGCGCCCCTGGCGTCCACGCCGCGCGACGGGCCTGTCGCCCGGGCACAATGCATTGCATGAGTGCCAACCTCTTCGAATGCCAGCACCTGGCCAAGCGCTATGGCGGCAACACCGTGGTGGACGACCTGTCGTTCAGCATCGCGCCGGGCGAATGCCTGGGCGTGATCGGGCCCAATGGGGCCGGCAAGACCACGACCATTCGCATGTGCCTGGGACTGACCACGCCCGACGCGGGCCGCATCACCGCCTTTGGCCTGGACATGCCGCGCGACGCCCTGGCCATCAAGGCGCAGCTGGGCGTGGTGAGCCAGATCGACACGCTGGACCCGGATTTTTCCTGCGCCGAAAACCTGCTGGTCTACGGCCGCTACTTCGGCATGAGCGCCGCGCAGATCCGCCCGCGCATTCCGCAGTTGCTGGAGTTCGCCGCCCTCTCGCACAAGGCCGACGCCAAACCGGGCGAACTCTCGGGCGGCATGAAGCGGCGCCTGTCGCTGGCGCGCGCGCTGGTGAACGACCCGCGCCTGCTGATGCTGGACGAGCCCACCACCGGGCTGGACCCGCAGGCGCGCCACCTGATGTGGGAGCGCCTGCAGCTGCTGCTGCAGCAGGGCAAGAGCATCCTGCTCACCACCCACTTCATGGACGAGGCCGAACGCCTGTGCTCGCGCCTGCTGGTGCTGGACCACGGCCGCAAGATCGCCGAAGGCCGCCCGCGCGAACTGATCGCCCAGCACCTGGAGCCCGACGTGGTGGAGGTCTACGGCAACGGCGCGCTGGCGCTGGCGCAGGCCGAAGAACACGCCGCCTTGCGCGCACTCGCGGCGCGGGTGGAGGTGAGCGGCGAAACCGTGTTTTTCTACACCGCGCAGGCCCTGCCGCTGCTGGCCGCGCTGGGCCAACACCACCAGCTGCGCACGTTGCACCGGCCGGCGAACCTGGAAGACCTGTTTCTGAAACTCACCGGTCGGCAGATCCGCGAGGACGGATGAACATGAACACAACAACCGTGGCCACAACCCCTTCACACTGGGCTGCCCCTAGGCTTTCGGGCCGCTGGTGGCCGGTGTTCCTGCGCAACCTGCTGGTCTGGAAAAAGCTGGCCATTCCCAGCCTGGTGGGCAACATCGCCGAGCCGCTGATGTGGCTGGTGGCGTTCGGCTACGGCATGGGTGCGCTGGTGGGCCAGGTGACCATCGCCACGCCGCAGGGCAACATGGCGGTGCCCTACATCCTGTTCCTGGCGAGCGGCAGCATCTGCATGAGCGCGATGAACGCGGCCAGCTTCGAGGCGCTGTATTCGGCGTTTTCGCGCATGCACGTGCAGAAGACCTGGGACGGCATCATGAACGCGCCGGTGAGCCTGGACGACGTGGTGCTGGCCGAGATGTTGTGGGCCGGCTTCAAGGCGCTGTTTTCGGTCACCGCCATCATGGCCGTGATGCTCGGTCTGGGCATCAGCCATTCACCGAAACTCCTGCTGGCCTGGCCGGTGCTGCTGGGGGTGGGCATCACGTTTTCGTGCATCGCCCTGGTGTTCAACGCCCTGGCCCAGGGCTATGACTTCTTCACCTACTACTTCACGCTGTTCCTGACCCCGATGATGTTTCTCTCTGGGGTCTTTTTCCCGCGGGAGCAGTTGCCCGGGGTGGTGCGGGCCATTTCAGACTGGCTGCCGCTGACCAATGCGGTGGAGCTGGTGCGCCCCCTGTTCATGGACCAGTGGCCCGAACAGGCCTGGCTACATGCCGCGGTGCTGCTGGCCTATACCGTGGCAGCTTTCTGGCTGGCTTTGGCGCTGACCCGCAAGCGGTTCGCTCGCTGATCAATGCACAGCTGCCTGCAGCGCAGGCTGGGCATCGGCATAAAAATTGACACCCGAGTCCATGAACTCTTCGGCGTCGATCACGGCGTCGTAGTCGCGCAGGGCGATGCGGTCGATGCTGTGGGTCTTCGGGATCAGGGGCTTGTCCAGCGGGCGGCAGACGCGCTGGCGCAGGCCCCGCAGCATCTTGCTGTCTTCCATGGCGCTGATCACGGCTTCCGGATCGAGCATGAGGACGAAGGGGTTGAGGCGGCTGTGGATCGAGTTCATGGCGGTGTCCTGCGGAAAAAAGGGTGAATAACAATTCGTTTGTCGATGTCACAAACTGTATTCATCCTGTTTCAAAACGTTAAGTCGGCGCACCCCCATTCACGCTGTAGGTGTTTGCCTGACAAGTCCGGAGATGGGCCGGAATCACCCCGCTTATTCCAGCCCTGTGTCCGTGGACCAGTGCAAGTCTCAGCCGGGGCCGCTGCGCAAAGCGTCCACGCTCGCACGCACCACGCTCTGCACGCTGCCGCTGGCGGCGTATTGCTTGCGCAGGAAACTGGCGTGGTTGCCATCGCGCGCAGCGGTGCGTTCGATCTCGTCCAACGCCACCTGTGAGTTCAGCGCCTCGGCGTGCGGCCCCAGGTGGCGCAAGGTGGCCAGGACGTCCTCGCGGATGCTGATCTGCTCGCGCGTCTTGGGGTTGACCATCATGCCGTCGAGCCCGAAGCGGCAGGCCTGGAAGCGGTTGTAGGTGTAGACGAGGTAGTCGTCTTCTTCGGGCGGCGCCTCGGTGCGCTCCAGCAGGTGGCGACACAGCGCCTGCAGGTAACAGGCCAGGCCGGCGGCGCGTTCCACGGTCAGCGGCGTGTCGCACACGCGCAGCTCGATCGTGCCGTACTCGGGCTTGGGCCGGATGTCCCAGTAAAAGTCCTTCATGGACTTGACGACGCCCGTGCTTTCCATCTTGGTGAAGTACACGTTGGCGAACTCGTCCCAGCTCAGGGTGAAGGGCGCGCGGCCGCTGAGCGGAAACGCAAAAACCGAGTTCAGCCGCGCCGAGTCGAACAGCGTGTCCACACCCTGGAAGAACGGCGACGAGGCCGAGAGCGCGATGAAGTGCGGCACGTAACGGTTGAGCGAGTGCAGCAGGAACAGCGCTTCGTCGGGCGACGCGCAGCCGATGTGCACGTGCTGGCCGAACACGGTGAACTGTTTGGCCAGGTAGCCGTACAGGCCCGAGAGCTGCTCGAAACGCGGCTTGGAGAAGATGCGCTGCTCGAACCAGCGCTGAAACGGGTGTGTGCCGCCGCCCGCGATCTCGATGTTGAGCCGGTCGCCTGCGCGCACCAGCGTGTCGCGGATCTCGCGCAGCTGCGCCAGCAGCGGGCCGTGTTCGGTCTGGATGTCGGTGGCGATCTCGATCATGCTCTGCGTCATCTCGGGCGTGACCACGCCCGGGAAGGGCTTGCGCCGCAGCAGCTCCAGCAGGTCGTTGGCACTGCTGGACAGGTCCATGTCGTAGGTGTTGACGAGCTGCAGTTCCAGCTCCACGCCCATGGTCAGCGACTGCGAGGATTTGAAGGTCTCCAATGGCATCGTTCAGCCCTCTTTCGTGACGTGGGTTTCGTGCGCGGCCATCAGGCTGCGCTGGGTCACCAGCGGCCCGAACAGCTCCTGCACCAGCATCATGCCGGCCATGACCGCCAGCACCTGCCGGGCCGGGTCGAAGCCGTACAGCCGGCTCTGTTCCAGCAGCAGGATGGCAAAGGCCGACATGGGCGTGAGCGCGAGCCCGGTGAGCAGCCCCTTGCGCTCGGTGATGCCCGACAGCCGCGCCGCCGCCAGACTGCAGGCCACTTTGGACGCGGTGCGCACGATGATCAGCGCCAGGCCGAGCAGCATGCCGCCCCAGACATCGGTCCAGTCCAGCAGCGCGGCGATGTAAACGAAGAGAAACACCGTGAGCAGGTCGCCAGCAGTCCCGAAGCCGCGCTGCGCATTGGTCAGGTGCACGCGGCGCTCACGCGCAACGATGCCGAACGTGAGCGCCGCCAGCAGCGGCGACAGCTTGAGCCCGTAGGCCATGGTGGTGAGCAACACCACCGCCAGCGCAAACACCAGCGTCACGTCGCGCTCCTGGATGCGCTGCGAGCGCAGCAGCCAGGGACCGGCCACGCCCAGCAGCGCGCCCACCGCAACCGAGGTGCCCAGCACGTGGATGCTGCCGAACGCGGCCATCACCAGGTCGCCCGATGTGCTCAGGTGCCAGTAGCCCACCACCAGATTGAGTGCGAGCACCGAGACCAGGCAATTGATGGCGCACAGGTGCATGACGCGCTCGGTCACCTGGCCAGCGCTGCGCAGTTCGTTGGCCACGCGCACGATGCCCGCGGGCGAGGCAGAAACCGACAGGGCCGCGATGATGAGGCGGGTCTCGGTCGGCAGGTCGAACCACCCCGTGGCCAGGTAGACGGCCATGAAGGTGACCACCGACTCCACCAGGCCCAGCGCCAGCACCCAGGGGTTGTGGCGAAACCAGCGCAGGTTGATGCGGTAGCCGAGCTCGAACAGGATCAGCGACAGCGCCACGTTGGCCAGAAACGGCAGGCCCGGCACGGCGTTGGTGAGGCCCGGCAGATCAAACAGGCTCGCCACTAGGCCGACCGCCACGTAACTGCTCACGCGCGGTACGCTGGCGGCCTCGTGCAGGCGCTCGCCCACAAACCAGGCCAGCAGCAGCACCAGAGGCCAGGCCATGGACTGCAGCAGGAAATTGACATCGGAAAACATGGGCACTCACTTCAGAAAGGGAGCCCGGATGGTAAAGCCCTCGTAAACGCTTGAACACCCGGGTCACTTTCATCCCGTACATCCCACGGTCTTCCCGGGTGGTCCGGCGGGAAATCGGGGTCCGGGGCCAGACGCCACCGTTTCACAAATGCCGCATTCTGGTTACATGCGTCAACAGGGCGCCGTCGCTTTGTGGGTAACATGCCGCATGATCCAAAAATCGCTGAACACCGCCGCCCTGTCCCTTGCACTGCTGCTCACCGCGACCGCTGCAAGCGCACAGGCTCCCGCCCCCTCCACCCCGGCCAAAAAGGAGCTTGTGACCCGCCTGCTCAAACTGCAGCAGCCGGGCATCGAATCGCTGGCCCGCACACTGGCCGAGCAGCCCGCGGCCGAGATGCTGGACGGCGCGGCCGTGGCCCTGCGCTCGCGTGTCGCCGCCGACAAGCAGGAGGCCGTGGCCAAAGACATCCAGGCCGATACGAAAAAGTACCTTGATGAAGCCGTGCCGCTGGTGCGCAACCGCGCCATTCAGCTCGCCCCCAGCACCGTGGGCACCGTGCTCGATCAGAAGTTCTCCGAAGACGAGCTGCGCAAGATCGTCAGCTTGCTCGAATCGCCGGAATACGCCAAATACCAGCAGCACCTGGGTGAAATGCAGCAGTCGCTGCAGGTCAAGCTCGTGGCCGACACGCGCGGCAACATCGAGACCAAGCTGCGCACGCTGGAGCAGTCGATCGGCACACGCCTGGGTGTGAGCACACCGGCGAACGGCAACAAGCCGGCGGCACCCAAGCCCGCCGGCAAATAAGCGGGCCTCTCCCGCCAGGGAAACAAGCCGCTCAGGCGGCGGATTGTTCGACCACGCCGAAGCGCGTCCGGAGCGCCTGCAACCCCAGTTCGTCGAGCACCTGCTGCAGCCGCTCGCTCGCCCGCTCGCGCTGGGCGCGGTGACCGGTGCCGGTCTTGCTCGCCAGGATCAGCTCGTTCTTCATCGAGTGTTCCCAACCCACCAGCTCGGTCACGGTCACGCTGTAGCCGTGGGCTTCGAGCTGCAGGCAACGCAGCACGTTGGTGATCTGGCTGCCGAACTCGCGCGTGTGCAGCGGGTGGCGCCAGAGTTCGGCCAGCGGTGTGCGCGACAGGTTCAGTGCCTTGCTGCTGCGCATCACACTCGCCACCTCGGCCTGGCAACACGGCACCAGCACCATGTGACGCGCCTGCTTGGCCAGGCCGAAGGCTATCGCGTCGTCGGTCGCGGTGTCGCAGGCGTGCAGTGCGGTCACCACGTCGAAGGTCGGCGGCAGGTCCGGGTCGGTCAGCGCCTGCTGCACCGTGGTGGCCAGGAAACGCATGCGGTCGAAGCCCAGGCGCGCGGCCAGCGCGGCCGACTTCTCCACCAGCTCCACGCGCGACTCGACGCCATACACCCAGCCCACCGGCTTGGCCTTGAAAAACAGGTCGTAGAGGATGAAACCCAGGTAGGACTTGCCGGCGCCGTGGTCGGCCAGGGTCACGTCGCCGCGCTCCTTCAACACCGTTGCCAGCAGCGGCTCGATGAACTGCACCAGGTGGTAGACCTGCTTGAGCTTGCGCCGCGTGTCCTGGTTGAGCTTGCCCTCGCGCGTGAGGATGTGCAGCTCCTTCAGCAGCTCGACCGACTGGCCTTCGCGCAGTTCGGGCAGTTGCTCCTGCAGGGTTTTCTGCGGTGGCTTGTGTGTCTTGGAGGGTTTCACGGACGGACCTGCTGATTCTGGGGTTTGTCTGGGGTGGGCGACGAAGGCCCCATGCGGTCCTGCAGTCCCTGCACCTGGGCGCGCAGCGCGCGGATTTCATGTATCAGCTCGTGTTCGATCTGCCGTTCGCCCGCCACCACTTCGTCTTGCACTTCCTGCTCAACAAAAATCGCCGCCAGCGAGGCGGTCACCAGCGACAGCACCGCCAACCCCAGCAGCACCACCAGCACCGCAAAGGCGCGGCCGGCCGGGGTGCGCGGCACCATGTCGCCGTAGCCCACAGTGGCGGCGGTGGTGAAAGCCAGCCAAAGGCCGTCCTGCAAAGTGTCGATGCCCGGCTCCAGCAACCAGAACCCGACGCCCCCGATCAGCAGGATCCACAGGCACAGCGCGAGCGAATACCAGAGGCCGCGGCGCATGATGTGCAGGCGGCGTTGACGCGATCGTTTCATCGCCCGATTCTGGCACGGGCCGCGGGCGACAATGCAGGCATGACCCAGCCCCCCGCTCCTGCAGCCCAGCGCACCACGCACCCTTACACCGCCCTCACGCCCGACGTGGTGCAGGACGCCCTGGGTGCCATCGGCCTGTGGAGCGACGGCCGCCTGAGTGCGCTCAACAGCTTTGAGAACCGGGTCTACCAGCTGCACCTGGAAAGCCCGTTCGAGGGCCATGAGCAGGTGGTGGCCAAGTTCTACCGGCCGGAGCGCTGGAGCGATGCGCAGATCGCCGAAGAGCACGCCTTCGCCGCCGAGCTGGTGGCGGCCGAAATCCCGGCCGTGCCGCCGCTGGTGGTCAACGGTCAGACGCTGCACCACTTCGGCGGTTTCGCCTTTGCGGTGAGCCAGCGCCGTGGCGGGCGGCGCCCCGAACTGGACGACTTCGAGGTGCTGGAGTGGATCGGCCGTTTTCTGGCGCGCATCCACGCCGTGGGCGCAGTGCGGCCTTTCGTGGCCCGCCCGGCACTGGATGTGGCCGGCTTCGGCCACGAGCCGCGCGACTGGCTGCTGCAGCACCACGCCATTGCGCCCGAGGTGCAGACCGCATGGACCGCCGCGCTGGAAGAAGCTCTGACGCTGATCGAAACCCACCCGGTGCTGCGCGCGAACCAACCGGCCGATGACGACGGCATCCGGTGCATCCGCCTGCACGGCGACTGCCACCCCGGCAACATCCTCTGGACGCCCGAGGGCCAGCCCGGTGCCGGCCCGCATTTCGTGGACCTGGACGACGCGCGCACCGGCCCGGCGGTGCAGGACCTCTGGATGCTGCTCTCTGGCGACCGGCGCCAGCAGAACCAGCAGCTTGGCGCGCTGATCGACGGCTACGAACAGTTCCGCCCGTTCGACCGCCGCGAACTCGCGCTGATCGAGCCGCTGCGCACGCTGCGCCTGATCCACTACAGCGCCTGGATCGCACGGCGCTGGGAAGACCCGGCCTTCCCGATCAACTTCCCCTGGTTCGGCAGCCGCGACTACTGGCAGGGCCAGGTGGACATGCTGGTGGAGCAGATCGAAGAGATGCAGAACCCGCCTCTGATGGTCTGAGCCCACCCCCGCGCCGGGCTGCGCCCGTCACCCCCTCAAGGGGACAACGCGAGCGGCCCGGCAAAGCCGGTTCCACCGCGTTCTGGGTCAGGCATTGCGCTCCGTGTTGACCATCTGCTCAGTGTGGTTTTTAGCAATTAAATTGCACACAATTTAATTGACAACTACAGTTCACCCCATGGTCACACGCAACACCCCCCGCAACACCCTGTCCGAGCAGGCCCTGCTGCTGGACAACCAGCTCTGCTTCGCGCTGTATTCGGCCTCGCTGGCCATGACCAAGCTCTACAAGCCCCTGCTCGACGAGCTGGGCCTGACCTACCCGCAATACCTGGCCCTGCTGGTGCTGTGGGAGCAGGACGGCGTGGCCGTGTCCGAACTCGGCGAACGCCTCTACCTCGACTCCGGCACGCTCACGCCCTTGCTCAAACGCATGGAGACGGCCGGGCTGGTCACACGGCTGCGTGATGCGACCGACGAGCGCCGGGTGCTGATCCGCCTGACCGCTGACGGTCGCGCGCTCAAGACCCGTGCCCTGCGCATTCCGGGCTGCGTGCTGGAGGCCTCGCAGTGCGACGTGGCCGAAGCCCTGGCGCTGACCCACCAGGTGCAGACGCTGCGCAACCGGCTCACCACCTGATCCCCTTTTTCACCCCGCTTCGCTGAAGCAACCACCCTCAAAGGAACCACCATGGCCACCTCCCTCGACAAAGTGATTTACACCGCCCGTGCCCACACCACCGGCGGCCGTGAAGGCGCCTCGCGCACCGACGACGGTCTGCTCGACATCAAGCTCACCCCGCCCAAGGCCATGGGCGGCGCCGGCACCGCCACCAACCCCGAGCAGCTGTTTGCTGCCGGTTACTCGGCCTGCTTCATGGGCGCGCTCAAGCACGTGGCCAGCATGAAGAAGATCGCCGTGCCGGCCGATGCGTCGATCGACGCCGAAGTGGACATCGGCCCGATCCCGGCCGGCTTCGGCATCGCTGCCCGCCTGTCGGTGAGCCTGCCCGGCCTGGACCGCGCCGTGGCCGAAGATCTGGTGAACACCGCGCACCAGGTGTGCCCCTACTCCAACGCCACCCGCGGCAACATCGACGTCACGCTCACGGTGGTCTGATCCACCGACCGGATCGGTCGCACCGGCCCTGGGAGCCCCGGGGTCGGTGAACTCAGCCGGGCGAATGGCCGCCCAGACGCTCCATGGCATCGGCCAGCCAGTCGGCCGGCAGGGTGGGCGCTTCAGACAGCGTCACGCGCCAGCCGTCCGCCAGCGTCCCCACCTGCGCACGCCCACCCACCCAGAGCAGCCACGCGAGCCCGGCGCACTGTGCGCCCGTCGCGGTTTCTCCCACCGGTGCACTCAGCAGCGCAGTGAAGGCATCGGCTCCGGGCAACCGGACCGCGTCGCCCAAGCGTTCACCGCCCACCGCCTGCGCCAGCGCGTTCAGGACTTGTGTGTCATCGTGGCGGGCGCCAAAGTTTTGCAGCCAGTCGCGCACATGCCCGGCCACGCTCGCGCCCCGCCGCGCCTCCGCCTGTTGCAGGTCGGCATGGTCCCACTGGTTCCAGTCCACCGCAGGCGCCACCGGGCCGCCGGCCATGACGGCCTGGGCAAAGCGGTACAGCGCGGCTTCGTGGTCCTGCGGCTGCACCGCCGCGCTCACCATCAGCAGCGCGGCCATCCGATGAGCCAGCAACTGGCCTTGTTGCGCCAGCAGCTTGTCGCGCAGCAGCTCGTTGCGTTCGGCGCGCAGGTCGGACAGCTCCAGCGCGTTCTTCAGGTCGGCGCGCAGGCTCTCCAGTTCCCAGGGTTTGCTGATGTAACGGTAGATCTCGCCGGTGTTGATCGCATCGATGGCCTCGCCCAGCTCGGAGTAGGCGGTGGTCATCATGCGCACGATGTTGGGGTGGTACTGGCGCGCATGCCGCAGCAGCTCGGTGCCGCGTTCGCCGGGCATGCGCTGGTCGCAGACCAGCACGGCGATCTGGTCCCCGTATTCGCGCAACACGGCCCGGCCTTCTTCGACCGACAGGGCGGTGATTACCGGGGCCAGCGGACCGACCAGCCGCTCGAAATACTTCAGCGCAATGGCTTCGTCGTCAACGTACAGAATTTTTTCGGGTTTCATAGAGGCTCCTAAGCCAGGGTCTGCTCCGGGCACGGGAAAAACAGTGTCACCGTGGCACCCTGCCCCGGCTGGGATTGAACGTGGACCGCTCCGCCGAGTGAGTTCATCACCCGCCGACAGAACACCAGTCCCATGCCGGTGCCCCCGGCTTCGGCACGGGTGGTCACGGGCTCATGGGTCAAACGCTTCAGCACGTGCGGGGCAATGCCGGGCCCGGTGTCGCTCACACGGATCACGGCCTGCTCCGGCAAGCCGGGCGCCAGCGCGGTGCGGCCCAGCCCGATGTGCACACGGGGATCATCGGGCAATGCCGAGCGCAAGGCCAGCAGTGCGTTCTTGACCAGGGTGCACAGCACCAGGTACAGCAGATCGCGCCGCCCCGGCAGGTTGAAGTCTGCCGAGAGGTCGCAGCGCAGCCACGCGGCCTCACCCGCTTCAAACGGGTACTCGTCCCGCACCGCACCCACCAGATCACGGGCCCGCAGGCTCACCGGCGCATCGCTGCGGTACGCGTCGCGTGCCGTCTGCACAAAAGTGGACACCAGGGACTGTGCGTAGTCGGCTCGCCGCTGGGCGGCCTCCAGCATGAACAGCACGTCGCCCGGCTTGTTCTGTTCGATGAAGGCCATGCCACCGACACCCTCGGGGGCATCGCGGTGCCGCTCGCGCATGGCCGTCAGGTAACCGCGCACGGTGGCCAGCGGCGTGGTGACCTCATGGGCCAGAAAGCCCAGGGTTTCGCGCAGGGTCGCTGCGCGCTGGTCAATGAGCGCCTGGTCGAGTGCCCGGCGCTGGGCGCCGACCAGGGCATCGCGCAAAGCCTGGCGCGTCGCCGCCTCATCCAGTGGCTTCTCCAGAATCTTTTCCACCTGCCCCTGGTTGACAGCCGCCATGGCAACGTCCTTGTCGGCGCAGGCTGAAACCAGCAGGCGGGCGATGTGTCCGTACAGCCGGCGCACCTCTCCCAGCAGCTCAACCCCGTTGCGCCCCGGCATGCTGTAGTCGGTCAGCAGCACCGCCACCTGTCCGCCGCGCGCCGCGAGCAGGGCCAGCGCCTCATCGACACCCCCTGCCGTCCAGACCACGAACTCATCCCCATACAGGCGGGCGAACCACTTGCAGGCCTGCGGCTCGTCGTCCACCACGAGCACGGCGTGGGCCGCACCCGCATCCGTGGACGAAACAGCTTGTACGGTGTTCATTCGGGCCTCGGCAGATCAAAAGTGAACGCGGTCCAGGCGCCGGCCTCGCTCTCCACCGCCAGCAAGCCGCCGTGGCGCTGCACGATGCCGTAGCTCACGCTCAGGCCCAGACCCAGACCGGCCCCGACGTCGCGCGTGGTGAAGAAGGGCTCGAACACGCGCCCGATGTTCTCGGGCAGGATGCCCTGACCGTTGTCGCGGACCGTCACGCGCAGGCGTCCGCCCTCCGTCTGCACCCGCACGTCGATGCGCGGCTGTTCACGCTGCGCCTTGGCCAATGCATGGGCCGCATTGCTGAACAGGTTGATCAGCACGCCGATGATGGCCGGCTCGTCGCCCAGCACATGGGTGTCCTGCGGCACCTCGATCGACACCGTCACCCCCTTGAGCTCATGGCCGGCCAGCCGCTGGGCCGAGCGGATGGCCTGCTCCAGCAGAAAGGGCCGCTGGCTGTTGTCGCCGGGATTCTGGTAGGCGAAGGTCTTCAGGTCGGTGACGATGTTCTGGATGCGTGTCATGCCCTCCTTGGCGTCCACCAGGCTTTCCTTGAGCAGCTCGTCGCTTTTGGCGGCGGGCAGGGTCTGGGCCATGTTGATGGCCATGAGGCTGTAGTTGACCGGGTTGTTCAGCTCGTGCAGCAGGCCGGCCGAGAGCGTGCCGATGGCGGCCATTTTTTCACGCTGCAGCAGCTGGCCTTTGATCTCGACGAGGGCCTTGTTTTGGGCCAGCAGTTCGTCTTTCTGGCGCTGCACCTCGGTCTGCAAGGCGTAGGTCTGCCTCCGCTGCCGCTCGCCATACACCGACACCGTGATGGCAATGAGTGAAAAGAAGAGAACAAACATCAGCTGACCGGCGAGAACCGGCCAGTGCTGCACGCCACCGACGCGCAGCACACAGGCCAGGGTGTAGGCCAGCATGGTGAAGACGCTGAAAACCAGCGCCTCCAGCAAGGTCAAGGGCAGAAAGATGCTGATGCCCGATACCGCGAGGGTCAGACCGACAAAGTAGATCGAGGCCTCTCCATCGGTGCTGAAGATCATCCAGGCAATCATCAATTGGGGCAGGGCAATCCAGAAGTAGGTGAGCCCTCTGACGTGGCGCAAGCCCCACGAACTGCTGTAGCTCCAAAGCGCGGCCCCGATCAGCGCCACCACCACGAGACGCGCCAACCCGAAGTCTTGCGAATGCTCCGGGTAGAAAGCCGCATCCAGCCCGACCCCGCCGGCAACGAGCGCCATGGCCAGCACACAGGTGATCCGGCTGTAATAAACCAGATGCTGGTGCGTGGCCTCTTCGTAGGAAGCAGGCAGTTGGCCAGGGCGCAGGTTACCGGTCATGCCTGGGCGTCACAGCGGTTTGACAGCCTCGGCGAACAGGTTGACGCCCGTCGCATCGGTGTAGGTCTTGACATCGGGCAGCGTGGACGGGAACAGCTTGGTGAGGCCGCCTTCATCCCGGTAGATCAGGTACCACTCCATGAAGTGCTCCATCCAGAAGCGCTCCGGGTTGCTGGAATGCACGTTGGTCACCAGCAGCGTGCCACCCGGACGCAAATGCCGGTCGAAGTAGGCGATCAGCCGCGCGCAGGCCTTGTCGGCCAGGTAGTCGAACAGACCGGCGCAGTAGATGTAGTCGTACTGCTCGTCCAGCGCAATGCCCTGGTCGCGAGACGAACGCTTGAGCAACTGGTGCACGGACTCGTGGCGCAGCGTCACCTTCAGCGGCTCGCGCCCGGCGGCCTGCGCCGTCTCGATCAGCTTCTGGCTCGTGTAGAGCAGGGTTTCGTCGCTGAAGTCCATCAGCACCACGTCCAGGTGGTCCAGTGGCTGGTCGGTGGCGGCCAGGCGTTGCAGTTCGCCCGCCGGCCCGCAGCCCACGTTCAGGATGCGCAGCGGTCGGCCCTGCTCGCGGGCCTGGGCAGCCAGGGTCCGCAACCGGTCCAGCAGGATGTCCACCCGGTTGCGGTGCGCCTGCGCCACGCTGGACTGGAGGAACACGAAGTTCACCAGTTCGAAGTACGTGCTGGGTCCCTCGCGCGGGTCGCCCAGAATCTGGTTGACCATCTGGTAGTCGCCCGCGTAGCCCAAAGGCTTGGCAAAAGTCCGGTACACGAAGGGCGCTCGCAACACCAGCGGATGAATGGCGGACTGGGCAAAAGCGCGGTGAGCCGACTCCAGCTCGGGTGGCACTTTGGCGGCCTCTCGCTCGAATCGCACGAGGTATTCGCGCACCGTGCTCATGAGCGGCCGGGCGATCTCGTAGAAAACCTCATCGCGCACGCGACCATGCACGTCCCGCGGCAATCCGGCCGTGATATCGGCCTGGTCCAGCCAGCGCGTGACTTCGGAAAAGTAGGCGCGCAGATCGTTGACCACCACCTGGTAGGCCTCGCTGATGCGTGAGCGCGACTCCCACTCTTCGACAAACCGGCTCACCGCCTCGGAAACACTGCGTGCGCTGTGGCCGATGCCTCCCAGATCGTTCCATTCGTCGATCAGGGCGACCGACACCACCGCCATAAGCCCCGTGTTGAGCAGGCTCACGACCACCGCTTTGCCTTTGTAAATGCTGCGGTCGCCCGAACGAATGCTCAGATCGCTGAGCACCTCGCTGACCTGCACGATGGAGTACGGGTTGTACACCTCCATCACCAGCGAGCGGCGCTGCAGGCTGGTCAGCGTCCCGCGGGCGGCTTCGCCCTGGCTGTTTCGGAAGGTGACGACAGGATCGAATGGACGCTGGAATTGCACGGTGTGGCCGTTATCAACAATGAGGGGGCCATGGATGAGGCGCCCCGGAATGAAGTCCCTGTGCGCGAGTGTAGTCATCTCGCGTGGCAGCCGTTGTCGCAGAGCTCCGTGCGCAAATGCCCGGAGCCGAAAAGAAAATGCCCATGCCCCCTTTGCAGGGTGCATGGGCCATGCCAATGGGCGGGCTGGTCAGCCGCGCTTCTGGATCGTGTTGGCCAGATGGCGTTCCCGGAAACGGCGCATCGCCCGGAACAGCACTGGGGGCATGTAATCCTGCGAGACGCGCCAGCGCATGCCACCGATGCTTTCGTGCGGCCGCTCAGCGAAGATCGTGGTGTGGGACTGGTTGGTCTCGTTTGCGGGCCGGCCGTTGGTGTAATAAAAAAGCGCGAGCGACTTGCGCGAGTCGCCATCGGGGCAGGTCAGCGGGTCGGGGTGGCCATGAAACGTCTTGCTGGTCGGCGAAAAGATCGCCAGGCGGTTGAAGACGGGCAGGATCTTGACCTCGCATTTCGTCACCTCCTGGTCCCACAGCTCCAGACTGCCGCCGTACTCTTCCTTCCAGTTCTTGTTCATGTAGAAGATGACGTTGATGCGGCGGTCGAGGAAGTTGGCGTCGTGCTTGTTGAAGTCGGCGTGCAGCTTGAGCAGGCCGCCCTTGGGGGTCTGGTGCAAGCCGCCACCGCGCATCGAAGGGTCGGAGATCATGTTGTCGATGCCCGTGACCTTTTCCAGGAAGCGCAGGAAAGGCGCGGAGTTGAACTGGTACAACATGCTGCGCGTGGCCGGTCCGAACTTGGTCTCATCGACGCACACCAGTTTCTGCTCGGCAGGGCGGTTGTAGTTGTGCCACTCGATGTCCTGCGCCTTGGGGAATTCGGCGAGCATGGCTTCGGCCACATCCAGTGGCAGGAAGTTGTCGAAAGCCATGTGGTTGAACGGTGTGCCCATCCGGTACTTGGCGGCACCTTCGGCGGCCAGGGCTTCGTACCTGGGGTCGTCAAAAATGAAACGGTCACCAAAATCCCACTGCTGCATGCTCAGAACTCCTGAAAAGAACAAACACAACGCACTTCGTTCATAACAGGCGCTCCGCACGGACGATGGGGTTAGAAGCTGCTGAACAGCTGGGTGACACCGATGCCGCCCAAGCCGGAAGGAATGAAGAAGTACTCAGCTCGGAATTTGAGCACCCAGCCCAGCAGCATGCCGTTGACCAAGATCAAGAGGGGCACAAGTAGCGGCGACTTGCGCCTTGAAGGCCCGCCCGAAATGCCCGCACAAACCGAGCACCGCCGCGTATATCAGGGCCTTGAACGGAGCGTCCGACAGCACCAGACGCCCACCCACCAGCGAGAGGCCGTGCTGGTGGGTTTTACTTCTTATGGGGGCCGGGCTCAGACCAGCAGCGCGTTCACCCGCTTCACATAAGCGGCGGGGTCTTCCGGCAGGCCGCCTTCGGCCAGCAGAGCCTGGTCAAACAGGATGTGGGCGAGGTCGTCGAAGTGGTCGCTGGTTTCCAGCTTCTTCACCAGCGGGTGCTCGGCGTTCACTTCCAGGATCGGCATGCTGATCGGCGCTTGCTGGCCCGCGGCCTTGAGCATGCGGGCGAGCTGGTTGGAGAGGTCGCCCTCGCCCACCACCAGACAGGCCGCCGAATCGACCAGGCGCGTGGTCACGCGAACGTCCTGCGCCTTGTCCTTCAGCGCTACCTTGAGCTTGTCCAGCACAGGCTTGAAGGTTTCGGCCGCGGCTTCGGCGGCTTTCTTTTCTGCTTCGTCCTGCAGCGAGCCCAGATCGACCGCGCCCTTGGCCACGCTCTGCAGCGGCGTGCCGTCGAACTCGTGCAGGTGCGACACGGCCCACTCGTCCACGCGGTCGGCCATCAGCAGCACCTCGATGCCCTTCTTCTTGAACACTTCGAGCTGCGGGCTGTTCTTGGCGGCGGCGATGCTGTCGGCCGTGATGTAGTAGATCGCGGCCTGGCCTTCTTTCATGCGCGCCTTGTAGTCCGCCAGGCTCACGCTCACCGCGTCGCCGGTGGTGCTCGCAAAGCGCAGCAGCTTCGCGATCTTCTCGCGGTTGGCGAAGTCTTCGCCCAGGCCTTCTTTCAGCACGGCGCCGAACTCGGCGTAGAAGGCCGAGTACTTGCCGGCGTCCTTCTCGGCCGCGGCCTGGTCTTCCGGTGTCACCACATCGGTGACACCGTCTGCACCCTCTTCAGCCTTCGGCGCCACGTCCTTCTTGGCCAGGTCTTCCAGCATGGCCAGCACGCGGCGGGTGTTGCCTTCGCGGATCGCCTTCACGTCGCGGCTTTCCTGCAGCAGTTCTCGGCTCACGTTGAGCGGCAGGTCGGCCGAGTCCACCACACCCTTGACCCAGCGCAGGTACGACGGCATCAGCGCCTCGGCCTCGTCCATGATGAAGACGCGCTTCACGTACAGCTTGATGCCGGCCTTGCGGTCGCGGTTCCACAGGTCCATCGGCGCCTTGGCCGGGATGTAGAGCAGCTGCGTGTATTCGGTGGCGCCTTCCACGCGGTTGTGGCTCCAGGCCAGCGGCGCCTCCTGGTCGTAGCTGATGTTCTTGTAGAACTCGGCGTACTGCTCGTCGGAGATCTCTTTCTTGCTGCGCGCCCACAGCGCGTTGGCCGAGTTCACCGCTTCCCACTCGGCCTGCTGCACGTACTCGTTCTTCTCGGCGTCCCACTCTTCCTTCTGCATCAGGATCGGCAGGCTGATGTGGTCGGAGTATTTGGTGATCAGCGACTTGAGCTTCCAGTGGCTCAGGTACTCGCCGGCGTCGTCGCGCAGGTGCAGGGTGATGGTGGTCCCGCGCGCGGCGCGCTCGATGGCTTCCACCTCGAACTCGCCCGTGCCGCCGCTGGTCCAGCGCACGCCCTCGGCCGCCGGCAGGCCGGCGCGGCGGCTCTCAACGGTGATCTTGTCGGCCACGATGAAGCCGGAATAGAAGCCCACGCCGAACTGGCCGATCAGCTGCGCGTCCTTCTTCTGGTCACCGCTCAGGTGGCTCATGAAATCCTTGGTGCCGCTCTTGGCGATGGTGCCCAGGTGCTCCACCGCTTCGGCCTGGCTCATGCCGATGCCGTTGTCGGTGATGGTGATGGTCTTGGCGTCCTTGTCGAAGCCCACGCGAACTTCCAGGTTCGGTGCATCTTCGAACAACGCAGCGTTGTTCAGGCCTTCAAAGCGCAGCTTGTCGCAAGCGTCCGACGCGTTGGACACCAGCTCGCGCAGGAAGATCTCGGGGTTGGAATACAGCGAATGGGTGACGAGGTGCAGCAGCTGCGCCACCTCGGCCTGGAAAGACAGGGTTTGTTTGCTCATGGGTCTTGAGGGAGATAAAAAAACACAGACGCGCCCCGGTGGAGCGCTCACGCTGGGCTGAATTATGGGCGGCGCGGGATTTTTCAAGCCCCGGGGCTCCGGCCTGGTGGATGGCTCACCCAACCAGCCCGTTCGCCCTGAGCCTGTCGAAGGGCTTCGACAGGCTCAGCCCGACGGAGAAACGCGGTGCTCATTCTTCGACGGCGGGAGCCGGGCGCAGCCAGGCCAGCATCTGCGCCGCCACCTCGGGGCTGGATAGCAGATCCAGGTGTCCGGTGCGGTAAACGATGTGCTGGCTGTCCTTCGCAAACACCAGTCGGCGCGCAAGATCGTCGTGCTGGCCGAGCGCGCTGTGGAGCGGCACCAGGCCATCGCCCATCAGCCGGTCGGCCAGCAGGCCGCGCTGGCCCGCCAAGGTCGCGGCCACGGCAAAGCAGGCCACGCCTTCGGGCAGCGGCAGCGGCACGCGGTGGTCTTCGGGTGACCCGAACCGGTCGCGACCTTGCCAGTCCGCGTCCAGCACATGGCCATGGCGCAGGTCGGTGATGCCGGCGCTGCGGATTTTGCCCAGCCGTGCGAACGGCGCCGTGTGCGGCGACGAAGCCAGCAGCAAGTCCACCCCGTGGCCTGCACGCTCCAGTGGGGCGCCGTGGTGCGGCGTGCCCAGAAACACCAGTTCACGCAGCAGCCCCGGCCAGCGCTGGCCCGCCTCGCGCGCCACCTGCACCGCAGACCGCGCCACCAACCCGCCCATGCTGTGGCCCACGATGGTGAGGCGTTCCAGCGGCACCGGCCACGCCGCCACCAGCTGCTCCAGCAGCAACGCCAGTTGGTGCCCGTTGATGGAGGTGTGCAGCCCGGAGTTGTAGCGCAGGTACACCGGCGTGCAGCCCAGCGCCTGGGCCAGCGCGTCGCCGTGGTCGTGGCCGCTGCGGCGCCACTGCGTGTCGTTCATGCACAAGCCGTGCGCCAGCAACAGCAGGTGCGGACTGGCCTGTTCGCCCAGCCGCGCCTTCAGGGCCGCCGGCACCAGCGGCAAGGTCTGCCCGCCCTGGCGCAGCTCCATGGTCTGGGCCAGCGGGTTGCCAAAGCTCTGCAGCCGGTCACCCAGCACGCCGTTCAGCGCCGCCAGCACCGCCTCGCGCGCGGGCGAATCCTCGGGGTGCGTGGCCGGGTCGTCCACCAGCGGCAGCAGCGTGGCCAGAGCGCCATCCAGCCCATGGCCCACGATGTGCGCCACGCCGCGAACGCCCCGGTAGATCTGCCCCGTCAGGCCACTGGCCTGCTCATCCGACGCCCCGCTGGAGAACCCCAGCCGCCGCCGCACCGACTGGTGCACCCCCTCGGTGATGTTGATCACACCCTGCGTCGCCTGCGATGCCAGCTGCGCAGCGGCCCGCAGGTCCGAGGGGCGCAGGTGGCGCAGAACGGCGCGCTTGGGGTTGTTGGGTGGGGTGGGAGCGGTCATGGGCCATTGTGGCGGTGGCCATGGAGCGACATTAGGCCAGTTCGACTAATAGTGCCAAAGTGTCTTGAGTGAATGCTCAACATCAATGTGAACCGCAACAAACAACTCCGACGACATGGCGACTTCGGCGGGTAGGACTAACAAATCTTGTCGCCCGGACCATTCGACCCAGGAAACTGCCATCCCATTTGGGTAACCGAATTCACAACCGCGCAGGCCAACTCGGTTGCGTTTCGCTGAACCTGATCGATGAACGCCAGATCAACTTCGCTTTCAAACGCATCTCCCTGTCGTGTCACAAAAAGCGGGATAGAAGCCCCCTTTTCATTGGGTACTCCCCAAGACGCGTGACACAGGACATTACGAATCTTCGAAGCTTTTCGCAGGCTCTTCAGAAGCTCGTCCAAGTTCGGAACCAAGGCGTGTGGGTAGTTCTGAACCGATCTTTCGTATTCATCGACCAAGCCCCACAGTGGATCACTCAGTGCACGTTTCAGCTTTGGCAGCCATTCGACATATGCCTGCTGAATCTCGGCTTCAAGGTATGGGCGTGTCGCAGTGAAGGAAAAAATTGCTTTCCCCAACACTTCTTCCAGAAAACCAAACGTTGCAACAGCGCGACCAAGGCTCTCCCAGAAGGCCGCCTCATGCCTGTGAGTCGGAAACTTTTCCGGCAATAAAGCTACATCAACAATTTGCCCATGAACTTTGCCAAGACTCATACGCCGTTCGTCTTAAATGACAGAAAAATTCAACGCTGCAGCCAAGAGAGTCAAAACCCCTCCCCCGCCCCCAGATACCGCCACTGCCCCACCGGCAGGTTGCCCAGCACCACATTCCCGATGCGGATGCGCTTGAGTCCCACCACGTGCAGGCCCACCTGTTCGCACATGCGGCGGATCTGGCGCTTTTTGCCTTCCTTCAAGATGAAGCGCAACTGCTCGGGGTTCATCCAGTCCACCTGCGCGGGCTTCAAAGGCAGATCGTCCAGACTCAGGCCGTGGCGCAACAGAGCCAGCTTGTCCGCCGGAAAGACGGCCTGCACATCCTGCGCGACCACGCCCGCGCCGTGCGGGCCGTTGGGCGCGTACTGGACGCGCACCAGGTATTCCTTTTCGATGCCGCTGTTCTCGCCGATGAGCTGGCGCGCGATGCGGCCGTCTTGCGTGAGCACGAGCAGCCCGACGGAGTCGATGTCGAGCCGGCCGCAGGGGGCGAGGCCGCGCGTGTGTTCGGGGGCGAAACGGCGGCCGTCCGCCGGGTGGCGGGCGTCGCCGCGCCACTGGCTGGGCGCGCCGATCAGCGTGGCGGCGGCTTCGTGGCCGTCTTCGGGCTGACCGCTCACATAGCCCATGGGCTTGTGCAGCAGGATGGTGACCTGCCCGGCCTGCTGGTGGCGCGCCTGGGGCAGCACCTCCACTTTGGCGTCGGGCGCCACGGGCATGCCCATGACGGCGGGCTCGCCGTTGACCAGCACCCAGCCGCGCGCGATCCATTCGTCGGCCTCGCGGCGCGAGCACAGGCCGAGGTCGGCCATGCGCTTGTTGAGCCGCACTTCGCCGCGCACGTTGCCGACGCGGGCGAGGTCGGGCCGGTGTGGCTGCACCGGGCGCGGTGCGGGGGACGGCGCGCGTTGCGGACGGTCGCCCGCACCATGGGGCTGGTCGCGTGGGTCGGCGCGGCGTGGCGCCGGGCGCTCGCTCCAGCCGCGCTCGTCGCCGCGAGGTGCGGCTCCGGGGCCTGAGCGCGGGCGCTCGGTGCGCTCGCCTTCGGGGCCGGATCGTTGGGCGCCGTAGCCGGGCGAGGGTTCACGCGGTGGCTTGGGCGCGGAGGCTGAAACGCTCTTGGCGCGGGCCGGGCCGGGCGGGCGCACCGGGGCGCGGCGTGGCGCGAACGGGTCGGCCTTGGATTTCTTCGCAGCGCCCGGGTTGAGCTTGAGCGTGCTGGGCTTTTTGTCGGTGGTCATGGGGGGATCATCCCAGATCACGTGCCCATGGCCCATGCAACTTTTCAGTCAGGACGGCCGTCGAGCGCCCCCGAGCGCAGCGCTGGCAGATCCAGCACCCGCACGCCGCCGTATTCGACCCGGATCCAGCCTTTCGCCGTGAGCGCGGCGAGGGCTTCGTTCACGCGCTGGCGCGACAGGCCCACCAGGTAGGCCAGCTCCTGCTGGGTGATGCGCAGGACGCCGCCCACGTTGGGCGAGAGCAGCGGGTGGAACAGGGCCGCGAGGTTGCGCGCGACGCGCAGATCGGGGTTGTTCAGGCGGTCGATTTCGCGTGCGGCGATGAACTGGCCGAGGCGCTCGTTGAGCTGGTGCATCACGAAGCGGTTGAAGCCGAGCGAGTGGTCAAGCAGCCAGTCGAAAGTCTCGACCGGCAGGCCGGCCACGCGGCTCTTGCGCAGGGCCTGGATGTTGTAGCGGTATTGCTCGTGTTTGAGCACGGTGCCTTCGCCGAACCATCCGCCGGGCGCCACGCCGGTGAAGGTGATCACGGGGCCCTGCGAGTCGTCGTTGCTCATCTTGAGCAGGCCATCGACCAGACCGAACCAGTAGGTGACCGGCCGGCCGATGCGGCAGATGAAGTCGCCCGCCTGCGCCTCGCTCACGACGAGTGCGTCTTCGGCCCGTGCGCGTTCGCCCTCGCTCAAGGCCTGCAGCCAGGGGATCTGCGACAGCTCCTGCACGGTGGGCGCGCGGGCACGCTCCCGCAACTGGGAGCCGGTCCGGCTGGGGGTGAAGTTGCTCATGAGCAGTACAACGAACTAGGGAAAGTCCTAGGAGGGCAGACCCTTCAATTGTCGTCGCACTGACAACATAACGTCAAACATCTGCCTAACATCCGCCCCAGAATGATTTGAACGGGTGTGGCTGAAAGCCCCCTGGCCCAGCACCGCTGCCCGCCCCGCATCTGGAGACTTGCAATGCAAACGACTTTCCCCCGGCTCTTGCTGGAACACGCGAAACGCCGCCCCACCGCGGCGGCCATGCGCGAGAAGGAATACGGGATCTGGCAGACCACCACCTGGGCCGCGATGGCGCAACTGGTGGAAGCGGTGGCCTGCGGCCTGCACCAGGCCGGCCTGCAGCGCGGCGAACACATGGTGGTGATCGGCGCCAACCGCCCGCGCCTTTACGCCACCATGCTGGCCGCGCAATCGCTGGGCGCGATTCCGGTGCCGCTGTACCAGGACGCCGTGGGCGCCGAATGCGTGTTCCCGATCAACAACGCCGAGGTGCGTTTCGCGGTGGTGGAAGACCAGGAGCAGGTCGACAAGATGCTCGAAATCCGCGACCGCTGCCCGCAGCTGACGCACGTGTTCTACGACGATCCGCGCGGCCTGCGCAACTACGACCAGCCCGGCCTGGCGGCGCTGGAAGAACTGATCGGCGCCGGTCAGGCGTTCGCGAAGATCCACACGCAGCTGTTCATCGAGCAGGTGGACATGGCCCAGCCCGACGACGTGGCCGCGATGTTCTTCACCTCGGGCACCACCGGCAACCCCAAGGGCGTGGTGCACACCCACAACACGCTGATCAACCGCGCCGCCGTGGGCGCGCGCTTCGACAAGCTGACCGAAAACGACGAGGTGCTGGCCTACCTGCCACCGGCCTGGATCGGGCAGAACATCTTCAGCTATGCGCAGTGGCTGGTGGCCGGCTACGTGGTGAACTGCCCCGAGTCGGGCGCCACCGTGACCATCGATCTGAAGGAAGTCGGCCCCACCTATTACTTCGCGCCGCCGCGGGTGTTTGAGGGCCTGCTCACCACCGTGATGATCCGCATGGAAGACGCGGGCACGCTCAAGCGCAAGATGTTCCACGCCTTCATGGACGTGGCGCGCCGTGTCGGTCCGACCAAGATGGACGGCAAGTCGCTCGGCTTCATGGACGGCCTCAAGTACGCGCTGGGCAACCTCTTTGTGTACGGCCCGTTGCGCAACAGCCTGGGCCTGAGTCGCGTGCGCGTGGCGTACACGGCGGGTGAAGCCATCGGCCCCGATCTGTTCAGCTTCTACCGCTCCATCGGCATCAACCTCAAGCAGCTCTACGGCTCGACCGAAACGGCCGTGTTCGTCTGCCTGCAGCCCGACCACGAAGCACGCGCCGACACGGTCGGTGTGCCCTGCGAAGGCGTGGAGATCAAGCTCAGCGACACCGGCGAGATCCTGGTGAAGTCGCCCGGCCTGCTCAAGGAGTACTACAAGAATCCGGCGGCCACGGCCGAGGTCCTTTCAGCCGACGGCTGGTACCACACCAGCGACGCCGGCTTCATCGACGCCAGCGGTCACCTGAAGATCATCGACCGCGTGAAAGACGTGGGCCGCATCAAGGGCGGCGCCAACGACGGCGCCATGTTCGCGCCCAAGTACGTGGAGAACAAGCTCAAGTTCTTCTCGCAGATCAAGGAGGTGGTGGCCTATGGCGACCAGCGCGACCAGGTCTGCGTGATGGTCAACATCGACTTCGAGGCCGTGGGCAACTGGGCCGAGCGCCGCAACCTGCCCTACGCCGGCTACACCGATCTGGCGCAGAAGCCCGAGGTGTACGAGCTGATCCGTGAGTGTGTTGAAAAAGTCAACGCCGACCTGAGCCGCGACGAGCTGCTGGCCGGCAGCCAGATCAGCCGCTTCCTGGTGTTGCACAAGGAACTCGACGCCGACGACGGCGAACTGACCCGCACCAACAAGGTCCGTCGCGGCTTCATCGCCGACAAATACAGCGTGCTGGTCGACGCCCTCTACGGCGGCAAGACCGAGCAGTACATCGAAACCCAGGTGAAGTTCGAAGACGGTCGCACCGGCAGCGTGAGCGCCACGCTGCAGGTCCGCGATGCCAAGACGTTTGCCCCCGTGAAAGCTGCCGCATGACAAAGAAGATTGGCGACGTCATCCTCGACGTTCAAAACATCAGCCTGCGCTTTGGTGGCGTGAAGGCGCTGACCGACATTTCCTTCAACGTGAAGGAACACGAAGTGCGCGCCATCATCGGCCCCAACGGTGCGGGCAAGAGCTCCATGCTCAACTGCATCAACGGCGTGTACTCGCCGCAAGAGGGCAGCATCAGCTTTCGCGGCCAGACCTTCAAGCACATGAACAGCCGGCAGGTGGCAGAGATGGGCATCGCGCGCACCTTCCAGAACCTGGCGCTGTTCAAGGGCATGAGCGTGATCGACAACATCATGACCGGCCGCAACCTGCGCATCAAGAGCAACCTGTTCCAGCAGGCGTTGCGCCTCGGCGCGGCGCAGCGCGAAGAAGAACAGCACCGCGAGTTCGTCGAACACATCATCGACTTCCTGGAAATCCAGGCCTTTCGCAAAACGCCCGTGGGCCAGCTGCCCTACGGCCTGCAAAAGCGTGTGGACCTCGGGCGCGCCCTGGCGATGGAGCCGCAGGTGCTGCTGCTCGACGAGCCCATGGCCGGCATGAACCTGGAAGAAAAGCAGGACATGAGCCGCTTCATCCTCGACGTGAACGACGAGTTCGGCACCACCATCGTGCTGATCGAGCACGACATGGGCGTGGTGATGGACATCTCCGACCGCGTGGTGGTGCTCGACTACGGCAAGAAGATCGGTGACGGCACGCCCGAAGAAGTGCGCAACAACGAAGAAGTCATCAGCGCGTACCTCGGTACGAGCCACTGAACACGGAGACAACAAGATGGCATTCTTTTTAGAAACCCTCCTCGGCGGCCTGATGGCCGGCATGCTCTATTCGCTGGTGGCGCTGGGCTTTGTGCTGATCTACAAGGCTTCGGGCGTCTTCAACTTCGCGCAGGGCGCGATGGTGCTGTTCGCCGCGCTGGCCATGGCCCGCTTTTCCCAGTGGATCCCGGAATGGCTGGGCATGGACAACAAGCTGCTGGGCAACGTGCTCGCGTTTGCCGTCGCTGCGGCCTGCATGTTTGTGCTGGCCTGGCTGATCGAGCGCCTGGTGCTGCGCCACCTGGTGAACCAGGAAGGCGTGACGCTGCTGATGGCGACGCTGGGCATCACCTACTTCCTCGACGGTCTGGGCCAGACCATCTTCGGCTCGGACATCTACCAGATCGACGTCGGCATGCCCAAGGACCCCATCTTCCTGCTCGAAGGCGTGTTCGAAGGCGGCGTGCTGGTGAACCTGGAAGACGTCTATGCGGCCTGCGTGGCGGCCTTGCTGGTCGTGGTGTTGTCGCTGTTCTTCCAGAAGACGAGCACCGGCCGCGCGTTGCGCGCCGTGGCCGACGACCACCAGGCGGCGCAGTCCATCGGCATCCCGCTCAACCGCATCTGGGTCATCGTCTGGTTCGTGGCCGGTATCACGGCGCTGGTGGCCGGGATCATCTGGGGCTCCAAGATGGGCGTGCAGTTCTCGCTCACCACGGTGGCCCTGCGCGCCCTGCCCGTGATCATCCTGGGCGGCCTGACTTCGGTGCCCGGCGCCATCATCGGCGGCCTGATCATCGGCGTGGGCGAGAAGCTCTCCGAGGTCTACATAGGACCCATGGTCGGTGGCGGCATCGAGATCTGGTTTGCGTATGTGCTGGCCCTTGTCTTCCTTCTCTTCAGGCCTCAAGGCTTGTTCGGAGAAAAAATCATTGACCGCGTTTAAGGAAGAAGCAGATGTTCTATCGTGAAAACGGTCAATTCAAGACCTCCTACCGCGCCGACCAGCAGATCTTCCCGATCGCGCAGGACCGCTGGGCCATCCTCGCGCTGATCGCCTTCGCCTTCGTCGGTGTGCCCCTGCTGGCGGACGAGTACATGTTCCGCGCCATCCTGATCCCGTTCCTGATCCTGGCGCTGGCCGCCCTGGGCGTGAACATCCTGGTGGGCTACTGCGGCCAGATCTCGCTGGGTTCGGGCGCCTTCATGGCGGTGGGCGCCTACATGGCCTACAACACCTACATCCGCATCGAAGGCATGCCGGTGATCATCGCCCTGCTCTCGGGCGGCTTCTTCGCCACGCTGGTGGGCATGTTCTTCGGCATCCCCAGCCTGCGGGTGAAGGGCCTCTATCTGGCGGTGGCCACGCTGGCCGCGCAGTTCTTCTGCGACTGGGCCTTCCTGCGCATCGGCTGGTTCACCAACAACAACGCCTCGGGCTCGGTCTCGGTCTCGAACCTGCAAGTGTTCGGCTTTGCCATTCAGACGCCTTTGCAGAAGTACATCTTCTGCCTGGCGTTCCTGGTGGTGTTCGGCCTGCTGGCCAAGAACCTGGTGCGCTCGGCCATCGGCCGCGAGTGGATGGCGATCCGCGACATGGACGTGGCGGCGGCCGTGATCGGCATCCGCCCGATGTACGCCAAGCTCAGCGCCTTCGCCGTGAGCTCTTTCATCATCGGTGTGGCCGGCGGTCTCTGGGGCTTCGTGCACCTCGGTTCGTGGGAGCCCGCGGCCTTCTCGATCGACCGCTCGTTCCAGCTGCTGTTCATGGTGATCATCGGTGGCATGGGCTCGATCATGGGCAGCTTCTTCGGCGCCGCCTTCATCGTCGTGTTGCCCATTTTCCTCAACCAGTTTCTGCCCGCGCTGGGCGCGCTGTTTGGTGTGGAGATTTCCACCGCCGGTATCTCGCACACGGAATTCATGGTGTTCGGTGCGCTCATCGTCTGGTTCCTGATCGTGGAGCCTCATGGGCTGGCCAAGCTCTGGAGCATTGGCAAACAGAAGTTGCGGTTGTGGCCTTTCCCGCACTGATGTCCGCACGGTCGTGGTCGTTGGCGTCTCAGGGTGATCCCCGATGGGGAAATGCCCGATGCGTCAGCGCTGCGGGCGGAGTGAACTGACGGGCCCTCGGGTTGGTTTTTTGTGTGTTGGTTTTTTCCTTAGGAGACAAACGAAATGAAGCTGCGTAACCTTGCACTCTCGGTAACCATGGCCTGTGCCGCCCTTTCGGGTGCGCTGGTCTCCACCACTGCCATGGCCCAGGCCAAAGAGCAGTTCTTCCCGGTGCTGGTGTACCGCACCGGTGCCTACGCGCCCAACGGCGTGCCCTTCGCCAACGGCTATGTGGACTACCTCAAGCTGGTGAACGCCCGCGGCGGTGTCAACGGCGTGAAGCTGTCGTACGAAGAATGCGAAACCGGCTACGCCACCGACCGCGGTGTGGAATGCTACGAACGCCTGAAGGGCAAAGGCGCCACGGTGTTCCAGCCGCTGTCCACCGGCATCACCTTCGCACTGACCGAAAAGGCCCCCAACGACAAGATCCCGCTGATCACCGCCGGTTACGGCCGCAGCGAGTCGGCCGACGGCGGCGTGTTCAAGTGGAACTTCCCGCTGGCCGGCACCTACTGGGTGGCGGGCGACGTGATCATCCAGGACATCGCCAAGAAGCTCGGCGGCGTGGCCAACCTGAAGGGCAAGCACATCGCGCTGGTCTACCACGACAGCCCGTTCGGCAAGGAGGCGATTCCGATCCTGCAGGAACGTGCCGCCATGCACGGCTACAAGCTGACCCTGCTGCCGGTGACCCACCCGGGTGTGGAACAGAAGTCCACCTGGCTGCAGATCCGCCAGAGCCGCCCGGACTACGTGGTCAACTGGGGCTGGGGCGTGATGAACTCCACCCTGCTCAAGGAAGCCCAGGCCACCGGCTACCCGCGCGAGAAGATCTACGGCGTGTGGTGGGCCGGTGCTGAGCCCGACGTGAAAGACGTCGGCATGGGTGCCAAGGGCTACAACGCCATCACCATGCAACACGGCGCCGAGAAGGGTTCGGCCGTGGTCAAGGAAGTGCTGGAGAAGCTGCACGCCAAGGGCCAGGGCACCGGTCCGAAGGAAGAAGTGGGCGACGTGCTGTACATGCGCGGCCTCTTCAGCGCCATGTTCGCCGTCGAAGGTGTGCGCCAGGCCCAGGAGAAATACGGCAAAGGCAAGGTCATCACCGGCGAGCAGGCTCGCTGGGGCTATGAGAACCTGAACCTGACGCAGGCCAAGCTGGATGCACTGGGCTTCAAGGGCGTGCTGCGCCCGGTGTCCACCAGCTGCCAGGACCACATGGGCGCCAACTGGGCCCGCATCCACACCTGGGACGGCAGCAAGTGGCAGTTCAGCAGCGACTGGTACCAGGCCGATGAACAGATCATCAAGCCCATGGTCAAGGCCGCGGCCGACAAGTACGCCGCCGAGAAGAAGCTGACCCGCAGGACGGGCGCCGATTGCCAGTCTTGATGTAACACCCCCGCCGCAGAAATTGACCCACCCCCGCCGCGCTCCGCGCGGCCCCCTCAAGGGGGCGATGCCAGCCGTCCGGCAAAGCCGGCCCGGCGGCATCCTCGGATAGGTCACCTCACTTGCGGCGGATAGGTTGAAACGTGATCGCGGCTGGTTCGCCAGCCGCCATCCGAAAGGCCGGCACGCCGTGCTTTCGAATGGCTCCCAAGGAACACACCATGACGACTCCCAACATCGTTCTCAACGTCAACGGCATCGAGGTCATCTACAACCACGTGATCCTGGTGTTGAAGGGCGTTTCGCTCAACGTGCCCGAAGGCAAGATCGCGGCCCTGCTGGGCGGCAATGGCGCGGGCAAGACCACCACGCTGCGCGCCATCTCCAACCTGCTCAAGGCGGAACGCGGCGAGGTCACCAAGGGCAGCGTTGAGCTGCGCGGTGAACGCATTGAAAACCTCACGCCCGCCGACCTCGTGAACCGCGGTGTGGTGCAAGTGATGGAGGGGCGGCACTGCTTTGCCCACCTGACCATCGAAGAAAACCTGATGACAGGTTCGTACACGCGTACCGACAAGGCAGAGATCGCGCGCAACCTGGAGAAGGTCTACAACTACTTCCCGCGCCTGAAGACACGCCGCACCTCGCAGGCGGCCTACACCTCGGGCGGCGAGCAGCAGATGTGCGCCATCGGCCGCGCGCTGATGGCCAACCCCAGCGTGGTGCTGCTGGACGAGCCCTCGATGGGCCTCGCGCCGCAGATCGTGGAAGAGGTGTTCGAGATCGTGAAGGACCTCAACACCAAGGAAAAGGTCACCTTCCTGCTGGCCGAACAGAACACCAACATGGCGCTGAAGTACGCCGACTACGGCTACATCATGGAATCGGGCCGCATCGTGATGGATGGCCTGGCCTCGGACCTGCGCAACAACGAAGACGTCAAAGAGTTCTACCTCGGCATGGGCGGCGGCGAACGCAAGTCGTTCAAAGACGTGAAGAGCTACAAGCGCAGGAAGCGTTGGCTGGCATAAAAGAAACACCCCCGCGCCGCCTGCGGCGTCACCCCCTCAAGGGGGCAACGCGAGTGGCCCGGCGAAGCCGGTTCCACCGCGTTCTGAATTGAAGACATCTCACTCTCACTTTTGTGGTTCTCGCTATGACCGACTTCTTCGACGCACTGGAAACCCGATCGCCCGCTGAACGCGAAGCCGCTCAGATGGCGGCGCTGCCGGGTCAGCTGGCCCACGCCAAACAGAACAGCGCGGCCTTCGCCGACATCCTGCGCGACATCGACGTCTCGGCCATCAACAGCCGCGCCGCGCTGACCCGCATTGCCGTCACGCGCAAGAGCGAGTTGCTGGAGCGCCAGAAGGCCAAGCGGCAGCACGACGTCTTTGGTGGCTTCTCGGCGCTGGTGCGGGGCCCGGCCATGTCGCGGGTCTTCGCGTCGCCGGGTCCGATCTACGAACCCGAAGGCGCCACCCGGGATTACTGGCGCGCGGGCCGCGCCCTGTTCGCTGCGGGCTTTCGCTCTGGCGAGCTGGTGCACAACAGCTTCAGTTACCACATGACACCGGGCGCCTTCATCCTGGAGTCGGGCGCGCACGCGGTGGGCTGCACCGTGTTCCCGGCCGGCACCGGTCAGACCGAACAGCAGCTCGAAGCGATGGTGGACCTCAAGCCCGATGCCTACACCGGCACACCGAGCTTCCTGCGCATCCTGCTGGAGAAAGCGGCCGAGGCCGGCATCCCCCTGCCCAGCCTGACCAAGGCCTCGGTCGGCGGCGAAGCCTGCCCGCCGAGCCTGACGGCCTGGTTCAAGGAACGCGGCGTGGACGTGTACCAGACCTACGCCACCGCCGACCTCGGTCTGGTGGCCTACGAAACGCAGGCGCGAGAAGGCCTGGTGCTTGATGAAGGCGTGATCGTGGAGATCGTGCGCCCGGGCACCGGCACCCCTGTGGCCGATGGCGAGGTGGGCGAGCTGGTGGTGACTTCGCTCAACCCGGCCTACCCGCTGATCCGCTTCGGCACCGGTGACCTGTCGGCGATCCTGAGCGGCACCTGCCCCACCGGCCGCACCGCCCCACGCATCAAGGGCTGGATGGGCCGCGCCGACCAGACCACCAAGATCAAGGGCATGTTTGTGCACCCCTCGCAGGTGGCCGAGATCACGCGCCGCTTTCCGCAGGTGCAGAAGGCCCGGCTGGTGGTCAGCGGTGAAATGGCCAACGACCAGATGTGCCTGCAGGTCGAGGCGGTGGAGGTGAACGACGGCCTGCGCGAACAACTGGAAACCGCCATCCGCGACGTGACCAAGTTGCGTGGTCAGGTGCAGGTGGTGCGCCCGGGCAGCCTGCCCAACGACGGCAAGGTGATCGAGGACGCGCGCAGCTACCAATGAGCCGTGCCCCCGCGGCAAAGGGTTTACCCCGTGTAGTTGGCTAAGTAATTTCCGCGATTTTTCCACCAGAGGGCCGGGCTACCATGAACGCGTTGTTCAAACCCCATGGAGTTCACATGAAACAGATCCTGGCCTTCGCCCTGACCGCTGCGGTTTCGGCCGGCGCGTTCGCCCAAGCTTTCCCCAGCAAGCCCATCACGCTGGTGGTGCCTTTCGCGGCTGGCGGCCCGACCGACCTGGTCGCTCGCCAGCTCGCCGAAGCCCTGCGCAAGCCCCTGGGCGGCGCCACGGTGGTGGTTGAAAACGCGGCCGGCGCCGGCGGCACCATCGGTGCAGCCAAGGTGGCCCGTGCCGCACCCGATGGCCACACCCTGCTGGTCTGGCACATCGGCATGGCCGCCACCGCCGGCCTGTACCGCAAGCTGCCCTACAAGCCGCTGGAAGACTTCGAGTACCTCGGCATGATCAACGACGTGCCCATGACCCTGCTGGGCGCGCCAAAGCTGCCAGCCAACACCTACCGCGACTTCGAGAACTACATCAAGGCCAACGGCGGCAAGCTCAACCTGGCCCACGCGGGTCTGGGATCCGCCTCGCACCTGTGCGGCCTGATGTGGCAGTCGGCGATGAAACTGGACAAGTCCATGACCACCATTGCCTACCGCGGCACGGGCCCGGCCATGAACGATCTGATCGGTGGCCAGGTCGACGTGATGTGCGACCAGACCACCAACACCACGAGCCAGATCGAAGCCGGCCGCGTCAAGGCCTTTGCCGTCACCACGGCCAAGCCGCTTTCGGGTCACAAGCTGCTCAAGGACTACCCGTCGCTTCAGGACATGGGCCTCAAAGGCTTCAACCTGACCATCTGGCACGCCATGTACGCCCCGAAGGGTACGCCGCCCGATGTGACCAAGAAGCTCAACGAAGCGCTGCAGGCCGCCCTGAAAGATCCCGAGTTCATCAAGCGGCAACAGGACCTGGGTGCCATGGTCGTGAGTGACGCCCGCGTGACCCCGGCGGGTCACAAGGCCTTTGTGGCCGGCGAGATCACCAAGCTCAAGACCGCCATCGAGGCCGCCGGCCAGTTCGCCGACTGACCGTTGATCACCCCTGCGGCGCTCTGCGCCGTCCCCTCCAGGGGACGATGCCTGTGGCCCGGCAGAGCCGGTTCCACGGCATCCACTGGGTCAGGGCACGTGCACCGGAGAGACGAGGTGGCGGCATGATCCCGATGAGGGTGGTGGACTCCATCACCGAACTGCAGCCCGCCGACGCGGGCTGCATTGCTTTGAGCGGTTCGCATGGGGGTTTGAGTTCGGCCCGCTATGCGCTGGCCGTGCGGCCGCTGCTGTCGGTGTTCAACGATGCGGGCGTGGGCAAGGACGCGGCGGGCGTCGCCGGCCTGGCGCTCTTGCAGGCCCAGGGGCTGGCCGCCTGCACGGTGTCGCATACGAGCGCCTGCATCGGACAGGCCGCTTCTACACTGGCCTGCGGCGTGGTCAGCCACGTCAACGAAGCGGCACGCGCACTGGGCATCGTGACGGGTCAGCCCCTGCGGCCGCAATTGCAGACCACCTTCAGGAGACACCCATGCGCGCCAGCCCCCGACAACCAACCCACCTTGCCCGACGCCGACTGCTGATGGCCCTTGGCGCCACCGCGCTGGTGCTGCCTGGCCTGGCCACCGCGCAGGGCGCGTGGCCGTCCAAGCCGGTGCGCATCGTGGTGCCCTTTGCCCCGGGCGGCACCACCGACATCCTCGCGCGCGTGCTGGCGCCCGAGCTCAGCAAGGCGCTGGGGCAGCCCTTCGTGGTGGACAACCGGGGTGGCGCTGGCGGCAACATCGGCGCGGAAATCGTGGCCAAGGCGGCTGGCGACGGCCACACCCTGCTCATGGGCACCGTCGGCACGCACGGCATCAACAAGTCGCTCTACGCCAGCCTGCCCTACGATCCGCAAAAAGACTTTGCACCCATCACCCTGGTGGCCGGTGTGCCCAACGTGATGGTCATGAACACCAAACGAGCGCAGGAGCTGGGCATCCAGTCGGTGCCGGATTTCGTGCGCTACGCCAAAGCCCACCCGGGCCAGCTCAACATGGCGTCCAGCGGCAACGGCACCTCCATCCACCTCGCGGGCGAGCTGTTCAAGGCGCGCACGGGAATCTTCATGACCCACATCCCCTACCGGGGGTCCGGCCCGGCCCTGAAGGACCTGATCGGGGGACAGATGGACTTGATGTTCGACAACCTGCCCTCGGCCATGCCCCACATCAGATCGGGCAGCCTCAAGGCGTTCGCGGTGACCAGCGCGGTGCGCTCGGACAGCATGCCCGAGCTGCCCACAGTGGCCGAAGCCGGCACCCTGCCGGGTTTTGAAGCCAGTTCCTGGTTCGGCCTGCTCGCGCCCGCGGGTACACCACCCGAGATCGTCAACCGCCTGCAGCAGGAGACGGCGAAGGCGCTCAACCTGCCTGCGGTGAAAGAACGCCTGCTGTCGCTCGGGGCCATCCCCGGCGGCGACACGCCGCAGGCCTTTGCCCGCCAGATCGACGCCGAGATCAGCAAATGGGCCGCGGTGGTGAAAGCGTCGGGCGCGAAGGTGGACTGACCCGCCCCCTCTGGGGACAGCGACCCGTGCAGCGGCGGAACCCCGATCCGCGCTACCAAGCGCGGGACGCAAGGGGGCCGCACGATCTGGCGCAGGGCCGCCCCAAGCCGGATCAGCCCCCTCTGGGGGCAGCGACGGAGCGTGGGGGCCACAGGGCCAGCCGCCGGGCCGCCCCAAGGCAGGCCCAGCCCCCTCGGGGGGCAGCGACCCGCGCAGCGGCGGAGCGTGGGGGCCAGATACTCACACCCCCCAGACGATGTCCACCTTGGCCTGCTCGCAGCGCTTGAGCATCTCGATGAACGGTGCGCTGCGCATGCGCAGGCTCACCGTCTCGAATTCCGGTGGCACCTCACCCTGCGCAGCGGCTTCTTCCTTCAGCCGCTTGTGGTCGGCCTCTTCGGCCGCGATAGCGTCCTGCAGCGCCCGGACCGCCGCGGCCATCTGATCGGGCTGCACGATGCCGGGGCCTGAGGGGTCTTTGCCCAGGATTTCAAGGATCCGCTTGCCATGCGGTTGCAGCATGACGAGATCGCCGGTTTCACGTGATTTGAAGCGGTACAGGGACATAAGTCGCCTCCTTGTGTTGATGGCTCATTCTTGCACCAACGGCGAAGCCGGGCCACCGTATGAGTCAATGACATGCGGGTTTTCCCGATTGGTTGAATTTAATTCAAGCCTAAACTAATTAGGCATGAACACCCCACTTCCAGCGCTGCGGCGCATCCTGTGCATCGGCGGCGGCCCGGCGGGCCTCTATTTCGGTCTGCTCATGAAGCGCCGCTACCCGGACCTGCAGGTCACGGTGGTCGAGCGCAACCGGCCGTTCGACACCTTTGGCTGGGGTGTGGTGTTTTCTGACCAGACGCTGCAGAACCTGAAGCGCGCCGATCCGGAGTCGGCCCAGCAGATGGCCGACGCCTTCAACCACTGGGACGACATCGAAGTCTTCTACAAAGACCGCAGCGTGCGCTCCACCGGCCACGGCTTCATCGGCATCGGCCGCAAGCGCCTGCTCAACATCCTGCAGGAACGTTGCCTGGCGCTGGGTGTGGATCTGGTGTTCGAAACCGACGTGACCGACGACCAGGCGCTCGCGCAGCAGTACAACGCCGACCTCGTGATCGCCAGCGACGGCCTCAACAGCCGCATCCGCACGCGCTACGAAACCACCTACCAGCCCGATATCGACACGCGCAAATGCCGCTTCGTCTGGCTCGGCACCCAGAAGACCTTTGACGCCTTCACGTTTGCATTCGAACAGACCGAACACGGCTGGTTTCAGGCCCACGCCTACAAGTTCGATGATCAAACCTCGACCTTCATCGTCGAGACGCCGGAAGATGTGTGGCAAGCCCACGGCCTTGAACACATGAGTCAGGAAGAAGGTGTGGCTTTCTGCGAAAAACTGTTCGCGAAATACCTCGATGGCAACGCCCTGATCAGCAACGCCAAACACCTGCGTGGCTCGGCCAACTGGATCCGCTTTCCGCGCGTGATCTGCCAGACCTGGGTGCACTGGCAAGACGTGGCGGGGAAACAGACGCCCATCGTGCTCATGGGCGACGCGGCCCACACGGCCCACTTCTCCATCGGCAGCGGCACCAAGCTCGCGCTGGAAGACGCGATCGACCTGGCCTACGAATTCCGCGATGCTGCTGGGCGCAGCGAATCGATGGAGGAAGTGCTGAAAGGCTACGAGGCACGCCGCAGCGTGGAGGTGCTGAAGATCCAGAACGCCGCGCGCAACTCCACCGAGTGGTTTGAGAACGTGGACCGCTACACCGGCATGGACATCCAGCAGTTCGCCTACTCGCTGCTCACGCGCAGCCAGCGCATCAGCCACGAAAACCTGCGCCTGCGCGATCCGCAGTGGCTGGAAGGGTACGAGGCCTGGCTGGAGCACCAGGCGCGGCCTGGTGCCACCGTCGGCCGCCATCCCACGCCACCCATGCTGCTGCCGCTGACCGTGCGCGGGCTGACGCTGAAGAACCGCATCGTCGTCTCGCCCATGGCGCAGTACAGTGCAACCGACGGCGTGGCGGGCGACTACCACCTGGTGCACTTGGGCGCACGCGCCATGGGCGGCGCCGCACTGGTGATGGTGGAGATGACCAGCCCCACGCCCGAAGGCCGCATCACCCCGGGTTGCCCCGGCCTGTGGAACGACGAACAACAGGCGGCCTTCGCCCGCATCGCGGATTTCGTGCACACCCGCAGCAGCGCAAAGATCGGCCTCCAGCTCGGCCACAGCGGTGCCAAGGGTTCAACCCAGCTCGGCTGGGAACAGATCGACGAACCGCTGCCCAGTGGCAACTGGCCGCTGCTCTCGGCCAGCGCCGTGCCGTATGGTCCGCAGAATCAGGTACCGAGCGCCATGACCCGCGCCGACATGGACGCCGTGACGGCGGCCTTTGTCGAGTCCACCCGGCGCGCCGCCGCCGCGGGTTTCGACTGGCTCGAACTGCACTGCGCCCACGGCTACCTGCTCTCGGCCTTCATCTGCCCGCTCACCAATGAGCGCACCGACGACTACGGCGGCTCGCTGGAGAACCGCTGCCGCTACCCGCTGGAGGTGTTTGCCGCCATGCGCGCGGTGTGGCCGGCCGACAAACCCATGAGCGTGCGGATCTCGGCACACGACTGGGCACCCGGCGGCAACACGCCCGACGACGCGGTGGCCATGGCCCGGCTGTTCAAGGCCGCCGGCTGCGACGTGATCGACGTGTCTTCGGGTCAGACCACGCGCCAGGCCAAACCGGTCTATGGCCGCATGTACCAGACACCGTTCGCCGACCGCGTGCGCAACGAAGCCGGCATCCTCACCATGGCCGTGGGCGCCATCACCGAGGCCGACCACGCCAACAGCATCATCGGCGCCGGCCGCGCCGACCTCTGCGCCGTGGCCCGGGCCCACCTGGCCGACCCGGCCTGGACGCTGCACGAAGCGGCCAAACTGCAGACCCGCGCCATTGAATGGCCGCGCCCCTACGAAAGCGGGCGCGACCAGCTCTACCGCGAGGTCGCACGCCAGCAGGCCTTGCAAGGCAGCGTCGCCACAACGGACCCCGCCGAGGCCCCATGAGCATGAACCCCGACACCCTCGATCTCGAAGCCCGCGCCCACAGCGAACACGCGCACGAACTGCGTCTGTGGCTGCGGCTGCTGACCTGTTCGCAGCTGATCGAAAAACGCGTGCGCACGGGCCTGCGAGAAAACTTCGACACCACCCTGCCGCGCTTCGACCTCATGGCCCAACTGGAACGCCACCCCGAGGGCCTGAAGATGAAGGAGCTCTCGCACCGGCTCATGGTCACGGGGGGCAACGTCACCGGCATCACCGACCAGCTGGTGGCCGAAGGTCTGGTGGAACGCATGGGCGTCGATGGCGACCGGCGCGCCTTTCGCGTTCGACTGACCGACCACGGCCGCGAACAGTTTGTCGACATGGCCCGGCAACACGAACAATGGATCGTGGCGGCCTTTGAAGGTCTGAGCGCCCGCGATCTCGACAACCTGCACAAACTGCTGGGCAAGGTCAAACAACACCAGCTCGACATCAACCAGGGGGGCGAATGACCCCCCTGCGCCGCTTCGCGTCTTCCCCCCAAGGGGGGACCACACCCACGGCCTGGCAAAGCCAGTTCCGTGGTGTGTCTCGTGCAGACACTCACGCCGGAAAGGCTTTTGCAGAATGAAACACCCTATTCCAGACCACAACCCCATGCGTGGCCAGTACAGCGCCATGGCCGACTCCACGCCTCAACACTTTGCCCTCAGCGTCAGCGAAGGCGTGGCCACCGTCACGCTCAACCGCCCCGAGCGCAAGAACCCGCTGACGTTTGACTCCTACGCCGAGCTGCGCGACTGGTTCCTGGCCCTGCAGCGCGCCACCGACATCAAGGCCGTGGTGCTCACCGGCGCGGGCGACAACTTCTGCTCGGGCGGCGACGTGCACGAGATCATCGGCCCGCTCACCCAAATGAGCATGCCCGAGCTGCTGGCCTTCACCCGCATGACGGGCGCGCTGGTGAGCGCCATGCGCGCCTGCCCGCAGCCCATCGTGGCCGCGCTCGACGGCGTGTGCGCGGGGGCCGGCGCGATGATGGCCCTGGCTTCGGACCTGCGCCTGGGCACGCCCTCCGCCACCGTGGCCTTCCTGTTCACCCGCGTCGGCCTGGCCGGCGCCGACATGGGCGCCTGCGCCCTGCTGCCGCGCATGATCGGCCAGGGCCGGGCGAGCGAGCTGCTGTTCACCGGCCGCGCCATGTCGGCCACCGAAGGCCAGGCCTGGGGCTTCTTCAACGCACTGCACGAGAGCGCCGCGCTGCTGCCAGCGGCGCACAAGCTCGCGGCCCAGCTCGCCCAAGGCCCCACCTTCGCCCACGGCATGACCAAGACCATGCTGCACCAGGAGTGGGCCATGACGCTGGACCAGGCCATCGAAGCCGAAGCCCAGGCCCAGGCCATCTGCATGCAGACGCAGGACTTCCGGCGCGCCTACGAAGCCTTCGCGGCCAAGCAGCGCCCCGCTTTTGAGGGCGACTGAGATGATCGCCTTCGAACATCCCCACCCACACGGCGCGCTGGCGCCGACCGCACACCTCGAACTGCCTTTCTTCGACGACGCCCACCGCGCACTGGCCAATGGGCTCGTTGCCTGGACGCGCGAGCAGAGGGTGGACGAGTCCGACGACCGCGCCGCCTGCAAAGAATGGGTGCAACGACTGGGCGCTGCCGGCTGGCTGCGCTACTGCGTGCCCGAGGCCCATGGCGGCGCCCTGCCCGAACTGGACTCGCGCGCGCTCGTGATCCTGCGCGAGACCCTGGCCTACCACTCCCCGCTGGCCGATTTTGCCTTCGCCATGCAGGGATTGGGCAGCGGCGCGATCACGCTCGCCGGCACGCCAGCGCAGCAGGCCCGTTACCTGAGCGCGGTGGCCACGGGCGAGAAGATCGCTGCGTTCGCGCTCAGCGAGCCGGAAGCCGGCTCCGACGTGGCTGCCATGGCCACGCAGGCGGTGCAGACCGGCAGCGGCTGGACACTCAACGGCTGCAAAACCTGGATCAGCAACGGCGATATGGCCGACTTCTATGTGGTGTTTGCCAAGACCGACCCCGGCGCAGGTGCGCGCGGCATCAGCGCCTTCATCGTGGACGCCGGCACACCGGGCCTGGACAGCAGCGCGCACATCCAGGTGATGGCACCGCACCCGCTGGCCACACTCACTTTCACAGACTGCCAAATCGGTGCAGATGCATTGGTGGGCACCGTCAGTGGCGGCTTCAAGCTCGCCATGCGGACGCTCGACATCTTCCGCGCCTCGGTGGCCGCCGCCGCGCTGGGCATGGCGCGTCGTGCGTTTGCCGAAGCCGTGACACACGCCAAGACGCGCAAGATGTTCGGCCAGACCCTGGGGGACTTCCAGCTCACGCAAGCGAAGCTCGGCGAGATGAGCGCGCTCATCGACGCCGCCGCCCTGTTGACCTACCGGGCGGCCTGGCAACGCGACTGCAGCGCAACACAGGGTGCTGGCACCCCGGCTTACACCGCGGCAGCGGCGAGCGCCAAGCTCACCGCCACCGAGAACGCCCAGCGCGTCATCGACATGGCTTTGCAGATGTTTGGCGGGCGCGGCGTGCAGGTGGGTCAGACCATCGAGCACCTCTACCGCGACATCCGTTCGCTGCGCATTTACGAAGGTGCGAGCGAGGTGCAGTTGCTCATCCTTGGCAAAAACGCATTGAAATGAAACACCCCCGCCGCGCGTCTCGCACCCCCTTCAAGAGGGCAATGCCAGCGGCCCGACCAAGCCGGTTCAGCGGCATTCCCGGGTTTGGGCATGTCGCGCCGGTCGCGCATGCAGACTGAGTACAGGAGACCCACATGCCATCTGCACAAACTGATCGATTCGTTCACGACCGCCTGCCCCCGCCCGAACAGTGGCCGGAGCTGCGCTACGACCTGCCCGAGTTGCAGTTGCCCGCGCAACTCAACGCGGTACAGACCCTGTTTGACCGCGCCTTCGCCCAGGGGCATGCCCATCGACCGCTGTTTCGCAGCGACGAACGCACGCTCAGCTACGCCGAGGCCCGTGCCGAAGTGAACCGGATGGCCCATGTGCTGACGCACGATCTGGGACTGATCCCCGGCAACCGCGTGCTGCTGCGGGGTGGCAACTCCATCGCCATGGCGCTGGCCTGGCTCGCCGTGGTTCAGTCCGGCCTGATCGCCGTGGCCACGATGCCCCTGTTGCGCGCGGTGGAACTGCAAGCCGTCATCGCCAAGGCCCGGCCCAGTGCCGCGCTGTGCGATGTGAAGCTGCAGGACGAACTCAGGACCGCGCTCGCTGCCGACCCCGCGACCGCGACCATGCCCTTGCGCGTGTTCAACACCGGCGACGCGGCGGTGGTGCTGCCGGATTCACTGGAAGCCCTGGCGCGCCACCAGCCCGCCGACGCCGCACCGCCCTGCCCAACGAGCAGCGATGACATCGCCCTGCTGGCCTTCACCTCGGGCACCACCGGTAGCCCGAAGGCCGCCGTGCACACCCACCGCGACCTGATCGCAGCCTGCGAGACCTGGCCGCGCCACGTTTTGCGTGCCACACCCGACGACATCGTCATGGGCTCGCCCCCGCTGGCGTTCACCTTTGGCCTGGGTGGCCTGCTGGTGTTCCCCATGTACGCGGGCGCGTCGGTCTATTTCCCCAGCATCCCCTACACGCCCGAGGCGATGGTGGTGCTGATGAACCGGGTGGGTGCCACCATCTGCTACACCGCGCCCACCTTCTACCGCCAGATGGCAGCGTTCGCCCGCCAGCATGGCGTGGGGCGGTTGCGCCTCAGCGTGAGCGCCGGCGAGGGCCTGCCCGACGCCACACGGCAGCTGTGGAAAGAAGCCAGTGGTCTGGAGATGCTGGACGGCATCGGCGCCACCGAGATGTTCCACATCTTCATTTCCTCTGCGCCCGAAAGCGTCAAGCGGGGCGCCATTGGGCAGGTCGTGCCCGGCTACGAAGCCCGGATCGTGGACGAGGTCGGTCAGGAAGTACCCCGTGGACAGGTGGGTCGGCTGGCGGTCAAAGGGCCGACCGGTTGCCGCTACCTCGACGATGCGCGACAGGCTCAGTACGTGCAGGACGGCTGGAACTTCCCAGGTGATGCATTCAGCCAGGACGCCGACGGCTATTTCACCTACCAAGCGCGCACCGACGACATGATCATCACCGCTGGCTACAACGTGGCCGGCCCCGAAGTCGAAGCTGCCTTGCTGCAACACCCCGCGGTCGCCGAATGCGGCGTGGTCGGACGCCCCGATGACGAACGCGGCATGGTGATCGTGGCCTACGTGGTGCTCAAGCCCGGCGAGACCGGCGACGCCGCGCAAATCAAGGTGCTGCAAGACCATGTGAAGCACACACTCGCACCCTACAAATACCCCCGCGACGTGCTCTTTGTGTCGCAGCTCCCGCGCACCGAAACGGGCAAGTTGCAGCGGTTCGCGCTGCGCAAGCTTGCCGCTGAAGCCCGTGCCTGAACAAGGCACCGCCAGATCCCATCAACCCAACGACTTCAACCCCCATCCATGAAACGACTGCAACCGCCCGGCTGGGCCACCCCCAAGGGATACGCGAACGGCGTGGCGGCTCGCGGCACGCTCGTGTTTGTCGGTGGGCAAATCGGCTGGAATGCCGAACAGGTGTTCGAGTCCGACGACTTCATCGCCCAGACCCGCCAGGCGCTGATGAACATTCATGCCGTGCTTGCCTGCGCGGGCGCTGGTCCCGAACACATGGTGCGCATGACCTGGTACATCATCGACCGGGAGGAGTACAACACCCGGCTGCGTGAACTGGGCACCGTGTACCGCGAAGTGATGGGCAAAAATTTCCCGGCCATGACCTGCGTGGAGGTGAGCGCTCTGGTGGAGGAGCGGGCCCAGATCGAGATCGAAGTGACCGCGGTGCTGCCGGACTGATTCCGCCGGCGACCGGCGATCCACACAAGGCACGAGCAGAAACAACAAAGCCCGCTTCAGCGGGCTTTGTTGAGGAACTCTGGCAGTTCCGGATTGGTTGCGGAGGCAACTTTGGGTTATGAGGCGTCAAACCAAGCGAGTAGCTCGTTTGGTTCTGAAGGCCGATCAAGTACACACAAGCCCGCTCTCACTCTGAAACGGCACTCAGGGCCATCATTTTTTTCCGTGACGAACACCAAACAACATCCACGTAGCCCGCTTTAGCCGTCACACAGCGCCTGACGCATGACCCAGTGTTGTGACCTTTGGGTATCGCCTATTGAGATCTGACTGGAAGTTCTGGCAGCGGCTAATCTGTCGCTACAGCGTACGCTGTTTGGATTGCCGGCGGAATGCTTTTCTCGACTATCATCGGATCCGGTAGCTAGATCGACCAGCGTTTTACGGCGCAAACCCAGCCTTCACACAAATGCCTGCACCGGCGCCCGTCTGTCCACACTGACGGCTTGAACTGACGCGTTCAAATCCCGGCCTCGAATTCGTCGAGTCCGGCATTTCCACTTGGCTTTCTTTTCCACTTGCGACACCTGCAAGTTGACTTGCCATGCCTGAACGCGTCACTCCTACAAGCATTTTTAGATCAGCGTCAAGCGCAGCCATCCTGCGCGGCGCCGCAGTGCCCGATTCATTGTCGGGTGCGTCAAGGACAACTTCGATCATTCTGAAGTGCCTTGAAAAGGCATGTCAGTCGTGGCCGGAGGCACCCTTCGGAAGTTGGATTCGTCTGGTCCGCGAGCTCAACATTGATCTTCAACAATCCATCGATCGAGGAATACACGATCCAGTGGTTCTGTTCCGGGCTGCTGAGCCCAGTGCCGGGGTACTTTACGAAATTCAACGCTGGAACCTGTCGGTGGTCACCGAAGCTGAGCGTGTCCTGCAAGCGCTGATCGGGCGAGCGCTGATCATTCACCAGCAAAAGAATGGGGTGATTCCTTGGGAATTGGTGGCCGGTTTTAACACTCTTCGCTTGGCGGGCAGCAACAAAGGAAAGCGATCGAAGGATTGGCAACGTCTGCTGGATGTTGACTTGAGGTCATCAGCGCAGGTGCAGGCAGCACTGGATTCCACAGTTCCGACCGTGCGTACGTATCCGTTCCTAACTCATCTCCTCCACATTCTGAGTGAGGGAGTGAAAGAGCCAATCGCTGCTCCGATGCGCGTTGAACATGCAGCCGATCCCGACGATGAAACGGATTCGAATTTCACCAAGGACTCAGCGAAGCACATATCGATTTCGAGGGCGTCCGGACCATTCCAGATCTCCGACTCTGATTCCGGCGCCAGCGAGGTGGAGTTGGATGCCGAAACAGACTCTCGTACGAAGTCCACCACCACCCGCATATCTGCCCGGCTTGCAGCTGCCGACTACACCAGCGCCCACGAAAAACTCGGGCTACATGATCGCGACCATCTGATTCAGAGTGACCTGATCAGAATCACGCAGAAGCTCGTGCCTTTGATGAAGAGCGAAGACAAAGTCAAGGTCGGATTCGCAACTCTTGCGGTGCTTAGCCTCATCACATGCACGAGCGATCAGTTCGTCCTGAACATGTACTTGAAGCCGCAGGCAGACAGCATCTGGATTGATCTTGCGGTTGGCGCCTGGGCTTGGGACTTCGGCACCTACCGAAGGTCAGGGTCTCCGACACCATCTGAAATTGAGGCCGAGATTGAGCCAGTTCTCGTACCGATGCCTCTCTGCCTGTATGAGGTCCTTAAAGATGCGCATCAGCAATCTGGAAAAGCAGAATCTGTTGGCGACCTGATTCGTGCCATACAGGCAACCGACAGCTTCGACCTGCACGGCTTTCGCATATTCCTGCGCTCACTGGCCAACTCCCCGCACCCGCCTTACAGAGCGCGATACGCCCGCTCTTTCCAGTCCACGCTTCTGAAAACCACCGGAAGCGACATGCTCACCGGCCTGCTGAGCGCGAGCTTTTCGATGACTGCTCCAGCCGCTCTCTTCTATTTCTGTCCAACGTATCGGACCATCTACACCCAGCTCAACACCGTATACGACGCCCTGGGATTTGGGCCGTGTACGCGACCATGCGATGAAGGTCAAAGAGCTGGCTGCAAACACGTTCTTTCAGTGGAGCTCTGCCAGGCTGGCTGGCAGAGCCTGGTCACCCAATGCAATCAATACAGAAGCCGATGCCTGTCCACTGATGATCCAACAGAAAAGCTGCTGTGCGGAAACGAATGGCTCGCTCACCTGTGCGCTGCATTCGTCCTCCAGTCAGCGCACAGGGGCACACGCCTCGAACAACTGACGGCCCAGGCACTGTTCACCGACTTTGGTCTGGGCGTGGTTCACGACAAAGACGACACCACACAGAAGGACCGAACACACGCACGCCTTCTCCCATGGACACCGGCCATCCAGCAGATCCTTTCTGCGGCAATCGAGTGCCACTCAATTTTCCGGCCGGCCGAAAGCAATGCCTTCATCGAGTTCCAGGCGGACATGCCGGTTTTCTGCCGGACTTTGGAGCATCAGCGCAATGGCTATGAATCCATATCCACAAAGACAGTAGCCAGCATCCTGAGCAGGCATTTCGACGGTGCACCGCACAACGTTGGAAGGGCAGTGTGGGTGACAGCGCTAGATGAACATAAGTGCGATCGCTGGTTGATTCGTGCACTCACCGGACACGCACGTGACATCACTCGGGTGGGCGATGCGTTCTTCGATGTATCGGTTTTGGAAACCGCCCGACGTCTTCACGAACCAATGTACATGGTCGCTCAGGAACGGTTCGGCAACACCCCGATAGACAGCACCGCAAGGTCATTCTCTGTGGCGTCAAGAATGCTGTTGAATCGAGAAGATCGGAAATCCAAAAGACCCGGCGTTCCAGATCCTCGGACGATCCTCCAACCCATCGATTCAAGCGTTCTAGCGGGATGGAAGCTCGCTCAGAACTTGAGATCGGAACTTCTCAAAGGGCAGCTCAGCGCCACACCAACGGTGTTGAGCATCCTTCACCTCATGTTTGTCGACCTGGTGCCTGATCCCGAAGTGGTGCTCAAGGCCCTCGACGCCGAAGACAACTCTGCATGGTGGTCGAAGGATCCCTGCCCTGCACTGCTCTGGAGCAGAACACATTTTGTGCATCCGACATGGCTGCCGGTACGGGCCAGCACCTGGTTGTTGCTTGAACAGGTACCTGTGCGACCCCGCACAGTACCGACGCTGATAGCAGAAGTGGAGATAGCAATAGCGACGAGCAGGCTTGGCCATTGGTTCTCGAATTCATCCGCCTTCTGGATTGAACTTTGCAGTTGCTCAAGGTCCTTCCGTCGAATGGAGATGCAGCCGACCCTTCTGGCAGTTTCTGACCCATCCGTCCCCGCACCCTCACTGAACCCAAATTCGATCTCGCGGCTTGCTATGCCGTCTGCAAGAACTCATCAGACATATCCACAACGTGTCCGCGAAAAACGTTCATCGGCAAACCGGAAGTCCAGAGGAGCGGACCTGGTGGAGATGACAGGCATCCTGAACAGGATGAGCGACCAGGATCTGCGTCTGGGGGAGCGCCGCCAGCGCGCGATCCTGAGCATGGAAAGCATCCAGGCACTTAACGTCAACTGGACGCCAGCAGGCGTATGGATGCGGGAATGGCTCATGGACGAGCTCTGCCGGACTCGTGACCACGACCCTGGTCGCTACCAGATTTCGTCCTTGAGTACGTACTACTCAACACTGTTGGTCCACACGGCCTGGGCTCAATGGGATGATCCGTTTGAGTGGGAGGAGGACACCTGGGTCGAGTTCATCGACCTGATCAGCAATGCCTGTGGCACAGCAGAAGGAATTTCTGATGAGGAGCTTCACCCTCGCGCCAAGCATGCGCTCAGCGCCCTGGTACGCAGTCTGATGCGTCGAAAGCACTGGGTTCCGACTGCCGTGCTCCGGCGGCTGAACGAACCCACGGAAACGGCGCATCCTTTTGACTCAGCATCTTCTGTTCTCCTTTCGAGGGAGGACTTGAAAATGGCAACCGAGCGCATGACAGAGTGGCTTGGGGATGATCCGGCCACGTTACAGCTCGCACAAACTCGCGCGCTGATCTGTTCATGTGTTCCGGCTCGCGCGGGAGAAATTTCGAGTCTTCCATTTGATTGCTTGACAGAAGCAGGCGGCTTAGTGATCCGGCGGGTTGGATTCAACGTACACAAAACCGAGTCATCACTGCGCGTGATTCCGCTGCCCAGTGAAGCGGTCCTTCAAGTGGAACAGGCGCGGCAGACAGTCAAACTGTTTGTGCCAAATGCCGATTTACTATTGCGAGGAGCGGGTCAATCAGATGATGTCATGCGGGACAACCGAGCACGAGATCACTGGCACGAAGCACTGAAATCAGTCACGGGAGATACCAGGGCGCGGCCACACAGTGTCCGGGCCTCGACGCTGCAGGAGATGACTTGGCCCGGATGGCAAGAAATCTCCACCAAACTCATTCGAGGCCGGCTGAGCCGAAGTGAGGCTTGCAGTTGGCGGACTATGCTGCAAACCGAGTGGCACCGGCTCGCGGTAGCAACGTCTACAGCAGGGCAGTCAGGGATCAGTTCTGCCATTGGCCACTACCTTGCTGGGTGGCCGCTGGTGCATTCGACTCAAACATTGGCCCAGATTCCGGATGAGCCAGTTTCGCCGCTGCTGCTGGAACAACTTCAGATCAAGCCTTCGACCTTACGCCAGGCCAAGTCCAGAAGCGAGCGTGATCGACGGAACAAGAATAGTGACGAGACTTTCTGCGGATGGAGCTGGCTTGAAGGGCGCATCGACCGCTGCACATGCCCTACCCCAGAAACTTCCGAGTCAAAGAGCCGGGCGGCTGTTAAGAAGCAGACGATTGACAAAGGCATCGCTGGTCCACAGATCCTCATAACCGCAAATCAACTCGATCAAGTGCGGTATCTCTGTGTGCGCGGGCTTGGTATTTCAACGGAAGTTGGCCATCTGAAGGTCGGCGTCTCTTGGTCCGAGGCAACAGCTCTCGATCCCCTCGTGCCCACGGACGATGAGTTGAAGGCATCTGTTAAGCGTGCCAGAAATGAGCCTGGCAAGCGAGGAAAAAGCGGAGACATCGACCTGTGTCTTTCTCCTTTGGGGACCGAAATCCTTGTGTGGCTGAACCAGTTGCCGCATAGGACTCTCGAGTTCCTCCTCGCAGCGATGTTTCGCGATATGTCGGTGGACGTGTACGTCTTTGAGGACCCAGAACGATGGCAAGAAGTGGTCGAAAAGATTCCTCACTCTCTGCGTCTGCAGGTGCGCAAAGGCAAGTCTCACATCGATGCACAGGACTTGAACAATGCTCGCCGATCAGATTTGCGCTTCCAGCTAATTCCAGATCCCAAGTTGGGCCGCCGCCCTGCCGTCCGCGTCACCTTGGCCGCGCAGGACAACCGTGTGATGAGCGCACGAATCACCTCGGTGGTGCGTCTTGCGCTTCTTTCTTTTCGACACCTCTCTACTCAGAAGAATGCCCACCTATGAACATTCTCGATTGCCCTCGCCTCGGCCGTCACTGCATCACGATGCGCGCCGCTCTCAACACCTTTGACTCACGGCCTGTACCTACCGAAGCCCTCATCATGCAAACCTCCATCGACACACCAACCTCCCTCCACATCACCCCCCTGGCCACGGTACTTGAACTTCTGGCTTCAACAGAAAAGTCACTTGGTGCGCTTCACTGCCACCCGGTAGATCTGACTTCAGTTGGTGTGGAAACAGCCAGCCTCGCGCAGTTGCAGCTGGTCGTCGTTAGGAAAGAAGAAAGGCAACGACGAATTGATGCTCCGGATGTGGCACACGCAGCTGCGGAAGAACTCGATATTGCCCGCCAGATTTCGACCCGGGTCAAACCGCTCGCCGACAACATTCGTCAACATGTCACCACCTCGGAATCTGCCATGAAAGTGCTGTTGCAAGAGCACAACCCAACGCATGCAAGAAAACTGCTGCTTGCTCATCTGCGATCACCCGTCACGATACTGCTTGATCACGAGGTTCTCACAAATGGCGCGGATGACGACAGTGCCGGCAGTTGCACGGTCAAAGGGGAGAAATCGCACGAGCTTGTGGTGGATGTTCTGTCCACGGACCGCGAGAAATCCATGTTGGTGGCGCGACTGCTGAAGGTGGAATCCGCTTGCGAATTGTTCAAGAACAACGATGTCGGTGTTCAGACCTTGCAGCTGTCCGTGCATGATCAGGACAGCTTCTTCATTCTTTGTCAATGCGCCGCCCTGGGTCTTGCCGTGGGTGTGACTGTTTCAGTGGATGTTGGCATCACCTTGCGGAGTTTTCAGTACAGAGCGACCCTCTTGTCGATCAAAGACAAATCTCCCCTGGTTCAACGACTCAAAGATCAGGTATTGGCGTGGACGGAAGATATGTTCATGGCTCGGGTACCCTCGTAGGCCAATATGCATCTGAGTCTCAGCCATGACCACCAGCGGCGGTCAACATGGGCTCACCGCGCGCATACCTTTGGGCTGCAGCCCATCGCACCGAGGGCTTCAAGCTCTCCACCGATCCGTTCTTTGTACCCAAACTGCTCTGCCCGCATGATCGATGCGATGCAAAGGCGTGAATGGTTGACGGGACAGTTTCGGGTTGCGCAAGGGTCGACTCGAACACCAAAACGCCTTCTCTTGGTGCGCGTGCTGTAACACAGTCAACCGCTCGCCAAACTAGATGCCATAGACTGCGGAACCCCTACCAATTTGCATCTGCCTGGCAGATGAAGCCCACCATGAGCTTGAACGCCCACATCCTCCAATCGATTCAGAAAGCCGGCCAATCGATCCATGACAGCCGGGAGCTGCTCAAAGCCGAAGTGGCCAGCCACACCGAACACTTGATCAGCGTGATGGGCTCGCAGCCTTTGGGACCCATAGCGGACAGCGCTTTCGGGCAACTCAAACTGGTCGCACGTATGCTCCAGGAGATGCAAGGACTGGAAGAACAGCTCCGCGGGATCTACCAGTCGGCCACGCAACTCAAGGCGAACGACGTGCAGATCATCGAAGCCTTACCCCACCGTCGATCCACTGAGGCCTCCTACGATCGAGTGGAAGACGCGAAGGTCGTGGCGCCAGTTGAGCGCCGAAAACCAAGCCGGAAGCCTTCGGCGAAGCCCGTTACAGAGGCAGCGCCCGTCAAACGCCGAGGTGGTCGTGTCAGTACCAACGACGACAGGGTGCTGACCGCATTGCGCCGCCTACTCAAAGTATTCAAGAACACCACGCTGTCGCAGGCGCAAATCGCTGCAGAGGCGGGAATTCCCATTGGCTCGATAGCAGCCTCCCTGCACCGCCTACAAAATGCTGGGAGGGTCGTGCAGATGACGCGGGGCCAGTACCGTCTGACCTAACCTTTGGTCCCATCCGGACTTCAAGGCTTCCGTTCCTGAACTCGCGCCAGGTGCGCACTGAGCGGACCGATGCACCATTCATATGTTGTCACCCGAACTTCCATTTTTGATTGGTACGTCTACAGGCTGTCCTTGTGCTTGTCCAGATCAACAAAGAACTTGGTACTCTCGTCTATGACTCGTGTCCATACGGTTTGCGGCTGGTTACGCCACCGCTTGGCTGTTTGATCTGTGATCCAAGACAAGGCCGCTTCAAGTCAATTCAGGTCTCAATGGGGCTTCAGCCCCAGACTAGTCATTTGCATTTTCTGTGTCAGGAACCGCGCATCCCACGGCGAGCTGCACGGAACACGTGCCTTGTATGCAATGAGAGTCCGAGATCAGCCATATTGGAATCATTGCGGCCGAGAATTTTTTCAGCCAATGGCAAGAACTCGCTTTCCTCCAGCTTTGCATGTGTGGTGTATTGCGCCACCAACTTTTGAACCGATTTTTCATCAATATCGACAATGTGCCCCTTTGCAAGTTTGACAAGTCCTGGCTCGAGACGAGCCCAGAGAGTCTCGATGTCTCTATGCTCGGCAATCAGACCGTCGACCATCATCTGTACGATATTGAGTTCGTCTCCCGCACTCGCATTGGCCAAGACAGCCGGGAACAGATCCCTCTCTTCTTCTGAATGGTGATCAAACACCGCCTCCTTGAAAAATTTCACCGTCTCTTCTGCAATTTTTCGAGCCTCAGTTGCAACTTTCACCAAGTCTGGAATCTCGCTGAAGGTCTTCAGATGTGAGACGATTCCCTCGTGACAATTTGAAAAATTGGTCAGTGGTGAACCACCGTCGGAGTTCGGGTCTGTCAAAGCATTGGCCATGTTGCTACTCTCGTGGAAGGTTGGCATCCTTCTGGATGCATGGGGTGATTTTGAACCCGGTGATGACAGCAATTACTCAATTTTGCAGTTCTCTGTGTGCGGGGTGTTCTGATGTGTTTGAGTCGAACTAGCGGTAAGCCTAAGCTTGATGACTTCGAAAGAGAGGTAGCAGGCGTTGCTTGGCTGCGAGCAAAGTGATCCCTCTGAAAGAATAAATGCTGCATTTCCAATATATCCTCAGTCCTCGACAAAGGCCTCTTCGCGTTTCTTCTTGATCGAAGGCAACAACACCACCACCAGCAGCACCGCGGCCACAGCCAACAGGCTGGCCGACAGCGGCCGGGTGACGAACACCGACCAGTCACCACGCGAGATCAGCATGGCTCGGCGCAGGTACTCTTCCATCATCGGGCCCAGGATCAGGCCGAGCAGCAAAGGTGCCGGCTCGCAGCCGAGTTTGATGAACAGGTAGCCGATGAAGCCGAAGATGGCGACCATCCAGATGTCAAAGCTGTTGTTGTTGGTCGAATACACGCCGATGGCGCAGAACAGCACGATGGCCGGGAACAGCCAGCGGTATGGCACCGTCAGCAACTTGATCCAGATGCCGATCAGCGGCAGGTTCAGGACCACCAGCATCAAGTTGCCGATCCACATGGAAGCGATCAGGCCCCAGAACAGTTCGGGGTTGCTGGTCATGACCTGCGGGCCGGGCTGGATGTTGTGGATGGTCATGGCGCCGACCATCAGCGCCATCACGGCGTTGGGCGGAATACCCAGGGTCAGCAGCGGAATGAACGATGTCTGCGAACCGGCGTTGTTGGCCGCTTCGGGGGCGGCCACGCCGCGGATGTTGCCCTGGCCAAACGGCACTTCGCCCGGCTTCAGCTTGGTCTTCTTTTCAAGGGTGTAGGCCGTGAACGCCGACAGCAGCGCACCGCCTCCGGGCAGGATGCCCAGGGCCGAACCCAGCGCCGTGCCACGCAGCACGGCGGGCACCATGTTCTTGAAGTCTTCCTTGGTGGGCATGATGCCTTCGACCTTGCCGGTGAAGACTTCCCGGTGTTCTTCGGGGCGCGACAGGTTGCTGATGATTTCACCGTAGCCGAACACGCCCATGGCGATGGCGAGGAAGCTGATGCCGTCGGTGAGCTCGGGGATGTCAAAGCTGTAGCGCGCCACGCCGGAGTTCACGTCGGTGCCCACTAGGCCCAGCAACAGGCCCAGCAAGATCATCGCCAGTGCCTTGATCAGCGAACCAGAGGCCAGCACCACGGCGCCGATGAGGCCCACGATCATGAGCGAGAAGTATTCGGCCGGGCCGAACTCCAGCGCCACCTCGGTCAGCGGCGGCGCGAAAGCGGCCAAGATGAGGGTGCCCACGCAGCCGGCAAAGAAGGAGCCCAAACCGGCAGCGGCCAGCGCCGGGCCTGCCCTGCCCTTGCGCGCCATCTGGTAGCCGTCAATGACGGTGACCACCGACGATGCTTCGCCCGGCAGGTTGACCAGGATGGCGGTGGTCGAACCGCCGTATTGCGCGCCGTAGTAGATGCCTGCCAGCATGATGAGCGCCGCCACGGGCGGCAGGCCGTAGGTGGCGGGCAGCAGCATGGCGATGGTGGCGAGTGGCCCGATGCCCGGCAGCACACCGATCAGCGTTCCCAGCAGGCAGCCAACAAAGGCGTAGATCAGGTTCTGGAAGGTGAAGGCGACGCCAAAACCCAGAGCAAGGTTGTCAAACAGTTCCATGGTGGTGCCTTGTGATCAGTTCGTCAGGAACGCAGGCCACACCGGGAACTGCAAGCTCAAGAGTTTGACAAAAGCGCCATAGCTGCCCGCAGCCAGGATCGTTGCCAGGATGAATGTCGACTTCAATTTGCAGCCGGGCTGCGCCATGCTGGCAATGAACACCAGGGCATAAATCGCCACGATCAGGCCCATGGCCGGGAAGCCAATGGACGGCAACCCCACCAGCAAGGCGCCGAATGCCAGATTGGCAGCCAGAATGAAAAACAGCGGGCGCCAGGCGAAAGCACCAACCTTGTCACCCCCCGGATGGCCCTTGATGAACGACTGGGCGGTGATGATGGTGCCAAGAATCGCCAGCAAGATGCCCAACATGAGCGGGAAGTAACCCGGTCCCATGCGTGCACCCTCGCCCACGGTGTATTCCGTGGCGCCCAAGGCAAACGACCCACCCACCGCGGTGAACATGAGTCCCGAAAAAAAGTCTTTCTGACTGGCCAGGGCCACGGTTTGTACCTCAAACAATTATTTTTGGGATTCTGTCTATGTCACCGCAATCGCACCTGCGATAGAACACACCAGAATAGAGATAGACGTTTACAGGGGGCGAAATTTCATGACGAAACAAAGCAAAGTATTTGCGCGCGATGTTGCACACTAGATACTCGACAAAGAGTGTCACGAAACCATACGCATCCCGTCTGCCGAACTAGAGGTCCAACACGAGTGTTCCTGAACTGCAACCTGAGACACAAATCATCATTGTGTTGTTGGCAGTTCGTTCGGCCTTGGTCAGTATTTGATCGCGGTGGTCAACGGTGCCCTCCAAAACCCTCGTTTCACAAGCACCGCATAGGCCCTCCCGACAGCTGAAGCTCGGCGTGAGTCCTGCATCAAGAACGGCATCCAGTAACGAAGCACCCGGGGATACCAGCACCGTCTTCTTTGATTTCTTTAACTCAACAACATAGCCCATCTGAGGAGTCGACCCCCCCACTTTGCCCGCTGCAAATCGCTCCAGGTGAACGCATGCTTCATCACGACCTGCACAGGCATCGACAAATGCATCCAGCATCGGACCTGGACCGCAGCAGTAAAAGTGGGTATCTGAATCGCGCGCAGCAAACAAACTGGAAAGATCAGGAGGGCCACCTTGTTCGCTGTCAAAATGATAGTGCACCCCAATGGTTTTTCCGCCACTCAGAGCTGCCTTAGCGACCAACGCATCGATATCTGCCAAGAAGGCTGCGCTAGCTCGATTGCGAGCACAGTAGATCAAATCGACACTACGCCCCAGCTCCACCAATCGTTGCAGCATGCAATAGATGGGCGTGATACCTATCCCGCCAGCGACCAAGACGCTTTGGTGAGCGTCCTCATTCAGTTTGAAGTGATTGCGTGGCGCGGAAACAGTCACAACCTGACCTACGCGAAGTTGTTCATGCACGAACCGGGAGCCGCCACGACTATTGCGGTCTTTCAAGACTCCTATGACATACCGCTGATCACCATTACCGAGATTGACCAGAGAGTAGCTGCGCACCAAGCCGTTTCCGAGCTTTAGGTCAATGTGTGCGCCGGGTTCAAAGGCAGGAAAAACCATTGCTGGATCCGCCGGGCGCAACTCGACACCAACAACACCTTCGGCCTCGTACTTCAGGCAATAGACAATTGCTTGCAGAGAATCGTTTGACATATTGAAAAGGACAGTGCGGGCTGTTGCAGACGCAGCCCGCACAGGTCACATGATGTGAAGTCCACCGTCCACCATCAAGGTGGTACCTGTGATGAAGGAGGCTTCATTGGACGAAAGCCATAAGATGGGCCATGCGACCTCTTCCGGCTGTGCCCAGCGTCCAATCAGCGAAGAGTCTTTGCGCTCAGTTTTGAGCTGTTCCACGCTCTTGCCATTGCCTTCCGCCCGTCCAATATGGAAGTCGGTCAAAGTCGATCCTGGACACACGGCATTTGCGCGAACTCCGTGCATGGACTCTTCGAAGGCCAGCGTCCGCGTGTATGCAAGCTGAGCTGCCTTGGTCGCGTCATAGAGGGCCATCCCCTTGCGTCCCGTGACAGCGTAACAGGACGATACGTTGACGATGCTCCCGTGGCCAGATCTACGCAATGAAGGTAAGGCTGCTTTGCAGTAGCTTGATACCCCAATCAGATTGACTCCAACTATCGCCAGCCATTCCGCTGGCGTTGCATCGGCAGCGGCCGCGTAGTTGCGCATCGCCGCGTTGTTCACCAAGATGTCTAACCCATCGAAAAGCTCTTCGCAAAGGTGAACCGCATGCAGCGCTGCAGCCTCCTCGGCGACATCCGCTGCCAAGCATGAGACCCGTGCGTGAGGCATGGATTCCTGTATCCCTTGCTTGGTGCGAGCAAGCGCTTGCTCGTTGGCATCGACCAACATCACCGATGCGCCCTCCTGACAAAACAAATGTGCCGCCGCGGCTCCTATGCCCGCACCGCCACCGGTGATCAATGCCGACTTCCCGGCCAGTCTGAGTTTGCTCATCAATCTGTTACTCCGCTTTTGCACCAGTTTCTTTGATGACTTTTCCCCAGCGGCTGATCTCTGTCTTGATCCAACTACCAAAGTCTTTGGGACTTGACGCAATCACATCAAACTCCATCTCTTGGAGTTTCTTTTTGACGTCTGAGCTGTTCAGTATCTTGACAATCTCTCGGTTGTATCGATCTACAATATTGGATGGTGTGCCCCCTGGTGCTAGAAAGCCGATCCACGAAGTTGCCTCGAAATCCTTGAACCCCGCCTCGTCGAGCGTTGGGATATCCGGCGTACTTGGGAAACGCTTGTGGCCTGAGGTCGCGAGCAGTTTCAGCCGCCCCTCTTTCACGAACTGCTGTACGTTTCCAGGCACAAAGAAACCCGCTTGAACATTGCCAGCAATCAGATCAATCACAGCTGGCCCAGCACCTCGATATGGAATGTGAGTCATCCGAAACCCCGCCGCAGACTTCAACATTTCCATTGTCAAATGCGATGCACTTCCCATCGCAATGGAGCCATAGGAGTACTTACCTGGACTTGCTTTGGCTTTATCAACCAAGTCCTTGACGCTCGATATACCGCTCGCCGGATTGACAACAAGATACTGCGGTGCCTTGACCGCTAGCGTGATAGGGGCCAGGTCCTTGATGGGGTCAAAGGGCATCTTGTCGAACAAGGTGACATTGATGGCCAGTGGGCCGTTGTAGCCCACCAGCAGGGTGTGACCGTCCGGCGCGGACTTGACCACCTCGTTTGCGCCAATGTTGCCGCCCGCACCAGGCTTGTTCTCAACGATGACGGGCTGGCCGAGCACTTCCTGCAACTTGGGTGCCACCAACCGTGCAAGTACATCGTTGGTGCTCCCAGTAATCGGGACAATGATACGAACCGGCTTACTGGGCGCCCATTCCTGTGCCTGCGCCACATTGGCAAATCCAAAACAAGTCAATGCAATCGCCGTAAAAACACGACGTGGAATAGTGTTCATTTTGTCTCCTCTATTGGTATTTAATCGTTTACGTGGCGTTCAGATGGAGTAAACCTTCTGGTTCAAGCCGTCCGCCAATTTGCTCTTAGCCCATTCAATCGGATCTGCGTCATGCGGCAACAGGACACCGGCAGCACGAACTCTTTGCTCTGCCGAGTCAAGGGCTGGTGGCTCTGCACCGTCTGCAAGACCTAATGCCGCTTCTTGGAGCATGCGTCGGGCCATCACAATGGCCTTGTCCGTCGGCAGCAGGTTCTCTGCCTCATGGTCCTGAATGGGGCCCATGCTCTCCTGTAGCGAAAAATCCTGGGCTGCAAAGCCGAAGATGCCGCTGTAAGCACGGTTTTCCTTCTGAGCAACCCGATCCATCAGGTAGTCGTTTTGCATGTTTGCTTTGGGAACATAACTGCCCGGAGCTTCATATTCAACGTGAATTCCTTTGCCCTCTTCCATCTGTTGACGCTCTTCTGTCGACAAGGGGCGATCTGGGCGAAAGTTGATACTCCAAGCCCAGCAGTTGTGGTCATCGATGGGCACCCATACATGGCCTGCCAATGAATGCTCACCGAAGGGTGGAATCAAGGTGAACCACGGGAAGAGCCATTGGGTCACGCGCCAGTAAAAGGAGTCCGGCTCGCCATTGCGACGCCCGAAGAGCGTCAGTCCGAATGTCGTCTTTTCAATGTCAAACACCACGTTGCCATCAGCCTTGATGTAGTCCAGCGCCTTGACGCCTTGGTGCATCGGATCGGAATCGACCTCTTGGCTGTGGACAAATGACACATGACTGGTGTCAATACCCCCCTCCATCGCTTGGAGGTAGTTCGAGAACTGGAGACGCTTGGATACAAAGACGTGGCTTTCCGGCAAGGTGCACCACTCCAATTCGGGTGGCGCAGGCTTCTTGTCTTCGGGGCCCATGTAGGTCCAGACGATCCCACCTCGCTCGACACAAGGGTAGGCAGTGATGTGCATGCGTGCGCACGCTTGCTGCGATGAAGGCACATCCACACATTTGCCGTCCCCATCGAACTTCACCCCGTGATAGGCGCATCGAATGCCATTTTCTTCGTTACGTCCAAAGTACAGAGAGACACCGCGATGCGAGCAGAACTCGCTAATGAGGCGTGCTTTGCCATCTGTATCCCGAAACGCCAGGAGTTTTTCTCCCAACAGTTGCACACGGACCTGAGGGCCATCAGGCTCAGCAATCTCAGAGGCGAGCAGTGCCGGCACCCAATAGCGGCGCATGAGGTTACCCATGGCGGTACCTCGGTTGGTCCGCGTAAGAATTTCTGACATTTCCTTGTTCATGCCTATGGTCTCCAGTATCTCAAAGGGTGGAAGAGTTTGTCCGTCTAGTGAGACGGTTGTCCATTGTGTGTCTAAACTTGATGTATGTCAAGTTTTTGATTGTCAAGTCCATCAGGCGGACACATAGTTGACTACCATTGAGGGATATTCAACAGCGTGGAGTTAAATGTGTCCTTGATCGACAAGTCTGGAGAAGGAGTCCGAGCAGTGGACCGCGCGCTGGACATACTCCTTGCGTTCACACCGGGTGACCATCAGCTATCCGCAGGCGAACTGCTCAAACGTGTGGACCTCAGCCGACCAACCCTGTATCGATTGCTTCGCACGTTAGAGCACAAGGGCTTCGTCTTGGCAACGGGTGACCCACAGCGGTTTCAACTCGGCCCATCTGTCGCGCATCTCGCACATGTTTGGACATCAAGCCTGGACTTAGCCGCGTTAGCGCAGCCCATGATGAGACGGCTTTGGGAGAAAACGGGTGAGACCGTTGCTCTGCTTGTCCATCAGGGAGCACATCGTGTGTGCGTTGCTGAGCTTCCGAGCGCGCAGCCTTTGAGCTTCAAGCGAGGCGTTGGCTATAGCGAAAGCGTTGTGCTTGGGGCCAGCGGACGAGCCATCCTGGCGTTCGCTTCTCATCCGGAAAGGTATCTGGACGGAGTCGATATTGGCGACTCCCGTGCTTATCTGGCCGGTCTAGCTCAGATACGGCAGGCAGGCTATGCCATCAGCAGGGATGAGTTGATTCAGGGCGCAGTCGCGGTCGCCGTGCCATTCTTTGCGGGCGACACCAAGGTTATGGGATCACTTGCAGTATTCGGGCCCAGTGCCAGGGTCGATACTCACCGTGTTGGATTCTTTGCTGAACTGCTTCTCGCCGAGGCCAAGTTGCTTTCGGAAGCCCTTGGGCAACACTGACTCGTTCAAACTGGTTCGTGCGGATGGGTCCAAATCCATATGAGTCACCATGATCCGACGCCCTACCTTCGCGCCACACTCGCCTGCCAGCTACAGCGCGCAAGGAGATTGCGCGTGCGCAACTCAATGGTCGATTGCCGGAAGTGGTTGTTTTCAACTTTCAGGAACGCAAGCGCTCAGTTGACTACACCCTTGCTCGTGGGGCTGCCCTCGCGCGCGTCGAAGTACTGACGCTGAGCCGCCTCGACGCTACGTGAGGACGAGTAGGCGAACAGCCATCATGGGCAGCAGCATCGACTGCAAAAACAGTCCGAATGTAAGGCAGCAAACCTTTCAAAAAATCACAACGCCGAAAACTTGCTCTCCTTGGGTGGACCATGTAGGCGGTTCATCTACGCCCACATGTTGCCCTTGGTCTGGGCGCTGCACCCGGCCCCCTTGAGCACCTGGATTTCGATCTCGTCGTCGAAGAATCGGGGCGCGCCCAACAACAGATGGCATCAGATTGATGACCGGCTGCACCGCCTTGCCCCGCACGCGACTCTTGCGCCCATGGTGTTGCGCGAGAGGTCGCTGCCGCTAAGCACCTCCACGAAGCCGGGGCGATTCACGGCAACTCCAGTTGGTGCCTTTGCCTACTGCTAAGACTAGGGTTACTCCGAACTACCAGTGATCGGTGCTGAGGTCTACCATCTCAAATATTCTTAGCCATCTAACAACATAATGCATGCAAACAGTTTTGATCTTCGATGACTTTCGTGCTTTTGTTGCAGTTGCACAGTGCGGCAGCATTTCTCAGGCGGCTGCAGCCCTTTGCATTGCCCAGCCTGCGTTAAGTAAGCGCATACAGCGTCTGGAGCAACGCATTGGCACCGTTCTGATGGAGCGCCATGCACGAGGAGTTGTTCTGACACAACCAGGTCACCTGCTCTTCGCTCGAACACAGCGCATCGTCAACGAGGTGTCTGACATTGAGCGCAATTTGTCATCGTTCGCTTTGCAGGCGGCTGAAATACACCGCACCGAAGTTGCCCCACTAACGCAATGAACCAGTTCCGGGCGATGTGGTTGGTAGCCGCGCGCGTACTCAAGATCAAGCTGCAGGCCGCGTTTTTTCAACTCAGGCGCGAGCGAACCCAGCTCTGACTGCGCAGCATGGCCGGCAGCAATTGCTCAATCATTTCGCTGGCGGTCATGCGGTCTGCTCGGCTTGAAAGGCTCAGCGCTCCGACCACAGATCCCCCAAAGTTGTAGAGCGGCACTGCAATCGAGCGCACGCCAACCTCAATTTCTTCGTTGCTCAAGGCGTAACCATTGTCCGAGCAAGACTCAAGGAGCTTGCGAAGGCGCACAGGGTCTGTGAGAGTGTGCGGCGTCAGCCGACACAGTGGCATGGCATTGAAAAGTGATTCAAAGTCGGCACCCGACTTTGAACTCAATAGCACGCGTCCAGTCGCTGAGCAGTGCAGCGGCAACCGTGAGCCAACGCCCAGACCCACCGTCAAACTCTTGCGCGCGGTGGAGCGCGCCGCGACCATTGCTTCCATCCCATGAAGCACGACCACCGAAGCCGATTCTCGGGTCCGCTCGCTCAAGGCATCCAGCGTGGGCTGCAACAAGCGAGGCAATCGGGTCGAGGTCGAATACGCATAGGCCAAGCGCAGAACTCCGTGATCAAGCCAGAAGCGTTTGCCATCGGTCCGCGCGTAACCCCCTTGGCACAGTGTCAGCAGACAACGTCGCGCGGCCGCAGGGCTGATACCGACCCGACGAGCCGCCTCAGACGAGGTCAGCCGCGCATGCTCATCGTCGAAAGCTTCGATCAGGCTCAGTCCCTTGGCGAGGCCAGCGATCAGGTCTTTCTCTTGGGTCGGCGGAGGGCAAGAAGTTACATCCATGGGACTGGCATCACATTGACAAGCGTCAAAGATATTTGGTCGTTTTTGCGCTATGCGCAATATTGACTATATCAACCTCGGGCAACAAACGCACACTACGCCCCGTTTTGACGACATGTCTGGCTTGGCCGGACTTCCACCACCCGAGGAGAAAACTTTTGAAAAAACTCACGATCTGGATTTGCTCGCTAGCCGCCACTTTCACCTGGACTTGCGCGCAAGCCAACGAATTCCCCAGCAAGCTGCTACGTCTCGTTGTACCGTTCCCGGCAGGTGGCACGGCCGATGTCCTGCCGCGCATCCTGAGTGAAAAGCTGCGCGCCCGTTTCCCGGCTGGCGTGATCGTGGAGAACAAGCCCGGTGCAGGCGGCAACATCGGTGCCGAGTTGGTTGCCCGCTCTGAGCCTGATGGGCACACATTGCTGGTGTCCCCACCAGGTCCCATCGCCATCAATCGCAGCCTGTATGCAAAGCTGACCTACGATGCGAGCCAGTGGGTTCCGGTCACGGTGCTGGCGGCTGTACCTAACGTCTTGGCGGTCAGCAACCGGCTACCGGTCAAGAATGTGGCCGAGCTCATCGCCTACCTCAAGGCCAATCCCGGCACTGTTTCCTATGCATCGCAGGGCAATGGCTCAACCTCGCACCTGACAGCCAACTTGTTCCAGTCCCTGACCGGAACACAGATGGTCCACGTTCCCTACAAAGGCACGGCACCCGCACTGACCGATCTCGCTGGAGGCCAGGTGGATGTCTTCTTTGACAACCTCGGCTCCGCAAGCTCGCTGTACAAGGCCGGCAAGATTCGCATCCTGGCGGTCGCAGACAGCAAGCGCGCGTCCATCGTCAAAGAAGTTCCAACCTTTGCGGAAGTCGGCTTCACCGGCATGCAAGCCGTGACCTGGTTTGCCGTCGTCGCACCACCCGGCACTCCGGCTGCCGTCGTCACGAAACTCAACAGCGCACTGGTCGACATTCTCAAGCAGCCTGAAGTGCAACAGCGCTTTGCCGAGCAAGGCGCCGAAGCCGTGGGCAATACCTCAGAACAGATGGGCCAATTCGTTCGCGGAGAAGCCGCACGCTGGGCCAAGGTTATCAAGGATGCCAACGTCACGGTTGACTGACCGGCGACACATCTACCCGCAAACTCAAGGAAGCAACCATGAATCAGACTCACCCCATCACGTGGGTGCGGGGGCTACACACCCGCGTACCGTATGCCGTCTACCAGCGCCAAGACATCCTCGAACAGGAACAGAAACGCGTCTACGAAGGACCTGCCTGGAACTACCTCTGCCTGGAAGCTGAGATTCCCGAGCCAGGCAGCTATCGCACGACATTTGTCGGCCAAACACCCGTTGTTGTGGCACGCGACACGGACGGCGACATATACGCCTTCGAGAACCGCTGCTCCCACCGCGGTGCGTTGATCTGCCTGGAGAAATCCGGTACGGCCAAGGACTTCCAGTGCGTCTATCACGCTTGGACCTACAACCTGCAGGGCACACTCAAGGGTGTGGCCTTCGAAGCGGGTCTCGACGGTGCCGGCGGCATGCCGCCCTCCTTCTGCAAGGACAAGCACTCCCCGCGCAAACTGCGTATTGCTGTTTTCTGCGGCCTCGTGTTCGGCAGCTTCAGCGACGAGGTGGACAGCATTGAGGACTACCTAGGCCCAGAAATTTGCGCGCGCATTGAACGTGTGCTGAACAAGCCGGTGGAGGTTATCGGTCGCTTCACGCAGGCGCTGCCGAACAACTGGAAGCTCTACTTTGAGAACGTCAAGGACAGCTACCACGCCAGCCTGCTGCATCTTTTCTTCACCACCTTCCGCCTCAACCGCCTGTCGCAACGTGGCGCGGTGATCGTGAGCGAATCGGGTGGCCATCATGTGAGCTATTCGATGGTGGACGCGCCGCAGGCCCAAGCCGGCAAGCAATACCAGGAGCAGGGTCTGCGCTCCGACCAAGAGGGTTACAAGCTCGCCGACCCGACCTTGCTGACCGGATTCAAGGAATTCGAGGATGGCATCACGCTTCAGATCCTCTCGGTTTTCCCAGGCTTTGTGCTGCAGCAGATCCAGAACTGCCTTGCCATCCGCCAGGTGCTCCCGCGCGGGGTGGAAGAAACTGACCTGAACTGGACCTACCTCGGTTATGCCGACGACACGCCCGCTCAGCGTGAAGTGCGCCTCAAGCAGGCCAATCTGATCGGGCCAGCCGGTTTTGTCTCGATGGAAGACGGTGCCGTCGGCGGCTTCGTTCAACGCGGCATAGCGACCGCTGGCGACGACGAAGCAGTTATCGAGATGGGCGGAGACAGCACCTCTTCGAGCCCGTCGCGGGTGACCGAGGCCTCGGTGCGCGGCTTTTGGAAGCTGTATCGCCGCCTCATGGATATCTAGGAGCATCTGACATGAACAACACTCTTTCACTGCGCGAGCGGATCGCGGCATTTCAGGCGGCCTACATCCGCTGCATCGACACCAACCAACTGGAAAGCTGGCCAGAGTTCTTTCTGCCTCAATGCCAATACACCGTGACCACGGCCGACAACCAGCGCGACGGCTTGGCCGCCGGCCTGATCTGGGCCAACAACCGCGCCATGTTGCAGGACAGAATTTCGGCACTTCGCCACGCCAACGTCTACGAACGGCACAGCTACCGCCACCTCGTCGGCCTGCCCTTCATCACTGGCGAGCAGCCAGCAACAGCCAGTTGCGAAACGCCCTTCATGGTGGCCCGCATCATGCACGATGGGCACACCGACCTCTACTTCACCGGCGTCTATCACGACGAGTTCGACGCTTCGGGCGATGCCCTGCTCCTGCGCAGCCGTGTTGTGGTGTGCGACAGCAGCCGCGTCGATACCCTGCTGGCCGTCCCGCTGTGATCTCACAGGCTGTTCGAATTGCATTGCCGCTGGGTGACCCCAACGGCATCGGACCGGAAATTGCGCTCAAGACAGCCGCAGCCTATGCGGGACGCCCCGATGTTTGCCTGACGCTGTTCGGGCCACAGGTTGTACTTCAGCAGACGGCGCAGTGCCTTGGGCTGACTGACCTGTTGGCCGCCACGCCAGTGGTATCCACGGCGGCCATGCCGACCGGGACCTTCCAGCCTGGACGGGTATGCGCTGAGGCTGGATCGGCCATGATCGCGGCTGCCAGTTCTGCCATCACCGCCACCCGGCGTGGCGATTTCGATGCGGTGGTGGCCGGCCCGCACCACGAAACCGCCGTGCATCTGGCAGGCATCTCTTTTTCGGGCTACCCCTCGCTGGTGGCACGTGTCTGCGGCCAGCCCGAGGACAGCGTATTTTTGTTGCTGGTGGGCGGCGGCCTGCATATCGTGCATGCGACGCTGCACGAGAGCGTGCAGCACGCTCTCGACCGCCTGACGTCTGAACTGGTCGTGCAGGCTGCTCTGGCCGGCATGCGCGCCAGGCAGCGCCTGGGCATGAACGCGCCGACCATCGGTCTGTTCGGCATCAATCCGCATGCAGGTGAAAACGGCCTGTTCGGAGATGCGGACGAGCGCATCACCAAGCCGGCCGCCGAACGCCTGCGCGCCGTCGGCCTACAGGTAGACGGCCCTATTGGGGCAGACACTCTGCTGGCGGAGCGCCGCCACGACTTGTATGTCGCCATGCTGCATGACCAGGGCCATATCCCGATCAAGCTGTTGAGTCCCAAACAGGCCAGCGCCTTGTCAATCGGTGCCGACGTGATTCTGTCCAGCGTGGGTCACGGCAGCGCTATGGATATCGCTGGCCGGTGCATTGCCGATGCCAGGGCCATGATCAATACCGTCGCTCGGCTTGCTGCCGTGCCGGTCCCAACCTGAACCATTCAATGACGAATCAGATCAAGATCGAAGGCAGCGAAGTCGCCTTCTCCTGCGAGCACGGCGAGACTGTTCTCGATGCCGCCACACGCAACGGTATTGAACTGCCTTATTCGTGTCGCAAGGGCGTATGCGGCAATTGCCGCGGTCTGGTGCTCGAAGGCCAACTGGTGCCAAGCTCCGCCGGCGGAAGCGCCGAGGCCGGCATTCACGCGCCCAACGAGCATCTGTTCTGCCATGCACAGGCTGCCAGCGACTTGCTGATCCGGCCGCGTAGTTGGCAGCGCATCGACCCGGATGCGCGCAAGACCCTGCAAGCCAAGGTGTTCCGCGTGACGCAGGCGGCCAGCGACGTGACCGTGCTGCAACTGCGCTTTGCCGCCGGCATGCGTGCGAAGTTCCTGGCCGGTCAGTACCTGCAGGTAGTCCTGCCCGATGGCCAGCGCCGCTCTTACTCCATGGCCAATGCGCCGCATGAGAGCGATGGCGTGCAGTTGCATATCCGTCATGTGCCCGGTGGCCACTTCAGCATGGACGTCTTGCCAGGCCTCAAACCTGGCGACTTCTTGCAGCTCGAATTGCCACATGGCGATTTCTGGCTGCGCGAGGACAGCGAGCGCCCCTTGGTCATGGTGGCGGGCGGTACCGGATTTGCCCCGCTCAAATCGATCATCGACCACATGGTGCGCCGCAAGATCGGCCGCCCACTGACGCTGTACTGGGGGTCGCGCCTGCACGAAGGCCTCTATGCGCAGGAGGTTATCGCCCGGTGGCAGCAGGGCCAGTTACCCGATCTGCGCTACGTGCCTGTCGTCAGCGATGTCGGCGATGACATATCGTGGCGAGGCCGTACCGGCCTCGTTCACGAAGCCGTACTCGCGGATCAGGCCGATCTGAGCGGTCATGACGTCTACGCCTGCGGTGCGCCGGCCATGGTGGCAGCACTTCGGCGCGCCTGTATCGAGCAGCGGGGCTTGCCGGAACAACGCTTTTTCAGTGACTCCTTCGTCAGCCAGGCACCTTGAACAAGGGCAGATTGACATCCACTGCGTGAGCCAAACCGGTATCTGCCTCGCCTTAAAGTGATAAGCCGCTCAAATCATCATCTTCTCATCGTTCGACCGGCTTATCTAGAAATCGCATAGAAAAGTCGACAGCTTTGATGTCTTTGATCAAGGCTCCCACCGAGATCCGGTCCACCCCTGTCTCAGCATACGCACGCACATTCTCAAAAGTGACACCGCCAGAAATCTCCAGGCTGCAACGCCCATGAACCAACGTCACAGCATCGCGGATGTTTGGCAATGACATGTTGTCCAACAGGACCATCTCCACGCCCACCTCCAAAGCCTCTTCCAGTTGTCGAATAGTTTCCACCTCAACTTGTATGAACGTCACCGGCAGGATGGACGCTTGTGCCGCCTTGAACGCTGAAGAGAGACTTCCAGCTGCTGCAATATGGTTCTCTTTGATCAGGATCGCATCGAACAATCCCATCCGGTGATTCTTGCCACCCCCACACCGAACCGCATACTTTTGCGCCACGCGCAACCCCGGAACGGTTTTTCTGGTGTCCAGAATGCTTGCAGCGGTACCTTCAACCGCATCGACATACATTGCCGTCTTGGTGGCCACCGCACTGAGGGTCTGAAGCCAATTGAGGCACGTGCGCTCGGCGGTAAGCAACTCTCGTGCAGCGCCCTCAATCTCCACGACTTTCTGTCCTGGTTCGCATAGATCGCCATCCTGCAGGAGCCAACGCGCGCGCGCGCCGGGAGCGACCTGCCGCAACACCTCGTCCACCCATGGTTGCCCACAGATAACCGCCGCCTCTCGGCAGATGATCGTTGCCAACGCCATGCGGTCAGCAGGTACCAGCGCAGCCGTCAGATCGCCCGTACCGACGTCCTCCTCCAACGCCCGCTGCACATCCACTCGCACTTGCTCTTCAAAGGATTTCTGTTGCATTGTTAGGGTTGCTTCCATATTTGTGTTGACGATCAGTCAAGCGGCGTCACTGCACTCTTCAGGTTTCGCCGGAGAATCACGGGCTTCCCACCCAAGGTGCGTTTGCACATCCAGTGCGCCAACGCTGAGTCGAGGTAGTCCGCATGACCGGGAAACCAGTTCGCCAACTCATCTCCTAGTCGACGACAAACGGTCACATTCCCGGCGACCAGCAGTTGTCGCACCTCGTGCACAGATTGCAGAACAGCAGCGTGCTCGTTCACATGACATTCACGGGCAGGAAATTCGGTCTCAAGCATCCAACGATTTTCCTCGGCAAAGTGCGCCTCACAGTGCTTGACCAAGGCATCCATAGCCGGTACCAGCCCGTCTTCCGGCGCACATTGCAACGCGGTGACACAGTCCACGAATTCCCGGTGTACATGATCCATGGGGATGTACCCCAACAGGAACCCGTCATTCCAACTGATTGGCTCACCCTCAAGGTGCATTGCGTCCATCTCTATCTCCTTTCAACTTCTGATCGTGCCCCACACTGGCATTCCCCACCGGATTCACTTTACGATCAGCAGCACCGACAGCACAGTGAGAAGACCGAGCAGCAACCGTCTGAAGATCACCTCGCTCAGTCGGTGGCGGATCGCTCTGCCGATCTGCAGCCCCACAAGCATGGGGACAAGGGTAAGGAAGGACAGCAGAACCTCATCGATCCCGAACCGGCCATACCAAAGCATGGCCCCATACATGGGAATCGCTCCAAACAGGTAGATGATGCTGATCGCTCCAATGAACTCTTCTCGACGCAGTCTCAAAGCCATCAGGTAGGTGATGAGTATCGGACCGGTCAATGAGGAGACCCCGGCCATGAACCCTGCGACGCCCCCCACTGCAGGTCCGGCCCATCGTTCACGGGAAGGATGAACCTCGAAGGAATGCCCGAACACCATCATCACGACGGCCGAGATGACCACGAGCGCCAGCATCACGTTAAAACCATGGAGCGAGAGATTCCTGGTGAAGTGCACGGTGCCCACAGTGACCACCAGCTGCATGACGATCAACCATCCAAAGCGCCGCACGCCCCGTGTCACATTCCCGCCCTCGATTGTTTGCCACAGGTTTGAGAGCAGCACCGGCATCACGAGAAGCCCCATGGCCTGAGGTGCCGGAACAAAAAGCGAGAGCATGGGGACGACCACCAGTGGAAGGCCAACACCCAAGGTGCCCTTGACAAGGCCCCCGATTACCATGATGGCAAAACCGGTTGCCCACAGCGTCACTGGAAACAACACCCCTATGTCGGCCATCACTCGGCGCTAAGTCTGGCGTGCTTGCCGGCCTTGGACATGGCTGAGTTTTCTAGCTCAATCGCTTTGCGGTAGGTATCAGCTCCCCCACCTACGGGTTCGATTCCTGCTGCCAACAACTTCTCCATCACATCCGGCATCTTCACCACTTGGGCGATTTCTTCCGAAACACGTTTCATAAGCTCAGGAGGTGTGCCAGATCGCGCGAGCACCCCAACGGTGACGGAGAAGTCGAATTGAGGGATGACTTCAGCAATCGATGGAACGTCAGGGACGAGCGCAGAGCGCTTGGCATCGTTACTTGCAAGTATCGTGACCTGACCGTTCTTCATGAACCCCAACATCGACGGCAAAGCAGCAAACAGAAAGTCGACCTGTCCTCCAACCAGCGCCGGCACGGACTGACTTGAACCACGGAATGGGACATGCGTCAGGAACAACCCCAGATCTGACTTCATGGCCTCCATGGTGAGGTGGTGAGTACTACCGATTCCAGATGACCCGTAGGTGTATGCGCCAGGGTTCTTCTTAACCTGTGCGACGAAATCCTTCAGTGTTTTGATCCCCGTCTTTGGGTGTGCCACCAGGAACAATGGGGAGCGAGCGATCAGAGAGACCGCCTGGAGGTCTTGCCCGACGGCATACTTCGCCGCCTTGTTGATTTGAGGCGTGATGGACAGCATGGATCCATCAGACACGATGAAACTGTATCCATCAGTTGGCCTCGACATCAAGGTCTGATGCGCAACCACTCCATTGCCACCGGGTTTGTTTTCCACGACGACTCCTTGCTTCATCCTCTCCGTCAATTTTTGCGCAACGATGCGTGCAACGGTGTCTGGCAACCCCCCAGGCGAATAGGGGACGATGAACGACACGGGTCTGTTTGGATAGTCCTGTGCCTGAGCCAGGGAAAGGTAGGGCGCGAAGATGGCGCAAAGAGCAAGGGCTGGCAAAAAGCGACGTTTCATGGTTTGTCTCCGATTTTGAAGGTCTGACGTGGGAACACAAAACCGCATCAACAAAGCTGCTCTCCATAAGCAGAAAATGGTGATGCTTGTTTTTTCTTAGAAACCTAAGATAATAGATTCTTCCGTCATCCTTGATCTTTGTCAAGGGTACGCACCGTTCAATATTGCTAGGTAGAAACACTGATCATGAATGCCAACGAGACAATGCTCCCGCTACGAGTCACCCGAAAAGAAGCCATCGCCAAGGACGTCGTCCTGTTCGAGCTAAGGTCCCCAGACGCCTCGTCTCTGACCCCGTTCGAAGCGGGGGCACATGTTGCGGTGCAAGTCCCCAGTGGGGCCATGAGGCACTACTCGCTGTGCAACGATCCCGCTGAGTCGGTGCGCTACCAGATTGCGGTTAAGCGCGAGACAGACGGCCGGGGCGGCTCACTGAGTTTGGTCGACGATGTCAACGTCGGAGACACACTCTTGACGGGTTCTCCGAGCAACCTCTTCGGCCTGAACGACAAGGCAAAGAGTTTCATCCTCGTGGCAGGGGGTATCGGGATCACTCCGATGATGGCCATGATCCACAGCCTCAAAGCGGAAGGCCTGCGCAGCTTCAAGCTCTACTACCTTGCCAGAGAGCCTGAGACCGCAGCCTTCCTGAACGAGTTGAAGTCACCGGAATTTTCAGGCAAGGTCGTGGTTCACCACACCCATGGCGATCCGGCCAGGGCCTTTGACCTCTGGACAGTTTTTGAGAAGCCCATCGCCGGGGCACACGTCTACTGCTGTGGTCCCAAGCGCTTGATGGACGAGGTCAAGGACATGACCGGTCACTGGCCGAGCAGCGCGGTCCATTTTGAGAGCTTTGGTGCAGACACAAAGCCACATGCAGACGACAAACCGTTCAATGTGGAGCTATCGCGCTCTGCGCTCAAGTTTCAAGTCCCTGCGAATAGGAGCATTCTTGACACACTGCGCGAGCATTCGATCCGCGTTCCTAGCTCTTGTGAGAGCGGCACCTGCGGGTCCTGCAAAGTCAAACTGCTCCAGGGCGAAGCTGATCACCGCGACCTGGCTCTGCTGCCAGAAGAGCAATGTGACCACATCATGGTATGCGTCTCCCGAGCGAAGTCTGAAACCTTGGTGTTGGATCTATGAGCAAAGAGATGACACCCGTGAGAATGGGGGTACTGGGCTTGGGGAGGGCATTCACGCTAATGGTTCCGACCTTGAGCGGTGATCGCCGTATTCAGCTTGTCGCTGGTTTTGATCCCAATGCGGCCGTCACATCGACTTTTGCTCGCGAGTTCGGTGGAGTGGCCCATGTTTCTGCCGAGTCACTCTGCGCGGATCCAAACGTGGAATGGATCTACATCGCAACGCCGCATCAACTGCATGAAGAGCATGTGAGTTTGGCGGCCAAGCACGGCAAGCACGTACTGGTTGAGAAGCCCATGGCTTTGTCACTCGCAGAGTGCTCCCGCATGCAGCTTGCTTGCAAACAAGCGGGTACGCACCTGATTGTTGGGCACAGTCACAGCTTCAATGCTCCCGTATTGCATGCACGAAGGCTGATTGAGTCAGGTCGCTATGGGCGAATCTGCATGGTTCATGCAATGAATTTCACTGATTTTCTTTACCGACCACGGCGTCCTGAGGAGTTGGACACCTCACAAGGTGGTGGGGTTGTTTTCAGTCAGGCTGCGCACCAGATTGACATCGTTCGCATGCTGGGGGGGGGTGACGTGGCCTCGGTGTATGCCCGTACCGGTCGCTGGGATCAGAATCGCCCGACGGAAGGCGCCTACAGCGCCATCCTCAACTTTGAATCGGGTGCATTCGCCAGCGTCACCTATAACGGCTACGGGTACTACGATACAGACGCGCAAATGGGCTGGATCGGAGAGATGGGCAAGCCCAAGGCGCCGAACACCCACCAGATGACGAGGCAAAGACTTCGATTGGTTCTTGACGAAGCGGCTGAAGCTACCCAAAAAGCGAGACGGAATTTTGGCGGCAATGACTACGTGCCAGATACCGGGACACGTCCTTCAGCGTTCCAACACTTCGGCCCCGTTATCGCAAGTTGCGAGCGTGCGGACCTCCGATTGACTCCGTCAGGCGTGGAAGTTCACGATATCGACGGCGTTCGACTCGATGCTATCAAGGTCCCATCCGTACCCCGATCGGAAGTGGTCGACGAGTTGTGGTCTGTGGCACGCTATGGCGCTCCACCCATGCACTCGGCCTTCTGGTCGACAGCCACCATGGAAGTGTGTCTAGCGATCTTGGAATCCAGTCATACGGGAGAAGCTATCATTTTGGGGCATCAAGACTCCGCGCCTGTGATTCGGCCTTGACGCCCATTCAATGAACATAAAATCCAAAGACACCCAGACACTGCTTAAACACTGGCGCGAGTCGGTTCCCAACGATCGACTTGCCCACCTCATACGAGATGTGGCTCGCGCTCAGATGCGGGCGCTCCAATACCGACTGATTCCGTTTGGCGTGTCCTTTGGACACTGGACTTTTTTGCGGATTCTTTGGATCCGAGATGGACTCACTCAAAAAGAGTTGAGCGACCTCGCTGGCGTGATGGAGCCCACCACTTTTTCGGCCATGAAGGCCATGGAACGCATGGGTTTCATTGAACGCAGACACCTTCCCGGCAATCGAAAGAACATGCATGTGTACCTTACGAACGCTGGGCGCGCGCTTGAGGGTAACCTCGTGCCCTTAGCGGAGCAGGTCAATCAAATCAGCGTCGAGGGTCTGCCCGACAGATCTCTTTCCATGGTCAGAAACGCATTGGTCCAGATGATCGAGAATTTGGCTACTGAGGAAGAAACACGCACCGATGCCCACACCGATGCGGATATCTAGTCGACGCTGAAGGGAATCGCCGACAACCAGGCAATACTCAGCGGGCACCTTCAGATGCTGTAGCTCTCATACGTGGATGGATCAAATAGTTCGTCCAGCGACACCCTTCGGCACGACAATCCTTGTGCGTGGTGATGGTGGAGGAATGCTTCAATCGTCTTGCGATTGGTTCCCACGCCATATGACCAGAAGTCCTGCCCTAGGGTTTCACGAGCAGCTTTGAGTTGCTCTTCAACGAATGGCAAGGTGACTTTGGTCGCCGAGGTGTCCGCCAAGAGCTCCAATGCCTTCGTCTTGGATTCACTGAACGCCTTGAACACCGCCGCTGGCAGCCAGCGGTGTTGTTGGGCCAACTCTTTGCGAATCCCCACCACGTGCATGATGGGAAATATCCCGGTGCGACGGTAGTAGTCCTTGGCAACTGCCGTAGGATCATCAAACAGCCAAGCCACATTCGGATTGCTCAACGCAGCACCACTGGGTGGCCGTGGAGCTATGAAAGCATCAATTTCACCGCTATCCAGTAGGTCGGAGATAGTCCTTCCATCTGGTGCGGCTTCAATCTTTACCCCAGAGGGCAGCTCCAGTTTGATTTTCTCTGGCCGACCCGGGGTATCGATGCCACCCCTCACCCACGTCACGTCTTCCGGTCGCACGCCATAGTCATCCTGCAAGATCGAACGCGCCCACACGATGGCTGTCAGCTGATACTCGGGCACGCCAATCCGGCATCCTTTGAGGTCCTCGGGCCTCTTGATCCTGTCCTTACGCACATAGATCGATGTATGGCGAAACGCCCGGGACAAGAATACCGGAACAGCGATGTACGGACTGTCGCCTTTTGCATGTTTGACCAGGTAGCTGGAAAAGGAAAGCTCGGTGATGTCAAAGTCACGACTGCGCATGGCCCGGAAGAACATCTCCTCCGGGTTCAGCAACATGTACACCGGGTCACAACCGTCGATCTGGACACGTCCGTCATACAGAGCGCGGTTTCTGTCGTAGTCGCCCATGGCGACAGATATCTGAAGTTTTGCCATTGAATTGGGTCTCAAGCTGGGACGGCGTAGGCGCGGTCCATTTCCGGGTTGTCCACGCCGTCAAGCCAGATGTACTTAGCGTCGTGGGTACGCCAGTCCACCGTCTTGGCAATGACCCCTTGAAACGAACAGATCTCTTGAGGAATGAAGTTCTTTCCAGTCCCGATGGCATCTCCCGTCTTCTGAAATGACTGAACTGCCTCGATCATCTGCTTACGAAACTCGACGATCGCCATGTCGCTCGCACCCAGTCGGTCATGGCTTCTGTCGGCAATTTTCCCCATGGTGATCCACATAGCCATGTCTTGGTTCGGAATCCCCGAGATGCCCGTGAAGTTCCCGCTCTTCATTGCCTGACGATCTTGCCAATAGCGGTTTTCATAGCTACGCAACGGTCGGTAGTACTGATCCAGGTCGACACCCACGGTTTGGCCCAGGAATTTTCGCCAAGTGGCAGTCTCCGGCGTCTGCGAAGGATGCCCCCACCCAATGAAGTAGAAACATGTGTTGGTATCGTCCACCGGAACGTTCACGTTGGCCACGTTGTACAAGTTGTTGGGAGGAATGAGTACGGTCCACGGTGCCACGAAAACTGTCGCACGGACGTAGTCATGAGTCTGCGCATTAAAAATCGGTCGGCGTACGGCTGCGTAACGGAAGCCATATCCAGCCCGCTGAACCTGCATCCGAGGAGCCTTGTCGGTCGACGGACGGAGCCAATTCTTGTCAGTTGCCTTGGCACCGTCGACACGTGCGGGAACCATGTCCGAGCTGTGCAGACTGGAGCTGTGGGCTGAATCGATCGCGCCCTCGAGAATCTGCGCCCAATTCACGGGAATGATCACCTTGGCAACACTCACACGGGTTTCCGCAGTCGGGGCCCAACGAGGCGGCTCAAACGTAGGAACTGTCTCCTCCGTCCCCATATACGCCCATACAAAGCCGCCCCACTCCTTGGTGTGATAGGCCTTGTGCTTGACCTTGTCGAGCATGCCGCTAGCCTCAGGCTCCGACGACATTTCGACCACGTTGCCACTGACGTCCATCTTCCACCCGTGGTAAAGACAACGTAAGCCGCCTTCTTCATTTCGACCAAATACGAGCGAGGCTCTGCGATGGGGACAGTACTCATCCATCACTCCAACTTGGCCCTCGGTGTTCCGAAAGACCACCAAATCTTCACCCAGGATGCGTGCTTTGACGGGCGCCCCGTCGGGCTCGGACACTTCTTCAATCAGACAAATAGGCACCCAGTGACGCCGCATCAACTGCCCCATAGGAGCGTTGTTCTCAACACGGCACAAAAGGTCATTCTCTTCGCGGGTAATCATGGTCATCTCCAAAGGGTTGCGTGCTGTGCTGCACGACAACTCAACTATACTTCGATATCTAAGCATTTTTCCTAGGGTAATCCCTAGACCACTCATCCACGTCAACTAATCATGTGTCGCACATGATTCCGTTCAACTTCTCACTCCTACAAGCATGCGAAGACTCAAACTCCCCAACAAGTTCAGTGCCCTGGCATTTGCCTTTTACATGGCGGCCATCATTGCGTTCATGATGTGCTTGGTACTGACAGCGATCAACACAGGTGTTGATGGTCGCTTCCTCTCGCGGGTTCTAAGTGCCTACGTTGTCGCCATGCCTGTTGCGTTTACCTGCGTTGTGTTTGTCCGGCCCCTGGTCCTACGCCTCGTCGCCATGACCGTCGATGCAGCTCCTGGCCACAAATGATGTGTGCTTTCCTTCGCATTCGAAAGTCGACCTAAAGTCACCTCGACATCCTGAGCCAGTCAGGTGGAATGGTCAGGGTCTTAGCGCCTTCATGCCGCCGAACTTGGACGCCATGTATAGAACATCGCGCTGAAGTCCCCGCTTGACATACCAAGTTCACTTACACAACAAGGTCAGTGCCAGGGTTCCCAAGAACAAAAGCAAAGCCATACGAAACATTTCTTCGCTAAGTCGTGAACGGATCCGTTTACCCACGAACAAGCCCAATAGCATCGGCACAACCGCAAAACAGGAAAGTGCAACCTCCGTCCATCCGAACCGACCGAACCACAACATTGAGGCATACATGGATACCGATCCGAAGAGATAGATGACGCTAATACTCCGAATGAACTCGTCGCGCGTCAGCTTCAATGCCATCAGATAGGAAATCAAGATTGGGCTGGTCAATGATGAAATACCCCCTAGGACACCTGCCATCACACCCGCAAAGCCACCCACCCAACCCTCTTGGTGGTTCTGAACCACGAAGTTGGGCCGCGAAGCCATGAGTAACACCAACATCAAGATCGCCCCGGCAAAAGCAAGCTCCAGTTGATTGGGCAGTAGCTGCGACGTCAACCAAACAGTGAGTACCATGGCCAACAGCTGCAAGGCGATCAACCAGCGAAACCGCTTCAAACAGTAGAGTGGAGAACCGCCCTCTGCCGCTTGCGAAAGATTGGACAACAGCACGGGCATCACCATCAGCCCAATGGCTTGGGACGGTGAAACCAGCAACGACAACAAGGGCACTGCAATCATGCCCATGCCCACACCCATCGCCCCCTTAACTACCCCTGACAGCCCAACGATCAGTGTCCCGATGGCCAGAATTCCCGGCGCATCGCCCAGAAGTCCATCATTCATGGAAGACCAGATGCGGTAGCTGGTCGTCAGATGCTGTATGTCTCATATGTGGACGAATGAAACAACTCGGCGATCTCAACCTTTCGAGCCGACAAGCCTTGGCTATGATGATGGTGAAGGAATGCCTCGATGGTCCGTCGATTTGGCGACACCCCATACGACCAGAAGTCATTCCCCAACAGCTCGCGTGCTGACTTGAGCTGCTCCTCGACGAAGGGCAGCGTGATTTTGGTAGCAGAGGTGTCTGCCAGCAATTCAAGTGCCTTGGCCTTTGACTCACCGAAGGCCTTCAGGAGCGCAGAAGCCAGCCACGGTTGCCGCTCAAGGAGTTCCCTACGCACCCCGACCACATGCATGATCGGAAAGATACCCGTACGGGTGTAGTACTCCTTGGCCGCCGCGGTCGGGTCATCGAACAGCCAACCTACCTGCGGGTTGAGCAGCGCTGGGCCGCTAGGTGGCCTGGGCGCAATGAACGCATCAATGTCACCACGATCCAGCAAATCAGAGATGGTCTGTCCCTCGGGTGCGTTGGTTACGTTCACCCCGGGCGGAAGATTGAGTTTGATCTTTTCAGGTCGACCTGGCGTGTCGATGCCGCCTCGAATCCATTGCACATCCTCAGGCCGAATGCCGTAGTCGTCCTGGAGTATGGAACGTGCCCAGACGATGGCTGTGAGCTGGTACTCAGGAATCCCGATACGGGCGCCCCGAAGATCTTCGGGTCTGCGAATGCGGTCCTTGCGCACATAAATCGAGGTGTGTCGGAAAGCGCGCGAAAGGAACACTGGGATGGCGACATATGGACTGACGCCCGCCGAATGCTTGACCAAATAGCTGGAGAAGGACAACTCAGTGACATCGAAGTCGAGGTTGCGCATGGCGCGAAAAAACATCTCCTCGGGATTCAGGAGCATATAGATGGGATCGCAACCGTCGACCTGGACTGTCCCGTCAAAAAGAGCCCGGGTGCGGTCGTAGTTCCCCATCGCAATGGATATCTGCAGTTTGGACATGAGTGTTCCTGGAACGGTTACCCCCTGTCTCGCAGATGGGTCGATTCCGAAAATTGAAAGAAAAAGCGGCGTTGGGTCAGAGATCGATTTCAATCACCGCGCTCTTGGCTCGCGAGACACAGATCATGATTTCGCTGCCCTGCTGGTCTTCATCGAGCACATAGTCGCGGTGATCGGCCACACCCGAGAGCAGACGGGTGCGACACGCCCCGCAAGTCCCGCTTTCGCACGAACTGGGCACCAGCACCCGAGCGTCCCGAAGAACATCCAGAATGGTGCGACCGCACGGCACATCCAGCATCAACCCGGACCTCCCGAGCTTGACCTGGAAAGGTATGTCCGGATGGTCTGCCGAAACCGCGCTGGTGCCGAAATCCTCAAAGTGAACCGTCCCGTGGGGTCGACCACGCGACAGTTCTTTCACGGCGTCCATCAAACGGCGCGGACCACAGCAGTAAATATGGCCATTGGCGGGACATGCCGCCAGTGCGGTGGCCAGATCAAACTTGCGTGCCGGATCGGCAAAGTTGTGGTGGACGATCGCGTGGGGAGCCAAGTCGGGCGCACACAACTGGTCACGGAACGCGGCTGACTCGGGCTTCTGAGTCAGGTAGATGATCTGGAAGGCAGCAGCTCGCGCCTGGAGCGCGCGTGCCATGGACAGAATGGGCGTAATACCAATCCCTCCCGCAATCAGCAGTGAGTAAGGAGCCGCATCCACCAAAGGGAAGTAGTTCAACGGTGGTGACGCCTGGACAACGTCACCGACCTGAACCCTGTCCACCAAGCTTTTAGATCCCCCCAAGCCATTTTCCTCGCGCTTGACGGCAATCCTGTAGACATCAATCTCGCCAGGCCTGTTGCACAGGGAGTAGCGCCGGGTCAATCCATTGGGCGTCAGCAGTGTGATGTGTGCACCTGGATCCGAATGGGGCAGCCGTCCGCCCGACCCCACGCGCGACAATTCAAAAAGATAGACATCAGAGGCGATGCACCGCTTGGTCACGACCTTCAAACTCATCCAATCGTTGTCCGCGGGTGACACGTCCACTGCTTCCATGCTCACCAGTTCCTCTTCGTTCATAGCGGTACCGCTCGTTGTTCGTTCAAAAAGATCTCTGTCGCCCGTTCCGATGAAGAAATGGCGGCCAGGCAAATCTCCAGATTGGCCATGCCCCAGCCACCGTCATGCACCGCCGCCACACGGCCATGGATCGCGCCTGCCAATTCGTCGAGCACCAGCTCACGCGGACTCCTGTCGGTTGCATAGACGATCTCCTCGACACCTTCCGCGGTGTAAAGACGCAGGCCTTGAGGAGACTGCCGGATATCCCCCCCTTCGCAACTCACCACCGTGATGCCGAAGAAGGGGTGAAAGGGCGCGTGATCAGGGATCACCTTCCCGGCGCGTTCCTGCTTGGCCCTGAGTTCGTCCTGCGAGTTGCTTGCGATCTGGCCTCGGCGCTTCACGTCCCAGCCGCGAGCCGGTTGTGGAAACCCCCATTCCGACAGGCCTTCAACGAGCTCAGACGTCTGGAATCCGCCATAGCCGTTGTAGACAGCCGTGGCCACTGCGCCATCTTCGAAGTCAAGGTATACGCAGTGCGCGCCGATCGCCGGTCGCGTTCGATCCCAGTCATAGGTCCGGGCCCGTACGCTGCGCACACGGCCGCCACAAACCAGGCGCAGAATGTCGAACTGGTGCGATCCCTGACGCAAGGTCACCCCGCCCCCGCTGCTCGCCGATAGTTCGTCGGGACGCCTGGGTCGATAGATCCAATCGGTGAAACACCAGTTGTGGGCCATTCGAACAGCGCCCAGGCGACCCGAGGCCACCACCTCCCGCATCTTCAGGATCGGCATGTCGTAGCTGTGGGAATGTCCCACCAGCAAGATCACACCATGGTCACTTGCGGCCCGCACCATCGTCCGGGCATCCTCCAGCGTCACAGCCATCGGTTTTTCGACCAGCACATGCAGCCCCGCGGCGATCGCCTCCAGCGCCTGCCGCGTATGGTGTTCGGTGGGCGATGCAATGCACACCACGTCCAGTAACTCCGACGCAAGCATGGCCGAGAGGTCCGTGTACCCCTTGACACCCCAACGGGTCTCGTAGGTAACCTTGGTAGTCTCATGGGGTTCGACAAAAGCCACCCACTCGAAGTCGGGGTGGTTCTGGATCGCGGAGATGAACGCCAGCCCTGCGTTGCCCATCCCGACCATGCCCATTCGAAGCGTGGGGGCCATCACACGACCTCACCAGCGTCATCTGCGACACTGCCCTCACCATCCTGCCGTGCAGCGTCGCGAGTCAGGTTGTCAATGATCGCGAGCAGCGTCCGCCGGGTCGTGGCAAGATCCTCGCTCGGCACCCCTTGCATGGCAATATCGTTGACCTCTTCAGCGCAGATCACGATGGCCGAACGCAACGCAACGCCCTTGGGCGTCAGGAAGACGCGGATGTTCTTCTTGTTTCCGGGAACCTTCAACCGAAACACATACCCCTGTGCCTCCATCGCCTTCAATGCGTTGATGGTTGATGGCTCGGTCACACCCGCCTGCTCACTGAGTTGACGTTGAGTCAGCCCATCACCGCGCCAGAGAATTCGCAACAAGGTCCAATGGCCATACAGCACGTCATGCTGTCTGAGCCGCCTCGAAAGACTGCTGGACGTGCAGCGGAAGGCCGACTTGATGAGGTGAGCCAGACGTTCATCCGTGAGGACTCCGCGCCAGTCGGCGGCGATACTTTCATTGTTCTTCTGTACTGGATTCGACATAACAGCCCGCGTGAGAGATTGAATAGATTTAATCGAAAAGTACTCAATCCGGCTTAATACAGATGCACTTCTCGGGATTGATCCGCACCTGGATAGACTCACCGACCAGCGTCTTGAGCGAAGGATGCACACGAGCAAGCAGTGAGTGATCGCCCACCTTGACCTGGAAGTCGATGAACTCACCCAGGAAGACCTTGGCGTCAACTGTTCCCGTGAGCACGTTGTCACCGACCGGCCGAATCTCGCTGAGCTCGACATCCTCAGGGCGCACGGAAAGCAGCACCCGGGTCCCGACGGCGTGCTCTTCGTACGAAGTCACCTTCAGCACCCCCATGTCGGTCCTGACTTCATAGGACTCCGGTGCCAGCTTGGCCTCAACGAACGCGTCCACGAAGTTGGTCAGACCCACGAAATCGGCGACGAACCGGTTGGCAGGCCGCTCGTAGATATCCCGTGGAGAACCAATCTGGCGGATACGCCCTTCGCTCATTACCGCAATTTCGTGCGACAACGCCAGCGCCTCACTTTGATCGTGGGTCACGTAGATCGTGGTCAACCCCAGCTCGCGCTGCAGTCGCTTGAGCTCGAAGCGCATCCTCTCACGCAGTTTCGCGTCGAGGTTGGACAGCGGCTCATCAAGCAGTAGCAGTTCGGGCTCCATGGCCAGCGCCCTGGCCAGCGCCAATCGTTGCTGCTGCCCGCCGGACAGCATAGTGGCTTCACGATCGGCGAAGTTCTCGAGCCCCACGACCGTCAGGACTCGCATGACACGCTCCTCGATTTCGCGTCTATTGAGCTTCCGGCTACCGACCTCCAAAGGAAAGGCGGCGTTCTGGAACACATTCATGTGGGGCCAAATCGCGTACGACTGAAAAACCATCCCGAAGTTGCGCTTGTTCGGTGCGACAAACACCCCGGTACCAGAGCAATAGACCGGATGGCCGTTGACGGTGATCCGACCAGATACCGGCCTCTCCAGTCCCGCCACCGACCGCATGGTCGTGGTTTTTCCACATCCGCTGGGACCCAACAGGGTGAACAGTTTTCCCCGAGGCACATCGATGCAGATGTCCTGGGCCGCCTTGACGATACGCCCGTGGCTGTCCTTGTATTGCGTGTTGAGATTGCTTACGTGCAGCATGTTGTCTCCAGATTCTTAAACATCAGATTTCTTTTACGCCGAAACGGCGTCCCACATACTGGGCCAGCATGACCAGGATCAGCAGCGTGAGGATGAACATGACCCCCAATGCAGACAATTCGACAAACTGACCGTTCTCCCACAACTCCCAGATCACGATGGCGATCACCTCGTTGCCTGGGCTGTACAGCAGGATGGAGGCTGAGAGTTCTCGAATCGAGACAATGAACACGTAGATCCAGCCAGACAAAAGACCCGGCTTGAGCAGTGGCAACAGGATGCGCCAGAACATCGTCCCCCAGCTCGCTCCGCTCATCTGGGCAGACTCTTCCAGCTCCTTGTGAATCTGCAACATGGACGTGCCGTTGTAGCGCATGCCATAGGGCATGAAGCGGGTCACGTAAACGATCAACATGATCCACAAGGTGCCATACACGCCGATGTTGAAGTTCAGGTAGAAGACCATCACGGCCAGGCCCAGTACCAAGCCAGGAAACACCAGCGGCAACGATGCGATGTTGTCCAGCAACCAGCGACCTGGTAGCTTGGTCTTGATCACAATCCAGCAGATCACCGAGGTCAGCAACATGACGATCGTGGCACTGGCGAACGCCAGAATGAGACTATTCAATACTGAGTTGCCGATGCTGGGGTGATCCCATAGAAAGCGGTATGCATCCAAGCTGACATTGCGCAGCGCGTCCATGGATGGCACGCTGTAGTAACGCTGAAGAGAAGACCAAAGCAGCACCAGGAACGGCAGCAGGACGATCATCACGAAGTACAGCATGAACACGGCGGCCGTGATGTAACGCCAAGCACCCAAGTCCACCACGCGCGGGCGAAAGCCCTTACCCGTAACCGTTGCGTACTTGCTGCCTTTACCTGTGAGCCGGGACTGCATGTAGATACCAGCCGTGGTGATCAGCAACAGGGTGGTTCCGTATGACGACGCCAAACCGACCTGGCTGGGATACTGGTGAACCGCCTGGTAAATCGCCGAGGTAAGAACTTGCGTGCCCACCGGGATGCCCAACAGAGCGGGCACCTCGAAGGATTCGATGGCTCGCACGAACAGTATCAGCATCGATGCAAAAATCGCCGGCCAGGTCAGCTTGACCGTCACCCGCCAGAAGATCTGGTGAACGCTCGCGCCGCTCATCAATGCCGACTCTTCCAGCGAAGGGTCCATCGACCGGAAGGCCGCTGTCATCATCAGGAAAGCCATCGGCGAGTAGTGAAGGCCTTCGACCCAGATCATTCCCCACATCGAGTACACGTTCACGAACACGTGGTCCGTGGAGAACCAGTTCTGAAGCAGCATGTTGATCAGTCCGATTTTTGGGCTGCCCAACAAAATCCATGAGATGGTGAACATGATCCCCGGGATGATCAAAGGAATGATCGAAAGCGCGAAGAACAGCCGCTTGAAAGGGGTATTCGTTCGCTCGTTCATCCACGCCAGCGCGCCGCCCACTGCAAAGGCAAAAGCAGCCGTTCCGCTCGCGAACAACAAAGAATTGCCCATGAGGTGCAACGTCTCGATAGAACCATACGCGGTGGCGTAGTTGTCCAACGTAAAGCGCGAGGCGGCATCGGCCGAATCCGGCGTCAGAAAGCTCTGCCAGAACAGGAAGCCCAGCGGCATGAGGGCCAGATAAGCCACCGCCAACAAGCAGGCCCCGATGACCATGGTCTGCGTGTTGAGGTGCCTCATCCATCCGCTTCGGTGGAACCTCCTTTCCAGGAGAGGGCTTGGCGCATTCATTGAAGTGCCCATGCTGCGTTCACTTTGCCTTCTTGACGATCATCTCGTCAAAGTTGGACAGCCATGCGGTCTGCATGTCGATCGCCTTGGCGGGATCGATGTATTTGAGTGAGGCATCGCGCAGTGGGTGCGGCAAGCGCTTGTGGGTGGTTACGTAGCTGAAGTCCTGCAAGATGCGCTGCCCCTCTTCGCTGATAATGAAGTCATAGAAGAGGATGGCTGAGGCTGGGTTTGGAGCATTCTTCAGGAGTGCCACAGTGCTGGGCTGAGCGATGACGGGCTTCAGTGCCAAGCCCTTGATGGGCGCGCCCTTGGACTTCATTTGCTCCGGATTCCAGTTGTAAACGGTCAGCGCCAGAGGCACCTCACCCGAAGCCACCATCGTGGTCAGCAGAGAATGCCCCTTGCGGGCAGAAATGCCATTGGTGGCCACGATGTTCTTGAAGATTTCACGGCCTCGTTCCTCACCCAGTTCGGCCATCAGCGTCCCAAACCAGCCGTGATTGTTCGCCTCGATTCCGAGGCGCCCCTTCCACTTCGGGTCTTGCAGATCCTCGTAGCGTTTTGGCAGCTCTTCTTCGGAGACTCGGCTGGTGTTGTATGCAGCAATCCACACGTCCAGCGTGATGCCTGTCCATTCACCGTGCGCCGGCACAGCCTGTGGGATCAGGTCAGCAAACAATGGCGAACGAACCGCTTGCAGCAGTTTCTCGCGATGCGCTGCCTCGTTCTCCGGCGCGTTGTTCTGTACGATATCCACCTCGAAGCGGTTGCCTCGTGCCTCCGTGATCAGCCGCTGCAGCACCGCCTCCGAACCCGCTCGCCAAGCACGTGTCTTGATCCCGTACTTTTTGGTGAAGGCTGTCATCACATTGCTCAAGGCCGGATACGCGTGGTAGACCGTGATGCCGTTTTCTTTCTTGGCCGCTTCGATCAGCCTGACCTGCCGATCTGCACCCTGGTATTCGGCCAGCTCCTTGACTCGGTCTTGGGCGTGAGCCACGCTGCCGCACAGACCCAGGACCACGAGTGCTCGCGAGAGCGCTTTCAACAGAACGTTTTGCATGGCTTGTCTCCTTCGTTATGGCGGCCTGGGCCGCTCGATAGTTTCAGTAAATACCGACACCGCTTTGGGTGCCCTGATCCAGCAAGCATTGCGGCCTGCCAGGTCATCCGGACTGGCTTCGCTCGCCGACTACGTCAACGCCGCGCGCCGGCATGGCGGCGGCACAGGTAGTCGAAGTTGATGGTGTACTGCTCCTGCTTGGTGATGGTGTCGTACAGGCGCTGGATACACGCATCGTCGAACACCTCGCCTACGGTTCCAGTCGCGTCAGCCAGCAACTGAATCTCGCAGGCGTTCTCCAGCATGATGGCCAGGATCGTCGATTCCTCGACGCTGCCGCCAACCACGGCCACACCATGGTTCCGCATCAGCACGGCCTTGTGTGGTCCAAGGGCCTTGGCCACACCAGCGCCCATCGCTTGCGTCCGAATCAGTTCGATGGTTTCCGTGAACACGGGAAGTCCGTCAAAGAACGCCACACTGGGCTGACTGATGGGCCGTAACGCCCTCCCGGTGGCCGAGAACGCCACAGCATGAGTGGGGTGGGTGTGGATGACACTCATCACATCCGGACGGACCTTGTAGATCTCCGAGTGGATGTAGACCTCGCTGTGCTTGCGCCCTCCCCCGCCGACCTTTTCCCCATCCAGGTTGCAGATCACGATGTTCTCGTGGGTGATCTCGTCAAAGCCATGGCTGTGAGGCTTCATATAGAAATGTGTTGGGTCGCCCGGAACGCGCACCGACACATGACCCCGAGTCAGATCCCCTTGACCCGCCGCCTCCAGAACGCAGCCAGCGTTGATGAGCGTCTGCCGAGCCTGCTCAGCGCTTAACGGTTGCTTCAATGCTGTCGCGTTAGCCATGTTGACCTTCGAGTTCGGCGGTTGCAGACGGATCTTTCTTCTCTCCTTCAAAAATTGCCACCAGGTCCTGTGCAATTGGCGAGTAGCGCGCATGCGTTCGGAGCATGAAACTCGAGAAGCCATCGCTGTTGTGGTGCTTCTTGCGCTCGTTGGGAAGGTCGATGCGAACGTTGCGCTGAGGGTCGCGAACGACACCGATGGGGTCTTGACCTTGCTCAATCTTCTTGTATTCGCGTCGCAGCACTCGGCGATATGTCGCAATACCTTTGTCGGAAGCCCCCAGGTTTTCTTGTGAGCGGTCGGCAATCGCACCCTGCGTCACCCAAGCCATCATGTCCTGCCCGTCCACGTTGTCCACGATGAACTCCCCGCTCGCATCCTTGTACGGCACTTCATACGTGTGAACTTTTCCCAGCAGTCGCTGAGGCACATCCACACCAACCGGGGGCACGTAGGCGTTGTACCAAAGATGCAAGGTGTTTTCGTCATCCATCGGCACCCTGATTTGGAAAGAGTAATAGCGAGACTTGTCATCCCCGTTGCCCACAGCAAGGATGTTGGGAAACACAACAGGGTGCCCCACCCGCCAGTCATCTCCATCTTCAGAATGCCCCTCCAGCAGACGGTGCTTGGTGATGCCGAACTCGAACTCACGGAAATCGATCTTGACGTGATGGGTGCTGATGGCCACCTTGACACCCTCTTGCTCCTTCAGGAACTCGTAGTGGTGCCCGTGCAACCATTCGGTGTGTATCGGGTCAAGTGAGTTCTCCATCACCTGTAACCAGTTCACAGGCAACTCCACACGACCCAACATCCGGATGGTGCCCTCGGTCACGAAGCCATCAAACCGCGGCAGCAATGGCACAGGCTTGGGGCCCAGGTAGGCAAAGAGCAGACCACCCATCTCCTGCACAGGGTACGCATCGATCGCGACCTTCTCGCGGAACGAACAGTTGTCGACTTCGTTCGGCTGCTCCAAGCACTTGCCCTCGACACTGAACTCCCACCCGTGATATGGGCACCGGATGCCCTCAGCGGTAGGGATGCCATGCACGAATGAAGCCCGACGATGCGGACACTGCTCGGCGATCAGACCCAGACTACCTTCGCGGTTGCGAAACAACACCAAGCTCTCCCCCAAGAGTCGCACTGGGCGCGTCCATTTGCCCTCCAGGTCGGCCGCAGCACAAATCGGGTGCCAGTACCGACGCATCAAATCACCCATCGGGGTCCCACGCCCCACACGGGTCAGAAATTCATTGCCTTCAACCGTTTCCATCACGCATCTCCTACACAGTGGTTTTGTCACGTTTCTCGAATTTACTTAGGTACAAAGTTTTTCGATTGACCGCAGTTTATCGCGACACGCACAGGACATTCAAGGTGAAAATCATCAACATTTCTAGGTGTTTACCATGATATTTGTCAAAATATCGGTGTTTTTACTTAGATAGAAAATTTATGAAAATGCCTCTTCTACCTACAATCCATAGGCCGTTATGCATGGTGCACAAGGCCGGATCCACATGGATTCCGAAGACACTTACAAGGAGACTTACTCATGAATAGAAACCTGATCGCTCTAGCCATCTTGGCAACCACTGGCACGGCCATGGCACAGTCCAACGTCGCGCTCTATGGCCGACTGGACGCATCTTTAGGCGAGACAAAGCTCAATGGATCCACGTCCAAGCAGCTCTACAGCGGGAACCTCACCACCAGTCGTTGGGGAATGCGAGGAAGCGAGGATTTGGGTGGTGGCCTGAAAGCCAACTTTCAACTCGAAACCGCACTCAGCGTGGTTGATGGATCCAGCGGCGCCGGGTTTTCACGGCAGTCATGGGTTGGCCTAAGTGGTGGCTTTGGCTCATTCAAGCTGGGCAAAACGGACAGCGTCTACAAGGACATCTATGACTTGGGAAACACCCACAATGTGTTTGATTCGGAGTTCACCGCAACCAAGGAAGCCTTCCGAGCTGGCTTGGGCAACTTCACCAGCCGCCCGAACAACCAAGTTCGCTATGACTCGCCCAACTTTGACGGCTTGAGTGCTGGCCTGACTCACTCGCTTCATGAGGATTCCGCCACTGCCCCTGACATCTCCGCCATCGATGTCCGCTACCGCACCGGAAGCCTGGATTTGGGTCTGGCCCACCAAGATGAAGACTCTGCCAACCTGGCCGACGATCGCAAGTTCACGGCCCTGACGGCCACTTACAACTTCGGCATGGCACGCGTGTCAGCGCTGTACCAGCAAGTCAAGGCCGGAGACAACCGGAAGGACAATGAACTCGGACTAGGCGTGAGCATCCCTATTGGCAGTTTCGACCTCTCGGCAGGCTACGGTCAGAGCACGAGCAAGTCGGTCGGCGGTGGTGTTGCGGCCAAGGGCAAAGCCTTCTCGCTGGGGGCAACCTATGCTCTGTCCAAACGCACGCGCACCTACGCTGGCTACATCAACGGCGACACAAAGAACGCCGTAGGAGTCACCACGCGTAAATACAGCCTGTTTGCTCTTGGAATCCGCCACGACTTCTGACAGCGGCTCAAGAAACGCCTGTACCTCTCAAGGCCTGAAGCCCACCGGCTCACTACGGCTGGTGGGGTAACAGGAGGACGTTGTTGGCCTTGATGCTGGTCACCTTGCTTTCCTGTAGACGTCCATGCAAGGGCCGACTACGGCAACTGTTTCACCAACTCCGGCACAGCGGAGAATAGATCAGCCTCCAGCCTGTAGTCGGCCACCGAGAAGATCGGGGCCTCGGGGTCCTTGTTGATCGCCACGATCACCTTGGAATCCTTCATGCCGGCCAGGTGCTGGATGGCCCCCGAGATGCCGCAAGCCACGTACAGCTGCGGCGCGACGATCTTGCCGGTCTGGCCGACCTGCCAGTCGTTCGGGGCGTAGCCCGCGTCCACTGCGGCGCGGCTCGCGCCCAGCGCGGCACCGAGCTTGTCGGCCAGCGGGGTCATGACTTCGTTGAACTTCTCGGCGCTGCCCAGCGCCCGTCCACCGCTGACGATGATCTTGGCAGCGGTGAGTTCGGGGCGGTCGCTCTTGGCGATTTCGCTGCCCAGGAAGGTGCTCTTGCCGCTGTCGGCCTGCGCGGCCTGGGTTTCCACGGCGGCGCTGCCACCGCTGGCGGCTGCGGGATCAAACCCGGTGGTGCGCACGGTGATGACATGGGTGGCGTCTGCGCTCTGCACGGTGGCAATCGCGTTGCCGGCGTAGATCGGGCGCTCAAACGTGTCGGCGGCGATCACCTTGGTGATGTCGCTGATCTGGCCAACGTCCAGTTTGGCAGCGACGCGCGGGGCGATGTTCTTGCCGCTGGCGGTGGCCGGGAACAGGAGGTGGCTGTAGCTGGACGCAATGGCCAGCACCTGGGCGGCCATGTTCTCGGCCAGGCCGTGCGCCAGGTACTCGGCGTCGGCGTGGATCACCTTGCTGACGCCGGCGATCTGGGCGGCTGCGGCTGCAGCTGCCCCGGCGTTGTGGCCGGCGATGAGCACGTGCACCTCGCCACCACACTGGGCGGCGGCGGTGACGGTGTTGAGCGTGGCGCCTTTGATGGTGGCGTTGTCGTGTTCGGCAATGACGAGTGCGGTCATGTTGTTGTTCCTCAGATCACTTTGGCTTCGTTCTTCAGCTTCTCGACCAGGGCGGCCACATCGGCCACCTTGATGCCAGCGCCGCGCTTGGGCGGTTCGCTGACCTTCAGGGTCTTCAGGCGCGGCGTGACGTCCACCCCGAGGTCTTCGGGCTTGACGATGTCCATCTGCTTCTTCTTGGCCTTCATGATGTTGGGCAGCGTCACGTAGCGCGGCTCGTTCAGGCGCAGGTCGGTGGTGACGATGGCGGGCAGCGTGAGGCTCAGGGTTTCCAGGCCACCATCCACTTCGCGGGTCACGTTGACCTTGCCGTCCACCACTTCGACCTTGTTGGCAAACGTACCCTGGGGCAGGTCGGCCAGGGCCGCCAGCATCTGGCCGGTCTGGTTGCAGTCGTCGTCGATGGCCTGCTTGCCCAGGATCACGAGGCCGGGCTGTTCCTTGTCCATCAGCGCTTTGAGCAGCTTGGCCACGGCCAGCGGCTGCAGCTCTTCGGCCGTTTCCACCAGGATGGCGCGGTCCGTGCCGATGGCCATGGCGGTGCGCAGGGTTTCCTGGCATTGCGTCACGCCGCAGGAGACGGCGATGACTTCGGTGACGACACCCTTTTCTTTGAGGCGCACGGCTTCTTCGACCGCGATCTCGTCAAACGGGTTCATGCTCATCTTGACGTTGGCCAGGTCCATGCCGGACTGGTCGGCCTTGACGCGCACCTTGACGTTGTAGTCCACCACGCGTTTGACGGATACAAGAATTTTCATCATCAGGGTTCTAGAATATTTGAGGTCTGAGCCTAGTCAGAAAAAATGGAACTCATCAATTGCTGCCGCAACTGAAACTTCTGTATCTTCCCGGTTGAAGTTTTTGGCAATGGTCCGATCACAACCTTTTTTGGAACCTTGAAACGAGCCAGCTTTGTGCGGCAATGCTCTATCAGTTCGGTCTCGCTGGTAGTGACTCCGTCGACAAGTTCAACGAATGCGCAGGGCGACTCTCCCCATCGGGGATCAGGCTGTGCTACGACTGCGGCGAGCCGCACACTAGGATGGGTGTAAAGAGCTTCTTCGAGCTCAAGAGAGTTGATGTTTTCACCACCCGAGATGATTACGTCTTTGGAGCGATCACGGATTTGCACGTAGCCGTCCGGACACAGCACGGCCAAATCGCCCGAGTGGAACCAACCACCCTCAAAGGCCTCTTGGGTTGCCTCGGGGTTCTTCAGATAGCCTTTCATGGTCATGTTTCCCCGAAACATGATTTCTCCGACTGTTTCTCCGTCCATGGGAACAGGCAGCATGGTCATAGGGTCCAGAACGGCCATACCTTCCTGGACTGTGTACCGAACGCCTTGGCGGCTCTTGCGTTTGACCAGATCATGCAACCCCAACGATTTCCATTCATCCTGTTCGGCACACACCGCGGATGGACCGAAGACTTCGGTCAGGCCATAGATTTGCGTGATCTCGATTCCCATTTTCTGTAAAGCTTCGATAACCGGTGCGGGAGCTGGTGCGCCGCCAATCAGCCCGCAGACGGCGTGCCGGATACCCCGTTTTTCCTCGTCCGGCGCAAAAGCCAGCATGGCATGAACAACTGGAGCCCCACAGTAGTGGGTGACTCGATGTTCTCGGATTGCCGACAGGATGGTGGAGACCTCGACCTTCCGCATACACACGCTGGTGCCAGCGTTGGCGGCTAACGTCCAAGCAAATCCCCACCCGTTGCAATGAAACAGCGGCAGTGTCCAGAGAAACACCGCATGCCTCGGCATACCCCAGTCAATCATGTTTGAAAGAGAAACTAGGTAAGCGCCGCGGTGGTGATACACCACTCCTTTCGGGTTGCCGGTGGTCCCCGACGTGTAGTTGAGGGCAATCGACTGCCACTCATCCTCAATTTTGTACCCCTGCCATGTCGGATCGCCGTCGGCCAGGAGCTGCTCGAAGTCATTTCGTCCTAGACGATGTCCTCCATCGAACGCTGGATCCACGATGTCGATCACGATGGGTTTTTCATTCAGAAGGTCGAGCGCCGAGCCGACCACATCGGCGTATTCCGTATCCGTTATCAGAACCTTCGCTTCTCCATGTTGGAGCATGAAAGCAAGGGTGGCCGGATCGAGGCGTACGTTTAGCGTATTGAGTACAGCACCACACATGGGAACGCCGAAGTGGAGCTCCAACATTTCGGGCGTGTTGGCCGCCACAACAGCCACCGTATCCCCCACACCTACTCCGAGAGCCGCTAGAGACGAGGCGATACGACGGCTCCGCTCTAGTAACGCCTTCCAGGTCACCCGACGGTCCCCATAGATGATGGCGATGCGATCTGGATAGACCTCAGCAGTTCGCAACAAGAAGGAGATGGGAGACAGCGGTACAAAATTGACCGCCGTTTTCTCAAGCACATCGGATGTGCCGTTTAGTGCTTTCATATCGAGTAGGGTTCGGATCGGAGGAGGTTCAGCGCAGGACAGACCGGGAAATGATCATCCTTTGAATTTCAGATGTTCCCTCGACGATCTCCAAGACTTTTGCATCTCCAAATGCGCGCGACACCGGGTACTCGGTCATGATGCCGTTGCCCCCATGGACCTGCACCGCTTGGTGAGCTGCTTCCATGGCTTTCTCGGTGGCAAAGAGCTTGGCCATCGAAGCCTGCAGATCGTTGGGACGTCCCTCGTCCTTGGCAACTGCAGCGTCGTAGAGCATGAGTCTGGCAGCGTGAGCGTTTGTGGCCATGTCGGCCACCTTGAACTGCAGAGACTGAAACTGGTTGAGCTGCTTGCCGAAGGCTGTGCGTTCGCTCATGTATTTCACGGAGCGTTCAAGCGAGCCTTGCAGAATGCCCAAACCCAGGATGCCGATCAGGATGCGCCCAGTGCTGACCTGTGCCAGCGTCTGCTTCAACCCCGATCCGACTTCACCCAGCAAGTGATCAGCTGGGATGGTGCAGTTTTCGAAAAAAAGTTCGCAGGTTGAGGATCCACGCCAGCCAATTTTGTTGAGTTTCTTTCCGTTGCTAAAGCCCGGTGCATTGTTCGGAACAATGAAATTGGACAGCTCTTTGCGCCCATCAGGGCGCGTGCCCGTGACTGCTGCGATCACCAGCGGGCCTGTGATGCGTGAACCCGAGTTGCTGATAAAAGTCTTCGAACCGTTTATTACCCACTGCCCATCGGTCAGAACCGCCCGGGTTTGGATGTTGGCGGCATCAGAGCCTGCATTTGGCTCCGTTAAACCGATACACCCCACCTGACTTCCGTCCAGGATGGGACGCAGATAGCGCTGTTTCTGCGCTTCGGTTCCGAAGTTGTTGAGCAGACTGGCCGCTGTCGAGTTGGCCATGATGGAGACAGCCACCGCGCAATCGACACGGGCAATCTCTTCCAATACGATGGCAAAGCCGAGCCAGTCGCCACCGCCACCGTTGTAGGCTTCTGGGTAGGGAAGGCCGATGTAGCCCAGCTCACCCGCCTTTTGCCATATCTCGTAGGGAAACTCCTCGTCTTCCCACAGTGTGTGGGAAGACGGTGCAATTTCCTGTTCGGCAAAGCGGCGCACCGCTTCACGGATGGTTTCGTGATACTCGCTGACTTGGTACATGTCTCTTGTCCTTAGTAAGATTCGTCGAGCATCTGCCTGTAGTCGTCCACGGTGGCCGCCCGCGGATTGGTGGCATGGCAGTGATCCTTCATGGCTGCAGCGGCAATGTCGGCCAGCACAGAACGTGGCACCCCCATCGCGCCGAGACCACGTGGCATGCCGATCCGCGTGTTGAGCAGTTCGATGTGTTCGGCGGGATCGGCACCGACTTCCAAACCCATTGCCTGGACCAGTGCGGCCTGCTTGGATTCAGTGGCGCTTTTGTTGAAGCGCAGAACGGCGGGCAGCAACACCGCGTTCAACGTGCCGTGGTGGAGCGAAACGCCTGGAACCGCACCCAGGGGATGCGACAAGGCGTGCACCGCGCCAAGGCCCTTCTGAAAGGCCAGCGCTCCCTCCATTGCTGCCACCATCATGTTCCAACGGGCATCGCGGTCCGAGCCGTCACGGGTGGCCTTTTCGATGTTGTCCATACCCCGGCGCAGACCATCGAGAGCGATCGCCTCCGCTGGCGGGTTGATGGCGGGTGCCAGAAAAGTCTCGATGCAGTGGGCAATGGCATCCATGCCAGTGGCGGCGGTGAGCATGGGGGGCAGCCCCAGTGTCAGATCTGGGTCGCAGATGGCCACCTTGGGCAGCAGGAAAGGGCTGAGCAAACCCAGCTTGCGGCCCGAATTCATGACGATGACGCTGCCGCGACCCACTTCGCTGCCGGTTCCCGCTGTCGTGGGTATAGCCACCAGGGGGGCGACACGCTCGGAGATACGTGATGCACCGCCCTCGACGGCTGCATAGGTCTGGAGAGGATCGGGGTGCGTGGCGAGGAGCGCGGTCGCCTTGCCCAAGTCGATTGAGGAACCGCCTCCAATGGCGATGATGCCGTCGCATTCGCTGTCTACGAACATTTTCGTTGCTGCAATCACGGCCGTTTCTGTCGGGTTCGGAGGGGTGTCTTCGTAGATGCTGAACGCAACGGTATCGCCCAGCGACTCGATTACCTTACCCAGGATGCCTGCTGCGCGAATGCCTTTGTCGGTCACGATCAGCGGGCGCCGGATGCTCAGCCGGTGAAGCTCAGCACCCAGAAGCTTGATGGCGCCATGATCAAGTTGTACGGTGGTCAGATAGTTGATGGTGGCCATGTGTTTCCTATATGGGTCTGTGTATTGAGTCAGTTGAATTTGGTAGCGCCCGGTAGGACGCCACCGATGCGGTGGTCAGGGGCGGAAGAGTTGGGCATCCATCAGTCGCAAGGGCGTGGCCACACGGACGGGCGGAAACGCCATGAGGTCAAGCACCTGTGTCTGGACGTCAATGCCCGGCGCCACCTCCTCCAGCACGAGGCCCTCAGGGGCGACCGAGAAGACCGCGCGTTCGGTGACGATCCAAGCCTTCTGACCCCGTTCTTTGACGTTGCGTCCGAGCGGGTAGGTGATTTCATCGACCTGCTCGACGAACTTGCGGACCTTGCCTTCGCGCTCAACAGACAAGGTCCCCGCAGAGGCCTCCGCCGTCAGTCCTGCGGTGGTGAAGGTTCCCGTGAAAATCAGTTCACGAGCGTTGTAGGCGATGTCGATGAAACCGCCGGGTCCCGGATTGGCAGCGCCGAACCGGCTGACATTGATGTTGCCGGAGCTGTCGATCTGGGCGAAAGCCAGCACAGCCATCGGGCAATTCCCACCATTGATGAAGTCGAACTGAGCAGGGCCGTCGATCAGGGCTTCCGGGTATTTATTGGCCGAGAACTGCCAGCCACTCATAACGACACCGCCAAAAGGGCCATGCTCGGTGGTGAAGCTGTAGTCGTGCAGGCCTCCATCCTCAAACGCGCCATCTTCCAACATCACGGCGGGCACATCCGAGGACGCACCGAATCCGAAGATGCTGACCTCTCCTTTTCGGACGTACTGTGCAGCACGGCGGGCAATGACTTTGTCGGGCCCTGGCGCGAGCAGGTTCGGCTTGTGGCCGCTGAACAGTTGTCCCCCGAGGTAGGTATCGTCGTGGCGTACCTCGGTGGTCATCATCGCGTTGGGCTCGACCACGATACGATCCACCAGTTCACCAGGAATGCGCACCGAATGCACGGGCCGCGCATTGCGGGGGACCAGTTTTCGCACCTGGGCAATGACCGTGCCGCCCGATGCCTTCACAGCCAGGGCCATGGCCAGCGCGCAAGACACCAAGGGCTCGTCCTCGAAGCTCAGGTTGCCATGCTCGTCGGCGCTTGTAGCTCGAATGAACGCCACGTCCAGAGGCCAAGTCGGGTAGAACAGGTATTCCTTGCCGTCCAGTTCCTTGACCTTGACCAGATCATCTTGGGCACGGGTCGTGTATTTGCCGCCTTGCTGCCGGGGATCGATATAAGAACCGATGCCTATCTGTGTGAGGTAGCCCGGGCTGCGCCTAGCAACTTCCCGTAGCCAGTGCATGGTGGCGCCTATTGGCCAACAGTAGGCCTCGACTAGGTTCTCCCTGATCAGCCGCATCACCTCCGGCCGCTGCCCCGTGGCTGGATTCACGGCATTGATGAAATTTCCAGAGACGATGCGCTTCATCAATCCCTCAATGGCCACATGGTCCATACCACGTATGTGCATGCCATCCCCGACGCTGACCGGAAAGTAGAAGGTCAGGTCGCGCGGCGTGCCGGTTTCGCGAAAGCGATGGGCCAGCGCCTGAAACAGCGCATCTGGCGTCAGCCAGCCGATCACCCCGACACTGGCGATGCTCTGGCCAGGTCGGATGTCACCCACCGCCTGTGCTGCGGTACAAATTTTTTTCATGGCAGTCCTCTCAACGTCGCTGGACTTAGGCCTGAAAGTGGATGATGTGGGTCCCCACGCAGACCGTCTCACCACGCTGGTTGATCAGCGTGGCTTCCGCCCATAGCCGCCGTTTTTCGTCATCGGCTCGTGCGATGCGGTAGTTGACCGTCAAGGTATCGCCGATGCGCACGGCCTTGGTGAAGCGCACGTTGTCATAGCCGTAGGACACCGCCGGTCGTTTGACCATATCGAGGTATTTGGTGACTGCGCCCGCAATGAAGCCCACCATCATGGCGCCCTGTGCAATGCGACCACCAAAGCCCATTCGTTTGCAGTACTCCTCGTCCATGTGGTTTGGGTGGTTATCTCCGCTGATGCCGGCGAACGCATAGATGTCGTATTCGCCCAGCGTGCGGGTATAGCTGGTGCTGGTGCCTATGAGAGTGGATACCGATCCTTCATGGGGAAATTTCAAATCAGACATGGTGGCCTCTAGCGTGAGTAAAGAAAAGTTGAGATTGCGATGGACTCAGGCCCGGGTCGGCTCGATCGTGCCAGCGAGCGCCAGCAGGCTTTCAAAAAGAAAGTAGTCGCCCCAGATCAATTCGTTTTCCATCGCGACGCCGTTGCGCTTGTTGAAGCAGCCGGCGGTGAGGATGCCGGGCTGCCGCAGATCCATCGGCGACACCGGGGTGAGGTAGTTCACGGCGAGGTGCTCGATAGCGGTCTCTGCAGCCTGGCGATACGCCTTTGCTCTGCCTGGGATCAACGCAGCGAGCTTGAGCAGGCTGGCGGCGGCAATCGCCGTGGCCGATGTGTCCCGGTTGGTGTTAGGTATGGAAGGGTCGTCGAAGTCCCAGAAAGCCACACCGTCCGCCGGCGCGTGCGCCAACCACCAGTCCGCGACCCGAACGGCATCGGCCTCGAACGCTTTTTCACCGTGCGAGAGCGCCTGCGCCAAGCCGAGCATGGCCCAAGCTTGGGCGCGTCCCCAAGTGCTGCTGTCGTGAATGCCCTTGTGCGTGTAGCGCCTGATTAGGGAACCGTTTTCAGGATGGAATGTGGCCGACTGGCAAACCGACCCGTCGTCGCGCACGCACAAGGCGATGTGCTGGCGCAAGTGCTGGCGACCTATCTCAGCACTGTTCAACGTCGGCTCGTGGCTCAGCAACAGGGCTGCCGTACCAGGCAATGCATCAATGTTGGCTTCGTGAGTACCGACGCTGGAGGCCTCCTCGGCCTCCAGCCCCAGCGGTATAAGTCGCGCCCGGGCGTTGTACATATCGACTAGGCTCCGGGTACCAGCCGAGGCCAGTACCTGCGCCTCCTTGTCAGCCAGGAGGATCGCACCCAAATGTGCGCCGTACCAGAAAAGGAAGCCTTTGAAAACCGAATTGGACGACACACGGGGAGCCAACAGGGCGGACCAGCGTCTGGCGCCCTCAAGGTATCGGGCTTGACCAGTGTGAAGTGCCGCAAGCCAGAGCTGTCCGACCCAGAATCCACCAGTCCAGTCGGCACCCGGGCTGCGCACCCAAGTGCCATCCTCAGGATTCCCATAGTGAGGGAACCCCTCCTGTGGCTGTGCCAAGGTGGCATCTATGCGTTGGCACATGCGCGCGATCGCGTTGTCAACCGTGGTTTTATCCATGCTTTTGTCTCCAATCTGAGGGCTCTATGGAATGTCCGGAGTGGTTTTGTTGCCGGACAGTGGGTTCTCTGGAGGGCATCGTATGGAGCTCTTTAATGCATGTCCAATATATAATTAGTCCTTGTTTTAGATGAAATAAGTATCAATATGGACCTGCGACACCTGCGCTATTTCGTTGCTGTTGCCGAGGAGTTGAGCTTCACAAAAGCAGCCGAGCGCCTGCACAAGGCTCAGCCTCCGGTTAGCCAGCAAATCCGCCAGTTGGAGGAGGAGATCGGCGTGACTCTGCTCTTGCGCACAAGGCGCCATGTCGAACTGACCGAGGCGGGTCGAGTCTTTCTCGATCAGGCTCGGCAGATCCTGCGGTCCACCGAGGGCGCAGTGGTGCAGGCCCAGCGAGCGCAGCGTGGAGAAATCGGACGCATCACGGTGGGTTTCTTCGAGCACATGTCCTACACCTTGCTGCCCCCAATACTGCTGGCCTACCGTGAGCGCTTCCCAGCCGTGGAAGTTCAGCTGAGGTGGTTCCCGGTGATCAGCCAGGCGGAGGCCTTGCGCCGCGGTGACATAGATATTGCATTTCTGCGCACGGTGCCCGACATGAGTGATGTCACCTGGGAAACCATTCTGGAGGAGCCTTTTGTGCTCGCGGTCCCCTCCAACCATGCTCTGGCCGGCGCGGAATCTGTGTCCCTGAAAAGCTGCGCCCAGGAACAGTTCATCATGTACATGGAACACTTGGCGCCGGACTTTCGCGCCGCACACATGCGCATGTGTGCCTCAGCCGGTTTCGTTCCGAAGGTGGCTTCGGAGGTGGGGCAGGTCTACACCCTGCTGGGTCTGGTCAGCTCTGGAGCCGGCATTGGCTTCGTACCGGCCTCGGTGCAGAAGGTCCACTTCGATCTCGTGAAATACAAGCCCATCCAGGGCAAGCCCGTTACCTACGAAGTGCTTCTTGGCTGGAGTCAACGCAATCCCACGCCTCTCATGAAGGCGTTTGTCGAGACTGCGAAATCGGTGTTGTGAGATGCATCGATCGTCGAGCATCTCAACTACCCACAGGCTTTGATGCCGCTTTCCGCTCAGTTAGCCAAGACGAAATTGCCATCGACCAGACGAGGAATGGCCAGCACATTCACATCGGACAACGCGGCGGGCAACAGGTCGACGGGAAAGTTTTGGTAGCACACCGGGCGGAGAAAGCGATCTATCGCGGCGCTCCCGACAGAGGTAGATCGACTGTCAGTGGTAGCAGGAAAGGGACCGCCATGCACCATCGCGTGGCTCACCTCGACCCCCGTGGGAAAGCCGTTGACAAGAATTCGGCCCACCTTGTCTTCCAGCAATGGCAATAGGCGTCGAGCTAGTGACACATCTCCAGAGTTCATCTGGAGGGTAGCCGTGAGTTGGCCTTCCAGGCATCCCAGCAGATCCGCCATCTCGTCCACATCCCGACAACGAACGAGCAGCGAACTTGGTCCGAAAATCTCGTCTCTCAACTCAGCATGACTCAGAAAGCTGTCCGCGTCAGTCGCAAAGAAATGTGCCCTGGCGCCACATCGGCCCGAAGTCGCCTGACCCATGGCGATCGTCTCGACACGCTCGTGTTCAGCCAGGAGCTTTACACCCGCTGCATATGCAGCGGCGATTCCTGGCGTCAGCATGACGCCAGCCACCTTGTTGCGCAAAGACTGGGCCGTTGCATCCACGAAATTCTCGAGTTCAGGTCCCGTGATTGCGATGACGATACCTGGATTGGTGCAGAACTGGCCTACGCCCATGATCAGGGAGTCCGCAAATGCTTGGCCGATGCTCTCGGCACGAGCTAACAAGGCTTGTGGTAACAGGACCACCGGGTTGATGCTACTCATTTCGGCGTAAACAGGGATTGGGACATCGCGCGCGGCAGCCCGCCGGGACAGCGCCAGTCCGCCGGCGCGGGACCCCGTGAATCCCACTGCGCAAATGGCCGGGTGATCAACCAGTGCCTCGCCGACCGCATTGCCGACACCTTGGATCAGCGAAAAAGTTCCTTCTGGCAAACCACATTCGGCCACCGCTGCTTGCACAGCGCGTCCCACTAGTTCCGAGGTCCCGGGGTGAGCACCATGCGCCTTCACTACAACAGGACAGCCCGCGGCAAGTGCCGCTGCTGTGTCACCTCCAGCCACGGAAAAAGCTAGGGGAAAATTGCTTGCTCCAAATACGGCCACTGGACCCAGCGCTACATGGCACTTGCGCAGATCGGGCCGAGGAAGTGGAGTGCGCTCTGGCTGCGGCGAATCAAGCGTGGCACCCAGCCAGTGGCCCATTCGAACCACCCGGGCAAAGTGACGCAATTGGCCCGTGGTGCGGCCACGTTCACCTTCCAGTCGCGCCTTGGGCAAGGCTGTTTCCAGGGCAGCGCGCTCGGTGAGCGAGTCACCGAGTTCCTCGATGTGGCGCGCGATCGTTTCAAGAAAATGCGCTCGCTGATGTGGTGTGGTGGCCCGGTAGATCGGGAAGGCCGCCGCCGCCAGCCTACAGGCGCGGTCCACATCGCCCACTTCACCGCAACCAAACACCGGGTCGATTTCCAAGTTCAAGGTCGGTGAAAAGGCCTTGAACTCACCGCTCTTTCCCTTGATCGAGACGGCTCCAATGAGCATGCTTCCTGTGATTTCCATCATTGTTCCTGAACTGCTGCCCCAGCGGATCCCCGCAGAGCAATGTGCTGATGTCGGCTTTCGCCGACCACTCGTCCTGCCAGGTCGGCGGAGACCGTGGTTGCCGCAATCCTTCGTGGGTAGCGGCGAAGGGATTGGTGCCTATTTGACAAGCGGACAGTTGCCGTCTGTCAATGGTCGGAAGGCTTCGTTCGCCGGGATGGTGGCGACTTGCTTGTAGAAGTCGCCTGGATAGCGCGATTCAGACGGCTTCTTCACTTCAAACAGATAGAGCGGGTGAATCTTGCGACCATCCTGCCGGATGCTGCCTTTACCAAAAAGTTTGTCCTCGGTGGGGGTGGCTTTCATATGCGCCACTACGGCAGCGCCATCGCCGTCAGCCTTCAGGGCGGCAACCGACTTGAGGTAGTGCATCACCGACGAATAGACGCCGGCCTGCGCCATGGTCGGGAACTTGCCTTTGTTGGCGGCTACGAACTCTTTGCCAAACTTGCGGTTTTCCTCGGTCATGTCCCAATACCAGGATTCGCTCAGCACCAGTCCTTGGGCCGCCTTCAGGCCCAGTGCCTGAACGTCGCTGATGAAGACAAGCAAGCCAGCGAGTTTCTGTCCCCCCTCGGTAATGCCAAACTCCGAGGCCTGCTTCACAGCACCAATGGTGTCTCCACCGGCATTTGCCAGGCCAATGACCTTTGCCTTGGACGCCTGTGCCTGCAGCAGGTAGGAAGAAAAATCAGTGCCGGGGAATGGGTGACGTACTTTGCCGAGTACCTTGCCCCCGCTCTTAACCACGACACTCTCTGTATCACGTTCAAGCGCGTGGCCGAATGCATAGTCGGCCGTGACGAAATACCAGCTGTCGCCACCTGTCTTGACCACGGCCTTCCCTGTGCCATTGGCCAAGGCCCAGGTATCGTAGGACCAGTGGATAGAGTTCGGCGTGCAGGCCCTCCCGGTCAGGTCGGACGTACCGCCTCCGGATACGATCAGCACCTTGTTCTTTTCTTTGACGATCTCGTTGATGGCGAGAATCACCGACGAGGTTGGGACGTCGAAGATGGCATCGACTTTGTCCGCATCCAGCCAGCGGCGCGTGATGCTCGCTCCGACATCGGGCTTGTTTTGGTGGTCGGCGGACACGATCTCGACCTTCAGGCCGTGTTTCTCGGGGCCAAAATCTGCTACTGCCTTTCTTGCCGCCCAGATTGAACCTGGGCCGGACAGGTCGGCATAGACGCCAGTCTGATCGTTCAACACACCAATGCGAACGACGCCCTCAGTGATTTGGGCCTGCGCCGCTTGGGTGGCCATCAGGGCCGTCAGTACCAGCAGTTTGAATCCGGACTTTTTCAGCATGTCTATCTCCTTCGGGGTGGGTTGAAAACACAGAAGGCCTGCACCCGAGGCGGAATTGCCTGGGTTTGGCTAGGGGAGGGAATCGGAAGGGGTTCTGACGAACCACTTTGGGATGGGCTACGACTCAGCGTTTTGCCTGAGTTGGCACCGTGGTGGTGGATGTAACAGCTGATCCGGTCCACCCCTCGCGTGGCCGCTGGGGTTTACCCTCGCGACCACCGACCACGTTTTTGTACAAGGCAGCCAGTTCGCCAGCGACGCCACGGCGAAAAAGCAGGACGCAAAGTACAAAGATGCTGCCAATGATCACGGTGATCATCGAGCCCACTTTGTCTGCGAGTGTGTTCTGCAGGATGACCACAATGGCAGCGCCAACTAAGGGCCCAAAGACTGTACCGAGTCCACCCAACAGAGTCATCAGAACCACTTCACCCGAGGTGTGCCAATGGGCGTCGGTCAGGGTCGCGAACTGGAATACCAGGGCCTTGGTCCCACCAGCCAAACCGGACAGTCCAGCCGAAAGCACGAAGGCCATCAGCTTGTACCGATTCACGTCGTAGCCCAACGAGATGGCGCGTGCTTCATTCTCCCGGATCGCTTTCAGAATTTCACCGAAGGGCGAGTGGATGATCCGACGGATCAGCCAGAAGCCAAACACGAAGATCCCGAAGACGAAGTAGTACATATTGACATCGGAGGAGAGGTCAACCAGACCCAGGAGTCTGCCCCGCGGAATGCCGTGCATGCCATCTTCACCGCCCGTGAACGGGGCTTGGAGGAACACGAAGTACATCATCTGCGAGAGCGCCAGAGTGATCATGGCGAAGTAGATGCCCTGGCGGCGGATGGCCAGCGACCCGAACACGAACCCCAAGCCTGCAGAGGCGAATACTGCGACCAGAATTGCTATCTCAGGAGGCAGACCCCAGGACTTGGTGCTGTAGCCAACCACATAAGCGGACGTGCCGAGAAACACAGCATGACCAAAGGACAGAAGGCCGGTGTAGCCGATCAGCAAATTGAAGGCACAGGCGAAGAGGCCAAAGCACAGCACCTTCATGATCATTGTTGGGTAAAAGAGAAAAGGCGCCGCCATGCCGATCAATAACAAGGCCCCGTAACCCAAGAAACGTCTGTTCATCTTTGACTCACTTTTCTTTGCCAAATAGGCCTGATGGCCGAAACATCAGCACGATGGCCATGATCACAAAGACCACGGTGGCCGACGCTTCCGGATAGAAAACCTTAGTGAGTCCTTCGACCACACCGAGACTCACGCCAGTGACAATCGCGCCCAGAATGGATCCCATGCCACCAATGACCACGACTGCGAAGACGGTGATGATCAGGTTCGATCCCATCAGCGGGCTGAGCTGTCCAGTGGGTGCAGCCAGCACACCAGCAAATCCTGCGAGTCCAACCCCGAAGCCGTAGGTCAGCATGACCATGACCGGCACATTTATGCCGAACGCTTGGGTCATCTTCGGGTTCTCAGTGGCCGCGCGCAGATAGGCACCCAGACGGGTCTTTTCAATCACGAACCAGGTCAGGAAACACACGGTGAGGGACGACACCACCACCCATAGCCGGTACTTGGGCAAGAACATGAAACCGAGGTTGATGCCGCCTGCAATTTCATCTGGTACCGAAAAAGGTTGTCCTGATACACCGTACAAGTGGCGGAAAAAACCTTCGATGATCAGTGCGAGGCCGAAGGTCAACAGCAGACCATAGAGGTGATCCAGCTTGTAGAGCCACTGAAGTAGGCTGCGCTCAATCGCAATTCCGAAGAGCCCCACCAACAGAGGGGCCGTGAGCAAGGACCACCAGTAGCTGATGCCCAAGTACTCCATTCCCATCCATGCAACGAACGCGCCCATCATGAACAAGGCGCCGTGCGCAAAATTGATGATGTTGAGCATGCCAAAAATCACTGCGAGCCCCAGGCTCAGGATGGCGTAGAAGGAACCGTTTACGAGCCCCAAAATCACCTGCCCCATCAGGGCTTGTATCGGGATGCCAAATAGCGATGTCATCATGTCTCCTTCGCAAACTCAGACGCCCAGGAGGTCCTGGAGCACGTGTTGCTTCTCATTGATTTCGTGCTGATGGATCTCTGCGGCAATCTGTCCGTGCTCGACCACATACATGCGGTCGGCCAGTGGTGCGGCAAAGCGGAAGTTTTGCTCGACGAGGAGAATCGTGTAGCCCTTGACCTTGAGGTCACGGATGACCTGGGCCAGTTTTTGTACGATCACGGGTGCCAAGCCTTCCGAGATTTCGTCCAGCAGCAACAACCGGGCGCCGGTGCGCAGGATGCGCGCCATGGCCAGCATCTGCTGCTCCCCACCGGACAGGCGGGTGCCCTGGCTGTGGCGGCGCTCGTACAGATTGGGGAACATCGCGTAGATCTCGTCCAGACTCATGCCCCCGCTCCCCACCCGGGGTGGTAACAGCAGGTTCTCTTCACAGGACAGACTTGCATAGATCGCCCGCTCCTCGGGGCAAAATCCGACCCCCAGTCTGGCGATATGGTGGGGCGCCATGTCGATAACCTCGCGGCCGTTGAGCATGATCGAACCGGTGCGCTTGCCTGTGAGTCCCATGATCGATCGCAGCGTGGTAGTTCGACCCGCACCATTGCGACCCAAAAGGGTCACGCACTCACCCCGATTCACCCTCAAGTCAAGCCCGTGCAGGATGTGGGATTCGCCGTAAAAAGTGTGCAGATCGGTGATCCGCAGGTATTCATTGACCATGCTCAATGCCCTTCCTGTGATCCGAGTGCCGCCTCGGCGCTGCCCATATAGGCCTCAATCACAAGCGGGTCGGCGGACACCTCGGCATAGGTTCCTTGTGCGAGCACACTGCCACGTGCCAGCACCGTGATGGCATCGCTGATCCCGGACACCACCTTCATGTTGTGTTCAACCATGAGAATGGTTCGGTTGACAGCGACCTTCTTGATCAACTGCATCACGCGTTCGACGTCCTCATGTCCCATGCCCTGGGTCGGCTCGTCCAACAGCATCAGTTCAGGATCCAACGCAAGCGTGGTCGCGATTTCCAGTGCTCGTTTGCGCCCATAAGGCATTTCCGCAGTGACCATGTCAGAAAAGCCTGCCAAGCCAACGTGACCCAACAGTTCCATCGCACGGTCGTTCAGCGTATCCAGGATGACCGGGGAGCGCCAGAAGTGATAGGAGACGCCGAGTTTTCGCTGAAGGGCGATGCGCACGTTCTCCATCACCGTGAGATGTGGGAACACCGCGGATATCTGAAACGAGCGAATAACCCCACGCCGAGCAATCTGAGCGGGCTCTTCCCGTGTGATCTCGAAACCGTTGAAATGAATACTTCCGCGGGTGGGCGATAGGAACTTGGTCAGGAGATTGAAGCAAGTGGTCTTGCCCGCTCCATTGGGACCGATAAGCGCATGAATGTGGCCTCGCTGAATGCCGAGGTTGACGTCGTTGACGGCAACGAAGCCTTTGAACTCTTTTGTGAGTCCAGAGGTCTTGAGTATGAAATCCTGTGTCATGGTCCGAGCGATGTCTCCGCTTGTTATGGGCGAGAGATTAGGACCCCAGACAAGATACGTCAAATATCTTATTTGTCTAGTGTTGAGACGTTTTACGAATAACTTTGATGTCAAAACAGCGGCATCTACTGTGTCAGCCAGGCCCTATGCCAAGTCGGTAAGGATCACGCGATTTATGTAGCTCGCTGCGCTATCCAACAGTGGTTGTTTGACGTTGCTCGAATAGCTCAGAATTTACGGCTTGACGACCCGGAACTAGTACTGGTACCCGTGTAGATAGAGAGTCGAACGCGAGGTCGAGCGAAGTCACCCTGGGCAACCCGGCGTGCAGAGTCCCGTTGTCCAGCGACAAGAGGCCATGGAGTTCTGTCTTCACGGTCGCTGGTTGATTCGGATCAACGGCGGCTTTCGGGTTGCTTTTTGGTAAGGTTGGTCAATCGGCAGTTCAGGGTCGGGCACAACCGCTTACTTCGGGCACGACGAGTCGTTCTCGAAGCGCGGCCAGGCTGGCCTGAGTTAAGTGGCCGGTGCAGTTGAAGCGGTCGTTCGGACCTTCCATCCTCGTATGACAGGTAGCCGCGGCGGCCAACATTCAGGCGTGCCAGGTCACCGGCAGCATCCAGCCTGAAGCTGATGTCGATGTGGCAGCGGCCGGAGTGCAGCGAGTGCCGTCCCCCGACAGCCACCTGATTGTTTAGTTGCCACCTCATTGTTAAAGTTGCAACTTCATGAACAATGCACTTCAAAAACCAAAGGCGCTAGATACAAAAGCGGATGGCTGTTGGAAGGGCCCCAAAGGCCACATACATGTTGAAGTCAAGAAAACTAACAGCGTGCGCGACGTTCGCGGTGCCCTGCTGACGCTCGCTTACCTCATCGGACAAGAGCCCTCGAAGAACCAGGCCGTGTGCGTTGTCGTTGAAACGCGGCTCTCATCCGGGAGACTGGAAGAGGAACTGGTGCGTTTTCGGCAAGTGATCCACCCAGCCATCGCGAATCGCATTCACTTCCTGCTCGGCAAGGGCGAGGCGCAGGGACACCACGTGAACGCGTTCGGCGGTTCGATGGAGAACGCGCCAACCGGGTTCTATGACTGGTTGGAAGAACTGGTTGCCAAGAAGCTCCAGGATGTTTACGCCCACCAACTCCCCCCACGGCAGATCGTCGTTGCAGCCCTGGTCCAGTTGCGTCTTTGGAATGCCTCCCCGGTGACGGTCAAATACCTGCAGGAGACCTGCCGAGTGAGCTATCCAACCGTGGCGGCAGTGCTCAAGGAGCTTGCAGAGCTGGGATGGTTGGAAGACTCGGGTGAGCGGGGTGTCCGGCTGCGCAATCTGATCTCAGGGGAATGGATGGAGCTGGCCCGTGAACATGCCCGGCAGCGCAAGGTACACCTGTTCACAGATCCAACCGGCCAGAACACACCCGAAAAGATGGTCAAGCGCCTTGCCCGCCTTCAAGATACCGACAAACTTCCGCAAACCGTTCGCATCGGCGGTGTCATCGGCGCCTCTGAATATTTTCCAGAGCTTGACATCACGGCGGCGCCCCGCCTGGACCTGTGCGTCGACAGAGACCCCTCTCGTATAGCGAAGATCCTGGACGCGGGGTTGATCCACAAGGCCAAGCCTGATCAACGCATTGCCGTGGCCGTCCATGTCACCAGCGCTCCCTTGGACGCCACCCGCTGGAAATCGAAGCCGACCAGGCCCTGGGCCAGCGAGCTTGAGTGCCTCGCCGATCTCGTAGAAATGGGATACACGCGTGAAGCATCCGAGATGGCCATCCACATCACGGCAACCAACAAGGAAAAAAGCACGCCAAATGAGTGACCTCTGATCAGATGGAATGGAAGTCCAAAACTGCAGCAGTCGTTCCGGCCATAGACTGTCCCTGTCCCTGGTTGCAACTGTGTGGCTAGGCACTTACCCCCTCGGGTCCAAGTGCACATCGATCACCGAACCGTCGCTCCACCAAGACCCGAAGGTTTTCTTGGCATGTTGCCAATCGGCTCCGCCGACTTGAACTGCGGTTCCCGTTACGCGCCCATCACCCAAACAACGATCTGGACGGTCACTAAAAGAAGCAGCAGTTGAACGAGGCGCACCAAATGTTTTGAGTTGTTCTCCAGTTTCTTCTGCAAGGCTTGCACTTGCCGACGCGACTGGCGGTCCAACGGACCGAGCTCTTCGCGCCCGGCGCGCTGCCGACTTCTTGTGAGTGGCTTGGTGTTGGGCAAATAGTTGGTCTGGATGGGTGATGTTGGTTCAGATGGTGTGTTTGTCATAGGTGAGTCCTTAGAGCAATGACTGCACGCGATGCCCTGTCGGCAGGACGTCTCTGTGGATCTACCAGGTTTGGCGGTGTGGCGCAGCAGCCAAGACAGTGCAGGTTTTCTCGCATGGGCTCGACGCTATAAGGATGCAATCGCAGCGGCTCGGTTCCGCTGGGGAAGCGAGCGATGTTCGGTTGCAGCGGGGCCGACATGTTGGCGAGCTTGGCCATGTCACGGCGTCTTTCAACATAGGGGCTGAGACGCCGTGGGCGGAATTTGGGGCGAGGTTGAATGGGTGCAGATGGGGTTTGCATGCTGGAATCCTTGAGCGTGAAACGGGCGATTGCTGTGGGTCGAGTGATGAAGAAGCGTCAACGGGAGACAACCCCTTCGTTGCCCTTGTCAGCTTCAACGGGCGCCTGCCCCTCGCCGCCCTCCTCTGCGTCGGGAGACTCGAGGTAGAACGGCGTGAGCTCAAAGTCGTACGCGTCGGTTTCCGTGCTGAAGCACAGGCGAATGTTTGTGGTCTGCAACGCGTTGCGAAATCGATCCTTGAATTGCGGGTCGCCGGTGATCGCCTTGTCTGCATCGAGAAAGACCACGCAAATGCCATTGCACTGGTGCAGCTGCACAGTGCGGCTCACACAGGCCGGGCGCTGCTGGGCCTGGTGATGCGGCGCATCGGCCTGCTTCGTTTTGCGTGAACTTGCTTTATTCGTCGCTGCCCTGGTTTTGGCCGCAGCTCTGGTTGAGGCCTTGCCTTTGGGTTTCTCGGCTGCAACGGTCTTGGGGTTTGGGTTGGTCTTGCGGTTCATGAGGGTTTCGTTCCGGTTGTTGAAAACATTGCCTTGCAAAGGCCACGGCGCGGCGGTCGTGAAGAGTTCGCTGGTCTGATCAGGCAAAGCTCCGCCCGGCCCTGCTCCTTGGGCTTTTGGCATTGGGTGGTTGAGAAATGGGGTCTCCTGCCTCGGCAGGTCGATGTCTGCCGCGCTACGGAGGGCGCGAGCTGTTGTCGATGGTGGTTGTGCGTTTCATCACCACCAAAATCTCATGCTTTTCCGCCGTGTCAAGGCATTCGCCCGGTGGTTTTGGTCGGCTGTTGGGTGCCCCTTTGGCCTTGACACAGGATGAACCTGTGATACCCGGCGTCATCGAAACCTGCCATCTTTCACTGTGGTTGGTGAGGGAGCCCAGGGCCGTCGCGCAGGACTTGGGCTGGATTTGCCGAGAGCTCCGACCCTTGTTGATGCCTGCGGTCAACCCTCCCACAGCCCATCCCAGAGGGCGAGCATGCGCGGCCCGCCGGGCAGTGCTCTCAGCACCTTGCGGTCCTCCACCCACAGCGCCAGGGTGCCACGGGAGTCGGGATCGAAGTGGATGCGGGTGAGCCAGGACCGCTGCTCTCCGTGCTGGCGCAAGCGCCCGGTCCTGAACATCCAGAACGCCGAGTCGCTCATCTGAAATCGGCTGGACAGCATCTCGCTCTCCCACAGGTCGCCCAGGCCGTAGAGGTAGACCACCTCCGGCCGGGCCGCCAGGGTTTCGCCGGCCTCCTCTCCCCCATCGGCAATGCCCGGTGGGGTCGGCTGAGCCGCCTGTGCGGACTGCAGGACGATGTCCAGGTTGTCGTTGAGCTTGCGCAGTGCCTTCACGATCTCGTTCATCTGCCGCAGATTGGCGTGCGTCGCCTCGAACCAGCGCCGGGTCTGGGCCTCACGGTGACAGAGTCGGCGTGGGCCGTTCGTGTAGCTTTCGTCGGCCAGGGTGGTGAGCGTCACCAGCGTGGTCTGTTCATCACCCAGCGGGGTCTGTGACAGCAGATTGACCGCGTGGCTCAGGCCATCGATCGAGAACCATTCGGTGCCACCATCCCAGCGTTCAGGCCCCTCCCCGTGAATGTGGAGCCGGAAACCGCTCAGCAGCTTGTGCAGGCTCTTCTCGATCTCCATCGCACGCCGGCGGTCCGAAAACAGGGCCTTGAGCGAACTCTCTTCAGCAATGTGCTCGGCGTCGGGCAGGCCGCGTGCACGCACCTGCGGGTCCACGCTCACACCGATCTTGAAGCGCGGTGAGATTCGGTGCACGAGCAGGTAGACGTAACACGGCGTCGGGCGGGTTGTGCGCACCGGCTTTCTATCCGGTGCGCGGCGCGAACCACGCTCACAGCTGGGCAACTGCGCTTCTTCGTAGTGCCAGCTCATGCGGGATTGGGGCATCAGTTTGTACATGGCCTTCACTCCTTTGACGTGCGCGAGTTCGTTTTGGCACCGTGGCTCCGGTGAAACACACCGATGTAGCGCCTGGCGCTGGCGCGAAGCTTCGGGATCGGCCCTTCACCCAGCGGCGCCACCAGGGTGCCTGCATGGCCTTGGTTGATCGGGTTGGTGAGCACGGTGATCTCTGGCCGCTGAAGCGGGTCACCCAGGCAGGCCATGCGCATCACATTCAAGGCGCCCGCGGGTTCGCTAGCCATGCCCGCTGTGTCCCTTGCAAGGTCATCCTGGTCGGTCCGGTACACGCCTGTGCCGGTCAGGACCATCCGCACGGCGAGATCTCGGAAGCGCTTGCGGCCGTCTTCCTGCGTGAGTGGGTTGTTTGCATTCATGTTCATGTCCTTCAGGTCGTGGGTTTCAGTTCTTCAAGCCGTCAACCAGCGTCCACCACGGGAAGGTGATGCGCTCGCCCCACAGGTGGAGCACGGTCAGCAAACGGGCGTGCTGCTCGGCGTCGACACCGTCGCCCGCCTCGGCACCCAGCAGCAGCGACCGGAGCAGGCGCCCCTCCTTGGGCACCTGCCGGATCAGGAAATCCAGGTCGACTCGCAACATCCGGCGCCGGGCCAGCCGGACTTCGCTGAGGCTGACCTGTGGCGTTCCGCGTTTGGCCACTTCCAGCGGGTGTGCGCACCAGAAATGCCCACAGGCGTGGAAGAAGCCGGCAGCGTGCATGACCGGCGCTTCGTCCAGCAGCACGCCGGGCGCGATCGAGCATTGCCAGGCCAGCTGGCTGGCCAGCTCGAACGGCGTGACCTTGCCCGAGCCCCGGCTCAAGGGATGGAGGAAAGGGCTGGTGCGGGCTTCGTGCACCTTGAAGTAACACTCCAGGTTGAAGTCGGTCTCGAAGATCGACTCCATGAAGCGGTCGATCTCGAGATGACCGCAACGGATGCGGTACTGCAGCACGTGTTCGCGCAGCATCGCCAGTTGGCGCTGTTTCATGCGGTGTGGCGTCAGGCCCTGGAACAGCTCGCCCATGGCCAGCAGTTCGCTGGCGCTGGGCACGCGGCTGTGGTTCCAGTGGGCCTGCTCCCAGGCGGTCTGCGCGGCGTTGCCAGACCCCTTTCCCCCTCCTGCTCTTTTGCGCGGACGGGGTTCGGGTTGCGGGGTGTTGTCGGTGGGTGTGTTCATCGGTTTCTTACTGGAAAGGGAATCGGTCGGCGAACGGAGATGAGGGGAAAGGTGGGCGCGGTCAGCCGTACGGCTGGGTGCGGGTCATCCAGACGAAGAAGCGCTGGCGCACTTCGAGGGGCGTGGCCTGCTGGTCGGGGCGGGCCAGCAGGCTGATGACGCAGTCGTCGTTGCTCGCCATGCATTCACCCGGTGGTGAACCCGGTCGGTTCGTAACGGTCCATCTGAGTTCCATCCACTGAGGCAGCAGACTGCCCACGAGGTCGGGCGTGGCCATCTGTCCGGCAAGGGCGCGCAACGCGGCGTTGACGTCTGGGTTCAGCCCGTGCAGAAGAATCCACAGCCCCTCGTGCACCGGCAGCAGCACGATGCCCTCCAGGCCCGAGAAGCACATGATGGGAAGTGGCGGGGCGTCTGGCAGCACGTCGGCGTCGGGCAGCACAACGTCTGGCGCCTGCGCACCCTCGGCTTCGCCGGCCGGTGGCGGGTTCGAGTCCGCAGAGGACGGTCCGACCCGCAGGCTGTGCAGGAGATCCGAGGGTGCGATCACCAGATCAAAGACATCGTGCGGTGCTTGCAGGCAGATGGTCCAGGCGTATCGGTTCACTTCGCCCCAGAAGGTCTGCATCACATCGGGGCTGAAGCCATCGGTGTATGCCGGATCGAGGTAGAGGAAGCCCTGGGCCTGCAGGTGGTGGCGTTGCACGGTGTCGCTGCCCATGCGCCGCGCGTGAGTCGCTGGAATGGCGGGCTGGACGGCCTTCTTGAACCGGTGACCAGGACGGGCCGGCTTCTTGTTCAGTTTCTTCTGGGCGGCTGGCTTGAGCAGGCGCCGGGGCACCTTGGATCCAGTGGTTCTGGGTGGGCGTGGGCTGGAGGTCATGTGATCGCTCGCTTTCTGGGATGACAGGTGAATGGGTGAGTGAATGGGGCCGATGGGCTGGCTTCAGGCAAGGCTTCGCCCTGCCCTGCTCGTTGGGCGTTTGGCTGTGGGTGGCAATGGCAAGGGGCGAAGACTTCTACCGGCTGCAAGGTCACGCTGCAGCGGTGGTCAAGTCCTCCTGCGTCTGAAGAGGAATTTCAGGATCAGGGAGGAGGATCCTCTGGCGCGTTCACGTTCGAACTGGTCATGGCTTCAGGCTCGCATGGCTATCGTCAATGTCAAATCTGGGTCGGGTCAGCGCTCGCGGTGGTGTCCACCATGCAACTGCCCTGCTGCTCTCCAGACCGCTGCTCTGGGCAAAGCTCCGCCCTTCCCTCTTGCACGCCATGCTGTGGCGTTGGCAAGAGGGTTCAGAAGCTGGGGGACTGGGGTGGACCTAGAACCCGGCGCGGGGCATGGCCGGGTTCGGTGTCCTCTTCCCTCCGCACGGAGGTGGACCTTGCCCTCCATCCGATCCATGCGGTTTCAAGCGGCGGTGGGCGGCTGCGTATCCGCGGGGCTTCGGCACGGGGCTGGGAAGCTGTTCTGATGCAGGGACAAAGGATTCCTGTTCGAGCGTGTTTCCATGCTCGTCAAGGACCTGTTCCGTGATGCGCGCCAGTGGTGCAGTGCCGATGCGACTCGCCAGCAACCGCTCCATGGCCGATCCGTCCTGGCGCGTCATGTTGGGCACATACCGGCTGTAGGTCTTGAACAGCATTTCGGTGCTGGTGTGGCCCAGTTGTCTAGCGATCCATTCGGGGGCCTCACCCGCTGCCAGCCACAACGTCGCCGCTGTGTGCCGGGTCTGATACGGGCGCCGCAGTTCGAAGTCCAGGTGGCGCAACAACGGGTACCAGACACGTTTGGTGAAATTCGTGTTGTCCAAAGGCTGCCCCAGCAGGTTGCAGAAGACGTACTCCGACACCGTGCCCGTGATCTTTTGCTGCCGAAGCATGGCTTCGAACACGGGCTGGCTCATGCGGATGTCCCGCTGGCTGCCGTCGGTCTTGGTGTAGTCGTCTTCACCCAGGACGTGGGTTTCTCGCACCAGGATCAACCGGTGTTCAAAGTCGATGTACTTCCACTTCAGACCATTGATTTCGCCGGTGCGCATCCCCGTGAGAAAGCGCACCTGCAGGTAGTCCTTGAAGTCTGGTCTGACGGTGGCCAGGATGGTCTGGACCTGATCCAGCGAAAACGGCTGTACATCGGATTTCTTGACGCGCAAACGCTTGAGGTTCAGGGCCGGTGACGTGAACTCGAACCGGTCAGCGGCTTCGGCAAGGATTTGCCGGAGCGTGCCCATGATTTCGTTGATGCGCTTGGCCGACAAACCTGCTTTGCCACCCCGTCCCGGCTCCTTGGCGAGGGCCGCACGAAAAGCAAGAACGTCGGCCTTGGTGATGCTGGTGATCACCCTGTTGGAGAAGTAGGGCTTTATGCGGCCGTCCAGCGTTGAAAGCAGCGAGCGAATATGGCTACGACGCCATTCGATGCTGTGCTCCTGGACCCACTGGTCGGCGAACTCACTGAAGGTGGGGCCTGTGGCTATTGATGGTTCTTCCGCGCCGCTGCCGTTTTCTGGTACCCGATCAGGCGCTTTGCGATCAGAACGAAACCTTTCAGCCATTGCACTGCCCGGGAAGAAGTCCGCGTAGACAAATCGCCCTTCCTTGATCGCATCGCTCATTTTGTCCACCACCGCCTGAACCCGTTTGCGGTTGGCTGGTGAATCCATCAGCGCTGTCTGCTCACGACACCGAACGCCCTTGTAAGTGAAGTCGATCTGGAGCTTTCCTGTTTCCTTTCGGGCAACAACCTTAGCCATGAACCATTGCTCCGTTGGCCATGGGAATGCCACTGAAGCCAACTGGCTGGGTAGCGGACGGCACCTTCATGTCCCGTTCAATGGTTTCCCAAAGAAAAAGGATCTTTCGACCGCCAAATGGGCGGAAATAGTGCACGCCCTCCAGTAGGACACTGTCCTTCAGACGCTCCCTGATCGTCCGCGGGTCGTACTTGATCTTGTCCGCAAGTTCTTCAGTCGTCAGATACGTATGCTCTGTCATCGTGCCTCCTGTATGATGAACGAATCAAGTGATGAATATTTTTATCACTTGCTGCATATCTTACGCAGCCTCGATGACTTTTCAAGTCATTTGATCAATATTTTTATCATTCGACGCCTTCTCGCATCATGATCAGGTTCAAGCTGGGGGAGATGATCGAGAGGCGGCAGTTCAACGAAGCTCGCCGGATCACGATCAGTGAGATTGCGGCCAGCACAGGCCTCAACAGGATGACTCTGTCCAAGATCCTGAACCAACGGGGATATGGCACAGGTACGGAAACAATCGACAAACTTTGTGCGTACTTCGGATGCCAGGTTGAAGACCTGATGGAGCACGTGCCTGATGTCGAGAATGTGTCACCCGAGTAAGGCAACTCAGCGATGAGACCGAGGGGAACAAGCGAACGTCTGGCGTTGGCTTACATCAAGTCATCAACCGTCAATCCGTACTGGGCCATGGTCTTCTTGATGTCATCGATCACGGAAGCTCGCTGCGCGCCATCGTCATCCTCGGCCGCTGCAAAAAACGTGCTGGCACTTCGAAGCAGTTCCTGGTAGCGCTGGTCACTCAGTTGCTCTGCACTTGCCCTCTTAACTTGGCGGCTCTGACTGGTCTTCATTGCCGGAGATTATCTCGTCGGACGGCAGCAGTTAACCCTTCGTGCCCAGTCGCCATCAGAAAATCGAAAACTGGCATGCCGCGCAGCTGTCGGAAAGAGCAGCCGCAAGCTGACTGCCACGAAGTGGCTTATGGGCACGGCGACCGGCACTGGCTCGGACAGAGCCTATATCTGGTACTGCGGTCATAGGGCTTCCGTGATCGGGCTGGCGCCGCTTGATCGTCCGCTTTCCATCACTCGGGCCCGCGGTACCTTCCCCAAGCAGCCCGAGAGGTCCTGGCCATCGACAACCGCAGTGCAGCGACTGGAGCCGGTCGCCGGCGGCGGTTGTACTCACGCTTACTGCCATGACGCGGCTGTTGAGTACGGCGACCGGCGATGGCCCGAATGGCGGCTGTACGAGGTACTGCGGTCTTAGAACTTCTGCGACCCGGCTGGTGCTGCACCACCGGCCGCTTCACCATCGCCTGGACTGGCAGTACCGACCCAAAGTGGAAGTTCTGCGTTGGGAGACGAATGCTCGCCGAGCAGCCGTTGCAGCCCGTAAAAAATTTATGCGACACCTACGAATTCGGACGCACAACAGATATTGCGAGACCAAAGGTGATTGCTCGATGGCTGATCTTGGGGCAACTGCAGTCTAGACAATTCTTGGCTACATGGCCTGTGCCCGGTTACAGTTGCACACAATGGAAAGATCTGTGCATATTTTGGGAGGAAAGATGTTAGACGCTGAGCCTTGCGGAGAAAGCTCGCCGGGGGACTACCCGGATCGGTGGAAGCATCACTTAGTTGGTAAATTGGTACGCCGGACTAAGAACTACATCGTTCATATCGATGCGAAAGAGAATCGCTTGGATTGGGAGACGAGTGCCGCCTACGATCAGAGGCAAGAGTCTGATCCGGCGTACGACCGGAGCAAGTACAACACTGTGCATTGTGATGTTGCAGTGCTGGAAGCACGACCATGTGTAGGGCTGGACCAGCGCGTAATTGATGAGTTTCGAACGCTTCTCGGCGAGGCGCTGGTTTGCGCATTTGAAAATGACTACAACACAGCTAATAAGATGATCACATCTGCAGCTGTCTATATCGATGCCAGGAGCCAAGAGAAATCCCGGCTTTGGTATCTTGGTGCATGCTTATGGACCGCTGGCCCTTGTGCTATCCTTGCAGTCATTTTTGCCATCAATAAAGAGGTTATCTCAATTACGTTTGGCCCTGCACTTTACTGGACTATTCTTGCTGCATTTGCCGGGGCACTCGGTGCACTATTTTCAGTGATTCTGAGAATTGGACGCCTATCTGTTGACTGCGCGTCGGGCAAGTCACTGCATGATCTTGAAGGATTTTCGAGAATTCTTGCAGGAGCTATTTCTGGCACTTTTGTAGTTGTTGCCTTTTACTCTGGGATATTTTTCCCTGCTGTTATACAGGCGGAGAGAGCCCAGTACGCTGTCATCCTCTTGGCAATGATTTCTGGCATTTCGGAGCGATCCGCCGTGTCGTTGATCGCCAAATTTCACTCGGAAAAACTTAACATGAACGTAAATGAAAGAGAAACCACATGAAGAGACAGGCAGTGATCATTTGTGCATCGGGCAATGAACTCCCCGGCGCCAAGGCCGATGCGGCCAACATGCAAACATTTCTACTAAGTGCGCGAGGCGGATCGTGGGCACCTCACGAGGTCACCGTTCTTAGTGATCCCTCCTCTTCACTAGTTGATGCGCATATCGCGCTTGCGTCGCTTGCTGACTATTCCTTCGTCGCATTCGGAGGTCATGGAAGGTACAATGTTTTTCAAAAAACTACCGAGTTGGAAATAGCAAAGAACGTATACATCGATGTCAATAAACTTAGAGTGGGAGCGAAGCGGCATACGCTAATTATTGATACATGCCGAGTGTTGCATAAGACGACCCTCAATGAAAGACTCCTCGCAAAGGCAACGATGGATTCCATTCAGTTTTCCGAAAATAATAGTCGACAAATTTTTGACAGTCAACTGCAAGATTGTCCGCCTGGGATCATTGAAATCTATTCCTGCGATATTTCTGAGACAGCCGGTGAGGAGGCTTCCGGCGGCTACTACACCTCGGCATTGCTCGGTGCGGCCGAACTATGGGGGCAGAACGCGCCGAGATCGCGAGTTCTGACCGTAAAGGAGGCACATGACAGCGCAACTATGGCAGTGCACCGGAAGACGGGCAATCGTCAAAATCCGCGAGTTGGATATCCGAGGAGTCAACCCTACTTCCCCTTCGCAGTGAAGGGTGCTTGATCTCGACTTCTTATTCATTCTGCTTACTAAAGCCGACATAGCCGACTGAGTGAGCATCAGCTCTTGGCCGGAACTTCCTGTTCGTGGTGAACGCCGACACCAGCCATTCCACCCGATGCAGGCTGACGGCTGGTCTTCGAGGTGACGAGCTCTACATCGAGACCAGATGAGGGCAGTCAGTCCGCAACTCAAAAGCGTTCAATGAAACCGAATAGCGCAGTGAGCGGGGTGATGAAAGCTATGTGGGGCCAGGCAGTCTTCTCTTGCCTCGGGCTACTGTTTGCCGCCGCCAAGCGCAAAGGCGGCGTCACAACAAACAAACAGACGGAATTTGTGATACAGGCATTCGCATCAACTCGTTTCGATCCAACATTACTTCCTTCCACGGTTCCGGCGCCTTGAAAGTTGCTGCATTTTCTGTCGACGCTTCTCCACCTTACGAGCGTTATTCACTCGAACTTGCGAGGACTTCAAGTCGTCGGTTTTCAGCAACTGCTGGGGGTTCGCCTGTGAGGCTTGGGGGTACTCGTCCTGCCGGCAGCGCCACTCGACCGTGTTCTCCCTCCAAAGCCCAAGGTCCCGTTGCATTGTCTCAAGCTCAGTGAGCTCATCCTTCGTCCATGTATCCTGACTGAACACAAAGAGATCTTCAGAGCCACCGCGGTAGCTCTTGTGCGGATTGTCGAAGGCGATACCTACGAATGTCGTCCCACCTGCAGCCTTCAGACGCGCAGTACGAACGTATGCGTGCAGGACTGCCATTCGGTGTTCTCGATAGTCAGCATAGTCGCGCTCATCACGCATGGGCATGACGAGGAACACAAACACGGTCTCACCTGGCGCCTGCCTGTTCACGACGCGACCAAGCCGCATTCCGGGCTCAACACGTTCTAGCGCGCCAATGAAACTCTCAGCAAGCTGCCTCCGCTGGAAGCGCGATTCCGCCGCCAGTAGTCGTAGGCCCTGTTCGGTCTCGGCCGATGTCTGGTCAAGCGCTCGAGCATGGATGTTTGGGTCGCCGTATGTGAGGAAACGGTCAATCAGCGCGTCCCATTCGTAGCTAATGCGGTCGGCTTCCTTCTTGCGGAGATACCCGGGGTCCTGGTACAGCCCTTCGTATTGCGACCCGTCGAACATGGCAAGGTCGGGCAACCCATCCTCTGGACCGACATCGATGAACACATGCCGAGCGCCAGTCCTGTCCATCGTGCGGAGGTAGGCTGCGAGCAGTTCCTCTTCGCCTGGAGCTATAACCTGACAGCCACTCCTGCCGAGCAGCTCGTCGCGAGCTCTGAGATAGTCGAGAAAGTCGACCGCAGTATCGAGCTCCTTCATGACCAGCTCGACGCTTACCTCGTCGAAGACATGCACGAATGCTCTTTCAGGCACAGGACGTCCAAGCATGAAAGGCGCAGTGAAGTGTGCGTCCCCTTCGAGTGCGCTGTTCAGGGCGATCGAACCAAGGCCGTCACCACCGTTGTGAGCGAGCACAGCGTCCCGACTGCCCCGAGTGACTGCAACCAAATGGAAGCGTACATTTGGACCGGATGGCACTGCAATCGGCAGCTTGCGGCTGCACTTCGCATCCAAGAAAGCTCGCTCGGGAAAGCGCATAAGCCACGACTTGGCACCGTAGAGCTGCTTGCAGGAGTCCAGAACAGTGCGCCTGTACCAGCGGGGCCACGCAACATGCAGCTCACGGTCTGCTTGGTACTTGACATGTTTGTCGGAAAAGATAATGACGTCATCCCCGAAGATGACGAGCGCGTCGCAGAGCTCTTTAGTCCTACCCTTGCCTTCCTTAAAACCCTCGTCGGTGAAGACGTTCGTCTGAGACCAAAGGCGCAGGAATGAGCGCTGACACAGCTTTGTCAATATTCGCTCAGAGTCGTTCACTCCTTCAGACGACGTCATATCAAAAAGAGGTTTGGGACTGGCTGAGCTTGAGTTGTTGTCTAGCATTTTCTATGTCTTCATACCTTGAACACAAAGTTTGGTGTGTCCACGGAAACGGTCAACTCCAGATGCCAGCAAGGACGAGTTGCACACTCGTGCGCCCCCAAACTGATTCGTCGTTCAATGGCTGCACATCACGTTAGTTTTTCGCCATATCTTCAAGGACTTTCAAGTATTTCGCGAAATCTGCCAAGGGAGGTTTGATTTCTGTCTTCTTTACTCTCAAAACAGCTTGGACATCCCGGTTCAGGTCTGGTGTATTGTCAAATTTCCAACGCCAACCAGCAAGGATGTAATTTTCATCTGAAATTATCTGCCAAATCGCAGTGATCGAGTCATGAAGTTTCGTCAAGGTAGACGTCATCTCAACATCGAAGCAAAGTCGCCTCCAGTAGTACATTGAATGCGCAAGATCACCGATGTATCCATAGGCATCTTTATCGATTTCGACTGCAAGATTCTCATCCGCACTCGCTAAGTAGCCTAGAACGCTTATGTTCTTCTGAAGGTACTCCTGGATAAACGATCTACTCGGTGCTCCAACTGCCCCCATAGCAACTTGCCGAAGTTGCGGATAGTGCTGGAGCAGCCTCGATTCATCACGGGTCAAGTCATCCCAGACATCTTGCCAAAACAGTATGGATACCTCGAATTTATTTAGTTTGACGCGGTCTGCAGATATGTCCCTTGCTAATTCCTGAAGGACCTTATCCGTCTCTGCAGTCGTGGCGATGTAGAGGTGCTTCAAAGCAGGCCGGAACGATTCGGCTGCACCTATCTCCGTTTTGATGACATTTTCAGTCAGGCCGCTGGCTGAGCTTTTGCATTGCAGGCCGACCAAGCGTCCTTTGTCGTCTAGGCCGTATACGTCCACGCCGTTCTGGCGCTGTCCCCGCCGACCATGCATTGTGAAGTCGGCGTTCTTCCACCGATTCTTTGCAGCCGCGCATACGATTACCTCAAACTCATCCCAGGACTTTGGGGGAGGCATTCGGGAATTGACGTACGTAGGCATGCCACATTATCGGGGCACACCGACCAGCAAAAGGGGACCAAACCCTCTACCTGCTATCCCAGTCCGAGTGGAACACCTAGGCTCCCGGCGCTTTCCCTCGCTTGTGTCAGCGTGCGCTCCGGGTCGATTGTGTTGAAAAACTCCCCTGAGCAAGTGTTCATCACATCTTCGGGGATGTTTTACCCCTTGCCTTAGGTGAACTCGTCGATCCCGGGCCCTTCTATGAGGTCGATTTTTCAGTTGTGACGGCCCCGAGGGCGGCGCTCAAGTTTTTCAACACAATAGGTCGAGCACAGCCACTCACCTCGGGCGTGAGGTACGACGCGGCAGAACCTGACAACCACTGCAACCGGAATGACAGCATTGCTGCGTCGTGCCAGATGCCTGCTCCAGGTCAGCTCGCGATGGTCATGGTCGTCGACACCGGTCCTTCGATCTGGTGCATGACCAAGGACCGCTGCCGGGCTTGACCGCGAACTGGCAGTCCTGGCCATGAACGACCTTTGGGACCACCGACTTCAAGGGCAGGTCAGAGCGAAGCCACAGTTTGTCCTACTGCGAGGATGGATAAAAGAGTTCGAGGCAGCGTTGATCGCCGACCAACAATGACAAGCGCCCTTCCTTCTTTGGTTTTTCGCATGGCGTGGCGCCGAACATCCTTGCAAGGGCAGAAGCGCCAGGAGAGAAATAGACGGTCACTATGTTTTTCTCAAGCTCGTAACGAGAGAACACGGCCATATAAGTTGGTTGGCCGGCGGCAGCGAACAGAGGAAGAAATGCCTCTTGTATTTGGCCGGTCGGAGCGAAGGCTGCAACGCCACTGCAACACGTCCTTCAGCCAGCGTTCAGTGTCTGCTGCTCGAGGTGCAACTGAAGGTATCGACCCGTTTCGGATCTTTGCCAAGCCGAATTGGGTACCGAAACCCAGTCTCTCGATCGGACGAGCAGCGAAAGGCAATCTCGACCCAAATCGGAAACAGTGGGTGCCCGACTGGCCATCGTCGCACCAGAAACAACACTATTCGTACGGCGGCGTTGCGTTTTCAGTTGGTGAATCGCTAGCCCTTGAGGAACTCCCCGACACCCGTCACAAAGAGTGCGATCACGCCCGTGACGCCGACCACCATGGTCCAGAAGCGAACCGACTCTTCGCGTTTGGTCTTCGCGGCCTCCGACCTGCGATCCAGCCACTGCTTCACATGCTTGACCTTCCATCCGGCGTAGCCGTTCGTGGCGAGCTTCTGACGGACGAAATCTTCGCGGGTGGCATCCAACTCGCGGTAGAACTCTTCGACTTGGTTGCGTTGCATGTCAGTCCTCCAGTTCGTCCCGAGAACCGATGTCGTTCACCCGCTCGATGACGGCGGCGTACTCTTCGTTCGACACTAACTGCATGCCGTGCTTGTCCTTCTCGGCATGGAGCTTCTTCAGGACCTTGTACGGGCTTCGCATCAGCACGTATTGCATCGGGCCCTTCGGACCCTTGCGGAAGTCGATGAATCCGATTTCCTGCAGGATCTTCATGTGGGTGCGGAACGTGGTGATGTTCCGCTGGCCGTCGTAACCCGCTTCGTATGCGGCATCTGCTTCGCTGTGGATCTTCACGAGACCTTCGCTGAAGTGATGCATCCACAACACGAGGTACGTCTTACCCGCAGGCACCGACTTGCCGTACATGCGCTTCGTGATGTTGTTAACGATGTTGATCATCAAGCCCAGCGTGCGCGGCACCTGGGAGAAACCGCCACGCTTCTTGGTCGCAGCGTCTAGCAGCCAGAGGTCTTCGTCTTTGACCTCAGGCCAGTGCAGCTTGCGAATGTCGATGGACGCCTGCTTCGCCTTCGAGTTGACCTTGGCGGTCTGCTTCTTATTCTTCTGTTCAAGGGCTGCTGCGGCTAGTGCCGCCGCGTCGAACGGAACCGGCAGCATGGTCGTAGGCGCGACAGGTGTGGGGGCGGTAGCCAGTGGCGGGCTAACCGACGCAAGAACAGCGGGTACCACAGGCGTCGGTGCGGGCGGCACCGACAGGCCAGTAGGGAGCGGGATAGTTGTTGTCATGGCTGATCGAAAGTAGTTTGGAACAGGGATCAATTTTCCAGACTCTACCCTTGCGAATCAACAACTTAGAATCTCCCAGTCACTCGGTAGTTGTGCAAACCAGCAAACTCAGAGCAGTGAGATGTCGCAAAATAAGTCCAACTCATAATGTGAGTTCGGCATTCTGCCAACACGGAATCGGAATTTCACCTGTGTAATCAACGATTTACGAGTTTCGACCCCATATCGTGATATCGCAACTATCTTGCGTATCGTCACGTATCTGCGCTATCGGGGATTAGAAAGGCCGCCGCCCCCATCGCAGCAACAAATTTTTACAAGCGAAGGACCTCTATTTCGCGGCTGGCACGACCTTGATTTCCTCGGTGTCGACCTTGTAGTCCCCGCCAGCGATGACCTTCTTCAAGAGGTCCACGAAGGAGTCGGAATACTTGTGCGACTTGCTGGTCTCGGCAACGCCGAACTTCACGTTCACGTGGTACTTGTTGTCGAAGCCCTTGATGTTCACGCCCTTCTCGTCCTCGATTCGCTTGATGAGGTCGTTGACGCTCTTCCAGCTCTTAAGGCCGAGCAACTTGTAGACCTCCGTGATCACATACCTGTGCGTGAGGTTGATCTTCGAAGAGTCACCGACCGAAGTCACGCCGAACAGGTTGGCGAAGTTCTCGCCAGACTCGACCGCGTGTTCCAGCATCTTGAAGTCGATCTCGACTTGTTTCTTCGGGATATCGGAACGAACCAGGCTCACAGCACGAGCCATCAAGGCTCGAAGCAGCTTGGTGTCGATCTTTTCAAGATTGCCAGCTTGACCGAACGCTCTGAACACCCACTCGAACGATTTCGCCGTGATGCTCTTGATGCGGATATTGCGGTCAGGGGTGACCGCCAGAACCTTGTCACGCGGCGGGTAGGAATTTTCGTCTTGAGCCTCATCCCATTCGAGGATGTAGATGTTCGGCACCAGCTCATATTCCTGAGCCCTGATCATGCGGTCAACGTCGGACAGGATCTTCTTGATATTCGGATCGTTGGCCCGATAGCCGATGAAAACCAGCGGGTGCTCGATGAAGTACGTCAGCAGCTTCGCGCTGAGGTACTTGTGGTCATCCTCGAAGCGTTGGTAATCAGCTTCGTTGATGACGATCGTGTCAGGCTCCGAGCGGCAGCCATGAATCTTGAAAATCTCGCCTATGGCGAGGAAGGGCTTGCGCAGAATCTGCTGGCTGATGACCCGCTCATAGTCGGGAAACAGCGGCTCGATCACCTCGTCGTAGTTCGTGGTGACGATGGCATGGGCGCTGATGGCCTTCAGTGCGGTGATTTCGGCGTCCAGTTCGGGCGAACCGTACGAGCCTTTCGCATCAGGGCCAAGCGTCGCGAGGATGTCGGCGACAGCATGCTTGATGAAGATGTCGCTCGACGTGTTCGCGGCAAAATATTCTTGAGGGAAGTTCTTCTTGCCAGCGTTCCAAGCCCACTCGTGATAAAGCTGCGAAAAGACAGTGCCGATTTTCGTCAGGTCGTTCCCATGAGCTTGCTTGTAGTACGCAAATTCCTTATCGATCAGCGGGCAGTTCTTTGCCAGCAAACCCAGCAGTTCTTCCCAGTTCGGACCTTTGGCGTAGCGCTTCGTGAATCCAGAACCGATAAACAATATTGGCTGACAACTCGCGTCAGCAATGATTTTTGCAACATCAGCGGTGACCTCTTCTTGGTACTGCTTGTAGTCCATCGGCATGGAACACGCTCCTAGGTTGAGGCGTGAGTATCCGTGCTGCGACACTCACCCGCGTAAATGATGCTGCATGTTAAAACAGTTGCGCACGTAGGCCCGCATAGCCCAGTCGAGCTCTGCCTTCTTTTCCAGCCGCAGCTCGCGTATGGTCTTGGCTTGCAGCGAAAGCCACCTGCCCGATTCATGGTTCAGTGCTTTCGCCGCAGCCGAGTGAGCGGTACTTAAGGTGAAGCTGTCGGTCAAGGCCAGAGGCGTTCAATGACTGGAGTGCGTGGGTACAGCCGTTCGGGGATTGGACCGCGAATGACTCAGTTCAGCCTTGAGCTGCCACACAAGTTGGTGGTCCCAGGGGTCGTTCATGGCCAACTGCGTGAGTTCGTGGCGGCTCCAAGAAGCTGACCTACAACAGGATGTCCCAGGTAAGTTCTACCGCACGCTGAACTTGATTTTGGTGTGACCTCCCAGGGGGATCGGGTGGTCAACGCACCACCTTCACCCGAGGACAAACCAGCTTCTGCAGCGCTGCCTGCTCAATGCGATTCAGCAATGCTTGTTCCGGCACCCAAGCTCCGCCGCGAGCAATGAAACGATGGGCAGCATCAATGACTTGAGGTATGTCTCCGCGGACCGGTCGCTCTGATGCGAACGGGTCAGCCACAAGGGCGATTTGCTGTGCGTCCCATCGCTCTACATCGAGCACACCCTTCTGATCGATGTCGAGAATGGAGAATGTGCAACGGACTATCGTTGTTGGCTCTCGTCTCTCCAAGGCAATCACGATACTGGCCTGGCGAACAAGCTGTCCAGCGAATTCGGGAATGCGGGTGTCGGATTCCCGACGCAACATTCGCATGAAGGCCGCGTTGGACAGCGCGTGCACATTGTCGTCAGCGGCGATCAGGAACAGTTTTGAGGACAATCCCATGGGATCTTCGGACTAGATACTGGGGGTCTGCGTGCGGTTGCTCAAATCCCATAGGCTGCCCTTCCAGTTCGAAATTCGTCCCTCCGTGCGGCAAGCGGGGCAGGCCCACACTATGGCGTCATCATGGGCACGTACAGCCTCGACCGCGTTTTTCTTGCATTTGAAGCAGGTCGGAGCGGCCAAGGTGTTTCCTGTGGCGTCCGAGGCATGTGCGACCACGTTGACAAGAAACTGCGCCATTGCGAGGGCCGGACCCTTGACTGGGCCAATTGCACCAGACTTGTCGAGGAAATGTGTGAGATCGGTGATGTGCATCGTGCGTGACTCAAACTTCTGCCGGGACTTGAGCGTCGAGGTTGATCCAGAGCCACCCAGTCTCACAGCTGAGTAGCAACATATCTGAGACTCAATCGAAACCACCCATGGTGGCAACCGGATTGACAAGACAGGGCCATTTCGCGCACCGTCGTTTGCTTGTACGTAGGCCGAAATCTACCCAATGGTCATGACCACTGAGGCGATCCTAGATAGTACCCAAAGGTCACAAACCGAGTTCAGCCTGTCTGTGACGGCACAGACCTCGTCACAAACCTCGACACAAACAAAAAAGCCCACGTTTCCGTGGGCTTTTTGACAAGCTAAGTGCTTGATTTTATTGGTTGCGGAGGCAAGATTTGAACTTGCGACCTTTGGGTTATGAGCCCAACGAGCTACCAGGCTGCTCCACTCCGCGTCAAGCCTTGTATTCTATCACGCTTTGGCGTCGTCTGCCGCTGGAGCGGCATCTTCTGCGCGGTCCACCAGTTCGACCAAAGCCATGGGTGCATTGTCACCCACGCGGTACCCCATCTTGAGAATGCGGGTATAGCCGCCGGGACGTGCTGCAAAGCGCGGGCCGAGTTCGTTGAACAGCTTGACGACCACATCGCGGTCGCGCAGACGGTCAAACGCCAGGCGGCGGTTGGCCACAGTGGCCACTTTGGCCAGGGTGATCATGGGTTCAACCACGCGACGCAGCTCTTTGGCCTTGGGCACCGTGGTCTTGATGACTTCGTGCGTGAGCAGCGAGTTCATCATGTTGCGCAGCATGGCGAGGCGGTGCTCGCTGGTGCGGTTGAGTTTGCGAAGTCCGTGTCCGTGACGCATGGTCATTTCCTTTCAGTGTTTTGCCCCCAGCCGTGTCAGGTACTGGGAGTTCGTCAGACGTTGATCGACGAGTTCAGTGTTTGTCGAGACCAGCCGGCGGCCAGTTTTCAAGCTTCATACCCAAGGTCAGACCGCGCGAAGCGAGCACTTCCTTGATTTCGTTGAGCGACTTGCGACCCAGGTTGGGGGTCTTGAGCAGCTCGTTCTCGGTGCGCTGGATCAGGTCACCGATGTAATAGATGTTCTCTGCCTTGAGGCAGTTGGCCGAACGCACGGTGAGTTCAAGCTCGTCCACCGGACGCAGCAGGATCGGATCAAACTGCTGCGAGCTGCGCTGGGCAGGGGCGTCGAATGCCGACAGTTCCACGCCTTCGAGCTGAGCGAACACCGCCAGCTGTTCCACCAGGATCTTGGCCGAAGCACGAACGGCTTCTTCCGGACCGATGGAACCGTTGGTTTCAATTTCCAGAACCAGCTTGTCGAGGTCGGTACGCTGCTCAACGCGGGCGCTTTCGACGGTGTAGCTCACGCGCCTCACGGGCGAGAACGAAGCGTCGAGCACAATACGGCCCAGCGAACGCGACTGGTCGTCGTTGCGACGCAGGCTACCCGGCACATAACCGCGGCCTTTTTCGACCTTGATCTGCATGTCCAGCTTGGCGCCGGCCGACAGGGTGGCAATGACGTGACCGGGGTTGACGATCTCGACGTCGTGCGGCGTCTGGATGTCAGCCGCGGTGACCAGGCCTTCGCCATCCTTGCGCAGGCTCAGGGTCACTTCGTCGCGGTTGTGGAGTTTGAAAACCACGCCCTTGAGATTCAGCAACATGTTGACGACGTCTTCCTGCACGCCATCAATGGAAGAGTACTCGTGCACCACGCCCGCGATGGTGACTTCGGTGGGCGCGTGGCCCGTCATGGAAGACAGCAGCACGCGACGCAGCGCGTTGCCCAGCGTGTGTCCGTAGCCACGCTCAAAGGGCTCCAGGGTCACTTTGGCGCGATTGGTCGAAATTTGCTCGACGTTGATGGTTTTGGGCTTGAGCAGATTGTTCAGCATTCAGACTTCCTTCAGTACCCTCGGCTCGTTACACCGATAAGGCAGACGGAGCATGGCCCGGCCGCTGCCATGAAGCAGTGACCGGGAACGAAATTAACGGGAATACAGTTCGACGATCAGCGATTCGTTGACGTCGGAGGCGAACTCGTCGCGGTCGGGCGACTTCTTGAACACGCCTTCAGCCTTGTCGACGGACACGTCGACCCAGGCCGGGAAACCGATCTGCTTGGCCAGTTCCAGCGCTTCGATCACGCGGGCCTGCTTCTTCGACTTCTCGCGCACGGCGATGACATCACCGGCCTTCACCGAGTACGAAGGGATGTTGACCGACTGGCCGTTGACGGTGATCGCCTTGTGCGACACGATCTGGCGCGCTTCAGCACGGGTCGAGGCAAAGCCCATGCGGAAGACCACGTTGTCGAGACGTGCTTCGAGCAGGAACAACAGGTTGGCGCCGGTGTTGCCACGGCGGCGATCGGCTTCCGCGAAGTAGCGGCGGAACTGGCGCTCCAGCACACCGTAAGTGCGCTTGACCTTTTGCTTCTCGCGCAGCTGCAGGCCGAAATCGGAGGTGCGCTGACCCGAGGTGCGACCGTGCTGGCCGGGCTTGGAGTCGAACTTGGCCTTGTCGCTGATGGAGCGGCGGGCGCTCTTGAGCAACAGGTCAGAGCCTTCACGGCGGGAAAGTTTGGCCTTGGGGCCGAGGTAACGTGCCACGTTGGGTTCCTTGAGTTATCTGCCACAACCGGCATCGCGAAGATGCCATTGCGGGAGCCATTCCCTGCATGGGATGGCGGTGGGCTTAGCAAAAAATGCCACCGCAGAGACTGCGGTGGCGCTGAGAAAAGCTTTTGAGTATACCGCGCTCAGCGGTACGGCGTCAGATACGACGACGCTTCTGCGGGCGGCAGCCGTTGTGAGGCACGGGCGTCACGTCGGCGATCGAGTTGATGCGGATGCCGAGGGCACCCAGAGCACGAACCGAAGATTCGCGACCAGGACCTGGGCCCTTGATCTCGACGTCCAGGTTCTTGATGCCCTGCTCGATGGCAGCACGACCAGCCACCTCGGAAGCCACCTGGGCGGCAAAGGGCGTCGACTTGCGCGAGCCTTTGAAACCCTGACCACCCGACGAAGCCCAGGACAAAGCATTGCCCTGACGATCGGTGATGGTGATGATGGTGTTGTTGAACGAAGCGTGCACGTGGGCAATGCCGTCGGCAATGTTCTTGCGGACTTTCTTGCGAACGCGTGCGGATGCGGCGCTGTTGGGTGACTTAGCCATGAGGGTCCTTCAAACCGTTTATTTCTTCAGCGACTGGGCTGCCTTGCGCGGTCCCTTGCGGGTGCGGGCATTGGTCTTGGTGCGCTGACCACGCACTGGCAGGCCACGGCGATGGCGGAAACCACGGTAGCAACCAATGTCCATCAAACGCTTGATGTTCATGGTCGTTTCGCGGCGCAGATCGCCTTCGATCGTGAAAACGCCAACCTGGTCGCGAACTTTTTCGAGTTCTGCGTCGGTCAGGTCCTTGATTTTCTTGGCGTAGTCGATACCGCAAGCTTCGCAAATCTTGCGAGCGCGGGTACGGCCAATGCCAAAAATTGCCGTCAAGCCGATTTCGGCGTGCTTGTGCGGCGGAATGTTGATGCCTGCAATACGAGCCATGATGTTCCTCTAAACGAACCGATCAGCCTTGACGCTGCTTGTGACGGGGGTCGGTGCAGATGACCCGCACAATCCCGTGACGCTTGATGATCTTACAGTTGCGGCACATTTTCTTGACCGAAGCTGAAACTCTCATAGTTTTCTCCTAGATATTCCAAAAATTCTCAAAACAACCGCTCGTTACTTCGATCGAAAAACAATCCGCGCCCGGGTCAAGTCGTAGGGCGTGAGCTCCACTTTGACCTTGTCCCCTGGCAGGATGCGGATGTAATGCATCCGCATCTTCCCTGAGATATGCCCCAAGACCACATGGCCGTTTTCCAACTTGACCCTGAAAGTTGCGTTGGGCAGGTTTTCAATCACCTCGCCCTGCATCTCGATCACATCGTCCTTGGACATACGACTGAATCAGTTGCCGACGGAGGTCTTGAAGTTGGCCTTTTTCAGCAGCGATTCATATTGCTGCGACATCATGTAGTTTTGCACCTGGGCCATGAAGTCCATGGTGACCACCACAATGATCAGTAGAGAGGTGCCGCCAAAATAGAACGGCACGTTGTATTTCAAAATCAGAAATTCGGGCAACAGACACACCGCAGTGATGTAAATCGCACCGACAAAAGTCAGTCGCAACAGAATCTTGTCGATGTAGCGCGCGGTCTGGTCACCCGGACGAATGCCCGGAATGAATGCGCCGCTCTTCTTCAGGTTGTCCGCCGTTTCGCGGCTGTTGAACACCAGAGCGGTGTAGAAGAAGCAGAAAAAGATGATCGCAGCAGCGTACAGGCCCACATAGATCGGCTGACCTGGAGACAAGGCCGAAGCAATGTCGCGCAACCAGCGTGTGGAGTCACCCGTGCTCACCCAGCTCACGATGGTCGTGGGCAAAAGGATGATGCTCGATGCGAAGATCGGCGGAATCACGCCAGCCATGTTCAGCTTGAGCGGCAGGTGGGACGACTGGCCGCCATACACCTTGTTGCCTACCTGGCGGCGAGCGTAGTTCACAAGAATCTTGCGCTGACCACGTTCGACAAACACCACAAAGTAGGTCACCAGAACCACCAGGGCGATGATGAGAAGCGACACCAGGATGTTCATCGCACCGGTGCGCACCAGTTCAAGCAGCCCACCGATGGCGCTCGGCAGCCCGGCGGCAATGCCGGCGAAGATCAGGATCGAGATGCCATTGCCCAGACCGCGCTCGGTGATCTGCTCACCCAGCCACATCAGGAACATCGTGCCCGCGACCAGACTGACCACCGCCGTCAGACGGAACGCCATGCCGGGATCGATCACGAGTCCCTGCTGCCCTTCCAACGCCAGGGCAATGCCCATGGCCTGGAAGATGGCCAGCCCGAGGGTGCCATAACGGGTGTACGAGGTGATCTTGCGACGACCGGCTTCGCCTTCTTTCTTCAGCTGCTCAAACGTGGGAACCACGTACGTCATGAGCTGCATGATGATGGAAGCGGAGATGTACGGCATGATCCCCAGCGCGAACACGGTGAACCGTGACAAGGCGCCGCCAGAGAACATGTTGAACAGACTCAGAATGCCGCCCGCCTGGCCTTTGAACAACTGCTCCAGTTGCGCAGGGTCGATCCCGGGCACGGGAATGTGTGCCCCGATGCGGTAAACCACCAAGGCCAGCAACAGGAATACCAGTCGGCGACGCAGGTCGCCGAACTTGCCTGTTTTGGCCAGAGTTGCGGATCCAGTTGCCACAGCTTGCCTTCGCTTGTGTCCGGTCAGACCAGCGAGCCGCCAGCGGCTTCGATCGCCTGCTTCGCACCGGCGGTAGCGCCGATGTTCTTCAGGGTCACGGCACGGGTGATTTCACCGGTCTTGATGACCTTGACGCGCTTGGCCAGGTTGGCCACCAAGCCCGCCTGCTTCAAAACCAGGATGTCGACTTCAGCCACGTCAAGCGCACTGATGTCTGTCAGGGTCACTTCAGCGTTGAACTGAAGCAGGGCCGATTTGAAGCCACGCTTGGGCAGACGGCGTTGCATAGGCATCTGACCGCCTTCGAAGCCCACCTTGTGGTAGCCACCCGAACGCGATTTCTGGCCCTTGTGACCACGACCAGCGGTTTTACCCAGGCCAGAGCCGATGCCACGACCGACACGACGCTTGGCGTGCTTGGCGCCTTCTTGGGGCTTGATGCTATTGAGTTCCATGTCTTGCGACTCCGGTTCAGAGTACCTTGACCAGGTAGCTGATCTTGTTGATCATGCCGCGCACGGCAGGCGTATCCTGCAGTTCGCTGGTGCTGTTGAGCTTGCGCAGGCCCAGGCCGCGCACGGTGTCGCGGTGGGATTGCTTGGTACCAATGGGGCTGCGCACCAGTTGGACCTTGACGGTGTTTTGTGTGGTCATGATCGCTCCAATCAGCCCAGGATGTCTTCGACCGACTTGCCGCGCTTGGCAGCCACGTCGGCGGGCGTGGTCGAGTTCTTCAGTGCGTCCAGCGTGGCGCGCACCAAGTTGTAGGGGTTGCTCGAGCCATGGCTCTTGGCCACGACGTCGGTGATGCCCAGCACTTCGAAGACAGCGCGCATCGGGCCGCCAGCGATGATGCCGGTACCCTTGGAAGCGGGCAGCATCATGACGTTGGAAGCGCCGTGTTCGCCGTGCACGCTATGGTGCAGGGAACCGTTCTTCAAAGACACCTTGATCATGTTGCGGCGGGCCTTTTCCATGGCCTTTTGCACAGCCACCGGAACTTCTTTGGCCTTGCCTTTGCCCATGCCGACGCGACCATCGCCATCGCCAACCACGGTGAGCGCTGCGAAGCCGAGAATGCGACCGCCCTTGACCACTTTGGTCACGCGGTTGATCGCGATCATCTTCTCGCGCAGACCGTCGTCACTCGCTTCGTTTTTTACATTAGCCGTAAATTTAGCCATTTTGTGTATTCCGTTTGATCAGAACTGCAGACCGGCTTCGCGGGCCGCGTCTGCCAGGGCTTTCACCCGGCCGTGGTAGGCAAAACCGGAACGGTCAAACGCCACCTTCTCGATGCCAGCGGCCTTGGCCTTTTCAGCGATGCGTTTGCCGACCAGTTGCGCAGCAGCGGTGTTGCCACCCTTGCCAGCGCCACCGATCTGGGCCCGCACTTCGGCTTCGGCCGTGGAGGCAGAGGCCAGCACCTTGGCGCCGTCGTCGGAGATGACGTTGGCGTAGATGTGCAGGTTGGTGCGGTTCACGGTCAGGCGGACGGCGCCTTGCTGCGCAATGCGGATGCGCGTCTGACGTGCCCGGCGGAGACGTTGCTCTTTTTTCGTCAACATGATCCTGATCCTTATTTCTTCTTGGTTTCCTTGATCACGACCTTCTCATCCGCATAACGGATGCCCTTGCCCTTGTAGGGCTCGGGAGGGCGCACAGCGCGCACTTCGGAAGCGATCTGGCCCACGCGTTGACGATCAGAACCCTTGATCAGGATTTCGGTCGGCGTCGGGGTTTCCACCTTGATACCAGCAGGCATGTCCATCACCACAGGGTGGGAGTAGCCGACGGTGAGGTTGAGCTTGGTCCCCTGAGCCTGGGCCTTGTAGCCCACGCCAAGCAGGGTGAGCTTCTTCTCGAAGCCCTTGCTCACACCATTGACCATGTTGTTCACCAGCTGACGCATGGTGCCGGACATGGCATTGGCTTCGCGGGATTCGTTCACCGGGGTGAACGACAGCGAGCCAGCGTTGTTTTCAACTTTCACCAGCGCGTTTTGCGCCAGCGCCAGGGCACCCAGTGCACCCTTGACGTTGATCAGGTCGTCTTTGACGGCCACTTCCACCCCAGCTGGGACGGTGACCGGCAGTTTACCAATACGTGACATTCAGTTGCTCCTCAATGCCCGCATCAGGCGACGTAACACAGGACTTCACCACCGACACCGGTAGCGCGCGCCTTGCGGTCGGTCATCACGCCCTGCGGCGTGGTGACGATGGCCACACCCAGACCGTTCTGGACCTGGGGGATGGCGTTTCGGCCGCGGTAAACACGCAGGCCAGGACGGCTCACGCGCTCGATACGCTCGATCACCGGACGGCCAGCGTAGTACTTGAGAGCGATTTCGAGTTCGCTCTTGCCGTCATTGCTCTTGACCTGGAATCCGTCGATGTAACCCTCGTCCTTCAGGACTTGGGCAATCGCGGCTTTGACCTTGGAGGCCGGCATCGTTACGCTGGCCTTTTCGACCATCTGCGCGTTGCGGATGCGGGTCAACATGTCAGCGATAGGATCACTCATGCTCATTTGTGGTTCTCCTAGGGCTTACCAGCTGGCTTTGGTGATGCCGGGGATTTCACCGGCAAACGCCATTTCACGGACCTTGGCGCGAGCCAGGCCGAAGTGGGCGAAGGTGCCACGCGGACGTCCGGTGATCTCGCAGCGGTTGCGCTGACGGGTCGGGTTCGCATTGCGAGGCATTTTTTGCAGCGCCAGACGGGCTGCATCACGCTCTTCGTCAGAGTGCTTTGCGCTGGTCGACACCGACTTCAGCTCAGCGTATTTTTTGGCGAACTTGGCCGCGAGTTTTTCGCGCTTGAGTTCACGTTGCAGTAGTGCTTGTTTAGCCACGCGCCACCTCAGTTCTTGAACGGGAAACGGAAACCAACCAGCAGAGCCTTGCACTCTTCGTCGTTCTTGGCGGTTGTCGTGATGCTGATGTTGAGGCCGCGCAAGGCATCAACCTTGTCGTACTCGATCTCAGGGAAGATGATCTGCTCTTTGACGCCGATGTTGTAGTTACCACGGCCGTCAAACGCCTTGCCGGAAATACCACGGAAGTCACGCACCCGGGGCAGCGCCACGGTGACGAAACGATCGAGGAATTCGTACATGCGGGCACCGCGCAGGGTCACCATGCAACCGATGGGCTGCTGCTCGCGGATCTTGAAACCCGCGATGGCCTTGCGGGCCTTGGTCACCACCGGCTTCTGGCCAGCGATCTTGGTCAGGTCGCCCACGGCGTTGTCCATGACCTTCTTGTCGGCAACCGCCTCGCTCACACCCATGTTGAGCGTGATCTTGGTGATGCGGGGCACTTCCATGACCGACTTGTAGCCGAATTTTTCGACCAAAGAAGGCGCGATCTTGTCGCGGTAGATTTCTTGCAAGCGTGTCATGTTCAGGCCGCCTTGATTTCTTCGCCGCTGGACTTGAAGACGCGCATTTTCTTGCCGTCAGCCAGGAGCTTGATGCCCACACGATCCGCCTTGCCCGTGGCGCCATTGAAAATGGCCACATTGGACTGGTGGATCGGCATGGTTTTCTCGATGATGCCGCCGGTGATGCCCTTCATGGGGTTCGGCTTGGCATGCTTTTTCACGATATTGACGCCCTCGACCACCAGCTTGCTGTCGTCGGCGCGCAGCACAACCTTGCCGCGCTTGCCCTTGTCGCGACCGGCAATCACGATGACTTCATCGCCACTACGAATCTTGTTCATGATGATTCCTCAGAGAACCTCGGGTGCCAGCGACACGATCTTCATGAACTTCTCGGTGCGCAGCTCGCGCGTCACCGGTCCGAAGATGCGGGTGCCGATAGGCTCCAGCTTGGCGTTAAGCAACACCGCAGCGTTGCCGTCGAATTTGATCAAGGCGCCGTCCTGACGACGGATGCCCTTGGCGGTGCGAACCACCACAGCGTTGTACACCTCGCCTTTTTTGACGCGGCCACGCGGCGCTGCTTCCTTGATGCTGACCTTGATGACATCACCCACGCTGGCGTAGCGGCGCTTGGAGCCGCCCAGCACTTTGATGCACATCACGGACTTGGCGCCCGTGTTGTCAGCAACATCGAGTCGAGATTGCGTTTGAATCATTTGATTTAAGTCCCAACTTGAATCCCCCCAGCCACCACGGCCGGGAGTGATCAGTCTTGGGCCCGTCGTTGCCAGCTGCATCAACCCTGCAGACCTGCTGCAGACTGGACACAACCCGCGTCGGTGGGCGGATAACTTCGCTTTTTTACAGCGAAGCCGCAGATTATTGCACTACACCTTTGGCTTGTCAACCGGCTTTTGCGCGAAAACGGCGGTACGGCTCGGCAAATAGTGGTCGCACAGCGACAAAAAGCGGTCGAGCGCCGGGTCCGCGGCCTGTTCCTGGGCCAGGATCGCCGCGACATCGGGCGCCATGCCCGCCGCGGCCCGGGCGTCGAGGAACAGGACCCGCCAGCGTCGGGCCAGCACATCTTCCACGGTGTGGGCGTGCTCATGGCGTACGGCGTAACGCACCATGGCCTCGGTCAGTCCCATGCCTAGGGATCGGTCGTGTCCCGGGCAGTCCAGCACCCGCTGCTTCTCCGTTCCATACAGGTGCAGACCTGGCGGGGCGCAGATCGCCGTGGCCGGCGCTTCGGGCCCGGGGGCACCCAGCAGCGTGTGGTGTTCGCTCAAGCCACCAGGGCGCCCGGGCAGCAGTCCGCTGGCGAAGCAGCGGTCCAGCACATCTTCGGCCATCGCCCGGTAGGTGGTCCATTTACCGCCCGTGACGGTGACCAGTCCATTGGCGTCCACCACGATGGTGTGTTCGCGCGACAGGACCTTGGTGCCTCCCTCGATGGTTTCCGGGGGCGCCACCAGCGGTCGCAAGCCCACCCAGATGCTGCGGATGTCCGCCCGGGTGACCGGGCGGCTCAGCACGTGACCGGCCTCGCTCAGGATGAAATCCAGCTCCTCGGCAAAGGCATCGGGTTCGCGGGGCAGGTCCTGGCGCGGCGTGTCGGTGGTGCCGAGCACCAGTTTGCCCAACCAGGGCACGGCAAACAGCACCCGGCCATCGCGTGTCTTGGGCACCAGCAGCGCGTGGTCGCCCGGCAGGAAGTCGCGGTCCACCACCACGTGCACGCCCTGGCTCGGGCTGACCATGCGCTTGGGTGCGTCCTGGGCGGTGGCGCCGCTGGAATGTGCGCGCAGTTCGTCGACCCAGACGCCGGTGGCATTGACGACGCACCGGGCCCGCACCTTGTAGCGCTCTTCAGAAAAGCGATCGCTCACATCGAGCTCGGAGACCGGGTGGCCGGCGTCGTCCAGACGATGCACCGCCGTGACCCGGGCGTAGTTCAACACCAGCGCGCCCGCGGCTTCGGCGGTGCGCGCCAGGGCCAGGGCCAGTCGGGCGTCGTCGAACTGGCCGTCCCAGTACTGCACGCCGCCGTGCAGCCCCAGGGGATTCACCCCCGGCAAGGCCTCCAGGGTCTGCCGGCGGTTCAGGAAGGCGGTGCGGCCCAGCCCGGCGCGCCCGGCCATCAGGTCGTACAGTTTGAGCCCCACGCCATAGAACGGGGTCTGCCACCAGCCATAGGACGGCATGACGAAGGGCAGCGGCTGCGCCAGGTGGGGCGCGATGCGCAGCACCGTGGCCCGCTCGGCCAGCGCCTCGCGCACCAGAGCCACATTGCCCTGCGCCAGGTAACGCACACCGCCGTGCAGCAGCTTGGTGGAACGGGAAGAGGTGCCGCCGGCGAAGTCGTGCGACTCCAGCAGCACCACGGAGAAACCGCGCAGCGCGGCATCCAGCGCCACCCCGAGGCCGGTGGCGCCGCCGCCCACCACCGCCAGATCAAACAGGGGGGTACCGGACAGCGATTGGAGCAGTTCTGCGCGTTTCATGGTGTTTGGGATGGCCCCTTGCGCCGGTTCGGCACAAGGGGCGGTTGCGACTCGATCGTTCAGGCGTCCTCAGCGGACCTTGCCGTTCTTCCAGGCATTGAGCAACTGGTCGTAAGCGATGGTTTCACCCTTGGGTTTCTCGTTGGCCAGCTTCGCCCACGGTGCACCCTTGTCGCTCAACCACTTCTTCGGGTCTTCCTTCTTGTTGAGCTTGGGCGCGCAGCGGTCCATGCCGGCACGTTCCAGACGGGCCATCACCTGGTCCATCTGTTCGGCCAGGTTGTCCATGGCTTGCTGGGGCGTTTTCTCGGCGGTCACGGCCTGGGCCACGTTCTGCCACCAGAGCTGGGCCAGCTTGGGGTAGTCGGGCACGTTGGTGCCGGTGGGCGTCCAGGCCACGCGCGCCGGGCTGCGGTAAAACTCGACCAGGCCACCGAGCTTGGGCGCCATGTCGGTCATGGCCTTGCTCTGGATGTCGCTCTCGCGAATGGGCGTCAGGCCGACGATGGTCTTCTTGAGCGAGGTGGTCTTGGCTGTCACGAACTGCGCGTAGAGCCAGGCGGCGGCGGTCTTGTTCTCGTCGTGCTTCTCGAAGAAGGTCCACGAGCCCACGTCCTGGTAGCCGTTCTGCATGCCCTGCTTCCAGTACGGGCCGTTCGGGCCGGGGGCCATGCGCCACTTCGGCGTGCCGTCGGCGTTCACGACCGGCAGACCCTTCTTGGTCATGTCGGCGGTGAAGGCGGTGTACCAGAAGATCTGCTGGGCGATCTGGCCCTGGGCCGGCACGGGGCCGGCTTCGCCGAAGGTCATGCCGCTGGCTTCTTTCGGCGCGTACTTCTTCATCCAGTCGACGTACTTGGTCAGCGCGTAAACGGCGGCCGGCGAGTTGGTGGCACCACCGCGCGAGACGCTCGCACCCAGCGGCGTGCAGCCGTCGGCCGAGGCGCGGATGCCCCATTCGTCGACCGGCTTGCCGTTGGGGATGCCGATGTCGGCGGTGCCGGCCATCGACAGCCAGGCGTCCGTGAAGCGCCAGCCCAGCGACGGGTCCTTCTTGCCGTAGTCCATGTGACCATAGATGGGCTTGCCGTCGATGGTCTTCACGTCTTCGCTGAAGAAGGCTGCGATGTCTTCGTAGGCCGACCAGTTGAGCGGCACGCCCAGGTCGTAGCCGTACTTGGCCTTGAACTTGTCCTTCAGGTCCTGGCGCGCAAACAGGTCGGCACGGAACCAGTACAGGTTGGCGAACTGCTGGTCGGGCAGCTGGTAGAGCTTCTTGTCGGGGCCGGTGGTGAAGCTGGTGCCGATGAAGTCCTTGATATCCAGACCGGGGTTCGTGTATTCCTTGCCCTTGCCCGACATGTAGTCGGTCAGGTTCATGATCTTGCCGTAGCGGTAGTGCGTACCGATCAGGTCGGAGTCGGAGATCCAGCCGTCGTAGATCGACTTGCCTGACTGCATGGAGGTCTGCAGTTTTTCAACCACGTCGCCTTCCTGGATCAGGTCGTGCTTGACCGTGATGCCGGTGATTTCGGTGAAGGCCTTGGCGAGCGTCTTCGACTCGTACTCGTGCGTGGTGATGGTCTCGGACACCACCGAGATTTCGTTCACACCCTTGGCCTTGAGTTTGGCGGCGGCGTCGATGAACCACTTCATCTCGGCGGCCTGCTGGTCCTTGCTCAGGGTGGAGGGCTGGAACTCGCTGTCGATCCACTTTTTGGCCGCGGCCGCATCGGCCCAGGCCAGATTGCATCCCAGGGCCGCGATGGCCGCAACGGCCACTGCGGTATGACGAAATTTCATGATGTCTCCTCTAGCAACGTGCTTCCCCGGTGTTGATGCTGAATGGCTCGGCCCCGGGGAAGCAATGGGCCGAATTCAACGGAAAGGAAAAACGGTTCCGGCTGCGGCTCAGCCCTTGCGCAGGGTCCACACCAGCCAGACCATGGACACCACGAACGAGATCCAGATGCTGGGCTCCTGCTCCAGCGACAGCCACTCGGTGATCCACCCGGCCATGCCGACGAAGGCGAGGTTGATGTAGGCCGCCCCGAGCAGCCCGATGAACAGGCGGTCACCGCGCGTGGTGGCCATGGGCAGGAAGCCCTTGCGCATCGTCGTGGGCGACTTGAGTTCCCACACCGTCATGCCGGCGAGCATCAGCACGATGCAGGTGAAAAATATGGCCACGGGCGTGGTCCAAGCCATCCACTCAAACATTTGAAGTCTCCAAAAAAGTTAGAGCGCAAGCCCCGCCAACCCAGGCCGCCGCGGAACCGGCTTTGCCGGGCCGCCAGCGGCGCCCCCTGGGGGGTAGCGCCGAAGGCGCGCGGGGGGTACCCATCCTCACACCCTCCCCATGGCGAAGCCTTTGGCTATGTAATGGCGCACGAACCAGATCACGATCGCGCCGGGAACAATCGTCAGCACACCCGCCGCGGCCAGCGTGGCCCAGTCCATGCCGCTGGCGCTGACCGTGCGCGTCATGGTCGCCACGATGGGCTTGGCGTTGACGCTGGTCAGTGTCCGAGCGAGCAGCAGCTCGACCCAGCTGAACATGAAGCAGAAGAAGGCCGCCACGCCCACCCCCGCCTTGATCAGTGGTAGGAAGATGGTGATGAAGAAACGCGGGAAGCTGTAGCCGTCGATGTACGCTGTCTCATCAATCTCGCGCGGGATGCCCGACATGAAGCCTTCGAGAATCCACACCGCCAGCGGCACGTTGAACAGCAGGTGCGCCAGCGCCACGGCCAGGTGGGTGTCCATCAGGCCGACCGTGGTGTAGAGCTGGAAGAACGGCAGCAGGAACACCGCGGGCGGCGTCATGCGGTTGGTCAGCAACCAGAAGAACACGTGCTTGTCGCCCAGGAAGCTGTAGCGACTGAAGGCGTAGGCCGCGGGCAGCGCCACCGTGAGGGAGATCGTGGTGTTGATTGCCACGTAGATCAGGCTGTTGATGTAGCCCGAGTACCAGGACTCGTCGGTGAAGATGGTCTTGTAGTTGTCCCAGGTGAAGGCCTGCGGCAGCAGGCTGAAGCTGGAGAGGATTTCCTGGTTGGTCTTGAAGCTCATGTTGACCATCCAGTAGATGGGCAACAGGGCGAAGATCAGGTAGGCGATCAGGAAGATCGTGCGTTTCTTGAACCGGCGATCAGTCATGGCCGCCCTCCTTTTCGGTTTGTCCCAGGCGTTGCATCCAGTTGTAGAGCACGAAGCAGAACAGCAGGATGATGAGGAAATAGATCAGGGAAAACGCCGCCGCCGGCCCCAGGTCGAACTGGCCCACGGCCTTCTGTGTCAGGTACTGGCTGAGGAAGGTCGTGGCGTTGCCGGGGCCGCCGCCGGTGAGCACGAAGGGCTCGGTGTAGATCATGAAAGAGTCCATGAAGCGCAGCAGCACGGCGATCATCAGCACGCCGCGCATCTTGGGCAGCTGGATGTAGCGGAACACCGCGAACTTGCTGGCGCCATCAATGCGCGCGGCCTGGTAGTACGCGTCGGGGATGCTGCGCAGGCCGGCGTAGGCCAGCAGGGCCACCAGCGGCGTCCAGTGCCAGATGTCCATCAGCAGCACGGTGAGCCAGGCGTGCAAGGCGTCGCCGGTGTAGCTGTATTCGACGCCCAGCCGCTGCAGCGTGGCGCCCATCAGGCCGATGTCGGCGCGGCCGAAGATCTGCCAGATGGTGCCGACCACGTTCCACGGGATCAGCAACGACAGCGCCACGATCACCAGCGTGGCCGAGGCCTTCCAGCCGGCAGCCGGCATGGACAGCGCCAGCGCGATGCCCAGCGGTATCTCCACCAGCAGCACGGCGCCCGAGAATTTCAGCTGGTTCCACAGCGCAGCGTGCAGGTCTTCGTCGCGCATCACGGCGGCGAACCATTCGGTGCCGACGAAGACGCGCCGCTCGGGCGAGATGATGTCCTGCACCGAGTAGTTCACCACCGTCATCAGCGGCAGGATGGCCGAGAAGGCCACGCAGATGAAGACCGGCAGGATCAGGAACCAGGCCTTCTGGTTCACGGGTTTGGTGGTCACGCTCATAGAGATTCCTTCGTGCTGCGCACTGCGGTGCGAGCTGGCTTGGGGCGGCCCGGCGCTGCGCTCATGCCATGAGCTCCTCGTTCTTGTAATAGCAGGTGTGTTCGCCCAGCACCTGCAGCCCCACGCGGTCGCCCACCGCGGGCGGCGTGGCGTCGGGCGCGAGCCGCGCCTTGAGGGTCTGGCCCGCCACGTCGCAGGTCACCAGCAGGTAGGTGCCGATGTCCTGCACCTGGCGCACGGTGGCCGGCAAGGCGCCGATCGCGCCGACCGGCACCAGCCGCAGGTATTCGGGCCGGATGCCCAGCTTGATCTCGCCCGCGGGCAGCTCGCGATCCGCGCTCAGGCCGAGGCCGCCCACGCTGAGCGCGCCCTCGGCCACGTTCGCTGGCAGGAAGTTCATGCCTGGCGAGCCGATGAAGTGGCCCACGAAGGTGTGGGCCGGCCGCTCGAACAAGGCCTCGGGCGTGCCCATCTGCACCACCTTGCCACGCGTCATCACCACCACCTGGTCGGCAAAGGTCAGCGCCTCCACCTGGTCGTGCGTCACGTAGATCAGGGTCAGCTTGAGTTCGTGGTGGATCTGCTTGAGCTTGCGGCGCAGCTGCCACTTCAGGTGCGGATCGATCACGGTCAGCGGCTCGTCGAACAGCACGGCCGACACATCGGGCCGCACCAGGCCACGGCCCAGCGAGATCTTCTGTTTCTGGTCGGCGGAGAGGCCGGCGGCGCGCATGTCGAGCTGATGGCTCATCTCCAGCATCTCGGCGATCTGGCCCACGCGGGCCTGGATCTGGTGCGCTGGCACCTTGCGGTTCTTCAGCGGGAACGCCAGGTTCTCGGCCACGGTCATGGTGTCGTAGATGACCGGAAACTGGAACACCTGGGCGATGTTGCGCTGCTGCGGCGTGGCGCGGGTCATGTCCTGGCCGTCGAACTTGACGCTGCCGTGCGACGGCACCAGCAGGCCGGACATGATGTTGAGCATGGTCGTCTTGCCGCAGCCCGAGGGGCCGAGCAAGGCGTAGGCGCCGCCGTCTTCGAAGCTCATCTTCAGCGGCAGCAGCGCGTAGTCGCCGTCCTCTTGCGGGTTCGGCTTGTACGAGTGCGCGAGGTCCAGATCAATCCGGCTCATTTAGGCGCTCCCTTGCGCTCGGGCGCGACCAGCAGGTCCCCCGACTGGTCGAACACATAAACCTGCGCCGGGTTCAGGTGCAGGGTGATGGGGCTGCCGAGTTCAAAGTCGTGCACGCCGGTGAGCTGGGCCACCACCTCGCCCACGCCGGTGTGCACGTGCACAAAGGTGTCGGAGCCCGAGATCTCGGCCAGCTCCACGGCGCCGGGCAGGGTCACATCGCCCTCGCGCGGATGCACCCGCAGGGCGCTGGCACGCACACCCACCGTCAGCGCGCGGGTGGCGCGCTCGGGCAGGTTCACGGCCAGGCGGGGCCCGCCGTTGAGCTGCACGCCACCGTCCACCGCCTCGGCCGCCAGCAGGTTCATCGGCGGGTCGCTGAAGGCACGCGCCACGCGGATCGACTTGGGGACATGAAAAACCTCGGCGGTCGGCCCGTATTGCAGCAGCTCACCCGCGTCCATCACCGCCGTGTAGCCGCCCAGCAGCAGCGCTTCGCCGGGCTCGGTGGTGGCGTAGACCACGGTGGAGTCGCCGGCCGCGAACAGCTGGCCCAGCTCCTCGCGCAACTCTTCGCGCAGCTTGTAGTCCAGGTTCACCAGTGGCTCGTCCAGCAGCATCAGGGGCGCGTTTTTGGCCAGCGCGCGGGCCAGCGCCACGCGCTGCTGCTGGCCACCGGAGAGCTCGGCCGGCAGGCGGTCCAGAAAGATGTCGATGTGCAGGCGCTCGGCGAGCTGCCGCACCTGGGTGTCGATAGCTGCGCGCGGCAGGCCGCGCAGTTTCAGCGGCGAGGCGATGTTGTCGGCCACCGTCATCGAGGGGTAGTTGATGAACTGCTGGTAGACCATGGCCACATTGCGTTCGCGCACCGGCACCCCGGTGACGTCGATGCCGTCCACCAGCACCCTGCCCGTGCTGGGCACGTCCAGCCCGGCCATGAGGCGCATCAGACTGGTCTTGCCGGCCTGGGTCGCACCCAGCAACACCGTGACCGCGCCGGGTACCGGGGTCAGGCTCTGGGGATAGAGGTGGACCGATGGTCCGACCGTTTTCCCCACGTGTTCCAGAGAGAGCTGCATTTCGGGTCCAGAAGAAGGCCAGCCACCCAGGTCGGGTGTTTTCGTTTCGGCGATTCTATTGTTCGTTTATGTTCTTTTTTATTCGGTATTTACCCTTAAGGGCAAAAATATGATTTCCGTTATGTTCGGGTTGTCCTGTTTCAGAATCCCCCCCGTATGAACCTCGCACCCCGACACACCCAGCTGCTCGACGACGTGCGCACCCGCGGCCCACAGACCATCGAAGCCCTGGCCGAACGTTTTGGCGTGACCCTGCAGACCGTGCGCCGCGACGTGCAGCGCCTGGCCGAGGCCGGCCTGCTCTCGCGCTTTCACGGCGGCGTGCGCCTGCCGGGATCGACCACCGAAAACATCGCCTACCGGCAGCGCCAGGCCATGCAGTCCGACGCCAAGCGCGCCATCGCGCGCGCCATCGCGCAGCGGGTGCCCAACGGCTGTTCGCTGATCCTCAACATCGGCACCACGATCGAGGCGGTGGGCCACGAACTGCTGCGCCACCGCGGCCTGCGGGTGATCACCAACAACCTGCACATCGCCGCGCTGCTGAGCACCAACCCCGACTGCGAGGTGATCGTGGCCGGCGGCCTGGTGCGCGGCGCCGACCAGGGCATCGTGGGTGAGGCCACGGTGGACTTCATGCGCCAGTTCAAGGTAGACATCGGCCTGATCGGCATCAGCGGCATCGAGTCCGACGGCACGCTGCGCGACTTCGACTACCGCGAAGTGAAGGTGGCGCGCACCATCGTCGAGCAGTCGCGCGAGGTCTGGCTCGCCGCCGACCACAGCAAGTTCAACCGGCCCGCCATGGTGGAACTGGCGCGGCTCGACGAGATCGACGTGGTGTTCACCGACGCGCCGCCGCCCCCGCCTTTTGGCGAGCTGATGGCGCAGGGCCACGTCGAATGCGTGGTGGCCGACCGTTCGGACGACCCCGCCTGATTCACACAAAGTTATCGAGACAAGCCATGACCTACCTGCTCGCCCTGGACCAGGGCACTTCCAGTTCGCGCAGCATCGTGTTCGACCGCGACGGCCACGTGGTGGCCATGGCGCAGCGCGAGTTCCGCCAGATCTACCCCCAGCCGGGCTGGGTGGAACACGACCCGCGCGACCTCTGGACGACGCAGCTGGAGACCGCGCGCGAGGCGCTGGCCCAGGCCGGCCTGAAGGCGAGCGACATCCGCGCCGTGGGCATCACCAACCAGCGCGAAACCACGTTGCTGTGGAACCGGCGCACCGGCGCGCCGGTGTACAACGCCATCGTCTGGCAGGACCGGCGTGCCGAAGCCGCCTGCGCCGAGCTGCGCGAGCGTGGCCTGAGCGACACCGTGTTGCAGAAAACCGGCCTGCGCATCGACGCCTATTTCTCCGGCACCAAACTCCAGTGGATGCTGGACAACGTGCCTGGCGCGCGCGCGCAGGCCGAACGCGGCGAGCTGGCCTTCGGCACGGTCGACAGCTGGCTGATCTGGCAGCTCACGGGCGGCGCGCGCCACGTCACCGACATCAGCAACGCCTCGCGCACCATGCTGTTCAACGTGCACAGCCAGCGCTGGGACGACGAGCTCCTGGCCCTGCTCGACATCCCGCCCAGCCTGATGCCCGAAACGCTGCCGTCGAGCGCGCACTTCGGCGACATCCAGGCCGAATGGCTGGGCGCGCCGCTGGCGATCGGCGGTGTGGCCGGCGACCAGCAAAGCGCCCTGTTCGGCCAGGCCTGCTTCTCGGCCGGCATGGCGAAAAACACCTACGGCACCGGCTGCTTCATGCTCATGCACACCGGCGAGCGTTTCCAGACCAGCCAGAACGGCCTGATCACCACCGCCACTGCACAGCCCCCCGGCGCACCACAGTACGCGCTGGAAGGCAGCGTGTTCATTGGCGGTGCGGTGGTGCAGTGGCTGCGCGACGGGCTGCGCGCCATCGAGTCCAGCAGCGAGGTGCAGGCCCTGGCCGAGAGCGTGCCCGACGCGGGCGGCGTGGTGCTGGTGCCCGCCTTCACCGGATTGGGCGCGCCCTATTGGCAAGCCGACGCACGCGGCAGCATCACCGGTCTGACGCGCGGCACCACCATGGCCCACATCGCGCGCGCGGCGCTGGAGAGCATCGCGTTCCAGAGCGCGGCCCTGCTCGAAGCGATGAGCCGCGACGCGATCGCGGCCGGCGGCGTGCCCGTGAGCGAGCTGCGGGTGGACGGTGGCGCCTGCGTCAACGACCTGCTGATGCAGTTCCAGGCCGACCTGCTGGGCATTCCCGTGGTGCGTCCGGCGGTGATCGAAACCACCGCCCTGGGCGCGGCCTACCTGGCCGGCCTGCACAGCGGGCTGTACGCCGGGCTGGACGAACTGTCCCAACAGTGGCGCGCCGAGCGAACCTTCCACCCCACGCTGTCGCGCGAACGGGCGGCCGAAAAAATGGCGCAGTGGGAACACGCCGTGCGGCAGACCACGACCGCTTGAAGCCTCGGGCGACAATCGCGGCATGAACGCACCCACCCACCCCATCATCACCTTCATCGGCGGCGGCAACATGGCCAGCGCCATCATCGGCGGCCTGGTCCGCCAGGGCCACCCCACCGCCGCCCTGCAGGTGGTCGAACCCTGGGACGAGCAGCGCGCGAAGCTGGCGCAGCAGTTCCCGGGCATGTCCATCCTGCCTGCCGCCAGCGCAGAGCTGAAGCCCTCGGACCTCGTGGTCTGGGCGGTGAAGCCACAGACCTTCAAGGACGCGGCGCTCGTCAGCCAGCCGTTCCTGGGCGACGCTCTGCACCTGAGCGTCGCCGCCGGCATCACCAGCGAGAGCATGGCCGGCTGGCTGCAGACGCAGCGCATCGTGCGCGCCATGCCCAACACCCCCGCCCTCGTCGGCCTGGGCATGACCGGGCTGATGGCGCGCGCCGCCGTCTCGGACGCCGACCGTGCGCTGGTCGAACGCGTGGTCCGCACCACCGGCGAGCTGGTGTGGGTGAACGTGGAGTCGGACCTCGACGCGGTGACCGCCCTCTCGGGCTCCGGCCCGGCCTATGTGTTCTATTTCCTCGAAGCCATGCGCGACGCCGGCGCCCGCATGGGCCTCGCGCCCGAGGTGGCACAGCAGCTCGCCATCGGCACCTTCATCGGCGCGGCCACCCTGGCACAACGTTCCAGCGAGCCGCTGCAGACACTGCGCGAGCGCGTCACGTCCAAGGGCGGTACCACCTACGCGGCGATCACGTCGATGGAGGCGAGCGGTGTGAAAGCCAAATTCGAGGAAGCCTTGCGTGCAGCACAGGCCCGGGCCGCTGAACTGGGTAAAGAATTCGGCGCCTGATCAGACCCCGAGAACCACGCCCACAAACACCGTGAAACCCAGCCAGTGGTTGAGGCGGAAGGCCTTGAAGCAGCCGTCCCGGGTGCGGTCCTTGATCAGGTGGAAATGCCAGGCCACCTGGGCCAGCGCCACCACCAGCATGGCGCCCCAGACCCAGGGGTTCACCACGGACCACAGCGCTGCGGTCCAGATGCCCAGGAAGACCAGGTAGAACGCGGTGACGGCCGGCACGTCGGCGTCGCCCAGCGTGATGGCCGAGGTCTTCATGCCGATGCGCAGGTCGTCGTCGCGGTCCACCATGGCGTATTCGGTGTCGTAGGCCAGCACCCAGAACAGGTTGCCCGCCATCAGCACCCAGGCCAGTGGCGGCACGCTGTGCCAGACGCCCGCCCAGAAACCCGGCGCGGTCCAGGGCGCAGCGCCGGAGAACAGTTCAAACGCCGGACCGCCGTTCACCGCCGCAAAGGCCATGGGAATGCCGAAGCTGAAGGCCACGCCCAGCACCGCCTGCGGCATGGATACGTGCCGCTTGGCGTAGGGATAGATCAGCGACAGCACCAGGCCCAGCACCGACCAGGCGATGGTGGCGACGTTGGTGGTCAGCACCAGCAGGAAGGCCATGAAAGCGAGCGCGGCGCCCACGCCCAGCGCTTCTTTCACGCCCACACGCCCGCTGGTCACCGGGCGCTGCGCGGTGCGCTTGACGTGTTTGTCGAACTCGCGGTCGGCCACGTCGTTGACGCAGCAACCGGCGCTGCGCATGAGGATGGTGCCGAGCACAAAGACCAGCAGCAGGTGCAAGCCGGGAAAGCCATCCGCCGCCACCCAGAGGGCCCCCAGCGAAGGCCACAGCAGCAACAGCCAGCCCGCCGGGCGGTTCCAGCGGATCAGATCAAGATAGAGGTTCAGACGCGACATCAAGATAAAAACACAGCAAGTGCGTGGGCGCGCCGGGTCATTCAGCACACCGCAGAACCGACTCCGCCGGGCTGCTGGTGTGGTCCCCCTGGGGGGAAGATCCGAAGCGGCGCAGGGGGGAGCTCAACTCAAGACAGCCTTTTGACGCCCGGCAACTCGCAGGCGTACACCGCATTGCGCAACTCGGCGATCGCCTCGTAACGCGTGAAGCTGCGCCGCCAGGCGAGCACCACGCGCCGGGTCGGCGCCTCGCCCTCAAACGGCAGGTAACGCACGAACGACGAATCGCCGAAGTCCTGGCCCGCGTTGGGCGCCCCATCCAGCGCCGAGCTCGGCACCGACAGGCGCGGCACCAGGGTCACGCCCATGCCGGCGGCCACCATGTGCTTGATGGTTTCCAGCGACGAGCCTTCGAAGCTCTTGCGGATGCCCTCGGTGTCACTCGAAAACCGGGCAAATTCGGGACAGACCTCCAGCACATGGTCGCGGAAACAATGGCCCGTGCCCAGCAGCAGCATGGTCTCGCGCTTGAGCTCTTCGGTGGTGACACATTTCTGCTGCGCCAGCGGGTGCCCGACCGGCACCGCCGCCAGGAACGGCTCGTCGTACAACGGCGCGATGGCCAGGTTGGTGTCCGGGAACGGCTCGGCCAGGATGGCGCAATCGATCTCGCCCAGGCGCAACTGCTCCAGCAGTTTGGTGGTGAAGTTCTCCAGCAGCATCAAGGGCATCTGCGGCGTGCGCTCGATCACCTGGCGCACCAGATTCGGCAACAGATACGGTCCGATGGTGTAGATCACCCCCAGCCGCAGCGGGCCGGCCAGCGGGTCCTTGCCACGCTTGGCAATCTCCTTGATCCCGGCGGCCTGTTCGAGCACGGTCTGCGCCTGGCGCACGATCTCTTCGCCCAGTGGCGTGACCGCGATTTCGCTCGCATTGCGTTCGAAGATCTTGAGCTCCAGCTCTTCTTCGAGCTTCTTGATCGCCACGGAGAGCGTCGGTTGCGAGACAAAACAGGCCTCGGCCGCCTTGCCGAAGTGCTTCTCGCGCGCCACGGCCACGATGTATTTGAGTTCGGTGAGCGTCATGTGGGTATTTTGCTCCCCCCGCGCCGCGGGGAGGGGATCCCCCCGCGCCGCCTTCGGCGTCACCCCCCAGGGGACGATGCGAGTGACCCGGCAAAGCCGGTTCCACCGCATCCTGGGTGAAGGCACTTCCGCCGGACGCGTGCCGACCGTCTCAGGCTTTCAGGTATTCGGCTTTGCTGCCGAGCCAGCGGGCGATGTGCTTTTCGGCGGCGCCGGGATGCTGTTGCAGCATCTGTGCCGCCGCCGTTCTCGCCCAGTCCAGCAGGTGGCCATCGGTGGCGAGATCGGCAAACCGCAGCATCGCAGCCCCCGACTGGCGTGCACCGAGAAATTCGCCCGGGCCGCGGATTTCGAGATCTCGGCGGGCAATTTCAAAACCATCGTTGGTCTCGGCCATGGCCTTCAGCCGTTCGCGCGCGGTTTCGCCGAGGCGCCCGCCGTCGGGTGGCGTGTAGAGCAGCACGCAGGCCGACGCCGCCGCGCCGCGCCCCACACGGCCGCGCAGCTGGTGCAGCTGGCTCAGGCCGAAACGTTCGGCGTGTTCGATCACCATCAGCGAGGCGTTGGGCACGTCGACGCCCACCTCGATCACCGTGGTGGATACCAGCACGCCCATGTGACCGCTGGTGAAGAGCGACATCACCGCCTTCTTCTCGGCCACGGGCATGCGCGAGTGCAGCAGGCCGACCAGGACAGGAGCACCCCCCTGCGCCGCTGACGCGGCTTCCCCCCTCTCTCGCGCGCCTTCGGCGCTGGGAGGGGGAACGCGCCCTTGGACCGGCAGAGCCGGACCCTCGGGCGCCTTGGACAGGGACACGTCTCGCCGGAAAGGCGCGTGGGAGCTGTTGAGCGCCGCGCTGAGTTCCGCGTGTGTCTCGGTGGCGTTCGACAGGTCCAGCGCCTCGCTCTCTTCGATCAGCGGACACACCCAATACACCTGCCGCCCCTGCGCCACCTGCGCGCGGATGCGTTCGATCACCTCGTGGCGGCGCTGGTCGGACACGACTTTGGTGACGATGGGCGTGCGCCCGGGCGGCAGTTCGTCGATGGTGGAGACATCGAGGTCGGCGTAGTAGCTCATGGCCAAGGTCCGAGGGATCGGCGTCGCCGTCATCATCAGAAGGTGCGGCTCGCGCGACTGCCCGTCGTTGCCCTCGGTCATCTTCGATCTGAGCGCCAGCCGCTGCGCCACGCCAAACCGGTGCTGCTCGTCGATGATGGCCAGCGCCAGGTTCTGGAACACCACCTGGTCCTGGATCACCGCGTGCGTACCGACCACCAGCGCGGCCTCGCCGCTGGCGATCAGGGCCAGCATCTCGGTGCGCTGCTTTTTCTTCTGGCTGCCGGTGAGCCAGGCCACGCGTTTGCCCAGCGGCGCGAGCAGCGGCTCCAGCCAGCCAATGAGCTTGGCGAAATGCTGCTCGGCCAGAATCTCGGTGGGCGCCATCAGCGCGCACTGCCAGCCCGAGTCGATGGCGATCGCCGCGGCCAGCGCGGCCACCACCGTCTTGCCCGAACCCACGTCGCCCTGCAGCAGGCGGTGCATGGGCACGTGGCGGGCCAGGTCGCGCGCAATCTCCTCCCCCACGCGGCGCTGCGCACCGGTCAGCGCGAACGGCAACACGGCCAGCAGCTGTTCGTGCAGCCCACCCGACGCCGTGCGCAACACCGGCGCACGCAGGGCATCGCGCTCGCGCTTCGCCGTCAACTGCGAGAGCTGCTGCGCGAGCAGTTCTTCGGCCTTCAGGCGTTGCCAGGCCGGGTGGCTGCGGTCTTCGAGCGCGTCGAGCGACACATCAGGTCCCGGGTGGTGCAGGTAGCGCAGAGCGTCGCGCAGGGTCCAGGTGCCGTGCACCACACGCTGCAGGCTGCCCAGCAGTTCCGGCGGAATGGTTTCCGACAAGTCGGCGCGCGCCAGCCCGCTGGCCACCACCTTGCGCAGGTAGGCCTGCGGCAGCTGGGCGCTGGTGGGGTAGACCGGGGTGAGGGCGTCGGGCAGCTCGCCGCCGGCCGCGTGGAAGGCGGGGTGCATCATGGTGCGGCCCATGAAGCCACCGCGGATTTCACCGCGCACCCGCACACGCGCGCCCACCACCAGCGCCTTCTGGTGCGAGGGGTAGAAGCTGAAGAAACGCAGGGTGCAGGTGTCGGAACCGTCGTCCAGCGTCACCAGCAGCTGGCGGCGCGGGCGTAGGGTGATCTCCTGGTGTGTCACCGTGCCTTCGACCTGCACCGTCTGTCCCTCGCGCGCATCGCTCAGACGCACCACACGGGTTTCGTCCTCGTAGCGCAGCGGCAGGTGAAGGGCCAGGTCGATGTCGCGCGTGAGCCCCAGCTTATGCAGGGCTTTCTGTGGCGCAGAGAGTTCCTTGCGTGGGGTGGGCGGGGCGTCGGGCATGGGACAATTCTGCCTGTCTTTTTATCCACCCTTTTGGCCACTTCCCGGCCACTTCCACTTGGAACGGGCCTTGTCCGGCCCTCAAGCAGCATGACCGCTTCCACATCTCCATCGGCCCACGGATTCACCGTCGCCGACTTCGATTTCCAACTCCCCGAAGCACTCATCGCGCAGCACCCCGCCGCCGAACGCAGCGCCTCGCGCCTGCTCGACGGCACGGGCGCCCAGCCGGTGGACCGCATCTTCCGCGAACTGCCCGGCCTGCTGCGCAGCGGCGACCTGCTGGTGTTCAACGACACGCAGGTGGTCAAGGCCCGGCTGTTCGGCGAGAAAGCCAGCGGCGGCAAGTTCGAGATCCTGATCGAGCGCGTGCTGCTGCCGCACGAGGCGCTGGACGGCTCGGTGCAGGAAGTGGTGGCCCACATCCGCGTGAGCAAGAAGCCTCAGCCCGGTGGTTTGCTGCACCTGGCTGGCGGGCTGAAGAACGGCGGGTTCGACGCGGTGTTCCTCGGTCGATGGCCCGATCAACAGGGCCAGCTGTTCCGCCTGCGCGTGGAAGGCCCGACGGGCGAAACGCCCTACGAACTGATGGCGCGCCACGGCCACGTGCCGCTGCCGCCCTACATCACGCACACGGACGACGCCGATGACGAGCGCCGCTACCAGACCGTGTTCGCGCGCGTGCCCGGCGCCGTCGCCGCGCCCACGGCCGCGCTGCACTTTGACGAAGGCGTGTTGTCTGCGCTGGAAGCACGCGGCGTTCAGCGCGCGAATGTGACGCTGCACGTGGGCGCGGGCACCTTCGCGCCGATGAAGACCGAGCGCATCGAAGACCACGTGATGCACCACGAGCGCTACGCGATCCCGCCCGAAACCGTCCAGGCCATCGCCGACTGCCGCGCACGCGGCGGCCGCGTGGTGGCGGTGGGCACGACCAGCGTGCGCACGCTGGAGAGCTGGGCGCGGTCCGGCGAAACGAGCGGTGATACCAACATCTTCATCACGCCGGGATTTCAGTTCCAGGTGGTGGACGTGCTGGTGACCAACTTCCACCTGCCCAAGAGCACGCTGATGATGCTGGTCAGCGCCTTCGCCGGCCACGAGCACGTGATGGCGCTGTACCGCCACGCGGTGGCGCAGGGCTACCGCTTCTTCAGCTACGGCGATGCGATGCTGCTGGAACGGTCAACGACCACCGCGACAGGCCGCCCCTAGAAAGGCTGCTCCCGGGGGGAACGACCCGAGCTGCGGCGGAGCATGGGGGCATCAGCCCAGATCCAGGAACACGCGCCCGCCCTCCACCTTCACCGGCCAGACCTTGATGGGCTCGGTGCAGGGCGCCAAGGTGGCATCGCCGGTGCGCAGATCGAAGCGGCCCTGGTGATGGGGGCACTCAATCTCGTGCCCTTCCACAAAGCCGTCGCACAACCTGGCATGGCCGTGGGTACAAAGGTTGTCTGTGGCGAACACCTCGCCGTCCACCGCGAACAGCGCGATGTCGTGCCCGCCCGGCGCCACCGGAATGCCCGCGCCTTCAAACAGATCGGCCTCGGCGGCCACGTCGGTCCAGTTGCTCATGAAGATCGTCCTGTTCAGATAGGGTAGATGATGGAGTTGGGGATCATTTCGCTGTCGTACACACAGAGACGTTGAGCGAACTTGAAGCCCTGCGGTGTGTTGACCACGATGTCCAGATAACGCCCGACGTTGAACACGCTGCTCGCGCCGTCGAGCTTGGTGCGGAACACCGCGTAGTTGGCTTCGCAGTGCAGCCGGCCCTGTTCGTCGATGTGCCGCACGACGGGAGCGCTCACCACGTGGCGTTGGTAATACGGGTCGTGGAACAGCGTCTCCTGGATGCCGTACACCCGGTCGCGCAGCATGGCCTGGCTGTCGAAGGCGAGCGTTGAGAGCGGGAAGCCGCGCTCGTGGTTCTCACGCGGCTGCAGCTTGTAGACGCCGTCGGTGGTGAAGAACTCGGGCCAGAGTTCCCACTGCCCGCTGTCCACGGCCGAGGCGTAGTCGCTGTAGAGCTGCTGCAGCGCCTGCCAGGTGTCGAAATCCACTTTGACCAACGCGCTCATGGCGAAACCTCCTTCGCGACGGAAGGCTCCGGGGCTTCCATCACCTTCCGCCAGTACTCGTACATGCCGCGAATCAGCGTCTCGGTCACCATGTGATCGGTCTCACCCACCTCGCGCCCGCCCAGCTCCGCCAATGTGCGGTGCTGCGGCTTGCTCTCGAAAGCCTGCTGCGAAAACTCGATGACTTCGCCGTCGTCGGCGCTCACAAAGCCGGCCGGACCGAACAGGTTGGCCTGGCGCAGGCGACGCTCGGTCATCTCGGCCGTGTCGTCCTCGAAACCGAAGTGCGTCCAGACGAAGTCGAACGCGCCATTCCCGTCGGGCTGGATGTGGCGCGTGCTCACGCTGTTGACCTGCTGCTGGAAGATCACGCTGGGAAACAAGGTCGTCATCACGGCTGTAGGCATCTGTTCACCCAGTTGCCACCAGGGCTCGGGAACGATGTCCAGGAAACGTTTGTCCTCCAGCTCCATCGCCGCCTTGAAGCTGGACACCTGCGTCACCTGCGCCGCCTGGCCGCTGGCCTGGCCCATGCTGCCGCGCGTGGAGATCATGGCCGCGTGACGGTGGTGCGCATCCATGCGCAGCTCGCTCTTGTTGTCGGCGCGCCAGAGGCCGAAGGTGACGAACCAGGTGTGCAGCAGGCCGGGGTGGTACGGGTCCTTGATGTTCTCCTGCATCAGCTTCCAGTTGCCGGGGATGCGCTGGCGGTTGTAGCCCAGGATGGTGAGCTTTCGGCCGTTGAACAGGCGGTCGAAGTACCGCAGGATGGTCGGCCCCAGGTAGTCTTCGAGCGACTCGACTTCGTGGTCGAACGAAGCGAACACCACGCCGCCGCGCACCGCCACCTCCAGCGTCGTCAGCGCATGGTCCTTGGGGTTGAAGTCGGCCGGCATCCCGCCGTTGACCTTGCCGTCCTGCCGCACGCCGCGGCGGAACGGCACGCCCTGCAGGTCACCGTTGGGCGCGTAGCTCCACTGGTGATAGGGGCAGACGAACTCGGTCTGGTTGCCGTGGCGCTTGCGGCAGAAACGCATGCCGCGGTGCGCGCAGACGTTCTCCACCACATGGATTGCGCCGTCGGCGGCGCGCGTCATGATGACCGAGCGCTCGCCGACCACGCTGCGTTTGAAGTCCCCCGCGTTGGGGATCTCGGCCTCCAGGCCGACGTAACACCAGTGGCCTTTGTAAAAGAAACGTTCGAGTTCGCGCTGGTGGCGCTGCTGATCGGTGTAGACGGCGAAAGGGATGCGGCTGGTGCCGCCCAGCTCCCAGTGCAGGGCATCCGGGCTGGCGATGGGGGCCTCGGTGGTCATGGCGTGTCTCCGGTTTTTTGTCGAATTCACCCGCATGATCGCCAATCGCTCCCTATCCAGCAATCGAAACGGCGTGATAGCCTTTATTCACCATCGAAATAATGAACGCCCATGAACCTGCACGAGATCGACCTCAACCTGCTGGTGGTGTTTCACCGGCTGCTGCGCGAGCGCCGCGTCTCGCGCGTGGCCGAAGCGCTGGGCCTGAGCCAGCCCGCGGTGAGCAACGCCTTGCGCCGCCTGCGGGGTCTGCTGGGCGACGAACTGTTCCTGCGCACGCCGGGTGGCATGGAACCCACGCCCTACGCCCTGCAGCTCGCCGGCCCGGTGGCGCAGGCGCTGGACACGCTGCGCGAAGCCTTGAACGTGCGCGCCTCGTTCGAGGCTGCCACCAGCGAACGCTGCTTCACGCTGGCGATGTCCGACGTCGGTGAAACCTATTTCCTGCCGGTGCTGGTGGACGCGCTGGCGCAAGCGGCGCCGCGCGTCACCCTGCAATGCGTGCCCGTGGCCGACGCCTCGCTGCGCGACGACATGGCCAGTGGGCGGGTTGATCTGGCGCTGGGCCTGCTGCCGCAACTGCAGGCCGGATTTTTCCAGCAGACGCTGTTTCGCCAGCACTACGTGGCCCTCATGCGCGCCGGTCATCCGCTGGCCACGCGGACGCAGATCACCGCCGCACAGTACCGCCAGGCCAGCCACGTGCGCGTGGTCTCGACCGGCACCGGCCACGGCCTGGTGGACGCGGCACTGGAGCGGCTCGGCGTGGTGCGCAGGGTGCGGTTGACGGTGCCGCACTACGTGGCGCTGGGCCATGTGCTGGGCGGCAGCGATCTGATCGCGACCGTGCCCGAGCGCTTTGCCGACCGCGTGACCGCGCCCTTTGGCCTCGTCGCCCGCCCGCTCACCCTCAAGCTGCCCGCCAGCCACATCGCCCAGCTCTGGCACGCCCAGCTGCACCGCGATCCCGGCCACCAGTGGCTGCGTGCGCTGGTCGCGACGCACTTTGGCGCACCGGAAACCGCATGATCCCAGCGGGCATGCACGGCACCCCACCCCAGCAGCCGTCACAATCGTGGGCTTCGAAGAATCTTGCTGCAGGTGGTCTTGTGATTGAAATGTTGGTGCGTCTGGGTGTGGCCCTTTTCCTGTCACTCGGTCTGGCGGTGCTGCTGGCCTGGAGTTGGGACAGCTCCGACGATCGCCCCACCCCGTCTCACACGCCGTTCACTGCCAGCGACAGCGTGGCGCTCCTGCGCTGACCACCCGTTCGTCGCCGGGATCGGCCTTCGTGTCTCGATTTGAGACGCATCCCGGACGTATTGACAAAGATCAAGTTAGTGGCATTTCCGCCTGCTAGCCTGAGTGCATTCCCTTCACGCACCCGGAGAAACGGCCCATGAAACGCCTTCTGATCACACTCACTGCCACCCTGCTGGCTGCCCCTGTCTGGGCCGCCGCAGGCGACGACGCCGCCGCCCTGAAACTCGCCACCGGCAGCGGCTGCATGACCTGCCACCACATCGAGCCAGGCGCCAAAGGCCCGAACGGCCTGCCGCCCATCGGCCCGGCCTGGCGCGACGTGGCCGCTAAATACAAAGGTCAGACCGGCGCGCAGAAACAATTGACCACCACCGTGCTCGCCGGCTCCAGCCCCTACGAGAGCCACTGGAAGGACAAGGTCAGCGGTCTGGCCATGCCCCCCAACAAGGTGGCCATCTCTGAAGCCGACGCCGGCAAGCTTGTTGCCTGGATCCTGGGGTTGAAGTAACCCCCTGCGCCGCTGCGCGGCTTCCCCCTGAAAGGGGGACCACGCTGGTGGCCCGGCATAGCCGGTTCCACGGCGTGCGCTGGGAAAGACACTTGCTCCGGTGAAGTGGTCTGATCCCCGCAGGAGCACTCGGCGACAATCGCCACATGCTCCAGTTCGAACTGCTCAAGACCGAAGGCCACGCGCGCCGTGGCCGCCTCACGCTCAACCACGGCGTGGTTGAAACCCCCATCTTCATGCCCGTGGGCACCTACGGCACGGTCAAGGGCGTCATGCCCGCCAGCCTCGAAGACATGGGCGCCCAGATCATCCTGGGCAACACCTTCCACCTCTGGATGCGGCCCGGCCGCGAGGTCATGGCCAGCTTCGGCGGCCTGCACGGCTTCGAGAAATGGAACAAACCCATCCTCACCGACTCGGGCGGGTTCCAGGTCTGGTCGCTCGGCGCCATGCGCAAGATCACCGAAGAAGGCGTGCACTTCGCTTCGCCCGTCAATGGCGACAAGCTCTTCATGTCGCCCGAGGTCAGCATGCAGATCCAGACCGGGCTCAACAGCGACATCGTCATGCAGCTGGACGAGTGCACGCCCTACGAGACCAACGGCCACCTGACCACCGAGGCCGAAGCGCGCAAGAGCATGGAGATGAGCCGCCGCTGGGCCGTGCGCTCCAAGGATGAGTTCGCGCGGCTCGAAAACCCCAACGCGCTCTTCGGCATCGTGCAGGGCGGCATGTTCGAGCACCTGCGCCAGGAATCGCTGGACGCGCTGGTCGAGATGGACTTCCCCGGCTACGCCGTGGGCGGCGTGAGCGTGGGCGAGCCCAAAGAACAGATGCTTCAGATCATGGCGCACACGCCGCACCGCCTGCCGGCGCACAAGCCGCGCTACCTGATGGGCGTCGGTACGCCCGAAGACCTGGTGCAGGGCGTGGCCGACGGTGTGGACATGTTCGACTGCGTCATGCCCACGCGCAACGCGCGCAACGGCACGCTGTTCACCCGCTTCGGTGACCTGAAGATCCGCAACGCCCGCCACAAGACCGACCACCAGCCGCTGGACGGCACCTGCACCTGCTACGCCTGCGCCGGTAAGAGCGGCGTGAGCTGGAACGCCGGCGGGCGCGACGGCTTCAGCCGCGCCTACCTGCACCACCTGGACCGCTGCGGCGAAATGCTCAGCCCCATGCTGGCCACCATCCACAACCTGCACTACTACCTGAACCTCATGCGCGAGGTGCGCGAAGCGCTGGATGCCGGACGCTTCGAAGCCTTCCGCGCGCAGTTCAAGGCCGACCGGGCACGCGGCGTCTGACGCCTGCGCGGCACGACAGCAACGCCACACACGGATAAGCTGCGCGTCATGACGCAGCCCCCAGTTCCCCGCCACATCCTGCCCGTTCTGGTGACAGCGCAGTTCGCTGGCACGTCCCTCTGGTTCGCGGTCAACGCGGTGATGCCCGATCTGCAGCGCGAGCTGGGCTGGCCGGCCAGTGCCGTGGGGCCGCTCACCTCGGCGCTGCAATTTGGTTTCATCGTGGGAACGCTGGTGTTTGCCTTGCTGGCCATCGCCGACCGTTTTTCGGCGCGCAAGGTGTTCCTGTTCTGCGCGCTCGCGGGTGCGGCCTGCACCGTGGGCGCCTGGGCCATGGTCACGCACTACGAAGCCCTACTGGTCTGGCGCTTTTTCACCGGCGTCTTCCTCGCCGGCATCTACCCCGTTGGCATGAAGATCGCGGCACAGTGGTACACCAAGGGCCTCGGCGCGGCGCTGGGCCTGCTGATCGGCGCGCTGGTGCTCGGCTCGGCCAGCGCCCACGCGTTGCGCGCGCTCAGCGGCAGCCTGCCCTGGCCCACGCTCATGCTCGGCGTGGCCGCGCTCGCGGCAGCGGGTGGGCTGTTGCTGTTCTTTGGCACCGGCGACCCGCCGCACGCCCATGCCCGCGTGACCACGCTGCAGTGGCGCGCGCTCGGTGCGCTCTGGACGGACGGCCGCGTGCGCGCCTCGGTGCTCGGCTACTTCGGCCACATGTGGGAGCTCTACACCGTGTGGGTGATGGTGCCGCTGGTGCTGGCCACCCGGTTGCAGGGTGCGAATCTGTCGTGGGCGGCGTTCTGGGTGCTGGGCGCGGGCGTCATCGGCTGCGCTGGCGGCGGCTGGGTGGCGCAGCGCTGGGGCAGCGCACGCGTGGCTTCGGCACAGCTCGCCACCAGCGGCCTGTGTTGCCTGGCCACGCCGTTTGTCATCGATGCCCCCGCGTTGCTGTTCTACGCGTGGCTCGTGCTCTGGGGCATCACGGTCTCGGGCGACTCGCCGCAGTTCTCCACGCTCACCGCGCGCAACGCGCCACCGCAGGCCGTGGGCAGCGTGCTCACGCTCACCAACAGCATCGGTTTCGGCATCTCCATTGTGAGCATCCTGCTGTTCGTTTCGTTGTCTCAAACCGTCGAGCTGGGCACCCTGCTGCCGTGGCTGGCGATGGGTCCGGCGCTGGGCTTGTGGGCGATGGCGCGGCTGGTGCGCGAGGAGCGACAAAAAGTGACAGGCATCCGGTAAAGTCCGGCCACCCACAACAACCCTGGAGGATTCCCATGCCCGCTCCCGCCTACGTCGCCCAGCGCCCCACCGGCGCCTTCATCGGAGCCTCCTGGGCCGCCTTGCTGGTCGGGGCCGTGGTTTACCTCATGGGCCTGTGGAACGCCGAGATGCAGCTCAACGAAAAGGGCTACTACTTCACGCTGCTGATGTACGGCCTGTTTTCTGCCGTGTCGCTGCAGAAGTCGGTGCGCGACCGCATCGAGGGCATCCCAGTCACCGGCATCTACTACAGCCTGTGCTGGGTGTCGCTGGGCATCGCGGTGATCCTGCTGACGGTGGGCCTGTGGAACGCGACGCTGGCCGCCAGCGAAAAAGGTTTCTACGCGATGGCCTTCCTCCTGGCGCTGTTCGGCGCGGTCGCGGTGCAGAAGAACATCCGCGATGTGGCCCAGTTCAACCGCGCCCACCCCGAGTTCGACGGCGCAGCGGCCGAGTAAGCCCGGCACCGCCACTGCACTGACTTCAGGCGGCTGCAGCGCTGTCGGGCTCCTTCGGCAGAAGGACCTCTGAAGCGTTCCCTGGCTCACCCACCGGCTCCTTCGCCGACGCACCGCACGAGAAGCAGTAGCGCGCAAACGCGTTCTTGCGCGTGCTGCAGTGCCCGCAGCGGTCAAACAGGCAGAGACCGCAGTGCGGGCAGAAGTCGGTCTTTCCGTCTTTCATGTCCACCGTTCGCTCGCAGCCCGGGCAGATGTTCTTCGTCATGCGCGCCTGGGCCTGGTCGTAGTCCATCTCTCGCTGGCGCGTCTGGGCCGGTTGCGCCTCGGCCTGCTTCTGCCGCTCCAGATACCGCTGCAACGCCTGGATCGCGTAACGCCCGCCGATCACCGTGAGCACAATGCCGACGATGTACCGCACATAGCCACCGTAGCTCGGCAGGTAGGGCACCAGCTCCACAAAGAACGCGAACAGCGCGAAGAAGATGAAGCCCCAGACGAAGGGCCACGACGAGCCCTTGCGGTGCCTCTTGAACAGATAACCCGCGAGCACCAGCAGCGGCAGCGTGAGCGCCAGCCGGTAGCCGAACACGCGCAGCTCCTGCGCACGCTGCGCCTCCACAAAGGCGCCACGTGCATCGTTCTGCAGAGTGCGCAGCTCGGCCTGCGCGCGTTCCTGCGCCTGGCGCGCGTCCAGCGCCGCCTGCTGCTGCCGCTCGACCGCCGAGAACGCCGCGCGTTCGGCCTGCCGCAGGCCGTCCAGCTCGCGCGTGCGCACCAGCACCTCGTCGTCCTGTTCCGAACGCTGCGTCACGCTGCGCGTGGCCAGCCAGTTGTCGAAAGTCTCGCGTGCCGCGCGGTTGTCGGCGCGCGCCGTCTGCAGCTTGAGCTGCGCCTGCTCCAGCTCGGCCTGTGCTTCCTCGGCCGCACGCTCGGCCGTTTTGATGGAGTCCTTGAGCGCGGGCGTGCGCTGCGGGTCCATGAAGTCTTCCAGCGAGCGGGTCTGCTCCACCTGCGGCAGATCACCCACGATGGTGCTGCCCAGCCCGGTCAGGAACCAGGCAAACAGGAACGCCACCAGCCACAGGCCGCGGTGGAACCACTTTTCGGACAGACGCAGGGTCTTGCTCATGTTCTTTCCCTCGAAAACAGGTTGTTGGACGGCATTGTGACCCCGCTCACAGCGCGATCCGCTGCGGTGCCGAGCCCAGGCCGGTGCGCGCCAGCCAGTCGAGCACCGAATCCACCGTCACGGTTTCGATGCGGTCGGAGAAGCGCTTCGCGTTCGGGTGGTCGTCGAAGCGGATGTGCGCCGAACTGGCGCTCGCGCCCAGCCGGGTCAGCGCGCCCAGGCGCAGCGTGCTCGGCTGGTAACCCTTGAAGCCCAGCCAGGCCTGCGCCTGTGCGCGGCTCGCGACACCGGTCTCCGCCGCCATGGCCATGGTCTCCAGCGCCCACTGGTTGGACTGCTGGTAGCGCGTGCCCCAGGCGTAGGCCACCATGTTGTAGTCGCGCTGATGCAGGCGCAGGCTGCGCGCCGGGTCGGTCAACAGCGCGAGCAGCGGCGCCTGCAGCGCGGGCGCGGGCACCGACCACACCGCCTCGTGCCGCCAGAGGTCGTCCAGAAAGAACTCGCCCAGGCCCTGGCGGTAGATCGAGCCGGTGGATGTGCCGCACTGGTTGAGCTTGTGCAACACCCGCCACGGGCCTTCGGCCGATTTGTACGCCCAGCCCAGGTGCGAATAGCGCAACTGGTACTTGCCCAGGTCCTGCCCTGCGCGGCCCAGCACCACCACGCGTGCGCCGCTGCGGGCGAACTCCGCGTCCAGCGCCTGCGCCGTCTGCAGCGCCAGCGCCAGGCCCTGCGTCAGGGTCCGGGGCGTTAGCGGCCGCTGTTCGCAGGAGCGGCCGGCGTGCGCGACGGGCGCCATCAGCAGCGCGGCGGCCAGGGCCAGCGCTGTGGGAATCGCCTGAAACGTCTTGTTCATGGTGACCCTCTATCAGTAAGTGATGCGTTCGTTGTGGAGAAGAGCGTGCCCTATCTCGTTGGGGATGAAGCACAACACCTCACCCGCCGCCGAGAGCAGCACGCCCGTGCCGATCACGCTCACCGCCACCGCCGTGCCCACGCTGGCCGCCACGCCCGAGGCTGCGCGCCCCGTCAGCTCCACACTGGCCCGCGCGCCGTCGGACGCCCGCTCCAGCACGATCACCGTGCCACGCGCCGACACCTCCACCGTCTTCACCACCAGCACTGCGCCACTCACTGTGAGCGCCACCGGCAGCGCGCTCACCGCCACCGCACCCGCCGCGGCGCTGCCCGCCACACCCACCACCGACGCCACCGGCAAAGCCGAGAGCACCAGCGAAGCCTCGCTCTGGGCTCGGGCCGGGCCGGCGGCCAAAGCCAGCGCCAGGCTGGCGGCGAGAAAAGTCTTGGTCAAAAATGAACGTGTCATGTCATCGCTCCTGAAAAGGAAACTGGGTCAATCAAAGAGGGGGAAAGAGAAGCCGCTTCAGGCAACCGCCTGAGCAGCAGCCACCGAGCGCTCGGCCAGTGCCTGCTGACGGCCCGCGACATGCGCCTCGGCCAGGTCCGCCTCGTGGCGGTCGCGCAGCGTCTTGGCCAGCGTGAACGCCGACGTCACCAGGTACAGCCAGCTCACGCCCAGGTAAGCCTTGTAGGTCTCATCGATCTGCATGCGCAGCAGGCCCCAGAGCGTGAGCCCCATCGCCACACCAAAACCGCCCCAGACCACCAGGCGCCACATCGGCGTCTCGGCCTCACCCGTTAGGCTGGCCTTCTGCGTGTCGCGCACCGCCTTGGACAACACGAACACCGTGGACAGGCAGAACACATAGCCCATCACCATGAACGCGCGGTCCAGCGCCTGCCCCGGCAGGTAGGCCAGGCCGGTGGCGCAGAGAAACACCGCGAGGCCAAACGACACCCAGACCTGGAGCTGCCAGGCACGGGTGTCGCGCATCACGATGAGGGGGGAACGGGGGCTGCTGGCCATGTGAAACCTCGATGGGTTGTTGAACATGGCGCGATGGTGGGATGGGCGCAGGTATCCGAGGTCAGATTTGACTACTGGAATCGAAAAATCGAACTTTCAGGATCGATATCCAATACTTTTTGATCCACAGCGTCTGAACCGCATGTCAAAGGCATCGTTCGCCCTCGACCTGGATCGGGCGCTCGTTGGCAGGCGGGCGACCGCCCGGTCCACGGTTCAAGCCTGGGCCTCTGCACGCGGTGTGATGCGACGCGAAGCGGTAGCGCCCAGCCAGGTGAGCACACCACCCAATGCCACCAATGCCGCCGCCACGAGAAACGTGAGGTGCAGGCCGGCCGTCAGCTGTTGCGCGCTCGCCGTGGCCACCAGGTTTGTCGACGCACCGAAGCCGAACACCGCCCCCATGGCCGATGCCCCGGTGATCAGGCCCAGGTTGCGTGACAGGTTGAGCAGGCCCGACACCACACCGCGTTGGTCCGCTGTGGCGCTGGCCATCACCGCGGTGTTGTTCGCCGACTGGAAGCTGGCGTAGCCCGCCGTGATGAGGCCGAGCGCGCCCGCGTAGCCGGCTGCGCCCCAGGTGGTGGCCGCGATCGGCAGCGTGGTGGTGCCCAGGAACATGGTGACCAGCCCCGCCACGCCCACCGGCTGCGAGCCCACCCGGTCCACCAGGCGGCCAGCCGGCGCGCCGAACACGGCGGCCACGGCCGGGCCGACCGACATCACCAGCCCCATGTGTGTCGCGTCCAGCTGGAGCGCGCCCACCAGGTAGAACGGCCCCACCACCAGGGTGGCCATCACCACGGTGGTGACCAGCGCGCTCGCCGCAAAGCCCGTGGCCATCACCGGGTGGCGGAACGTCGCCAGCCGCACCAAAGGCGCTGTTACCCGGGTCTCGGCGAAGACAAAGGCGCCCAGACCCAGCAAGGCCAGGAGCAACAGGCTCGCGTTGAGGGGGCCGAACGCGCCGCGCCCGAGCGTCATGGCCAGCGAGTAGGCCGCGAGGCTGAGGGCGAGCAGCACCATGCCGACGGGGTCAAAGCGCACGGGCTTGGCGGCGGTGGCCACTGGATCGGGCGGCAGGTGGCGGTAGGCCATCGCCAGCGCCATGAGGCCCAGCGGCACGTTGATCCAGAACACCGCGTTCCAGCCGCAAACGCCGATCAACAGGCCGCCCAGGGTGGGGCCGAGCGCGGTGCCCACCGCGGACACGGTGCCCAGCAGCCCCATGGCGCTGCCCACCTGGTGTTTGGGCACGCGCTCGCTGACCAGGGCCATGCTCAGCGCCATCATGGTGGCGGCACCCAGACCCTGAACCACCCGTGCGGCGATCAACTGCCAAAGCGTGGTTGAGGCACCGCCCGCGAGCGACGCCAGCGTGAACACCCCCAGTCCCCACAGCATGAGCCGACGCCGGCCTACGAGGTCTCCCAGGCGGCCCACCGTCACGATGACCACCGTGATGGTCAGCAGGTAGGCCAGCACCACCCATTGCACCGCCTGAAACGACGCGGAAAACGCCTGCGCCAGGGTGGGCAGGGCCACGTTGGCAATGCTGGTGCCCAGAGATGACAGCAACATCGACAGAGACAGGCTGAACAGCACGCGGTTCAGGGCCGGTGCCGAGGGGGTGGCGGCGGTGGCGGGGGCCGCTTCGAGGGGGGTAGGAAGAGACATGTCGGGCTCCGGAAAAAGGATCACCCGATGCTAGAGAGCGGGTCGTGCTGGCGGAAGGCGCGTGCCGCGCAACCAACCCGTGCAGCCAACGCCATGTGTGGGGCGTGCGTGCTATGTTTCCGGCATGACCCCGCTCGACTTCAACCTGCTGTTGACCCTGGACGTGCTGCTGTCCGAACAGAACGTCGCCCGCGCCGCCCAACGGCTGAAGCTGAGCCCCTCGGCGATGAGCCGTGCATTGGCCCGCCTGCGCGAAACCACAGGGGACCCGCTGCTGGTCAGGGCCGGACGCGGCCTGGTCCCCACGCCCCGCGCGCTGGAACTGCGCGAGCGCATCGGCCCTCTGGTGCAGGAAATCGAGGCGGTCATGCGCCCCCTGAACGCCCTCAAGCTGAGCGAACTGGCCAGGACGTTCACGCTGCGCAGCAGTGAGGGGTTTGTCGAAAACTTCGGCGCAGCGCTGATCCAGCGTGTCGCTGAAGAGGCGCCGAATGTGCGCCTGTGTTTTGTGCAGAAACCCGACAAGAGCAGCACGGCGCTGCGCGATGGGGCGGTCGATCTGGAGACCGGCGTGGTGGGCGCCACGATGGGGCCGGAAATCCGCGCGCAGGCCCTGTTCCGCGACCGCTGGATCGGCGTGGTGCGCCACGGGCATCCGCTGCAACACGAAGCGCCCATCACGCCAGAGCAGTTCGCCCAGGGTCGCCACATCGCCGTCTCAAGGCGCGGTGTGGTTGGTGGCCCGGTCGACGCTGCACTGGCACCCCTCGGACGGCCGCGCAACGTGGTGACCATCACCAGCGGCTTCGTGGCGGCCTTGGCGCTCGCACGCGGCACCGACCTGATCGCCTGCGTGCCCGAGCGCCACACCGAAAACCTTCGCGGCGATCTGCACAGCTTCGCGCTGCCATTTCCCGTGCCGGCGTTCTCCATCTCCCTGTTCTGGCACCCGCGGCAACAGGCGGACCCGGCACACATGTGGTTGCGCCGGGTGGTTCTGGAGACCTGTGGCGCCGATCACCCCCCAACGCCCGGTTGAATCGGGTGCCCGCTGTGCAGGCCGCCGGCCAAGGCGGGCATCATCCATTTGGGGTATGCCAATGAGGTGCTGCGCCATCAAGCGCTTGATGCCTGCCTGCCCCGCACGTACCCTGAGACCCCCTTTGACCGCCCCTCCGGAGGTTCCCATGCGTGCACTGTTGTCTGTGTTGCTTTTACCCCTGTCGGCCATGGCCCAGAGCGCCATGCCCACCGAGTTCCCGGCCGACACCGCACCGATCAGCGACGAGGCACTGACGGAGCGCATGGCTGGCAAGGTGTACCGCGCCAAGTTGACCGACGGCGCCACCTGGCGGCTGGAGTACAAGAAGAACGGCTACGCCTTCCTGAACACCGGCACCGGGTTCAGCGACAGCGGCAAGTGGTCGGCCAAGCAGGGGCAGCTTTGCTCCGAATGGAGCCGCATTGCGTCCAGTTGCCTGGAAACGCGCACCAACAGCGAGGCGGTGTACATCAAGCGCGCCACGGGCGAAGTGGTCGCGCTCCGTCCGGATTGAGGCGGTTGCCCACCTGCCGACCGTGGCTCAGTTGCCGAGAAGGCCAGCCACGCGTTCGCGCAGGCTCTCCGGCGTCACAGCCTCGGCACGCACCGCCTCCCCCACATTCAGCCCCACGCGGCTGAACACGCCGCGCCGGAACGGCTTGACCATGGCGGTGGGTTCGCCGCCCGCCAGTTCAACGCGGCTGAAGTACGAGCCCCAGAGGTTGGTGAGCGCCATGGGGATGACGCTGACCGGCACGCCGTCGGCCTGGGCCTGCGCGAGGATCTTGGCGATGCCGCCTTTGAAGGGTTGCAGGGTGCCGTCGCGGGTGATGCCGCCCTCGGGAAAGATGCCGAGCAGGTCGCCTTCTCGCAGCACCTGGGCGGCGGCAGCGAACGCGGCTTCGTAGGCGGCGGGGTCTTCTTTCTGCGGCGCCACGGGGATGGCCTTGGCCAGCCTGAACAGCCAGCCGAGCACCGGCACCTTGAAGATGCGGTGGTCCATGAGGAAGCGGATGGGGCGTGGGCTGGCGGCCATCAACAGCACCGCGTCGACAAAGCTCACGTGATTGCAGGCGAGCACGGCGGCGCCTTCGGTGGGGATGTTCAGGTCGCCCTTCACGTCGAAGCGGTAGACAAAGCGCGAGGCCGCCCAGGCCACGAAGCGCAGCAGGTACTCGGGCACGAGCATGAAGATGTAGAACGCGACCACCGCGTTGGCCAGGCCCACGAGCCCGAACAGCTGCGGGATGCTCACCCCGGCGCCGAGCAGCGCGCCCGCCAGCACCGAGCTGCCGATCATGAACAGCGCGTTGAGGATGTTGTTGGCCGCGATGATGCGGGCGCGGTGCGTGGGCTGGCTGCGCATCTGGATCAACGCGTACATGGGCACGCTGTAAATGCCAGCAAAGAGCGAGAGCAGGGCCAGATCGGCCAGCACGCGCCAGTGCGCGGCCTCGGCCATGAACTGGCCGAGCGTGAGCGCGATGGTGGACGGCGGCAGGCTGTGAGAAGCGAAATACAGGTCGATGGAAAACACACTCATGCCGATGGCACCGAGCGGTACCAGGCCGATCTCCACATGGCGGCGGCTCAGCATTTCGCACAGCAGAGCGCCGATGCCGATGCCGATGGAGAACACCACGAGCAGCAGCGAAGCCACCTGTTCGTCACCGTGCAGCACGTCGCGCGCGAAGCTGGGGAACTGGCTCAGGAACACGGCGCCGAAGAACCACATCCAGCTGATACCGAGCAGCGAGCGGAAGACAACCGTGTTGCCGTGCGCGAGCTTCAGGTTGCGCCAGGTTTCGGTGACGGGGTTCCAGTTGATCTGGAGTTGCGGGTCGGTGGCGGGCGACACGGGCACGGCCTGCGCCAGCGCGCGGCCAATCACGGCGAGCAGCAGGCAGGCGACGGCGACGTAGGTCGGGCCCACCAGTGGCATGGCGATCAGCAGGCCGCCGGCCACGTTGCCGAGCAGGATGGCCACAAACGTGCCCATCTCGACCATGCCGTTGCCGCCAGTGAGCTCGCGCTCGCTCAGGTGCTGCGGCAGGTAGGCGAACTTCACCGGGCCAAACAGCGTGCTGTGCAGACCCATGAGGAACACGCAGCCCAGCAGCACCGGCACGTTCTGCTGCATGAAGCCCCAGCCGGCCAGCAGCATGATGGCGATTTCGAGGTTCTTCACGAAACGGATCAGCACCTCCTTGGGGTACTTGTCGGCCAGCTGGCCGCTGGTGGCCGAGAAGATCAGGTACGGGAAGATGAACAGCGCGCCGATCACCAGCCCCGCCATGGCCGGCGGCAGCCAGCTCACCTGCAGCTGGTAGGTGACCAGCACGGTGAAGGCGAACTTGAAGACGTTGTCGTTGCCGGCGCCGAAGAACTGCACCCAGAAGAAGGGGCCGAAACGGCGCTGCGTGAGCAGGGCGAACTGCCCGCCCTCGTGGGCGCCGGGGCTGGCATGGTCGGTGGGTGCCGTGGGGACCCCGGCGGACGTGGTGGCTGGACTGCTCATGCGGATCTCCTCCAGATGCCTTGTGATCATTGTTCCGAGGGCGCCGCGCCGCGGCCCGTTGCCCGCGCATTCTGCCGCACGGCCCGCAGCACCGGCCAGGCGGCCAGACCGGCCACCAGGTGCTTGAGGCTGTGACCCGACACCACGTCGCCGGTGGCGTGGAAAACGGCTTCGTCACCCAGCTCCAGCAGCTTGGCCAGCGCATACAGGCCGATCAGCACGCCGAGGCGCACACCCAGAGCGCCGGCCCTGGGTTTGTGCAGGGCGAGCCAGGCCATGAGCGCCATACCGCCGAACTGCACCACGGCCCAGGGCAACACATTGCCATGGGTGAGCGGCATCGCGGCCGAGAGCAGCGCCACCACCAGCGTCAGACGCATCACACACGCCGCGGGTTTCTGCCCCACGCGCTCGGCCACCGCCAGCGCCAGCGCGCCGGCGAAGGTGACCGCCATGCCCATGCGGTCGAGCACCAGGCCGTGGGCATCGGGGGCCCAGTGGTACCAGGCGGAGCCGAAACCCGTGGCCAACAGACCGCCGAAAAACACGGCCAGGGCCAGCCGGGTGCCCGGCGCCCACGGGCCACCACGCAGCAGCACCCACCCGCCCAGCAGGCCCGCGACCGCCAACGCCAGATTGGTCCAAACGTCCATGAAGTTGGGCACACCCCAGAGCCTTCGGGCGTCCACGAAAGGATGGCCGTGGGCATGCAGCGGGGCGTGTCCATGGGCGTTGAGCGCCAGACCGCTGTGCGCCAGCCAGGCCGGCCCGGCGATCACGGCCAGCAGCCAGAGCACCAGCAGCGCGGTGCCCAGGGACACCAGCCGCTGCCCGACCGGCGCCAGGGGCATGGATCGCAGCACACACAGGCTGGTGGGTCGGCGGGTGACAGATCGGGCGGACAAAGACATATCGGCACTCCGGTGGCGCATGGGCCGGTGAAACACAAGGACAAAGGGCGGGACCGGGACGCAGTGTCTGACCGATGGGTGCCAAAACGGGTCAACTTCCGATACAGTGCCCCCACTTCCAACCCAAGGTATCGGCATTCGATACCCGATCCGCACGAAGGCATTTCCCATGAGCACCACCCAGGACCTGGTCACCGCCCTGAAGAAGGAACTCAAGACCGCGCAGATGACCTACGCCGATCTGGCGCGGGCCATGGGCATGGCGGAGTCCAGCGTGAAGCGCATGCTGGCCAAGGGCGACATGTCGCTCTCGCGCGTGGACGAGATCTGCCGCGCGCTCAAGCTGGACTTCGCCGATCTCGCACGCCGCGTGGCCGACGCCCAGCCGCTGCTGCGCGAGATGACGGCCGAGCAGGAGCGTGCCGTGGTGGCAGACAAGAAGCTGCTGCTGGTCGCGATCTGCGTGCTCAGCCAGTGGACGCTGGAACAGATCACCGCGGCCTACCGGCTCAGCGAGGCCGAGTGCGTGAGCTGCCTGGCGCAGCTCGACCGCATCGGCATCATCGAGCTGCGCCCGCTCAACCGCTACCGCCTCAAGCTCGCCAAAACCTTCCGCTGGCGACCGCACGGCCCGGTGATGAACTACTTTCGCGACCACGCCCTGCTCGACTATTTCGCCGGCGGTTTTGACGGCTCGGGCGAGGGTCTGCTGCTGGTGCACGGCTCGATCAGTCGCGCACTCGCACCGATCTTTGTGGAGCGGCTGCAGCGCGTGGCGCAGGACTTTGCCCAGCAGCACCAGACCGACCAGAAGCTGGCCGAGAAGGACCGCGGGGGCTATACGCTGGTGCTGGCGATGCGGGGATGGGAGTTCGAGGCTTTCGGCAAGCTTAGAAGGTGACCCCCCGCGCCGCTTCGCGTCACCCCCCCGGGGGGCGGCACTGGCGGCCCGGCAAAGCCGGTTCCGCGGTGCCCTGGGGTTGGCTCCCCCTCTTGCGCAGCGCCTTGGAGGTCCGGACTTTTTGTGTCACAGGCCTGGGATGGGTATCCCCACAGACGCGCGGCCGCCAGCGCTGGCATGATGTCGGGCCTTGCCCGAACATGGGCCCACTTCTTTTCCTGCTCCGCACGCCTCCATGAACGCACCCGCCAACGACACGCCCGACCACACCGCTGCGGCACCCGCTGAAGCCAGCGCCCCTGAGCCCACCGGCGCCGCACCACGCGGCCAGCGTCCGAACCGCGGTCGCCGCCCGCAGCGCCCGGCCGCCGAGCGCCCCGCGGGCCCGGCACCCGCGCGCCAGCACCCGGTGCTGGACCAGTTGGCCACGCTCTACCCCGCGCTGTTTGGCGAGACGCTGCTGCCGCTCAAGCGCGGCATCTTCGAAGACCTGCTGGCGGCCCACCCGGAGGCGCTGGACAAAGACAGTCTCAAGGCCGCGCTGGCGCTGCACGCGCGCTCGACCCGCTACCTGACGGTGGTGGCCTCGGGCCTGCAGCGTCACAACCTGGCCGGTGAGCCGGTGGAAAGCCTGACGCCCGAACAGGTGCACCACGCGCTGATCGAAGTGTTCCGCCGCCGTGGCGCGCGCAGCCGCGAAGACCTGCGTCCCAAGCTGCGCCAGCGCATCCTGCAGGCCTATGAAGCCTCGGGCCTGCCGCGCGACGAATACGCCGAGCGCGTGCGCGGGCGTGACGATGAAGTGAACCAGCTGACCAGCGACGCACTGACCGTGGCCGCAACGCGCGAAGCGCGCGAAGAAGCCCTGCTGCGCGCCTTCGATGCCAGCGGCAAGACGCTCAACGAGTTCGCCGACATGTACGGCCTGCACGTGCTCGACGCCAACCGCACGCTGGAGCGCGCACGGGCCCGGCTGAGCCGCCCGGCCACCCCGGCGGCCCCGACAAACCCCGAGACCACGGTCGACACGCCCGCCACCGAGCCCGCAGCCGAACCCGGCGCCCCCTCCCCCGCCCCATGAACCCGGCCCCGCCCGCCGCCACCGCCGAATCGCCCTACGCGTGGTTCCGGCTTGTGGTGTCGCTGGCGTTGATGACGCTGGGCGGCGCGGGCATGTATTCGGTCACGGTGGTGCTGCCGCGCATCCAGGCCGACTTTGACGTCGCGCGCGGCGACGCCTCGCTGCCCTACACGCTGACCATGGTGGGCTTTGGCCTGGGCGGCATCCTCATGGGCCGCCTGTCCGACCGTTTCGGTGTGATGGTGCCGGTGCTCGGCGGCGCGGTGGGTCTGGGCCTGGGTTTCATCGCCGCGGGCGCGGCCCAGAGCCTGTGGCAGTTCAGCCTGGCGCAGGGCATCCTGATCGGCCTGCTGGGCACCTCGGCCACGTTTGCGCCGCTGGTGGCCGACACCTCGCGCTGGTTCACCCGCCGCCGCGGGATCGCGCTGGCAATCTGCATGAGCGGCAATTACCTGGCCGGCGCCGTCTGGCCGCCGGTGATCCAGCATTTCATCGACAACGGCGGCTGGCGCCAGGCCTACACCGGCATTGGCGTGTTCTGCCTGCTGGTGATGTTTCCGCTGGCGCTGGTGCTGCGGCGGCGCCCGCCGGACATGCCCGCACCGCAGCCGGTCACCGCCACGCAACCCGGCGCACCCCCGCACGGCGAACGACCGCTCGGGCTCTCGCCCGGCACGCTGCAGGCCCTGCTGTGCGTGGCGGGTGTTTCGTGCTGCGTGGCGATGTCGATGCCGCAGGTGCACATCGTGGCCTACTGCACCGACCTGGGTTTTGGCGCGGCGCGCGGTGCGGAGATGCTCTCGGTCATGTTGGGCATGGGTATCGCCAGCCGGCTGATCTCGGGCTGGATCTCGGACCGCATCGGCGGCCTGCGCACCCTGCTGCTGGGCTCGGTGCTGCAGGGCGTGGCGCTGCTGATGTTCCTGCCCTTCGACGGCCTGGTGCCGCTGTACCTGATCTCGGGCCTGTTCGGCCTGTTCCAGGGCGGCATCGTGCCGAGCTACGCGCTGATCGTGCGCGAACACTTCTCGCCCGCCCAGGCCGGTGCGCGCGTGGGCACGGTGCTGATGGCCACGCTGTTCGGCATGGCGCTGGGCGGCTGGATGTCGGGCGCGATCTTCGACCTGACCGGCTCCTACCAGGCCGCCTTCATCAACGGCATCGGCTTCAACCTGCTCAACATCGGCATCGTGCTGTTCCTGCTGAAGCGGGCCCGCGGCCCCGGCGCAGGCCGCGCCCGGGCCGTGCCCGCGTGACGCGCTTGCTTCAGGTCGGCATGGTGAATACGGTGAGCACGCCGGTGTAGCCGTAGAGCCGGTGGTGCGCGATCTCGCCGCCGGCAAAAAATCCGACCAGGGGCACATCGCCCAGCGCACGCCGCACGATCTGCAGCTCCGCGCTCGGGCTGCCAAAGTGCGGCCCTCCGCGGCCGGCGCAGCTCACGTACACCGCGCCCGCGATGCGTCGCGCGGGTTGTGGTGCGGCATCGGCCTCCGGGGTTTCCAGCGCCGTGGCCAGGGGCAGGCTGAGCTCTTCGGGCTCCAGCTCCTCGCGCACCTCGGCGCACACCCGGATCAGGTCGGCGCGCGCTGCCTGCACGTTGCGCTCGCAAAACGCCAGCCGGCTGCCCACCGGCGCCACGTCGGCAATCGCCACGCCGCGCCGCCCCGGGTCCAGGCCGATGATGTGGCGCACCGTGACTTCGGGGCCGAACTGGCCGCGCCGCTGCGGTGATCGCACACCGGCCTCGGCGATCGGCGGCGTGAGGCCCACGAGCGTGGCGCGCAGGCGCGGCATGGCTGTTTCAGGCTGTTCGAGCGAAATGCCGAGTTCGCGCAGCAGCACGTCCAGCGCGGGCTCGTGGTCCAGCGAGAGCACCAGGTTGCCATCGGCGGCCGTCACCGTGCGTTCGCGGTCCACCGGCTGGGCCCCCTGCGTGACGCGCGAGATCAGATCAACGCCCGGGCCGAAGGCCACGCCGCTCAGGCCACCATGAAACACGCCGCTGGCTGCGCCGTGACCCTGCAGGGTGCCCGCGCTGCTGAACGCGAACTGCACGCTGTCGCTGCGGCTGCCCACCAGACCGCCAAACAGGTAGCCGCTGGTGGTGCGGTCGGCCATCTCGGTGATCAGCTCGGCCAGATCGGGGGTGTGGCCGTCGGCGTGCACCAGAGCGGTGTGGGCCTCGAAACCATCCACCCCAGCCGCGCGCCCGCTGGCCGCCAGCGGCGCCACGCCGCTGAACACGCGGTACTGGTCGGGACTGAGGTCGCACAACATGACGGCCAGCGCCGGCTCGTCAAAGTATTCGACGTTGTTGGCCGCGATGCCCACCCCCACCGTGCCGGCCCAGTCGGTCACTTCGGGCAGTTCGGCGCTGAGGTGTTCGAGGATGGTTTCGGCCTCGCTGGCGTAGTGGTCGGTGATGTAGAGCAGTGCCAGCGAAGGCGCCCGCGCGGCGCCCGGCAGGGCGAGCTGCGCGCGCAACTGGGCGAGCACCAGCGCAGCGGCCATGCGCCACTGGGGATGGGTGGCGTGGGCGTAGGGAAAAGGTTTCATGGTCATACGACCTCGGCAGGGCCAGAGGGTTCAGCGCAGCGTCAGCGCCGGCCGGTGCTGCGCGCCGGCTTGCCGGCAGCAGGTTTGCGCGTGCCCGTCTTGCGGGCCGGTGTCTTGGCTTTGGCCTTGGGTGTTCCTGCAGCTTTGGGCGCTCCGGCCGGCTTTTCGGTGGGCTGCTGGAGCCCGCTCAGCGGGAAAAAGGCGGTTGGCATGGGCCAGTTGCCGGTGGCCAGCGGCTGGGCCGGGTTGGCGCGGGGCGCAGCGGCGGGCGCCGGGCGGGCGGCGCGCGTCGGCGCTTTTTTGGCGCCCGCTTGGGGTGCGGCTTTTTTTGCGGCGGGCCGGGCAGGCGCCTTGCGGCCGGAAACGGCGCGCGCCGCGGCCTTGCCCATGCCGGCCGCGGTGCCCACGTTGCGGGCCACGGTTTCGGTCAGGCCGCGCGTGACCTTGCCGGCCACGCCGGTGGCGGTTTTCACGGCCTGCTCGGTCAGGCCACTGGCCACCTGGCGGGTGGTGTCGAGCGCGGTCTGCTTCGCCACATCCTTCATGGCGTTGGTGGCGATGTGCTGGAACTGCTGCGAGAGCGCACCCCACCACTGCATCGGGTCGACCACGCCGCCGGCGGGCGCAGCGGGTTGAGCGGCGGCGGGCTGCGTTCGGGTCTTGCGCGACCGTGACACCGGCGGCGGCGCGGGTTCGTCGTCTTCCTCGTCTTCGATGTCCTCGTCGATCTCTTCTTCGTCCTCTTCCGCCTCGGCGTCATCATCAGAAGCCGCCGGCGGCGTCGGTGTGCCGTAGGTGCGGGGCGGGATTTCCAGACCGGCGAACTGTGTGTGCGCGGGCACTGCCGCGGGGGCGCCTCCGGTGAAACTGGCCATGGTGTCGGCCGCCTTGATCTTGAGCGCGTTGGCCACGTCACCCAGGCTGAAGTTCATGTTCTTCAGCGTCGCCAGGGTCATCTTCTGGACTTCCAGCGCCTGGATGGTGGCGGCGAGCGCCTTGCTGTTCTGGTCGAGCCAGAAGTGCACCGCCTTGAGCTCCTCGATGCGTTTTTCGAGGTCTTCCACGTTGAAGGTGGGCGCCACCCAGTTGCCCAGGTTGGGCATCTGCGGGATGCTGTTGCCAAGACCCTGCGCCACACCCCCGGCGGCCTGCCCCGCGAGGTTTTGCAGGAACTCGAAACCCGGAACGAATTTGCCAAAACCGCTGCCCGATGTGTCGCTCATGGGAGTCTCCTGTGGGTGTCTGGGTGGCGTGCACGCCGGTTCAGCTGTCCACGCCGTAGCGTGGGGCGCGGCGTTCCCGCAAGGATGCCACACCTTCGCGCACATCGGGTCCGGCAAAACCCATGAATTCGAGGGCCAGCGAGGTGTCGAACGCCGGGCCGGCCTGGCGCAGCCAGTTGTTGAGCGAGTACTTGGTCCAGCGGATCGCGGTCTGGCTGCCCGAGGCCAGGCGATCGGCCACTTCATAGGCCTTGTCGAGCAAGGCGTCGTCGTCAATCGCGAGCGACACGAGTCCGATGCGCTCGGCCTCTTCGCCGCTGATGGGCTCGCACAGCATCAGGTAGTACTTGGCCTTGGCCAAACCGCAGAGCAACGGCCAGACGATGGCCGCATGATCCCCGGCGGCCACGCCCAGGCGGGTGTGACCATCGACGATTTTTGCGGACTTCGCGGCGATGGAAATATCAGCCAGCAGGCCGGCGACCAGACCCGCGCCCACGGCCGGGCCGTGCATGGCGGAGACGATGGGCTTGTCGCAGTTTATGACGTTGTAGACCAGGTCGCGGGCCTCTTTCCAGACGCGCGTGCGCACATCGAAGTCGGTCGCCATGTCCTGCACCAGCGCCAGATCACCGCCGCCCGAAAAACCCAGGCCGCTGCCGCGCAGCACGGCGCAGCGAACGCTGTCGTCGCGCCCCACGTCGCGCCAGATCTCGCTCAGTTCCCAATGGCCTTCGTGGCCCGCGGTGGGCAGTTTGCCGTTGCCGCCGGGTCCGTCGGCGCGCATCTGGATGTCGAGCACCGAGGGCACGCCGTCCACGGGCGGGCCGCGGCGGGTGATGGCCAGGGTCTGGTAGCGGCTGTAGTCCACAGGGGTCATGGGAGTCTCCTTGAATGGGGGTTGTGCCCGCCGAAGAACCGGGCCAGTGTCCGGTCGATTCTGCCCCGTTTGCCCCACCAAACCGCCATCGATTGCGCCGTGTTTACCCGAGGGATTGCCCGGCTCGCCCTCTTGCGGCCAAGGTCGCTTGACGTGTGTCAACACCCGTCCCGGCGAGCAGGCGCAAGATGGGTCCGTGGGGTTGGGAGATTCTTCCGGAAACCCCCTCTCAAAAATCCAGAGGAGTCAGCATGAGCCAGAACATTTCCGACACCTATGCCACCCAGCTGCAGCAGATGCGCACCGAGGTGCTGGCCCAGTTGCGCGCCCAGCGGGGCGGCAAGGTCGGCCGCGCCGAATCGGCCGCCGAAGCGCGCGAGTCCGCGAGCGACGACAGGGCCACTGCCGAGACCGAGCGCGACTTGGCCTTTGCACTGGAAGAGCGCGAGTCCGCCGAGCTGGTGGCCATTGACGACGCACTCAAACGCATCGCCGACGGCAGCTACGGCTTGTGCATCGACTGCGGCGTTGCCATCGCCGCCGCGCGGCTGCACGCCAACCCGACCGCATTGCGATGCGTCGCCTGCCAGGAGAAGGCCGAGCAGGCCTGACACCCACCACACCGACCCCACGACCCTTTCACTTTTTTCCGGAGATTTTCCCATGCCCACTTTTCACGCTGTTGTCTGGATGGATCGCCGCGAGGCCCATGTGTTGATGTTCGATCGTGAACATGTCGAGTCCGAGAGCATCAAGTCCCGCTCGCACCACAAAGCCACCGGTGGCCATGTGGGTTCGCACCAGTTGATGCACGGTCGCGGCCCCGCGGCCGGTGGCAGCCACTCCCCCGAAGGCGGGCACGACTCGGCCGACGAAAATTTTTACCACGAGGTCGCACAGGCGCTCCAGGGCGTGCGCGAAATTCTGGTCGCCGGCCCGGCACAGGCCAAGGACGAGTTCCGCGCGCATTGCCAACGCCACGACAAGGACATCGCCAGCGCCATCGTCGATGTGGTTTCCGCTGACCACCCCTCTGACCGCCAGTTGGTGGCCATGGCGCGCCAGTATTTCCTGAAGCACGACCTGAACGCCGGCGACCCCACGCAGCGCTGAGCCCGACGCCAGCGTCTGCACGGCATATTCGCGGGGGGTTTGTTATCCTGCCGGGATGCCGACCCAAAGCCACCAGACCCTTCCCGCGCGCAGCCTGTTCCACCTCGCGTTCCACGTCACCGATCTGGACGAAGCCCGCCGCTTCTATGGCGGCGTGCTCGGCTGCGCCGAAGGGCGCAGCACCGACACCTGGGTGGATTTTGATTTTTTCAGCCACCAGATTTCGTTGCACCTGGGCGAACCCTTCAAGACCACCTGCACCGGCCGCGTCGGCGACCACCTGGTGCCCATGCCGCACTTCGGTCTGGTGATGCTGCTGCCCGATTGGCAGACACTGGCGCGCCGGCTGGAAGCGGCGGGCATGGATTTCGTGCTCAAGCCCCAGTTGCGCTTCGAAGGCCAGCCCGGCGAGCAATGGACCATGTTCTTCTGCGACCCGTTTGGCAACCCGATCGAGGTCAAGGGCTTTGCTTCACTGGACCAGCTGTACGCGAGCTGAGCGGGTGCGCGGTCCGGGCGTCGGACCGACCAACGGTGCATTTGGCCGTCCAGGCGATGCCTCAGGGCCTGCCCCAGCCGGCTAGCATCAGAAACCCTCTCGTACCACGGCCACGCCGCCCATCCCGGCCCTCCACCTCCAGTCAAACAGCGACGACATGACGACCACCGCAACCACACCCCCCGGTCTCTCACGACGCGCTTTCAGCGGTCTCATCGCTGGCGCCGCCGTGCTGGGCGCGCCCACCCTGCGAGCCCAGTCGGGCAACCGCGTGGTGCTGGGCCAGTCGGCCGCCTTCACCGGGGCCGCCGCCCAGCTGGGCATCCAGTTCCATGCCGGCGCCAAGCTGTTTTTCGAACAGCTCAATGCGAAGGGCGGTGTGAACCAGACGCAGATCGAGCTGCGCCAGCTCGACGACGGCTACGAACCCGCTCGCTGCGTGGAGAACACCCGCAAGCTGCTGGACGATGAGGTGTTTGCCCTCTTTGGCTACATCGGCACGCCCACCAGCCTGGTCGCGCTGCCCCTCGCCACACAGGCGCAAACACCGTTCTTTGCCCCTTTCACCGGCGCCATGGGACTGCGCCAGCCGTTCAACCGCATGGCCTTTCACATGCGCGCCTCGTACAACGACGAGACGGCATTGATCGTGCGCCAGCTCACCAACCTGGGCCTGAAGAAGATCGCCGTGTTCCACCAGAACGACGCCTACGGCAAGGCCGGTCTGGACGGCGTGACGCTGGCCCTGGGTGCGCTGGGTCTCAAGCCGGTGGCCACGGCCACGGTGGAGCGCAACACGGTCGACGTGGCCGAAGCGGTGAAGACCATCAACGCGGCCCAGCCCGATGCGGTGGTGCAGATCAGCGCCTACACCTCGTGCGCGGCCTACATCAGGGCGGCGCGCAAGGCGGGCTTTGGGGGCACCTTCTTCAACGTGTCGTTCGTGGGCACGCAGGCACTGGCCGACGAACTGGGCAAGGAAGGCGCCGGCGTGGTGGTTTCACAGGTGGTGCCTTCGCCCTACAAGGCCTCGAGCGCCGTGACGCGCGAATTCCTGGCGCTGATCGCGCAGGGTGGCAACAAGGTGCAACCCAACTTCTCCAGCATGGAGGGGTTCATGGCCGCCAAGCTGTTCGCCGAAGGCATGCGCCGCGCGAGCGGCGGCCGACCCACCCGCGACGGCCTGATCAGCGGGCTGGAGAGCATCCGCAACTACGCCATGGGCGGCTTCGACGTGTCCTTCAGCGGCAGCAATCACGTGGCCTCGAAGTACGTCGAACTGTCCATGCTCACCGGCGACGGGCGCGTGCGGACCTGACCGCTTCATACCGTTCTGCCGTCCAAGCGAGGACAAGGCGCGAAGCCGCAGACAGTGCTGAAGCACGGCAAGGCTTCAGCAACGCAGTTGTCGCTTTGAAGGCAAATCGGTATCAGGCTTCCAGCGGCGCGATCTTCTGGTCGATGGCGCCGAAGATGCTCTGGCCGTCTTTGCCCTTCATCTCGATGCGGATCGTGTCGCCGAACTTCATGAACTCGGTGCTCGGTTTGCCATCGAGGATGGTTTCGATGCAGCGCTTTTCGGCGATGCAGCTGTAGCCCTTGGGCCAGTCCTTCTTGCCGTCGACTTCGATGCCCTTGTTGCTGACCGTGCCGCTGCCCACGATGGAGCCGGCGCGCACGTTGCGGGTCTTGCCGATGTGGGCGATGAGCTGGCCGAAATGGAAGGTCATTTCCGGGCCGGCGTCGCACATGCCGACCTTGCGGCCGTTCCAGGTGCTCTGCAGCGTCAGGTTGACACGGCCACCCTGCCAGGCGTCGCCCAGCTCATCGGGCGTCACGGCCACGGGGCTGAAGGCGCTGGCGGGCTTGCTCTGGAAGAAGCCGAAGCCCTTGGCCAATTCGTTCGGAATCAGGTTGCGCAAAGAAACGTCGTTCACCAGCATCAGCAGGCGCACGCCGTCGAGCGCCTGCTCGGGCGTGCAGCCCATGGGCACGTCGCCGGTGACTACGGCGATCTCGGCCTCGAAGTCGATGCCGAAGTCTTCGCTGGGCACGACCACGTCGTCGCAGGGGCCGATGAAATCGTCGCTGCCGCCCTGGTACATCAGCGGGTCGCTGTAAAAGGTGGACGGCACTTCGCTGTTGCGTGCGGCGCGCACCAGCTCGACGTGGTTGAGGTAGGCCGAGCCGTCGGCCCACTGGTAGGCGCGCGGCAGCGGCGCCATGCACAGGGCCGGATCAAACGGAAAAGCATGCCGCGCTTTGCCCTGGTTGAGGGTGACGTAGAGGTCGTGCAGCTGGGGCGCATGGAAGTTCCAGTCGTCCAGTGCCTGCTGCAGCTTGTGGGCGATGCCCGTCGCATAATGGGCGGTCGAGAGGTCGCGCGAGACCACCACCAGTTGTCCGTCGCGCGAGCCGTCTTTGTAAGTGGCGAGTTTCATGCAAGTCTCCTGCTGTCGCTGGGCGTTGAAGGGTTCGGTTTTACCCGGTTCGGCGCCTGAGGCGCACCCGGTTGATGCATCGAAAATTACGAATAGTGAAATCAGTTAACCTATCCGTAAAAATCGGATTCTAGACCAAAGCCCCGATCCCGGTGCTGGCCCGCCTCAAAAAGACCCACAGGCCGCCGGCTGACCGCCACCCGATCCCGCTGCCCACACACCATGCCCGCCGCGAAACACCCGATCAAGCAAATCAGCCCCGCCAGCCCGTCGACCGTACCCGATGCCGACCACGCTGAAAACGGCGACCCCCGGGCGGGTATCCAGTCGGTGGAAGTGGGTTTCGAGTTGCTCAGCGCCCTGTCCGATGCGCCCGGTGCGCTGATGTTGCGCGACCTGGCCGCCGCCGCCGGCATGAGCGCCGCCAAGGCGCACCGCTACCTCGTGAGCTTCCAGCGCATGGGCCTGGTGATGCAGGACCCGGTGAGCACGCGTTACGACCTCGGCCCCGCCGCGCTGCGGCTGGGTCTGGCCAGCCTCTCGCGCATCGACGCCGTGAAGCTGGCGCGCGAACGCCTGCCCCAGCTGCTGGCCGATACCGGCCACACACTGGCGATTGCCGTGTGGGGCAACCAGGGGCCGACCATGGTGCACTGGCTGGAAGCACCGCAAACCGTGCCGGTGACGCTGCGCCTGGGCGACGTGATGCCGCTGCTGACGTCGGCCACCGGCCGCTGCTTCGCGACCTTCACAGGCCCGGAGGGGCGCGACGGCCAGCGCATCGCGCCCATGATCCGCGACGAACTCGCGCGCATGAAAAAACTGCCGCCCACCGGCCTCCCGCTGGTGGACGTGCCGCAGAACCAGCACGACGTGCAGGCCGTCCTGGCCGAAACCCGCCAGCACGGCCTGGGCCGCGTGGTCCACAGCCTGCTGCCCGGTGTGGGCGGCTTCTGCGCGCCGGTGTTCGACGCCCAGGGTCGCCTGGCCATGGGTCTGGTGGTGCTGGGCTCGGTGGCCACGCTGGACACCCGCTGGGACAGCGCGCCGGCCGCTGCGCTCCTGCGCTGTGCGCTCCAGCTCAGCGCCGACCTTGGCCACCGCCAGGCCGCCTGAACCCCGATGGCCCGACCCGCCATGCGCCCCGCAGAAGCCGCACCACGCTGGTCCGTTCTGCTGGCCCTGACCGGTCTGGTGCTGGCCCTGCACCTGCTGCTGCTCACCGACGGGTTGACGATCTGGTGGAGCAACAAGGCAGCGCCACAGCCCACCACGCCGGGCTTGTCCGCACCGCCCGAGGCTTCGACCGAAGTCGCCGCAGCAACGCCCGTCCCTGACGCGGTGTTGCCGGTGACCAGCAGCACGGTGCGCTGGATCGTGCCCAAGCCGCCCGCGCCGGAACCGCCGCCTCCGCCGGTCAAGAAGAAAAAAGCGCCACCCGCCCCACCGCCCGAGCCCGTGGTTGAACCGGCGCCCGCGCCCGAACCACCCGAGGAACCGGCCGTGGCCGAGGCGCTGCCCGAAGAGAGCCCCATGGTCAGCGAAACGCCCGAAGTGGTGGCTACCGCGGAGGCGCCGCCTCCGCCCGTCGACGTGCCAGCCGCCCCGGACGCCATCCCGCAAGCGCCATCCGCGCCCGCCCTGCCGCCGCCCACGGCGCCCGGCCCCCGGGTTTCGACCGCCCACCTGCCCGCCGACGGCCAGCTGGACTACCAGGTGAAAGGTCAATACAAGGGCCTGAACTACAACGCGTCGGGGGAGTTGACCTGGCATTTCGAGGCGGAGCGCTACGAGGCGCAATCGACCGTGAAGGCCTTTCTGCTCGGCAGCCGGGTCCACACCAGCGTCGGCCACGTCACACCGCAAGGGCTGGCCCCCGAGCGTTTTGGCGACCGCAGCCGCACGGAAAAAGCGGCGCATTTTGACTACGAGGCCAAGCGCATCCGGTACAGCCGGAACTCGGCAGACGCCGCCCTGCGGCCGGGCACCCAGGACCAGCTGTCGGTCAGCCTGCAGCTGGCGCTGATGCTTCAGGCCCAGCCTTCGGCCTATGTCGAAGGCCAGGCGTTGAGCCTGCCGGTGAGCAACGCCAGCTACACCGAAGACTGGACATTCCAGATCGGTCCGCTGACCGAGCTGGAATTGCCCGCCGGCACCGTGACGGCCCGCCTGCTCACCCGCTCACCCCGGCGCGAGTTCGACAAGACGCTGCAGGTGTGGCTAGCACCCTCCGTGGGTTACCTGCCGGTGCGCCTGCGCATCACGGAACACAACGGCGATTTCGTGGACCAGCTGCTGGATACGCTGCCAGCGATGGCGCAACCCACCGTTCAGGCCCAGTGATTCCGCCCGGCTGGCCGGGTCCTGCCCGGCTTAAAGGCCGAACTGTGCCGAAAAACACACGCATATTGAATCTTCGCGATCCGTGCCCATCTAATTCTGTAACCAGCCTGCAGTTGGTTAGCCAATTGCCGATATAAGGTTCATAGGAACACCAGTTTCACTTTTAAAAGGACTTTTCAGTCATGCACATGCTCTACGACTCGGATGCCTTTGCCGTGGTTCACATCCTGGCCAACGCCATGGAAGAAGGTGAGGCACCGCCACTGGATGGTCCACAGATCCCGCGCCACGGTTTTGAAATCGTGGACAAACGCTCGGGCAAAGAGGTTTACCTCGACGGCTCCTGGGCAGAAATGTTCCAGATCCAGATCACCGCCTGGCAGCAGAACACCCCCTCGCAAGAAGAGGTGGAAGACACGCTGGAAGGTTACGCCGAACTGGCCCAGATGCCGGTGGTCATGCACTGAACCGTGCCCGACCTGTCTCCCGTAAAAGCCGACACTTGTGTCGGCTTTTTCACGACCGGGCCCGATTCCTGGGAGCGTGCGCCCGGCACCACCTGCCATCGGCGCGACCACCCGCGTAAACTGAAACACAGGAGGCATCCCCCATGAAGAACCAAGCTGGCGCCCGCTGGATCCCCGCCTTCGGTCTGATGGCTCTGATGGCCTGGCCAGGTGCCCATGCGGAAGATGGCGTGGGTCCGCAGCAACTGCTGATCGGACAGAGCATCACCCTGCAGGGCGGCAAGAACGACTACGGCACCGCGGTGCTGGACGGCGTCGAAACCTACCTCTCGCTGGTCAACAAGCAGGGGGGTGTAGCCGGCCGCAAGGTGGTGGTGAAGGTGCTGGACGACGACAACAAATCAGCCCAGGCCGAAGCCAATGCGCGGCAGCTGATCACCCAGGACAAGGTCTTTCTCGTGTTCGGCTCCATCGAAGGCGGCCCGTCCACCGCGGTGATGAAGGCCACCACCGAACTCAAGGTGCCGTTTTTCGGCCCCATGGCGGGTTCGCCCACCCTGCGCATGCCCCACCAGCCGCTGGTGTTCCCCGTGCGCGCCGAACACAAGGAAGAATTCCGCGCCTTGCTGCAGCACGCCAAGAGCCTGGGCATGCAGCGCGTGGCCTTCCTGCGCTCGGACTCGGAAACCGGCCAGCAGCACCTGGACAACGTGCGCCTGCTCAGCCAGCCCCTGGGGCTGGAGGTGGTGGCCGACCTGGCCTTCAAGTCGGACATCGACGACGCCGGCATCGACGCACTGGTGAAACAGCTCGGCACCAGCCGCGCGCAGGTCGTGTTCAACCACGGCGGCATCGGTATCTACGAAAAACTCATCCGCAAAGCGGAGTCCCGGAACCTGAGCCTGCAGTTCTACGGCGTCAACTCCGGCTCCACCCAACTGGCCGGGCAGCTGGGTGAGCTGGGGCACGGCATGATCTTCGCCCAGGTGATGCCCAGCCCGTGGGAACGCAAATCCGCGCTCACCCGGGCTTACCAGGATGCCTTCAAGGCCCACAAACCGGGCAAGGCTCTCTCTTACGGCAGCCTGGAGGGCTACATGACGGCCCGGGCCCTGGTCGAAGCGCTGCAGCGTGCCGGCCCCAACCCCACCCGTGCCAGCTTCGTGGCCGGCCTGAAAAACGCCGACCTGCAGGTCGAAGGCCTGAAGGTGAGCTACCGCGATGGCGCCCACATCGGCCTGTCGCTGGTGGACCTGGCCATCGTCACGCGCCAGGGGCAGTTCCGCCACTGAAAGGCAACACCCCCCGCGACGCTTCGCGTCACCCCCCTCCAGGGGGGTGACGCTGGCCGTCTGGCAAAGCCAGCCCGGCGGTGCCTCTGGGAGGCGCAGTTTCATGCATCGGGGTATCGCTCCGGCACCCTGAAACACCAGCGCCCTTCAGCGCACCCTCCTCCGGGCAGACCACCAGCGGAACACCGGTTCGGCCAGCACCAGCACCGCCACCAGGCGGCAGACCTGAAACGCCGTCACCACCGGCACCCCGAGCTGCAGCACCTTGGCCGTGATCGCCATCTCGGCGATGCCGCCGGGCGAAGTACCGAGAATCAGGGTGGCCGGGTGCAGCCCTGTGAACCGGGCCAGCAGCCAGGCGAATGCCGCGCACAACACCATCATGACCCCGCTGGCCAGCGCCACCGAGGCCAGCCAGCGCGGCGCGGTGTGCACAAAAGCCGGTGTGAAGCGCACGCCCAGACTGACGCCGATGACCAGTTGCGCGGCGGCCGTGAGCCAGCCCGGCAGCGCCGACAGCACCACCCCCGACAGCGTCAACGCCATGGTCGCCAGCAACGCGCCCATGAACCACGGATTGGCGCGCCCGAACTTTCGCATGCCCAGGGCTCCCGCCAGGCTGAGCAGTGCGAGCCAGCCCAGCCCCGGCACCTGCACCTCGCGAGCGCCGGGCGTGGCCAGATCCAGCCCGCTGACGCCCCAGGCCTGCATGGCAAACGGGATGCTCAGCGTCACCAGCAGCACGCGCAGGCTGTGGGCGGCTGCCACGAGGTCGGTGCGGGCGCCGTGCCGTTCGGCGATCAGGGTCATTTCCGAGGCCCCACCGATCGCGCCCGCGAAGTAGGTGGTACCAAACAGCTGCGCAGCGCTCAGGCCCGGCAGGTGCTGCGCATGCACGCGCCGCAGCCAGACACCAAAACCCAGACCCAGCGCCAGGGCCCAGACGATGCCGAGCGCGATCGCCCACCACAGCCCGGCCACCAGCGCCCCGACCTCCGGCGTGAAGTACAGCCCCAGCGCCGCCCCGATCACCCACTGCCCGGCATTGCGCAAGGGCGTCCAGCTCGCGGTGGGCGCGCCCAGCACCGAGACCAGGGCCGTCACCACCAGGGGCCCGATCATCCAGGGAATGGGGGTCTGCCACCACACGCACAGACGCGCTGCGCCATAGGCCAGCAGCAGGGTCAGGATCGGGCGCAGCCAGGCGGACGCCTGGCGGGAACGGGAAGGGGAAATCACTCGGGTATCCAGAAAAGACGCGGACCCAGGCGGGCCGGGGCCGTAGTATCCATGCATGAACTGTCGAAGCGCTGTCATGTTCGGGGCCGGTCTGGGCCTGTGGTGCGCCGTGCTGGCGGGCGAGGCAGGAGCCCCGCCGCAGCCCACACCGACCGCGGTGTCCGAGGCGGAGGACCCCGGCCAGCAGGCCGGCGCCTTGTTGACCCGCCTGATGCCCACACCGCTGCTGCTGGTGGGCGAACAGCACGACGCCCCGGAACACCAGGCGCTGCAGCGCGAGCTGGTGAAGCAGCTGGCGGCTCGCCGGCAGCTCAGCGCGCTGGTGCTGGAGATGTCGGAAGCAGGCACACACACCACCGATCTGCCCAGCCAGGCCAGCGAAACCCAGGTGCGCGAGGCTTTGCGCTGGAGCGGCGATCAGGGCGGCTGGCCCTGGTCCACCTACGCGCCGGTGGTGATGGCGGCGGTGCGCGCCGGGGTGCCCGTGCTCGGTGGCAACCTGCCCCGCGCCGACATGCGCGCGGCCATGGGCAACGAATCACTGGACCGGCTGCTGCCCAACGAGGCGCTGGAGCGCCAGCGCGTGGCGATCCGCGAGGGCCACTGCGACCTGTTGCCCACGCCACAGATAGCGCCCATGACCCGCATCCAGATCGCCCGCGACCAGACCATGGCCCGCACCGCCGCCGCCGCCATCCGGCCCGGGCAGACCGTGTTGCTGGTGGCAGGCAACGGCCATGTGCAGCGCGACCTGGGCGTGCCCGTGCACCTGCCGCCGGACCTGGCGCACCGGGTCGTGGTGGCGCTGGCCCGGCCTGCGGCCGATGCCCAGGAAGCAGCGGGGCAGACGCTGCCCGGCGCCGACGTGGTCTGGCGCAGCCCGCCGCGCGCGCCGCGGGATTACTGCGCCGACATGAAGCGCAGCATGGGTCGCTGATGCCCCCGACTACTGATCGAGAGAAGCGAACACCGCCAGCAACACCAGTCCGAGCAAGACCGCCAGCGCGATCTTGACCCAGCTCTTGGGGTACTCGCCGGCCACCTGCCCCGAATAGCCGTTGACCACCGCCTGGAAGGTCTTCGCGCCGTACTGGTAGCTCACCAGCCAGACCGGCAGCAGCACATGCTTGAAGGTCTGCTCGTCAAAGCGGGCGTCCAGTTGCAGGTTGCGGTGGGTGTCGGCGGCGATGTCCTGCGCGCAGAGCTGGCGCAGGCCCTGCAGCATGCGCTCCCGCCCCTGCTGCGCGGCGCCCGCGAGGTCGAGGGCGTAGCGCTCGACCGTCCAGCCGCTGAGGTAGCTGGCGTCGTAGGCTTGCAGCTCGCTGGTGGTGGGAAAGGGTTCTATGGCGCGCATCAGCGCCGGATGCACGCCGCGCGAACCGCAGACCAGGGTGTCGTCGAAGCGGTGGGCCACCTGGCCGCTGACCGGGCGCCAGCGCACCTGTTGCTTGTTCTGGCTGTCGCGGTAATAGGTGCCGGCCTCGGCGGTGTAGTGAGCCGCACCGTGCGCATCAAACGTCCAGTAAGGCAGGTAGACGCCTTGAAGGGTGTCGGTCAACGCGCGGTGCTTCAGCGCATTCGGCGCCCAGAAGCGGCTGCCATACCACTGCCGCAGGCGGTTGCGCGCGTCGGGTTCGGCCACCTTGAAGGGCAGCAGGCTCTGCGGGCGGATCACGTCCAGCCCCTCGTCGAAGGGCAGCAGGGCCGTGGAGCCGCAGAAGTCGCAGCGCCGACCTTGCTGCTCGGCGCTGAAGAAGCTGATGGCCTGGCAGTGCTGGCAACGCACCTGGCGGCGCGCCTGCTGCAGACCGCGCGCGCTCTGCGGCACGGCCTTGAGGGCGGCCACCAGATCGTGTTCCAGGATATCGCCCGCCGCTTCGATGCGGTAGGGCGACTCGGTGCCGCAGTAGGCGCAGAGCAGTGCCTGTTTGCCCGGGTGCCACTGGGCCTCGCCGCCGCAGGCCGGGCAGACGAATTTCTGTTGCGCGCGGCGCTCGGCCTCGGGCGCTGCGGCGAGGGTGTCGGGAAGACCGGTCACAGGCGGGGTCGTGCGGCGTCGGAGCGGCGGGCCAGACGGTTCAACCTTGCATGAACGTGTCCAGCGCCGGACGGCCGATGCGCCATTGGCTGCCGATCTTGCGGCCCTTGAGGTTGCCGGCTTCGAGCTCCTGCAACACGTCGGCCACCGACACCGACAAGGCCTGCGCCACCTGCTCGGGTGTGAGCAGCTCGGGCACGGCGGCCGCGGTGGCAACCGGCGCAGCCCCGGGAACGAAGCCGGGCATGGACGGCGCGGCTGCCGCGCCGATGCCGCCCTGCATCATGGACTGCCCCATGGCCAGGCCGGCCGCCAGTTCGGCGCCGATGCCGGCCGTGCCGGCCTTGCCCTCGGCCAGCGCATTGCCCATGTTGTATTTGACGTAGTCATTGAGGTTGCCGATCGCGGTCATCGCGCCGCGCTTGTCGATGGCCTGCTCCAGCTCGGGCGGTACCGACACGTTCTCGACCACGAACGAGGTCATTTCCAGACCGTACTTGCTGCGCATCGCGGTATTCAGCGGCTCCAGCAGGGCCGCACCAAGCTCACCGTAACGCGTGGCCACGTCCAGCGCCGGCACCTTGGCCGCGGCCAGGGTTTCGCTGAACACGCTGACGATGCGCGAGCGCATCACGTCGGTGAACTCGTCGAGCCGGAACTGGTGGTCGGTGCCGGCGACTTCCTTGAGGAACAGCACCGGGTCGACGATTTTGAAGTCGTAGGTGCCGAAGGCGCGCATGCGCACCACGCCGAAGTCGGCGTCGCGCATCATCACCGGGTTGGCCGTGCCCCACTTGTTGCCAGCGAAAACGCGCGTGGTGACGTAATAGACATCGGCCTTGAACGGCGTCTGGAACTTGTATTTCCAGCCCAGCAGGTCACCCAGGATGGGGATGTTCTCGGTCTTGAGCGTGTGCTTGCCGGGGCCCAGCGTGTCAGCGAACTGCCCCACGTAGACGAACTGGGCCACCTGGCTCTCGCGCACGATGAGCTGGGCCTCGTTCTTGATCTGCTTGTCGTCGTCCGGAAAGCGGAACGACAGCGTGTCGCGCGAGTCGTCCACCCACTCGATGACGTCGATGAACTGGCGGTTCAGGAAATCCATGATGGCCATGCGGGGCTCCCTTGGGTGGTGGAAAAGAAGGCGTCAGGCGTGGCGCTTGATCGCGTCGGCCAGCACGTTGACCATGGTATCGATGTGCGACTTTTCCACAATATACGGCGGCGCGAACACCAGGTTTTCGCCCGCGTTGCGCACCAGCACGCCGTGTTTGTAGCAGTCCATGAAGATGTCGAAGGCCCGCTTGCCCGGCAGGCCGGGCATGGAAGACAGCTCCACCGCCGCCGCCAGCCCCAGGCTGCGGATGCTGATCACGTTGGGCAGGCCCTTCAAGGCGCTGTGCATCGCGTCGCCCAGCACCGGCGCCATCTCGCCCGCGCGCTCAAACAGCTGCTCTTCGCGGAACAGGTCCAGCGTGGCGATGGCCGCGGCGCAGGCCACCGGGTGGCCCGAGTAGGTGTAGCCGTGGAAGAACTCGATGGCGTGGTCCGGCGCGCTGCCGTGCGCACCCATCATGGCGTCGTAAATGCGGTCGGTGCAGACCACGCCGCCCATCGGGATCACGCCGTTGGTGACGGCCTTGGCGAAGTTCAGCATGTCGGGCTGCACGCCGTAGTAGTCGGACGCGAAGGCCGTGCCAAGGCGGCCGAAGCCGGTGATGACCTCGTCAAAGATCAGCAGGATGCCGTGTTTGTCGCAGATCTCGCGCAGGCGCTTGAGGTAACCCTGCGGCGGGATGTACCAGCCTGCGCTGCCGGCGATGGGTTCGACGATGACCGCCGCCACGTTGCTGGCATCGTGCAGCGGCAAGATGCGGTTTTCCAGCTCCAGCAGGATGTCTTCGTTCCAGACCGGCTCCTGGTTGTGGATGTAGGCGTGGTTCACCGGGTCGTGGATAAAACGCAGGTGGTCCACGCGCGGCAACAGGGCCGAGCCGTACATCTTGCGGTTGGCCGGGATGCCGCCCACGCTCATGCCGCCGAAGTTGACGCCGTGGTAGCCGCGCTCGCGACCGATGAAGAGGTTGCGATGACCTTCGCCCCGCGCGCGGTGGTAAGCCAGCGCCACCTTCAGCGAGGTGTCGGCCGCCTCGGAACCCGAGTTGCAGAACAGCACCTTGTTCAGGTCGCCGGGTGCCATGGCGGCGATCATCTCGGCGGCACGGAAGGCCTTGTCGTTGCTCACGCTGAAGGCGGTGGCGTAGTCCAGCGTGTCGAGCTGCTTCTTGATCGCTTCGTTGATGGGCTTGCGGTTGTGGCCCGCACCCACGCACCACAGGCTGGAGATGCCGTCGATGACCTGCTTGCCATCGTGCGTGGTGAAGTGCATGCCGTCCGCAGCGACGAAAATGCGCGGGTCTTTCTGGAAGCTGCGGTTGGGCGTGAAGGGCAACCACTGGTTGTCCATGCGGAACTCGTTGTAGGCCATGTTGAGAATCTCCTGGGTCGCGCAGGAAGGGCGCGGTCGGTGGTCAAGTGGCTGGATTCTGGCACCGGAATGCCCAGCCTGGGGGCTCCACTGCCGTGTCCCTGGTCGGGCCCACCCCGGGCGGCCTGCGACAATGCGTTCGCCATGAACCACACCTACGTCCTCACCCTGTCCTGCCAGGACCGCACCGGCATCGTGCACGCCGTCTCGGGTTTCCTGCTGGAGCGCGGCGGCAACATCGAAGAAGCCGCCCAGTACAACGACCACGGCACCGGTCTGTTTTTCATGCGGGTGCAGTTCACCTGCAGCCAGCTCACGCAGGACGACCTGCGTTTGCACCTGAAGCTGTTCGCCGAGCCCTTTGGCATGCAGTGCCAGTTGCACCCGCTGGCCGAACCCATGCGCACGGTGATCTTCGTCAGCAAGGAAGGCCACTGCCTGAACGACCTGATGTTCCGCTGGAAGAGCGGCCTGCTGCGGCTGGACATCCGCGCCATCGTGAGCAACCACCGCGACTTCTACCAGCTCGCCGCCGGCTACAACGTGCCCTTCCACCACATCCCGGTGACCGCAGCGACCAAGGCGCAGGTCGAAGCGAAGCAGCTGGACATCGTGCGCAGCGAGGGCGCCGAACTGGTGGTGCTGGCGCGCTACATGCAGATCCTGAGCAACGACCTCTGCCGCGAACTCTCGGGCAAGGCGATCAACATCCACCACAGCTTCCTGCCCAGCTTCAAGGGCGCCAAGCCTTATTACCAGGCGCACGACCGTGGCGTGAAGCTGATCGGGGCCACGGCGCACTACGTGACCGCTGATCTCGATGAAGGTCCGATCATCGAACAGGACGTGGCCCGCGTGGACCACACCGACACCGTGGAAGACCTGACCGCGCAGGGTCGCGACACCGAAAGCCAGGTGCTGGCGCGCGCCGTGAAGTGGCACAGCGAACACCGCGTGCTGCTGAACGGGCACAAAACAGTGGTCTTCAAGTGACGATCCGCATTCCGCCGATTCAGTGCCTGCTGACCTTCGAGGCGCTCGCCCGCCTGCGCAGCGTCACGCAGACCAGCGAGGAGCTGTGCGTCACGCCCAGCGCGGTGAGCCACCGCATCAAGCAGCTGGAGCAGATCCTCGGCACCAAGCTGTTCGGCCGGGCCGATTTTTCACTGACGACCGAGGGCAGTGAATACCTGGCGCATGTGCGCGAGGGTCTGGCGATCCTGCAGAAATTTCCCAGCAACACCGTCACGCCCGGGCGGCGCAAGCTGCGCCTGGCGGTCACGCCCACGTTCGCGCGCTCCATCCTGCTGCCGCGCCTGAAGCAGTTCAGCGAGACTTACCCGGAGATCGACCTCACGTTGCAGGTCAGCATCCCGCTGCTGGACGTGGTGGCCGAAGACGCCGACCTGATGATCCGCTTCGGCACCGGCCGCTACGCCGATGTGGAACACGTCTGCCTGATGAAGGACGACATCACGCCGCTCGCCTCACCGGCGTTTGCACGCGAGCACGGTCCGTTCGACGCACCGGAAGACCTGGAAGGCGTGCCCCTGCTGCGCAGCCCGCTGGAGCCCTGGCGCACCTGGTTCGCCGCGCACGACCTCGACTGGCCCGAGCCGGTGGACGGCTCCCAGTTCAACGACATCGGCCTCATGTGCGACGGCGCCGCCGCCGGCATGGGCGTGGCGCTGGTGCGCATCAAGCTGGCCGCACCCTGGCTGGAGCACGGCACGCTCGTGCCGCTGTACGAACGCCATGTGCCCAGCCCGCACGCGCACTACCTGTGCTGGCGCACCGGCACGATGGACCGCTGGGAGTGCGTGGCGTTCGCCGAGTGGCTCAAGAAGAGCCTGAGCTGATCACTCGATAGTCAAGCGCTGGCCTGCGAGCGCCACCTTCTTCGGCAGCGTCAGCGTCAGCACCCCGTTTTCGTACTTCGCCTTGGCGCGCTCGTTGTCGATGTCGGCCGCCAGCTGGAAGCTGCGGGCCACCGCGCCGTAGTAGCGCTCGGTGCGCAGCACCTTCTCGTCCTGGCTCTGGCTGTCTTCCTGCTTGATCTCGGCGCGCAGGGTCACCACACCGCCTTCCACGGTGACGTGAATGTCTTCTTTGGCCACGCCCGGCACCTCGGCCACCACGGTGTAGACCGACGGCGTTTCCTTCACATCGATCTTGATCTGCGAGGGTGACGGCAAGGAATCGCCGTGCAGGGGACGGACGTAAAAACCCGGTGCGACGTCCTTGAAGAAATCGTCAAACAGTCCGGAACGGGCGATCAGATGGTTCATGGCATGTGCTCCTTTGACAATGGACTGGGTCGATGGACCCGGACTGGACGGTCACTGTGCCGTCCATGGCCGGTACATAGCGGCACACCCCGGCGGTTTCAAGACCCCGGCGTTTGAGCTGCGTCAAACCGCCGGCTCACAGGTTCTTGCAAGTTTCTTCAACCCACGGTGAGGCACGCTGTCCTAAACTGGCGCGCATGAACGCACCCACCGCCCCCGCCGAAGTCACCCGCGCCGAACGCGCCGCCCGCCAGGCCGAGGTGGTGCTCACCCTGCAGGCGTTGCTGCCGGCGCACGCCCTGCTCTGGCAGGCCGAAGACACCGTGCCCTACGAATGCGACGGCCTGACCGCCTACCGGGAACGCCCGCTGGTGGTCGCCTTGCCCGAAACCGAAGCCCAGGTGGCGGCTGTGCTCAAGGCCTGCCACGCGCTGGAAGTGCCCGTGGTGGCTCGCGGCGCCGGCACCGGGCTCTCGGGCGGCGCCATGCCCCACGCGCTGGGGGTCACGCTGTCGCTGGCCAAGTTCAACCGCATCCTGTCCATCGATCCGCGCTCGCGCACCGCGGTGGTCCAGGGCGGTGTGCGCAACCTGGCCATTTCAGACGCCGCCGCGCCTCACGGGCTGTACTACGCACCCGACCCGAGCAGCCAGATCGCCTGCACGATCGGCGGCAACGTGGCCGAAAACTCGGGTGGCGTGCACTGCCTGAAATACGGCCTGACGGTGCACAACGTGTTGCAGGTGCGCGGCTTCACCATCGAAGGCGAACCCGTCAGCTTCGGGGGTGAAGCGCTCGACACCCCGGGCCTGGACCTGCTCTCGCTGGTGATCGGCAGCGAAGGCATGCTGGCCGTCACCACCGAAGTCACCGTCAAACTGGTGCCCAAACCCCTGCTGGCGCGCTGCATCATGGCCAGCTTCGATGACATCCAGAAAGCCGGCGACGCCGTGGCCGCGGTGATCGCGGCCGGCATCATCCCGGCCGGGCTGGAGATGATGGACAAGCCCATGACCGCCGCGGTGGAAGATTTCGTGCACGCCGGCTACGACCTGAACGCCGCCGCCATCCTGCTGTGCGAGAGCGACGGCACGCCCGAAGAAGTCGAAGAAGAGATCGGCCGCATGAGCGATGTGCTGCGCGATCACGGCGCCACTGCCATCGCGGTCAGCAGGGACGAAGCCGAACGCCTGCGCTTCTGGAGCGGGCGCAAGAATGCGTTCCCGGCCAGCGGGCGCATCAGCCCCGACTACATGTGCATGGACTCGACCATCCCGCGCAAGCGCCTGGCCGACATCCTGATCGCCATCGGCGAAATGGAACAGAAGTATGGCCTGCGCTGCGCCAACGTGTTCCACGCGGGGGACGGCAACCTGCACCCGCTGATCCTGTTCGACGCCAACGACCCCGACCAGCTGCACCGCTGCGAGCTGTTTGGCGCCGACATTCTGGAGACCAGCGTCGCCATGGGTGGCACGGTGACCGGAGAACACGGCGTCGGCGTGGAAAAGCTCAACAGCATGTGTGTGCAGTTTTCGCCCGAGGAGAACGCGCTCATGTTCGGCGTGAAGCGTGCTTTTGATACCAAAGAATTACTGAATCCCGGCAAGGTCATTCCCACGCTGCAGCGGTGCGCCGAAAACGGCAAGATGCTGGTGCGTGGCGGCCGGCTTTCATTCCCGGAACTGCCACGCTTCTGACTGGCAAATCTCACAGTGCGTGCAGCACTGCCTCAGGTACAGTAGTGCGCGATGAGTGCACACCTCCCCGAAACCGGCCACAACGCCGTTGCCGCGACCGGCCACGGGGCCCGGTCGGAGCGCGAGCTGGAGCTGCTCCGGGAGATCGAGGCGCTGCGCCAGGAGAACCAGCACCTGCGCCAGTCGTATGCACAACACCTGGGTGAGCACAGGAACGGGCGGGCGAGTCTGCCGCTGGCGCTGAACCTCACGGCGCGCGCCCTGAACGGGCCCGACAACCCCCAGGCGGCACAGCTGGAATACGAGGCGCTTTTTGCGGCACTGGCCGGCGTCTTCCCGATCGGCATCTTCCGGATCGACGCGGGCGGCGTGCTCACCCATGTGGACGAGTCCCTGCAACGCATCTTCGGTTTGCAGGCCGAGGACTTCCCGGATTTCGGCTGGCTCAAGCAGGTGCATCCGGACGACATCGATCGGGTCCGGCGCGAATGGACCGCGGGCACCCAGAACCGGGAACCCGTCAGTGTCGAGTTGCGCCTGTTGCGTCCTGGCCAGGACTTCGCGCACGTGCTGGTGCGCAACGCACCCTTGCAGGACGCGAACGGTCAACCCATCGGGCAACTGGGTTTCGTGCAGGACATCACCTCGCTGCGCGAACTGCAGGCCGACGCCCGGATCAAGGACGAACTCAACCGGCAGATCATCGCCAGCAGTCCCGATTGCACCAAAGTGCTGGACCTCCGGGGTCGGGTGATGCAGATGACCGCCCAGGGGTGTCGTCTGGTCGAGGTGGACGATTTCGAACAGGTGCGCGGCAGCGACTGGACGCAGTGGTGGGGCGAAGAGAGCGCCGTGCTCGCACGCGCGGCTGTCGAGAGCGCAGGTCGGGGCACAAGCTCCCGGTTCGTGGCCTTTGGCATGACCTTCAAGCAAACCCCCAAGTGGTGGGACACCATGGTCTCGACCATCAACGACGAGAAGGGCCAACCCGCCATGCTGCTGGTGGTCTCGCGCGACATCACCGAGCAACACCTGCGGCAGGAAGAAATCCGCCAGCTCAACGCGCAGCTGGAAACCCGTGTGCGCGAACGCACCGACGAACTGGCCCAGGCCAACGCGCGGCTGCGCCAGACGCTGCAGGAAGCCCAGGCCCTGTACAACCAGGCGCCCTGTGGCTACTACTCGCTGGACCGCGATGGCACCATCCAGATGATCAACCAGACCGCGTTGAACTGGCTGGGCCGCGACCGCGAGGACGTGGTCGGCCGCCTGAGCTTCCGCGACCTGGTCGATCCTTCGCAACTGGCCAAGCAGAACGAGCGCCGGCAGCAGCTGGAAAGCACCGGTCACCTCGAACCCGAAGAAGTGGCCTTGCGGCTGCCCGATGGCCGCGCCTTCGTCGGTCTGGCCTCCAGCACCGTGGTGAGGGACGAACAGGGCCAGTTTGTGCGCACCAACAGCACCCTGATCGACATCACCGAACGCAAGCGTGCGGATGCTGCCCTGCAGGCGCAACGCGACTTCCTGCAGAACATCACCAACAGCATCCCGGTCCAGCTGGCGTTTTTTGACCGCGACCTGATCTGCCGCTTCGCCAACGCCAGCTACGCACGCTGGCGGACCGACCGGCCCGAGCGCTTGCTGGGCCTGCACCTGAGCCAGATCGCGCGGCCCCAGGACTACGAATCGGCCAAACCGCAGCTGGCGAAGGCCTTGCGGGGCGAGACCCAGCAGTTTGAAGGCGACCGGTCTTTTCCCGATGGGCACCGCTTCTACGCCAGCATCGAATACACGCCGTACTGGCAACAGGGTGAGGTGCAAGGCCTGTTCATCCAGATGCACGACATCACCGAGCGCAAGGCCAGCGAAGACCAGGTGAAGCGGACCAACCAGCAGCTCCAGGAAGCGCTGGAACTGGCGCAAGGCCTGTACAACCATGCGCCCTGCGGCTACCACTCGCTGGACATCAACGGCATCTATGTCTCGATCAACGACACGGAGCTTCAGTGGCTGGGCTATGAGCGCGAAGAGGTCGTCGGCATCAAGACCTTCCGCGACTTCATCCTGCCCAGCCGGGCACCGCTGCTGGAGGACCGCCTGCAACGCCTGATCCGGGACGGCAAGCTGGAAGGGGCCGAGTACGAGATGCTGCGCCGCGATGGCACGCACTTTCATGCGCTGCTGTCGTCATCCGCGGTGCGTGACGCCAGCGGCCAGTTTTTGCGCAGCAACACCACGGTGGTGGACATCACCCCCCGCAAGACCGCCGAGATCGCGCTGCGCGAAAACCAGCGTTTCCTGCAGACCATCACCGACCACGTACCCGGCCTGATCGCCTACCTGGACGCGATGCTTCGTTTTCGATTCGCGAACGTCGAACACCTGCGCATCTACGGCATGGACCCGGAAAAAATCCTGGGCCTGCACGTCAGCGAATGTGTGCCCCCCGAGGTCTGGGCCGAGATCGGCCCGCGCATGCAGGCCGCGCTGGGGGGTCAGACACAGCACTTCGAAACCTGGCGCCAGACCGCCAGCGGCGAGCCGATCTTCGTTCGCGCGACCTACCTGCCCGACGTCCACGAAGGCCTGGTGCAGGGCGTGTTTGTGCAGATCATCGACATCACCGAGCGCAAGCGGGTCGAGGAACGTGTCAGCCAGCTGAACGACGAACTGGAGCTGCGCATCCGCGAGCGCTCCATGGAGCTGCTGGAGAGCGAGCAGCGCTTCCGCCTGATGGTGGACAACCTGCGCGAGTACTGCATCTTTTTCCTGGATGCCGACGGCCGCATCACCGACTGGACCGACAGTGCCCAGCGCATGGAAGGCTACTCACCGTCCGAAATGCTCGGGCGGCACTATGCCCTGCTGTTCCGCAATGGCCGGCCCGATGACGCCCTGGCCAGCGCCAACCAGATGCTGCGCATGGCGGCCTCCCGCGGCCAGCACGAACTGCACAGCTGGCACGAGCGCAAGGACGGATCGCGGTATTTTTCGCATTCGCTCCTGATCGCCCTGCGCGACGACAGTGGTGAACTGCGGGGTTTCGCCAAGATCAACCGCGACATGACCGACGCCAAGCGGCTCGACGACCTGATGCGCAACATCAACGACGAGCTGGAGAACCGGGTGGCCGAACGCACCGAGCAGCTGCTCGCCGCCAACAAGGATCTGGAGTCGTTCTCCTATTCGGTGTCGCACGACCTGCGTTCGCCGCTGCGCCACATCTCCAGTTTTGTGAGCCTGCTGGACGAGCACCTGGGCGAACGCGGCGATGAGACCACGCAGCGCTACCTGAACACGATCGGCAACTCAGCGCGCCACATGAGCCAGCTCATCGACGGTCTGCTGGCCTTTTCCCGTCTCGGGCGCTCGGCGGTCAACCTCACCGCGGTGGACTTCGCCATGCTGGTGGACGCCGTGGTCAACCAGCTCGCGCACGACACCGGTGGGCGCGTGGTCGACTGGGTGGTGGCACCCGACCTGCCGGTGGTCCAGGGCGACGCCCTGCTGCTGCGGGAGGTCTGGGCCAACCTGCTGGGCAACGCCTTCAAATACACCCGCCCGCGCGAACGGGCCCGCATCGAGATCAGCTGGAGCGTGGATCCCGCCGTGGGTTACACCTTTGACGTGCGTGACAACGGCGTGGGTTTCGATACACAATATGCGGGAAAGCTGTTTGGCGTTTTCCAGCGCCTGCACCGCGCCTCCGAGTTCGAAGGCACCGGTATTGGTCTGGCGCTCACGCGGCGCATTCTGGAGCGCCACGGTGGTAGCATCTGGGCAGAAAGCCAAGTGGGCGAAGGCAGCGTGTTTCATTTTTCGCTCCCGTTTGAAGGGGTCAGTCCGACAGACTTCGGGCGCGACTCCATCCCTTCCGTCCTGGAACCATGAACAAGAACGCCGAAGCCATTCTTCTCGTCGAAGACAACCCGGACGATGCCGAGCTGACCAAGCTGGCCTTGGCGCGACACGGACTGGACGGGCGTGTCACCCATGTTTCCGACGGCATGCAGGCGCTGGACTACCTCTACCGCCGCGACGGTTTCACCGATCGATCGGGCGGCAACCCGATTCTGGTCCTGCTGGACCTGAAAATGCCCTTGCTGGACGGCATCGGCGTGCTGAAGGAAATCAAGAGTTCCGAGCACCTGCGCAACATCCCGGTGGTGGTGCTCACCTCGTCGACCGAACCCAGTGACCTGCAACGGGCCTACGACGCCGGCACCAACGCCTACATCGCCAAGCCCACCGAGTTCGCGCAGTTCCTCAGCGCCATGAAGCACGTGTGCGAGTTCTGGGTCAACATCAACCAGCCCGCGCCCCAGAGCGCCAGCGCTGGCGTGCGGACCACCAGTTTCGGCGAACTCGCCTGAACGACGCGTCCGCCCCTTCTGCGGCGGACGGCTCCCTGCTCACCAGGTATCGATGAAGCGCGAGGGCGCGGTGGTTCCCGTGCGCGCGCTCGCCAACCCCTGCGCCAGCCAGTGGCGGGTGTCTGCGGGGTCGATCACGGCATCGACCTCCAGGGTGGTCGCCATCTGGACGGCCGAACCGTTGGCCACCTGACGCGCCAGCAATTCCTCGAACAGCGCCTGCCGCTGCGGCCCGTCCGGCAAGGCCTCCAGCTCCTTGCGGTAACCCAGCCGCACAGCACCCTCCAGCCCCATGGCCCCGAATTCACCGGTGGGCCAGGCGACCGTGAACAGGGGCGCATGAAAGCCCCCGGCAGTCATGCCCATGGCGCCCAGGCCGTAGCCTTTGCGCAGCACCACGCTGAAAAACGGCACCCGCAGGTTGGCCGCGGTTACGAAGAGCCGGCTCACATGCCGCACCTGGGCACGGGCTTCCATGGCCGGCCCGACCATGAAGCCCGGCGTGTCGACCAGGCTGACGATGGGCAGGCTGTGTACGTTGCCCAGCTGCATGAAGCGCGCCGCCTTGTCGGCCGCATCTGCGTCAATGGCGCCGCCCAGGTGCAACGGGTTGTTGGCCATCAACCCCACCGGCCGGCCCTCGATGCGCGCCAGCGCGGTGTGGATGCCGATGCCAAAGCCATCGCGCAGCATCAGCAGGCTGCCCTGATCCACCAGCCCGGCCATCACCGCACGGGTGTCGTAGACGCGCAGCCGGTTCTCCGGCACGAGGTCGCGCAGGGCGTGGGCGTCGGGGGCGATCCAGTCCTTCACCCGCCCCTGGAAGAACGACAAATAGTGGCGTGCTGCGGCCACCGCCTGCGCCTCGTCGTCCACCAGCAGGTCGATCACGCCGTTGGCGTGTTGCACGTCCGACGGACCGATGTCCTCCGGCCGGAATACGCCGAGGCCACCGCCCTCCACCATGGCCGGTCCACCCATGCCGATGTTGCTCTGGCGGGTGGCGATGATCACGTCGCTGCAACCCAGCAGGGCCGCGTTGCCCGCGAAACAGCGGCCCGCCGCGATGCCCACCACCGGTACCTGACCCGACAGGCGCGCAAAGGCCGCGAAGGTGCCTACGTGCAGGCCGGCCACGATGGGCATGTCGGTGTCGCCTGGCCGCCCGCCGCCGCCCTCGGCGAACAGCACCACGGGCAGCTTCTGGGCCAGCGCGATGCCCAGCAGGCGGTCGGTCTTGGCGTGGTTGCGCATGCCCTGCGTGCCGGCCAGCACGGTGGCGTCGTAGGCCATGACCACGGTGCGCGACGGCTCGGCACCGAAGATCCGGCCATTGACCGAACCGATGCCGGTCACCATGCCGTCGGCAGGCGTGTTTGCGATCAGGTCTTCTTCCGAACGGCGGCTGCGCTGCGCGGCCACCGCGAGCGCACCGTATTCGATGAAACTACCGTCGTCGCACAGGTCGGCGATGTTCTCGCGCGCCGTGCGCAAGCCCAGCGCGTGGCGTCTGGCCACGGCCTCGGGGCGGGCCGCGTCAAGGGTCTGCGCCGTGCGTTGGGCGAGCCGCTGCAGATCGGTCCGCTGTTGGGCGGCTGACGGCAGCCTATCCGGTTCGGGTGTGATCGCATCGGCAGCCGGTTGCACTTGCACCATGGGCTCCAGGCGCAGCAGACCGGCGCCCTCGTCCACCCTCTCGCCTTCACTGAAGAAACGTTCGACCACCCGCCCGGCCGATTCGGCGCGCAGCTCGTGCTCCATCTTCATGGCTTCAAGGACCACCAGCGGATCCCCGGCACGCACCGTGTCGCCGGGGTCGACGAGCCATTGCACGAGCTGGGCCTGCAGGGGAGAGCGCACGGTGGTCATGCGCGCATTGTGGCTATCGAGAGGTCGCCCGCGGTCATGCGGGCGACACCCGGTCGGATCAAGGTCAGTGGAGAGCCGGTCCTGCAAACAAGGCCACGTTGCCACCCGCTGCGGTGGTGTTGATGGTCAGCGTCTGTTCGGCGCAGAAACGTTGCAGGTAGTTCGGCCCCCCCGCCTTCGGGCCGGTGCCGGACAGGCCCTCGCCACCGAAGGGCTGCACGCCCACCACGGCGCCGATCATGTTGCGGTTCACGTAAACGTTGCCCACCCGCGCCGCCGTGGCCAGCGCCTGGGCCCGGCTGTCGATGCGGGTCTGGATGCCCAGCGTGAGGCCGTAGCCCAGCGCGTTGATCTGGCGGATCACGTCCATCGGGTCGCCGCCCCAGCGCACCACCTGCAGCACCGGGCCGAAAATTTCGGCCTTCACGTCGGCGATGGCTTTCACCTCGAACATCTGCGGCGGGATCAGGTTGGGCAGCGTGGTGGCCGGCGCGGCGGCGGGCAGCAGCGGCGTGGCCTCGGCGTGCAACCGTGTCAAGTGACGGCCGATACCTTCAAACGCCTCGGCATCGATCACCGGGCCGAGGTCGGTCGCCAGCTCGGCCGGGTTGCCGGTCACCAGTTCTTTCGCCGCGCCCTGGATCATCTCGATCACGTGGTCGGCAATGCCTTCGTGCAGGCACAGCAGGCGCAGCGCCGAGCAACGCTGGCCGGCACTGCGGAAGGCGCTCTGCACCACCGCGTCGGCCACCTGCTCGGGCAGGGCCGTGCTGTCGACCAGCATGGCGTTGATGCCGCCGGTTTCGGCGATCAGCGGCACGATGGCGCCATCTTTCGCGGCCAGCGCGCGCTGGATGATCTTGGCGACCTGCGTGGAGCCGGTGAACACCACGCCCGCGATGCCCGCCTGCGCCACCAGCGACGCACCCACGGTCTCGCCCGGGCCATGCAGCAGCTGCAGCGCGTTGGCCGGCACACCCGCGGCATGCAGCAGCTTCACGGCTTCGAGCGCCACCGCCGGGGTCTGCTCGGCCGGTTTGGCCAGCACCGTGTTGCCGGTGGCGAGCGCCGCGGCGACCTGGCCCGTGAAGATGGCGAGCGGGAAGTTCCAGGGGCTGATGCAGACCCAGGCGCCGCGGCCTTCGAGGCGCAGCACGTTGCTCTCGCCCGTGGGGCCGGGCAACGTGGTCGGAGCCATCACGCGTTCCGCGTCGTTGGCGTAGAAGCGCAGGAAGTCCACCGCTTCGCGCACCTCGGACACCGCGTCGCCCCAGGTCTTGTGCGCCTCTTTCACCAGCAGGGCGCAGAAGCGCGGCAGTTGCTGTTGCAGCGCATCGGCGGCACGGCGCAAGGTGGCCGCGCGCTCGGTCACCGGCGTGTGGTTCCAGCCGGCGAAGGCGGCCACGGCTTTCGCGCACGCGGCCTCGGTTTCAGCGGTGCTGGCCTCCGGAACCGCGGGCACCGGGGTGTTGCCGAGCGCGGCCAGCAGGGGCTCGCGCATCGCGGCGACCGCGAGGTCCAGCCCCAGGCTGTTGGCGCGCTTCGCCCCGTACAGATCGGCGGGCAGCGGCAGCGATGGTTGCGGCTCCAGCCGCAGCGGCGAGATCAGCAGCTCGTCCATGCCGACCGACTCGTCGGCCAGTTGGTGCACGAAGGACGAGTTGGCGCCGTTCTCCAGCAGGCGGCGCACCAGATAAGCCAGCAGGTCGCGGTGTGCGCCCACCGGGGCGTACACGCGGCAGGCCACCAGCGGGTTCTTCAGCACCTCTCGGTAGATGCCTTCGCCCATGCCGTGCAGGCGCTGCAGTTCAAACGGCACGCCATGGCGTGAAGCCATCTGCAGGATGGCGGAGATGGTGCCGGCGTTGTGCGTGGCGAACTGCGGAAATATCGCGTCGGGTGCGTCGAGCAGAGCGCGCGCGCAGGCCAGGTAGCTCACGTCGGTGTGGTGCTTGTGGGTGAACACCGGGTAGGTGGGCAGGCCCTGCTCCTGTGCGCGCTTGATCTCGGCGTCCCAGTAAGCACCCTTGACCAGACGGCACATGAACCGGATCTTGTACTGGCGCGCCAGCGCGGCCACATGCTCGATCAGCTCCACCGCGCGGCTCTGGTAAGCCTGCATGGCCAGACCCAGGCCGGACCATTGCGGGCAGTGCTCGGCCACCAGCTGCGCCAGCGCCTCGAACACGTCGAGCGACAGCTCCAGCCGGTCCACCTCTTCGGCGTCGATGGTCAGGTTGAGATTGGCCGCCGCCGCCGCGCGGCAGAGCGTCCACACGCGGGGCACCAGTTCCTCCATCACGCGCTCGTGCTGCACGGCCTCAAAGCGCGGGTGCAGGGCGCTGAGCTTGATGGAGATGCCATCGTTGTGCGCGGGCGAGCGTTTCGGGTCGGCGGTGCGCGCAATCGCGGCGATGGCGTTCTCGTAGCTCGCCAGGTAGCGCAGCGCATCGGCGTCGGTGCGTGCGCCCTCGCCCAGCATGTCGAAACTGAAACGCAGCTGGTCCAGCTTCTTGCGCGCCGAGGCGGCTTCCTTCATGCCCTCTTCGATCGTCTGGCCCAGCACGAACTGGCGCCCCAGCAGCTGCACCGCGCGCAGCGTGGCCGCGACCACGGTTTTGGCGCCGAGCTTGGCCATCAGGCCGGGCTCCTGGCCCGCGCCCGGCAGAAAGTGTTTGGACATCGCAATCGCCGTGGACGACAGGCGCGCCAGCGTCGAGTCGGCGGCACCGTCGAAGTCCGCCCGGCCCAGCTGGTCGGCCGTCAAGGCGATGGCGGTCTCGGCGTCCGGCACCCGCAGCAGCGCCTCGGCCAGGCGCATCAGGGCCAGGCCCTCGGCGCTGGAGATCGGGTACTCCTTGAGCAGGCTTTCCATCGCCCAGAACGGCGGCGGGTTCTCGCGCACGGCGCGCACCCAGGGCGCGGCCACCGAGGCGGCCGCCGCCCAGTCCAGCGCGCCCTGCAAGGCAGCCAAGCGTTGGGCGACGATGGCGGTCTCGGGCCGGTAGGGGGAAGGCAGGCGGTCGGTGGTGCGGGGCATGGATGTCTCCGGGAATCGGGGAGGTTGGTGAATCCCGTGATGGTGCCGATGCATCCGGTGAATTTTTGTCTGTTTTTTTTGCTTTGACCGGATAATTCACTACCCATGACCGCAACCACCCACGAACTCGACCGCATTGACCTGCGCATCCTGAAGGTGCTGCAGGAAGACGGCCGCATCGCCAACCTGAAGCTGGCCGAGGCCGTGGCGCTCTCGCCCACGGCCGTGCTCGCGCGCACCCAGCGCCTGCAGCGCGACGGCTACATCCTGGGCTACGAGGCGCGGTTGAACCCGCTCAAGCTCGGCCGCGGGATGATGGTGTTCGTGGAAGTGCTGCTGGACCGCACCACGCCCAACGTGTTCAACGAGTTCAAGGCCGCCGTGCAGGTGCGCGACGAGATCATGGAATGCCACATGGTGGCCGGCGGCTTCGACTACCTGCTCAAGACCCGCATGGCCGACATGGCCGCCTACCGCGACTTCGCCGGAAGCGTGCTGTGGCAACTGCCCGGCGTGCGCGAGACGCGCACCTACGCGGTGATGGAAGAGGTGAAGAACAGCAGCCGCTTGCCCCTTTGACAAGCGCCATCGGCCGGCGACAATGCCCAGCAAACCACTTCTGGAGCCCCACCATGCCCAAAGCCTCCCGTCTGCTGTCCTGCCTGCTGCTGTGTTCCGCGAGCGCCTTCGCGCAAACCCAGGCGCCCGGCCTGTGGGCCGTCCAGAGCAAGATGGGCGGCAACCCCGAGATGGACAAGGCCATGGCCGAGATGCAGAAGCAGCTGGCCAGCATGCCGCCGGCCCAGCGCAAACAGATGGAAGCCATGATGGGAAAAAACGGCATGGGCGTGGCCCCGGGTGGCGGCTTCTCCCTCAAGGTCTGTATCACGCCCGAGATGGCGGCCCGCGCCGAGATGCCCTCCCAGACCGAGGGGAACTGCACCAGCACCATCACCTCCCGCAGCGCCAGCGCGCTCAAGACGAAGTTCGTCTGCACCAACCCGCCGTCGTCGGGCGAGGGCACCTACGTCTTCAACGGCGACAAGGCCTACACGATGAAAATGGTGATGCAGTCGGCCCGCAACGGCAAGCCGGAAACCATGACCGTCGAAGGCCAGGGCAAATGGCTGGCTGCCGACTGCGGCGCGGTCAAACCGATCAAGGTGCCCCCAGCGCCCGCCAAGTAAATCTCAACCCTTGGGGCGGCTGCCAAACACCGCCCGCCCCACACGCACCAGGGTGGATCCGGCGGCCACCGCGGCCTCCAGATCGTCGCTCATGCCCATGGACAGGGTGTCGAGCCCGAAGCCGCGGGCATTGAGCCCGTCGAACAGCGCGCAAGCCTGCAGGAACACCGCCCGCTGGGCTTCAAAACCGGCCGCGGGCTCGGGAATGCACATCAGCCCGCGCAAACGCAGCTGGGGCAAGGACGCCACCGCTTCGGCCAGCGCTGGCAGTTCGGCGGGTGCCACGCCCGACTTGGTCGGCCCGCCGTCCACATTCACCTGCAGACACACCTGCAGCGGCGCCATCCCGGTGGGGCGCTGCTCGCTCAGGCGCTGGGCAATCTTGAGCCGGTCCACCGACTGCACCCAGTCAAAATGCGCCGCCACCAGGCGTGTCTTGTTGCTCTGGATGGGGCCGATGCAGTGCCACTCGATCATGGCGTCCGGTCGGGTTTCGCGCAGAGCCAGGATCTTCTCCACCCCTTCCTGGATGTAGTTTTCGCCAAAGGCCCGCTGCCCCGCCGCCAGCGCCTGGAGCACCGCATCCGGACCAAAAGTCTTGGACACCGCCAGCAGCGTGACGGCGGTCACATCCCGGTCGGCCCGGGCACACGCTGTGGCGATGCGGCCTCGTACCTGTTGGAGATTGTCTTCAATCGTCGTCATAATCAGTCTGTAACACCAACACTGCACGGGACCCGGGATGGACATCACCCAACTGCTCGCTTTCAGCGTCAAGAACAAGGCATCCGATCTTCACCTCTCAGCCGGTCTCCCACCCATGATACGGGTGCACGGTGACGTGCGACGCATCAACGTCGAGCCGCTGGATCACAAGATGGTCCACAGCATGGTGTACGACATCATGAACGACAGCCAGCGCAAGCAGTACGAGGAGTTCCTGGAGTGCGACTTCTCGTTCGAGATCGAAGGCCTGTCGCGTTTTCGCGTCAACGCTTTCAACCACAACCGCGGTGCGGGCGCGGTGTTCCGGACCATTCCCAGCAAGATCCTGACGCTGGAACAGCTCAACGCACCCAAGATCTTTGGCGACCTGGCCTTGCGCCCGCGCGGCCTGGTCCTGGTGACCGGCCCCACCGGCTCGGGCAAATCCACCACGCTGGCCGGCATGGTCAACCACCTCAACGAAACCGAGTACGGCCACATCCTGACGGTGGAAGACCCGGTCGAGTTCGTGCACGAATCCAAGAAATGCCTGATCAACCAGCGTGAAGTGGGTCCCCACACCCTGAGCTTCGCCAACGCCCTGCGTTCGGCCCTGCGCGAAGACCCGGACGCCATCCTCGTGGGCGAGATGCGCGACCTGGAAACCATCCGCCTGGCCATGACCGCGGCGGAAACCGGCCACCTGGTGTTTGGCACGCTGCACACCTCCAGCGCGGCCAAGACCATCGACCGCATCATCGACGTGTTTCCGGCGGAAGAAAAAGACATGGTGCGTGCCATGCTGTCCGAATCGCTGGTGGCGGTGATTTCGCAGACGCTGTGCAAGCTCAAGGACGGCAGCGGCCGAGTGGCGGCCCACGAAATCATGATCGGCACCAGCGCCATCCGCAACCTGATCCGCGAAGCCAAGGTGGCCCAGATGTATTCCGCCATCCAGACCGGCAGCGGCGTGGGCATGCAGACACTGGACCAGAACCTGTCCGAACTGGTCAAGCGCAACGTCATCAGCGCGGCCGAAGCGCGGAGCAAGGCCAAGATTCCGGAAAATTTCCCAGGGTAGACATGCTCTCCCCCGTTGCTTGCCCACTGCGTGTGGCCGCATCCCCCCCAGGGGGCTTTGCTCCCGGCCCGGCAAAGCCGGTTCCGCCGCGTTCTGAGCTGGCGTTCCAGCTTCCAACATTCCCCGCTCTCCGGAGCGTGGACCAAGTTTTTGAAACAAGGTAGTCCCTCATGGAACGCGACCAGGCATCCAAGTTCATCAACGACCTGCTCAAGCTCATGTTGAGCCGGTCTGGCAGCGACCTGTTCATCACGGCCGACTTTCCGCCCGCGATCAAGGTGGACGGCAAGGTCGTGAAGGTGTCGCCGCAGCCGCTCAATGCGGTGCACACGCTGTCGCTGGCACGCGCCATCATGAACGACAAGCAGGCGGCCGAGTTTGAACGCTCCAAGGAATGCAACTTCGCCATCTCGCCCCCCGCCATCGGTCGCTTCCGGGTCAGCGCCTTCATCCAGCAGGGCAAGGTGGGCATGGTGTTGCGGACCATCCCGGCCATCCTGCCCACCATCGACAAGCTCGGTCTGCCCCAGGTCATGAAAGATGTCAGCCTGTCCAAACGCGGCCTGTGCATCCTCGTCGGCGCCACGGGTTCGGGCAAGTCCACCTCGCTGGCGGCCATGGTGGACTGGCGCAACGAGAACACTTTTGGCCACATCATCACGATCGAAGACCCGATCGAGTTCGTGCACCCGCACAAGAACTGCGTGGTCACGCAGCGCGAAGTGGGACTGGACACCGACAGCTGGGACGCCGCCCTCAAGAACACCCTGCGCCAGGCGCCCGACGTGATCCTCATGGGCGAGATCCGCACCCGCGAAACCATGGAACACGCAATCCAGTTTTCGGAAACCGGTCACCTGTGCATGGCCACCCTGCACGCCAACAGCGCCAACCAGGCGCTGGACCGGATCATCAACTTCTTCCCCGAAGAGCGCCGTCCGCAACTGCTGATGGACCTGTCGCTCAACCTGCGCGCCATGATCTCGCAACGCTTGGTGCCGCGCCAGGACAACAAGGGCCGTTTTGCCGCGGTGGAGGTGCTGCTCAACTCACCGCTGATCTCTGATCTGATCTTCAAGGGCGAGGTCGCCGAGATCAAGGAGATCATGAAGAAGAGCAACCAGATGGGCATGCAGACCTTTGACCAGGCCCTGTTCAACGCCTTCGAGGCCAACCTCATCACGCTCGAAGACGCCCTGCGCAACGCCGACTCGCTCAACGACCTGCGCTTGCAGATCAAGCTCAACAGCCAGCGCGCCAAGACGGTGGACCTGGCAGCGGGCACGGAGCACATGACGATCGTGTGATTCACCCCCGCGCCGCGCCCAAAGGCGCGTCACCCCCACCAGGGGGCAACGCGGTGCGGCCCGGCGAAGCCGGTTCCGCCGCGTTCTGGGTTGGTCATCTCACTCCGGCCGAACCGATTTCTCGGCACCTCCTTAAAGGCATCCCCTCATGAGTTCTATCGCCTCAAAAACTTACGAATCTGTTGCGCCGATGAAAGTCGCTTTTCTCGGCTTGGGTGTCATGGGTTTTCCCATGGCGGGGCATCTGGCCCGTGCGGGTCACTCGGTGACGGTCTACAACCGCTCGCCGGCCAAGGCGCAGGCCTGGGTGGCTGAGTTCGGCGGCTCGGCCAAGGCCACGCCGCGCGAAGCGGCCACGGGTGCCGACATCGTGTTTTCCTGCGTGGGCAACGACGATGATCTGCGTGCGGTGACGCTGGGGGCCGATGGCGCTTTTGCCGGCATGGCGCCGGGCGCGGTGTTGGTGGACCACACGACCGCCTCAGCCGATGTGGCCCGCGAGCTGTATGGCGCCGCGAAAAACCTGGGGCTCGCGTTTGTGGATGCCCCCGTCTCGGGTGGTCAGGCGGGTGCCCAGAACGGCCTGCTGACGGTGATGTGCGGTGGGGACGCCGCCGCGTTCGAGAAGGCACAGCCCGCGGCCATGGCCTTCTCGCGCGCCTTCACGCTGCTGGGCACCAGCGGAGCCGGCCAGCTCGCCAAGATGGTCAACCAGATCTGCATCGCGGGCCTGGTGCAAGGCCTGGCCGAAGCCATCGCGTTTGGCCAGAAGGCCGGACTGGACATGAAACAAGTGCTCGACGTGATCGGCAAGGGCGCCGCGCAAAGCTGGCAGCTCGACAACCGCGGCAAGACCATGGTGGCCGATCAATTCGACTTCGGCTTCGCCGTGGACTGGATGCGCAAGGACCTCGGGCTGGTGCTGGACGAGGCCAAGCGCAACGGCGCGCGCCTACCCGTCACCGCGCTGGTGGACCAGTTCTATGCCGACGTACAAGCCATGGGTGGCAACCGCCTGGACACGTCCAGCCTGATCAAGCGCTTGAGGTAGAGGCTCCCCCCGCGCCGGCTTCGCCGTCACCCCCCAGGGGGCGATGCGAGTGGCCCGGCAAAGCCGGTTCCACCGCATCCTGAGATTGGAGCCCGTGCTTCGGAGAGAAACCCTGCGAACTGAGGGGAAGTCCGTCCAAGGGCACCGCGGAACCGGCTTTGCCGGGCAGCCAGTGCCGCCCCCCCCTTTGGGGGGTCGCGCGCAGCGCGGCGGGGGGAGCCTCGTCCTGCGGCGCGGGGGGGTCACTTCATCCTGGCCAGCTCTTCTTCAGTGATGATCTCGAACAGACGGACCACGCGTTGCGCGCCCTTGGTCGTGCGCGCCACTTCCGTGGCCTGATCGGCCTCGCGCTGGGTCACCCGCCCCATCAGGAACACCGAACCGCGTTCGCTCACCACCTTGAAGGAGTTGGTCGAGAGGTTTTTGGTGTCCACCAGGCCCGCCTTCACACGCCCGGTCAGCAGCGTGTCTTCTGCCTTTTCCTTGAACGTGGGGCTGTTGGTGATGTCCAGTTCGTTGAACACCGACGCCACGTTGTCCGTCTTGGCGACGATCTCGTACGCCAGGGCCTTGTCGCGCTCGTTGGCCACCTCGCCGGTCAGCAACGCACGGCGGTTGTAGCTGGTCACGCTGATGCGGGCGCGGCTGCCCATCGCATCACGCAGGCGGTTGGCGGCACGCAGTTCAATGCCTTGATCGTCCAGTTGGGCGCCCGAGCTGCGCCGGTCGGTGGCGACGACGGCGCCGGTCATGGCGGCGCCACCCACCATCAGCGGTGCGCAGGCAGACACGGTGGCCGCCAGTGCAGCCACACCCAGAATGCTGGCCGCCAGGCGGCCGGTCGACGGGAAACGTTTCATGCGAGGTTCTCCTGTTCGTTGATCAAAGTGTCGGGCAGGCCCAGCAGCTGGGCATCCACACCGTCGCAAATGCAGTGCAGCACCAGGTGATGCACTTCGAGAATCCGGGCCGGCAACTCATGCGGCACGCACACGTGCACATCGGTGTCGCGCAACAGCTGGGCCAGGCGACCGCCGCGCGCACCCGTGAGCGCCACCACCGACATATCACGCTCGTGGGCCGCTTCGATGGCCGCGATCATGTTGGCCGAATTGCCGCTGGTGGACAGCGCCAGCAGCACGTCCCCCGCCTGGCCCAGGGCCCGCACCTGGCGGGAAAAGATCGCGCGGGCATCAAAATCGTTGGCGATACCGGTCAGCACCGCGGCGTCGGCGGACAGCGAGAACGCCGCCAGCTCGGGGCGCTCGCGGTCGTACCGACCCACAAAGCTGGCCGCAAAGTGCTGGGCCGCCGCGGCCGAGGGCCCGTTGCCGCAGCTCAGCACCTTGCCCCCACCGGTCACGCAGGCCAGCACCGCGCCAATCGCCGCTTCCACCACCGGCGCGAGCGACTGCGCACACTGGTACTTCAGATCGGCGCTGTCGATGAACTGTTGTTGTATCCGTTGCAAAAGCATGAGGGGATCATAGCGGTGAGAGGGGTATCAAAAAGTTGCGGTCGCATCAAATGCCGCACGCAGCCATTCGATGTGCACCGGCGCGCCGCGGTCGCCTTCCGGGGCACCCGTGCGCCCCTGGATCAGCACCACATCGAAGCGGCATGGGGGCTCTGAGCCGAGCCGCTGCAAAAAGTGCCGCGCCGCGAAAACGATGCGGCGCTGCTTGAGCGCCGTGATGCTGCCACCGGCCCCGCCGCGGGAGGCGCTGGCGCGCTGGCGCACCTCGACGAACACCAGCGTGCCGTCACGGTCGCGCATAATCAAATCGACCTCGCCACCGCCGCGCCCGGGCGTCCTGAAGTTGCGCTGCACCAGGCGCAGGCCTTGGCGCTGCAGGTGCTCCAGCGCGGCGTCCTCGGCCGCGTCACCGCGCTGCTTGGTGGTGGCGGTCGGGCCGCTTTCGGCCGCACCCGATGGCCCCTGTTTTCTGGAAAACCACATTGTCTGCAAGCACTCCATCCCTGTTGGCCGCCGCGCGTGAAGCAGCCGCTCACCAGCATTATCCGCAGGGCGCGCTCTACATGGTCGCCACGCCGATCGGCAACCTGGCCGACATCGGGCTGCGCGCGCTGCAGGTGCTGTCGCTGGTCGACACCGTTGCCTGCGAGGACAAACGCCACACCGCCGCCCTGTTGCAGGGTTACGGCCTGCACAAGCCGCTGCTGGCGCTGCACGAGCACAACGAGACCGAGGCCGCGCAGACCGTGCTGCAGCGCCTGCAAGAAGGCCAGCGCGTAGCCTATGTGAGCGACGCGGGCACGCCGGGCGTGAGCGATCCCGGCGCCCGGCTGGCCGCGGCCGTGACCGCGGCCGGGCTTCGCTGCGTGCCGATTCCCGGCGCCAGCAGCATCACGGCGCTGCTCAGCGTGGCGGGCTTCACCCACCAGGCGGGTGGCTGGAACGGTCGCTTCGTGTTCGCCGGCTTTCTGTCGCCCAAGGCGGCCGAGCGCCAGCGCGAGGTGCAGCAGATCGGCGCCGACCCGCGCGCCTGCGTGCTGCTGGAAGCGCCGCACCGCATCGAGGCACTGGCCAGGGAGCTGGCCAGCCTGGGCGAACGTCCGCTCACCGTGGGTCGCGAGCTGACCAAGCAGTTTGAAGAAGTGGCGCAGTTGCCGGCGCGGGAGTTCCCGGCCTGGCTGCTGGCCGGTGCGCACCGCACACGCGGCGAATTCGTGCTGATGGTGCACCCGCAAACCGCCGCCAGTGGCGAAGAAACGGCCCTGGATGCCGCGGCCTTGCGCACGCTCGACCTGCTGCTGGCCGAGCTGCCGGTGAAAACCGCCGTGCGCCTGTGCGCCGAGATCACCGGCCAGCCACGCAACGCGCTCTACGACGCGGCCCTGGCGCGGCGCAAAGCCGCAACCGAACCCGATGCCGACTGATCCTGGCCGCGGCGCATTGCCGCTGACCGTTCAGCGCAAGACGCGATCCGGTCCCGGCGATGCCGCACCGCCTGGGTCTGGCGATCCGCCGGCCGCTGCCTCGTGCACCTCGGTGGCCTGCACATCGACCACATCGCCCGCTGGCGCGCCCGCCTGACCGGGCCAGACGCCGCGGGTGTAACGCTGCGACTGTTCGCGCATGCGGCTGAACATCACCACCGGGGCTGGCTTGCGCCCGGTGATCAGCGACCACAGCGACACGCCCGCCACCACCACGAGGGCCGCCAGCAGGAAGCTCACCACAAACACCAGGGCGGCGAGTACCAGCACGAGCTTGAGAAGCCCACGCAGCACGCGCTCCAGAAATTCAGAAAATCCATTCATGAGGGAAAGAGCCATCGGGCGGTTGGGAGTTCCGGGAGTATGAAGCGCTTCGGCGCGCGGGTCACGCCATGGCGGTGGCCATGAAACAGCTTGGCACAAGAAAAAGGCAGATGGGGCTGCTTTCCGGTTTTGCAAGCCACGCCCCGGGGCAACCGCCTGGCGTCACACCGTTCCGCATGCCGGCTGCTATGCTGGAAACATGACGCCACCCGCCCCCCCCGAGCCCGCCATGAAGCGCCTCTCGCAGTACTTCTTTCGCGGCCTGATCACCTTTCTGCCCCTCGCCATCACGGTGTACCTGCTGGTGCTGTTCGTCACCTGGACCGAGCGCACCGCCATGTGGCTGCTGAGCCCGTTCATCGGTGACTTTTACCTGCCCGGGCTGGGCATTGCGCTCGGGGCGGCGGTGATCCTGGCGCTGGGCTTTTTCATGTCGCTGAGTGCCACCGGCAAGCTGCTCTCGTACATCGAACTGCCGTTCACCAACCTGCCGGTGGTGAAAAGCATCTACTCGTCGCTGAAGAACTTCGCCGACTACTTCGCGCCGCACGAGCAGGACGCGCAGCAGGTCGTGTTGCTCAAGATGCCCGGGCACGAGCTGAGCATCGTCGGCCTGGTCACGCGCCAGAGCATGAAAGGCCTGCCCAAGGGCATCGGCGAGCTGGAAGACCAGGTCGCCGTCTACCTGCCCATGGGCTACATGATCGGCGGCTACACCGTGTTCGTGCCGCGCAGCTGGACGGTGCCGGTGGACATGTCGGTCGAAGAAGCCATGCGCATGGCGCTGATCGCGTTCATGTCCTCGAACAAGAACGGCAAAACCGAGACCTCCTCATGAGCATCCGCCACCTCGACGCGCTCTTCGCCCCCGCCTCGGTGGCGGTGTTCGGCGCATCGCAGCGCCCGTCCAGTGTGGGTGCCACGGTCTGGCGCAACCTGCACGGCAGCTTTCCCGGCCGGCTCTACCCGGTCAACCCCAAACACGCGGCGCTCGAGGGTGTGAAGGTCTACGCCAATGTGGCAGCCCTGCCCGAGGCGCCCGACCTCGCCGTGATCTGCACACCCGCGACCACCGTGGTGCCGCTGATCCAGGCGCTCGGCGAGCGCGGCACACGCGCGGCCATCGTCGTCACCGCCGGGCTCGACAAGGCCACGAGGCAGGCCATGCTGGACGCCGCCAAGGTGCACACGCTGCGCATCCTCGGCCCCAACTGCATCGGCCTGCTGGTGCCGCACCTGGGCCTGAACGCCAGCTTCGCGCACATCGGTGCGCTGCCTGGCGATCTGGCTTTCGTGTCGCAGTCGGGCGCACTGGTGACCGCCATGCTCGACTGGGCCGGCTCGCGCGGCATCGGCTTCTCGAACTTCGTGTCGCTCGGCGAACGCGCCGACGTGGACTTCGGCGACATGCTGGACTACCTCGGCAGCGATCCCAAAACCCGCGCCATCCTGCTCTACATCGAGAGCGTGGACGAGAGCCACAAGTTCATGTCGGCCGCACGCGCCGCCGCGCGCAACAAACCGGTGATCGTGGTCAAGGCCGGGCGTTCGACCGCGGGCCAGGCCGCCGCCGCTTCACACACCGGTGCGCTCGCGGGCTCCGACGCGGTGTTCGACGCGGCCATCGCACGCGCCGGCATGCTGCGCGTGGACACCCTGCACGATCTGTTCCTCGCCGCGGAAACCCTGTCGCGCTTCCGCGATGGGCCTTCTGGCCCGCTCATCGTGCTCACCAACGGCGGTGGTGCCGGCGTGATGGCGGCCGACGCCGCGGCGGCCGAAGGCGTGCCGCTGGCCGTGCTGGACGACGCCCTGCGCGCGCGGCTCGACGCCGTGCTGCCAGCCAACTGGTCGCACGCCAACCCGGTGGACATCATCGGCGACGCGCCCGCCGAGCGCTACGTGGCCGCGCTCGAAGCGCTGTCGCACGACCGGGCCAACGCCGTGCTCTTCATCCACGCGCCGACCGCCATCGTGCCGAGCAGCGAGATCGCGCAGGCCATGTTGCCGCAGGTGACGGCCGAGCCCCGGCGCGTGCTGGGCTGCTGGCTGGGCGATGGCGCCGTGGCTCAGGCGCGCCAGACCTTTCGCCAAGCCGGTGTGCCCGACTACAACACGCCCGAAGAAGCGGTGCGCGCTTTCAACTTCCTGCGCACCTACCGCCTGCACCAGGAAGAACTGTTGCAGACGCCACCGGCGCGCAGCGCCGCGCACGCGCCCGACCTGCCCGCCATCCGCGCCATCGTGAGCGCCGTGCTGGCCGATGGCCGCGAGCTGCTCACCGAGCCCGAAGCCAAGGCCCTGCTCGGTGCCGCTGGCCTGCCGGTGGTGCCCACGCGCGTGGTCGGCGCGAGCGCGGACGCAGCGCAGGCCGCCGCCGACGCACTGGGCTACCCGGTGGTGGTGAAAATCCTGTCGCACACCATCAGCCACAAGAGCGACGTCGGCGGCGTGCGCCTCAACATCGGCAGCGCCAGCGAGCTGCGCGAGGTCTGCACCAGCATGCTGGCGCGCGTTAGCGAGCTGCGACCCGACGCCGACGTGCAGGGCTTCACCGTGCAGCCCATGGTGCACAAGAAGCACGCGCACGAACTCATCATCGGCGCCAGCGTCGATCCGGTCTTCGGTCCGGTCATCCTGTTCGGCGCCGGTGGCACGGCGGTGGAGGTGCTGGCCGACCGCGCGCTGTCGCTGCCACCGCTCAACACGCCGCTGGCGCTGGCGCAGATCCAGCGCACCCGCATCGCGAAGCTGCTCAAGGGCTACCGCGACGAACCGGCCGCCGACATCGACGCCATTGCCCAGGTGCTGGTCAGCGTATCGCAGCTGCTGGCCGACGTGCCCGAACTCGCCGAGCTCGACATCAACCCGCTGCTCGCCAACCACGAGGGCGCGGTCGCACTCGATGCGCGCGTGCGGGTGTCGGCGAGCCAACCGGCCGGCGCAGCCAACTTCGCCATCCGGCCCTACCCGGCCGAGCTGATCGAGACCTGGGACTGGCAAGGCCAGTCGGTCACGTTGCGCCCGATCCGCCCGGAAGACGAGCCGCAGCACCGCGCCTTCCTGGAAAAGCTGCACCCGGAAGACATCCGCCTGCGCGTGTTCTACAGCCGCCGCAGCATCGAACACAGCGAGCTCGCGCGGCTCACGCAGATCGACTACGCGCGCGAAATGGCCTTCATCGCCACGCGCCACATCGAAGGCGATGGCGAAGAAACCCTGGGCACCGTGCGCGCCACCGTGGACCCGGACAACCACACCGCCGAGTTCGGCGTCATCGTGCGCTCCGACCTCAAAGGCTCGGGCCTGGGCCACCGGCTCATGGACAAGATGATTGAATACCTGCGCGCGCGCGGCACGCAGCGGCTGGTGGGCACGGTGCTGCGCATCAACCGCGGCATGCTGGAACTTGCGGCCCATCTGGGCTTCCAAGAAACGGACAACCCCGGCGACCCGGACGACCACAGCCTCCGTTTCGTGTCGCTCAATCTGCAGCCCAGCCCCGACGCCCGTTCGGGCTGAGCCGTTGATGGCCCTGGCGCCAGCGGCAACCACCGGCCCAGCCCGAACGGAAACCATCCCCCCGTTCAGGAGCCCACCATGCCGTCGAACCGCCCCCCCTCGCGCCGCGCCCTGCTCACCCGCGGGGTCGGCCTGATCGCCGCCACCGCCGCCCCGGCCTGGCTCACACCCGCCCTCGCGCAAACGGTCCTGCGCCCCACGCCCAGCCAGACCGAGGGCCCGTTCTACCCGGTGGCCCTGCCGGCCGACACCGACTTCGACTTGCTGCGCAGCGGCAGCGTGGCCTACGGCAAGGGCCAGCCGGCCTGGGTCGAAGGTGTGGTGACCGACACGCGCGGCGTGCCGGTGGCGGGCGCCGTGGTCGAAATCTGGCAATGCGACCAGGCCGGCCACTACCACCACCCGGGCGACGGCGGCCAGGCCGACCCGGCCTTCCAGGGTTTCGGGCAGGTCACCGTGGGCCGCGACGGCCGCTACCGTTTCCGCACCCTCAAGCCCGCGCCCTACAGCGGCCGCACGCCGCACATCCACGTGAAGGTCAAGCTCGACCGCCAGGAGCTGCTGACCACACAGATGTACGTGGCGGGCGATCCCGGCAATCAGCGCGACTTTTTGTGGCGGCGGCTGGGGGAGCAAGGGCAGGCGGCCCTGACCCGCTCCTTCGCTGCGGGCACCGACGGCCTTCGCGCCGAATTTCCCATCGTGGTGATGGCGTAACCCCCCGCGCCGCCTGCGGCGTGCCTTGCAGGCCGCAGCACCGTCAGAGCCGATGCTTATTCGGGCAGTCCAAGCCTGCGCAGGCAGGCTCGGAGCCGCGGCCCTCAGCCCCCCAGGGGACAACGCGAGTGGCCCGGCGAAGCCGGTTCCACCGCGTTCTGGGTTTCGGGCATTGCTCTCCGGCGATATGTCCCCTCAACACAGACTGCTTCCCTCCAGCCACTAAGCTCCCCGCATGGATTCTTTGACCCAGATCGCGCTCGGTTCCGCCGTCGGCGTGGCCGTGATGGGCCGACGCACCGCTGTGTGGAAGGCCGCGCTGTGGGGCACTGTCGCCGGCACCCTGCCCGACCTCGACGCCTTCATCGACCACGGCGACGCCATCCTCAACATGACGCGCCACCGCGCCGAGAGCCACGCGCTGTTGTTCCTCACCCTCTTCTCGCCGTTGCTGGCCTGGGCCGTGGCGCGGCTGCATGGTGAGATGGCTCTGTTCAAGCGGTGGACGCTGGCGCTCTGGCTGGTGCTCATCACCCACCCCCTGCTGGACGCCATGACCGTCTACGGCACGCAGCTGCTGCTGCCGTTCACCAACCATCCTTACGGCGTGGGCAGCGTGTTCATCATCGACCTCGCCTACACCCTGCCGCTGATCGTGGGCACGGTCGCGGCGCTGCGCATGAAAGACCTCGCACGCGGCCTGCGCTGGAACGCGATGGGCCTGATCCTCAGCACGGCCTACCTGGCCTGGGGCGTGGGCGCGCAGTGGCAGGTGGAGCGCATCGCCCGCACGTCGCTGCAACAGGCGGGCATCGAGGCCGAGGGCCTGCTCGTCACCCCAGCGCCGTTCAACACGGTACTCTGGCGCCTGGTGGCCACCACGCCGACGCAGTATTTCGAGGGCCACTACTCGCTGCTGGACGCCCAACCCACCATCCGCTGGACCCCGCACGATCGCGGCGCCGCACTGATCGCCGCGCACGGCCGCGAGCCCATGGTGGCGCACATGGCCGCCTTCACCCACGGCTTCTACAGCCTCGCGGAAGCGGGGGGCCGCCTTTTCGTGACCGATCTGCGCATGGGCCAGGAGCCGGCCTACACCTTCCGTTTCAACCTCGGCAGCGCGGCGGCACGGGCCAACGGCGGCCATGCGCCCACGCTCGAAGGGCTGCGCCCCGACATGGGCACCGCCCTGCCCTGGTTGTGGCAGCGCCTGCTGGGCAACGACATTCCACCGCCCTGGCGGGTAGCGCCGGGCGGTCGCGCCGGGTAGCTGCGCTGCGGTGGTGTGCTTGCCGGAAACGGTACGCAGGTGCACCATGCAGCTCGCTTCCGCTTTTCCACCACCCATCAGGAGACAAACCATGATCAAGGTCAGCGTGATGTACCCCAACACCCCCGGTACGCACTTCAACCACGACTACTACCGCGACAAACACATGCCGCTGGTGAAGGCCAGGCTCGGTGCCCCGCTCAAGTACTACACGGTGGACAAAGGACTGGCCGGTGGCGCGCCGGGCTCGGCACCCACCTACGCCGCCAGCGGCCACCTGTTCTTCGACAGCGTCGAAGACTTCCAGACCTCGTTCGGACCGCACACGACAGAGATCATGGGCGACATTCCGAACTACACCGATATCGCGCCGGTGATCCAGATCAGCGAGATCGTGGTCGGCAAGCCCTGAAGATCGGATACGGGTTCGCATTCAAGCGTAGAACAAGGCGGGAGCCGCAGACAGTGCTGAAGCACGGCAAGGCGAACCAACGCAGTTATACGTTTGAAGGCGAACCCGTGTGAGCGCTCAGCGTTCCTGCAGCGCCAGCTGGGCCCCCAGCCCGGCGAAGGCCGCGGCAAAGCCCCGGCGCAGCCAGGCCTGCACGCGGGCCGATTCAATCACCGCTTTGCGGAAGGCGTGGGCCAGCAGGCCATAGACCACGAACACCGCGAACGTCATGGCCATGAACACGCCGCTCAGCAGCAACAGTTGTCCCAGCGGCGATGCAGCGGCAGGGTCCACGAACTGCGGCAGGAAGGCCAGGAAAAAGATCGTCAGCTTGGGGTTGAGGATGTTCAGCAGCAGCGCCTTGACCACGATGCTGCGGCCCGAGCGTTGCGCGGCCTGGCTGTCCACCGCGAAGGCGCTGCGGTCCTTCCAGGTTGCCCAGGCCACGTAAAACAGGTAGGCCACGCCCGCGTAACGCAACACCTCGAACGCGAGGGCGCTGGTGTGCATCACCGCCGCCAGGCCGAAGATCGTCGCCAGCAGATGCGGCACGATGCCCAGCGTGCAGCCCACCGAGGCCAGCACAGCGGCCTTTCGGCCCTGCAGCAGCGCGGTGGACACGGTGAAGATCACCCCGGTGCCGGGGATGAGCACCACGATGAGCGAGGTGATGAGGAATTCGAGGGAGAGCATGGTGGACTCCGGCGGCAATGTTCAGACCATCAGCAGCGTCAACACGATGATCACCACTCCGATGGCGAGGTTGATGCCCACCCAGGTTCGTATCGAAGCCAGCGCCGCGCCGCCGGCCGGCCAGTCGCTCGCCGCCACGGCCTTGCTCAGGCGCTTGAACAGCGCAAAGCGGATGTGGCCGAAGATGGCCATCATCACGATGCCGAGCGTGGCCATGATGGTCCAGTCCAGCGGCATGTTGAAGGCCAGACCCGCCTGCACGGTTTCCTTGGCCAGGCGGCCGATCATCCACAGCCCCGACACGAGCACGGTGGCGATGGACACCAGCACGGCGGCAAAGAAGCGCTGCATCACGCCGTGCATGAGCGGCACGCGTTGCGGCGGCGGCAGCTGCAAGGCGGCCGGGCGCAGGAAGAAGTGGGCGAAGACCATGCCGCCGATCCACACGACGATGGCAAGGATGTGGAGCAGCTTGAGGATGGCGTAGATCATGGGCAGGGTCTCGGTCTGAGGACGGGTTGGACGAAGGCTTCGACAGGCTCAGCCCAGAAAGGTGGGCTGAACATTAACCGGATTCAGGCACTCACGTCGGTCAGCACACCGCCCACGCGCCGCTGCAGCTTGTACGGCGGCAGGCCCTTGAGCATGCGCCGCCCGTACGACTGGCGCAGCAGCCGCGCATCGTAGCAAATCACCACCGCTTCGTCGGTCTCGCTGCGCAAGGCCCTGCCGGTCCACTGCAGCAGGCGCGCGCCGGTGGCGGGCACCACGAGCTCGCTGAACGGATCGCGGCCTTGCGCCTTCAGCCAGTCGGCACGCGCCTGGCCCACCGGGTCGCTGGGCGAGGCAAACGGCAGCTTGGTGATGAACACCCACTCGCAGAGCTCGCCCGGCAGGTCGAGCCCCTCGCCGAACGACTGCAGGCCGAACAGGATGGACGCGCCACCGGCTTCCACGCGCTCGGCGTGTTGGCGCAACAGCTGCGTGCGCGAGGCCTCGCCCTGCGCCAGCACCTTGTCGCGCAGCTCGCGGTGCAGGCCGCGCTCCAGCAGTTCCTGCGCCCGCCGCATCAGCGCCTTGGAGGTGAACAGCACCAGTGCGCCGCGCTGCACGCTGGCCAGGTCGTCCATCAGCGCGTCGAGCATCTCGCGGCTGTAGGCCTCGACGTCTTTTGGATCGGCCTGCGTCTGCACGACGACCAGGCGGCCCTGGCGCGCGTGGTCGAACGGGCTCTGCACTTCGCGCGCCACCACGGCGTCGTCAAACGCCAGCCCGGACTCGTGCAGAAAATGGTCGAAGCCGCCACAGGTGACGAGCGAGGCCGAGGTCACCACCGCCGCGCGCACCTTGTTCCAGAGCTGGTGGCGCAGCAGGCTGCCGGGCTGCAGCGGGCAGGCGTGGGCGGTGAGCGTGACCAGCCCGTGCTGGATGCCGGCCTCCAGCCACTTGGCCAGCGGCGGCTGGCCCGCGGCCGGGTCCTGCAGCCAGAGCTCGGCCGTGGCCTGCGCGTGCTGCAGGCGCGGCGCGAGCACGCCCAGGCGGCTGTAGAGCCGGGCGCAGCGCGCGGCGTCGCCCGGGTTGTCGCGCGCGTTGGCCTTGAGCTGGGTGGCCAGCGCCTCCATCACTTTCAGCAAGGCGCTGGCGCGACTGTGCAGCAACGACACACTTTCCATCCACTCCGGCGGCAGCGCGCCGCCTTCGAAGCGCTCCACCACCGGCGCGCCCGCGGCGTCGAAACCGCCACGCGCCGGCGTGCGGCTGGGCGCGCGGCCGGTGAGCGCGGCCCACGCCGGCAGCGCGCCGATGCGCGCCATCGCCAGCCGCGCTAGCTCACCCTGCGCGCTCTTCATCTCACGCGCGAGCAAGGCCACGTCCACACCGGGCGTGTGCTGCAGCGCGCCGGCCACCTCGTCCACCGCGCGCGGCAGGCGGTCCAGCCACTGGCTGCGCATCAGGTCCATGCTCTCGCTGAACTGGCCCTGCGCCACCGCGCCCAGGTGGTGCGCTTCGTCGAACACGAGGTAGCAGTCTTCGGGCGCGGGCAACGCGTGCAGGCCCAGCGTGGAGAGCAGCAGGTCGTGGTTCACCACGATCACCTGCGACTGCGCCAGCTTCGCCCGCGCCTGGTAGTAACTGCAGCTGTTGTAGCTCGGGCAGTGGCGCGCGGTGCAGCTGTGGCGCTCGGCCGCCACCGGGCTCCAGAGCTCGCCCTCGGGCGGCTCGTCGAGCCGGTCGCGGTCACCGTCCCAGGCGCCACCGTCCAGCTGCTCGGTCCATTTCGCATAGACCTTGGCGCGTTCACCCCAGCGTTCGGCGGCGCGCGCACTGGCCGCGGCCGAGGCCACAGTGTGCGCCGCGATGCCGGAGGCCGAGGCGTCGGTGGTTTCGCTGGCGTCGTCGCTCTCGAACAGGTCGGCGCTCGCCGCGTCGCCACCGCTCAGCTGGTCCAGCTTCAGGCGGCAGACGTAGCGGCCGCGCCCTTTGGCGAGCGAATAGGTGAACGACTCGGGCAGCGCCGCGGCCAGCGCTGGCAGGTCTTTCGCGATCAGCTGCTCCTGCAGCGCCACCGTGGCGGTGGAGATGATCACGCGCTTCTGCTGCGCCAGCGCGAGCGGGATCACGGTGGACACATAGGCCGCCGACTTGCCCACACCCGTGCCGGCCTGCACCACCGCAATGCCGCGCTCCGGCAGGCCCGCCTCGCCGCTCACCGAGCCATCACCGAGCGACACCCCGCTCAGCGTGTGCGCGATCAGCGCCGCCATCTCGCGCTGGCCGGGGCGCGAGCGAAAGCCCGGCGCGTGCGACACCACGTGGTCGAAAGCCGCAAGGGCCAGCGCCTCGCGCGCCAGCGGACCCGCCGGCAGGGCGCCGGCATCGGCAGCGGAAACGTCGGGGGTATCGGTGGGAGTGGACATGCGGGGCCGGAATCAAAAGACGATTGTCCCAGACCGGCACCGCCCGGCGCGGCCGCGGGCCATGCCCGGTTGCACTGCACAATGCCCGAGCCCCGACACAGAGAGAAGATTGCATGGCCACCCGACGCACCCCCGCCGCCGCCCGGCGCCCCGCCCGCTCCACAGGCAGCCACCAGCTGATCGACCTCGCCCTGCAAGGCGGCGGTTCCCACGGTGCTTTCACCTGGGGCGTGATCGACCGCCTGCTGGAAGACGAGACGCTGGAGATCGCCGGCATCAGCGGCACCAGCGCCGGCGCCATGAACGCCGTGGCGCTGGCCGCCGGGCTGATGGAAGGCGGCCGCGAAGGCGCCCGCGCCGGCCTGCGCCGCTTCTGGAAGCGGGTCGCCGAGTCCTCGCCGTTCCACGCCCTGGCGGCGGGGCCGATGGCCCAGCTGCTGGGCCTGGGCCATCCGTGGCTGCAGGCGGTGGTCGCGCCCTGGCAGAACCTCGCGCAAGTCGTCGGCAGCCAGTTCTCGCCCTACCAGTTCAACCCGCTGAACCTGAACCCGCTGCGCGACATCCTGACCGAGACGGTGGACTTCGAGCGCGTGCGCGCCTGCACCCGCGCCCAGCTCTTCGTGGCCGCCACACACGTGGCCACCGGCGACCTGCGCATCTTTCGCCAGGACGAACTCACCGCCGACATGGTGCTGGCCTCGGCCTGCCTGCCGCTGCTGTTCCAGGCGGTGGAGATCGACGGCGAGGCCTACTGGGACGGTGGTTACGCCGGCAACCCCTCGCTGCTGCCGCTGATCAGCGAGACCGCGGCCGACGACCTGCTGCTGGTGCAGATCAACCCCAGCCGGCGCGAGGCCGTGCCCACCCAGGCCAGCGACATCCTCGACCGCGCCAGCGAAGTCACCTTCAACGCCAGCCTGCTCAAGGAGCTGCGCACCATCGGCCTGCTCAAGGAACTGCTGCAGGACGCCGGGCGCCCCGACAGCGCCTACCGGCGCCCGCTGTTCCAGCGCGTGGACGACCTGCGCCTGCACCGGCTCGACGCCGAAGTCCAGCTCGCGCAGTTCGGCGCCACCAGCAAGACGCAGACCGACTGGGCCTTTCTGTCCCAGCTGCACGACATCGGCCGCGCCACGACCGACGCCTGGCTGCACACGAACCGCCAGCACCTGGGCCAGCGTTCCACCTTCAAACTGCCACCGGCCTGAGCACCCCGGCCTACCCCACACACCATGACCCTCCTGTCCCCCTGGTTCGTGCTTGCCCTGTTCGCCGCCGCACTCCTCAGTGCCCGCTACCTGCTGCACCGCAGCTTGGCGCCCGAGGCCAGCACCGATGGCCCGGCCCCCGCCGAACTCGGCCTGCGCGCGCACGAGGTACAGATCCCCGGCGCCGCGGGCCAGCATCTGTTCGCCTGGTACCTGCCCGCGCCCACATCGGCCCCGCACCCCGCGCCCGCCGTGGTGCTGCTGCACGGCTGGGGCGGCAACGCCAGCACCCTGCTGCCCGCCGCGCAGGCGCTGCACGCGGCGGGCTTCGCCGTGCTGCTGCCCGAATCGCGCAACCACGGCCGCAGCAGCCGCGTCGGCCACAGCTCCCTGCCCCGCTTCGCCGAAGACCTGGAGGCCGCGCTCGACTGGCTCGCCCTGCAACCCGATGTGGACCCTCAGCGCCTCGCCGCGCTCGGCCATTCGGTGGGCGCTGCGGCCGTGCTGCTGGTGGCCTCGCGCCGCCCCGGCCTGGCCGCCGCGGTGAGCGTGAGCGCCTTTGCGCACCCCGAGTGGGTCATGCGGCGCTGGCTCGCGCAACGCCATGTGCCCTACTGGCCGCTGGGCTGGCTGATCAACCGCTACGTGGAACGCGTCATCGGTGCGCGCTTCGACCACATCGCCCCGCTGGCCACGCTGGGCCAGGCCCAATGCCCGGTGCTGCTGCTGCACGGCGCGCAAGACGACACCGTGCCGCTGGCCGATGCGCAGCAGCTCATCCAGCACAAAGGCCGTGCGCACGCCACCCTGCTGGCGCTGGACGGCACACACGAAGGTTTTGCCGACCCGGCGCAGGCCGGGCGATCCGTGCTGGACTTTCTGCGGCAGGCCTTGCGAGCCGCGTCCGGTTAGGGCCTCACGCCCTCACCAGGTGGACTGGGGCGCGGCCTCCGGCGCCTCCTTGGGCAGGCTGAAGTAAAACGCCGCGCCCTCACCCACCACACCCTCTGCACTCACCTTGCCACCGTGGCGCTGCACCACACGCTGCACCGTCGCCAGGCCCACGCCCGTGCCTTCGAACTCGTTCCGGCCATGCAGGCGTTTGAACGGCTGGAACAGCTGGCTGGCGTAGGCCATGTCGAAGCCCGCGCCGTTGTCGCGCACGCAGAAGGTCTGCAGGCCATCGGCGGCCTCTGAGCGCGAGAAGGAGATGCGCGCCTGCGGCTCGCGCCCGGTGTACTTGCAGGCGTTGCCCAGCAGGTTCTGCAACACCACGCGCATGAGCGTGGGATCGGCCTCGACCAGCAGATCGTCTTCGATCGCCCATTCGATCTGGCGCGTGCTTTCCCCCCGCTCCAGCTCCGCGGCGAGCCCGCGCGCCAGCTCGCTGAGGTTCACCTTCTCGTGGCGCACCGGCGCGCGCCCGTGGTGCGCCAGGGACAGCAGGTCGGTGATGAGCTCGCCCATGCGCCGCGTCGATTCCTGGATCTTGTGCAGAAACACCCGACCTTCGGCCGACAGGCGATCCGACTCCTCGGCCAGCAGGCTGGCAAAGCCATCGATGGCGCGCAACGGGGTTCGAAGATCGTGGGATACGCTGTAGGAAAAGGTGTCGAGCTCCCGGTTGAGCACCGCCATCTCGCGCGTGCGCTCGCTCACCCGCTTCTCCAGTTCTTCGTTGAGCTGTTGCAGCGCCAGCTCGGCCCGGCGCGTTTCGGTGATGTCCTGGATGGTGCCCTTGCTGTGCACCGACCGATCGCCCTCGAACACGTTGAGGGCCATGACCCGGACATGTTTGATGGCACCGCCGGGCAGCAGCAAGCGGTGTTCCAGCTGAAAGGTGTGGCGGACCGAGCAGACCGCCCTGAGCGCGTCCCGCACCCGCTCGCGGTCCTCCGGGTGCACCATCTGCAGAAAGGCGTCGAGCGTGGGGCTGCCTTCGCCAGGACCGAGGTCAAAAATCCGGAACACCTCGTCCGACCAGAGCAGGCGACCGGAAGCGAGGTCGAGGTCCCAGTTGCCCACCCGGGCCATGTGCTGCGCCTCTTTCAGGCGGACCTCGCTGGCGCCCACGGCCTGGCGCCCGCGCTCCACGGACCAGAGCAGGCCGGCAATAATGGCGCCCCCCGCCAGCAGCAGCAAGGACATCAGGGCGGTGAACAACTGGCCACGGCGCAGCGCGGGCTCCAGCGGCCCGAGCACCGACTCGTCGGCCAGCCCCACCAGCATCACCGCGCCGCCCACCGGCAGCCGGAACCAGCCATAGGTTCGCGACACCTGGTCCAGCGAGCAGACCGCGCGGTACGACCCCTTGCCCAGGGCGGTGTCGACCATGAAAGGCCGGGAGGCCTCCGCCTGCAGACCCATGGCCACCGTGTTGTCGCGGCTGCGCGCCAGGTAGGTGCCATCGCCCTGCACCAGCGCCACCACATCGAGTGCCGACAGGTGCAGCGCCGCCAGCCGCTGCGCCAGCACATCCGTGGGCACCATCATGAAAATGGCGCCCGCGAACCGCCCCTCGCGCAGGATCGGTCGCCCCACCGCGAACTGCCAGTGCTCGGTCACCCGCCCCAACACCGGTGCCCCGATGACCATGCGATCCACCCCGTCGCTGAGATCCCGGAAAAACACGCGGTCCCCGATGAACACGCCCTCACCCTTGCCCAGGCTGTTGAACACCAGGTGGCCCTGCGCATTGACCACCAGCACGTGCGACACAAAACCCGCAGGCAGCGCCTTCAGGAGATCGTCGGCCACGGGCGAAAACCGCTCGGGCGCCTCGACCCAGCGCTGCCGCAGATCGTGCAGGACCAGGTCCATGGCGCTGAACACGCTGCCCACCTGCCCCGCCATCGCATCGGCCAGGTGCAGGCTGCGCTGCTCGGACTGATGCAACACCTGCTCGCGCAGCGCCGCCTGCGAGCGCAGGCCCTGCCCCCACAGCACCGCCACCGCCACCACGCTGAACAACAGCACGAGGACCAGCAGAAAACGAAAACGCGCACCGTTGCCCAAAACGAACCCTTCGACATCCTGTTCATCGACCCGCCGCGGCCAGCACGGCCGGGCGCACCCGACGCCGGCCATGCGCCGGGCACGAAGGCGCATTCCATACGGCGCACGCCGTCATCGGGTTGACAAAGCTCAAAAGCTCTGGGATATGGCCGCCACCGCGGCACAAAGTGTGTATTCCTGAACACAGATGCCCGCAGGCCTGTGGTGCCGCGCATCAGCGGCAGCGGGTCTGGCCCTTCAATCCCGGCCCGATCTACCAGGTGCCCAGGTCAGTGACCACCGGCGCCGCGGGCAGGCTGAAGTAGAACTTGGCCCCTTCGCCCACCGCGCCCACGCCGCGCACTGTGCCGCCGTGCCGCTGCACGATGCGTTGCACCGTCGCCAGTCCCACACCCGAGCCCTCGAACTCGTGGTGTGCGTGCAGCCGCTTGAAGGGCATGAACAGCTGCTCGCTGTAGGCCATATCGAAGCCCGCGCCGTTGTCGCTCACACAAAACACCGTCAGCCCACCGGTTTCCCCGGTGCAGGTGAACTGCACTTTCGCCTGTGACGTCTGGCTGGTGTATTTCCAGGCGTTGCCCAGCAGGTTCTGCAGCATCGCCCGCATCAACCCCGGGTCGGCCATGGCGGTCATGCCTTCTTCGATGTGCCAGTCCACCTCGCGCTCCGGTTCGGCGTGCTGCAACTCGCCCGCCACCGCCAGCGCCAGCTCACTCAGGTTCACCGGCTCCTGGCGCATGCGGGCGCGGTTCAGGTACGTCAGCGACAGCAGGTCCGTGATGAGCTTCCCCATGCGGCGCGAACCGTCCTGGATACGCTGCAGGTGCTTGCGTCCCACGTCGGAGAGCTGGCCGGCTTCCTCTTCCTCCAGCACACAGGCAAAGCCGTGGATGCTGCGCAGCGGCGTGCGCAGGTCGTGCGAGACGCTGTAGGCGAAGGCCTCCAGCTCCCGGTTGGCCTGCGCCAGTTCGCGCGTGCGCTCGGTCACGCGCGACTCCAGTTCCTCGTTGAGCTGCTGCAGCGCCAGCTGCGCCGTGCGCACCTCGGTGATGTCCAGCACCGTGCCCATGCTGCGCACGGGCCGGTCGCCGTCGTATTCGGTCGCGCCCCGCTCGCGCACATACTTCACCCGCCCGCCGGGCAGCAGCATCCGGTGCACCACGTTGTAGGTCCGGCGGTCCCTGACCGAGGTGTGGAAGGCCTGCCGCACCATCGCCTGATCATCCGGGTGCACCAGCTCCAGAAAACGCTCGAACGAGGGCTGCACCAGCGCCGGATCGACCTCGAAGATGCGGTACACCTCGTCGGACCACCGCAGCCGGCCCGAGCCCAGGTCGTACTCCCAGCTCCCCAGCCCCGCCAGCTGCTGGGCCTCTTTCAGCCCCGCCTCACTGCGCGCCAGCGCCCGCTGGCTGCGGGCCATGCGCAGCTGGTCCCGCACAATCACCCCGCCAAAGCCCAGCAGCAGCAGGGACAGGACCCCGGTCACCAGCAGGTTTCGCCGCAGCGCCGGCGCCAGCGGCGCCAGCACCGAGTCGTCGGCCAGGCCGACCGACACCACCAGCCCCGGGTCGGCCAGGCGGTGCCAGCCATAGGTGCGCGGTGCGTGGTCGACCACATCGTCCACCCGGTAGGTGCCGTGCGACAGCGTCGGCTGCGCCCGGTAGGGCCGGTCGGCCGGCACCTGCTGCCCCATCGACGCCTCATTGCCCTCGCTGCGCGCCAGATAGTGGCCGTCCGGGTGCACCAGCGACACCACGTCCTGGTCCGACAGCTGTAGCTTGCCCAGCTCGCGGGCGATGTACGCCGACTCCACCACCATGTAGATCACCCCGTCGAATCGCCCCTGGCGCAGCACCGGTCGATCCACCACAAACACCCAGTGCCCGGTCAGGCGCGAACGCACCGTCGCCGACACCCGCACCGCGTCGGGGCCCTGGCGCGCCACCCGGAAGCTGTCGCGGTCGCCCACATAGCGCCCGGTTTCCAGCCCCAGGCTGTTGTAAGCCAGATTTCCACTGGCGTCGGTCACCGACACGTGCGAGACCAGGCCCGGCGGCAGGCTGGCCAGCGCCGCCTTCGCCAGCACGTCGAAACGTTCCCGCGGCTCGCGCACCCAGTGGTCGCGCAGCGTCCTGAGCGTGATGTCCATCGTGTTGAGCTGCGCCTGCACCTGCCCGGCCAACGCATCGGCCACGTGCAGGCTGCGCTGCTCGGCCTGCAGCAGCACCTGCTCGCGCAGCTGCGTCTGCGAGTGCAGCGACTGCCACCACAGCACCCCCGCCACGACCACGGTGAACACCGCGGCCAGCAGGGCCAGGGAACGGGGAAGCGCCCTCAACGGACAGCCTCCGCCCCGAAGGCGAGGCCCTGCACGGGGCGCGCTGCTGCATTGCACCAATTCACAACGACGGTCTCTTTTTGGTATGGCCCATCCGAATGTCCGGCAGGCGACTGGCAGGCCCTGATTCTGGCGCGTGGACCTTACGCGCAGCGGATACCGTGACCCGCATCCTGATTATTTCGTCACGAAGGGCCACAAGTTGAGGCCACAACGCCCAGGCGTCAGGGCGCGGGCGCGCGGTCCACCGCCGGCCAGCAGCTGCGGCAGAGCATCCCGGTGCTACGACGCCGACAGCTCCACAACGGAAAGAACGCGGCTATTCAATAGCAGAAGCAGGGCTCTGTGCTGCGGCGGGGAACAAAAAGCCCGTCACACCGAGCGCAAAAAATCATCGCGCAGTTGCAGCAGAATTTTCTTGCCGTTGGAACCCTTGCCCGCGCTGACCAGACCATCGCTCAGCACGCCTTCATAGCCAGGGCGCTCGCGCAGCGCCGCCTCATCGGGTGACACAAAGCCCATCGCCCAGTGGTCGAAGCTGAGCGCCTGCACCGGCCCTTACCACATCGCGTACACCTGCTGGTGCCGCGGATCGCGGCAGATGGTGGCGTACAGCGCCTCCACCTCGTCGCGCTCGCCTTCCAGCAACTGCAGGAATTCCTGCCGGTGGTACATCAGCAGCCCGGTGATGCCGTGCGCCTCGTTGTGCACACGCGCCTGGTCCAGCAAAGCCAGCAGCTCCGCCTGCTTCATCTCGCGCGTGGCGAGGCTGACGTAAATGATTTCGTGAAGTGCCATATGGAGAGACCAAAAAAAATGGCGGAATGGCCATGCCCAGATCCAGATCCCTGTGCTTGCTTCTATCGGCCGGCTTTTGCCCGAGTTGAGCCCGGCGCAACGGCGAGCCCGGCCAATTCGGTACAGTGCCACGAACTTCTTGATCAGCGGTGTCGGTCCGGCCAGGATCAGGGTGGATGCAAAGCCTCAGCCTCGCCGACCGTCGTCCACCCAACACGTCCCGCGAGGGGCGGGCGTCAAATCGCAGCGGCCTGGCGCATCAGCCCCAGCAGCAGCTCGCTCGCCCCGTCCCACACGATCTGCACCCCCAGACACAGCAGGATGAATGCCGACAGGCGCAGAAAGATCACCGTGCCGGCTTCGCCCAGCGGCCGTAGCAGGCGCTGCGCGTAGCGGAAGGCCAGGTACAGCAACACGCCCACCGCCATCAGCGCCAGCACGCCGCCGCCCATGCGCGCGAGCGAGAGCAGCGCCCGGTCGTCCTGCAGCGACACGCCCACGGTGATGGCCGCCGCGATCGAACCCGGCCCGCAGCTGATCGGGAAGGTGAGCGGGTAAAAGGCCTGCCGCCGCGCCATCTCGGGCGTGAACGACTCGGCCAGCTCGGTGCGGCTGTCCACCGTGGCGTGGGTGGCGGTGAGCAGGCGCCAGGCCGTGGCCGCCAGGATCAGGCCGCCGCCCACCCGCACGATGGGCAGCGAGATGCCGAAGAAGCTCAGCACGTACGAACCCACCAGCATCGAGCCCAGCATCAGGCCGAACATGTTGCGCGCGATGCGTCGCGCCAGCAGCGCCCGGGTGCCGGCCGACGCACCTTCGGTGAGCCCGAGGAAGATCGGCGCCGTGGCCGCCGGGTTCAGGATCGGCAGCAGCGCCGCAAAGACGAACAGAAAGCTCTTGCCCAGCGCCAGCAGGAGTTCGATCGTCATGGGTGCTGGACTTCGCGCTCAGGGGTGGGCGCGTGGTCCACCATGTCGCGCATGCGCCGGCGCATCGCCCGGTCGCGCCGCTGCTCCTCGTTCCAGTCCTCGCGCACGCCGCGCCACAGCGCCAGCGCCATGAGCAGGATCACCAGCGTGAACGGCAGCGCGAACACGATGGTCGCCGTCTGCACCGCCTTCACGCCGCCGGCCAGCAGCAGGCTGATGGCAATGCCCGAGACCAGCAGGCCCCAGACGATCTTCACCCGCGCACTCGGGTTTTCATTGCCGCCCGTGCTCATCATGCCCAGCACCAGCGTGGCCGAGTCGCCCGAGGTCACGAAGAACACCAAGACCAGCACCGTGGCCACGCCGCTCATCAGTCCACCCATGGGCAGGTGGTCGAACATGGCGAACAGGCCGGTGGACACGTCGGCGCTCACCGCCTCGGCGATCGGCAAGCCCTGCATGATCTGCAGGTGCAGCGCCGTGCCGCCGAACACCGAGAACCACACGAACGCCGCCAGCGTGGGCGCCAGCACCGTGCCCAGTAGGAATTCGCGGATGGTCCGGCCACGCGACACGCGCGCGATGAACAGGCCCACGAACGGCGACCAGCTCACCCACCAGGCCCAGTAAAACACCGTCCAGCCGCCCACCCAGCCGCTGTCGCGGAAGGGCGTCATGCGCAGGCTCATGCGCACGAAGTCGCTCAGGTAGCTGCCCAGCGTGTTGGTGAAGGTATCGATGATCGCCACCGTGGGCCCCACCACGAACACCGCCAGCGCCAGCAGGCCCGCCACGATCAGGTTGAAGGTCGAGAGCCACTTGATGCCCTTGGTCACCCCGGTCACGGCCGAGGTCAGGAACAGCACCGTCGTCACCAGGATGATCGCCACCTGCGAGGCGCTGCCCACCGGCAGCCCCATCACCGCGGCCAGACCGCTGTTGATCTGCAGCGCGCCCATGCCCAGCGAGGCCGCCACACCAAAGGCCGTGGCGATCACCGCCAGCACGTTCACCACCGGGCCGAGCTTCTTCATCGGGGCCCAGGGCAGTGCCTCCACCGCCGTGCTCACCAGCGCCGAGCCGCCCCGGCGGAACTGGAAGAACGCGATCGCCAGCGCCACGATGCTGTAGACCGCCCAGGGGTGCAGCCCCCAGTGGAAGAAGCTGTAGCGCATGGCCGCGTTGGCCGCTTCGGGCGTGTTCGGCGCGATGCCCGGGGGCGGCGCGCCGTAGTGCGAGATCGGCTCGGCCACGCCCCAGAACACCAGGCCGATGCCCATGCCCGCGGCAAACAGCATGGCGAACCACGCGCCGATGGAAAACTCCGGCTCGTCGTCCTCGCCGCCGAGCTTCAGGTCGCCATAGCGGCTGACCGCCAGGATCAGCGCCATCACCACCAGGCCCAGCACCACCCAAAGGTAGAACCAGCCGAAGTTGCGCGTGATGCCCGCCAGCGCGGTGTCGAACACCCCGCCCAGCGACGCCGGGGCGATCACGCCCCACAGAACAATGGCCAGGATCAGACCGGCCGACACGATGAGTTGCATGAGAGTCCTCCTCCAGGGAAAGGGCCGTCCCGTCGGCCGCGACGCAGGAAACAAGGCACTCCGCCGCTCAGGTGCGAGCCTGGGCGATGCGGGTATCGGCGCAGCCGGGGAATCAAGCCAGAAGACGGCGGCGGTCCGGTCCGATGTAACGGTGAATCCCGGCCCGCCGGGCCCATGCAGGGCGCTTCAGGGCGGTGGCAGCGACGCCATTAAAGCGCGCTGAGCCGGGGCTGTCAGCAAGGACCGGCACCGCCAGCGCAGGGGGTGCGCCGGCCATGCCGTCATGAACGAAGGCAACATTGTGCCCGGATGCGCCCCACCGCGTGAGCCTGCGCTCACATACCCAAGTGGCGGGCGCGGAAATGCGTCCCTCCATGCGGTCACAGCCCCCCTGGCCATCGGCCACAGCCACTACACTGAATCCGTCTCACACAGCATGGGCCCCCGGAGGTTTACGCCGGTTGCGTTCTGGACGTTTTCAGGCACAGGGGTGTGAGACAGCTTTTCTTCTGCTGCGGCGCACACCCGCCGCGCAGCCCACCCTTGAAAACCTTCATCACAAAACGCTGGCAAGGCCGCATCGGCTGGCGCACCCTGTTCTGGCGCGACCTGCTGCTCGTTGGCACCGGGCTGAACCTGCTCATGACCGGCGTTGCCCTCGCGCTGCTCTCGCAAGAGGTGCCCCTGCCCTGGGTGCTGTTCGCCCACCTGCTGCCGGTGCCCTACAACATGCTCATCGTCACGGCCATCTGGCGCGCCCGGCGGCGGCCAACGGCGGTGCTCGGCGTGAGCGTGTTCTGGCTGCTCCTGTTCATGGCGGTCTGAGCCGGTTCAAGGGAGCGTTGGGCAGCACCCGGCGTCGGCGAGTGCTTCTGCCTGGTCATTGGCGTCGTCGGCTTCGGCAGCGGTGACAGCGCTGGATGACAGAAGCGCCCTCAGCGCCCCAGCTTTTGCGACCCCCATTGCTCCTGCTGGCGCTGGTCGTCGGCGGCTTCGGCTTCGATGCTGTCCTGGGGCAGCTGCTTGAGGCAGTCGGCCAGGGCCTGGGGATCCAGCTTTTCAGGCTCGGGCTCGTCCGCTGGCGGGCCTTGCGGGGAGCGGCCGTCCCACACGAAGCGGTTGCCGCGCGGCGGCGGGTCGGGCAGGCAGTCGTTCTTGTAGAGCGGCGGCGACTCAGCGGTCCAGGCGTTGAAGACGATGGTCTTCTCAAAAATCAGGGGCTTGCCATTGGGCGTGGGCGGCAGCGGCGGCATCTGCCCGATGGCGGTGCGGGCGCGTTGTTCGATCTCTGCGGAGGTGGTCCACAAGGTGTCCAGCCGGGCCAGGGTTCCACTGGGTGCGATCTCGATGCGGAAGCGCACGATGCCTTGCTCGGGGCCCTCGTGGGCGGTGCCCATCTGGCTGCGGACCTGTTGCCCCCAGTTGTGGCGGTAGCGCTTGCTGTTCTTGAGGGTGTAGGTGGCGGCCAGGGCCCATTCCTCGGCCGTGGGGGCCGGCGGCGCGTCCATGAAGGCCCGTCCGGGCGGGGGCGCGGCGGCGGGCTCGGGCTCGCGGGGCGTGGGCCGATCGGGCTTGAGCATGGGCGTCGGGGGCGGGGTGCTGACCGGCGGCGCAGGGGGCGGCTCGGCGGGCTGGATGTCTGCCAGGAAGACGACCGCTTCCTTGGGCGGTGCGCGATCGCGCAAGGTCTGGTTCGAGGCCTGGATGATCAGCCCCACGGCGGCGAGGTGCAGCGCCACCGACAAGCCCACGGCCCAGCGGCGGTGCTTGTGCGGGTGGGCGGGTGGGCTCTCAGAGCGGGTCAAGACGCACCTCGACCGCGCGCGACGGGTCAGCGAGGCGGGCCGCAGCCTGGCGATAGCGATCGTTGTCGGCGAGCGCTTCCATCATGGCTTCGAACAACGGCGGCTCGACCATGTAGAAGGCGGGGCGGTTGTGGTTGAGCACGGCCACAGGGCGGTTGTGCGACTCGCGCAGCACGGCGGCCGGGTTCTTCTTGAACTCGGACATGCTCACGGAAAGACTGGCGTGGACAGATTCCATTTTTGGCTCCAAATACGGCGCTGAATTTAGGGCCTGCACGGCTCGGCGTCAAACCCGGTGAGGCGGTTCTGTGGGTCAATGCGGCGGTTGCAGCGGCTTCGCCCCACCCGACCGGGGATGCCGCTGGCATGATCTTGGCGGCGAAGGGCGTGCTTGCGTTCCTGCCCCGTGCCAACAGACCGTCCGGTCCCATCTGCCATGAACAAGCCCCGTGTTTCCGCACCCCGTCTGCCCACCGCCATCTGGGTGCTGGGCTTCGTGAGCCTGCTGATGGACATTTCGTCCGAGATGGTGCACAGCCTGCTGCCGCTGTTCATGGTGGGCACACTGGGCGCGAGCGCCCTGGTGGTCGGTCTGATCGAGGGGCTGGCCGAGGCGACCGCACTGATCGTCAAGGTGTTCTCGGGCGTGTTGAGTGACTGGTGGGGGAAACGCAAGTGGCTGGCGGTGTTCGGCTACGCCCTGGGCGCGCTGACCAAGCCGCTGTTCGCGCTGGCGCCGGGCATCGGCACCGTGCTGACGGCGCGCCTGCTCGACCGCGTGGGCAAGGGCGTGCGCGGTGCGCCGCGCGACGCGCTGGTGGCCGACATCGCGCCACCCGACATGCGCGGCGCGGCCTTCGGCCTGCGGCAGTCGCTCGACACGGTGGGCGCCTTCCTCGGCCCGCTGCTGGCGGTGGGCCTGATGCTGCTCTGGGCCAACGACTTTCGCGCGGTGTTCTGGGTGGCGGTGGTGCCGGGGCTGCTGGCGGTGGCGCTGCTGATGCTGGGCGTGCGCGAGCCCGACCGACCGGCGGGCCAGCGGCGTGGCAACCCGATCCGGCGCGAGAACCTGCGCCGCCTGGGCAGCGCCTACTGGTGGGTGGTGGGCCTGGGCGCGGTGTTCACGCTGGCGCGCTTCAGTGAAGCCTTTCTGGTGCTGCGTGCCGCGCAGAGCGGTGTGCCGGTGGCCCTGGTCCCGCTGGTGATGGTGGCGATGAACCTGGTTTACGCGGCGTCGGCCTACCCCTTTGGTCGCTTGTCCGACCGCATGGACCACCGCACGTTGTTGGCGCTGGGCCTGGCGGTGCTGATCGCGGCCGACCTGGTGCTGGCGGCCAACGCGCACTGGACCACGCTGCTGGCCGGCGTGGTGTTGTGGGGCCTGCACATGGGCATGACGCAGGGCCTGCTGGCAACCATGGTGGCCGACACGGCGCCGGCCGATCTGCGCGGCACGGCCTTCGGCTTCTTCAACCTGGTCAGCGGCGTGGCCCTGCTGCTGTCCAGCGCCATTGCCGGCCTGCTGTGGGATCAACTGGGCGCATCGTTCACCTTCTACGCCGGGGCCGCGTTCAGCGGCCTGGCCTTGCTGGGCTTGGCGCTGCGAAGGCGCTGAGCGGTCAGACCGGGGTTTCGCTGTCTTCTTCTGCGGCTTGCGGCGCGGCGCCGCTGGGGATGAATCCCTCGCCGTGGCTGGCGAGGTAGTCGCGGATCAGTCGCCGCACGACCTGAGACGGGGTCACGTCCTGACGCGCGCACAGGCTTTCGAAAGCCTTCTTCTTGGCGGGGTCGATGAGGACGGTGAGGCGGGCGGTTTTGAGCTCCATGTGAGCATTCTATGTAAATGTGATTCGCACGTTCTTCGTCTGCAACCCTCAGTAGCGCCCCATCCAGCGCCGATCAAAGGCCGACTCGGCGCGCGCGCCTGGCGACGGCGACAGGGATGCCCGTGTGGGCTGCAGCGCCTGCGGGGCTTGAGGCGCTGGAGCGGGCCGACCTTCTTCGATCACAAAGCCGGCCGGTCCCAGGTCCGGGTCCAGCACGAGCAGCACCTCACCCAGGTGCGGCAACCGCAGTCCGGTCAGCAAGGCGTCGTTCAGGGGCACTTCGCGCTGGGCGATGAGGTTGGCGGACTTGAGTGCGAACCAGAGACGCAGGTTCACCCGCACGCAGCGAGGCCGGGCCGGCCGGGACCTGAGAGCATGTTCGAGGTATGCCAATGACATGATAATGTTATTACAATAATATTTGCTTTGAATACGAACTATAGTCACATTCAAGATGTGTTTCAAGCGCACAGTTTCTTTGCCGCCATGATCCAAAGCCCGAACCACAAGCTGTGCAGCCGCCGAGCCAACCGCCCGCTGAGCGGCTGGCTGGCGTTCAAGCCTGTCGGCTTCATCGCCACGGTCCCGCTGGCGATGGTGCTCAGCGCGGTGGCGGCGCCACCGTGGCAGGACGAGCGCCATGAACACGCTGATGTGCCGACTTTTGAGCACCCGTCTGGCGACAGCGCCTGCGCCCTGCCCGCGTTCATGCGCGCCATGCAGTGGCTGGAAGCGGTCTGGCGCGCGTGCCTGCTCATCCCCGAATACGGACGGGTTGGCATGCCAGCGGACAGGTGTGCGAACACGCCCGCAACCGGGAAGACTGCATGAGCTTCGAGTTCGAATCGGCACTGCAAAACGCGCTCGTCCAGGCGGGCCTGACACAGCGGGATGTGCGCGTCCAGCACCAGCGGTTTGATCAGATGCTCAGCTTCGGATCAACCGATGTGCAAAGCGCGATGGACCTGCGCAACCCCGACCGCCTGGTGCTGAACTACACGCGCGTGATGATGGGATTCGCGCTGTTTCAGCCTCGCCCACGCAACATGCTGATGATCGGTCTGGGAGGGGGTTCGCTGCCCAAGTTCTGCCATCGGCACTTTCCCGGCACCGACATCACGGTGGTCGAGATCGACCCGAGGGTGATTGCGCTGCGGGACCGGTTTGAGGTGCCACCGGATCAGCACGATTTCCGCGTGGTGCAGGCCGACGGTGCGGACTTCGTGGCCGCCACGGACGATGCGAGCTACGACGTCATCATGGTCGACGGCTTCGATGCCGACAGCATGGCGCCGTCTCTGGGCACCCAGAACTTCTATGACCAATGCGCCCGGCTGCTCACCGCAGGCGGCGTCATGGCCTGCAACCTGCACGAACTCGATCTGTACTTCGGCGCCTACCTGGAGCGCATTGCCCTGAGTTTCGACGGCGAGGTGTTGGGCGTGGCGGCACGCGAGTGCGGCAACAGCGTGGTGTTTGCCCGCAGGCACATGGGCATCGACGCCCACCTGCCCAAGCACCTGCGGTGTCCGTCGGGCATGGCGGAGCAGGCCTGGGCCGGCATCGAGGCCGATGTGCACGACGTGTTGCGCAGGGCCAGAGACATCCGGGCGTTCGCGTGATCACCACTGGACGGCGTGGCCGCCTGACTACCTTGTTTTCAACCTTCTTTCTCTTTCTCCTTCATGAGCTTCCCGCCCTGCCCGACTTGCCAATCCACCCTCACCTACGCCGACGGTGAGCTGCTCGTCTGCCCCGAGTGCGGTCACGAATGGAGCGCCAGCGCCCTCACCGAAAACGCCGAACCGGTGAAGGTGTGGAAAGACGCGGTGGGCAATGTGCTGCAGGACGGCGACACCGTCACCCTGACCAAGGACCTCAGGCTCAAGGGTTCTTCGACGGTGCTCAAGGTGGGCACCAAAGCGCGCAACATCCGCCGGGTGAATGGCGACCACGACATCGACTGCAAGGTCGATGGCATCGGTGCGATGCAGCTCAAGTCGGAGTTCGTGCGCAAAGCCTGACCGGTCGGCATCCCGGTGTGGGTGAGGCCGGACGCGCGCGCCTTTTCGTCGCTTCCAGGGCCTGTTCACACTAACTTTCCAAGTGCGAATGCCCATGGTGCACGTCGGGCGCGTGCGGGTGGGTGTGGTGCAGCGGGCTGTGGTGGTGCGGGTGGCTGTGCGGACCGGTGGGCATGGGGCTGTGGCTGTGCAGGTGGTGGCCGTCGTCGTGCGTGTGGGCGTGTTCGTGGTCCAGCGCGTCGTGGCGGTGTTCGTGCGCGTGGTTTTCGGCCAGGTGCAGCACGATACCGGCGGCCATGAGCAGACCGCCCAGCAGCATGAACACGCTGCCCGAGCGCTCGCCCAAGGCAAAGGCACCCAGGGCGCCCACGAAGGGCGCGAACGCGAACACCGAGCCGGTGCGCGCGGCGCCAAAGTGGCGCTGGGCGAGCAAATAGAAGCGCAGGCTCAGGCCGTAGCCGGTGGCGCCAACGGCCAGCAGCCCCAGCGCGGCCCACAGCGTAGGCAGCGGCTCGCCCCAGGCCAGCGCCAGCGCGCCGGTGACGCTGGCACCCAGCGCGGTCTTCACCAGCACGACCTGCCCGGGGTCGCGCTCGGCCACGCCGCGCGAGAGGGTGTTGTCCACCCCCCACGCGATGGTGGCCACGGCCACGGCGAGCAGGCCCAGCAACTGCACCTGGCCCGAGAGGCCCTGGTCGATCACCAGCAGGGCACCGCCGGCCAGCAGCAGGGCGACCGCGGTCTTGACCCGCCCGTCCAGCACCTCGCCGTACCAGCGCCAGGCCAGCACGGCCGTGAACACCGCCTCGAGCGTGAGCAGCAGCGAGGCGCTGGCACCGCTGGTGCGCTGCAGGCCCCAGGCCAGCGCCACCGGGCCGATCACCGCGCCCGCCGCCACCATGGCCAGCAGGCGCGGCGCATCGCTGCGGCGCAGCGGCGCTTCAGCCCCCGCACCGCGGCGCTGGAACAGGGCCACCAGCGCCGCGCCGGCGTAGAGCAACGCGGCGGTGCTGAACGGGCCGAGGCCCTGGCCGAAGCGCTGCACCAGCGGCGTGCTCAGGCCAAACAGCGCCGCGGCCAGCAGGGCCAGCGCGCCGCCGCGCAGGGCGGGGGACACGGTGTTCATCACAGCCCGGTGTGGTTGGCGGCGATGAAGTTGCCGGGCTGCGAGAAGAAGAGGTAGAGCGTCTGCTTGCTCGCGTCGGTCACGGCGGGGTTCTTGAACGACAGCTTCCACTCCTTGCCTTTCTTGCCGTCGACCAGCTCGGCCTTGTCGAGCGGGATGGCTTGCCAGGAGGCGTCGAGCTTGCCGGCCTTGACGAGTGAGGCCTTGCGCTTGGCGGCGCAGTCGGTGACCACGGCTTCGGTGGCGGGCTTGCTGCCGTGGAAGTGGCAGCTGCTGCCTTGGTCCGCCAGGGCGGCGGGCGCGGCGAACAGGGTGGAGGCGAGGGCTGCGGCGAGGGCGAGGGTTTTCATGGGGCGTCCTTTGAGGGGGTGGGAAAAGCGGGAATGAGAGCGGGAGAAATCAGAGGCCATCGCGGCTGGTGTCACGGGTGTCGTCCACACCCATGTCTTCGTGCGCGTGGCGGTGTTCGGCGGTGGGGAAGCGGAAGCTGTCGGGCGCCACATCGTGCTGGTAGCCGTGCAGCTGCATGAACAGCAGGTAGACACCGGCGTAAAACAGCGCGAGGTTGGCCATGTAGGCGAAGCGCTTGAACGACGGGCGGTGGCGCCACAGGGCCAGCAGGCCAACCATGACCGCCAACGCGGCGATCTGACCCAGTTCGACGCCGACGTTGAAGCTGAGGATGCGCCCCAGCATCGAGGCGGTGTCGTTGCCCAGCGGCAGCTGCTGCAAGCGGGTGGACAGGCCAAAGCCGTGCAACAGGCCGAAGCCGAACACCATCCACTGCAGGTTGGGCGATGCCATCTCGAAGCGCTTCTGGAAGCCGCCGTTGTTGTCGAAGGCTTTGTACATCACGCTGACGGCAATGATGGCGTCGATGAGGTAGTAATTCCAGGTGATCTGGAGCATGGTGGCAAAGACCAGCGTGATGCTGTGCCCCAGGGTGAACACGGTGACGAACTTGACCACGTCCTTGAACGAAGCGAGGAAGAACACCACACCGAAGAGGAACAGCAGGTGGTCGTAACCGGTGAGCATGTGGCTGGCGCCCAAGCCGACGTACTGGAGGTAACCGCCGTCGAGCATGCGCTGCCGGTCGGCTTCGGAAATGCCATGGGCCAGCGCGGCCAGCGGCGCGAGGGCGAGCGACAGCCAGACGGCCGCGCTTCGCAAGCGGGAAAAATGCATGAAAAAAACCTGTGAGTCTGATGGAGAAGCCGGCCGCAGGGCCTGCGGAACGGGCCGCCTCGCGCAAGCAACGCCGCGCGCGGCCGGGCGCCACGCAGGCGCCCGAAAAACATCAGACGAGGAACCTGGGAGGCCGGAGCAGGCCGTCGGGATCGGCCGAGGGTGGCTGGACCGGCGCCCATGCCTTGGGAGCGCCGCACGGCAGCGTGGGCACAGGCAGCGCCGTTGTCACTGGCAGGCCCTGGAACTGCACGCCCTCGCTGGCGTGCGAGTGAAGGGGGCTGTGGTCGCCGCCGCTGGGCGCGTCGTCCATCAGCAGCGTGGGATCGAGGTCGTGGCCCAGCGCCCCGTGTGGGTCGAGGTGCTGGTGGTGACCATGGTCAATCGCATGGGCCACCTCGTGCGCCAGCCGCTCGGCCTGCCCGGCCCGCTGGGCGGGCAGCGCCCACATCACGGACTGCAGCAGCAGACCGAACAGCAGGATCCAGGTGGCGAGGAAGGATTTCACAAGGGCGGATTCTATCGGCGCGGGCCCGATCCGGGACCGGCCACCGGGTCAGCGCGAGGTCTGTGTCTCGTCTTGCCGGTACAGCACGTTGGCGCGCAGGAGGTGGTCCCGCATGGCCTGGGCGGCACCATCACCATCGCCTGTGGCAATGGCTTCGTAGATGCGGCGATGCTCGGCCAGGGTGAGCTGCTCGGAGCCGGGTGCGCGCACGATGTTCTGGTAGTACTCGCCCGCCCAATTGAACAGGGCTTCAACGATGGAAGGAAAGATGGGGTTGCCCGAGATGGAAGCGATCTCGCGGTGGAACAGCATGTCGCGGTGGAGGAACTGGTCCATCTCGTCGAGGGCGGCGTGGTGCGCTTCCCAGCGCGCGAGCAGGCGTTCCCTGTCGGCAGGGGTGGCTTTCTGGGCCGCCATCTTGCACAGGCCTGCCTCCAGGAACACGCGCGCATCTTTCAGGTGTTCGAGCATGCCCGGCTCCATGCGCAGCATGTGCTGGGCGCCGCCGGCGATCTGTTCGATGAGCAGGTCGGCGGTGGGCACGACCACGCGGGCTCGTTCACCGTGGGTGATCTCGACGATGCCCGAACGGGCCAGATCCTGCAGGGCCTCGCGCACCGCAGGTCGCCCGACGCCGTACGAATCCATCAGGTCGCGCTCCGAGGGCAGCTGGTCGCCGGGGCGCCATTCGCCTGCGCGGATGCGCTGCACCAGGCGGTCCACCACTTCCTGGTAGATCTTGCGGCGCAGTATGGGCTCGTTGTTCATGGTGTCGCAAGGATAGCTGAACGTCCTTTGCCTTCCAGCATCACGCGGTTCCCTGAAGCACGCGTTCAAAGAAGTCAGGCTGCCCCATCTGACCGCCCTTGAGCACCACCTCCAGGCCGTCCATGGTGGATGTCGCATGGGCGCGGCACAGTGGCGCACCTGGCGCCAGCTGAGTGGCTACGGTGAGCGCCGCAATGTCAAGCGCGCTGGCAACGGCGCCGGAACTGTCGCCACCCGCGATGGCGATGCGCCGCACGCCGGTGGTGTCGACGATGCGCCGCATGGTGGTGGCGAGGGCCTGGCCCACGCGTTCGTGGGCCAATGGCAGCGTCAGACCCGCGCGCTGGGCAAGACCGGCAAAGCCAAGCACGGCGGGATCGTCGGGCCCGCTGGCGGAATAGATCAAGGGACTGGTGCCCCGCGCCACGGCGGCCTGGGCGGCGCCCAAAAGGCGCTGGACTTCGGGGTCGAAGCCATCGGCCGACAGGACTGCGCCCACGTCCATGCGCAGGGTGTCGAAGCCGTGGTCGGCGGCCCAGGCGATCTGGGCGGCGGTGACGGGGGAGCAGCTGCCGCTGATGGCGGCGATGCCAGCCACCGCCCGGGTGGGCGGCAGGCTGGGCGGCGCGTCCAGCAAGCCGGCATGGCGCCAGTGCGCGACCAGGGCGTAGGCCAGACCCGACGATGACGCCGAGAAGAGCCCGGCGCCCCGGTTGTCCCAGACCAGTTGCCCGGCGAGCGCGAGGGTCTGATCGTCGATCACGTCGAGCAGCACCACCGGCCCGTCGCTGCCGAGTGCGGCCTGCAGGCGCTGGGGGCCGAGGTCGTTCTTCAGGGCCACGAGGTCGATCAGGTCGGTGCGGCGCGGGGTCTGGCGGGCCAGGTGCTGGCGCAGGTCGGCCTCGTCCATCGGTGTCACAGGGTGGCGCGACATGGTGGGGTGCCGGTCGAGGCGGTGCACGGTGTCGCCCACGGCAGCGAAGAGCTGACCGAAGGCCTGGTAGCGGCGCAGACGGGGCGCACCGACCACCATGGGCGACCAGGCGCCGCCCATGGCGGCCACGCCGAGATCGATGGCGGCGCCGATGGAGCCGGTGGCCGGGCTGGAGTCGAAGGTGGAGCAGACCTTGTATTGCAGCAGGGGCGCACCAAAGGCCTTGAGGCTGGCGAAGGCGGCGGGCAGGTGCTCGCGCATCCAGGCGGGGCTGCGCCCCCGCGAGGTGCCGGCCAGGCCAATGCAGCGCATGTGGGCGAAGCGGGCCACCCACTTGGGCGTGGGCGCCTGCAGAAACAGCACCGTCGGTACCCCGGCGAGGGTGAAGGCTTCCATCACGTCGGTGGAGCCGGTGAAGTCGTCACCGTAGTAGGCGAGCAGCGGGCCCTCGGGTAAGGTGCTGGGTTTGTCGGCCGAGCTCATCACCAGAACCCCACGGCCTGCTGCAGCTCGGGGTGGGCGGCGGCGTGCTGCTGCAGCGGCACGCCAGCCACCGCCGCGTCCCAGGCCTGGCGCAGGGCGGTGACGCCGTCGGCCACACCAGCGGGGTGGCCGAAGATGCCCCCGCCGGCGGCGAAGATCAGGTCCTGGCTGCCGGCCGCGGCGTGGGTGGCGGCGGCGACCAGACCGGTCTGCCCGGAGCTGAAGACGGGCATCACGTTCATGGGGGCGTGGGACCACAGCGGCTCCGTCACCGCGCGCACGGATTCGGCCACCTGTGCGTCGGTTTCGCTGAACTTGTTGGCGAGGCCGTTGACGTGCAGGTGATCGGCGCCAGCCAGGCGCCACAGCTTGTGCCAGGCGCGGTAGTCCCAGCCCAGCGCGGGATGCCGGCTCAGGTAGCCCCAGCCGTTGCGGTGCGCGTGGATGGGCAACACGCTGTGGCGGCGCAGTTCGTGCAAGCCGACCAGACCGACCGAGTTGAGGCTGAGCATGACGCAGGTGCCACCCTGGGCGTGCACGAAATCGTGGCGGCGCTTCATCTCGTCGAGTTCGCCCGTCAGGTTGAAGGCCACCATGACCTTGCGGCCCAACCGGTCGGCGCCCGCGTGCACCTCGTGCATCACGGCGCGCACGCGGTCTTCGAACGGGCAGTGCGGGCCACCGGCCTGCAGTTCGTCGTCCTTGATGAAGTCGATGCCGCCGTCGATCAGCTTGCGCGCCTCCAGCGCGGTCAGCTCGGGCGAGAGCCCCACACTGGGCTTGATGATGGAGCCGATCAGCGGGCCGCTGGCCACGCCCGCGAGGCGGCGCGTGCCCGCGATGCCGAAGGCCGGGCCGCGGTACACGGTGGAGAAAATGGGCGGGAGCTGCAGGTCGGTGATGCGCAGGCCCGAGACGCACTGCAGCTCAAACAGGTTGCCCGCCACGGTGGCCAAAACGTTGGGCAAGGAGATGCCCATGTTGTCGGTGGACCAGGAGAGTTCGAGCTGGCAACGGGTGAAGCGCGCACCGTCCTTGTATTTGCCGGGCAGGCTGGGCGTTGAGGCGTTGTCCAGCACGGTCAGACGCTCGACGCGCGCGCCGCTGCGCGCCTTGAGTTCGTCGGTCTCGTTGGCCAGCGCGAGAAAGGTGCCGCTGGACTGTTCGCCGGCGATGGTCTGGGCCGCGCGCTGCGGGTCTTCAGGGGTTTCGAGCCAGTAGCTGGCGTGGATGCGTTCAGACATGGTGGGCAGATCTCACTGTGGGCCGATGACCGGCTCGATGGCGGTGGCCTTCGGAAACACCGCGTCGCGCGCGGCCAGGGTGATGGAAGGCAGGTAGGTGATCAACATCAGGCAGCCGAGGATCACCAGCACAAAGGGCAGCAGGTGCCTGACGATCTGGTCCAGTGAGATCTTGGCCACGGTGCAGGCGGCAAACAGGTTCACGCCAAACGGCGGCGTGATCATGCCGAGGGCCAGATTGACCACCATGATGATGCCGAAGTGCACGGGATCGACGCCGAAGTGGATCGCGACGGGCACCAGGATCGGTGCCAGCACGATGATGGCCGCCGAGGTCTCGATGAACATGCCGATCACGAACAGCGCGGCGTTCACGCCCAGCAGAAACCATGCGGGGGATTGCAATATGTCGGTGAGCCAGACGCCGATGGCGTCCGGGATGCCGGCGCGCGTGATGAGGAAGGCGAAGAGGCCGGCGTTGGCGATGATGAACATGATCACCGCGCTGGAGATGACCGACTTGCGCAGCACCTTGCCCAGGTCCGACACCTTCAGCTCGCGGTGCACGAAGACACCGATCAGCAACGCGTAGAAGACCGCGATGACCGAGGCTTCGGTGGGCGTGAAGACACCGCCGTAGATGCCGCCGAGGATGATCACCGGCATCAGCAATGCCCAAGCCGCCTCCACGCTGGCGCGACCCAGGTTCAGGCGCCCGTCGCCATCGTTCTTGCCCAGGCCCTTGAACCGGCAATACAGGTGAACGAACAGCATCAGTGCGCCACCGATCAGCAGCCCCGGGCCCACACCCGCCACGAACAGCTCACCGATGGAGACCTCGGCCGACACGCCGAACAGGATCAGCGGAATGGATGGCGGGATGATCACGCCGAGCTCGGCGGATGTGGCCTGCAGCGATGCGGCGTAGCCGACCGGGTAGCCGTGCTTGACCAGGGCCGGAATCAGGATCGCACCGATGGCGAAGGTGGTGGCCACAGACGATCCGGACACAGCGGCAAAGATCATGCAGGTGAGCACGCAACTCATGGGCAGGCCGCCCTGCACACCGCCCACCAGCGACTTGGCAAAGTTGACCAAGCGCCTGGAAATGCCGCCGTTCTCCATCAGGTTGCCCGCCAGGATGAAGAACGGCACCGCCGCCAGCGGAAACTTGTCGATGGCGGTGAACATTTCCTTGGGCACCAGGATCAGCTTGGCGCTGTCAAACAGCGCGATCCCGAGGATGGCCGATCCGCCGATGGAGACCGCGATCGAGATGCTGAAGGCAAAGCCCAGCAGCATGGTCACAAGAAGGGTGATGGACATGGTGTTGCGTGGCTCCGGTCACTGGGCCGTGGCGAGTTCGTCGTTGTGGGGATCAAGGTGGTGCGCGATCACCGCCACGATGGCCAGCACGGCGGCGACCGGCAAGGCCGCGTAGGCCCAGGCCATGGAGATGTCGATGCTGGCAAAGGTCTGGAAACGGGTTCGCTCCACCAGGATGAAACCTTGCCAGGCGAGCACGGACAGGAAGGCCAGGCTGGTGGCACTGATGATGGATCGGATCACCGTTCGCCAGCGCCCCTTGGACACCCTGAGCATGAGGTCGACGGACACCAGCGACCCTTGGCGAAACGCCACGACCACACCCAGCGCCACCATCCAGATCAGCAGCCGCCGCATGAACTCTTCCGTCCATGACGACGGCTGTTCGAAGATGAAGCGGGCGGCGACCTGCCAGATGCCCAGGCAGGAAATCACCACCAGCAGCGCGCAGGCCAGGGCCAGGCTCAAACCGGTCAGTGCGCGGTCGAGCGAGAGGAACAGGGACTTCATGAGCGAGGACTCATCAACAGACTGCAGAGGCCAGCGAGGTCAACGACGCTCACCGACAGAAGGGGAGTCAGCCAGGGGCAGCGAGGGTCCGGCTCCGCCGGTCCCAGCTGCCGCCCCCCGGGGGGGGTGACGCGCCCAACGGGCCCGGCGCAGGGGGGCCTACCTCACCGACTGGATGGCGGCGATCTTGTCGGCGCCAAACTCCTTGGCGAAGTTGGCGTAGGCGGGTGCGACGGCCTTGCGGAAGCTCTCGCCGTTCACCTTTTCAACCACCTGCATGCCGTCTTTGCGCAGTTCGGCGATGCCGTTGGCCTCGTCGTCGTTGACCTTCTTGCGCTGCACCGTGGCTGCCGATTTTGCCGCGTCCTGGAACACCAGCTTGTCAGCGTCGGACAGCTTGCTCCAGATGGCGGGCGTGAGCACCAGCACGGCGGGTGAATACACGTGGTTGGTGAGAGAAAGGTGCTTCTGGACCTGCGAAAGCTTGTTGGACAGGATCACCGGGATCGGGTTTTCCTGACCGTCCACAGTGCCCTGCTGCAATGCGGTAAACACCTCGGGCCAGGCCATGGGTGTGGGGAGGATGCCGAAGGTTTTGTAGCCTTCCATGTGCACCTTGTTTTCCATGGTGCGCAGCTTCAGGCCCTTGGCGTCGTCGGCGTTGTTGATGGCGCGCTTGCTGTTGGTGATGTGGCGGAAGCCGTTTTCGGTCCACGCCAGGCCGACGATGCCTTTGGCCGTCATCTTCTTGAGCAGGTCCTGGCCGATGGGACCGTCCATTACCTTGCGCGCATGGTCGTAGTCGCGGAACAGGAAGGGAATGTCGACGATCTTGGTCTCGGGCACGAAATTGCCCAGCGCGCCGGTGGACACGTTGGCCACGTCCTGCGTACCGAGCTGCACGGCCTCGATCATTTCTCGCTCACCGCCCAGCGCGTTGTTGGGGAACTGCTGGCACTTGTAGCGCCCCTGCGTGCCTTTTTCGATGCCGTCGCAGAACGCGACGGCGCCCATGCCGTAGTGGGAATTGAGCGCGTTGGAATAGCCGATCTTTAGGGTGGTCTGGGCTTGAGCGGCCATGCCCACGAGTAGCGTGGCAGCGGCGAGGGTCAGTTGGGTTTTTTTCATGTTGTCTCCTGGTCAGGTGGATGGGTGATGAGGTTATGGCAACCGGGTCAGGTGATGCGCTCAATGCTTTCAGCAATCTCTTCGCGGTCGAAGATTTTTTTCCAGTCATCGCGCATGAGTCGGGGCTTGCCGTTGACGATGGCCTTGTTGCAGGCATCGGAGAACTGGCCCGGGATCTGTTTGAAGATCACGGCGCTCAGGATCGTCATGTGACCGAGCAGGAAATCGCGGGCGGCTTCGGCGGGCACGCCACGGGACACGACCTCGTCCATGGCCTCGCGCATCACGTCGAGCAGGGTCGCGCACACGGTCTCGGACAGCCCCGGCTCCAGCAAAGCCATCTGTTCGACGGTCACGCGATAGGCCTTCTGGATCGGCTGGTAGATCGTCTTGGCGATGTCTTCACCCAGGGTGAAGGCCTCATCCGGCCCTTGCATAAGCGCGCTGACGATGGACTGCGGTGCGGCCACACCGCCGAAGTAGTCGGGGGCGCCTTCGACGTGCACCATGGGGTGGAAGATCGACGGGTGGCAGGGATGGGCCACGAAGTACACCAGGTCGGGCCGGTTGGGCAGGTGACCCGCAAACGGCGCGGCCGCGTCCAGTGTCATCACCATGGTGCCTGCCTTCAGCTGCGGCGCGATCTCGGCCGACAGCTTGCCGATCAGCGTGTCGGGCACCGCCAGGATGACCACGTCCACGTCCGCCAGCGCCTGCGCCACCGGCACGCAGTCCACGCCCACCTCGTCACGCAGACGCTGGCGGCCCACCTCGCCGGGCTCGACGTGGCGCACGTCGTATGCGGAACCCTTGAGGTTCTGGGACAGGCGCACGCCCATCTTGCCGCCCGCTCCAAACAGGGCAATGTTCACGGTCATTGATTTCTCCATCGGGTTGACACCCGCCCAGTCGGTTGGGCGAATCTCGGCGCCCATCGCGTCGAGTTGGTGTGATGGTATGACGACATGATCACCACATCTAAAGGGTTAACCCGAATCGCCGACGAACGGTCTTGGCAGTGTTTGACCCCGCGCGCTGCCGCTGCTGCGATGGACTGTGGTGTTTATGGGTCGCATCCATTAAACTTTAGTAATTAAGCAATTACTTTAATCAGAACCTCCCATGACATGAACACGCCGAAACAATCCACAGAGCTGCGCCAGGCCAGTCTGGTGGCCGCGGCGCTGGCGCTGGCCGCCGTGCGCAGCCCGGCCGAGGTGACCACCGCCGCGCTGGCGCAGGCGGTGGGCATCACGCAGGGCGCGGTGTTCCGCCATTTCGAGAGCAAGGAAGCGATCTGGCTGGCCGTGATCGACTTCGCGCACCAGGACCTGCTGGCCCGCCTGCACGCGGCGGCCGCCGCGCAGGTGCAGCCGCTGGCGGCGCTGCGCGCGGTGTTCATGGCGCATGTGGATTTCGTGGTCGAGCAGCCGGGCGTGCCGCGGGTGATTTTTCAGGAGCTGCAGCACCCCGAGGACACGCCGCTCAAGGCGCGCGTGCGTCGGCTGATGCAGGCCTACCGCACGCTGCTCACCGGCCTGCTGCAGCGGGCGCAGGCCGCGCAGCTGCTGGCGACGGGCACCGACCTGCAGGCGGCGGCGGTGCTGTTCATCGGATCGGTGCAGGGGCTGGTGATGCAGTCGCTGCTGAGCGGCCAGGTGGGCGCGATGCGCTCACTGGCACCGGCCGTTTTTGACCTTTTCCAACAAGCCATTGCCGCGCCGCCCACCCGGGCCCGGCGCACCCAGGAGACCACCCCATGAAGATGAACCCCCAACTCTCGCGCCGGCTGCTGCTGGGCGGCCTGGCCGTGGCGCTGCTCGCGGCGCTGGCCTGGGTGGCGCTGCGAACCGGGCCGCTGGCGCCCACCAAGGTGCAGGTGACCGAGGTGAAAAAAGGCAGCGTGAGCCCGGCCATCTTCGGCATTGGCCAGGTGGAGGCACAGCGCAGCTGGATGGTCGGGCCGACGGTGGCCGGGCGCGTGCTGGGCGTGCAGGTGGACGTGGGCCAGACGGTGCAGCCGGGCCAGCCACTGGCCGAGATGGACCCGGTGGACCTGGACCAGCGGCTGGCCGCGCTGGACGCCTCGCTCGCCCGCGCGCAGAGCGCGCAGCAGGCGTCGGGCGCGCAGGTGGTCGATGCGCAGGCACGGCGCGCGCTGGCGGCGGCGAACCTGAAGCGCAATGAAGACCTGGCGCGGCAGAACTTCATCAGCGCCGGGGCGCTGGAAGCGCGCTCGCAGGAGGTGGCCTCGGCCAACGCAGGCGTGGCGGCTGCGCAGGCCAACCTGGGCGGCACGGCGCAGGACATCACCCGCCTGCGCGCTGAGCGCGCGGCGCTGGCGCAGCAGCGCGGCAACCTCAGGCTGGTGGCGCCCGCCGCGGCGGTGGTGACCGCACGCGACGCCGAAGCCGGCACCACGGTGGTGGCGGGCCAGGCGGTGCTGCGGCTGATGGACCCGGCCAGCCTGTGGGTGAAGCTGCGTGTGGACCAGGGCCGGTCCGCCGGGCTGGTGCCGGGGTTGGCGGCGCGCATCACGCTGCGCTCGCGCCCGGGCGACGCGCTGGCCGGCAAGGTGGCGCGCGTGGAGCCGCTAGCCGACAGCGTGACCGAAGAACGGCTGGCGATGGTGGCGTTTGACGCGCTGCCCGCGGGCGTGTCGGTGGGCGAGATGGCCGAGGTGACTTTGCAGCTGCCAGCCACGGCCGAGAGCCTGCTGCTGCCGAACGCGGCGGTGGTGCAGCACGAGGGCCAGACCGGCGTGTGGCGCCTCAAGGACGGCGCGCTGGCCTTCGTGCCGGTGACGCTGGGCGTGCAGGGCCTGGACGGCACGGTGCAGGTGATCACCGGTCTGGATGAAGGCGACACGGTGGTGCTCTACAGCCAGACCGCGCTGAAAGCCAACGCACGCATCGCGGTGGTGGAGCTGCTGCTGCCCACGGGAGCCAAAAAGTGATCAGCCTGGCGGGTCGCGACATCCTGCACGGCTGGAGCAAGTACGTGCTGACCGGGCTGGGCCTGGGGCTGCTGATCGGCGTGACGTTGACCATGGCGGGCGTGTACCGCGGCATGGTGGACGACGCGCACGCGCTGCTGACGAACAGCCGCGCCGACCTGTGGGTGGTGCAGAAAGACACACAGGGACCCTACGCCGAGTCGTCGAGCATCAAGGACGACGTGGTGCGCAGCGTGCGCGGCATGCCGGGCGTGGCCGCGGCGGCCAACGTGGCCTACCTGACCATGCAGGTGCAGAAAGACGGGCAGGACCAGCGGGTGATGGTGGTGGGCATGGAGCCGGGCATGCCCGGCGCGCCGGGCTACCTGGTGGCGGGTCGGCACATCACGCGCAACCACTACGAGGCGGTGGCCGATGTGAAGACCGGCTTTGCGCTGGGCGATGTGGTGCGCATCCGCCGCCACGACTACGCGGTGGTCGGGCTGACGCGGCGCATGGTGTCGTCGGGCGGCGACCCGATGCTGTTCGTGCCGATGAAGGACGCGCAGGAAACACAGTTCCTGAAAGACAACGACGCCATCGTCAACGACCGCGCACGCACCGCCGCCAACCCGGCCTTCAACCGCCCGGGCAGCCCCGGCCTGCTGGACGCGGTGCAGGCCCTGCAGACCAGCAGCCGCAATGTGAACGCGGTGCTGGTGCAGATCGCGCCCGGGTTCAACCCCGAGCAGGTGGCCGAGCCGATACGGCGCTGGAAGCACCTGAGCGTGTACACGCGCGACGGCATGGAAGACATCCTGGTGGTGAAGCTGATCGCCAACTCGGCGAAGCAGATCGGCATGTTCCTCGTGATCCTGGCCATCGTGAGCGCGGCCATCGTGGCCTTCATCATCTACACCATGACCATGGGCAAACTGCGCGAGATCGCGGTGCTCAAGCTCATCGGCACGCGCGACCGCACCATCGCCGGCATGATCCTGCAGCAGGCGCTGGGCCTGGGCCTGATCGGTTTTGCGGTGGGCAAGGTGGCGGCCACGGTGTGGGGACCTGCGTTCCCGAAATACGTGCTGCTGCTGCCGGGCGACGCGGTCACCGGCCTGATCGTCACCTTGATCATCTGCGCGCTGGCCAGCACACTGGCGATCCGCGTGGCGCTCAAGGTGGACCCCGGCGCAGCGATCGGATGAACAACATGAACCACCCCACTCCAGGCGGCATCCTGATCGAAGGCCTGCGCAAGGTCTATGGCCACGGCGACACGGCCGTGGAGGCGCTGAAACACGTGAACATGCAGGTGGCACCCGGCGAGGTGGTGGGCCTGGTCGGGCCCTCGGGTTCGGGCAAGAGCACGCTGCTCAAATGCCTGGGCGCGATCATCGAGCCCACCAGCGGCAAGATGACCCTGGGCAACGAAGTGATCTACGACAACGGCTGGAAAGTGAAAGACCTGCGCGCGCTGCGGCGCGACCGCATCGGCTTCGTGTTCCAGGCGCCGTACCTGATCCCGTTCCTGGACGTGACCGACAACGTGGCGCTGCTGCCGATGCTGGCGGGCTTGCCCAATGCGAAGGCACGGGAACGCGCGCTGGAGCTGCTGACGGCGCTGGACGTGCAGCACCGCGCCAGGGCCGAGCCCTCGCAGCTCTCGGGCGGGGAGCAGCAGCGCGTGTCGATTGCCCGCGCGCTGGCGAACAAGCCGCCGGTGATTCTGGCCGACGAGCCCACCGCGCCGCTGGACAGCGAGCGCGCGCTGGCGGTGATGCGCATCCTGAACCAGATGGCGCGCCAAGCCCACACGGCGATCATCGTGGTGACGCACGACGAGAAGATCATCCCCACCTTCAAGCGGATCTATCACATCCGCGACGGACAGACGGTGGAGGAAGCGGGCGAAGGACGGGCGCTGGAAGAAGAAGACGCGCGCGCCTGACCGGTGTGCAGGGAGCACCGATGAGCGACCCGGCCGGGCGCTACCATCGCAGCATGCAATTCTTTGATTCCAGAACCACGCGCGCTGCCCTGCCCTTTGACCGCCTGATCGCCACGCTGCGCGAGCGCTTCGCGGGCGGCAGCGAAGTGCCGCACCGCCATGTGCACGAAATCACCAGCCCGGCCGGCGAAGGCGCGGGCGACCTCGCCAGCCGGCGCATGACCTCGCTGATCATGCCGGCCTGGCTGCCCGGCAAGTACTACGGCGTGAAGATCGTCAACATCGCGCCCGGCAACGCCAAACGCGGCCTGCCCGGCCTGCACAGCAGCTACCTGCTGTTCGACGCGCGCACCGGCGTGCCGCTGGCGCAGGTGGACGGCGACGAGATCACGCAACGCCGCACGGCGGCGGCTTCGGCGCTGGCGGCGTCCTACCTGGCGCGCGCCGACGCCAAGCACCTGCTGGTGGTGGGCGCGGGCCGCGTGGCGCAGCTGCTGCCCGCCGCCTTCCGCGCGGTGCGCCCGATCGAACGCGTGACGGTGTGGGCGCGCCGCCCCGCCGAGGCGCAGGCCATGGCCGCGCGGGTGCGTGAGGCGGGTCTGCCGGCTTTTGCCAGCACCGACCTGGCCGCCGCCTGCGGCGAGGCCGACATCGTGAGCTGCGCGACACTGTCCACCGAGCCGCTGGTGCGCGGCGCCTGGCTCGCACCCGGTTCGCACCTGGATCTGATCGGCGGTTTCACGCCCGCCATGCGCGAGGCCGACGACGCCTGCTTCGAAGACGCCCGCGTGTTCGTTGACACCGACGAGGCGCTGCAGAAAAGCGGTGACCTGCTGGTGCCGATGCAGCACGGCGTGCTGCGCGCCGACGATGTGCGCGGCACGCTGACCACGCTGTCCAAGGGCGTGGCCACCGGCCGCAAGACCGAGCAGGAGCGCACGGTGTTCAAGTCGGTCGGCACGGCGCTGGAAGACCTGGCCGCGGCGGTGCTGGTCTACGAATCGGCGCAGGGCTGAACCTCAGTCACCGCTGTCCAGCGGCGCCAGCGGCACTTTCGACGCCGCCAGCATGCGGCCGGCCTGCGCCTGCAAGGCCTCGATCACCTCGTCGAGTTGCTGGCGCTGCAGCGCCGACAGGCTGGACACCAGTTCGCGGTTGATCGCCATCACGCGCGGCAGGATCTGCCCGTAAACACGCCGGCCTTCGTCGGTCAGGAACACATGCACCTCGCGCCGGTCCGACGGACGCGGCTGGCGCGTGATCAGTTTCTTGGCCGCCAGCGAGGTGAGCGCGCGCGAGGTGCGGGCGCGGTCCAGCATGGCGTGCTCGGCCAGCACGGAAGACAACACGCCTTCGTGCTCGTTCAGCACCGACAGCACGCGCCACTCGCGCCGCGTGATGCCGAAAGTGCTCTCGCACAGCTGCACCACCAGCGGGCCAGCGGTGCTCTGGATGCGGTGGAGCCGGTACAGCAGCAGATCGCCCTGCCGCTGCGGATCGCTGACCCGGTCGGAAAGATGCATGGTCACAGTCTCAGGGAAAACACCGGGAATGATTGATTTCTGCAATTGATTGTGAATGCCTAGCATCTCGCCTTGCAGCGGGGAAACACCCGTTTGACGCACATCAATCAGGAGACAAGCATGCAACGACGCAAGTTCACCGCCAGCGCACTGGCCCTCGCTGCCACGGCCGCCGTGGCCCTCCCCGCCCTCGCGCAGACCCCGGCGCCGCCGTTGAAGATCGTGGTCGGCTTCCCGCCCGGCGGCTCGGCGGACCTGCTGGCGCGGCTGCTGGCCGAGGGGCTGAAGAACGACTTCTCCTCGGTGATCGTGGAGAACAAACCCGGCGCGGGCGGGCGCATCGCGCTCGGCCACGTCAAGCGCGCACCGGCCGACGGCCAGACGGTGGTGCTGCTGCCGAGCGGGCCGATGGTGCTGTTCCCGCACGTCTACAAAAAGCTGGACTACGACGCGGTGACGGACTTCACGCCGATCTCGCTGCTGGCACATTTCCAGTTCAGCGTGGTGGCCGGTCCGTCGGCGGGCGTGAAGAACGTGGCCGAGATGCTGGCCAAGGCCAAGGCGGCGCCGGGCAAAAGCACCTACGGCACACCCGGCCAGGGCACGCTGCCGCACTTCATGGGTGTGATGTTCGGCCAGAAGGCGGGCGCCGAGCTGACGCACGTGCCGTTCCAGGGCGGTGGCCCGGCCAACACGGCGCTGCTGGGTGGCCACATCGACTACAAGTTCGACGTGGTGACCGAAACCGCCGAGCTGCACCGCGCGGGCAAGGTGCGCATCATCGCCGTGACCGGCGCCCAACGCGACCCGCAGGTGCCCGAGGTGCCCACGCTCAAGGAACAGGGCGTGGACATGGAGGCCACCGCCTGGTTCGCCATGTACGGCCCGGCCGGCCTGAAGCCCGAGGTGCGCGACATGCTGAGCGCCGCTGTGGCCAAGGCCGTGCGCACGCCAGCGCTGAAAACCCGGCTGCTGGAACAGGGCTACGAACCGGTGGGCTCCACGCCCGCCGAGCTGGCCGCTGCCCAGAAAACCGACCTGCAACGCTGGGCTGGCCCGATCAAGGCCACCGGCATCCAACTGGACTGACCATTCCGATGAAGACTTCGAACCCCGCACGCCGCACCACCCTCGCCGCCCTGGCCCTGAGCGCCGCTCTGGGCGCGGTCCTGGGCACCGCGCAGGCGCAGGACGCCTACCCCACCAAGCCGGTGAAGTTCATCAACAACTTCCCGCCCGGTGGTCCGTCCGACATCCTGGCGCGCTCGGTGGCGGCCACGCTGCAGGAAACGCTCAAGCAGCCCTTCGTGGTGGAGAACAAGGCCGGCGCGGCCGGCAACATCGGCGCCGACCAGGTGGCCAAGAGCCCGGCCGACGGCTACACGGTGCTGTTCGGCATCGACACCACGTTCACCATCAACCCGCACCTGTACCCGGCCATGCCGTTCAAGCCCACCGACCTCAAGCCGGTGGTGATCATGGCGTCGTCGGGTCTGCTGCTGGGCGTGAACCCGGGCACCGGCATCAAGAGCTTTGGCGACCTGCTGAGCCAGGGGCGCGCCAGGAGCCTGAACTTCAGCTCGGCCGGCAACGGCAGCCCGGGCCACCTGGCCGCCGCGATGCTGGGCAACAGCACGCCGGTCAAGACCACGCACATCCCCTACCGCGGCAACACGCCGGCCGTGACGGCCGTGCTGAGCGGCGAGGTGGACGGCGGCATCCTGGCCACGCCAGGCATGCTGCCGCATGTGCAGAGCGGCAAGATCACCGCGCTGGCCGTCACGAGTGCGCGGCGTTCCCGGCTGGCGCCACAGTTGCCCACCGTGGCCGAGCTGGGTCTCAAGAGCCTGGAGCAGGAAGTGCTGTACCTGGTGATGGTGCCGGCGGCCACGCCCGACGCGGTGGTTCAGGTGCTGCAGCGCGGCATCATTGACGCGTTCAAGCGGCCCGACATGCAGGCACGACTCAACGCCCTGGACCTGTTTCCCGAAGGCCTGACCGGCGCCGCCGCTGCCCAGCGCATGGCCAGCCTGTCTGCGCGCTACGGCCAGGTGGTGCGCGCCACGGGCATCACCTCGAATTGACGCCCCCATGAGTCGCCCCAACATCATCTACATCGTCAGCGACGACCTGGGCTACGCCGACCTCGGCTGCTACGGCGGCCGCGAAGGGCCCGATGGTCCGGTGTCGCCGAACATCGACGCGCTCGCTGCTGGTGGCCTGAAGCTCACCGAGGGTTACGCCAACTCGCCGGTGTGTTCGCCCACGCGCTTCGCCATGATCACCATGCGCTACCAGTACCGCCTGCGCGGCGCGCTGGAAGAGCCCATCAACAGCCGCAGCAAGGGCAGCGCGACGCTGGGCCTGCCGCCCGAGATGCCCACCCTGCCCTCACTGCTGAAAGACGCGGGCTACCGCACCGCGCTGATCGGCAAGTGGCACCTGGGCTACCCGCCGCATTTCGGCCCGCTGCGCTCGGGCTATGAAGAGTTCTTCGGCATCATGGCCGGCGGCGTGGACTACTTCACCCACTGCTCGTCCAGCGGTGACCACGACCTGTACATCAATGACGACACCCACAAGGAAGTGGGTTACCTGACCGATGTGTTCTCGAACAAGGCGGTCGAGCATGTGAGGGCGCGTGCGGCCGAGGCGCGCGACGGCACGCCTTTCTTCCTGAGCCTGCACTACACCGCGCCGCACTGGCCCTGGGAGACGCGCGACGACGCGCACGTGGCACCCGAGGTGGCGGCCAACCTGTTCCACCTGGACGGCGGCAACGTGAACGCCTACCGCCGCATGATCCACCACATGGACGAAGGCATCGGCTGGATCACGGCCGCGCTGCGCGAAGAAGGCCTGCTGGAGAACACGCTGATCGTCTTCACCAGCGACAACGGCGGCGAGCGCTTTTCCGACAACTGGCCGCTGGTGGGCGGCAAGATGGACCTGACCGAGGGTGGCATCCGCGTGCCCTGGGTTGCGCACTGGCCCGCGACCATCCCTGCCGGCAGCGTGAGCGAACAGCACGCCATGACCATGGACTGGTCCGCCACCCTGCTCGCGCTCGGTGGCGGCCAGCCGCACCCCGATTACCCGCTCGACGGCGTGTCGCTCGAAGCCCTGCTGCGCGATCCGGCGCAGCGTTTCGAGCGACCCATGCACTGGCGCATGAACCACCGCGGCCAGCGCGCGCTGCGCGAGGGCGACTGGAAGTACCTGATGGTGGACGGCCACGAGTACCTGTTCAACATCCCGGCCGACGCGCGCGAGCGCGCCAACCTGGCGAAGCGTGAGCCCGTGCGGCTGGCGCGCCTGCGCGATCAGTGGCTGGCCTGGGACGCGACCATGCCACCGATCCCGGCGGACGCGACGGTGAGCCTGGGCTACGGCGCGAAAGACATGCCCCAGCGCTGAGGCGCCTGCACCTGCGCCTGCACGCAGGCTGCGTGATGACCTCGCCCGGTGGTGCCACGGGGAAAACCACATTACCCATATGGGCTACCCGTCATCACCCTTCGCGGTGATAGACGGGCCGTGCGTCCTCTTGAAGAATCAAGCTCCATGCGGTGCCCAAAGGCCGTCAAAAAACACTGGAGACAATGATGGAATTCAACAAGGAATTTGACGCCTCGGGCCTGGCCTGCCCGATGCCGATCGTCAAGACCAAGAAGGCATTGGCGGACATGGTCAGCGGACAGATCCTGCGCGTGGTGGCGACCGACCCCGGCTCGGTGTGCGACATGGCCGCGTTCGCCGAACAGACGGGCAATGCCTTGCTCGAACAGAGCAGCGAAAACAGCAAGTTCGTGTTCTACCTCAAGAAGGCCTGAACCCCCTCGCGCCTTTTCCCCACGCCGGAGACACGCAACGTGGCAAGCAAAAAAATGGCGTTGATCGCCACCAAGGGCACGCTGGACATGGCCTACCCGCCGTTCATCCTGGCGTCCACCGCAGCCTCACTGGGCTGGGATGTCCAGATCTTCTTCACCTTCTACGGCCTGCAGCTGCTGCGCAAGAGCCTCGACGGCGTGCAGATCAGCCCGCTGGCGAACCCCGCCATGCCGATGCCCATACCCATGCCGGTGATGGTGCAGATGCTGCCGGGCATGGAAGCGATGGCCACGATGATGATGAAGAAGAAGATGAAGTCCAAGGGCGTGGCCTCGCTGCAGGAACTGCGTGACGTCTGCCTGGAGCTGGAGGTCAAGTTCGTTGCCTGCCAGATGACGGTGGACCTGTTCGAGTTCGAGACCAGCGAGTTCATCAAGGACGTCGAATACGGCGGCGCCGCGACCTTCATGAAGTTCGCCGGTGAATCGGATGTCTGCCTGTTCATCTGACACCCCGCCCGGCGGGTAGCCACCGGCAGCGGACGCCCTCGCGCGGGCCGTCCGCAGAGAACCAGGCCACCAGCCTGGACCGCATCAACAAGACAGAGGCCTGCGATGAAGCATTTCATTCTGTGGTGCGTTGTGCTGTGCTCGTCACAAGCCTGTCTGGCGCTGGAACCGTATGTGCAGGGCGACAAGGTGCCCGGCCCGGACCTGTCGGCGCAGCTCGATCAGGTGGACAGGAAGCTGCAGGCCGCGGGCTTCACGGTGGTGGGTCGCCACACCCCGCCCGGTCTGCCGGGCCACGCCAGCCTGGTGGTCACCGACCCCGACATGCTCGCCGCCGTGCGCAGCCTTGGCGGTCCGGCCATCGTGGCCGCAGCCATCCGCGTGGGCCTGCAGAGCGACGGCACGCTGAGCTACATGAACCCCGAATACTGGTACCGCGCCTACCTGCGCGGCCAGTATCCGGCCGCGCAGGCCGCAGCGCAATCGGTGCAACTGCGGTTGGCCAGGACCCTGGGTGCGGGGCCCGGTTTCGGCGGCAACGTGCCCGATGGCGATCTGGCGAACTACCGCTACATGTTCGGTATGGAGCGTTTTGATTCCGCCAACAGCCTGCTCGCCACGCACGCCAGTTTCGAAGAAGCGCTCAAGGCGGTGCAGGACAACCTGTCCCAAGGGGTGGGCGCCACCCGGCGGGTGTACGAGGTGGTGATGCCAGGCAACAAGACCGCGGTGTTCGGCGTCGCGATGAACGACCCGGGCGACGGCGAGGGCTGGTGGGTCAACAAGATCGGCGCGGGCCACATGGCGGGCCTGCCCTACGAGGTTTTCATCGTGGACAACAAGGTCTATGCGCTGTACGCCCGCTACCGCATCGCACTGGCGTGGCCGGCACTGGGCATGGGCCAGTTCATGCGCATCGTCAACGCGCCCGAAGCCATTCGCAACACGCTCACCCGCGTCGCGGGGGGCACTGCCCACTGATCGGTCTTTCACTGAAATGGAGTCCAACTCATGAGCGAAGGAATGAACCAGTCGATGCTGGTGGTCTGGGGCGGTTTTGTCCTGGCCTTCATTTTTGGCGTGGTCGCCAACAAGACCAATTTCTGTACCATGGGCGCGATCTCGGACGTGGTCAACATGGAGCACTGGGGGCGCATGCGCATGTGGCTGCTGACCATCGCCGTGGCGATGATCGGGGCCAACCTGCTTTACTACTTCGGCCTGATCGACCTCTCGAAATCGGTCTACCAGCGGCCCGTGCTGCCCTGGCTGTCCTTGCTGCTGGGCGGCGCCCTGTTCGGCGTGGGCATGACGATCGCCGCGGGCTGCACCAACAAGAACCTGGTGCGTGTGGGTGGTGGCAGTCTGCGGTCTGTGGTGGTGCTGACGGTGCTGGCGATCTCGGCCTACATGACGCTCAAGGGCCTGTTTGGCCAGTGGCGCACCAGCTTCCTCGACCCGGTCGCGGTGGACCTGTCGCAATGGGGGTTCAGCGCCCAGGGCCTGCCGCAGGTGCTGGCCAAACTGACCGGTCTGCCGGACAAGACGGCGCTGCTGGTCACGCTGAGCGTGGTGGGTCTGGGCCTGCTGGTGTTCGTGTTCAAGGACAAGCGCTTCCGCAGCAACCCGTCGCACGTGTTCGGCGCGGTGGTGCTGGGCCTGCTGGTCGTGGCGGCCTGGTACCTGACCGGCCATCTCGGCCACGGCGAAGACCCCGAAACCATGGAGACGGTGTACTTCGCCACCAACACGCGCACGCTGGAGTCCATGAGCTTCGTCGCCCCGGTGGCCTACAACCTGGAAATGCTGATGCTGTGGACCGACAAGTCGCTGCGCATGACCTTCGGCATTGCCTCGGCCATCGGTGTGGTGCTCGGGTCGTTCGCCTACGCCATCAGCACGCGGCAGTTTCGCTGGGAAGGTTTTGCCTCGATGGAAGACCTGCGCACCCAGCTCATCGGCGCGGTGCTGATGGGCTTTGGTGGTGTCACGGCGATGGGCTGCACGATCGGGCAGGGCCTGTCGGGTATCTCCACACTGGCCATCGGGTCCTTCCTGGCGCTGACGGGCATTGTGGGCGGGGCCGTGGCCACGATGAAGTGGCAGCAGCGCTGAATCCATTGAGCCCCCGAGTGGCCCGGCGCCGGACTCATCCGCTCACGGGTTTGTTCGCACGGCGCCGCGGCTGCCAGGCCACGATCTGCGCGACGATGTGCTCCCAGGGCAGTTGCACCAGACTGCCATGTTTCACCTGGGCCTGCATCACCATGCGGTGCACATCGGGCTGCGGGGCGTCCAGCACCTGCTGCAGTCCCCGCAGGCCCCCGCAGTGCAGGCGCATGCCGGTGCCATGGGTGAGCGGTGCGCCCGGTGGCAGCTTCAGCGGAAAGGTGGCCCGCTCCACAATCAGGCGCTCCAGCGTTTCACAGTTCAGGTGGGCCGGGGCCAGGCCGCAAGCCAGCACCTCGCGCTCGGCCACCGAGTGCCGCACCGCCAGCTCGCACACGGCCTGACGCGCCAGCAACGCCGCCTTGAACACGCAGGGCAGGCGGTTGACCTCGGCCTGGGTGCGGCGGTAGGCGGCCTCGTCGACCATGACCGGCCCCGCGTGGTTATTCTTCGCCCGGGTGCCCGGGTTCGCGCACCTGGCACAGCAGCTCTTCGGCCTGCCACTCGTTCTCGGCAAAGATCACCTTCACCTTGTCGGGGGTGTCTGGCGGCAGCGCGGCACGCAGCGTCTTGGCCTGACCGGAGGCTGCGGCGAAGGCGCCGTGTTCTTCCAGTTTGTCGAGCTGGCCGAAAGGTTTGACGCGGTAGATGTAGTACGGCACGGGGGTTCCTCAGACGTAGCGTTTGCTGGCGCGGCGCCGACCGGGCAGCGCCTTCTGGATGATCACACCGCGCACCGCCGACAGATCCGGCAACGGCCGGTCGGCGAAGGCCGGATTCAGCGCGTGCAGCGTCCAGCCGTTCGCCTGCTGGCAGAGCTGGCGGAAGATCCACTCGCCGTCATGCTGGGCCAGCACGAAACTGCCGTCGCGCAGCAGGCCCTCGGGCTCGATGAGGATGATTTCGCCCTCCAGGAATTCGGGCTCCATGCTGGTGCCGAGCACGCGCAGGGCAAAGGCCTCACTACCGCTGCAGGCGGACTCCGCGTGCAAGGACTCGCTCACTGGACTACCCTCCGTGCTGCGCACTGCGGGGCTGAGCGCCTTCGGAACGGCCGGGCGGCGCTCATGCCATCTCCCCCACCGGCTCGGCCAGCATCAGGGTGAGGATCTGCGCCGCCGGCACGCCGGCGGCGCGCAGTTCGGCATCGAGCGCCTCCACGAAGGCCGCCGGTCCGGCGAGGTAGAAGTCGCAGTCGATTTCGAACAGGTCGGCACGCATGGCGCGGGCCAGCTGCAGCGCGCCAAAGGTCACGTCTGGCTCGGCCAGCAGCTCGTATTCGAACGGGTCCAGGGCCTCCGACCAGGCGCGGCACTGGTTGGCCAGGAAGTGCCCGTCCGGCCGCGTGGCGAGCCAGAACAGCGAGAGCGAAGGCGCGTTGTCGAGCGCCAGGGCGTGTTCGATCAGGCTCTTGACCGGCGCAAAGCCAGTGTCGCAGGCGGCGAAGACCAGCGGCCGGGCGCTGTCGGCCAGCACGAAGTCCCCCACCGGCCCCCACACCGTGACGCTGTCGCCGGGCTGGATGCCGTCGGAAAACAGCTGGCGCGCAAACGGGTCCCGTGCATGGCGCTCGATGAAGAAGTGCAGGTTGCGGTCGTCGCACGGGCAGCTGGCAATCGGGTACAGGGCGTGCACGTCGCTGCCGTCCGTGCGGTTCAGGCCCAGCGTCACCGACTGACCCGCCAGGAAGCGCAGACGGTGGCTGCGTGGCGTCTGCAGGTGCAGCAGCCGTGTGCCCGGCGCCAGCGGCGTGACGGCGCGCACGGTGGTCACGATCTGCTGCTGCGGGATGTCCTGCGGACCGCTGGCCTCCAGCAGTTCCAGCGTCAGTTCGCTGCTGGCCGCGGTGTGCGCACACGCCAGCGTGTAGCCCTGCGCGCGCTCGGCCTCGGACAGCGGGTAGTCGCAGGGCTGGGTGCGCGCCACCTCGCCCGAGATCACGCGCACCTTGCACATGCCACAGGTGCCGTTGCCGCAGCCGTAGTTGAGCTTGAGGCCGGCGAGCAGGCCGGCCTGCAACAGGGTGGCGTGCCCCTCGACACAGAACTGGTGTCCGCTGGGGCGCACAGTCACCTGGGCTGTCATCACTTTGAGCATGTCGTCCATCACCGTGAGCAGGTCGGCCTGTTCGGTCGCGAGCGCCTGCGCCAGACCCTGGTCGACAAAATCCTGCAGTTCCGACAACGCCAGCGGCGTGGCGCCGTCGTCCTGCAGGGCATGGATGCGCGCCTGCAGCGCAATCACCAGCGCGTGGTAGCGCTGCAGCCACCGCCGCACGTCGGCCAGCTCCTGCGTCTGGTGGAAGAGCCGCTGCGCGAGCACCTCCTGGCTGGGCAGCAGCCGCTCGCGCAGGCGCTTGCCGAAGGCCTCGTCGCGGATGTGGGCCACCCGCTCCAGCAGGCCGGATTCTTCGAGTTGCACGCCGGGGTACAGCCGCAGCAGCTCGTCGGTGGACACCAGGCCCTCGGTCAGCACCATCGCGCCCGAGCGCACCTGCTGCTGCAGCGTGCCCCGCGACACGCCCACGAGCTGGGCGGCGCGCCAGATGGTCAGCCAGTGGCTCATGAAAATACCTCGCCCAACGGGCTGCGGTACGAGCTGGCTTGGAAACGGCCCGGCGCTGCGCTCATACCAACAGCTCCGGTTGGTCCACCCGAGGCACAGGGCGATGGGGCACTGGTGGCGCACCAACACGGTCGAGGAAACGCGCCCGGTACAGCAGGCGCGGGCACTGCGGGTCGTCGGTGAAAGCGCTGCGCTCGTGCGGCACGTTGTTGCAGACGAGGCCCATGCCCGGCTGCAGCCGCAGGCGAAAGATCCAGGGCGCGTCGCTGGACAGCCACTGCTCCAGGAAGGCGACCGCCGCGCGCGTGTCGGGTTCGTCCTTCCAGGCGATGCTGCGCGTGCGCGCGGTGTAGCGCATGTGCAGCGCGTGGCCTCCGCCAAGGCCCGGCAACACGCTGAAAACCGGGCCGCTCTGCGCGGGGCGGGCCACGCCGTGGTCGTCGGCCCGCTCTGGGATGGTCATGGCGTCCGGCGCCATGAGTGCGCGCACCCACGCGGGGTTGGCGTCGCGCAGCGCGATGTAGACCCGGTCGTGGTCCACCAGCCCGCTGATGCCGCCAACGCCTGCCGCTCGCACGCAATGCAGGACCATGCCCTCGATACGGCGCGACTGCGGGTGGTAGTAGCCGTCGGTGTGCCAGCGGATGGGCTTGTCGGTGTAGGGGATGAAGTCGGCGCGGGCGCCAGGCCGCTGCGTCGACACTGCTATCGGCGAAATGCCGTCTTCGTCGGCCAGCCAGTTGGCGTCGAGCCGGTGCAGGCCCAGCTGCGCCCCGAGCAGGCGCGGCAACGACTTGTCTTCATCGACAACCGGGCTGCGGTAGACCACCATGTTGGCGAGCGCGCAGGTGTGCAGCAGCGCCGAACGCTCGTCGTCGCTCAGGCGACGCGGATCGGCCACGTCGACGATCAGGTCTTCCACGCACGTGGGTTGAGTGGCCAGTTTGGCCGCCCGCCACTGCGCGTAGGCCTGCGGCTGGTCGAGGTCGAACGGGCTGGTTACCGCAAGCAGATTCATGTCATCGACTCCCAATACATCGGCGCCGCGAAGCCCCAGCCCAGAACACCGTGGAACCGGCTTTGCCGGGCCACTGGTGTTGTCCCCCAACGGGGGAAGGCGGCGAAGCCGACGCAGGGGGGCATCACTTCTAGTCTCCGCTGATGGAGGCGCGGCGTTTGGGCCGCGGCTCGGTGGACAGGGCGCCGTGCATGCCGCGGCGCACCATCTCCAGCGCCTCCGGCACCTCGACGGCCATCAGCTGGTCTTTGACCCAGTGCCGGTCCTTGGCCGGCATGACGCCCTCGATGCGGCTGCCCAGGTAGCGCACGAAACCGAAGTCCGGACCGTCGGGGCCGTGCCCGAAGTCGGCATAGGCCTCGCCGAGTTCGTTGCAGAAATCGATGAACTGGTTGCGCCAGCTGTCCGCACCATCGAGTGGCGACCCCATCCATTCCTGCTCGCTTTCCTCCAGGATCTCGGCCACGCGGCGCACCAGCGCGCCGGTGAACTCGCCACGTTGTTCCGCGCCCATGCGCTCGAACGCCATGCGGTCCACCACCTGCAGCAGAAAGCCCAGGATCTCGCGCATGAAGGCGAAATACTGCGGGCCCACGTCGATGTCGAAGCGGGCCTCGCGCATCTGCTTGACCATGTTCTGCGTCACTCGCCAGACGATGAAGGCCACGACGCTCGCAGTCTCCTTCGCGGACTTCGGTCGCCCGTTGTCAAACCACTGGTTCTTGATGCGCAGGGCCATGGCGAAACTCAATATCCGCCTTTACCCAAGGGCTGCGGCAAGCCGGCCACTTTCGCCGCCTGTTTGGCCGGCCCGAGCGGAAACAGGTCGTACAGGTACTTGCTGTCCACACCCTGGCGGATCTCGCTGTAGCCCTTGAGCATGTTGCGGAAGTTGGGTGTGTGGCCGTGCTCGCGGTACTGGTCGCGCATGTAGCCGATGACTTCCCAGTGTTCGTCCGTCAGCACGATGCCATCGGCCGCAGCGATCACCCGCACCGCCTCTTCGCTGTAGTCGGGTTCGAGCAGGTAGCCCTCGGCATCCGTCTCAAGTTCAACGCCATTGATGTGGTAGCCCATGCTGGTGTCTCCGTGTTGGGGGTTGAAGAAATTGAAGCTATTCACCGACCGCTGCGGCCGACTTGTGCGGCACGAAGATGCCGCAGCCCAGCAGGCGGTGGCGACCGAGCCCGAGCGTCTGCAGGCGCAGCGAATCGGACGCAGTGAGCCCGTGCAGCATCAGGCTGAAGGTGGTCAGCGCACCGGTGGGCCAGGCGTGCTGCTGGCGCTTGCCGCAGATCAGCTGCGAGCGGACTTCCAGGGCCTGCAACTCGCTGTTCATGGCCTGCATGAAGGCGATCTCGTCTTCGCCCTCGGCGGCAACGGCATACGCGTACAGGGTGCGGTGCGGCAGCAGTTCGCGCGCATGCGGTTGACCCAAAGTCACCGCATGGCCGCCGAGCTGCAGGGTGCGCCCGGTGAGCCCGGCCGCGTCGTCGAATCGCACACGCGGCAAGCGCAGCAACAGGCGCGTGCGCTGCGACAGCAGGGCTTCGGCGTCGGTGCCTGGCACCAGCTTGAGGGGGTGGATGCCGGCCAGCGGCGCCTGGTCCAGCCAGGGCATTTCCCGCTGCAACGCAGCCCGCAAGGCCGGTGATGCATCGCGCGGCAGGCTGTGACCTTCCAGCGGAAAGACCATGTCGATCATGGTCGCGCGCAGCGGTTCGTCAAGGCTCATGAAGCTTCCGGCTGGCCAGGCTGTTCGCGCGCCCATTGCAGCAACGCCTGACCCCAATGTTCGGCGGTCTGGGGATCGATGTCGAAGATCGTGAAGCGGCTGCCTTCGCGGATGCGCGTGCGCAGCAGGCTCATGCCACCGGCGTCGTGGACGTGCTGCTGCAACTCGATCTCCTGCCCACCGAGGGGCACCCGGAATCGGTCTAGCGGGGTGATCTGGCTCATGTCTCCGTCACTCCTGGGGTCGGCGCCGGCTGGCGGGCTTTGGTCAACCTGGAGACGGCAGTTGGACATGCCGGAATGGGCTGTCCAACTGCCGTCTCCAAGTTCGTTCGCTATTGGCGCAATTCCGGGGCCGGCAGTCTATAGCCGGGACGGGTGGGGGCGCATAACCCATCTGGGTAGTCCCGCCTAGCCAACGAGGGGGATAGCAAGAAGACCACCCCGGCTCCTACGATGCACCCCACACCGGAACACGGGCCGACAGAGCCCCCGCAATGCCCACGAAGCGAGACCGCCGTTGTCGAAAACGGCACCCCGACAGGAGACAAGACATGGCCAAGAAAATGCACGACACCCCGATGCTCGACGAGCTCGAGAGCGGTCCGTGGCCCAGCTTCGTGACCGGCCTCAAGCGGCTGGCCGGCGAGAAGGACTACATGGTTGACCTGATGGGTCAGCTCGAAACCTCCTACCGGACCCGCAAGGGCTACTGGAAGGGCGGCACGGTGGGGGTGTTCGGCTATGGCGGCGGCGTGATTCCGCGCTTCACCGAGCTCAAGGACGCCGACGGCAAGCCCCAGTTCCCCGACGCCGCCGAGTTCCACACGCTGCGTGTGCAGCCGCCGCCCGGCATGCACTACGACACCGACGTGCTGCGCAAGATGTGCGACATCTGGGAGAAACACGGCTCGGGCCTGATTGCCTTCCATGGCCAGTCGGGGGACATCATGTTCCAGGGCGCCAAGACCGACAAGGTGCAAGACGCCTTTGACGAACTCAATGAACTCGGCTTCGACCTAGGCGGCGCCGGGCCGGCCGTGCGCACCTCGATGAGCTGCGTCGGCGCGGCGCGCTGCGAGCAGTCGTGTTTCGACGAAGCGCGCGCCCACCGCCAGGTGCTCAACACCTTCCTGGACGACATCCACCGCCCGGCCCTGCCCTACAAGTTCAAGTTCAAGTTCTCGGGTTGCTCCAACGACTGCATGAACTCGATCCAGCGCTCGGACATGGCGGTCATCGGCACCTGGCGCGACAACATGCGCACCGACGAGGCCCTGGCGCGCAAGTGGTTCGACAAACACGGCATGAACGAGCTGGTGAACGACGTCATCAACCGTTGCCCGACCAAGACCATCCTGCTCAAGGAGGTCAAGGACGTGGCCCAGGGTCCGAAGATCTCCAGCGTGAAGATCAACGACACGCAATGCCTGGAGATCGACAACAGCAACTGTGTGCGCTGCATGCACTGCATCAACGTCATGACCGGTGCGCTGGCCCACGGCACCGACACCGGCGCCACGATCCTGGTCGGCGGCAAGCGCACGCTCAAGATCGGCGACCTGATGGGCACGGTGGTGGTGCCCTTCATGCAGCTCAAGACCGACGAGGACTACAAGGGCCTGGTCAAGCTGGCCCAGAAGATCATCGATTTCTTTGCCGAAAACGCGCTCGAACACGAACGCACCGGCGAGATGATCGAGCGCATCGGCCTGGTGAATTTCCTCGAAGGCATCGAGCTGGAAGTGGACCCCAACATGGTGTCCACCCCGCGCACCAACCCCTACGTGCGCACCGACGACTGGGACGAAGAAGCCGCCAAGTACATGGCGCGCAAGCAGGCTGCGGCCTGACCGGCGCAGCGCTCTTTTCCCCGCCCGATTTCTTCTCAACCGTCCAACCCGGGAAGGCAACCCATGGCCCAAATGCGTACACCCATCGAGAGCGGCGTGCCGGACAACAAGCGGTACCTGCATCCGACCCTGCTGAAAAACTACGGCAACTGGCGCTACCACGACCGGCCCCGGCCCGGCGTGCTGCACCACGTTTCACACAGTGGCGACGAGGTCTGGTCGGTGCGTGCCGGCACCCAGCGCCAGATGGACGTGCACACGATCCGCAAGCTCTGCGACATCGCCGACACCTACGCTGAAGGGCATGTGCGCTTCACCATCCGCTCGAACATCGAGTTCATGGTGGCCGACCCGAACAAGGTGGCGCCGCTGATCTCGGCCCTCACCGAAAGCGGTTTCCCCGTCGGCGGCACCGGCAACTCGGTGTCGATGATCGCGCACACCCAGGGCTGGCTGCATTGCGACATCCCGGGCACCGACGCCTCGGGCGCCGTGAAGGCCCTGATGGACGAGCTCTACACCGAGTTCATCCGCGAGGACATGCCCAACCGCGTGCACCTGTCCACCAGCTGCTGCGAGATCAACTGCGGCGGACAGGCCGACATCGCGATCGTGATCCAGCACACCAAGCCGCCCAAGATCAACCACGATCTGGTGGCCAATGCCTGCGAACGCCCGGCTGTGGTGGCGCGCTGCCCGGTGGCCGCCATCCGTCCGGCCCTGGTCAACGGCAAACCGTCGCTGGAGGTGGACGAGAAGAAATGCATCTGCTGCGGCGCCTGCTTCCCGCCCTGCCCGCCGATGCAGATCAACGACCCCGAGCACTCCAAGTTCGCGATCTGGGTGGGTGGCAAGAACTCCAACGCGCGTGGCAAACCGACCTTCATGAAGATGGTCGCCTCGGGCATTCCGAACAACCCGCCGCGCTGGCCCGAGGTGTCGGAGATCGTGAAGAAGATCCTCTACACCTACAAGGCCGACGCCCGCCCCTGGGAGCGCCTGTCGGACTGGGTGGAGCGCATTGGCTGGCCGAACTTCTTCGAGAAGTGCGAGCTGCCCTTCACCAAGTACCTGATCGACGACTGGCGCGGTTCGCGCTCCAGCCTGAACGCATCGACCCACATCCGTTTCTGATCAACGCCGACGGACCCAGCACATGAAATTCGGACTACTCGTCAGCGAGGGGCCCTACACCCACCAGGCCTCCGACAGCGCCTACCAGTTCTGCATGGCCGCGATCGCGAAGGGACATGAGATCCAGCGCGTCTTTTTCTACCACGACGGTGTCAACAACGCCACGCGGCTGACCGAGCCACCGCAGGACGACCGCCACATCGTCAACCGCTGGTCGTCGCTGAAGGCCGAGCACAACGTCGACCTCGTGGTCTGCGTGGCCGCCGCGCTGCGCCGCGGCATCAAGGACGAGGTGCTGGCCCCGGGCTTTCGCATCTCGGGTCTGGGCCAGCTGGTGGACAGTGGAATCAAGGCCGACCGCCTTGTGACGTTCGGCGATTGATCGGAAAGCGCGATGAAAAAATTCATGTTCGTCAACCGCAAGGCCCCCTACGGCACGATCTATGCGCTGGAGAGCCTGGAGGTGGTGCTGATCACCGCCACGCTCGACCAGGACGTCAGCCTGGTGTTCATGGACGACGGCGTCTACGAGCTGGTCAAGGGCCAGCAGACCAAGGACATCGGCATCAAGAACTTCTCGCCCAGCTACCGCGCGCTGGAAGGCTACGACGTCGAGAAGCTCTATGTCGACCAGGCCTCGCTGGCGCAGCGCGGCCTGAGCGAGGCCGACCTGCTGGTGCCGGTGGAGGTGCTGGACACGGCACAGATGGCCGATCTGATGGCGCAGCAGGACGTGGTCCTGAGTTTCTGAGGAGAACCCCATGCTGCACATCGTCAACAAATCCCACCACCAGACCGGCTCGCTGGCGAGCTGCCTGCGCATGGCCCTGCCCGGCCACGCCGTGCTGCTGATCGAGGACGGCGTCTACGCCGCCACCGCCGGCAGCCCGCTGGAGGCCCGCCTGCGCGAAGACGGTTCACAAGTCAGGTACTACGCCCTCAAGCCCGACATGGACGCGCGCGGCATGGCCTCGCGCGCCCTGGACGGCGTGACGCTGGTGGACTACGGCGGCTTCGTGGACCTGGTGGCCGAACACAGCGTTTCGAACAGCTGGCTCTGAACCTTGAGCCGACCGCATTTTCATTCCGACAACCTGAGGACATCACCATGAGCATCGCAATCAATGGCGCCACTTACGAAACCGACGAAGAGGGCTACCTGATCAACCTGGCCGACTGGAACAAGGAGATCGCCGAGCACATCGCCGAAGAAGAGAAGGTCCCGCTGACCGACAACCACTGGGAAGTCATCAACTTCCTGCGCGAGTACTACAACGAGTACCAGATCGCCCCGGCCGTGCGCGTGCTGACCAAGGCCATCGGCAAGCAGTTCGGTGAAGAAAAAGGCAACAGCAAGTACCTGTACGACCTGTTCCCCTACGGCCCCGCCAAGCAGGCCTGCAAGATCGCCGGCCTGCCCAAGCCGACGGGCTGCGTCTGAAGCTGCAGCCTCCACTCGGCCTGCCGGGTTGACCTGACTTCCTGACCCCTTCGCCACCCCGACCCAGGTCCATGTGATGAGCGCTCTCTCGATCTTCTTCGCTGCGCTGTTTTACCTGGCCACCGCCATCTTCGTGGTCGGGTTGGCGTTGAAAATCCGGCAGTACGCGGTCACGCCCGCGCCACTGAAGATCGCCCTCACACCCGCACCGCTCACGGCCACCGGCGTGGGCTTTCGCCTGACGCGCGAGGTGGTGTTTTTCGAGAGCCTGTTCCGCTCCAGCAAATGGACCTGGGCTTTCGGTTGGATGTTCCATGCCGCGCTGCTGCTGGTGGTGCTGCGGCATGTGCGCTATTTCCAGGAGCCGGTCTGGCTGCCCATAGCGATGGTGCAACCCTTCGGCACCTACGCGGGTTTTGCGATGGTGGCCGGGCTGGCCGGCCTGTGGGCGCGGCGCTTCCTGGTGGACCGCGTGCGCTACATCTCCACCCCCTCGGACCACCTGATGCTGGCGCTGCTGATCGCCATCGGTCTCACGGGCCTGGCGATGCGCTTCGTCGCACACACCGACATCGTGGCGGTCAAGGTGTTCATGCTCGGCCTGATGCGCCTGAGCGTGCAGCCGCTGCCCGCCGACCCGGTGCTGCTGGTGCACCTGTCGCTGGTTGCCCTGCTGATGATCATCTTCCCCATCAGCAAGCTGCTGCATGCGCCCGGCCTGTTCTTCAGCCCCACGCGCACCATGACCGACAACCCGCGTGAAGCCCGCCACCTGGCCACCTGGGCCGCGGCCCTGGACAAATAAACGGAGCACCCATCCGCCATGGCCACCGCTGCATTCACCACCCCCAAGCTGAAGCCCTACCCGGTCATCCCGCTGGTGCAGGTGGGTGCCACGTCGCACCTCAAGCCCTTCGTGGCGTCGGAGGCTATCCAGAAGAACCTGGGCTTTCCGGGTGAGCTGGTGGAGGACTGGCAAGCCAAGGCGATCGCCAAGATGGGCGAACTGCTGGGCAAGTACCGCTCGCTGCGCGTCTACATGGACGCCTGCGTGCACTGCGGCGCCTGCTCCGACAAATGCCACTACTTCCTCGGCACCGAAGACCCGAAGAACATGCCGGTGGCGCGCCAGGACCTGATGCGGCAGGTCTACCGCCGCTACTTCACCTTTGCCGGCAAACATTTCCCCAGCCTGGTCGGCGCCAAGGACCTGACGCGCGAAGTGCTGGACGACTGGTACAGCTACTACCACCAGTGCTCCGAATGCCGGCGCTGTTCGGTGTTCTGCCCCTACGGCATCGACACCGCCGAAGTCACCATGGCCGCGCGCGAGATCATGGATTCGATCGGCATGGGCCAGAAATACGCCAACGAAATCATCGGCAAGGTGCACCGCATCGGCAACAACCTGGGCATTCCCGGACCAGCGCTGGAAGACACCCTTGAAGGCCTGGAGGAGGACACCAAGGACGAGACCGGTCTGGACGTGCGCTTCCCGCTCGACGTGAAGGGCGCCGAGGTGCTGCTGATCACACCGTCGGCCGATTTCTTCAGCGAACCGCACGTGGACAGCCTGATCGGTTACGCCAAGGTGTTCCACGCCGCGGGCGTCAGCTGGACGCTCTCCAGCATGGCCAGCGAGGCGGGCAACTTCGGCATGTTCATCGGCAACTACGAACAGCTGCGCAAGATCGCCCTGCGCATCCGTGAGGCCGCACTGGAGCTGGGCGTCAAACGCATCGTGGTGGGTGAATGTGGTCATGCCTGGCGCGTGGCGTACAGCTTCTGGAACACGCTGGTGGGCATCGGTGCCGGCGGCAAGGACCCGTTCGCCATCGAGCTGCAGAACCAGCTCGACCACCGCTACAAGCAGCCCATGCACATCTGCGAGTTCACGCACGACCTGATCGTGCGCGGTGCGCTGCAGTTCGACAAGGAAAAGAACGACAACCGCATCATCACCTTCCACGACTCGTGCAACGTGGCGCGCGCTTCGCGCATGGGCGACTTTGCGGGCGGCCAGTTCACCATCCCGCGCGACATCATCAAGGCGGTGGCCAACAACTTCCACGACATGGCGCCCGGGACCATCCATGAAAGCACCTTCTGCTGCGGCGGCGGTGGAGGCCTGCTGACCGACGACCTGCTGGAGCTGCGCGTCAAGGGTGCGCTGCCGCGCATGGAAGCGCTCAAGAACGTGGTGGACGAACACGGCGTGAACTTCATGGCCACCATCTGCGCCATCTGCAAGGCGCAGTTCAGCAAGGTGCTGCCGCAGTACGGTTTTGACATGAGCATGGTCGGCGGCGTCCACCAGCTCGTGAGCAAGGCCATCCGGCTCGGTGACAAGTAAGCGCGCGCCCCGACGCCCCGCGACCCGACAACGATCACAGGAGACAAGACATGTCAGCCAACCCCGAATCCGTCAGCGTCCAGCCCCTCAACTTCCGGCGCTACAAGGACGGCGACCACAAGCCGGGTCCGTGGCAGAAACAGATCTTCAACGCCGATCACTCGCACAAGTGCCCGACCTACATCCAGAGCACGCCGCCCTGCCAGGGCAGCTGCCCTTCGGGTGAAGACATCCGCGGCTACCTGAACATCGTGCGCGGCGTCGAGAAGCCGCCGGCCGGCATGCCCTGGCAGGAATACGCCTTCCGCCGCCTGACCGAAGCCAACCCCTTCCCTTCCGTCATGGGCCGGGTCTGCCCGGCGCCCTGCGAGTCGGGGTGCAACCGCAACCAGGTCGAAGACTTCGTCGGCATCAACTCGGTCGAGCACTTCCTGGGCGAGTACGCCATTGCCAACAACCTGGGCTTCAAGAAACCGGATTTCTCCAGCGGCAAGAAGGTGGCGGTCATCGGTGGCGGACCGGCAGGCCTGTCAACGGCCTACCAGCTCGCGCTGCGTGGCCACGCCGTCACGCTGTTTGACGAACGCGCCGAGCTCGGCGGCATGATGCGCTACGGCATTCCCGGCTTTCGCACACCGCGCCAGGTGCTCGACGCCGAGATCCAGCGCATCCTGGACCTCGGTGTGGTGGCACGCACGAACTGCCGCATCGGTACCGACATCACGATGGAACAGATCCGCGCCGATTTCGACGCCGTGTTCCTCGGTCTTGGGGCCCAGTCCGGTCGCGGCCTGCCGGTCGAGGGCGCGGATGCGCCCAACTGCGTGACCGCCACCTCCTTCCTCAAGGCCTTCAACGACGGGCGCCTGCGCCATGTGGGCAAACGCGTGGTGGTGGTCGGCGGTGGTGACACCTCGATCGACGTCGCCACCGTGGCGCGCCGCCTCGGCCACATCGACCAGATCCACGAGAGCGACCGCCCCGAGCACGCGATCGCCGGCCACGTGGCGCACGACGTGGCCGCGGTGTCGGCCAAGCAGGGCGCGGACGTGACGCTGACCTCCATCTTCGCGGTGGACAAGATGCAGGCCTCGCGCCACGAGGTCGAACACGCGCTGTCCGAAGGCATCGCCATCCGCGGCGGCCTGGCGCCGGTGGGCGTGGTGCGCGGTCCAGACGGGCGCGCCACCGCGCTGCGCGTGATCCGCTGTGAAGCGAAGATCGTGGGCGGCAAGCTGGAGATCAAGAACATCGAGGGCACGGAGGAGGACCTGCCTGCCGACCTGATCGTCTCGGCGATCGGTCAGGCGGTGGACTTCACCGGGCTGGAGGAATTCAACAACGGCAAAGGCGCGGTGCCGGCCGACAAGAACTACCAGGTGCAGCCGGGCGTGTTCGCCGGTGGCGACATCATCCGCCCGCACCTGCTGACCACGGCCATCGGCCACGGCGCCATCGCGGCCGAGGGCATTGACCGCTTCCTGCAGGGCGAGGCACTGGAGAAACGACCCAAGATCGACGTGCACACCTTCGACCTCCAGCGCAAGATGATCGAGAAAGGCCTGAGCTTCAGCGAGGTGCACGAACCGATCCACGGCACCGACAAAAGCAATGTGGCGATCCACAACTTCGACAACCGCTCCGACCGCTACGTGATCTCGCACAAGGAGCTGTTCCTTGGCCACTTCGCGTACACCCCTCGCAACCGGCGCACCATCGTCAGCCTCACGGCCGAGGAGGCTCTGGGCAACTTCGACGAACGCCTGCAGGCGCTGGTGGAAGCCCAGGCGCAGGCCGAGGCCAAGCGCTGCATGAGTTGCGGCCAGTGCTTCGAGTGCGACAACTGCGTGGTCTATTGCCCGCAGACCGCGGTGTTCAAGGTGCCCAAGTCGAAATCGACCACCGGCCGCTACGTGGACACCGACTACAGCAAGTGCATCGGCTGCCACATCTGCCAGGACGTCTGCCCGACAGGCTACATCCAGATGGGCCTGGGCGAGTGACGCACATGGGCCGTCTGCTTCGCAACCTCCCTCGCGCTGCGGTCCTGTGGCTGCTGCTGGCCGGCGCTGCGGTGCTGGCCGCCGATGCGCCCGGAGCAACGCCGCGTGTGCCCAAGCCGGTCATTGAAGCGGCGCGCGGTGGCCAGTGCGTGGAAGACCCGGCCATCATGCGGCGCGACCACATGAAGTACCTCAAGCACCAGCGCGACGAGACCGTGCACGGCGGCCTGCGCGGTGCGAAATACAGCCTGAAGACCTGCATCGAGTGCCACGCCAGCCAGACCACCCAGAGCGTGGCGGCCACCCAGACCAACTTCTGCGTCAGCTGCCACAGCTTTGCCGCGGTGAAGATCGACTGCTTCGAGTGCCACGCCACCCAGCCCGCAGCGACCTCCGCCTTCCACCCGCTGGTCCATCCCTCCGGCACCACCGCCTTGCTGAGCCGACTGGTGCGCACGCTCGGCGTCGAGACCCCCTCTGCGAGGTCCCAACCATGAACCCGGTGCCTCCCACCCCCTCGCAGGACGCTGCCCAGCCCGAGCGCCGCGGATTCCTGGGCGTGGCCGCTGCGGGCCTGGCCGGCATCCTGCTGGCACCCGGCGTGCGCCTGATCGAGATCGCGCAGGCTGCGCCCGCCGCTGGTGCAGCCACGGCCGGTGCCGACCCCCAGGTGCGTTGGGGCATGCTGATCGACAGCACGAAGTGCAGCAGCGGCTGCACCGACTGCGTGACCGCCTGCCGCACCGAAAACGGCCTGCCAGAGAACCCTGGAACAACGGGTGCGCAGTGGATCCGCAAGATCGAGATCAAGGAAATCCGCACCGGCAAGACGCAGTCGCTGCCCGTGATGTGCCAGCACTGTGCCGAGCCACCCTGCGTTGACGTGTGCCCGACCGGTGCCTCGTTCAAACGCGCCGACGGCATCGTGCTGGTGGACAAGCACATCTGCATCGGCTGCCGCTACTGCGTGATGGCCTGCCCCTACAAGGCACGCTCCTTCGTGCACGAACCCCAGACGAACCAGAAGCCCGACGTGCCGCGCGGCATGGGCACGGTGGAGGGTTGCACGATGTGCGTGCACAAGGTGGACCGGGGCGAGCAGCCCGCCTGCGTGCAGGCCTGCAGCGCGGCCGGCCACGGCGCCATCGTCTTCGGCAACCTCAACGACCCGACCAGCGAGATCTCGAAGCGCGTCCGCGCGATCCAGACCTCGCAGCTGCGCGCCGACCTGAAGCTGGACCCTGGTGTCCGCTACCACGGCATCTAGTCCTAGAGAACCAGACCATGAGAACCCGTGAAGACATCCGCAACTTCTGGCTGGTCGCCGTCCTGGCTGGCGCGATCACGGCCGTCGGCCTGGGCGCCGCGCATTACATGGAGCTGCATGGCCACATCGTCACCGGCATGAACAACCAGGTCGTCTGGGGCCTTCCCCACGTGTTCGCGATCTTCATGATCGTCGCTGCCTCGGGGGTGCTCAACGTCGCGTCGATCGGATCGGTCTTCGGCCAGACGGTCTACAAGCCGCGCGCGCCGCTCTCGGGCCTGCTGTGCATCGCCCTGCTGATGGGCGGCCTGATGGTGCTGATGCTGGACCTGGGTCGGCCCGACCGCGTGATCGTCGCCGCCACGCACTACAACTTCAAATCGGTCTTCGCCTGGAACGTCTTCCTCTACTCGGGCATGACGGCCATCGTCGCGGTCTACCTGTGGACCATGTTCGAGCGGCGCATGAACAAGTATTCGAAGCCCGCCGGCCTGGCGGCCCTGGTCTGGCGCTTCGTGCTGACCACCGGCACCGGCTCGATCTTCGCGTTCCTGGTCGCACGCCAGGCCTACCAGTCGGCGCTGCTGGCGCCGCTGTTCATCGTGCTGAGCTTCGGCTGGGGCCTGGCGGTCTTCCTGGTCACCCAGTCCACGATGTATGCGTGGGAGGGTCGCGTGCTCGACGGCGCGATCCGGCGCCGCATGGCCCGGCTGCTCGGTGTCTTCATCGCCGCCTCGATGTACCTGGTGGCGGTCTACCACCTGACCAACCTGTACTACGCCAAACAGGCCGCCTTCGAGCGCTTCCTGCTCGTCGACGGCGGCCTCTACCCCTTGCTGTTCTGGGGCGGCTATGTGCTGGTCGGCTCGGTGCTGCCGCTGCTGCTGCTGTTCCACCCGAAGCTCTCGAGCGCGCGTTACACCTTCGCCGCCTCGGCGCTGGTCGTGGTCGGTGCGTTTGCCTTCCTCTATGTCTTCATCATCGGCGGCCAGGCCTTCCCGCTGGAGATATTCCCCGGCCACACCGTGAGCAGCAGTTTCGGTGATGGCGCCATTGCGAGCTACGCGCCCTCGTTGCCGGAGTTCCTGCTTGGTGTCGGAGGCCTGGGCGCTGCCTTGCTGCTCACGGTCGTGGGCGTACGCGCCTTCGACTTCATGCCGCAGGACGATTTTGTGTCCGCCAAGTCTTGAGAGGCTGAGCTCATGGACCGCCTGCTGATCTCCGCCGCACACAAGTCTTCGGGCAAGACCACGGTCAGCCTGGGCCTGTGCGCGGCCTTGGCGGCGCGCGGGCTTGCGGTGCAGCCCTTCAAGAAAGGGCCGGACTACATCGACCCGATGTGGCTGGGGCGGGCCAGCGCCCGCGCTTGCCACAACCTCGACCCCTACCTCATGACGCCGGAGCAGATCGGCGCCGTGTTCGCCCGCCAGGCCGCCGGGGCCGACATCAGCATCGTCGAGGGCAACAAGGGGTTGTACGACGGGCTCGCGCTCGACGGCAGCAACAGCAACGCCGCGCTGGCGCAGCTGCTCGATTTGCCAGTGTTGCTGGTGATCGACGCACGCGGCATGACGCGCGGCATCGCGCCGCTGATCCTGGGCTACCAGGCCTTTGACCGCCGCATCCGCATCGGCGGCGTGATCCTGAATCGCCTGGGCGGCAGCCGCCACGAGGCCAAACTGCGCGCCGTGATCGAACACTACACCGACGTGCCGGTGCTGGGGGCCATTGCCGAAGACACCGACCTCGCAGTGGCCGAACGCCACCTCGGCCTGATGCCGAGCAACGAACACGCCGACGCCGCACGGCAGATCGGCCTGATCGGCGAGCGCATCGCGGCCCAGGTGAGTCTCGACCGGGTGCGGGCGCTGGCCGCCAGTGCGCCGGCGCTGAACCTGACGCCCATGCCCATAGCGCCCGTGGCCAGTCCGGCACAGCCCGTGCGCATCGCCCTGGCGCAGGACCGCGCTTTCGGCTTCTACTACCCGGACGACCTGCAGGCCTTGCGCGACGCGGGCGCCGAGCTGTTGCCGTTCGACACCCTGAGCGACCCGGCGCTGCCCGAGGCCATCGACGGCCTGTTCATCGGCGGCGGCTTCCCCGAGCTGTTCATGCGCGAGCTGCAGGCCAACGCTTCGCTGCGCTCGCAGATTGCCTCTGCCATCGCGGACGGTCTGCCGACCTACGCCGAGTGTGGAGGCCTGATGTACCTGGCGCGTTCGCTGCAGTGGCGCGGCGAGCGCTGCGCCATGGTGGGCGCGGTGGCGGGCGATGCCACGCTGCATCAAAAACCGGTGGGGCGCGGTTATGTGCACCTGAGCGCCACCGACCACATGCCCTGGGCCGGTCTGCAAGGCCAGTCCCTGCGCGGCCACGAGTTCCACTATTCCAGCCTGGACGGTCTGCCGGCAGACACGCGCTACGCCTGGCGGATCACGCGCGGCCACGGCATCGATGGGCAACACGATGGTGTCGTGATGCACAACCTGCTGGCCACCTATTCCCATCTCCGCAGCGTGGCGGGTACCGACTGGGCGCGGCATTTTGTCGACTTCGTGCGCGCCCGGCGTTCGCTGGGTGCTCGCTCAGAACACCCCGAGAGGCTGGCCGCATGAGCACTACTCTCACGCTCCCAGCGGACGCATTCACCCGCATCCTGATGGTCAACGGCCGCCCGGTCGAAACCGACTCCGAAGGCTACCTGCGGCATCTGGGCGACTGGTCGGAAGACTTCGTGCGCGCGCTGGCCGCGCAGGAAGAATTGCCGCTGACGGAAGAACACTGGGAGCTGGTGCGCTACCTGCGCGCGTACTACGCCGAGCATGGCGTGCAGGCCCAGGTGCGCGCGATGATCAAGCACTTCACCGAGGTCTGGGGTCCGGAGCGCGGCAGCAACCACCACCTGCACGATCTCTTCCCCCGCGGCGGTCCGCAGAAACAGGGCAACCGGCTGGCCGGCCTGTTGCGCACCAAAGGCGAACACTGAAAGGCAGATGGCATGTTCTCAATGACACCGACTGCGGCAGAACAAATACGACAGGCGGCCCGCGAGAGCGACGCCGAACAACTGGCCTTGCGCGTGGCCGCGCGGCGCGAGCCCGACGGCTCCATCGGCTACGGCATGGGCTTCGACGATGCCGCCGACAACGACACGCGCCTGATGCTGGAGGACGTGGCGGTGGTGATCGCCGCGGCGCACGCCGACCTGCTGGAAGACACCGTGCTCGATTTCGTCGAGCTGGAGCCGGGCCAGTTCAACTTCATTTTCGTGAGCCAGCAACTGGTGGCCCAGGCACCCGCCGCCAGCGGCTGCAGCACCGGAGGTGGCGGTGGTGGTTGCGGCAGCGGTGGCTGTGGCACGGGTGGTGGCTGTGGAACGGGGAACCGATACCTATGAACATCCGACCTTTTGTCCAGCGGTCGCGCGGCTGTGTCTACCTGGTGGGCGCCGGGCCTGGCGACCCGGAACTGCTGACGCTCAAAGCGGTGCGCCTGCTGGAGCAGGCCGACGTCATCGTCTACGACAACCTGGTGTCTTCGGGCGTGCTCGACTTCGCTTCGCCCGGTGCGCAGCGCATCTTTGCCGGCAAGCGGCGCAACGAACACACCATGCGCCAGGAGCAGATCAACGGGCTGCTGGTGCAGCTGGCGCGCGAAGGCAAGCAGGTGGTCCGCCTCAAGGGGGGCGACCCCTTCGTCTTCGGTCGCGGCGGCGAAGAAATGCAGGAGCTCGCCGCCCACGGCGTGCAATTCGAGGTGGTGCCCGGCGTGACCGCCGCCTGCGGTGTGGCCAGCTACGCCGGCATCCCGCTCACGCACCGCGACCACGCCCAGGGTTGCCTGTTCGTCACCGGCCACCTGAAGGACGGCAGCGCCGACCTGGACTGGGAAGCGCTGGTGCGCCCGAACCAGACGGTGGTGATCTACATGGGGCTGAACGCGCTGCCCGACATCTGCCGCCAGCTGATGGCGCACGGCGCCCCCGCCACGCGACCGATCGCCGCCGTGCAACACGGCACGCTGTCCACGCAGCAGGTGCTCACCGGCACGCTGAGCGACCTGCCGGCCAAAGTGGCGGGCAGCGGCTTCACATCGCCCAGCCTGCTGATCGTGGGTGACGTGGTGAAACTGCACGGCACGCTGCACTGGTTCGACCCGCAGACCGGGGCCGCCAGCCAACTGTCCCCCGCCCACCACGAGGTGGAGCAGCCCTTGCCGCCGCTCAACGCGGCAACATCCAACTGAAACGCAAGCGCCGTCAGGAAGATCGGCGTCCGGAGGGGTTCTCCGGCTCGCCGCCCTTGCCCGGATGTTCGGTCGAGGTTCGGTGCTCGAACGCAAACACTGCCGCCTCCACGCGCGAACCCAGGTCGAGTTTGGCCATGATGTGGCGCACGTGCAGCTTGACGGTGTTGTGGCTGATGTCCAGCGCCTGCGCGATCACCTTGTTGCTCTTGCCGCGCGCCACCTGGTCCAGCACCTGGCGTTCGCGCTCGGTCAGCGTGTCCACCAGGTCGCGCTTGACCGAGCCCTTCTGTCCGCTCTGCCACATCTGGGCCAGCTTGACGGCCATGGTTGGCGCCACCACCAGCTCGCCGCGTGCGGCACGGCCGATGGATTCGATCACGTCGTCGGGGTCCATGTCCTTGAGCAGGTAGCCGCGCACGCCGGCCCGCAGCGCGGCGGACAGGTCTTCCTCGCTGTTGCTCATGGTCAGCACGACCACCGGCACCTCGATGCCTTCCGTGCGTACCATGCGCAGCACGCTCAAGCCGTCGACCGGACCCAGGCTCAGGTCCAGCACCATCAGTTCGGGCTGAAACTCGCGCAACAGGGGAATGACCTGCTCACGATCCCCGGTGGCCGCGACCACGACCATGCCGCTGCGGTTCTGCAGCAATTCAGACAATCCGCTGCGGCACATGGCGTGGTCGTCCACCAGCATCACCCGGGTCTGCATGGCCTGCGTGGCGGGCGTCGTCATGGTGTGTGTTCTGCGGTGGTGACGGGTGGCGTGGGCAACAGCAGGCGCACGTGGGTACCACCCCCCGCGTTGTCGCCGACCTCCAGGCTCGCCCCCAGGCGCTGCGCCCGGCTCTGCATGATCTCCAGCCCGAAATGGGTGGGCGCTGCGAGCTCCTTGGCCGAGGTCACGATGGTGGAAACGCCCGGCGCGGCCATGCCCAGGCCATCGTCCTCGACCACGAATTCGAGGCCTGCGGGTGTCTTGTTGATGATGATCGCCGCGTGGCGGGCCATGGAGTGTTTGGCGATGTTGGCCAACGCTTCCTGCACGATGAAAAACACCTGGACCTCCTGCGCATCGGACAGGTTCAGGTGACGGACCGTGTTCCGGATCTCCAGCGCGATGCCGTTGCGACCGTAGAAGCCGTCGGCGATGCCCTGGAGCGCGTGCAGCAGGCCCAGCGGGTCCATGCGGGTGCGGAAATAGGTCATGACCTCGCGCAGGTTGTCGTGCACCTCCCCCACCGCCTGCTTGACGTCCGAAAAATACTTGATGGCCCTGGTGTCGTCGTGGGCCAGCATGGCGTCGTTCAGCAGGGGCAGGCGCATGCGCGCGTAGGCCAGGGTCTGCGCGATCGAGTCGTGCACTTCGTTGACCATTTCCTGGCGTTCCTTCATCACGGTCACCCGCAGACGCTCGCGCTCGATCCGGGCGTTGTGCAGCGACAGGCCCAGCAGCTGCCCGATCAGCCGCAGGATGGTTTGCGTCGCCAGCGGGATCTGGACCCTGGATTCAAAAAACAGGTTGTAGATCCCCAGCACCTGATCGGCGTGCACCAGCGATATGGCCAGCACGCCTTTGCACTGGCCGCCGAAATAGTGACCACCAGCCTTGCGGTCACAGGACCGCAGATCGTCCACCCAGGCCAGCCCGTCGGCACCCACCGCGGCGCCGCACATGCCGCATCCCCGCTCGACCAGTCGCTCGGCTTCCTCCACATGGAGCGGCAGACCCTGTTGCGCAACCAGCCGCATGTGAAGCCCGTCATCGGTCAGCACCCGCACAGCGCCCGCCTGGGCGCCCGCCAGCGCGGCAATGGACACCAGAAAGCGCTGCAGCAGCAACTCCAGGTCGTCGTCGCCCGAAGCCCCCGACGACGCCGCACCCCCGGTGGCGGTGGCGGCGCCATCCTGCGAAGGGTTGACTGTGAGCGTGGGCATGTCGTGGGTGGAACCCGGTGGGGTATCGCGTTGCGAGCAAACCATAGTAGTGCACAAGCATGTACGGATACATGGCGAAAACCCCATGTTGCCCGGGGGTTCGCCAGACGGCGGCCCAGCGCGCCCGGCACCGGCCACGCTACCCATCTGGGTGATGCCGGCTCACCCGTGTCGGTAATAGACGGGGCTGCGGCCCCTGTCTTTAATAAGACCCTACTGACAGTCCGGCCTGTGCGAAGCGAGGGTGGACGGTTGGCATGGCTCCATCTTTAGCGAAAAGACACCCACGCATGTCCGCCACACCGCTTCACGACCCCTGCAGCCCCCCCCTGGCGGGCGCCACCACCGAGACGCGCAACACCACCTGTTACATGTGCGCCTGCCGCTGCGGCATCCGGGTGCACCTGCGCAACGGCGAGGTGCGTTACATCGAAGGCAACCCCGAGCACCCCCTGAACCAGGGCGTGATCTGCGCCAAGGGTTCGTCGGGCATCATGAAGCAGTACTCGCCGGCCCGCCTCACCAAGCCTCTGCTGCGCAAGCCCGGCAGCGAACGCGGCGACGGCGAGTTTGTCGAGATCGAGTGGGAAGAAGCCTTCTCGATGCTGGCGCAGCGGCTGCAGAAGATCCGATCCACCGACCCCAAGCAGTTCGCCCTTTTCACCGGGCGCGACCAGATGCAGGCCCTGACCGGCCTGTTTGCGCGCCAGTTCGGCACCCCCAACTACGCGGCGCACGGCGGCTTTTGCTCGGTCAACATGGCCGCCGGGATGATCTACACCATCGGCGGCTCGTTCTGGGAATTCGGGGGGCCGGACCTGGAGCGTGCCAAGCTGTTCGTGATGATTGGCACGGCCGAAGACCACCACTCCAACCCGATGAAGACGGCGCTGTCGAAGTTCAAGCGCAACGGCGGGCGCTTCGTGTCAATCAACCCGGTGCGCACCGGCTATTCCGCCATCGCCGACGAGTGGGTGCCCATCAAACCCGGCACCGACGGCGCCCTGCTGCTGGCGCTGATCCACGAACTCATCAAGCTCGGCCTGTACGACCGCGAGTTCCTGGCCCGCTACACCAACGCCGGCCAGCTGGTGAACCAGGACGCGGCCAGCGACGACTTCGGCATGTTCCTGCGCAAGGCCGACGGCGACACCGTCAACCCGCTGCGCCCCGCCAACTTCCACTGGTGGGACCGGCTCACCGACGGCCCGGTGGCCGATCACGCCGAAGGCGCCGACCCGGCGTTGCTCGGGCACTTCAAGATGGCCGACGGCACGGCCGCCGTACCCGCCTTCCAGCTGCTGCAGGAGCGTGTCAAGGCCTACACGCCGGAATGGGCCGCGGGCATCACCGGCATCCCGGCAGAAACCATCCGGCGCCTGGCCCACGAAATGGGCATCACCGCGCGCGACCAGAAGATCGAACTGCCGATCGCCTGGACCGACAGCTGGGGCCAGCGGCACCCGTCGACCAAGGGCAACCCGGTCGCCTTTCACGCCATGCGCGGGCTGGCGGCGCACTCCAACGGTTTCCAGACCATCCGCTCGCTGGCGATCCTGATGTCGCTGCTGGGCACCATCGACCGCCCGGGCGGCTTCCGGCACAAGGCACCGTATCCGCGCGCCGTGCCGCCCAACGCCCGCCCGCCCAAGGGACCGCAGGCCGTCAAGCCCGACACGCCGCTCGATGGCGCTCCGCTGGGCTGGCCTGAAAGTCCGGACGACCTGTTCGTGGACAGCGATGGCCAGCCGGTGCGGATCGACAAGGGCTTCTCCTGGGAACACCCGCTGTCGGCCCACGGCCTGATGCACAACGTCATCACCAACGCCTGGCGCGGTGACCCCTACCCGATCGACACCTTGCTGATCTTCATGGCGAACATGGCGTGGAACTCCACCATGAACACCACCGAAGTGCGCCAGATGCTGAACGACAAGCACACCGAGGGCGAAAAGATCGGCGAGCACAAGATCCCGTTCCTGGTGGTCTGCGATGCCTTCCAGTCGGAGATGACGGCCTTTGCCGATCTCGTGCTGCCCGACACCACCTACCTGGAGCGGCACGACTGCATGTCCATGCTGGACCGCCCCATCTCCGAATTCGACGGCCCGGTGGACGCGGTGCGCATCCCGGTGGTGCCGCCCAAGGGCGACTGCAAACCGTTCCAGGAGGTGCTGATCGAACTGGCCGGCCGCCTCAAGTTGCCCGCTTTCACGCAGGCCGACGGCAGCCGAAAGTTCCGCAACTACCCGGACTTCATCGTCAACTACGAAACCGCGCCCGGCTCGGGCATCGGCTTCCTCGCGGGCTGGCGGGGCAAGGCGGGGGAGAAGTCGATGCGGGGCGAGCCCAATCCCAAGCAATGGGAGATGTACGAGAAGAACAACTGCGTCTTCCACTACCAGATGCCGCCCGAACACCAGTACATGCGCAACTGGAACCGGGGCTACATGGAGTGGGCACAGCAGATGGGTCTGCGGCGCGACAAGGATCCGATCGTCATCCACATCTACTCGGAATTCCTGCAGGGCTTCCGGCGCGCGGCTCAGGGCAAACGCGCCGGCAAGCAGCCACCCGACCACCTGCGCAAACGCGTCGAAACCTACTTCGACCCGCTGCCGTTCTACTACGTGCCGCTGGAAGAGCAGGCCACCGACACCGTCAAATACCCGCTCAACGCCATCACCCAGCGCCCGATGGCGATGTACCACTCCTGGGACTCGCAGAACGCCTGGCTGCGCCAGATCCACACGCACAACTACCTGTTCGTCAACCCCAAAACCGCCAGCGCCGAAGGCATCGCCGATGGCGGCTGGATGTGGGTCGAGTCGCAGTGGGGCAAGGTGCGCTGCATGTGCCGCTACTCGGAGGCCGTGGAGCCCGGCACGGTCTGGACCTGGAACGCCATAGGCAAGTCCGCCGGCGCCTGGAACCTGACGCCGGACGCCAACGAATCGCAGCGCGGCTTCTTGCTCAACCACCTGATCTCGGAAGAGCTGCCGCCGTCGAGCGCCGGAGCATCCCTGTCCAACTCGGATCCGATCACCGGTCAGGCCGCCTGGTACGACGTGCGCGTGCGCATCTACAAGGCACAGGCCGATGAGCCCGAGCACAGCTGGCCGCAGTTCAAGGCCGTGCCCAGAGCGCCCGGGGTCGAGGCGGCCCCTGCCCGCTGGCAGGCCTGGTTTGCCGGCAAAGGGGGACGCAAATGACCCAGCTGGCTCTGGTGATCGACCTCAACGTGTGTGTGGGCTGCCACGCCTGCGTGACGAGCTGCAAACAGTGGAACACCTCGGGCACGGCGGGTGCGCTGACCGACCTGAATCCCTATGGGGCCGATCCGAACGGCACCTTCTTCAACCGGGTGCAGACCTTTGAAGTGGGCGAGTTTCCCATCACGCAGACGGTGCACTTCCCCAAGTCGTGCCTGCACTGCGAAGACCCGCCCTGCGTGCCGGTCTGCCCCACCGGCGCCAGCTACAAGCGGGCCGAAGACGGCATCGTGCTGGTCGACTACGACAAGTGCATCGGCTGCAAATACTGCACCTGGGCCTGCCCCTACGGTGCGCGCGAGTTCGATGAACAGCGCAAGGTCATGACCAAGTGCACCCTGTGTGTGGACCGCGTCACCGACACCGCCCTGCCCGAGCGCGAACGCAAGCCGGCCTGCGTGCTGGCCTGTCCGTCCAACGCCCGTCTGTTTGGCGATGTGCACGACCCTGAGTCCGTGGTCTCCCAGGCCATCGCCGAGCGCGGCGGCTACCAGCTCATGCCCGAATGGGGCACCCGCCCGGCCAACCACTACCTGCCCCGGCGCAAGACGGAGATGCGGATCCATGCCGAAGATCTGGAGCGCGTGGACAACCCGCTGAAGATCGACAGCCGGCCCGCCGACGCCGCCCACCGCGACCCGGGACACGAAGATTTCGCCACCTGAACCGCAGCACCCCACACCATGAGACCCGCTTTTTCGGTCATTTTTTTGACGACGCTGATCGGTGCCGCGCAAGGGCTGTTTTTTGCGCTGTATGGCGCCGAACTGACCCTTCTATCCCAGACCGACGCAGCCGCCAGCCGGCAGTTCCTGTTCCTGGGCAGCCTGGTGGCGCTGGTGCTGACGGGGCTGGGACTGATCGCCTCGTTCTTCCACCTGGGACGCCCCGAGCGCGCCTGGCGCTCGGCCACGATGTGGCGAACGTCCTGGCTGTCGCGCGAGGTCATCGCCCTGCCCCTGTTCATGCTGGGACTGTTTGTGTATGGCAGCGCCCAGTATCTGGGCTGGAGCCAGACCGTGCCGATCGGCGCCGTGACCGCCCTGCTCAGCCTGGCGCTGTTCGTCTGCACCGCGATGATCTACGCCTCGGTCCGCTTCCTGCAGGAGTGGGCCAGCCCCCTGACCCTGTTGAACTACCTGCTGCTCGGTTGCGCATCGGGCCTCACCCTGGCCACGCTGCTCGCGGCCCTGCTGGGCATGCCCGATCTGGTTCCCCCCTACGCGCTCGTTGCCATCGGGTTGACGCTGCTGGCCGCGGTCTCGCGCGGCGCCTCGCTGGTGCGCAATGCCCGCCTCAAACCCAGATCGTCCGTGCAAAGCGCCATCGGCATCAAGCACCCCCGCATCGTGCAGAAGGCACAGGGCTTCATGGGTGGTTCGTTCAACACGCGGGAGTTCTTCCACGGCCAGAGCGCGACCTTGCTGCGCTCGGTGAAATGGATCTTCCTGCTGCTGGTGTTTCCCTTGCCGCTGCTGTGTCTGGCGCTGGCCCTGTCCAGTTCATCCACAGCTTGGCTGCTGGCGGCCTTTGCCCTGCAGTACGTGGGCTTGCTGGCCGAGCGCTGGTACTTTTTTGCGCAGGCGAACCACCCGCAAAACCTGTACTACCAGACCATCTCCTGAATGCGGTCCACCATGCCCCGGTTGACCCCTGCGTCGTTGATGCCCGTTTTGAAAGCCTGCGTGGCTTGGGGCTGGTTGTTCATGCTGCCCGACCTGGCGTTCGCCGGCGACAGCGCGGTGCCCGGGAGTGCGATGCCGTGGTGGTTCTGGCCACTGGCCCTGTTCGTCACCTGCTTCCTCATCGGCATCGTGGCGGTGCCCGCCGGCATCGGCGGCGGCACGCTCTTCGTTCCGATCATCGGCGGCTTCTTTCCCTTCCATCTGGATTTTGTGCGCGGAGCCGGGTTGCTGGTGGCGCTGGCGAGTGCCCTGGCCGCCGGGCCCTTCTTGCTGCGGGGTGGCCTGGCCAGCCTGCGCCTGGCGCTGCCGCTGGCCTTGCTGGCCTGCATGAGTTCCATTGCCGGTGCGTTGCTGGGCCTGGCCCTGCCTGCCGCGGCGATCCAGACCGCCCTGGGGGTGATCGTGCTGGGTATCGTGGTGCTGATGCTGGTATCGAAGAAGTCGGAATTTCCTCATGTGCCGCAACCGGACCGTCTGTCGTCCGCCCTGGGCATACACGGCGTGTTCATCGACGGCGCGTCGGGGCGCTCGATCGACTGGCAGGTCCACCGCACGCCCATGGGGCTGGTCCTGTTCCTGGCCATCGGCGTCATGGCCGGGATGTTCGGCATCGGCGCGGGCTGGGCCAATGTGCCGGCGCTCAACCTGCTGATGGGCGCGCCCCTCAAGGTGTCCGCGGGCACGTCGGGACTGGTGCTGTCGCTGGTGGATTCGTCCGCCGCCTGGGTCTACCTGAACCGGGGCGCGGTGCTGCCGATGATCGCCGTGCCGTCGGTGGTGGGCATGATGCTGGGGGCGCGCCTGGGCGCCCGGTTGCTGCATGTGCTCAAAGCGTCGATCATCCGCAGGATGGTCATTGCCCTGCTGCTGTTTGCGGGCATCCGGGCGCTGCTCAAGGGTCTGGGCATCTGGGCCTGAAAGCGACACCGCCATGAACACCCTACCATCCACGAACGCCCTGCAGCAACAGGCCGAGGCATCGCGCTATGCGCTGTTGCTCGACTGGGGCACACGCGTCGGTGTCGTGGCGCTGTTCCTCAGTTTTGCGGCCTACCTGACCGGGCTGTTGCCGCCCCATGTCCCGCTGGAGGATCTGCCCGGCCTGTGGAACCTGCCAGTGGGTGAATTTCTGCAGCGCACCGACACGCCCACGGGCTGGGGCTGGCTGGCGCTGGCGCACAAGGGCGACATGGCCAACCTCATCGGCATTGCCCTGTTGGCTGGCTGCTCGCTGGCACCCCTGCTGGGCCTGATCCCCCTGTACCTGAAGCGGCGCGACCACGCCTACGCCACGATCTGTTGTCTGGTGGCGGCGGTGGTCCTGCTGGCCGCTTCCGGTGTGCTGACGGGAGGGCACTAGGATGAAACACCCCCCGCGCCGCTTCGCGTCACCCCCCTCAAGGGGGACGGCACTGGCCGTCCGGCAAAGCCGGCCCGGCGGTGCCTCTGGGTGGCGTTGTTTCATGCGTCCAGGGTGGCGCTCCGGCGCCGTGGAAAACTGACATGGGCCATCTCTTCACGCGCCTGCTGCTGGCCACCGAACACACGACTTACGACACCGGCGCCGAAAGCGTGGCTTTCGGCATGGCCACGCGCTGCCAGTTGCCACTGCAAACGGTGATGCCCCTGGTCAGCAACCCGGAGTACGAGGCCCTGGCGCCCCAGATCGCGGCCCGCGCCGAGAGCGAGGCGGCGAAACGGATTGCCGATCTGCGCGAGCTGGCCGGAGCGGCCGGTGTGACGATCGAGCTGCGCCTGCGCCGCGGGGAGGAGCCCTACCAGGAGATCGTGCAGGAAGCCCGGGAGCAGGCCAGCGACCTGATCATCATCCGCCGGCGGGGCAAGCGCAGCTTCCTGGCCAACCTGCTGGTGGGCGAGATGGTCAGCAAGGTGGTGGCACACGCGCCCTGCCATGTGCTGATCGTGCCGCGCGGCGCCCGCATGTGGAGCCAGCGTGTGCTGGTGGCCGCCGAGCCCAGTCCACAAGGGCGCCAGGTGTTCGCCGTCGGGGTCGCGGTGGCGGCCCAGTGCAGCCTGCCGCTGCATCTGGTGACCGTGGTCGCCACGGAGGGCCTGCGTCCCCAGGCCGAGGCCTTCATAGCCGAGATGCAGGCGCTTGCCGGGCAAGGCGGCGTGGACGCCCGGGGCGAGGTGCGCTGCGGCAAGCCTTTCACCGAGATCCTGGCCTCGGCGTCCGAGAGCCGGTCCGACCTGATCGTGATGGGCAGCCGGGACGACGGCCGCATTGGCCGCGCCCTGGTGGGCGGCGTGGCGCAGAAGGTGATGGGCCTGACCGAACACCCGGTGCTGGTTTTGCATTGTTGACAACCGAAAGTGATTGACCATGAGTGACGCACTGAACTACCTGCTCAAGGCCCGGCCCGACGCGCTGAGCCACTACTTTGCCTTCCTGAAGGACGCGGGCAAACACCTGGACCCCAAGACCCGGAACCTGATCTCGGTCATCACCAAAGTCGATTCACAGACCGAACGCGGCTTCAAGCAGTACCTGGGCCGTGCGCTGCGCGAGGGCTGCACACCCATGGAGGTGCTGGACGCGCTGCTGATGGCCTTTCCCACGCTGGGGCTGGCCAAGATCGTCTGGGCGGTGGACATCATCCTGGCCATGAACATCCCCGAGTTCGACCCAGAGGTCCTCACCCGGACGGCCCGGTGGCACGACGTGATGGACAGCGCCGCGATCGAAGATGGCGCGGTGGTCCGCACGGAATGCGACGGCCGGGGTCTGTTCGTCTACCGGGACCAGCAGTCCTACAACGTGTTCGACAGCCGCTGCCCGCACCAGAGCACCGACATTCCCGAACTGGCCCTCAAGGACGGCACCCTGACCTGTCCCAAGCACCAGTGGGAGTTCGATGCCCACAGCGGTGCCTGCATCAAGAAGGGCAACAGCCCGCTCAAGCGCTTCGAGTCCAAGGTGGTCGACGGGCGCATCCACGCGCACTGGTAACCCAGCGCCCCAGGCAGGCGTGCGCGCACGGGCGCGCGCCTGGCAGCTCCCGGCTCCCGGCTCCCGGCTCCCGGGTAGCATCCACACATGCCCCGCCTGCACCGCCTCTTCCCCTTTCTCAACTGGCCCCGGCCCGACGCCGCGTTGCTGCGAAGCGAAGCACTGGCGGGTTTGACGGTCGGGCTGATGGTGATTCCGCAGGGCGTGGCCTACGCCGCGCTGGCGGGCATGCCACTGGTCACCGGCATCTATGCGTCCATGCTGCCGGCGCTGATCGCGGTGCTGTTCAGCGCGTCCGTGCGGCTCTCGGTCGGCCCCACCGCGCTCACCTGCCTGCTGGTGAGCGCATCGCTCACCGGGCTGGCTGAACCGGGCAGCGCGCGCTGGATCGAGCTGGCGGTGTGGCTGGCGTTGCTGAGTGGCGGCCTGCAGGTCGTGCTGGGTTTTGCGCGCTTTGGCTGGCTGCTCAACCTCGTGAATTCGCCGGTGCTGATGGCGTTCACGCAAGGCGCGGCGGTGCTGATCATCGGTTCACAACTGCCGGCGATGCTGGGTTTTCCCGACGGCTGGGCCGCCCTGCTGACGCAGCCCCGGCTGCACTGGCCCACGCTGGCGTTTGGTGTCGGGGCGGCGGCGGTCCTGATGCTGGCGCGGCGCTGGCGGCCCGGCTTTCCCAGCGTGCTGCTGCTGGTGGTGGGCACCGCGGGCCTGAGCTACTGGACCGGTTTTCAGGCCTCGGGCGGCGCCTTGATCGGCGCCCTGCCGCAGGGCCTTCCCGCGCTCTACGCACCGGGCTGGCCAGGCTGGGAAACGCTGCGCCAGCTGTTGCTGCCCACGCTGGTGATCACGCTGGTGAGTTTTCTGGAAACCGCGTCGAGTGCCAAGGTCGACAGCGGCGACCGCGGCCAGCGCTGGGACCAGAACCAGGACCTGATCGGCCAGGGCCTGGCCAAGCTGTCCTCGGCACTGGTGGGCGCGTTCCCCACCAGCTCCTCGTTCTCGCGTTCGGCGCTCAACCTGTACGCCGGCGCGCGCACCGGCTGGGCGACGGTGTTTTCGGTGGCGGTGGTGCTGCTCACGCTGTTGCTGCTGACGCCGCTGCTGGCGTATGTGCCACTGGCGGTGCTGGCGGCGATCGTGGTGGTGGCGGTGGCGGGCCTGATCCGGCCCAGTGCCTTCCTGCGGCTGTGGCGGCTGTCGCGGGTGGAAGCGGTCACGGCGGCGCTGACGTTTGCCATCACGGTGCTCGCCGCACCGCAGCTCTACTGGGGCGTGCTCGCCGGCATGCTGATGGCGCTGTCGCACTTTCTCTACCTGCGGCTGCACCCCCGCATCATCGAGGTCGGACTGCACACGGACGGCAGCCTGCGCGACCGCCACCTCTGGAAGCTGCCACCGCTGAACGATCACACCTGCGCGCTGCGCATGGACGCGGCGCTGGACTTCGCCACCGTCAACGGTTTCGAACTGGCCATCACGCAACACCTCACCCAGCACCCGGACACGCGCCACGTGATGCTGTTCGCGCACCCGATCAACTGGATCGATGCCACCGGCGTCGAAGCCTTTGGCCGCCTGCGCACGCAGCTGGCCAGCCAGGGCATCGCACTGCACCTGGTGGGTTTGAAACTGCCGGTGGAGGCGCTGCTGCGCAAGGCGGGCGAACTGCCCGAAGGCGAACTGCTGCGGCTGTACCGCACCGAGGCCGAGGCGCTGCGATCGAATTGGGAGTCGGCGTGAACACGCGGTTGCGTGCCTACAAGCCCTGTTCAACGGTGCGACCGGGCCTCGCTGAATAACGCACGGTGCTGTCCATCGCTTCAATGTCCAGCCGCGCGCTGCGCCGACCATATACCTCGGCCTTGAGCCATTCCAGCTCGGCATCCAGCAGCGGCTGGCTCGCCAGCGTGCAGTACCAGACCCTGGCGTCCGCATCCCACCGGTAGCCCCGGGCCTTCAGCTTGTCTTTGGACTCGAAGGGTGAACCCGTCGCACGCAACTTGAAGCTGGGCAACGCAGCGGCTGTGATCAGTTGGCTCAGGCCCGTGGTAGCGCCGGGGCTCACGGGTCGGCTCAGCACCTGCAGCAAGGCAGGCAATCCACCTGTGCGCGGTGGGCGTCGTAGAACCAGCCCTGGTCGATGGCCAGCGCACTCAACTTGGACGAGCCCGAACCGGCCGCTTTCCAGTCGATGTCCATGAACGAACAGGCCCAGGCTTTGGCAGCGAAGCAGGGAAAACGGGCCTCCACGAAGGGCCTGTCAAACCCGGCGTTGTGCGCCACGATCAGATCGGCCTTCGAGACCATGGCCGCGACCTGCTCGTCGTCCAGGCGCTGACCCCTGACCATGTCGTCGCTGATGCCCGTCACGGCCTGCGCCGCCTGCGGAATCGGCATGCCGGGGTCTTCGAAACCTTCAAAGACCTCAACCGGTCCCCACGGCAAACCCGTGGCGGCGTCCACCTGCACCAGCAACATGGCCAGCTCGATGACCTTGTCGGTCTGGTGGGAGAGCCCGGTGGTTTCGGTGTCGAGCACCAGCACGCGCAGGCCGGCGCCCGGGTTGCCGGGATGGGGACCGTAGTCCATGCAGGGCACCAGCCGGCGCAGGACCCGGTAGTCGGCGTGTTGCTCCAGCAACTGCGCCATCTGCTCCAGATTCAGCAACAAGGGTGCCACGACGGGTGCCGCGGCCGGCGGCTCCGTGGGTTTGGGCGGGTCGAATTCGAAACTGAACTGGGTCATCCGTGAAGGCTACCTGTCGCATGCGACCGAATGAACAGCTCAAGTGGAGCATGCGGGACTGTCGCGTGGGTCACGAGGAACCCACGTAAGTCGTTGTGATGGTGGTGCGGCTGGCGGGGATCGAACCCACGACCCTTGGCTTCGGAGGGCAAAAAACCATCTGGTTGTTGGATGGTTTTGATCGTTACCCCGTCGTTCTTATGAGGCACTTTTTGAGTGTTTTCATAGTGGGTACGCTGGTGGCTATTCTGCCGTGCAAATGGACAGATGGTTTCAACTGACACAGTTTAATGTCCAACTTCTGTTCGAGCCAAACGCACTCGCCTTCGCATTGTATTGACCCTTGGTCTCATGCGCTGGCTGCGCCAGAAGGCGGACGACATCCTCTTTTCCAAGGCGCCTTGTCCAGAGACAGCCTCGTCGAGCCGCTCAGGAAGGTGCTCAAGCCTTGCGCCCTCGTGGCTCTGTTGAGTTTCGGAATTTCAGATATTTCTTCTCTGTGTTCCGGCTTTTAGCTATCATTTCGGAATAACAGAAATTAAGCTTCACCCATCTCTTTTGAGATAAATTTTCTGATATTCCGAAATATATGAAACCAGCTGCTCCTCGCACCGATCGCCCGCCCCGGACCCGCCAAGCGCCCACGGTGCCGGCCGTCCAGGTTGTCCAAAACATGGTCGACGTCGGCCTGCAGGTGCGTGCGCAACGCATGAGCCAGTCGCTGCGCATCGATGATGCAGCCGCCTTGACTGGTGTGTCGGTTGATCTGCTCTCGCGGCTGGAGAACGGCCAGGGCAGCGTGCGCACCGACAAATTGATGGGTGTGCTCGACGGCTTGGGCCTGGCACTGGTGCTGCTGCCCAAAGACCATCCGCAGATGCAAATGCTGCGCGAGGCATCCGCCGGTCATCGCCAGGATTCCAAGTGAGCACCACCCACCTCCTGAGACTGTGGTCCTTGGACACGCCCGTGGCCGACATTCGCTACCAGGCTGAAGACGAGACATGGACCCTGGTCTACAGCCCCGAGTGGCTCGCATCACCAGAGGCTTACGGCCTTTCACCGGTATTGCCCCTGCAGACACCGGGCAGTGGCTATCCATCCGCATCGGTGCGGCGCTTCATCGAAAACCTGCTACCGGAAGGCCGCGCCCTCGACATCGTGGCAGCCAGCCAAGGGGTTGCTAAAAGCAATGTGTATGGGTTGATCCAGGCACTGGGAGCCGAGACCACGGGCGCCTTCCGTTTTCTCACCCCCGATCAGGACGGCCGATCAAGGCCCACGGCTGCACCCTGGCGCCGGGTTTCCCTGGATGAACTCGATCAACGCATCCAGGACCGTGACCACCGTCCGTTCATGGAGTGGGACGGCCAGGTGCGCCTGTCGGTAGCGGGTTACCAGGACAAATTGCTGGTCTATGTGGATGGCGACATGGGGGCGACGGGCAGCCTGGTCTTGCCGGAATACCCGCTCGCATCCACCCACATCCTGAAGCCTCAGCCGCTCGGCAATCAGCTGCCGCACATGGTGATCAACGAGCACTACTGCATGAGCCTGGCCCGGGCCTTGGGACTGCCCGCCGCAGAAGTGTCCATCCTTCGCACGCCCCGGCCGGTGCTGGCGATCCGTCGCTTCGACCGCGAAGTGGTGCGGGATGCAGGTGGCACCTGGGTGCGCCGGCTGCACATCATCGATGCCTGCCAGGCCTGCGACCTGCCCGTGAGCTACAAGTACGAGCGCAACGTCGGCAGCGCCGGAGCAGCCGCGCAGTACCGTGACGGGGTGAGCTTTGAAAAGCTGTTCGGTCTTCTGCAGCACGTCAACAAAAAGGCCATCGACAAACTGAACCTGTTGCGTTGGGCCTTGTTTCAGTACGTGATCGGCAACTGCGATGCCCACGGCAAGAATTTTTCGTTTTTTGTGGGGCCGTACGGACTGTCGGCAGCACCTTGGTACGACCTGGTGAGTGTCAGCCAGTACCCGCAGATGTCGCAGGAAATGGCGATGGCCTTTGGCGATGCGTTCAGGTTCGAAGACGTGAAAGCCTTTCCGTTGGCCGACTTTGCCATCCGCTGTGACATTGACCGCCGCCTGCTGGCCCGGGAAACGCAGCGCTTGCAGCGGGGCGTGGAGCAACACGCCGTGGCCCTGGCCCAATCAGGCGTCTATGAGGACGAAGAACGGGTGTTTGCGTCGGGCATAGCGCAACAAGCGCTGAGCGCTGGTGCCTTGCTGGCGACCACGGCCAGTGAAGCGGCCAAATTGCCTTCAAAGTACCTTTGACACGGTGGCTCTCGCCCGAGGGGTTCACTCCGGCAGAAAGCGTCGAGGACCAAGGCGACTCTCTCAACCGCCAGCGCCTGGAGTCCATCGCCCGTGGGCTCGAAGCGGGCTCGATGTTGGTGCGTAAATTGGCGCAAAGCCTGGAGTGGCCCCAAGACGCGAGACGCAGCCTGCTTGATGTGCTCAAGTACGGCGGACTACATGGAAGGCCTGTCAGCGGTCATCAGCATGTCAGCACCAACCAGCCCTCAATTCTCGTCAGTCAGGACTCCACAATTCTGCCCGTCGGAAAAATCGGTGATAAAAACAGAAATTGACATCCTTCCGGGAGATACCGGCCAAAAGGAGGGTTTTGTCTCCGGGAGTTGGGACAGCGCGCAGCGGATAAACAGGGCATGTCCACAAGTGCCCTCTCCATCGAAAATCCCTTTGATCATCCGCTGCTGACCGCAGCAGGTTGTCCTCCCAGTGGGAACGGTGCGCCGGTATATCTACAGCAGCTAGCCCGCTCGCTTGAAGCATGTCAATCCTTGGGTGTTGGGGCCAGCACACAAGAGTGGCAGAGGATCGTTCGTCATCTTTCCAGGGCAGTCACAGTCGACGCGCGCAAGGCGTCCGCATCGCCCAAGGCAGCCGACCTCGAACATCAACCCTGGGGTGGGTTGCACGGGTGCATCGAAGCCCGCGGCTTGGTCAAAACCCAGTCGACCAAATACCTCGACACCTTGTTCGTGCACTTTGTGCTGGAAGCCGCTGCAAGCCGCCACCAACTGACCGACGCAGCACTTCAAGGTTTGAGAACCTGCTACATCGTGCTCGCAGGCAGACGCAAGCTACATGCCGAGTGGTCTCTGTTGACGACACCCGCTCTCATCGAGCGCTCACAGCTCGTCAACCTCCTTGAGGGCCTTGCCCATCCTCCGGTCCGCGCTTTTGGAAAACTGGTGCTGGGCCTCCTTGAGCAACCCATGCCGACGCCGGCTGGCATCGCCGAGTTGGGCGTTCAAAATCAGAAACCAAGCCTGGATTCTGTGAGTTGCGACAACCCTGAGGGAGGCAAGTCGGATCCTGGCTATTCGGCTACATCCAGTGGAGTCGATGCCATCGAAGGGACGGAGAATCCGGAACCGTCACTTCCGAAGTTTGGTCGGGGAGACTCCATCATTGGTTGGCACATCAAGCGCGCCAGCAACGCCCCGCGCAACGACCGGCTTGCGCTCGAATCATGGACCTCGCTTCCGATCGAACAGACGTGCCAGATCGCAGCCCGGCTCCCGGCGCTGCTGTCTGACGTCAACTCCCCATGGCACCGCGCCGCTGTGATCGCTATGGCCAGTGTGTTGACCTCAACACCGGGGCATGTGTTGCTGCATGCCAATGTCAATCGTGACGTTGACCTCAACATAGATCTCGATCATCAGCGGTTCAGCTGGACGATGCAGTCGCTTCGAGGCGAGCCCAACATGGCTGACCCGAATCGCAATCCCACCAAAATTTCGATCCCGTTTCCTATGCCCTTGGCGCAGGCAATCGCAGGATTGGCGCATGGTAAGAACGTCAATGCCCTTCGCCATTTCTCGGACGTTTTTGGAGTGGACGTCGATACGGCCGCCTGGGATGCGCTGCTCAGGCAGACGCATGACCTGCTCATGGAGCTCAGCGATCCTGCGTTTCCAGCGTTCCCTGGCAGGTGGGCCAACTCTCTTTCAAGGGTGTATCTCGATTCTTGTGGATCAGATTTGATGGCGAGCGTGTGCTCGCTGGATTTGGCCCTGACACCGCAAGCCGCGCTTTACTACTTTCACCCCTCAGAGCAGGACATCCGGCAATCGGTCAGTGAAGTCTACGAACGCTTGGGCGTGGGACCTTGCGTTCCTTCCACGGAAGTGGCACCCGAGCGTGACATTCCATCGGATGAACACATTGCGGCGGGATTCACTGATATGGAAGCGCGTGCAGATGCGCTGCAAGCGCTCATTCTCAACAGGCGAACCGACCTGACTTCATCAATTCACAACCTCAACGAACTCACTCAGTTGACGGCAGCACTGACCACATTTCTCGTAGGCGGTCGCGGCTCAAGGGTTGAAGAGATCACATGCGGCGCACTGTACTGCGCATCAGATTGCTGGTGGCTGGAAGACAAAAAGGTTGAGCACGAAAACTCCTCGAGGATCCTGCCCAAACCAAAACATCTGCGCCATGGATTGCACCGATGGATTCTCGCCCGCAAAGCCGTTGCGGAACGGCTTGCAAGCCGCCTGCGACGCGACCTTGCAGAACGATGGAAAGAGCTGGCTTCAGGTCAACTTCGATTTGATGCGCCGGCTTTTGAGTACCTCGATTTCAGATCAGAGAAGGTCACGAGATCGGCTGTCACGGCCGCAGAGATCGAAGCTGTTTCCCAACGCTACTTTTCTGCTGGGAAAAATTTCATGCGCCACGTGCTGATCACACACTGGGCGCTTGATGGCGAGGACCCTCATCTCCTGCGGTTGATCACCGGGCATGCCACAGCTGGACTCGCGCTGCCTGCCGCAGGGGCCATGTACACGCCGGAATCAGCCACACAGGCTGCCGGCGTCCTACTAGAAAACTTGCTGAAAAATTGGCTTCCAGACATCGGCGCGAAAGCATCCGTTCCGGACCCCTACAAATTTGTTGTCTTGCCAGGGCGCCGGGTACATAAAGTTCACAACGCCCATCGTGAGCACATCGAAAAATGGGATGCACCGGTTTTCAGCCACTGGCATCTGGCCGCCGTCCGGATCATGGATCGTGTCCGGGAGTTGCTGATAAATGGCCATGGGCCAAACCACCCACACGCCCGGCTGTGGCTTCACCTGGTCAGCTTCGACGCGCTCAACGAGCCCATCGACCTGGAATCAATTTTTGAAGACATCAACGCGTCGTTCGAACTGGGGTCGACGGGGTGGGTTGCAAAATTCAAGCGCTCCAATTCGAAACATGTGCTGGTCACGCCTGTTCAGCTACCGACCGCCATATTTCTATCCAGGCTTGGTCAGAACGCAGAGATCAAGCCAAGTGATTACTCCGAGGTTCTCGAAGCAGCGGAGAAGTGGATCGGTGAGGCGACCCCTGACTGCTGGGGAGGAAAAAAAGTCGGCGTGGCAAAAGCGTTGCTTGCATGCAGCCGGCTGTGGGCTGACTGGTGCCTACCCCCAGCGGTCCAACTCTGCTATTCCAACGGCAGTCATGCTCCGGTTCTGGACAGCCACTCAGATGCCGACCTATTTGGGCTGGAGGCATCACAGGGCACCGAGCCCCCAGCCCGTCCGCGTCACGTACTTCGGACCCCCACTGACTTGTTCAGCGCCTTCTACAAAGTGGTCAACCGCCTGGGGTCATCGCGCCACAAGTTGGGAGAGCAAAAGAAGCGCGCACAACTTTTTGATCGATGGGTGTCCTTGTCCAGGATTCCAAAACAAGGCGAACTCACATGCACCTTGGTTCGTGTGGTTTCCGTCAACGCCGCCCGCATCCGAGCAAGCAAAAGAAATGCGATCGAGTGGAGCAGCCAAGCCACCTATCTGAGTACGCTGCGCCCATTTCTGACTATGGCGAGGAGTCTGGATCCTGACGCGTTTGACGCGCAAGAATGGGCTGAATTTTGCCGGGATCTTATGGCGTTTTCACACGCCGATGAAAAGCAAACGGTAACCGCGACCGAAGCGTCCGAGTGGATCATGGGATGCCTCCGGGAGCTAGGGCACCCGCTGCCGTCGCGCGCAGATCTCACTCAGATCAAACGGTACCCAGTAGCCACAGCCACGACAGCGATCGCGGCCTTTACACAAGAACAACTGGATCAAGCCGCTTCGATGTTGATCTCATCGCAAGACGGCCCCCTACGTCAGGCACGCATTCAGCTCGCGCTCAAGTTGCTCGGCAGCCTGCCCATGCGATGGAGCGAGGTGGCCACGATGGCTGTCAGCGACGCCATCGCCGACGGAGAAATCTGCATCACTTCACACGGATTTTCACATCTCAAAAGCCATTCGGCTCGCCGTAGGCTGGCACTCACTGAAGAATGCTTTCGTGAACTAATTTCTCTCGTTCAGCAGATCGAAGAACTGAAGACCCATAGCGTTCCTGAGGCCTTGATTTTTGGAAGTAGAACCCTGCACGACGGCACCCGGACCGTGGACTCTGCGTGGATCAGAAGTGCCATCACCGAAGCAATGCAAAGTGTTGCCCGGAACCCGAATTTTCGAATTCATGCATTCCGCGCTCACGTCGTCTCTCATCTGCTGCTCCTGGATTGGAGATGGGCAACCAAACCACCTCAGCCAGGAGGGATGGGGCCAAAGGCTACCAGCGCACTTTTTGTATATCAAAAGCACCGGGCATGGGCCACAGACGTTGTTCGACTATGCGCAGGTCACGCATCGGTTCAGACGACGCTGAGCTACTACTTCCACGCTTGGCTTCCGGTCAGGGCGCTTGCACTCCGAGCCACACTCATACGACATGGTCCAACCGAGCATCTGCTCAATCAGCTCGGTGTCAGCACAGCCGCCTTGACCAAGGCCCGTTCACGGGATCAACGGTATCAAGATCCATGGGAGTACCTCCAAAGCAAACTGCCCGTGGGAACCACGAAGGACAAGAGTCAGACGTTGCCACCCATCGCTGCATTTGAAGATGTCTCAGCCGGAAACAACGCGACCATCGCCGCTGAATCGCATGTGCTCCCCGTAAGGACACCTGCGTGGGGTGGCGCTCTTACGAGCACGGAATTCCCTCTGCCGCCTCAGGTCACGTACCTGGGCATTCGCATGCTGGGTATCGATCAACGAACGGCAAACAACATGTTGGGCGGTATGCAACGACAAGTCGTTGATGACCTGGAATCAAGATTGGCCTTGTCAAATTTCAGTTCAGAGACTCTTCGAGGTCGAATCAAGGGCGACATCACAGGTCGAGCCATGACTGCCGACGTTCGGCAGTTGCAATCCCCGCAAGCTCACGATCTCATCACGGTACTTTCAGGCATCCCGACACAGCAATTGCAGATGCTCCTTCAACTGCTTCTGCCCATACATGAACTGGTCCACTGGGAAGATGAAATCATCGCCGCAGCTCCTTGGTTAGAAAAGTCGCAGATCTGTCTGGAAGTGGTCAGCGATATCAAGAGGGTGGACCCAGCGCTCAACATCCAGCTGTCCAAACTGGATGCGGTGCTCATCGGGTCACCTGCGCACGATATCGGCTCACTACCACGCATCTTCATCCAACCCAGAGATCCGTCTGCCCGCAACACCGTTGCCAAAGCACGTTGGACCACCCTGGTGAGGGTGCTCGCCAATGCGTTGCTCGTCCTAAGGACATCCAGGCAGTGAGCTGGAAAGCAATCCAATCCTTTTCCCCAACCGCTTGAATTTGTATGGCTTCTGCTCCACGAAAAACATCCAACCCCCTGACTCAAGCCGCGCGCGAGGGAAACGCCCGAAAAGGCTATTGCGCTTCAGCATTTTTTGCCAGCGCCAGCGATGTGCCAGCTGCTGTCAGTGCGGCCTTACCAGACGACGAGTTCTGCACGCTGGACGACATGCTCAAAGCGATGCGCCGCGTCGAAAACCAGCTTTTGACCATGAACCCAACGCCTGGTCGCCATTTCGTATTGATTCGCGTCAAGGACGCCAGAGACCTGATCCTGACACTGGTGTTGGCCAACACGTCGGTCGGTTTGATGCAAGAGCTGGACCCTACGCCGGAAATTGCAGCTGAACACGCGACTTTGAGAGAAACGGTACAGGCAATCAAGAAGGTGATTGCCGCTGCGCAGAGCGGTTCGATCAGTTTTGAGAGCATCCGAGACCAGTTGGACAAGCTCCCCAATCCAGCTCTGACGAACAGCGTCTTATCCCTGTTAGGTCAGCGAGTACCCACGGTACAGTCGCTGGCCGGCCCCATTGATCTCAACATGGGAAAGCTTGCCGTCAAGCAAGTAGCGAGCGAGCGCGAGCACCATCTGCAAGGTCGTGTCTCAGGGGGGTATGAAGAGCAAGCAGGCACCGTGATCATGGAAATATCTGCACTCGACGATGCCGACACGAGACTGTTCACCTTGGGTAGCCGCATCACACTCAAGGTCGTACAGGAAGAACACCGGGTGAGCCTTTTGTTGGCGCAGTTGGCCAAGGTACCCGTGCGAGTTCGAATCAAAATTCCACGCATTCCGCTCACCCTGTCCGCGCCTGCAAAGGCAGACTTTCGTTGCGATCTGGAAGATGTCGTGGTGCTCGAGCAAACACAGTCACTGGAGCAGATCAAAGAAGCTCTCATTCGCCAGCTGAACCTGGATCTGTGATTTTTCTCTCAGCCCCAAGTGTTCATGATTTCCCGCCACGCTATGACAACGGCGTCACCCCATGGTGGGGCAGATCAAGCATACGATCAGTTCATATCACCACTGCGCAAAACAACTTCGCATGCCCACACTCGAAAAAGCTCTGGAACTCGCCGCCATTCACCACGCCGGTCAAATCGACAAAGCAGGAGAGCCGTACATCCCGCATGTGCTGCGCGTGATGCATGCCGTGGATGGCATCAAGGCGAAGACCGTGGCTGCTATGCACGACTTGATGGAGGACACCAAGGTGACCGAGCAGGATCTGCGTGACGCGGGCTTCGATGCGGAAATCGTTGGTGCCGTACTGGCACTGACCAAGGGACCAAAAGAGACACGTATTGAGGCCGCCAAGCGAGCCAAGATCAATTCGCTGGCACGGGAGGTCAAGCTGGCAGACAACGCCGACAACATGGACCTCACGCGCTTGGTGGACCCGACCGAGAAGGACATGCTACGCATGCACGAGTACATCCTGGTGCGAAAGCTCTTGCTCAGCTGAAGCCGCTCGAATGTGGCATGTGCCACGACGAAAATTTCAATCTCTCCACAGCTCACTCGTTTTCGTGGAGGGGGCATTCCATCGCCGGGAGGACGGCGGCGGTTTTTGACCACCATGGCATCTGGCCAGAAGTCACTCATGTGGCGTGCTTTTTTCCTTGTTGGTTGCCGCGATGTGGTGGGCCATCTCGGCCGCTTCACGGGTGTACCCCATTTCTACGAGGTCGGAGAGGCACTCAAGCTCGCTGGCCCAGGGCCCTTGCGACATCGATTCCCAGCGCGAGGCGTCCAAGGGGAAACTGGTGACATGGACGGCCAGGGCAACGCGTTGATCAGGCTTGGCCTTGCGAAGCAACCCCGCGTCCAGGATTGTCGCGATACGAGAGGGATCTCTGTCGACGCACAGGTCCAGGCGGGGCGGCGCCGTGATGTCAAGCTCTGGAAAGTGTTTGGCGGCACCGATGACCCCTCCGATGCGAACGGTTTGCGGAAGCTTGTCGGTTTGCTGAAGGCGGGCAATGCGCTTGACCATCTGTTCGGGTGTGCTCTGGCCGGTTGGATCCGTGAAGAAGAGCACCTTGCGTTGACGGGCATGTTCACGGGCCAGCTCCATCCATTCCCCTGAGATCAGATATCGCAGCCGGACCCCCCGCTCACCCGAGTCCTCCAACCATCCCAGGTCTGCAAGCTCCTTGAGGACTGCCGCCACGGTTGGGTAGCTCACTCGGCAGGTCTCCTGCAGGTACTTGATCGTCACCGGGGAGGCATTCCAAAGACGCAACTGCACCAGGGCTGCAACTACGATCTGCCGTGGAGGGAGTTGATGGGCATAAACATCCTGGCGCTCTTTGGCTACCAGTTCTTCCAACCAGTCGTAGAACCCGGCTGGCGCGTTTTCCATCGAGCCGCTGAACGCGTTCAGGTGGTGTCCCTGCGCCTCACCCTTGCCGAGTAGAAAGTGAATGCGGTTCGCGATGGCTGGGTGGATCACATGCCGAAAACGAACCAGTTCCTCTTTCAGTCTCCCGGATGAGAGCCGCGTTTCAATAACAACGCACACGGCCTGGTTTTTTGAGGGCTCTTGTCCGATGAGATAAGCGAGCGTCAGCAAGGCACCTCGAACGTCGCGTACGCTGTTGGTCTTCTTGACTTCAACATGGATGTGACCGTTGGGGCCCTTCCAACAGCCATCCGCATTTGTGTCTGGCGCCTGTGATTTTTGAAGTTCATCGAACATGAAGTCGCAACCTTATCAAAGAGGTGGCAACTAAACAATCATGTGGCGACTTAAAGTCGAGGCTTTATAGGCGTAGTTCGAATAGACCGAGGTTCCCTACGCGCCTGCTGTATGGGCAAATTCAATCGCACCTGAAGTGAGGCCCACCAAGACGCCTTCTCCTGGTGTGCGAGCCGTAGTTACAGTCAACCGCCTGCCAAACCGGATGCCATAGACTGCGGAACCCCCACCAAACGGCATCTGCCCGGCAGATGAAGCCCCATGAGCTTGAACGACCACATCCTCCAATCGATCCAGAAATCCGGCCAGGCAATCCATGACAGCCGGGAGCTGCTCAAAGCCGAAGTGGCCCGTTACACCGATCACTTGATCAGTGTGATGGGCTCGCAGCCTTTGGGACCCATGGCGGACAGAGCGTTCGGGCAACTCAAACTGGTCGCACGCATGCACCAGGAAATGCAAGGACTGGAAGAGCAGCTCCGCGGGATCTTTCAGTCGGCCACGCAACTCAAGGCGAACGACGTACAGATCATCGAAGCCCTACCCCACCGTCGTTCCACTGCGGCCACCTCCGAACGAGTGGAAGACGCGAAAGTCGTGACGCCAGTTGTGCGCCGAAAACCAGGCAGAAAGCCTTCGGCGAAGCCCGTTGCAGAGGCAGCGCCCGTCAAACGCCGCGGTGGTCGTGTCAGCACCAACGACGACAAGGTGCTGGCCGCATTGCGCCGCCTGCTCAAGGTATTCAAGAACGCCACGCTGCCACAGGCGCAAATCGCGGCCGAGGCGGGCATCCCTGTTGGATCGATTGCGGCCTCCCTGCACCGCCTACAAGATGCTGGGATGGTCTTGCAGAAAGCGCGGGGTCAGTACTGTCTGAACTGACCCTTTGTCCCAGCTGGACTTCAAGGCCTCAGTCCCCAGAAACAGCTTCAGGTCCGCACCGAGCGGACCGATACAACTGGTTGTAGTTCACGAGGCTACATGTTCGTTCTTGGCAGTCACCGGGAGATACCGGACATCACTGACGCTCACGTGCAGAGGGTCTGCTTACTGAAGTGGCTTCGTACTCACACTTCCGGCAACGAACAGCCGCTGGGATCTGGCTGCTCAAGGTCGGTTGAAGGCTGGGAACAGCCACTCGACTCCGATGGTCTGGCAGTATTTTCAGACCAAAGCGGTCGTTCAAGCGGGTCAAGAGACGGAATCTATTCTGAGTCAATCTCTCGAAGTTGGTGCGGGTCAGTCATCTCTTCTGGTCCAGCGATCATCCTGCGAATCTTGCAGAATGGGGCACTGCGTATCGACTGTTCTCTGCTCAAAACATGATGGGCAATTGAACGGCGGGAGCCGCGCGATCAGCCACCGCCAGCGAGAGAATGGTTTTGCATCAGGAAAGCGTCAATGGCAGCATTCACTGGTGCCGGGTGGGTCATCGGACCCATGTGACCGAGGCCATCGAAGCTCAGAACCCGAACCTGCGACAGTGTCTGCGCGAGCAAGGCGGTGACGGCGCGCGCCGAGTCGGGGGTCTCGCGTCCCTGCATCAGCAGCACTGGCATCTTCAGCGCACGAAGTGCGACCAGTGGGGTGGGTTCTTTGAGCAGTGCATGCAACCAGCCCTGCACGTGAACTATCGCGTCTTCAATTGCAAGCCGCTGCGCCTCGGGTTTGGTTGAAAAGCTGCCGTCACCCATCCAGTAGTCGATAAAAATCTTGGCGGCAGCGCGTCGGTCACCAGTCGCTAGGGCTGTGGCAGCGCGCCCGATGGTTTCACGGATGCCATCTGCCGCGTTCGGTTGCGGCAATGTGGCATCGATGAATGCGAACAACGTGGGTTCATACAGCACCAACGCACTGACGCGGTCAGGCCGCCGCAGCGCTGCCAGAAGCGCAACCGCGCCGCCAAAAGAGTGACCGACCAAGGCGACCTGGCACGCCAGCGTAACGCAGAAGTGGCTCGAGCAGATCGACCTCGTCGCTCAGGCTGAGCGGTCGGCCAGTAGGCCAGATCGGCCCCCTGCCGGCACCGTGTGTGTCCGGTGCCAGTACGAGGTGGCGCGGTGCCAGCTGGTCCATCAGCTCACGCCATTGCGCCCAACTGCTGGCGTTGCAGTGGATGCAGACCACACCGAGGCCGGTGCCAGCGACGCGGTGGTAAGGCAGTGCCGGCTGGCCGTCGATGTGTTGGGTGGCCATGCTTCTCAGCGGCGATGGAGGACGACTTCAATGTACTCGCTTGGCACCACCAGCGATGCGTTTCCGGCACGGTTCATTCGCGTCAGCAATTCCGTCAGGTCGCTTTCCAGTGCCAGCGCGCCATCGATGGGGAGTGCGGCAAAAGCCTTGTGAATGGGGCCATACCAATTACGGAAGACCTCGATGAAGTGCGCCGCTGAGCGGTAGCGAAAGTGAAAGAGCCGCGGCGTGACCGAGATCGAGCTGGCAGTCTCACCAAACAGCGTGTGCAGATGGGCTTCGACACCCCAGCGCGACGGCGGTTGGACGCCGGGCGGCGGCGGCAGGTGGCGTCCCAGCGTCTTGAACACCTGACCGATGAAGCCCTCGGGGTTCCAGTTTGCCAGGCCGATGCGACCCCCCGGACGGCACACACGCGCCAACTCGGCGGCAGCCCGTGGCTGGTCGGGCGAGAACATCACGCCGAAGGTGGACAGCACGGCGTCGAAACTGGCGTCGTCAAAAGGCAGGGCCTCGGCGTCGGCCACCTGGAACGCGACCTGCAAACCATCTGCACGCGCCCGCACTGCGCCGCGCTCCAGCAGACTGCTCACGTAGTCGGTGGACGTCACGCAGCAGCCCCGGCGCGCTGCCGCCAGCGTGGCATTGCCATTGCCGGCGGCGACATCGAGCACGCGCTCGTCCGTGCGCAGATCGCAGGCTTCAGCGAGCTGCTCGCCCACAATCTGCAGCGTGGTGCCAATCACCGCGTAGTCGCCGCTGGCCCAGGCGGATTGCTGGCGGGTCTTGAGGGCATTCAAATCTGTCGGCGCGTTCATTGGAAACCTTGTTGAATGGGAATGGTTGGAGCAGGTCAAAGGCAATGGATGTCGTTCATCCGCCCACTGCTTACTTCGGGAGGCAGGCGGGGCCGGCCCAAACACGCTCACATGTGATAAGCAGTGCGCACCTGCGGTGGCGTCTGCAGCGTCTGCATGACCACGCAGCAGCGATCCGCCGCCGTCTGCAGTTTCGCCAGCATCTCAGGGGACGTGCCGGGTTTGGCTTGCAGGTGAACGTCGGAGATGATGGACTGGAAACCTACGGGTACGTCTTTCTGCACGCCCAGTGCACCGCGCACGTCCACCTTGCCCTGAACGTGTACCTCAAGTGCGGTCAACTCGATGCCAAGACCGGCGGCGACCATGCGGATGGAGGAGTCCTGACACGCAGCGAGTGCGGCACACAGCAGGTCACCAGGGCAGGGCGCATCGTAGGGGCCGCCTACGGCGCTGTGCACTCCAACAGGGATCGCTGCGTCGGCGCCGGCCTTGGGGATTACCAGCGAATGAAACGGGTCGGCCGGGTCTATGCTGCGGGTGCTGGCATGGTCTGTGACCATGGCCAGGTTTGGGTTGGCTTTGTACTCTGCGCGCAGTTGGGCCTGTGCTTCTAATGTGCGTGGGGTCATGTTGGTGCTCCAAATGGGGGAAAGGACAAGGTACCGGGTTCACGCGCCAGCGCGGTCGTTCCTTGTGGTGGTGGTGGGGTTGACGGGGGTGACGACTCGGGACGCGCTGTCGATGAGGATGCCGACGATCACGAACTTGAGCATGGGAATCTCCTTCAGGTGGTTGGGGGTGGCTTCACAGTACCGATCAGCTGAGCAGAAGACCTTTAAAGATCCTAAAAATCCGCTAAAGAAACATCAAGGCCACGCGCCTTGGGAAAAGCACATGCAGGATCAATTTCAGTTTGACCGCTTCGAGGTCCGCGCGACTGAGCGTCTGTTGCTGATCGATGGTCAGCCGGCCGAGTTGGGTGCGCGCGCATTCGACCTTCTGCTGTGCCTGCTGCTGCACCGCGACCGCGTGGTGTCCAAAGGCGAGATCCTGGATTTGGTGTGGCCCGGACTGGTGGTGGAGGAGAACAACCTGTCGGTGCAGGTGTCTGCGCTGCGCAAGGTTCTGGGTTCGCAGGCCATTGCCACCATTCCCGGTCGCGGCTACCGGTTTGCGTTGGACCTGTTGCCAGACAGCGGATTGCCGCAGCGTGATGCGGTGCGGCCGCAGGCTGCCGATGCGGCGCGTCCCACCATCGCGGTGCTTCCGTTCAGCGTGCTGTCAGACGACCCGCAGGTTTCCTTTTTGGCTGATGGTCTGGTCGAGGATGTGATTGCGCTGCTGGCGCGTGTGCCGGGCTTCATGCCGATTTCCCGCGCGTCGTCCTTTGCGTTTCGAGGGCACGACGTGACGGTGCCGGATGTGGCGCAGCAGCTTGGCGTCCGGTTTGTGGTGGAAGGCAGCGTACGGCTCGTGGGTGATGCGCTGCGCGTATCGACCCAACTGATCGAGGCCGCGACAGGACGCGTGCTGTGGACCGGCCGATTCGACCGGCGCCGCAACGAGGCGGTCGATCTGCAGGAGGACATTGCCCGGGGCGTGATGTCGGAGCTTGAGCCCGAACTCACCCGCGCCGAGATTGCGCACATCCGCCGCCAGCGTCCTGAGAACCAGGACGCCTGGGCCCATTACCACCAGGCCGTGGGCTCGTTGGCGCTGCAGGGGTGGGGCTATGACGCGTTGGCAGAGGCGCGGCAGCGTCTGCAGACCAGTGTGGCTCTCGATCCTGCCTTTGGCCTCGGCCACGCGCACTATGCGCTGCTGACAGCGTTGTCTATGAACATCGGCGCAATGCCCAACGATCCAGGCCTGGCGCTGGAGGCTCTCGGTGCCGCACGCCAGGCGATGGCATTGGACGATGGCAACTCGGAAGTGTTGGGCTATGCAGGTTGTGCGCTTTGCGACCTTGGTTACCACGAGCAGGGTGTGGACGTGTTGCTACGGGCGCTGGAGATCGACCCCAGCAATGCCCAGGCACACGTAGCGCTGGGCGCGTCGTGGGTTTTGAGTGGCCAGCTTGACGCCGGCATAGAAAGAATGCGCTATGGTATGAAGATCAGCCCACGTGACCGTCGCTTGGGCTTCTGGGGCTGGGCGTTAGGCAACTTTTTGCTGCGGGCCGAGCGACTGGATGAAGCGTTTGCGGAAGCCAGAACATCGAGCCGTCGAGATCCGCGTTTTTCACTGCCGCGCGTTCTGGAGGCAGCCATCTTGGACCGCCAGGGTAAGAACGGAGAGGCTCGGGCGGCACTGACCCGCGCACGCCAGATCAGCCCGACGCTGACCCTGGACGCCATCGCCCAGACACACGGCCGGCACGTGGGCAAGCGTTTGGCCTTATTTTGGGATGTGGCAAATTAGCGGTCCTTCGTCGCTGCAACCATGTCGAGGTGGTGCGAAATACCAACTGGAAGTCGTACGGCCATATGCGAAGTTTCTTCGCGCCTGCGAACAAGCCCGCTTTCAGTGCAGCGTGCCAATTGGCGATCCCTGTATGGACCTCTCGCTACGTTAAGCCGCCCAACTGATCATCGGACTGGCGCCTCAGCTGTGGCTGTTGGCTGCACCTTGCTGGAAGAACAGCCTGTGCAGATATTGCGGGGGACTGTCGAACGGTCGCAGTCTGCCGTGCTGCCGCCGTTCGTGACAGTCTGTGCGACTGACCGCGCCCGCTGCACTGCTGATCCTCAGTTGCGCAAAGTCGGTCCCAGGCTGGTTGCAGTCGTCCTCTGCTGTCGTCCCGAGCGGCGGCTTTGACCCTGAGCAGTCTTTCATCTGCTTTGCTGTTGCCGCTACTTGGGCAGGTCGCAGCTGTATCGAGAAGCATAGAGACCACAGCAAACCCGTTTGAACTTCGCGACGCGAAGGTTACCCGCGTGTTTTCGGCGGAGAGCTTGTCTCTGTGGCCCCCAGCGCCTCTGACAGCCGGGAGGCTGATGCGCGAAGCTCTTCCACAAAATGCGGTCTCACACGCTGATCAGGAGCTGTGAGCGTCAGCGCCCCGACCACCTGGCCGCCCCCGTTGCAAACTGGCGCGGAGATCCCCACCAACCCGGGAATGCGGTCGCTACTGAGCATGACGTAGCCGTCCTTTCGTACCTGGTCGTAGATGCGGCCTTTGGCACCCGCATATGCCATCAGCACCCGCCCACCCGCGCCGCGGTTCATGGGTAGCAGGTCGCCCGCGCGCACGTGGTCACGCAGCAACTGCGGTGAATCGACCCGCAGTAACACCAGCCGCTGATCGCCCTGGCGCACGTGGAAGGCCACGCTCTCCTGTGTGCGAGCGACCAGCGCACGCATCTCGGGCATCAACACATCTTCCAGCGAGAAAGACGCTGAGTAGATGCCGGCCAATCTCGCCACTTCGGCCCCCAGCGCCCACTGTCCATCGGACGTCTTTTGCACCAGCCGCCCGTGTGCCAGCGAGGCCAGAAGTCGCAGTACGGTGCTCTTGTACAGCCGCGTGCGCTCGGCCAGCTCCGTGACAGACAGTGCCTTGTCGCCGGCCCGGTAGGCGGCCAGCAGGCTAATGGCACGGTCCACCGCGGCCGCGCCACCGGGGGCGGCCAGCTCGTCGGCAACGGAGGGGGATGAAGACTTTCTGGGCATGGCTGCGAGCTTAAGGCATGGGATTTGACAGACCGGGATTGTCGGCCTTATCATTGTTCTATCTTTCAGATAGTCGTTCTATCTTACAGAACAATGGAGACCAGTCAATGGACACCGTCCTGATCAGCGAAGTCGGCCCGCGCGACGGCCTACAAAGCGTCAAGTCCACCATGCCCACAACCCACAAGCTCGCATGGATCGATGCCCTTGCCAGCGCCGGCCTGCGTGAAATTGAGATCGGCTCATTCGTCCCGGCCAGGCTGCTGCCACAGATGGCAGACATCACCGATTTGGTGCGCCACGCCATGACCCTGCCGAGCATCACCGTCATGGCGCTGGTGCCCAACCTGCGCGGCGCGGAAACCGCCATCGCCACCGGCATCCAAAAAATCACCATCCCGGTCTCGGCCAGCGAGGCCCATTCGCAGGCCAATGTTCGCAAGACCTGCGCGCAGATGGTGGACGAGGTGGGGCGCATCGTGAACTACCGCAACGCGCACGCTCCGCAGGTGAAGGTCGAGGTCGGCATGTCCACTGCTTTCGGCTGCACGCTGCAAGGCGCGGTGCTGGAGGACGACGTGGTGCGACTGGCCGAAGCGCTGGCCGAGGCCGGTGTGGACGAGATCGGCCTGTCGGACACCACGGGCATGGCCAATCCCGCCCAGGTGCGCCGCCTGTTCAAGCAGGTGCGTGACGCCATCGGCGACCGCACCGGCGCCGCCCACTTGCACAACACCCGCGGCCTGGGTCTGGCCAACTGCCTGGCGGCCTACGACGTGGGCGTGCGCACCTTCGACAGCTCCCAAGGTGGCCTAGGCGGCTGTCCCTACGCACCCGGCGCCAGCGGCAACGTGGTCACCGAAGACCTGGTCTTCATGTTCGAGGCGATGGGCGTCCACACCGGCATCGATCTGGAAATGCTGGTGGCCGCACGCGCCATCCTGACCGCCGGCCTGCCTGGGGAACCGCTGTACGGCATGACCCCCGACTCGGGCCTGACCAAAGGCTTTGTCTACGCCGATGGCCGTTACCCACTCAACATCCAACTGTTGTCCGTCAACGGAACCTGCGCATGAACACCGACAAAACTCTTCCTCTGGCCGGCATCCGCGTGATCGAGTTCACTCACATGGTCATGGGGCCCACCTGCGGGCTGATCCTGGCCGACCTCGGCGCCGAGGTGATCAAGATCGAACCCATCGCCGGTGACAACACCCGCAAGCTGCTGGGCTCCGGTGCTGGCTTCTTCGGCACCTTCAACCGCAACAAGAAGAGCCTGGCCGTGGACGTGAAGGACCCTCGCGGCCGCGAGATCGTGCTGCGCCTGGTCGGGCAGGCCGACGTGTTCAGCGAGAACTTCAAGGGCGGCACCATGGACAAGCTGGGCTTCGGCTACGCAGCGCTGTCCAGGCTCAACTCCGGGCTGGTGTACGTTTCGCACAAGGGCTTTCTGCCCGGACCCTACGAGCACCGGACCGCGCTGGACGAGGTGGTGCAGATGATGGGCGGCCTGGCCTACATGACCGGGCCTGAAGGCCGGCCGTTGCGCGCCGGCACCAGTGTCAACGACATCATGGGCGGCATGTTCGGCGCCATCGGCGCGCTGGCGGCGCTGCAGGAGCGGCACCGGACCGGGCGCGGCCAGGAGGTGCAGAGCGCGCTGTTCGAAAACAACGTGTTCCTGGTGGCGCAGCACATGACGCAGTTCGCCGTGACGGGCAAGCCCGCCTCGCCCATGCCCAGCCGCATCAGCGCCTGGGCGGTGTACGACGTGTTCAACGTCAAGGACGGCGAGCAGATCTTCCTGGCCGCCGTGAGCGATACGCAGTGGGCGCTGATGTGCGACGAGTTCGGTTTCGCCGACCTCAAGGCCGATCCGCGCCTGGCCAGCAACAACGCCCGGGTGCAGGCGCGCGACTGGATGATGCCGCTGTTGCGCGAGCGCTTCGCCGCGCTGGGTGCGGCCGAGCTGGGCGCGCGTTTTGAAAAGATTGGCCTGCCCTATGCACCCATCACCCGCCCGCAGGATCTGCTGGACGATCCGCACTTGCTGGCCACCGGCGGGCTGGCACCCGTCACCTTGCCGGCCGACGCCAGCGGCGCTGGCCGCACCGTGGACACCCGGACCGCGCTGCTGCCGCTGACACTGGGTGGCGAGCGCCTGGGCCTGCGCTGCGCACCTCCTGCGCTGGGGCAAGACACATACGACATCCTTGCCGGGCTGGGCTTCTCGGCCGACGAGATCGAGCAGTTTTGTCATGCGCAAGTGGTGAAGACACCCCAAGCCGCCGAGGCTGCAACCGCCTGAGCACGGGGAACGACCTGGTCATGAAACGGCTACAAGCCATGTTGTTAGGGGCGGTTTTTCTGGTCTGTTCCGCAGTGGCCCAGGCCTGGCCAACCGAACCCATCCGTCTGATCGTGCCGTACACGCTGGCCGGCACAACAGATGTGCAGGCCCGAGCATTGGCATCGGGTCTGTCGAGAGACAGCGGCTGGAAGGTGATCGTCGAGAATCGCCCGGGTAGTGCCGGCAGCGTGGGGCTGGATGTTCTGGCCAAGGCCAAGCCAGATGGAAACACCTTGGCCATCGGGCAGACATCCAATCTGGTGATCCAGCAGGCCATGGATCTGCTGCGTCCGTTCGACGCTGCGAAAGCGTTCACTCCGATCGCCCTATTGTCCCGTCAGCCGGTGGTGCTGGTGGTTCGCACTGGCACACACGCCAGCTTGAACGAGTTGCTCGCGGCTGCTCGCTCGGGCGACCTGCCACTGGTCATGGCATCAGCGTCCAACGGCAGCGTGGGCCATCTGGCGGGCGAACTGCTGATGAAGCGCACAGGCTTGCGTCTGTCTCATATCCCATACACCGGCGCAGCGCCTGCCCTGTCGGCGCTCGTGAGTGGTCATGTCGATTTCGCCTTCCCGACCGTTCAGTCCGCCCTCCCCCTGATCCGTGCTGGACGGCTTCGCGCGTTGGCTGTGTCAAGCGAAGACCGGCTACCCCAGCTGCCCCAGGCGCCCACTCTGACGGAAGCTGGTTTCCCCGGCCTGGTGCTTCACGACTGGAAATTGTTGATCGCCACCGCCGGCCTGCCCACGCCGATTCAGCAGACCTTGCGGCAACGCGTCCTGCAGGTGCAGAAAAGCACCGCTTGGGCAGAAGCATCACCACAACAGGCAACGGCCGCCATGACCCAGCCCGATCTCTACCGATTTCTCGATGCTGAGCGCCAGTACTGGCGCCGGCAGGTTCGCGAAGTGTTCCCCGGCTCCAGATGAGCCTTTTCTTCCCACCATCCATCCTTCCAGGAGACATTGACCATGCAAACCCTCACATCCCTTACCCGAATAGCTACCGCCCTTTGCATCGCCTCGGCCGCGCTAAGCGGTCACGCCCAAACCTGGCCCGACAAACCGGTCCGGCTTGTCGTTCCATACGCCCCCGGCGGCACCACCGACTTCTCGGCGCGCCTGGTGGCTGATCGCCTGAACCAGCTCACCGGCCAAAGCTTCTTCGTGGAAAACAAGGCCGGCGCCTCGGGCACCATCGGCACGTCCATGGTGGCCAAGAGCGCACCCGACGGCGCGACCTTCCTGGTGAACGACACCACCTACGCCATGCTGCCATCGCTCTTCGCCAAACTGCCCTGGGACCACGCCAACGATCTGGTGCCGGTGACCACGCTGGCCGTCACACCGGTGGTGCTGGTGGTGGCAGCGAACTCCCCGTTCAAAACTGCACAGGAACTCTTTGAGTTCGCACGGAAGAACCCAGGCAAGCTCAACTTCGGCTCCGGTGGCAACGGAAGCTCGACCCACTTGTCGGCCGAGGTGCTCAAGAAGGAAGGCAAGCTTTTCGTGACCCACATTCCCTACAAGGGCGCGGGAGATGCCATGGTGGGTTTGCTGAGCAATCAGGTGGACCTACTCATCACTGCCGCTCCGACAGCGGTGCCACAGGTCAAAGGCGGCAAGGTGCGTGCGCTTGCAGTCACGGGCGAAAAACCGCTGCCCAGCCTGCCAAGTGTGCCCACTTTCAAGGACGCAGGGCTGCCAAGCTATAGAGTCACAAACTGGTTCGGCCTGGCCGCGCCGAAGGGCACGCCCCAGGACATCGTGGACAAAATGCAGGCTACGGTTAGCAAGGCGCTGGCCGAACCGGCTGTACTGGAACGCCTGAACGCCATGGGCGCACAACCCGGCGGCATGAAGAGCGCAGACTTTGCCAGTTTCATCCGCAGCGAGACAAAGCTGTGGGGTGACATCAGCAAGGCCTCGGGCGTGCAACCCAACTGATCAAGGAGCACACCATGTGGAACCTGAGCTTTGAACCGCCGGTTGTGATCGAGGCACACGTGCTGACGCGCCTGCCCGAGGAGCTACGCCGACCAGTGCGTAGCGAATGGGCCGATGCCAACAAGCCGGGCCACAAGGTGGACTGCTTTCTGGAGGGCCCTGCATTCGACCGCGAAGGTCATCTCTACCTGACCGACATTCCGCATGGGCGCATCTTCCGCCTGACCGACGGATCAAATTGGGAGCTAGTCACTGAAACCGGCGGATGGCCCAACGGCATCGCCATCCATCGCGATGGCTCGCTGTGGGTGGCCGACTACAGGCGTGGCCTGCTGCGTGTGAACCCGGTCGATGGTCAAGTGGACGTGCTGCTTGGCCACCGCAACTCCGAAGGCTTCAAGGGGCTCAATGACCTCACCTTTGACGTGGACGGCAATTGCTACTTCACCGATCAGGGGCAAACCGGCATGCACGACCCCAGCGGACACGTGTACCGCTGGCGCACCGATGGGCGGCTCGATCTGCTGCTGAACAACGCCCCCAGCCCCAACGGTATCGCTCTGGACCGCGACGGGAAGTTCCTCTATTTGGCTGTCACGCGCGGCAATGCGGTCTGGCGGGGCCCCTTGCTGCCCGATGGATCCGTTTCCAAGGTAGGGGTGTTTCGCAGTTTTTTTGGCACCAGCGGACCGGATGGCCTGGCGGTGGACACTGACAACCGCCTGGTGTTGGCCCACGCGAGCCTGGGAGGTGCTTTCGTGTTGAACGCTCGTGGGGAAGTGACTCACTTCGTTCGCAGCCCGACTGGCAACACAATTACCAATGTGGCCTTCAGACCCGGTAGCCATGAACTGGTGATGACGGATTCTGAGCAAGGTGTGGTGTTGACTGCGAAGTTGCCCAGCGAGGGACATTTGTTGTTCTCCCATTGCTAAAGCTGCCGCCGTTCGTCAGACCGTCGGCCAATAATCCCTGTGACTGGTAAGCAGCCAACAGCTTGAGTTCGGCAGCGACGGCCGAAGGGCAGGAGTCGCAAACTTGCCGGTGCCGGTGAGCACTCGCCTGAGGATGATTCCAACCAATCGCAATTGACAGCTGAATGTTCGCGATTGCCTCAAGCGGTCATTCGGAATGTCAACTGCTCTGCGCCTGCTTGGCTCAATTTGCAGGACGCGCAACTCAAGAGGCGGGACCTGTCGTAAGTTGACGGACGGCGAAACGGCGACCCGGCTGAGCATCCAACGTCGGCTTCCTGGGCTCACGGTTCAGACGGGCGGTCGAATCGCAATCGTCAGGGTGAACTGGCTGCCGACCTTGGGCGTGGACGCGATCCTGAGATCGCCACCGTGCTTGCGCGCAATGCGCTTGCAGGTGGCAAGCCCGAGACCTGTACCCTCGTAAACACGCCTGGAGTGCAATCGCTTGAAAGGATCCCCCAGCAGTGGGAGCTTGTCCGCATCGATGCCGATGCCATTGTCCGACACCACCAGTTCCAGTTGCGATCCGTTTCGATGCGCATTGATGCTGATGTCCGGCGCGCGGTCGACGGGCATGAACTTGAGGGCATTGCACAGCAGGAGCTTGATGGCCAGGGCCAGTTGATCTGCATTTCCCCAGGTCTGGCCCAGTGCTGTGACATGAACTGCTGCGCCCAGCTGCTGGATTCGCTCGCCTATCGCGTTGATGGCGCCGTCGACCAGTTCGTCCAGATCCACGTCGCGGAAGGTCTTGTCCGGATCAACCTCATCGACCTGAACGTACAGTCGAATGTCTTCCAGCATGAGGCTCATGCGCTGGGCCGCCGACTTGATGTGCCGGAAGTACGTCCTGGACTCCACCGACATGGCTGGGGCGTCCCGCTCCTCGATGAGCGAAGTGAATTGTGCAATGGTGTTCAACGGCTCCCGCAGGTCGTGCGACGACACCCGCACGAACTGCTGCAGGTCGTGGTTGCTCGTCTCCAGACTGGTGGTCAAGACTTCAAGCTGCTTGCGCGACGACTCGAGGTCGGTCACGTCTGTGCTGGTGTAGAGAACCCCGAGTTGATGAGACTCTTCGTCATAGGTAGGCTGAAGGTGCACGGCCATGGTTCGCAAACCGCGCGCTGGGAAATCCACCGTCATGACCCGCTGGACCCGCTGACCTGCCAGCGCCTGCTCAAACAGCGGTTGCATTGGGCTGCTATATTGGTCGCCGGGCAGGTAGCCCAGCCAGGACTCGCCCACACTCTGTTCGGTGGGCACGCCCCAGTAATCCGCACGTGCTTTGTTCGCCCAGCGCAGGATGCCGTGCATGTCGATGAACGCGGCCAGCTGGTTGGCCTGTCCGCCCACCACAGCGAGTGTTTCATCGAGCGCACGCTGCCTGGCAACGATGACGGCGACCACCTGCGGAGGGATCACCACCAGAAGCAGCGTCATGTGCATCAGCAGGTGTCCGAAGGGCGTATTGGCTGTCACAGGAACCAGCCAGCCGTTGCCTACCGCCACCGCAAACGTCACCACCACGATGGGCGCTGCGGCAAACGTGACCAGGCGCGACTGGAGGTACGCCGTGACCAACAGACCGACACTGACCAGCTCGAACGGATTGGGCGTCAGCGAAAAGCTGATCAGGCTGCCAGCGCCTACCAGCACCAGCGTCAACTGCGCGCCGCCGATCTGAATGCCCTTGAACGATTGCCGCGCACGCAGGGCGAGCATCAGCGGCAGTGTGACCAGTGAGCCGATGGCCGCCGAGATGAACCAGTCGATCCAGGCATCCGAGAAGGTCACATACCCCACAAGATCCAGCAGCAGTGAACCCGTCAGCGCTCCAACCAGCGAAGGGACCAGGGATCCCAGGGCAAGGACCTTGAGAAACGCCTTCGAGTCGCTCGAGAAACCCTGTGTGTTGCCAAAGCGGACGAGCAGATGGGTGCCCAGCAGCATCTCCACCAGGTTGCCGGGCAGAAACGCCACCGAACCGATTAAGGGCTTGCCACCCAGCAATGTTGCCACGAACGAACCCAGGGCGGCAGCCAACAGAAGTCCTGTTCGCCTGGACTCGGGCGCACTGACAGCGATGCTGATAGCGACGCCATTGGCCAGCCAGATGCTGGCAACTCCACCAGAACCACGGGAAAGCGCGATAGATCCGACAGCCAGAACCAGCGCAGCGCCAAACGCAAGCAAGACATCCGCCACCACCGATCGCAACGGCCAACGGTTCAACGCGAGTTCAGTTTTCAAGAGCGCTCACGCCCCAGGGCGCGCTTGCGCGGCCATCTGGACCAAGCTCAAGGCCATGACCTTGGAGATGGGTTTGACCAGGTAGCCCCGGACGCACCCATAGGCGGAGGCTCTCGACTTGTCTACCGGCGCGGAAGAAGAGCTGTGCATGACCACAGGTGCCCGCGCAAAACCCCGGTCGTACAACGGCTGGTAAAGGTCGAGAAACTCAAAACCGCTCATCTCGGGCATGTTGATGTCCAGCAGGATGAGGTCAACGTCGTGCCCCTGTGGTGAGGCCAGATATTCCAATGCGATCTGCCCGGTTTCCTTGAGCGTGACCTCGGCAACGACGCCGGCTGCAGTCAGGATGATCTGGGCAAAGAACAAGTCGTCGTCGTTGTCGTCCACGACCAGGATGCGGCGAAGTGTCATGAAGTCGCAGAATCTGGGATTTATTGGCGCATGTTGCGCCAGCGGGAAGTTTCAGGCAATCCGGCCAAGCCCAAAAGCCTGAAGAATGCGCCTTTTACGCAGCAGTTCTGGGGTCTGCGCCTAAAAGCGAAGTGCACGGTTGACATGTGCTGCTGTTGCCGGGCGGGTGTTTGGGCTGGCATCATGCCTCTAAAAACCTTGTATCGTGGACCCAAACTGCCGCTTTATTTGCTGCCTGAAGAACATTTTTCGCCGGAAAGTAGCCATCTGGCCCTCATGACCCCATCTGTACGCCACCGCCGCCCGCTGACGCTGCGCTTGCTGCCGCTGCTGCCCGCGCTGTCAACCCTGCTGCTGCTGGCCTTCGTGCTCTGGGCCAACGAACGCTTCGTCGCGCAAGATCTGGCGCAGCGTGCGCAGTCACGCGTCGAGCAGACAGCCAACGTGTTCGCCGACCAGGTCGCTCGGGTGCTGGCGCGCCGCACCGCCGAACTCGAACTCCTGGGACCCATCGTCACGCTCGCGCCAGGCCAGGCGCCCGACGCCCTGCGTGCCCTGCAACGGCTGCAGGACACATCCACCTCCTACGCTGGCATCGCCCTGTTCGACGCGGGCGGCCACCAGCTGCTCGCCACCGGCGACGCGCGCCGTCTCACCCAATGGTCCCCTGCCGCCGACCCGGGCCTGCGCCTGCTCACACCCGACACCGTGCCCCCTGCCCCCGGCACCGCCCCCCCCCCGCTCGCGGTCCTCGTGGTGCCAGCGCGCTCGGTCACCGGCGAAGCAAGGGGGGCACTCGTCGCCCTGCTGGCCCAGCCCTACTTCGAGGGCCTGCGCCAGTTCGCCCTGGGCGACCCTGCGGCGCGCCGCAGTCTTAACCTGTCGCTGCGCGTGGCGGGCAGCACGCGCCTGCTCGGCCCCGGCGCCCCCGGCGAGATATCCGGCACCGACTTCGCCCAGGCCGAAGCGCCGGTCCAGACGCCCGACTCCCACCTCGTCACCAGCTGGACGGTCACCGCCTTTCAGCCCATCAAAGCGGCACAGGGTCCCGCCCTGCGCCTGCAACAAGGCCTGCTGCTCTGGGGCCTGACGGCGGCGCTGCTCATCGGCGGGGCGGGCCTGTGGCTCTCGCGCCGCATCGCGCGCCCCTACAACGAACTGCTCGACGCGGTCGAGCGCAGCAGCGTTGCCCAGGGCCCCGACACGCCCGGCGCCTACCTGCAAGCCGTTCGCGCAGCGCTGCAACGGCTGCACCCCTCGGCGCCAGCAGGTTTGCCCGACGACCCGCTGTTCGCCGGCCTGCTGCAAGACGCCCAACGCCTGCAAACCGTTATCGACGAATTGCCCTCGCCCGTCTACCTGCTCGGGACCGACCGGCGCGTGACCTACTGGAACCGACAGGCCGAACGCGTCTTCGGCTGGAGCGTCGCCGAAGCCGTGGGTCAGCCCATAGCCCAGCTGCTGCCCGGCGACCTGCCACACCAACCCGCCGACGACGCCAGCCCGATCGAGGTGCGCACCCACCACCGTCACGGTGCCGAACTCTGGTGCGAATTGCGCCTGCTGGCGCTGCACGACACCCGCGGACAGCCCACCGGGCAGGTGGCCCTGGTGCGCGACGTCACCGAGCGAGTGCACGCCGCCAGCGCCTTGGCCCTGCACCAGATCGAACTCTCCGAACTGACCCAGCGCCTGCTGGAGCAGGAACAGCGCACCAGCCGCCAGCTGGCGCAGACCTTGCACGACCAGTTGGGCCAGACGCTGAGCGCCATCCGCCTGGCCTACGACGCGCTGGCGCCCCTGTGGCAGGCCGCCCCGCCCGGCCGTCTGCAGCAGCGCGCCCAGGCCCTGGGCCAGATGATCGCGCACGCCAACGCCGAAGTGCGGCAGGCGCTCATCGAACTGCGTCCGCCGCTGCTGCAAGAAGAAGGGTTGGCCATCGCGCTGGACAACGAACTGCACCTGCGCCGCGCCGATGCCGACCCGGTGCAGCTGCTGCTGCACACCCACGACGCCGTGATCGACCAGCGCTGGACGCCCGACGTTGAATACGCCGCCTTCATGATCGCGCGCGAAGCCGTCAGCAACGCCCTGCGCCACGCCGGTGCACGCCAGGTTCAGGTGCACCTGGGTGGCGACGCTCAGCGCCTGACGCTGCGCGTAAGCGACGACGGCGTCGGCCTGGCCGAAGAACTGCACGCAGGCCGGCCCGGTCACCTCGGCCTGGTCGGCATCCGCGAACGCGCGCTGGCCATCGGCGCACTGGTCGAGTTCCTGCCCGCCAGCCCGCAGGGCCTGACTGTGGCGCTGCGCTGGCCCGCTTCGCCGACAATACTGGTCAGCGACCTCACCGCACCGCCGAGCCCACCGTGACCAGCATCTACCTCGTAGACGACCACGCCCTCATCCGCGACGGCCTGCGCGCCGTGCTAGAGGGCGCCGGCCACCACGTGGTCGGCGAAGCCAACCAGCCCACCCCCGCGCTGGCCGACATCCAGCGACTGCAGCCGGCCGTACTGCTGCTGGACCTGCACCTGGGCCAGCGCTCCGGTTTTGAACTGCTCGAACAGCTGCAGCAACGCAAGCTAACGGTGCGCACCATCATGCTCACCATGTCGGCCCACGCCCGCCACGTGGCCGACGCCATGCGTCTGGGCGCCGCCGGCTACGTGCTCAAGGGCTCGCCCGCGCAAGAAGTGCTGCAGGCCATCGACGCTGTGCTCGCTGGCCGGCGCTACCTCGGCCAGGAAGCGGCCCAGCTCGCCGTGCAAGGGCTCACCGAAACCGAAACCAGTACCGCGCTGGGCAGCCTCTCGGTGCGCGAGCACCAAGTGCTGCTCATGGTCGTGCGCGGCCAGACCAGCGCCGCCATCGCCGAAGCGCTGCACCTCTCGCCCAAGACGGTCGAGTCCTACCGCAGCCGCCTCATGGCCAAGCTCGGCGTGGGTGACGTCACCGGCCTGGTGCGTCTGGCCATCCGCGAAGGCCTGATCAGCGCCGCCGAGCGCTGACCAGCCACCACCAGCGCGGGGGTTTCCCGCGCACCTGGCATCCAGGTTTCCCGGCAGCCGTGCGCGCCGCCCCGGCGCACAGTGCACCCATGCCCGCCAGAGCCTGGCGCACCGTGACCATCGACCCACCATGAACGCCCCCCGCACCAGTGAACCGACCCCCGCGACCATCAACACCATTCTCGTCGTCGCCCTTGACAACCAGATCGTGCAGACCGTGCGCGACTGCACCCGCCACTGGGCGCAGCCGCCACGCGTAGAAGGCGCCACCGACATCCAGCGCGCCATCGTGCTCGCCTCGGTGCTCCAGCCGCGGCTGGTGCTGCTAGACGCCATGCTCTCGCCGCCTGGGGCCGACGCACTGCGCCGCATCCTCACCCGCCACCAGCCAAAGCTGGACACCTATACCCTGCAGAACCGCAGCATCAAAGGCGCCTCGCCCCAGGTGCTGGCCCACCTGCACTGGGACGAACTGCCCATCCTGCTGCGCTGGTGGCACCTCCACCGCGACACGCACCGTGAGACGCCACACGCGACAGACCACGACACACCGCCCGCTCCCGCGCCCGAAGGACGCAGCCCATGAACACCACCGACATCCCCCACACCCCCGACCTGCCGCCGGCGGTGGAACAACAACGCCAGGCGCTGCTGGCCAGCCTGCGCTTGCACGAAGTCACCGACAACAGCACGCTCGATCACCTGGCGGCCGTCGCCGCCCGCGTGCTCGGCCTGCGCTCGGCCATGGTCAACTTCATCGACGCCGACCGGCAATGGACACTGTCCAGCACGGAAGCTCCCTGCCCCCTGCCGCGGACCGACGCCTTCTGCGCCCACACCATCGTGCACGACGCCCCCATGGAGGTGCCCGACGCCAGGCTCGACGAACGCTTCGCCCGCAACCCGCTGGTTACCGACCAGCCTGGGCTGCGCTTCTATGCCGGCGTGCCCATCGGCCTGGATGGTCTGCGCCTGGGCGCCCTGTGCGTGATCGACACCCAGCCCCGGAAACTGAGCGACGACCAGCGCGCCACGTTGGTCGACCTGGCCGCCGTGGCCAACCAGTGGCTGGCCAAGCGCCGCGACCACCTGCAGCACCTGGACCAGCTGCACCAAGCCGCTGCTACGCTGGAACAGCGCGTGATCGACCGCACCACCGCGCTCGAAGCGGCCAGCCGCCAGGCCCAGGCCGCCAACCAGGCCAAAAGCGATTTCCTGGCCACCATGAGCCATGAAATCCGCACGCCCATGAACGGCCTGCTCGGCACGCTGGAACTGCTCAGCCACACCCACCTTGACGCCCACCAGCACGACTACTGCCGTGCCATGCACGAGTCCGCCACCACCCTGCTCTCGCTCATCAACGACGTGCTCGACTTCTCCAAGATCGAAGCCGACCGCATGACCCTGCACCCCGAGCCCACCCACCTCGGCCAGCTTATCGAAAGCACCTCTGAAACCCTGCTCGCCAGCGCCACCGCCGGCGCCGTCTGGCTGCACGTCTACATCGACCCCGCGCTGCCCCGGCAGGCCGAGGTCGATCCGCTGCGCCTGCGGCAGATCCTCATCAACCTGCTGGGCAACGCCATCAAGTTCAGCGGCGGCCACGCGGCCCAGGCCCAGGTCAGCCTGCGCGCCCTGGCCACCGCCGGCGGCCAGCTGCGCATCGAAGTCAGCGACAACGGCCCCGGCATGAGCGAAGACACCGTGGCCCGCATTTTCCAGCCCTTTGAGCAGGCCGACGCCAGCACCACCCGGCGCCACGGCGGCACCGGGCTCGGCCTGGCCATCACCCACCGCCTGGTCCAGGCCATGGACGGCCGCATCGACGTGCACACCCGCCCCGGCTACGGCTGCTGCTTCGGTGTCACCCTGCCGCTGCAGGCCCTGCCCGAAGCCGACGAGGCACACGGCCCTCTGGCCGACACGCACTGCAGCTGGGAAGGCACCCTGCACACGCACGCCAACGACTGGCTGAGCTACCTTCGCGCCGCAGGCGCCGTGGTCACGCAAGGGGCTACGCAGCTCCTCCCCGGGGAACGCCAGGCAGACCCGAGCACCCTAGCGCGGCTGCACCTCAAACCCCTGAGCGGTAACGCCGCAGCCGGCCGCCTTCGCCTGCGTCGGGGCGCAGCGCGCCATCCACAGCGCCACGCCGACGGGCATGTCCTTGTCGACGTCGACCTGCTGCGTCGCGACACCCTGCTGCACGCCGTGGCCATGGCACTCGATCGCGCACCGGCCGCCGCCGCGGCCAACGCGCACCCGGTGCCACACACCGGCGCACAAGCCACCGCGTCACCGGGCACCTCCTCAGTGGCGGCCGACGCTGCAGCGTCCGCCCCACTGCCCCTGCTCGTGGCCGAAGACAACGCCATGAACCGCTGGGTGCTCGAACGCCAGCTCCAGCGCCTGGGCCTGCACGCCGTCATGGCTGAAGACGGCCACCAGGCGCTGCAGTTGTGGCAGCAGCACCAGGGCCGCTTCAGCCTCGTGCTGACCGACCTGCACATGCCCGGCCTGGACGGCAGCGAACTCGCCCAGGCCATCCGTACCCAGCCCTACCCGGGCGTGCGACCGCCGGTCATTGCCTTCACCGCCACCGCGCTGGCCACCCCAGCCCAGCGCACGCGCCTGACCCACATGGACGGCGTGCTCAGCAAACCCGCCACGCTGGGCAGCCTGGGCCAGCTGCTGCGCCGCTGGCTGCCCAGCGTGGGCGCCCAGCTGACCCAGCCCCACACCCAACCACAACTGGCTGACTACGACGCCGACGCCCTCGCGCGCATGGTCGGCGACGACCCGGCCGACCGTCAGCAGGCGCTGGACATGCTGCGCCAGACCCTTACCCGCGGCCTGGCCGAGCTAGCTATCCATATCGAACGCAGCGACGCGCCCGCTGCGGCCCAGACCGCGCACCGCATCAAGTCTTCCGCCCGCGCCTGCGGTGCGCAGCGGCTGGCGCAGATGTTCGACCAGATCGAAGTCAGCGCACGAGGTCCTGAGCCAGTCACGAACGATCTGAGAGCTCTTGGAGTTCAGCTCCCCAGTCTGGCGCAAGCCTTCTGGGTGGCTGTCGCCTCTACCAGTTCGCGAGCAACTTAGTTTTAGGTTCGGCACCATCGCATACAACCTTCCAAGAACGATTCGCCAGACCACGGCGCATCATTTGAGAAACAAATGTGTGGTGGTATGACTCTGCAATACATCGGTGATCTGCCGTCAAGCCAACCAGGATTGCTGTTTTTCGGATAACAGCTACACGCCACAAACCGTGTGTTCTCAAAGCGATAGCTGCCTTCGGCAATCGTTGCAAAGACGCACTTGGAATTTCGAAAGTCCCAAGGCTGGGTCCAACCATTCGAAACTGGCACCTGAGCGTTCGCGAGCGACGTAACCAATGGTCATTCGCCGACCCAGGCCGTAAGCGACTGCTCGGCCACCCAGACCGGTCGCTCGAACGCAGCTAGCCTGACACGGTCTCGGGAACGACTGCTCGCGCCAAGAATGTGCTGGTGCTCCCGACCGAGGCTGTGTGTAAACGCATTCGAACAGCGTTGAGCGCTCTCCAGCAAGGGCACCTTTCGCGCAGACCGGCTGCGTGTTGATTCATTTCCAAAGCTGGGCTCAGTTGTGCTGATGAATCAACACTTGGCGGTCAGCACCGGATCTTCTTCAATCAAAGACACCACATACAACGTGTCCACGTCTTGCTGATTGAACGTTTCCATCAACTTGCGCACGACCTTCGGCGCAGAAAGCAAGGTGTTGGGAAGCATCAGGAGTCTGTCGATGTTCATATCGTACCGGTAGGGATTTATGGAATGAAGAAGGCGGCTTCTGAAAGTTATCGGCGATAGCTCGTCACAATGAGTGCTATTTTGAAAACTTTTGAATCCAACAAGCTGTCATAAGTTAAGTTGAACTAAACCGCTGACGCGGTGGTTGGCACTCCGGTGCAGCCACCGCGTTTTGCATTGGGGTTG